>Ga0268299_1000008_pt1 | contig 827462 bp, 761 predicted proteins | sample NOBtaG_FD_193484 | JGI IMG/M metagenome (GOLD analysis project Ga0268299, IMG submission 193484) | Activated sludge microbial communities from bioreactor in Nijmegen, Gelderland, Netherland - NOB reactor | ecosystem: Engineered > Bioreactor > Aerobic > Activated sludge | place: Netherlands... | reverse complement strand
GTCGGACGACGGCGGCGCCACCTGGGTGCAGCTGGACAGCCCGTACCGTGGGTCGTTTTTCGGCGTGGTCACGACCAGCGCCAGCCGGGTCATCGCCTTTGCCATGCTGGGCAACGTGGCTGTCAGTGATGACAACGGCGCCACTTGGCGCCTGGTGCCGACGGGGACCGACAAGTCGTTCATGTCGGGGACGCTCTCCGCGGGTGGCGCAGTGGTGCTGGCCGGCCTCGATGGCGCCATCGCAGTGAGCCGGGACGGTGGCGAGAGCTTCCAGCTCATGTCTCAACCGGACCGGCGCAAGTACTCCCGCCTGCTGCAAAAGCGCGACGGAACCTGGCTCGCGTTCGGCGAGGGCGGTGTCCGCGACATCGCCCTCGATATCAAGTAAGTGCTCGCGCAACACACCGTTCTGGAGAAGTCATGCTGACGTCTAATTACGCGAGCGCTATGACGCGCGTCTCCGCCTGGCTGGCAGATGCTCTGATCCGCAACCGTGTCGCGGTGCTGGTCGTGCTTACGCTGTTGACGGCGTTTCTGGGCTACCAGGCGTCGTTCCTCCGAATGGACCCGGGTTTCACCAAGTCGATCCCGCTTGGCCACCCGTACATGAAGACCTACAGCCAATACACGGATCAGTTTGGTGGGGCCAACGTGATCATCGTGGCCCTGATGCAGAAGGAAGGGGACATCTTCAACGTCGATTTCTTCAAGACGCTGGAGAACGCGACCCAGGACGTACTGTTCATCAAGGGCGTCGACCGGTCATCAGTAACTTCACTGTTCACGCCGAACGTGGATTACGTGTTGGTCAACGAGGAGGGCTTTGCCGGCCACCGTGTGGTCGAGCCCGATTTCAAGCCAAGCCAGGAGAGCATCGAGCAGGTGCGGCGCAATCTGCTGGTTTCGCAGCACGTCGGGCGCCTGGTGTCGCATGACTTTCGCGGTGCCCTGATCCGGGCCGAGTTGGTGGACAAGGACCCGGCCACTGGCCAGCCGCTCGACTACACGCAGGTGGCGACGGCGCTCGAGCAGATTCGGACCAAGTACGGCAGCGACAACGTCGATGTGAAGATCATCGGCTTTGCCAAGTTCATCGATGACGTGATCCAGGGCGCTTTGGGGGTGGTGCTGTTCTTCGTCATCGCGGTGGCGATCACGGCGGTGATGCTGTATTTCTATTCGAACTCACTGCAAATCACCGTGCTGGCGATCCTGGTCGCCGTCACGGCGGTGGTCTGGCAGCTCGGCTTGATCCGCCTGCTGGGGTATGGCATCGATCCACTGTCGATTCTGGTGCCATTTCTGATTCTGTCGATCGGCGTCAGCCACGCCATCCAGATGACCAACACCTGGAAGCTGGAGATTCTGGGCGGTGCGGATTCGCGCACGGCGGCGCGCGAGGCGTTCAACAAGCTGTTTATTCCGGGCACCACGGCGCTGTTGGCCAACGCGGTCGGCTTTGCCGTGATCATGATCATCGACATCGACATCATCCAGGAACTGGGCATCACGGCCAGCATCGGTGTCGCGGTCATGGTGGCCACCAATAAATTCATGCTGCCGGTGTTGTTGTCCTATGCTGGCATGAAGCCGCGCACCGTCGAGCGGATCCGCGCGCGAGTCTTGGAGCAGGAGAAGCCGTTCTTCCGCTTTCTGTCCGGATTCGCGGACCGGCGGCGCGGGTCGGTCGTCATCCTGATTGCTGTCGTTCTGCTCGGGTTCGGCTGGTGGAAATGGCAGTCGCTGGTCATCGGCGACAGCGAGATCGGGGCGCCGGAGTTCTGGCCTGATGCCCGTTACAACCAGGACATCCAGGCGATCATCAACAACTTCCACGTCGGTATCGACGAGCTGACCGTGATTGCGGAGATGCCGCGCGATGGCTGTACCACCTTCGGCATGATGCAGACGATCGACCGCTTCGTCTGGCACGTCGGTAGTGTCGAGGGGGTGCAATCGGTCGGTACGCTGACGCAGGTGATGAAGGACCGCAACGTCGGCAACAACGAGGGCCATCTCAAGTTTTACGGCCTGCCGCGGACGGCCGCCGGCTTGGGTTCGGCGATGCGCAACATCGAGCTGAATCAAAAGCTGTTCAACGATACCTGCGAAGCACTGCCGATACGCATCTTCCTGTGGGACCACAAGGCCGAGACGCTGAATCGGGTGATCGAGGCCGTGAAGAGCTTTCCGATGCCCAAGGAGGGGGACGGCTCGAAAGTCGCTTTCCGGCTGGTATCGGGCCCGGCGGGCGTGATGGCCGCCACCAACGAGGCGGTCGAGCGCGCCGAGTTGACCATGATGGGTGCCCTGTTCGTGACGGTCGGCTTCCTGTGCTACCTCACGTTCCTGTCGTGGCGGGCGTCGCTGTGCATCCTGCTGCCGCTGGCGCTGGTGTCGATCCTGGCCAACGCGGTGATGGTGCTGCTGAACATTGGCTTGAAGGTTTCCACGCTGCCGGTGGTGGCGCTGGGCGTAGGTGTTGGCGTCGACTACGGCATCTATCTGTTTGCCCGTACCCAAGCGCATATCCGCCGCGGCCTCAGCCTCAAGGATGCTTACTACGAGGGCCTGAAGCAGTCCGGCACGGCGGTGATTTTCACGGCCATCACCATGTCCATCGGCGTGGCGACGTGGTTCTTCTCCGACCTGAAGTTCCAGTCAGACATGGGCGTGCTTCTGGCCTACATGTTCTTCGTGAACATGGTCGGCGCCGTCGTCCTTCTGCCTGCGCTGGCGGCATGGCTGATCGACGTGGACAAGGAGCGGGTGTCGACCCGTGGCCTGTCGCACTGAAGCAGGCTAACGTGCGGGTGGCGGCAAGCTGAGGTGCCCCTGGAAGTTCGGATCCCGATGGATGCCGGCCTCATGCCGCCTTTGCTGAGCAGTGTGCCTGTAGCGTGTGGGCGAGAGGTACGTGCTGAACCTCTATGACAGCCGTTCGCGCCTGATCTGTGGCGACCAGCCGGTCGATCTGGTCAACGGCCGCTTCACCTCGTTTTTCGGCAGGTACGGAAGCCTTGGCGCCGGCCAAGCGAAGATGGGGCTGCTCAAGGATTCAAACATAGGTGTGAAATCTCTACCCCGCAGGGCAAGCGCAAGTTCGGCACGCGTTAAGCGCGAGGGGGCGACGTGAGCGAGGGCGCCACCCGCCCGTTCGTGCCGGTTGGCATCGCTGTACTAACCGTCAGCGACAGCCGCGGCCTGGAGCAGGACAGCTCGGGCGCGGTGCTGATCGAGCGCCTGGCGGCGGCCGGCCATCGCCTGGCCGGCCGCGCCATCCTGCCGGATGACCTGTATCGCATCCGCGCGCAGGTCTCGGCGTGGATTGCCGATCCGGCGGTGCAGGTGGTGCTGAGCACCGGCGGCACCGGACTCACCGGCCGCGACGGCACGCCCGAGGCACTGGCGCCCTTGCTGGACAAGACGATAGACGGTTTCGGCGAGGTGTTCCGGGCGCTGTCGTACGAGGAAATCGGCGCCTCGACGATCCAGTCGCGGGCGGTCGCCGGCGTTGCCAACGGCACGTATATTTTTTGCCTGCCGGGCTCGTCGGGCGCGTGTCGCACCGGCTGGGATAAGCTGATCGCGCCGCAGCTCGATTACCGCACCCGGCCCTGCAACCTGGTGGAGTTGATGCCGCGGCTGCTGGAGCGCTGAGCCGCTCGCCCGAATACCCGCCAAGGAACCCGCGTCATGATGAATGGTTTGTCTGCCAAGGAAGTCGAACACCTGCGCCAGCGCCTGCGGGACGAACACGCGCAGCTGCGCGGCGAAGTGGCCAGCGAGCTGGCGCGCAGCGAGCAGGGCCGTTACATGGACCTGGCCGGCCAGGTCCATGACCGCGGCGACGAGGCGGTGGCCGATCTGCTCGAAGATATCGAGATCGCCGCCCTCGACCGGCACGTGCATCGTGTCCGCTTGATCGAGGCGGCGCTGGCGGCGGTCGACCAGGGCCGCTACGGCCTGTGCCGCGTGTGCGGCGAGCAGATTGGCAGCGCCCGTCTGAATGCCGAGCCGGCCGCCGAGCGGTGCATCGGCTGTCAAACGGCGCTCGAAAGCGGCCAACACACGCCAACCCTGTGAGGCGCAGCCGGTGTGGCCGCAACTGGCGGTCGGCGTGTTCGTGTTCGACGCCGCCGGCCGGGTGCTGCTGATCCAGCGCGGCCGTCCGCCCGCACAGGGCCTGTGGTCGGTGCCCGGCGGCAAGGTGGAGTGGGGCGAGGCGGTGGCCGATGCCTGCCGGCGCGAGGTGCGCGAGGAAACCGGTATCGACATCGCGCTCGGTCCGCTGGTGACCTGGATCGAGCGCATGGACTCATCCCACCATTACGTGATCCTGGACTTTGTCGGCGCGCCGCTGCAGGACGATGCCCCGCTGCAGGCCGGCGACGATGCTGCGGACGCGCGCTGGCTGACCGCCGACGACCTGCTGGCCCTGCCGTTGACCGCCGGCCTGCTGCCGGTTCTGGCGCAGGCGCGCAGCCTGGTCAGGCGATGACGGTCTTGCCAGGTTCGCCCGGTATTTCCCGCACCAACCGGGGCACCAGATAGCCCGGCAGACGCGCGCGCAGGGCTTCGATCAGCGCTTCTGCGGTGGTCTGTGACACTTCGAAATGCGCGGTGCCGTGCACGCGGTCGAGCAGGTGCAGGTAGTACGGCAGCACGCCGGCGCGGTGCAGGCGCTCGCTGAGGCTGGCGAGGGTGCCTGAGTCGTCGTTCACGCCCCGCAGCAAAACGGCCTGATTCAGCAGCGTAACCCCGGCGCCCGTGAGCGCCGCCAGGGCGGCGTCGACATCGGCATCCAGTTCGCAGGAATGGTTGCTGTGCAGCACCAGCACCTTGCGCAGCGGCAGCCGGCGCAGCCCGGCGAGCAGGTCGCCCGTCACTCGCTGCGGCAGCACCACCGGCAGGCGGCTGTGGATGCGCAGCGTGTGGACGTGGGGGATGGCGGCAATGCGCGCTGTCAGCTCGGCCAGGCGCGGGTCGCTCAGGCTCAGCGGATCGCCGCCGCTGAGTATCACCTCGCCGATGCTGGCATCGGCGGCGATGGCGGCCAGCGCCGGGTCAAGGCGCGAGCCGCCGGTGTGCGCGTCGGCGTACGGAAAATGGCGGCGGAAACAGTATCGGCAGTGCACGGCGCAGGCGCCGGTGGCGATCAACAGCGCCCGGCCGTGGTATTTTTTCAGCAGTCCCGGTACCGGCTGGGCGGCCGATTCGGCGAGCGGATCGGCGCTGTAGCCGGGCCGGGTTTCGCATTCAAGGTCCAGCGGCAGTACCTGACGCAGCAGCGGATCGGCGGCGTCGCCCGGCCGGATGCGCTGCAGGTAGGGCGCCGGCACACGCAGCGGAAACAGCGCCGCGGCACGCCGGGCGGCCGGCAGCAGGCGGTCCGGCAGGTCCAGCACGCGCAGCAGCTCGGCCGGGTCGTCGATGGCCTCGGCCAGCAGTCGCTGCCACGGCGCGATCACGCGGGTCACCGCGGCAACATTCGACATGTACTCACTCTCGACGACGTTCCGATAAAGAGGAAATTATGGCGTCTTACAGCACCAACGAATTTCGCGCCGGGCTCAAGGTGATGCTCGACGGCGACCCGTGCGACATCATCGAAAACGAATTCGTGAAGCCCGGCAAGGGCCAGGCCTTCAACCGCGTGCGCCTGCGCAACCTGCGCACCAACCGGGTCTGGGAGCGCACCTTCAAGTCCGGCGAAACCATCGAAGCCGCCGACGTGGTCGATACGGAAATGCAGTACCTGTACAACGACGGCGAGTCCTGGTGCTTCATGAACCCGAGCACCTTCGAGCAGGTCCACGCCGGTGCCGCGGCCATCGGCGACAAGGCGCAGTGGCTCAAGGAGCAGGACAGCTGCACGGTCACCTTGTGGAATGGCGAGCCGCTGCTGGTGGCGCCGCCCAACCAGGTCGTGATGAAGGTTACCTACACCGAGCCGGCTGTGCGCGGCGACACCAGCAGCGGCGCCACCAAGTTGGCGACGCTGGAAACCGGCGCCACGGTGAAGGTGCCGCTGTTCGTGGAAATCGATGACCTGCTGCGGGTGGACACCCGTACCCGCGAATACATATCCCGCGTCAAGGAATAGATGACCGACCCGCGCCCCGCGGCGCCGGCCTGGCGCCCCGGCGCCAGTCTCGAAACGCTGCGCCTGCGGGCGCGGCTGCTGGAACAGATCCGCGCCTTCTTTGCGGCCCGGGGCGTGCTCGAAGTGGACACGCCCCTGCTCGGGCCGGCGCCCGGCAGCGATCCACAGCAGCACTGTCTGGACCTTGATGTGCCCGGTGTCGGGCGGCGCTACCTGCAGCCGTCGCCGGAATTTGCCATGAAGCGCCTGCTGGCGGCCGGCAGTGGCAGCATCTATCAGGTTTGCAAGGCGTTTCGGGCGGGGGAAGAAGGCGCGCGGCATCGCACCGAGTTCACGCTGTGCGAGTGGTACCGGGTCGGCTTCGACTACCGGGCGCTGATGGACGAGGTGCAGGCTCTGGTCTGTGGGCTGCTTGGCCGGCCTGCGGCGCAGGCTTTCAGTTATGGCGAGCTGTTCGAGCGGCACGCCGGGATTAATGCGTTCGCGACCGACGAAGCGACAGTGTGGCAGCGCGTGGCCGCGGCCGGCATCGAGCCGTCCCCGGCGTTGCGGGCTGCCGGCCGGGATGCGGCGCTCGACATCCTGCTGACGCGCCTGATCGAGCCGGCCATCGTGCCGCTGGGCGTGGTTTTCATCCACGACTACCCGGCCAGTCAGGCGGCGCTGGCGCGCCTGCGGCCGGATCAGCCGGCGCTGGCCGAGCGCTTCGAGCTGTACGTGGACGGCATGGAGTTGGCCAACGGCTGGTCCGAGCTGACCGATGCCGCCGAGCAGCGGCGCCGCTTCGAGACCGACAACCAGACGCGGCAGGCGCTCGGCCTGGCGTCGGTGCCGCTGGACGAGGGCCTGTTGGCGGCCCTCGCACACGGCCTGCCCGACTGCGCCGGGGTGGCGCTGGGCTTCGACCGCCTGCTGATGCTGGCCTGCGGCGTGGACGACATCGCCGCGCTGCAGGTGTGAGCCTGCAACGCGGCGATCAGATGACGGCGCGACTCAGCACTCGTAGTCGAAGGCGACCACGCACGTTTCGAAGTCGCCGTCGAGCAGCGGTCCGATGTCCTGCGCGATCGCCACATGCTCGGGCGAGGGCAGGTAGCGGTCGCGCGAGGCGGCATCGCGAAAATCCATCGAGAAACCGTAGTTGAAGCCGCGGTTGATGCCCTCCGGGCTGGAGTAGGGGCCGCCGCTGAAGCTCGTCAGGCCGTCGAACGTGCCGACCATGCTGCGAAAGCGCTCGAACAGCGCCTGCGCCGCGGCGTCCGAGCCGGGCTTGAGCTTGACCATCACCATGTGCCGAATCATTGCGTTTCTCCGTTTGGGGGTTTGGGCCTGCGTGTAGAATGCCGCCACTTTCCGCGCCGGCCCGCGTACAGCGGCCCGGCGAGTTTGCCACAGCGTTGCCAGCTTTCGCCCCGGGTCGATGCGGGGTTCGCTGCGCGATTCACGCCACGACAAGAAGCATTCCATGACGGTGTTGGTGGGGGTGCCGCGCGAGCGGGCGGCAAATGAGTGCCGCGTGGCGGCGACGCCGGAGACGGTCAAAAAACTGCTGGCCCTGGGTGCGCAGGTGTGCGTGGAGGCGGGCGCCGGTGAGGCAGCCCGCTATCCGGATGCCGCCTTCACGCAGGCCGGTGCCCGCGTGGCGACGGCGGCCGAGGCACTGGCCGCCGACGTGGTGCTCACGGTGCGCCGGCCGGTCGCCGAACAGCTTGCCGCCATGCGGCCGGGCGCGCTGCTGGTCGGCTTTGCCGATCCGCACGCCGGTGGGCTCGATGCGCTGGCGCAGGCGGGCCTGAGCGTGCTGGCGGTGGAGCTGATCCCGCGCATCTCGCGCGCGCAGGGCATGGACGCGCTGTCCTCGCAGGCCAACATCGCCGGTTACCGGGCGGTGCTGGAGGCGACGGCGCATTACCGGCGCTTTTTGCCGCTGATGATGACCTCCGCCGGCACCGCCAAGCCCAGCCGCGTGGTGATTCTGGGTGTCGGCGTTGCGGGCTTGCAGGCCATTGCCACGGCGCGGCGTCTGGGCGCGCAGGTGGAAGCCTTCGACGTGCGCCCCGAGACGCGCGAGCAGGTGCTGTCGCTGGGCGCCAAGTTCATCGACATCGACCTTGGCGAGAGCGGCGCCGGCGCCGGCGGCTACGCGCGCGAACTGTCCGCGCAGGCGCAGGCGCGCCAGCAGGAACTGCTCGGCGAGCGCCTGAAGGCAGCCGACATCATCATCACGACCGCGCTCATTCCAGGTCGCCCGGCGCCGGTGCTGGTGCCCGAGGCGGTGGTGCAGGGCATGCGGCCGGGCTCCGTGATCGTGGATCTGGCGGCAGCCAACGGCGGCAACTGTCCGCTGACCGAGGCCGACCGGGTGGTGGAAAAACACGGCGTGACGCTGGTGGGGTTCACCGACTATCCGTCGCGCGTGGCCACCGACGCCAGTGCCTTCTATGCCCGCAACCTGCTGAACCTGCTCGAACTGGTGCTGCGCAAGGACGAGGCCGGCACGCGCGTCGGGCTCGATCTCGAAGACGAAATCATTGCCGCCGCGCTGGCCGTGCAGGCCGGCACTGTGCGCTTTGCCCGCTGAAGGATTGCCATGACCGCCATCGTCGTTTCGCTGTACATCTTCGTGCTGGCCTGTTTCATCGGTTACCAGGTGATCTGGGGCGTCACGCCGGCCCTGCACACGCCGCTGATGTCGCTGACCAACGCCATCTCCGGGATCATCATCGTCGGCGCCATGCTGGTGACCGGCTTTCATGAGGCCGACGGCCTGACCCGCGGCATCGGCTTCGTGGCGGTGGTGCTGGCCTCGATCAACATCTTCGGCGGCTTCCTGGTCACCCAGCGCATGCTCGCCATGTTCAAGAAGAAGACCTGAGCATGGGCGCCAACACGCTGGCCGTGGCGTATCTGGTCGCCGCGGTGCTGTTCATCCTGGGTCTGAAGGGCCTGGCCTCGCCGCGCACGGCGCGCGCCGGCAACCTCTACGCCATGGCCGGCATGACGCTGGCGGCCCTGGTCACGCTGGCCTCGCCGCAGGTCTCGGACTACGGCTGGATCGTGGCCGGCGTTGCCATCGGCGGCGGCATCGGCGCGCTGCTGGCGCGGCGCGTGAAGATGACCGACATGCCGCAGCTGGTGGCGATCCTGCACAGCTTCGTCGGTCTCGCCGCCGTGCTGGTGGCACTTGGAACCTATTTCACGCACCGCGACGCGGGCGCGCTGAACGCGCTGTTGTTGAGCGAGCTGGGTATCGGCAGCTTCATCGGCGCCATCACCTTCACCGGCTCGGTGATTGCCTTTGGCAAGCTGCAGGGACTGGTCGGCTCGGCGCCGCTGCGCTTTGCCGGCCAGCACTGGGTGAATCTGGCGCTGGCGCTGCTGATGGTCGGGTTTGCCGGGCAGTTCGTGCTCGGCGGCGGCCTGCCGGCCTTTGCCGCCATGACGGCGCTGGCGCTGCTGCTGGGCGTGCTGCTGATCCTGCCGATCGGCGGCGCCGACATGCCGGTGGTGGTCTCGATGCTGAACAGCTACTCCGGCTGGGCGGCGGCGGCCACCGGCTTCACGCTGCACAACGAGCTGCTGATCATCACCGGCGCGCTGGTCGGCGCCTCCGGCGCCATCCTGTCCTACATCATGTGCCGGGCCATGAACCGCTCGATTCTGAGCGTGATCTTCGGCGGCTTCGGTACCGGCGAGGAAGCGACCCCCGTCAGTGGCGGCGTCGAGGGGCGGTCGGTCAAGTCGGCAGCCGTCGAGGATGCCGCGTTCATGCTGGAGAACGCCGGCAAGGTCATCATCGTGCCGGGCTACGGGCTGGCCGTGGCGCAGGCCCAGCACGCCACCGCCGAGCTGGTCGACGCGCTCGAAAAGAAGGGTGTCGAGGTCAAGTTCGCCATCCACCCGGTGGCCGGGCGCATGCCGGGGCACATGAACGTGCTGCTGGCCGAGGCCGACATTCCCTACGACAAGGTGTTCGAGATGGAGGAGATCAATCCCGATTTCGCTACCTGCGATGTGGCGCTGGTGCTGGGCGCCAACGACGTCACCAACCCGGCCGCCAAGACCGACCGGGCGAGCCCCATCTACGGCATGCCGATCCTGGACGTGCACCGGGCGCGGCAGATTTTCTTCGTCAAGCGCAGCATGAAGCCGGGCTACGCCGGCGTGGACAATGCGCTGTTCTACCAGGACAACTGCGCGCTGGTGTTCGGTGACGCCAAGAAAGTGGTCGAAGGGCTGACGCAGGCACTGGGCCATTCCTGAGCCGCCGGGCAGGCGCAGCTTGGCGCACCGGCACGGCCCACGCCGGTCCCGAGGGCCGCGGCCGGTTCCCGCTCGGGGTGTCATTTCGCGGGCGCCACGGCTATAATCGCCGCCCTCTATTCAGCATGCATTGAATGGGCCTTTGGCCCATTTTTTATTTCAGGTACGGGATTTGTCGGGGTCATTGACCGAGCGGCTGCGCGATGTTCTGGGGCCAGCGCTTGAAAAATTGGGCTACGAATTGATACAGGTGGAGCAGATCGCTACCCGCCGGCCGGTGCTGCGCCTGTACATCGACCTGCTGGCGGACGCCGCGGGCGGCGTTACGCTGGACGATTGCCAGAAGGTGAGCCAGTACGTCAGCGGCCTGCTGGATGTGGAGGATCCGCTGCCGGGCGCCTATGCGCTGGAGGTGTCCTCGCCGGGCCTGGACCGGCCGCTGGTGACGGCCGAGCACTTTCGCCGCTTCGTCGGCAGCGAGGCGCGCCTGCAATTGCACCGCCCGCTGCAGGGCGCGCGGCGCGTGCGGGGCCGCCTGTGCAGCGAGGCCAATGGCGTGATCGAGATTGAAGTGGACGGTCAGCGGCTGAGTCTGCCGCTGGCAGAAATCAGGGCTGCCCGACTGGTGCCGGACCTGGCGGCGGAACTGCGGAGCAAGGGCGATGGACACTAAGGAAATCCTGCAGGTCGTGGATGTCGTCTCCAACGAGAAGGGCGTCTCCAAGGAAGTCATCTTCGAGGCCATCGAGGCCGCGCTGGCGGCCGCCACGCGCAAGGTGGGCGGCGAGCACATGGACGTGCGGGTGGCCATCGACCGCCACGACGGCAGCTACGAGACCTTCCGTCGCTGGACGGTGGTCGACGACGAGGCCGACGAGTTCGATCCGCAGCAGCAGATCACCGTCTCGGGCGCACAGCGGGATCATCCCGGCGTGTCCGTCGGTGACGTGATCGAGGAGCCATTGCCGGCGGTGCCGTTCGGGCGCATTGCCTCGCAGATGGCCAAGCAGGTGATCGTGCAGAAAGTGCGCGACGCCGAGCGCGAGAAAATCGTCGAAACCTTCACGCCGCGCATCGGCCACATGCTGGTCGGACAGGTCAAGCGCCTGGACCGCGGCAACCTGATCGTGGACCTCGGCAGCAACGTCGACGCCTTGCTGACGCGGGACGACATGATCGCCCGCGAGAATATCCGCATCGGTGACCGCGTGTGTGCCCTGCTGGCCGATGCGCGCATCGAGCAGCGCGGGCCGCAGCTGTTCCTGACCCGCCGCGCCCCCAAGCTGATGATGGAGCTGTTTCGGCGCGAGGTGCCGGAAGTCGCCGACGGCATCGTCGAGGTGGTGGCCTGCGCCCGCGATCCGGGCGTGCGCGCCAAGATTGCCGTGCGCAGCTACGACCCGCGCATCGACCCGATCGGTGCCTGCGTCGGCATGCACGGCACGCGCGTGCAGGCGGTCTCGAACGAGCTGGCCGGCGAGCGGGTCGACATCGTGCTGTTTGATGTCAACCCGGCCCAGTTCGTGCTGAACGCCCTGTCGCCGGCCAAGGTGGTGTCGATCACCATGGACGAGGAGAGCCACACCATGGACGTGGCTGTCGCCGAGGACCAGTTGTCGATCGCCATCGGCCGCGGCGGGCAGAACGTGCGTCTGGCCAGCGAGCTGACCGGCTGGGAGCTGAACCTGATGACCGAGGAGCAGGCCAGCCAGAAGCAGGAGGCCGAGATCGGCGTTCTGCGTCAGATGTTCGTGGACAAGCTGGACCTGGATCAGAGCGTCGCCGACATCCTGGTCCAGGAAGGCTTCACCAGCGTCGAGGAAGTGGCTTTCGTGCCGGCCGCCGAGCTGCTGGCGATCGAGGAATTCGACGAAGACCTGGTGCAGGAGCTGCGCAGCCGCGCCCAGAACGTGCTGCTGACTCAGGAAATCTCCCGCGAGGAACAGTTCGGCGATGTCGAGCCGGCGGCCGATCTGCTGGAGGTCCAGGGCATGTCCCGGCGTCTGGCGTATCAGCTAGCCGCCCACGGCATCGTCACCCGTGAGGACCTGGCCGACCAGTCGGTCCCGGATTTGCTCGACATCGAGGGCTTCGACGAGGCACTCGCCGGGCAGCTCATCATGGCTGCGCGGTCGGCGTGGTTCACCGACGGCGCTCAGGCCTGAGAGGTTCAGATCCAGTGGCAGCACAGTCCATAGAACAGTTCGCCGCATCCATCCGGGTGCCGGTCGACCGCCTGCTGCGCCAGTTGCAGGAGGCCGGTGTCGGCGTCCGCACTGCCGGCGACTCGATTACCGACGACGAAAAAGCGGCCCTGCTCGGCCATTTGCGCCGCGCCCATGGCGCCGAGGCAACCGAGACCAGTCCCACGCCGCGCAAGATCACGCTGACGCGCCAGGTCGTATCCGAGCTGCGCCAGCCGGCGGTGGCCCGCCGGCCTGGGCCGGGCGCCGCGCCTGCCGTGGCCGCCAACAAGGTGACCGTGGTGACGCGCAAACGGCGCACCTACGTCAAGCGCGAAGACCAGGAGCGGGTTGGCGAGGACGTGGCGGCCGAGATCGAAGCCGCAGCGCCGGCCGAGCAGCCGGCGCCCGAGCCCGAGGTGGTCGTACAGGCCCCGGAGCCGGCCGTCGAGCCGGTGCCCGTTGCAGAGCCTGAACAGCCCGTCGCCGAGCAGGCTGCCCCGGTCGCCGAGGCGCCGCGCCGTGCGGCCGAGCCGCAGCCGGCGGTGCGCCCGCAGCCGGCGGCACCGGGCAAGCCGCCCGTGCGGGGTCCGCAGCCGCCTGCACGCCGCGAGGAGCCCGGCCGCGGTGCCGGCAAGCAGCGCAAAAAAGGCGGGCGCGACGAGCGCGGCGGTTTCGGCGACGACGCTCAGGGGCGCCTGCGCAGCCGTTCCCGGCCGGGCGCCCATCGCGGGGCCGGCGCGGCAGCCGGACGTCACCAGTTCGAACGACCCCAGGGCGCCATCACCCGCGAGGTGGAGGTGCCGGCCAGCATCACCGTGGCGGAGCTTGCGAGCCGCATGTCGGTCAAGGCGGCCGAGGTCATCAAGTGCCTCATGCGCATGGGTCAGATGGCCACCATCAACCAGGTGCTGGACCAGGACACGGCCATGCTGGTGGTCGAGGAAATGGGTCATACCGCCGCAGCGGCGGCGCCGCAGACTCCCGAGTCTCTGCTCACCGAGCTGGCACCGACCGGCGAGGGCCTGCCGCGGGCCCCGATCGTCACGGTCATGGGCCATGTCGATCACGGCAAGACCACGCTGCTGGACTACATTCGCAAGTCGCAGGTGGCGGCCGGCGAAGCCGGCGCCATTACCCAGCACATCGGCGCCTATCACGTCACCACGCCGCGCGGCGCGGTGACCTTCCTGGACACGCCCGGCCATGCGGCGTTCTCCGCCATGCGCGCCCGCGGCGCGGCCCTGACCGACATCGTCATCCTGGTGGTGGCGGCCGACGACGGCGTGATGCCGCAGACCATCGAGGCGGTGCAGCATGCCAAGGCGGCCGGCGTGCCGCTGGTGGTTGCGGTCAACAAGATGGACAAGCCGGACGCCGAACCGGACCGGGTCAAGCAGGAGCTGATCCAGCACGAGGTGATCGCCGAGGACTTCGGCGGCGACGTGCAGTTCGTGCCGGTGTCTGCCAAGACGGGCGCCGGTATCGACGCCCTGCTCGAAGCCGTGCTGCTGCAAGCCGAGGTGATGGAGCTGAAGGCCGTGGCCGAAGGGCCCGCCGTGGGCGTGGTGGTCGAGGCCAAGCTCGACCGCGGTCGCGGCCCGGTGGCCACCGTCCTGGTGCAGGCCGGCACGCTCAAGCGCGGCGACATGGTGCTGGCCGGCGGCGAGTTTGGCCGTGCCCGCGTGTTGCTGGACGAGCATGCGCAGCCCTTGCTCGAGGCCGGCCCCTCGCGACCGGTGGAAGTGCTCGGCCTGTCCGGCGTGCCCAACGTGGGCGATGTGTTCAACGTGGTCGATGACGAGCGCAAGGCGCGCGAGATCGCCCTGTTCCGCCAGCAGGCGGCGCGCGAGGCGAGCCTGTCGCGGCGCGAGGCGGTGCCCGGCGGCGACATCTTCAGCCAGCTGCGCACGGCCCAGATCAAGAGCCTGAACGTCATCATCAAGGCCGACGTGCAGGGCTCGGCCGAGGCCATCGCCAGCTCCCTGCTGGGGCTGGCCACGGATGAGGTGACGGTGCGCGTGGTGGCCTCCGGCGTGGGCGGCATCACCGAGACGGACGTCAATCTGGCCCTGTCCACCGGCGCCCTGCTGGTCGGCTTCAACGTCCGCGCCGATGCCACGGCGCGCAAGCTGCTGAAGGAAACCGGGGTCGAGGTTCGTTACCACAGCATCATCTATGAGGTGATCGACGAGGTGAAGCGGGCCCTGGGCGGTCTGCTCGAGCCGGAAATCCGCGAGACCATCCTGGGCCTGGCGGAAGTTCGCGAGGTTTTCCACTCGGCCAAGTTTGGCGCTGTGGCAGGCTGCATCGTGTCCGACGGCGTGGTGCGCCGACGCTGCCCGATCCGCGTGCTGCGCGGCAACGTGGTGATCTACGAGGGCGAGCTCGAATCCCTGCGCCGGCACAAGGACGACGTGGCCGAGGTGCGGGCCGGCACCGAGTGCGGCATCGCGGTGAAGCAATACAACGACGTGCAGGTCGGCGACCAGATCGAGTGCTTCGAGCGCACCTCCGTGGAGCGCACGCTGTAGGCCATGCAGGGCGTCGACCGCACGCGCCGCGTGGCGCAGGCCATTGCAGAAGAACTGCCGGCGGCGCTGCGCGAGGTCAAGGACCCGCGCGTGACCGGCCTGATCACCATTCACGGGGTGACGGTCAGTCGCGACCTGGGCGTCGCCAAGGTGCGCTTCGATGTGCTGGGCGGCGCCGACACGACGGCTGCGGTGGCCGGTCTGCATCACGCGGCCGGTTTTCTGCGCAGTCGGCTGGCGACGGTCCTGCGCCTGCGGCGCATGCCGGAACTGCGCTTCGAGCTCGATCCACCATCCCGCATCGACGATCTGCTGCGGCGCCTCGCAGTGGAGGGTGGCGCCGCTTGAGGCGCCGGCGCGGCCGGCCGGTCAGCGGCGTCCTGCTGCTGGACAAGCCAACCGGCGTGTCATCGAATCACGCCCTGCAGACGGCGCGGCGACTGCTGAACGCGGCCAAGGCCGGTCATACCGGCACCCTCGATCCACTCGCCAGCGGCCTGCTGCCGCTGTGCTTCGGCGAGGCGACCAAGGTGTCGCAGTTCCTGCTGGGGGCGGACAAGACCTACCGCGCGCGCGCCCGGTTGGGTATGACCACCAGCACCGGCGACAGCGAAGGCGAAATCCTGCGCGAGCGCCCGGTGGCCGTGGACGGCGCCCGCCTGGCTGCGGCTCTGAAGGCGCATACCGGCGATCTGTTGCAGGTGCCGCCCATGTATTCGGCGCTCAAGCATGATGGCGAGCGCCTGTACGCGCTGGCGCGTCGCGGCGAGACGGTCGAACGGCCGGCCCGGGCGGTCCACGTGAGTCGGCTTGAGCTGCTGGAATTTGACCAAAGCAGCTTCGAGGTCGAACTGGACTGCTCCAAGGGTACCTACGTGCGCAGCCTGATCGAGGACATCGGCGAGGCGCTGGGCTGCGGTGCCCATCTGACGGCTCTGCGTCGCCTGCGGGTCGGCGCGCTGGATGTGCGCCAGGCGGTCACGCTGGAGTGCCTGCGCAGCCTCGCCGACTGCGACCCGCCGGCACTCGATGGTTGCCTGGTGCCGATTGCCGACGCCCTGTCAGATCTGCCGCAGCTGGAGCTCGCCCCCGAAGACGCGGCCCGCCTGCAACTTGGCCAGGCCTTGACCTTGCCCCAGCCGCCGGCCAATGGCTGGGTGGCCGTGTTCACCGACCAGCGCATCTTCATTGGCATGGCCGAGGCACGCGATGGCCTGCTGCTGCCGCGGCGCCTGGTGAGCCAGCAGGGCGCCTTGTGCGCCGCGCCGGCCGACGCGGCTTGAGCCGGTTGTCGCCTCGCAGGTAGAATGCGCCGTTTCGCCAAAGCCGATCAGTGGCTTTTTTGTCCGGAGTAACCGTTTCATGTCGCTCAGTGTCGAGAAGAAATCCGAGCTCGTGCAGTCGTACGGCCATGCCGCCAACGATACCGGTTCGGTTGAAGTGCAGGTGGCGCTGATTTCGGCGCGGCTGGAGCAGCTGAACGAGCACTTCAAGCTGCACCGCCAGGATCATCATTCGCGCCAGGGCCTGCTGCGCCTGGTCGCGCAGCGGCGCAAGCTGCTCGACTACCTCAAGCGCAGCGACAACGCCCGCTACCGCACGTTGGTCGAGCGCCTGGGTCTGCGCCGTTAAAGGTTGCCCACCGGCCCCATCCCGGGGTCAAGGTCTCCCCCGCAGGGCGGTGGAGGCTGCATGTCCAAAGCCAAGGAAGTACGCCACGTGAAATTGATCCGCAAGGAAGTCCAGTTCGGCAAGCACCTGCTGACGCTTGAAACCGGCGAAATCGCCAAACAGGCGTTCTCGGTCATGGTGCGCATGGGCGACACCATGGTGCTGACGGCGGTTACCGCCAGCAAGGGCGTCAAGCCGGGGCAGGATTTCTTCCCGCTGACGGTCGATTTCGTCGAGCGCAGTTACGCCGCCGGGCGCATTCCGGGCGGCTTTTTCAAGCGCGAGGCGCGGCCGTCCGAAAAGGCCATCCTGACTTCGCGTCTGATCGATCGGGCCATGCGGCCGCTGTTCCCCAAGGGCTTCTACAACGAAGTGCAGGTGGTGCCGACCGTGCTGTCGGCGGACGACGAGGTCGACCCGGACATCCTGGGCATGATCGGCGCCTCGGCCGCGCTGATGCTGTCCGGCCTGCCCTTCCAGGGGCCGGTTGGCGCGGCCCGCGTGGGCTACAAGGATGGCGCCTTCATCCTGAACCCGAGCTACCAGGAAACGGCCGACTCGGACCTGAACCTGGTGGTTGCCGGCACCGCCAGCAGCGTGCTGATGGTGGAGTCTGAGGCCAAGATGCTGCCCGAGTCGGTGATGCTCGACGGCGTCATGTTCGGTCACCAGGCCATGCAGCCGGTCATCGAGGCGATCGTCGCCCTGGCCGCCGAGGCCGGCGTGCAGCCGTGGCCGTGGACGCCGCCGCAGAAGGACGAGGCGCTCGAAACGGCCGTTCGCGCCGTGGCCGAACAGCCGCTGAACGAAGCCTATTCCATCCCCGACAAGCAGGCCCGCCAGGAGGCCGTGGCGCAGGTGCGTGAGCGCGTCGCGCATCTGGCCGGCGAGAACGGCGAGCGGGCCAACGAGGTGCAGTCTCTGTTCTCGTCGGTCGAGAAGCGCATCGTGCGCGGGCGCATCCTGGATGCCCAGCCGCGCATCGACGGTCGCTCCACGCGCCAGGTGCGTCCGATCACGATTCGTACCGGCGTGCTGCCGCGTACCCACGGCTCGGCGCTGTTCACGCGCGGCGAAACGCAGGCCATCGTGGTCACCACGCTGGGCACCGAGCGCGACGCGCAGCTGATCGACGCGCTGGAAGGCGAGTTCCGCGACGGCTTCATGCTGCACTACAACTTCCCGCCGTACTGCGTGGGCGAGACCGGCCGCATGGGCGCCACCAAGCGGCGCGAGATCGGTCACGGGCGCCTGGCCAAGCGGGCGATCGCGGCGGTGCTGCCTGCCAAGGCCTCGTTCCCGTACACGCTGCGCATCGTGTCGGAGATCACCGAGTCGAACGGTTCGAGCTCCATGGCCACGGTGTGTGGCGGCAGCCTGGCGCTGATGGATGCCGGTGTGCCGATCAAGGAGCCGGTGGCGGGCATCGCCATGGGCCTGATCGCCGACGGTAGCCGCTTTGCGGTGCTGTCGGACATCCTGGGCGACGAGGATCACCTGGGCGACATGGACTTCAAGGTGGCCGGCACCGCCAGCGGCGTGACCGCGCTGCAGATGGACATCAAGGTGCTGGGCATCACCGCCCAGATCATGCAGGCGGCGCTGGAACAGGCCCGCGAGGGTCGTGTGCACATCCTGGGCGAGATGGCCAAGGCCTTGTCCGCGCCGCGTGAGCAGATGTCGGACTACGCGCCGCGCATCCTGACCATGCGCATCCACCCGGACAAGATTCGCGATGTCATCGGCAAGGGCGGCGTGACCATCCGCGGCATCACCGAACAGACCGGCGCCACCATCGACATCGACGACGATGGCACCGTGCGCATTGCCTCGGTGGACCGCGCCGCCGGCGAGGAAGCGCGCGCCATGATCGAGCGCATCACCTCCGACATCGAGGTCGGCATGGTCTACGAGGGCCGCGTGGCGCGCCTGATGGACTTCGGCGCCTTCGTCACCATCCTGCCCGGCCGTGATGGCCTGCTGCACATCTCGCAGATTTCCGAGGAGCGGGTGGAGCGGGTCAGCGACAAGCTGGCCGAGGGCGATGTGGTGCGCGTGAAGGTGCTGGAAGTCGACAAGCAGGGCCGCATCCGCCTGAGCATGAAGGCGCTGACCGAAGCCGTCTGACAGGGGAAGGTCCGCCGTCCGGCGGACCTTCAGGCGATGAAAAAGCCGGCTCGGGGGCTAGCCCCGGACCGGCTTTTTTTGTGGCGGGAGAAGCGCCCCGTAGAGCCGAACGGCCGGCTGCTGCTGTCAGCCCCCGGCTTGCTGGCGCAGTCCCTGGCTGACGCGTTCACGCTCCTCGTGCAGGGCCTGCGGCACCCGCGGGCCATAGCCGTGCAGGAAGCTCGCCACCTCGTCCATTTCGCTGAGCCAGTCTTGCGGCTCGATGTGCGTGAGCTGGCGCATGTGCTCGTGCGATACGTCCAGCCCGGTCAGGTCGATGTCGCCATGCAGGGGCAGGTTGCCGACCGGCGTTTCCTGGGCGTCGATGCTGCCCTGGCAACGCTCGATGATCCACTTGAGCACGCGCAGGTTCTCGCCGTAACCGGGCCACAGGAAGCGGCGTTCGGCATCGCGGCGGAACCAGTTGACCTGATAGATGCCCGGCGCCTGGGTAAGTCGGGCCCCGGTCGCCAGCCAGTGCGCCCAGTAATCGCCGAAGTGGTAGCCGCAGAACGGCTGCATGGCCATCGGATCGCGCCGCACCACGCCGACCTGACCGGTGGCGGCGGCGGTGGTTTCCGACGCCATCGAGGCGCCCAGCATCACGCCGTGCTGCCAGTTCTTGGCTTCCAGCACCAGCGGCGCCAGCGAGGCGCGCCGGCCACCGAAGATGATGGCGGTGATCGGCACGCCCGACGGCCGCTCGGCGGCATCCGACCAGGACGCACACTGACGCGCCGCCACGGTAAATCGTGAATTCGGATGCGCCGCCGGGCCGTTGGCCGGATCGTACGGACGGCCCTGCCAGTCATAGGCCGGCGTCTCGTCAGACAGCCCCTCCCACCACGGGCGGCCGTCCTCGGTCAGCGCCACGTTGGTGAAGATGGTGTCGTGCTGGAGCATGTCGACGGCGTTGGCGTTGGTGTGCCGGCTGGTGCCGGGTGCCACGCCGAAGAAGCCCGCTTCCGGGTTGATGGCCCACAGCCGGCCGTCGTCGCCGACGTGCAGCCAGGCGATGTCGTCGCCGATAGTTTTCACCTTCCAGCCCTGGTATTCCTGGGGCGGGATCAGCATCGCCATGTTGGTCTTGCCGCAGGCCGACGGAAAGGCCGCGGCGATGTAGTGCAGGCGCCCCTGCGGATCCTCAATGCCCATGATCAGCATGTGCTCGGCCAGCCAGCCTTCCTGCCGCGCCTGGTAGGAGGCGATGCGCAGCGCGTGGCACTTCTTGCCCAGCAGGGCGTTGCCGCCGTAGCCGGAGCCGATGCTCTGGATGGACAGCTCGTGCGGGAAGTGCATGATGAAACGCCGCTCGGGGTGCAGATCGCCCAGCGAGTGCAGGCCGCGCACGAAGCTGTCGCCGCGCTCGATGCGTGCCAGCGCCGCCTTCCCCATGCGGGTCATGATGCGCATGCTCGCCGCGACATAGGGACTGTCGGTGATTTCCACGCCGCAGCGCGCCAGCGGCGAGTCGATCGGCCCCATGCAGTAGGGCACCACGTACAGGGTGCGCCCGCGCATGGCGCCGGCAAACAGCGCATCCATCTTGGCGTGCGCGTCGGCCGGGCTCATCCACTGGTTGTTCGGGCCGGCGTCGTCGCGCTCGGGCGTGCACACGAAGGTCAGGTGCTCGGTGCGCGCCACGTCGGATGGGTCCGAGCGGTGCAGATAGCAGCGCGGGCGGGTTTGCGGGTCCAGTTCGATCAGGGTGCCGCTTTGCAGCATGTCCGCCACCAGAGCGTCGTACTCGGCCTGCGACCCGTCACACCAGTGAATTGCGTCCGGTTGCGTGAGCGCTGCCACCTCGCGGACCCAATCCGCGAGTGCCTGATTCGACGTCATGAGCGAAATCCCCCGTCATATCTGTGCCGCGCCAATCCCTGACGCGACGGTCCGGGTCCTGTCAGCAGGAGCCGGGTTGCCATGGAAAGCCCGCGAGCTTCAGCGGGTGTTCTGAATATTGTCAAGTCGACTGCGTGCCCGTACCGCCGCCGCGCGTACCTGCGCCGGCGCCGTGCCGCCCAGGTGGTCGCGCGCGGCAACCGAGCCCTCGAGCGTGAGCACGGCGAACACGTCGGCCTCGATCAGCGGCGAGAAGGCGCGCAGTTCGTCCAGCGTGAACTCGGAAAGATCCCGTCCACTGGCCACGCCCTGGCGCACGGCGCGCCCGACCACCTCGTGGGCGTCGCGAAACGGCAGCCCGCGGCGCACCAGGTAATCGGCAAGATCGGTCGCGGTGGCAAAGCCGGCGCGGGCGGCCTCGCGCATGCGCTGCGCGTTTACGGTCACCCCGGGCAGCATGCCGGCCACCGCGGTCAGGCTGTCGCGCACGGTATCCACGGTGTCGAACAGCGGTTCCTTGTCTTCCTGATTGTCCTTGTTGTAGGCCAGCGGCTGCGCCTTCATCAGCGTCAGCAGCGCCACCAGGTGGCCGTTGACGCGGCCGGTCTTGCCGCGCAGCAGCTCGGGCACGTCTGGGTTTTTCTTCTGCGGCATGATCGACGAGCCGGTGCACCAGGCATCGGCCAGGCTGATGAAACCGAACTGCGCCGAGGACCACAGCACCAGCTCCTCGGCCATGCGCGAGAAATGCGTCATCAGCAGCGCCGCGGCGGACACGAATTCGATGGCGAAATCGCGGTCGCTGACGGCGTCGAGCGAGTTCTCGGCCGGCCGGTCGAAGCCGAGCAGGGCGGCGGTGTACGGTCGGTCGATCGGAAAGCTGGTGCCGGCCAGCGCAGCGGCGCCCAGCGGCATCACGTTGACCCGCCGCCGGCAGTCGGCAAAGCGCTCACGGTCGCGCGCCAGCATCTCGAACCAGGCCAGCAGGTGGTGGCCAAACGTGATCGGCTGCGCCGTCTGCAGGTGCGTGAAGCCCGGCATCAGGGTGTCGGCCTCGCGTTCGGCCAGATCCACCAGGACGGTCAGCACCTCGTGCAGCTGGCCGTCGATCGCGTCGAGCTCGTCGCGCAGCCACAGGCGCACGTCCGTGGCTACCTGGTCGTTGCGCGAGCGGCCGGTGTGCAGCTTCTTGCCGACCTCGCCGATGCGCGCCACCAGCGCCGTCTCGATGTTCATGTGCACGTCTTCGAGCGCTACCTGCCACTGAAAACGGCCCGCCTGGATATCGGCGCCGATGCCTTCCAGGCCGGCGACGATGGAGGCCACTTCGGCCTCACCCAACACCGCTACCCGGCCCAGCATCCGGGCGTGGGCGATGGAACCCATAATGTCGTGGCGGGCCAAACGCTGGTCGAAGCCAACCGAGGCGGTGAAACGCTCGACAAAGGCGTCGGTGGGCTCGGCGAAACGGCCGCCCCAGGGTTTGCGGGGTGCTTCGGGCATGGACGGGAGGGCGGGCGTTGGCGAAGCCAGCAATTATAACGGACCAGCGTGCGCCGGACGGCGGCTTCGTGCCGGACCTGTGTCAGCCGCGGGCGGTGCTGGCGGTGACAGTGGGCGCGCAGCTGCTGGCGCTGCTGCTGGCGTTGGCGCAGCCGCTGGAGGCCGACCGCTTCTGGCCACGGCTTGGCATGTGTTCACTCGCAGTGCAATGGGTGGGACTGCTCGGTACCGCTGGCCTGTGCGCGACGCGGCCAAGTCTGGGCCGGTTGCCGGTGCCGCTGGCAAGCGGCCTTGCGGTTGCCTGGTTACTGCTGCTGGCGACCGCTACCACGCTGGCCGCGGGCTGGCTGGAGTTGCTGCCGACGAACGCCGCGCAGCTCGGCTGGCTGTTGGCGCGCAACCTGCTGCTGACGGCACTGGTGGCCGGGGTGGTGCTGCGCCTGATCTATCTGCGGCACACCTCGCGCGTGCGCGAGCGTGCCCATCACCAGGCGCGGCTGGAGTTGCTGCAGGCGCGCATGCGGCCGCATTTCCTGTTCAACAGCCTGAACACCATCGCCAGCCTGGTCGGCAGCGATGCGCGCCGGGCGGAGGAGGTCACGCTGGCGCTGGCCGATCTGCTGCGGGCGAGCCTGGAAGCCGGCGACCGGCTGATCCCGCTGGCGGACGAACTCGCCCTGTGCCGGCGCTATCTGGCCATGGAGCAGGTGCGCCTGGGTGATCGGTTGGCGCTCGACTGGAAGGTGAGCGACGTGCCGGCCGGCGCCCGGCTGCCGCCGCTGAGCCTGCAGCCGCTGCTGGAAAATGCGGTGTTCCACGGTATCGAGCCGCTGCCGGGCGGAGGCAGGATCGGTCTTGCGCTGAGCCTGCCGGCGCCCGGCGTGGTGCAGATCAGCATCGACAACCCGCTCGCGGCTGGCCGGGCGGGCAGCGGTCTGCACATGGCGCTGGTGAACTTGCGCGCCCGCCTGGCAGGACACTTCGGCAATGCGGCCAGTCTGGTCGAGCAAACCGAGGGTGGGCGCCACACGGTGCGCCTGCGCCTGCCGCTGGTGGCGGCGTGACGGCGCCGTCATGAACATCCTGGTGGTGGACGACGAGGCGTTGGCGCGGGCCAGGCTGCGGCGCCTGATCGAGGCATTGCCCGGCCACGCCTGCGTTGGCGAGGCTGCCGATGGGGCGCAGGCGCTCGCCGCCTGTCAGCAGCTGCGGCCTGATGTCGTGCTGCTGGACATCCGCATGCCGGGACTGGATGGCCTGCAGACCGCCCGCGCGCTGGCGGCGCTGCCGGGGCCGCCGGCCGTCGTGTTCACCACCGCCTATGCCGAGTTTGCCATCGAGGCCTTCGACGCCGGAGCGGTGCATTACCTGTTGAAACCGGTGTCTGGCGAGCGTCTGGCCCAGGCCCTGGCACGGGTGGGTTCGGCAGCACCGCGCAGTCTGTTGCTGTCGCATGGGGGCCGTATCCAGCGTGTGCCTGTGTCCGATGTGTTGTATCTGCGGGCCGATACCAAGTACCTGACCGTGTGCACGCGCCACGGCGAGTGGCTGCTGGAAGACTCGCTGGTGCGCCTTGAGCAGCGCCATGCGCCGCAGTTGCTGCGCATACACCGCGCGCTGCTGGTCAACGTGCAGCACCTGACCGGGCTGCAACGCGACAGCCGCGGCCGGCTCTGGGCCCGCATCGATGGCGTAGCGGCAGGGCTTCCGGTCAGCCGCCGGCTGGCGGCCGGGGTGCAGCAAGCCCTCGAGCGCGGCTGATTGAGGCCGCCGCAACGCGGGCCGAACGGCCTGCGTTTCAAATACCGCGCCCGCTGGCCGTAAAATCGGGCACAAATCAACCCGGTATGGGATCTGCGATGGACGCCAGTTCCAGTCTTGGTTTCGGCAGTGTCGGTTTCGTCGAGGCGCTGTACGAGGATTTTCTGGCCGATCCGGCCAGCGTCCCCACGCCGTGGCGGCGCGAGTTCGAGTCCTGGGGCAACGCCCCGGGAGGCGCCAGCCACGGGACGGTGCAGGCATGGTTCCGCGAGCGGGCCCGCCGCCCGGCGATGGCGCAGCTTGCCGTGTCGGCAGGTGATCTGCAGCGCCTGCAAAAGCAGAATGCGGTGCAGCAGCTGATCAATGAGTATCGCCAGCGTGGCCACTTGCGGGCACGCACCGATCCGCTGCAATTGCTGGAGCCCATGGAGGTGCCGAGCCTGGGCCTCGAATACCACGGGCTGACAAAGGCCGATCTGGACCTGCAGTTCGCCGCCGGCAATTTCCCGCTGCCGACCGGCGCACCGCTGCGCGAGCTGGTGTCGGCGCTGGAGGCTACCTACTGCGGCGCCATCGGCTTCGAGTACGCCTACAAGTCCGATTCGGCGCAGGTCGAATGGCTGCGTGAGCGCATCGAGTCTGGCCGCGGGCGCGCGGTCCTGAACGAGGCTGAGCAGCGGCAGATTCTGCAGGCGCTGACGGCCGCCGAAGGGCTTGAGCGCTATCTGCATCGTCGTTACGTCGGCCAGAAGCGTTTTTCGCTCGAAGGCGGCGACGGCCTGATTCCGGTACTGGACGAAATCGTGCGCCGCGCCGGGTCGGCCGACGTCAAGGAACTGGTCATCGGCATGGCCCACCGTGGCCGTCTGAACGTGCTGGTCAATATCCTTGGCAAGCAGCCGCGCGAGCTGTTCGCCGAGTTCGAGGGCAAGGCGGCGTTCAGCGGTTCCGGCGACGTCAAGTATCACCAGGGCTTCTCTGCGGACCCGATCACGCCCGGCGGGCCGATTCACCTGACGCTGGCCTTCAACCCCTCGCACCTTGAAATCATCAACCCGGTGGTCGAAGGTTCGGTGCGGGCGCGCCAGGAGCGCCGCGGCGATTGGGCCCGCCGGCAGGTGATCCCGTTGCTGATCCACGGCGATGCCGCGTTTGCCGGGCAGGGCGTGGTGATGGAGACCCTGAACCTGGCCAAGACGCCGGGCTATGCCACCGGCGGCACGCTGCACATCGTCATCAACAACCAGATCGGCTTCACCACCAGCAACCCGGCCGATGCCCGCTCGACCTACTACTGCACCGAGATCGCCCGGCTGACGCAGGCACCGGTGTTCCACGTCAACGGCGACGATCCGGAGGCGCTGCTGTTCGTGACGCGGCTGGCGCTGGATTTTCGCCTTGCCTTCGGCAGCGACGTGGTCATCGATCTGGTCTGCTATCGCCGGCAGGGTCACAACGAGGCCGACGAGCCGGCCATCACCCAGCCGCGCATGTACGCGAAGATTGCCGGCCACCCGAGTGTGCGCGAGCTGTACGCGCGGCGCCTGGAGAGTGCCGGCGTGCTCGCCGCCGGCCAGGCACAGGCCCTGGCCGAGGCCTACCAGCAGGCGCTTGATCGCGGCGAGTGCGTGACGCCACTGCCGATGAGCGACCAGCGCCCCCTGCTGGCCATCGACTGGGCGCCGTACATGGACACCCTGTGGACCGAACCGGCGCCAACGGCGGTGCCACTGGATACCCTGCGCGCGCTGGGCGAGAAGCTGACAACGGTTCCGGCCGGTTTCAAGGTCCACCCGCGGGTGACCAAGATGCTGGAGGATCGTCGGCAAATGACGGCCGGTGCGGTGCCGCTGGACTGGGGCTGCGCCGAGACGCTGGCCTACGCCACACTGCTGACGGAAGGCTACCGGGTGCGCCTGTCCGGCCAGGACAGCGCACGCGGCACCTTCTCGCACCGCCATGCCGTCCTGCACAACCAGGACCTCGACGCCGCTGAAGACCGGCAGCGCCATGTGCCGCTGCAGCACCTGCAGCCCGGCCAGCCGAGTTTCCTGGTCATCGACTCGCTGCTGTCGGAGGAGGCCGTGCTCGGTTTCGAGTACGGCTACGCCAGTGCCGACCCGCAGACGATGGTCATCTGGGAGGCGCAGTTCGGCGATTTCGCCAACGGCGCGCAGGTGGTAATCGACCAGTTCATCAGCTCGTCCGAGGCCAAGTGGCAGCGCCTGTGCGGCATGGTGCTGCTGCTGCCGCACGGCTACGAGGGCCAGGGGCCGGAGCATTCCTCGGCCCGTCTGGAGCGCTACATGCAGCTGTGCGCCGAGCAGAACATGCAAGTCTGCGTGCCGTCCACGCCGGCCCAGATGTTCCACATGCTGCGCCGGCAGATGCTGCGCCGCTTCCGCCGCCCGCTGGTGGTGATGACGCCCAAGAGCCTGCTGCGGCATCGGCTGTCGGTGTCGACGCTGGAGGAGCTTGCCGGCGGGGAGCTCCAGCTGGTGATCGGCGACCCGCAGCGGCCCGACCCGGCGCGGGTGCGCCGCGTGCTGCTGTGCAGCGGCAAGGTCTATTTCGATCTTTATGCGGCCCGCCAGGAGCGCGGCATCGAGGACATCGCCATCGTGCGCGTCGAGCAGCTGTATCCGTTTCCGATGGCGCGCCTGACCGCCGAACTGGCGACCTATGGCGCTGCGGCGGAAGTGCTGTGGGTGCAGGAAGAGCCACAGAATCAGGGCGCCTGGTACCAGATTCGCCACAAGCTGACCGACGCGCTTGCCGCCTCCCAACGCCTGCGCTATGTGGGCCGGCCGCGTTCCGCGGCGCCGGCGGTCGGCAGCTTCGCCCTGCATCAGGCGCAGCAACAGGCGCTGGTGGACGACGCTCTGGCGCCGGCTGCCGCAGCCGTTTCCCGCAAACAAAAATCCGCTTGACCCGGGACTGACATGCAACTCGAAATCAAGGTGCCGGTGCTGCCCGAATCCGTCGCCGAAGCCACGCTGCTGCAGTGGCGCAAGCAGCCGGGCGAGGCCGTGCGACGCGACGAGAACCTGATCGACGTCGAAACCGACAAGGTGGTGCTGGAAGTGGTGGCACCCGCTGACGGCGTGCTGACCGCCATTCATCAGCAGGGCGGCGCCACGGTGCATTCCGGCGAACTGCTGGCGACGCTGGATACCGAGGCCGCGGCGCCGCTGACCGCGCCGCCCGAGCCGGTGGCGGAGATTCGGCCTGCCGCGGGCGATGCGCTGCCGGCCAGCCCGGCGGCGCGCAAGCTGGCCGCCGAGCAGGGCGTGCAGACGGAAACGCTCAGCGGCAGCGGCCGCGACGGTCGGGTAATCAAGGAAGACGTGCTGGCCGCAGTCGCGCAGCGGGCGCCCGAGCCTGTCGCCGAGGCGGCGGCGCAGCCGGCGGGCGAGCGGCCCGAGCAGCGGGTGCCGATGACGCGCATCCGCCAGCGCATCGCCGAGCGGCTGGTCGAGGCGCAGCGCACCGCCGCCATCCTGACCACCTTCAACGAAGTCAACATGCAGGCGGTGATGGACCTGCGCGCCCGTCACCGCGAGGCCTTCGAGAAGGCCCACGGCGTGAAGCTCGGCTTCATGTCGTTCTTCGTCCGGGCGGCCGTCGAGGCGCTGCGCAAGTTCCCGCTGGTGAATGCGTCGATCGACGGCGCCGATGTCGTCTATCACGGCTATTTCGACATCGGCATCGCCGTCAGCAGCCCGCGCGGGCTGGTGGTGCCGACCCTGCGCGATGCCGGGCAGATGTCCTTTGCCGACATCGAGAAGACCATCGCGGATTTCGGCCGCCGGGCCGGCGACAACAAGCTGACGCTGGAGGAGCTGTCCGGCGGCACCTTCTCGATCACCAACGGCGGCATCTTCGGCTCCATGCTGTCGACACCGATCCTGAACCCGCCGCAAAGCGCCATCCTTGGCATGCACAACATCGTCGAGCGGCCGGTGGTGGAGCACGGCCAGGTGGTCGTGCGGCCGATCATGTACCTGGCGCTGTCCTACGATCACCGTCTGATCGACGGGCGCGAGGCGGTGCAGTTCCTGGTCACGGTCAAACAGTCGCTCGAGGATCCGGCCCGCCTGTTGCTGGGCCTTTGAGCATGGAACGCTACGACCTGCTGGTGATCGGCGCCGGGCCGGGTGGCTACGTGGCCGCCATCCGCGCCGCGCAACTGGGCCTGCGCGTGGCCTGCGTGGAGCGCTGGATCGGCAAGGACGGCAAGCCGGCGCTGGGCGGCACGTGCCTGAATGTCGGCTGCATTCCGTCCAAGGCGCTGCTCGAATCGTCCGAGCAGTACCACCGCGCGCGGCACGGCCTGGGCGCGCACGGCATCAGCGTGGGCAAGGTCGGCATCGATCCGGTGGCCATGATTGCCCGCAAGGACAAGATCGTCGGTCAGTTCACCGGCGGTATCGCCGGTCTTTTCAAGAAGAACGGCGTCGCCTGGCTGCAGGGCACGGCGCGCCTGCTCGGCAAGGGCCAGGTGCAGGTGACGGCCGTTGACGGGACACACCAGAGCGTCGGCGCGCAGCACATCCTGATTGCGACCGGCTCACGGCCGACGCCGTTGCCGGTGGCGCCGCTGGATGGCGAACACATCGTCGACTCGGCCGGCGCGCTCGATTTCACGGCCGTGCCGGCACGCCTGGGCATCATCGGCGCGGGCGTGATCGGCCTCGAACTGGGCAGCGTGTGGGCGCGCCTGGGCAGCCAGGTGACGCTGCTGGAGGCGCTGCCGGAATTTCTGCCGGCGGCGGATCGTGCCATCGCGGCCATTGCGCACAAGGAATTCACTGCCCAGGGACTGGACATCCGCCTGGGTGCCCGGGTGAGCGGCGCGCAGGTCGCTGCCGGGCAGGTTGCGGTCGATTTCGAGGACGCCGATGGCACGCGGCAGGCGCAGTTCGACCGGTTGATCGTGGCGGTCGGTCGCCAGCCGGTAACGGATGATCTGGGCCTGGACGCCGCCGGCGTGAGCTGTGACGAGCGCGGCTTCATTCCCGTCGACGGGCGCTTTCAGACCAGCGCCGCCGGGGTGTATGCGATTGGCGATGTGGTGCGCGGACCGATGCTGGCGCACCGCGCGTCCGAGGACGGCATTGCCGTTGCCGAGGGCATTGCCGGCCAGCACTGCCATGTCGATTACGGGACCGTCCCGTGGATCATTTACACTTGGCCGGAAATCGCCTGGGTCGGTCGCACCGAGCAGGCCCTCAAGGCCGAGGGCGTGCCGTATTCGGTGGGTGTTTTCCCGTTCCAGGCGAACGGTCGGGCGCGCGCCATGGAGGCCGCGCAGGGGCAGGTGAAGCTGCTTGCCCATGCCGAAACCGACCGCGTGCTGGGCGTGCACATCGTCGGGCCGCATGCCTCGGAACTGATTGCCGAGGCGGTGGTGGCGATGGAGTTCTGCGCCAGTGCGGAGGACATCGCGCGCATCGTGCATGCCCACCCGACCCTGTCGGAAGCGCTGCACGAGGCGGCCCTCGCGGCCCACCGGCGGGCGATACACATCTGAGACGGCGCAGGCAGCGGGGCCAGCCTCCGGGTCAGTTCGACGACATATCTGCAACGTGGAGCGGGCAGGCCGACGTGCGGCCGGGCGCCGTCCCTTCAGTCATAGGGAAAGATCACATCCATGAACCTGCACGAATACCAGGCAAAACAGCTGTTTGCCGATTACGGCATTGCCGCGCCGCGCGGTGAGGTCGCCGACAGTCCCAAGGCTGCCAAGGCCGCTGCCGGGCGGGTGCCCGGCAGTCGCTGGGTGGTCAAGGCGCAAGTCCACGCGGGCGGCCGCGGCAAGGCCGGCGGCGTGAAGCTGGTGGACAGCCCGGACGCCGTGGCGGCGGCCGCCGAGGCCATGCTCGGCACGCGCCTGGTCACCTACCAGACCACGGCCGAAGGCCAGCCGGTGAACAGCGTGCTGGTCGAGGAAGTCAGCCAGATCGCCCGCGAGCTGTACCTGGGCGCCGTGGTCGACCGCGCCAGCCAGCGGGTGGTGTTCATGGCCTCCACCGAGGGCGGAGTCGAGATCGAGAAGGTGGCCGCCGAGACGCCGGAAAAAATTCTCACCACCGCCGTCGATCCCATCGTCGGCCTGCAGCCCTACCAGTGTCGCCAGATCGCGTTCGGCCTTGGCCTCAGCGGCGACCAGATCAAGCAGTTCACCACGCTGATGACCGGCCTGTCGCGCATGTTCGTGGAATGCGACCTGGCGCTGCTAGAGGTCAATCCGCTGGTGGTGACCGGCGACGGGCGCCTGGTGTGCCTGGACGGCAAGATCAACATCGACGACAACGCCCTGTACCGCCTGCCGCGCCTGGCCGCCATGCGCGACGCCTCGCAGGAGGACGAGAAGGAAAACCGTGCTCGCGAGCACGACATCAGCTACGTGGCGCTCGACGGCAACATCGGCTGCATGGTCAACGGCGCCGGCCTGGCCATGGCGACCATGGACATCATCAAGCTGCATGGCGGCAACCCGGCCAACTTCCTGGACGTGGGCGGCACCGCCACCGCGGCGCGGGTGACCGAGGCCTTCAAGATCATCCTCGCCGACCAGAACGTGAAGGGCGTGCTGGTCAACATCTTCGGCGGCATCGTGCGCTGCGACCTGATCGCCGACGGCATCATCGCCGCGGTCAAGGATGTCGGCGTCAAGGTGCCGGTGGTGGTGCGTCTGGCCGGCAACAACGCCGAGCTGGGCAGCCGCAAGCTGACCGACAGCGGTCTGAACATCATCCCCGCGGACGGCCTGACCGATGCCGCGCAGAAAGTCGTCAAGGCAGTGGAGAGCGTGGCATGAGCGTGCTGGTCGACAAGAACACCAAGGTCATCTGCCAGGGCTTCACCGGCAAGCAGGGCACCTTCCACTCCGAGCAGGCCATCGCCTACGGCACGCGCATGGTCGGCGGCGTGACGCCCGGCAAGGGCGGCAGCGAGCACCTGGGCCTGCCGGTGTTCGACACCGTCCGCGATGCGGTGCGCCAGACCCAGGCCGACGCCAGCGTCATCTACGTGCCGGCGGCCTTCTGCAAGGACTCGATCCTGGAGGCCGTCGACGCCGGCGTGCCGCTGATCGTGTGCATCACCGAGGGCGTGCCGACGCTGGACATGCTCGAGGTGAAGATGGTGGTCGACCGCTCCGGCTCGCGCCTGATCGGCCCCAACTGCCCGGGCATCATCACGCCGGGCGCGTGCAAGATCGGCATCATGCCGGGCGACATCCACCTGCCGGGCAAGGTCGGCATCGTGTCGCGTTCGGGCACGCTGACCTACGAGGCGGTGGCGCAGACCACGGCCATCGGCGCCGGCCAGTCCACCTGCATCGGCATCGGCGGTGACCCGATTCCGGGCACCAGCTTCATCGACGCGCTGCGCCTGTTCAAGGACGACCCGCAGACCGAGTGCATCGTCATGGTCGGCGAGATCGGTGGCAGTGCCGAGGAAGAAGCCGCCGAGTACATCGCGTCCGAAATCAAGAAGCCGGTGGTCGGCTTCATCGCCGGTGCCACCGCCCCGGCCGGCAAGCGCATGGGCCATGCCGGCGCCATCATCGCCGGCGGCAAGGGCACGGCCGAGGACAAGTTCCGCGCCATGGAGAAGGCCGGCGTGCACATTGCCCGCTCGCCGGCGGACCTGGGCGTCATGGTCAAGAAGGCATTGCGAATGTAGGTATCAGCCGGGCTGCCCGCCCGGCCGACTCCCCCATCAAAACGCCGCGCCTGTCGCGGCGTTTTTTTTGGCACATGGGCCCACGGATGCGCTGCCAGGATCGGCGGCCGCAGCAGCCCGGCTGTGCCGGGCGGTCCCGCAGCGAAGCTGCGCCCCTGCGGGTTTATTCCACGTGGCGGCGCTGAGAAGCCCCGGACGGATTTCTCAGCGCTTTCCCGGGTCTTGCGCTCACACGCCGGTGTGCGGCGTCGGCACCCGGCGCGGCCGGCTGCGGCCAAACAGCCGTTGCACCAGCACGTAAAACAGCGGCACGAAGAACACCGTGATGAAGGTCGCCGACAGCATGCCGCCGACCACCGCCGTGCCGATCGCGGTACGTGCGCCCGCTCCGGCGCCGCTGGCGAGCGCCAGCGGCAGGGTGCCGAAGGTGAACGCCATCGAGGTCATCAGGATCGGGCGCACGCGGATGCGCCCCGCCTCGAGCACCGCCTCGAGCAGGCCGCGGCCCTGGCGGTGCAGCTGGTGCGCGAACTCCACGATGAGGATGCCGTTCTTGGCCGCCAGACCCATCGTCGTGAGCAGCCCCACCTGGAAGAACACGTCGTTCTCGAGCCCGCGCAGCATGGCCGCGAGCGCTGCACCCAGCAGCCCGATGGGTACTGCCAGCATCACGCTGAGCGGCACCGTCCAGCTCTCGTACAGCGCCGCGAGCGCGAGGAACACCACCAGCGCCGAGATGGCATACAGCAGCGGCGCCTGCGAGCCGGCCTGCTTTTCCTGGTACGACAGGCCGGTCCACTCGTAGCCGATGCCGGGCGGGAGCTGCGCGGCCAGGCGCTCGATCTCGGCCATCGCCTCGCCGGAGCTGCGCCCGGCGGCCGGCTCGCCCAGGATCTGGCTCGACGGCATGCCGTTGTAGCGCGCCAGCCGCGGCGCGCCGAGTGTCCACTCGGCGCTCGAGAAGGCACTGAACGGCACCATCTCACCGGCGGCGTTGCGCACGTACCACTGATCGAGGTCCTCCGGCAGCATGCGGTACGGCGCGTCGCCCTGGACGAACACCTTCTTGGTGCGGCCCTGTTCGATGTAGTCATTGACGTAGGTGGAGCCCCACGCCGTCCTGAGGGTCTGGTTGATCTCGTCCAGCGAGAGCCCCAGCGCGCGCGCCTTGGCCTGGTCCACATGCACGACGTACTGCGGCGCGTCCTCGAGGCTGTTGGGGCGCACGTTCGAGAGCACGGCGCTTTGCGCCGCCATTCCGAGCAGCTGGTTGCGCGCCGCCACCAGCGCCTCGTGCCCGAGGGCGGCGCGGTCCTGAAGCTGCAGATCGAAGCCTGCGGTGCGTCCGAGCGCGCGCACCGAAGGCGGCGTGAATGCGAATGCCATGCCGTCCTTGACCATGCCGGCGAAGGCGCGCGTGGCGCGCGCGGCGATCGCCGCGGCGCTGTCCTCGGCGTCGGGACGCTCCTCCCAGTCGAGCAGGTTGACGAACACCAGGCCGACGTTCTGCCCGCGCCCGCCGAAACTGAAGCCGTAGACGTTCATGGCGCCGGCGACCAGCGCTTTCTCGGTCTCGTAGAAATGGCGCCCGACCTGCTCGATGACGTCCGCGGTGCGCTCGCGCGTGGCGCCCGGGGGCAGCTGCACGTTGGCGTAGAGCGTGCCCTGGTCTTCCTGCGGCACGAAGCCGCCCGGCAGGCGCATAAAGATGAGACCGAGTCCGACCAGCAGCAGCACATACACCGCGAGCGAAACAGGCACGCGGCGCGCCATGCGCCGCACTGTGGCCAGGTAGCCGTCGCGCGTGCGGTCCACCCCGACGGCGAACCGCGCCAGCAGTCCACGCCGCTTGCCGTCGTGGGGGCGCGGACGCAGCAGCGTGGCGCACAGCGCCGGGGTGAAGATCAGCGCCACCAGCACCGACAGCAGCATCGCCGACGCGATGGTGATGGAGAACTGGCGGTAGATCGCCCCGGTGGTGCCGGGGAAGAAGGCCATCGGCACGAACACCGCCGACAGCACCACCCCGATGCCGACCAGCGCGCCGGTGATCTGGCGCATGGACTTGCGGGTCGCCGAGCGCGGGTCGAGGTTTTCCTCGTGCATGATGCGCTCGACGTTTTCCACCACCACGATGGCGTCGTCCACCAGCAGCCCGATGGCGAGCACCAGGGCGAACATGGTCAGCATGTTGATGGAGAACCCGGCTGCGGCGATCACGCCAAAGGTGCCGAGCAGCACCACCGGCACCGCGATGGTGGGGATCAGCGTGGCGCGGATGTTCTGCAGGAACAGCAGCATTACGAGGAACACCAGCCCCACCGCCTCGGCCAGCGTGATCGCCACTTCTTTAAGCGCGGTGCGCACGAACGGCGTGGTGTCCTCGGCGTAGCGCACCTCGAGGCCCGGCGGAAACGCGGGCTGCAGCTCCGCCAGACGTGCGCGGATCGCTGCGGCGGCATCGAGTGCGTTCGCCCCCGGTGTGGTGGTGATGGCCATGCCCGCGGCCGGCTTGCCGTTGTAGCGGTTGGCAAAGGAGTAGTTCTCCGCGCCGACCTCCACGCGTGCCACATCGCGCAGGTACACGCGCGCGCCGTCCGGCTCCACCTTGAGCAGAATGTCGCGGAATTGCGCCGCGGTCTCGAGGCGGCTCTGCGCCGAAACCGCCGCGTTCAGCTGCTGGCCCGGCACTGCGGGCAGTCCGCCGAGCTGCCCGGCCGCGACTTGATTGTTCTGGACGCGGATGGCGGCATTGATATCGGAGGCGGTGAGGCCGTACTGCGTAAGCCGCTCAGGATCGAGCCAGATGCGCATCGCGTGCTGCGCGCCGAACAGGAGCACATCGCCCACCCCGCTCACACGGCCAAGCGGCTCGACCAAACGCGCGGCCGCAAAATCGGCGATGTCGGTCTGGGTCAGGGCTTCGTCTGGGGACACGAGCGCCAGCACCATGAGGTAACTCTGCGCCACCTTCGCCACCCGTACACCCTGCTGCGCAACCTCCTCGGGAAGCAGCGGCAGCGCGAGCTGGAGCTTGTTTTGCACCTGCACCTGCGCGATGTCCGGGTCGGTGCCGGCCTCGAAGGTCAGGGTGAGCTGGGCATTACCGGTGTCGTTGCTCTCGGCCGCCATGTACAGCAGGCCGTCGAGGCCGACCATCTGCTGCTCGATGACCTGGGTGACGGTGGTGTCCACCGTGCGCGCGGAAGCCCCCGGGTAGCTGGCGCTGATCTGCACCGCCGGGGGGGCGACGTCGGGATAGCTCTCGATCGGCAGCGTGACGATGGCGAGCCCGCCGGCGAGCATGATCACCAGCGCGATCACCCACGCGAAGATCGGCCGGTCGATGAAGTAATCAACCATGGCCCGGGGGCTCCGAAGCCGCAGCGGGTGCGGTTGCGGGCACCGGCTTGACCTGCATGCCCGGCTGCAGGCGCAGCGGTCCGCTGACCACCACCCGATCGCCGGCGCTCAGCCCGTCGCCGATCAGCCAGGCATCGCCGACGGCGCGGCGGGTCTCGATGCGCCGCAACTCGAGCTTGTCGTCCTTGCCGACCACCAGCACGCTGGCGTTGCCTACGGCATCGCGCGTCACGGCCCGCTGGGGCACCAGCAGCGCCGCCGGCTCCACGCCTTCGTTCAGCCGGCCGCGTACGTACATGCCGGGCAGCAGGTGACCATCCGGGTTCGGGTACACAGCGCGCAGGTTCACCGAGCCGGTACCCGGATCCACGGTCACGCCCGAGAATTCGAGCCGCCCGGGCAGGGGATAGACACTGCCGTCTTCCAGCAGCAGCTCGATGCGGGCGCTGTCCGGACTGGTACGCTCCAGGCGACCGGCCTCGAATTCCCGCCGCAACTGCAGCATCTCAGCGGTCGGCCGCTGGATGTCGACGTAGATCGGGTCCAGTTGCGTGATGCGCGCCAGCAGCTGTGCCTGCCCGCTCGTTACCAGCGAACCCTCGGTGATGTAGGACTCGCTGATCACGCCGGCGATGGGCGCCTGGATGCGCGTGTATTGCAGATCGATGCGGGCCGTTTCGAGCGCGGCGCGGGCCGCGTCGACATTGGCACGCGCCTGCTGGTAGGTCGCCTGGACGTCATCGTTATCCTGCCTCGCGACAGCGCCGGAACGGGCCAGGGGCGCAAACCGCTCGGCCTTGAGGCGCGCCACTTCGGCGGTCGCTTGGGCGCGTTTGAGCTCCGCCTCCGCGCGGCGCATGGCTGCCTGATAGGGCGCGGGGTCGATCTGGTACAGCGCCTGGCCGGCGGTTACCGTGCTGCCTTCCTCGAACAGGCGTTTTTGGAGGATGCCGCTGACCTGCGGGCGCACCTCGGCCAGTCGGTACGCGCTGGTGCGGCCGGGCAGTTCGGTGCTCAGCGCGAACGGCTTTGGTTGCAGCTCGATCACGCCGACTTCCGGCGGCGGGCGCTGCGCTTGTGGCGGTGCTGACGGCCCACAGGCGTACAGCATCCCAAGGCTTGCTGCCAGCAGGCTGGTGCGAAATGCGCGCCGGATTCCGGGCATGAATTTTCCCTCAATGAAACGTGGACTGACCGATCGGTCAGCAGAACGGGCAGGCACCCAGGACCCGGATGTCCGGGATGCCTGGTCGGGCCGACTGGGATGGCGCAAGTATAAGCGCAGATGACCGGCCGGCCCCAGAGGACCGCCATCGGACTGAGCCCGACGCTGCTCCACTGGGCGATTTCCGCGGCAAAGCTTGATGAGCGTCAGGTCCGACTCCGGGGGCGTGGCTACCATTCGTTGGCATCCGTCGCGGACGGAGCTGCGTCCCCAAGGAGGAGCCACGCCGATGACTGCCAATATCAGCCTGCCGGACACCGTCATGGAGTGGCCGGCCAAGTACAACGAAATCCCCAAGGCCGTGTTCGAGGAGCCCGGCCTGTGGCGCCTGGAGCTCGAAAACATCTTCTACGGCGAGGAGTGGCACCCGATCGTGCACCGCGCCGAGATCCCGAACCCCGGCGACTACAAGGCCGCCTTCATCGGTGAGATGCCGATCTTTGCCGTGCACGGCGACGACGGCAAGATTCGCGTGTTCCACAACGCCTGCGCGCACCGCGGCGCCACGCTGATTACGGACAGCGCCGGCAACAAGCCGGACTTCGAATGCCCGTATCACCGCTGGCTGTTCAGCAGCCGCGGCGACTTGGTCGGCTGCCCCAATAGTCACGAGTTCTCGCCCAGTTTTGCCAAGGAAAAATTCGGCCTCAAGGAACTGCGCAGCGACGCGTTCTCCGAGTTGTACTTCGTCACCATGAGCGACAAGACGCCGGACCTGCGCAGCTACCTGACCGACGTGGTGGCGGACCCGCTCGGCCGGGTACTGGGCAACGGCCACGGCCTGAAGCTGCTCGGTTACCAGAAAGTCACTTACGACTGCAACTGGAAGGCTTACGTCGACAACGACGGCTATCACGCGCCGCTGCTGCACCTGGCCTTCAAGCTGATGGGCTGGCAAGGCGGCAAGGGTGAGCAGATCGTGACCCGCAATGGCCACATCGCCTTCGACTCCGAACTGACCATCCCGCAGAAAATCGACGCCCTGCAGGACAGCTCCATCGTGCAGTTCAAGGGCGATCCGGACAGCAAGGGCTCGATCGTGGTCAGCACCTTCCCGATCACGGTGTTCACCAAGCACATGGACATGCTCAACATCCGTTATGCCTTCCCGAAAGGCCCGCGCGGCGTGGAGGTGCATTACGCCTACTTCGCCCGCGACGACGACAGCCCGGAGCTGCTGGCCCACCGCACGCGCCAGTGCTCGAACCTGCTGGGGCCAAGCGGGCTGATCAGCCTGGAGGACGCGGCCATTTTCACGCGCATCGATCTGGGCAACCGTTCGCCGGGCAACGCCATCTTCCAGAAGGGTGTGACCGACGAGTACAGGCTCGAGTTCAACGTCAAGCAGAACGACGAGTCCGGCAACCTGCCGCGCTGGGAGCATTACCGCCAGCGCATGGGCTTTCGGAGGGCCGCAGCATGATGGGTATCGACTACAAGGTCCGCGACGCCGTCGAGGCGCTGAACCTGAAGTACATCCGCGCCCTGGACCGGCGCGACATGCACGGCTGGCTGGCCACCTTCGACAATCCCGGCACTTACGTGTGCATCCCCAAGGAAAACGAGGATCGCGGCCTGCCGATCGCGTACATGCTGGACGACAGCTACGCGCGCCTGCAGGACCGCGTGACGCAGGTCACCAAGATCCAGCCCGACGCCGTGGAGCACTACCAGCCGCGCCACTTCACGCAGGTGGTCGACATCCGGCCGCTGGGCGGCGTGAACTACCGCGTCGAGACGCATTTCACCGTCAACTACACGCCCGACAACACCGGTCGCACGGACGTGCTGGCGACCGGCACCTACGTGGACGAAGTGGTCGTGAACGGCGAGGCGCGCTTTCGCAGCCGCCGGGCGGTGCTCGACACCAACGTCGTGCCGCGTTACGTGGCGTATCCCATCTGAGGCCTGAGTCGCCGCCGGCCACCTGGCCGGCGGACGGCTGATCCGGCCGGAGGTTCAAGGCTGGGGATACGGGAGGCCGCAGAGCCTGGATGGAGTTATTCGGCGCGCCCAGGGCGAGTACACGGTGCCCCACAGGCTGGTCGCGGGACCGGGGCGCCGCTGCGTCGGGTGGCGTTTTTTGGCATTCTGGAACGGCCCGGCTCGGGGGCGGTGCCGTTTCCGGATCTTCCAGACATGAACAAACAGACCGACGCCGGCCCGGCGCCGCGCCCGTGCGCCTTGGGGTGCCGCCATGACGGCTGAGCTTGCCGCACCGGAGGCCGCCGCGGTGCCGGCATGGGTTGGCGAAGCCCTGCAGACCGCGGCTTCCGAGACGACCGTCCAGCACGAGGGTGTGGCGCTCCGCTACCGCGCCTGGGGCGAGCCCGGCAAGCCGGGGCTGGTGCTGATTCATGGCGCCATGGCCCATGCCAACTGGTGGGATTTCATCGCCCCGCGGCTGGCCGATCGCTTTCACGTTGTGGCGCCGCACTTGTCCGGCATGGGCGAGTCCGGTCATCGGGATGCCTACTCGACCGCACTGTTCAGCGACGAGGTAATCGCCGTCATGCAGCACGCCGGGCTGGGTGCCGACACGGTGGTGGTCGGCCACAGCCTGGGCGGGGCGGTGGCGCTTACGCTGGGCGTGCGCCACGCCGGTCGCGTGCGCGGCATCGTCATGCTGGACTCGGCGGTATTTCCGCCGGATCAGCCATCACCGTTCGACCCCGCCAAGGCGCCGTACCGGCCAAAGACCATCTGCCCGGATTACGCGTCGGCTGTCGCGCGGTTTTTCCCTTTGCCGCAGCAGCCCTGCCAGCACCCGTACCTGCTGCAGTACGTGGCTCACCACTCGGTGGCGCCGATGCACGGCGGCTGGAGCTGGAAGTTCGACGATGCGCTGTTCAAGAAGCTGCAAATGCCCGAGTCCTGGCGCGAGCTGGAAGCGCTCCAAACACCGCTGGCGGTGATCTACGGCGAGTGCAGCGCCGTGTTCACGGCGCCGGTGAAAAGCTACGTGCAGGGCGTGATGCAGCGTCGCGGCTGGCCCATGCTGGCCATCCCGGGCGCTCACCACCACCTGATGCTGGACTCCCCGCGTGCGCTGTGCAGTGCCCTGGACGGCCTGCTGGTGGGCTGGCCGGGCGGCTAGCTCGCGTTCCTGGCCCCAGCCCGGATGGGCGCAGCCGGGGCCTTTGCTCTATCCTTGCCGGCCCATTTTCAGCCGCTGTCACAGGTAATGGCTCAATACGTTTTCACCATGAACCGCGTCGGCAAGGTCGTGCCGCCGAAGCGGGAGATTCTCAAGGACATCTCGCTGTCGTTCTTTCCTGGCGCCAAGATCGGCGTGCTGGGCCTGAACGGCTCCGGCAAGTCGACGCTGCTGCGCATCATGGCCGGCGTCGATACCGAGATCGAGGGCGAGGCGGTGCCCATGCCCGGCATCCGAATCGGCTACCTGCCGCAGGAGCCGCAGCTGGACGCCGCGCAGACCGTGCGCCAGGCGGTGGAGGAGGGCATCGGCGGCGTGCTGGCGGCGCAAAAGCGTCTGGAGGAGGTCTACGCCGCCTACGGCGACCCGGACGCCGACTTCGACAAGCTGGCCGAGGAACAGGCGCGCCTGGAAGCGGAGATCGCCGCCGCCGACGGCGACAGTGCCGGCGTGCAGCTCGAAGTGGCCGCCGACGCGCTGCGTCTGCCGCCGTGGGATGCTCAGATCGGCACGCTGTCCGGCGGCGAGAAGCGCCGCGTGGCGCTGTGCCGGCTGCTGCTGTCCAAGCCGGACATGCTGCTGCTGGATGAACCGACCAATCACCTCGACGCCGAGTCCGTGGACTGGCTGGAGCAGTTCCTGCACCGCTTCGCCGGCACCGTGGTGGCGGTAACGCATGACCGCTATTTCCTGGACAACGTGGCCGAGTGGATCCTGGAGCTCGACCGCGGGCGCGGCATTCCCTTCAAGGGCAACTACAGCGACTGGCTGGAGCAGAAAAGCCAGCGCCTGAAGCAGGAAGAGTCCAGCGAATCGGCCCGCCAGAAGGCCATGGCGCAGGAACTCGAATGGGTGCGCCAGAACCCCAAGGGCCGCCAGGCCAAGAGCAAGGCGCGCCTGAACCGCTTCGAGGAACTGTCCAGCCACGACTACCAGAAGCGCAACGAGACCAAGGAAATCTTCATCCCGGTAGCCGAGCGCCTGGGCAACGAGGTGATCGAGTTCGAGCAGGTCAAGAAAGGCTACGGCGACCGGCTGCTGATCGATGATCTGAGCTTCAAGATTCCGCCGGGCGCCATCGTGGGCATCATCGGCCCCAACGGCGCCGGCAAGTCGACGCTGTTTCGCATGCTGACCGGCCGCGAGCAGCCGGATGGCGGCAGCATCAGGATCGGCCAGACGGTGCAGATCGCCCTGGTCGACCAGAGCCGGGACGAACTGGCCAACGCCAAGACCGCCTGGGAGGACATCTCCGGTGGCGCCGACATCATCACCGTGGGCAAGTTCGAGATGCCGTCGCGGGCGTACCTCGGGCGCTTCAATTTCAAGGGCGCGGACCAGCAAAAGCGTGTCGGCAGCCTGTCCGGCGGCGAGCGCGGGCGCCTGCATCTGGCCAAGACGCTGCTCAAGGGCGGCAACGTGCTGCTGCTGGACGAACCCTCGAACGATCTGGACGTCGAGACGCTGCGCGCGCTGGAAGAGGCGCTGCTGGAGTTCGCCGGCAGCGCGCTGGTGATCAGCCACGACCGCTGGTTCCTGGACCGCATCGCCACGCACATCCTGGCCGCCGAGGGCGACTCGCAGTGGACCTTCTTTGCCGGCAACTACCAGGAATACGAGGCCGACAAGCGCCAGCGCCTGGGCGAGGAAGCCGCCCGCCCGCACCGCATCCGCTTCAAGGCGCTGCGCTGATCGACCCCGCAGGACACACCATGTCAGACCGTTTCGACGCCGTGAGCGTCATCAAGCAGGCCAACGTCTACTTCGACGGCCGGTGCGTGAGCCACACCGTGCTGCTGGCCGACGGCACGCGCAAGACGCTCGGCGTGATCCTGCCGTCCACGCTCACCTTCAACACCGGCGCGCCGGAGCGCATGGAAATCGTCGCCGGCCACTGCCGCGTGCGCCAGGCCGGCAGCGAGGCGTGGCTGGATTACGGCCCCGGGCAGGCCTTCGACGTGCCGGCAAACAGCCATTTCGACATCGAGGCCATCGAGCCGACGCACTACGTCTGCCACTTCGGCTGAGCGTGCGCTGCGCGGGGCCGGCCTTGGCCGCCCCCGCGCAGCGGCTCAGTAGAACATCGCGATCAGATAACCGCCCAGCAGCAGGCGATAGACCACGAACGGCGTCATGCCGCGGCTTTGCAGCAGGCGAATCAGAAACACGATGGACAGGTAGCTGCTGATCGCTGCCGCCACGGCGGCGATCAGCGCGGTGTCCAGCCGCTGCGGTGCGTCTGTCTGGGCCAGTCTGAGAATCTCGTAGCCGCCGGCCAGCGCGGTAATCGGAATCGACAGCAGAAACGAGAACCGCGCCGCGCCGGTGCGCGTCAGACCGACCATCAAGCCGGCCGTCATGGTGATACCCGAGCGCGAGGTGCCCGGCACCAGGGCCAGCACCTGCGCGAGTGCGATGATCGCCGCGTCGCGCCAGCGAAAACCGTACTCGTCGCGCGTCTGGCGGGCGGTGCGGTCGGCCAGTAGCAACAGCAGACCGAAGATGATGGTGGTGGCGGCGATCACTTCGACTCTGCGTAGAGGGCCTTCCACCACGTCATGCAGCAGCAGCCCGGCCACCGCCGTGGGCAAAGTGCCCAGCAGGATGGCCCAGGCCAGGCGCCCGTCCGGGGTCAGCCCATGACCCCGCAGGCTGCGGCCGAAATCGCGCGTCATCGGCCACAGGTCCCGGCGGAAGTACCACAGCACGGCGGTCAGCGTGCCGACGTGCATGGCGCCGTCGAAGGCGAGTCCCTGGTCCGGCCAGCCGAGCAGTTCGGGCACCAGGATCAGGTGCGCGGAGCTGGAGATCGGCAGAAACTCGGTGATGCCCTGCACCACGGCGAGCACGATCACTTGCAGCAGGCTCGGTTCGGCGGGCGGCATGCAATGTCCTTGGCAAGTTGAGAGTGGGACGGGCGCTCGAACCGGCCACGGCGTGGCGCCGCAGCCGATTTCCCTGGCGGGTTTTACTCGACGGTGATGGTGATTTTTGGTGACATCACCGGCGGCTCGTGCGGGGTGTGGGCGAAGTCGCCCAGCAGCAGCTGCAGCGTATGTTTGCCAGGCGGCAGCGTGATGACGGTCTCGGTCTGGCCGGCGCCGAAATGCTTGTGCTGGTCGTCGGTGGGCACCGGCTGGTCCAGCGGCGGCAGGTCGGTGTCGATCAGCAGGTGATGATGGCCGGTGGCTTCCTTCTGCATACCGGCCGGGGCCACGCCCATGCCCTTCAGGCCAAAGCGTACGGTCACCGGGTTGCGGACAGTCTGCCCGTCACTCGGCGCAATGAAATACACCTCGGCGTCCGCCGGGGCGGGGGTTCTGGCCAGTGCCAGCAGCGGCGCGAACAGCAGCGTCAGGGTCAGGCTACGCAGGGCGTGCGTCATGGGTGGGCTCCGGGTGGGGGGTGGCCGTTGGGCCGGGGCTTCGCTCAAAACGATACAGCGCCATTTCGCCCAGCAGGTTCGGCAGCAGGCGTGCGCCCAGCGAGCGGCGGTGCTGGTGGTTCACCACCGTGCGCTGCAGGATGCGGATGCCGAGCCTGTCGCACAGCGCCTCGAAGTCGCGAATGGTGCACAGGTGGATGTTGTCGGTCTCGTACCAGGTTTCCGGCAGTGCCGCCGACATCGGCATGCGGCCGCCGAAGGCCAGTTGCAGGCGGCAGTTCAGGTGGCCGAAATTCGGAAAGGCGACGATGCCCTCGCGCCCGACACGCAGCATTTCCTCCAGCAGCCGGGCCGGAAAATACACCGCCTGCAGTGTCAGGCTCATGATCACGTAGTCGAACGAGCCGGTGTCGAAATCGGCCAGGCCGGCGTCGAGATCGCCCTGGATGACGCTCACGCCGCGCTCGATGCAGCGCACGACCTTGTCGATTTCAAGTTCGATGCCGTAACCGGTCACCGCGCGCTGGCTGCGCAGGTGGGCCAGCAGGCCGCCATCGCCGCAGCCCAGGTCGAGCACCCGGCTGCCGGGCCTGATCCACTGCGCGATCAGGGCGTGATCGCCGCGCAGGCGGTTGGCTTCGTGGCGCTGGTCGGTCGCGCGCCGCTGCCGATGCGGCTGGCCGACGGCGTCGCGGCGCCGGTCCGTGGAGGCTGTCATGCGGCGACCTCCAGATCGGCGTGGATGCGGTTCAGAAACGCCCGCAGCACGGCGAAATAGTGCTCGTTGGGCAGCAGAAAGGCGTCGTGCCCGTCCGGCGAGTCGATGCCGGCATAGCTCACGGCGCTGCCGCCGGTGTGCAGGGCCCTGACCATCTCGCGCGAGCGTTCGGGCGCGAAGCGCCAGTCGCTGGAGAACGCCACCACCAGAAAGCGCGCCTGCGCCCGGGCCAGGGCGCGGGCCAGATCCCCGTCGTGCTCGGCCGCCGGGTCGAAGTAGTCCAGCGCCTTGGTCATCAAAAGGTAGGTGTTGGCGTCGAAGCGGTCCACGAAGGTCTCACCCTGGTGGCGCAGGTAGGACTCGATCTGAAACTCGACTTCGAAACCGAAACTGATCTTGCCTTCGCGCAGCTCCCGGCCGAATTTCTGGCGCATCAGGCCGTCGGAAAGATACGTGATGTGCCCCAGCATGCGCGCCAGCATCAGGCCGCGGCGCGGCACCACGCCGTGCTCGGCGTAGCGGCCCTCGTGAAAATCCGGGTCGGACATGATGGCCTTGCGCGCCACCTCGTTGAAGGCGATGTTCTGCGCCGACAGACGCGGCGCGGCGGCGATCAGCAGCGCGCTGCGCACACGGCCCGGGAACTCGATGGCCCACTGCAGGGCCTGCATGCCGCCCAGGCTGCCGCCGGCCACGGCGGCGAAGCGCTCGATGTCGAGGTAGTCGGCCAGCAGCGCCTGGCTGCGCACCCAGTCGCGCACGGTGACGATCGGGAAATCCGGCCCCCACAGGCGACCGGTGGCCGGGTTGATGGTGTTCGGGCCGGTCGAGCCGCCGCAGCCGCCCAGGTTGTTGCAGGCGACGACAAAAAACTTGTCGGTGTCGATCGGCTTGCCGGGGCCGATGCAGTGGTCCCACCAGCCGGGGCGCTTGTCGTCGGCGCTGTGCCAGCCGGCGGCATGGTGGTCCCCGGACAGCGCGTGGCAGACCAGGATGGCGTTGCTGCGCGCGGCGTTCAGGCGGCCGTAGGTCTCGTATTTCAGATCGAAGCCGGGCAGCTCGCGGCCGCAGTCGAGCGCCAGCGGCTGCTCATGGCGAAAGCTGCGCGGCTCGACTACCCCGACCGAGCCGTCACCGCGGACGGGGGGCAATACGGCGGCCAAGGGCGGTTCAGCCGCCGCCGCGCAGGCGGGCGGCGCTGCGCAGGCGCAGCGCGTTCAGGCGAATGAAGCCGGTGGCGTCGGCCTGGTTGTAGGCGCCGGCGTCGTCCTCGAAGGTGGCAATGGCCGGGTCGAACAGCGAGTCCGGGCTCTTGCGCCCGGCCACCAGCACGTTGCCCTTGTAGAGCTTCACGCGCACGGTGCCGTTGACGCGCTGCTGGCTGGCGTCGATCAGGCCCTGCAGCAGCTCCCGCTCCGGGCTCCACCAGTAGCCGTTGTAGACCAGGCTGGCGTAGCGGGGCATCAGGTCGTCCTTCAGGTGCGCCGCCTCGCGGTCCAGCGTCAGCGACTCGATCGCGCGGTGGGCGCGCAGCATGATGGTGCCGGCCGGGGTTTCGTAGCAGCCGCGCGATTTCATGCCCACGTAGCGGTTCTCGACGATATCCACCCGGCCGACGCCGTGCCGGCCGCCGATGTCGTTCAGGCGGCGCATCACGCCGGCCGGCGTGAGGGCTTCACCGTCCACTGCCACGATGTCGCCGTGGCGGTATTCGAGCTCGACGTACTGCGGCGCGTCCGGTGCCTGCTGCACGTCCACCGTCCAGCGCCACATGGAATCTTCCGGCTCCTGCCAGGGGTCCTCGAGCACGCCGCCCTCGTAGGAAATGTGCAGCAGGTTGGCGTCCATGGAGTAGGGCGCCTGGGTGCCGGCGCGCTTGAACTCGACCGGAATCTGGTGCTGCTGCGCGTAGGCCAGAAGCTTCTCGCGCGAGGTCAGGTCCCATTCCCGCCACGGTGCGATCACGCGCACCTGCGGCATCAGCGCATAGGCGCCCAGCTCGAAGCGCACCTGGTCATTGCCCTTGCCGGTGGCGCCGTGGGCGATGGCATCGGCGCCGGTCTCGCGGGCGATCTCGACCAGGCGCTTGGCGATCAGCGGCCGGGCGATGGAGGTGCCCAGCAGGTACTCGCCCTCGTACAGCGCGTTGGCGCGGAACATCGGGAACACGAAGTCGCGCGCGAACTCCTCGGTCAGGTCGTCCACGTACATGGCGCTGGCGCCCATCAGCTCGGCTTTGCGGCGGGCCGGCTCAAGCTCGCCGTCGCCCTGGCCGATATCGGCTGTGAAGGTAACCACCTCGCAGTGGTAAGTTTCCTGCAGCCACTTCAGGATGATGGACGTATCGAGCCCGCCCGAGTAGGCGAGCACCACGCGTTTGACGTCGGTCATGAAGGAGTTTGCTCCGCTGGGCGGCATCGAGGGGCGCCTATTCTAGGCCAAGCCGATCCGGCGGCAGCGGGTACCAAAACGCGGTCCGGGATGCCGTCGCGGCACAGAGGCAAAAGGAGGGTTGCCATGCCCGCACAGGAAGGCAATGGAGAACGGACGCGGCGTCGCCGGGCCCGAACCGGCTTGAGCCTGCGCACCATCGCGTCGGGTGTGGTGCTGTTGACAGGGTTGCTGGTCGTGGCGCTGTTGTCGTGGTCGGTCGCGCAAGTGCAGGTGGCGGCGCGGCTGGATACCGCTACGCGTGCTCGGGCAATGACCGACGACGTAGCCCGGCGGCATGCGCAGCTTGTGGCCGACGTGCGCGCAGTGTTGACGGTCATCGCACAGCTGCCGAGCCTGATGGACGAGCCGGCTTACTGCACTGCCTTGATGCAGCGCTTCCTGACCATCGACCAGGCGTTCGCCAACCTTGGCGTCGTTGCCGCCGACGGGCGGGTTCTGTGCTCCGCCGTGCCGTTCCGTGAGGGCCTGAGCCTGAGCGATCGCAGCTATATCCGGCGGGCGCTCGAAACCCGCAGCTTCGCTGCCGGGACCTATCAGATCGGGCGCATCACCGGCGTGCCAAGCATCAATTTCGGTTTGCCGGTCACCGGCGCCGACGGCGAGGTGGTGGCGGTGGTTTTCGCCGCCATCGGCAGCCGGTGGCTTGCTGAATTGGTCGATCCCGCTGCGCTGCCCGGCGGCGCTACGCTGACCCTGCTGGATGGTGAGTTGAACGAGCTGCTGCGCTATCCGGCACAGGCGCCCGATGGCCTGGTCGTGCCGGTGCCGCGCACGGCGCTGGCAACGCTGATCCGGCGCCAGCCCGTCAGCGGCAGTATCCCCGTGCCGGCGGCTGGTGCAGCCGATCCCTCACATCATTACACCTACCTGCGCCTGGGCGGGGATGTGGTTTACGACGCGCCTTATCTGGTGCTCGGCTGGCCGCAGGATGCGCTCGCGACATCGCTCACGGCTACCACGCGCCGGCAGCCGGCGCTGGTGCTCGGTGCCTTGCTCCTGCTGGCGGCGCTGGTCTGGCTGCTGATCAACGCCCTGGTGATGGCGCCGGTCCGCCAGCTCGCCGCTGCCGCTTCACGTCTGGCTCAAGGTGAGCAGGGTGTACAGGTGGCGGCCGGGGGGCGGGTTGCCGAACTGCTTGCCATGAGCAGTGCCTTCAACGACATGGCCGACCGTGTCGACGGCGCCATGCGGGCGTATGCGGTCCTGAGCATGGGAAACCGCACGCTGCTGCGTGAGCAGGACGAGCGGTCGCTGTTGGCGGCGATGTGCCGGGTGGGGGTTGAGGTGGGCGGCTACCGTTGCGCCTGGGTGGCTTATGTCACCGAGACCGGTATCGAGCCGATGGCCCAGGCTGGCGACGATGGTGGCTTTGCCGCGACGTTGCAGCAGCAGTGGGACATCGCGCGGGCGTATCAGACGCCGACCGCGCGGGCCATCGCCAGCGGCGAACCGATGATATTGAAGGATGCCGCCGTCACCGCGGCGCAGCACGAGCTGTTCAAGGCGGCCGCGGCGGCTGGCCTGCGATCCGGACTCGTGTTGCCGCTGCGGATCGACGGCGGCGTTATCGGTGCGTTGACCCTTTACTCCGCCGAGCCGGATGCGTTCAACGCGCGCGAAGTCAAACTGCTGTCCGAGATGGCCGACGATCTGTCATTCGGCATCGCCACCGCCCGCCTGCGCGAGCGCGAGCGGCTGGCGGATGTGAGGCTGCGTCACCTGGCCTATTTCGACGCGGTAACCGGGCTGCCCAACCAGGCCAGTTTTGTCGAGCACATGACCGGCGTAGCCGCTGGCAGTCCGGGTTCCCTGGCCGTACTGGTGGTACAGGTCGAAAACTATTGGGAGATAGCAGCCACGCTCGGGCAGGGCAGCGGCGATGAGTTCCTGGACGACGTCGCTCGCCGTCTGGAGGCCCTGTCGCCAACGCTGCTGGCGCGGGTGGCGCAGTCGGAATTCGCGCTGCTGCTGTCCGGCGCGGACGAGTCGGCCGCGAACCGCGAAGCCGATCGGGCACTAGCCAGCCTGGCGCCGCCGGCGCAACTGGCAGCGGTCGGCGTGGACATCCAGGCCGCCGTCGGCATCGCCGTCGGCGGGCGCCGGCCCGGCGATGCCGAGCGCCTGCTGCAGGCGGCGAAACTGGCCGCGCACGAGGCGGGCGGCGGCGCTTCGCGGGTCTTGCTCGCCCATTCGGATCTGGACAAGGAGTGGCGCGAGCGCCTGCTGCTGGCAGGCGACCTGCGCACCGCGATCGACATCCGGGCGCTGCAGGTGCACGTGCAGCCGCAGCTTGATCTGCGGTCCGGGCGCATCTGCGGCATGGAGGCACTGGCTCGCTGGCGTCATCCGCTGCACGGCGACGTGTCACCGGCCCGATTCATCGGCCTGGCCGAGAAAACCGGCCTGATTCGTCCGCTGACTTACGCAATCCTGGACGGCGTGTGCGAGCTTGCCGCCCGTCATGCCGCCGCTGGCCTCCTGCTGCCGATCGCCGTCAACGTGTCTACGCGCAATCTGCATGACCCGCAGTTCGTTGGCCGCGTCAAGGAACTGCTCGAGCATTGGCCCCTGCCACGTGGCTGCCTGCACCTGGAGTTGACCGAAACCGCGGTCATGGAAGATCCGGTGCGCAGCCTCAAAGCGTTGCAGGAGCTGCACGATCTTGGCCTGCCGATCTACCTGGACGACTTCGGCACCGGCTACTCGTCCATGACCTACCTGCGCGAGTTGCCGCTCAGTGGCCTCAAGATCGACCGCGCGTTTACGATCGGCCTGGGGCGGCCGGACACGCGGCGCATCGTGCAGGCGATGATCGATCTCGGGCATGCGCTCGGCCTGAAGCTGGTGGCCGAGGGTACGGAGGACGAGGCCACGTTGGCGATCCTGGCCGACATGGGTTGCGACATCGCACAGGGGTATGGGATTGCCCGCCCGATGCCGAACGCACAGATTTCTGACTGGGTCGCCCGCTGGCCTGAGCAACGAAGGGTCGGTCGGGGCTAGCTATATGCCCAGGCCAAAAAGAACGGGACGGGCATGGACCGGCTCGCCGCCAGGGACGGCCTTGGCTGCCCGCCGGAAGCCGCGTGTCCGAGTTCAGGCAGACGCCCGCGTTTGGGAGTCTGCACACCACGGCCGGCATCTGACATGCCGGCGATAATGGTGGGCCGCGTAGGGCTCGAACCTACGACCCGCTGATTAAGAGTCAGCTGCTCTACCAACTGAGCTAGCGGCCCAAACTCGAACATCAAACTGGGGTGAGCGATGGGGATCGAACCCACGACCACCGGAATCACAATCCGGGGCTCTACCGACTGAGCTACGCTCACCATAAACCTGTGGCGACATGGCGCGCCCGGCAGGATTCGAACCTGCGACCGACGGCTTAGAAGGCCGTTGCTCTGTCCTGGCTGAGCTACGGGCGCTGCGAACCCGAAACCGCCCCAATCCTGCCGCGACGAACTGGTCGGGGTAGAGAGATTCGAACTCCCGACATCCAGCACCCAAAGCTGGCGCGCTACCAGACTGCGCCATACCCCGAGATCTCGCCTGGCCCGCACCGTTGCGCGGGGCGCGAACTATACAGCGCTGCTCGGTCGAGGGTCAACGCGCCGGGGCGGGGCGCCGACAAGCTGGTAGAATTCGCCGCCCCCGAAATCTCCCATTTACCCCATCTTGAATCACACCATGGCCACTGAACGCACCCTGTCCATCATCAAGCCCGACGCCGTCGCCAAGAACGTCATCGGCGCCATCTATTCCCGCTTCGAGCAGGCCGGCCTGAAAATCATCGCCGCGCGCATGGAGCACCTGACGCGCGAGCGGGCCGAGGGCTTCTATGCCGTGCATCGCGAGCGGCCGTTCTTCAAGGATCTGGTGGCATTCATGACCACCGGCCCGGTGATGATTCAGGTGCTCGAGGGCGACAACGCGGTCGCCAGGCACCGCGAGCTGATGGGCGCCACCGATCCGGCCAAGGCCGCGCCGGGCACCATCCGCGCCGACTTCGCCAGCAACATCGAGGAAAACGCGGTTCACGGTTCGGACAGCACCGAGAACGCCGCGACCGAGATCGCCTATTTCTTCGACGCCGGGCAAATCTGCCCGCGCACGCGCTAAGCCCCCGGACGTCTTGGACGCGACCTGCAGCAAGACCAACCTGCTGGACCTGGATCGGCCGGGTCTGGCCGGTTTCCTTACGCAGCTGGGCGAGAAGCCGTTTCGGGCCGATCAACTGGTGCAGTGGCTGCACGCGCGCGGCTGCGACGATTTCGCGGCCATGACCAACCTGAGCAAGGCCCTGCGCGAGCGTCTGGCGCAGGCGGCCGAAATTCGCGCGCCCGAGGTGGTCGCCGATCGGCAGGCGGCGGACGGCACGCGCAAATGGCTGCTGCGCCTGGCCGGCGGCAGCGCCGTCGAGACCGTCTATATCCCCGAGACGCGCCGCGGCACGCTGTGCGTGTCCTCGCAGGTCGGCTGCCAGCTCAATTGCAGCTTCTGCCAGACTGCTCAGCAGGGTTTCAACCGCAACCTGAGCACGGGCGAGATCCTGGGCCAGATGTGGATCGCCAGCCGGCTGCTGCCGCCCCACGCGGTGCGCGAGAAGCCGATCACCAATGTGGTGTTCATGGGCATGGGCGAGCCGCTGCTGAATTTCGACAACGTGGTGGCGGCCATCGGCGTGCTGCTGGACGACCTGGCCTATGGCCTGTCCAAACGGCGCGTTACGGTCAGCACCGCCGGCGTGGTGCCGATGATCGACCGCCTGCGCGAGGAATGCCCGGTGGCGCTGGCGGTGTCGCTGCATGCGCCGGACGATGCGCTGCGTGACGAACTGGTGCCGCTGAACCGCCGCTATCCGATCGCCGAGCTGCTGGATGCCTGTCGCCGTTACGTGGCCGGCGACGATCGGCGCCGGGTGACGTTCGAGTACACGCTGCTGGCCGGCGTCAACGATTCCCCGGCGCAGGCCAAGGCATTGGCCAAGCTGCTCGCCCGCGTGCCGGCCAAGGTCAACCTGATTCCGTACAACCCGGTCGCCGGCCTGCCTTACGAGACCTCGCCCCCGGAGGCGGTCACGAAATTCCGCGATGAGGTGCTGCGCCACGGCCTGGTCGCCACGGTTCGCAAGACGCGCGGCGACGGCATCGACGGCGCCTGCGGCCAGCTTGCCGGCAAGGTGCTGCCGCGGCAGCGGCGCAGCGTGCACGCGCCTGTCGTGGTCTGAGTCCGATGTACCGGCCGCTTGGAATCATGATCGCCGCCCTGGTCCTGGGCGGTTGCGCCGCCACGCGTGATCCGGCCGTGCGGGATGCCTCCGGCGGCGAGCTGGCGATCGACATGGACACCTGCAGCCGTGTCGCCAGCGATCCGGAGCGCAAGCAGAGCAAGAACGAACGCCTGTCCGAGCTGCGCATGGCACTGGGCGCCGGGTACATGCAGGAGGGGGCGCTCGACGTGGCACTGCGGGAGCTGGAGCAGAGCCTGCAGCTGAACCCGCGCAACGCCAGCGCCCATGCCGCCATGGCCCTGCTGCAGCTGCGGCTGGGCAAGCCACAGGTGGCCGGGGAGCATTACCAGCGGGCGCTGGCCCTGTCGCCCAGCGACCCTGAAATACGCAACAACTACGGGGTGTACCTGTGCAGCCAGAGCAAGGCGCGCGAAGCGGACGCCCAGTTTCGCTGCGCCATTGCGAACCCGCTTTACCGGACGCCCGCCCTGGCCTATACCAACGCCGCCGAGTGCGCGCTGCGCCACGGCGACGGTGAGCGTGCCCAGATCGACCTGGCGACCGCCGTGCAGCTTGACCCGGGCTTTGCCACCGCCAGCCTGATGCTGGCGGATCTGCAGTTCAGGCAAGGCGACGCCCGCGCCGCCCGTGCGCAGCTGGCCCGCTACGTGCGCAGCGCCGGCCAGACGCCGGCCGGGTTGGCGCTGGGGATCCAGGTGGAGACGGCGTTGGGCGACCTGGACCAGGCCGCCAGCTACCGCATGTTGCTCAAGAACCGTTTTCCCGATTCGCGCGAAGCGCAAGAGCTGCGTTGACTGTGCAAGCGGAACATGACGCGGCGCCGGCGGCTGCGCCTTCAATCGGCGAGCAACTGCGTCAGGCCCGCCTGGGGCGCGGCTGGTCGACGGCGGAAGCCGCCACCCGGCTGCGTCTGCGTCCAGCGCTGGTCGAGGCCCTGGAAGCCGGCGACTACGCGGCGTTTGGTGCCGCCACTTACGCCCGCGGGCAGCTGCGCAACTACGCGATTCTGCTGGAGCTGGACGAGCATGCCCTGTTGAGCGGTTTTCGGCCGGCGTCAGCCGATGGGCACACCACACCCCTGCGCCGCGCGCCCGAACTGCACCCTGGCCGCCCCCGCCTGGTGCGAGTGGGCGGGTTGCTGGTCGTGGTGGCGTCCGCGGTGTTGGCAGCCATTTGGGCCGGTGCCGGGCTAGAGCCGCCGGCGGTGGATGTCGAACCTGCGCCCGTGCAGGCCGATGGGGGTGTTGTGCCTGCCGAGCCGCCGCCGGCCGACGCCTTGCCTGAGGGCCCGCCGCCGGCGGAGGCGGTTGCCGATTCTTCTGCAAGTACAAGCGTAGACCCAGTCGTCGCCGCGCAGGTGCAGCCGGCTCCCGCGGCCGAAGCGGCGCCGTCGCCGGAAACCGGCTCGCAGCTTGCCGCGACCGCTGCTGACGCTGCTGGCCAGGGCGACGCGGAACTGCGCCTGCGCAGCCGGGCCGTCAGCTGGGTGGAAGTCACCGACCATGCCGGCCGGCGCCTCATTTACGAACTGGTCAGCCCCGGCCCGGAGCGCACCGTGCGCGGGCAGCCGCCGCTGCGGGTGCTGCTCGGCAACGCACCGGCGGTGGAGGTTTTCTACAATGGCGGGCAGGTCGCATTGCCGGCCGGCCAGCATGTGGTGCGCATGACGCTCGGCACGCCCCCGCCGCCGGCGGCTGCCGAATCCTCCGGCACGTCGCCGTCCGGCGACGTGCCGCCCGCTACGACTCCCTGATACCAATCATGGCTGCCAAGCTCCAGGCCGTGCGCGGCATGAATGACCTGTTGCCCGCGGCAAGCCCGCGCTGGCGCGGCGCCGAACAGCGCCTGCAGGCGGTGCTGGCCCGGTACGGCTACGAAGAGATCCGCCTGCCGCTGGTGGAGCCGACCGAGCTGTTCGCGCGCACGATTGGCGAGGTTACCGACATCGTCGAGAAGGAGATGTACACCTTCCTCGACCGCAACGGCGACAGCCTCACCCTGCGCCCGGAGGGCACCGCCGGGGTGGTGCGCGCCGGTATCGAGCACGGCCTGTTCCAGGGCCAGCTGCTGCGGCTGTGGTACCAGGGGCCGATGTTCCGCCACGAGCGCCCGCAGCGCGGCCGCTACCGGCAGTTCCACCAGATCGGTGCCGAGTGCTTCGGCAGCGCCGAGCCGGAGCTGGACGCCGAGCTGATCGCCATGACCGCGCAGTTCTGGCGCGAGCTGAGTCTGTCCGGTCTGCGTCTGCAGCTCAACTCGCTGGGTTCCCGCGAAGCCCGCGCCGCCTACCGCGACCGGCTTCAGGCCTATTTTCGTGAGCATCAGTCGGCGCTCGACGCCGACAGCCTGCGGCGCCTGGAAACCAATCCGCTGCGCATCCTGGACAGCAAGAATCCGGACCTGGCCGGCCTGATCGGCGCCGCGCCGAGCCTGCCGGAGCACCTGGATGCCGAGTCGCGGGCGCATTTCGAGCGCCTGTGCGAATTGCTCGATGGCCTCGGCGTGGCCTATACGGTCAACCCGCGCCTGGTGCGCGGCCTGGATTACTACGGCCGCACGGTGTTCGAGTGGGTCACCGATGCGCTGGGCGCGCAGGGCACGGTCTGCGCCGGCGGCCGCTATGACACGCTGGTCGAACAGCTCGGCGGGCGCCCGACACCGGCCATCGGCTTCGCGCTGGGTCTGGAGCGCCTGCTCGATCTGCTGGCCGCCGGCGGCATCGATCCGGCCACACCCGGCGAGATCTGGTACCTGGTTTCCGCGCCGGGCGCCTGCCGGGCGCAGGCCCTGGTGCTCGGCCAGCAGCTGCGCGCGCGGGCGGATGCCCCGACCGTGCTGCTGGACCACTCGGCCGGCAACTTCGGCAAGCAGGTGCAGCGCGCCGACAAGGCCGGCGCCCGGGTCGCGCTGATTCTTGGCGAGGACGAGCTCGCCGGCGGCACGATTACCGTGCGCATGCTGCGCGCCGTCCGGACGACCCAGGAAACCGTGCCCCGCGACGCCATCCACGCCACCGTTAACCGCCTCGCCGCCCAGGAACGAACATGAGCACCGCCGACGCCGATCAGATCGAACAGCTGCGCCGCCTGTGGGACCAGTACGGACGCGTGCTGACGATCGTGGTGGTGGTCGTGCTGGCCGGGCTGCTGGGCAAGCACTTTTACGACGGTTATCAGGAGCGCCAGGCGACGGAGGCGGCGGCCCTTTTTGCGGCCTATCAGCAACCGCCGGCCGGGCAAACCGCCGACGCCCTGGCCGCGCAGTTGCGCGCCCAGTACCCGCGCACCAGCTACGCGAGCTTCGCTGCCCTTGCGCAGGCCCGGCAAGCCGTCGAGGCCGGCAAGCTCGATGTCGCCGAGCAGCACCTGCGCTGGGTGGTGGAACATGCCGGCGAGCCGACCGACCGGGCGCTGGCCAGCCTGCGTCTGGCGCGCGTGCTGCTGGACCAGGGCAAGCCGCAGGCCGCACAAGAAGCCTTGGGCAAGGACATACCCGCCGGATCGCCGGCGATGTCCGAAATCAGGGGCGACATCGCCCATGCCCTGAACAAGATGGAAGAAGCCCGCCAAGCCTATCAGGAGGCGCTGGCCGGGTTGCCGCCGGATTCCGGCCAGGCGGCGCTGATCAAACTCAAGCTCGATGCACTGGGCCAGCCATGATCCTCACAGTGACCAAAACCCCAATGCGGTTGGCCGCCATCGGTCTGTTGGTAGTGGCCGTGACGGCGTGCAGCAGCGTGTCGAGTCTCGGGCGGGGCGCCGTGCGCGGCGTCAATCGGGCCGGCGAGGCGGTCGCGGGGCGTCTGACGGCGGCCGACATGCCCGAGGTGAAGGCCGAACTGCCTGAACTGAAAAGCGAGATCGCCGTCGAGATCGTTTCCAGCCCCCGCATCACCGACGGCACGCCGCCGGGCTACCCGAAGCCCGTGCCGGCCTTTGACGCAGACGTTGTCTATACGCTCGGCGAGTCGCGCCGGGACGTGTTCGCCCACGCGCTGGCCGACGGCAAGCGGCTGTGGAAGACCCGCATCGAGGACGATGTGACCGGCGGCGTCGGCGCCGGGGATGGCCTGGTGCTGGTTGGCACCAGCAATGGCGATGTTGTTGCGCTGTCGGCCGAGGATGGCAAGGAGCGTTGGCGGGCGCCGCTCGAAAGCGAGATTCTGGCCCCACCGACGGCGCGCGATGGCGTGGTGGTCGTCGCCACCGGCGATGGCCATTTGTACGGCCTCGCCAGTGCCGACGGTGCCCGCAAATGGAGCATCGAGCGCGAGGTGCCAACGTTGTCGCTGCGCGGCGGCAGTGCCCCGCTGACCACCCCGACACTGGCCCTGCACGGCTTTGCCGACGGCCACCTGGTGGCGGTGGACCTGCAAACCGGCCGCGAGGCCTGGGACACGCCGATCGTGCAGCCACGGGGCCGCACCGAGCTGGAACGCATGGTCGACGCCGACTGTCAGCCCGTGATCGAGGGCGGCGCCGTGTTCGCGGCCGCGTATCAGGGCCGCATCAGCGCCGTGGACCTGGCCACCGGCACCGCCAGCTGGGCGCGCGAGCTGTCGTGCGACAGCGCGTTGACCGTCGATACGTTCAACGTCTACGCCACCGACACCGATGACACGATCAGCGCCTTCGACCTGAGCAGCGGCGTGGTGCGCTGGGAGCAGAATGCGCTCGAAGGTCGGCACCTGACAGCCCCTGCGGTGGTCGGTCGCTACGTCGCCGTGGGCGATGTCGAAGGCTATGTGCACTGGCTGAATGGCGAGGACGGCAGCCCCGTCGGACGCACCCGGCCGAGCAAGGACGCCTTTCTGCTGGCGCCGTACGTGCGGGACGGCGTGGCCTATTTCCTGTCCGAAGGCGGCCGCCTGTACGCCCTGCGACCGGCCGACTGAGCGCTTGTAACATTCAAGCGGCTCAGCCCGGCCAGGGATTGGCCGGAGGCGAATCAAGCATGTAAGGGCTTGATTCGCGCGAGCATGCCCGGGCGTACCGGACATGCGACACAAGAATGCATGCGACGTGCATTTCTTCACAAACCATGAGCGCTGCCGTGACACCCGTAATTGCCCTGCTGGGTCGACCCAACGTCGGCAAGTCGACCCTGTTCAACCGCCTCACGCGCAGCCGCGATGCCCTGGTGGCGGATTTTCCGGGCGTCACGCGCGACCGCCTGGTCGGCGCCGGGCGCCTGGGCGAGCGCCCGTTCTGGGTGGTCGATACCGGCGGCATGCTGGGCGAGGATCCGGAGCTGTCCGGCAAGGTCAGCGCGCAGGCCCTGCAGGCGGCGCAGGAGGCCGATGCCGTGGTCCTGGTGGTCGACGGCCGCGGCGGGCTGACCGCTGACGACCGCACCATCGCCAACACCCTGCGCGGCCTGGGCCAGCCGGTGTGGCTGGCGGTCAACAAGGCCGAGCACCTGGACTCCGAACTGGTGCGGGCCGATTTCTTCGAGCTCGGTCTGGGCGACCCGTTGCCGATCTCTTCCAGCCATGGCCACGGCGTGGCCGAGCTGCTGGAGACGGTGCTGGCCGGTTTTGCCGAAGAGGAGCCGACCGCCGCCGAAGAAGCCGACCCGCGGCCGGTGTTTGCCGTGGTCGGCCGGCCCAACGCCGGCAAGTCCACGCTCATCAACCGCCTGCTCGGCGCCCAGCGCCTGATCGAAAGCCCGCTGCCGGGCACCACCCGCGACTGCGTGCGCGTGCCGGTGGTGCTGGACGGGCACGAATGCGTGCTGCTGGACACGGCCGGCCTGCGGCGCAAGGCGCAGGTGCGCGAGGCGATCGAAAAATTCAGCGTCATCAAGACCCTGCAGGCCATCGACCAGGCGCAGGTGGTGATCCTGATGCTGGACGGCGAGCTGGGCGTCGGCGAGCAGGATGCGCACATCGCCGGCCAGGCGCTGCAGCGCGGGCGCGGCCTGGTGCTGGCGGTGAACAAATCCGACACGCTCGACGACGCCGCGCGCAAGGCGCTGCGGATGGAAGTGCGCCGCCGCCTGCCGTTCGTCGAGTTCGCGCCGGTCGAGTTCATCAGCGCCAAGACCGGCCGCGGCGTGAAAGCCCTGACCAAGGCCGCGCTCACCGTGCAGCACAGCGCGATCGCCCGCGCGCCCACGTCGGAGCTGACGCGCCTGCTGGAGACCATCGTCGCCGCCAATCCGCCGCCGATGGCCGCCGGGCGCCGCGCCAAGCTGCGCTATGCCCACCAGGGCGGCCATGCGCCGCCGACCATCGTCATCCACGGCACGCAGGTCGACAAGCTGCCGCCCAACTACCTGCGTTATCTGGAAAACAGCTTTCGCGAGGCGCTCGGCCTGACCGGCACGCCGGTGCGCATCGTCACCAAGCAGGGCGAGAACCCCTACGCCGGGCGCGTGAACGTGCTGACCCCGAGCCAGCTGGAGCGCAAGCACCGCGCCCGCCGCCGCGGGCGGAAGTTGTTCGGGGACTGACCGGCCCCGTGGCCGGTTGGCCGGACGCCGCCGCGTTCACCGCGCCGCATCATCCGCATACAACGCCGCCGCCGCGCGCAGCCGGGCCGCCACCTCGGCGCGCAGCGATGCCGGCTCCAGCACCTCCACCTGCGGCCCGTAGCGCAGGATGTCCAGGATCAGCTCGGTCGGGTCGCCGTAGGGCACCATCAGCTCGTAGCGGCCATCCTCCAGCCAGTGCCCGAACTGCGCCGGATGCCAGCGCTCGGCAGCCACCCAGCGCGCCCGCTCGGCGGCGAAGCGCAGCACCGCCCGCTGTGCGGCAGGACCGGCAAAAATGCCGTAAGAGGCCGCGAAATGGGCATCGAGCGCCGCTTCCGGCACCACCTGGGCGGGCTCATCCAGCGGCTGCACCGCCTCGATCGCGTCCACCGAGAAGCTGCGCAGCGCATCGCGCAAATGGCACCAGGCGTCCGCGTACCAGTTGTCGCGGTACCGCACCAGCCGCTGCGGGCTGATCTGCCGGTCGGTGATCTCGCCGCTGCTGCGGGCAAGGTACCGAATCATCAACCGCCGCCCGGCCAGGGTGGCTGCCGCGACCTGCCGGAAGATTGACGGCTCGAAGCCGCGCCCGGCCACGGGCAGCACGCGCAACACCTGCGCCGCCCGCTGCGGCGCCACGCCACCGCGCGCCAGCAGCGTCATGATTCGCCCGCGCAGGGCGTCCATCTGCTCCGGCAGCAGCCCGTCGCCCAGGCCCGACAGCAGGTTCTGCGTCAGCAGCAGCGCCTGCAACTCGTGCGCGGAAAACCACAGCCCCGGCAACGGCGCGCTGGGCGCGTGACCGTCCAGGCGGTAGCCGCGGGCGGCCGCGTCCCAGATCAGCGGTGCGCCGAGCAGGTCGCGCAGCTCGGCGATGGCGCGCATCAGCGTCGCGCGCGAGCAGCCCAGCGCCGCCTGCAGCGAGGCGGCGGAGCGTGCCTCGCGACTGGCGGAGAACAGCCCGTACAGCCGATAAATGCGATCGAAGCGGTCCACGCTGGCAAATGGTACATGGCTTGCCGGGCCTGGCTTGCGCCGTCATCCGGCGGCGTGCCACGCTTGCGGCGCTATAGCCATCCACCCAGAGGAGATTCACCCATGCTCAAGCTGTACGGCCAACACATGTCGCGCGCCCAGCGCTGCCTGTGGACGCTCGAAGAACTGGGCGTGCCCTACGAGCACGTCAAGACCAACCAGGGCGCCGGCGAGTCGCGCACGCCCGAGTTCCTGAAGATCAACCCCAACGGCCACGTGCCGGTGCTCACGGATGGCGATTTCATCCTCTGGGAGTCGATGGCGATTGCCATGTACGTGGCCAAGAAGTTCGGGCAGGGCAGCCTGTGGCCGGCCAGCGTGGAAGACGAAGGCCGGGTCATGCAGTGGGCGCTGTGGGCGTCGCTGGAGGTTGAGATTTTCGTCGTCAACTACCTGCGCCACGCCATGCTCTATCCGCCCGAAAAGCGCCGTCCGGAGCTCGCCGAGGAGGCGCTCAAGGTGCTGCCGGCGCCGCTGAAGGTGCTCAACGACGCCCTGGCCGGCAAGGACTACCTGGTCGGCAACCGCTTCAGCGTGGCCGACATCAACGTGTCCACCGTGCTGCTGCTGGCGGATGTGTACAAGCAGTTGGGCGTTGACCAACATGGCAACGTGCTGGCCTGGCTGGACCGGGTGGCGGCCCGGCCGGCGTGGCAGAAGCTGCCGTCCCTGAAGTAACGCCCCCGCTGCCGCGCAGGTCCCGGCGCCGCCTGTCGTGGCGCCGGGTTTTCTTGCCCACCAGGGTTCTCACCATGAAAACAGCCCGCGTGTTCCTGATCGCCATCGGCATCTTCTATGCCGTGTTCAACTTTCTGGGCACCCTGCCGTTCGCCACCTCGGGCTATCTGGGGCAGATGTATCCGGGCATCGACCTGCACACCGGCGAGCCGGTATTCCGCCTGCTGCAGGACGCCTGGATCATCGTCGGCATCCAGCTGGGCGCCATCGGGCTGGTGGCCCTGTGGGGCGCACGCGACCCGCTGCGCTACGCGGCCGTCATCCCGGTGGTCATCGTCACCGAGATCGTGGACGGCATCTGGGACTTCTACAGCATCACCTGGAGCCACGAGGTGGCCTGCATGGGCATCCTCACCATCGTCATCCACTTGGTGTGGATCGCCTGGGCGGTCGTCGCCTGGCGGGCGCTGTTCCCGGCGCGCGGCGTCACCCGCTGAGATCGGCCGGCCGGCGCCGGCGCGCCTACTTCCAGCAATCGGCTTTGGCGTAACTGCCGCTGACGTTGTTGCCGCTCTGGTTGACGGCGAAGGTGCCGCACCGGTCGCCAGCCTGCTTGCCGCCGCTGATCGGCGCCGCGGTCATGTTGTACGCCGTGGCGCTGGCGGCGGTGATGGCCAGCCGGTAATAGCCATCCGGCGAGGTGGTGGTCCAGTTCAGAAAGCTTCCGGGAGGGCCGAGCGTGACCGCGTAAGCGACATTGCTCGCCCGCCACTTCTCCTGCTGTAGCTGTAGCGCAATCAGTGCCCGCTTGGCGTCGGCCCGCCGTGCCTTGCGGGCGTATTCCGTATACGCCGGCACGGCAATGGCGGCCAGGACGCCGATCAGCGCCACCACCACCATCAACTCGATCAGCGTAAAACCCTGATCGCGTTTGTGTCTGTGCATTGTCGATTTGCCCTGTTTTCCGACGAACGGCGCTTTTTGGCCGGATGAACGGTATGCGCCCAACCCGAAGGGTGTCGATACACAACCATAGAATTCGGTTGCAACCGAAGGGAGTTTAGGCGGTGCGGCAAAAAAATAACGGATTCACGCTCATCGAGGCCCTGGTGGTGGTGGCCATCATCGGCATCCTGGCCGCCGTGGCGGTGCCTGCGTTCACCCGGATGACCGAGCGCAACCACCTGAAGGGCGCGGCCGAAACTCTCTTTAACGACCTGCAACTGGCGCGGACCGAGGCGATCAAGCGAAACGCGAACGTCGAGCTGCGCTTCAACACCGCCTCCCCGACGACCAACTGGTGCTTCGGTTCAAAAGTCATGGACAGCACGCCTTGTGTCTGCACGGTCACGGACCCGACAGCCACCAACGCCTGCCAGATCGATGGCGTGCTCAAGGTAGGGCGCAGCGCCGATTATCCGGGCGTTTCTCTGGATGCTAGCTTTGCCGGCGCTGGCGCCCTTGCCGGCTTCGAGCCCCGCCAGGGCATGCCTCTGCCGGGCCTGGGGGCGGGCAATGTTCTGCTCAGCATCGACTCGGACCAATTGCGCGTGGTTGTCAGCCTGTTGGGCAGGGTAAAGATATGCACAGAAACCGGAATGCCGGGGTACGAGCCATGTTGAGCATAAGCACTCGCAATCGCGGCTTCACCCTCATCGAGTTGATGGTCGCCCTGGTATTGGGGCTGGTCGTGGTCGGCGGCGTGATGGGGGTGTTCATGAGCACCTACCAGGCCAACGCCCAGAACATCAAGTCGGTGCGTCTGAACGAGGAAATGCGCGCCGTGATGTCCCTGATATCGCGCGACATCCGCCGCGCCGGCACGCGTGACCTTGCCTGGCAGCCGTCCCTGCTGGGCAGCGCCAACCTGTTCGCCAACAACGTGAACTGGGTTTTGACGCGTTACGACGGCACGGTGCCGGTTAATTCGTGCGCCCTGTTCGCCTACGACACGGACGGCAACGACATCGTCGACAACGTAGACCGCCGCGGCTACCGGCTGCGCAGGGAGGGCACCTTGCAGTACGTCCAGATGCGCCGTACCGGTACTCCCTGCAACGGCGCTGGCTGGGAAAAGATCACCGACGAGAACGTCATGAACGTTCTTAACCTGAACTTCACCACCACCATCGAGCCGGGGATGTCGGGGGTCGCGGTTCGCACAGTCATCGTCACCTTGCGCGGCGCAACGCATACGCGCAGCGCCGATCCGGCCACCCTCACGGCTGCCGACTGCACCAACATCGATGTCGTGTGCCGGCAACTGGTCGAGAAAATCCGCCTGCGCAACGACGCCGTCCTGTAACCCGCCCGGAGCATCCGCCCATGCCCAGTCACACCCTCGCGGCCAGCGCCCGCCAGCGCGGCGTGTCCACCCTGGTGGTGGCCATCGTGCTGCTGATCGCCGCCACCTTTCTGACCTTCTTCGCCGCGAAGGTGGGCATGCAGGAACAGCGCATGTCCGGCAACGACTACCGCCACAAGGAGGCCTTCGCCACGGCGGAAGCCGGTCTGGACCGAGCCAAGGCCTTCTTGGCCGCCAATCGAATGGACTTCGCCAGCTGGGGCTGGACCGCGTGTGCCGGCACGGAAACCACGCCTCCCTGCGGTGATGGCAAGGATCCTCTGTTCGATGCGAGCTGGTCCTGGATCAACGTGTTCTCGGAAAGCAGCGGCGCCGCGGTGGCCGGGCTGAACTGGCCGGCCTCCACGCTGGATGGCCCGTTCATCCTGACGCAAGCCACGCCGAGTTCCATCAGTGCAACGACAAGCTTCCAGCCGGTCGTGCTGGCGTCGCAGGCACAGTCGCTCGACGGCACCGGCCGTGCCGTGGTGCGCCAGAGCATGTCGCGTTATCTGATCGCCCAGCCGGGTCCGGTGCCGCCGATCATGGCGCCGACGGTGCCCCTGGGCGGCAATTTCACCGTCGTGGGCAACCCCAACCACGATTTGGACCCGATGGATATCACCCTGGCCAACTGCGATAGCCTCACCGGCAGCGGCCAGATGCTGTCCATCTGGTCGGAAGGCGCCGTGCCGGTCAGCGGAACCTGGAAAACCTGCGGACAGGGCTCTTTTCGCGATGGCCCGTTATCCACGGACAACCGCTGCATCGGCGTCGGCATCCCGGACCCGGCGACCGGCGACGGCCCCACGTCCGACGCCGATTGGCACAGCTGCAACTGCCAGGACAATGCCGCCGAGAGAAGTCCCTACAGCGGCGGCAGCACCGGTTCAGGCGTCGGCATCCACGAGGACGTGGTCGACAGCGATCCGGACTTTCCCGGCGACATCTTTTTGTATGTCTTCGGCCGAACCAAGGCAGCGGTCAAGGCCAGCGCCGCTGCGGCCGGCAATGTGCGGCCCAACTGCGACGGTCTGAATGCCGCTTCGACCGGTCTTTTCTGGATTACCGGCGATTGCGACATGCCGGCCAACAGCACCATCGGCAGTCGCGCCGCGCCGGCCATCGTCGTGTTCGAGGGCGATGCGAGCTTTAACAGCAACTCCAATTTCTGGGGCATGGTCGTCGGCGCCGACATGCAGCGCACCTGTCCGGGCTCAAGCCCGACGGACCCCTATTCCGTCGACAGCCCGTGCACCAGCACGGACGGCACCCCTAACGAGGTGGATATTGCCGGCACTTTCACGGTGCACGGGGCCATGATCGTGGAGGGCTCAGTCGACGGCTCGGGCGACTACAAGGCCCTGTACGACCCGTGCGTGTTCGCCGCGATGGGCGCCGGCACATCCTTCGACCAGTACGGTCCTGTTGCGGGCAGCTGGAACGACGCCCTCTAGGCCGCCACAAACTCAAGGTAACGCGCCATGCACATCAACACGCATCGCCGGCAACGCGGGCTTTCCCTGGTCGAGGTTTTCGTCGCCCTGCTGGTGCTCAGCGTCGGCCTCATCGCGCTCGCCAAGCTGCAAGTGGACCTGGTGCGCGGCAGCAGCGACGCCCGCACCCGGACCCTTGCTCTGGGCCTGGCGGAAGAGAAGATCGAAGACCTGCGCACCTTTGCCCGGGCCGACGGCGCCGGCACGTGGAGCGTCACTGCAAACCCGATGGCGTGGTCGTATGTGGATGGCCCAGCCATCACCACGCCTGCGGATACCTCATGCAGCCCCGCGTGCACCGGTGGCCGCATCCCGCCCCAGACCACCTACAGCAGCTCGCTCGAAGTGGCCGGTGTGCGCTTCAAACGCACCTGGGAGGTTGCTGACCGTGACTTCACCGGCAGCGGGCCGATCACGTCCCGCACCAAGGACGCGCGGGTAACCGTCGCCTGGATCAACGAAGAAGGGGTAGAGCAGCAGGTCAATGTGCTTGCCAACGTGGTCGAAATCCCGCCCGGCAACGTGGCCCTGGCCTCGCAGCCTGTGGCAGATAGGCCGGATCCGCCACAGATTGGCTACACGCCGGGCCTGGCGCCGGAAATCATCGCCGTTCCCATTGACTTGGGGACTGGCAAACGGGAGACCTCCAAGCCCTTGCCGGATGTGCAGGCACGTGGCTTTTCGAACGAGGTTTCGTTCGACGTCGTGAACTACCACTATGAGGGCAGCGAAAGCCTGGTCGACCGACGTGAGGAGTTCGTCACTGTCAATTGCCGTTGTGCGCTGGCCGGCCCAGGCCGCGGCCGCACACCGGCGCGCGTTGCCTTTACCGGCACAAAACTGCGTGACGCACCGGGCAAAGTTGTCGCCAGCAAGCCGCAGACGGGTGTCCTGCTCACCAGCGGGCCATCGGGCGAATCTTCCCAACCGGCCCTGTGCAATATCTGTTGCCGGGACCATCACGACGGCCCATCGGAAACTCTCCCTGGCGGCTCGACCGACCCCAACCGCTACCAGCCGACTGCGTCGAGCGACCACCAGCATTACTTGCGTAACACCAGTACGGCCGTATACACCGCCGCCACGAGCGTCGGCGACCCCTATGACGAAGCGTGTCGGTTGAAGCGCATCAACGGCGTATTCCAGGTTTTCGAAGACTGGAACCTGCAAACGCTGACCGTCGCTCGAGCTCAATTTCTGCAAGCCGACCCCGGGTTGAGCAACTACGTGACCTACGTGCAGGACTATGTCGATGCGGCCGTACGCGGCACGACCGCGCCGACCAAGCCCAGTGGTCGCGATTTCAGCATCGACCAGGGAGCCAACGCGCAGCTGCTGGGGCGCGGCATTTACATCGATCGCATGCCGACCAACTTGATCGATTTCATTGCGGACCGCATTGCGGACGGCCTTCCCTACCTCGAATACGTACCGTTTTATGAGGTCAATCTGACCAAGCTGGCGAACTGGTCTTTGAATACCACCGGTGGCACGGCTGCCGGCAATGCGACTCCTTGCCCGCCAGGCGATGACAGCGCCATGATCCTGTGCGTCACGAATCAGCCTATCGTCGACGAAGGCCTCTCCGAGATTAACTACAGTCGCGGCAGAGCGGTTGGAGGGCACTTCCCCGGGGGCGGCAGCCTGCGGGTGCTCGAGACAGCCAACACCGGCAACACAGGTCTGACCGGAACGGCCGCCCTCAGCGCCGCTGCGAGCAGCGCTACGCGCTCGGATTACGTCACGGTCGGGGTGACTGCCGGCACAACGGTCGGTGGGGTAGGCGGGCCTGTGAGTTTTTGCTCGATCACGGGAGGAACAGGTGCGGAGCGCAACGCGCGCAAGGATGCCCTGTTCGCCGCATTGTCCGTCGGCTTCACCGGCGGGGGCGGCGGTACCTGCACCAAGGATCGGACCGGAACCAGCATGTCTTACAGTTGCGCCGGAATTGCAACGGGAACCGGGGTCACGATTACGCCGACCTTCAGCTCAGCGGGGATGAATGCCACGCCGTCCAGTGCCCCCTTCCCCCCCTTCACCATCGGCACGACTGTGGATCCGGCCGGTCCGAGCTTCGTGATTTGCGACTATTGATCGACGGCCGATCCAGCCCGCCGGATGATGGGTGAAGGCCGCCAAGCCGTAACCCATCGCCGCCGTCACGTTGGGGGCGGGCGAGACGCCCGTCTCACGCTCCCGGTGTTTTACCGACGTATGGGTGGGCCGGGCGGCGATCGTCTACAGCCGCACGGCGGTGAGCTTCAGGTCGCCGGCCTTGTCCAGCGCCGCCGGGTTGGTGACCACGGCCGTGCTGGCGCGTTCGGGCACCAGATACGTCGCCGCGACCCGGCGCAAATCGTCCAGCGTTACGCCCAGCACGGCCCGCCGGTAGGCTTGACGGGCCTCGGCGGTGCGGCCGAACAGGCCGGCATGAAAGGCCTTGCGCGCCTCGCCGGCCGGCGAGGCGGGCCGATCGATGGCGCCGATGACACCCAGGATGGCTTCTTCCACCGCCTGCGGCGGGTGATCGGCCTCGTGCAGCCAGGCCAGGGCGCGGTCGAAGTCGGCCAGGGTGTCTGCCAGGCGCGGGTCGCGGTAGCTGTAGAAGCGAAACGCCGCGCTGTCGGCGTCGAAGCCGGCACCGCCGCCGTAGGCGCCGCCCTTTTCGCGGATGGCGGTGTGCAGAAAGCCGTTGCGCAGGTAGCCGCCGAGCACCGTCAGGGCGGGCGCATCCGGGTGGCTCCAGGCCACGGCCGGGTAGGCGCGGGCGCAGAAGTTGACCTGCGTGTTGGTGGTCCAGGCCTCGGCCACGCGCCCGCCGACCGGCGGCAGGGCGAGGGTCTGACCGGCGCCGCTGGGTCGGGCGCCGGTATCCAGCCAGACCTGTGCCAGGCGCAGGGCGATGTCGGGATGTTGTTCGTCCTCAGCCACGATGAGGAACTGCACCGGCGCGGCGGCGATGCGCGCGCGCAGTTCGGCCAGCCGGTCCGCCAGCGCCCGCAGCGCGGCCGGGTCGTCCAGGCTGTCGTCGAGCGCCTTGATGGCCTTGATGCCGGCCAGGCCCGACCACTGGTGGGCAAGCCGCGCCACCGGACTCAGGGCGGCACTGGCGGCGGCCATGGCCAGGGCGTGGCCGTTGCCGGTGACGGAGTTCTCGTCGCTCATGCGGGCCTGGGCGATCAGCTCGCGCAGGCGGGGGAGCTCGTCGAAGCGCGCCGTGTGCAGCGTCTCGTGCAGCAGCTTCGACAGTGCGGCGTGATTGCGCACCAGTGCCTTGCCGGACACCACGAACAGGCCGCGGCTGGACTGGCTGTCCGCCGCCAGCGCGCCGACGCTGGCGCTGGCGCTAATGCCGCCGGTCAGTGCCGCATGCAGGGATTGCGTTTGCGTGTAGTCGCGGCCGCCGGCGCCGACTTCGCTGAGCGTTTCGGCCAGCAGCGGCAGCAGGGCCAGGGCATCGTCGTCCAGCGGCGGCAGGTCGATGACGATCTGCTCATAGACCAGGCCGTTGGTCGGCTGGTCGTACCAGGTGGCCGGCAGGCCCGCCACCGGTTCGTGCACGGCCGGCGGAATCTTCAGCGCCGGGGCGACGTCCGCGCGGGTGACGCGCGGCAGGATGTCGGGGTCGTCGTGCTGCGCCTGGCGGGTTTCGAGCGCCTTTGCCTGGGCCACGATGCGCTCGCGCTGGGTGGCGTCGAGGTCCGCGCGCAGCGCCGCCAGGCGCGCCTTCTCGGCGGCCAGTTCGCGCTCGGCCTGCGTGGCATCGGGCTTCATGGTCAGGCGTACGCGGTGCGGGTTGTCCAGCAGCCAGCGGCGCACTTCGTTTTGCACGAAACCGGGCTCGGCCGCGGCGGCGCGCAGGCGCTCGATGGCCGCGTCGATGGCCAGGGCCTGCACCGGGTCGCCGTGATGCACGGCCTGCGGCAGGGCGTTCATGATCAGTTGCAGGCCGTAGGGGTAGCGGTCGCCGCCGATCTCGCGCCGGCCAAGCTCGATCTGGTGCAGCATGGCCGCGACCTGCTCGGCAGGCACGCCGGTGTCGGCCACCTCGGCCAGCACGTCCAGCACCAGTTTTTCGACCGCCGCGGCATGCTCGGGCTCGGAGCCTTCGACGCCGGCCGCGAACAGCAGCTCGCGCGCCGAGTCGTCGAGGCCGCACAGCGGCGAGGGCGCGCTGCCCAGCTCGGTGGTCTCGAGTGCATGCATCAGCGGCGAGGAGGAGTTGTCCAGCAGCAGGCGCGACAGCAGGTTAAGGCGCAGCACCTGGTCCAGATCGGTCATGTCGCCCAGCAGCCAGCCGAGCACGATGTGCGTCTTGCGCGCGGTGTCGCCGTCCTCGGCGGCGTAGGTTTCCTCCACCACGCGCGGGGCCGGGTAGCGCTGCTCCGGCGGCACGCGCAGGTCGATGTCCAGGCGCTCGAAGTGCCGCAGCACGCGGTCTTCCATGATGGCCTGGTGCTCGGCGGCCGGGATGTCGCCGTAGGTGAAAAAGGTCGCGTTGCTCGGGTGGTAGTGCCGGGCGTGGAAAGCCTTCAGCTGCTCGTAGCTGAGGTCCGGGATGTGCGCCGGATCGCCGCCGGAGTTGTGGTGGTAGGTGGTGGTCGGGTAGACCTCGCGCGCCAGGGTCTGCCACAGCGCCGACACCGGCGCGCTCATGGCGCCCTTCATCTCGTTGAACACCACGCCCTTGAAGGTGAGTTCAGAGTCCGGGTTGTCGACCTGCGCAAATTCGAGCCGGTGGCCTTCCTGCGCGAAGTCGAGCGGGTCCAGCGTCGGGAAGAAGGCCGCGTCCAGGTACACGTCCAGCAGGTTGAAGAAGTCCTTGCGGTTCTGGCTGGCGAACGGGTAGGCGGTCCAGTCGCTGGCCGTCATGGCGTTCATGAAGGTGTTCAGCGAGCGGCGCAGCATCAGGAAAAAAGGATCGCGCACCGGGTAGCGGCGGCTGCCGCACAGGGCGGTGTGCTCCAGGATGTGGGCGACACCAGTGGAGTCCTGCGGCACGGTCAAGAAGGCGACCAGAAAGGCGTTGTTGTCGTCGGCGGCGGCCAGGTGGATGTGCCGGGCGCCGGTGACGCGGTGGCGGAATTCCTCCACCGTCAGGTTCAGCGCCGACACGCGCTCGGTGCGCAGCAGTTCGAAAGCGGGGTGGGTCATGCCGTGGCCGTTGCGTGGAAAATGGGAGTGATGGCCAGTTTAGCAGGCGGCATGCATCGCCCCAGCCGGCGTCATTCCTCGACGCAGTCCCGTCCGACACACCCCTCAAAGCCCCCGCCGCCCGCCGCTCGCATGCAACTTGCCGAAGGCAGCTTCCACCGCGGGGCGCGGGAGCGGCGCTGTGCACCGCTCCCCAGACGGCAGCCGGGCTGCACGGATCGGCTCCGCCGTTATTGGCTGGGTATGGTCTCGAAGCTACGGATCGACACCAAAGTCCGGAATTCGCCGTCGTTACGCTGTGGGGCCGTACGGGACAGTTGGAGGCTGAATGGGGCCTTTTCCCCGGGAGGAATCTGGACGTTCAACGGGTGGGTCTCGACCCAGCTCGGATCGTCCGTGCCCGGATTCGTTTCGTCCGCCCACATCCAGTGATTCCTTACCAGCAGCTCGGCGCCCACGACAGTGGCCCCGGTCTGATTGACGATTTCTCCCTGGACATCGGTGCCTGCTGCGCGCACGTCGGTCACGTGAACGTCCACCTTGCGCTCGGTCGTCAGCTTGACCTCCGCGAAGGCGGGCGAACTGCCCACACAAAGCGCCACAAGGGCAGGCAAGGCCACAATCTTGAAGTTCGGAACTGGGAAATGCATGGGTCAATCCTCATGGAGCGGTAAACACGCTGTTGGACCCGCTTGAGGCAATCGGGTTCATCGCCTGGCCTGGCGCCGGCGGCAGGTGCTGACCGGCGAGCGGTCATGGTGCAAGCGCAGCCGGCACCCACTCGACGATAATCGGCTCGAATGCCTCCCGGTGGCGGGCGACTCGCCGGGCCGCCAGCCGACGAAACACCAACGCAGTGCACGGATCATGGTCAACCTACTCCAAGCTCAGTTATTGAAGGCCGGGCTGGTCAAGCCCGAGCAGATCCAGAAAGTCGAGCAGCAGAAACGGGCGGCGGCCAAGCGCGGCGAGAAGCCGCCAAGCGCCCCCCCGCAGACCAACGTGGCGCAGCAGAAAGCGGACGCCGACCGCCAGCGCAATCGCCAACAGCAGGAGCAGCGCGAGCGCAAGGCGCAGGCGGCAGAAATTCGCCAGTTGATCGAGGCCCACCGCCTGGATCGGCGCGGTGGGGAGTCGGCCTACCAGTTTGTCGACAGCGGCAAGATTCGCAAGCTGCCGCTGCACGAGGCGCAGCGGCAGCAGCTGGTGCAGGGCGCGCTGGCCGTCGTGCGGCTGGGCGGGGGATTCGAGCTGGTGCCGCCGGCCATTGCCGGGAAAATCGCGCAGCGCGACGCCGGCCGCGTCGTGGATCTGAACACCCGGACGGCTCAGCCGGCGGACCCCGCGTCCGATCCCTACGCGGACTATCCCGTCCCAGACGACCTGATGTGGTAACCGGTCGGGGGCTCACCGGCCGGAGCCGTGGCGTCCAGGACAGGCGGTCCGGGCTCCGGCACAAAGCCTTCGTAATCGCGCGCCGCAACCTCCGCCAATCGCTTGAAGTACTGCGGTCCGCCCAGGTGCACGGCGAACTGGCGATGCTTGCCGGGAATGTTGGCGCCGGTGTACCAGGACTCGGTGAGCGGAAACAGCGTGTGGCTGGCCACCTGCGCAACCTCCTGGCCCCAGGCGGCTTCCACTCCGGCCGCCGGCTCGATCGCCCCCAGGCCATGCGCGCGCAGATACCGGATGCAGTCGCGGATCCACTCGGCTTCCAGCTCCGCGCCCAGGGGCATGTTGAACAGCACCGATGGCGTTTCCGGGCCGTGGATCATGAACAGGTTTGGAAAGCCGCGAATGGCCATGCCCAGATAGGTTGAAAACCGCTCGGCCCAGGCTTCTTTGAGCGTCACGCCGCCGCGGCCGCGCGGGTTCAGGTTCTGCAGCGCCCCGGTGATGGCGTCGTATCCGGTGGCCAGGATCAGCATGTCGAGCGGGTGCTCGCCACTGGCGGTGTGCACGCCACCGGGCGTGATGGTTTCGATCGGATCCTCGCGCAGATCGACCAGGGTCACGTTGTCCCGGTTGTAGGTCTCGTAGTAGCCGCTGTCCAGAATCTGGCGCTTGGTGCCGATCAGGTAATCGGGCATCAGTTTTCTGGCGGTGGTTGGGTCGCGCACGATCTGGCTGATCTTGGAGCGCACAAACTCCGCCAGGGTGTGGTTGGCGTCCTGGTTGAACAGGATGTCGTGGTAGGCATCAAAGGCGATGCCCAGGCCGCCCTTTTGCCAATGCTTCTCGTACAGCGCCTGACGCTGCTCAGGGGTGTCGTCCAGGGCCGAGCGGGTGCTGGGTACGAACGGCGCGCCGAATGGGGACTCGATCATCTGCTGGCGCACCTGCGCCCAGTGCTCCCGAGTGTGGCGAACGACATCCGGATCAAGCGGCCGGTTACCTGCCGGAATGGTGTACTGCGGCGTGCGCTGAAACACCGTCAGGTGCCGGGCGCTGCGCGCAATGACGGGGATGGCCTGCACGCCCGACGAGCCGGTGCCGATGATGCCGACCCGCTTGCCGGTAAAGTCGACTTCCTCGTGCGGCCAGCGTCCGGTGTGAAAGCACTCCCCGGCGAAGCTGTCCAGGCCGGGAATGTCCGGCCGGTTGGCAGCCGACAGGGTGCCCACGGCGCAGATCAGAAACTGCGCGCTGACCCGGGCGCCGCGGTTGGTCTGCACTGTCCAGCGCTGGGCGGCCTCGTCGTACTGCGCAGCCGTGACCCGAGTTTGCAGCTCAATGTCCCGCCGCAGATCGAGCCTGTCGGCCACAAAATTCAGATAGGCGAGCACGGAAGGCTGATCGGGCTGCGTTTCCCTCCAGTCCCATTCGCGCACCAGCTCCTCGGAAAAGGTGTAGCAGTAGTACGGCCCGCCGGGAAAATCCACGCGTGCCCCCGGGTAGCGGTTCCAGGACCAGGTGCCGCCGACGCTGCTTGCATCGTCGTACACCCGCGCCGACAAGCCCAGTTCACGCAGGCAATGCAGCGCGTACATGCCGCCAAAGCCGGCGCCGATGATGACCGCGTCCAGAGTCTGTGGACCTGGCGCGGGGTGCAGTGGATGACCGGACTCCGACATGTTGCCGCTCCTGACGGTTGGTTGCGGGGTCGGCGCGGGGTCCCCGACGCCGGATCGCGGGGGGCCGTGCGCAGCATGCGTCTGTGCGCCGCACTGACGGACGGTTCCGCGACTTACCGGAATAGTACGCGGCCCTTGCCAAACGGTCGTTGACTAATCACTATCGGAACTCATGTCAGGCGCCCGAGGGGGCGCAGTTCGCCGCCGGCCACGGAGAGTCACCATGGGCGCCACACAGCAGCCTTTCGTCACCAAGTACCCGACCGATGTGCCGGCCATGGGCGGAGGGCCGCTGCCGGTCGAGCCTTACGTCAGCCGGGCGTTTTTCGAGCAGGAGCGCGAAAAAGTGTTCAAGCGCGCGTGGCTCGAAGTGGCGCGCGAGGACGACGTTCCGAATCCCGGCGACTACCGGGTGGTGAACATCGAAGTGCTGGGCTGGTCGGTGCTCCTGACCCGCGGCACGGACGGCCACCTGCGGGCCTTTCACAACATCTGTACCCACCGCGGCAACAAGCTGGCGCAGAAGGAAACCGGCAATGCCAAGGGCTTTACCTGCGGCTTTCACGGCTGGGTGTTTGGCAACGACGGTGAACTCAAGCACATGGCCGGTGAGGAATACTTCCCGCCCGGCACGGATCGCTGCAAGCTGGGCCTGCTGCCAGTCACGCTGGACACCTGGAACGGCTTCGTGTTCGTGCATGCCCAGGCCAAGCCGGCGCAAAACCTGCGGGCGTTCCTGGGTGGCATGGCGGACCAGCTCGAGCAGTTTCCGTTTGACCGCTGCACGCGGATTGCCCGTTACGAGGCCACTCCGCGGGTGAACTGGAAGGTGGCAATCGACGCGTTCCAGGAGGCATTTCACGCGATCATGGTGCATCGCGCCTCGCTGCCAAACTCGGCTTCTTCGCCGGTCAACCCGGCGGCGGCGTTGACCTCGGCCCGCTTTCACGGCCCGCACCGCTCGCTGTCCGCCTGGGCCAATCCGGGCTACCGCCCGCCCGAGGTAGGCATGATCGTCGGCAAGTACGGGCCGACCTTTGCCACCGCCAAGGACCAGTTCCCCGGCATCAACCCCAATGGGGACGACAGCTGGTGGTTCGACATCAACGTGTTCTTTCCGAACTTCTTCTGCGACACCGGCCCCGGCTGGTACTTCACGTACAACTTCTGGCCGGTTTCCGAGCATCGGACCCGCTGGACCATGGACATCTACCAGCTCAAGGCCGAGCACGCCGGCGGCCTGCTGGCGCAGGAGCACACCAAGATATTGCTGCGCGACGCGGTGCTGGAGGATTTCAGCACGCTGGAGGCCACGCAGCAGATGATGGAATCGGGCGCCTTGTCGCACATCACCGTCAGCGAGCTCGAAATTGCGCTGCGCCACCAGATGCACGTCATCAATCAATGGCTGACCGCGTGATGGGCGACGCGCCCATGTTGCCGGCGGCCTTCGCGCAGTGGGAACCGTTTGCCGCGGATTGGTGTTTGGGGAGCGAAGCGGCGCGCCGCGAGCAGCGCATGCACAGCACGCAGGCGCAGCTTGAAACGTTCTACAAGGCCGTAAAGCCTCGCCTTGACGAGGCGATCCAGTACCTGAACGGCTTTCCCGTGAACGAACTTCCGCCCAGGGAGCACAACCTGTTGCTGCTGACGCTGTCGCTGGTGGAGGTTTCAGTGGCAGTGGAGCTGTTCTTCAACCCCTGGCCGCTGGATGCCTACCCGTGGCAGGCGTTCTCGGTCGCGTATTGACGCGCGCGTAGCGCAGCCGACGGGCTCACCGCGGCGGGGGCTGCGGCTGCGCTGCCTCAGGAGCGCGCGCGCGGGCCCTTGATGACACCCAGGCCGGCCACGTTCGGCCGCCGATTGTTCTTGAGCCAGCTCTCGATGCTGCCCGGCGTGGTGGGCGCATGCAGCAGGTAGCCCTGGATCACGTCGCAGCCACGGTCGCGCAGGTAGCGCAGCTGGGCAGCGGTCTCGACACCCTCGCCGACGATCTCCAGGCCCAGGTTGTGGCCCATGTCGATCACGCCGTTGGTGATGGCCGCGTCGTGGGCGTTCTCCGGCAGTTCGGCGACGAACGAGCGGTCGATTTTCACCGTCTGCACCGGCAGGTGTTTCAGGTAGCCCAGCGATGAGTAGCCGGTGCCGAAATCGTCGATCGACAGACGCACGCCCAGACCGCGCAGGCGGCTGAGCACCTCAGCCGAGGCTTCGAGGTTTCGCATCAGCGTGGTTTCGGTGACCTCGAGCTCCAGACGCTGGGGTGCGTGGTCCGTTTCCGCCAGTGCGCGGGCTACCGTGTCCACAAACTCCGGCGCCGCCAATTGGTGGCCGGACACGTTCACCGCCATGCGCAGTGGCGGCAGACCGCGCGACTGCCACAGCCGGTTCTGCCGGCACGCTTCCCGAAGCACCCACTCGCCGATCGGACCGATCAGGCCGGTGTCTTCGGCCAGGGGAATGAAATCCAGTGGCGATACCAGGCCGCGCTGCGGATGTTGCCAGCGAACCAGCGCCTCGACGCCGCTGACCAGGCCGCTGGAAAGGTTCATCTGCGGCTGATAGAACAGCATCAGCTCCCCACGATCGAGCGCCTTGCGCAGGTCGGTTTCCATGTCCAGCCGCCGACGCACGGCAACGCTCATGTGCGTCTGCCAGAAGTGATGCTGGGCGCCACCGGCCGTCTTGGCCTGATTGAGGGCGGTTTCGGCATGCCGGATGAGGCTGTCCAGATCGCGGTCGTCGGCTGGGTACAGCGCGATGCCGATGCTCGCGCTGAGCACCAGCTCCTGTTCGTCGACGTGCAGGGGCAGGGCGACACTGGCGAGAATCTTGTTGGCCACCAGCACGGCGGTTTCGGGCGTTTCGATCTCGAACGCCAGCGCGAACTCGTCGCTGCCGACGCGCCCGAGCAGGTCGTCGGCGCGCAGCTGGCGACGGATACGATCCCCCAGCTGGACCAGCACATCGTCGGCGACGTCATGGCCCAGTGTTTCGTTCAGCATCTTGAAGCGATCAAGATCGAGCGCCATGACGGCAAGCTTGGTGCCGCTGCCGGCCCGCTCCAGCAGTTGCCGCAACCGTTCGCGAAAGCCGGCCCGGTTCGGCAGGCCGGTCAGCACGTCGTGATAGGCGAGGCGATGGGCGTGGCGCTCGGACGCCCCGGCTTCCAGCAGGCGCGTCACGCGCCGACGCAGGACGCCAAAGTTGATCGGTTTGGTGATGAAATCTGCCGCCCCGGCACGAAACGCCCGCTCCACGGAGATTTCGTCGGCCAGACTGGTAATCATCAGCACCGGCGTGCGCTGCGCCTGCGGGATGGCCAGCATCTGCCGGCAGGTGGCGAAGCCGTCCTGGCGCGGCAGACGGGCGTCCAGCAGCACCAGGTCCGGTCGCACCCGCGGGTACAGCTGCATCGCTTCCTCGCCGTCGCCGGCTTCCACTACCCGATAACCTTCCTGGTCCAGGATGCCGCGCAGGGCAAGGCGCGTGCTGTGGTCATCTTCCACCAGCAGCACGGTGAAATTGGACTGCGGCACCTGCACCGGGCTGCCACCCAGTCGGCCGGCCGACCACTGCGCCAGTGCTTCACGGGAATTGGCGTGGAGGCGGTCGAAGTCTTCGCTCAGGCGCACCAGCCCGGCCAGGTCTGGGTCCGCGCCGCCGGCCAGTCGCTCGATGCGGTCCGCCAGATTGGCCACCTGTTCGGCGCCCAGATTCAGAGCGCTGCCCTTCAGGGTGTGGGCCAGGTCTCGTATGCGTCCGGTATCGCGGGCGTGTACGGCGCTGCGCAGGTCCTCGAAATAAACGGCCGAATCCGATATGAAGGTGCGGATGACGGTGGGTAAAGCGTCGCCAATCGCGCTGTGGAGCTCGCCCAGCAGCGCGGCATTCAGCACGGCGGTGGTCGCCGTCAGGTCTTCTTGAACGGCGGGGTGCGCGGTCGCAGCGGCGGCAGGTGTCTGCCCCGAGGTCCACTTGGACAGGATCTGTTGCACCGTTTGCAGCTGCATCGGCTTGGGCAGCGTGTCGTCCATGCCGGCGGCGTAGCACTGCTCGACCAGCTCGGGGTCGATGTTGGCCGTCATGGCAATGATGGGCAGGCGCTGGCCGGGCGATTCGGTGGCGCGAATCTGGCGCGTCGCCTCAAGCCCGTCCATTCCGGGCATGTTGCAGTCCATGAAGATGGCGGCGTAGAGGCCGGTTGCCGATTCGTGGACGGCACCGAGTCCGTCGCCAACGACGGTCACCTGACAGCCGCATGCTTCCAGCAGACCCTTGGCGACCAGCTGGTTGGTGGCGTTGTCTTCGGCCACCAGCACGTGCAGTTTTTGGGGCGATGCAGTGAACACCGCCTCGCCGATATCCTGCGGGGGGAATTCCGCCGGCAGCAACGCCCGGTCCATGCGCAGCGCGAACGCGAAAGTGCTGCCCTGACCAGGAGTGCTCTCGACATGGATTTCGCCCCCCATCCGTTCCACCAGTTGGCGGGTGATGGTCAGGCCAAGTCCGGAACCCCCGAAACGACGGGTCGTCGAGCTGTCGGCCTGGGTAAAGGACTGGAAAATCCGCTCCAGGTCCTCCGCGGCGATGCCGATGCCGCTGTCGGTTACCCGAAACAGCAGGCGGCAGCCGGTTGCGTCCGGTTCGGCGCTCTCCACGTTGACGGTGACGCCGCCGGTGGTGGTGAACTTGACGGCGTTGCCGACCAGGTTGGTCAGCACCTGTCCCAGGCGCACCGGGTCGCCGGCGACCGCCAGCGGGACGTCCGGGCCGATGTTGACTTCGAGGCTGATGGCCTTGTCGCGGGTCTGCAGCTCGAACAGGGCCGCCACTTCGCGCACCTTGGCATGCAGATCGAAGGGTATGCATTCGATGGCCACATGGCCGGATTCCAGGCGCGAGAAATCCAGAATGTCGTTGATCAGCGCGCGCAGCGTGTTGCCGGAGGCTTCCGCGATGGTCAGCCGCTCCAGCTGCTTGGGCGCCAAGGGCGATTCGCGCAGCAGCTGCAGCATGCCCAGCAGGCCGTTGAGCGGCGTGCGGATCTCGTGACTGACATTGGCCGTGAACTGCGCCTTCAGGCGCGCTGCGCTCATTGCCGCGTCGCGGGCATCGACCAGCTCCCGTCCGCGCTCCTGCAACGCGTCCATCATGCTGTTGAAGGCGCGCTCCATCTGCTGCACGTCCGCCGTGCCGGACAGCGGCGCGCGGACCGTCAGATCGCCCGCTTCGGTACGCGCCATCACCCGCGCCAGGGCCTGGATCGGGTTCGAAATGCGCTTCAGGATACTCAGCAGCAAGGGCAGCAACAGCGCCGCGGTCACCGCACTGATGGTGGCCGTGGAAACGATGATGTCGCGCGCGATCTGCCGCAGCGCGTTCTTGCTCACGGCAACGGCCACCTGCCCCTGGTACTGCGGAGGTGGGACCGGCTCCCCAAACGCAGTCAGCTCCGGGCTGGCTGCGCCCACATAGACCGGCGCCTGAAACAGCCAGCGGTCGTACGCGTCTTCGGTCAGTCGGGTGGCATTGGCCGCCGTCCACGAGGTTTCCGGCTGCGGGCGCGAGCGGCCGATCTTGCCTTCCTGCAGCAGCGTCGAGCCGTCGGCGTTGTATACGGCCACGCCGATCACGTTGGGGAAGCCGAGCAGGTTGTCGGTCGCGGCGCGCGCGTTCTCCGGCGCGCCATACAGCAGCGCCAGCGTGGCCTGTGCGGCGTAGCGTTCAGTGAGCAGTCGGCCCTGACTCAACAGGTCATCGCGTGCGTTTTCGACCGAGATCCACGAGATACCGCCCGCAGCCATGATCGCGAGCAGCATCAATCCGGCCGCCGACGCCAGCATGACCAGCGTGTCGCTGCGCAGGACGGTGAATCGCTTGATCAGTTTGCGCAGCGGGTTCATGGTGTCGATCAGCGGGCCGGAAACACAAAATCATAGTCGCCGAGCGCGGCGTTGATACCCAAATGCTCGGCGGTTCGCCGGTTTATGGCACGTTGCAGGCTCCGATTCGGCTCGAACTGCATCGGCGCGCCGCCGGCGTGGGCCAGCGCCAGGCGCGCCAGGTCGGAGCCCATGGCTTCATTGTCAGGCGTCAGAGCGAAGAGCACGCCATGCGCCACATGCTGAACCGAGCCCGAAAAAACCACAATATTCCTCGCCCACGCTTTGCCGAGAATATCCGGCAAGGCCGAATCGTTGCTCACCAACGCCGGATCCTGACTGAGCCATAGCGCATCGGTCGTGCTATCGGCCCGGCTGAGGATTTCTTGATATTGCTGTGCCGCGGCGCGGGCGTTATCGACCGCTACGGCGGCCAGCGTCAGCCGGTGTTTGACCGCTGCGGCCTGCGCACGCTTGAGCAGCCAGTTACTGCGTTGCGGTCGGTACAGCCAGTGCACGGTACGAATACCTGGGCGCAGGGCGACAAGCTGCCGGAACAGCTCGCCCGGGTCCGCTTCGAGGCTCAGGCCGGGCATGGGCGGCTGGCCGACGGGGACGACAATCGCACCGGCAACCACGGGCACTTGGCCTTGCAGCGCGGCGGCGGCCGACACTGCCCTGTCTCCGAGCGCGATGGCAACCTTCTCGTCCTGTATCGACAGGGCTGGCTGGGGTCGGTTCGTGTCGGTCGAGAGCTCTACCACACGCACCGTGGCGGTCCGGCGCATGCCGTCCACCATCTGGTACAGGACAGATCGATAGGGCTCCCTGATCTGGGGCACGATCGCCAGCACGTCAGCCGCCGCCGCCCGTCCGGTTCCGAAAAACACGATGAAAGCCAGAACAAGCGCGGCCGGCAGCGACCCGCCGCGGTGCGAAGAAGCGCGTGAAGGCGCCGGGTGCATAGGATCGAGCGAGGTGAAGTCAGATCGGACCTGAGGCGCCTCAATCGAAGGCCTTGCTCAGTTCCACGAACACGTTGCGTCCGGCCATCGGCAGATCGTTCGGAATGAGGTCGGACGCACTCGGCTCACGCACATCGCTGTTGAAAAGATTGCGCGCCGATAGTCTCATGTCCCAGTCGTCGCCGAACAGGCGCTGGCCGCGCAGCGTGAGGTCGAACGAGACGTAGTCATCGATTTTCTGGCGCAGGTCGCCCGGGGCACGCTTGCGGTCGAACACGCCCGTCGCCTGGCCGGACAGCGTCCAGCGCGGCGCCAGCGCCCAGTCGCTACGCAGATAGGCCAAGTGGCTGGGCGCGAAGCCGACGTCGTCGTCGGCCGCTTCGTCGGTCGATTGCTGGTACGCGTAATTGCCGGACAGACGCAGCCGGCGCGTCGCCTGCCAGGCCAGTTCCGCCTCCAGGCCATAGCCGGTCTGCCGGCCGGTGTTCTGCGCCGTGGCGCTGGTGGCCGGCGCCGGGTCGGGTGCGAAGCGGATGATGTCGTCCATGCGGTAATAAAAGACGTTGACCGCCGCGCGCAGACCGCGCCCGGCATCCCAGTCGAGGCCGAGTTCCACCGTGTCGATGGTTTCCGGGTCCAGCGAGGGATTGCCGATGTTGGCCGGGTTGTTGACGTTATAGAGCTCACCAAATGAAGGCGCCCGAAACGCCCGGCCATAGAGCAGCTTGGTGGTCAGCGCATAGCTGGTCTGCCAGACCAGCGCCAGGCGCGGGTTCAGCGTGGTGCCGAAGTCGGAGTAATCGTCCACCCGCAGGCCGGCGGTGAGCGTCCAGTCGCGGCGAAAGTTCCATTCATCCTGCGCAAAGGCATAGGCGACCGTGCGGTCCTCTTCGCGCACGAAGGCGGCGAGATCGGTCACGTCCACCAGGCCGCCCAGTGGCACCGGAACAACCCCGAATGAGGCACCAAGGTCGAACAAGGTGTAATTGCGGCTCTCCTCCACCCGGTACAGGTCTTCCTTGCGGTAGCCGCCGCCCAGGCGCAGGCGGTGGCGGTTCAAGCCGCTGTAGAGCGCGCTCAGCTCGCCGCGGTAGTGGCGTTCGTAGACGTCGGGGTTGCCGATCACGCCGTCCGGAAAGGCGCCGCCGAAGGCGCCGGGCGGAAACAGATTCAGCCGCGCGAGGTTTTCGACGTTGTAGTAGCTGAGCGTGCCGGTCAGGCCCCAGTCGCGGGACAAAGTGGCGTTGTCGTAGGACATATCGGCCGACAGGCGGCGGCCATCGCCGCGGCCGGCGGGGTCGAGCACCTGCGCCACGCCAGCGCCGACACCACCGTCGTTGATTTCCTGAAAGCCGCCCCGCAGGCGCCAATGGCCGCGGCTGATATCGGCGCGTGCCTCTACGTTGTCGCGATCCAGGCTCACCGGGCCCGGCGCCAGCGAGGCGCTGGTGCCGAACGGAAATATATCCAGGGCGGTCTGGGCGTCGGCGGTAATGGTCCGGTCCGGGCCGTCCGAGCGGTGCCGCTCGACATAGAAATACGCATCGAATCCGCCGGCCTCGCCACCCCACTGCAGGTACTGGTCGTTGCGATCGAAGGAACCGGCGCGGGCGCCGACCTCGAGCCCCTGCATGTCGGCCGCCGACTTGGTGACGATATTGATCGCGCCCGAGAATGCATCGGCGCCGTATAGCGCCGACCCCGGCCCGCGGATGACTTCTATGCGCGCGATGCCGGTCACCGGCATACGACCCCAAGTGCCTAGTTGTCCATCAAATACGTTCTTGATTGGCAAGCCGTTTACAAGGACGAGAACCTGAGGATTAGTCTGGGTGTGAATTCCACGGATGGAAAAGAGCGGGCGATAGCCCGATCCCGCGACCCCAACATGCAGCCCCGGCACCGCTTCCAGCACCTCGTTCAGTTCCGTGGCGCCGATGGTGGCGATGTCCTCGGCCGTGATCACGCTGGCGATGGCCGGACTCTGGCGCAGCGGCTGCGCAGTGCCGGTGGCGATGCTCACCATCTCCGCGCTGCCGTAGAATTCGGCCAGCGTGGCCTCGTCCGCGCTTTCCGAAAAGGCGCCTGGGCTCGCCGCCACCGCGGACGAAAGCGCAAGCCACAAAATCGGACGAAGGCGGCACATTTCTGCCGGAGGATGTCTGTTGGTCATGCCGATTCTCCTGATCATGATTCGGGACAATGACGGGGCGCCTACCAGGTGCGGGCGGCTGGGCCGCTGTATTGCAGGCGGTCGCAGCGCAGCGGGAACAAAGTCCCCTCGGGGTGCTTGGCCGCGTCGAACTCGCAATGAATCAATCCAGCGGTAAACGCCAGCAATGTGAGTCGGTAAAACTCAAGTGGAGTCAGGCCTTGGTCTGCACAGAGGCCCGCCGCCATGGCCGCGACGTTCATCCCCATTCGGTATTCCTCGAGAATTTCTTGCGCCGAAATCGCCAGGCGTGTGTAGATTCCGCCCCACAGTCCAAGCCGGCGCGCCAACCGTTCGGCTGGCGCCAGCCGTTCGTCAACCGCGCGCAGAGGCCTTCCATAGCCGGGAATTACGCGGTGTGTTTTAAGCTCACCAAGAACAAAAGCTCTCAATGGCTGACCATCCTCACAGGCCTGATGAGCGCGCTGTAAGAAATCGAACACTCTGATGTTGGGCCCTTGCCCATACAGACTCGCATCCGTAACTGCAATTGCCGAGGCGAGTGACAGACCAGCCGTGGTTCGCACACTGCCGCCCAACGCTGCAACGCGGTTGTTCCAGATGCGCGGCTCGGGGTAACTGGCGGAGATTTTCCACAGGCCCTGGAACAGTTCGAGCTGCGCGGCGCTGAAGCGACGGCCGGTGATGCCGTACATCAGCAGGTCCATCCAGCTCAGGTCTTCCAGCGCATTCAGCAAGTCATGCCCGCGGAACGTCACGGTCCCGTCCGCCACCGACACCACGCCAAGCCCAGTCGGCCAGTGATCCTCGAACTGGTGCAGTATCGAATTGGACATGTTCATCAATTTATCTATGCGTATCGTAGGAGCGCCTTCAGGCGCGAAACCGTCGGCACCTCGCCCAAGCGGCGGTTCAAGAATTCGCGGCTGAAGCCGCTCCTACCGCCTCACCGGGTAGTCCGGGTTGAAATGCCCGCTGCGCTTCAAGTTTGTGTTTCAAACGTTATCGGCCGCCGGCCCCACATACTTGACCGCTCCGTGAAAGAACGGAAAGCGCTTGAAGCCGTACCGTTTCTGTTCCAGCGCATGCACGGCGGCGCCCGGCAGTCGCAGCAGCAGGTACAGCATTTCGCCGTGCTCGGCGCTCAGGCCAAGGTCGCGCAAGGCAGCTGCCGCGACGCCGGACACGGCGAGCGGCGCACCCGCTGCGGCTTCCAGGCTCGGCCGATGCTCGGCCAGCCAGAGCAGGTGCCCACCGGCGCCGATGTCGCTCAGGGCGTCGAGCGTCTGCATCACCGGCGTGGCGCAGCGCACGCCGTGCGGATCGAAGCCCGGGGCGTGTTCGAGCGGCGTCCAGATGTCGGCGCGTTCCGGCCGCGGCGGATCCTTGAGAAAGCATTGCCAGGCCGCAAGATCGCAGCCGAAGCGCTCCCAGGCCTCCATCGCCACGCGCACCTCGTGACCGCCACCCAGATTGCCGGCACCGACGCCGAGCGCCGCCATCAACATGGATGCGGCCGGTGAGCCGCCGACGCCGGCGCACATGGCAGCGTGCACGCTCGCCTCGCGCGGGCCGGGGTTGGCCAGGGCAATGGCGAGGCGTTCCAGCAGTTGTGCCTGGGGTGGCGTCGGGCGCTCCCCGGCGAACAGCAGGTACAGGTACTCGACGAAGCCGGCCTTGTTCAGCAACTCGCCGTATACGTCGTAGCCGCGGCAATGACAGGCGGCGGCCGCGAAGGGGTTGTCAGGCTCCGAAGTCTCCGCCCAGATGCGGGTGTGGACGACTTCCCGGCGTTCGCTCAATGCCCGACACCCAAAGATTTCATACGCTGTTTGATGGGTGGTACCGCGTCGCGGTCGATGCGCACGTCGATGATTGCCGGTTCCCTGTTGCGCCACAAGCCATGCCAGTCAATGGCCCTCAGGTCTTGAGGTGTTTTTACCAGGTATCCCTTGACACCCATTGCCTGGGCCATCAACGTGAAATCGACTTCCGGCAATTGCCAGCCAATGCGCTCGGCGCCGCCAAGTATCTGCCCATGCCGGATGGTACCCATGGCTGCGTCGTTGAGGATGACAAAAAAGACGGACAAGCGATGCTGTAAAGCGACGGTAATCTCCTGACTGTTCATCAGCATGCTGCCATCGCCGGTCAGGCACACCACGGGAGTATCGCGGCGGGCGCAGGCTGCCCCCAATGTGTGGCCAATCGCCCAGCCCATGCAACTGAATTCCATAGAGGTGCGGAACAGGCCGGCGGAGTCTTGGCGACGGTCGTCGATGCGATGCACAGCACCGGGACGCGCGGACAGTTCACTTGCTGGCAGCTGCTTTGGTTGGCGTCGCTCGCCGACGCGTCTGTCCGGAATATGCAGGTAATGAATGGACCAGCCCTTGGCTGAGGTGCCATCGGCGATGAAGCGGGTGCCGGCTGGTAGCAAGTACGGCAGTTCATGCATCAAGCGGTGTGGCTTGATAGGGCTGGCCTCAGAAGTCCAATCTTCAATCTCGTCGAGGGTGCAATTTGGCAGGGGCCGTGCGGATTCAGTTCGCACGAGCTGTAACGATGGTCCTGCGTTTGCTTTTTTTCTTGAAGTCGCCGCGCCCGAAGCGATCTTGGGTCGCAAGATGGCGTCGACGCGCTCGAAAACCGCAGACGGCTCGCCGAAAACATGGAGCTTGGCCATTGCGGAGTTGCGGAAATGCTCTGGGTTGCTGTCTACGTGAATCAGGTGATCATTCAATAAGCCGCCTCGGTCCCAACCTGCGGTGGCCCACTCACCGAGGCTGCATCCCACGGCGACTACGCAGTCTGTTGCCGGATCCGTCAAGGCCATTTCGGCGCTATGGTGTCCAGAAAGGCCATATATCCCTTTGAAACAGGGGTGAAACGAGCTGACGAAACCCTTGGAGTGGGGCGTGGCTATCACCGGCGCGTTCAGCGCCAAAGCCAGCGCCAGCACGCGCGCACTGCCGCTTCGTGCACCCTCGCCGATGACAAAAACCGGATTGCGCGCATGCAAAAGTATGTCTGCGAGGTCACTGACTGCCTCCTCGTCAATGCCAGGACGGCTGCGTAATACGGTATTCAGATCAATGGACGGGTCCACCTCGAGCGGCGACCGCATGACGTCCAGCGGCACACCAAGATGACTTGGTCCGCGGGGTTCCCGGAACGTATTGAGGATAGCTGCGATCAGTTTCGTTTCGAGTTGTTTGGGATGGGAGACCAGCGAGTTGTAGCGCGTGCAATGCTGGAACATGCCGACGGTATCTATTGCCGTATCGCTGCATTCCTGCATGGCGCCGCGGCCGAAGGTCTCCAGCCGGGTTTGCGCGGTAATGGCAAGCACCGGATTGCGATTGTGATACGAGGCGGCGACGCCAGTAATCATGTTGGTAGCGCCCGGACCGGTAGTGGCAAAGCACACACCGAGCTTGCCGGTCTCCCGGGCGTAGCCGTCGGCCATGAAGGCAGCGCCGGATTCATGACGGGCCACGATCAGCTTCGGGCCGCCGCGCCGCATGCCGCGGGCGATGGCATTGACCAGGGGTTCGATGGCGCCGCCCGGTACGCCGAATATGTATTCAACGCCGATTTGCTGCAGGTAATGGACGATCAGGTCGCCCCCTTCGAACGGAATGTCCTCCGGGAGTGCGCCAGCGACCCCCGCCGAGCTTTCGATGTCGTCCATGCGCATACGGCCCTCCCCAGGCGCTGGCTGCGAGCGTGAGACACCATATATTAAAACTTGCTAATAAGGTCACCTCGTTACGGCGACTGGCTCGCTTTTTTGTTTAGGTTCGGCCTCTGATGGGTGAGACACCCCGCTTTTGAAGGCGCAGAGCCAGCCGCGCAACCGCCCAGCGGTCTGGATCGAAAACCACTTGGGCAGTGGGCAGCCGCGGCGATTACGGGGCGTGATCGAGGTCCCAACCAGCGTGCGCCGCCACTCGCCCCGCGTTTGCCAGCCGCAAGGCCCGGGTTGGCGGGGATACTCTGTCAGCAGCGGGTTTTGCTTGCTGGCGCTGCCCTGACTCGACTCCAACCACCGTGGCGCTCGGCTGCGAAACAGAAGCAATCAGCAGCACGGCCACGCGCCCACACAGACGCATAACCGATTGAAAAACATGGCGTCCCCAAGGGATGGCGAGCTTATGCCTATGCTCCAAGTCATCAGGCGGTTGGCGGGCTAGCCGGGCGGCTGGCATTGTCGGGCCGGCGAGGGCCAAAAAAAATAATTGCGGTCCATCGGCAAACCTGTTGCGCGGGTGCGGGGCGGGTAGTATAGTTGTCCTACCTGCTAAGGCAGGGCCCATCCGCGGCGCCGATTGGCGGGGCCGGGACAGACAGGAGACAAAACCATGACTTCCAACGCAGCCCGCAACCTCAACGACCTGCCCTCGGACACCCAAGCCAAAGTGCGCGACACGCTGCGGCACTTCGTCGCTTGCAGCGTAACGCGCAGCAACGGCCGCTACAGTGTGCTTGCGGGCAGCTGCATCGACAACGGAACCAAGCCCAACGACTTCAAGGTCTGGAATTTCAAGGCGCGCGACGTGCTGACGGCGGCGGAGATCGCCGCCGGCATCGCAGAACTGAACGCGATTCCCGAGTCGGCTTGGCTCTAAGCCGCAACTCCATTAACAAGCGCCCCGGCATGGTGTCGGGGCGCTTAACAATCCTACCTGCTGCGGCAGGGCCCATCCGCGGCGCCGATTGGCGGGGCCGGGAGAGATAGGAGACCGACATGATCGCCGCCGAGGGCGTCGCCTACCACGGCGCCGACGCGCGCGCCGCGGTGCAGGGCCTGCAGCGCAAGCTCGGCGCCCGGCGCCTGTCGGCCGAGGGGTCGGCGCTGGTGGCGGCCAGCACGGAGCAGTTTCGCGGCGCGGTGGCGCCGCACGCGGACGTGCTCGTGCGGGTGGCCGATGCGCGCGCCATCGGCGCCTGCGAGTACGGCATCCGCAGCTGGTGCGCCACGGTCGGCATCGACTACGACGCCGGCGCGGCCACGCTGGCGCAGGTGCTGGCCGGCTACGAGCGCCAGCCGGCGCCCGAAGCGCGCGCCGCCATCCTGCACGCCCTGCGCCGCGCGCGGCGGCAGGTGCGCCTGGCGGCCTGATCGATCCACCGCCCGCCGGCATCCCGCCGGCGGGCCTGACTTGGAGCAACGCATGAAACTGTCGATCTACGCCGGCGAGCCGATCCAGCAGGTGCTGGACGGGCACGAGAACCGATCCGGCCGGCTCAACACGGTGGCCGAGCGCTACCTGGACGTGGTGCGCCGGGACTGCCCGGCGCTGACGCAGGCCGAGTGGTGCGCGGTGTGCGACGCGCTGAACGGCTACTGGATGGAGGGCGCCGGCAATCTGGGCGTGCGCATGGCGTGGGCGGAGGTAGCCGACGCCGACCGCCTCAATGGCCTGGGCGCCAAGTGGGGCGTGGACGCGCCGGCGCTGGCGGCGCGCATGCAGCGCATGTCGGCCGGCGAGCAGGTGGCGCTGGCAGAGGTGGTCGAGCGCTTCTGGCAGCACTGCGCGCTGCCGGCCGGCGAGGCGCTGGCCAAGGCCGGGGCGCGGCTTGTTGAGGCGCCGGAGGTGGTCGGGTGAGCGCACCGGTGACGGATGGCGCCGAACTCGCGCCCTGCCCATTCTGCGGCGGTGCGGTGGAGTGGGAGTACACGCAATGGGACCCGGAAACGGAAACCGGCGATGACGGCATCGGCTGTATCGAGTGCCGGCGGTGCCATGTCAGGATGACCGACGATCGCGACGCAGCGACGGAACGCTGGAACGATCGGCGCGGGGTCACGCCATCCGGCCACGGCCCGGAGATGGCGAGCAACCCGCCGGTGGGCGACACGTCCGGGCCACGCGCCGATTGCTTCGACGCGGCGGCCTGGGCGCCGGTCGAGAATGGCTGGACTGATGAACGGTTGGCCGATCTCGCCGCTCGTATGGCCGCCGGGGCCGGTGAGCATGTGGCGGATCTGTGGGCCGCTGCGCAGGGGGGCGACACGTCCCGGCCACGTATCGACTGCGGCGGCGCGGCGGCGTGGGAGCAGTGCGTCGTGACGGCGGGCCCTGCGGGTGCGACGGTCCGGCGCGCCGAGGTCACGCCCTGGCCGGCAGAGCTGGGCGGCGGGTGGCGGTGGCGGCTGCGGCTGCTCGAGGATGGCGAGGAGGTCGGCGGCGGTGTGTTCCGGTCGGGGCCGGGCCACCCGGGCGGGGATAATGCGTTCGCGGAGGCGGTGGCTGAAGGGCAGGCGTGGGTGCAGTCGCACGCGCCGGCCTAGAACACGCCCACGTCCCAGCGGTCATCGGTGGCGGTGCCGGTCAGGGTGGCGACGGTCGCGGAAGGTTCGCGGCTGAAGCCGCTCCTACGGGAATCCGGACGGGCGGGCGCTCAGACCCAGATGACCGGCACGTCGCGCACGCGCTCGATGGCGCCTGTGACCGGGTGCGCGCTGCCATAGGGGTGGATGGTCGCGTGGGTCTCGATGTCGGTCTGGACGCCGCCGGGGGTGGACAGGGCACCCAGGTGGTGCCAGGAATCGTAGGCGCCGACCAGGTTGTGGTGTGCCATCACCAGCTCGAGGCAGGTACCGCTGTAGCGGCGCACTGCCGCCCACCATAGCCCATCTGGCGGCGCCAGCTGCTCGTTGTAGAACGGCTTAGCGCCATCCGCGCCGGCTATCAGGCCGAATGTCGTGGATACGGCGCCGCCCATCGAGAGGGTTTCGGGCGGCGTTGTCACGCTGATGTCCGAGTACGCGTATGACGCCGGCCCGAAGGCGCCGCTCTCCGAGTGGCTGGACGTGATGCTGGCGCCTGGCGAGTAGCCTGCGGTGTCGGTGAAGGTCACCGACCACGTCGCGGCGGCGCTCACGCTACCGCCCGGGCCGGACAGGGTGACGCTGGCCGAGGCGGCGGCGGTGACGGTCACGGCGGGCGCGGCGCCGCTCGATGGCAGCGGCGCGGTGCTATCCGAGGCGATCGAGGCGCTGAGCGTGATCTCGCGCACGATGCCGCCCGCATCATAGCCGGCGGCCAGCACCCGGCCGGTGCGTGAGCCGCTGATCGTGATCGTGCCGACATCGGCCGTGATGCTAAAGATGCCTGGCATCACCGACACCCACTGGTTGTAGGTCGGGCTGGTGTCGTCGCGATCGTGGTACCAGGTGGCGGATGATTCGGTCTGCGTGAAGGTCTCGGTGCCCAGCGCCGCGCTGCGGCTGTGGTGCACGGCCAGGCTGGCGGCGGCATCCACGCCCGGCGTGCCGCTGAGGGTGAGCTCGACGGTGCCGATAAGCAGGCGCACCATCGGGTCGACCACGCCGGCAACGCCATTCCAGCCGCCCACATCGTCCAGGTCGTTCAGATCCACGCTGACGCCCAGCAAGGCCGCCGCGCCATCCCGGCGCACGTCCTCGATGCGCAGCAGTGCACTGGTGACGGTGCCAATCGCGTCGAGCCGATAATCCCCACCGGCGTGGCCGGGGATGGCCTGCTGCCAGTCGGCCAGGGTCAGGGGCAGCGTGTGGGACTCATACGGCGCCCCGAATCGGCCGAAGCGCTCCAGGGTCAGCGTGGTGCTCCATGCCACGGTGAGGTTTTTGGTGCCGGGCACGCCGGCCAGGGTGGCGCGCCAGCGCGAGGCGTCCGGCGCCACGTAGAGCCAGGCGCCATTGCCGCCGAGCAGCTGGCCATACAGGCGCCGCTGCAGGTGGCCGCTGATCAGGGCGTAGTCGAGCCACTGGCGGCCGGCGGCGGCGTCGGCGGCGGCCTGCGCGGGGTTGCGCGCGACCGGCGGGGTGCCGGGCACGGCCAGCGCCAGCACGTCGGCCTCGCCGACATCGCCGGGCAGCGGGTGCGGCACGGTGGCGGCGTTGGGCAGGGTCAGCACGCCCTCCTCGACCAGGCCATGCCAGGGGTAGCCCCAGACGGTGACGCGCCCGGGCGGGCCGATGCGGCGGCGGTCCTGCGGGATCATGGCGCCGGCGGGATGGCGTATTCGACCACCACCTCGGCGCTGTTGGCGTCCTGCAGCACCAGGCGGTGCAGCGGCTCGATCAGGAGCGTGAACACGCCATCGGAGCTGGTCAGGGCCTGCTCGGGGTGGTAGGTGCGGTCGGCGGCGTCCGGCTCGGTCAGGGGGCTGGCTATGCCGCCGCCGGTGCCGCCGCCGGTCGGGCCGGGCCGGCCGACGCCAAAGCCGGCGATGGCGGCCTGGCCGGCGGCCGGCGCCAGCGGCGGGCGCAGCTGGCGCGGCGGGTCGATCAGGCGATTGAGGTCATCTTTGAGGCGGCGGTCGGTCATACCGCGGACACCTGCAGCGCGTTGGTCTGGAGGTTGATGTGCGACTGCGTCTGCGTGTTGGTGCCGCCATTGGTCACGCGCACCCAGAACGTCGCGGCGGTGCCGATGCCGCTGAGGATCTGCGTGCCCAGGCTCAGGCCGGCGCCGGCGGTGGCGCCGGTCAGGCCCGCCTCGCTGCTGGCCAGCTTGTACTCGGTGGTCAGGTCCTGCTGGGCCGAGCAGGTCCAGGTCACGCCGCCATCGGTCACGGTGGCGCCGATGGTGGTCGGCCAGGTCGGCTGGCTGGCGGCGCTGGTGCCGGCGGTGGTGACGGTGTAGACGTAGCCATTGGGCGTGGTCGGCGAGCGCACGGCGCCCAGGCTGTAGGCGGTGGACGCCGCCCAGGCGGACACCGACGATACGGGCGAGACGGTGATCGGGTCCACGCCGGGGTTCGAGATCGCCTGCACCTTGGTGCCGGACACGGTCTCGCCCAGCCACACCTGCACGGTGCGCGAGCCCTCGGAGTGGTCGGTCCAGTGCTGCGTCAGCAGGTCAGTGAGCAGCGTGGTCAGCGCGGCGTCTGCATAAAATGCCCAGCTCATGCGGCGATCTCCAGGGTGTCGTGGGGGATGGCCACGCGGTAGGTGGCGGCGGCGGCGGCCTCGATCGGATCGCGGGCGATGTCGCCAAAATCGACGGCGAAGCGCTCGTCGAACGTGACCGAGCCGGCCCAGGCCGGATAGCGGTTGCCGACGTAGCCGGTCCAGTCGGGGTTGTCCTCGGCGGCGGTGTAGGGGGCGGCGCGGATGAACTCCGGCGCGCCATCGTAGCCACCCAGGTGCGTGCCGCCGGCGCCGGGCGCGCCCAGCGCCGGGGTGGGCGGGCCGGCCGGCGCGGTGGCGGGCGGCGCCGGGGCGGCCAGCGTATCGTCCGCCTGCGCGCCGGCGGCGGACTGCGACAGGGCGATGCGCACGGTGGTGACGGCCTCGCCGCCCAGCGTCAGGCGGTGCGTCACCTGCCGCACACGGCCCTGGGCGGTGACGCCAACGGTCTGCACGCGCACGGTGTGGGCGGTGTCGATGCCCGGCAGCAGCGGCGTGGACAGCTCCACGCTGTGCACACGGTGGGCGGCCAGGATGGCGACCCGCGCCCGGGCCAGCACGGCGCCGACGGCGGCCTCGCGCGCCCCGGCCGGCAGGTCCTCGAAATACTTGTCGCCATTGGCGGCGGTCAGCGCGCCGGACAGGCCGGGCGTCACGGTGAAGGCGCCGGCCTCGCGCAGCGGCAGCTCGGCATCCTCCCAGCCGCCCTCGTCGCCGGGGGCGCTGTAGGTGGCGCGGTCTTGGCTTGAGTTGACGCCGAAGCGGGCGATGCTGGCCGGCGCCTGCACGCGCAGGCTGTAGGTCTCGGTGATGGTCTGCGACCAGCGGCGGGCGGCGGTGATGTTGGCGCCCAGCACCTGCCACGGGTGCGCCTCGGTGGCCGGGTGGAAGTGCCACATGACCCCGCCATACACGCCGCTGGGCGCGCGCTGCGTGAACGCCTCGGCCACCACCTGCCAGCCATTGGACTCGGCCGCGCGGCGGATCATGTCCTCGTCCGGCAGGGTGCTGTGCAGGTAGAGGTAATCGATCATCGCCCCGCCGGTGTCCACGCCGCCCGCGAACTCCCAGCGCGTGCTGCGCTCGCGGTGCAGGCGGCGCGTGTAGCGCACCTCGGCGGTGATGTCGATCTGGTTGATCAGCTCGCGCCAGCGGCCGGGCTCGATGCGCAGGGACTCGTACACGATGGCGTCGGCGTCGAACGTGTAGTCCGCCACCGCCGCGGCGGCCCAGGGCGTCACGCGCAGCGCGCCCCAGCGGTCGCGGTCCAGATCCGCCGGCAGGGTGGCCATGCGGTCCTGCGCGTAGGCCCAGCCGGTGGCGGTCTCATCGGCGGCGGCGGCCGACCACACGGCGCCGGGCGTCACGGTGTCGATGACCTCCCGCGGCAGGGCGTCCAGCGCGCGCTGCAAATCGTCGCTCGCCTGCAGCACGGTCAGGCGGCGCAACAGATCGTACTGGGCGTCGGTCACCCAGCCCGAAAACACGCGCACCGGGCCGCTGCCATCGGACAGATCGATGCTCAGCGTGGCGCCGATCCACTGCGCCAGGTCCACCGCGCCGCCCAGCGGCAGGAACGACAGGGACGCGCTGGCCGCCTGGCCGGCCTCGCGGTCCACCTCCACCGCGTCGGTGAGACGCGCCGAGATGTCCATGCCGGCCAGCAGCGCCACCACCGCCGGGCGCTGCGTGGGCGAGGGCGCCAGCACGCTGGCGGCCTGCACCTGCTGCGTGGCGGCGAGCGTCAGCACGCCGGCGGTGGCGGCCACCTGCTGCGTGGCGGTCATCACCGGCTGCACCTGCAGCGGCGCCACCTGCTGCGTGGCGGTGAGGCTCAGCGTCACGCGCAGCGACACCTGCTGCGTGGCGCGGCAGGCGACGGTCAGCGTCAGCGCCTGGACCTGCTGCGTGGCGGTGGCGCGCAGCTGCAGCGCGACCTGCTGGGTGCAGGTGAAGGACAGCTCCAGCGGCTCGCCGCCGGCCGCCGCGGCGTTGACCGCGCTGGCGTTGAGGGCGCCGGCGTTAACCATCGCCGGCCTCGGGGGGCGCGACGGCGAACAGCGCCGCCTCCAGTTCCTGCACACGCTGGCGCAGGGCGTGAATCTCCGCCTCTCGCGCGGCGATGCGGCCATTGCACTCGGCCACGGCGTCGGCCTCGCGGTTGCGCTGCGCGGTCAGGGCCTCGATCAGGCCGCGCAGGTGCGGGGGCAGGCTATCCATCAGGCCGCCTTGAGCAGCTTGACCACGGTGCCGCCGATGTCCACCTCGACATAGTTGGCGGTGTCCAGCGCCACCGCGCCGGCCTGCACGGTGCCCAGCTTCCACGTGCCGGCGCCCAGGCCGGGGTCGCCGGTTTTCAGGCCGGCGTAGGTCCAGAACAGGCCGGCGCTGTCCCACTCGGCGCGGTTGACCAGCGCGTTGACGTCATAGCCGCTGACCGCGCCGGCCGGCGCGGTGGCGATCAGCACCTTGCCGCCGGCGCCTGTGCCGGTGCTGCGCCCGCCGGCCAGGCGCAGCGCGGCGCCGGGGCCATCGCCATCGAAGTGCACGCCATCGGTCGCATGCAGCGTCACGTCGGCCGGGTAGTTCTCGGTCTGGCCATTGCCGATGTAGATATCGTAGATGGGCGCATCGACGCTGCCGATGATCGCGGTGTTCGGGGTCAGCGCGGTGGCGCCATAGCCGATACAGATCACGTAGGCGGGGGCGGCGAAGTTGGCGCCGGTCTCGCCGCCCAGGTAAACCGAGTAACCGCCCTCGCCGACGCCGCGGCCGGCGTTGCGGCCCAGCGCCACGTTATGCTGTGCAGCGCCGGACGCCTCGGAGAGGGCGTAGTAGCCCATCCCGACGTTGCCCGTCCCGGTCAGCACGTTCTGGAGCGCCCCCACCCCATAGGCCATGTTGTAGCTGCCAGTGGTCAGATTGCGCCCGGCGAGCTGCCCGACCAGGGTGTTGTAGGCGCCGCCGGCCAGGTCCTCGCCGGCGCCCGGGCCGATCACCAGCGAGTTGCTGGCGCCGATCCAGTTGCTGAACTCCAGCACGCGCGCGAGTTCGGCTGTGATGCGGATCTCCACCTTGGTGCCGGTGGCCCAGGTGGTCGGCGCGACGGTGCCCTCCTGCGCGCGGGTCACGGTGACGGTGCCGGTGCCCTTGGCGGTGCAGCGCACGATCTCGGGCGCCTGCACGCCATCGTCCAGCGTCAGCATGTACCACTCGGTCGCGGACGGGTTGGGCGATGTCAACTTGTCGATCCACGGCTGCGGCAGGCTCAGCGTGGTGGCGGCCGCGGCCGCGTCGGCCTGCAGCGTGGTCGACCAGTTGTTTTTCAGATTCCGGCGGCCCAGGGCCATGGCTAAACCTCCTCGGCGGACAGGGACCAGCGGTGCGCGCCGGCGGTGGGGTCGCCCTCGCTGGCGGGCGGGTCGGCGTAGACGGTCAGCGCCGGCCACCAGGCGGCCACGTAGGCGGCGGCGCCGGCCACGGCGGTCAGCGTGGCGGTGTCGCCGGCCAGGGCAAGGGGCGTTGGCACCAGGTCGCCGCCGCCGACCTGCGTGGACTGGCCGCGCACCAGCGCGTAGCCCAGCGGCGTGTAGCCGGCATCGGTGCGGCGATTGGGCGGCAGCACGATCACGTTGCTGGCCGACTGGATCTGCCGCGGCACGGCGCACAGCAGCGTCAGCGGGGTGTCGTAATCCAGCCCATCCAGGCCCGGCGGCCACCAGCCATCGGCCGACAGGGTGGTGCGCAGCCGGCGCCACCACACCTGCTGCACCGCCCCGCCGCCCATCATCCGCAGGCGCGCGGTGCCGCCCAGCGGCTCGTAGGTCTGGCTGAAATTGAGCACGGACTCGATGGCCACGCGCACGCCGCCCAGCTCAAACCACATGCGCGCGCTCCTGCAGGGCCTGGCAGGGCGTGCAGCGCAGCGTGTAGGGCCGGGCCGCCAGGCGCGCGCGCGGGATGGCGCCGCCGCAGTCGCAGCAGTCGCGGCGGCGGGCCGGGTCCGGCGCGTCGGCCGCCTGGCAGGCGCGGGCGCGCTCCTGCTGCGCCGCCAACGCCGCGGCGCGGTGGCGCTCCTCGAGGTCGGCGGCGCGGTCGATCAAGTCGGCCATGTCAGATGTCCAGGTTGTCGGCAATGGCGCGCGCGTCGGCCCGCTCGCGCGCCTCGGTCTGCTCGGCCAGCAGGTCCAGCAGGTTGCGGTGGGCCTCGTCGGCATCGGCGCGGGCGGCCGCCCGGCACAGGCCCAGCGTCAGCAGCCAGGCGCCGGCCACCGCCAGGGCGGCGAGCAGCCAGGGGGTCACCGGCGCAGGCCCACGGCGGCGTCCTCGGCCTGGTCGGCCAGCCACCCGCAGCCTTTGGCCAGGGCCAGGAACAACCACGCGACGCCATCGAACACGCTTGCCGCGATGCGGCGAGGCTTGAAGCTCATCGGCTCACCTCTCATGGCAGTCAAAGCGCACGGTGCGGTCGGCGATGCGCCCGCGCGGGGTGCTGGTGGCGCGCACGGTCACGGCGTAGGTAGTGCCGACGGCGCCGCCGCTGATGCGCACGTCCACGGTCTGCGCGGCCAGGTACTCCAGCGCGGCGCTGATGCCCGGGTCGGCCAGGATCTGCGGCGGGTTGACGAGGGTGTCGCCATCCAGCCAGTCGGTCAGGTCCCACTGGTAGATCTCGGACTCGTTGGGGTCATGCGGCAGGGTCAGGCCCTCCCGCCAGGCGATGCGTTTCATCGGGCGGCTCCGGGGATGCGCGGGATGGTGATCATGCGCAGCGGACCAGAATCTGCCGCGCGTCAGCGGGGACCAGAATCTGCCGCGCGTCAGCGGGTATTTGGACCCTGATGCAGGGTTCTGACGCCACCGCGCCGCCCACAAAATCGAATGGCCGGCCGCTGGCCGCTTCGGTGGCGCGGCCCACTGCGACCAGGCGCAACCACGGAATGGCGCGCGCCGCGTCGGTCTGCGTGGCGCGGCCCACTGCGACCAGGCGCAGGGGTTGGGCCGCGCGGGCGCTGGACGTCTCCGTGGCGCGGGCCACCGTGACGGTGCGGGCGTGCTCGATCGCTCGACCGGCGTCGGTCTCTTGTGCACGCCCCACCGACACGGCGCGCCCCGTCTCGATCACGCGGGCAGCGGTGCTCTCCGTCGCTCTGCCCAGGGCGACCACGCGCGTCTGGCTGATGACGCGAGCAGCGCCTGTCTCTTGCGCGCGTCCGACCGCGACCACGTTGTCGGCCCCGGCTTCGATAGCGCGGGCGGTCGAGGTCTCATTGGCGCGGGCAACGGTGATCGTGCGGGCGTGCTCGACCGTCCGACCAGCGTCGGTCTCTTGGGCTCGACCCAGGCTGATCGCCTTGGCGATCTCCGTCGAGCGAGCGGTCGAGGTCTCGGTGGCCCGAGCGAGCGCAACCACGCGCGTCAGGGCAATGGCACGCCCGCCGCTGGTCTCTGTGGCTCGACCCAGGCTGACGGTGGAGCCACTGCTGATCGCTCGGGCGGAGCCACTCTCCGTCGCTCGGGCAACGGCCACCACGCGGTCAGTGGCCAGGCTACGTCCAGCGCCGCTCTCCGTGGCTCGCCCCAAAGCCTCGACGCGCTGCACGTCGACGGCCCTGGCGGCGGAGGTCTCCGCACTGCGGGCGAGGTCAACGGCCCGCGTCACGCCTAGAGCGCGAGCGCTGGACGTCTCTGTCGCCCGGGCCAGGTCGACGGTGGTGCCCCCCGCCGCCTTGGACAGCGCCGCAAGTGCCGCCGACTGGACCGGCGGCGGGGGCCTGAACCGATGGCGAAAAACGCCGCTCATTTAGCCGATTTCTTCCCAGACCAAATAGCCGGCCATCGTGATCGAGTCGGCCGCTACAGTGGCCAGCTCGACCGTCGCCCGGCGGCTGGGCGGTAACACCGGGCGCGTCTCCGGGGTCCAGATCATCTGAAACGGCACGCGGACGTTCCAATGCCAAGCGTAGTGCGTGACGATGGTGCCCCCAGACGCCTTGGCGGTATTGTTGGCCGCGACGGTGGCCCCGGACGCAGCATCCCCAAATAACTGCGCAACCTTGCTCGGTGCCGTGCCGCCGCTACCTGCGGCGTTCTGCCCGCTCTTGAGTAGGACGAGCAACATCTCCTCGGCAGCATCAGCCACTTCCGTGAGCTGACTCAGGCCCAACTCATGGATTTGGATAATCCCCGCCGAGCTGGCCACGATCTCGAACAAATCCTGCGACGGCACCACCCCGACACCGTTGAACTGCGCGGTGTAAATCCTGCCCATCTGATTACCTCACTAGCATATGCGTGAAATTCTGCTTCGGGAATGGGAATGCCTTGCCCGTAGGGGCGCCCCCGCTCGGCAGTACCTCGATTGCCGCGACGGCAAAATTGCCGCTTGCGGCGGCTCCCGTTGCACCGACCGCATAGACGCCGGCCGTAGTGGTCAGGCACTCACCGGCCCAATAGCTGTGGTCGTTGCCGGCTGTCGCACCGGTCTGGCCGTCACCCAGCTCGGCCGTGATGCCGGCGTCTGGCGTGTACGGATCGGCCAGGTTGTTGGCGTGCGCCAGCCCCGACAAGATCAGCGAGCCGGGGACCGTGCTGGTGATATTCAGGTCGGCAACTTGGTCAGTGCCAACACCGCTGGTGGTGGCGCCGACAGGTGCGGCTGTATCTACTCCGCCGATGACCTCCACGATCGTCCAGGACGTAGCCTGAATACTGGACGTGCTGACGGTGTAATCGATCTCCAGCCGGCCAGCGCGGGCCGTGGGGTTGGTCAGCGTCCAAATCTGCGTGCGCGCACCGCTGCCGCCCGCCGATACGCGCGTGACCGCCTGCGTCAACGCCTCATCGTTGGCGCCCGCCGAATCCGCCCAGCGCACGGCAGAGGCGTTGGCCGCCCAAATCTCACCCGCCAAAATGCGCGCGATGACCACCAGCAGCTCGGTGCCCGCCCCGACGGTGTAGGACACCGTGCGGGTATGAGCATTGTTATTGCTGGTGGTGTTGACCGCGTTGAGGACGTTGCGAGTGGATAGCGACATGGCCGGTCAGCGCCCTATCAAGTCGCCCCGAAGAACCCGTTGGCCGGCGGGCGGGCGATGATGTCGCTGCCGTCGGTGGTCACGACGAAATCGTGCGCGGTGAGCGGGATCAGCGTGCTGTCGGTGCCACCGGTCGTGTCCGGGTCGTAGCACACGATCAGCTTGGCGGTCGTGTTGTTGGCCGCCCCGCCCGCGGCGGTGTAGGTCTGGTCCGGGAAGTCGCTGTACTGCTCGTTGCCGGTGTCGTCGACCGTCGGGGCGGTGATGACGGTGTTGTCGAGCACCTTGCGGGCGTAGTTGGTGAAGTCCGCCTCGACGTTGGTCGTACCACCGCCCGCCGCCAGCAGTGCGCCCAGGGTGTCGTAGTCCTGCAGCGTGGCGTCGGCCTCAGCGGTTTTGAGGATCACCAGCACGAGCGCCGAGTTCGCCGGGTCGTTACCGGCGACACGAGCGACGTACTCATTGACACGGCCCTTGGCCTGATTGAAAACGATATTCGACATTGGGTATCTCCTGGTGTTGCAGGCTATCGGTTGCCGGACTTGATGGCCGCGCGGCGCACGGCCTGTTGCAGGGCGCGGCCGGTGTCGCGGTCGGCCTGCACGGTGTAGGTGCCCACGCCGGGCAGGGTCAGGTTGATGGTGTCGCCGGCCGGCGGGGCGGCGGCGGTCGGGCGCGGGGCGGTGGGGCGCGGGGCGCTGGCGCCGACCAGGCCGCCGAACGCATAGCCGGGCAGGCGCCCGCGCAGCAGGGCGGCGATGACGGACTCGCCATGCGTGCGGCGCAGGGCGTCGACCTCCGGGCGGCCGATCATCAGCTCGCCGGCGGTGGCGCGGATCAGGATGTTGTCGGCGCGCGGGTGCGGGCTGCGGCCGGGGATGTAGCCGCCATGGGCGCGGCCGGGCACGGTGGCGCCCTGCACGGTCTGCTCGGCGAAGGTGTCGGCGCCGCTGCGGTCCAGCACCACCGGCACGACGATGGGGTTGGCGGCCAGCTCGGCCTGGATGGCCGCGCGCAGGGCCTGCGCGTCGGCGATGGTCTGCGCGCTGTCGAAGCCGACCGGCAGGGTCTTGAGCACCGCCGCCTGGGCGGTCAGGTCCTGGATGGTGGCGGCGATCTGCGCGCGCGACTGCTCGGCCTGCTGCTGCTGCAGGGCGGCGGCCTCGCGCGCCACCTGCTGCAGGCGCTGGGCGGTCAGCTGCAGGCTGGCGCTGCTGTCGCCGGCGCCCTGCAACTCGCGCAGGGCATCGGCGGCGGCGCGCGCCTGGCGCAGGGCCTCCTCCGGGTCGCCGCGCTGCAGGGCGCGCTGGGCGCCAAACGATTGCAAGGTCACGTCGGCGCTGCTCAGCGTGCCGGGCGCCGGGCGCGTCAGGTCCGCGAACTCCTGCTCGATCTGCGCCCGCTGGCGGGTGGCATCCTCGACGGCGCGCGTGGCCTCGTCATAGGCGGTTTTCTGGCGCGCCAACTCGGCGGTGATGCGCTGGGTCTCGGTGGTTTTCAGCGCGATCAGCTGCTGGCTGTAGGCGGTCTCGCGCTGCACGCGCTCGCGCGCGGCGTCGGACAGGTCCCGCAGGCGCAGGATCTGCTCGGCCTCGGCGGTGCGCTCGATGGCGCCGGTGGGCGCGCGGGGCGCCTCGGCCGGCGCATCGCCGCGGCGCAGCAGGGCCACGGCGCCGATGCCGGCGGCCAGGCCGGCCACGGCGCCGACGTTCGCGCCGCGGCGGCCAAAGGCCCCGCCCAGGCTGGCGCCCAGCTTCGCGGACTGGATCACAATCACCGCGTCGCGGATGTCGCGCCAGTGCTGCACGACCTGCGGCCCGAATTCGACCACCGCCTTCATGGCGGTGCCGAAGGCCGCGCCCATGTCGTTGATGGCGGCCACGAACTGCGGGTCGGTAACGGCGGCGTTCAGGTTCTCGAACTCGCCGATGAACGCCTGCAGGAAGCCGGCCTGGAAGTTGGCGCGCACGGCTACGCCGACGGCGTCGAACTGATCCTTGGTGGCGGCGGCCTTGGCCACCAGCTCGTTGTCCAGCAGCGCGCCGGTGCTGCGCAGGCGCGCCTCGAAGCCCTGCAGCGACTTGCTGCCGCCCTCGATCAGCACGGCCAGGTCCGGGCCGATCTTCTTGCCGAACACCTGCGCGGCCAGGGCGGCGCGCTCGGCCGGGTTTTGCACCGCGCCCAGGGCGTCGATCAGCTCCGGGAACACCTCGCCGGTGCTGCGGATGTTGCCGCCGGCGTCGAGCACCTCCACGCCCAGCGTGCGCATGGCCTGCCCGGCCGGCGAGGCGCTGCTCTCCAGGCCCAGCGCCTCACGCCCGGCAAGACCGATGCTGGCCTGCAGGCGGATCAGGGTCTTGTCCAGCTGCTCGGCGCTGCTGCCATTCTGGTCGGCGGCAAAGCGCATCACCTGCAGCTGCTCGGCGGTCACGCCGGCCTTGGTCGACACGTCGGCCAGGGACTCGGCCATGCCCAGCGTGTCGCGCGTGAAGCCCGCCGCGCGGTTGATGACGAACGCGGCGGCCACGCCGGCCATGGACGCCCTCAATGCGGCGACGGTGCGGTCCAGGCGCTGGAAGTTTTTCTGCGCGCTGGTGACGGCGGCCCGGGTCTGATCGTCCCCGCGCAGGACGTAGCGCTCGACGAAGGTGCTAGCCATCGGACAACAGCCCCCGCTGGCGCAGGAAATGCCGCAGCTGCGCCTCGATCTCCCGATCCCAGCGCGCGCGGGCGGTGGCGCTCATCACCCGCTGCACGGCGTCCAGCAGCAGCGTGCGCGCCACCGACGGGCCATAGCGGATCAGGGTCGGGTAGCGGCCGACCAGCTGGTCGGAGACGCCGGCGTCGAGCACCCGGTCGGTCACGCTGAACTGCGCATCGCCGCGGGCGCGGCGGAACACGTTGCGCCGGCCGCTGCTGCTGCCGGTGTTGATGTAGGCGTGGGGCATGGCTTGCCGGCCCTGGTGGCCGATCTGGTAGGTGACGCCGGTTTGGGTCTGCCGGGCCGCAAACGCGATCAGCGGGATCTGTTTCAGGTCGCCCAGCAGGGCGGCGCTCAGCTGCCGGCGCGTGGCGCGGCGCAGCTTGGTCGCGTTGCGCACGAAGCGCGGCGGGGCGCCCAGCTCGGACACCATGGCCTTGGCCGCCGCGCTGCGCACGGACGGCATGACGCGGTTGAGGGTGCGCTGCAGCACCAGGCCCACGCCATCGCCCTGGCCGAGCCGGCGCAGGCGCTCGGTCACCTCGCGCCGCTCGTGGCGCAGGTCGAGGGTGATCAGGCCGGCCATGGGGTGCGGGCGGGCTGGGCCCCGGCGCGCGCCGGGGTGACGCAGGGGATCAGCCGGGCCACGGCGCGGCGCCCCAGGACAGCAGGTCATCGGCGCTGAAGGCCGACTCGTGGGCGGCCGGCTGATCGGCGCCGCCATAGCGCGGGCGGTACAGGTCGCGGCGCATCTCGTACACCTCGCCGCGCAGCTGCTGCACCTCGCGCGTGAGCAGCTCAAGGCGCACGCCGATGATCTGCTGCGTGCCCCAGGCCGAGATGGCCCCGACCAGGGCGGCGATCAGCACGCCGCCGACCACCTGCACCGCCAGCTGGCGCGCGGTGTGGCCGGTCGCGCGCACCACCGGCGCGTCATCCTCGGCGCGGCGGTGCGGGTGTGGGTGCGGATCGTCGATCATCGGTTGCCTCTGAGTTTGCGCATGTACTCGTCGATCCCCTTGCCGCCGCCCCAGGCGGCGGCGCTGCCCAGCCACGCGGCCTCGATCCGGTCCGCCTGCGCCCGCGCCTCGGCGCGCAGCGCCTCGCGGTGGTACAGCGCGATCTGGCGCGCGGTGTACCGGCTCAGTGCGTCAGCGGGGTGGCCATGGCGGACGAGCCGGGCGAGGCACTCGCCGATGCCGATCGGTTCGCCCGGCTCTGGGCTGCCTGGCGCAGCAGCTCGAGCCGCGTGACGAAAAAACCCACGTGCACCGACACGAAATGCACCATCAGCAGGTAGCCATCCGCCGGGCCGAGCGCCGCCAGCCAGTCGGCCGGCTCGCCGCTGGCCGCCTGCAGCAGGGCCATTGCGTGCGCCGGCTGCTGCGCCAGGGCGGCCACCACCTGGTCGGTGTCGATGCCGACCTCGTACTGCGCCAGCAGCGGCCCCAGCACCGCCTGCACCGCCTCGTGCAGGCCGAGCGCCTGCGCGAAGGTCAGCTCGCGGATGGTCACCGGGCGCCCGCCGACGCGGGCCTCCCGCTGCGGCAGCAGGACGTCGAGGTCATCGGCCTCAGACATAGCTGACCTTCAAATATTTCGACAGGCCGGCGGTGACGATCGTGCTGTCCTCCAGCACGTCAGCGTTCAGGTCGATGTCGGCGTAGTCATCGTTGATTAGCCCCCAATCCGCCACCGGGCCGAAGCGCACTCGGTGGAAGTTCACGCCGACCGCCTTGGCCGACTGCGCCTCATTGAACCCATCGAGGAAAATCTCGTATTCCAGGCCGGCGTTGACCAGCGCCTGCACCACGTTCTGGGCCGGGTGGTCATAGGTCAGGTGCAACACCGAGGCGTCGGTGATGGCGCCGGCCGCGTACACCCACAGGCCGGAGCGCACCAGGTCGTAATCGGTGCCGGCCACGTAGGTGGTGGTGTCGGTCACGTCCTTGACCACCAGGTTGGTGATGCCGGTCTTGCCCAGCGGCACCAGCGCCTCCTCGTAGCCGGTGACGGTCTCGGTCACGCCGGTGCCGGCGGTCACTACCGACGCGGACCCGAACAACGCCTTGGCGATGTTGTCGGCCGAGAATGTGCCCAGCTTGACGCTCAGCTCAACGGACTGGATGCGGCGAATCGCGTTAATCACGCCCGATCCGGGCGACTGGTGCCCCCGCCGCTCCCGCTTATCCTCGCTGATCTTGATGTTGGCCGCCGCCACCTCGCCCAGCGGCAGCATGCCGGCCGCCGAGCCCTTGACGCGGGCGTAGAACGAGCCGCCGCCGATGTAGGAAAGTTCAGTGCCTTGCGGTCCGGCCATGGGAATGCTCCTGTGGGGTTAATGGGGCAGGGTGGGTGCGCCATAGCGCTCGAAATAGGGGCAGCGCAGGCTGACGGTGACGCTCACCAGGCGCTGGCCGGGGTCCGGCAGGTCGACGCTGGCCGACACGTACTCCAGGCGCTGGCCCAGCGGCCCGGCGACGTCGGTCAGCACAGGCTGCTCGGCGCTGAGCACGGCCGCCTTGATGTCGGCCAGCAGCTGGTCGGCCACCGCGTCGGCATCGTGATCGAACAGGCCCCAAGCCTCGACGGTGATGTTCAGCACGTTGCGCTGCTGGCTGCCCATGTGGTCCAGGTAGTCCTCGCCGGGCGTGTACAGGTTCAGCGCCGGGCCGCCGAGCAGGTCCTGCTCGGCGTAGGCGACGCGGCCGCGGGTGACGGCCAGGCCCATATCGGTGTGGAAGCCATCCACGCGGCGGATGGTTTGCAGGCGCGCGGCCAGCGCGTCGCGGATGCGGGCCGGGATGCTCACTGCGGGCGCACCAGCACCGCCACCACCGAGCCATCGTCGGCGTCGAGCGCGTCGATCAGCCAGGCCGCCGCGCCGATCTGCACACGCCCGCCGCGCACCGGCGCCGGCACGTCCGCGGCCGGCAGGCGCAGCACGTGCACCACCTCGACGCCGATGCCATCGGCCCGCACGCGCACCTGGCGCTGCGGGGCGCTGGCCAGCGTCGGCACCGGCACGCCGCTGGGCGGCGTGTAGGTGGCGGCGGCGCCGAACTCGGCCATCAGGTCGGTGGCGGCGCCGGCGAAGGCGGCATCAAGGCTCATCGCGGCTTAGGTGACGGTGCCGGGCACGCCGGTGAACTTGACCTTGAGCGTGGTGACGCCCGCGCCGGCCGCCTCGATGGCCACCGCCGGCGGGCCGGTGACGTCGCCGGTGGCGGGCGTGGCGGCGTTATCGTCGAAGGCCGCGGCCGACACGTCCCAGGTCAGGTTCTCGCCGGCGGCGATGACCGCCGCCGACACCTTGGGCACGCGGTACACGCCGCTGATCGCCACGGAACCGATGGCGCCGGCGGCGATGTCCACCAGCGCGACGCCCAGCAGCTTGCCGACCACCACCACCTGCCCGGACACCTTGGCCGCGCCGGTGCCATTGGTCCAGTCGATGACGTCGCCGGTCTGCACGAAGTTGTTGGCCATGAATGTGTCTCCTGTCAGTCGGTCAGGTCAGTGGGGATCAGCCGGCGTTGCGGACGGCGCCGCGGTAGTCGATGCCGGCGGTGCCGAAGTCCAGGCGCACCTTCATCTCGGCGCCATCCACGTCCCAGCCGCCGCGCGTCTCCAGGTACGGCTCCTGCACGCCATCCAGGAACGCGACCTCGAGCACCGGCGCGTCGACCGGGTTTGCGAACAGATACCAGGCGGTGCCGGACAGGCGCGGCGTGTCGACGATGTCGTCCACCAGGCCGCGCACGATGTTGGGCCGCTTCTGGTTCTTGCTGGCCTCGTCGTTGTACTCGGCCCCCAACACCTCGCGCGCGGTGCCGCCCAGGCTCAGCGGGCCGAGCCAGACGGCCGGGCGCACGTCCAGGTAATCATTGGCGCCGATGTCCATCTGCGAGGCCATCTGCACGCGCATGGCCTCGATGATCGCCACGGCCGGCGCGCCGGCGGTGGCGGCGATGTTGTTGTGGCTGGCATGAAACAAGGGCTGGCCGTCCTGCATGGTCGGGCCGGCGCCGCTGTTCTCGGCCAGGCGGGCGTAGACGGCGGACTCGACGGTGCGTGCCGAGGCGCGGCCGAGCGTCATGGCCTGCGAGGTCAGCGCGCCCAGGTCATCGTTGATGATCACCTCGCGCGTGATCGCGATGATGTTGCCGCGGGTGCCGGCAGTGATGGTCGCCTTCTCACCATCCGGGATGGCCTTGCGCGTGAACTCGCCATGCTCGTTCAGCGCGTCCAGGTTGCCGATCGAGCCGACCCGGTAGCGGGTGTGGGCGCGGAAGTCGCTCACCTGGCCGGTGGCGCAGAACCGCTGCCAGGTCAGCGCCGCGACCACGAACGACCGTTGCAGGCTCTTGTGCATCACGTTTTCGAGCAGCACCGGGAAATCGTCGGTGGTCTGGAACGCGGCCGCGACGATGGCGCGCTTGTCCATGCCGTCCGGGTTCTGACCGCGGCGGCGCACCGAGGCGCGGGCCAGGTCCATGAGGGTCTGGCCGCGAAAGGGGTTGCCGGCCAGGTCGATGTTCAGGTCCGGCACGCCGGCGGCGCGCAGGCGGTGCACGCCGGCGCGGGCCAGCAGCGCGTCGCTCGCGGCGCGGTGGTGCTTGTCCTGCTCATCCTCGCCCGGCGCGATGCCCAGCGCGCCATTGATGGGCGTGGCGGCGGCGCCGATGTGGTCCAGCAGCTTCAGGCCCGCGGCCTCCGGCTGGCAGGCCGCATCGTCCAGGCAGGCGTCCAGCAGCGCCGGCACGCCGGCCATGGCCAGGTGGCGCGTGAAGCGCGCCTGGATGGCGGCGCGCCGCTCGCGGTCGGCGGCCAGCGCCTGGGCCTTGGCCTCGGCGCGCACGGCATCGATGTCCACCACGTTGTCGGGCGGCGTGGTCTGTGCAGGCATGGAATTGCCCTCCGGTTGCTGCGCGGCGGGGGCCGCAGGGGGTTGACGGGATGCGGTGGCGGGTGGGTGATTCAGGGCCGCGCCGGGACGAAAGCGCGCCGGCAGGCTGGCGGCGATGGCCAGCGCGTCGGTGATCGTGTCGATCAGGCCGGCGGCCAGGGCCTCGTCGGCGCTGTACCAGTGGTCGGCGCCATCCAGCAGCAGGGCGGCGGCCTCGTCGACGGTCTGGCCGGTCTTGCGCGCGTAGCTGCTGGCCATGCTGCGGGCGTAGCCATCGAGCACGTCCGCGAACTTGCGCGCATCGTTGGCGTTGCCGACCATGCCGCCCCACGGGGCGTGGATCATCAGGCGCGCGTTCTGCGCCATCGCCACCACGTCGCCGGCCACGGCGATCAGGCTGGCGATCGACAGCGCCACGCCATCGATGCTGGTGGTGACCTGCGCCGGGTGGTGGCGCAGCGCGTTGTGGATGACCAGGCCATCGGCCACGCTGCCGCCATAGCTGTTGATGCGGGCGGTCAGGGTGTCCGCCTCAATGTCCGCCAGGGCGCGCACCAGGCCGAGCGCAGAGGTGGACTCGCCGCCCCAGATGTCCTCGCCGATGTCGCCATAGATCAGCAGCTCGGCGGCGCGCGGCTGGGCCCCTGCCCCGGACTGCGATCCGGGGGCGGCGCGAATCTCCCACCAGTCGCCGCGCGCCAGCACGGTGCGGGGCGCGGGCGTGATGGCGCCCGGCGTGATGTCGGCCTGTCCTTTCTTACCCGGCATGTCGGCCTCCGGCCAACCGGCCGCGGGCGGCGGGCGGCGTCTGGGTGGTTGCTTCTTCGTCATCGTCCGGCGCGTCTGGCGCCGGGGCGGGGCGCGGGCCGGCATCGTTGGCCGGGTCGGCGTCGGTGGTGACGCCGGCGTCGCGCTGCTGCTGGCGCCAGTTGGCCTCCTGCAGCAGGGTCTCGCGCGGGTTGCGGCCGCTGGCGCGGATCAGCGCCGGGCCGGACACGTAGCCGGCGCGCTCGGCGGCGATCTGGGCGTTGACTTCCTTGAGCGGGTCCAGGGACGGCATGACCGGCCCCTGGTACAGGGCATCGTCGATCGTCTCGGGCAGCACCTCGGCCGGCACGCGCACCACGCCGGACAGCACCGCGGCGCGCACGAAGCGCTGCCACACCGGCTGCACGAACTGCGCCACGAACTGGCCCTGCAGCACCTCGTACAGGCGCCAGGTTTCGACCTGCTCCTGGCGGCGGGCGTTGTAGGTGCCCTCGTAGCGGCGGGCCAGGGACGAATAGCCGGCGCCGATGCCGGACGACACAGCGCGCAGCTGATCGTCGCGCCAGTCGCCGGCGTTGGGATTGGGGCGGTTGGCGGCCATGATCTCCGGCCGCTCGCCGGGGCGGAAATCGTCAAAGATCATGCCGGGGCGCATCATCATGTGCCGCGGCTCGGTGCTGGGCTCGTCCGGGTACAGGTCCGGCGCGCCCTTGATGATGGCCACGCACATGCTGGCGGCGACCTTGGCGGCGATGCGCTCGGACTCCTCGTAGTCCTTGAGGTCATCCAGGCGGCTGAGCACCGACGCGAACACGCTCACGCCGCGCGCCTGGCCGATGCGGTCGACCAGCTTCAGGTGGCTGATGCGCTCGGCCGGCACGCGCTTGAGGCTGGTGGCGCTGTGCGCCTGGAGCACGGCGCCCGGGTGCTGGCGGTACAGGTGATAGGCGCGCGGGCGGCCCCAGGCGTTGCGCTCCACGCCGGCGGTGATGCCCTGCGCGGCATCGTGGTAATCCATCGGCAGCAGGTCCGGCTCGATCAGCTCGAGGCTGTACGGCACGCGCGTGCCATGGTCCAGCTGCGGCACGCTGCCCTCGAGGTGCTGCACCAGGCCCTCGCCATCGCGCAGCCAGGTGCGGGCGGCCAGGCGCTGCGCCATCGGCCAATCCAGCTGCCAGGTCACGTCGCAGCGGGGCGCCCAGTCGCGCCACAGCTCCAGCAGCTGCCCGGCCAGGCCCTCGTGGATCGTGCCCTCGGCGGTGCGCGGCTGCGGCTCGGGCACGATGCCGCGCGGGCCGACCACGTTGGCGACCAGCACCGACAGCGCGCCATGCGCGAGGTCATGGTTCTCGTCCAGGTGCCGGGCGTAGGTGCGCAGCGCGCGGCCGGCGCGGTTGACCACCGCGTCGCCATCGCCGCTGTCGGTGTGCTGGCGGCGCAGGCGCGTGACCTGCGCCGCCTCGTAGTGGGCCAGGATGTTGAAGTCGCGCCGCGCCCGGGCGCGGGCCAGCGCCCGCTGCGGGGCGAGCGGCGCGATCAGGCGATCGAGCCAGTTGGTCGACTTGGGCAGCGGCGCGGCGGCCATCACACCGGGCCCGAGAAGTCGGCCAGCAGCACGCGCGGGCCGCTGCGCCCGGCAGTGGTGGCGGCCTCAGCCGCTGCGCGCGCCTCCCATTCCTGGCGCCCGCGGCGGATCTCCGGCAGGTCCACGCGCGTCAGCTGCCGGCCATCGGCCCACGCGAAGGCGCGCCCATTCAGCACCGCCACCTCGGCGGCGATGTACAGGGCGACCATGTCGGTGGCAGTGCTCATGGACCGGCACCTTAGCGGGGCCGGCCGCTGCAAAATACCGGAAAAATGTCGGGCGGCGCCGGGCGGGCGGGCGGGTCAATGCGCGGGCGCGGTCAGGCCGCATCGGGCGCCGGCCAGCGCTCCAGAAACAGCCGCAGCTGGGCCTCTGTTGCGAAGCCCATCCAGGTCCATCCATGGATGGTTACGCCGCCGCCATGCCAGGTGCCGGGGCGGCCATGCAGCGGCCACGCCTCCGGGCCGAACTGCTCGCGGCACCACGCCATCATCTCGATGCGTCTGCCGGTATCGTGCGATCCTGTGTAGGCGTCCACCATCCACGGCGTGCCCTGCCACACCTCCTGCATCGTGGCGCGGTGGCTATCGAGGCCATCGAACGCCAGGATGCGGTGGTACAGGTCGGTGCCTGCGGGCTGCTCGGTCATGTGCGTTGTCTCCATCAGCCCGGCCCCCCGGTCGGCTCGATCAGTTCCACCGCGGCGGCCAGGATCAGGCCCTTTTCGGTCGCGCCAACCCCGGGCCGATCGCACACATCATGCGCAACCTGAAGCACGTCCTTGCCGGTGCGGCGGGCGGTCCGGGCCAGGATGCCGCCCAGCTCGGCCATGTGCGGTTTGTACTGGTCCCCCAGGAGGCGCCTGGCTTCGTCGCGCAGCGCGAGACGCATCTGTGCGAGCTGTGCGTTTTGGGGTGTGTCGGTCATTTGTCTGCTCCCTTGCGTGTTAAGTCTTGCACTGCGCATCGCCCGGCATCCCGCCCCAGCGGCGCCGATGCCCAATCCTCGCCGCGCCAGGCCGGGAACGGCTGGTAGTACAGCAGGCCGCAGCGGTCTTCGGCCTGGATGCTGCGGATGAAGCCCCAGCCCTTGCGGTGGCGGCCGATGATGAACAGCGTCCAGGTGTCCGGCTGCACGGCGGCGATGCGGTGCAGCGCCTGCGGGGCGATCCAGTTGGCCCAGCGCACGCGGCGCAGGCGCACGCGCAGGCCGGCCGCGCCATCCAGCGTGGCGCGCTCCTCGACGTAGCCGCCGGCCAGCACCACCGACAGCGCCCGCCACGGGTGATCGTGCACTTCCGCGTCGCCATCGGGCGCGACGAAGCGGTGCAGGTACACGGTCAGCGGCCCCAGGCGCGCCAGCAGGTAGCGCTCCAGGTACGGCGCGCCATCGCGCGAGATCAGCCGGCACGGCAGGCCGGCGGTGAGGCGGTAGAGGAGGCGGGGGATCATGGCGGCGGCCGGTTAAAAAGGCAGGCCATCGGACTGGTCCGCCAGCTCGATCCTGTGCATGTTGTTCACCTCTCGCGCGCGAAGCGCCACGAGTACATAGAACCGCTCGCCGGGGTTCAGCGCGGCCAGGCGCTCGGCTTCTTGAGTCGCGCCATGCTCTGTTGCATGGCGATACGTTGGCACCCTGCGATTTGGGTTCCAGACCATCCAAAATTTCACGTCTTGCATATGCCAGCCCTCATGTCGATTCGATCGGCGGCCGCCCGCAGGCGCCTGACCTCGGCCTCGGCGGCCTCATAGGCAGCGCACAGCGGCATCAGGTCCGCGAGGCGCAGGCACGGCCAGGTGGCATGGCGCTGGGCGTGCTGGCGGCGCAATTCGGCGACGATTTGAGCCGGCGTCTTCATGGCGCCACCGCGGTTTCGATGGCGCGCGCATACCCGGTCAGCGCCTCCAGGCTGGCGGCGGTGGCGCGGGCGATGTCGGCGGCGCTGGCGTCCGCCGGCAGGTCGGCCAGCGGCAGGTGCGGGCGCGGCGGCAGCAGCGGCGCCGGGCACGGCACGGCCACCGGCACCTCGACCCGGCGCACGACCTCGCGCGGCGCGCTGGCGCAGCCGGCGAGCAGGGCGGCGGCGAGCAGGGCGGCTGGGCGCATGTTCATGATTCCTCCTGTTGCCATTGGCGGGCCATCGCGCGCCCCTGTTCTCCCAGCCAGTCCATCGCGGCCGGGCATTCGGGGGGCACGTGGGCGGTCAGGGCCGCGCGCACGCGCCGCTCGGCCTGGGCGCTGACCTGCGCGGCGGCGGCCTCGGCCCCGGCGCGGGCGGCGCGGTCGGCCGCGCCGGCGGCCCGCAGGTCGGCCACGGCCTGGTCGAGGGCGTCGCGCTGCGCGCTGCACTGGGCGTGCTGCGCGCTGAGTTGGCCGGCGGCGGTCTGCAGGGCCGCGATGCGCTGGCCGCGGGCGTGCCATTGCCAGCCGACCACGGCCAGCGCGCCGGCGACGGCGGCGTAGGCGAGCAGGCGGCCGGTCGCGGGCAGGGGCAGGGCAAAGGGCAGGGGCATGGGCGGGCCTCGGGTCAGTCCCGCGCCAGGCGGCGCAGGCGGGTGGCGTGGGCGCGGCTGACGCCCAGCGCGGTGGCGATCTGCCGGGTGCTGGCCTCCGGCGGCAGGTCGGCCAGGCGGCGCAGGCGCTCGGCCTTGGGGCGGCGGTGGATGTAGACCTCGCCGCCGCCGAAGGACTGGCGCAGGTCGGCGTCGATGGCGCGGGCCATCTCGTCGACCGGCATGTGGGCGTGCTCGCGCAGCCAGTGGGCGACGTAGGCGGGCAGGTCATCGGTCACAGTTGCCAGTCCTCGGAGCCGAAGCCGCGCGGCGGCGGCGGGGTTGCGGGGCGGGTGGCGGCCGGCGCGGCCGGGCGGGGCGGCTGGCCGGGCGCGGGCGGCGGCGGTGGCGCGATCATCTGGCGCAGGTCCTGCCAGTGGCGCTCGGTCATCTTGTCCACGCGCAGCAGCGGGTGGTGGGCGGCGGCCAGGGCATAGACCCAGGTGTCCAGCGCCTCGTTGCGGCGGCCGCGGCGCAGCTCGTAGCGGTTGCGGATCGGGTTGAAGGACTCGGCGGTCAGCTGCGCGTAGTACTCCGGCGGCAGGTCGGCGGCGAAGTGCGCGCGCCGCTCGTCGGGCGCCAGCTCGGCATCGGCGGCCAGATCGTTGTAGAGCGTGTCCTTGGCGACCTCGGTGCCGATCTGCCACACCGGCGTGCCGCGGCGGGCGCGCTTGCCGCTGGCGGTCAGCTCGCTGTGCATGGGCCGGCGCGGCAGCACGGCGGTGGCGCGGTGGCGCGAGCCCTGCATGGCCATCACCGGCACGCCCAGCGCCGCGCCGGCGCGCGTGACCCAGGCCTTGACCTGCGCGGTGTGGTGGCCGCCGATGTCCACGCCCACGGCGCGCACGCGCAGCTGCCCGCCGGCGGCGTGCGGGATCGGCTGCAGCAGCAGCTCGAGCAGCCCATCCCACACGGCATCGTGCGTCGGGTTGCCGGGCGGCTCGATCCAGTCCAGCGCCCACCAGCGGCGGCCGGCGCCATGACCCAGCCACTGCACGGACAGCCGATCGTCCTGCACGTCCACGCCCACGGTGACCAGCAGGCAGTCGGCCGGGGCGGTGCGCAGGGCATAGGGCTCGGCGCGCTCGGCGATGTCGCGCGCCTCGGTGGCGTGGCGGCGCTTGTCCTCCCAGGTCTCGCCGAGGTACGTGTTGACGAACACCTGCAGGCGGCCGCGGTCGCCTTGGGCGTCCAGCCACTTCTGCGCGATTTCGGCCCAGCGCAGGCCAAGGCCCAGCGCGGTCGACAGCGTGCACAGGTGATAGCCCAGGGCGGGCGCGCCGGGCGCCTCGGCGATCCAGGCGCCGCGGGCCATCAGGTCCGGCTTGTGGTGTTCGTCGATGCGCGCGCCGCAGTCGGCGCACTCGTACCAGGCCTCAGTGACTGCCGCCCGCTCCGGCTCGCCGGGCGCGCTTTGCACCGGCGCGGCGCGCCAGCGCAGGTTCGGCCAGCGCAGCGGCTGCATGACGCCGCAATGCGGGCAGGGCACGTGGTGGCGGCGCCGGTCGGACGCCAGGTAGCGCTGCTCGATGCGCGAGGCGCCGCGCCGGGTCGGGGTTGAGATGTAGAGCGTCTTGCGGCGGCTGTAGGTGCGCTGGCGGTTCTCGATCAGGGCGACCGGATCGCCCTCGGTACCGACCTCCCAGTCGAAGCCGTCGACCTCGTCCATGATCACGTAGCGCACGGCGTCCGAGCGCAGGGAGTTGGGGCTGTTGGCGCCGGCCAGGATCAGCGAGCCGCCGGGGTACGACAGCAGGCCGATGCCGGCGTCGGCATCGCGCGAGCGCTGGCCGCCGAGCGCGTCGCGCACGACGTCGGTCTCGCGGATCAGCGGGCGCAGGCGGCGCTTGACGAAGCGGTCGCGCAGCTCGAGCGTGGGCATGACCAGCATGGTCTCGGCCGGCGCGTGGCTGATGATGTAGCCGAGCCAGTTCAGCGCGATCTCGGTGCCGCCGACCTGCGCCGACTTCATCACCACCACCTCGCGGCAGGGGTGGTGCGCCGACAGCGCGTCCATGATCTCGCGCAGGTACGGCACCAGCGACGTGCGCCACGGGCCGGGCTGGGCGGTGCCGGTGCGCAGCACGCGGTGGCGGTCGGCCCACTCGCTGACCGCCAGGCGCCGGCGCGGGCGGGCGGCGCGGCCCAGCGCCTGCTGGTAACTCTCCGCCCCGGCACCGGCGGCGATGCCCTCCAGCGCCCGCGCGGCGGCCTCGGCCAGCACGGCGTGCGCGCGCCATTCGTCATCGTCCGGCGTCCAGACCTCGAGCACCTCGCGCGCCAGCCGGTCCAGCGCAGCGAGCACCTGCGCCCGCAGCGCGCGGGCGTGCTCGACCACCGCCACCCGCCGCACCACCCGCGCCCGGGCGGCGTCCAGCTTGGCCCGCTCGATGGCGGCCTCGACCGCCTGGCGCGAACGGCGCGCCGCGGCCAGCGTGGCGGGGGGGGCGAGGTCGTTCATGGGGTCAGTCGCCCCTGACGCTTATGTGGAGCGCGGTGGTCGGAGTCGCACCGCCCAGCGCCGGGGGGTGCCCGGCGTCCTGCTCTTTACCGCGCACAAGCTTTTCTCCGCGATACATTGCGGCGCCAAATTCATCAATCGTCGAGAACGGGAGAATGGGGACCGACAGCCTTTCGCGCGCTGCGGGATTCAAAAAATAGATGTATCGAAGTTGGAACCCATTCAGTGGGCGAAAGCCCGCCTCAAAGTATTTGCGCATTGACGCGCCGCCGCCTGCCGATGTGCTCATTATCGCGCGGTCTTTGGTGACCGACACACGATTAACGATTCCTTGCGCGCGCCGCTGCTGTTGTTTGGTGGTCGGCTCCGTTAAGGACATGCGTGCAAACGTTTCGCCTTCCGGCGCTATCCATATTTGGCTATTCTTCTTGATGCCCGTTAAGACGAACCCACTTGCCCGGTAAATTGTGCCGTCCCCGCATTGCGTGCCATCGGCGAAACTGACAACCCATTCGATGTGCGGGTAGTGCTTCTTGATCAGCCGCAGGGCTACCGCAATCGCGCGGCTTTCGGAATTGCGCGGCAGCGCTTCCGAAAACGCCATCCGGTTTAGTTCAATAAACCCGTTCCACCGGGTGCCGCGCACAAGCCCCTGAATTTTGCGCTTGTCCAACGAAGGGCCGAACTGCATGGCGCCTTCAAGTCGGCCGCGCAAGAACACGCCAAGGTGAAGTTGGCTATTCCTGACCACGGTCCCGGAATAATGAACGCGGCGCACCAATGCCGCCGCATCGGTGGGCGTAATCGGCGCGACGTGGATTTCTTTAGCGGTCGCCATGGCGCGTCAAGAACGTTTCACAGATGCGGGCCAATGCGTTGCCGTTGCTGTTGTCGTTCACGGCATCAAGAAACGGCCCCAGGCCCTTGGCGGCTTTTATCGCCCGCCACAGCGTATCCGCCTGGCTGTCGTGCAGAACGAACGCTAGCCGCTGAAACGGCGCCTTGTCGTCCGCCGGCAACGCCGGCAGGTCAACCGTTTCCACGTCGCGCAGGATCCGTTCGATGTCGTCTTGGCCGAACCCGAGCACGCCCAGGTCGAACTCCATCGCGCCCAGCGCCGACAGTTCTTCGGCCAGCAGCGCATCGTCCCAGCCGGCGTTCAGGGCCAGTTGGTTGTCGGCCAGAACGTAGGCGCGCTTTTGCGCGTCGGTCAGGCCCGTCAGGCGCAGGCACGGCACGGCCTGCATGCCCAGCTCGCGCGCGCCCAGCACGCGGCCATGGCCGGCGATGATGCTGCCGGTCTCGTCGATCAGCACCGGATTCGTCCACCCGAACTCGCGGATGCTGGCGGCCAGCTGCGCCACCTGCGCCGGGCTGTGGGTGCGCGCGTTGCGGGCGTAGGGCACCAGGGCGTCGAGCGGCACCAGGATCTGCTCGCGCAGGGTGGGGGTGGTCATGCGGCTTGCTCCCGGGCGCTATCCCGCGCGGCCGCCACCAGCGCGCGGGTGAAGCGGCGGCGCTGGTCGCGCAGTTCGGCGTGGATCAGCGCGGCGGCGGCGGCGCGGTCCGGGGCGGCGGCCAGCACCGGCCCCAGGCGCTCGACGCTGGCCTCAAGGCCGGCGCGCAGGGCGGTGCCCAGGGCCGCGTAGGCATGGTCGACGTCGCCGCGCTCGAGCAGCTCGCCGCGCAGGCGGCCGAGCTCAATCACGCGCTGCTCGCGGATGATCAGCTCGCGCACCCGGCGCAGCTGGGCGCCCTGGTCCCCGGCGCCTTGCGTGGGGTGTTCCCCGCTGTCAGGCGGCGCGTTCACCGCCTCGGCAGGGGTGGTGAACGGGGCCGGGCCGATCGCCGGCGGTGGGGCCTCTGGCGCGCCCTGGCGGGCGGCGGCGGCGCGGGCGGTGGCGTCCGGGCGGCTGTGGGCGGCGGTGGCCTCGATGCGTGCCAGGGAGGCGAGCACGTCCACGGTGCCATCGGCGTTCATGACCAGCCGGCCTTCGTGCTTGAGCTTGGTCACGTAGGAACGTTGCAAGCCGCAGTGGCGGGCAAACGCGGCCTGGCTCATGTGGCGCGCGCTCACTGCTTGCCCAGCCATGCCACGGGCGCCACGGGCGGTGCCACGGGCAAACAAAAGTGCCTGTGGCACTTTTTCGCTTGTGCTTTCAAATGGTTACTCCAAGTGCCACGGGCGCCACAGGCCATCCCCTATTTCCTTTAGGCAAAGGGTTTTTATTGATGCGCCCGCGTGCGCGCGCGATCGCGCGCGCATGAGGTATAGGGGCGTTTGCCTGTGGCGCCTGTGGCACATGGGTTATGTGCTTGTTCCGGCGGCTGTTTTTGTGCCACGGGCAAATTATTTTGCCTGTGGCATGCCACGTGGCATGGGCGGTTTTCAGGGCGCTCATGCGGCCACGTCCTGCTCGTCATCGCTGGCCAGGGTGCCGCTGCGGTAGTCCTCAAGGGCGCTGGCGGTGGCCTCGACGCACTTTCCCAGCCACGCGGACAGGCTTTCGTCGCCCGGCGGGCGGTGCTGGCCGGGCGGGTAGACGATGCGGCGTTTGAGGTACCCCATGCGCCCGGGGTTGGCGAAGCGCTCGACGCGGCGCAGCACGCCCGGCTGTTTGCCGACGGCGGCCAGCACAATGTGCGAGGCGGCCGGTTTGTGGTACCCCTCCTTGCCGCACCAGAGGCGATAGCATTGGTAGAGCTGCTCGGCCATCAGCGGCCGGCACGGCACCGGCAGGCGCTGGTGCACCCAGTCGGTCCAGAACCGCTCGGGCGAGTCCATGGACAGGTCGATCAGCTCGGCCTTGGCGGCGGTCATCGGCGGGCGGGTGTGCGGGCCGAAGTCGCCCAGCGGCAGGCGCAGCAGGTAGTCGTGCAGGGCCTCGACGGCGCCGGCGTCGACGTCCTCGCGCAGCTGGCTGTAGAACACCGGGTCCATGCCCTCGGGCGTCCAGACCACGGCGTAGCGGCGATCGTTGCGGTCGAGCTTGGCGATGTCGAGGCGGTTGGACAGGAACACGAAGTTGGCGTGGTTCTGTTCCTGGCGGGCCGGCAGGTTCTTTTCGTTCACGATCCAGCTGGGCTCGGTGATCATGGTTTTGAGCCGCCCCTGCTGGTGGTACAGCTCGGCGCGCTGCACGACCTCGTTGCCGATCACGAACAGCTTGGCGCTGGCCCAGCCGTTGAACTGGCTCTCAAGCTCGGTCTGGCTGATCGACGCGGCGTAGCGGCCATAGATGCGGGCGAGCGAGCCCCACCAGAAGTTTTTGCCGCTGCCCTCGGGCCCATGCATAAGCACGGCGGTGGCCATCTTGGCGCCCGGGTTTTGCAGCGGATACGCGGCCCACTTGAGCAGCCACTGGTAGGTGGCGTCCGGGTCCGGCTCGTTGCCGCACAGGTAGGCCAGCAGCTCGAGCAGCAGCTGGCAGTTGCCCGGGCGCGGGGTGGTGGGCCAGCCGCGCCACAGGTTGCAGGTGATGGCCGGGTCCGACTCGGCCGGGTCGAAGCCGACCGCGTCGGGCATGACCAGGCGCCGGCGCGGATGCTCCAGCCACTCGCGCACGCGGCCCTTGCCGCCGGCCGAGCGCAGCGCGCCCAGGCCCAGCACCATGCCGCGCTCGCCATCGAACACGGTCTCGGTGCTGTAGATCAGCGCGTAGTGGCGCAGCAGCAGGTCGACCGGGAACTGGCCATCGCCGGACCCCACCTCCCCAGGGGTGCCCCCGGGCGGCGGCGCGCCCGCGGATGCCACACCCAGGGCCGACAGGTGGGCCTCGATCTGGGCGCGCACCATGTGGCGGCCCTCGATCTGCTGCAGGTCATTGAAGTCGCTGGTCTTGTCGCCGCGCTGCGCGTTCGGCAAAAAAAACACCGGCACCAGCACGCTGCCACCGACCCAGCTGGCGGCGTCCGCGGCGGCGTCCACGCCGGTGTTGCGCAGCTTGCCGGCGACGTCCGCGCCGCAGTGGCGGCAGGCCGGATCGGCCACCGGCGTGCGCTTGCCGCAGGTGGGGCAGCGGGCGGTCCAGTCATCGTCCGCGCAGACCACGATGCGGGCGCGCGGGTAGTGCTTGGCCAGGGCGCGGGCGACCGGCGACAGGTTGCCCGCGTCGAAGGCCACCGCGACCGGCAGGCCGCTGGCCTCGTGCAGCGTGGCGCCGGTGGCGTAGCCCTCGCACAGCAGCAGCACGCCGGCGGGCGCCGGGCCGAGCAGGTGGTGCAGGCCCTCCTTAACCATGCCGGGCGGCCAGTATGTGCGGTCGCGGCCGAGGCGCTTGATGCGGTCGGCCTGGCGCGCCGGGTCGAGGATGAACTGCAGCCCGCGCACCTGGCCGCGCGTGTCGTGCGCCGGGATGACGGTTTCGCCGTCATCGGTGAAACGCACGCCATGGGCGCCGATGCCCTTGCGCGCCAGGTAAGTCGACGCGCCGGTGGTCGCGCATTCGCGCCATCGGGCCTGGGCGGTTGTGGCCGCCTCGTCGGCCTCCGCCTGCCGCCGCCGCTTGGCCTCGGCCCGCGCCTCGCGCGTCTGCGCCGCGGCGGCCTTGCGCTGCTCATCGGACAGCGTCTGACCCTCGACGCTCAGCGCCAGGCGCTGCGCGCCCGGATCGTTGCCGCGATAGATCCCGTAAGAGCCGATCAGCGCCAGATCGCCGGACGACAGCCGGATCTCGATCAGCTTGTACCAGCCCCGCTTCTCGCGCCCCTCGCCCTCGACCAGGCAGTGGCGGAACCGGCCGATGTCGTCCGCAGTGATCGGCCGATGCAGCAGCCCGCCCGCCCGCAGCTGCGCCTCGATGTCCGGCAGGTTCACCCACATGGCGCGCCCCCCGCGGCCCGCGCCGCGCAGCCATTCCCCACCGCATCGGGCAACGAGCCCGCACCCAAGGCGACGCCCCCCACGAAACAACCGATTCCGCGCCCAGCGTTCACCTTATCCCCACTCCGCGCCCTACCGGAAACTCGCGCCTCTCGTTACCCGCTAGGGTTGAGGGGGGGGAGGACCCGCCGATCCGGCCGACTCCGGGGTTGGGGAGTGAACGACCATGGGCCAGCCATACCCAGGGGGAGGTGGGGCGATCAGCGCAGGCCACGGTCCCACTCCATGCGGGCGACTTGCGCTGCAGATCGCCGATGCACCAGGCGGCGCAGGTCCTCGAAGGCGGCGCGGCGCAGCGGCTTGGGAGCCAGGGCCAGCGCGGTCTGCGCGGCCTCGATGCGTTGCTCGAGGTCGAGGTCGGCGGGCGTTGGCGCGCCATGCGGATTTGGGATCAGGGCCGCGTTCATCGGGCGAGCCCACGCACGCCGGGCGGGCACGACAGCGTGATCCACGGCCGCTGCGGGTGATCCCAGATCAGCCCGCGGCGGTGCAGGTAGCGCAGCGCGGTGCGCACGGCGCGGGCCTCATCGTTGGCCATCTGCGGCAGGCGGGATTGATACCAGCCCGGCGCGGTTTTGAGCGGCGTCAGCTCGCTGCGCACCAACTCGCGCGCCGCCTGGTCGGCGACCCGGACCGCCAGCTCCAGCGTCTCGGCGTTCATCGGCCGCCACGCTTGGGCCGATGTTGGCCCAACGTCTTAGAGGCCAGGCACCGCCCGGCGCTACAGTTTCGACACAGTGATCGACTCATCACCCCCCCTGATACGTTCTACGTTTTCATGGCGATCAGGCTGCTTCGTCTCTCGCGTTGGCGTCGGCCACTGGCGGGTACAGATCCGGACGGATGCGACAGCGCGGAATGCTTGTTATGCGTTCCACGTCCAACACGCGTTCGGCGGGCACGCGCTGCCACTGCGACACCGCCTGCGGGCGGATGCCGAGTTCCCGGGCAACTTTGGCCACGCCGAAGTGGCGCAAATCGTCGAGTACTGAATCCATGCAAATAGTAAGCAACGCTTTACGCTCGAATGTCAAGCAGCGGGAGGCTTACTTTTGTAAGCGAGCCTTACAGAATGGGCCGATGAGCACCACCACCGCCGAGCGCATCCGATCGATCCGCCAGTCTTTGCGCCTGACCCAACAGGGCTTTGCGGATGCCATCGGCAAATTGCGGGGCCAGCCTGCGGTGTCGCGGGTGGCGGTGGCCAACTGGGAAAGCAATAGCGCGGACACACGATCGCTGCCGGATACCGACAACCTGATCGCCATTGCTAGACTTGGAAACACCTCAACGGATTGGCTGCTGACCGGGCGCCATGCGGTGCGCGAGGCGGAGGCCATCTACGGGCAGGCGTTGGAGCCGGCCACTGCGAGCAGGTTCGAGCGGGTCTGGATCGTGGGCGAAACCAACGGCGGCTTTCACGGATACGGGCTGGCCGACGGCTCGCACGACGAGTACGTCGAGGGCTACGCGGCAGGCCCGGGGGCCTATGCCTTGCGGGTGCGGGGCAGCAGCGGCGGCGATCGTATCCGCGAGGGCGACATCATCAGCGTGTCGCCCACGGCCGAGGCAGCCACCGGCGAAGAGGTAGTGGTCATGCTCGTCTCGGGCGAGCACATGGTCAAAGAGCTGGTATCAATCCGCCCGGACAGCATCACGCTGGCCGATATCGGCGACGAACGGCAACGGCGCCTCATCGACCGGCGCAACGTGCAGTACATTCACGCGGTCATCGGCATCCACCCGCCCAGCCGGGTGAAGCGCGCCATCGAATAGGGCAGGGAGGGGGATATGGTACTGCGATCAGCGTGCGCCGCCATCCTGATAACAACCGGTCTGAGCGCTTACGCCGACATCTGCCGCTGGACCGACGCCGACGGCTTCGTGCACTACGGCGACCGCGCACCACCCCAAGCCGAGGCGCAATGCGAGCGGCCGCCGCCTCCATCACCGCCGCCTAGAAAACTCGACGCCTACCAACTGGAGCGAGACAAGGCGGATGTCGAGGCGATGATCGAGCGCACCGAGCGGGACCTGGAAGACGTGCGGCGCAGCCTCGTGCCGGTGAGCGATGCCCAGGCACGTTTCGAGTCGGCCTTGGCGCGCGCCCGATTGTTCAGGGCCCGCGCGGGCGGCAAGTAGCAGCCCATGGCACTCATCACCTGCCGCACATGCGGGGGCCAGATCAGCCGCGACGCGGCCACCTGCCCGCATTGCGGCAAGCGACTCAACACCAGCGCGCGCATTGTCCAGGCCATCCCCGGTGTGCTGACACTGCTCACGCTGGTCTATTTCCTGCAGGTGTGCAGCGCGCCGCGCCCGGCGCCCCCGAAGCGTAGTCGGGAGGAAGTCGCCGCCTGCCGCGCCGACATCAAATGCACCGGCGAAGGCCATGCCCTCACCGCATCCATCGCCTGCCGCCGCGCCCTGGAAGCGCAGGCAAAGTACGCGGCGCGGTGGCCAGACGACTTTCCATCATGGGCTTACTCCGAGTGGCTTGATCTCGACAAGGCCGCTGTCGTTTATCTGGGCGACCGGCTGCAGCTGCAGAACGGCTTCGGCGCCTGGGAGAATTACACCTACTCATGCACCTTTGATCCGGATTCGGGCCGGGTCTTAGAGGTCTACCTGGCCCCAGGCCGGATATAAAGTTCTCAGCCAACGGCGATGGCGCCCGGCCGGTCGCGAAGGCCCGCACAATCCTTTCGCTCCCGATAGTAAGTAGCGCTTGACATCCCTAGCAACGTAAGCGATCCTTACGTTACCGAGCGAAACCGACGCTTGGCGTGAAACCAACCAGGGAGACACCACCATGACCACCACCGCCCAAATCCTGCACGGCCCGGTGCGCGCGCCGGACAGCGCCGCCGCCCGCTGGCGCCGCCGGTTGGTGATGCTGTGGGTCGAGCGCGCCTACCGGCGCGCCCTGCGCCGGCGCGTGCGCAACGAGCAGCGCGTGCGCCACCTGGCCCGCCAGCGCCAGCGCGCGCGCGTCGCCCTGGGCGTGGCCCGGGGGATGCTGTGATGCCCCCCGAGCAGCGCGGCTACTCGATCGAGCCCCGGCTGGAGGGGGGATGGCTGTTAGCCGAGTACGTCTTGGTGAACGGCAAGCCCACGCGCGGCGAGCGGCTGGTCCACTTCCCCGCCGACCACCGCACCGACCCGACCGGCGAGGTCGCCTACGAGCACGCCCTGCGCGAGGCGGAGGCCTGGCGCCGCCAGTCCCCGGCGCCGGACCGGCGCGCCAACGAGGCCCTGCGCCACGGCGTCACGCGCCTGCGCCTGGCCGAGTTCACGGCCGCCGAGTACCTGCCGGACGACCATATGCGCGAGCTGACCGCCGCCATCGACGCGGTGGTGGCGCTGCTGCGCCAGCAGCTGGAGGCCTGACATGCCGCACGATCCCCTGTGGGCGCTGGTGATCGTGGTCTGGTCCGCGCTGGGCGTGCTCGCGCTGATCGGCTGCGCGTGCGTGGCGGTGTCCGGCGGCCGGGCAGTGCCGCAATCACGGCGCCTGCGGCCGCCGAAGCGGCGCGAGCGACTGGTTTCTTGGCCATTGGCGGCCGACGCCGCCGCAACGGGGAGCAACCCATGACGCGTTTTCTGCTGTTTTTCGCCACCATCGCCTGCAGCCTGCACGGCCTGCTGGCCCACGCCGAGGGCACCACCCCGGCGCCCGCCCCCTTCACCGCCACTTACCGCGAGCTGGCCCGCTCGCCGGCCGGCTACGCCGCGTCCTGGTACAGCGGCGCAGTCACCAAGGACGGCAAGTTCATCTACGGCATGGGCCACAGCCACGCCTCGTACAACAACAACGGCCTGTGGCTGTACGACCCAGCGACGAACACGCACACCAGCGTGGCGCCGGACACCGGGCGGTTTTACCGCTACGACAAGGATGCCGCCGGCAAGGCGATTGCCAAGTCCGGCCGCTGGGCACCACTCGATCCGGCAAAGGATGCGTCGCTGGTGGCGTACTTCGGCGGGACGAGCATCTACGCTCCGACCAACCGGAACAACCACCAGGCGTTCTACATGCCCGGCGTGAACCAGTTCTGGATCATGTCCGGCACGAGCGGCGACAACGGCGGCTGGGCCGCTTTCGCCCGCTTCGACCTCACGGCGCGGCGCTGGGAGCACGTATCGAAGCCCTGGTCCGACCCGGCCAAGAGCGATTTGGCCGATTTCAGCGCGGGCATGGTTGGCGGCGCGATGGTCGGCTGGACCGCGCCCAATGCTGCCACGGCGGTCTGCCCTGACCTGGATACCGCTGTGCTGTTCGGCGGCATGAGCGACAGCGCCGGCGTGGTGCGGATCATCGAGCCGAACCCGGCCGGCCCGGAGCCTTATCGCTGGGCGCCGGCACCGACCAAGGCGCCGATCCACCTGCCGGCCGAGAACGTGCGCCACAACGCCGCCTGCGTGGGCGATACGGTGTACTTCGTCACCGGGCAGGAGCGGTGGCCGAACGAGTCGAAGCTGCGCACGCCGGACCCGGCGCCGTTCTGGAAGTTCCACGTGCCGACCCGCACCTGGACCCGGCTGAACCCCGGCCCGGCCGGAGCCTACTTCACGGTGATGACTTACGACGCGGCGGCCAATGCGCTGCTGGTGTACGGCGGCGGCACTGGCACCGGCAGCGACCGTCTGTGGGTGTACGACCTGCTGGACGGCACTTGGCACAACCTCACCGGCACCGTGCCCGGCCTGCCGCGCGTGGACATGCACACCGGCGGCTATATCCCCGGCTTTGGGCACGTCTACAAGGGCGGGCGGCGCTTCGACAAGTGGGGCGCGGACCTGGGCTATGCCGAAAGCAGCAGGATGACGAAGATCGCCCTGACGCGGACGGGGGATGTGCCTGCGCCAACGCCGGAGCCTGTGCCTCCCCCTGTCCCGGCCCCGCCTCAGCAGCCGCCCCAACAGCCGCCTCAGCAACCTCCCCCGCCGCCTGCGCCTTGCTCCACGGCCGCCGAACAGACCGCGGTGGACGATGCCCAGCGGATGCTGTCCCTGGCCCAGCAGCGGCTGGGCGCCGCGCAGGCCGCGTGCGTGGCCACGACTCCGGTCCCGCCCCAACAGCCTCCACCTCAGCAACCGCCTCAACAGCCCCCGCAGCAACCGCCGCCTTTGCCAGGCCAGGTGAGCAAAATCGCCTGGGCCAAGATCGCCCTGCCCGGCAACCGGATCAGCCCCACCGGCACCATGAAGCACATTCGCCTCGTGGAAGGCCCCGGCGGGCGCGTGTACCTGCCGGGCACTGGCGATTGGGGCGGCGATTGGGGGCAGAACAGTGGCCGGCAAGAGGTCTATTCGTTTGACCCCGACTCGCCCACCGGCGACTGGCGACTGGAAGCCCCCTACTGCGGCACCAAGGCGAACCCTGTCCACTGGCACACCGACGAAGCGGGTGTGGCCTGGGACGAAAAGCGCGGCGTGTTCTGGAAGCTGGCCGGCACCGAGTACGGGCCGGACGATTCCTGCCTGGCGGAAGGCCGCTCGGTCAAGGCCAAGGTGATTCAGTTCAACCCGACCACCAAGCTGTGGACGGTGCCGGCCGGCTTCTCGCAAATGCGTTTCGGCTACGTCACCAATGGCGCGCTCGATCCGGTCAGGGACGAGATGATCCAGATCACCGACAAGAAGGCGTTTCACCTGCACCTGCAAACCGGCAAGTGGACCGAATACCCGCTGTGGGGCGGCGATGTACTACGCTTCAACGCCATCACGGCAAAGCTTGGCCGCAACCTATGGTGGACCAACCGGCGCGGCGTGATGGAGTCGTACAACCTCGACACCCACGCGCTCAAGCGGTACACGAAAGTTCCGTGGGAAGTGCCGGCCGAGGGCTGGCTGATGGAGATGGTGTTCGCCTACGGCGACAAGCTGCTGGTGGTGCGGCCCACGTCCTACCCCAGCGCCGCCCGCCATGCTGCGCTGTTCGACCCGGCGACCCAGCAATGGACGCCGATTGCGCAGGGCGACGGCTGGGGCAACGCCGGCACGGTGCTGGCGGACGGCCGGCTGGTGCTGCTGGGCGGCGGCATTAACGGGCCGCAGGATGTGAACAAATACGTCTGGATTGGGACGCTGCAATGAGCCCGCCCTACACCCTGAGCGTCGCCAGCCGCGTGCGCCTGCGCGGTGTACAGCCGGTCCTGGTGGCCATCGTCGAGCGCGCCATCGAGATCACCGAGCAGGACTTCACGGTTTTCGAGGGCGTGCGCACGCGGGCCCGCCAGCGCGAATACATGGCCCGCGGCGTATCGCGCACCCTTCACAGCCGGCACCTGCTGCAGCCGGACGGCTACGGCCACGCGGTCGACCTGGTGCCCTGGATCGGCGGCCGGGCGCGCTGGGAGTGGCCGGCCATCTACCCCATCGCCGCCGCCATGGCGCAGGCCGCGCGCGGCTTCGGCGTGCCGCTGCGCTGGGGCGGCGTGTGGGATCGCGGGCTCGGCGGCTGCGGCCAGACCCCCGACGAGATGCGCGCGGCGGTGCTGGCCTACACGCAGCGCCATCCGGGGCCGGACTTCCTCGACGGCCCGCACTACGAGTTGATCGACGCGTTGATCGCATGACCCAAGGGAGCCCCATGAAAACACCCATCCGCAGACTCACGCCCGGCACCTCGGCGGTCGGCGTCTCCGGCGCCGCCAGCATCGTGCTGGTCTGGGCGCTCGGCCTGGCCGGCGTCGAGGTGCCGCCGGAAGTCGCCAGCGCCATGACCCTGCTGATCAGCGCGCTCGCCTCGCAGATCGTGCGCGACCAACCGCCGCGGGGCGCGCCATGAGCGAGTTCAAAGCCCTGCTGTGCTGCGAATGCCGGCATTCCATGTGGCGGACCGAGTCGACCGGCGCCGGCATACGCGACGACATGCGGTGCATGCACCCGGACGTCATCCGCCACGACGCGGCGGCCCTGGTCGAACGCCATCCGGTCGGCAGCAGCGCATGGGCGGAACGCGGGCGGCGGCACGCATACCAATGCGGCATGGTCGGCGCCCTGTGGGAGCCGGCCAGCCCCGCCGATATCGACCCCCCGCCGCGCCGGCCATGACGCCCGCCACCTGCACCTGCACCCGCCCCAAAACCGCGCGCCTGGCCGACGGCCGCACGGTGTGCACCTGGTGCCGCTGGTGGCTGATCGAGTGCGAGGCGCGGCAGCTGCTTGCCCTGCCGCTGGCCGAGCGCCGGCAGGCGCTGGCCGCCCGCCAGGCCAAACGCGGCGACATCGGCGCGCTCAAAAACGCCATGCAGCACCTGCACCGCGCCGGCGCGGGGAGCGCCCCATGATCGACACCGAAACCCTGGCCCGCACCCGCCGCGCCAGCACCGCCGAGCTGACCGCCTGGTGGATCACCCTGCAGGCGCACGACACCCCGCCGCCGCTGGCGGCGCTGGGCTGGCCGCGGCCCTGCCAGCGCAGCGAACTGCTGCGCCTGATCGAGGCCATCGTCGGCCAGCGCGTGCTGTGGCAGGCGGTGGTGGACGATCTCAGGCATCCGGCCGCCGCCGAGACCGACCATGTGCCTGATTGACGACAGCGACGGCCCCTGCACAGTCCTGAGCGAGGCATGGCGGCGCGCCCGCACGTCCCATCGCTGCGCTGAGTGCTGCCGCATGATTGCCGCTGGTGAGCGGTACGTTCGGGAGGCGGTCCTGTTCGACGGCCACATCTCGACGCACACCACCTGCGCGCACTGCATGCGCGTGCGGGCGTGGCTGAAAAAGCACTGCGGCGGCTGGCTGTACCACGGGCTGTGGGAGGACATCAGCGAGCACGACGAGGTCCGCGCCCGCATCCTGACCGGCGGCATGCGGCGCAAATGGGCCCGCCGCGACGGCAGCCTGTGGAGGCTGCCATGAGCGACCACACCCACATCCAGTGGACGGACGCGACCTGGAACCCGGTCACCGGCTGCAGCGTGGTATCGGCAGGCTGCCGGCACTGCTACGCCATGCGCCTGGCCGGCGGGCGCCTGCGCCACCACCCCAGCCGCGCCGGCCTCACGCGGGCAACGTCGGCCGGCCCGGTCTGGACCGGCGAAGTGCGGCTGAACGAGGGCTGGCTCGACCAGCCGCTGCGGTGGCGCAACCCGCGCCGTATCTTCGTATGCGCCCACGGCGACCTGTTCCACCCGGCGGTCCCGGATGAGTGGATCGACCGCGTGTTCGCGGTCATGGCGCTCGCGCTGCAGCACACGTTCCAGGTGCTCACCAAGCGGCCGGAGCGTGCGCTTGCCTACTTCATCGGGCGGAACTCGCACCTTGCCATGACCCGCTGCTTCCAAAACTTCCGCGAGTACCAGCGGCCCGTTGGGCCCTGGCCGCTCCCGAACATCTGGCTCGGCGTCAGCGTCGAGGACCAGGACACAGCCGACGAGCGGATACCGCTGCTGCTCCAGACGCCGGCCGCAGTGCGGTTCGTGTCGGCCGAGCCGCTGCTTGGGCCGGTTGGGTTTCCGTTTGCTCGGATAGGCGAATGGAATAGCTTGGCGCGACAGCACGGACAAGAGTACGCGGCGACGGCCTTGGACTGGGTCATCGTCGGCGGCGAGTCCGGCCCGCGCGCCCGGCCCTGCGGCGTCGGCTGGGTGCGCTCTATCGTGGAGCAGTGCCGCGCGGCCTCGGTTCCCTGTTTCGTCAAGCAGCTCGGGGCATCGCCTGTCGAGGATGGCTGCGAGCCTGGACACGTCTGGGTGGGGCGTGCGCCGCAATCCCTGCGCCGCATTGCGGATCGCGCCGGCTCCGACCCCGCCGAATGGCCGGCCGACCTGAATGTTAGGGAGTTCCCGGCATGACCGACCACCCCCCACACAACCCCTGGAACCGCCGCCTGTGGGGCGTGCTGTTCCACAGCGGCAGCGTGGACGCGCCGCACCTGATCGGCTTCACGTGGGATGACGCCCTGCGCGCCCGGGCGTACTACCCCGGCGAGCCGACCCGCCCGCTGCTGTTCAAGACCCGCGCCCAGGCCCGCGCCTGGTGCCGGCCGCGGATGCAGGAATGGCGTGCGCGAAAAGACCTTGTCGCCCGCTGGACAGTCCGCCCGGTGGCGGTGCGCGAAATCATCCACGTCGAGCCCATCCGGCTGACCCACAAAGGCGCCTAACCATGGCCACGGACCTCAAGCCAGCCACTCAGACAAGACGCCGGCGGCCGCCTGCGGTAACAATGCTGCCCTCGGCAGGCCAGCCCGACCTGGGCCTGGCCGCCGAGCGCATCGGACCGCTACTGGAGTCGCCACGTGAACGACCGCGCCGCCCTGTACTTGAGGTCATCGAAGGATCGCTCGGACGTCAGCATCGCGGCCCAGCGCCGGGAGCTTGAGGCCCTCGCCCAGGCGCGCGGCCTGACCCTCATCGCCGAGTACGTCGACACGGTCGAGTCCGCCAAGGACGAGCACCGCCCCGGCTTCCAGTCCCTGCTGCGCGACCTCAAGGCCACGGGCCGGCTGTGGACCACCCTGCTGATGGTCGACACCTCGCGCCTGTCCCGGCGCCGCTACATGGCGCAAGTGTTCAAACACGAGGCGCGCAAGCGCGGCGTGACATTGGTTTTCGCCCGCGTGCCGGACATGGACCCCATCTCGGCGGTCATCATCGACGCGGTGCTCGAGGCGTTTGACGAGGTCCACAGCCTCATGTCGCGCGAGAAGGGCCTGGGCGGCATGCGCGAGAACGTCCTGCAGGGCTACCGCGCCGGCGGCCGGGCGCCGCGCGGCTACCGCCTGGAGGCCATCGAGACCGGCGCGGTGCGCGAGGGCGCGCCGGTGCGCAAGACGCGCCTGGCGCCGGACGACAGCGCCCCGCAGGTGGCCGCCTACCTCATGGCCCGCGCCGGCGGCGCCTCGCGCGCGCGGGCGCTCGCCGCCAGCGGCCTGCGCGCCCCGGAAACCACCCTGATCGGCATCGAACGCAACGCCCTGACCTACGCCGGCCACACAGTGTGGGGCGTGCACGCCGAGTTCCGGCGCGGCGAGGGCTACCGCGGCGGCGAGAAATTCCGCCCGCGCGACGAATGGGTGATCCAGCGCGACACGCACCCGGCGCTGATCACGGAGGCCGCGGCCGAGGCCCTGCTCGCCCAGCTCGCCCAGCGCAAGATCACCCGCCACCGCGACGACAGCCGGCGCCTGCTGGCCGGCCTGCTGATGGCCCCGGACGGCGACCGCTGGCACGCCAGCGCCGCGCATTACCGCCTGCGCCCGGCCGGCGGCAAGAGCCGCTACGTGGCGGCCGACGCGCTCGATGCGGCAGTGCTCGGCCAGCTCGCGCGCGACCTGCGCGGGCGCGACTTCGCGCGCGCCCTGGTCAACAGCGCCAAGCGCGCCGCGGCGCCCGACGGCAACGGCGAGTACGCCGAGGCCACCGCCCGCCACGCCGACCTTGAGCGGCGCGTCGCGCGCGCCATGAGCCTGGCCACCCAGCTGGACGACCCCGGCCCGGCCCTGCGCGAAATCGACCGCCTCGAGGCCGAGCGCAAGGCCACCGCCGCCACCCTCGCCAAGCTCAGCCGCGACCGCGCCGCCACCGCCGCCCTGGCCAGCATCAGCGAAGCCGACGTGCTGCCGATCCTGGCCGACCTGTCCGGGCGCCTGGACAGCGCCGACCCGGCGCGCCTCAAAGACCTGCTGCCCGAACTCATCGAGCACATCACGCTCGACCCGGGCACCCTCGAAGCCCGGATCCACTACCGCATCGCGGCAGCCGCCGGTAGGCATAAGCTGGCGTCCCCAAGGGGATTCGAACCCCTGTTGCCGCCGTGAAAGGGCAGTGTCCTAGGCCTCTAGACGATGGGGACTTGCAGATGGCCGGGCGGGGAGGCACCCGCGGCGGAGGGGATTTGGTGGAGCCAGGCGGGATCGAACCGCCGACCTCAACACTGCCAGTGTTGCGCTCTCCCAGCTGAGCTATGGCCCCGTGCAAGGGGCGCGCAATGTACTGATTTTCGGCCGGCAGTGTCAAGCAGAGCCTTGGCCTTGGAGCCATTGCACGGCGCGTTCCAGGCGGCCGAGCACCCGGCCGCGGCCGATCAGCTCCAGGGTGATGTCGATGGCCGGCGACACGGCGCTGCCGCACAGCGCCACGCGCAGCGGCTGCGCCAGCTGGCCGAACTTGCGCCCGTGCTGCGCGGCCACGTCCTCGACGATCCGGTGCAGCGCCGCTGCCTGCCAGTCGGCGAGCTGCTCGAAACGCGTGTGCAGGGCCAGCAGCGGCTCGATGGCATCCGGCGTCAGGTGTTTCAGCGAGGCCGGGTCGTAGTCCTGGAACTCGCGGTAGAACGGCAGAGCCTTTTGCGCCATCTCGACCAGCGTCTTGCTGCGCTCGCGCAGCGCCAGCACCACCTGCGCCAGCGGCGGACCGTCCACGGCCGGATCGATGCCGTGCAGGCCCATGAAGTGACTCAGGTGCCGCGCCACGTGGTCGGGGTCGCTGGTCTTCAGATAATACTGGTTCAGCCACAGCAGCTTGTCCGGATTGACGGCCGCGGCGGCGCGGTTGACATGCTCCACCTCGAACAGCGTGACCAGTTCGTCCAGTGAGAACACTTCCTGATCGCCGTGCGACCAGCCCAGGCGCACCAGGTAGTTCAGCAGCGCCTCGGGCAGAAAGCCTTCGTCGCGGTACTGCAGCACGCTGACCGCGCCGTGTCGCTTGGACAGGCGCGCCCCGTCCGGGCCGAGGATCATCGGCACGTGCGCGTACTGCGGCACCGGCGCGCCCAGCGCGCGCAGGATGTTGATCTGGCGCGGCGTGTTGTTCAGGTGATCGTCACCGCGGATGACGCAGCTCACGCCCATGTCCATGTCGTCGACCACGACGGTGAAGTTGTAGGTCGGCGTGCCGTCGCTGCGCGCCAGCACCAGGTCGTCGAGTTCGGTGTTGCTGAACGCAACCGGGCCGCGGATCAGGTCGTCCACCACCACGTCGCCGTCCAGCGGATTGCGAAAGCGGATCACCGACGGCGGATTGCCCGGCGGCGGCGCGGTCAGGTTGCGGCAGCGGCCGTCGTAGCGGGGCTTTTCCTTGCGCGCGAGCTGCGCCTCGCGCCGGGCGGCCAGGTCGCCTTGCGTGCAGTAGCAGCGGTAGGCCTGGCCGGCGGCCAGCATGCGGTCCAGCACGGCGCGGTAATGATCGAAGCGGTGGGTCTGGTAGAACGGGCCTTCGTCGTAGTTCAGGCCCAGCCAGGCCATGCCTTCCAGGATGGCGTTGACGGACTCGACGGTGGAGCGCTCGCGGTCGGTGTCCTCGATGCGCAGGATGAAGGTGCCGCCGTGGTGGCGCGCGTGCAGCCAGGCGAACAGGGCGGTGCGCGCACCGCCGATGTGCAGGTAGCCGGTGGGGCTGGGCGCGAAACGGCTGCGGACACTCATGGCTGGGCCTGGGCGAAAAGCGGGGCGGATATTGTAGCGGCGCGGGTTGGGCCGGCTGCGGCCGACTGCTCCCGTTTGACCCGGTCCGGGCGGGCGCCTAGAATTCGCGACCCCCACGGGGGCGATTAGCTCAGCGGTAGAGCACTACCTTCACACGGTAGGGGTCGCTGGTTCGATCCCAGCATCGCCCACCACCTTTTCCCAAAAACGCCCGGCCTGCCCGGGCGTTTTGCGTTGCGGGTCGCGTTCGGGCGGCGGGCGTTGTCCAGCCGATACAATGCAGGGCCCCGTTTCCCCTGATTCTTTTGCTGACAGGTCGTGCCGCTCATGGACAAGCTGACCAACATCAACGTCGTCGAGCAGCAGCTCATGCCGACCCCGGCCGAGGTGCGTGCCCGCCTGCCGCTGACGCCGGCCGCGGAGCGCACCGTGCTCGAAGGCCGCGCCGCCGTGCAGGCCATCCTGGACCGGCGCGATGCGCGCCGCTTCGTGGTGGTGGGCCCGTGTTCCATCCATGACCTTGAGGCCGCCCGCGACTATGCGGGGCGCCTGCAGGCGCTGGCCCAAGAGGTCAAGGACACGCTGCTGATCATCATGCGTGTCTATTTCGAGAAACCGCGCACCTCCACCGGGTGGAAGGGCCTGATCAATGACCCGCGCATGGACGATTCCTTCCATATAGAGGAGGGCGTGGGCATGGCGCGCGCGCTGCTGCTGGAGCTGGCCGAGATGGGCCTGCCGGCCGGCACCGAAGCGCTGGACCCGATCATGCCGCAGTACCTGCACGACCTGATCACCTGGACCGCCATCGGCGCGCGCACCACCGAATCGCAGACCCACCGCGAGATGTCGAGCGGCCTGTCGACCGCAGTCGGCTTCAAGAACGGCACCGACGGCGGAATCGATGTGGCCATCAATGCCATGAAATCGGCCGCCAGTCCGCACAGTTTTCTGGGTATCAACCTGCAGGGCCAGTCGGCGGTCATCCGCACCCGCGGCAACCCGTACGGCCATCTGGTGCTGCGCGGCGGCCATGAGCGGCCGAACTACGACTCGGTGGCCGTGGCGCTGTGCGAGCAGGCGCTGGCCAAGGCCCGGCTGCCGCAGAACATCGTGGTCGATTGCAGCCACGCCAATTGCAACAAGCAGCCCGAGTTGCAGGGCCTGGTGCTGGAGAACTGCGTCAACCAGATGCTCGAGGGCAACCGCTCCATCGTCGGCCTGATGCTGGAAAGCAACCTCGAAGCCGGCAACCAGCCGATACCGGCGGACCTGTCGCAGCTGCGCTACGGCGTGTCGGTGACCGACCCGTGCATCGACTGGCCGACCACACAGGCCCTGCTGCGGGGCATGCACGACAGACTGCTGCCCGTGGTGCGCGCCGCCAAGGTCGCCTGAACGCGGTCGGCCGCCAGGCCGGACCGGCTTGCCCGGCGGCCGGCGGCGGCCAGACAATCCCGCGCCGATAACACCTTCGGCGGGTAGCGACCCGACCGATCCACACAGGGGAGGGGACGGGCATGGGCATACGTACTGGCGGGCAGTACATCGACAGTCTGCGCGACGACAGGGCGCTGTACATCGCCGGGCAGCGCGTGGGCGACGTCACGCAGTACGCGCCGCTGGCCGGCATCCTCGCCAGCATCGCCGAGCACTACGACGCCTTTCACCGGCCGGAACTCACGGCCGATTACACCTACCCCTCGCCCAGGGACGGCGCGCCGGTCAGCAATTCCTTCCTGCCGGCGCGCACCTGGGACGAGGTGCAGCAGCGCCTGCGCGGCGAGTCGGCGCGCAAGGAGGCCACCTACGGCCTGATGGGGCGCCTGCCGGACTTCATGAACGCCTTCGTCACCGACGCGGCGGTGATCGCCCCGCACGTGCTGGGACACAAGGACAAGGCCTTTGCCGACAACGCCATCCACTACTGGGAATACTGCCGCGACCAGGACATCTGCCTCACGCACACGCTGGTCGACCCCAAGCGCGACTACGGCAAGGACCTGGCGGCGCAGCGGGCGCTGAAGGTGGTGCGCGAGACGGATGCCGGCATCGTGGTCAGCGGCGCGCGCATGCTGTCCACGCTGGCGCCGGTCAGCAACGAGATCTGGGTCGGCCCGTTCATGCCACGCCGGCCGGGCGAGGAAGACTACGCGCTGTGTTTCGCCGTGCCGGTCGCCACGCCGGGCCTCAAGTTCATCGCCCGCGAGAGCTACGCCCGCGGCGGCAGCCGCTACGACCGCCCTCTGGCCGAGCGCTTCGACGAGGGCGACGCGCTGGCCGTGTTCGACAACGTGCTGGTGCCCTGGGAGCGGGTGTTCATCCACCGCGACATCGTCGCCTACAACATGATGGCGCCGAGTTTTCCGGGCTACCTGCTGCTGCAGGCCAACGCGCGCGGGCGCGCCAAGTTGCGCTTCATGACCGGCCTGGCCTGCAAGATGGCCGATGTGCTCGGGCGCAGCAACCTGCCGCATTACCAGCAGCTGCTGGGCGAGTTTTTGGCGCTGAACGAGATCGCCGACGGACTGGTCGAGGCCAGCGCCCGCGAGCTGGTGGTGCACGCGGGCGAGGAGTTCGCCAAGCAGACCGACCCGGACTTCGTGCTCGAGGACGTGGCGCGCGAGACCGCCTCGCTGTTCGCCTCGCCCAGCCGCGGCATGGTCGGCATCTCGATGCTGCGTTTTTTCCTGCCGGAGGTGAACACCAAGGTCAACGAGCTGATCCGCCTGATGGGCAGCTCCAGCCTGGTGATGACCGCCACCGAGGCGGATTTTGCCAATCCCGAGACCGCCGCCGATCTGGAGCAGTTTCTGGGCAACGAGCAGGCAACCGCCCGCGAGCGGGTGCAGGTGATGAAGCTGGCCTGGGACGCGGTGGCCGGCGAGTTCGGCGGGCGGCAGGAGATCTACGAGATTTTCTTTGCCGGCGATCCGTTCCTGTCGCGCCAGCTGCACTACTTCACGCCGCGGCGCGGCCAGTACCAGGCGATGGTCGACCGGTTGCTCGGGGAACGCTGAGCCAGCCAGCGTTCCTGCTGCACCCGCGCAAGGTGATGACGATCAAGACGTCGGGAGCCCGTCCGGCTACGGATAGAGTTGATAATCGTTATCATTGGTGAGGCCATGCCGAGGGTCCGATTAGGACAGCTGCCCGATCACCCGGCCGGTTGTCGGCGAAGCCCCCGGCAGGCGAGTGCTTCCGACTGAGACACCGTTATATGCATACCGAAGGCAAGGATTCGTCGCACGTTACGCTCGACGCGCTGGACCTGCGCCAGCCCATGCGGGTGGTGGCGGTTCAGGTGCCTGACGCGCAGCCGCACTGGCTGCTGTGGCTGGAGGAAATCGGTTTCGTGCCCGGTGAGCCGGTCACCGTGCTGGCGCGTGGCCTGCCCGGTGGTGATCCGCTCGTGGTGCGGATCGGCGCATCCACCTTCGCCCTGCGCCGCGCCGAAGCGGCGTGCGTGGTGGTCGAGGATTGCGCATGAGCGAGGCGGTGCTGCACTTCAAGCCTGGCGGCACGCTGGTAGCGCTGGTCGGCAATCCGAACTGCGGCAAGACCGCGCTGTTCAACTTGCTGACCGGTAGCCGCCAGAAGGTGGCCAACTATGCCGGGGTGACCGTCGAACGCAAGGAAGGTCGGTTGTTCGACCACGCGGGCAAGGTCGTGCGGGTGCTCGATCTGCCCGGCACCTACAGCCTGCACCCGCGCTCGCCTGACGAGCGCGTGACGTGTGATGTGCTTGCCGGCCAGGCCGCCGGCGAGAAGCGGCCGGACCTGGTGGTGTGCGTCGTGGATGCCACCAATTTGCGCCGCAACCTGCGTCTGGTGCTGGCGGTAAAGCGCCTCAAGCTGCCCTGCGTGGTGGCCTTGAACATGGCCGACATGGCGCAGCGGCGGGGTTTGCGAGTGGACGCTGACGCATTGGCGGCCGAGCTTGGCGTGCCGGTGCTGCCGACGGTGGCGATCAGGGGCGAGGGCGCCGCCGCGCTGCGCGCGTTCCTGGATCAGCCCGAAGCATGGCCGAAGGTGCCGATCAGCGCCGACGCCGGCAGTGGCCCGGAAACCGATCCGCATGGCGACCATGAGGCGGTGCGGGCGATCCTTGAGCGCCTGGGCCTGGACGAGGCCGTGCCGCACCTGCTCAGTGACCGCATCGATCGGGTGGTACTGCACCCGGTGGCCGGTCCGCTGTTGCTGGGCGTGTTGTTGTTCCTGATGTTTCAGGCCGTGTTTGCCTGGGCCGAGGCGCCCATGGGCTGGATCGAGGCCGGTACCGCCTGGCTCGGCGATCTGATGACCGCCGTGGCGCCGGCCGGCTGGCTGCGCAGCCTGCTGGTGGATGGCGTGATCGCCGGTGCCGGCGGCGTGCTGGTGTTTCTGCCGCAGATCGTGATCCTGTTTTTTTTCATCCTGGCGCTGGAGGAGTCCGGCTACCTGCCGCGGGCGGCTTTCCTGCTGGACCGCCTGATGGGCGGCGTGGGTCTGTCCGGGCGCTCATTCATCCCGCTGCTGTCCAGTTTTGCCTGCGCAATTCCCGGAATCATGGCCGCGCGCACGATCGCCAATCCGCGCGACCGCCTGGTCACGATCATGATCGCGCCGCTCATGACGTGTTCGGCGCGGCTGCCGGTTTACGCGTTGCTGATCGGTGCTTTCATTCCGCGACAGCAGGTATGGGGCGGCATCGAACTGCAGGGGCTGGTGCTGTTTTGCCTGTACGTGGCCGGGATCATCGGCGCGCTCGGGGTGGCCTGGGTGCTCAAGCGTTTCACGGCCCGTCGCCAGGTGCGCACCCTGATGATGGAACTGCCCACGTATCACTGGCCGACGCTGCGCAATCTGGCCATCGGGCTGTGGCAGCGGATCACGATTTTCGTTCGCCGTGTCGGCGGGATCATTCTGGCCCTGACGGTGTTGCTCTGGTTCCTGGCCAGTTTCCCGGCGCCCCCGGCCGGCGCGACCGGGCCGGCGATCGAATACAGCCTGGCCGGTACCCTCGGCCGAGGCCTGGCGGTGCTGTTCGAGCCGATCGGTTTCAATTGGCAGATCAGCATTTCGCTGGTGCCGGGGTTGGCGGCGCGTGAGGTGGCGGTCGGCGCGCTGGGCACCGTTTACGCCCTGTCCGCCACCGGTGAGGACACGGCCGGCGCGCTGACACCGCTGATCGCGCAGGGCTGGAGCCTGGCCACTGGCCTGTCGCTGCTGGCCTGGTATGTATTTGCGCCGCAGTGTCTGAGCACGCTGGCGACCATCAAGCGGGAAACCGGCGGTTGGCGTATGCCGTTGCTGGCGGCCGGCTACCTGTTTGCGCTGGCCTACCTGGCGTCGTTCATCACCTATCGCACGGCGCTTTGGCTGGGCGGCTGAGGCCCGACCGGACGTTCAGACCTGCGCCGCTGGCGCGGTCCCGGCCGCAAGCACCTGCCGGCCGGCTGCCATGATCTGTGCGACGGCGCGCTGGCCGCCGGCCGGCGCGCTCAGCGCGCGCCGCCACGCGCGAGCGCCCGGTTCGCCCTGAAACAGCCCGAGCAGCGGCCGCGCGAGGGCACTCAGCGGCGTACCGGCGGCGTGCCGCTCCCGCACGTAGTCCAGATATGCCGCCAGCACGGCGGCGCGCTCCGGCGCGGGCGCGTTCTGCCCGAACACCCGCCGGTCGGCGTCCGCCAGCAGCCAGGGCGAGTGATAGGCGGCGCGGCCGATCATCACCCCATCCACGTGCGAAAGGTGCGCCAGCGCCTGGTCGAGGTCGGTGACGCCGCCGTTGATGACGATTTCGAGCTCCGGGCGCAGGCGCTTGAGGCGGTAGACGGTCTCGTAGCGCAGCGGCGGGATTTCCCGGTTCTGGCGCGGCGACAGTCCGTCCAGCCAGGCCTTGCGCGCATGCACGGCGAAGTGCCGGCAGCCGGCTGCGGCGACGGTCTCGACGAAGGCGAACAAGTCCTCGTCGCGGTCAGTGCGGTCGATGCCGATGCGGCATTTGACCGTCACCGGCACGGCCACTGCCGCCTGCATGGCCGCCACGCATTCGCCGACCAGGGCGGGTCCGGCCATCAGACACGCCCCGAAGCGGCCTGACTGCACCCGGTCCGACGGACAGCCGACGTTCAGGTTGATCTCGTCGTAACCGAAGTCCGCCCCGAGGCGCGCCGCCTGCGCCAACTGCGCCGGATCGCTGCCGCCCAGCTGCAGGGCGATGGGATGCTCGGCCGGGCTGTAGGCGAGCAGGTAGTCCGGGTCGCCGCGCAGCAGGGCCTGCGCCGTCACCATCTCGGTGTACAGCAGCGTGCAGCGCGAGATCAGGCGATGCAGAAACCGCGCATGGCGATCGGTGCAGTCCATCATCGGCGCGACCGACAGGCGACGCGACAACGGGGCGGGGCAGGGGGCGTTCATGGCGCGGCATTGTGCCAGCCGCCGCGGGCGCGATTGACAGCGTCACCGGGCACGGTGTCTGATCGGCCGCGGCGTTCAGACCGAGCCCAGTCCCCAAGGAGAAACCGATGGCCGACCCGCAGATTGCCCAGAAGAGCCCCTTCGTCGAACCAACTGAGCCCGGCACCTACTGGTGGTGCGCCTGCGGCAAGTCCGGCGACCAGCCGTTCTGCGACGGCGCTCACAAGGGCACCGCCTTCACGCCGCTGCAGCATGACGTCACGGAAACCGCCACCCTGGCCTGGTGCGGCTGCAAGCACACCAAGACGCCGCCGTTCTGCGACGGCTCGCACCGCGCGCTGTAAGCCCCGTCGCGCTGCCCCGACGCCCGCGTTTTCAGGCGAAAGCGCGGGCGTCGCCATTTTCGGATCGACCGCCATGACCGAACCGACCACCCCGCTGTGGCAGCCGGATGCCCGGCGCATCGCGAATGCCAACCTGACGGCCTTCATCGCCCGCTATCTGCCGGGCCCCGATTACGCGCGGCTGTACGAGTGGTCGGTGGCCGAGCCGGCGGCGTTCTGGCAGGCGGTGTGGGATTTCTGCGGCATCGTCCACCACGCGCCGCCGCAGGCCGTGCTTGAACACGCCGAGCGCATGCCCGGCGCGGTGTGGTTTCGCGGCGCGACGCTGAATTTCGCCGAAAACCTGCTGCGCTACCGCGACGATCATCCGGCGCTGGTGTTTCGGGACGAGACCGGCGCGCGGCGGCAGCTCAGCTACGCGCAGCTCGCCGCGCAGGTCGGCGCCATCACGGCGGCGTTGCGGGAATTCGGCGTGCAACCGGGTGACCGGGTCGCGGGCTATCTGCCGAACGTGCCCGAGGCGATCGTCGCCGTGCTGGCGGCGGCGAGTCTGGGCGCGGTGTGGTCGTCCTGCTCGCCGGATTTCGGGCCGGGCGCGGTGCTGGACCGCTTCGGGCAGATCGCGCCCAAGGTCGTGTTCGTCTGCGATGGCTATCACTACAACGGCCGGCCGCAGGACCGCCGGGCCGCGGTGGCGCAGATCCTGGCCGGCCTTCCGAGCGCCGAGCAGGTGGTGGCGGTGTCCTGCGGCGGTGGGCGCGTGGCGCAGGCACCCGTGCCGCTGCACGACTGGGAGGCGCTGCTCGCCAGGCACGCCGGCACGGAGCCGGCCTTCACGCCGCTGCCCTTCGATCACCCGCTGTACGTGCTGTATTCGTCCGGCACCACCGGCGTGCCCAAGGGCATCGTGCACGGCGCCGGCGGCACGTTGCTGCAGCATCGAAAGGAACACGTGCTGCACACGGATCTGAAGCGCGAGGACCGGCTGATCTACTTCACCACCACCGGCTGGATGATGTGGAACTGGCTGGCCAGCGCCCTGGCCTGCGGCTGCACGCTGATCCTGTACGACGGCGCGCCGTTCGTGCGCCCGACCGAGCTGTTCGATATCGCCGAGCAGGAGGGGGTGACGGTGTTCGGCACCAGCGCCAAGTACCTGGCAGCGGCCGAAAAAGCCGGCTTGAAACCGGCGCAAAGCCACGACCTGTCGGCCCTGCGCACGCTGCTGTCCACCGGCTCGCCGCTGGCGCCGGAAGGCTTCGATTACGTTTACCGCGATATCAAGGCCGACCTGCTGCTGGCGTCGATCAGCGGCGGCACTGACCTGTGCGGCTGTTTCATCGCCGGCAACCCGATCGGCCCGGTCTACCGCGGCGAGTTGCAGGCGCGGGCGCTCGGCATGGCGGTGCGCGTCTACGACGAGGCCGGCCGCGAGCTGCTGGGCGAGAAGGGCGAACTGGTGTGCGTGAAGCCGTTTCCGTCCATGCCGGTCGGCTTCTGGAACGACCCCGACGGCAGCCGCTACCGGGCGGCGTATTTCGAGAAATTCCCCGGCGTGTGGTGCCACGGCGACTACGTGGCGCTGAACGCCCGCGGCGGCATGGTCGTGCACGGCCGCTCGGATGCGGTGCTCAATCCCGGCGGCGTGCGCATCGGCACCGCCGAGCTGTACCGCGAGGTGGAGCGCCATCCCGAAGTGCTGGAAGCGGTCGCCGTCGGCCGCGAGACCGGCGACGACGTCGAGGTGGCGCTGTTCCTGCGTCTGGCCGATGGCGTGGTGCTGGACGATGCCCTCCGGAAACGTCTGCGCGACGCCATCCGCAGCAACGTCAGCCCGCGCCACGTGCCGGCGCACATCGTTCAAGTGGCCGACATCCCGCGCACCATCAGCGGCAAGATCGCCGAGCTGGCGGTGCGCGAGGCCATCCATGGCCGGCCGGTCAAGAACCTCGACGCGCTGGCCAACCCGCAGGCGATCGCCCAGTTCCAGGGTCTGTTCAAGGCCTGCTGAGCTTTCGTCGGCCGTGCAGCGGGACGGAGCCCTCGTGGGAGCGCCCCCGCCACGAATCGCTGATTGCCCCTTCGGCCCGAGGGTGGGCCTCCCACAGTAGTTGGCGCCAGCCGTTCGACCTGGGGGCGGGCCTCCCGCCCCTGTCAAATTGTCGGCACCGGCCCCGGCGGTGGCGGCACTGGTGCCGGCTACACGGCGCCACGAGGGCATCGCGTATTCGTAACCTTATGAATCAATTAAAAAAATAAGTTGGCATCACGCTTGCTTAGTCCCGGCCTGACCCTTTGCACAGGAGCGAATCAGGCATGGCGACTCGGGAAGCGGATCTGGATCTGGGCGGCGTGGCCCCGAAGAAGGCCGGCAAGAAGAATCTGCTGATGATCGGCGGCGGCGTGCTGGCGCTGGTCGCCGCCAGCGTCGGCGGCACGGCCTTTCTGCTGGGCGGCAAGTCGGCCGAGCCGGCCGGCGACAAGCCGGCCAAGGCCGAAAAGGTCGTCATGCCGGCGGTTTACACCCCCCTGGAGCCGCCATTCGTGGTCAATTTCGATGACCAGGGGACGATCCGCTTCCTGCAGGTGTCGGTCGACGTCATGAGCCGCGACCCGAAGGTGGCGGAAGCGATCAAGCTGCACATGCCGGCCATCCGCGACCAGCTGATCATGCTGTTCAGCGACGCCGATTACGCGACCCTGAGCACCCGCGAGGGCAAGGACGCGCTGCGCGCGACGGCCCTCGACACGGTCAAGAAAATCCTCAAGGCCAACGACGTTTCGGCCCGCGTGGACGGGGTGTACTTCACCAACTTCGTGATGCAGTGACATGGCTCAGGACGAGCTGGTGTCCCAGGCCGAACTGAGCGCTCTGCTGGACGCAGCGCCGGCGGCGCAGCGATCGGTCGGCCGCGGCGTCGAGCCCTATGACCTCACGAGTCGCGTGCCGGCGCTGGACGGTGCCGACCTGCCGGCGCTGAACCGCATCACCGAGTATTTCTGCGAAGGCATGACGCGCAGCCTGACCCGCTATCTGGGTCGCGACACGCTGGTGTCGATGCGCAGCTCGCAGGTGCGCGAGTTTCGCGATTTCGTACACGCCCTGCCCGAGCGCGCCAGCGTGCGCGGGCTGGACATCGCGCCGCTGGCCGGTTCCGGCGTGCTGGTGCTGGAGCCGGCGCTGCTGTTCACGGTGGTGGAGAGCTTCTTTGGCGGCGGGCGCGCCTCCCCGCCGCCCAGTAGCCGCGAGCTGACCCCGACCGAGCGACGCATGCTCGGCAACCTGCTCGATCTGCTGCTGCCGGAGTTGCAGGCCGCCTGGGCGCCGGTGCTGCCGCTGAGCCCCGCGGTGGCGGCGAACGACGTCGACCCGCTGCTGGTCTCGCTGGTGGACCCGGCCGAGATGGTCCTGCTGCAAAGCTACGAAGTGGCGCTGCTGGGCGGCGGCGGCGATTTTCATCTGGCGCTGCCGATGTCGGCCCTGCAGGGCGTGTGGCCGGCGCTGCGGGCCGGAACACCGGCTCCTGTGTCCGATGACGGCGCCTGGCGCGCTGCCTTGCAGGCGCGGGTCCTCGACAGCAGCCTGTCGCTCAACGCGGTCGTGGCGCGCCGCCAGTCCACCTTGCGCCATGTCCTGGGCTTGCAGGTGGGCGAGCTGCTGACGTTCGAGCGCGCCGACGGCGCGCGGCTGGAGGTGGCCGGCACGCCGCTGTTCACCGGCGAGTTCGGCGTCTTTAACGGCAACAACGCCGTGTCGGTGACGGGCCACGTGCGCCGTGCATCGGCCGGCCCTGCAAATGGAACCCAGGGAGAACCCCGCTGATGGAACTCGAACTCGACCAGAACCTGGCCAACGACAGCCAGACCGCCGCCCCAGGCGCCGCGCCCGCGCTGCCGCGCAGCGGTGCCGACGTGGGTCTGGGGATGATCATGGATATTCCCATCACGCTGACGGTGGAAGTCGGCCAGGCGCGCATGAACATCGGTCGCCTGCTGGCGCTGGGTCAGGGCGCGGTGGTGGAACTGGACCGCGTGGCGGGCGAGCCGCTCGACGTGCTGGCCAACGGCACGCTGGTGGCGCGCGGTGAAGTGGTGGTGGTGGAGGACAAGTTCGGCATCCGCCTGACCGAGGTCGTCAGCCCGACCGATCGCGCCAGGGGCGTGCGCTGATGCGTGTTGCGCCGACCGTGTTGCTGCTGTGCCCACTGCCGGCGCTGGCGGCGCCTTCGATGCTGGCCGCCGGCAGTCAGGTGCTGGTCAGCCTGGCGCTGGTGGTGGCGCTGATCGGCGGTCTGTTCGTGCTGCTGCGCCGCTTGCAGCTGCGCACCGGCGGCGCCGGCAGCATCCGCACGCTGGCGGCCCACAGCGTCGGTACGCGCGAGCGGGTGGTGCTGCTGGAAGTGGCCGGCCGGCAACTGCTGGTCGGTGTCGCACCGGGGCGCGTGCAGGCGCTGCTGGTGCTCGGCGACGCGTCCGGCAGCGTGCCGACCAGCCCGTCGGCCGAGCCGTTTGCGAGCAGCCTGGATGCGGCCATCGGCGCGGCCGGGCGGGGAGCCCAGTGAAGCGCCTGCTGCTCGCGCTGCTGCTGCTGGCGCCGCTGCCGGCGCTGGCGCAGGCCGGCCTGCCGGCGCTGACGCTGACGCAGGCCGCCGGCGGCGGCCAGACCTGGAGCGTCAGCCTGCAGGTGCTGGCGGTGATGACCTTCCTGACGCTGCTGCCCGGCGTGCTGCTGGCGATGACGTCCTTCACGCGCATCGTGATCGTGCTGGCCATCCTGCGCCAGGCGCTGGGCACCGGCCAGACACCTTCGAGCCAGATTCTGGCCGGCCTGGCGCTGCTGCTGACGCTGTTCGTGATGGGGCCGGTTCTGAACCGCATCAACAACGAGGCGCTGCAGCCCTACCTGGAAGAGAAGCTCAGCCTGCCGGATGCCGCGCTCAAGGCCGCGGCGCCGCTGCGCGAGTTCATGCTGGCGCAGACCCGCGAGAGCGACATTGCCACCTTCGCCCGCATTTCCGGGCGCGAAGCGGCTTTCGAGAGCCCGGACGCGGTGCCGTTCACGCTGCTGACGGCGGCGTTCGTGACCAGTGAGCTGAAGACCGCGTTCCAGATCGGATTTCTGCTGTTCATCCCGTTCGTGGTCATCGATCTGGTGGTGGCCAGCGTGCTGATGTCGCTGGGCATGATGATGCTGTCGCCAATGGTCATTTCCCTGCCGTTCAAGATCATGCTGTTCGTGCTGGTCGACGGCTGGGCGCTGGTGATGGGCACGCTCGCCGGCAGTTTCTACCAGTGAGCGCCGCGTCGTGACCTCCCAAACCGTTCTCGACGTCGGCCGCGACGCGCTGTGGATGTGCCTGCTGCTGGCCGGCGGGCCGCTGCTGGCGATGCTGCTGGTCGGGCTGCTGGTCGGCATGCTGCAGGCCGCCACGCAGATCAACGAGATGACCTTGAGCTTCGTGCCCAAGCTGATCGTGATGGCCATGCTGCTGGTGCTGACCGGCCCGTGGCTGCTGCAAACGCTGGTCGACTACACCCACCGGCTGGTCACCGGCATTCCGGGCCTGATCGGCTGATGGACATCGACAGCGCCCGCATCGGTGCCTGGGTCGGCCAGTTCTTCTGGCCGTTCCTGCGCCTGTCGGCGTTCCTGCTGGCGGCGCCGGTGTTCGGTGCCCGCAGCGTGCCGGTGCGGGTGCGCATCACCATTGGCCTGGCGCTGACGGTGGTGCTGCTGCCCACGCTGCCGGCCGCGCCGGCGCTGGATGTGCTCTCGCCGCTGGGCGTGCTGACGGCCGTGCAGCAGATCGGCATCGGGGTGCTCGGCGGGTTCCTGCTGCAACTGTTCCTGGCCGCGCTGAGTTTTGCCGGCGAGATGGTGTCGCTGGGCATGGGCCTGGGTTTTGCCTCGCTGGTCGATCCGCAAAACGGCGTCAGCGTGCCGCTGCTGGCGCAGCTGTACGTGATGCTGGTGATCCTGCTGATGCTGGCGGTCGACGGCCACCTGCTGCTGCTGGAACTGCTGGCCAGGAGCTTCACCACCCTGCCGGTGGGGCCGGTCGGGCTGCGTTTTGACGATTTCCGGGCCGTGGCCGGTTTCGTCAGCGACATGTTCGCGCTCGGCCTGCTGGTGGCGCTGCCGGCGGTGACGGTGCTGCTGGTGGTGAATCTGGCCTTTGCGGTCATCAGCCGCGCGGCGCCGCAGCTGAACCTGTTCGCGATCGGCTTTCCGGTGTCGCTGCTGGTCGGCCTGCTGATCGTGCTGCTGACGCTTCCGGCGCTGCCCGGTCAGTGGGACGGCATCTTCGGCCAGGCCACGGCGCGCCTGTCGGCGTTGTTCGGAGGTCGCTGAGATGGCCGAAGACAGCGGTCAGGAACGCACAGAAAAGGCCACTCCCAAGCGCCTGCAGGACGCCCGTGACAAGGGCCAGGTGGCGCGCTCGCGGGAGCTGAACTCGGCCGCGCTGGTGCTGCTGGGCGCCGGCGGCCTGTGGGCGCTGGGCGATCGCATCGGCGCCAGCCTGCTCGGGCTGATGCGCCGCGGCTTTGCGTTCGACCGGGCGACCGCGCTCGACCCGACCGCCCTGGCGGCGCGGCTTGGCGAGGCCAGCGGGCAGGCTCTGCTGGCGCTGGCGCCGTGGCTGGTGCTGGCGGTCGCGGCCGCCGCCGCGGCACCGCTGCTGCTGGGCGGGTTTCTGCTCTCGGGCGAGAACCTGCAGCCGAAATTCGAACGCCTGGACCCGGTCAAGGGCCTCAAGCGCGTGTTCTCGGCCCAGGGCGCGATGGAGACCGGCAAGGCGCTGGCCAAGTTTCTGGTGCTGGGCGGAATCGCCCTGCTGGTGATGCGCCAGATGGCGCCGGCCCTGCTGGGCCTGGGCGGCGAGCCGATGCCGGTGGCTTTGCTGCACGCGGCGGAACTGACGGCGCGGGCGTTTTTCCTGACCGCGCTGGGCCTGCTGCTGATTGCTGCCGTGGACGTGCCGTTCCAGCTGTGGAACCACGCCAAGCAGCTGCGCATGACCCGCCAGGACATCAAGGACGAGATGAAGGAAAGCGAGGGCCGCCCGGAAGTGCGCGGGCGCATCCGCCAGCGCCAGCAGGAGCTGTCGCGCCGCCGGATGATGCAGGACGTGCCGACCGCCTCGGTGGTGGTGACCAATCCCACTCACTACGCGATTGCCCTGCGTTACGACGTGGGCGGCAACGGCGCGCCCAAGTTGGTGGCCAAGGGCGCCGATCTGGTCGCCCAGCAGATCCGGGCGCTGGCCAAGGAGCACGGCGTGCCGATCCTGGAGCAGCCGCCGCTGGCGCGCGCCTTGTACTACAGCACCCGCCTGGGCGCGGAAGTGCCGCGCGAGTTGTACGCCGTGGTGGCGCAGGTACTGGCCTATGTCTACCAGCTGCGCACGTTGATGGCGGCCGGTCGCTACAACCTGCCCGACCTGCAGCCGCTGCCGGTCCCCGACGAGTTGCAACGCCCGCGCGGCGGCGTTGCGCACTGATGACGCCAAGGAGTTCCTGACGTGAGTACCGCAACACTGGGCACGGGCAATTTGCGCGCGCTGGTCGGGCTGGGTCTTGGCACGCCGCTGCTGGTGCTGACGCTGCTGGGCATGATGCTGGTGCCGCTGCCGCCGCTGCTGCTGGACCTGCTGTTCACGTTCAACATCGCGCTGTCGCTGGTGGTGCTGCTGGTGGCGGTATATGCGCTGCGGCCGCTGGACTTCGCGGTCTTTCCGACCCTGCTGCTGGTGGCGACCCTGCTGCGACTGGCCCTGAACGTGGCCTCCACGCGCCTGGTGCTGCTGGAGGGCCACACCGGCCCCGGCGCCGCCGGGCACGTGATCGAGGCCTTCGGCTCGTTCGTCATCGGCGGCAATTACGCGGTGGGTCTGGTGGTGTTCGTGATCCTGATGATCATCAACTTCGCGGTGGTCACCAAGGGCGCCGGGCGGGTGTCGGAAGTCAACGCCCGCTTCACCCTGGACGCCATGCCCGGCAAGCAGATGGCGATCGACGCCGACCTGTCGGCCGGCGTCATCACCCAGCAGCAGGCGCAGACGCGGCGCGAGGAAGTGCGCCAGGAAGCCGACTTTTACGGCGCCATGGACGGCGCCAGCAAGTTCGTGCGCGGTGACGCCATCGCCGGCGTCCTGATCCTGGTCATCAACATCCTGGGCGGCATCGCCATCGGCATGGGCCAGCACGGCATGGAAGCGGGTGACGCCATGCGCGTGTTCAGCCTGCTGACCATCGGCGACGGCCTGGTCGCGCAGGTTCCCTCGCTGCTGCTGTCGGTGGCGGCCGCCATCCTGGTGACGCGCGTGTCGCAGGCGCAAAACATCGCCAACCAGGTCAGCAGCCAGCTGTTGGCCAACCCGACAGCGCTGACCATGGCCGGCGGGCTGGTCGGAATCCTGGGGCTGGTGCCGGGCATGCCGCACTTCGCCTTTCTGGCGCTGGGCGCGGCGCTGGGCGCGGCGGCCTGGCAGATACGCAAGCGCCAATCCACCGCCACCGACAGCCCGCCCACCGGCGCCCAGGCCCTGCCGGCGCCCGACGAGCACAAGGAGCTGGGTTGGGAAGAGGTGGCCGGCGTGGACCTGGTGGGCCTGGAGGTCGGCTACCGGCTGATTCCGATGGTGGACAAGGCGCAGGGCGGCGAGCTGCTCACGCGCATCAAGGGCGTACGCAAGAAGCTGTCGAAGGAACTGGGCTTCCTGCTGCAGCCGGTGCACATCCGGGACAACCTGGATCTGACGCCCGGCGGCTACCGCATCACGCTGATGGGCGCGACGGCCGGGCAGGGCGAGCTGATGCCGGACCGGGATCTGGCCATCAATCCCGGCCAGGTGAGCACGCCGGTGCCGGGCATCGCCACCAAGGACCCGAGCTTCGGCCTGGATGCGCTGTGGATCGAGCGGGGCCTGCGCGAGCAGGCGCAGATGGCCGGCTACACCGTGGTCGACCCGGCCACCGTGGTGGCCACGCACCTGTCGCAGGTGCTGATGCGCTCGGCCCACGAACTGCTCGGCCACGAGGAAGTGCAGCAGCTGCTGGACCGCCTGGCCGCGCAGGCGCCCAAGCTGGTCGAGAACCTCACCCCCAAGGTCCTGCCGCTGGGCACGGTCCTGCGCGTGCTGCGCAACCTGCTGCAGGAGGGCGTGCCGGTGCGGGATCTGCGCAGCATTGCCGAGTCTTTGGCGGAGCACGGGGCGCGCAGTCAAGATCCCGACGTCCTGACCGCCCTGGTGCGGGTGGCGATCGGCCGCGGCATCGTGCAGGAGATCTTCGGAATGGCCCCAGAGCTAGCACTGATGACGCTTGACCCGGAGTTGGAACGCATCTTGCTGAAGGCCGTGCAAGGCGGCGACGGCGCCCTGGGTCTTGAGCCCGGACTGGCCGAACGCCTGCGCGGATTGCTGGCCGACGCGGCGCAGCGCCAGGAGCTGCTCGGTCAGCCGGCGGTGCTGGTGGCACCGAATGCGCTGCGGCTGTGGCTGGCGCGCTTCGTGCGCCACCTGGCGGTGGACCTGAAGGTGCTGGCCTACGAAGAGCTGCCGGAGAACCGCCAGGTGCGGGTGGTCGCAAACATCGGTGGGCGCTGAATCGCGTCCGCCCCGACACGGAGACACGAGCATGCAGATCAAGCGCTACAGCGCCCCGGACATGCGCCGGGCACTACACCTGGTGCGTCAGGCCCAAGGCTCGCAGGCCGTCATCCTGTCCAGTCGCCGCCTGCCGGACGGGGTCGAGGTGATCGCCGCCGACGAGTATGACGCCGCCCTGGTCGAGCGCCTGGCGGCGGCCAATGACGGCGACGCCTTGCCGCCCGGCACCGGCACGAAACTGCCGCCGGCCTCCCCGGGCAAGCCGGCCGCCCCGGCCGATCTTGACCGGATCTCGTGGGCGGTCGACCCGGCCATCGCCCAGCTGCGAAGCGAGCTGAGCACGCTGCGCGCATTGCTGGAAGCGGAGCTGCGCCAGTCGGCGGTCGTTCGCCGCAGTCCCTTGCAGACGCAGCTGGCCCAGTACCTGGAGCAGCTGGGGTTGGCGCCGCAACTGATCGGCTCCCTGCTGGAACAGCTCACCGAAACGAAGGACATTGCCGCCGCCTGGCGCGAAGTGCTCAGCGTGCATCTGGCCGCGCGCGTCCCGATCGCCGCTGACGACATGCTGGCCCAGGGTGGCGTGGTCGCTCTGCTGGGCCCGACCGGCGTTGGCAAGACCACCACCATCGCCAAGCTGGCAGCGCGCTTCGTGCGCGAGCACGGCGCCCGGCACCTGGGTTTGCTGACCACCGACAACTACCGCATCGGCGCCCACGAACAACTGCAAAACTACGGTCGCCTCCTGAGCGTGCCGGTACAGATGGTGGACTCGGCGGAGGACTTGGGCACGGCCCTGGCGGCGCTGGCCAACAAGCGCCTGGTGCTGGTCGACACCGCCGGCATGAGTCAGCGCGACCTGCGCCTTGGCGAGGCCCTGACCGGCCTGCGCCGCGACGGCCTGCGCAGCTACCTGACCCTGGCCAGCAATGCGCACGAGACGATGCTGGACGAGGCCATCACCACCTTCGGCGCATTGCCGCTGTCCGGCTGCGTGCTGACCAAGCTCGACGAATGCCCGAGCCTGGGCGCGGCGCTGTCGGCGGTCATTCATCACCGTCTGCCCGTGGCCTGCGTCACCGACGGCCAACGCGTGCCCGAGGATCTGCGCCCGGCGCGCGCCCGCGATCTGATCAGCATCGCAGCCCAGCGCGTGCGCAGCCGCGCCGACCAGGCTGCGGGCGCCACCCCGGCCGGCAGGTTCAGCCCGGTGGCTGCTCATGCTTGAGGCGGTCTTCGACCAGGCGCGCGGCCTGCGCACCGCCAAGCCGGTGCAGGTGATCGCGATCACCGGCGGCAAGGGCGGCGTTGGCAAAACCAATGTGTCGGTGAACCTCGGCATGGCACTGGCCCAGCGCGGCCTGGGCGTGATGCTGCTGGACGCCGACCTTGGCCTGGCCAACGTGGACGTGCTGCTGGGTCTGAAACCGCGCTGGACCCTGGCTGACGTGCTGGCCGGCGAGCGCGAGCTCGAGGAAGTCATCGTGCGCGGCCCGGCCGGGCTGCGCATCGTTCCGGCGGCTTCCGGCGTGGCCGGCATGGCCGATCTGCCGCCCAGCGTCTACGGCGGCCTGATCCAGGCCTTCGGGCAACTGGCGGTCGATCTTGACGTGCTGCTGGTGGATACCGCCGCGGGCGTGTCGGAAGGCGTGATGAGCTTCGCCCGCGCAGCGCAGGACGTGCTGGTCGTGGTGTGCGACGAGCCAGCTTCGCTGGCCGACGCCTATGCCTTGATCAAGCTGCTCAACACCCAGCACGGCGTGAGCCGGTTTCGCGTGCTGGCGAACATGGTTCGCCGGGCCCGCGACGGCCGCGAGCTGTTCGGCAAGTTGCTGTCGGTATGCGACCAGTACCTGGACGTGGTGCTGGAGTTCGCCGGAGTGGTGCCGTTCGACGACTACCTGCGCAAGGCCGTGCAGCGCCGCCAGGCGGTCGTCGAGGCGTTTCCACGCAGCCCGGCGGCGTTTGCGCTGCGCCAGCTGGCGCAGCAGGTGGAACAGTGGCCGCGCGCCCCGGGCGCCAGCGGCCATCTTGAGTTTTTCTTCGAGCGCATGTTGCAGCCGGCGACGGCTGCGTTGGGAGGTTCAGCATGAGCGCAGTTCTGGCATACAAGAAAACGGCCCGGCCGGAGGTTTGTGCCCACGAGGTCGACCGGCTGGTGCAGGTGCACGCGCCGCTGGTCAAGCGAATCGCCTACCACCTGCTGGCCCGCCTGCCGGCCAGCGTGCAGGTGGACGACCTGATCCAGGCCGGCATGATGGGCCTGATGGAGGCGGCGCGACGCTTTGACGACGGCCAGGGCGCCAGTTTCGAGACCTACGCCGGCATCCGCATCCGCGGCACCATGCTCGACGAGCTGCGCCGCGGCGGCTGGCTGCCGCGCACTGCGCTGCGCAAGCTGCGCCAGTTGACGGAAGCCACCCGCGCCGCCGAACGCGAGCTGGGCGGCGAGGCGCCCCCGGAGGCGATTGCCCGCCATCTGGGCATGGACCTGGACAGCTACTACACGCTGGTGCGCGAGGCCTCAGAGTTCGGCGTGGTGCGCTTTGCCGACCTGGGCGGCGAGGACGACGAACCCTGGGAGAACGGCATCGCCGACTCCGCTCCCGGCCCGCAGGCGCAGGTCGAAGAGGATGACATCCGGGCCCGCATCGCCGGCGCCGTGGACCTGCTGCCGCCGCGCGAGAAGCTGGTCATGTCGCTGTACTACGAGCAGGAACTGAACCTGCGCGAGATCGGCGAGGTGCTGGGCGTGAGCGAGTCGCGCGTGTGCCAGATCCACGGCCAGGCCCTGCTGCGCCTGCGCGCCCGCCTGGGCGGCGGAGCCTGAGCCATGGATATTCTGAGTTTTGCCGGCGTGGCGATGGCCTTCATCGCCATTCTGGGCGGCAACGCGCTGGAGGGCGGGCATCTGAGCTCGCTGGTACAGCCAACGGCCTTTCTGATCGTCGGCGGTGGCACCGTCGGTGCGGTCATGGTGCAAACGCCCCTGCCGATCTTTCTGAAAGGCCTGAAGATGGCCGGCTGGGTGTTCATGCCGCCCAAGGTGGACGTCAAGTCAGCGATCGAAAAGATCGTCGAGTGGGGCAACGTGGCCCGCCGCGAGGGCCTGCTCGGCCTGGAAAGCGCGTCGGAAGCGGAAACCGACCCGTTCATGAAGAAGGGCCTGCAACTGCTGGTCGACGGCAGCGAACCGGACACCATCCGCGGCGTGCTGGAGGTCGAGGTAACCGCCACCGAGCACCAGGAGAACGCCGCCGCCAAGGTCTACGACGGCTTCGGCGGTTACTCGCCGACCATCGGCATCATCGGCGCGGTGATGGGCCTCATTCACGTGATGGAAAACCTGTCCGATCCGAGCAAGCTCGGCCCCGGTATCGCCGTGGCCTTCGTGGCCACCATCTACGGCGTGGCGCTGGCCAATCTGTTCTTCCTGCCGATGGCGACCAAGATCAAGGACGTGGTGCATCACCGCAGCCAGTTCAAGGAGCTGACCATCGAGGGTCTGGCGGCCATCGCCGCCGGCGAGAACCCGCGCAACATCGAGTTGAAGCTGCAGGGCTACCTGCACTGAGAAGGCGGCCATGGCGCGCAAGAAAAAACACGAGGAACACGTAAACCACGAGCGCTGGCTGGTCTCGTACGCCGATTTCATCACGCTGCTGTTCGCGTTCTTCGTGGTGCTTTACTCGGTGTCCTCGGTCAACGAGGGCAAGTACCGGGTGCTGTCGGACTCGATGCTGGCCTCGTTTCGCTCGCCGACCAAATCGTTGATGCCGATCCAGGTCGGCAGCGTTTCGAAGGTGCCCTCCAGCCGCGCGGTGGAGCTGCCGCCGATGGTCGCCAACCGCATCATCGATCGGAAAGCGAAATCACCTCAGCCGGCCGGTGCCGCTGGCGCCGGCCTCACGGGCCAGACGCCGCAGGAGGCCCTGCACAAGGTGGCCAACGACCTGGCGCGGGCCTTCGAGCCCCTGATCGCGCAGGATCTGGTCACCGTGCGCGAAGGGCAGCTGTGGGTGGAGGTCGAGATCCGCGCCGCCGTGCTGTTCGCTTCCGGCAGCGCGGCCATCATGCCGCAGGCCCTGCCGGTGGTTGACCAGGTGGTCGGCATTCTGGGCGCCGTGCCCAATTCCGTGCGGGTGGAGGGTTACACCGACAACGTGCCGATCAACACCGGGCAGTACCGCTCCAACTGGGATCTGTCCGCGGCCCGCGCCGGCAGCATGGTGCACCACCTGCTCGCCGAGGGCCTGGACCCGCTGCGCCTGTCCCTGGCCGGCTATGGCGAGTACCGGCCGATCGACGACAACACTACCGAGGCCGGCCGAAACCGCAACCGACGCGTGGTTCTGGTGGTGCTGGCGACGCCCGACGCGGCGGCGCAGCGCGACCTCCAGACGAGCCTCGCGGCACCGCCCGCGCCGCCGCCGGACGGTCTGCGCCTGCCGGGCGGCGTGCCAAGCCCGCTGTCCCTGTTGCAGGCGCAGCCGGACGCGCCGCTCGCGCCGGCACCGGCGCCGGCTGTGACCGCAACTTTGTCCGCCCCAGCGACGGTGGACCTGGCGCCGCCGCCTAGCGCGCGCTGGCCGGCGGACCGACGCGCGGCCGGTCAGGTGCCGGACTTCGTGCCGGCGCCGGGGCGCCCGCCCATCGCACCGGCGCTGTGATCCCGCGCGCCGATTAAACCGGCTGCGTCGACCTGCTAAGGTTTTCTGATGTGCCGCCGCGCCGCCGCGTGCGCGGCGCCGGCCCATCGGCGGAAACCCCCAATGCAGACGCGATTTCCGGATTCTGTGCGCGCCACCGCGAGCGGCGCGGCGGTCGAACGCATCGTGCGCAAATGCGTGCACTGCGGCTTTTGCAACGTCACCTGCCCCACGTTTCAGGTCCGCCGCGACGAACTGGACGGCCCGCGTGGGCGCATCTACCAGATCAAGCAGGCCATCGAGACCGGCGCTGGCCTGCCCACCCTGCGCACGCACCTGGACCGCTGCCTCAGCTGCCGTGCCTGTGAGACCACCTGCCCGGCCGGCGTGGAGTACGGGCAGGTGCTCGACTATGGGCGTGAGCTGGCGGAGCGGGCGGCGCCGCGCGGCCGGACTGAGCGGCTTGCGCGCTGGGGGCTGCGCCGGGTACTGCCGCACGGGCGGCGCTTTTCCGCCCTGCTGGGCCTTGGCCGACTGGCGCGCCCACTGTTGCCGGCCGGCCTGAAAGCCCTGATCCCGCCGACCCGCACGGCCGGGCCACGGCCGACCACCCGCCACGCCCGGCGCATGCTGCTGCTGGCCGGCTGCGTGCAGGACGCGCTCGACCCGCGCATCAACGCTGCCGCCGCGCGGGTGCTGGACCGCCTCGGCATCTCGCTGGAGGTGACTGCCGGCGCCGGCTGCTGCGGCGCCATCAGCCATCACCTGACGGCCGGGGACGAGGCGCTGGATTTCATGCGCCGCAACATCGATGCCTGGTGGCCACAGCTGCAGGCCGGCGCCGAGGCGATCGTGATCAGCGCCAGCGGCTGCGCAGTGCAGGTCAAGGACTACGGCCGCCTGCTGGCGCACGATCCGGCCTACGCCGAGCGGGCGCAGACAATCGCCGCCAGCGCCAGGGACCTGTCGCAGATCCTGGCCGCAGAAGACCTGTCCGCCCTCACGCCGGCCCACGGCGCGCCGCGCCGCATCGCCTTCCAGAGCCCCTGCACCCTGCAACACGGCCAGCGCCTGGGCGGCGTGGTGGAAGGGCTGCTGCGGCGGGCCGGCTTTGAACTGCTGCCGGTAGCGGACGGGCACCTGTGCTGCGGCGCAGCCGGCACCTATGCACTGCTGCAGCGCGAGCTGTCGGACGAGCTGCGCCGACGCAAACTGGACAACCTCGCGGCGGTCGAGCCGCAGCTGATCGTCACCGCCAACATCGGCTGCCTGAGTCACCTGCAGGGGAGGGCGCCAGTTCCGGTGCGCCACTGGATCGAGCTGTTTGACCCGGCTGCGTGAAGCGGCGCGCGTCTGTTTGGCCAGACTGACAAGGGCGTGCTATCCACGGACGACCCGCGCTGGGCAGACGGCACGCTGTCCGCGTGACAAACGCCGCTGCAGTTCTTCGCCCACGCCCTGGCCAATGCTCACCCCGCCTCAAGCCCAGTCCATCAACCCCGTATTGCACTTGGGATTTGAAACCGCCCCGGAATCCGGGGCGGTGGCGGACTGGACCCCGGCCTTCGCCGGGGTGACGATGGATGGGCTGGGGTGACGACGGGCGGTTGGCGGGATGACGGCGGAGGGCGGCAACCTCCAACCCCGAGCCTTCCGGTGAGAATTGTGACGCGGCGTCCGACACCTTCGTCATTCCGGCGAAGGCGGGAATCCAGTGCCGTGCCCGTGACTGGACCCCGGTTTGCGCCGGGGCGACGGCGGAGGCGGGGTGACGACAGGCTTTCGCCGGGGCGAAGGCGGGACGACGGCGAGGGCGGAGTCATGGTGGCGGGTAGCCGCTACGCCGCATGCAGACTTGCGATGCTGTGATCGGGAGACGGGGACGGCTGTTGCGGCATCCTGAATCAAGGATGCGCTTTGATTTATCTTGGAGTGCGAACCTAAAATAAAACCGGCCCTTGTTATAGGTTCCGCCCTCCATGCACCGACCCGTTCCCGGTCGCTACGTCAGCGTCACGACAGCCGGCGAGCCGTTCCAGGCCTTCGTGCCGGCGCCGCTGCCGCCGGAGCCGCCGGTGGTGTGGTCGGCGGCGCTGCGGCGGCGCTTCGATGCGGCGCTGGTGGCACTCGGGCGGCTGGACGCCGTCACCGCCCTGCTGCCCAACGCGGCGCTGCTGCTGTACAGCTTCGTGCGCAAGGAGGCGGTGCTGTCCTCGCAGATCGAGGGCACGCAATCCTCGCTGGCGGACCTGCTGCTGTACGAGATCGACGAGCAGCCCGGCGTGCCGGTGGACGATGCGCGCGAGGTCAGCCGCTGCGTGGCAGCGCTGGAACACGGCCTGGCGCAGCTGCGCGGCGGGATGCCGCTGTGCACCCGCCTGCTGTGCGAGATGCACAAGGTGCTGCTGACGCATCCCGGCGGCCGGGGCAAGACGCCCGGTGAAGTGCGCCGCTCGCAGGTGTGGATCGGTGGCACCCGGCCCGGCAACGCGATCTTCGTGCCGCCGCCCGCCGATGCAGTGCCGGATGGCCTGGCGTCGCTCGAGCGCTTCCTGAACGACGACCCCGAGCCCGTGCCACCGCTGATCAAGGCGGCGCTGGCCCACGTGCAGTTCGAGACCATCCACCCGTTTCTGGACGGCAACGGGCGCCTCGGGCGGCTGCTGATCGTGCTGCAACTGGTGGCCGACGGCGTGCTGCGCGAGCCGATGCTGTATCCCAGTCTGTTCTTCAAGACACATCGGGCGCTGTACTACGAGCTGCTCAACGAGGTGCGCCTGCGCGGGGACTGGGAGCGCTGGCTGGACTTCTTCGCCGAGGGCATCGAGGCGAGCGCGAAGCAGGGCGTGGCCACGGCGAATGCGCTGCTCAAGCGGGTCAACGGGGATCGCGACCGCATCGCCGGCCTGGGCCGGGCGGCGGCCTCGGCGCTGGCGGTACACCAGGCGCTGCAGCGTCAGCCGATCGCCACCTCGGCCGCGCTGGTCAAGGCTACAGGGCTCACACCGGCCACGGTCAACAAGTCGCTGGCGCATCTGGAGCGCATCGGTATCGTGGGTGAAGTCACCAACCGGCAGCGTGGCCGCGTGTTCAGCTATCGCAAGTACGTCGAGGAACTGGCGGCCGAACTGGAGGAGCGCAGATGAGTCAGTTCGCCTTCCTGCAGGGCGAGTGGGCACCGGTGTTCCAATCCGCGGCACAGGCGGAGGGCGCCGTAAACGCTGACCCGCGCACGGCCTGCTTCTACGCCCGGCGCGCGCTGGAACTTGCGTTGAGCTCGCTCGCCGAACTGTTGTGGCGCGAGACGGCAGCAATGAACCTCGACAACTTCGTGGTGCGTCCCCAGCGCCGCATCGCGGAGAAGACGCCCAGGCCGACGCTTGGGCTGTCCTGCCGCCGGATGCGCTCGCGGAGCTTTCGCACCAGGTCGCGGGGCTACCGTCGGAACTCGACCCGGAGAATGGGCTGCTGCCGAGCGCAGTGACCCGAGCCAACGCGACATGGCGCTAAACGGAAGCGGGCCGAGGCCCGGGACCGGCGGTTGAATCAGGCGCCCTTGCCCCACCCGGTGCGGACTCCAGGGCCTGTGCCGGCATCGATTCGGGCCGCATGCCGTAAGATTTCTCGCTCGTCGCAGGAAGGCGAGCCTGCCTTCTGGAGCCTGTTTGATGTCCACCGAAACCCTGTACGCCACCCCGGTCAACGACTACCCGCGCACGGCGGACGTGGAGCGGCCGGAGCCGGCCGGCGCCGAGCGCGCGGCGCTGGAGGCGCGCATCCGCGAGCTGCTGAAGGCCCAGGACGCCGTGCTGGTGGCGCACTACTACGTGGACGACGCGCTGCAGGCGCTGGCCGAATCCAGTGGCGGCTACGTGTCGGACTCGCTCGACATGGCGCGCTTTGGCCACGAGCATCCGGCCTCGACGCTGATCGTTGCCGGTGTGCGCTTCATGGGCGAGACGGCCAAGATCCTGAACCCGGAAAAGCGCGTGCTGATGCCGGAACTGGAAGCCACCTGTTCGCTGGACCTGGGTTGCCCGATCGACCGATTCGCGGCGTTCTGCGATGAGCACCCGGACCGCACGGTGGTCGTGTACGCCAACACCTCGGCGGCGGTGAAGGCCCGCGCGGACTGGATGGTGACCTCGTCCTGCGCGGCGGACATCGTGGCGCACCTTCGCGATCAGGGGCAGAAAATCCTGTGGGCGCCGGACAAGCACCTGGGCGCCTACATCCGCGAGCAGACCGGCGCCGACATGCTGCTGTGGGACGGCGCCTGCATCGTGCACGAGGAGTTCAAGGGCGCCGAGCTGGAGGCGCTGCGACGCGAGCACCCCAAGGCCAAGGTGCTGGCGCACCCGGAAGCGCCGGCCAGCGTCGTCGCCCAGGCCGACGTGGTCGGCTCCACCAGCCGCATGGTGCAGGCGGTGCGCGACATGGACGCCGACGAGTTCATCGTCGCGACCGACCGCGGCCTCTTCCACAAGATGCGCCAGCTGGCCCCCGGCAAGCGCCTGATCGAGGCGCCCACCGCCGGCAAGAGCGCCACCTGCCGCAGCTGCGCGCACTGTCCGTGGATGGCCATGAACAGCCTGAGCGCGTTGCGGCACGCGCTCGAAACCGGCGCCGGCGAGATTCACGTCGACCCGGTCATCGGCGCCCGCGCGCGGTTGCCGATCGAGCGCATGCTGGACTTCACACGCCGGCAGAAGCTCCAGAGTGCCGGCGATGCCTGAGAGTGTGTGACATCACGCTCTCAAGGCGTCCAGGGATGGTCGGTCGCGGATGGAGCATGTAAGTGCTCGATCCGCGGGAGCACGTCCGGGCGTGTACCGGACGTGCGAAAGAAGAAATGCACAGGACGTGCATTTCTTCACAAACTCAGAGCGGCGCGCTCAGGCGGGGCTGATGTGCGCCTGGCCGTGGCTGAGCACGACGACGCTGCGCTCCACCGCCACGGTGCGGAACGCAATGCCGTCGGTCTCTTGCCAGATTTCCGTGCGCAGCGTCTCGCCGGGATAGACCGGCGCCGAGAAGCGCACGCGCAGTGTTGTAAGCCGCGCCGGGTCGTAGTCGCACAGCGTGCTCAGCAGCGCGTGGCCGGCCACGGCGAAGGTGCACAGGCCGTGCAGGATGGGCCGCTCGAAACCGGCGGCGCGCGCCACGGCCGGGTCGGCGTGCAACGGGTTCAGGTCTCCGCACAAGCGGTACAGCAGGGCCTGCTGGGGCAGGGTGGGTAGCTCGCAGACCGCGTCCGGTTCACGCTCGGGTGTCGGTGCCAGACGCATGGGCGCCGGATCAGCGCCGCCGCAGCCGCCGTCGCCGCGGCAGAAGGTGCTGCTGTCCAGCGTGGCGATCAGTGCGTCGCTGGCGGCATCGTGCAGCGTGCGCCGGCTGTAGACGATGGCGCCCTTGTCCGGTCCCTTGTCGTTGATGCCGACCACGCGCGTGCGGCCGATTACCTCACCGCTGGCCGGCAGCGGCCGGTGCAGGGTCAGGCCCTGCTCGGCATGCACCAGGCGCACCCAATCGACGCCGGTGGCCGGATCCTTCATCCAGAAACCGGGGTAGCCCAGCACCACCGCCTGCGTGGGCAGGGCCTGCGGGGCCTGCTCGTAGACGAAGGGCAGTTGCCGGGTATCGACCGGGTCGGCGCCCAGGCCGACCGCCAGTGCATAGAGCTGGCTGTCGCGCACGCTGTAGGTCTGGCGCACCTCGGGCACCGGCCAGGCCAGCAGGCGCTGGTAGTCGATGGCCATCAGATGGGATCCCAGGCGAACACGTCGGCCGACACGGCCAGCGGGTAGAACTGCTCGGCGAACGCCGCCGGCAGGCGCTCGGCCAGCTGCTCGGGGGTCCAGCCGCCGTCGCGGTGGATGGAGCGCAGCGGGCGCGATTGCGACATCAAAAACACCTCGTTGGCGCGCACGGCGAAGATCTGGCCGTTGACCGCGGCGGCCGCGTCGGACAGCAGAAACACCGCCACCGGCGCGATCTTGTCCGGCGTCATGCGCTTCAGGCGCTCGACGCGCGCCTGCTGCTCGGGCGTGTCTGTCGGGATGGCGCCGATCATGCGGCTCCAGGCGAACGGCGAGATGCAGTTGCTGCGCACGCCAAAGCGCTGCATGTCGAGCGCGATCGACTTCGACAGCCCGACGATGCCGAGCTTGGCGGCGGCGTAGTTGGCCTGGCCAACGTTGCCGATCAGGCCGGAGGTGGAGGTCATGTGCACGAAGGCGCCGCCGCCCTGTTCGCGGTACAGCGGCGCCACGGCGCGGCTCAGGTAAAACGAGCCGAACAGGTGCACCTGGATCACGGCCGTGAAATCGTCCGGCGACATTTTGTGAAAGATGCCGTCGCGCAGGATGCCGGCGTTGTTGACCACGCCGTCCACGCGGCCGAAGGCGTCGAGCGCCGTCTGCACCATGGCCTGCGCGCCGTCCCAGGAGGCCACCGAGTCGGTGCTGGCCACAGCCTCCCCGCCAGCGGCGCGGATTTCGTCCACCATGCGCTGGGCGGGGCCAAGGTCACTGCCCTCGCCGCCGACCGAGCCGCCGATGTCGTTGACCACCACCCGCGCGCCCTGCGCGGCGGCCAGGCGCGCGATGCCCCCGCCGATGGCGCCACCGCCGCCGGTGACGATGATGACCTTGTTCTCGAGCATGCCGGGCATGGGCTTCTCCGTGGGTTCTGCGGGTAGGGCGCGCACGGCGCGGCTTTGTCTGCCCGCGTGCCGCGCGGGTTTGGCGCGTATCCGGTTCCGGGGCACGGCAGCGGACGCCCTGGATCGCGGCGTGACCCTGCGTGCTTGCCGGTTGATTGTAGTGGCGGCCGCTTCGACGACGGGTCGAATGTCAGCGGGCCGAACGTGAACCCGTGCGCACGGTGGCGTTTCCGGCAGCGTAAGCCTGTCCCCGCGCATGCGGGATGGAACGTGTGCGGCGCTCGCGCATGGACGCGCGTTCGTCACGGCGCGGTCATCGAACTGTCACCGTCGCTAAATCCGCGCTGCCCATAGTCGGCATCCGGCTGCAACGGGCAGTCGGGTACACGCTGGCAATGCAGGGGGCACGGCTATGAGCAGGCGCATTTTTTCTAGGCTGAGCGTAATCACCTTGATGATCGGGTGCACGCTCGTTGGAGCGGCTTCGGCGAACAGTGAATCGGGTGGCGTGGACGGATCGGCGGTGCGTCATGGCGAGGCGGCCAGAGCCGGCGTTCAGGTTGGGCCGCGGCCGTTTTATCTGGTCGACGGCATGGACGACAGCAGGCTGAAGTCCAAACTGCAAAGCTGCCAGGGCGGGCCGTTCAAGCGCACCGATTTTTCGATTGGCCACCGCGGCGCGGCGCTGCAGTTTCCGGAGCACACGCGCGAGTCATACCAGGCGGCGGCCAAAATGGGCGCCGGCATTGTGGAATGCGATGTGACGTTCACCAGCGACGGCGCGCTGGTGTGCCGGCACGCCGAGTGTGATCTGCACACCACGACCAACATCGTGGCGACGCCCCTGAACAGCAAGTGCTCGGTACCGTATGCCGGCCCGGGCTCGGCACCGCAGTGCTGTGCCAGCGACATCACGCTCGAGGAGTTCAAGTCGCTCACCGGCAAGATGGACGCCAGCAACCCGAAGGCGCCTGATGCACAGGGTTACCTGGGCGGCACCGCAGCCTGGCGGACCGATCTTTACACCGGCCGGGGCACCCTGCTGACGCTGCGCGAGAGCGTGGCCCTGAATCAACAGTTGGGCGTGAAGCACACGCCGGAGCTGAAAGGCGGCGACGCTGGGCGCATCGCGGCTGTGTTCGGTGGTCAGGCGCAGTATGCGCAACGGCTGATCGACGAGCTGCGCGACGCCGGTGTCAAGCCGCGCGATGCCTGGCCGCAGTCGTTCAACCTGGATGATGTGCTGTACTGGATCGAGCACGCGCCGGCCTATGGGCGCCAGGCGGTGTATCTGGTCGACTACGACCCGAGCACCGGCACCACCGTGCCGCCGCTGCCGCTGAGCGAACTCGAGCGCATCAAGGCGCTGGGGGTGACGACCATCGCGCCGCCGATTCCGGCCCTGCTGACGGTGGACGGCGGTCGGGTGGTGCCTTCCGAACTGGCAAAGACGCTCAAGCGCCTCGGGTTTGACATCATCACCTGGAGCTTTGAGCGTTCCGACCTGCGCAGGGGCGCCTCGAAAGCAGGCTTTTACTACGCCTTCGACCCGACCGGGGCGGCGATCCGCAAGGACAGCGACATGTATCTGGCGCTGGATGTGCTGGCGCGCCAGGTGGGGGTGCGCGGCATCTTCTCCGACTGGCCGGGCACGGTCACCTATTACGCCAACTGCATGGGGCTCTGATCGAGACACATTGTCGTCGGCGGCCTTGCCTGTCGCACCCGGGAGCGCACCGGGTGCGACGGCGGCTCATCCGTGAGGCCGCTTCGCCCTTTACCCCGGCGCGGTTAGAGGGCGGGCGCCGCTCTCGTCAAGCGATTCGAGTCAGCGCAGGGCGGCCTCGATGTCGTCCTCGATCTTTTCAGGTTTGGTGGCCGGCGCGTAGCGCTTCACGACCGTGCCGTCGCGGCCGATCAGGAACTTGGTGAAGTTCCACTTGATGGCCTCGCTGCCGAGCACCCCCGGCGCCGCGGCTTTCAGCAGGCGATACAGCGGGTGGGCGCCGACGCCGTTGACCTCGATCTTCTCGAACATCGGAAAGCTGACGGCGTAGCGGCTGCTGCAGAAGCTGGCGATTTCCTGTGCGTCGCCGGGCTCCTGCTTGCCGAACTGGTTGCATGGAAAACCCAGAATCTCGAAGCCGCGGTCCTTGAACTTGCGATAGACCGCTTCGAGCGCCTGGTACTGGGGCGTGAAGCCGCATTTGCTGGCAGTGTTCACGATCAGCAGCGCCTTGCCCTTGAACCGGTCCAGCGTGAGGCTGTCGCCATTGATCCGAGTCGCTTCGACATCGTAGATGCTTGCCACGGGAACACCTCCTGGGCGGGTAGTTGAGTGCCGGCTTGCCCCGGGAGGGGCGACGGCTGCAGGCGGCATTCAGGCGTGCCGCCGGCCGTTGCGGCCGGGGCCGATGGTACGGCGTGATGCGGCGTCACGCATGCAGGTGCCCATGTCGCAGCCGCCGGCCGAGCCTGGCCTGCCCGCTGCCGGCTTGACGGGATGCTCATGTGCCGTGGCATAGTCGATCCGCACAGCCCCCCGTCGCCCTCGACCCGCCTCGCCCAACGCATGACCGTGCGGCCCCGCAAAGCCTTGCCGAAGTTCCTGCCGCTGCTGCTGGCCTTGCTGCTGGTGGCGTTGCAGACGGGCGGCATGCTGCACGCGCTAGGGCATCTGTCGGAGGACGAGCGCGACCACGCGCCGGCCGTGCCGCAGCATGCGGTGTGCGCGCTGTGCGTGGCGTACGTCGGCCACGATGGTGCGCTGGTGCCGGCGCCGCCGCCGGTGGTGTCGCTCGATGCCGCTGCTCCGGCGCCGCGCGCGTTGCCGGTGCAGGCTCATTTCGCTCCGCTCAACATCCCGTATCAGGTTCGTGCGCCGCCGGCATCGGTCGTCGGCTGAAACCTGATCGGCGGCCATCGGCCGCCGCGACCAATGGCCCGTTCGCCGGGCTGTCACGGGAGTGTTTCCATGTTCCATCGTCTGTTGCTTGCAGCAGGCCTCGCCGTCGTGTTGGCGAGTCCTGTCCGCGCCGCGTCGCCGGATGAAATTTCCGCCCTGCGGGCCGAGTTCGAACGCAAATTCCAGTCGCTTCAGGCCGACTACGAGGCGCGCCTCAAAGCCCTCGAAAGCCGCGTTGAGACGGCCGAGGTCAAGGCCGACAACGCCCAGCAGGAGGCTGCAGCAAGCGCCGCGCCTGCGCCGACTGCGGCCAATGCCTTCAATCCGGAACTCTCGCTGATCCTGCAGGGCGCCTATATCGACCGCGCCGGCGGCGAGCGGCCGATCACCGGTTTCATGCCGGCCGGCGAGCACGCGCACGGCGAGCGCGGCTTCACGCTCGAGCATACCGAGGTGGTGGCCAGTGCCAACGTCGATCCCTACTCGCGCGCCTTCGTCGTCATGGCGGTCGCGGACGAGGAGGTGGAGGTCGAGGAGGCCTGGTTTCAGACCCTGCGTCTGGGCCAGGGGCTGACGGTCAAGGGCGGCCGCTTCCTGTCCGGCATCGGCTACCAGAACGAAAAGCACCCGCACGCCTGGGAGTTCGCCGACAACAACCTGATGTACTCGGCCCTGTTCGGCGAGCACCTGGTGCAGGACGGCCTGCAACTGCGCTGGCTGGCGCCGACCGATCTGTTCCTGGAGCTGGGCGCCGAGGTGGCCAAGGGGCAGTTCTTCCCCGGCTCGGATGCGGGCGCCGACAAGAACGGCGCCGATGCCTGGGCCGCGTTCGCCCATGTCGGTGGCGATGTCGGGGTCGCGCATTCCTGGCGCGCCGGCGTGTCCTACCTGCGCGCATCGCCGCAGGAGCGCGAGGTGTTCCTCGACGACATCAATGACTTCGAGGCGCTGACGGCGTTCTCGGGCAAGTCCAAGAGCTGGATTGCCGATTTCGTCTGGAAATGGGCGCCGGACGGCAACCCGCGGCAGCGCAATTTCATCTTCGCGGCGGAGTATTTCGATCGCGACGAGGATGGGGACTTGACGTGCCAGGACGATTCCGCGGCGGGCGGCGCCTGCCTGGGTCTGACGGACCGCTATGACAGCGCCCAGTCGGGCGGCTACGCGCAGGCCATCTATCAGTTCATGCCGCGCTGGCGCACCGGTGTGCGCTACGACCGGCTCGATGCCGGTTCGGTCGATTTGGGCGCCAACGGGGCCTTCTTCGCGGCCACCGATTTCGACCCGAGCCGCTGGAGCCTGATGACGGACTACTCGCCGTCGGAGTTCTCGCGCTTTCGGCTGCAATTCGCCCGCGACAAGTCGTTCGAGGATGACCCCGACAACCAGGTCATCCTGCAATACATCATGAGCATCGGCGCGCACGGCGCCCACAAATTCTGAAGGAAAGCACCCATGAAATACCTGATTGTCATGGCCTTGGCCGTGCTGGGGCTGGCCGCTCCGGCGGCCCGGGCGGCGCTCGACGTACTGACCTGCGAACCCGAATGGGCCGCGTTGACGCGCGAACTGGCCGGCGAGCTGGCCGAGGTCGATTCGGCCACCACGGCGCAACAGGACCCGCACCGCATCCAGGCGCGGCCCTCGCTGCTGGCCAAGGCGCGGCGGGCCGATCTGCTGATCTGCACCGGCGCCGAACTGGAAAGCGGCTGGCTGCCGCTGCTCCAGCGCGAGGCCGGCAACGGGCGCATCCAGCCCGGCCAGCCGGGCTACTTCGAGGCGGCGCGCTTTGCCCGCCTCATCGAGCGGCCGACGGTGCTCGATCGGGCGCAGGGCGACATCCACGCCGCCGGCAACCCGCATCTGCACCTGGATCCGCGCAACATCGCCCGGGTGGCCGAGGGCCTGACCCGGCGCCTGAGCGAGCTGGACCCGGCGAACGCCGCCCGCTATGCCGATCGCCATGCCGACTTCCAGCGGCGCTGGACGGCGGCGATCGCGCGCTGGGAACAGCAGGGCGTGCGCCTGAAGGGCGTGCCGGTGGTGGCGCATCACCGCAACTGGGGTTACCTCGCCGACTGGCTGGGACTGACGATCATCGGTGAACTGGAGCCCAGGCCCGGCATGGAGCCGACCGCCAGCCACCTGGCGCAATTGCTGGAAACGCTCAAGGCGACGCCGGCGCGGATGGTGCTGCGCACTGCCTACGAGTCGCCCAAGGCCTCCGAATGGCTGGCCAGCCGGGCCACCATCCCGGCGCTGGAACTGCCCTACACCGTCGGCGGCGCGCCGGGCGCGCAGGATCTGTTCGGCCTGTTCGACGACACCCTGAGCCGCCTGCTGCAAGCCGCACCATGACGCTCGACGGCCTTGAGCCCAGCATCCTGCTGCCGGCACTGGCGGCAGGCCTGCTGGTGCTGGCCAGCCACGTGCCGCTGGGCATGGAGGTGCTGCGCCGCGGGATCATCTTCATCGATCTGGCCATCGCGCAGATCGCCGGGCTGGGTATCGTCATCGCCAGCACGCTCGGCTTCGCGGTGGACGGCTGGCGCACCCAGCTCAGCGCGGTGCTCGCCGCGCTGGCCGGGGCGCTGGCCCTGCGCTGGATGGAGAAAAAAAACCCGGCCCATCTGGAGGCGGTGATCGGCGTCAGCTTCGTGGCCGCGGCCTGCGCCGCCGTGGCGCTGATGAGCCAGGATCCGCACGCCGGCGAGCACCTGCAGGAGCTGCTGGTGGGGCAGATCCTGTGGAGCACCTGGGCTGGCCTCGCGCCGCTGGCACTGGTCACGGTCGGCGTGCTGGTCGCTTGGTTCGGCCTGAATCTGAAGGCCTCCGCGCTCGGCTTCTACCTGCTGTTCGCGCTCACCGTCACGGCCTCGGTGCAGGTGGTGGGCGTGTATCTGGTGTTCGCCAGCCTGATCGTGCCGGCCCTGGCGGCGGGTGGGCGGCTGTGGCGCGCCTACGCGGTCGGCATCGCCGGCTACGCGCTGGGCCTGCTGGCGTCGGGCCTGTTCGACCTGCCGGCCGGGGCGGCCATCGTGCTGGCGCTGGTGGTGGCGGGGGCGCTCGGCGGGCTGCTGCGCGCGCGGGCGACGGCTGCAACGCCAAGGCGAGCAGGGTGAACGGCTCGCCGATCCCCGTCACCCTGCTCACCGGCTTCCTCGGCAGCGGCAAGACGACCCTGCTCAATTACCTGTTGCACCAGGTGCCGCTGACTGCCGTGCTGATGAACGAGTTCGGCGAGATCGGCCTCGACCGCGAGCTGCTGAAAGCGACCCGAGCGCCGCTCGCCTTGCTGTCGGGAGGCTGCGTTTGCTGCCAGGTGGCGGGGGCGCTCGCGCCCACGCTGAAGAACCTGGCCATGGGTCGCGCCGATGGCAAGCTGCCACCGTTCGAGCGCGTCATCATCGAGACGACCGGCATCGCCGACCCGGCGCCGGTTCTCGACACCCTGCGCAATGACCGCTGGATCGCCGCGCGCTTCCAGATGGACGCCGTGGTGACCACAGTGGACGCGTTGCTGGGTGAACAACAGCTCGCCAGCCACCCCGAAGCCCGACGCCAGGCGGCGGTGGCGGATCGACTGGTCCTCACCAAGACCGACCGGGTCGCGCCGGCTGCCTTGGCGGCGCTCGAAGCGCGCCTGGCCGAAATCAACCCGGCCGCGTGGCGCATCACCGCCCGCCACGGCGCCCTCGACCCCGACAGCGTGCTCAACCTGGGCGGGTTCGCCCCGGCGCGGAAACATGCGGACATGGCGGGCTGGCTGGCCCATGCGGCCTACCAGCCGGCTCAGGTCGGTGTCCGCGACGGGACGCCGCGCCCGATCGCCAGGGCCGACTCGCAGCATGACCGGATCAGGAGCTTCGGCCTGAGCTTCGACGAACCGCTGGCATGGGAAGACCTCTCCCGGGCGCTGGACCGGCTCCTCGCCTCGCACGCCAAGGAGCTGCTGCGCATCAAGGCCATCGTCAACCTGAAGGGGCGCGACAGGCCCGTGGCGCTGCATGCGGTCCAGCACGTGACTTACCCGCCTGCGGAACTGCCCGCCTGGCCGGACGAGAACCGCAACAGCTGCTTCGTGTTCATCACCGACGGGCTGGACGAGCCCTTCGTACAGAAGCTGTTGCAAGACTTCACCGCGGCGGCGTACGCGGGCGCACTGCCCGCGGCGCTGGGTCATCTGGAGACGGAAAAGCTCCATGCCCCAGCGGCCGCCTTTGGAGCGTCCCGGCATGACTGAGCGGCGCCCGTCCGTGGCCGTGCTTGCCGCCCCCCCGGCGCGGGCGCTGATGGATCGCCTCGCCATCGGCCTGTCCGGCGTCTGCGCCATCCATTGCCTGATCACGCCGCTCATCCTGGTCGCGCTGCCGGTGGCGGCGGGCACCTGGCTCGGCGGCGAATCCTTCCACCTGTGGCTGCTCGTGTTCATCCTGCCGCTATCCACCACCGCGCTCACGCTCGGCTGCCGCCGCCACAAGGACAGGGCCGTGATGCTGCTTGGTGCCGCCGGCCTCGCACTGCTGGTCCTGGCGGTGCTCTTCGGGAGCGCATGGTTGGGCGAGAGCGGCGAGCGGGTCCTGACCCTCGCGGGCAGCGCCGCGCTGATCGCCGGGCATGTGCGCAATTTCCACCAGTGCCGGGCCAGCGCCTGTGCCCATGATCCAAACTCGAAGGCGTAACCACATGACGCTGAACCGCACTCTTGCCCTCATCCTCCCGGCATGGCTTTGCGCCGCGCCCCCGGCCCTGGCGGGCGACGCCCACGTCCACGGCGAAGCGCGTCTTGCCGTCGCCGTGGACGGCCCCACGCTGACCCTGATGCTCGAATCCCCTGCCGACAACCTGCTCGGCTTCGAGCACGCGCCGCGCAACGACACCGAGCGCGCCGCCGTCACGCAGCTGAAAGAGACCCTGAACCGGCCCGCCGAGCTGTTCGTCCCGACGCCGGCGGCCGGGTGCGCAGCCTCGGGGACTAAGCTCGCATCGGCACTGTTCGCTGCCGGGCACCCGCACGCTCACGACACACACGGGGCGGAGCACACGGACGTGGAAGCCGAATACGTCTTCCACTGTGCCCGGCCCGGCGAGCTCGCCGGGCTGGAAGCGCGCCTGTTCGACCGCTTCGCTGGACTGGGGAAACTCAAGGCCGAAGTGGTGGGGCCCAGGGGCCAGAAGGCCGCGACGCTGAGTCCGCGGCAGCGCCTGCTGAGCTGGTAGCTGCATGGCGGCGCCGGTCATCCACATCGCCGATCTGGTCTTCCGTTGGGGCGGCACGCCGTGCCTCGACATCGCGTCCTTCCATCTCAAGGCAGGGGAGAAGGCTTTCCTGCACGGCCCTTCCGGTTCCGGCAAGAGCACGCTGCTGAACCTGCTCGCCGGGGTGCTGGTGCCGGCCGCGGGCGAACTCGCGGTCCTCGGGCAGGCCCTGCCCCGGCTTGCGGGTGCTGCGCGCGACCGCTTTCGCGCCGATCACGTCGGCATCGTCTTCCAGCAGTTCAACCTGATTCCCTATCTGTCGGTGCTCGACAATGTGCTGCTGCCCTGCCGTTTCTCGAAGCTCCGGCAGGAGCGAGCGGGCGACCCGAACGCCGCCGCGGCGCGCCTGCTCGCGCACCTGGACCTCGAACGGACGCTTTGGGGGCGACGAGCCGATGCGCTGTCCGTCGGCCAGCAGCAGCGCGTGGCCGCTGCGCGGGCGTTGATCGGCCACCCCGAACTGGTGATCGCCGATGAACCCACCTCGGCGCTGGATGCCGAACGCCAGGCGGCCTTTCTGGAACTGCTCATCCGCGAATGCGATGACGCGGGCAGCGCGCTGCTGTTCGTGAGCCACGACCGGCGCCTCGCCAGCCGCTTCGACCGGGTGCTGGCGCTGCCGGACATCAACCGGGCGGGGGAGCGCCCATCGTGATGCCGCCGCTGATCGGGATCGCCGCCCGGAGTGCCTGGAACCGGCGCGCGAGCCTGTCGCTGACGGTGCTGGCCATCGCGCTGTCGGTGCTGATGTTGCTCGGCGTGGAGCGGATGCGCCACGCGCTGCGCGCGGGCTTCGAGCAATCCGTCTCCGGCGCGGACCTCATCGTCGGCGCGCGCGGCAGCCCGCTGCAACTGATGCTCTACGCCGTGTTCCGCATGGGGGAGACCACCCACACCATGCGCTGGGCGAGCGTCACGGCGCTGGCAGAACATCCCGCCGTGGCCTGGGTGATCCCCGTCTCGCTGGGCGACTCGCACCGGGGTTTCCCGGTGCTCGGCACCACCCCCGCCTATTTCGAACACTTCCGCCACGGCGACCGGCGCGCCCTGAAAATCGCGCAGGGCCGCCCCTTCGAGGGCGTGTTCGACGCCGTGCTCGGCGCCGAGGTGGCCGAGGCGCTGGGCTACCGGCCCGGCAGCCGCATCACCCTTGCCCACGGCGGCGGCGAGCTCGCGCCCGAACACGCCGACAAACCCTTCACCGTGGTCGGGGTGCTCTCGCGCACCGGCACGCCGGTGGACCGCACTGTGCACATCAGCCTTGCGGGCATGGAGGCGATCCATCTCGACTGGCAGGGCGGCGCGCCCCTGCCGGGCACGAGCATTCCAGCGGAATACGTGAGCAAGTTCGACCTCACCCCCAAGGCCGTCACCGCCGTGATCCTGGGTCTGAAATCCCGCGCGGCGGTCTTCGCGGTGCAGCGCCACGTCAACGCGTTTCGCGCCGAGCCGCTCATGGCCGTGCTGCCGGGCGTGGCCCTGTCCCAACTGTGGCAGGTGATGGGTCATGGCGAGCGTGCGCTGCTCGCCGTCTCCGCCCTGGTGGTCGTCGTGGGCCTGGCGGGACTCGTCGCCGTGGTGCTCGCAAGCCTCAACGAGCGGCGGCGGGAGCTCGCCATCCTGCGCGCGGTCGGCGCACGCCCGCACGGCATTCTCGGCCTGCTGGTGATCGAGGGCCTGGGCCTCACCCTGGTCGGCGCGCTGCTGGGCTTCGTGCTGCTCACTGCACTGTCGCTGGCGGCAGGCCCCCTGATCGAGGCGCGCCTGGGACTGGCGATCCCGGCGACCCTGCCCACCGCGTCTGAGTTTGCCCTGCTTGCCGGCGTGATCGCCGCGGGCGTCCTCGCCAGCCTGCTGCCCGGCTGGCGCGCCTATCGAATGTCGCTCGCCGACGGCCTGACACCACGCACCTGAGGCCCTGCATGAAACGCTTTGCCGTCCTGCTTTTGACCCTGGCCTTCCCCCTGGTCCAGGCCGCCGACTACCAGGTGGGCGAGCGCCTGAATGCGCCCAAAACAGCAAAGGCCGAGCGCTACCGGGAGGTCACCTGGGACGACCTGCTGCCCGAGGGCTGGAATCCCATGCAGGCAATCAAGGATCTGAAGCTCGACCAGCTCGAGGACTCTGACCCCAGGGCCATCGAGGCAATGGAGAAACTCAAGGCCATGTGGAACGACGCCCCGACCAACCCCGCCATCGCCGGCAAGCCGGTCCGCATCCCCGGCTTCATGGTGCCGCTGGAGTTCGGCCAGAGCGAGGTGAAGGAATTCCTGCTGGTGCCCTACTTCGGCGCCTGCATCCACGTCCCGCCGCCCCCCGCCAACCAGGTCATCCACGTCCTCGCCGCCAAGCCCTTCAAGACCAAGGACTACATGGATGCGGTGTGGATCGAGGGCCAGCTGGAACTCGCCAGTATCAACACCGAAATGGGCGAGGCCGGCTACCGCATGGCGGCGGCCCGGGTGACGCCCTACAAGGAATAGCACGGCGCCCGGCGCCGGCGTGATGCCTGCGGAGGCCGGGCTTCATGCGCAGGCAGCGAAGTGCTACTTTGTTGCACGAAATCATTAAGCGCCATTGCCATGACCGAATCCGCACAACACCGCGCCGAGGCCGCCATCGCCGAGTTGGGCGAGCGTGTCACGGCTGCCCGCCGACTTACGCTGGGCGTCCTGCTGGATGCCGAGCAGCCGCTGTCACACGTGGAGATCGAGGCAACACTCGCTCGCAACGACGCACGGATGGATCGGGTCACGCTCTACCGCGTGCTCGACTGGCTGGTCTCCCGCAGGCTTGCCCACAAGATCGAAGGGCACGACCGCGTCTGGCGTTTCAGTGCCGCGGCCGGCGATTCCCACGCGCATTTCAGCTGTACCCGCTGCGGCGGGGTTTATTGTCTGGCGGAGATCAAACCGGTCTTCGCCGTCTCGCTGCCACCGGGTTTTCGCAGCAGCGAGGCCACGCTCTCCCTGAAAGGGCTCTGTCCCACCTGCTCGCCGTAAATGCAACCTTGTTGCATTGATTTCCTCAGCCTGACATCATTCGCGCAACTGTGTTGCGTTCATGAGGTCGCTTGTGGAGCCTTCCACGCTCGTTTACATCCTGTTCGCCACCTTGGCGGGCGGCGTGCTCAGCGTCCTCGCGGCGGGCCTGCTGTCGCTGACCGTGCTGGCGCGCTGGGCGCCCCGGCTGGTGAGCTTCGCCGTCGGCGTGCTGCTGGCGGCCGCATTCCTCAATCTGCTGCCTGAGGCTGCCGCGCAGCTGCCCGTCGACCAGGTGGGCGCGACCGTGCTCGCCGGCTTGTTCCTGTTCTTTGCGTTGGAGAAGGCCACGCTGTGGCGGCACGACCACGCCCAGAACGCCCCCGCCGCCAGCGGTGCGGCGGCGCGACCGGTCGGCCCCATGATCGTGTTCGGTGACGGCCTGCACAACTTCGTGGATGGCGTGCTGATCGCCGCCGCCTTCATGCAGGACACCGCCTTGGGGATCGCCACCGCCACGGCGGTGATCGCCCATGAAATCCCGCAGGAAGTGGGCGACTTCATGGTGCTGCTTGCCGCCGGCTACAGCCGCGCCCGCGCCCTGGTGCTGAACGCACTGTCCGGCGCGGCCATGCTGGTCGGCGGCGTGGCGGGCTACCTGCTGCTGCAACAGGTGCAGGGGGCGATTCCCTGGCTGCTGGCGCTGTCGGCGGCGAGCTTCATTTACATCGCAGTGGCGGATCTGGTGCCGGCCCTGCAGGCACACCGCCAGCCCATGGATTTCGCGATGCAGTTCGTGCTGCTCGTGGGCGGTGTGGCGATGGTGACTTTCGGATCCGCCTGAGGAGCAAGCTTCATGAATCTGCCAATTCCGGTCACGGTACTCACCGGCTTTCTCGGCGCCGGCAAGACCACGCTGCTGAACCGCATCCTGCGCGAAAACCATGGCCGCCGGATCGCCGTGATCGAGAACGAGTTCGGCGAGGCCGGCATCGACAGCGAACTGCTGGTGGAATCCACCGAGCAGGTGGTGGTGATGAACAACGGCTGCATCTGCTGCACGGTGCGCGGCGACTTGGTGCGCATCCTGGGCGACCTGAAGGAGCAGCGCGCGGCGGGCGCACTCGATTTCGAGCGGGTGGTGATCGAGACCACCGGGCTGGCCGATCCCGCGCCGGTGGCCCAGACCTTCTTCGTCGATCCGGATATCAACGCCGCCTACCGACTGGACGCGATCGTGACCGTGGTGGACGCCAAGCACGCCATGCAGCAACTGGACGCGCACCACGAGGCGCAGGAACAGGTGGGCTTTGCCGACCGCATTCTGGTGTCCAAGACCGACCTCGTGGACGACGACCAGTACATTCGCCTGCAGGAGCGCCTGCGCGCCATGAACCGCCGGGCAACGATCGCCCGCGCGCACCCTGGGCAGACCGATCTTGCCGGGCTGCTGGACGTGCACGGTTTCAATCTGACCGACATCCTCCAGATCGAGCCGGACTTTCTCGGCGAAGATCAGCACGAACACGACGACGCGGTGAAATCCTTCGTCATCCGCGAGCCCCGGCCCTATGACGGCGACCGGCTGGAGGCCACGCTCCAACTGCTCGCCACGACGCTGGGGGAGGACATGCTGCGCTACAAGGGCGTGCTCCATCTCGCCGGCAACCCCGACAAGATCGCCTTCCAGGGCGTACACATGATCATGGGCGGCGAGATGCTGCGGCCCTGGGCGGCAGACGAGCCGCGCCAGAGCGTCATGGTCTTCATCGGTCGCAACCTGCCGGAGGCGCAGTTCCGGCGGATGCTTGAGAGCTGCGTGGTGGAGTGAAGCCGAGCACTCGGGCAGTGCGGACCGGGCCTCAGGCGCTGCGTTTCAAACGGGCGCCAATGCGTGCCACCCGCACCACGTTGCCCTGGGTCTGCACGATCTCGACCGGGTAGTCGCCCAGCAGCAGGCTGGTGGCGGGGGTGGGGATGTCTTCCAGGTGTTCGAGGATCGCGCCGTTCAAGGTCTTGGCGTCGCTCAGCGGCAGATCCCAGCCCATGGTGCGGTTCAGTTCCCGCACGCTGGCGCTGCCGGCCACCAGGCAGGAGCCGTCCGACTGCGGGTGAACGTCGGTCCTGATGGTCGTCGGGGCGTCGGTGAATTCGCCAATGATCTCGCCCAGGATGTCCTCGACCGTGATCAGGCCGACCGTGTCGCCGTATTCGTTGACCACCAGCGCCAGACGCTCGTGTCCGGTCTGGAACTGCAGTAACTGCTGAGTCAGCGCGGTGCCTTCGGGCACGTAGTAGGGCTCCTGCAGCAGGGTTTGCAGGCGCTGGGCGTCGAACGCGTTGTCGGCCAGCAGGTGCATCACCCGGCGCAGGTGCAGGATGCCAAGCACCTGGTCGAGCGAGCCACGGCATACCGGCAGACGGGTGTGCGGGGTGCTGCGCATCTGCTCGAGCAGGTCCGGCCAGCTGTCGTCCAGGTCAAGGAAGCGCACCTCATTGCGGTGCACCATGACGTCCTCGACCACCACGCTTTCCAGATCCAGGATGCGCAGCAGCATGCTGCGATGGCGGGGCGAGAAATGGTGGCCAGCCTCGAACAGCAGGCTGCGCAGCTCCTCGCGACCCAGCGTGTCGGACGTGCTCTGGTCGGTGCGCACGCCCAGCAAGCGCAGGACGCCGTTGGCGACAAAATTGACGCTGACCACGATGGGCAGCAACACCGACATCAGGGCCGACAGCGCATAGGCGGCCGGAAAACCGACCCGCTCCGGGTGCAACGCGGCCAGGGTCTTTGGGGCCACCTCGCCGAAGATCAGGGCAAAGATGGTCAGCACACCGGCCATCAGGGCGATCGCCTCGTCGCCCCACACCTGCAGCGCAATCAGCGTGGCGGCGCTGGAGGCCAGGATGTCGCAGAAGTTGTTGCCCAGCTGCACCAGGCCGATGAAGCGGTCCGGTTGACGCAGCAGCGCATCAGCGCGCCGGGCGCCGGCATGACCGGCCCGCGCCAGATGTCGCAAGCGATAACGGTTGAGGGACAGCAGCGCCGTTTCCGCAGCGGCGAACAGGCCCGACAGGAGAACCAGCCCAATCAGCGCTGCGATCAGCAGCGCCAGGGGTAAGTCGTCGTCCAAGCAGGATCAGGCCTCGTGCGGCAGCAAATTGAGCCGATCATTGGCAGCCGGCGCATCGGCTGTCAAGGCGGCGATCGGTGTAGTCCCGTCCAATGCCGGCGCGCACGGCAGCAGGGCCAGGCGCAGGCCGGCGCGGTAGTGGGCCGCCGCCGCCTCGGGCTGCCCGATTTCTTCCAGCAACTGTGCCGCTTCCAAGTGGCTGTGGGCTGACGGTGCCAGCAGCAGGCTGCTGTCGAAGTAGGCCTGCGCCTTGGCCCACAGCCGCGCCTGCCGGGCCAGCCGGCCCAGTGCCAGCAGCAGGGCCGGGTCATCGGGATGCGCCGCCAGCCACGATTCGGCGACCGCCAGTTGATGCTGCGGATCGTCCCCCGCGTAACGGCCAAAGGCATCCAGGGCGGGCGCGCGCCACTCCTCGCGCAGCAGCTCGCCCAGGATGTCCTGCGCCGCATCGTGGCGCCCGGCCCGCCGCAGTGCCAGGGCGTAAGCGAGCCGCACTTCGCCGCTGCGGCGCAGGCGCCGCGACAACTGCGGCCACAACAGATCGGGTATCTCGCTGTCGGCCAGGCGCGCGCAGGCGATGTCGACTTCCTCGGCTGCGGCATGCGCCGAATCGATGATGCCCGCCCGGCGCAGGCGCGGCAGCAGATCATGCAGGGTTTGCCAGTCGCGGCGAGCGCGCGCCAGGCGCGCCTCGAGTTCCAGCAGGCGCGGACTGTCATGCTCTGTCATGGCGGTCAGGGTGGCGGCTGCGGCCGCAGCATCGCCTGCCTCCAATTGCGCCTGAGCTTGCAGTTGCGCAATCGCCAGACGCGCATGGGGGGCAGCTGCGCGGGCGGCGGCGAACTCGCGCTCGCGGGCGGCCGGATCGGCCCGCAGCTTCGCCAGGTGCGCCAGCGCCAGGGCCGGCAGGACCGGCGCCGCAGCCGCACGCCGGCTGCGCTGAAGCAATTTTTGCGCGTGCGGGTAACGGCCTTCGAGCAACGCGAGGACACCCGCCGCGAGATCCGCTTCGGACTGCTCACGGCGGCGCAGCTGGCGCCCGAGCCGCCGCCGCAGCAAGGCCTGGCGGGCCCGGTAGGCGGTGCCCAGCAGCCAGTGCAGAAGACCGAACAGCAACAGCGCAAGGATCAGCGCCAGCAGGAGGCTGCGAATCTCGATCCGCCAATCCCCCCATGCCAGCAGCAGGTACCCCGGCTGCCCGGCCACCACGGTTGCCGCCAGCACGCCGCCCGCGGCCGCCAGCAGCAGCCACAGCAGGCGCCTCATGGCATGCGGTCCGTGCTCACGGCGCGGCGCAGCGCTTCGAGTTGTTCATCGAGGCCGGACAGATCCGGCAGCGGCGGGCGAAGCTCGATGCCGGCCAGGCGGTTTAGCGACGCCAGGGCTTCGGCGGTGGCCGGCTGGCTGGTGTCCAGGTACGCGTCGGCCCAGCTGCGCAGGTCGGCCAGTTCCCCCTGCAGGGCCAGGCTGTCGCGCCGGTGCAGCGCCAGGTCGGCGGCGGTCAGCTTCAAGGCCAGTTGCTGTCGAAGATAGGCGTGCTCCTGCGGTCGCAGCAGCGGCTGCACCGGCGTGCCGACGCGCTGCACCACGATGATGTCCCCGAGCTGGTTCCAGACCTGCTGCACCGTGCCGCGCCAGCCGGGCGGCGTGGCCGCGACCGCCGCCGTGCCCGGTTCGCGCAGGGCCGCGTTGCGCAGGACATCGGCCGCCTGCCCGAGTTCCTCGCCAAGCGCGTGCAGGTCCGGCCCCTGTACCTTCTCCAGCGCGGCGCGGGCACTGTCGATCGCCCGGCGCACGCCGTCACTGTGGGGCACTGGCGCCAGACTGGCACTGGCCAGACCCAGCGCCAGTGCCGCTCGCTCGGGGTCGTAATCCACAACCGCCGAGCGTTGTGCGCCGCGCAGCAGGTACGCCGCTTCCGCCAGAGACCATTCGGCAATCTGGGCCGGGCCCAGCCGGTCCAGGCGTCCTGTCAGGTCGCGGTTGCGGCCTTCGAGGGCGGCGACGTCGTCGTTCACGGTGGCCTGCCATGCATCGAGTGCATCCAGGCGGCGCGCCAGTTCGGCCTGGGTGCGAGCCTGCTCGGCCAGTTGTGCCTGCAGTGGCAGCCAGACGCGCAACCACACGCCCGTGCCGACGAGCACCAGCACCGCGAGCACCAACACGGCGCTCACCAGTCGCGAAATACCTGACCGTGCTCCAGGCCGACCGACTTTTGCGCCCGCCGCCGGTGATGGGTTCGCCGTGGTCGGCGACCCGGCCGGTTCCGTCGAGTCAGGCACGCTGTGACTGCAGGTGCGCGAGCGCCGTCGCCGGCATCCGGCACGCCAGCTCCTCCAGCGCCAGACGGTAGACCTCGCGCTTGAAGTTCACGATCTGGGTCAGCGGGGCCCAGTAATCGACCCAGCGCCAGGCGTCGAACTCCGGCGTGTCATCGGCGTCCAGGCGGATGCGCTCCTCGCTCGCCGTCAGGCGCAGTAGGTACCAAAGCTGTTTCTGGCCGATGCACGGTGGTCGATCGCGCCGCAGATAGCGGCGCGGGATCATGTAACGCAGCCAGCCCTGAGTGGCGCCCAGCACTTCCACGTCCTCGCAGCTGAGGCCCACCTCTTCCTGGAGTTCGCGATACAGGGCCTGCTCGGGCGACTCTCGGTGCTTGATGCCGCCCTGCGGGAACTGCCAGGTGTTCTGGCCGATGCGCCGGCCCCAAAACACGAGGCCGGCGTCGTTGACCAGGATGATGCCGACGTTTGCCCGGAAGCCTTCCGCATCGATCATGGCGCAGTCCTTCACTTCTATTGTGTACGCTGCCGGCGACGGCCGAAGCCTTGTCGAGAAGGCTTGTCGAACGGCACTGTAAACTGGCGGTCGATGTTAGCACGCAGCCCTCCCAGGAACGGCCCCGTATGGCCCGCACGCTCGCCCTGTTCGATCTGGACAACACCCTGCTGACCGACGATAGCGACTACCTGTGGGGGCGCTGTCTGGCGGACGCCGGGTTGGTCGACGGCCCCGCCTACGAGGCCCAGAACGCGCGCTATTACGCCCTGTACAAGGCCGGCGACCTGGACATCCATGAGTTTCTCGCCTTCGCGCTGGGCCCGTTGCGGGAGCTGCCCCTGCGGCGGTTGATCGAACTGCGCGAGCGCTTCGTGGCCGAGTGGATCGCGCCACGGGTGGCGCCGGGAGCAACGGCCCTGATCGAGCGTCACCGCCGCGACGGGCACATGCCGGTGATCATCACGGCCACCAATCGCTTCGTGACCGGGCCGATCGCCGGCCTGCTGGGCGTGCCGGCGTTGATCGCCACCGAGCCGGAGCGTGACGCGGATGGTTTCACCGGGCGCGCGCTGGACCCGCCGTGCTTTCGTACCGGCAAGGTAGCGCGCCTGAAGGCCTGGCAAGCCCGCTATGGCTATGCGGATGCCTATACCTATTTCTATAGCGACTCCCACAACGACCTGCCGCTGTTGGAGCGGGTGGATGTGCCGGTCGCAGTCGACGCGGATCCGGACTTGGCGGCGATCGCCGTCGCCCGCGACTGGGCGCAGATCAGTTTGCGCGGCGCGGCATGAGGGCGCCCGGCGGGCGGCGGGCCGGCGCGCCTCTGGTATCATCCTGGCCGCTCGTGAACGACCGCTGCGGTCGCTCGTCGGCGCGGCATTACGCCGCGCGCCTGCAACGCCCCGCGCCCGCCGGGGCGTTTTGTTAACCGTCCGTGCCCTGGGCTTTGCTTACGTTGCACACCTCCAATTCAGCGGTTTTTCGATGGGCATGCACGGCCGCCATCGGGCTTTGCGCAGCGCTCTCGAGCGTGGCCGGTCAGGCGGCGGTGAGCCAGCCGAGCGACGCCCAGTGCGGCAGCGCGTTTGAGTTCATCGGCCCCGATCCGGCCGTGGCGGCGCGCGCCAAGGCCAGCGGTCAGCCGATCTACGTGGTGGCCGACTCGTCCGAAGCCCAGCCTTCGGGCGAGATCCTGCTGCACGGCCAGGCGGCCATCGTCAAGGGTGATCGCCAGCTCAATGCCGACGAGGTCACCTTCAACCGCGACAGCCAGGCGGCGGTAGCCACCGGCGCGGTGGTGTTCGGTGACAGTCGCATGATGCTGGAGGGCAGCAGCCTCGCCTACAACATCGAGGCCGACCAGGGCACCATCGAGAACGCCAGCTATGCGCTGCGCGAGAAGCGGGCGCGGGGCCGCGCCACGCGCATCATTCGCCGCGATGCCAGCCGCCATACGCTGGAAGGCGCCTTCTACACCACCTGTCCTCCCGGCAAGCGCGACTGGGCGGTGCGTTCGTCCAAGGTCGACTTGGATTTTGACGCCGGCGAAGGCTCGGCTCGCAACGTGGTGCTGGATTTCAAGGGCGTACCGATCCTGTACAGCCCGTATTTCAGCTTTCCGCTTTCCGACAAGCGCAAGTCCGGATTTCTGGCGCCCAGCGCCGGCAACGGCGACGAGACCGGCTTTGAGCTGACAACCCCGTACTACCTGAACCTGGCGCCCAACTACGACGCCACCATCACTCCCCGCTACATGAGCAAGCGGGGGCTGATGATGGAAGGCCTGGGGCGCTATCTGTTCACCGGCGTGCAGGGGGAGATCGGCGGCACCTTCCTGCCTTCCGACAAGGTTGCCGACCGCAACCGCAACGCGCTGTTCATGTCCCAGTCCGGCGCCTTCACGCCGCGCTGGACGCATTACCTCACCTACAACGGCGTGTCCGACGATGCCTACTTCGAGGACTTCGGCAAGGGCATCAACGACGTCAGCACCACCCACCTGCAGCGCCTGGCCAACACCACCTACAACGGTGACAACTGGCGTGTGATGGGGCAGGTCGAGACCTATCAGACCCTCACCGGAACGAAGCCGTACCGGCGCCTGCCGCAGCTCATGTTCAACACGTCCGGCTTCGTGTTCGGTGGCCTCAATTACGCCCTGGACAGCGAATACACCACCTACGACCACCCGGACCTGGTCGACGGCACGCGCCTGGACCTGTACCCCAGCGTCAGCCTGCCGTGGGAGCGGGCGGCGTTTCGGATCGAGCCGCGGGTCGGCTTTCGCCACACGCAGTACCAGTTGAACGACCAGTTGCCGGGGCTGGACGAAGCGCCAAGCCGCTCGGTGCCGATCGTCAGCCTGGACAGCGGGCTGTTTTTCGAGCGTGACCTCGACCTGTGGGGCCTGAGCGCGCAGCAGACGCTCGAGCCGCGTTTGTTCTATCTGTACATCCCGCAGCGGGACCAGGACGACATCCCGGTGTTCGACACCGGCGATACGGATTTCAGCTTCCAGTCACTGTTCCGGACCAACCGCTTCTCCGGGCCGGACCGTCAGGGTGATGCCAACCAGGTGACTGCTGCTGTCACCAGCCGCTTCCTGAGCGCCACCAGCGGGGTCGAGATGCTGCGCGCGAGCCTCGGCCAGATTCGCTACCTGCGCGATCGCCAGGTCAGCCTGCGCCCGGGCCCGGCGCTGGACAGCCGCGAGTCGGCCATCGTCGGCGAGCTGTGGGCGCGCCTGACGCGGGCCCTGACCGCCCGCGGCGATCTCGAATGGGATCCGGACAGCGGCAGCACGCAGCGGTCGGTATTTGGCGTCTATTACCGGCCCGCCAACGGCATGCTGCTGAACGCGTCCTACCGCATGCGCCGCGAGCTGCCGGATCTGTCGGCGCCTGGCCTGACCGACAGCCTGGAGCAGGTCGACCTGTCGGGCGTCATTCCGCTGGGTCGAAACTGGCAACTGGTCGGGCGGTCTTACTACTCCCTGCCGGAGTCCAAGATCATCGAGAGTTTCGTCGGCCTGGGTTATGAGAGCTGCTGCTGGGGCGCACGCGTGGTTACCCGCCGCTACATCCGCAACCTCAGCGGCGAGACGACCAGCGCCATTCTGTTCGAGCTCGAACTGAAGGGCCTGACCAACATCGGCAGTAAAGTGGAAAACCTGCTCACCGAGGGGGTATTCGGCTACGACCGCAACGCCCTCGGACTTTGATTCGACAAGGTCCTGACGTGAAACGATTGCTTGTTCTGCTGTGCGCCGCCCTGTTACCCGGCTTGGCAACGGCTACCAATCTGGACCGCGTGGTCGCGGTCGTGAACAAGGATGTGATCGTCCAAAGCGAGCTCGATCGCGAGGTGCAGCGCATCGTGGCGGACTTGCGCCGTCGGGGCACCAGCACGCCACCGCCCAGCGAGTTCGAACGCCAGGTGCTCGAACACCTGGTGGCCCGGCGCTTGCAAATGCAGCTCGCCGATGTGGCCGGCATCAACATCCCGGATGACGAGCTGGACCAGGCCCTGGAGAACATCGCTGCGCGCAACAAGCTGTCGCTGGCGCAGATGCGCGAGGCGGTGGTCGCCGACGGCGGCCGATTCGAGGATTTCCGGAATGAAATCCGTGACGAGATGCGCCTGACGCAGCTGCGCCAGAAGGAAGTGATTTCGCGCATCAACGTTTCGGAGGCGGAAGTCGAGCGCTTTCTGGCCGAGGGCGGCGCAAGCGCGGCCAGCCGCTACCACCTGGCACATATCCTGATCGCCCTGCCGCCGGACCCGACTCCGGAACAGCAGCGCAACACCGAGCAGCAGGCGCGGCGCGTGCATGAGGAACTTCAGGCCGGTGCCGATTTCGCCAGCACCGCGGTGGCGGTTTCCAAGGGCCAACAGGCGCTGGAAGGCGGCGATCTGGGCTGGCGCAATGCCGACGAGCTGCCGCCGCCGTTCGTGGCTGCGGTGCAGAACCTCGCGCCGGGCAGCATCAGCGAAGTGATTCCAAGTTCCAACGGCTTTCACATCCTGAAGCTGCTGGAATCCGATGCCTCCGGCGGCCGTCACGTGGTCGACCAGACGCACGTCGAGCACATCCTGGTCAAGGCCGAGGAAGGCCGCGAGGACGAGGCCCGGGCGCGCATCGAATCCCTGCGCCAGCGCATCCTGGCGGGTGAGGACTTTCATGACCTGGCACGCACCCATTCCGACGATCCGGGCTCGGCGGTCAAGGGCGGTGACCTGGGCTGGGTTAGTGCCGCAGAGGTTGTGCCCGCGTTCTCCAGCGCCATGCAGAGCCTGCCCGAAGGGGAACTTAGCGAGCCGGTCCAGTCTGCGTTTGGCTTTCATCTGATTCGGGTGCTCGGCCGGCGCAGTCACGACGACACCGAGGCCTACCGTCGCGCGCACGCTCTGGACACGCTGCGTGCGCGAAAGGCGGAGGAGATGACCCAGGCCTGGCTGCAGCGCCTGCGCGACGAGGCTTACGTGGAGCTGCGCCTGTAGGAGTGGGCGATGATCCGTCTGGCGATCACGGTCGGCGAGCCGGCCGGCATCGGGCCGGACATCTGCCTTGAGCTGGCCCGCGACTGTTCCCCGGATGTGGGTCTGACCTTCATCGGCGACGCCCGGCATCTGTCCGCCCGCGCGGCGGCGCTGGGCCTCACGGTGGACATCCAGCCGCTCGATCCGGACCAGGCGCGCGTCGCTCATGCACCCGGCACGCTGCACGTCTGGCACGTGAACCTGCCTTCCCAGCCGTCGCCCGGCCGCCCCGATCCGGCCAACGCCCTGGCACTGCTGGAGGGCCTCGACCATGCCGTCGCCGGCTGTCTCGATGGGCGTTTCGATGCCATGGTGACCGCGCCGCTGGACAAGGGCGTGATTTGCGACGCCGGCATTCCGTTCAGCGGCCACACCGAGTACCTGGCCGCCCGCACCGGCACCGCGCAGGTGGTGATGCTGTTGGTGGCCGGCACGCTGCGCGTGGCCCTGGCCACCACCCATCTGCCCCTGCGGCAGGTGCCGGATGCCCTCACCCGCGACGGCCTGTCCGGTACGCTGCGCATCCTGGATCGGGACCTGCGCAGCCGGTTCGGCATCTCCCGGCCGCGCATCGCCGTGTGTGGCCTGAATCCCCACGCCGGCGAGCGGGGCCACCTGGGACGCGAGGAGATCGACGTGATTGCCCCGGCGATTGCCACCGCGCGCGCGCAGGGTCTTGACCTGGCCGGGCCGCTGCCGGCCGATACCCTGTTCACGCCCGCGCACCTGGCGCCGTTCGACGCGGTGCTCGCCATGTACCACGACCAGGGCCTGCCGGTGCTCAAGTACGCCGGCTTCGGGCAGGCGGTCAATGTGACGCTCGGCCTGCCGATCATCCGCACCTCGGTCGATCACGGCACCGCCTACGACCTGGCCGGCAGCGGCAAGGCCGACGCCGGCAGCCTGCGCGCCGCAGTGGCGCTGGCGGCCGAGCTGGTCAGGGCAGGGCGCTGATGCAGCCGGCCAGAAAGCGCTTCGGCCAGAACTTTCTGCACAGCCCGGGCGTGATCGCGCGCATCGTGGCCAGCCTGGCGCCGCGGCCGGGGCAGGCGCTGGTCGAAATCGGCCCCGGCCACGGTGCGCTGACCGAGCCGGTGCTGGCCCTGTCGGGCGCGCTGCATGCCATCGAGATGGATCGCGATCTGGCGGTCGAGCTGCGCACACGCTTTGCCGGCCGAGGACTCGACCTGATCAGCGCCGATGCGCTGCGCTTTGACTTCGCCAGCCTGGCGCCACCCGGCGCACGCCTGCGCGTGTTCGGCAACCTGCCATACAACATCTCGACGCCGCTGCTGTTTCACCTGCTGGCGCAGCGGGCGGTCATCGCCGACATGCTGTTCATGCTGCAGCGCGAGGTGGTCGACCGCATGGCGGCCGCGCCGGGCGATCCGGACTACGGCCGCCTGTCGGTGATGTTGCAGTACGCCTGCGCGGTCGAGGCACTGTTCATCGTGCCTCCGGGCGCCTTCTGGCCGGCCCCCAAGGTGCACTCGCGCATCGTGCTGCTGACGCCGTACCAGGCCCTGCCATACCCGGCGAGCGACGAAAAACGCTTTGCCGAGCTGGTGCAGCGGGCCTTCGCGCAGCGCCGCAAGACCCTGCGCAACAGTCTGTCGGGCGTAGTCACCGAAGCGCAGTTCGCTGTCGCAGGCATCGCCCCAGGGCTGCGCCCCGAAGTATTGTCGGTGGCTGATTTCGTGCGCCTGGCGGACGCCTGAGCGTGCGCATCCCGCGCCTGTATGTCGACCAGCCGCTGGAAAGCGGCGCGGACTGCGCGCTCGGTCAGCGGGCGCACGACCACGCCGTTAAGGTGCTGCGCCTGCGGGCGGGCGACGCGCTGTGCCTGTTCAATGGTCAGGGCGGTGAGTTTGCCGCCGTGCTGGCGCGCGGGGCGGACGGCGCGCTGCTGGCCCAGGTCGGCGAATTCACGCCGGACCGGCGCGAGTCGCCCTTGGCGGTGCGGCTGGTGCAGGGCATCTCACGCGGCGAGCGCATGGACTACACCCTGCAAAAGGCGGTCGAACTGGGCGTGGCCGACATCGTGCCGGTGGTGACCGAACACACCGTGCTGCGACTCGAAGGCGAGCGGGCGCAGCGCCGCCTGGCGCACTGGCGCGGCGTCGTCGTGGCGGCCTGCGAGCAGAGCGGGCGCACGCGCGTGCCACCAGTGGCCGAGCCGCGCACGCTGGCCGAGGAACTCGCCGCAGCGCCGGCGCAGCCGGGTTTGCTCTTGGATCCCTCGGCGTCGCTGGCGCTTGCGCAAAGCGGCCCGTACGCCGGCCACGTGAGCGTGCTGATCGGGCCGGAGGGCGGGTTGTCGGATCGGGAACGCCAGGCCGCACAGGCCGCCGGCTACCGGCCCGTGCGCATGGGACCGCGCGTACTGCGCACCGAAACCGCCGCCGTGGTGGCGCTGGCCGTGCTGCAGGGCCTGGCCGGGGACATCGGCGCCTGAGCGTGTCGTCGAAGCTCGGCGGGCGACTCGTTCGCCGGTGCACTGATGCGCAGGTGGGCCGCCAGGGCGTCGAGCGGCGACTTGCGGATAGCGGCGCAACGCGGGGATCAACAGCGCGGTGCCGGCGACTTGTTCCAACACTCACGAGACCAGATTCCCGGGTTACGCCGCTTTGCGGCTAACCCAGGCTACGCTTGCTCATCCGAACATGGATAGGTTGAGATCTCTAGAGAGGCGCCCAATGTAACCAAGTCAGTGCAAGACTTGAAATGCACTGTGCATGTTACGGTGTCGTGAAACGCTCCAACCCTGAAAATTGCGGTAGTCCGTTTGATCAAATCAGCTAAGGGGCGAAGTTGAGAAAGAAAGAAATCAACTGCGCTTGCTTCGTCCTCGGGCAATTCACGCGACGTTCGAATAACCAAACCCCACCCTTTCTTGGAGCGGTCTTCCACATAAAAATCTTCTGGAAGCCGTTCTTGAACAAGGTGTATTTCGATATCGCTAGGATTGGTCAAGGCGAGTTCCAAATCTACCTGCATTCGCTCTCCTCCTTGTCATCCGCGACGCCATCGTGGTCGCAGTCCAGTTCGCCACAACCCAATTCTGAGGGAATGAGCGGCCACGGGACGAACCAATCGAATAGGTCCGGATCGATAAAGCCTTTGTCTCGCTTGCGATCCGGGCCTGGCTCCCCGCGCTCTTTCCATTCGCGGTGAAGCTCCTCCGCGGCCTTTCGATCGGGAATGTCCGGATCACCCCGCTTCTTTTCATGTCGATGGTACCAATTCCAAAACTTCTTCGAGTATCCATACAACTTATCGAACTTCGATAAGCCGTCAGAATCGATAAATCGTAACGGGTTGGCTCCTGCGTAAACGTACAGATTAATCCCCCGCCTCCCCGATCGGATCCCTCGTCAGCCACCGCCCATAGGCCGGACTGTACGCCCGATAGTGCGTCAGGTACAGGCCGGTGGGGGCGTGGCGCCACATGCCGGCGTAGCCGCGGTCGGGGGTGAGGCTGCCGCTTTGGGCGCGGCTCGCCCCGTAGGGGGTGTAGTCAAACGCCGCCACGGTCAGGCCGGTGGCCAGGTCCCGCACTTCGCGCACGCTGCCCAGGTGGTCGCGGGCGTAGTACAGGCGCTGGCTGCCTTTGAGTTCGCCCTGCGGGTAGTGGTAGGGGGTCGGGGTATCGCTGGCGTTTCGGGTCTGACAGATGGCATCGCCGCACCACAGGTGGCGGGTGTCGGTGATGCCAGTGACAGTTTCCACCACCCGCCGGCCCAGGCCGTCGTAGCGGAAGCGGTAGGTGAGGGTGTTCGGCGGCCGGGCGGCGACGGTGACCAGCCGCTGCTCGGCGTCGTAGCGGTAGGTGCAGGGTTCGTGGTCATCATGCTCGCCGATGGCCTAGGGTGCGCTGCCGTCAACTTCCGCAAACACTCACGAGACCAGATTCCCGGGTTACGCCGCTTTGCGGCTAACCCAGGCTACGCTTGCTGACCCCTTTAACCTGTAACCTATGACCGTGCCATTAATCGTAACTGATCCTTCAAGTCAAGAAGGCATCGATGGGGTCTTCGGTTCTAAACCCAAGATCGACGTACCTTCCTGATGAATCTGGACCCCAAGCCACGCCAAACAGACCGGACTCGTCATCGACAAACACGCGTTGAATAGCCGGTTTGGTAATAAACCACACGCTGCGGCTTCCTGCATCGATGCTCAGTACCGCGGCGATTGGCGACTCCACTTCGATTGAGCCAATCTCTGGGGAAATCAAGCACCGATCGAACTCCTTGCGAACATGATCGATAGCCTTGGGATCAGCATCTTTGCCGGGCACCCACTTACGTGTCGAGTGAGACTTGGCCTCAGCAACGAGGCGGGCGACATCATCAGGCTTCCGTTTCAGCGGCGTGGCAGGCATAGCTCTCACGGATCAGGAAAGTGGATCGTCTCTGGACGCCCGCCCGGCGGAAAAATGTCCACACGACCATCTCGAAGCTGAATAATGGTCCCATTTGGAAGGCGAGCGACCTCGCGAGTTCCTCCACTGGCGGTCGTGCTGCAACTAGAAGGCGTGTCCGCGCGGAATCGATCGAAGGCGGCGCGCGCACTTCCTGGCATGTCGGTCATGCGACCGCGACCGGTGATTTCACGAATACTTCCCTGGGTTGTCGTTGAGTAGCTTCCGCCTACTAGACGAGGTGCTGGCCCTATCCCCCCGCCACCGGTTAATCCACCCGCTGCGTCCACCACGGCAAAGCACTATTGACGAGACCCAGTGGATCGACGTAGTTGATGGGATTATTCCCCACATGCCCATACAGATTAATCCCCCCGCCTCGCCGATCGGATCCCTCGTCAGCCACCGTCCATAGGCCGGACTGTACGCCCGATAGTGCGTCAGGTACAGGCCGGTGGGGGCGTGGCGCCACATCCCGGCGAAGCCGCGGTCGGGGGTGAGGCTGCCGCTTTGGGCGCGGCTCGCCCCGTAGGGGGTGTAGTCAAACGCCGCCACGGTCAGGCCGGTGGTGAGGTCCCGCACCTCGCGCACGCTGCCCCGGTGGTACAGGCGCTGGCTGCCTCTGAGTTCGCCCTGCGGGTAGTGGTAGCGGGTCGGGCCGTCGAGGGCAAGGTGCAGATGATCATCATGCTCGCCTGCGCCTTGGTTATTTCGCGAACTCGGGCAAAGAGCCGCGAGAGAAGATTCCCGGGTTACGCCGCTTTTGCGGCTAACCCAGGCTGCGCTCGCTGTGCCGTTCTATGCGAGTTCGCGGGCGCTACGCCCGAAAGCGACCAGATAGCATCCGTAAGAGGGTTCTATTTCCAAAACGATCATCTTGCCGTGCGCCACCAAAGAAAATTGGCTCACGACATAATCCTCATTTTTAGGATCGATATTTTCTATTTCATCATCAAACCTATAGACGTAGCGAATGCATGCCATGATTTTTCTTTCGAACATCGAATAATTTTCTACAGAAAAAACTCTCAAATTAGCGATTACGTTTCCTTCTTCCATATCGCTAATACGTAATTTCTCAAGTCCGTCGACTTCGATCTACGTGTGTTCCTGATCATTGCGTGAAATCTCAAGCTTTAGCGTGGAGCCTCGAATGGAGATCGCACTGACATTGTGATCATGAAAACTACGCATCATTGCCTCGGCGACGGACTATACGGTGTCTGTGGGCCACGATTCTTGTGCGTTGGTGGACCTCCCCCATTTGGACGGTCCCAGTTATGAACGTGCGGCGCATTCCCAGGTGCCTTTTCGCCCGGATGTGGCGCGTCATAATCCACTTCCGGGTAGCGATCTTTTCCGTACCGCCTAGAATCTCCCCCGAATTCGGCTCCGTGGTTGTATTGGGTTCCCCTGTGCGTGGTCTACCGCGCGACGGTTCATCGGTTTCTCTGTTCTTGTCTAGATTCTCGGCCCCATTATCAGCCTCATTAAGAGCCTTCCAAAGATCGGTAGCGCATTTGGCGACGATAACCGCTGGCGGGAGCCAACACGCCGGACTGCCTGCACAAGCAATAGCCCAAGGTATGGCCGCGAATCTTCCGTCAGGATCCACCCAATTAATCGGGCTATTCCCCACATACCCATACAGATTAATCCCCCCCCCCGCCTCCCCGATCGGATCCCTCGTCAGCCACCGCCCATAGGCCGGACTGTACGCCCGATAGTGCGTCAGGGTACAGGCCGGTGGGGGCGTGGCGCCACATGCCGGCGAAGCCGCGGTCGGGGGTGAGGCTGCCGCTTTGGGCGCGGCTCGCCCCGTAGGGGGTGTAGTCAAACGCCGCCACGGCCAGGCCGGTGGTGAGGTCCCGCACCTCGCGCACGCTGCCCAGGTGGTCGCGGGCGTAGTACAGGCGCTGGCTGCCTCTGAGTTCGCCCTGCGGGTAGTGGTAGCGGGTCGCCGCGGCTCGTTCGATTCGGTGGCCGACCTCAAGCGCAACGATGCGTCGTGAAGCATTACAACCAGCGCCCGAAGCCGTTCATGTGTACCGCCACGTCCGAATCGATTCTCGCTAAGATTGAGCGTCTATGTAAGGTTATCAGTGGGACACAATACTAAAAGAACGAAGCCGGCGTGAGCCGGCTTCGTTCAGTTAGTCATGTCTGACACTACTGGTCTGATTTTTCTCTTGTACTCTGCTTGAGGTAGTTCTCCACCTCACGCTGGTATTGAAGCCACTCAGGATCAGAATAAAAAGAACCATTCTTATTGCTAAGTGCAGGGGGATGACTCGCCCGTTCTCTACTCAGGGCTGTCATGACGTTCTTCTTCCGTCGAGTGAATGCGGGATCCCCAGATTCCAGACCATCATAGTGCATCAGGTAGGCAAGTTTGGTGTCAATATTAGTATTGATAAGACCAATCGCGTCTGATGGTTTCCCATCACGAATATACCGATTAGGTTCGAGATTGAGCGCGATTTGCAACAAAGAATCGTTCAGCGCTCGCTGGATACTTTGGCGCTCCGACCAGAAGGCACCAGCATACGCGCCAGCAGCCACCAAGACTACCGCAACTGCAATAATTTCGATAATTCCTGTCTTAGTTTGAAAAGCAGGGAACCGCATTCACATAACTCCGTATATTCTTTAAGACGTCGGGCATGAGTTGGGCGCCGTTTTGAGTAATCCCACGGGGGTCCGTGCAGTTGTTGATAATGCAGGGCGTGATATTGTTCGGATTGAAGCGATTACGAGCCGCGCAACATGCTGTACACGTTTATATTGTTGGCTGATTTTTGCACTCGCCACCTTTCGGCTTTTCCCCCGGTTTTGCTGGAGAGCCAGGCGGATATTTGGGCGGTGTCCGATCCGTCGGTGGCATCTCCTTCGGGTAGCACTTACCGCCTGGCAAACACTCCATAGTGACCAACCCGTTCGGATCAATGTACCGTAAAGGGTTGTTCAGCACGTAACTGTACAAATTCACGCCCGCCGCCTCGCCGGCCACGCGCGCCGCCTCCGCCAGCGTGACGCCGCCCTGCGGCGAGCGGTAGGCGTCCAGAAAGGCCACCCGCTTGGCCTCGGCGCCCTGCGCCAGCAGCAGGTTCTTGAGCGCCATCGGCCCGCGCAGGTAGGCGACGCCGGGGTTGTGGCGCATCTGCCACAGGCCCTCTTTGGCGCCGGCCAGGGCTTCGGTGGCCGGGCCGGTCACGGCGCGCCCGCCGACTTCCTTGAACAGTTCCTCCAGACGGTCGGCATGGCCGAGGCGCGCGTGCATGCGGATCAGCTCGCCGACGGCCGGATCGACCAGCGGCCGGATGGCCGGATCGGTGACTGAACGGCCCTGCCCCAGGCTTGCTCCCAGGCGTCGATGGCGCGCGAGAAGTAGCCGTAATGGTAGTAGGCCAGCCCCAGATCGGTGAGCAGCGCCACGCGCCACGGCGAGCTGGGGTGGGCGGCCAGGTAGCGTTCGAGGTCGCCGAGATTTTCCGGTTGCCCCTGGCGCGCTTAGGCGTCGAGCGTGGTGCGTAGGGTCGCATCATCGGCCGCCGTGGTCGGACCGCTGGGCAGCAGCAACTCGGCAAAGCCGGAGACCTGGCGCCAGGCCAGAGGCGGGGATGCAATATCAGGCGTGCCAACTGCGCCGAATATGGCCCCCAGACCCAGCACGGCCAGCCCAACCCGGGCCAACCGGCCAATGCGTCGCGTAATGGACACCGAGGCCAGCATGGTTGTTCTCCCTTGGCGCAACCCGACCCTCGTTGCGACAGCCGGGGATGCACCGCCCGTATGCGCAGGTGGCGCCATCTGGCATGTGAACTGTGACGCAGACGTGACGCAGGCCCGGCGCCTGCCGGTTGGGCACGTCGAACAGGTTTTGCCTGGGCTTAAGGGCCGGTCAGAAGCCGTGCCCGAACTCGGCCTGAAAACGGCGCTCGAAGTCGTCGCGCGTGAAGTGGTGGTTCTGCGTGCCGTGGTGTTCGATCTTGAGCGCGCCCAGTAGTGAGGCGATGCGGCCGGTGGTCGGCCAGTCCAGTTCGTGCAGCAGGCCGTACAGCAGGCCGGCGCGGTAGGCATCGCCGCAGCCGGTGGGGTCGTTCACGGCGGCCGGCTTCACGGCCGGGATGTCGATGCGATGCCCGCCGCTGTAGATGCTGGAGCCCTTGCTGCCGCGCGTGACGATGAGCGCCTCGACGCGCTTGGCGATGTCGCCGGCCGACAGTTCGGTGCGCGTCTGCAGCAACTCGATTTCGTAGTCGTTGACGGTGATCCAGGTCGCCTGGTCGATGAAGCCGAGCAGTTCGGCCTTGTCGAACAGCGGCAGGCCCTGGCCGGGGTCGAAGATGAACGGCACGCCGGCTTCGGCGAACTCGCGCGCGTGCTGCAACATGCCGTCGCGGCCATCCGGGGCGACGATGCCGATGTCCACGCCCGGCGCGTCGGCCACCGAATTGCGGTGCGACTCGCCCATGGCGCCGGGGTGAAAGGCGGTGATCTGGTTGTCGTCAAGATCGGTGGTGATGAAGGCCTGACCGGTGTAGCTGCCGGGCACCGGCGTGACATGCCGGCGGTTGATGCCGTGTTTGTCCAGCCACTCGAAATAGGGGCCGAAGTCCTCGCCGACGGTGGCCATCGGCAGCGGGTCGGCGCCCAGCAGCTTCAGGTTGTAGGCGATGTTGCCGGCGCAGCCGCCGAACTCGCGGCGCATCTGCGGCACCAGGAAGGACACGTTCAGGATGTGCACCTGGTCCGGCAGGATGTGGTTCTTGAAGCGGTCCTGGAACACCATGATGGTGTCGTAGGCCATCGAGCCGCAGATCAGTGCGCGCAAAGCGTGTCTCCCTTGATGAGTGGTCGGCGCTCAGGCCGGTCGCCAGGCCAGGTCCGGCTGGCGCGCGGCGCGCACCTCATCCAGCCGTCGCACCGGCAGCGTGTAGGGCGCGCCGCGCAGCAGATCGGGCTGCTCACGCGCTTCGCGGGCGATCTGCACCAGCGCGTCGACGAAGCCGTCGAGCATGTCCAGCGACTCGGTCTCGGTCGGCTCGATCAGCAGGCATTCGGGCACCAGCAGCGGGAAATACACGGTCGGTGCGTGGTAGCCGTAGTCGAGCAGCCGCTTGGCGATGTCGAGCGCACTGACGCCCAGCTCCTGTTTGGAACGGCGCAGGGTGACGATGAACTCGTGGCTGGCACGCCGGGTAGGGAAGGCCAGCTCGAAGCCGGCCTCGCGCAGCCTGGCTTGCAGGTAGGCGGCGTTCAGGGTGGCGAATTCGGCCACCCGGCGCATGCCCTCGCGGCCCAGCAGGCGGGTGTAGACCCAGGCGCGCAGCAGGATGCCGGCGTTACCGGCAAAGGCCGACAGGCGCCCGATGCTGTGCGGCCGGTCGGCCTCGCTCAGCCAGCGGTAACGATCGCCCTCGCGCGCCACCATCGGCACCGGCAGGAATGCCAGCAGGCGTTCGCTGACGCCTACCGGACCTGCGCCCGGGCCACCACCGCCGTGCGGGGTGGCGAAGGTCTTGTGCAGGTTCAGGTGCACCACGTCGAAGCCCATGTCGCCGGGCCGGGCGTGACCCAGGATCGCGTTCAGGTTGGCGCCGTCGTAGTAGAGCAGGCCGCCGGCCTCGTGCACCACGCGCTGGATTTCGCCGATCTGGCGCTCGAACACGCCCAGCGTCGACGGATTGGTCAGCATCAGGCCGGCCGTGTGCGGGCCGACTGCGGCGCGCAGGGCATCGAGGTCGACGTCGCCCTGGGCATCGGTCGGAATCTCGCGCACCTGATAGCCACACATCACGGCCGTGGCCGGGTTGGTGCCGTGCGCGGCGTCCGGCACCAGGATTTCGCGCCGCGCGCTGTCGCCGCGGCTGCGGTGGTAGGCCTCGATCATGGCGATGCCGGCCAGTTCGCCCTGGGCGCCGGCCAGCGGCGTCAGCGACACGCCGGCCATGCCGGTGACGCGCGCCAGGATGTCCTGCAGCTCCCACAGACAGGCCAGGAAACCCTGCCCGGTGGCCGCCGGCGCCAGCGGGTGGCGGTCGCGCAGCACCGGCCGCAGGGCCAGCTCGTTGGCCGCCCGCGGGTTGTACTTCATGGTGCAGGAGCCGAGCGGGTAGAAATGCGTGTCGATCGAGAAGTTCTTCTGCGACAGGCGCGTGTAGTGGCGCACCGCCTGCAGCTCGGACACTTCCGGCAGCGGCGGCGGGTTGCTGCGCAGCAGCGCCGCGGGCAGGTCGTCCGGCGCGGCGGCCGGCGCGATCTGGGTGCCGTTGGCACGGCCCGGGCTGGACTGGTCAAAGATCAGCATGGGAACAGCGACATGCGGGCACCGGCCGGGGATTGCGACGCGCGCCGGGCCGGTCGAGGCGGGCATTGCGCCGCCCGCGCCACGACCGCCGACACGGGGGACTGGTGCGCCCTAGAGGATTCGAACCTCTGACCTTTGGCTTCGGAGGCCAACACTCTATCCAGCTGAGCTAAGGGCGCAGGACGCGCAGTTTAGCAGGATGTGCGGGCCGGGCCGCGGTGGACGGGCCACCTTGACGGCGAGCAAGCGGGCGCGATTCGACGGCCGGCCGCCGGCAGCCGGCCGGTATAATTGCGCCCGCTGCGTTGGCAGTGTGCCCCGTGCTTTCGTGTCCCCAAGGAGTTTTTGTGAACGCCCATTCCGCACCGGCTGGCGACAATTCCGCCAGCGCCTTTACTGTCGTTATGTTGTCCCTGGTCGCCTTGACGTTCCTGCTTGTCGGTATTGCGGTATTCGCCGTTGGTGCACTGCGCCCGGCCAAGGTCGACCCAAGCGTGGCGGCCCTGGCCGACGAGCGCATCAAGCCGGTCGGTGAAGTGCAGATAGGTGGTCCGGGCGCGCCGGTGGGCGGCGTGGCCGCCACGGCCGCGGCCGATGCCGGACCGGTGGATGGCGCCGCCGTGTATCAGCAGGCCTGTTTCTCGTGCCATGCCTCCGGCGTGGCCGGCGCGCCCAAGCTCGGCAGCGCCGAAGACTGGGCGCCGCGCCTTGCGCAGGGCACGGAGGTACTGCACCAGCACTCGCTGCAGGGCATCCGCGCCATGCCGCCCAAGGGTGGCTTCATGAACCTGAGCGACGATCAGGTCAAGGCAGCGGTCGATTACATGGTGGCGCAGGTCAAGAAATAAGCCTGGCGGCGCTCGCCGCGATCAAAAAAAGGCGGGGTCGGAAAACCGGCCCCGCCTTTTTTGTGGCCCGTGTCCGGCGCTGGCGGCTCAGCCGTTGTAGCGGCGCAGCACCAGCGTGGCGTTGGTGCCGCCAAAACCGAAGCTGTTGGACATCACCGTGTCCAGGCGCACACCCTCGCGCAGCTGGCGCACCAGCGGCAGACCTTCGGCCGCCGGATCGAGCCGCTCGATGTGTGCCGATGGCGTGATGAAGCCGCCGCGCATCATCAGCAGGCAGTAGATGGCCTCATGCACGCCGGCGGCGCCCAGCGAGTGGCCGGTGAGCGACTTGGTGGAACTGAAGGCCGGCACCTGCTCGCCGAACACCTCGCGCACGGCCTCCAGTTCGCGGCTGTCGCCGACCGGCGTGCTGGTGCCGTGCGTGTTCAGGTAATCGATGTCCGTGAGCGGGATGTCGCCCAGCGCCTGGCGCATGCAGCGCACCGCGCCCTCGCCGGACGGCTGCACCATGTCGAAGCCGTCCGAGGTGGCGCCGTAGCCGACCAGCTCGCCGTAAATCTTGGCGCCGCGGGCCAGCGCGTGATCGAGCGCCTCCACCACCACGATGCCGCCGCCGCCGGAGATGACGAAGCCGTCGCGATCGGCGTCATAGGCGCGCGATGCCACGGACGGGCGGTCGTTGTAGGCCGACGACAGGGCGCCCATGCCGTCGAACAGCACCGATTCGGTCCAGTGCAGCTCCTCGCCGCCGCCGGCGAACACGACGTCCTGCTTGCCGGCCTGGATCAGTTCCGCGGCGTTGCCGATGCAGTGCGCGGAGGTGGCGCAGGCGGACGAGATGGAATAACCCACGCCCTTGATCTTGAAGGCGGTGCCCAGGCAGGCGGCAACCGTGCTCGACATGGTGCGCGGCACCATGTACGGCCCGACGCGGCGGGCGCCCTTCTCGCGCAGTGTGTCGGCGGCCAGCACGGTGTTGGCGGTGGAGGCGCCGCCGGAGCCGGCCACCAGGCCGGTGCGCGGGTTCGAGACCTCGGCTTCAGTCAGTCCGGAGTCGATGATGGCCTCGACCATCGCAATGTGCGCGTAGGCCGCCGCATCGCCCATGAAGCGCAGCAGCTTGCGGTCGATGTGTTCCTCGGGCGAGATGCGCAGCGGTCCGTGTACGTGGCTTCGAAAGCCAAGTTCGCGGTACTCCTCGCTCAGCTCGATGCCGGAGCGGACCTCGCGCAGCGAGTCCGCGACCTGTGCCTGGGTGGTGCCGATGCTGGACACGATGCCCAGCCCGGTGATGACGACGCGTCTCACGATGTGCTCTCGAAGCTATTGGTGAACAGTCCCACCCGCAGGCCGCTGGCGGTATAGATGGGGTTGCCGTCGACCGCGACGGTGGCATCGGCGATGCCCATGAACAGCTTGCGCTGGATCACGCGCTTCATTTGGATGTGGTAGCTGACCAGGCGGGCAGCGGGGGTGACCTCGCCGCCGAACTTGACCTCGTCCGCGCCCAGCGCCCGCCCACGGCCCGGGCCGCCGATCCAGCCCAGATAAAAGCCGACCAGCTGCCACATGGCGTCCAGGCCCAGGCAGCCGGGCATCACCGGATCGCCCTCAAAATGACAACCGAAGAACCACAGGTCCGGCCGCACGTCGAGTTCGGCGCGAATCTCGCCGCGGCCGAACTGGCCGCCCTGGTCGCTGATGTAGGTGATGCGGTCGAACATCAGCATCGGTGGCAGCGGCAGCTGCGCGTTGCCGGGGCCGAACAGCTCGCCGCGCCCGCAGCGCAGCAGGTCGTCGTAGTTGAAGGACTCCACGCGCTGCACGACGGCGGATATTTCGGTCACAGTGTCTTCCGTGGCAAGGGGCTGTAGAGACATACAAAGCAGCGCAGGGTTACGGTAAAAAGCGGCGTAATTATACGCATCGGCCAATGCCGGGCCGGGCCGCCGGTGGTCGCCGACCCCGGTCCGGCTCGCCAGTCGGTAGCCCGGCTATTCGCCTGGCCCGGCTTCACAGCCCCAGCTGCGCCCACAGGCCGTCCACCCGCGCCTTGACTGCCGCATCCATCCGAATCGGCCGGCCCCACGCGCGCGCCGTCTCGCCGGGCCATTTGTTGGTGGCATCCAGGCCCATCTTGGAGCCCAGACCCGGCTGCGGCGAGGCGAAATCGAGCGTGTCGATCGGCGTGCGTTCGGCCAGCAGGATGTCGCGCGCCGGATCGACGCGGGTGCTGATGGCCCACACCACGTCCTGCCAGCTGCGCAGGTCGATGTCGTCATCCACCACCACGATGAACTTGGTGTACAGAAACTGGCGCAGGTACGACCACACGCCGAACATCACCCGCGAGGCGTGTCCCGGGTACTGCTTGCGGATCGACACCAGCGCCACCCGATAGGAACACCCCTCCGGCGGCAGGTAGAAATCCACCACTTCCGGGAACTGGCGGCGCAGCAGCGGCACGAACAGCTCGTTCAGCGCCGCCCCCAGCATGGCCGGCTCGTCCGGCGGGCGGCCGGTATGGGTGCTGTGGTAGACGGCGTCGCGCCGGCGCGTGAGGCGCTGCACGGTCAGCACCGGGTAGCGCTCGGTCTCGTTGTAATAGCCGGTGTGATCGCCAAACGGCCCCTCGTCGGCCTCGTCGCCCGGCACGATCACGCCTTCGAGCACGATTTCGGCGCGGGCCGGCACGTCGAGGCCACTGTCCGCACACGTCACCAGCTCGGTGCGCTCGCCGCGCAGCAGGCCGGCGAACTGGTACTCGGACATGCCGTCCGGAATCGGCATCACCGCCGCCAGCAGCGTCGCGGGGTCGGCGCCGATGACCACGGCCACCGGAAACGGCTCGCCCGGCCGCGCCGCCTGCCAGGCCTGGTAGTCGAGCGCGCCGCCGCGGTGCGCCAGCCAGCGCATGATCAGCCGGTTGCGGCCGATGAGCTGCTGCCGGTAAATGCCGATGTTCTGCCGCCCGCCATGCGGGCCGCGCGTGACCACCAGACCCCAGCTCAGCAGCGGCGCGGCATCGCCCGGCCAGCAGGTCTGGATCGGCAGCGCGGTCAGGTCCACCGCCTCGCCGTCGAGCGCCACCTCCCGGCATGGCCCGTCGCCGACCCGCCGCGGACGCATGGCCAGCGCCTGGCGGTAGATCGGCAACTGCCGCCAGGCCTCGCGCAGGCCGCCGGGCGGTTGCGGCTCGCGCAGCTGCGCCAGCACTTCCCCAAGCTCGCGCAGGTCCTGCGCCGACTCGCGCCCCAGGCCCAGCGCCACCCGCCGCACGCTGCCGAACAGATTGGCCAGCAGTGGCATGGCGTGTCCGGTCGGGTTCTCGAACAGCAGCGCCGGGCCGCCGGCGCGCAGCACGCGGTCGCAGATCTCGGTCACTTCAAGACGCGGGTCGACCGGCACGGCGATGCGCTTGAGCTCCCCCAGCGTCTCCAGGCGGTCGATGAACTGTCGCAAATCACGGCTCACGGCTGCATCCCGAAATGGGCGGCGATGCCGGCGAACACCGCGGCACCGAACCAGTTGTTGGCAAGAAAGGCCCGGAAGCAGGCGGCCGGCTCGCGCCGGCGCGTCAGGTACTGCTGATGCGCCGCCAGCAGCGCGGCGATGCCCAGACCGCCGTAGAACCACGGCCCCAGGCGGGCGTTCCAGCCGACCAGCGCCAGCGTGGCGAGCGCGCTCGCCTGCAGCACGCCGACGATCAGGCGATCGTCCTCGCCGAACAGGATTGCGCTCGACTTGACGCCGATCTTGAGGTCGTCGGCGCGGTCGGCCATGGCATAGAAGGTGTCGTAGGCGACGGTCCAGAACACGTTGGCGATCAGCAGCAGCCAGGCGATCGGCGGCACCTTGTCCTGCACCGCCGCGTAGGCCATCGGAATGCCCCAGCCGAAGGCCAGGCCCAGATACACCTGCGGCAGGTGCGTCAGGCGCTTGCCGAGCGGATAGGTCACGGCCAGCAACGCGCCGATCACGGCCAGTTCCTGCGTGCGTCGGTTCAGCGTCAGCACCAGCGCCAGCGAGGCCATCAGCAGCAGCACGCAGATCACGAGTGCCTCGGCCGGGCGGATGGCGCCGCGCGCCAGCGGACGCATGCGCGTGCGCTCGACGTGACGGTCGAAATCGCGGTCCAGGTAGTCGTTGATGGCGCAGCCGGCCGAGCGCATGGTCAGCACACCGGCCGTGAACACGGCCAGGATTTTCGGATCCGGCAGCCCGTTGCTGGCCAGCCACAGCGCCCACCAGGTCGGCCACAGCAGCAGCAGGCTGCCGATCGGCCGGTGCAGGCGCGTCAGCTCGGCATAGGCCTTGAGGCGTTGCAGGATCATGGCGGTACCGGCAGGTGCAGCATGGCGGGCAGGAAATGTTCCATCACCAGCAGCGGCTGACGACCGGTCGGCACCAGCGCGCGCCGCGCCGCCACCACCGGGCCGGAATCCGCCGGCTCCATCAGCGGCGTCACGGCCAGCTCGATGCGTGCGCGCTGCACGGTCGGATCCGCGAACAACAGCTCGCCGACCGGCCGATCGCCCAGCCTGCGCAGCGCCGGCCAGGCCGCCAGTGCGGCCGGCGGCGCCAAAGTGTGGCCGATCAGCAATGTGCGCCCCGCATGGCTGAACCGTACCCGCCGCCAGAACAGCGCGCTGCCGGCGCCGAGCCCCAGGCGCGCCGCCTCGTCGGCCGTGGCGCGACGCCAGCCTTGCGCCTGCAAGCGGCATTCGAGCGCTTCGCCAAGCGTGCGGCGCAAGGCTGCGGTCAGCGAACCGCAGTCGGCCAGCCACGGTCGCAGGCGTGCCGGCAGGCAGCGCAGCGCCGCCGCCGTCAGCGGCCGCCAGGCGTGTTTCATTTCAGACCTCGCCGTAGGCCAGGCCGCGGCCCAGCCAGCGGTCGATCAGGGCCTGCACCGCGGCCGGGGCGTCGTGTTCCAGGCGGCTTGCCAGCGCCGGCAGGCGGGTCAGCAGCGCCCGGTCGCGCTCCAGGTCGGCCACGCGCAGGTTGATGGCGCCGGTCTGGCGCGTGCCCAGCAACTCACCGGGGCCGCGCAGGTCCAGATCGCGGCGCGCGATCTCGAAGCCGTCGCCGGTCTCGCGCATGGCCGCCAGGCGCGCACGCGCCTCGCCCGACAGCGGCGGCTGGTACAGCAGCACGCAGCGGCTGTGGGCGCTGCCGCGCCCCACCCGGCCGCGCAGCTGGTGCAGCTGGGCCAGGCCCAGGCGCTGGGCATGATCGATGATCATCAGCGTGGCATTGGGCACGTCCACGCCGACCTCGATCACCGTGGTGGCCACCAGCAGGTCGATCTCGCGGCGCTGGAAGGCTCCCATCACGGTTTCCTTGTCGCGGCTTTTCATGCGTCCATGCAGCAGGCCGATGCGCAGCTGCGGCAGCGCCGCCGTCAGCTCCGCGGCTGTCTCGGTGGCGGCCGACAGGGCCAGTGCTTCCGATTCCTCGACCAGCGGGCAGACCCAGTAGGCCTGCTCGCCGCGGGCGCAGGTGGCGGCAATGGCGGCCAGCAGTTCGTCCTTGCGCCGGCGCGGCACGGCGAGCGTCTGCACCGGCGTGCGGCCCGGCGGCAGCTCGTCGATGACCGAGGTGTCGAGGTCGGCGTAGAAGGTCATGGCGAGCGAGCGTGGGATCGGCGTGGCGGTCATGATCAGCTGGTGCGGCGCCTGCGCGCCGTCGTCGCCCTTGGCGCGCAGGGCCAGGCGCTGGTGCACGCCGAAGCGGTGCTGTTCGTCGATCACCACCAAGCCTAAACGCGCAAAGCGCACATCGTCCTGGAACAGCGCGTGCGTGCCCACCACCAGCGGCGCGCGGCCGGACTCGATGCCCGCCAGGATACTCGCCCGCGTGCGTCCGCCGTGGCGCCCGGCCAGCCACACCGGATCGACGCCCAGCGGCGGCAGCCAGCGGCAGAAGTTTCGAAAATGCTGCTCGGCCAGCAGCTCGGTCGGCGCCATGATGACCGCCTGCCAGCCGGCCTCGACCGCCTGCAGCGCAATCGCTGCCGCCACCAGCGTCTTGCCGGAACCGACATCCCCTTGCAGCAGGCGCAGCATGGGATGGGGTTTGGCCAGATCCGCCAGGGTCTCGTCGATGACACGCCGCTGGGCGGCGGTGAGCGCGAACGGCAGCGATTCGAGCAGGCGCCCGCGCAGCGCGCCGCTGGCGGCGATCTGCGGCGCGCGGCGGGTCTGGCGTTGGCGCCGGCGCTGGCGCAGGCTCAGGTGGTGCGCCAGCAGTTCCTCCAGCGCCAGCCGGTGCAGGGCCGCCGGGCGCTCATCGAGCGCGGCCGTGGCCGGCGGCTGGTGCAGGCAGCGCAGCGCGCTCGACATGTCGCACAGCTGCTGCGCGCTGCGCAGGCCGGCCGGTAGCAGCTCCGGCAAGAACTGCTCGCAGCGCGCCAGCGCCGCGCCGATCAGGCGCCGCAGCGTGGCCTGCGTGAGGCCGACCGTGGTCGGATAGACCGGCGTGAGCGCGGCCTGCGGCAGCGGCTCGTCGGCGCCGGCGGGCAGCAGGCGGTACTCCGGGTGGACCATTTCCAGCCGCAGCGGACCGGGCCGGACCTCGCCATAGCATTCGAGCCACGCGCCCGGCCGCAGCTGCTGCAATTGCGCCGGACGGAAGTGGAAGAAGCGCAGCGTGATGCCGGCCTGCTGGTCGACCAGGCTGACCAGCAGCGCGCGCCGGCGCCCCTGGCCGGACTCCGCCGCCTCGATGCGGCCGCGGATCAGCGCGTGCTGGCCCTCGCGCAGGCTGCCGATCGGCACCAGGTGGCTGCGGTCTTCGTAGCGCAGCGGCAGGTGCAGCAGCAGGTCGGCCGGCTGGCTGATGCCCAGCAGCGCCAGACGGGCGATGAGCGCGGACCCCACCCCCGGCAGCGCGGCCAGGGCCGACGCCGCGGCGGCGGGCCGGCCGGCTGCGGCGATAGCCATGCGCGTGGCCGGCGCTGGCTTCAGCCCAGTACCAGGATGGCGTCGGCCTCCACCGCCGCGCCGCGCGGCAGGGCTGCCACGCCCAGCGTCGCCCGGGCCGGGTAGGGCGGTTCGAAGTAGCGCGCCATGACCGCATTCACCGTTACGAAATGCGCCAGGTCGGTCAGGTAGATGTTGACCTTGACCGCCTGACGCAGGCTGCCGCCGGCGGCTTGCGCCACTGCCTTGAGGTTCTCGAACACGCGCACCGCCTGCGCCTCGACGTCGCCGGCCACCAGTTCGCCGCTGGCCGGATCGAGCGGAATCTGCCCGGACAGGTAGACCGTCGCGCCGGCCCGGATGGCCTGCGAGTACGGACCGATGGCGGCCGGGGCGCGGTCGCTGGTGACGGCGTTCAGGGACATGGATCAGCCTCGTTTGCGGGTGATGCGGCGCACCGATCTGAGCGTGCGCAGGCGTTTCATGATGCGCGCCAGGTGCACCCGGTCGCGGACCTCGAGCGTGAAATCGTCGACCGCGTGGATGCCGTCGCGGTTGTTCAGCTGCACGTTGGCGATGTTGCAGTCCATGTCGGCGATGGCGGCGGCCAGGGTTGCCAGCTCGCCGCGCTGGTCGACCACCTCGACGCGGATGTCGACCGGGAAACGGGCATCGCCGGCCGGCTGCCATTCGACATCCAGCCACTTGTCGGGCTGCTTGGCGAACTCGGCGGTGCTCGGACAGCCGTCGACGTGGATCACCACGCCGCGGCCGGCACTGACATAGCCGCGGATCGGATCGCCCGGGATCGGCCGGCAGCACTTGCCGTAGCTGACCACCAGGCCCTCGGTGCCCTTGATGGCCAGCGGCGCGCTGTGCGCGTCCTTGCCGACCAGCCAGCGCGGCGCCACCCGCCGCAGGGCGCGGCGCAGCCCGGAGCGCGGCGGCCGGTCCGTGCTCTGCGGCATGCCGCTGACCAGGTGCGTCGCCACCACCGCCGCCAGGCGCTTGCCCAGGCCCACGTCTTCCAGCAGGTCGTCCATCGCCTTGGCGCTGAACTCGCGCAGCAGGCCGGCAATGTGCACCTCCGGGATCTGCGCCATGGGCGTGCCCAGGCGCGCCAGCTCGATTTCGAGCAGCCGCCGGCCCAGTTCGACGGCCTTCTGGTGGTCGATGTTCTTCAGGAAATGCCGGATGGCGGCGCGCGCCTTGCCGGTGACGACGAAACTGAGCCAGCTCGGGTGCGGCGTGGCGGTGCGGGCGGTGATGATCTCGACCGTCTGGCCGGTTTCGAGCACGCTGCTGAGCGGCGCCAGGCGGCGGTCGATGCGCACCGCCACGCACTGGTTGCCGATGTCCGAATGCACGGCATAGGCAAAATCCACTGCCGTGGCGCCGGCCGGCAGGGCCAGGATGCGGCCCTTGGGCGTGAACACGTACACCTCGTCCGGGAACAGGTCGACCTTGACCGAGTCCAGGAACTCCTGCGGATCGCCGGCGTTGCGCTGCAGTTCCAGCAGGCTTTGCAGCCATTCGCGGGCGCGCTGCTGCGGACGGCCGCCGCCGCCGGGATCCTTGTAGGACCAGTGCGCGGCCACGCCCTCGTTGGCCACGCGGTCCATCTCCTCGGTCCGGATCTGGATCTCGGCCGGCACGCCGAAGGGCGTGAACAGCGCCGTGTGCAGGGATTGGTAGCCGTTGGTCTTGGGGATGGCGATGTAGTCCTTGAAGCGCTGTGGCAGCGGCTTGTAGGTGTTGTGGACCATGCCCAGCGTGCGGTAGCAGTCGTCGACCGTCTCGACCACGATGCGCAGCGCGTACACGTCGTACACCTCGCTGAGCGGAATGCGGTCCTCGCGCATCTTCTGGTAGACGCTGTACAGGTGTTTCTCGCGGCTGACCAGGCGGTAGCGGATGCCGGCCGCGTCCAGGCTCTGGCGCAGGCGCGTCTCGATCTTGCCGACCAGGTCGTCGCGATTGCCGCGCGCCCGGCGCAGGGCCTCGTCCAGCACCCGGCTGCGCAGCGGATACAGCGCCGCGAAGCCAAGTTCTTCGAGCTCGCTGCGCAGCTGGTGCATGCCCAGCCGATTGGCGATCGGGGCGTAGATGTCCAGCGTTTCGCGGGCGATGCGGCGCCGCTTGTCGGGCGCCAGATGGCCCAGGGTGCGCATGTTGTGCAGGCGGTCGGCCAGCTTGATCAGCATCACCCGCAGGTCGCCGGCCACCGCCAGCATCATCTTGCGAAAGTAGGCGGCCTGCGCCTGCTCGCGGGTGTCGAAGCGGATCTGCGTCAGCTTGGTGACGGCGTCGACCAGGGCGGCGACTTCTTCGCCGAACTGCTCGGCGATCTGCTTGCGGGTGGCGGCGGTGTCCTCGATGACGTCATGCAGCAGCGCGGCGCACAGCGTGGCGCCATCGACGTGCAACTCGGCCAGGATTCCGGCCACCGCCAGCGGGTGGGCGATGTAGGGCTCGCCGGTCTTGCGCTGCTGGCCCAGATGGGCCTGTGCGCCAAAGGCGTGGGCGCGCCGTACGGCAGTGATTTCCTGCGGCGGCAGATAGGCTGCGAGCTGCCCGGCCAGGGCCTCGATGCCGTCCGCGGGAACGTGCTGCGCGGGTGTGCTCAGACTTCCTCGTCCGCCGGGGGGGCGGACCCCTCGTTACGAGGCGACTGCAGATCGACATGGGCAGCCGCGTCGAGGGCCTGTTCCCAGCCGGCGGAGGCGCGTTGCTCGGCCAGTTCTTCCGGGGTCAGGAACAGGTGCAGCTCTTCAGGCTCCAGCACGCTGCGGTCGATCTTGCCGGCGGCGATTTCGCGCAGCGCAATCACGGTCGGCTTGTCGTTTTCGGCCTCCACGAGCGGCGCCCGGCCTAGCGACAACTGGCGCGCGCGACGCGCGGCCATGAGCACCAGATCGAAGCGGCTGTCGGCATTCTGGAGGCAGTCTTCAACAGTAATTCGGGCCATCGGTAGGAACCTGATCGGAGGAAAGCTTCCGCGGGACGCGAAAGAAGCTGGCGTGTGCCGGTACGGCAGTTTAACAGCAGCACGCTGCCCGGGCGGCCAGGCAGGCCGGGCAGCGTCGGGCGATCGGCTGCGCGCCTTATCGCCTGGAGTAGTCGGGCTGGCGCACGGCGGTGGCGCGCGTCTGTATCTGTCGTCCCTGCCGCAGCAGGGTGAGGCGTACCTCTTGTTCGCGGGCCAGAGTGGCCAGCACGCCGGTCGCATCGCGCGCGCGCTCGAACGAATGGTCATCGAGGGCCAGCAGGACATCGCCTGGCCGCACGCCGGCGCGGGCGGCCGGCGAGCCGCGATAGACGCCCGCCACCAGCGCGCCGGTTTGTCGTTCCAGGCCCAGCGAAGCGGCCAGTTGCGGCGTGAGTTCCTGCAGTTCCAGACCGAGCCAGCCGCGCGGTACTTCACCGTGCTCGCGCAGTTGGCCGGCGATCTGCCGCACCAGGCTTACCGGCACTGCAAAGCCGATGCCTTCCGAGCCGCCGCTGCGGCTGTAGATGGCCGTGTTGATGCCGATCAGCTCGCCGGCGGCGTTGATCAGCGCCCCGCCCGAGTTGCCCGGATTGATGGCGGCGTCGGTCTGTATGAAGTCGCTGACAGCGCTGATGCCCGGCGCCTCGCGCCCGACAGCCCCGACCACGCCCAGCGTGACGGTCTGGCCGACCCCGAACGGATTGCCGATGGCCAGCACCAGATCGCCGGTGCGAATCTGATGATCGTCACCCAGGGCGATCCCCGGCAGGTTCGGCAAATCGATCCGCAGCAGGGCCAGGTCCGTGGTCGCGTCACTGCCGATCAGCTTGGCGCGGGCGCTGCGCCCATCCCGCAGCGCCACTTCGATCTCATCTGCGCCGGCGATGACGTGATGATTCGTCACCAGGTAGCCGTTACCGTCCAGCAGCACGCCAGATCCGAGGCTCGACTCCAGGCGCTGGCGGGGCACCGGGACGCGACCGAAAAAGCGCTGAAACAGCGGATCGTCCAGCAACGGGTTGTAGGAGCGGGTAATGATCTTGGTGCTGTAGATGTTCACCACCGACGGCGCGGCGCGCTCCACGGCTGGCGCAAAGCTGTTGGCAGTCGGCGCGGCAATCACTGCCGGGGCGGTGCCTGCGGGGAGGCTGGGCGCGGGCGGCAGGTGTCCGGGCCGCGGCCACAGCAGGCTGATGGCGACTCCGGCCACCAGGCCAAAGGCCGCCGCCTGCAGCAAATAGCGGCCAAGATTGCGGCTGATGAGCATGCCGGGACTCCCTGTGTGGCGGCAATCCTAGCAGTCGCTTGCGGGGTGGTGGGCGACATCTGCGCGGGCCGGCTTGGCGCGGTCGCGCCGCGTTTGGCACAATACCGCGGCTTTTTGACTTGCTCCGGGCGGGCCTTGCCGGCGGTCGCCATGCACAGCGGCGCGCACCGCGTGCGGTCCGGGGTTTGTTGCTTATCGCGGGCAATGCTGACCCGCCATCAAGGGAATCGTGATCTATGGCAAACGATGCGGTTGATCCCGCGCGCCGTCGGCTGCTTGCCGGCACGGCCGGGGCGCTGGGAGGAGTGGGTCTGGCGGCCACGGCAGTGCCGTTCATATCCAGCATGCAGCCAAGCGCCAAGGCGCAGGCGGCCGGCGCGCCGGTCGAGGTCGACATCGGCAGGCTGGCGCCTGGCGAGCTGATGGTGGTCGAGTGGCGTCGGCGGCCGGTGTGGATCCTGCGTCGCACGCAGGAGGAGCTGGACAACCTGGCCAAGGTATCCACCGACGCGCTGCGCGACCCGGAGTCGGCCGAGTCCGAGCAACCGCCTTACGCGACCAATGCCCAGCGCTCGTTCAAGCCGGAGTACCTGGTGCTGCTTGGGGTGTGCACGCACCTTGGGTGTTCGCCGCAGTTGCGCCCGCAGGTGGGTGATCTCGACGCCGACTGGCAGGGCGGGTTTCTGTGCCCCTGCCACGGTGGGCGTTACGACCTCGCCGGGCGGGTCTACAAGGGTGTGCCGCCGCCGCTGAACCTGCCGGTGCCGCCGCACAAGTATCTGACCGACACCCGCCTGGTCATCGGCGAAGATCAGGAGACCGCGTAATGGCCAATCGCAGCTCGGGTCTGGCGCGCTGGATCGATGACCGTTTTCCCATCTTCGCCTGGTGGGACGATCACGTCGGTCAGTACTACGCGCCCAAGAACTTCAACTTCTGGTACTTCTTCGGCTCGCTGGCGCTGGCGGTGCTGGTGCTGCAGATCATCACCGGCATTTTCCTGACGATGCACTACAAGCCGTCGGAAGACCTGGCATTCGCATCGATCGAGTACATCATGCGCGACGTCAGCTGGGGCTGGCTGATCCGCTACCTGCACTCGACCGGCGCGTCGATGTTCTTCGTGGTGGTCTACCTGCACATGTTCCGCGGCATCATCTACGGCTCCGGCAAAGGGCCGCGCGAGTTGGTGTGGCTGTTCGGCATGGTCATCTACGTGCTGCTGATGGCCGAGGCCTTCATGGGCTATCTGTTGCCCTGGGGCCAGATGTCCTACTGGGGCGCGCAGGTCATCATTTCTCTGTTCGGGGCCATCCCGATTATCGGCGACGGTCTGTCGCTGTGGATTCGGGGCGACTTCGCGGTCGGTGACCCGACCCTGAACCGCTTCTTCGCGCTGCACGTGGCGGCGGTGCCGCTGCTGATCATCGCGCTGGTGTTCTTCCACATCATCGCGCTGCACGAGACCGGCTCGAACAACCCGGACGGCGTCGAGATCAAGAAAAAGAAAGGCGCCGATGGCAAGCCGCTCGACGGCATCCCGTTCCACCCGTACTACACGGTCAAGGACATCTGGGGCCTGTCAGTGTTCGCCATGATCTTTGCCGCCATCGTGTTCTTCGTGCCGGAGATGTGGGGCAAATTCCTGGAGCCGGACAACTTCAAGCCGGCCGATCCGATGGTGACTCCGCCGCACATCGCGCCGCTGTGGTACTTCGCGCCGTTCTACTCGATCCTGCGCGCCGTGCCGGACAAGTTCCTGGGCGTGGTGGCGATGGGCGCGGCCATCTTCATGTTGTTCCTGGTGCCGTGGTTGGACCGCAGCCCGGTCAAGTCCATTCGCTACCGTGGAATCCTGAACCGCGTCGCACTGGCCATCTTTGTTGTCAGCTTCATCGGCCTGGGTTATCTGGGCACCCGGCCGGTGTCGGACCTGTACACGCTGATCGCGCGGGTGCTGTCGGTGCTTTATTTCCTGTTCTTCCTCGCCATGCCGATCTACACCAGGATCGACCGTACCAAGCCGGTTCCGGACAGGGTGACGACAAAATGAGAAGACTGATTCTGGCTTGTCTGTTGGCTGCCGCCCCGGCACTGGTCGCGGCATCCGAAGGCGCCGCGCTGCCCGGCTTCAAGACTGACCTTACCAACCGGGCGGCCCTGCAGCGGGGCGCGCGCACCTTTGTCAACTACTGCGTCAGCTGTCATAGCGCCGAGTTCATGCGCTATGCGCGCGTGGCGCAGGATCTTGGCCTGACGCCCGAACAGGTGCAGGCCAACATGGTCTTCGACGGCGGCGACGTCAACCAGGTCATGGACGTGGCCCTGGGCAAGAAGGATGGCGCCAAGTGGTTCGGTCAGGCCCCGCCGGACCTGACTCTGGCCGCCCGCTCGCGCGGCGCGGACTGGCTGTACGGCTATCTTCGAAGCTTCCATCTGGACCCGGCGCGGCCGTTTGGTGTCAACAACACGGTGTTCCCGAATACGGCCATGCCGCATGTGCTGGCCCCGTTGCAGGGCACGCAGGAGTTGCATGACGGGCACCTGAAGCAGGTTGCGAAAGGCGACCTCGAACCGGCCCAATACGATGCTCTGGTGCGTGATCTGGTCAACTTCATGGTGTACATGGGCGAGCCGGCCAAGCTCGTTCGCTACAGCCTGGGCATCAAGGTCATGCTTTTCCTGCTGGTGTTCTCCGGCCTGGCCTACATGGTCAAGCGCGAATACTGGCGTGACGTTCACTGATCAGGATTTATTTCGTTGTCCTCAAAAACGCCCAAGAAAGAGTCCGCCTCAGCCAAGGCCCCACCCAAGGTCGAACCGCTGGATTACGGCAACGATGCCGACGGTTTCACCACCGAACGCATTCGCAACATGAAGCTCTACGCCGGGGTGGTGTGCCCGCACAGCCACCGCACGCGGATGGTGTTGTGCGAGAAGGACATCTCGATCGAGATCGAGTCGGTCGACCCGGCAGCCATGCCGGAGGACCTGCGCGAGCTCAACCCCTACGGAGACCTGCCGGTGCTGGTCGATCGCGGCCTGGTGCTCTACAACTCCGCGATCATCATGGAGTACCTGGACGAGCGTTTCCCGCACCCGCCGCTGATGCCGGTCGACCCGATCAACCGTGCCCAGGCCCGCCTGATGCTGTGGCGGATCGACCACGACTGGTACAGCCTGCATCGCACGTTGACCGAGCACGAAAAAAAATCCGACGTGGCCGGCGCCCGCAAGACCCTGCGCGACGGTCTGACCTCGATTGCGCCGCTGTTCCAGCAGCACGAGTTCGTGTTTGGCGAAGGACCCACGCTGGTCGACTGCGCCCTGTCGGTACTGCTGTGGCGCCTGCCGGTGTACGGCATTGAATTGCCGGCCCCCGCCCGGCCGATGTTGCGCTACGCCGAGCGCATGTTCGCCCGGCCGGCGTTTCGCAGCAGCCTGACGGAACAGGAATTCGAGATGCGGCACGGCAAATCCGCCTGACGGTTTGTCTGTGGAAAACCTGCCGTCCGCCAAGCCGTACCTGCTGCGCGGCATGGTGCAATGGATGGAAGACAACGGCCTGACGCCGCAAATGCTGGTCGACGCCACGCAGCCGGGCGTGAGCGTGCCGCAGGAACACATCAAGGCCGGCAAGATCGTGCTGAACATCGCCGCGCGGGCCACCGTGCGGCGGGACATGGCCAACGAGCATGTGTCGTTCGGTGCGCGCTTCGGCGGTGTCGCGCGTGAAGTGTGGGTACCGATGGCCGCCGTGCTGGCCGTGTACGCGCGCGAGAACGGCCAGGGCATGACCTTTCCGACCGAAGAAACCGACACGCCCCCGAGCGCGCCCGAGCCGCCGCCGCCCGAGCGGCCGAAACTGCGCGTCGTCAAATAATCAGGCCGGCGTGAACGCCGGTAAGGGGGATGGATGACTTCCGATGTCGAGCGCGCCCCTGGGGCGCGCCGCCGCCGCCTGTTTCTGTTTACGCTCGGCGTGTTGCTCGTGGCCGCGGCCTGGGGCGGCTGGTGGCGTGTGTATGGCCAATACCGCGAGCACACTGAAAATGCGCAGGTGGCGGGTAACCGCCTCACGGTCATGCCCCAGATTGCCGGTTCCGTGGTTGCCGTGCAGGTAGACGACACCGATCAGGTCCGGCGCGGCGCCCTGCTGGTCCAACTCGACGAATCGGATGCGCAGCTTGCTGTCTCGACTGCCCAGGCTGCGCTGGCTGATGCAGCGCGCGAAGTCTTCGGCCTGGCTACGCAACGCGAGCGGGCACAGGCTGCCGTCGGTCTGGCACAAAGCGAGCTGGAAAGAACACTTGCCGACCTGGATCGGCGCCGACGCCTGGTTGTGCGCCAGTCGATTTCCGCCGAAGAGGCGCAGCATGCCGAGCTCAACGCCAATACCGCACGCGCCGCAGTGCGGGTGGCAAGCCGGCAGCTCGCGGTAGCGCAGGCGGCGGTGGGCGCCGGGCCATTGAATGAGCATCCGCGCGTGAAGCTGGCTGCAGCCAGGCTGCGTGATGCGTATTTGCACCTGGAGCGTTGCCGGATTCTGGCGCCCGCCGATGGCCAGGTCGCCCAGCGCAGCGTGCAGGTCGGTCAGCAGGTCACACCGGCCACCCGCCTGCTGGACATCATTCCCCTTGATGCGGTGTGGGTCGATGTCAATTTCAAGGAAGGCCAACTGGCCAATCTGCGGCTGGGCCAGCCCGTGCGCATGACGACGGACGTGTACGGGGACGAGCTCGAGTTCACCGGTCGGGTGGCCGGCATCGGGGCGGGTACGGGCAGTGTGTTTTCCCTGTTGCCGCCGCAGAACGCTACCGGCAACTGGATCAAGATCGTGCAGCGGGTGCCGGTCCGGGTCACGATCGACCGCGATTCCCTGGGCGGTCGTCCGCTGCCCCTGGGCGCGTCGGTGACCGCCGTCGTCGACACCCACGACCGGGATGGCGCGCCCTCGACCGGTGCTGCGGCGCCCGGCGCCGGTCGCTACGCCACGGATGTCTACGCCGACCGGCTGCCCGGGATCGACACGCGCGTGCAGCAACAGGTCGAGGCCGCCCTGGCCGCCGTCGCGCAGGCCGATTGAGTGAATCCGGCGCCGCTGCCGCCAGCGCGGCTGGCGCTGATGACGATGGGCCTCGGCCTGGGCACCTTTCTGGTGTCGCTCGACTTTGCCGTGGCCAACGTGGCCATTCCCAACATTGCCGGTGATCTGGGGGTCAGTCCGAGTCAGGGAACGTGGGCGATCACCTCGTTCACGGCCGCCAACGCAATCGCCCTGCCGCTGACCGGCTGGCTGGCGCGCCGCTTTGGCGAAGTGCGGCTTTTCGTCGGCGCCGGACTCTTGTTCACGCTGTTCTCGCTGCTGTGCGGGCTGGCGCCGAGCCTGGAAATGCTGGTGCTGATGCGCATCCTGCAGGGGGTGGTGTCAGGGCCCATGCTGCCCTTGTCGCAGGCCCTGTTGCTGCGGCATTTTCCGCCGCACATGAAGGGCATGGCGATGGCGGTGGTGTCGATGACCGTGACCATCGCCCCGCTGATGGGGCCGATTGTCGGCGGCGCCATCACCGACAACTGGTCGTGGCCGTGGATTTTCTACATCAACCTGCCGCTGGGCCTGGCCGCAGCGGCCCTGGTGTGGATATCGCTGCGCGATCACGAAACCGAGCGCGCTGCGCTGCCGATCGACACGATTGGCGTGGCCTTGCTGGTGCTTTGGGTCGCGGCGCTGCAGGTGCTGCTCGACAAGGGTCAGGAGATCGACTGGTTCGCCTCGCCGCTGGGCCTGGCGCTGGGTATCGTGGCGCTGCTGGCGCTGGTCCTGTTCGTGATATGGGAACTGGGTGACCGCCACCCGGTGGTCGATCTGACCCTGTACCGGGATCGCAATTTCTTTATCGGTGCCATGACCACCTCGCTGCCGTGGGCGGTTCTGTTCTCGGGCCTGGTGGTGTTTCCGCTGTGGTTGCAGACCAGCATGGGCTATACGCCGACCTGGGCCGGCGTGGCGACGGCTTCGTTTGGCCTGTTCATCATGCTGCTGACGCCGATCGTCGGGCGCCTGATCGGGCGCCTGAATCTGAAATATGTGCTCAGCGCGAGTTTCTTCCTGTTGTGGCTGGGCACTTATCTGGCCAGCCGGATGACGACCGACGCCACCATCTGGAACGCTGCGCTGCCGCGTCTGGTCCAGGGCGCCGGTCTTGGCCTGTTCTTCGTGCCGTTGCTGACCATTGCGCTGTCCAACATGCCGCCGCAGCGCCTGGCCGCCGCCACCGGGATGTTCTATTTCACGCGCACGCTTGCCGGCAGCATTGGCGTGTCGCTGGGGATGACGGTCTGGGATCGGCGCGAGACTTTGCACCACGCGCGCCTGACGGAACTTTTCGGGACCGATGCGTTGGCCCGGCTCGCGCAGCACGGCGGCGAGCGTCTGGCCGCGGCCGCCCCGGCACAGTACGAGATGGCCGAGCGGCTGCTTGCGCGTCAGGCCGCCATGCTGGGCGCCAACGACCTGTTCTATGCCAGTTGCTGGCTGCTGCCGCCGCTGCTGCTGCTGGTGTGGCTGGCCAAACCGCCGTTCATCGCCGGCGGCGGACGCTGACTGGACCGGTGTTCAGCCCCGGCGCACCGTCACCACATCGCGGTCGGGGCCGAACTCGAGCCGCGCGGTAACGCCGGCGTTTTCGGTCAGCGCCCGCCAGAAGCCGCGGTTCATGTCCTGCAAGGCCGCGGCGGGCATCTGCCAATGCGCCAGCTGCCCCGCGGCGGCAGCGTGGATCGGCGGCATCTGGAAGCGCAGCGTGCCGTTTTCGATGCCGACCTGCAGCGCACCGCCGAAGCCGTAGGTCACCTGGTAGTGCTCGTAGAAGATGCGCGCGATCCGCTCCAGGTCGCCGCACACGCGGCTCCAGTTGATGCCCTGCTCCATCATCATCCGAAAGCCGAATTCCTCGGCGCTGATGCCAAGGCCGATGGCCACCTTCAGGCCGCCGATCAGCGTGCCCTGGCATTCCTGCAGGCGCAGCCGGGCAAGATCGTCAACGCTCAGTTCAGGCAGGTTCATGGCCAGGGTTCCTCCACAGTCAGGTAGCGCACATCCAGCAGGGCACCATCGCTGAGCACCCAGCCGGTGCGCAGCGGCATGGGGCAGATCAGCTCCAGTTTGTTGTCCGGGTAGGTCGGCAACTGCGGGCGCAGCAACAGCGCACGGGTGCGCATGAAGCGGTGGGACAACTCGACCGCGTGCAGCAGCGCCGGGCAAAAGCCGTCGCGCGCCGCAAGCTCGAAGCGCTTCAGCCGCCCGTCGTGGCGAAGGCGCGCCGCCAGCGCGGCGGCTTCCGGGTCGGCGGTGAGGTTGACGGTGCCCGGGTAGAACGGGCCGCCGAGTCGGGCTTCGATGGCCTCGCGCACCCAATCGATGGCAAGAAAGCCGCTCGCCTCGCCAAGACCGCTGACCAGTTCACCGCGCACCGTGGGCGGTGCCATCGATGCCGGGGGTGTCTGGGCCAGGTGGGCGTGCAGCTGCGTCAGCGAATCGAGCACCGCGTACGGGCGGTACGGCAAAAGATCCTCCCGCCGCGACGCGCCGGTCGTGATGCCGAAGGCCCGCACGCCGGCGCCGTGGGCGGCCTCGATGTCGATCGGATTGTCGCCAATGTAGATCGCCGCGTCGGGCGCGAGCCCGAGCCGCTGCAGGGCAAGCTTGATGCCGCTGGGCGAGGGCTTGCGGGCCGGTGCCTCATCGCGCGTGACGATGACGTCGATCGGCGGGCAGCCGGGCGTGTCGGTCAGCTGGCTGACCACGAAGTGATTCGAATCGGTGACGATGCCCAGACGCCAGCCGTCGGCCGACAGGCGCTGCAACACCGGCAAGGTGTCGTGAAACAGGCGCGCTTCCTCGGCGAACACATCCTTCCAGAGGTGCTGGCTGGCTGCCGTCAGCTGTACGCGCAGGGCATCGGCATTCTCGACCGCCCCGAGCAGCGCCTCGATGGGCGAGCGGCCCAGGGTCATCACGTCGCGGATATAGCCGGGCGCCGGTTGCGGCCAGCCGAGCGAGCGGCAGGCGCGGCGGGTGATGGCAAGAAACGCGGGAATCGAATCCAGCAGCGTGCCGTCAAGATCGAACAGCGCGGCGCGTAAAGGTGCGGACATGCGTGCCTGCATGGATAGTGGAAGCGCCGCGCACTTTACCGCTGCCTGCGGCCGGACGGCCGTTTTTCCGGGCCGGTTGCCGCCGGCTGGCCGCCGTGCCGACAATGGCCGCACCACTTCTATTCGAGCTTCCCCCATGCGTGACGCCACTCCCCGTGCCATCGAGCTGAAAAACTACCGCCCGCCGGAATTTCTGGTTACGTCCGTGCAGCTGGAATTCGATCTTGATCCCGCCCACACGCGCGTGCGCGGCCGCCTGGAGCTGCGCCGCAACCCGGCCGGTCAGCGCGACGCGCCGCTGGTGCTGGACGGTCAGGGCCTGAAGCTGCGCCGGGTCAGCCGGGACGGCTACGTCATGCGCCCGAGCGAGTACGAGGTGACGGCCGACACGCTCACCATCCCCGGCCTGCCGGACGCGGTGTGCATCGAAACCGAAGTCGAGATCGACCCGTCCGCCAACAGCGCGCTCGAGGGGCTCTACACCTCGCGCGGCATGCTGTGCACGCAGTGCGAGGCCGAGGGCTTTCGGCGCATCACCTATTTTCCGGACCGCCCGGACGTGCTGGCGCCGTTCACCACCACGCTGCGCGCCGAGCGCGCGGCCTATCCGCTGCTGCTGTCGAACGGCAACCGCGTGGCCGAGGGCGAGCTGCCCGACGGCCGGCACTACGCCACCTTCGAGGACCCGTTCCCCAAGCCCTGCTACCTGTTCGCGCTGGTGGCAGGGCAGCTGCAGGCGCTGCACGACACCTTCGTCACCGCCAGCGGCCGCACGGTGCAGCTGTACATCCATACCGAGCCGCAGTACGTCGCCCAGTGCGCCCACGCCATGGCGGCGCTCAAAAAGAGCATGGCCTGGGACGAGCGCGTCTACGGCCGCGAGTACGACTTGGACGTGTTCCACATCGTGGCGGTGGACGATTTCAACATGGGGGCCATGGAGAACAAGGGCCTGAACATCTTCAACGCCAAATACGTGATGGCCGACCCGGCGCGCGCCACGGACCTCGACTACCAGTACATCGAGGGCATCATCGCGCACGAGTACTTCCACAACTGGACCGGCAACCGCATCACCTGCCGCGACTGGTTCCAGCTGTCGCTCAAGGAAGGCCTGACGGTCTTTCGCGACCAGCAGTTCTCGGCCGACATGGGCTCGGCGGCGGTCAAGCGCATCGCCGACGTGCGCAACCTGCGCACCGTGCAGTTCGCCGAGGACGGCGGCCCGCTGGCGCACCCGGTGCGGCCCGAGGCCTACATCGAGATCAACAACTTCTACACCAGCACCGTCTACCAGAAGGGCGCGGAGGTGGTGCGCATGCTGCACACCGTGCTGGGCGCCGATGGTTTTCGGCGCGGTACCGACCTGTACTTCGAGCGCCACGATGGCCAGGCAGTGACAGTGGAGGACTTCGTCGCGGCACTCGCGGATGCCAACGGCGTAGATCTGGAACCCTTCATGGGCTGGTACCGCCAGGCCGGCACGCCGCAGGTGACGGTGCAGCATCGCCATGACGCGGCAACGCAGCGGTATCACCTCACGCTGCGCCAGCACACGGAGCCGACGCCCGGGCAGCCGGACAAGCAGCCGCTGCCGATTCCGGTCACCGTCGGCCTGCTGGCAGCGGACGGGCGCGAGCTGGCGCTGCGCCTGGCGGGGGAGGGCGCCGCCGCCGGCACGCAGCGCGTGCTGCAACTGCGGGAAGCCGAACAGAGCTTCGTGTTCGAAGACATCGCGGCGCCGCCGGTGCCCTCGCTGCTGCGCGGCTTCTCGGCCCCGGTGCGCCTTGAAATCGATCTTGACGATGCGCAGCTCGCGCACCTGCTGGCGCACGACAGCGATGCCTTCGCCCGTTACGACGCCGGCCAGCAGCTTTACCTGCGCCTGATACGCCGTTTGCTGGCGGCGCACGCGAACGGCGACGCACTCACGGCCGATTCCGCGCTGGTAGATGCAGCGCAGCGCTGCCTGGCCGATGACAGTCTCGATCCGGCGCTGGTGGCCGAGCTGCTCACGCTGCCGTCGGAAACCTTCATCGCCGGCGAACTGGACGTGGTCGATCCGCAGGCCATCCACGAAGTGCGCCGCTTCCTGCGCCTGACGCTGGCGCAGGCCCTGCGTGAGCCGTTGCTGGACCGCTACAAGGCGCTCGCCCCCAGCGGCCCGTACCAGTTCGAGGGCGCGCAGGCCGGCCGGCGCAGTCTGCGCAACCTGTGCCTGGGCTACCTGGCGGAACTGGACGACATCGGCCCGTCGCTGTGCCTCGAACAGTTCGAGACCGCCGACAACATGACCGACAGCAACGCCGCGCTGGCGCTGCTGGCGCAGCTGGACGCGCCCGAGCGTGAACAGGCGCTGGCGGCCTTCTATCAGCGCTGGCAGGGCGAAGCGATCGTGCTGGACCGCTGGTTCAGCGTGCAGGCCGGCTCGCGCCGGGAGCAGGCACTGGACGACGTAAAGGCGCTGTTGCAACACCCGGCCTACGCGCCGCGCAACCCGAACCGCGTGCGCGCCCTGGTGGGCACCTTCGTTCACGGCAATCCGGCGCGCTTTCACGCCGCCGACGGCGCCGGCTACGCCTTCCTGGCCGACCAGGTACTGGCCATCGACGCCTTCAACCCCATGCTGGCCGCCCGCCTGGTGCAGGCCTTAGCGCGCTGGCGCCGCTTCGAGCCCGGCCGGCAGGCCCTGATGCGCACGCAACTGGAGCGCCTGGCGGCAACACAGCTGTCGAAAGACCTGTACGAGGTGGTGAGCAAGGCGCTGCAGTCCTGAACGGGCCCTGACCGGATGCCGGCCGGGCAGGCGCTTTCGGCTACCCTGCGCGGCATGCTCCGCATCCACCACAGCAATCGCCTGGAGCGCCTCGCCGACCGCCTGTGCGAGGTGATTGCCGCGCCGCTCGGTGCGCCGCTGGCGCCGGAAACCATCCTGGTGCCCAACCCCGGCATGGCGCGTTGGTTGTCGCTGGCGGTGGCGCAGCGCCTGGGCGTGGCGGCGAATCTGGATTGTGTGTTTCCGGCCGCCTTCGTGTGGCGGGTGCTGCGCGCGCAGGATGCGGACCTGCCGCCGACGCCGCCGGCCGAGCAGGGGCCGTTGATGTTCGGGCTGCTGGCGGCCTTCGCCGGCCCCGGCAGACCGGCCGAAGTCGAGCGTTATCTGGCGGGTGACGATGGCCTGAAGGCCTGGCAGCTGGCCCACCGGCTGGCCGACTGCTACCTGCGCTATCAGGTGTTCCGGCCCGACTGGCTGGCGGCCTGGGAGACGGGCGCGGATGCCGGCTGGGACGCCCGGCTGTGGCGGCAGGTGGCGGCCGGGCGGCCGCATCAGGGCCGGCTGCTGATCGATCTGGCGCAGCGTGTGCGCAGCGGGCGGCTCGTTATCGAGAGCCTGCCGGCGAGGCTGTGCGTGTTCGGCCTGTCGGCGCTGGCGCCGGCCTATCTGCAGCTGTTGCAGGCGCTGGCCGGGCACCTGGACGTGCATGTGCATTTTCTGGATCCGTGCGCCGCCTACTGGCACGACCTGCAGGCGCCGCGCGTGGCGGCGCGGCGACGCCGCAAGTGGGCGCAGCAGGCGGCCGCGGGGCCTGAGCTGACGGACGACGCGGCCGACGGTCACCCGCTGCTGGCCGCCTGGGGCCAGGCGGGACGCGAATTTGCCGGCCAGTTGCTCGACTGTCAGGCCGACGAAACCGAGGATTACGCGGACCCCGGCGCCACCAGCCTGCTGCGGCGCATCCAGCGCGACCTTCTGTTTCTGGAGCCGCCTGCCGCAACGGCCTTGGCTGAGGATGATCGCTCGCTCGAAATCCACGTCTGCCACAGCCCGCTGCGCGAGGTGCAGGTCCTGCACGACCGCCTGCTCGGGCTGTTCGAGGCGCAGCCGGATCTGACGCCGCGCGACTGCGTGGTGATGGCGCCGGACATCGAGGCCTACGCGCCGCACATCACGGCCGTGTTCGGCGCCGCGCCGGCCGGCCGGCGCATTCCGTTTGCGATCGCCGATCGCGCGCCGCGGGCGCAGCAACCGCTGGCGGCGGCATTCGTGGAACTGCTCGACCTGCCGCAAAGCCGCCTGCCGGCCTCGCAGGTGCTCTCGCTGCTGGAGCTGCCGGCGCTGCGCGCGGCCTTCGGCATCGAGGTTTCGGGCCTGCCGCGCCTGCGCGCCCTGGTGCAGGACAGCGGCGTGCGCTTTGCCTACGACGCCGCGGCGCGGGCCGCGCTCGACCTGCCGGCCAGCGACGAGCACACCTGGCGCGCCGGTCTGGACCGCCTGCTGCTGGGGCATGCCACGGAGGCCGATGCGCTCGGCGACGTGCTGCCGTTGCCGGTCGCCGGCAGCGAGCTGGCGCAGGCAGTCGGCGCGCTGGCCGAGCTGCTGCGCCGCCTGCGCGAGTTGCAGGCCGACCTGGCCGGCCCGCATGCGCCGGCCGAATGGACGCGGCGCCTGCTGCTGGCGCTCACGCTGTTCGAGGCCGTCGACGAGGAGGAGGCCGACACGCTCGCCCTGTTGCGCGGCGCGCTGCTGCGCCTGGCGCAGGAGGCGCACACCGGCGGCTGCGCGGTGCCGCTGGCGCGGGCGGCGATCAAGGCGCAACTGACTACCCTGCTGGACGAGGCCGGCCCGGCGCGCGCCTTCATCACCGGCGCGCTCACCTGCTGCGCGCTGTCGCCCATGCGGGCGATACCGTTTCGGGTGGTGTGCGTGCTGGGCCTGGGCGACCGGGAGTTTCCGCGCCGGCGGCGGCCAGCCGAGTTCGACCGGCTGGCCGACGATCACCGGCCGGGCGACCGGGTGGCGCGCGACGAGGACCGCTACCTGATGCTCGATGCGCTGCTGGCGGCGCGCGACTGGCTGCACCTGAGCTACGTCGGCCGCCGCCAGAGCGACAACGCGCCGCTGCCGCCCTCGGCGTTGCTGAGCGAGCTGCTGGACGTGGCCGGGCGCATGACCGGCGATGCCGCCCGCCTGGTGGTCGAGCACCCGCTGCAGCCGTTCAGCGACCGCTACGGCCACGCCCCGCGGCTGCTCAGCTACGCCGCCGAGTGGTTCCAGCCGGCGCAGCCGACGCCGCCGTTCGCCGCCGCGCCGCTGCCCTCATCCGCGCCGGCACCGGAGGACTGGACGCTGGAGGATCTGACCGGCTTCGTGCGCTCGCCGGCGCGCTGGTTCCTGCGCGAGCGGCTGGGCATCCGCCTGCGCCGGCCGGACGACGCGCTGGCCGACGAGGAGCCGTTTTATCTGGATGGTCTGGCCAACTACGCGGTCGGCCAGCGGCTGGTGGCGGCGCACCTTGAAGGACAGACTGCCGATCTGGCCTATCGGCGCTTGCGCAGCGAAGGCCTGCTGCCGCCGGCGGCAGCAGGCCGGCGGCTGTTCGACCGGGCCTGGCGCGAGACGGCGGATTTCGCGGCGGACGTGAGGCCGCTGCGAGCGGTCTTGCGGCCGGACCTGCAGCTGGATCTGGACCTTGCCGGCGCCCGGTTGAGCGGCCGCGTGCGCGGACTGACCGGCGAAGGCCTGGTCGAATACCGCTACGCGAAGCGCCGCGCCGGCGGTTTGCTGGAGCTTTGGGTGCGCCATCTGGCGCTCAACGCGGTCGGTGGGCCGACTGTCAGCCACTACCTTTTGCGCGATGAAACCGTGCGCCTGCTGCCGCAGGCCGATGCGCCGGTCCTGTTGGCCGACATCCTGGCCCTGGCGCGCCAGGGTCGTGCCGAGGCCCTGCCGCTACTGCCGGAATGCGCGCTGGCCTATGCCAGTGCGCCCGATCACGAGCGCGGCCTGGCCGCGGCGCGCAAGGCCTGGGAAGGTAATGAACGTGCCGAACGCCCGGGCGAGGGCAGCGATCCCGATGCGCAGGTCGCCTTCCGTGGCCGCGACCCGCTCGCCGAGCCGGCCTTCCCCGAGCTGGCGCAGCGCCTGTGCGGACCGCTGCTGGCGGCGCTGGAGGAGGCGTGAGCACGCCGCTCGATCCGCTGACCCTGCCGCTGGCCGGCCGGCATCTGATCGAGGCCAGCGCCGGCACCGGCAAGACCTGGACCATCGCCGCGCTGTACCTGCGCCAGTTGCTGCAAAACCGCCGCGAGCCGGGGCAGATGCTGGTGGTTACCTTCACGGAGGCGGCCGCCGCCGAGCTGCGCGAGCGCATCGCCGCGCGGTTGCTGGAGGCGCGCGGCGTCCTGGCCGGGTCGCCGCCCAGGGACGCGCAGGACGCGTTTCTGCCCACGCTGGTCGGCAGTCTGCCGGACCACGCTGCCGCCAGGGCGCATCTGGACGAGGCGCTGCTGCGCCTGGACGAGCTGGCCGTGCACACCATTCACGGCTTTTGCGGGCGGGTGCTGGCCGACCACGCGTTCAGCGCCGGCAGCCGTTTCGAGGCCGAGATCGAAACCGACCTGCGGCCGCTGACGGCGCAGATCCTGGGCGATTTCTGGCGCCGGCAGTGCGCGCTGGCCGATCCGCTGTCACTGGATGTGCTGTATGGCCTGTGGCCGCAGGGTCCGCACAGCCTGGCCGGGACGCTGAAAAACCTGGTCGGCCGGCCGGGATTGCGTCTGTTGCCGGCCGAGTCGGCGGTCGATCCGCAGCAGCTGCGGGTGGCGCTGGCCGGGGCCGGGCAGGCCTTCATCGCCGCCTGGCCGGCCGGGCGGGATGAAGCGCTGGCTTTGCTGCTGGCGGAGAACTCGGGACTCAGCCGCAGCGACAAGAGCGGCTGCAAGCCGGATGCCCTGCAGGCGCTGTTCGAGCAGATCGACGCCTGGGCCGCGCAGCCGCAGGGCTTGCCACCCGCCGGCCTTGAGCGCCTCAGCCCGCTCGCGCTCGATGCAGCGCTGACTCCCACTGCCCGCAAGAAAGGCATCGGCGCGCCGGCGCACCCGCTGCTGGATGCCGCCGCGGCCGTGGCTGCGGCCGGCGAGGCGCTCAAGCAGGCGCTGCGTGTGCAGACCGTGCACGCGGCACTGGCGTACCTGCGCGCGCAAAGCGAGGCGCGCCTGCTGGCGGGCGGCCGGCGCGGTTTCGACAGCCTGCTGCGGGAACTGGCCGCCGCGCTGGACGGCCCCGGCGGGCCGGCGCTGGCGAGCACCCTCGCCGGGCGCTATCCGGTGGTCATGATCGACGAGTTCCAGGACACCGACCCGCTCCAGTACGGTCTGTTCGAGCGCATGCACCGGGCCGCCGCGGACGGCTTTGGCCTGTACCTGATCGGCGACCCGAAGCAGGCCATCTACCAGTTCCGCGGCGCGGACGTGTTTGCCTATCTGGCCGCCCGCAACGCCGTACCGCCGGCCCAGCGTCACACGCTGACCACCAACCAGCGCTCCACCGGCCGGCTGGTGCGCGCCGTGAATGTGCTGTTCGGCCGCCACCCGCGGCCGTTCGTGCTGGACGCGCCGGGGCAGGAGATCGCGTTTTACGAGGTCGCCGCCGCCGGCAGGACGGAGAAAAAAGCCTTGCAGGTGGACGGCGAGGCGCTGGCGGCCCTCGAGGTCTGGTGGTTGGCGCGGGACGAAAAAACCAAGATCAGCAAGGAGAGCGCGGGCGAGCAGGCGCTGGCCGCCACCGCGGCTCGCGTGGCGCAGCTGCTGGCCCTGGGCGCCCAGGGCCGGGCGCGGGTGGGGGAGGCGGCGCTCGCCGGGCGGCACATCGGCATCCTGGTCAACACCAATCGGCAGGCCGCCGCGGTGCAGGCGGCGCTGCGCCGGGCGGGCGTCGACAGCGTTTGCCTGCGCGAGGACAGCGTCTACGCGAGTGCCGAGGCCGCGGCGCTGGAGCGGATTCTGGAGGCGGCGCTCGATCCGGCCGTCGGCGGCGCGCTGCGGGCAGCGCTGGCCACGCCGTTGTTGGGCGTCACGGCCGCCGACATTGCCGCGCTCGACGCCGACGAGGCGGCCTGGGAAGGCTGGGTCAACCTATTTCAGAGCGCCCGCCGGCGCTGGCTCACGGCAGGTCCGCTGCCCATGCTGCTGGGGCTGATGCAGGAGGCCGGCATCATCGGCCGCCTGCATGCGAGCCCGGACGGCGCGCGGGCGCTGACCAACCTGATCCACCTGGGCGAGCTGCTGCAGGCGCAGGCCGCCAGCCGGCCGGGCCTGGACGCGCAGCTGCGCTTCCTGCGCGATGCCATCGCCGGCGAGGGCGGCGCGGCCGAGGACCAGCAGCTGCGCCTGGAAAGCGACGCCAACCTGGTGCAGATCGTCACCGTGCACAAGGCCAAGGGCCTGGAGTGGGAGATCGTGTTCCTGCCCTTCGCATGGGACGAGAAAAAGCCAAGCGAGGAGGGGTCGTTGGAGTTTCACGACCCGGTCGATCTGGCCTTCACGGCCGATCTGGCGCGCTCGAGCCCGCACGCGGAACTGGCCCGCAAGGAGGCGCTGGCCGAGCGCGTGCGCCTGCTGTACGTGGCCCTGACGCGGGCGCGCCAGCACTGCGCCCTGCCGTTTGGCGCCGTCAATCTGGCCGAGCGGGGCGCGCTGGCCTGGCTGTTGTACGGCGGCGAACAGCTGAGTGCGTTGGATGAAGACGCCGCCCGCGCGCCGTGGCAGACACTTGCAGCGGCCAGCGAGGGCGCCATCGTGCTGACCGAGCCGCCGACGGCTGCAGGGTACTCGCCGGGCGCTGCGCCGCAGGCCGGTCAGGCCGGCACCTTCACCGGCCGCATCGACAGCCGCTGGCGGGTGACCAGCTATTCTGCGCTGGCCGCCGGTGCGGCGGGCGCCGACCGGCCGGACTACGACGCGGTCGATGCGGGCACGCTCGCCGCGCCGCCGCTCGCGCCTGCGGCCGTGCCGGAGCTGCCCACCGAGCGCGGCGGCCCGCCGCCGATCGCCCGCTTCCCGCGCGGCGCGGCGGCCGGCACCAGCCTGCACGGCCTGTTCGAGGCGGTGGATTTTCCCAACGCCCACGGTCCGCTGCTGACCGAGGCGGTGGCGCAGACGCTGGCCCGCGCCGGCTATCCGCCGCTGTGGCAGCCGACGCTGGAACGGCTGGTGGCCGACGTGCTGGGCACCCCGCTCGACGGCCAGACGCTGCGCCTGCGGGACATCCCGCGCCAGCGGCGGCGCGACGAGCTGGAGTTCTACTTTCCACTGGCGCGCATCGAGGCGGCTACGCTGAACCGCCTGCTGGAGGCCACCGCCGTGGCGGCCGAGGCTGCGGCGCTGCGCTTCGATGCCGTGGAAGGCGTGCTCAAGGGCTACATCGATCTGGTGTTCGAGCACGCCGGGCGGTTTTACCTGGCCGACTACAAGTCCAACTGGCTCGGCCCGACCGCGGCGGACTACGCGCCCGCGGCGCTGCGCGCGGCGATGGCCGAACACCGCTACGACCTGCAATACCTGGTCTACACGGTGGCGCTGCACCGTTACCTGCGCCTGCGTGTGCCGGATTACGACTACGAGCGCCACTTCGGCGGCGTCTATTACCTGTTCCTGCGCGGCATGGCGCCGGGGCAGGGCGATGCCGGCATTTACTTCGACCGGCCGGATGCAGCGCTGGTGCGGGCGCTCGAAGCCGCCCTGTGCGGGGGCGCCTGATGGACGCGCGCCTGCTCGCGCTGCAACAGGCCCGCGCGCTGCGGCCGCTGGATGCGCACTTCGCCGACCTGCTGCTGCGCCACGCCGCACGGCCCTCGCTGGAACTGGCGCTGGCCGCCGCGCTGGCCAGCCGCCACACCGGCGAGGGCCACGTGTGCCTGCCGCTGGGGCGCTTCGCCGGCCGGGCGCCGTTCGACGAACAGCCCTGGCGCGCGCCGCCGCTGGCCGACTGGTGCGCGGCGCTGCTCGGCAGTGGCGTGGTCGGCGCGCCGGGCGCCGGCACGCCGCTGATCCTGGACGCGGCCGGCCGGCTGTACCTGCACCGCCTGTGGCGGGACGAGGCCGAGGTGGCGCGCGATCTGCTGCTGCGCGCGGCGCCGCGGGCGGAGGTCGATCCGGCCGCCCTGCGCGCGCCGCTGCGTCGCCTGTTTCCGGGCACCGATCCGGGCAGCGTCGGCCAGCGCCGCGCCGCGGCGGTGGCGGCCCTGCAGGGCCTGGGCATCCTGTGCGGTGGCCCCGGCACCGGCAAGACGCACACCGTGGCGCGCCTGCTGGCGCTTCTGATGGAGCTGTCCGGCGAGCGGCCGCTGCGCGTGGCGCTGGCAGCGCCCACCGGCAAGGCGGCGCAGCGCCTCGGCGAGAGCCTGCGCAAGGCGGCGGACGTCCTCCCGGCCGGCTGCGCGCTGCCGGCGTCCGTGCCGACCCTGCACCGGCTGCTCGGCCTGCGGCCGGACGGCAGCGCCCGCCACGACGCCGACCACCCGCTGGCCTGCGACCTGCTGCTGATCGACGAGGCGTCGATGATCGACCTGCCGCTGCTGGCGCGCACCCTGCGCGCGCTGCCGGCCACGGCGCGGCTGATCCTGCTCGGCGATCCGAACCAGCTCGCCTCGGTGGAGGCGGGCGCCGTGCTGGGCGAACTGTGCGCCGGTGCCGGCGCGTACAGCCCGGCCGCCGCGACTCGGCTCGAATCGGCCAGCGGCGATGCCGTTCCCGCCGGCGGGCCGGGCGGTATCAGCGACGCGGTGGCCCTGCTCGAACACAGCTACCGCTTCGCCGGTGGCGGCGCCATCGGCCGCCTGGCGGCGGCCGTCAATGCCGGCGATGCCGAGCGCGCGCTGGACCTGCTGCGCGCCGGCGGGCAGGTGCGCTTCGAGGCGATGGACAGCCCGGCCCGGCTGGGCGCCCACCTTGCAACGCACGTCGGCCCGGTGCTGCAGCCGCTGTTCGAGACCGCCGACCCGGCGGCTGCGCTGGCGCGCCTGGGCGAATTCCAGGTGCTGACGGCGCTGCGCGAGGGGGCGTTCGGCGTCAGCGGCGTCAACGCCGTCATCGAGCGCGCGCTGCACCGGCGTGGGCTGATCCGCGGCCAGGCGGCGCACTACCCTGGCCGGCCGCTGCTGATCGGCAGCAACGACTACGCGCTGGGGCTGTTCAACGGCGATCTTGGCCTGCTGCTGCCGGACCCGGCCGGCGCACTGCGTGCCTGGTTCGCCGGCCCGGACGGCACGCCGCGGGCGCTCGCCCCCAGCCGCCTGCCGGCGCACGAGTCGGCCTACGCCCTGACCGTGCACAAGAGCCAGGGCAGCGAATTCGCACGCGTGCTGCTGATCCTGCCGCCACAGCCAAACCCGCTGCTGACGCGCGAGCTGATCTACACCGCACTGACCCGCGCCCGCGAGGGCGTAACCGTGTGGGGCAGCGAGGCAACGCTCGCCGCCGCCATCGGCCGGCGCCTGGAGCGCGATTCGGGTCTGGGTGACGCGCTGCGGATGGGGTTAGCGGTACCGGCCGTCAGGTAGGCTGTGTAGGTTGGGGCAACAGCAGGAACGCCAACGAATCCGGCTGCCAAGCGCTGGGGTTCGTTCCTCACCCCGCCCAATCGACGTACGCATCTTGGGTACGAATGCTGTAGTACAACCGCCTGATGCGGGCACTCACCTCGTTCAGCGGCTTCGGTTCGGGTACCCCGCCGGAGGTGTAACCGCCGGTGTACTGCCACGGCTGACACTATGGCCAAGCACATAGTAGCTTCGCCCGCTGAAATATCAGGCACGCCAGAGGCGCAAAAACAAGACGCGTTGTGGGGTGTCCATTTATAGTTCGGCCTCTTCTTTACACTCTCGACCACTTGCCATGCACATATCCGAAATCAATTGGGGTGACGACAGCGCCGAACGCGATCCTTTCTTACTGGACTACTTCGTTGCGTCGGACGCATTCCAGCGCCTACGCGCGAGATCAAAGAGCATCGTCGTCGGCCGCAAAGGTTCTGGAAAGAGCGCCCTACGCAAGAAGTTAGAGCAGACGTTCCAGTCTGAACCCGACACCCATGTGGTAAACCTATCTCCGAAATTCAATTCCATACGCAATATCCTTAATGATCGAGACATTGCTGAGAACTTCGGTCAGGAAATATTCTTCCAACACACTTGGCTTCGGCAGATACTTCTTGACTGCTTATGCGAGGTCGGCCACCATGCAAAAGGAAAGTACGCCGCTGGCAGTCTCGATTTTGCTCGACGCGTCAGCGTGGAACTCAATCGTACTTCGAAAGATTTAGTTGAAAACGTCGCAGATATTTTGGGGCGCCTTAAAGGAAAGGCAGGATCGCTTGGCGAGTTTGGCCTTACCCTGGAGCGTGAATTGCGAAATGTTGCCGAGGTGGACTCCCTTGAGCATCATCTCGGCAATGTCGCCAACAGCGGCGCGAAATTCGTTATTTTCGTTGACGACCTCGACCTTGGTTGGAACAACTCAACCGTCGCGAACAGTCTGCTTCTTGGCCTGCTCGCGGCCATCAACCACATCTCAGGTCTTTCGAAGAACCTATACGTCTGTGTCTTTCTCCGCGAAGACGTTTACTCAATTTTGATCACGCAAACCCAGCACTCCGATAAGTACCGAAACATAGAACGAATCCGCTGGGAGAAGGACGATCTACTCCGGATCCTGAGCGAGCGAATCAATTTCAACCGTGATCGTTCCAACCTCGGGAAGTTGCCAAATCCATTCAATACAGTGTTCCCCTTAACGGTTGGTACGAGCAATACAGACAATTGGATGCTAGAGCGTACGCTTGGTAGGCCTCGTGAGCTAATACAACTTGCGCGCTATTACACCGAAAGCGTTGAAGGCAACGATCCAAGCGATGAAGCCTTAAAGTCCTCAGAACAGGGCTACTCATCTTGGAAGCTTGATGACCTCTGCACTGAGTACTCTAACCAGTACCCCGGGCTGATTTCAATCTTCTCGTATTGGAAGACAAACTTCTTCCGGCACAAGTACCACCTTAAGCGATCTGAAATTGAAGAAATGCTGCTATGCATTGCGACGGACGTCGCATTGAATGAGGACTGGTTTAACAGCATCGTGGGTACCACCGATATCGATGCGTTTCTGAAAGTTCTGTATGAGATTGGGTTTATTGGCGACTACGTACAGGGTGGCGAAGGCGGTAGCAAGACGTTCTATTCGTACCTAGATCGCCATGAACCACGCTTCGACGAGGTGCAAATTCACCCTTGTTTTCGGCGCGCAGTTAATACCGTTGAGAGAATTCGTGCCAGAGCAGTCGCCTAGGGAAGCGCTGATTTATTCCCGCCCATTGGTGGCGTGAGGCCTCGGTCCTGAGACAATGCGGTCTGGTCCGCAGCGGGGGCGAGCAGACGTCACGCAAACGAGCTTTTCCGATACGCCGGCAAGAAGAAGCAGACGCGGCGCGACCGTTTCCTGGCGCAGATGGAGGCGGCGCTGGCGCCGTTCTACCCGGCCGGCAAGCGCGCCGGCCGGCCGCCGCTGGGCCTCTCGCGCATGCTGCGGATGTACGTGGCCCAGCAGCCCGTAGGTTGGGGTGAGTGTGCGAACCCCAACATGTTATGACGGAGGCTTCCCACTCTCTTGGTCCTGATCTACACCGCACTGGCCCGCGCCCGGCGGGGCGCGACTCTGTGGGGTAGCGAGGCAACGCCGGCCGCAACTATCAGTAGGCGCCCGGCGCGCAACGCGGGTCGGTGATGCGCTGTGGGTGTGCTGGCACCGGGAGTTGGGTAGGCTGTGTGCCTTGGTGGAGGAACGGGCCTCAACGCTCGGTAGCCGTATTCGTTGGTGTTCGTCCACCCCTATCTCCGCAAGCTACAATGGAGGTCACCTCCGCGGCACCATTGACGGCGACGGTTACGGGAAGTTGCCTGACCAAGATGGAAACCCTGCCGGATTAGACCTCGCCAATTTGGGTCGGCCGTCCAATCCTTCATTCCACCGATTCGGCGCTACGCGCCTCCGCTGAATTCGACGTTAAGCACCGGAAAATCATCATGGCAACTTGGATAGCAACCGCAGTTCCTCTCATCCCTGAAGTAATCAGGCTCGCCACTCCGTTCTTTTCAAGGAAGCCAGTGGAGAAGTTGCCTGATCTTGCGGCCCTTGTGTCAGAGCTTCAGGATGCCGCACGCAACAATGCGGATGCCATTACCAAGAACGCGGAGGCTTTGGAGACATTCGCGGCCAATACCCAGAAATCAGTGGAGGCGTTGCAGTCCACTGTCTTGGAGCTGCGTCGTGAGCTTAGAATCAGCCGCACACTTGCTGTTGTTTCCGTCACAGCAGCTGCATTGGCCTTTTGCTTATCGGCGTATGCGTTGGCCGGGGCCTAAATATTCATTCAAAGCGAAGCCGCTTCGCGGCTCGGCTTGATTCAGGAATAGCTTGGGCAGGTTGGGCTGACGCAGGAAGCCCAACATAGCGAAATATCAGCCACGCGGTACCGTCGATCCAATACCAAAGGCGGCGTGAATTGCTGCACCTCCGGTTCGATGGCCCCAATATAACGGCGAAGAGCCAGGGAGCAAGCGCGTTTGCCACGCGCCGGGATCGTTCGGCCTTGTAGCCGAACAACTTGCAGGCATTGGTTATGGCGGCCTTCTTCGTGGGGTATCACGCCCCCAGGCTTTCGAGCGCCGTTTGCTGCTCCAGCCACTCGGCTTCGAGTTGTGCAAGTTCCTTGACCTGCTTCGCCTGTTCGAACAGGCGTGCCTTGAGCGTGTCTTTCTGATCGTCGCCGTAGAGCGCCGGGTCGCTGAGCAGGGTTTGCAGCTCGGCGGCGCGGGCGGTGTGGCGCTGAATCTGGGTTTCGAGGCGCCTGATGCGCGCTTCGATGGGCTTTCGCTGTTCGGCCGTGTGCTGGCGGGCGGCGGCGCCCTGGCGCTTTTGTTCCTTGCGATCGGGCGGTGCGGAGGCGGTGCTCGTCGGGCTCGTTGCTGCGCGTTTGCCAAGCTTGGTCTTGAACAGCCAGTCGCGGTAGTCGTCCAGGTCGCCGTCGAAGGGTTTCAGGCTGCCATCGGCGACGATCATGAATTCTTCGGTCGTGGCGCGCAGCAGGTGGCGGTCGTGCGACACCAGCACCAGCGTGCCTTCGAACTGCGCCAGGGCGATGGTGAGCGCCTCGCGCGTTTCCAGATCCAGGTGGTTCGTGGGTTCGTCCAGCACCAGCAGGTTGGGGCGTTGCCACACGATCAGCGCCAGCACCAGGCGCGCCTTCTCGCCGCCCGAGAAGGTCTCGATGCGGGTCGTGGCCATCTCGCCGATGAAATTGAAGCCGCCCAGAAAACTGCGCAGTTGCTGTTCGCGCACGTTCGGAGCCAGCTTGCCCAGGTGCCACAGCGGCGTCTGGTCCAGGCGCAGCATTTCGAGCTGATGCTGGGCGAAGTAGCCGATCGACAGGCCCTTGTTCAGGGTGACGCGGCCGGCCAGCGGCGGCAGCTCGCCGACCAGGGTCTTGATCAGCGTGGATTTGCCGGCGCCGTTCACGCCGAGTAACCCGATGCGCTGCTCGGCCTGCAGGGTCAGGTTCAGGCGCGACAGGATGATTTTGGCCTCGCCGCCGGGCGCCTGGGGCCCGTAGCCGGCCACGGCGTCCTCCAGCATCAGCAGCGGATTGGGCGCCCGTTCGGGCTCCCGAAACTCGAAGCTGAAGGCGGCGGCGGCGTGGATCGGGGCCAGTTCCTCCATCTTGGCCAGCATCTTCATGCGCGACTGCGCCTGGCGGGCCTTGCTGGCCTTGGCCTTGAAGCGGTCGATGAAGGATTTCAGGTGCGCCCGCTCGCGGGACTGCTTCTCGAACGCGGCCTGCCCGACGGCCAGGTTGATGGCGCGCTGTTTCTCGAAGGCCGAGTAGTTGCCGCCGTAGCGCTTGAGCTTGGTTTCGAACAGATGCGCGATGACGTTGGTCACGCCGTCCAGGAAATCGCGGTCGTGCGAGATCACGATCAGCGTGCCGGGGTAGCGCTTGAGCCAGTCTTCCAGCCACAGGATGGCGTCAAGATCCAGATGGTTGGTCGGCTCATCCAGCAGCAGCAGGTCGGACGGGCTCATCAGCGCCTGCGCGAGATTCAGGCGCATGCGCCAGCCGCCGGAGAAGCTGGCTACCGGGTCCATCATCTGCGCCTGGGTAAAGCCCAGACCGGCCAGCAGGATTCCCGCCCGCGAGCGCGCGGTGTAGGCGTCGGCGTCGGCCAGCGCGGCGTGCAGGTAACCGATGCGTTCACCGTCGTGGGCGGCTTCGGCCGCGGCCAGCTGCGCCTCCAGAGCGCGCAGCACCGCGTCGCCATCAATGACCGATTCCAGCGCCGGGCGTTCCAGGGCCGGGGTTTCCTGGGCCACGTGGGCAATGCGCCAGGTGGCCGGGAAATCAAGCTCGCCGCCGTCGGCGGTGAGTTCCCCACGCAGCAGCGCGAACAGGCTGGATTTGCCCGAGCCGTTGGCGCCGATCAGGCCGACTTTCTCGCCGGGGTTCAGGGTCAGGTCGGCGTCGGCCAGCAAAGGCTTGGTGCCGCGTGTGAGGGTGAGTTTTTGCAGGCGGATCATGGGCGCGATTATCGCCGATTGCCGCCGGTGTCCGGTTTGCCCCGGCCTGGCGCCTCGGGGGGCGCCAGGGTCAGCCGGCCCTCATCTGAAGGAGGCCAGATCCGGTTCCGTCTGCCACTGCGGCAATACCGGCCCGAGCAGCTGCGCAAGGGCCTCGCCATCCGCGGCGCTCAGGCGCCACTGGCCGGCGTTGACGTTGGCTTCGATCTGCGCCGGGCTCATGGTGCCGGCAATCACGCTGCTGACGGCCGGCTGTGACAACAACCAGGCGAAGGCCAGCTCCAGAAGGCTGTGGCTGCGGGCGGCGGCGAACTCGGTCAGGGCAGCCAGCAGGCGTTCGTTGTGAGGTGTGCGCAGACGCGTGACGGTCGGGCTGCCGGCGGCGCCGCGGGTGCCGGCCGGGGCAGCCTCGCCGGGGCGGTACTTACCGCTGAGCAATCCGGCGGCGAGCGGGAAGTACGGCAGGAAGCCGATGCCTTTTTCTTCGCAAAACGGCAACAGTTCCAGCTGCGCGCCGCGCACCAGCAGGCTGCACTGATGCTGGGCGGTGGCAAACGCCGGCAGGCCCAGGCGCGCTGCCTCGCCGAGCGACTCGGCATGGCGCCAGGCGGCGTAGTTGCATTGGCCGATGTGGCGCACCTTGCCCTCGCGCACCAGCGGGGCGAAGGCTTCCAGGATCTCCTGCGCTGCGACCTGAGGAAATGGAAAGTGCAGCTGCAACAGGTCCAGGTAATCGGTGTTCAGGCGCCGCAGGCTGGTCTCGCAGTGGCTGCGGATGCGCGCGGCGACCGACTCGCCCTCGGCCATGTTCCACAGGTGGCACTTGCTCGCCAGAATGACCTCGCCGCGCCGGCCGGCCAGGGCCTTGCCCAGGAACTCCTCGCTGCGGCCGTCGTTGTAAATGTAGGCGGTGTCGATGAAATTCACGCCCAGCGCAAGGGCGTGGTGCACGGTGGCGATGCTCGATGGCACGTCCTGACGGGGTGGGCCGAACACGTTGCCACCGAGGCCGACGGCCGAGATCTCAAGACCCGTGTTGCCCAGTTGCCGATATTCCATGTTGCGGTCTCCTCATAAAGGGGGGCGGATGCCGCATGGGCGCCGAAAATCGCCGCCTGTACCGGCCGGCCCGTAGCGAACCGCGGGCAGACGGCGCACGCTGCACCATGCCTCAGTTGAAGGCGGCGGCCTGGCGGCAACGCCATGAGGCGCCGGCTGACGTCCAATAGTGGCATGCGCCGGGTGACGGCCGGAATCAGGCAGCGGCAAATGACTTCACCGATCTGCCGGCAGGCCGCCGGTGGCCCTGACGGGCCCACGTCTTCAGTTGTCAGGCGCGCCGGCGCGGATCCACGCATCGATCACCCGTCGCTCGTCGGTTGCCAGCCCGTTGCTGCCGGTCTCGGCATTGAACGGCATCGGCGCGCCGGAGCCGCCGACCTGCACGTGCGTGCCGCGCAGCTTGTGGACCAGGTAACTGCGCTCGGGGTCGCCGGGCGCCACCCGCGGCAGCGGTGCCTGGGTGCTGGGCACATTCACGGTGGCGGCATGCGTGTCGCCGGCCTCCAGCAGCAGCCCGCCCTGCGGCGATTCGTACAGGTGGCAGGCCACGCAGTGGCGGTCAAGGATCGGCTGCACGTCGCGCGACAGGCTGGCCGGCTCCTGCGCCCACACGACCGGCGCGCCCAGCAGCAGCGCCGGCCACACCATCCGGCGCAGCGTCGTTTGGCGGCTCACAACGGGCGCGGCGGCGCAGCGGCGGCGGCGTTGCCGGCAATCTGCCCGAACACCACCGCAGGGCCGATGGTGCCGCCGCCACCCCAGTACGCGCCGCCGGTGGGGCTGGCGATGCAGTTGCCCGCGGCGTACAGGCCGCCGATGGGCGCGCCGCGCGTGTCCAGCACCCGGCCGCTGGCGTCGATCAGCGGCCCGCCCTTGCTGTCGATGGCACCAGCCACCAGCAGCGCCGCGAAATAGGGCCCCTGGGCCGACAGCGGATGCAGCGTGGGGTTCGGATAGTCGCTGGGCAGCACCGGCAGGTTGCCGAAGTAGTTCCAGGCGATGTCGGCCGCCGCCTCGCCGCGCTGGAAGTCCTCGTCCACGCCGCGGCGGGCAAAGCCGTTGTAGCGCTCCACGGTGGTCATCAGGCGCTCGGTGAACCCCGGCGCCAGGCGAACTTCGCCGATTTGTGGGCGCAGGGCTGCCAGCCGCCGGGCGATGGCCGCCGCCAGCGCCGGCCAGTCGTCGCCGGCGATCACGTGCGCCGGCAGCGGCGCGTCGGCCCGCTGCACGCCCATCACGCCGCCGCGGTGCTGCACGGTACGGCTGTCCCAGATCATCAGGGTGATGCGCTGCGGGTAGTCGCCGTTGACCTCGTCCCACACGAAGTGCGCCCGCGGCCGACCGCCGGGCTGGTTCTTTTCGTTGGCGAAGCGCGCGCCGGACAGGTTCACCGCCAGGCTGCTGTCGCCCGGGATCACCCACACGCCGGTCGGCGTGTCGGAGCCCGCGAGGGCCTCCTCCAGCAGCACTTCCATCCACCAGCCGTGCTGCAGGTTGCCCAGTTGGGCGCCGGCGCCGCCGGCCAGTCGCAGGAAATCGCCCTGGTTGGTGGGCGCGCCGCAGCCGCCGTAGACCGGCCCCGGCAGGTGGCGGGCGCGCAGCGCGGCGTCGTGGATGAAGCCGCCGCTGGCAAACACCACGCCGCGGCGGGCGCCGATGCGAAGGCGCTGACCGCGCCGCTCGCACACCACGCCCAGCACGTTGCCGTTGGCATCACGCACCAGCTCGGTGGCCGGGTGCCGGGTGAGGATGTCAATGTCGCGGGCCTGGGCGGCCGCCTGCAGCAGTTCGATCAGGTCCACGCCCACGCCGCCGCCGTTGCGGTAGTAGAAGCGCCCCTCGCGGTGCGCGCGGGGCTTGCACACCATGCCGCGGCCGCGCGGCGCGCGGTTTTCCGGCAGCTCGGCGTAGTTGTCCGGGAACGGCTGCTCGTCGTAGTCGATGAACGGCAGGTAGTCGACGATGCCCAGTTCCGTCAGCCGGTCCACGGTCGGCGCGGCCTGGTCGTAGAACGCTCCGAGCAGGGCGAACTCCTGCTCGCCGATACCGAAGCGCTCGGCCTGCGGGCGGTAGCGGTCCGGGAAGCTCATGCGCACCGCCAGGCGCAGGAAATCCTCGCGCGGGTCGGCCACGCCGGCGGCGCGCAGAAAGCGGTTGTTGGGGATGTAGTGCACGCCGCCGGAGCGCACCGTGGTGCCGCCCGGCACCGGGCCTTTCTCCAGCATCAGCACGTCGGCACCGGCCTCGCGGGCGAACAGCGCGGCGCTGAAGCCGGCGGCGCCGCTGCCGACCACCAGTACGTCGGTTTGGCGATCCCACGCCGGTTGTGCGGCACGCGCCGCGCCGGCCGGCAGCCCGCCCAGCCCGGCGGCGAGCACCCCACCGCCGGCGGCCAATACGAGCGAGCGCCGGGTGCTGTCCACCGGCCGTTGGCTGTCGTCTGCCATCCGCGTCTCCTCCTGCTGGGGCGCAGACTTTAGTTAAAAGCGGCGCGGCTGTCGCGGCGCGGGGGCGCAGCACCGGCGCGTCAAGCGGCCGGTTGCCCGGTCAGGGATGATCCATGCCGCGCGGGATGAAAAACGGCGCGCCGCCGGCCAGCAGGCGGGCAAAGGATGCGTAGCGGAACACGCTGCTGGTGGAGCGCGGCTCCAGCAGCAGCGGCACCAGGCGCCGGTCGCTGCCGGATAGCGGCACGCGCAGCGACCCGGCCGGGATGGTGCGCGTGTGGATAACTTCGTCGATCTGCGCGCAGGCGGTCTCGGGCGCCTCGCCACCGGCGAATACTTCGCTCACCACGCGCGCCTCGATGGCGTGGGCAAGGGTCTCGAAGGCTACGCCGTGGCGCGCCAGCAGTTCGGCGAACAGGCCGCTGTGCGCGGTGACGAAGTAGTGCGGCGGAATGCGCAGCGGACCTTGCGCGATCACCGCGCGATGGTCGGCAAACGTCGACTCGACCCGCGCGCCGCTGGCGCGCTCGCGCAGCGGCAGCGTGATGGTCGCGTCGGGCGGGTCGCGCAGGTAGCTGCCGTTCAGGGCGCAGTCGGGCTCGTCCAGTTCCGGCACGGCGCGCGCCTGCGCGGCGCGGATGGCGGGCGCATTCACGCGCACGCAGTCCAGGAACACCTGCATGCACAGCAGCTGCTTGCGCACGCGCGAGCCGATGTCGCGGAAGGTCGGGTAGTGGCCGGCCTTCGGCTCCATGGGCGTTTCGAGCAGCACTGTCAGTGGCCCGCGCAGCCCGGCCTTGTTGCGAAAGGTGTGCAGGGTCAGGCCGCCGTGCGTGATTGGCTGGGCCAGCGAGCGGATCTCGCCGATGTAGCGCTGGGCATGCAGGCCGCGCGCCTGCACGCCGCCGATCAGTTGCGGCAGCAGGATGTCGGTACCGAAGCGGCGCAGCGCGGCCGGGATGGCCGGCGTGCTGGCGACGTCGAACTGCGCCTCGAAGGCGGTCAGGTAGCCTTCCTGGCCGAGGGTCTTGCGCTTGAGCACGGCCGATTCGTGCGCGTCCAGCACCACGGCCGGGCCGTAGTGCCGCACGGCGGCGTCCAGCGCGCGGCTCTCGGGCTGGTCAAGCAGTACGAAGTCGCGGTTGATGTTGACCGCGTTGCCGTTGCGAAACGAATCCGCATCGCGCCCGTCGGGGTTGGCATTGGGAATGAACACCAGCTCGAACACGTCCAGCAGCCGGCGCTGCTCGCCAAGCAGTACCGACCGTGCCAGGCACAGCAGGGCTTCGCAGCCGGCGGCCTCGGACGCGCCGTGCACGGAGCCGACCAGCAGGAGGCGCAGCTTGCCGTCGGCGGGGCGTGCCGGGTCGGCCAGGCCGCAGGTCAGGACCGGAATTTCGCGCCCAAGCGCGGACCGTCCGGCGCAGCCGACCAGCGCCTTGCCGCCGCTGGCGGCGGCCAGCGCCCGCAGGTATGCGCCAATCTCGGCGCCGTCCGAGTAGCGCCCGAAGCCGTGTGTTTCAAGCGGCGTCGGCAGCGGCATCACGGTGGCCCGCCGGTTGCGTGGTAGACGAAAAAATCGGCGCCCGGCGTCACCAGTGCGGCGTAGTCCGGGTAGCGGAACACGCTGCTGGTCGAGCGCGGGTCCAGCAGCAACAGCGCCTTGCGGCCCGCCGGCTGCGCCAGATCGATGATGACGTCGCCGGGGCCGATGCGCACGGTCCTGCGCGCTTCCTGCACTGGCCTCAGCCGCTGCGCAAGCTGCGGGCGCAGCGCAGGCCGCAAGGCGCGCACCCGGACGCGGGCCGGCTGCGTCAGGGTCCGGTAGCGGATGCCGTGACGGTCCAGCAGCCCACGCAGGCGGTCGGTGTGGTCGGTCACGACCAGCGCCGGCGGGTAGGGGATCGTGTCCGCGCTCAGCACCCGGCGGTGATCGGCAAAGCGGATCGGCTCCAGTGTCCGCGTGTCCAGCCGGCGCAGCGGCAGGGTGATGCTCGGGTGATCCTGGTCTGCGGCGTAGGCGGCAAATAGCGTCAGCTGCGGTGGGTGCAAAGCCTCGCGCGCCGTGGCGGTGTGTTCCAGGATGGTCGCCCGGCGCGTGTGCACCTCGGCCAGGAAACTGCGGATGCACAGCTGTTGCCGCTGCACGCGCACGGCGATGTTGCGGTAGCTCGCAAAGCTGTCGGTGCGCGGGTCGAGCCGGGTTTCCACCAGCACCGACAAGGCGCCGCCCAGGCCGGCGGTGTTTCGAAAGTTGCGCAGCGTGAGGCCGCCGTTGCTGATCGGCTGGCGGGTGCTGACGATCTCACCGATGTAGCGCTGTGCCGGCAGGCCGCCGGCCGACACGCGCGCGAGCAGCGCCGGCAGTACGTCGTCCTGCGCGAAAGCCCGCAGCCCGGCCGGTAGCGCCGGGTTGTTGGCGATCTCGAACTGGGCGTCAAAGTCGGTCAGATAGCCTTCGCGCGCCAGGGTCGTGCGTTTCAGGACCGCGGACTCGTGGCTGTCGAGCACGGCCTGCGGCGCGTAGCGGGTCAGGGCCTGGGCCAGGGCGCGGCTTTCCGGCTGCGACAGCAGCACGAAATCGGTGTTGATGTTGGCCCGGTTGGCGTTGCCGCGGCGCCGCAGATCGCGCCCGTCGGGGTTCGCGTTCGGGATCAGGATCAGGTCCAGATCGTCCAGCAGCGGGCGCAGGTCGCCCCCGGTCAGGTCGCGTGCCAGGGCCAGCAGCGCCTCGCCGCCGGCCGGTTCGGCACCGCCGTGCTGGGAGCCGACCAGCAGCACCTTCAGCCGCGGCGCGCCGGCATCGCGCGCCGGGGCGGCGAGCACCAGCGCCTCGATCGGTCGGCCCTGCACGCTTCGCCCGAGCACGTCCTTGCGCGTCAGCGCCGGGGCGCGCGCGACCAGCGTATCGAGGTAGGCCGAGATTTCTTCGGACGTGCTGTGGCGGCTGGCGTGGCTTGCCTCAAGGGGCGTTGGCGGGGCATCCGCACGCGCGGCGCCGGCCAGCAGCGCGATCAGCAGCAGCGCCGTCAGTCCACCGGGCACAGTGCACATGCGGTGTGGGCCCGGCGAGCGAGGCGGCCGGACGGCCGGGTTCCCGCAGGCCGGCGGTCTCAGGCCGCAAGATCAGCCGCGAGCGCCGTGCGTGTGGCTGCCGGCAGGGGGTCGATCCGGACGCTCATGTTCGGATGGTCGATGCCGGCGGCCAGGTCCGCACCCGCATGCAGCGCCCCGATCATGGCCGGCGTGAACTCGAAGCGCACGAAGTGCACGGCGGAGGTCTTGTCGTCGTTCTCGCGCTCCATGTCCTCGTCGGCAATGGCGTATACCGGCTCGAAACCGGCCACGCGCAGCCAGACGCGGTCCTCGACGCCGATCAGCTTGGCCAGCGCCTGGCGCCGCTCGTTCTCGTCGTCGTACTCGATCATGAACGTGGCCTTCAGGTTCTGGCCGTCCGGGATCAGCGGGTTGTAGGCGTCCAGCTCGTCCTGAATGCCGCGCGCCTCGAACACGCGCTCGATGCGCAGCATTTCCTGGATCTGGTACTGGACGGTCAGGCGGTCCTCGAAGGCCAGCGTGGCGTGCGGGCCCAGCTGGACATGGCGGTTTTTCTTGTGTTCCAGCACGCGCGCACGCATTGCCGGGCGCTGCTCGGCGTACTGCTCGAGCGACAGCAGGTCAGCGCGGGTGAGTTTTTGCATGGCTCAGACTCCGTAGGCCAGGCGCAGCAGCTGCAGCGGGTGCTCGGACGGCTTGCCGTTGCCGACGCCATGCTCGATGTGCTGGCAGGCGATCGGGCAGTCGCTGGTGTAGTGCGTGGGATCGATCTCGCGCACGCGGTTGAACACCGGCGTGCCGATCTTCATCGACGCCGGATGGGTTTCCACCTTCACGCCGTAGGTGCCGTCGTGGCCGGCGCAGCGCTCGATGGTCACAACGTCAGTGTCCGGGATCAGCTGGAACAGCTCGCGCGTTTTCAGGCCGATGTTCTGCACCCGCAGGTGGCAGGGCGGGTGGTAGGCGATCTTGCCCAGCGGCTGCTTGAAGTCGGTCTTGAGCAGGCCGTCCTTGTGGCGGGCGATCAGGTACTCGAACGGATCGAAAATGCGCGCCGCGACCTTCTGCACGTCGGCATCGTCCGGGAACATCAGGCGCAGCTCCTGCTTGAACATCAGCACGCAGGACGGCACCGGCGCGACGATGTCGTAGCCCTGGTCCACGTAGGCGGCCAGCGCCGGCAGGTTGTGCTTCTTCAGCTCGTTCACCGAGTCCATGTCGCCCAGTTCCAGCTTGGGCATGCCGCAGCAGCGGCTGTTTTCGGCCAGCGTCACCGGCAGGCCGTTGTGGCGGTAGATGGCCGCCAGGTCGTTGCCCAGTTCCGGCATCTGGTTGTGCCCGTAGCAGGTGCCAAACAGCAGCACCTTGCCGGTGGTAGTGGCGCCGGCCTGCGGCGTCAGCGGCGCATTGACGGCGGCCTGGTCCTTGAAGTGGCGCTTCAGCGGCTTGCTCGCGAACGGCGGCAGCACGGCGTCGGCGTGGATGCCAAGCGTTTTTTCCAGCACCTGGCGGGCCGGCTTGTTGCGGTTCACGGCATTGACGGTTTCGGTGACCACCGGGATGCCCGCCAGCTTGCCGGTCAGGTCGGTCGAGGTCAGGAAACGGTCCCGGAACGAGGCGCCCTTGGTTTTGAACTTGACCGCCTTGGCGCGCAGCATCAGGTGCGGGAAGTCCACGTTCCACTCGTGCGGCGGCACGTAGGGGCACTTGGTCATGTAGCACAGGTCGCACAGGTAACACTGGTCGACCACCTTGATGTAGTCGGCCTTGGCCACGCCGTCGACTTCCATGGTGGAGGACTCGTCCACCAGGTCGAACAGGGTCGGGAAGGCCTGGCACAGGCTCACGCAGCGTCGGCAGCCGTGGCAGATGTCGAACACGCGCTCGAGCTCTTTTTCCACCGCCTGTGCGTCGTAGTACTCGGCGGTCTGCCACTCGATGGGGTGGCGTGTAGGCGCTTCGAGGCTGCCTTCGCGCGGCGGTGTGCGGGACTCGGGTGTGGCCATGGTCAGTGCTCCTGCGTGAACGGGCCGGCATGAACGAGGATGACTGCGACACAGGCGCGTGGGGTCGCCCCTGAGCGGGGTCTTGCGCCCCGCGACGAACATTCCGGAAAGCGAGGCGGGGACCGTTGCCGGCCCCCGCCAGCGCGGGGCCTCAGCTGCCCAGGGTGTCCAGAGCCTTCTGGAAGCGGTTGGCGTGCGAACGCTCCGCCTTGGCCAGGGTCTCGAACCAGTCGGCGATTTCGGAGAAACCTTCCTCGCGCGCCGCCTTGGCCATGCCCGGGTACATGTCGCTGTACTCGTGGGTCTCGCCGGCGATGGCCGCCTTCAGGTTCTCGGCGGTGGCGCCGATCGGCAGGCCGGTGGCCGGGTCGCCGACGATTTCCAGGTATTCCAGATGACCGTGGGCGTGACCGGTTTCACCTTCGGCGGTGGAGCGGAACACGGCCGAGACGTCGTTGTAGCCTTCCACGTCGGCCTTGTTGGCGAAGTACAGATAACGCCGGTTGGCCTGCGATTCGCCGGCAAATGCGGCCTTGAGGTTGTCCTCGGTCTTGCTGCCTTTCAAATTAGCCATGTCATGACCTCCTGCAGTTGATTGACACCGTTCGGTTGCCGCCGGACTGGCGGAACTTCACGGTGATGCATCGTAGTCGGGCAAGGTGGGCCTTGGAAGTTGATTTTTCCAATGCCATCGATAGCCAATGGCTATCGAATGCCCGGCCCGCGACGATTCTAGCCGAAAGCCGATGACGAACCGGTGGCGGACGGGCCGCACTCACTGATGGCCTGAGCCAGCAGGTCGATTGCCTGCGGCCGGAAGAACCCGGCGCGCGAAGCAAGCGCAACCTGCCGGTACGGCGCCGTGCCCCGAAACGGCCGCACGGCCAGCAGCGCCCGTTCGCGCGCCGACTCGCCGAGCGCGCCCACCGGCAGCACGCTGATGCCGGCGCCGCTGGCCACCATGTAGCGGATGGTCTCGAGCGAGCTGCCCTCCAGCCGCTGGCCACCCTTGTGCATCAGCGCCGGGCACAGGGCCAGCACCTGGTCGCGAAAGCAGTGCCGCGGGCCGAGCAGCAGCACGTTCTCGTCGCCCAGCTGCGCGGGTCCGATGCTGGCCTGGCGGGTCCAGGGGTGGCCCGGCGGCATCGCCACCACGAACTCCTCGCGGTAGCAGGGCACGACATCGATGTCGGGCGCCCGGTACGGCAGCGACAGCACCACCGCGTCCAATTCGCCGCGCTGCAGGCGCGTGCCCAGGTCGTCCGTGTAGTTCTCTTCGATGACCAGCGGCATGCGCGGCGCCAGGCGCCCGAGCAGCGGAATCAGCCGCGGCAGCAGATACGGACCGATCGAGAAGATCACCCCCAGCCGGAACGGCCCGGCCAGCGGATCGGTGGCCGTCGCCGCGAGGGCCCGGATGGTGTCGACGTCGGCCAGCACGCGCCGCGCCTGGTCGGCAATCTGCTGACCGATGGGCGTCGGCTGGATGTGGCCCGGCAGGCGCTCGAACAGCGGCACGCCGAGCTCTTCCTCCAGCTTCCGGATGGCGATGGACAGGCTCGGCTGGCTGACGAAACAGTGGGCCGCGGCACGGCCGAAATGCCGCTCTCGGGCCACCGCCACCAGGTAACGCAGTTCGTTCAGGGTCATGGCCGGCTCGGCTTGGGTGGGCAGGTGCGGATGCGGTATTGTGCCGGCCTGCGCCGTTTGCCGATCCAGCGAGGTCCGCCGCCATGAATCACCCCGATACGGCCATCGGCCCGGTGCTGCTTGTGGATCGCGACGCGGGCGGCGTGCTGCGCCTGACCCTGAACCGCCCGGCGCAGCGCAATGCCCTGTCCGCGGAGCTGCTGCGGGTACTGAAGGCCACGCTGACCGACCTGGCGGCCGACCCCGCCGTGCGCGTACTGGTGCTGACCGGCGCCGGTCCCGCCTTCTGCGCCGGGCACGACCTGAAGGAGCTGCGTGCCCTGCCGGACGAGGCGGCGGCCGGTGCCCTGTTTGCCCTGTGTGGGGACGTGATGCTGGCGCTGCGGCGCTTTCCAAGCCCGGTGATCGCGCAGGTGCACGGCGTGGCCACGGCCGCCGGCTGCCAGCTGGTGGCCAGTTGCGACCTGGCGATTGCATCGGACCACGCCCGCTTTGCCACGCCGGGCGTCAACATCGGTCTTTTCTGCAGCACGCCGGCCGTGGCGCTCACCCGCAACGTGGCTTACAAGCACGCCATGGAGATGCTCCTCACTGGCGATCCAATCGATGCCGCCACCGCGCAGCGCATCGGGCTGGTCAACCGGGTGGTGTCGACCGGCGACCTGGACGTCGCAACGGTCGCGCTGGCGGCGCAGATTGCCAGCCGCCCGCAGGCCGTGCTGCGCCTGGGCAAGGCCGCCGTTCAGGCGCAGCTGGGCCTCGACGAGGCGGCGGCCTACGCCGACATGAGCGCCACGATGGCCAAAAATCTGCTGATGGCGGAAGCCGCCGAGGGCATCGACGCCTTCCTGGGCAAGCGCCCACCGAACTGGCCTGCTGCCTGATCGCAGGCGCCGCGCCCTTTTGGGGGGGGCGCGGTCGGCGCAGCGCCCGCTTGCAACGGCGAGCGGTCACCCGGCCCGTATGTCGGGCAACTTCGTTCACGGATGAGCGAGCGTCGCGCGTTGGGGCCGATCGGTGCCCAACGGCGCCCATTCACTCCGGAACCAAGGAACAACCATGCGCTGTGGGAGATTCGTGTTGCTGCTGCTGGGAGCCTTGAGCCCAGCGGTGTTTGCCGCAAATGCCTACGTCGATGAAGTGCTGACGGCGCTGGAGCGCAAGGGCTTGCTGTCGGCGCAGGAAGTGCAAGACATCAAGCGCGCCGCCGGTGAGGCCGAGCGTCGCGAACAGGCGGCGCTGGCGCCGGCGTCCAGTGCCGCGGCGCCCCCGCCCGCTGCGGCCCCGGCCACGCCCGTGCAGCAGGCAGCCGCGGCGCTGCCCAAGCCGCCCGAGGCGTTGCGCGTATGGGGCAGGCTGCAACCGCGTTACACGTACGTCCCGGCCGGCGACGGCCTGGACGGCACCGCGTCGTTTACGTTCCGCCGGGCGCGCATCGGCTTCAAAGGGGCGCTGAACGACGAGTTCTACGCCTACACGCAGTACGAGGCGGCCAACGAGACACCGGCCCTGGCCAATGCCGACAGCCTGCTGGACGTGTGGATCCGCTACAGCGTGCTGGCCGATTCGGCTGGCGACATCATCGTTGGGCAGCAATTCATCCCCGGCTACGGCCGCGCCCCGCAGCTGTCGGCCAGCGTCGAGCGCAAGTTCACCGAGTTCCTGAGTCCGGGCACCGCCGGGCGCGCGCGCGGCATCGTGGTCGAGCGCGGCAAGTTCGGCGCACCGGAGACCTTCACTGACGGCGTATTCGGCGACCGTCTGCAATACGGCGCGGGCATCTTCAATGGACCGGACCTGAACACCAACAACGACAACAACGAGTTGCTGTACTCGGTGGTGGCGGCGCTGACGCCGCTGGGCATGCCGGTCGAGGACGAGTACGAAATCCGCGATCTGCCGTTCAGGTACCTGATCGGCGCCGGCTATGCGTGGTCACGCGACAGCGGCAGCGCCGATGCGCGGGTGCAGAACGGGCTGCTGGGCCGAGCGGTCACCCTCGACAATGACTGGCTGCAGCTGTTTGGCGAGTGGCACGCACGGCGCTGGTACGGCTGGGCGAGCTGGACGCAGTTCATGTCGCAGGATGACGAGGGCCTGCTGGCGCGCACCGGCGGGAGCCTCGACGAGCGCCTGCGCTCACGCGCCTGGACGGTGGGCCTCAGCCGCACCTTCCCGCTGGCGCGGGCGCGCCATGTCGCGCTCGGCTTGCAATATCAGCAAGTGGACAATGAGCACCCGTCGCGCACGCGCTTCATGCGCATCCTGACCGGCAGCTCGGCCGACGAGCTGGCGCGCGGCATGGACCGCGGGCAGGCATTCCAGCTCATGGCAACCTACATCTTCACGCCCAACATCAGGCTGCTGAACGAGTACGCCTGGTTCGACGCCGACGGCGGCATCGACTACGGCGGGCTGGTCAGCCAGCTGCAGATCGACTTCTAGTTCTAGCGCCGTCCTGTAGCAAAACCTGGCCACGCCGCCCCTGGCCATCGGGCCGGTACTGTGATGCCGACCCGTCAAGACCCGCTGAATGCGGCGAGCGGGTTAGCCGGGCTGCGCCGGGACCGGCTCTTCGTTTCGCCCGTAATGGGTCACCAGCACCGGACGGGTGGCCATGCGCACGACCTTTTCCGTGACGCTGCCGACCAGATGCTTCAGGCCGGAGCGGCCGTGGGTGGCCATGATGATGAGGTCGACCTGTTCGTCGCGTGCAGCGGCAACGATCTCCGCTGCCGGGCGGCCAAAACGCACCAAAGGCCGGGTCCTGATGCCCTGGTCGAGATGTTCGCGGGTCAGCACCTGAAGCTGCTCGCGCGCGTAGGCGGCCGCTTTCTCCTCGTAGCCGTGCGAGTCGCTCAGGTCCGGCGCAAACGGCGGCGGTTCTGCCACGTACAACAGCACCAGTTCGGCATCGAAGGTCCGGCCCAAGCCGGCGGCGTAGGCCAGCGCACTGCGGGCCGGATCGGAGAAATCCAGCGGTACCAGGATGCGTCGCAGCGTGACCTGTTGCATGACCTGTCCTCCGGCAGCGACCTTATCGGTCAGGAGACCTCAGTGGCAGTCTCGCGCACCGGTCCCGAGGCGGCAAGCGCCCGCGTATGACTGCCGTCAAGCGGTCAGTTCATCTGCGCGCGCAACCGCGCCTGCAGCGGGCTCGAACGCGGAAAATGCGCCAGCAGGAACTCCATCTGGTCGGCCAGGATGCGTCGCCCGCGCAGGTAAACGTACTCGGCGTGGGTCGGCACGAACGGAATCGCCAGCAACTGCATGCCGGCGCCCTCGGGCGTGTTGTTGGCCTTGTGATTGTTGCAGCGCTTGCAGGCGGTAACGACGTTGGACCAGGTGTCCGTGCCGCCGGTGCTCAGGGGGCGCACGTGGTCCCGTGACAGGTCGCGGGCCAGGAAGGGCTGGCCGCAGTACAGGCAGGTGTGCCCGTCGCGCTTGAAAAGGGCCGGGTTGTTCAGGGGCGGCGAATACATCTCGCGGCTGCGGCGCAGCGCGGACTGGTCGCCGGTGGTGGCGATGATGGAGTTGACCTCCACCATGCTGCGCCGGCCGCTGGCCGCGTTCACGCCACCATGCAGGCGGTACAGGGGCGTGCCACACGTGTAGGCCACGTGACCGAAGTGGTACAGGCGAACAGCAGCCTGATAATCAACCCACTCGATGGGCATGCCGGAGATGTCAGTGCGAAGTACCTGTTGGGCAAGCGGATGCGTCATGTGTATCCCCGCCGGGGGTGATCCTGCACCGGATCGATGGGTGCTGGTCAGGCTCGAATAGCGATTGTGTAACGGGAATTTCGCGACGCGGCAACCATGGCCGAGCGCCGGGACGCTGGGTTGGCCCGTGGGATAGAATTTCCGGCCCGTTTGGCAAGTTGAATTTCAATGCCCGCAAAGCCCAGCCGACGCGCCAACGCGCTGGCTCCCGTGCCGGTTTCGGTCGTCGCAGGGGCAGACTGCGCGCCCTCCGGCGCCGCCGCTTCGGGTTTGCGCGCTGACGGCCGACTTGGCGTGCGGTACGCGCTCAGCCTGGGCCGCGGTGAGGATGCCTACACCAAGGCGGTCCTGATCGGCTTGGAGCAAAGCGTGGAGTTGCCGCGGGAACTGGTGGCGCCGGACCTTGCCGAACGGATGGCCGGACGCGTGGAGCGGGTCGAGTACGCCAGTCCGCGGCAAGCATGGGTTGAGCTGTCCTTCAGCCTGGCTGCCATTGGCACTGATCTGCTGCAGTGCGTGAACGTGCTGTACGGCAACGTATCGCTCAAGCCCGGTATCCGCATCGTCGACATCGACTGGCCGGTGGAGCTGGCGGCGCACTGGGGCGGTCCAGCCTATGGCGTGGCCGGCCTGCGAACGCTTGCTGGTGTGCCGCGGCGGGCTCTTTTGTGCACGGCGCTCAAGCCGATGGGCCTATCCGCGACCGAACTGGCCCGCCGCTGCGAGGCCTTTGCGCGAGGCGGCATCGACATCATCAAGGATGACCATGGCCTGGCCGATCAGCCCAGTGCGCCGTTTGCCGAGCGGCTGGCGCGCTGCCAAGAAGCCGTAACCCGCGCCAATGCCGCGACCGGCGGCAGCAGCCTGTATTTTCCGAACGTCACAGGATCGCTGGCGCGCTTGTCGCAGCGCCTGGCTGCCGCGCGTGCGGCGGGGTGCCGCGGCGTGCTGGTCAGCCCCTGGCTGCTCGGCCTGGATGCGCTGCAGCTGATCCGGGACCAGAGCCGGCTGGCGATGTTGGCCCATCCGGCCCTGGCTGGCAGCCTGTTTGGCCGGCGCGCCGGCATGGCTCCGGAGTTGGTGTTGGGCGATCTGTTTCGAATGGCCGGCGCGGATGCCGTGATCTATCCGAATTCCGGCGGACGGTTTGATTTTTCGGTCGCGACCTGCAGGCGCATCAACGACCGCCTGCGCCGGCCGCTGGGAACACTGCGGCCGAGCCTGCCGGCGCCGGCAGGTGGCATGGATGTGGCCCGCGCCGGGGATTGGGTGCGGCGTTACGGGCCCGATACGCTGCTGCTGATCGGCGGCAGCCTGTACGCACAAGGCGATTTGCAACGCGCCGCTGCCGCTCTGCGCGATATCGTGGAAGGCTTGGCGGCGTGAGCGGTGCCGACTCGCACGTGGTACGTGGCGCAGGTTTCGCGTGGCCGGCCGTGCCCGTGCGCGAATACAAGAACGATGGCAGTCCGCACCGGGACATCACCCGCCGCACGCTGCTGGGCGATGCGCCGCAGGAGCAGGCGCTCGATGCGCTGGTGCGCTATTTCGAGATCAAGGCAGGCGGCTATTCAACGCTTGAACGCCACCACCACCCGCACGCGGTCGTGATTCTGCGCGGGCGCGGGCAGGTAATTCTGGAGGAGCGGGTCGAATCGGTGGCCGCCTTCGACTGCGTGTACGTGGCACCGCACTGCTTTCACCAGTTCCTTGCAACGGCCGGCGAGGATCTAGGCTTCCTGTGCGTGGTCAGTCGCGAGCGGGACCGGCCGATGCTGCCAACAGCGGCAGAACTGGCGCGTCTGCGCGCTGTACCGGCGGTAGCGCGCCTGCTGAAGGTCTGAGCGCCGCCCGTTCGCGCTGACACCGGTCGATAAAAAAAGCCCGCCGACAGCTCGTGTCGGCGGGCTTTTTGTTGCGGCGCAAGGCGCCGCACGTGCCGATCAGCGCGTGATGTAGTCGCCGTGAATCCAGCCCGCGCGGCCGTTGGCTTCCACCCCCCACCAGGCGCCCTGCTTCTCACCGTTGGGCGACACCGGCGTGCCCTTGGGCACCAGCATGACGACCGGCGACTGCGTCGACGGGCCGGAACGCATGTTCACGTCCGACAGCGTCATGTAGCCGGACGCAGAGGGCCGGGTGGCCGCCGGTTGGGTCACCTGCACCTGCGACACCAGCTTGTTGTGGGCGTCCAGGAAGGCGGCCGCCACGATCTTGCCGATGTCGGTGCTGGCATAGGCGCCGCCGCCGGCGCCAACCAGGCCGCCGAAGGCCAGGCCGCCGAAGCCAAGATCCCGCTTGCTGGCGCTGCCCTCGGCGGCAGCTTCCTGCTCGCCGGTGCGCACGTTGGTCAGGAACAGCGTGACCTGGGATTCCATGTTGGTCCACTTGATGCCACCGGCGATGGCGCCGCCGATGCCCGGGATCAGCGCACCCAGCCCGGCACCGCCGCCGCCGGCGTTGGAATCCTTGAACACCACGTTGGGCGTGATCAGGAAGTCGGCCGCCTTCATCTGCCCGGCGCCCATGTTGCTGCCGCTTTGCAGGTCTCCACCGGCGGCCATGGCGCGCTCGCGCTGCATGGCCTCGCTGGCCTGGCCGCGGTCGACGACGCGGAAGCAATTGCTCTGCGCCATCATGATGCGCAGCAGCGGGATCGGGCTGGTCAGGCCGGCCTGGGCCAGCATCGGATTGTCCTGCTCGATCAGCGCCGCGGTGCCGATGGGCGTCGCGCAGCGCGTCAGTTGTGGCGCGGCGCCCTGCGCGCCGGCAGCGCCGCCGGAGCCGGTGACCATGCTGCCGCCGCCGCCGAGTTGGGTCTGGGTGGATGCACAGCCGGCAAGCGCCAACGTGGCGATGCCGCATAGGCCGACGATCAGCGTTTTTTTGCTCGACATGGAGAACTCCCTGAATTGATTGTTTCGACTTGTGGGTGAGCAGCCAGACAGCGCAAAACTATACCCAAGCCATCCCGCCCGCGGGCTATGGGGCAGTTCACATGCTTACGACGATTTTGCCGAAGTGCCGGCCAGCCGCCATGTGCTCGAAGGCCGCCCCGATATCGGCGCGCTCGAATACGCGGTCGATGACCGGTTCGATCCGGTGGCTGCTGATGGCGCGGTTCATGGCCTCGAACATCTCGCGCGGGCCGACGAACACGCCGTGCAGGCGCAGGCCCTTCATCAACACCGGGCGCAGGTCCATTTCCGAGGCGTTGCCGGCCAGCACGCCGATGATGGTGACGGTGCCACCCATGCGTACCGCGTTGATGGACTTGCCGATGGTGCCGGCCCCGCCGACCTCCACCACCTGATCGACACCGGCCTTGTCAGTGAGCGCCAGCACCGCCTTGTCCCAGTCCGGCTCACTCGCGTAGTTGATGCCGTGATCGGCGCCCAGAGCCTTGGCGCGGGCCAGTTTCTCGTCGCTGCTGGAGGTGATGATGACCTTGGCGCCGGCCGCCTTGGCGAATTGCAGCGCGAACAGCGACACGCCGCCGGTGCCCAGCGCCAGCACGGTGTCGCCCGGCTTGACCTGGCCCTGCACCACCACCGCGTTCCAGGCCGTCACGCCGGCGCACGGCAGCGTGGCCGCCTGCTCGAACGAAAGATGCTCCGGGATCGGCAGCAGGCCATCCTCGTCGAGCGCCACCAACTCGGCCGCCATGCCATCGCCGGGGCCGCCCAAGGTGGAACCGCGGGCCGCCGGCGTAGGCTCGCCACCCAGCCACTTCTGCGCGAAGATCGCCACCACACGGTCGCCAGGCTTGAAGCGCCGCACGCCCGGACCCACCGACACCACCTCGCCGGCGCCATCGGACAACGGAATCAGCGGCAGCTTCTGGCGCGGGTTGTACTGGCCCTGCACAGTCATCAGGTCGCGGAAATTCAGCGACACCGCGCGCACCCGCACCAGCACCTGGCCGGGGCCTGGCTGCGGGTCGGGGCGTTCGACGACCGCCAGTTTGGCGACACCGAACTCAGGAATTTCGATCACCTTCATTTCAATATCCTCTAGGGTATGCGGGCCGCTGGCCGGGCAGTCTGGTCAGACCGGTTGGACGGCCCGATTATAGGCGGGGCTCGCAGGCACCCAGCGGGGCTGTGCCATCATTGTTTTCGCGCGCCCACGGCGCTTCTACGAGGGAATCGCATGAAATCGAGCTTTGCAAGCCTGCGTGTGTTGACGATGTGCCTGGCCCTGCTCGGTCCGCTGCCTGCCAATGCCGGGCAGGCCGAGGATGACCGCCTGCACGCGGCAACCGACGTGCTGCACCAGATCAGCGAGATTCCCGAGAACGCCATTCCGCCCGAACTGCTCGCGAACGCCTACGGCATCGCCGTGATACCGGGCGTGATCAAGGCCGGATTCGTGGTCGGCGGGCGCTGGGGCAAGGGCGTCATCGCCGTGCGTCAGGATGGCGGCTGGAGCAATCCGAGCTTCATCACGCTGGCCGGTGGCAGCATCGGCTGGCAGATCGGCGCCCAGTCGACCGACATCATCCTGGTGTTCAAGACCCGCCGCGGGGTCGAGAACCTCGCGGCGGGCAAGGTGACGCTGGGCGCGGATGCAGCGATCGCCGCCGGGCCGGTCGGTCGCCAGGCCTCCGCCGCCACCGATGCGCAGATGAAGGCCGAGATCTATTCGTACTCGCGCAGTCGCGGTTTGTTCGCCGGCATCGCACTGGAAGGCGCCGTCCTGCAACCGGACGAGGAGGCCAACGTCACCGCCTACGGCGGCAACGTGTCGTCCTGGGACGTGTTCGACAACCGCGTGTTCAGCACACCGCCGCTGGCGCAGAAGTTTCGTCAGGCCCTCGTCCAGTACGCGCCGCCGCCGACCCGCTGACGGAGCGGGCCGGCAATGCCGGACATGGCCGGTCTGGTCAGCGAGCCGCAAACCCACACGCTGTACGCCCGGGGCGACTGGACAGTTGCTCGGCTTGACGACGCCGTGCGGGCCATGGATGGATGGCAGGGGCAGGGCGACTGGCGCCTGAACACGGACAGCGTGGGCGCCCTCGACACGGCCGGCGCCTGGGCGCTGGATCGGATCGGCCGGGTGGCGCAGGCCCGCGGCGCGCAAGTCGACTACACCGCATTGACGGCGCAGCAGGCAGCGCTGCTGGAACTGGTACGCAGCCGCTTGCCCGCTGACGCGGTGCCGGGGCCCCGCTCGGTCAGCGCTCTCGAAGGACTCGGCCGCGGGGTAGTGGGCAAGCTCACCGACGCGCTGCGTTTCCTGGATTTCATCGGGCGACTCGCGCTCGAAGGCGTGGCCCATCTGGGACGCTTGCGCCTGACCCGGCTGGTGCAGGAAATCGACGCGGCCGGCGTGCGCGCGCTGCCCATTCTGGGCCTGCTCGCGTTCTTGATGGGCGTGGTCATCACCTATCAGGCCGGCGAACCGCTCAAGACCTTCGGCGCCAACATTCTGGTCGTGAACCTGGTCGGTGTGACCATGCTGCGCGAGATGGGGCCGCTGCTGGCGGCGATCATCGTGGCCGGACGCACCGGGTCTGCCTATACCGCCCAGATCGGCACCATGCGCCTGACAGAGGAGCTCGACGCGCTGCGCAGCATCGGCATCACGCCCATGGAAATGCTCGTGCTGCCCAAGGTGCTGGCGCTGACAGTGTGTCTGCCGCTATTGACGTTGTACGCGTCCGCGCTTGGCATCCTGGGCGGCATGGTGGTGGCCGATGGCCTGTACGGTGTCGGCTATGCCGACTTTGTGCGACGCCTGCCCGGCACGTTTGCACCCAGCACGTTCTGGGTTGGGCTGATCAAGGCGCCGGTGTTCGCCCTGATCATCGCCACGGTGGCTTGTCACCGCGGCTTTCAGGTCAGCCGCAGCGCCGAGAGCATCGGCCGGGAAACGACCACCAGCGTCGTGCAAAGCATCTTCCTCGTGATCGTGGCAGACGCCGTGTTCTCGGTCGTATTTCAGCTGCTGGGCCTGTGAGCGACCCCCTGGCCATAGAGGCCAAAGACCTGGCCACCCTGGCCGGCGAGCGGGTCCTGCATCGCGATCTGTCGCTGGCGGTGCGCCGCGGCGAGGTGCTGGCTCTGGTCGGCGGCAGCGGCGCCGGAAAGACCGTTTTGCTGCGCACCTTGAGCCTGCTGCAGGCACCGGCTGCCGGCGATCTGCACGTGCTCGGCGAGGACGCGGCCGGTTTGGGCCAGACCGCGCTGCGGGCGCTGCGCCGGCGCATCGGCATACTGTTTCAGCAGGGTGCGCTGTTCACGGGTCTGAGCGTGCTCGACAATGTTTGCCTGCCGCTGGCTGAACACACGGCCCTGTCGGCGCCTTGCCGCCGCGAGCTGGCGATGCTGCGGCTGGGCCTGGCCGGCCTGCCGCCGGATGCGGCCGGGAAGTTTCCGGCCGAGCTCAGCGGCGGCATGGTCAAGCGCGCCGCCCTGGCGCGGGCGCTGGCGCTCGATCCGGAGCTTCTGTTTCTCGATGAGCCCTCGGCCGGGCTTGATCCGATTACCGCGGCAGGCCTTGATGAGTTGCTCAAGGACCTGCGCGAAATGTTGGGGCTGACCGTGGTGATGGTGACGCACGATCTGGATTCCCTTGCCCGCGTCAGTGACCGGGTGGCGTTTCTGGGCCGCGGTGCGCTGCTGGCGACGGCCCCGCTGGCTGAACTGGCCGCTTCGCCGGAGCCGGAAATCCGCGCCTACTTTGCCGCCTCGCCACGCAACTTCGGAGGGAGCCCATGCACGCCCGCGTGAGTTATGCGGCCGTCGGTGCTTTTGTGCTGCTGCTGGGCACGGCGCTGATCGTGCTCGGACTGTGGCTCGGGTCCGGCCGCGAACGGGGGGAGTTTCGCAACTACTACGCCTACACCGAGGAATCGGTCGCGTCCCTGAACCTGTCGTCCGGAGTCACCTACCGGGGCGTTGGTGTCGGCAAAGTGGCGGCCATCGAACTGGACCCTGCCGACCCGACCCGCGTGCGCCTGACCTTCAGCATCCGCGCCGATGCCCCGGTCAAGACCGACACCGTGGCCACACTGGCCATGCAGGGACTGACCGGCCTGGGTTCGGTGGAACTGACCGGCGGCAGCCGCGACGCGCCACTGCTGCGCGAAACTCCGGGCAGCCGCTATCCGGTGATCGAGATGCAGCCCTCGCTGATGAACCGCCTGGATACGGCGCTGCGCCTGGCCATGAGCACGCTGGATCAGGTCAGTCAGCGCCTGCTGCTGCTGCTCGACGACCGCAACGTGCGCGCCATCGGCGCCATCCTGGCCAATGTCGAGCAGGCCACCGGCACCCTGGCCGGCCAGGGCGAGCGGCTCGAGCGCACGCTCGCCGACATCGAGCGCCTGGCCGCGGCCGGCGCCCAGGCCGGCGAGGCGCTGCCGCAGCTCGCGCCGCGCGTGCAGGCGGTGCTCGAGCAGACCGAGCAGCTGCTGGCGACGCTGCGCACGAGCGGCGAGCAGGTCGGCAGCACCGCCCGCGACAGCCGCCGGCAGCTCGAATACACCGGCGGCGTGCTGCTGCCGCAGGTCGAGCGCCTGGTGGACGATCTGGGCAACGCGGCGGGCAGCCTGGGCGAGCTCGCCGAGCGTCTGAACGCCAACCCGCAAATGCTGCTGCTGGGGCCGCCGCCGCGCGAGCCCGGCCCGGGAGAAGACTGATGCGCCGGACGTTGCTCCTGACTGCGCTGCTGCTGGCCGGCTGCGCGCTGCCGGTGTCGCGCCCGCCGGCCGACACCCTGCACACCCTGGCCCTGCCGGCCACCGTGCAGCTGCCGCCGGCGCTGCCGCCCGGCAAGACAGTGCAGGTGGCCCTGCCGACCGCCGCCCCCGGCTATGGCAGCGCCGCCATGGCCTACCGCTCGGCGGCGCACGAGCTGCGCTACTACGCCGGCCAACGCTGGGTGGAGCGCCCGGCGCGGCTGCTGCAGCAGGCGCTGATCGACGGCCTGGCCGTCGGCGGCGCGCAGCCGCTGGCGCCGGGCAGCGGCGCCCGGCCGGACTACCGCCTGCTGACCGACCTGGTGCAGTTCGAGCAGGACTTCACCGTCCAGCCCAGCCGCGTGCGCCTGACGCTGCGCGTGCAGCTGGTGGACGTGGCCACGCGCCGGCTGCTGGCGAGCCAGACCCTGCGCCTGGAGCAGCCGGCAGCCAGCGAAGACGCCCCCGGCGGCGTGGCCGCGGCCAACGCGCTGCTGCAGCGCGCGGTGCAAGAGGTGGCAGATTTCTGCCGGCGCGCGGTGCCCGAGCGGCCGCAGTAGGCGTCTGCATCGATGCGCGGGCTCGAAATCTTCACGCCCATGGCGGTCAGCGAGCTGGCGGCGCTGGAGGGATAACGAAATGGCCCGCATCCGGGAGCAACTCGATGACCCCGGTTGCAATTCCGTCGAATTCGATGGGGTTGGACGGCTGACGGAGAAAACGAAACCATGAGCGACAAGCCGGTGCGGCTGACCGCGCCGCCCGAAGGTTACGCAGACTGGCTGGCCGACCTGAAGGCCCGCATCCACGGCGCCCAGCAGCGCGCCGCGTTGGCGGTCAATCGCGAACTGGTGTTGCTCTACTGGCAGATCGGCCGCGATATCCTGGCGCGGCAGGCGGAGCAGGGCTGGGGCGCGAAGGTCATCGAGCGGCTATCGCAGGACCTGCGCGCCGCCTTTCCGCAGATGAAGGGGTTCTCGCCGCGCAATCTCAAGTACATGCGTGCCTTTGCCGAGGCATGGCCGGATGAGGAGTTTGTGCAGCAGGCTGCTGCACAATTGCCCTGGGGCCACAATCTGGTGCTGCTGGACCGATTGAACACGCCGGAAGAGCGCCGCTGGTACGCCGGCAAGGCCATCGAACGCAACTGGTCGCGCAACGTACTGAACATCCAGATCGAAACCTGCCTGATCGCGCGCAGCGGTAACGCGGTCACCAATTTTGTCGTCAATCTGCCCAGGCCACAGTCCGACCTGGCCCGTGAGTCTCTGAAAGACCCGTACCGCTTCGACTTCCTCGGCCTGACCGACGAGGCGCAGGAACGCGAGATCGAGCATGCCTTGGTGAAACATGTCACCGAATTCCTGCTGGAGCTGGGGGCGGGCTTTGCCTTCGTCGGGCGTCAGGTATTGCTGGATGTGGGGGGTGACGAGTTTTTCATCGACTTGCTGTTCTACCACCTCAAGCTGCGCTGTTATGTGGTGATCGAACTCAAGGGCGGCAAGTTCAAGCCAGAGCACCTGGGGCAGCTCGGGTTTTACCTGACCGCCGTGGATCGGCAGGTGAAAAGCGAGCACGACAACCCGACCATCGGCCTCCTGCTGTGCAAGACCAAGAACAAGATCGTGGCCGAATACGCTCTGGGCGATAAAACACAGCCGATGGGTGTAGCCGAATACAAATTGCTGGAATCGCTGCCCGCCGAATTTCAAACCAGCCTGCCCAGCATCGAACAGATCGAGCGTGAATTGGCGGGTGACGACAGCCAGGGCGACGAGGTCGAATCATGACCCCGCCCCTTTCACCCTTCGCGGGCGCAACCCCGACGTGCTTTCCTGTATCGCCAACCTCTCGAACGACGAGGTGCTCAATGGCCGGAGTTCGCCAACCGGATGCTGGACACGCTGGCCGAAGCCTGAGCGGCGAGCCACAACGGCGCGAACCTCGGGCCGACAGGTCGGTGAAGTTTCTGGACCCCTGCACCAAGTCCGGCGTGTTCGTGCGCGAGATCACCGGCCGCCTCGTCTCGGGGCTGCCGAGGAAGCCCCACGTTCAGCAACGGCGCGCCGGCCTTCACATCCCCTGCAGGTAACCCGGCCCCAGGCGGCGCATCTGGTTGAGCACCCAGCGTTGGCGTTGGCGCAGGTAGTCGGACGGCGCGTCCACGTGCAGCAGGGACGGGGATGGCAGCGCTGCCGCCAGCAGGGCAGCTTCATGGCGGGTCAAGGCGGCCGCCGGTTTGTCGAAGTAGGTGCGCGCCGCGGCCTCGACGCCGAACACGCTGCCGCCGAACTGGGCGATGTTCAGGTACACCTCCAGGATGCGCTGCTTGGGCCACAGCAGTTCCAGCAGGCCGGTGAAGTACAGCTCGACGCCTTTGCGCAGCAGCGTCTGGCTGCGCCACAGAAACAGGTTCTTGGCCGTCTGCTGGGTGATGGTGCTGGCCCCGCGCGGGCGGTTGCGATACTGGTTGTCGCGGATTGCCTGCCGGATGCCGCTCAGGTCCAGGCCGTGGTGTTCCCGAAAGCGCTGGTCCTCAGCCGCCACCACCGCCAGCGCCATGACCGGGGCGATGCGCTCGTAATCCACCCACTGCTGCGGGTAGGGGTAGAAGCCGTAGCCGGCGCGCAGGGCGGCGATGCGGTTTTGCAGGATGAACGAGCTGGTCGGCGGCGGCAGCCAGCGCAGCGCCAGCACCGCCCCGACAGTCACCGCCAGCCAGATCAGCAGCGCGTAACGCAGCGCCCGCCGCAAGCCGCGCAGCGCGCGGGCGGTGCGGCTCACAGCCAGCGGCGCACCCGCGCGCAGTAGTCCGCGTATTCCTGGCCGAAGCGCCAGCGCAGGTGCTCCTCCTCGCGGGCGATCACCAGCCGCTGCATCACCGGCAGTACCCACAGCAGCATCAGCAGCACCCAGGTGCTGGCGGCCAGCAGGCCGACGCCGACCAGTAGCAGGTTCAGGCTGAGGTAAATCGGGTTGCGGCTGAAGCGAAACGGGCCTGTTTCGACCAGATTGCTGGCCGCCCGGTGCGGGTTGATGGTGGTCTGGTGGCGCCGCAGCTCGCGCAGGCACCAGCCGAACAGCACGATGGCCAGGCCGATCAGCAGCGCGCCGCACCACACGCGCAGTGCGCCGCCGGGCAGCGGCCACGGCAGGGGACGCTCCAGCCACAGGCCAAGGCCGATGGCGACGGCATACAGGATCGGCGGCGGCAGCGCCACGCGCGGGGTTTCGGCGCTCATTTTGTGTCCTCCGGAATCAGCAGCACTTTGCCTGTGGTACGGCGCGCGCCAAGGTCGGCGATGGCCTGCGGCGCGTCACGCAGCGGCCGGCGCTGCGACACCAGCGGCGCGATGGCGCCTTGTGCCCACAGCGCGAACAGGTCGGCCATCTGCTTTGCCGCGGCCGGCCGGTTGCGGCGGCGCCAGGCGCCCCAGATCACGCCCAGCGCCGACAGGTCTTTGAGCAGCAGCCGGTTGGCCGGGATATCCGCAATTGCGCCCGCGGCAAAACCGACGATCAGCAGCCGGCCGCCGAAGGCCAGCAGGCGCAGTGCCTGACCGGTGTAGTCGCCGCCGACCGGGTCGAGCACGGCATCTACGCCGCGACCGTCGGTGGCGGCCTTGACCTGTTCGACCCAGGTCGGCTCGCTGTAGTCGAAGGCCTGCTCGGCGCCGTGCTGCAGGCACAGTGCGCACTTGTCGGCGCCGCCGGCCACCGCCAGCACGCGCAGACCCAGCGCCCGGCCCAGTTGCACCGTGGCCAGGCCGACGCCGCCGGCCGCCGCCAGCACCAGCAGCGTCTCGCGGGCTTGCAGTCGGCCGCGCTCCAGCAGGGCATGGTGGGCGGTGCCGTAGACCACAGGCAACGCAGCGGCATCGATCAGATCGACGGCGTCCGGCACGCGGTACAGGTCGGCAGCATCGACGCAGGCGTACTGGGCGAAGGCGCCATAGGCGACCAGTCCGCACACGCGATCGCCGACCGTGAGCGCGGCATCCGTGCCCACGGCGTCCACGGTGCCGGACAGTTCGACGCCGGGCGCGAACGGCAGGGGCGGGCGCTCCTGGTAGCGCCCGCCGATCATCAGCGTGTCCAGAAAATTGAGCGCTGCGGCGGCGACCTTGACGCGCACCTGCCCGGGGCCGGGCTCGGGCAGTGGCAGGTCGGCCCACTGCATCTGATCGGGTGTGCACCAGTCGCGGACCAGCCAGGCGTTCATCGGCTTCGTATCCTCAGGATCGGCATGGGGTGGCGAGGGGTTTCCTCGTCACACGGGCGGCGGCGGGACGGGCATCGGCCGCACCCGGAAGCAGGCCGCGTACAGCGCCGGCACGAACAGCACGGTCAGCACCGTGGCCACCAGCAGGCCACCCATCATGGCATAGGCCATCGGCCCCCAGAAAGGATCGGTCAGCAGCGGAATCAGCGCCAGCATGGCCGCCGCGGCGGTCACCACGATGGGCCGAAAGCGCCGCACGGTCGATTCGATGACCGCCTCGTAGCGGCTCAGGCCGGCCGCCACGTCCTGGCGGATCTGGTCGACCAGGATCACCGTGTTGCGCATCGTGATGCCGGCCAGCGCCAACACGCCCAGCTGCGCCACCAGGCCCAGCGGCAGGTCCGCCGCCCACAGCGTGACCAGCACGCCGATCAGGCCCAGCGGCGCCGAGGCCAGCACCAGCAGCGTCAGGCCCAGGTGCTGCAACTGCATCATCAGCAGCGTGACGATGACGACGGCAATGATCGGCATGGCGGCGCCGATGGCCTCATCCACCTCGGCGCTGAGCTCGCCGATGCCGCCAATCTCGAGGTGATAGCCCAGCGGCATGCGCTCGCGTATCGCGTCGAGCCGGTCCCGCAGCTGGGCGTCCACGTCGAGCGGTTGCACGTACCACGGCAGATCGGCGTAGACCATGATGGCCGGCACGCGGTTGTAGTGGGTCACCACGCCTTCCTCCACCGCCGGCTGAAGCTGCGCCAGCTGGCCAAGCGGCAGGCTGCTGCCGTCGGCAAGGGGCACCGGCACGCTGGGCAGGTAGCCCAGGCGCGTGCGCTCGTCGTCGGTCAGGCGCAGCACCACGTCGATGGTCTCGTCGCCGTCGCGCAGCTGGGTCACCGGCCGCCCCGCCAGCAGCATGTCGAGCGACTCGCCCAGGCGCTGCGCGGACAGTCCGAGCGCCGTCAGGCGCGCGTGGTCGAGGTCCAGGCGCACCGTGCTGACCGGCCCGCGCCAGCCGTAGTAGACACCGCTGGTCTGCGGGTGCTCCTGCACGACGGCGCGAACCTGCGCGGCGAAGGCGCGCAGCGTGTGCCGGTCCGGCCCGGTGACGCGGTATTCGATCGAGGACGGCGCCGGCATGCCGAACGGGAACACGTTCACCCGCGTGCGGGCCTGCGGCAGCTCACGGGCGACGTGCGTTCGCAGCGTCTCGCGCAGGCGGTCGCGCGTTGGCCGGTCGGTGGTCTGGATGTAGGTCTTGATGACGTTGTGGGCCGGCAGCTCGATCCACAGGTCCGTGAAGATGCGCGGCGTGTCCGAGCCGATGTAGCTCACCCAGCGGTGCACGCCCGATTCGCCCTTGAGCAGGCGGTCGATGTCCTTGGCCAGCGCCTCGTTGGCGGCGAACGAGCTGCCTTCCGGCAGCCAGGTTTCGACGATCAGGTCCGGCCGGTCGGTGAGCGGAAAAAACTGCTTCTCGACCTGCCTTCCGGCCACGGCGGCCAGGGCCGTGAGCACCGCCACCGCTGCCAGCATGGATCCGGGACGGTCGACGCAGGCGCGCACCAGGCCGCGCAGGCGCCTATAGAAGCGCGTGTCGTAGACCTCGTCGTGATGCTCCACCTGCGCCGGCAGCATGCGGTAGGCAAGGTAGGGCGTGAACAGCACCGACACCAGCCAGGACACCAGCAGCGCCACCGCAATCACGCCGTACAGGCCGAACATGAACTCGCGCAGCGCCGTTTCGGCCAGCGCGATCGGCATGAAGCCGGCAATCGTGACCAGCGTGCCGGTCAGCATCGGCAGCGAGGTGCTCGTGTAGGCGGCGCTGGCGGCGTGGAAGCGGTCCAGGCCCTGGCGCATCTTCACCAGCATCATCTCCACGATGATGATGGCGTCGTCCACCAGCAGGCCCAGCGAGATGATCAGCGCGCCCAGCGAGATGCGCTGCAGGTCGATGTCCAGCAGCTTCATGGCGACGAAGGTGGCGCCCAGCACCAGCGGAAAGGCGGTGGCCACCACCAGGCCCGACCGCAGGCCGAGCGCGGCATAGCTGACCAGCAGCACGATGCCGACGGCCACCGCCAGCTTGAACAGGAACTTGCTCAGCGTGTGCGTGACGACCTGCGGCTCGTCGGCGACCAGCGCGGCCCGCACGCCGACCGTCAGGCCGGCCTCCAGGGCCTGCATCAGCGTTACCACTTCGCGGCGCAGATCGACCACATTGCCGCCGGCAGCCATCGAAATGGCAAGCCCCACCGCCGGATGGCCGTTCACGCGCATGAGCTGCTCCGCCGGGTCCTGGTAGCCGGCGGTCACCTCGGCTAGATCACCCACCGTCAGCAGCCGGCCGTCGGTCGCTTGCACCGGCACCCGGCGCACGTCGTCCACGCCGCTGAACTGGCCGCCCAGGCGCAGGCGCAGGCGGTCGGCGGTGTTCTCGATCTGGCCGGCCGCCTGCATGGCGTTGTGGCCGGCGATGGCCTCGGTCAGCGCCAGTGGGCTCACACGCAGATTGCCCAGCCGCGCCGTCGACAGGTTCAGGTACACCCGCTGCGGCTGGGCGCCGATCAGGACCACCTTCTCGACGATCGGCAGGCGCAGCAGCTCCTCGCGCAGCCAGTCGGCCTGATCCTTCAGCTCCGCATAACTGAACTCGTCGCCCCAGATGCCGTACACCAGCGGGTAGACGTCGCCGAACTCGTCGTTGAAATACGGGCCCTGCACGCCCGGCGGCAGCGTGTCGCGGATGTCGCCGACCTTCTTTCGGACCTGGTACCAGATGTCCGGCACCTTGGTCTTCGGATCGGTCAGGCTGTTTTCGAGGTTGACCCAGATCCACGCCTCGCCGGGCTTGGAGGTGCTGATCAGACTGTCCAGATAGGGCGTGTCCTGCAGCTTGCGCTCGATCTTGTCGACCACCTGCTGCTCGATCTGCTCGGCACTGGCGCCGGGCCAGAACACGCGGATTGGCATGGCGCGCATGGTCCAGTCCGGCATGTCGGTCTGGCCCAGGCGAAAGAACGCCACCGCGCCGGCCACCAGGATGAGGCCGATCAGGTAGGCCGTCAGCGCAGGGCGGCGCAGACCCCATTCGGCCAGGTTGTAGCGGGACATGCGGCGGCTCAGGGCAGGCTCACGGCCTGGCCGTCACGCAGATCGTGCACGCCGGCCGTCACCACCCAGTCACCGGCGGCGACGCCGTCGGCGATGCACACCCGATCGCCCTGCACCGGGCCGAGCCTGATCGGGCGCAGCCGAACCGTTCCGTTGCCGTCGACCACCCACACCGCCGGCTGGCCGTCGTCCCGCTTGAGCACGGCGCCGGGCGGGATGGCCAGCAGCGCGGCCGGCCCGGCAAACGCGACGGTGGCGCTGCTGCCAAGGCCCGGCGGCGGGCTGTCGGTCACCGGCAGCGTGGCCCGCACGCGGTAGGTGCGGCTGCCGTCGGCAGCCTGCGGCGCGATTTCCCGCACCTGCGCCGTGAGCGGCTGATCCGGCTGCGTCCACAGCGTGACCTGGACGGTGTCCGGCAGCCCGGCGCGCTGGTGCTCGGGCAGGTCGAAGACCGCCTCGATCTGCCCGGCCTGCGCCAGGCCAAAGGCCGGCTGGCCGGCACTCACCACCTGCCCGGCTTCGATCATGCGGGCGGTAATGACGCCCGCGGTCGGCGCGGTCAGGGCGGCATAGGCCAGCTCCCGACGGGCCAGCGCCAGCTGCGCGGTCAGCGCCTCGACCTGCGCCGCGGCGGCCTGGTCCCGATAGGTGGCGCGGTCAAGGTCGGCTTGACTGACGAAGCCCTTGGCCCGCAGTTCGCTCGCCCGGCGCAGGGCAGTGGCTGCGTCGGCGCGCTCGGCCCGGCCGGCCGCCAGGCGGGCTGCCAGATCGCGCTCGCGCAGGCGAAGGTCGCTATCGTCCAAAAGCGCCAGCATGGCGCCGGCCTGTACCGTGTCACCCACGTCAATCAGGCGCCTGCTGACGCGCCCGCCGACCTGGAACGCCAGCGCGGCTTCGTGTCGCGCCTCGATGCGCGCCGCAAAGCGCTGATCGGACGCATCGCCGTTGGCCTGCACTTGCACGGCGCGCACCGGACGCGGCGGCGGGACGCCCGTGTCCTGCCGTGCGCAGGCGACAAGCAGCACGCAGGCGGCCAAGGGCAATGCACGCCAAGCCGGCTGCACACGTTCACGAAATCGCATGGGTGACCGCACGGTAGGTCGCAGGGGGGCGGCAGGCTAGCACAGCCCTGCGCGCGGGATTTACACCTTCAGCGTGAACGGGTTGAAGTCGGTCTTGTCGTCGAAATAATCCTCCTGCTCGGCGCGCTTGAGCGCGTTCACCACGCGATAAGTCAGTGGCGTGGCGAGGATTTCCCAGCCGACCTTGATGCAGTAATTGGCTGCCATCACGCTGATCAGAATGGGCGTTTCCCACACGCCGTAGAAGGCGAGCGGATAGAACACCAGCGTGTCGGCGGCCTCGCCGACCATGGTCGAGCCGATGGTGCGCGTCCACAGGTACCGGCCGCGGGTCAGCACCTTCATGCGCGCCAGGGTGAAGGAATTCAGGAGCTCGCCGCACCAGTAGCCCAGCAGGGATGCCAGCGCGATGCGCCAGGTGGCGCCAAAGGCCGCCTCGATCACGGCCTGACCGGTCCAGCCGTCGGCCGGCGGCAGGGCCACCACCACCGCGCTCATTACGGCGGCGAAGGCCAGTGCGCCGAAGCCCGCCCACACGACCCGCCGCGAGCGGGCGTAGCCGTACACCTCGGTCAGGATGTCGCCGAACAGGTAACTCAGCGGAAAGAACAGGTTGCCGGCGCTGAACGTGAGCCCGCCGACCGTGGTGACCTTGCTCACGCCGATCAGGTTGGCGCACAGCAGCACCGTCACGAACGCCGCCATCACCAGGTCGAAATAGCGGTAGTTGCGCCGCGCTGCAGGGGCGGACATCGGATGTTCTCGGGCCGGATTGTGACGGTTCTGAAACGGCCCGGATGCTAGCACGCAGCGTGCCGACGCCCTGGCTGTCGTCGTTCTGTCGCCGATCGGTCAACGCCCGGTCATGGGCCGGCTGCAGCATGCGCCACGCTTTCGAGCCGAAAGTGCCACCGGGACTGCGCACCACCATGTCCGAACCGGCTCTGCTCCTGCCCGCCGCGCCCGGCGTCGCCGGTTTTCTGACACAGCCACTGTTGGCCGCCGCCAACCGCCTGACCGGCCTGTCATCCCTGAACGGGCTGTATGAGCGTGCCCGGCAAGGCGCGACGAAAGGCGATTTTCTGGACAGCGCCCTGGCCACGCTGGGCGTGCGTTGCGATCTGGACCCGCTGCACCTGGCCCGGGTGCCGGCGACCGGCCCGCTGCTGGTGGTGGCGAATCATCCCTTCGGCGGGATCGAGGGCATGGCGCTGGCGCAGGCGCTGCGCCGGCGGCGACCGGACCTGCGCATCCTGGCCAATCACCTGTTGGGGCGGATACCGGAACTCGATCCGCTGATGATCCATGTCAATCCGTTTGCCGGTGGCGCGGCGGCGCGCCAAAACCATGCACCGCTGCGCCAGGCACTGGCCTGGCTCAAGGGCGGCGGCGCGCTGCTGGTGTTTCCGGCGGGCGCGGTGTCGCATCTGCACGTGCGGGCGCGGGCTGTGATGGACCCGCCGTGGCAGCCGACCGTGTCCTGGCTGGCGCGGCGCAGCCGGGCGCAGGTGTTGCCGGTATTCGTTGCCGGTCGCAACAGCGCGGGCTTTCAGCTGGCCGGCCTGGTGTCGCCGCACCTGCGCACGGCGCTGCTGGTGCGCGAGCTGCTGCGCAGCCGTCGGCACCCATTGCACGTGCACGTGGGTCGGCCGATCGGCGCAGACGAGTTGGACGCGCTGGCCGACGATGCCGAACGAACCGCCTGGCTGCGGCTGAAGGTTTACGCGCTGGCGGATCGGCCCGCCAGCCCGGCCCACAAGGTACCCGGGGCGCCGGTGGCCGGCGCGGCGGCGTCGCAATCGTTGGCCGCCGAGGTGGCCGCCCTGCCGGCCAGCGCCCGGCTGCTGGAGCACGGCGACTACGCGGTTTATCTGACCGGCGCCGCGCAGATTCCGGGCCTGTTGCAGGAAATCGGCCGCCAGCGCGAGCTGACCTTCCGGGCGGCCGGCGAGGGCACCGGCAAGGCGCTCGACCTCGATCAGTTCGACTGTCATTACCTGCACCTGTGGCTGTGGGACCACGCCCAAAGCCGCCTCGCCGGCGCCTACCGGCTGGCGCCGATCGACCGCGTGCTGGCCGAGCGGGGCGAGCGCGGCCTGTACGTGGCCAGCCTGTTTCGGTTTCGAAGCGGCACGCTGCGGACGTTGGGCGCCGCGCTGGAGTTGGGCCGCTCGTTCGTGGTCGGCGACTACCAGCGCGATTTTCAGCCCTTGCTGCTGCTGTGGCAGGGCATCGGCCGCTATCTGGTGGCCAATCCGCAGTACACGAAGCTGATCGGCCCGGTCAGCATCGCCCGCGGCTACAGCGACCAGTCCCGCGGCCTGATGGCGCATTACCTGAGCCGCTACTGCGCGAGCCCGGAACTGGCCGGCGCAGTGCGCGGCAATTACCGGCCCCGGCGCCCGGTTTTGAGCGGCCTGGGCGAGGCTACCGTGGCGCGCCTGCTGCACGACGTGGATGCGGTGGCAAGCCTGGTGTCGGCCATCGAGGACGACGGCAAGGGTTTGCCGGTATTGCTGCGTCACTATCTGAAACTGAACGGCCAGGTGCTGGCCTGGAATGTCGACCGCGCTTTCGGCGACGTGCTCGACGCACTGCTGCTGGTCGATCTGCGGCGCACGGATCCGCGCCTGCTGCGCCGCTACATGGGGGCGCACGGGGCGGCAGCGTTTCTGGAGCGGCACGCGACGCCGCTGGCCGCCTGAGCCGGCGGGCCGGTCCGCGCCTGAAAAGCGGCGCGCCGGCACGCCGAAATCTGTTTACCTGCCTGTTCGGGCGCAGCCGCGCTCAATGTCCCATCGCTTGCCCGCAACGACGCCGCGCCCCTGATCATGTTGATCGGGGCATGCAGCGCGCGGCCGGTCGCGCTCACCCACACTGGACTTGCGGTCAGGTATGGCCGGTGCTCTTGTGGAAAGATTCATTAGCGTTGTCTAATGTCGGAAGCGCGCCGAACCATGGAGATACGGACATGAAATTGACCACCAGGCAGCAGCAGGTCTTCGACTTCATTACCACCTCGGTGGCGGAAGCCGGCATGCCGCCGACGCGGGTGGAGATCGCCCGCCAGTTCGGTTTTCGTTCAATCAACGCCGCCGAGCAGCATTTGCGCGCCCTGGCTCGCAAGGGCGCGATCGAGCTTATGGCGGGCACCTCGCGTGGCATTCGTCTGAACCGCCCGCCCGGCTTGCCGGTGGTCGGCCAGGTCGCCGCAGGCAGTCCGCTGCTGGCCGAGGAGAACCTGCAGGGGTCCCGGCCGGTCAGCGGCACGCTGTTCAACCCGAAAGCCGATTACCTGCTGCGGGTCAGCGGTCTTAGCATGCGCGACGCCGGCATCCTGGATGGCGATCTGCTGGCCGTGCACGCCACGCCCAAGGCGAACAACGGCGATCTGGTGGTGGCGCGCATCGACGGTGAGGTGACCGTCAAGCGGTTCCAGCGCAAGGGCAACAAGGTCACGCTGCTGGCGGCGAATCCGGATTTCGCGCCGATCGAAATCGATCCGCGCAAGCAGGAATTCGTGATCGAGGGCCTTGGCGTAGGCGTGATCCGCAGCCTGGGGTGAGGCCTGCGGCGCCCGACGGCGGGCTCGACGCGCTGCTGGCCGACCCGCGCCTGTGGCGCGGCGCCGGCGGACCGACGCCGCGCTCGTCCATCCCCAGCGGCCACGCCGCGCTCGACCGGGCGCTGGGCGGTGGCTGGCCACGCGGGGTGGTATGCGAGCTGACGCTCGCCCAGGCCGGTTGCGGTGAACTTGGCCTGCTGTTGCCGGTGCTGCGCCAGCTGGCCGGCAGGAGCGCCTGGATTGCGCCGCCGCACCTGCCGCATCCGCCCGCCCTGGCGGCCGCCGGCATTGCCCTGACGCAGCTGCTGCTGATCGAGGCGCCGGACCGGGCGCAGGCGCAATGGGCCGCGGAGCAGAGTCTGCGCAGCGGCGCCTGTGCGGCGGTGTTGCTGTGGTTGCCGTCGATCAGCGCGCGGGCGGTGCGCCGGCTGCAACTGGCGGCTGCAGCCAGCGGCAGCTTCATGGCGCTACTGCTGCCGCCGGACGGCATTCCGGCCAACTCGCCGGCCGCGCTGCGGGTCCAGCTGGCGCCCGCGCCGCAGGGTATCGCCGTGCACGTACACAAGCGGCCGGGCGGTTGGCCGGCTGCGCCTCTGGTTGTGGAGTATCCGTCCGGTGTTGTGGCTGGCCCTGTATCTGCCGGAGTTGGCGCTCGAGGCGCTGCCGGGCGCGGCTGATCGCCCGCGGGCGGCGTTCGGCGCCGTGGGGGGCACGGTGCTGCAGGGGGTCAACGCGACCGCCGCCCGGGCCGGCGTGAACGTCGGCATGGGCGCCGCCGCGGCGCTGGCCTTGTGCCCGGATATCGATCTTGTCGCCCGCTCGCCGACGGCCGAAGCGGCGCTGCGGGATGCGCTGCTGATCTGGGCCGGGCAGTTCACGTCCCACTGCAGCGCCCTGACAGACGATTGTCTGGTGCTTGAAATCGGCGCCAGTCGGCGCCTGTTCGGTGGCATCGAGGCGCTGCTCGACCAACTGCGCACGGATCTGGTGGCGTTCGGCCAGACAGTGCAAATGGCCACCGCGCCCACGCCGGCTGCGGCTGCCCTGCTGGCCCGGCACCGGCCCGGCATGTTGGTGCAAAACCCCGATGCATTGCCGGCGGTGCTCGGTCCATTGCCGCTCGCATACCTGAACCTCGCCCCGCGCCTGACCGGGCATCTGCACGCTCTTGGCTTGCGCAGCATCGGCGATTGCCGCCGCCTGCCGCGGGCCGAGCTCGGACGCCGGCTGGGTCCAGCGCTGCTGGCTGTGCTCGACCGCCTGCTGGGCATTGCGCCCGAGCCGCTGGTGCCGTTTTGTCCGCCGCCGGAATTTCGGCGCGCGCTCGAACTGCCCGCCCCGGTGCATGCTGCGCCGCAGTTGCTGCCGGCTCTGATGCGGTTGCTGCTCGAACTGCGCGGCTTTTTGCGCACCCGTCAGCGCTGGGCTCAAACGCTGTGCCTGGATCTTGTATGTGCCGATGGGCCGCCCGTGCCGGTGTTGCTACGCCTGAGTACGGCCACCGGCGATACATCCATCATGCAAGAGCTGTTTGTCGAGCGGCTGCAACAAACCGTTTTGCCGGGGCCAGTGGTGAGCCTGCTGCTGTGCGCCCGGGATCTGGCGCCGGTTGCATCGGCCGGGCAGGACCTGTTCGATTCCCCGGATGGCGAGCCGCTCGCCGTTCTGGTGGATCGGCTGCGCGCTCGTCTGGGTGAGGCGGCGGTCACGGGCATCAGTGCCACGGCCGATCACCGCCCGGAGCGGGCCTGGCGCTATTGCGCGATTGGCGACGGCCAGGCCGCCTTGTCCATGGCTGCACGACCGGCCTGGTTGCTGCGCGTGCCACAGCGGCTGCGGGTGGTGGCTGGCATGCCGTGTCTGGACGGTCGGCTCACGCTGCTGGGCGGCCCGGAGCGGATTGAAGGTGGGTGGTGGGACAGCGCCGATGTGGCCCGCGATTACTACATCGCCTGCCAGCGCACCGGCCGGCGGCTGTGGATCTACCAGGAGCGCAGGCCCGCCGGCGGTTGGTATTTACACGGCCTGTTTGCCTGAACGGGCCGGATCGACCGGCTCGGATGACCGGATGGATTCCCTCAGCGGCGGCGCAGATACACAAGGCCGAACCGTTCGTCGATATCGGTCCAGGTCTGCACGGGCGCGAAACCGGCTTGCGTGGCCAGACGCCGGAACTCGTCCGGCTCGTACTTGTAGGAATTCTCGGTGTGGATGGATTCGCCCGCGTTGAAGGCGAAAGTCCGCCCGGCCACCTGTACGGTCTGCGCACGCAGGCTGTCCAGGTGCATTTCGATGCGCCCCGCGCCGGCGTTGTAGAAGGCGCGGTGGGCGAAGGCGTCCAGGTCGAAATCCGCCCCAAGCTCGCGGTTGCAGCGCGCCAGCAGGTTCAGGTTGAAGGCGGCGGTGACGCCCTCGGCATCGTTATAGGCCGCGTTCAGGATGGCCGGGTCTTTCTTGAGATCGACGCCGATCAACAGGCCATCGTCAGGATCCAGCTGCTGGGCGACGTTCTTGAGGAAGCGCAGCGCCTCCAGCGGCGCGAAGTTGCCGATGCTGGAGCCGGGAAAAAATGCCAGCCGCCGCTGCCCGCCGCGGGCCACCCGCGGCAGCGTGAACGGCCGCGTGTAGTCCGCGCACACGGCCATCAGATGCAGGGCCGGATAGTCCTGCGCCAGCGTGTGGCAGGCGTCCAGCATGTGCTGGCGCGAGATGTCGATCGGCATGTACACGTCCGGCGCCAGGGCGTCCAGCAGCAGGCGCGTCTTCCTGCTGCTGCCGCTGCCGTATTCCACCAGCACGCCGCCGCGACCGGCGAGCGCGGCGATCTCGGGCGCGGCTTCGGTGAGGATGCCGATCTCGGTGCGCGTCGGGTAGTACTCCGGCAGCTCGCAAATCCGGTCGAACAGGGCGGAGCCAACCGCGTCGTAAAAGAACTTGCACGGCAGGCTCTTGTGCGGCTTGGCCAGACCCTCCAGGACGGCGGTGCGAAAGTCTTCCTGTTCCGGCGCCAGGTCATGCAGGCGCAGTTTGGCAAGCGTATTCATGCGTCCTCCGCCAGGCGCAGGCCGGTGCAGGCCCAGCGCGCATCGGGTGGGAAAAAATTGCGGTACGTGGCGCGCAGGTGATCGGCCGGGGTCAGGCACGAGCCGCCGCGCAGCACCATCTGGCCGGACATGAACTTGCCGTTGTACTCGCCGACTGCGCCCTCGGCCGGCCGGTAGCGCGGGTAGGGCAGGTAGGCGCTGGCGGTCCATTCCCAGACGTCGCCGAACAGCTGTTTGAAGCCGGCGTGGGCCCTGGCCGGCTGGGGTTCGAGCCGGTCCTGGTCCAGAAAATTGCCGCCGGCCGGGGCGGCGATCCTTTGGGCGGCTGCCTCCCATTCGAACTCGGTCGGCAGGCGCCGGCCGGCGAAGCGGGCATAGGCGTCTGCCTCGTAGAAGCTCAGGTGACTGACCGGCGTGGCCGGATCGAGCGCCCGCAGCCCGCCCAGGGTGAACACCTGCCAGCCCTCATCGCCCTGCTCCCAGTACAGCGGCGCCGCCCAGCCGCTCGCCTGCACGGTGGCCCAGCCGTCCGACAGCCACAGCTCGGGCGTCTGATAACCGCCCGCCGCAATGAAGTCGAGGTATTCGCCACAGGTCACCAGGCGATCGGCCAGACGATACGCGGGCAGAAAAACAGGGTGCTGCGGTGTTTCGTTGTCGAAGGCGAAGCCCGGTCCACCGTGTCCGATCTGCACCATGCCGCCGTCGCATGACAGGAAATTGACCGCGGCGGCGGTTTCCGCAGCGGCCAGCGGCAGATCCTCGCGATAGGCCGGGCGCAGCGGATTGGCGTGGAAGTTGTGCTTCACGTCCATCAGCAGCAGTTCCTGGTGCTGTTGCTCGTGATTGAGGCCCAGTTCCAGCAGCGGCGCCAGACGCGCCCAGCCCGCCGCGTCCAGCGTATCCAGCAGGGCGAGCAGGTGCCGGTCCACGTGCGCCCGGTAGGCGAGCACCTCGGGCGCGGTCGGCCGGGCCAGCAGGCCGCGCCGGGCGCGCGCGTGAAATGGCCCGACCTGGTTGTAGTAGGAGTTGAACAGGTAGCCGTAGCGCGGATGAAACGGGCGGTAGCCCGGCAGGTGCGGCGCCAGGAGGAAGGTCTCGAAGAACCAGCTGGTGTGCGCCAGGTGCCACTTGGGCGGACTCACGTCCGGCATGGACTGGATCACCATGTCCTCGGCGGTGAGCGGCGCGCACAGCGCCTGCGTCAGGCCGCGCACGGCACTCAGGCGGTCGGCCAGTTCAGCCGGTTCAGAATGCGATGGACTGGCGCGGCTGCGGGCGATGCTCGCCATGCGTGATTTCCCCTTCTGCGGCCGTTCATGAGGCCGTTGGTGACGTCTGGCGTTGATGCTAGTATCCAGAAACCCGCTGACAGCGCAAATGCGCGACGCTGCGACGACTCCGATCGCGCCAAGCCGGATCACTGGCGGTTAGACTTGTCATGTTCAGCCCCGGCACGGATGCCGGCGCAGCGCCCGTCGACGTTCGGAAGCAAACGGATGCTCAGCGACGGACCCACTGACGTCGCAGCTAACGACCGTATTCAAGGCAGGGGATGAAATCGATGAAGCCCAACGAATTGGCTACGCCCGACATTGACCGATTGGTCGTTGACCAAGCCGATGCAGGCGAATTTCGCGTCCACCGCGACGTGTTCCGCGACCCGGCGGTGTTTGAGCTGGAGATGAAGTACATCTTCGAGCGCAACTGGGTGTTTGTGGGTCTGGACAGCCAGGCGCCGAACCCGAACGACTACTTCACCACCTGGATCGGCCGCCAGCCGATCATCGTGGCGCGCGACAAGGCGGGGCAGCTGGCTGCATTCATCAACTCGTGCGCCCACAAGGGCGCGCGCATCGCCCATCACCGCGACGGCAACGCCAAGCAGTGGGTGTGTTCCTACCACGGCTGGGCCTACGACACGGCCGGCCAGTGCATCTACATCAAGGACCAGGACGCCGGCTGCTATGCCGAGCCTTTCAACAAGCTGGACCACAACCTGAAGAAGGTGAAATTTGGCCAGTACCGGGGCTTCCTGTTTGCAAGCCTGTCGGACGATGTGCCGAGCCTGGACGAGCATCTGGGCGAGGCCAGCAAGCTGCTGGACCTGGTCTGGGACCAGGGTCCGGACGGCGTTGAGGCCATTCCCGGCGTCTCCACCTACACCTACAACGCCAACTGGAAGATGCAGATCGAGAACTGCATCGACGGCTATCACCTCACGTCCTGCCACCCCAGCTTCATGAACATCGTCAGCCGCCGCAAGGCCGGCGAGAGCGGCAACACGCAGGTCAAGTCGATCGATTTTGCCGCCATGGCGGCGGTCAAGGGCGGCGGCTATACCTTTCCCCGCGGCCATGCGGTGGGCATTTTCGACAACCCGGCGCCCCAGGAGCGGGGGTTGTACCAGCATCACGATGAACTGGTGGCGCGGGTCGGTGAGCGCAAGGCACGCTGGATGTATGGCGGGCGCAACCTGACCATCTACCCGAATGTGCAGTTCGCGGAGAATGCCTCGCTGCAAATGCGCGTCATCCGGCCGCTGGCGGTCGACAAGACCGAGATGACCATCTACTGCCTGGGCGCCAAGGGCGAGAGCGACGCGGCGCGCGAGATCCGCATTCGCCAGTACGAGGATTTCTTCAACACCTCCGGCATGGCGACGCCCGATGACACCATTGCCTACGAGGACTGCCAGGTCGGCTACCGAGCGCTGGCGCTGGATGGCATGCAAGGCTATTACCGCGGCATGACGAACGTGGTGGCCGGCGCCGACGAGCGGGCCGCCGAAATCGGTTTCACGCCCGCCACCAGTTCGACCGGGCCGTTTGCGATGCAGGACGAGACCGTCATGTTCGGGGGCTACCGTGCCTGGAAGAAATTCATCAAGGACGGCCTGGCGGCCGACGGCCTGGCCTGATCCGCCCGTCAGCCGGAACAACTTCTGACCGGAGCCAGACACTCATGAAAGCGAACGAACTCAAATTCAACGACGTCGACCGCCTGATCGTCGACAACGTCGAGCAGGACGAATTCTGGGTGCACCGGGATCTGTACCGCGACCCGGCGGTGTTCGAGCTGGAGATGAAGTACATCTTCGAGCGCAACTGGGTGTTCGTGGGTCTGGACAGCCAGGCGCCGAACCCGAACGACTACTTCACCACCTGGATCGGCCGCCAGCCGATCATCGTGGCGCGCGACAAGCAGGGCAAGCTGGGCGCCTTCATCAATTCCTGCGCCCACAAGGGCGCGCGCATCGCCCACCACCGCGACGGCAACGCCAAGCAGTGGGTGTGTTCCTACCACGGCTGGGCCTACGACACGGCTGGCCAGTGCATCTACATCAAGGACCAGGACGCCGGCTGCTATGCCGAGCCGTTCAACAAGCTGGACCACAACCTGAAGAAGGTGAAATTCGGCCAGTACCGGGGCTTCCTGTTCGCCAGTCTGTCGGACGACGTGCCGCCGCTGGACGAACATCTGGGCGAGGCGAAGAAAATGCTGGATTTGGTCTGGGACCAGGGCCCGGACGGCGTCGAGGCCATTCCCGGCGTCTCCACCTATACCTACAACGCCAACTGGAAGATGCAGGTCGAGAACTGTATCGACGCCTATCACCTGACGTCCTGTCACCCGAGCTTCATGAACATCGTCAGCCGCCGCAAGGCTGGCGAGAGTCGCAACACGCAGGTCAGGTCCATCGACTTCAACGTCATGGACGTGGTCAAGGGCGGCACGGCCTGTTTCCCGCGCGGCCACGCCGTCATCTACGCCACCAACCCGCTCGAAAGCGAGCGGGGCCTGTTCGTGCACAAGGATGAGGTGGTGGCCCGGGTCGGCGAGACCAAAGCCAAGTGGATGCTGGCCACGCGCAACCTGACCATCTACCCGAACGTGCAGTTCGCCGAGAACGCCTCGTTGCAGATGCGCGTCATCCGCCCGCTGGCGGTGGACAAGACCGAGATGACCATCTACTGCATCGGCGCCAAGGGCGAGAGCGACGCCGCGCGCGAGATCCGCATCCGCCAGTACGAGGACTTCTTCAACACCTCGGGCCTGGCGACGCCGGATGACACCATCGCCTACGAAGACTGTCAGTTCGGCTTCAAGGCCAAGAAGCTGGAGTGGCTGCAGGGCACCGCGCGCGGCATCACCGGCAACCACCGCGGCAGCGATGATCTGTCGCGGGAAATCGGCATCGAGCCGGAGACCGGCTTCATGGGCCCGATGGGCGCCTGGGACGAGACCGTCTACTACGGCGGCTATCGGGCCTGGAAGCAGTTCATCAAGGACGGGCTGGAAGCCGACGGCCTGCTGTGACGCGATGGCGTCGTCAATAATTTCATTTGCAAGGGGACGTTTGTGACCGATTTAGTCAGGGCCCTGGCCGAGGCCAGCCAGGTGCTGTATCGCGAGGCCTATTACGTGGACGCCCAGCGCTGGGACGAGTGGCTCGGGCTGTTCACCGACGACTGCGAGTACTGGCTGCCGGCCTGGAGGGGTGAGCACGAACTCACCGCCAATCCGAAGCGCGAGATCTCCCTGATCTACTACGCCACCCGCGCCGGCCTGGAGGATCGCGTCTGGCGCATCCGCTCCGGCCAGTCGATCGCCAGCACGCCGCTGCCGCGCACCACCCACACGGTGCACAACATCCTGGTCGAGGACGTTGCCGACGACAGCATGACGGTGCTCTCCACCTGGACGGCGCACTGTTTTTTCCACAAGCTGAACGCTAGCGAAGTATTCTTTGGCGATTATCGGCACAGCCTGCGCAAGACCGCGGACGGCTGGCAGATCGCCCGCAAGTACATCGTGCTCAAAAACGATTACGTGCCGACCATGCTCGATATCTACAACATCTGACCGCCGATCGATTCACCAGGAGCTATTGCAATGTCCGTGACCGCCAAATCCATCGCCCCGCAGCGCGACCAGTCGCCGCTGAACATGACCGCCTCCTACTGGCTGGAGGCGATGAACGAGATCGGCGTCGACTACCTGTTCTGCAACATGGGTACCGATCACGCGCCGATCATCGAGACCATGGCGCAGTGGCGCCAGGAAGGCCGCAAGTACCCGAAAGTGATCCTGTGCCCGCATGAGAACACCGCCGTGCACATGGCGATCGGCTACTACCGTGTGACTGGCCGCGCGCAGGCCGTGCTGGTACATGTGGACGCCGGTACCGCCAATGCCGCCATGGGTCTGCACAACGCGTTTCGCTCGCGCATCCCACTGGTGCTGATGGCCGGCACCGCGCCGGTGACCATCCGCGGCGAGCTGCTGGGTACCCGCGACACCTACGTGCACTTCATCCAGGATCCCTACGACATGAAGGGGATCGTGCGCAATTACGTGAAGTGGGAATACCAGCTGCCGACCGGCATCATCGTCAAGGAAGCCATGCGTCGCGCCTTCAGCATGGCCGAGAGCGACCCGCCGGGGCCGGTCTACATGACCCTGCCGCGTGAAATTCTGGCCCAGACCTGGGAGCCGAAACAGGTGGCTTCCTTCCCGGTCGATGCCTACGGCCCACTGCGTTTCACCGGTGTCGACGATGCGCCGCTGATGCAGATCGCCGACCGCCTGCTGGCAGCCGAGTATCCGCTGCTGATCACCAGCTTTGCCGGGCGCAATCTCAAGACCCCCGCGCTGCTGGACGAACTGGGCCAACTGGTCGGCATGGGCGTGATCGAGTCCTACCCGCAGGTGCTGAACATCTCCAAGGCCTCGCCGGTGTTCCTGGGCAACCTGTCCGAACCGCACCTGCCGAAGGTCGATTTCGGTCTCATGGTCGACACCGACCTGCCGTGGATGCCCAAGGAAGCCAGCCCGAACCCGAACACCTTCTGGGCGCACATCGACATCGATCCGATCAAGAACGACATCCCGATGTGGGGCTTCCCCGGCCACCTGAAGGTGCAAGCGGACAGTTACCTGGCCTTGTCGCGCCTGATCGAGATCGTCAAGGGCAAGCTCACGGATGCTCACCGCGCGCGCGCCAAGGCGCGCCTGGAAGACTTCGCCAAGCAGCGCCAGGAGGCGGTGGTCTACATCCAGAACCTGGCCAAGGACAAGGGCACCCCGGGCCTGATCAACCCCGCCTACCTGTGCGCGGAGCTGAACAAGGTGCTGCGCGAGGACGACGTGCTGGTGTCCGAGGCGGTGATGAACGAGCCCTCGGTCGGCATGCAGGTGCTGCGCACCCAGCCGGGCAGCGTGCTGGGTCTGGGCGGTGGCGGCCTGGGCTACAGCCCGGGCGCGGCGCTGGGCGTCAAGCTGGCCAAGCCGGATGCGATGGTGCTGCACATGTCCGGCGACGGCAGCTTCTACTTCGGCAACCCGAGCTCCACCTACGAGGTGGCGCGTGAGCACAATCTGCCGATCTTCACCGTGGTGTTCGAGAACGGCGGCTGGTCGGCGGTCAAGGAGTGCACCATCAAGGTCCACCCGGACGGCATCTCGCGTGACACGGACGAGTTCCAGGCGCGCCTGAACCCGGCCTACCAGTTCCAGAAGGTGTGCGAGGCGGCCGGCGGCCACGGCGAGGACGTGATCAATCCGGACGACCTGCCGGCGGCGATTGCCCGCTGCGTCAAGGCGGTACGCGAGGAAGGCCGCTCGGCGCTGCTGGTGGCGCACGTCAAGCGCCTGTAGGTCTTCACGGCTTGAAGCAAGGCGCCGTCATTCGCAGGAATGGCGGCGCTTTTTTATGTAGCCCTAAACTATCGAACTCGGCGCGGATGCGGCGCCCGGCAGCGGCACACGGAGGAGATTTGTCATGTCCCTGAAGGCACTCGGCTACATCGGCGCCAACGCCGTCAATCTGCAGGAATGGAAGGACTACGCCTGCGACATTTTCGGCGCACAGCTCGTCAGCGAAAGCCCGGATCAGCTCAAGCTGCGCCTGGACGACAAGCACCATCGCATGACCATCCACAAGGCCGACGCGCCCGGTGCGCGGCATTTCGGTTGGGACGTCGGTTCACGCGAGGGCCTGGCCGATACGGTGGCCATGCTGCGCCAGCGCGGCTGCGAGGTGACGCAAGGCACGGTCGAGGAGTGCCAGGACCGACGCGTGATGGGCCTGGTCCACGTCGATGATCCGTCCGGCAATGCTCTGGAACTGTTCTACGGCCAGATGAGCGGCTATCCCTTCCAGCCGGCGCGGCCGCTGTCCGGGTTTCGCATGGGCGAGCTGGGTCTGGGACACGTTGTGTTCATGACGCAGGCGCTGGACCAGATGCTCGATTTCTACGGCGCGCTGGGCCTGCGCATGAGCGATTACATCGTCATGCACGCCTTCGGCAAAGTGAAGGCCCACTTCATGCACTGCAACCCCCGCCACCACAGCATTGCGATGGTGCCGGGGCCGCACAACGCCTTTCACCACATGATGCTTGAGGTCAACAGCCTGGACGACGTGGGCAGCGCCTACGACCTGGTCAACGCGCGCAAGATCAACGTGACCCAGACCTTCGGCAAGCACACCAACGACCACATGCTGTCGTTCTACTCGCAGACCCCGTCCGGCTTCGAGCTGGAGTATGGCTGCGAGGGACGCACCATCGACGACGAGGCGGCCTGGAACGTCGTCGAGTACGACTCGATCAGCTTTTGGGGGCACCTGGGTCCCCTGAACAACCCGGCGGGCTGAGCGGTCGCAAGCCGTCACGCCCGGGGGCGGGTCATGGCAGCGACGACCCACCAGGCAGACGCGGTCATCATCGGCGGTGGCCTGGCCGGCATCGTCGCCGCCATCGAGCTGCTGGAGGCGGGCCGCCGGGTGCTGATCGTGGACCGGGCGGCGCGGGACATCTTCGGCGGCCAGGCGCGCGAGGCACTCGGCGGAATGATCTTCGCCGACACGCCCGAGCAGCGCCGCGCCGGCGTCAAGGACTCGCCCGAGCTGCTGCTGCAGGACTGGCTGCGCTACACCCGCCTGCGGCCGGATCAGACCTGGCCGCGGGCCTGGGCCAGGGCCTATGCCGAGCAGGGCACGCGCGATGTCTACCACTGGCTGCGCGTTCGGGGCCTGCGTTTCCTGCCGGTAGTCACCTGGGCGGAGCGGGGCTTTGCCGAGGTGGGCAACAGCCTGCCACGCTACCTGCTGGCCTGGGGTGGCGGCCATCACCTTGCCACGCGGATGATCGACCAACTGGCGCCGCACCAGGCCCGGTTGCGGCTGCTGTTCAACCACAACGTGCAGGGTTTGCTCACCACCGATGGCCGCGTCAGTGGCTGCCGCGGCATGGCGGAAGCGGACGGCGGGGAGTTCGAAATCCACGCGCCTGTCACGCTGGTGGCCACCGGTGGCGTCGGCGCGGACCTGGAGCGCGTGCGCAGCCTGTGGCCGGCGGCCTGGGGCAAGGCGCCGCCGACCATCCTGGTCGGTGCACACCGCTACTCGGACGGCCAGCTGCACGACCGGGTGCGCGATCTGGGCGGCGGCATCGGCAACCTGGGGCACATGTGGAACTACGCCACCGGCATCCACCATCCCCAGCCGCGTCGGCCGCAGCATGGCTTGGGCCTGCTGCCGCCACGTTCCGCCCTGTGGCTCACCTATCAGGGGCGCCGCTTCGACCCGCCGCTGATGGGGGCCTTCGATACCACCTACACCTGCCAGGCGGTCAGCCAGCAGCCGCAGCAGTATTCCTGGCTGCTGCTGAACCGTGCCATGGTGCTGAAGGAAATCATGATCTCCGGCTCCGAGCACAACCCCTATCTTCGGGACCGCAAGCTGCTGCGCTTCCTGTGGGAGAACCTGCACGGCAACCGGCGCACCTACGACTACCTGGTCAACGAGTGCACGCAGGACGTGTGTACGGGCCGCTCGCCCGAGGAACTGGCGCCGCGCATGAACATCCTGGCCGGCAACGAGCACGTCCGGGCCGAGGTGCTGCGCGAGACCATGGAGTCCTACGACGCGCAGATCGACAAGGGTCCCGGCAACTTCACCGACAACCAGCTGCAGCGCCTGGAACAGGTGCGCCAGTGGAAAGGTGACCGTGCCAAGGTGTGCCGATTCCAGAAAATCGGCGATCCCAAGGCCGGGCCGCTGGTGGCGGTGCGCCAGTTCATCCTGAGCCGCAAGAGCCTGGGCGGCATCGAGACCAACCTCGACGGCCAGGTGCTGCGCCCGGACGGGACGGTCATCGACGGCCTTTACGCGGTCGGTGAGGCGGCCGGCTTCGGCGGCGGCGGCGCGCACGGCGAACGCTCGCTCGAAGGCGTGTTCCTGGCCGGCTGCGTGCTGACCGGGCGCTATGCCGGCAAGGCCATCGCGGCTGTGACCTGAAGGGCTGCCAGGCGCGGTTCCGCGCTCAGGCCATGTTGGCGGTCGCCGGGTCCAGCAGGCCGTGCGGCGGCTCGCCGCGCAGGAAGCGGGCGATGTTCTCGCATGCCCGCGCCGCCGAGACCTGGCCGCCGCCTGGGGCGCGCGGGGAGTTGTGCGGCGAGCCGAGCACGTTCGGCAGGTCCAGGAACGGGTAGTCCATCCGGAACTCGCCGTGGCGGAACGGTTCCACCCACCAGGCGTCGATGCCGGCGCTGGCCTGCGGGTGGGCGACCAGCCAGTCGTAGAGGGCCTTCTGGTCGACGATCTCGCCACGGGCGACGTTGATCAGCATGGCGTCGGCCTTGAGCCAGCCCAGCTCCCGCGCGCCGATCAGGCCGACCGTGCCGGGCGTCAGCGGCAGGCAGATCACGACCACGTCAGCCGCCCGCAGCACGGTTTCGAGCTGGTCGAGCGTGCCGACGAACTCGGCCGGGTAGTCGCTGCGTCCGCTGCGATTGACCGCGTGGATGCGCATGCCGAGCTGCCGCAGCAGGTCGGCCGTGGCCTGGCCGATCCCGCCGAAGCCCAGGATGGCCGCGGTCTTGCCGCGCAGCGTGCCGGTGTCGCTCAGTTGGTCGAACACGCCCTGTTGCATGCGGTGGTGGTTGTAGAGCAGCTTCTTGGACAGGGCGAGCGCCATCGCCAGAATGTGTTCGGCCATCGGCTCGGAGAAGCCGCCGGCATTGCAGGCGAGTTGGGCCTCCGGCGGAAATTTCGATAGATCAATATGATCCACGCCGGCGCTCATGAATTGCACGAAACGCCAGGCCGGTTGCGAGGGCCAGTCGGCGCCGATTTCCATCTTCGGACGCAGGCAGAAAAGAACGTCTGCCTCGGCCAGCGCCGCCTGGCGCTGCGCGGCCGGCACCTCATTCAGGAAGCGGATTTGTGCCAAGCCACCGAGGCGGGCCTCGACCAGGGGTCGCAACTCATGACCGATGGTCGCCATCACGGTCGGCTGGCCCATGTGGTGCTCCTCAAATGGATACGGGTTCGTCGCGGGGCTGGACCAGCGCTGTCACCGCCTGCTCGGTGCTCAGGAATACCCGCCCCAGGGTCAGCGTCGCCAACACGCCGCTGCCGGTAAGGCGGTCCAGTACCGGCCCCTTGAATTCTGCCAGGTGGGTGCGCACGCCGGCCTCGTGCAGGCCGGGCAGCAAGGTTTCCAGCATGGCCAGGCCGCTGCTGTCGATGTGGTTGATGGCGCTGCCGACCAGCACCAGGTCGGTTACCTGCGGGCGCGTCGCCAGCGCCTCCAGGATGAACTGCTCGACGCGGCTGGCGTTGGCGAAATACAGGCTCTCGTCAACGCGGATCAGCAGCAGGTTCCGCCAGGTTTCAACATGGTGGCGGTTGACGTTGCGAAAGTGCTCGCTGCCCGGCACGCGACCGAGCACCGCGATATGCGGCCGGCCGGTGCGCCATACGTGCATTGCTACCCCGAGCAGCGCCCCCAGCAGCAGGCCGCGTTCAACGCCCATCAGCAGCACGGTGACGAAGGTGGCGCCAAAGGTCAGGCCGTCGCTGCGGCTATAGGCCAGCGTGCGGCGAAATCCCGCCACGTCGATCAGCGGCGAGACCGCCACCACGATCAATGCCGCCAGCGCGGCCTTGGGCAGATCGTGAAACAGGCCGGTCAACCACAGCGCCGTGAGCGCGACCAGCAGGGCGCTGACCACGCCGGCCAGCGGCGTCCGGGCGCCAGCGGAAAAATTCAGCGCCGAGCGGCTGAAGCTTGCCTCCACCGGCATGGCGCTGCTGAGCGCGGCCACCACGTTGGCGGCGCCCAGGGCGTACAGCTCCTGCTGGGTGTCGATGCGTTCGCGCCGGCGGCTGGCTAAACCTTGGGCGATGGACACGCTGCTGACGTAGGTAATCAGCGCAATCAGCATGCCGGGCGCCAGCAGTTCCATCCAGTTGGCTTTGCTCACGAAGGCGAGTGAGGGCAGCGGCAGCCCGGCCGGGATATCGCCCACCGCGGCGACGCCGTAGGCGGAAAGATTGCCTGCCCAGACGGCAAGGGTGGCCAGCGCCAGTACCACCAGCGGCGTCAGGCGGCCGAGCAGGGTTACCTGAATGGGCGATAGCGGCAGCCGGCCGAGCAGGCTTCGCAGCGGCCGGTTGCCCAGGATCAGCAGCCCGATGCTGGCGAGCCCGACGGCCAGGGTCATCCCATTGATCCCCGCCAAGGCGCGCCACACGGCCAGCAACACTTCGTGCAGCAAGTGCCCGCCGTGGGTGGTTACGCCCAGCAGCGCCGGCAATTGGCTAAGCACGATCAGCAGCGCCGCGCCGCTGGTAAAACCGTCCAGCACCGGACGGCTGAGGAAGGCCATGAACGCGCCGGCCCGCAGTACGCCAAGCGCCAGCAGCGTGAGCGCCGAGATCGCGGCCAGGGCCTGTGCGTTGGCAATCAACAGGCCGGGGTCGCCGTGGCCCGCCGCGGCGAGGGCGCTTGCCACCATGATGGCGATGACCGCTGCCGGTCCGAGGCCGACATAGGGGCTGGTGCCCAGCAGGGCATAAGCGAGCGAAGGCAGGACGCTGGCGTACAGGCCGACCTGCGGCGGCAGCCCGGCGACTACGGCATAGGCCATGGCCTGAGGCACCAGCAGCACGGCGGTGACCGTGCCGGCCAGCACATCGGCGCTCGCATCGGCATGGCGATACCCGCGCAGCCAACGCAGAAGTGGGAACAGGGTACTGATGGCAGGCATGTTGGGCAGCGGCGGCGCCACCCCATCGGGTGGCCAAGGCGCGATTATCGGCGATCAGTCTCGCCGTTGCCCATTGGGCCCGCGCGCGTCAATACACGGCGTTTGGCCGATAGCGCGCCGGCAGGTTTTCCGGCCGACCGTGCGGCACAGCGGCGCCGGTATCCCAGAAGGCTTCCACGCGCGGGTGCATCAGCTTGCGCCACAGCGGCGGAATCATGGCCACCCACAGCATGGTCAGATAGCCGTAGGGCAGACGCGGCGCTTCGTGCATCACGCGCAGGATCTGGTAGGGCCGCCCGACGTTGGCATGGTGGTCGGAATGACGGTCGATCTGGCAGAAGAACAGGCTGCTGACCAGAAAGCTGTCGTCCCAGGCATGGGCGGCGCGGATGGTCTCCCAGCTGCCGTCCGGCAGACGCCGGCGGCCCAGGCCGTAATGTTCGAGGTAATCGGCCACCGCCAACAGGCCGCGCGCAAACAGGAAGTGCGCCAGGAACAGCGGCACCGCCAGCCAGCCGAACAGGCCGATCATGGTGGCCAGCCAGGCCAGCGGCAGAACCGTCATCCACAGCATGCCGTTGTGCAGCGACCAGGGCGACTTGCCCAGACGGCGCAGGCGCGTCGCCTCGATCTCCCAGCCCATCAGGGTCTTGTAGATCACGCTGCGCACGACGAAGGCGCCGATCCTGTCGCCGTACTTGGCCGAGCCGGGATCTTCCGGGGTGGCCACTCGATTGTGGTGGCCATAGTTGTGGTAGATCGCGAAGTCGCACATGTTGATGGGCGTGAACAGCAGGATGCCCATCAGGCGGTCGAAGCGCTGGCCGTGATGGGCCAACTCATGGGCCGCGGTGGCGCCGAAGCCGACCGCAATCGACGACGACAGCAGCAGGCCGATTTGTTCTGCCGTGCTCAGCTGCCCGCTGGTGAACAGCCAGTAGCAGAACACCGCCACCGCCCACTGCGCCGGCACCAGCGCCCACAGCATGGCGCGATAAAACAGGCTTTTTTCGAGCGCCGTTTCGTCTTCAGGCCGGTGGTTGATGTTGTCCGGCCCGACGAAGGGGTCGATCAGCGACACCGCCACGAACACCATCAACGTCAGCCAGTGCCACACGCCGCCGCCCAGCGCCCAGCCGATTACCGGCAGCGCCAGCAGGCCGATCAGCGGCCAGGTGGTGACGCGCGCGACCACGCTGAGCGGCATTGCGCCGGATTTAAGGACACCTTCCATGGTTATCTCCGCAAAATTCGGATGCTCGCCGGCGTCCGCCGGCAGGGGCATGGTAATCGTTTCGACGTCCCTGACAAGCGTTCGGGAGGCGGCGCGTTCAGCGCGTGTTGCGCTGTGTCAGTACGCCCATCAGCTGCGGATCGGCAAGCGCTCGACTGAGGGCATTCGACAGGGTTTCATTGACCAGGCGCTGGCTCAGGGCGGGCGAGGGCAGAAAGGCAACTTCCTGTTCCTGATGCGCGCGGTAGGTGGTGGCGAAGGTGTTGCCGCCGGCCGCCGCGGTGGCGCGGACGTCGGCGTCCACGAATACGGTCTTCTTCATCACGGCGCTTGACAGGTCGTAATCGATGTTCAGCAGTTCCAGAGTCAGCGTGTTGCCGAGCGGGGTTGCCGACGGCTCAACGGCAAAGCCGAGCCGCTCGAGCGCGCGCGTTGCTTCCTGGTACACCACGTCGACCACATTCAGCGCCGGGTCGACGCCGGTCACGCTGCCGCTGCGCTGCGCTTCGGTCAGTTGGCGGCGGTCGATGACCGTCACTGCCACGGGAGTGCCTTGGCCAAGATTGCGGGCCGTGACGTCGATGGCGGGTTTCAGGTCCAGGCGCTGCGGCGCCGTGCTGCAGGCGGCAAGCAGACTGGTCAGGGCGATGACGGCGAGGTATGGGCGGGGCATGAAAGGCGATCCAGAAGCGGAAGTGGCCGCCTATTGTGCCGTCCTGTCGGACGCGGTGCTGGGCGGCCCCGACACGTGGCAGATCGGCGCTAGAAGCGTTCCATCGCAGGCCGCAGGTCCATTTCCAGTGTCCAGGCAGTCGGGTCCTGGCTGTGCAGTTGCCAGTACGTCTCGGCGATGGCGTCGGGCGATAGCAGCGTGTGCGCCGGGCGGTCCGGCTCGCGCTGGTGCAGGCGTGGCGTGTCGATCTGACCGTCGATCACGACGTGCGCCACGTGCACGCCCTGCGGGCCGTACTCGCGCGCCATGCTCTGGGCCAGCGCCCGCAGGCCGAACTTGGGCACCGCCAGCGTGGCAAAGCCCTTGCCGCCGCGCCAGGCAGCAGTCGCGCCGGTCAGCAAAACCGTGCCGCGCCCGGCATCGGCCATGCCCACCAGCAAGGCCCGCGCGAACAGGAACGCGCCCAGGCAGCCGGTTTTCCAGGCGGCCTCGAACTGCTCGGGCGTAATGTCGGCAATGCCGCCCGGCTGGTAGCTGCCGGCGTTGTAGATCAGCACCGACGGCTCCCCCAGGTCGCGCTCGACTGCGGCGCAAACGGCTGCCACCGCGTCGGCGTCGGTGGCATCGGCGGGGTAGGTCTTCAGGCGCGGGCCCAAGTGGTCGAGTCTGGCGGATACCTGCGCCAGCGTGTCGGCATGTCGGGCCACCAGTGCCAGGGCGAAGCCCTCGCTTGAAAATCGGCGGGCCAGTGCCAGGCCCAGGCCGGGGCCGGCGCCTACGACGATGGCAGTGGGCCAGGTGCTCATGAGTTCACCTCGGGGCGCTGTCGGTCAGGCGGTCAAAAGCGATCGGTGCAGGGGGCGATGGTACGCCCCGAAGCCGCGCACGGATTGATTTTCAGGCGCGAGTCTGCCAGCATCCAGCGCTTCACCACGATCGCCAGTCGGCAGTCCGCGGTGGCAGGCGCCTGCCAGACGCCCGCTCCATCACTGGACCGGCCGGTCAGTCGAATCTGTCGATGAATTTTCTGAAAGCCAAACCTCGCAAACGGAGTGCGCACCATGCTTGACTACAGCCGCAACGACGCCAAATCCTGGGCTCTGAAGACCATCACGGGCTTTTACCAGTGCCCGATCAGCCCGGTCACGGCCGACGGCAAGATGGACGAAGCCGGTCTGCGCGAGAACATCGAGAAGTTCATCGACGTCGGCATCGATGGCCTGGTGGTCGGCGGTTTCATTTCCGAGTGCTGGAACCTGACCCTGGCCGACTGGTACCGCTACCACGAAGTGGTGGCCGATGCCGCCAAGGGTCGCATGCAGCTGGCCACCATCATTCTCGACCCGTCCGTGCATCAGGCGCTCGAGAAGATGAACTTCTGCGAAAAGATCGGTTTCCAGAGTGCCGAGGTCATCAACCCGGTGGTGCAGCTGCGCTCGGACGACGAGATCTACGCCTGGTACAAGTACCTGACCGACCGTAGCAACATGGCCGTGTGCCTGTATCGCACGGCGGTGTCGGGCAAGGTGATCGGCTTCGACCTGATCAAGCGCCTGGCCGACCTGGACACCGTGGTGGCCGTCAAGCAGGGCAGCCTGGTTCGCGCCGAGACGCTGAAGCTGCGCCGCATGGTGCGCGAGGACTTCATCGTGGCCGACCCGAACGAGGCGGTGTTCCTGGACGACCTGCGCCACGGCGGTCAGGTGGTGTGGGGCGAAATGTCCTACCTCGTGTTCGGCAAGAAGCGCGTGCTGGTCGACCAGTACCGCAAGCTGGCGGCCGAAGGCAAATGGGAAGAGGCCTACCAGGTCTCCCAGCAGCTGGCGCCGGTGCGCGAGTTCCTGGAGGACATGCTGATCTGGGAAATCGTCCGGACCGCCACCTACGCCGGTGCGGTCGGTGGCATCAAGGTCTGGTTCGAGGCGCTGGGCTTCAACGCAGGCACGGTGATGCCGCCGGTGGCGCCGCCGAGCGACGAGAAGAAAGAGTGGATTCGTGGCAAGGTCAAGGAGCTGGGCCTGGTCTGACCGGGCTTGCTTCTGTCCGACAAAGCGAGGAGATGAGCGATGCCTGATTACAGCCGTAAGGACGCCAAGGCTTGGGCACTGGAGAAGGTCAAGGGCTTCTACATGTGCCCGATCAGCCCGGTCGGCGACGATTTCAATTTCGACTACAAGCAGCTGCGCGAGAACATCGACCAGTACATCGACATGGGCATCGAGGGTCTGGTGGTCGGCGGGTTCATCGCCGAATGCTGGAACGTGCCGCTGCGCGAGTGGCTGAAGTACCACCAGGTGGTGGCCGAGGCCGCGCGTGGCCGCATCCCGCTGTGGACCATCATCCTCGATCCGTCGGTGCACCAGGCACTCGAGAAGCTGGACTACGTCGAGAAGCTCGGCTTCGAGGGCGCGGAGGTCATCAATCCGGTCGTGCAGATGCGCACCGATGATGAGATCTTCGACTGGTTCAAGTACCTGACCGATCGCAGCAACCTGGCAATCTGCCTGTACCGCACGCCGGTGTCGGGCAAGGTGCTGGGCTTTGACCTGATGCGCCGCCTGGCGGATCTGGACACCTGCGTGGCGGTCAAGCAGGGTCACATCATTCGCGCCGAGACGCTGAAGCTGCGCCGCGATCTGCGCAAGGATTTCATCGTTTCCGATCCGCTGGAGTCGGTGTTCCTGGACGATCTGCGCCACGGCGGCCAGGTGGTGTGGGGCGAGCTGTCGTACATCCTGTACGGCAAGCTGCGGCCGCTGGTCACCCAGTACCGCAAGCTGGCGGCCGAGGGCAAGTGGGAAGAGGCGTACCAGGTCTCCTGCAAGCTGGACCCGGTGCGCGACTACTACGCCGACGTGTTCCTGTGGACCGTGGCGCAGACGGCGACCTATGCCTCCGCGCTGGCGGGCCTGAAAGTGTGGTTCGAGGAAATCGGCCTGCACGCCGGGCGCATCATGCCGCCGGTGCGTGAAGCACCGGAGCCGTTCAAGCAGGAAATCCGCAGCACGCTGCGCAAGCTCGGCGTGGTCTGACAAGAACGCCCTGAGCGGCTCGTACAAGCCCGGCGACCGGTTGGCGGTCGCCGGGCTTTTTTGCGTTTGGGGCCGGGATTCGGCGTTGGCGATGTCAGGCCCCGGCAGGTCCAATGCGTTCGGGGGATTCAGGTCGGCGGCGGTTCCTGCCACAGCCGCCTGCCGATCAGCAGCACGAAAGGCCCGGCGCCGGCAAGCAGTAGCCAATAGTAGGTGGCGCACCGCCAGGCGATCAGGCCGGCGGCCAGCGTAGCAGCGGGCAGCCACGGCGCCAGCAGCGCGGTGAAGCCAAGTTCGACGCCGCCACTGCCACCGGGCAACAGGGTCGCCTGACCGGCGCCAAAGCTCAGCATTTGGGTCAGGAACAGATACGACCACGGCACCTGCTGGCCCAGGCCGCGCACGATCCAGAACAGGATGCTGTAGCGGATCAGCCAGTGGCATACGCACAGCAGATACACCAGCCCCAGGCGCCAGCGCGCAAGGCCCAGCAGCAGGCCAAGACCATGCCGGAAGCGCAGAATCCAGCGCGCCAGTTGTCGCCGCCGTGCGACCGAGATACGCAGGTGGTGCAGCATCCGACCGGCCCACAGCAGCACGCGCCGGTAGTCGCGCACGGTCAACCACAGCAGGATGCAGCCGCCGATCAGAAGCGTCAGCAGGGTGCCGAGCTGCCAGCCCAGGTGCGGCTCGCTGGGGCCGGCCAGCAGCAAGGGCGCAATCACCAGCAGGGCGGCCAGGAAGAATGTCAGGTCCAGCACCTGGTCCAGCGCATACATGGCTGCCGCATGGCTGCTGCTGATGCCGCGCTGGGCGACCAGATAGACGTACGCCAGAGCGCCGCCGCTGCCGGCCGGCGTGGCATTGGTGGCGAAGTCGATGGCCATCACCTTGGCCACGGCGCGGGGCAGGCCCAGTTTGTGGCCAAGCCCACCCAGGACCAATCGCAGGCGCGTGGCGTTGATCAGCCAGCCGACGGCCACGCTGCCCAGCGCGACCAACCAAACCTGGGTCGGCAGACTGCGCAGCTCGGGAAGCAGAGCCCGCCCGCCAATGAACACGGGGACGGCTGCACCCACGATCAACGCGAGTGCAATCAGCAGAACGGTGCGTTTCAAGCGGCTTGGTCCAGCCAGGTCGATTTGGTGAGCGCGGTGCGACAGGTCAGCAACTGAGTGAGGGCAGCGCTCCAGAACTGCCGGGCGGCGGCGTGTTGCATGTCGACCGGGTGCAGACCAAGGCGCAGCAGGGGCGCCGCCCGGTGGCGATGCAGGAGGGCCAAGTTTACCTGCTTCGACAGCGCACGCCGCCAGCGGCTACGGGCGCTCCACACCAGGCCGGGTGCCGGGTATACGCGGTCCGCGCGCAGATCGAGCAGGGTGCGGGAGGTACTGGTGTAACGCAGCGGCAAGCCGCGCAGCGCCGACCGAGCGCCGGGCCCAAGCAGCCAGGCCGGGGCCACGAAGCCGCGCGCCTGCCAGCCGAGCGTGGCGAATACGTCCAGTCCGCGTTGCAGACGTTCGCGGGCCGCGTCGACCGGTAACCGGTAGAACTCGGCCTCGTGGGTGTAGACGCGCCGCATGAAAAAGTCGAGCGGATCGCCGCGCAGAGGCAGTTCGTCGGCATGAAAGTAGCCATGCAGGGCGATTTCGTCGCCGCGCCTCAGGCGGGCATCCATGGCGCTGGCGAATGCCGGGTGTCGGCGAACATCGCCGGCATGGTGAAAATCCGGCACCACCAGCAGCGTCAATGGCACTCGCAGGCGATCGCAAAGGTCCACGAAAGGCTGGTAGGCGTCCCAGGTCTGCGGTGCCACGTCGTGCAGCACGACGCACAGCGCCGGTCGGGACTCAGGGACGGCCATGCGACGAGCCACCGCGGCTCAAGGCCGGCTGGCCCAGCAAGCGCCGGTAATGTCCGATCAGGCTGCTCAGAGTCTGCTCCCACGCGTAGTGCTCTTCTACCCGCCGGCGCGCGCGCCGGCCCATGGCGGCCGGGTGCAGGCTGAACAGGGAGCGCGTGGCATCGACCAGATCGTCGCACGTGGCCTGCGGGCTCAAAACACCGGTGCCAGGGACGACCAGTTCCGGCAGGGCGGCGGCATGGATGCCGATGACCGGCAGGCCGCTGGCCATGGCCTCCAGCACCACCAGCCCGAAGGTTTCCTGGTGGCCGGCGTGGATCAGTGCGTCGCAAGCGGCCAGGTGCCTGGCCAGCTCCGCCGTTGGCATGTAGCGGTCGATGACCGTCACATTGGGCACTGTCGACCGGGGCATTCCTGGGCCGATCAGCAGCAGGTGATAGGCCGGCCCCAGAGCACGGGCAGTTGCGAGCAGCAGCGGAATGTTCTTTTCGCGCGCGGCGCGGCCGGCGAACACCAGCAGCCGGGTTTCGGTGCCGATCCCCAGCCGTCGGCGCAGCTGCGGGTCGGCATGGGCGGGATTGAACCCCTGTATGTCGACACCAAGCGGCTGGACGGTCACCTGCTGCACGCCCATGGCGCGCAGCTGCCGCGCCATGACCCTGCTGGGCGCCAAAACTTCCTGAAAGCGCGGGTAAAGGTTGCGCACGTAACGCTCGGCCAGTCGCCGCGCACCGCCGCCGAAGCGGCTGTCGACCAGCCGCGGCAGATCCGAGTGATAGAAGCCGATCACCGGAACGCCCAGCCGCTGCCCGGCAGCCAGCGCGACCCAGGCCAGACGGTACGGATCGCCGGCCTCGATCAGGTCCGGCTGCAGACAGCTCAGCTCCTGTATCCAGCGGGAGCCGCGCAGCGGCAGCCGGTATCCGGTCCGACCCAGGGGCAACGCGGGCAGAGCGCGGAACGCGCCCTGTCGTTCCAGACGTTTGCCAGGCACCAACACGCTGTGGCGGATGTCGCGCTGGGTGGCCAGGTAACGCTCTTTGTGTTCCAGATAGGTACGCACGCCACCGCTGGTGGGCGCATAGAACATCGTGATGTCGGCGATATGCACGCTGTGACGAATCCCTTGGCCGGCCGATGCGGCCGCGGACTGAACTTGGAGTATCCGCAAGCGCTGTCGGTTCCAGGCTCTCCAGGGCGTGGGCCGACGGCACCGCTGGAAGTGTGCATTCGGAGCCGCTATAACGCCTTGGCGCCGGGCCATGCCGTAATTCGATCATGCAGACGGGCCGGCACCCTAACACACACATCAGGCGAAACCATGACACAGCAGGGCGGACAGGTTGATCGCGTAAGGGCCCACACACTGCGGCAGATTGCGGTATGGGACTGGCCGGTGCGGCTGTTCCATTGGGCACTGGTGGCGCTGCTCGGCGGCGCCTGGGCCAGCGCCGAGGCGGGGATCGAATACATGCAGTGGCATATGCGCTGCGGTTACGCGGTGTTGACCTTGCTGGTTTTCCGGCTGCTGTGGGGGCTGTGGGGCAGCCGTAGCGCTCGTTTCGCCGGCTTCGTGCGCGGCCCTCGGGCGGTGCTGTCCTACGCGCGCGCCTGGTTCAGCGGCCGGCCACAGCATTACCTTGGCCACAATCCGCTGGGCGGCTGGATGGTGATGATCCTGCTCGCGCTGGTGGCAATACAGGCCGGCACCGGGCTGTTCGCAAATGACGATATCTTCAACGAGGGCCCGTTGGCCCGTCTGGTGACAGGCGACACCAGCGGCTTTCTGACGTTCGTTCACAAGACGAACTTCAACCTGCTGCTGCTGGCCGTGGGCCTGCATGTGGCGGCCGTGCTGCTGTATCTGTGGCGCGGCGAGAACCTGCTGAAGGCCATGTTCACGGGCCGCAAGCCGGCCGGGGTCTACGAGGACCATGCGGGTTTCATGGCACCCCTGTGGCGGGCGGCGGTGTGCCTTGCGCTGGCGGCGGCGATGGTATGGGCCTTGCTCGAACTGCCCGGCTGACGCGTCGGTGGACGTGCCGACAAGCCTTCGGGTAAGGTTTCGGATAACCGCCGCGCCTCGCGATGGTCAACCCCGCGCCCCGGTAGCTCAGATGGATAGAGCGTCCCCCTCCTAAGGGGAAGGTCACACGTTCGAATCGTGTTCGGGGCACGCCCCCCTTGCCGAACCGGCCCGGTCCTCACCCAGTATGTCGCTGCCTTCTGCCACCAGCCTTGCCTTGCTGCGTCTGCTGGCGGATGGCGGCTGGCATTCCGGCGTCGAGCTGGCACGGCACCTTTGCCTGAGTCGGGCAGCGGTGTGGAAGCAGATACAGGGCCTGTCGCGCTGGGGCGTGGTCGTACATGCGCAACGGCCGCATGGTTACCGGCTCAGTCCAGCGCTCGATCTGCTGGACGCGCGCCAGCTGCACCGGGCCCTCACAGGGATCGTCGCCCCGGATGAGCTCGAACTGTTCGACAGCCTGCCTTCCACCAACGCGCACCTGATAGAACGCATCAGCGCCGGACGCGGCGCGGGCGTGTGTCTGGCTGAGCATCAAAGCGCCGGTCGCGGTCGGCGCGGGCGGGCATGGCATTCGCCGTTCGGGCGCAATCTTTATGTCTCGATCGCGCAGGGTTACGAGGCTGGCCCGGCCGCCCTGGCCGGTCTGAGTCTCGCCATCGGCGCCGCAGTGGCAACGGCGTTGACCGGGCTTGGCGTCGCCGGTGTGGGCCTCAAGTGGCCAAACGATCTGCTATGCGACGGCCGCAAGCTGGGCGGGATCCTGGTCGAACTGCAGGGCGACACGCAGGGGCCCTGCTGGGCCGTTGCCGGGATCGGATTGAACGTCAACATGGCCGCCGCTGACGGCGCCTCCATCGACCAACCCTGGACCAGCCTGGCGCAACTGGCCGACCGTACCTGGGACCGCACAGCGCTGGCAGCGCAACTCATCACCGACGTGCGCGGGGTCATGGCCGGCTTCCTCACGCGCGGGCTGGCGCCCTGGCAGGAGGCCTATGCCCGCTTCGACCTGCTCGCCGACCGCGTGGTACAGGTGGACTGGGCCGGCGAGCACATCAGCGGCGTTGCCCGCGGCATCGACGCCAGTGGCGCCTTGCTTGTGGACTGCGGCGGTCAGCGGCGCGCGTTGTGGGGCGGCGAAGTGACGGTCCGGGCAGGGCATGGACCTGCTGTTTGATCTTGGCCACAGCCGGCTCAAGTGGGCCGGCTGGGCGCATGGGCAGCTGCACGCGCCGGCTTCGGCCGAATGGCGCGGCCAGGCCCCTGAACAATTCTGCCAGCGCATTCTGGCCAATCTGGACCGGCCGCAGCGGGTAGGTATCGCCGCCGTGGCGCGCGGCGAGCCGCTGCTGGCCCTGCAGAACGCGCTGCGCACCCGTTGGGATTGCTCGGTGAGTGCCCCGCTTGCCGCAGCGCGTTGCGGCCCAGTGCGCAACGGCTATCGTGACCCGGCCCAGCTGGGCTTTGACCGGTGGGCCGCGCTGGTCGGAGCGCACGCCAGGCAACCCGGCCACGCGGCGCTGGTCGTGGATTGCGGATCGGCGGTTACGGTGGATGGCCTGCGGGGCGATGGCCAACATCTGGGCGGAATAATCTTTCCCGGCCCGGTGATGATGGCCGAGGCGTTTTACGGCCGCACCGGGTTGCCGCCCGCCGCTGTCGGCAGCGCAAGCGCAATTGCCGCCCGGACGACCGCCGATGCGGTGGCAGCCGGCGTCTGGCAGGCGATTTGGGGCGGCGTCGAGCGGGCTATTCGTGCCTGGCAGGCGCATCTGCCGCAGGCGACCGTCTGGCTCACGGGCGGGGACGCCGCCACCGTCGCGCGGGGTATGACCTTGCCGATACCGGTACAGCATGCGCCGCATCTGGTGCTCGAAGGCTTGGGGCAGATATTGGAACGGGAGGACGAATGAAAATCGTGCTTTGGTGGCTGCTGGCACTAAACGGCCTGGCGGCGGCGGTGTGGTTGTCAGGCTTCGACTGGCCAGCGGCGTCCCGACCCGAGCCGGCGGCGCCGACCCTGGCGGCCAAGCGGCTGGAACTGCTCAGCGAGTTGCCATCCCTGCCTCCACGCATCGATGAGCAGTCCGAGATGTCGGCGCACAGGGGCGACGGTCCGGATGCTGTTGCCCAGCCGGTGACGGAACCGCCCGTGGCCGAAACCTCTGCCGCTGACGCGCCGGGCGCCACGACAGACACCGCACCGCCCGCACCGCCGGTGCCTGGGGCGCCGCAGGGTGAGCCACTGGCAGATGCTGCATCTGCTGCCCCGCAGGCGGCGGCTGTAGGACCTGAGACCGCTTCGGCGCCCGCCATGCCGGCGGCAGCCGTCGATGACAGCGCGACCGCCTCCGCTCCCCCGGCGCTCGGGACTACGCCCGTCACCGACGCCAATGTCGCGGCGGAGCAAGATGCCCCGGTATGCCATCGCACGGCCGCCGTGGCGCCCGAGGCCAAGGACCGGATCGGAGCCGCCGTGCGCGGCGCCAAGCTCGGCGAGCCGGTGCTCAAATCCTCTCTGAGGCCGCGCTACTGGGTGTACTGGAGCGGCGCGTCCGCGGATGCCTCCAGCGTCGAGGAGGCGCTCAAGGCGGCCGGCGTGAAAGACTGGTACCGCGTGGGCGGCGCCAGCAAGGCGATGATTTCGCTGGGCGTGTACGGACAGGACGAGCGGGCCAGACGTCGCCAGCGAGAACTGGCTGCCAAGGCCATCCAGGCCACCGTCGAGCAGCGGTACCCCGCAACGGCGCGGCTTCGTTGGCAGATCACAGCGCGCCCCTCGTCAGTCGCAGCCGCGGCGGCCGACCTGGCGCGGGCGGGAGTTCGCCTGGAACGGTGTCCGTAGGAAGCGATTGATCGGACCGAGAGGCTCATACGCGCGCGTCATGACGTTCGCGTCATGGGTGATCCGGTGCGCGCCATGCGCTCATCCGGCGACCCTGCGGCGACCTGACACAGTGGGCTGGGCATAATGCGCAGGCCCCGCCAGCTTTTCGGCGACGGTTGCCGACCGCCTGCGTTGGCGTTGCCCCAGACCCGGCCCGCGCCGCCATGACCGAAACCGTCAGTCCCGCCGCAGACGACGTACAGCAGCACCTGCGCGAAGTTCAGGACCTGCTGGCCCGGCACCGGCTGGTGGAAAACCTCGTCCACCGGCAAGACATGCCGCGCCACGAGCTGGTCGAAAGCCTGGTGCACAAGCAGCACGTGGCAAGCCTGCAGGAGCGCCTCGACAACCTGCACCCGGCCGATATCGCGTTCATCCTGGAAGCGCTGCCGCTGGACGACCGGCGCTTCGTCTGGGATCTGGTCAAGGCCGAGCGCGACGGCGAAATTCTGATCGAGGTCTCGGACGCGGTCCGGGAATCCCTGATCGAGGCCATGGATCCGGCCGAGCTGCGCGCCGCGGCGCAATCCCTGGACGCCGACGAGCTCGCCGACCTGGTGCCCGACTTGCCGGCGCAGGTTGTCGAGGACGTGTTCCAGTCGCTCGATTTGACCGAACGCGAGCGGCTGCGCTCGGCCGTGTCCTATCCCGAGGACTCGGTCGGCGCCCTGATGAACTTCGACTTGGTCAGCGTGCGCGAGGACGTCAGCCTGGAGGCGGTTTTGCGCTACCTGCGCCGCTTCGAGTCCCTGCCGGACCATACCGACGCACTGTACGTGGTCGACCGCGAAGCGAACCTGAGGGGCCTGTTGTCCCTGGAAGCCCTGTTGATCAACGACCCCGACCAGTCAGTGGGCGAGGTCATGATCCGCGACGGGGTGATCAGCTTCGAGCCCCAGGACGATGCCAGCGAGGCGGCGCAGGCTTTCGAGCGTTACGACCTGATCTCGGCACCCGTGGTGGACGGGCGGGGCCGGGTGGTCGGTCGCCTCACGGTTGACGACGTGGTGGATTTCATTCGGGAGCAGAGCCAGGCCGAACTGCTGGCCCGCGCCGGTCTGCGGGAGGGCGAGGACATCTTCGCCTCGGTCTGGGATTCGGTCCGTAACCGCTGGTCCTGGCTGGCCGTCAATCTGGTGACCGCGTTCGTCGCCTCGCGCGTCATCGGCCTGTTTGAGGACTCGATCGAAAAACTGGTGGCGCTCGCCACGCTCATGCCCATCGTCGCCGGCATCGGCGGCAACTCCGGCAACCAGACCATCACCATGATCGTGCGCGCCAGCGCCACCGGCCGGGTATCGCCCGAAGCCTTCAGGCGCCTGCTGCGCAAGGAAATGAGCGTGGCCCTCGTCAATGGCCTGCTGTGGGGCGGTCTGCTGGGCCTGCTGGCGTGGGCGCTTTACGGAAGCTGGCAGCTGGGCCTTGTGATGACTGCCGCGATGGTCCTTAACCTGCTGCTCGCCGCCACCGCCGGCGTTGCCATTCCGATGTTGCGAATTCGGCTGGGGGCCGACCCGGCGCTGGGCGGATCGGTCATGGTCACCGCGCTGACCGATTCGGGCGGTTTCTTCATCTTTTTGGGCCTGGCGACGGTTTTCCTGCTCTAGGACCCGGGCTGGAACCTGTCTACCTGGCCTGGCGCAGGGCGCGGCAGGGCTCGCCCGTTATCAAAAGCGGTGGGCGGCCCGGGCTGCGTAGGCGTCAACGAACACCGCGTTGGCGATGGCCCGGGGTTTTGCGCAAGCCGATGGCTTTCAGGGCGCCAGCTGGATGCGGTTTTGCGGGCCGGGCGCCACGCCGGCCGGGTTGGCGGTGAAGTAGGCCTCCAGTGCATCCAGGTCCTGCGCGCCGCCCAGGCGGGCGCTGCCTTCGCGCAGCACGTAGATCTGATCGCCGCCGTCGGCCAGGAAGCTGTTCACCGTGATGCGGTAGCCGGCGGCCGGGTCCAGCGGCGCGCCGTTCAGCCGGATCGAGGCCGGATCGACGTTGTCGCAGGGCGTGCCCTTTTCCTTCCAGCTGTAGGTGAACCCGTCCGAGACCTGCAGGATGCGGTTGAACGGCTGCCCGGCCGGCGGTGCATCGGCGGGGTAGCCCACGGTGCAGCCGGTGAACTGCTGCTCCAGCAGGGTGTGCAGCTGCGCGCCGGTCAGCGTCAGGGTGACCAGTGAGTTGCCGAACGGCTGGGTGGTGAAGGCCTCGCCGTAGGTGACGTCGCCATCGGCCTTGCCGGGGGCGCTGAACGGCAGGTCGGCGCGGATGCCGCCGGGGTTCATGAAGGCCACCACGGCATCGCCGAAGCCGGCGTCGTCGGTGGCTTCGAGCTGCGCATCGGCGATCACGTCGCCCAGGGACGACTCGCCGGCGGCGTTGGTGGTGCGGCTCAGAGTGGCGGTGATCTTGCCGATGACGCGGCTGCGCGGGCCGGCGGACAACGCCACGTAGTTGGCCACCAGCGGCGTGAGCGCCGGGTCCTCGGCCACGGAGGTGTTGTTCGGGATCGGCACATTGTTGGCAGTCACGCTGAGCGCGTCGCGCTTGCGGGTGTCGATGGTCAGGTCGATGTCGGTCACCAGGCGGCCGAACGAGCCGGCCGAGGTCACCCGCACCGGTACGCCTTCGCGGTTGGCGATCAGGCAGTTGTAGGCGCGGTGCGTGTGGCCGGAGACGACCAGGTCGACCTCGCCATGCAGGCGATTGACGATGTCGACGATCGGGCCGGACACGCCGTCGCAGCCGTTGTTGCCGCCGGACGCCAGGCCGCCCTCGTGGATCAGCACCACCACGGTTTCGATGCCCCGCGCACGCAGTTTGGGAATCAGCGCATTGACGGTGTCGGCCTCGTCGCGAAACTCGAGGCCGGCCACCCCGGACGGGGTGACGATGGTCGGCGTGCCTTCCAGGGTCATGCCGATGAAGGCAACCTTGTTGCCCAGGAACTCCTTGACGCCGACGCCGGGAAACAGCGTTTCGCCACTGGCCGTGTCGACCACGTTGGCGGCCAGGAACTGAAACTCCGCGCCGGCGAAGCGGCCGTCTTTCAGATCGTCGGTCAGGCCGAGCCCGGAGTTCGGGTCGGTCGGGTGATTGCCGCCGTTTTGCATGCGCAGCAGCTCGCCGCGGCCCTCGTCGAACTCGTGGTTGCCGACGGCGTTGAAATCGATGGCCAGGCGGTTCATGGCCTCGATGGTCGGCTCGTCGTGGAACAGGGCGGACACCAGCGGGCTGGCGCCGATCAGGTCGCCGGCCGACACCACCGCGTGCAGGGGATTGGCGGCGCGCAGGCCATTGACCACGGTGGCCAGGCGCGCCACGCCCGGATTGCTGCCGGCCGCCTCGATGTTGCCGTGAAAATCATTGAACGCGATCAGCTTGACCGTGAGCTGTGCCCCGACCTGCGATCGCTGCGCGGCGGCGATCAGCCTGGCCCGCTCGACAGCGCTCAGCGCACCGTCTTGCATCGGCGCCCGCGTGACCTCGGTCACGTGACGCAGGAAAGCCGCGCGGTTGCCCCAGGCGTCCTCGTCCAGGATCAGCCCGTCCAGCGTCTGGCAGCTGGCGTCGATGGTGCGGTCGGCCACGCCGGTGTCGAAATCGCCGAAGCTGACATTGCCGCCGGGCGGGGTGCATGCGGCCTGCAGGGCTGGCGCGGCGAGGCCGGCCAGCAGAAGAAGCGTGGCGGTTTTGCGGTCCATTGGAGCACTCCCTGTCGATTGCCGGGTCCGGCCGTGCCTGCGGCGGCAAGGTTGGGTCCGGATGCTAGGGCGCCGACTTGACGGTGCGAAGACACTTCCGTGACAGGTCCGTGATGCAGCCGGTCCCGGCCACATGACGTGCGCGGCGCGGTTTGCTATACAGTTGTTAAGGAGCCAGTCGAACAGGGGCCGCCCCGGCCCAAGCAGGAGCACCCGCATGAAAACCGTCGCCTTCAACCTGATGCCGTACAAGGACCTGCCGGCCGATTTCGAGAAGAAATACGACAGTGTGTGGGTCAGCATCCCGCGCACGCTGTACGACCCGCGCAAGGGCCACGAGTACTACCACGACTACCTGGACGCGCTGGAGACGGCGGTCGACCTGGGCTATGACGCGGTCGGCGTGAACGAGCACCACAGCAACGGCTACGGCCTGATGCCGTCGCCGAACCTGATGGCGTCGATCCTGTCGCGCAAGGTGCGCCATTCGGACACCACCTCGCTGGTGGTGCTGGGCAACAGCCTGGCGCTGTACAACCCGCCGATCCGCGTGGCCGAGGAGATGGCCATGCTGGACGTGCTGTCGGCCGGCAAGTTCATCGCCGGCTTTCCGGTCGGCACGTCCATGGACACCAACTACGTCTACGGCATCAACCCGTCCGAGATGCGCGAGCGCTACTACGAGGCGCACGACCTGGTGATGAAGGCCTGGACCACGGACGAGGTGTTCACCTGGAACGGCAAGTACAACCAGCTGCGCTACGTCAACACCTGGCCGCGCACCGCCCAGCGCCCGCATCCGCCGGTGTGGATTCCCGGCGGCGGCAGCGTCGAGACCTATGACTTCTCGCTGCTGAACGACTACTCGTTCTCGTACCTGTCGTTCTTCGGCCACAAATACGCCAAGAAGGTGATGGGGCCGTTCTGGGACCGCGCCGACGCGCTCGGCAAGGACCGCAACCCCTACCGCGCCGGCTATGCACAGTTCATCTGCGTGTCCGAAACCGACGCCCAGGCGCAGATCGACTACGAGGAGCACGTCAAGTACTTCTTCGCCAAGTGCATGCACATCGACCCGCGCTTTTTCGAGGCGCCGGGCTACCGCACCGTCGCCTCGCTGCGCGCCGGCCTGCGCTCGCAGCTGGACGGCACGGCCAAGGTCGGCAAGGCCATCCTGGACGAGGGCTTCGGCTGGAAGGAGCTGGTCGAGAGCGGCTACATCATCGCGGGGTCGCCCGAGACGGTGCGCGAGCAGATCATCGAGGCGGCGCGCGAGCTGCACGTGGGCAACCTGATCTGGCTGTTCCACTGCGGCTCCATGCCGCAGCACCTGACGCTGAAGAACCTGCACCTGTTCGCCGAGGGCGTGCTGCCGCACATCCGCAACCTGTGGCCCGAGTGGGATCACCGGCCGTTCTGGCCGAGCGGCTTCGGTGACTCGACGCCGGACGCCCGTCGCAGCGCCGCCTGAGGAACCCACCATGGCACAGCCCACAACCCACACCTACCAGGTCAACGCGCGCCTGGCTTTCGATACGCTCGAAGCCGGCCGCGGCGAGCCGCTGCTGTTCCTGCACGGCGCCGGCGGTCTGGCCTGGGACCCCTTTCTGGATGCACTGGCCGAGCGTCGGCGGGTGATCGCGCCGTTCCTGCCGGGCACCTCCAAGTCCAACGACATCAGCCAGGTGCGCGACCTGTGGGATCTGGTGCTGTGCTACCACGACCTGCTGGATGCGCTGCGCATCGACCGCGCCGACGTTGTCGGTCACTCCATGGGCGGCATGATTGCCTGCGAGGTGGCGGCCTGCGACCCGAGCCGGGTCGGGCGGCTGATCGCCATCGCCCCGGCCGGCCTGTTCGACATCAACGACCCGATGCCCGACATCTTCGCCATGCGCTCGGCCGAGTTGGCCGAGCGCGTGCTGGTGGATCCCAAATCGCCGCTCGCCGAGATGCTGGGCGCCATGCCGGACGACGTGGACGAGCAGGTGGAAGTGCTGATCCAGCGCCTGAGCACGCTGAATGCCGCCGCCAAGTTCCTGTGGCCGATTCCGGACAAGGGCCTGATCCGCCGCCTGCCGCGCATCAAGGCATCGACGCTGATCGTGTGGGGTCGCCAGGACGGCCTGATCCCGGTCGGTTATGGCGAGACCTTCCGCAGCCTGATCCCGAACGCGCGCCTGAAGGTGCTGGACCAGGCCTCGCACCTGGTACAGCTCGAACGCATGCCGGATGTCCTCGAACTGACCTGGGCGGCGCTGGCCGGGCCGGCGGGGGAGGCACCTTAGCCGATATCCGACCAGCGGAATGCAAGGACGGACGCAGGGTCAGGGACGACATTGACCAAACTTCGGCATGACCGGAGGAGAACACGAGAGACGCATGATGATACGAGTTGTCCCACGATTGGCAGGTACCGGCCTAGCGCTTGTGGCCAGCCTTGCCATGGCCCGGGTGCCTGAAGAGAAGGCCGCCCAGCTTGGTCTGACCGGCACACCATTGACTCCCATGGGAGCGATTCGGGCTGGCAACGCCGACGGCTCGATTCCAGCCTGGGAAGGCGGCATTGCCACACCGCCGGCCGGCTACAAGCAGGGCGACTGGTATGTCGATCCCTACGCCGACGACAAGCCGCTGTTTACCATCAATGCCAAGAATTACCAGCAGTACGCCGATCGCCTCATGCCGGGCACCATCGCGCTGCTGAAGAAATATCCCGACACGTTCTATCTGAACGTCTACCCAAGCCGCCGCAGCGCGGCGGTGCCGCAATGGCATTACGAGAACTCCGTGTGGAACGCCAGGAACACGCGTTTTTGCGACCCGCCACTCGGACCGGACCGGGAGTTCCGTTGCCTGGATACGTCCACCTATCGCCCTGGCGTGGCCTTTCCGATTCCCAATAACGGGGCCGAGGCCGTCTACAACCACACCATGTACTTCTTCGGCAAATCTCACGTTTGGCGCGGCTACGCCTTCAATGCCTTCGCCGACGGAACCTTCGCCGAAACCGTGGCCATCGAGCGCTCGCTCCTGCTTCAGTACATGACGCCGGAAGAAAAGCCCAAGGATCCGCTGTTCACCGGCAACGGCGGGGCGATGTGGTGCCGCTCCTCGGAGATGGTCGAGCCGCCGCGTATGGCCGGTTCCATGTACGGTGGCTGCAATTACTTCTCCTCACAGGATTTCGCCGCCTACCTGTACGTGCCCGGCCAGCGGCGCGTGCGCAAGGCACCGGAAATCGGCTTCTACGACAGCCCCAGCACCGGCTCCGACGGCCTGCGGACCGCCGATTCCACCACCATGTATGGGATGACGGGCGACGAGGAGTGGTACGAGTATTCGGAGCCGGTTCGCAAGGAATATTTCATTCCCTACAACAGCTACAGGTTGGCCGCTCCGGAAAACGGGGACTTCAAGAAACTGGTCATGGCCGGGCATTTGAACCCGGAGCCGATCCGTTACGAACTGCACCGCGTCTGGGCCATCGAGTTGCGCCTGAAACCGAAATTCCGCCACCTGTCGCCGCATCGATTCGTCTATTACGACGAGGATAGCTGGGCCGGTGCCGGGGCGGAGATGCATGACCAGCAGGACCAGCTGTGGCGCGTTTCGGAGGGCTACCTGATCCAGTTCTACGACGTCCCCATGCTCAGCTTCTGGGGCGACAACCACATGGACGTCATCAACGGCCGGCAGTCGTCGAACAACACCTTCTTCAACGTGGGTGCCACGCGGGGTGGCGGTCCGCCGGATTTCGTGAACCCGCCGGACCCCGCTGTCTTCACTCCGGCGGGATTGCGCAAGTACGGGGTTCGCTGATCCCGGTTCCGCCGGGGATGGCGCGCCGTTGACGATACGGAGGTAGCACGAGGGCTCGCTGCGGGACGAAAGATGGGCATCGTCCCGCAGCCGACATATAAATTCAGTATTCAGAACGAGGAGAAGCGAATGGACGCACGTGTTCGCGAAACGCCGCTGCGCGATTTTTCCCGCTACGTCGACGCCCGTCCCGAAGACGGCGTACTGCGCATGCACCTGGACCTGTTCCGGGATCCGGAGCTGTTCGAGCTCGAGATGCGCTACATCTACGAGCGCTCGTGGGTGTTCGTCGGTCACGCGGCGCAGATCCCGCAGCCGCACGACTTCATCACCGGCGTCATCGGCCGCACGCCGATCATCCTGCAGCGTGGCGGCGACGGCCAGGTGCGGGCGCTGCTGAACCACTGCTCGCACCGCGGCGCGGCGGTGGCCACCACCCAGGCCGGCAACACGCAGCGCCACAAGTGCCCGTACCACGGCTGGATGTTCGACAGCGCCGGCAAGTGCCTGCAGGTGGCTGACGAGGCGTCCGGCGGCTACACGGAGGCGTTTCGCAGCCTCAGCCACGACCTGCCGCAGGTGGCGCGCCTCGAGGAGTACCGCGGCTTTTTCTTCGCCAGCCTGAACCCGCAGGTGATGCCCCTGCGCGAGTACCTGGGCAGCGCCGCGGTGTTCATCGACTCGTGGGTCGATCAGTCGCCGCAGGGGCTGGAGGTGGTGCGCGGCGACGCCAACTTCACCTACGGCGGCAACTGGAAGATGGTGTTCGAGAACTGTCTGGACATCTATCACGCCAAAACCCTGCACGCCAGCTTCGGCACCATGGTGATGAACCGTGTCAAGCGCCAGGGCAAGGACTCCAACCGCTCGGTGGACCTGAACAGCTTCATCAACGCCGATGCCGAGGTGTCCTACTACACCTTCCCGCACGGCCACGGCGGCATGTGGCTGCGCGGCGCCGGCCGGCGCGAGGACCGGCCGTCCTACGCCCTGTGGCAGCAGATGGCCGAGCGCTTCGGCGAGGCCAAGGCCGACATGATGGTCAGCGGCCGGGTGGTGGCGATTTTCCCGAACATCCTGCTGGTGGAAAGCGCCACCTTCCAGATGCGCCTGCTGCGCCCGGTGTCGGTGGACAAGACCGAGGTGTACGCCTTCTGCCTGGCGCCCAAGGGCGAGCCGGCGCCGGCGCGGGCGCTGCGCATCCGCCAGTACGAGGACTTCTTCAGCGCCACCGGCGTCGCCACGCCGGACGACACGGTCATCTACGAGCGCTGCCAGATGGGCGACCAGGCGCGCAGCATCGAGTGGAACCAGGGTTATCACCGGGGTTTGGCGCTGATGCGCGAGGGTCCGGACGAGGCGGCGCAGACCGTCGGCATCGAGCCACTGCACTCGATCAGCGGCAACATCGGCATCCAGGGCGAGGCGGTGTACCTGGGCGTCTACCAGGGCTGGCTGGAACAGATGCAGCGCGGGCAGACGGACGTGCTGGGGATGCGGCCATGAGCCGGGCCGAGGCGCTGGCCGCGGGCAGCGAAGTGCTGTACCGCGAGGGCTACTACCTGGACCGCCAGCAGTGGCAGGACTGGCTGGCCCTGTACACGGAAGACTGCGTGCTGTGGGCGCCTTCCTGGGTCGGTGAGCATGCCCAGATCACCGACCCGCAATCGGAAATCTCGTTGCTGTACCTGGCCGGCCACGGCCGGTTGCTGGAGCGGGTGGAACGCTTCGTGTCGGGTGCTTCGCCGGCCTCGGTGCCGCTGCCGCGCACCTGTCACCAGGTCAGCAACATCCTGCTGCTGGATCACGCGGAAGGCCGCATGACGCTGCATTCGTCGTTCCGGGTCGACTACTTTCGCAACAAGCAGGTCGGTGCCTTCTTTGGTCTGTACGAGCACCGGCTGGTGGCCGACGGCGAGGCCTGGCGCATCGCCGGCAAGCGCATCACGCTGATGAACGACTTCGTGCCGACCGTGCTCGACCTGTACCACGTCTGAGGAGCGCCGCCATGTACGACCTTTTGATCGAAAACGCCCGCATCGTCGACGGCACCGGCGCGCCGGCCTACCCGGGCAGCCTGGCGGTCAAGGACGGCCGCATCGTGGCCCTGGGCGCAGTCCACGGTCGCGATGCGCGCGAAATCATCGATGCCGCCGGCCAGGTGCTGGCGCCCGGTTTCGTGGACCCGCATACCCACTTCGACGCGCAGATTGCCTGGGATTCGCTGCTCACGCCGTCGGCCGAACACGGCGTGACCACGGCGGTGATGGGCAACTGCGGCGTCGGCGTGGCGCCGGTGCGCCCGACCATGCACGACTTCCTGATGGGCGATCTGGTCAACGTCGAGGGCATCCCGCAGAACGTGATGGAAGCCGGCATCGACTGGCAGTGGGGACACTTTGGCGAGTACATGGACGCCATGGACCGGCGCGGCCTTGGCATCAACGTGGCGGCGATGGTCGCCATGACGCCCCTGCGGCACTACGCCATGGGCGAGGCGTCGCTCAGCCGCGCCGCCGATGCGCACGAAATCGCCGCCATGACGGCCGCCTTCTCGGGCGCCATGGAAGCCGGCGCCTTCGGTTACTCCACCACCCGCGAGGGCGTGCACGTCGGCTACCAGGGCAAGCCCGTGGCCTGCCGCAACGCCAGCCTGGACGAGCACCGTGCCCTGTGCGGCGTGCTGCGCAAGGCCGGCCGCGGAAACGTGGAACTGACGCTCAAGCTCGGCGGCGTGGTCAGCACCGAGGAGCACGATTTTCTGGAACTGCTGGTGCGCGAGAGCACGCGCCCGGTGACCTGGCTGGCGGTGGTCAACGCCGCCGAGCAGCCGCGTTCCTACGAGGAGCGCATGGCCGCCGTGGCGGACCTCACCGCCTGGGACATGGCCGTGCCGCAGACCACCTGCCGGCCGCTGCGCTTTCAGCTGAATCTGGCCAACCCGTACATCCTGGGCGTGTTTCCGAGCTGGCAGCCGGTGATGCGCTTGTCGCGCGAGCAGAAACTCGCCCGCTATGCGGACCCGGCGTTCCGGCAGGCCTTTCGCGACGATCTGAAAAACATTCCGGCCTTCGGCAAGGACATCTGGAGCCGCTTTTACGTGCTCGACGGCATCAGCGACCAGGCACGCGGTCTGGCTAAGGCCGGCCAAAGCCTGCGCCAACTGGCCGATGCACAGGCGCGCGACCCGATGGACCTGCTGGTCGAGATCGCCGTCGAGGACGAACTGCGCACCACCTTCGACATGGTGGCCCTGAATTACGACGCCGCCGACACCATCCCGCTGATGCGCGACGAGCGCCTGCTGATCGGCCTGTCCGATGCCGGCGCGCACCTGGACATGCTGTGCGACGCCGGCTACAGCACCCACCTGCTGCAACGCTGGGTGCGCGAGACCGGCGCCCTGACGCTGGAACAGGGCGTGCAGAAACTCACCTCCATCCCGGCCCGCTTCTTCGGCATCCACGACCGCGGCGTGCTGGCGGTCGGCAAGGCGGCCGACCTGGTCATTTTCGATCCGGACACCGTCGCCTGTGGCGACAAGGAATGGGCGCACGACCTGCCGGGCGGCGGGCGGCGCTTCGTGACCCGCTCGACCGGCGTGCGCGCCACCATCGTCGGCGGCGAAGTGCTGTTCGAGAACGGCGCCTACCGCCAAGGCCCGCGCAAGGGGCGGATGCTGCGCAGCTACGACGCCTGAGGCGCCAGAGTGGCCGGCGGCGACGCCGGCCGGCGGGCATGACACCGGAGACGGCGGATGAACTTCGACTACACCGAAGACCAACGCGGTTTGCGCGAGCTGTGTCACCGCCTGGGCGGCGACTTCGACGATCAGTACTGGAACGCCATCGACCAGGAACACCGGCACCCGTTCGAATTCTGGAACCTGCTGGCCGAGCAGGGCCTCATGGGCACCACCATTTCCCCGGAATACGGCGGCAGCGGCCTCGGGCTGCTGGAGCTGTGTATCGCCGCCGAGGCGCTGGCCGAGGCCGGTTCCGGCGATGGTGCCGGCGTGTTCGTGTCCGGCCCCGTGTTCGGCGGCTACCTCATCGACAAAGGCGGCACGCCGCAGCAGAAGGCGGACATCCTGCCGGCGCTGGCGCGTGGCGAGCTGTGGGCAGGCGCCTTCACCGAACCGGATGCCGGCTCCAACGTCACCAATATCAAGACCTTCGCCCGTCGCGAGGGCGACCGCTTCCTGGTGCGCGGGCAGAAGGTGTTCATCTCCAACATGGCGGTGGCCAAGCGCATCGCCGTGCTGTGCCGCACCGCACAGCGCGACGAGAAAAACCGCATGGCCGGCATGACCCTGCTGCTCGGGGACTTGCCCAGCGAGCGCATCGAGTACCGCCCGTTCCGCAAGATGGGCACCAACTACATGGACACCAACGCGGTGTTCTTCGACGACTTTCCGATCCCCACCGGCAACGTGGTCGGCGAGGAAGGCAACGCCTGGCGCCTGCTGTACAAGGTGCTGAATCCCGAGCGGCTGGTGATTTCCGCCATCAATGTCGGCACCGGCAATTACCTCGTGCGCAAGGCCGTGCAGTACGCCAGCGAGCGCTCGGTGTGGGGCGTGCCGCTGGCCACGCACCAGGGCCTGCAGTTTCCCCTGGCGCAGGCGCGCATCGAGCTCGAGTGCGCGCGCCTGAAGGTTTACCAGGCGGCGTGGCTGTTCGATCGCGGTGACGACGCCGGGGTGGCCACCGTCATCGCCAAGCACGCCGCCACGCATGCCGCGCTGCACGCCGCCGACCGGGCCATTCAGACCCTGGGTGGCGCCGGCTACATTGCCGACTCCGGCGTCGAGCGGGCGTATCGCAACCTGCGCGGCTCGCGCATGGTGCCGATCAGCGACGAGATGGTGCTCAACACCGTCGCCCAGCACGATCTGGGCATGCCGCGCTCGTACTGAGCGCCGGCCGGCCCGCGGGCCGGACACATGCGCACACGCGCTTGGCGTCCGCCCGCTCGCCCTTGACGCCGGTCAATGGCCCCCGCCCGAGCCTGACCACAATGGCCGCACCTGTCCGCTCACCCGAGGTGCCGCCATGTCCACCGCCGTTGCCACGGCTCCTGTCACCACCACCCGGCAGGAAGTCGAAGACCTGATCCACGCCTACGTGCAGTGCATCGACGACGACCGGCTGGAGCAGTGGCCGGACTTCTTCACCGACGACTGCCTGTACAAGGTCATCCCGCGCGAGAACGCCGACGCCGGCCTGCCGGTGGCGGTGATGTTCTGCGACAGCAAGGGCATGCTGCGCGACCGCATCGTGGCCCTGCGCAAGGCCAACATCTACGCGCCGCACTTCTACCGCCACCTGGTCAGCAACACCCGCATCCTGGGCGAGCAGGCCGGTGTCATCACGGCGCAGACCAACTACGGCGTATTCCAGACCCTGCTCGACGGCGAGACGCGCGTTTACAACACCGGCAAGTACGTGGACAAGATCGTGCGCGTGAACGGGCAGCTGCGTTTCAAGGAGAAGCTGTGCGTGTTCGACACGTACCGCATCCAGACGCTGATGGTCACCCCCATCTGAACCGGCGCAAGGAGCATCAAACATGGACGCACGCGTAACACGTACCGCCGGACTCGTCTGGCCGGGTGAGGGCATCAGCGCCGCGGTGCCGTATGGAGTCTTTACCGAGCAGGCGGTTTACGACGAGGAGCAGGCCAAGATCTTCCGTGGCCCGACCTGGAGCTTCATCGGCCTGGCGGCCGAGGTGCCCAACGCCGGCGACTTCAAGGCGACCTTCGTCGGCGACACGCCGGTGGTGATGACGCGCGACGACAAGGGCGCCATCAACGCCTGGGTCAACCGCTGCGCCCATCGCGGCGCGCTGGTGTGCCGCGAGCTGCGCGGCAACAACCCGGCCGGCACGTATACCTGCGTGTATCACCAGTGGTCATTCGACGCGCGGGGCGATCTGGTCGGCGTGCCGTTTCGCAAGGGCCTGGGCGGCAAGGGCGGCTATCCGGCCGGGTTCGACCTGAAACAGCACGGTCTTCGCAAGCTGCGGGTGGAGAACTACCACGGCGCCGTGTTCGCCTCCTTCGAGGAGGACATGCCGGGCGTGCAGGACTACATCGGCGCCGGCGGCGCCATGGACCTGCACCTGCGCCGGGTGTTCGAGGGCCGCGACATCGAGGTGCTGGGCCACGCCCGCCAGTACATCCCGAGCAACTGGAAGTTCTACGCCGAGAACACCAAGGATCCCTACCACGCCAGCCTGCTGCACCTGTTCCACATGACCTTCGGCCTGTACCGCTCCAGCCAGGTCGGCGGCGTGAAAATCACCAACGGCTGGCACACGGTGCTGTTCTCGCGCTCGGGCACGGATTCGGACGAAGCCATCGCCCAGACCAAGGACTCGCACCTGCGTACCTACCAGGCCGACACCTACACGCTGGACGACCCCTCCCTGCTGAAGGGCCGCAAGGGCGAGTGGGGCGACGACATCACGCTGGTGATCATGTCGCTGATGCCGAACCTGGTGATCCAGCAGATCCAGAACACGCTGGCGGTGCGCCAGATCGTGCCCAAGGGCCGCGATGCCTTCGAGCTGGTGTGGACCTACTTCGGCTACAAGACCGACGACGAAGAACTGCGCAACATCCGCCTGAAGCAGATCAACCTGATCGGCCCGGCCGGGCTGATCTCGATGGAAGACGGCGAGTCGTCGGTAATCTGCCAGCAGGCGGTGGTGCGCGACCAGAACGAGTGGTCCTGCATCGAAATGGGCGGCCGGGACGTGGAAGACGCCGACCATCTGGTCACTGAAACCACCATCCGGGCCTTCTGGGATGAATACCGGCAGTTGATGGGTTACTGAGACCGCTGGCGCCGCGGCTGGCCGGGCGCTGCATGGTCGGGCATGATCAGGGCGCAGCGTCCCGCATTCTGCGTCAGGAGCAGACCCGCCATGCACCCCCGCCAGGCGTATCGATCACCCGTTGTTGCCCTTCTGCTGCTGGCCGGCGCGCCGGCCGGCGCTGCCCTGTCGGCCGCCGACCAGACGGCCGTGTTCGAGGCTGCCGGCTTCACCCGGGCCGCCGACGGGCGTTACGTCCGCTGCCAGGAGGAAACCCCGACCGCGTCCTACACGCCGGGCGCCATCGAGGAAGTGGACCTCAACGGCGACGGCCAGCCGGAAGCCATCGTCACCGAGAGCAGCATGTTCTGCTACGGCTCGCCGCACACGTTTTTTGGTCTGGTCGCCAAGCGCGCGGGCGGCTGGGCGATGCTGCTCGACGACGTCGGCATGCCGGTGGTGCTCGAAACCCGCCACGGCGGCTGGGCCGATGTCGAGGTCGGCGGCTCCGGCTTCGGGGCCATGCCGGTGTGGCAGTGGAACGGTCAGGCTTACCAACGCAAGACACCCGGCCCGTGACGCCGTCCCGGCGCTGCGCAAAGCGCTGACTGCGTCGGCGCTTCCCTACGCCGTAGAGCCGCCGTCGGTCGCCACGCCGGCGCCGGTGACGAAGCCGGCTTTGGCCCTTGCCGGGCAGACGACCATGCCGGCCATTGTCTTGCCAAATTTTGTCAAAGTGCTCTAGTCTGCGGACATGAGCACGATGAACATTTCCCTGCCCGACAGTCTCAAGTCCTTCGTGGACGAGCAAGTCAGCCAGCGCGGTTACGGCACCAGCAGCGAGTATGTGCGCGAGTTGATCCGCCGGGATCAGGATCGGCTCCAGCTTCGTGGGCTTCTGCTGGCGGGCGTCGCATCCGCGCCAGCCGCCGCGGCCGGTGCAGCTTACTTTGACGGCCTGCGTGACCGGGTTCATCAGGCCGCCAAGTCCGGCGCCGTGGGTGAAGGCAAAGCCGGTCGTCCCGCGTGAGCAGGCCAGCCGCGACACCGACCAGGCCATCGCGTACTACCTGGGTGAGGGTGCCGGGCCGGCAGCGCTCGGATTCATCGACGCCCTGCAGCAGGCCTACCGCCACATCGGCCGCCGCCCTGCGACCGGCTCGCCCCGCTACGCGCACGAACTGAACCTGCCGGGCCTACGCTGCTGGCCGCTGACGCGGTATCCCCATCTGGTTTTCTACGTCGAACGGCCCGACCACGTCGACGTTTGGCGCGTGTCGCATGCCGGACGCGACATCCCGGCATGGATGCACGAGCCCGGCGACACCGTTTAACAAAATCGGCGCGGGCGTTGTTGCGGCTCACGACGCGGCGGTTCGCGGCGTATTTCGCTACGCTGTCAGCGTGACATATGAAGAAGACCACACATGACCAGCCCCACAACCAACACCGACCTGGCCCGCGCCGAAATCCTGTGGAAATCCGCCGACACCCTGCGCGGCCAGATCGATGCCGCCGAGTACAAGCATGTCGTGCTCGGCCTGCTGTTCCTGAAGTACATCTCCGACTCCTTCGCGGCGCGACGCGAGGAACTGAAGGCCGAGCTGCAAGCCGACGGCATCGCCGGTCCACAGCTTGAGAGCCTGCTGGAAAGCCGCGACGAGTACACCGCCGAGCGGGTGTTCTGGGTGCCGCCCGAGGCGCGCTGGCAGAACCTCCAGAACCAGGCCGCGCGGCCGGACATCGCCACGCTGATCGACGACGCCATCCTCGCCGTCGAGCGCGACAACCCGGGCCTCAAGGGCAAGCTGCCGCGCGACTACGCACGCCGCGGCATCGCACCGCAGAAGATGAAGGGGCTGATCGACCTGATCGCCGATATCGGCTTCAAGGGCGACCGCGCCAAGGCGCGCGACACACTCGGCCGCGTCTACGAGTACTTCCTGGGCAAGTTCGCCCAGGCCGAGGGCAAGCTCGGCGGCGAGTTCTTCACGCCGCGCTGCATCGTGCGCCTGTTGGTCGAAATGCTCGAACCCTACGAGGGCCGCGTTTACGACCCCTGCTGCGGCTCGGCGGGGATGTTCGTGCAGTCCGAACGCTTCGTCGAGGCCCACGGCGGGCGCAAGACCGACATCTCGATCTTCGGCCAGGAGTCGAACCCCACCACCTGGCGGCTGGCGCACATGAACCTTGCCATCCGCGGCATCGAGGCCAACCTGGGCAGCCAGCCCGCCGACAGCTTCCTGCGCGACCTGCACCCCGACCTCAAGGCCGACTACATCCTCGCCAATCCGCCGTTCAACATCTCGGACTGGTCCGGCAAGCTGCTGGCCGACGACGTGCGCTGGCGCTACGGCACGCCGCCGGTCGGCAACGCCAACTACGCCTGGATTCAGCACTTCATCCATCACCTCGCCGTACCCAACGGCCACGGTGGCGGGGTGGCTGGCTTCGTCATGGCCAACGGCTCGCTGTCCACCGGCTCCGGCGGCGAGGGCGAGATCCGCCAACGCATCGTCGAAGCCGACCTGGTCGATTGCATCGTCGCGCTGCCGGCCCAGCTCTTTCTGACCACCGGCATCCCCGCCTGCCTGTGGTTCCTGACCCGCGACAAGCGCGGCCGCAACCTCAAACATGGCGGGCGCAATCGCCAGGGCGAAACGCTATTCATCGACGCGCGCAAGCTGGGCACCCTGCAGACCCGCACGCTGCGCGTGCTCACCGGCGGCGACGACGGTGAAAGCATGCTCACCGACGGCATGGGCGATCCGAAGCCCGACTCGGACATCGGCCGCATCGTCTACGCCTTCCGCCAGTGGCGCGGCGAGCCCGCGCCCGACTGGTGGGACGAGGCCGAGCACGGCAAATGGGAGTACCGCGACATTCCCGGCTTCTGCAAGGCCGAGACCATCGAAGGCATCGGCAAGCACGGCTTCGTGCTCACCCCCGGCCGCTACGTCGGCGCCGAAGAACAGGAGGACGACGGCGAACCCTTCGCGGAGAAGTATCCGCGGCTGCTGGCGGAGCTGGAGCAGTGCTTCGGCGAGGGCGAGCGCTTGATGGCGGTGGTGCGCGAGCGTTTGAAGGGCGTGAGCGATGCCCGATAGAACCGAGCCGCCGGCCCCGCCGCACGGTCAGGTCCTGATCTATCAGGACGGGGCCACCCGCCTCCAGGTTCGCCTGGAGGGCCGCACCGTGTGGCTGTCGCAGCGGTTGATCGCCGAGCTGTTCCAGGTCTCGGTGAAGACCGCCAACGAGCACCTGGTCAACATCTACAGCGAAGGCGAACTCGACCCTGAGGCAACTATCCGGAGTTTCCGGATCGTTCAAACCGAGGGCACCCGGCAGGTCGCCAGGGCCATCGACCACTACAACCTCGACGCCATCCTCGCCGTCGGCTACCGGGTCCGCTCCGCCCGCGGCACCGCCTTCCGCCAGTGGGCCACCGCCCGCCTGTCCGAGCTGCTGGTCAAGGGCTTCACGCTGGACGACGAGCGGCTGAAAGAAGGCCGCTCGCTCGGCACCGACTACTTCGACGAGCTGCTCGAGCGCATCCGCGCCATCCGCGCCTCCGAGCGGATGTTCTATCAGAAGATCACCGACATCTACGCCACCAGCATCGACTACGACCCGGCCCATCCGCTCAGCAAGACCTTCTTTGCCACCGTGCAGAACAAGCTGCACTTCGCCATCCACGGCCGCACCGCCGGCGAGCTCATCAAGGGCCGTGCCGACGCGACCCAGCCCCACATGGGCCTGACCACGTGGAAGAACGCGCCGCACGGCCCCATCCGCAAAGCCGACGTCACCGTCGCCAAGAACTATCTGTCGCAGCCGGAGATCACTGAGCTCAACCGCGTCGTCACCATGTACCTCGACTTCGCCGAAGACCAGGCCCGGCGCAAGAAGCCGATGCACATGGCCGAGTGGGTGCAGCGGCTCGATGCATTTTTGCAGTTCAACGAACGCAACATCCTCACCCACGCAGGCGCCGTGTCGCACCAATTGGCCGAGGACCATGCCCACGCCCAATTCGAGCAGTACGAGGCCGAGCGCCGACGCTTGGAGGCTGCGCAGCCGAGCAGCGATTTCGACCGGGCGGTCGAGGAAGTGAAGCGGCTGGAGGGCAGTGCGGCGCCGGCGCAGACAGCCCGGGAGAAGACAACAGCAAAGAAGGCGCTGCGGCAGCCGCGGCCGAAGGCGGACAACGATGAGTGAAGCTGCCGTGGCCGCACTGCAAGCGACCTGGACGGGCCTAGTCCTGGCGGATCTGGCCGCGAGCGATCGCAATGCGATCGTCGGTGGTCCGTTTGGCTCGAACCTCGTGTCGAGTGACTACACAGCCAGAGGTGTGCCCGTCATTCGCGGTCAAAACATGGGTGGTGGCCGTTGGGTTGGTGGTGAATTCGCCTTCGTTTCTGAGGAGAAGGCGGAATCGCTTCGCACGAACTGGGCTCGCCCAGGGGACATCGTATTCACTCAGCGCGGCACCATTGGCCAGGTTGCAATTGTTCCCGATGCGCCATGGGATCAGTACGTGGTCTCGCAGAGTCAGATGAAGGCGACGATTGACCCCGCCGTGGCTGATCCGCTGTTTGTCTACTACTCCTTCAGCAGCCCGGCTGCGAAGGAATACATCGCTGCAAACGCAATCCAGACTGGCGTGCCGCACACCAACTTGGGGCAGTTGCGTGCGCATCCCATGCGCGTTCCACCCCTCCCAGTTCAACGGGCGATCGCCTCTGTGCTGGGCACGCTGGACGACAAGATCGAGCAGAACCGCCGCACGGCGCGGGCGCTGGAGCGGCTGGCGCGGGCGATCTTCCGGGCGTGGTTCGTGGACTTCGAGCCGGTCAAGGCCAAGGCTGCCGGCGCGACCGCCTTCCCCTCCATGCCCCACCCCGTCTTCGACGCCCTGCCCACCAACTTCGTCGATTCCGCCGTCGGCCCCGTGCCGGCTGGGTGGGATGTTGGTGCGCTCAAAGACTTGGCAGCCCTTTCAAAAACACAGATCAAACCACAGGGAAACCAAACGGAGGTTTTTGACTACTTCAGCATTCCAGCTTTCGACGCGGGAATGCGCGCTGTCGTTGAAGCGGGCAGCACGATCAAGAGCAACAAGTTCCTTGTTATGGACGGCGCCGTGTTGCTGTCCAAATTGAACCCGCGAATTCCAAGGGTCTGGCTGCCTCCTCCTCCTCGCGGGCGCCGGCAAATTGCTTCCACCGAGTTTCTAGTATTTGTGCCAAGGTCAGTGTGCGACCGGTGTTACCTCTACTGCCAGTTCCAGCAAGCGGCTTTTCGGGATGAACTTGCTCAAGGCGCATCTGGTACTTCCAACAGCCATCAGCGCGTAAGGCCCAATGACCTGCTTGAAAAAGTGATCGTCGTGCCGCCAACTTCGATGCGCAAAGGTTTCGCTGATATTGCAGGTCCGATCTTCGCGCTCGCGGCAACGAATCACATCGAATCGGCAACGCTCACCGAAATGCGCGACTACCTACTGCCCAAGCTGTTGAGCGGCCAGGTGCGCGTGAGCGATACCGATCAGTTGGTTCCCAGGGGCCTGGCATGACAGGCACTGCGGCACTCGGCTCTGCTGTTTGCTACTCAGGGTGCGCCACGTCGGCAAGCTGGGAAGGACGCCACGTCGCCGACGCGGAGCAGTTCAGGCGCTTCCTGCGCGAAGTGGTGCGCCCGCGTGTTGCCGATGTTGCATCATCCTTCGAGTCCGACCTCCGCGGGCTTGCGACTACCGGCATGGCGACGGAGTTCGTCGAGCACCTGTTGAAGGCAGTGCCGGAGCCCGAAGGCTGGGAGGTCGGGGAAGCACTCGCGGAATGCGCACTTCAGCATGACGCGGGCCGCGAGATTCACTGGCCTTGGAACACAGTCCGGGACCGACGCACGCCGAGAGCGAGTCTGCCGGGCAGCGACCTTGTGGGCTTCTACCGAGAGGGCGATTCCGTCCTGCTCTTGTTCGGCGAGGTGAAGACGTCGTCGGACACGAACACCCCGCCCGGAGTGATGAGCGGTGCGAGTGGGATGGCATGGCAGCTCGAGCAGAGCGCGACGCGCCTCGACATTCAGCACGCGCTATTGAAGTGGCTCCACTCGCGATGCCAGTCAGAACTGCACCGCGATCTGTACGAAAAGGCGGTGGATCGCTACCTCAGGTCTGAGGGGAAAGAGCTGTTGCTCATTGGCATCCTGATACGCGACACCGCGCCAAGCGAACTCGATCTGAACAGCCGCGGGCAGGCGCTGTCGACGAAGCTGGGCACGCCGACGCGCATCGAGCTGATCGCCTGGTATCTGCCTGTGCCCATCGCGGAGTGGCCGAAGCTCTTGAAGGAGGAGGCATCGTGACCGCCGATTCCTGGATCATTCAGTCCCTCGGAGCCGAGAAGGTCCGCAAGGCCGTCGAAGAGGCTGGCCGGCGGCGCCTTCGCAAAGCGCTCGGGGTTGAGGGTGCTGCAGCGTTTTCGGATCACCAGCTTCGCTTCGTCGCGAACGGTCTTGAATTGCGCGTCTTCGAGCTGCTCGACGGAGACAACGCCGAAGTCCTTCAAGCCGCCGCTACGGAGGCATTCCAAGTTGCACGCTCGCTGGCGTGTCCCGAGGCGCCAATCGAGGCGGCCGAATGGCTCGTGCGACTCGGTGCCCTCGGCGTACTGGGCGATCGTGGGGCCGATGTGCGGCGTCTTCTCATCGAAGAGGATCTGCCTCAACTCCCGCTGAACTCGGACGACTGGGGTATCCGCGTTTGGGCTTGCATCCTCGACATTTGGTTGCGCCTTTTCCGCAAGCAGGGCTGGGGGGATATGGACCAGGTGCAGCAGCGCGTAGCTGCACTCCGTGCCGACCAGCGAGAGCATGAACCCACATTCCTCGCCCAGGCTGAAGAGCGAAGGGACGCGCGGCCCGCGTGGGAGCTCATCACCGAGTACCACCTCGCGAAGGCTGCCGAGATTCTCGGCACTTATCTCACTCAGGGATCGGTGGACGGTCACTACGACGTGCGGGAACAGCTTGAGGCGCAGTTTGACCGCGCCATCAGCGCTGCCGGGCGTGGGCAACTCATGGAGCGCGAATCTCTCGCTCGGCTGCTCGCTCAAACCGCTCGGGCCTTCGTCGATAACAGCATCTGGACGGTGACCCGGGCGGTGAATAGCCGCGTAACGAAATTCGTGGAGTCATTGACTTCGCGCGATCGGAGGCTGCCGATTTTCGAGATGCTCCCACCGCAGCGTCGGACCCTGCGCGAGCAGGGACTGCTTGGCTCGGGTCATCGTTCCGTCGTCGTAAGTCTTCCGACGTCGAGCGGAAAGACGTTCATCGCGGAGTTCCGAATTCTCCAGGCGCTCAACCAGTTCGACCAAGAGCGCGGCTGGGTGGCTTACCTCGCGCCGACCCGTGCACTCGTCAACCAGCTCACGCTTCGCCTTCGACGGGACTTGGCGGTCCTCGGCAGCATCGTCGAGAAAGTGAGCCCAGCGCTAGAGATCGATGGGCTCGAAGCCGGCATGTTGACCGACCCGGATGTGGGACGGCAATTTCGTATCCTCGTTACAACGCCAGAGAAACTCGACCTCATGCTTCGCGGTGGCTGGGAGGAAAAGATTGGCCGACCGTTGACGCTCGTAGTCGTAGACGAGGCACACGGACTCGCATCCCAAGCGCGCGGCCTGAAGCTGGAGCTGCTGCTTGCCACGATCAACCGGGAATGTCGACATGCGCAGTTCCTGCTGCTCACGCCGTTCATTCAAAACGCCGCTGAAATTGCGCGGTGGCTGTCCCCCGACAGCAACAAGAACATTGAACTCGGCGTTGACTGGAGCCCCAACGATCGCGTCATCGCTATTGCCCGACCGCAGAAGGGCTCAAAGCGCGGAGACTTCGGCGTGCGGCTGGTCACCCAACACACAACGCGGAACACCATCGAGGTGCCAGAGGCGTTGGATATTGGGGGGCAGCGTCCACTAGGGCTGTTGTGGGGTGACGTTTCAAGGTCACCGGGAAAGCTAGCAGCGGCGACCGCGCAGATCCTCCAGCGACGGGGGACGGTGATCGTTCTCGTCGACAAGCCCAGGAGCAGCTGGGGAGTTGCTGCGGCGCTCAAGGTGGATGGAAACCGCGTCGACGTTAGCAGCGCTGACCTCACCCACATTCAGCGATTCCTTGTCGATGAGATGGGGCAAGACTTCCCACTGGCATCGCTGCTCGAGTACGGGGTTGGCGTTCACCATTCCGGTCTCTCCGAAGACACTAGAACGCTTGTCGAGTGGCTGACGGAGCAATCGAAACTGCGCGTGCTCGTCGCGACCACAACCATCGCTCAGGGCGTGAATTTCCCGGTCTCCGGCGTCGTCTTCGCAAGCCACCAGTATCCGTATGGGCAAGATATGCCGCCCGAGGATTTTTGGAACATCGCAGGGCGTGCTGGTCGCGTGGATCAAGGCGACCTCGGCATCGTTGCGCTCGCCGGTCACAACGGCGCCAAGGCGGAGAAGTTACAGAAGTTCATCGGCAGGTCTGTCGGCGCTTTGAACTCGACACTGATGGAGATGGTTCAGCAAGCGGATGCTGAAGGAAAGCTGCTCCAACTCGAGACGCTTTCCCACCAGCCGGGCTGGTCGTCGTTTGTGCAGTACCTCGCGCACACCTATCGGCAGATTGGCAATCACGAGCGCTTCGCCGCAGAGGTCGAGCAGGTTCTGCGCGGAACGCTTGGTTTTCAGGCGCTGCGCAAGAGCCACAAGGGCTGGGCCGACAGGTTGGTGCAGGGCGTCTACAACTATGCTGAGCGCATCAAGGGTAAGCCGCTGAAGCTCGTCGATGCGACCGGTTTCTCATGGGAATCCGTCAGCAACACGCTGGCCCGAGTGAATGAGGCAAACCTGACAAGCGAGGTGTGGTCACCCGAGCTGTTCGGTACCCGCCGCGACGACCTCCGGCGCATGATGGGGGTTTTGCTTCAGGTACCCGAGCTGCGGGAGTCGCTCAAAGAGGTTACGGGCGGCGAGCAGCCTGACGGCGACCGGCTCGCACGAATCATCTGCGACTGGGTGCAGGGACGCCCGCTCACCGAAATGGCGACAACGTACTTTTCGAAGACGTCGGGTGAAGATGAGGAAAGCACGGGCGACGGAGATCCGGTTGCGGCTATGACCCGCTGCTGCAGAAGCGTGTTCGGCCGGCTCACGCAGACAGCCTCGTGGGGCTTATCCGCCCTACAATCGCTCACACTCGGCGACTCCTTCGACGCGATGTCCGCTGACGATCAGCGCGTGCTTCGCAATCTGCCGGCGCGCGTCTACTACGGTGTGAACTCGGACGAGGCTGTTGCGTTGCGACTTCTGGGTGTACCGCGCAACGCTGCCGCGCCGTTGGCCAAGTCGTTGGGTGTGGGCGCGTCTGAACCCCTGAACGAGGTGCGGGCCAAGCTTCGTGCGTCGAACGTGAGTACGTGGAGAACCGCGCTCGGCGACCGAGGCGTGAGCTATCACCGCGTCTGGTCAATCATCGAAGGTGAAGTATGAGCGCTGCACCCACCGAACAGCTCGTCGAGGACTTCGCCGCCGTCTACTTCGGAGCCAGCATCGGTTCGTACTGCGCACTATGTTGAGTAAAATTACTCAACATGAAGCGTAAAACGCAGGACGCGTACCAACGCCCTCAAGCCGCCGAGCTGGCCCGCAGGCTGGCGGAACCTCGCCGTCACTTGCAGGTGGTCACCGGGGCGCGGCAGGTGGGCAAGACCACGCTGGTGCAGCAGGTGACCGAGCGACTGCAGCGCCCGGTGCGCTTTGTCAGCGCCGACGAGCCGACGCTGCGCGATGGCGCATGGCTGCGTCAGCAGTGGGAAGCGGCGCGGCTGGAGGCCGGCGCCGACGGTGGCCTGCTGGTGGTGGACGAGGTGCAGAAGGTCGAGCGGTGGTCGGAAACCGTGAAGCACTTGTGGGACGAGGACACACGTCTGCATCGCCCGTTGCAGATTGTGCTGCTGGGCTCGGCGCCGCTGTTGATCGAGCGCGGGCTCACCGAGAGCCTGGCTGGGCGCTTCGAAACCCTTCATCTGCCGCACTGGTCGCTGGACGAAATGCGTGCGGCCTTTGATTTCACGCTCGAGGATTATCTGTATTTTGGCGGCTATCCCGGTGCGGCGCCGCTGGCCGCCGAACCGGCCCGCTGGCGGCGCTATGTGCTGGACTCGCTTGTGGAAACGAGCATCGCGCGCGACGTGCTGTTGCTGACTCGCGTGGACAAGCCGGCGCTGCTGCGCCGCCTGTTCGAGCTGGGCTGCCGCTACTCGGGGCAGGTGCTGTCCTACACCAAGATGCTGGGCCAGTTGCAGGACGCCGGCAACACCACCACCCTGGCGCACTATCTCGATCTGCTGGCCGCGGCGGGGATGCTGACCGGGCTGCAGAAGTTCGCCGGCCAGGCTGTGCGGCAGCGCGCCTCCAGCCCCAAGCTGCAAGTGTTGAACACGGCGTTGCTGACCGCAGTTGAAGGTCTGTCCCCCGAGGAGGTCCGAGCGGACCGGTCCTTCCTTGGTCGGCTGGTGGAGTCGGCGGTCGGCGCGCACCTGGCCAACGCCGCGCAACGCGGCGACTGCGAGCTGTTCTATTGGCGCGAGAAGAACCGCGAAGTGGATTTCGTGGTTCGCGACGGCAGGCGCCTGCTGGCCATCGAGGTCAAGAGCGGCCGTCGGCGCGACGCCTTGCCCGGCATGGCTGCCTTCGTGGACGCCTTCCAGCCCGATCGCACCCTGCTGGTAGGCGGCGACGGCATCGCGTTGGAAACCTTCCTGTCCCGTCCGATTGCGGAGTGGTTGCATTCATGAGCCCTTCGAATCCAACCGAGCAACTGGTCGAGGACGTCGCCGCGGTCTACTTCGGGGCGATCGGTGCGGCCATCAAACGTGGCGCCGAGATCGACGACGCGGGCGAGCGCGGCGATGCGGGCGAGGTCCTGCTCAAAGGCCGCCTCGGCGCCGCGCTGCATCGTCTCAACCCCGAGCTGCCGCACGACAGCATCGAGGAGGTGGTGCGCATCCTGTCGCATCCACCACACCCCACGCTGATCCAGAACAACCGCTGGTTCCACGGGCTGCTCACCGACGGCGTCGAGGTGGAATATCGCGACGCTCGCACTGGGGATGGGACCGGCGAGACGCGCGGCGGACGGGCGCGACTGGTCGACTTCGACAACCCCGCTGCGAACGAGCTGTTGGTAGTGCGCCAGCTCAGCGTCGCCGCCGCGTCGGGCAAGCTCATCCGCCCGGATCTGACGGTGTATCTGAACGGGCTTCCGGTCGCGGTCATCGAGCTGAAGGATCCGACCGATACCCAGGCCGACCTGGGCGTGGCCATCGACCAGCTCGGCCGCTACATGCAGACCGCGCCCGACCTGTTCGTGCCGAACCTGGTGCTGGCCGTCTCGGACGGCATGCTGACCCGCGTTGGCTCGATCACCAGCGGGCGCAGCCGCTTTATGCCCTGGCGGCCCGTGGCTGATGACAACGATGACGGCGTCGGCGCGCCGACGCTGGAGGCGCTGATTCGCGGGCTGTTCGAACCGCGGGCGCTGGTCGACTACCTGCGCACCTGCGTCACCTTCGAGGAAGACGCGCGCGGCGAGATCGCCAAGAAGATTGCGGGTTATCACCAGTTCCGCGCGGTGCGCAAGGCCCGCGAGGCCGTGTTGCGGGCGCTCAAACCATCTGGCCCTCACCTCAACCCTCTCCCGCTTGCGGGAGAGGGGGCGAAAGGTGGCGACGGTCGCGGCGGCGTGATCTGGCACACGCAGGGCTCGGGCAAGTCGCTGACCATGCTGATGTTGGCCGGCGCGCTGGTCCGCGAGCCGCTTCTCGCCAACCCGACGGTGGTCATGATTACCGACCGCAACGATCTGGACGATCAGTTGTTCGACACCTTCGCCGCCGGGCGCCCGCTGCTGCGGCAGGCTCCGGTGCAGGCGGCGAGCCGGGAGCAACTGAAGGCGCTGCTCGACCGCGCGGCGGGCGGCGTGGTGTTCGCCACCATCCAGAAGTTTGCCGAGGCGCACGGCGTGATCTCGGAGCGTCCCAATGTGGTCGTGATGGCCGACGAGGCGCACCGCAGCCAGTACGGCTTCGTCGAGGGCGGTGCGCGCTGGCTGCGCGAGGCGCTGCCGAACGCCACCTTCGTCGGCTTCACCGGCACGCCGCTGGAGCGCGACGACAGGAACACCATCCACGTCTTTGGCGAGTACGCGGACGTCTACGACATCCGCCAGGCGGTCGAGGACGGCGCCACCCGGCCGCTCTATTACGAGTCGCGCATCGTCAAGCTGAAAGTGGACGAGGCGGGCGCGCGCGTCGCCGAGGAAGAGGCCGAGTACCTCGTCAACGCAGACCGCAGTGGGGAGCCAGCGCAGGACCGGTTCCGCGTGCCGCTGGAGTCGCTGGTCGGCGCGCCGGAGCGCATCGAACGGCTGGCGGCGTTCATCGTCGAGCACTGGGAGAAGCGCCGCGCCGCGATGGAAGGCAAGGCGATGGTCGTCACCATGAGCCGCGACATCGCCGCGCGGCTCTACGAGGCAATCCGCGCGCTGCGCCCGGACTGGCACGATACGGACGACGAACGCGGGGCGATGAAGGTCGTGGTCACCGGCGGGAGCGACGATCCCGAACCGCTGCGCCAGCATGTCCGCACCAAAGCGGCTCGCAAGCGCCTGGCCGACCGCTTCAAGGCTCCGGACGACGACCTGCGCCTGGTGATCGTCTGCGACATGTGGCTGACCGGCTTCGACTGCCCGCCCGCGCACACCCTGTATCTGGACAAGCCGCTGGCTGGGCACAACCTGATGCAGGCCATCGCGCGCGTGAACCGCGTCTACGGCGACAAGCCCGGCGGGTTGATCGTGGACCTGCTGGGCCTGGCCGACCAACTGGCCGATGCGCTGGCGATCTACACCCAGGCCGGCGGCACGGGCAAGGCGGTCCGGCAGGTGCAGGACGAAGCGGTGCCGGCCATGCAGTCGGCGTTCGAGAAGCTGCGCGATTTCTTCCACGGCTGCGACTACCAGCAGGCGTTGCAGGCCGAACCGCGCGATGTGCTGCCGGTGTACCTGCGCGCCATCGACCACGTGTTCGGCCACAGCGACGGTTGGCAGCGCCTGCGCACGCTGGTCAAGGAACTGTCGGCGGCCTTCGCGTTGGCGGTGCCGCGACCGGAAACGGAAGTCATCGCGCCGCATCTGGCGTTTTTCCAGCGCGCGGTGGCGATGATCCGCAAGCGGCTGAGCGATGAAGCAGACGGCGGGGCTGGCCGCGGGCGGCAGCGCGATATCGACGCCGCGGTGCGGCAGGTCATCGGCGGTGCGGTGGATGCGGACGAGGTGATCGACCTGTTCGCCGTGGCGGGGCTGGAGGAAGCGCGACTCGACATCCTCAGCGACGAGTTCCTGGGCCGGGTGGCGGCGCTGGAGCAGAAAAACCTGGCCCTGGAGACGCTGCGCAAGCTCCTGAACGACCAAATCCGCATCACCGAACGCACGAACCTTGTCCAGAGCAGGAAGTTCCGCGAGGCGCTCGAAGACGCCATGCTGCGCTACACCAACAAGGCGATCACCACCGTCGAGATGATCGCGCGGCTGATCGACCTGGCGAAGCACCTGCGCGACGCCCGGAGGCACGGCGAGGAACTGGGCTTGAGCAGGGAGGAGACCGCGTTCTATGACGCGCTGGCCGAGAACGGATCGGCGCGGGAGGTCATGCAGAACGACACGCTGCGGCTCATGGCGCGGGAGCTGACCGAGATGGTCAAAAAAATGCCCAGGCTCGACTGGACCCAGCGCGAGTCGGTGCGGGCCGACCTGCGCCGCAGCGTGCGCCGCCTGCTGGCGAGGTATGGTTACCCGCCCGACCTTGCCGAGGGCGCGACGCAGTTGGTGTTGCGGCAGGCGGAGTTGTCGACGGAGTATTCACAGTGAGCGCTGAAGAACCCCAACCCTAAAGTCGGGTTCCGCCTCGAAGGCTGAGGCCGCGCCGGCACACGGTACAGGCGGTAGTTAGTCCGCCACCCGGTCGGGGGAACAACGCTGAACACGTCAGTGTCTCCCTACGCCGTAAATCCGCCATCGATCGTGAGGCTGGCGCCGGTGACGAAGCCGGCCTCCGGGCTTGCCAGGTAGGCGACCATGCCGGCCACTTCGTCGGCCGTGCCATAGCGCGGCACGGCCAGAATCTGCTCGCGAAGCGTGGCGCCCAGGTCGCTGTCGGCGGGGTTCATTTCGGTGTCGATCGGGCCCGGCTGGACGTTGTTGACGGTGATGCCGCGCGGGCCCAGATCCCGCGCCAGGCCCTTGACCAGTCCGACCAATCCGGCCTTGCTCATGGCGTAGACGGCGCCGCCGGTGAAGGGCATGCGCTCCGCATTGCAACTGCCGATCATGATGATGCGCCCGCCGGGGCGCATGTGTTTCACGGCCGCTTCGGTGGCGACGAAGGCGGCGCGCAGGTTCACGGCCACGGTGCGATCGAACTGGTCCAGCGGAAATTCGCCGGCCGGCGCCATGTGAAACACGCCGGCGTTGTTGACCAGGATGTCGATGCCGCCGAGCGCTGCCACCGTGTGCTCCACGGCTGCCGCCACGGCGCCCGCGTCTTCACTGTCGGCCTGAATCGCCAGCGCTTGGCCGCCGAAGGCGCGCGCGGCTTGCACGCTGGCCTCGGCCCGCTCGGCGTTGTGGAGGTAGGTCAGGGCGACCTGCGCGCCGTCGCGTGCCAGGCGCTGCACGATGGCGGCGCCGATGCCGCGGCTGCCGCCGGTGATCAGCGCGCGCATGTTTTGCAGTGGTCGGGTCATGCCGGGCCTCCTGATCGGTTGAAGAAGCGGGTCAGCAGCGGCGCGGCAGACGCCTCAGGACGCGCCGGAAAGCGCGTCGAGCAGCCCGTCCAGCGTCGTGACCGGCGCGCTGCACGTGCCGCCCTGGCACAGGTACGCCACCGCTTCGCCCTGCGGCCGGCAGTGGGCGAGCACGCCGGGCAGATCGGCCGCTTCGGGCGGGATGGCGAGCGTGATCCGCAGCGGCCGGTAGCCGGTGCGGGCGGCGGCCAGCCAGGGTGCAAGTGCGTCGGGCGCGCCGCGCAGGATCAGCGTCTGCGGCGGCGTGAGCTGTTCTTCGAGCGCCGTCAGCAAGCCGCAGAAACCGAGGGGGTGTTCCTGAAAGCGGCCGGCGGCGCTTTGCACGGTGCGCGCGGCGGCGTCCAGATAGCGCGTGTCGCCCAGCAAGTGACCGAGCCGGCCGAGCGCGCGGGCGGCGATGGCGCTGCCGGCCGGGGTGGCGTCGTCGCCCAGCGGGCGGGTGCGCACGATCAGTTGCTCGTGATCGTCGGCGGTGTGGAAAAAGCCGCCCTGGTCCGGGTCCTGAAAGTGCGTGAGCATCACCTCGGCCAGGTCGATCGCGAACGCCAGATGCGCGCCGTCCCAGCGCGTCTGAAGCAGCTCCAGCAGGCCATCCAGCAGATAGGCGTGGTCGTCCAGATAGGCGGCCAGGTACGCCTGTTCGCCCTTGGCGACCGCCTTCAGGCGGCCGTCCTGCCACAGCACGCGGCGGGCAAAATCGGCGGCCGCGGCGGCGGCGTCGATGAAGGCGGTTTCGTTCAGGTGTCGCCCGGCAAGGGCCAGGCCGCCGATCATCAGGCCGTTCCAGCCGGCCAGGATCTTGTCGTCCAGGCCCGGGCGCACGCGGGCGCTGCGGGCCGCGAACAGCTTTTGCATGGCGCCGGACAGCACCACGGCCACGCGCTGGGGCGACAGGCCAAGCTCGCTGGCGATGTCCGCCACCTCGGCGCAGACGCGCAGATGCCAGCGGTGCTCGAAATTGGGCGGGCCGTCCAGGCCAAAGCGGCGGGCCAGGATGGTGTATTCCTCGGCGCTGAGCAGGGCCTGCACCTGCGCCCGATCCCAGGCGTAGAAGCGGCCTTCCTCGCCCTCGGAGTCGGCATCGAGCGCGGCGTAAAAGCCGCCGCCCGGCGAGCGCATCTCGCGCAGCGCCCACTGGCCGGTGGTGTGCAGCACCGCGTCGAAGCGCGCGCTGGCAGTGATCTGCGCCGCCTGTGCGTACAGGCGTAGCAGCTGGCCGTTGTCGGACAGCATTTTCTCGAAGTGCGGGATGTTCCATTCGGCGTCGACCGAGTAGCGGCAAAAGCCGCCGCCCAGATGATCGTGAATGCCGCCGCGGGCCATCTGTTCGAGCGTCAGCAGCGCCATGCGCAGCGCCTGCTCATCGCCGCTGCGGGCGTGTTCGCGCAGGCAGCGCTCGATCAGCGGCGCCTGCGGGAATTTGGGCGCGCCGCCAAAGCCGCCGTGCACGGGGTCGAACAGGCTGCCCAGTTCCGCCATGGCACGGCGCAGCGGCGCGTCGCCGGGGGCCGCCTTGGCCTCGCCCAAGGTCTGGTTGCCGGCCAGCGCCTCCAGCAACTGCTGGTTCTGCTCGTCGATCTGTGCCCGGTGACTGCGGTAGTACTCGTCCACGCGGCCGAGCAGGTCGGTGAAGGCCGGCAGGCCGTAGCGGGCTTCCTTGGGGAAGTAGGTGCCGCCGAAAAAGGGCACCTGGTTCGGCGTCAGAAACATGGTGAGCGGCCAGCCACCGCCGCGACCGGTCAGCATCTGGTGGGCCAGCTGATAGATGCGGTCCAGGTCCGGCCGTTCCTCGCGATCGACCTTGATGTTGATGAACAGCTGGTTCATCACGGCCGCCGTGGCTGGGTCCTCGAAGGACTCGTGCGCCATCACGTGGCACCAGTGGCAGGCCGAGTAGCCGATGGAAAGCAGGATCGGCTTGTCCTGCTCACGCGCCAGGGCCAGCGCCGTCTCGCCCCAGGGGTGCCAGTCGACCGGGTTGTGGGCGTGTTGCAGCAGGTAGGGACTGCGCTCGGCCGCCAGGCGGTTGGCCGGGAGGCCGGCTGAGGGGGTATCGGACATGGCACGGCGCCGGTTGCGAGCGGGGGTACGGGATCATGCCGGATAATCCTCGCCCATGTTGCAACACCCAGCCATCGATCCGGTCGCCGTTCAGCTTGGTCCGCTCGCCATCCGCTGGTACGGCCTCATGTACCTGGTCGGTTTTGCGGCGGCGTGGTGGCTGGGTCGCCAGCGGGCGCGACGCCCCGGCAGCGGCTGGCAGGTGAGCGAGCTCGGCGACCTGATTTTCTACTGCGCCATGGGCGCCGTGCTCGGCGGGCGCATCGGCTACGTGCTGTTCTACCAGCCGGGCTATTACCTGAGTCACCCGGCGGCCATCCTGCAGGCCTGGCAGGGCGGCATGTCCTTCCACGGCGGGCTGATCGGCGTGCTGCTGGCGTGCTGGCTGTTCGGGCGCAAGACCGGACGCGGGTTCTTCACGGTGACCGATTTTGCGGCCCCGCTGGTGCCAACCGGCCTGCTGGCCGGGCGGCTTGGCAACTTCATCAACGGCGAGCTGTGGGGCCGGGTCACGGACCTGCCCTGGGGCATGGTGTTCGCGGATGCCGGCGCGCTGCCGCGACACCCATCGCAGCTTTATCAGGCGGCGCTCGAGGGCGGGCTGCTGTTCGTCATCGTGTGGCTGTACTCGGCGCGGCCGCGGCCGGTGATGGCGGTGTCCGGGGTGTTTCTGGTCGGCTACGGCACGCTGCGTTTCATCGGTGAGTTCGCGCGCGAGCCGGATGCCTTTCTGGGCTTCGTCGCCTTCGACTGGCTGACCATGGGGCAGCTGCTGTGCCTGCCGATGCTGGTGGCGGGAGCGGCGCTGCTGACGCTCAGTCGTCGGCACAGTGCGGCCTGATGCACGGCTTCTTTGCCGAACTGGTCATCATCCTCACAGCCTCGGCGCTGGTGCTGGCGGTCTTCTACCGGCTGCGCCTGCCGCCCACGCTCGGCTACCTGACCACCGGCCTGCTGATTGGGCCCGGTGCGCTAGGCCTGGTCGGCAACCAGGAGGCGGTGCAGTACCTGGCCGAGTTCGGTGTGGTGTTCCTGCTGTTCTCGCTGGGCCTGGAATTCTCGCTGTCGCGCCTGCTGGCCATGCGCCGGCTGGTGTTTGGTCTGGGCGGCGGGCAGGTGCTGATCTGCACGGCGGCGTTCATGGCGGTCGGGCTCGGCCTTGGGCTGTCGCCGCCGCTGGCGCTGCTGATGGCGGCGGTGCTGGCGCTGTCGTCCACCGCCGTAGTGACGCGCGAGCTTGCCCGCAGCGGCGAGCTGTACGCCCGCCATGGCCAGCTCGGCGTGGCGGTGCTGCTGTTTCAGGACCTGGCGGCGGTGCTGTTCCTGATCCTGATCCCAGCTCTGGCCACGGAAGGCGACGGCCTGCCGGCGATGCTCGCCGTTACCGTCGCCAAGGGTCTGGTGCTGTTCGCGGCCCTGATCGGCATCGGCAAGTGGGTGCTGCCGCGGGTGTTCTTCGAAGTCGCCAAGACACACTCGGAGGAGCTGTTCGTGCTGGCCGCGCTGCTGGTGGCCCTGCTGGCCGCGCTGCTGACGGACGCGTTCGGCCTGTCGATGACGCTCGGCGCCTTCATCGCCGGCATGATGCTCGGCGAGAGCCATTTCCGGCACCGCATCGAGGTCGAGATCCGGCCGTTTCGGGATGTGCTGCTGGGGATCTTCTTCGTCAGTGTGGGCATGTTGCTGGTGCCGGCCCAGTTGCTGCCGCGCTGGGCGGAGCTGCTGGGCCTGACGGCGGCCCTGCTGGTATTCAAGACCACGCTGGTCATGGTGCTGGGCCGCTGGCTGGGCGAAGACCGGCTGACCTCGCTGCGCGCGGCGCTGCTGCTGGCGCAGGGCGGCGAATTCGGTTTTGCGCTGCTGGCAGTGGGTGGCACCTATCGCTTGATCGACCCCGGCCAGGCCACTTTGCTGGCGGCCAGCATCGTGCTGTCCATGGCGCTGACGCCGCTGATCGTGCGTTACAACGGGCGCATCGCGGCCTGGCTGCTGCGCCACCGCCACCCGCTGCCGGCCGCGCAGGCGGATCTGGTCGACGTCAGCGGCGCCACGGCCGCGCTCAGCGGCCACGTCATCATTTGCGGCTACGGCCGCGTCGGCCAGGCCGTAGGGCGCATCCTGAGCCGCGAGGGCGTTGGGTTCGCGGCCGTCGACGAAGACCCGGTGCGTGTGCAGGAGGCCCTGCTCGGCGGCGAGAACGTGTTCTACGGCGACGCCCGCCGACCGGCGCTGCTGCATGCGCTGGGCATCGCCCGGGCGCGTCTGGTGGTGGTGAGTTTCACCGACCACCGGCACGCGCTGGCCATCGTGCGGGCGGTGCGCGAGCGGGCCCCCGAGCTGCCGATCCTGGTGCGCACCACCGATGACCGCTACCGGGATCTGCTGAAGGATGCCGGCGTGACGGCCATCGTGCCGGAGACCTTCGAGGCCAGCCTGACGCTCGCCTCGCACGTGCTGGCGCTGCTCGATTTCCCGATGGAGCGGGTGCAGCAGAGCGTGCAGGGCGTGCGCGAGGAGCGCTACGGCGTGCTGCGCGGCTATTTTCACGGCCAGCGCTCGCGCATCGAGGACACCCAGGGCCAGGCGCTGGAAGTGCGCCACGCCGTGCGCCTGCCGGACAGTGCGCGCGCGGTCGGCCGGCGCCTGGACGAACTGGACCTGGCCAGGACCGGCGCCGAGGTGCGGGGCATACGCCGCGACGGGGCAGGGGAGTTGGCGCCCGCCGCGGACCTGCGCCTGCAGGCCGGCGACGCGGTGGTTCTGTTCGGCACCGCCAGTCAGGTCGAGAACGCCGAGCGACGACTGCTCGGCGGCTGACGCGACGCATTTCGTGCCGTGACTTACGACGTGGTGATCATCGGCGGCGGTGCGGCCGGGCTGATGTGTGCGGCGGTGGCCGGTCAGCGCGGCCGGCGTGTGCTGGTGGTGGAGCACGCCGAGCGGGTGGGGAAGAAAATCCTCATGTCCGGCGGTGGACGCTGCAACTTCACCAACCTGGGCGCCGCGCCCGAGAATTTCCTGTCGCAGAACCCGCATTTTTGCAAATCCGCGCTGGCCCGCTACACGCCGAGGGATTTCGTGGAGCTGGTCGAGCGCCATGGCGTCCGCTACCACGAGAAAGAAGCGGGTCAGCTGTTCTGCGACGAATCGTCAAAGCAGATCGTCGCCCTGCTGCTGGACGAGTGCGCGGCCGCAGGTGTCGAGGTCCGCGTCAACTGTGCCGTGTCGAGTGTCGCCCGGGTGCCCGGCGGTTACGCGGTGCAGACCTCGCAAGGCGAGGCGACTGGCGCCTCGCTGGTGGTTGCCACCGGCGGGCTGTCGATTCCGCGCATGGGAGCAACCGGGTTTGGTTACGCGTTGGCGCGCCAGTTCGGCCACACGGTGCTGCCGACCCGCGCCGGCCTGGTGCCGCTCACCTTCAGCGGCACGCATCTGGACCATCTCGCGGACCTTGCCGGCGTGTCGCTGCCGGTCGAGAGCCGCTGCGCCGGCCAGCAGTTCAGGGGTGGAATGCTGGTTACGCACCGGGGCTTGAGCGGACCGGCGATCTTGCAGATTTCGTCTTACTGGCAGCCGGGCGCGCAGCTGCGCCTGAACCTGCTGCCGGACCATGACGCGGCCACGTGGCTGCAGGACGAGCAGCGCCGCCGGCCGGCCGCGGAGCTCAAGACCGTGCTGGCCGAGGTGCTGCCCCGCCGCCTCGCGCACCGCGTGTGCGACCTGCGGCTCGCCAGCCGGCCGCTGCGCCAGTACCGCCCGGCGCAGCTGCGCGAAATTGCGCACGCGCTCGCCGACTGGCCGCTCACGCCCAGCGGCACCGAGGGCTATCGCACGGCCGAGGTCACGCTGGGCGGTGTGGATACGCGCGAGTTGTCGTCGACCAGCATGGAATCGGGCCGCTCGCCGGGGCTGTACTTTGTCGGCGAAGTGGTGGATGTGACCGGCCAGCTCGGCGGCTACAACTTTCAGTGGGCTTGGGCATCCGCAGTTGCGGCGGGGCAGGCGGTGTAGGCCACCTGCCGGCAAGCGTTCCGCGGATCAGGTTTCGCCGGTCGCCCCGAACAGCGCGTTCCAGCTGTCCAGAATGACCCGCGCCGGTGCATCGGCCGCGGACTGCTCGACCACCGTGCCGGCGCCCTGCAGGGTCTGGCGGCGCTCCAGCGCACACAGCGCCACAAAGGCATCGGCCAGCTGCCCGCCGCGACCCGCCGGCAGCAAACCCAGCTGCTCGGCCAGGCGCAGGATGGCCGCCGTGCCGCGCGGGGCGGCAAGCTGCGGCTGCGCGTGGGCGTGTGCCAGTACCAGGTACTGGGCGATGAACTCGACATCGACCCGCCCACCGGGGCTCAGTTTGAGATCGAAGTCCTGCTTCGGCGGGGCTTTTTCCTGCCGGATGCGCTCGCGCATGTCGCCGATTTCGCGGCGCAGACCGGTCAACTCGCGCGGTTGGCACAGCACGCGCTGGCGGACGCCTTCAAAGGCGGCCCCAAGCGTCGCGTCGCCGGCTACCGGGCGGGCGCGCACCAGGGCCTGATGCTCCCAGGTCCAGGCCTGCGTGAGCTGGTAGCTCTCGAAGCCGCTCAGCGTCGTGACCAGCGGCCCGGCGTTGCCCGACGGGCGCAGGCGCACGTCGATCTCGTACAGCCGGCCGGCCGGGGTGCGCGTGGTCAGGATGTGGGTCAGGCGCTGCACGGCGCGCGCGAACCAGGTTTCGTTGGCCAGCGGCGCCGCGCCGTCGCTTTCGCCGCCGGCGCCATCGTGCAGAAACACCAGGTCGAGGTCCGATTCGTAGCCAAGCTCGGCGCTGCCGAGGCGTCCGTAGCCGAGCACCAGCAGCGGCGCTTCGGTGTCGCGATCGGCCGCAGTCCGTGGCCGGCCGTGGCGCTGTTCGACCTGCGCCTGGGCCAGTGCCAGCGCCCGGCGCAGCAGCACTTGCGCCAGATCGGTAAGCGCATGGGGCGGTTCGGCCGGGTCAAGCAGGCCGCCGATTTCGGCTGCGGCCACGTGCAGCGCGGCCGCGTGGCGATGCTCGCGCAGGGCGTTCATGGCCGTTTCAAGGTCGTCCGCCGGCACGCCCGATAGCGCCTGGTCGAGGGCCAGTTCGAGGTCGGCCGTGTGCTGCGGCTGATAGAGCGTGCGCGCGTCGAGCAGCTCGTCCAGCACCACAGGATGCGCAGTGATCCAGTCGGCGATCCAAGGGCTGGCGCCCATCAGGCGTGCCAGGTGCTCCTGCGCCGCCGGGTGTTCCACGAGCATGGCGAGGTAGACCGAGCGGGTCGCCACGGCTTCCAGCAGCGTGCACAGGCGGCCCAACGTCAGCTCCGGGTTGACCGTGTCGACGGCGGCACGCAGCAGGCCAGGCAGCAGCGCGGCAAGGCGCTGGCGGGCGGTGGTGGACGCGACGCGACAGGCCCGCCCGTCGCGCAGCGCGGTCAGGTGCGCGAGTGCCTGCGCCGGGTCGCTGTACCCGAGCGCGGCCAGTTGGCTCAGTGCGTTCGGCTGATCCAGGCGATCAGGCCACAGCGGCTGCTCCGGAGCGGCGTCCTGCGCCTCGCCCAGCAGCGAGCGAAAGTGCGCATGCACCTGCTCCCGCTGGGCATTCAGCGCGGCGGCGCAGGCTTCCCAGTCCGCATAACCCATGGCCAGCGCCACCCGCAGGCGGTCCAGCGGATCGGTCGGCAGGCGATGGGTCTGCTGGTCCCGCAGCATCTGCAGGCGGTTCTCGAACCGGCGCAGGAAGTCGTATGCCTCCAGCAGCGCAGCGACCGCCGCCGGCGGTAACTGGCCCCGCTCGCCGAGCAGCCGCAGCACCTGGCGAATGCCACGGCAGCGCAGGTCCGGTTCGCGCCCGCCGCGGATCAGTTGGTGCACCTGGCCGATGAACTCGATCTCGCGAATGCCGCCGGCGCCCAGCTTGACGTGATCGTCCAGCCCGTCGCGCCGGACCTGATCGACGATCAACGCCTTCATGCCGCGCAGCGCATCAATGGCGCCGAAGTCCAGATAGCGGCGAAACACGAACGGCCGCAATGCCTTGAGCAGCCGCTCGCCGGCCGCCACGTCGCCGGCCACCGGGCGCGCCTTGATCAGCGCGTAGCGTTCCCAGTCGCGGCCGTGGTTCTGGTAGTAGCCCTCCATGGCATCGAAGGACACGGCCAGCGGACCGCTGGTGCCAAACGGGCGCAGCCGAACGTCGACCCTGAAAACGCGTCCGTTGGCGTCGGCCTCGTCCAGCGCGCCGACCAGGCGCCGGGCCAGGCGCAGAAAAAACTCCTCGTTGTCGAGCGCGCGTGGGCCGTCGCAGGTGCCGGCGTGCTCGAAGGCGAACATCAAGTCGATGTCGGACGAGAAGTTCAGTTCATGGCCGCCGAGCTTGCCCATGCCCAGCACCACCATCTCGACCGGCCGCCCTTGCCCGTCGCGTGGCTGCCCAAACTGCGCCACTTGCCACGCGTGCAGCCGCGCCAGCGCGCCGTCGATGCAGGCGTCGGCCAGCGCCGACAGCGCCGTCAGCGTCTCGTCCAGATCCGCCCAGCCGGCCAGGTCGCGCCAGGCTATGCGCAGCATCTCGCGCTGGCGCAGGTGGCGCAGGGCCTTGCGCAGGGCGGCTTCATCCGCAACATCGCCGAGGCCGTCACGCACGGTGGCCGTGATGGCCAACGCATCCTGCGCGGTTTCGAGCCGCCCGCTGTCGAGAAGCTCGATCAGCCGCTGCGGGCGGGCGCGGCACATGTCGGCCGCAAACTCGCTGGCCGCCAGCACGCGGGGCGCGGCGGCCAGCCACGTCCCGTGCCCGCTGCGCTCGGCCAGATCTGGGTTCTCCAGCACCTGCGCAAGGATCTGTGCGGTCGGCTCTCGCAATGCCGGCGGCAGGGCTTGCACGGCGGCGGGCAGGACGGCGTCGTCAGTCACGGCCGGCAGCGCCCTATTTCTGGAACTTGTCCTTCCACTCGGAATAGGGCATCCCGTAGATGATCTCCCGCGCGGCTTCGTAGTCCAGGTTGAGACCACGTTCCTTGCCGGCGGCCGCGTACCACTTCGAGAGGCAGTTGCGGCAAAAGCCGGCCAGGTTCATCAGGTCGATGTTCTGCACGTCGCTGCGTTCGCGCAGGTGCGCCACCAGCGTGCGAAACGCGGCGGCTTCAAGTTCGGTGCGGGTGGCGTCGTCCATCGGCGTGTCCTCGATCAGGAATGGGCCGCATGGCCCTGTCCGGGCATGCTACCGCGCACGCCAGCCCGGCACAGCAGCCAGCCGGATGCGTCTGGTTCCGTCTCCCGGCCGGGTGTATCGTTCAGGCGTGGTCTCACAGGCCTATGCATCAGACCTAATCCAGGAGAAACCCCGTGAACGCACCCACCAAAACCCAACCGCCGGCCATGCAGGCCATGCTGGACGAAATGCTGCGCATTGCCGGCGACGACGCGCACCGGCCCGGCGTGATGGAGCAGCTGGCCGAAGTCATGAAAAAAGCCGTCGCAGATCCGCAGCTGCTGGCCGCTTTGGGCGAGGCGACCGGCGAGAATCCCGATCTTTACGGCAGCATGAAGGACCCGGGCCTGGGCATCATGGGCGTGCACTCGTCCAAGATCGGCTACCGCGAGCCGCACGACCACGGCGCCTGCTGGGCCATCAACGTGCAGGTGGCCGGCAAGCTGCGCCTGGTGCACTGGACGCAGGACGGCGTGGACCCGGCCACCGGCAAGGTGCGCCTGCGCAAGATCGACGAGATCGTCATGGGCCCGGGCGACGTGGACTGCTCGCCGCCCGGCGTGGCGCACGAGCTGTACCCCGAAACCGACGATTCGATCGAACTGGCGGTGCGCTGCCATTCCCTGGCCACCATCATCCAGAACCGCTACGACCGTAACAACGGCGTGCACATCCACTGGTCCTGGGGCCAGAAAAAGGCCGTCGAGACGGGACAGTTCGAAGTGGTCGGCGAAGCCGGCCTGAACGCCCTGCCGCCCGGCGAGGCCATGACCGCGCGCGTCAAATAGCCGTCCCGGCCGGCCGCCGTGAGGTCGGCCGGCCATCGCCCATCCTTATCTTGCGGAGCTACGGATGCAGCGCTTTCCCCTCTACATCGGTGGCCAGTTCCGCGATGCCGCCGGCGGCGAGTGGTTCGATACCGAAAACCCCTACACGCTGGAACCGTGGGCGCAGATCGCCCGCGGCGGGGCGGCCGATGTCGATGCCGCGGTGGCTGCGGCCAAGTCTGCATTCGACAATGGCTGGGGACGCAGCAAGCCGGCGTACCGCGCCGGCCTGCTGCGCGCGCTGGCTGATCGCCTGGAGCAGGCAGCCGGCGAACTGGCGCAAATCGAAACCCGCGACAACGGCAAGCTGATTGCCGAAACCGGCGGTCAGGCGCGCTACCTGCCGTCCTGGTACCGCTACTACGCGGGTCTGGCCGAGAACCTCGAAGGCCGCGTCATTCCCATCGACAAGCCCGACGTCACCGTCTACACGCGCCCCGAGCCGCTGGGCGTGATCGGCGCCATCACGCCGTGGAACTCGCCGCTCATGCTGGCGACGTGGAAGCTGGCCCCGGCGCTGGCGGCCGGCAACACCCTGGTGCTCAAGCCGTCGGAGTTCACCTCCGCCTCGTCCATCGCACTGGCGCGCATCTTCGACGAGGTCGGCTTCCCGCCCGGCGTCTTCAACGTTGTCACCGGCTTCGGGGCAGAGGTCGGCGTGCCGCTGGTGGCGCATCCGCAGGTCGCCAAGGTCGCCTTCACCGGCGGCGAGGCCGGCGGGCGTGGCGTCTACAAGGCGGCGGCCGAGCGCCTCATCCCGGCCACGCTGGAACTGGGCGGCAAGTCACCCAACATCGTGTTTGCGGACGCCGACCTCGACCAGGCGGTCAAGGGCGTCATCGCCGGCATCTTCGCCGCCACCGGGCAGACGTGCCTGGCCGGCTCGCGCGTGCTGGTCGAGGACAGCGTCCACGACGCGTTCGTCGAGCGCCTGGTCGCCTTTGCCAAACGCGCCCGCCTGGGCGACCCGGCTGATCCGGGCACCCAGGTCGGCCCGGTCACCACCCGCCCGCAGTACGAAAAAATCCTCTCCTACATCGAAATCGCCCGGGCCGAAGGCGCCCGCTGCGCACTCGGCGGCGGGCCGGCCCCGCACCCGGCCGGCGGCAAGGGCCTGTTCGTGCAGCCGACCATCTTTGCCGACGTTACCAACGACATGCGCATCGCGCGCGAGGAAGTCTTCGGCCCGGTCATGTCCGTGCTGCGCTTTGGCGACCAGGACGAAGCCGTCCGCATCGCCAACGACTCGGACTACGGCCTGGCGGCCGGCGTGTGGACCCAGAACCTGCGCCGCGCGCTGGAAATGTCGGACGCGCTCGCCGCCGGCACCGTATGGGTCAACACCTACCGGGCGGTGTCGTATCTGGCGCCGTTTGGCGGCTACAAGGCCAGCGGCATCGGGCGCGAGAACGGCGCCGAGGCGCTGACCGCCTATACCCAGACCAAGACCGTTTGGCTGAGCACCGCAAGCGAACAGCCGGATCCGTTTGTCATGCGCTGAGCGGCGTGGCCGCTCTGAAACGCCGGCCAATTCGTCCGAACATGGCCTTGAAGCGCTGCGTGTAAACGCCATGGAGCTCTCGCATCCTTCTCGCCGGCTTGGTCTTCGGGATTTAGATCGGAAGGAGAGCGCTATCGTGCTTGCCGAAAAAAAATTCTGGAATGAGCAAAAAGGGAGGTCGAGGCCCAACACGCCAGACACCTTTTTTTGTGGAGCGTGGCATATGTCCATCACAGACCAATCTGGCTAACAACGGCATGTAGTGGCCGGCCTCGCGCGCCTTCGCGGGTGCTGGGGGCAGGTGACAAAAAAAGGGAGCCTTGGAAAGATGCGAAGGAACGTCGTCCTGATTGACTTCGAGAGCGTCCAGCCGGACTCAATTGACGTCCTGAATCATGAGCATTTCCAAGTGCTGCTGTTCTGCGGCGCCAATCAGTCCAAAGTGCCGTTCGAGATCGCAGCCGCACTTCAGAAGCTTGGCCCGAGAGCGGAATACATCAAGATCGCGGGCGTCGGGCCGAACGCCCTCGATTTCCATATCGCGTACTACATTGGGCGCCTGGCCGCGGAAGTCTCCGATGCGTTCTTCCACATCGTGTCCCGCGACAAGGGATTCGATCCTCTAATTCAGCACTTGAAGTCTCGGAAGGTTCTGGCCATCCGTTCGGAGTCGATCGCAGAAATCCCGATAGTAAAGAATGGCGCCAAAAAGCCGCCCACTGAGCGGGCGGAGGCATTCATTGCCAAGCTCCGAGAGCCTAAAGTCACGAAGCCCCGTACCGAGAAGACCATGGGCAGCGCCATAAGGACCCATTTCCAGCCAAACGTCGATGAAGCAGAGGCGGCCCAAATTCTGAAGGCCATCGCGGCAACAGGTTTCCTATCCATCGAGGCGGGGAAAATCGTCTATGCTCAACCTGCTACCTGACCGGCGGTAGGAGCGGACGCTTTCGCGCTGGGATGCCGCTCAACGGCAGGTTGGTACGCGTAGGCAGCAAGGCGCATAGCGCATTGCGCCGTTTCCCGAGCGTTGCACTGCTCAACCTTCCGCCTTCCGGGCGCGGAAAAATTACCGCCGGGTAAAGCGCCGGCCAGCGGCCGCGGTGCCCGGTTTATAGTGACGGCACTGTGCCTACGCGGTGCCGATCTGCCGCATCCGAAGCCTCGAGGAGATCCCCATGGACATGCAGACCCGTACCGGCAGCGCCTACGCATGGCCTGCCGAGCCACACGCCATCCCGCGCGACATCTTTCATCGCGAGGACACCTTTCGCGAGGAGCTCGAGCGGATCTTCCACGGGCCGGTGTGGCACCCGGTGGCGCACGAGGCGGAGATTCCCAGTCCGCACGACTACAAGACCTTCCTGCTTGGCGAGCGGCCGTTGCTGATCACCCGCGACGCGCACGGCAAGGTGCACGCGCACATCAACGCCTGTTCGCACCGCGGGGTGCTGGTGGTGCCGGACTTCAGGGGCAACGCGGCGCAGCACGAGTGCCCGTACCACCGCTGGACCTACGACAGCGCCGGCGCGCTGCGCACCTGTCCGGGCGAGCAGGACTTCATCCCCGGTTTCGACAAGGCGCGCTTCGGACTGCCGCCGGTGCGCCTGGAAAGCTGCTGGGGGCTGCACTTCGCCACCCTCGATCCGGCCGCGCCGCCGCTAGCGACCTTCCTCGAAGGCATGGACGAGATCATCCGCCGCATCCTGGGCGGGGACGGGCGCCTGCGCCTGCTCGGCTACCAGAAGGTGCGTTTCGACTGCAACTGGAAGGCGTACTTCGACCAGGACGGCTGGCACGCGCCGATGCTGCACGCGGCCTTTCGCATGCTGAACTGGACCGCCGGCAAGGGCGTGTTGTCCGGCACGCGCCACGGGCACCGCAACACGCACTACGAAATCGTGCCCAACGCCAAGCCGCCGCTGATCGAAGACCCGAGCGTGATCGCCTATCGCCACTGTCCGGAAGACGGCGGGCAGCTCGCCATCCTGTTCCCGACCACCAACATGAACAAGCAGATGGACACCATGACGGTGCGCTACGCGATGCCGCTCGGCCCCAACTGTACCGAGGTGCATTACACCTACTTCGCGCACCAGGATGACGACGCCGACACGCTGCGCCACCGCCTGCGCCAGTCCTCGAACATGCTGGGGCCGAGCGGGTTCATCACGCTGGAGGACGGCGCGGTGTTCAATCGCATTCAGCGGGCGCGCGGCGCCACCGGCAACAACTACATGATCAAGGGCGTGCGCCTGGACGCCGACCCGTACACCGACTCGGCGCAGAACGACGAGTTGCAGTGCGTGGTGTTCTGGGATGCCTACCGGGCGGCCATGGGCATGCAGGCCGCGCCGTGGGGTGCGGGGGCGGGCGCCTGATCCGGCGCGCCGTGGCCCGATGCGGGAACACTCCTTGAGCGGATCGCCGCCGCACGCGGCTTGCGGTGCGGCGCGGCATCGGCTGCATGGCCGGGCATGAAGCCCATCCCGCCCTCGTCCTCGAGCGCCGAGCCGGCGCTCGAAATCCACGCGTTGACCAAGGTTTACCGCGGCGGCACGCAGGCGCTGCGCGGCATTGACCTGACCGTGCCGCGCGGGGAGTTCTTCGGCCTACTGGGGCCGAACGGCGCCGGCAAGTCCACCATGATCGGGATCCTGTGCTCGCTGGTGAACAAGACCGCCGGCACGGTGCGGGTGATGGGCTACGACCTCGACCGTGAACGGGACGCGGCGCGCGCGTGCATCGGCCTGGTGCCGCAGGAAGTGAACTTCAACCTGTTCGAGCGGGTGGCGCACATCGTCGAAACCCAGGCCGGCTATTACGGCCTGGCCCCGGCGCTGGCCCGGCAGCGGGCCGAGAAATACCTGCGTCGCCTCGGCCTGTGGGACAAGCGCCTGGCGCGCGCGCGCGAGCTTTCCGGCGGCATGAAGCGCCGGCTGCTGATCGCCCGCGCGCTGGTGCACGAACCGCCGCTGCTGATCCTGGACGAACCCACGGCCGGGGTGGACATCGAGCTGCGCCGGGGCATGTGGGAGTTTCTGCGCGAACTGAACGCCAACGGCACCACCGTCATCCTGACCACGCATTACCTGGAAGAAGCCGAAACGCTGTGCCGGCGCGTGGCGATGATCAACCACGGCCGTATCGTGGAAGACGGACCGGTGGCCGAACTGCTCACCCGCCTGCATCAGGAAACCTTCGTGCTCAGCGTGCGCGGCGCCGACGCCCTGCCGGAACTGCCCGGCTACGCCCTGCGGCGCACCGGCGCGCATGAAATCGAGGTGGACGTGCCCAGCGGCGGGCGGCTGCACGCGGTGTTCGAGGCGCTGGGCCGCGCCGGCATCGAGGTGCTGAGCCTCAAGAACAAGGCCAACCGGCTGGAAGAGTTTTTCGTGCGCATGGTGGAGGCCCAGCGTGGCGATGCGGCCTGACCTGGCCTACGCCAGCGGCGTGCCGGCGCACCGCGCGCAGCGCTGGTGGGGCGCGTTTCGCACCCTGGTGACCAAGGAAATCCGCCGCTTCGTGCGCATCTGGGCGCAGACGCTGCTGCCGCCGGTCATTACCACCACGCTGTACCTGCTGATCTTCGGCCACCTGATCGGCGCGCGCATCGGGCCGATGGCCGGGCACGACTACATCGCCTTCATCGTGCCGGGCCTGGTCATGCTGTCGGTGATCACCAACGCCTACGGCAACGTGGTGTCGTCGTTCTTCGCCGCCAAGATGCAGGGCTTCGTGCAGGAACTGCTGGTGGCGCCCATCCCCAACTGGCTGATCCTGGCTGGCTACGTGGCCGGCGCCGTGGTGCGCGCGATGCTGACGGCGGTGCTGGTCATGCTGGTGGCCTTCGTGCTGGCGGACTTTGGCGTTGCGCACATTGGCCTCACCGTGCTGTTCGCGCTCATCACCGCCGTGCTGTTCGCGCTCGCCGGGTTCATCAACGCCGTGTACGCGCACAGCTTCGATCACATCTCCATCGTGCCGACCTTCGTGCTCACGCCGCTGACGTACCTCGGCGGGGTGTTCTATTCGGTGGACCTGCTGCCGGCGTTCTGGCGCACGCTGTCACTGGCCAACCCGGTGCTGTACCTGGTGGACGGCTTCCGCTTTGCGATTCTGGGCAGTTCGGACATTCCGGTCGCCACCGGTCTTGCGCTGCTGCTGGTGCTCACCGCGGCGCTGGCCGGCTGGGCGCTGTGGCTCATGCACCGGGGCGTGGGCATCAAGACCTGAGCGCCGCGCCGGCTGAGCCCGCGATTTGGAGTGGACATTTCCGGGCCCGCGCGTGCAGGCTCATGTGTGCCGGCAAGGCCAGCGCCAGGCCGCAGATGACCGGTTTGTCTGTCTAATTCTGTGCATCACCAACCTCGGAGCCCCGATCATGACCGATTCCTCAGCTTACGTTCCGCCCAAGGTCTGGACGTGGAAAGCCGGCGGCGAGGGACGCTTCGCCAACATCAACCGGCCGATTTCCGGCGCCACACACGAGAAGGAGCTGCCGGTCGGGAAGCATCCGCTGCAGCTGTATTCGCTGGCCACCCCGAACGGGGTCAAGGTCACGATCCTGCTGGAAGAGCTGCTGGCACTGGGCAAGCACGAAGCCGAGTACGACGCGCACCTGATCAACATCATGGAAGGCGATCAGTTCGGCAGCGGTTTCGTGGCCGTGAATCCGAATTCCAAGATTCCCGCCCTGGTCGACCGCAGCACTTCGCCACCGACGCGGGTATTCGAATCCGGCGCCATTCTGGTTTACCTGGCCGAGAAGTTCGGTGCCTTTTTGCCTACAGAGCCATCCGCGCGGGCCGAATGCATGTCCTGGCTGTTCTGGCAGGTCGGCAGCGCGCCTTACCTTGGCGGCGGCTTTGGGCATTTTTACGCCTACGCGCCGGTGAAGATCGAATACTGCATCGATCGGTTCACCCTGGAGGTGAAGCGCCTGCTCGACGTGCTGGATCGAAACCTGGCCGTGCGACGCTATCTGTGCGGCGATGAGTACACCATCGCCGACATGGCCAACGTGGCCTGGTACGGCAGCCTGGTGCTGGACAATCTGTACGAGGCGCAGGAGTTTCTGGATGTGGCCTCGTACACCCACGTCGTGCGCTGGGCGACCGAGATTCGGGCGCGTCCGGCCGTGCAGCGCGGCCGGCGCGTCAACCGCACCTGGGGGCCGGAAGAAGAGCGCTTGCCGGAACGGCACGACGCCAGCGACTTCGAGGCCGGGGGCGGATAGTCCGCGCCACCGCACGGTGCCGTCGACGCGCTTCTCACCTCACCGGATGAACAGCCATGAAAGCGATCTGGAACGGACAGGTCATCGCCGAGTCGCCGGACACGGTCGTCGTGGAGGGGAATCACTACTTTCCGCTGGAATCCGTGAACCGCGCCGTGCTTGAGCAAAGCCAGACGACAACGGTGTGCCCCTGGAAAGGAACGGCGAATTACTACTCGCTCAGCGTCAACGGCGCACACAACCCCGATGCGGCCTGGTACTACGCGCAGCCGAAACCCGCCGCGGCGCAGATCGCCGGTCGCGTGGCCTTCTGGCGCGGCGTTGAGGTGGTGGACGGGTAGGCCAAGCGTAAAGGGCTTACAGCTTCCTCTACCTTGAAAATGGCGATCCGATATGCCTGGGCAATCCGTCGGCGAATGCCGTTTCGGTCAATGACGGCGGGCACGGCGGCCACATCGGCTACCGCGGCAGCACGATCCGGTAATACCGGAACGGCTGACGCGGTTGCCCTCAGCGCTGCGGGCGCAGGTGCGGGAACAGGATCACCTCGCGGATCGAGGTGACGTCCGCGAACAGCATGGCCAGGCGGTCGACGCCGATGCCCTCGCCGGCGGTCGGCGGCAGGCCGTATTCGAGCGCTTCCACGTAGTCGGCGTCGAAGTACATGGCTTCCTCGTCGCCGGCGGCCTTGCGGGCGGCTTGCTCCAGGAAGCGCGCCGCCTGGTCCTCCGGGTCGTTCAGCTCCGAGAAGCCGTTGGCCAGCTCGCGCCCGGCGATGAACAGCTCGAAGCGCTCGGTCAGCGCCGGGTTGTCGGCGCGCCGGCGCGCCAGCGGCGAGACCTCGACCGGAAAATCGGTGACGAAGGTCGGCTGGATGAGCTGTTCCTCGACCACCTTCTCGAACAGTTCGAGCTGCACCTGGGCCAGGCCGTCCTCGTCCTTGACCACCAGGCCAAGCTCCAGCGCCAGGGCGCGGGCGGCGTCCAGGTCGGCCAGCAGTTCCGGCGTCGCCCGCGGCAGATACGCGCTGATGGCCTCGGCCAGCGTGTAGCGGGCGAAGGGTTTGCCAAAGTCGATCGGCTGGCCCTGGTAGGTGAGTTCCGTGCTGCCGAGCACGCGCGTGGCCAGGTCCCGCAGCAGGCGTTCGGTCAGGTCCATCAGCTCGCGGTAGTCGGCGTAGGCCTGATAGAACTCGAGCATGGTGAACTCGGGGTTGTGGCGCGTGGACAGGCCCTCGTTCCTGAAATTGCGCCCAAGCTCGAACACCTTCTCGAAGCCGCCCACCACCAGGCGCTTCAGGTACAGCTCCGGCGCGATGCGCAGGTACAGCGTCATGTCGAGCGCGTTGTGGTGGGTCACGAACGGCCGCGCCACGGCGCCGCCCGGCATCGGCTGCATGAGCGGGGTTTCGACTTCCAGGAAGCCCTCGCCCACGAACCAGTCGCGAAGCCCGGTCACCAGCGCCGAGCGGATGGCAAAGGTGCGCCGCGCCTCGTCGTTGACGATGAGGTCGAGGTACCGCTGGCGATGCCGGCGCTCGGCATCCTGCAGGCCGTGCCACTTGTCCGGCAGCGGGCGCAGGGCCTTGGTCAGCAGGCGCACGGCTTCGGCGCGCACGGTCAGCTCGCCGGTGCGGGTGCGAAACAGGGTGCCGGTAACGCCGACGATGTCGCCCAGATCCAGCTGCTTGAAGTCCTCGTAGGCCTCTTCGCCCAGCACGTCGCGCTGCACGTAGGCCTGCATGCGGCCGGAGCTGTCCTGCAGGTGCACGAACGAGGCCTTGCCCATCAGCCGGCGGGTCATGATGCGCCCGGCCAGACGCACCGGCACCGGCTGCGCGTCCAGCGTCTCGGCCGGCGTGTCGGCGTGGGCGGTCAGCAGGTCGGCGGCCAGCGCGTCGCGACGAAAATCGTTCGGGTAGGCCTGCCCGGCGTGGCGCCAGTCGGCCAGCTTGCCCCGGCGAATGCCGATCTGCTCGTTGTCGTCGTCGTGCTGCATGGCTTACAGGCCGCTCTTGAGGCTGGCTTCGATGAAGGGGTCCAGATCGCCGTCCAGCACCGCCTGTGTGTTGCCGGTTTCGATCTCCGTGCGCAGGTCCTTGATGCGCGACTGATCGAGCACGTAGGAGCGGATCTGGTGGCCCCAGGAGATGTCGGACTTGGCGTCCTCGGCGGCCTGTGCCTGCGCGCGGCGGGCGTTCAGCTCGCGCTCGTACAGCTTGGCGCGCAGCTGCGCCATGGCGGTGGCGCGGTTCTTGTGCTGCGAGCGGTCGGCCTGGCAGGCCACCACCACGCCGGTCGGCACGTGGGTGATGCGGATGGCCGACTCGGTGCGGTTCACGTGCTGGCCGCCGGCGCCCGAGGCGCGGTAGGTGTCCACGCGCAGGTCGGCCGGGTTGATGTCGACCTCGATGTTCTCGTCGACTTCCGGGTAGGCGTACACGGAGGCGAACGAGGTGTGGCGGCGGTTGCCGGAATCGAACGGGGATTTCCTCACCAGGCGGTGCACGCCGGTTTCGGTGCGCAGGTAGCCGTAGGCATACGGGCCGCGCACGTGCACGGTGGCGGACTTGATGCCGGCCACCTCGCCGTCGGATTCCTCGGTAATTTCGACCTCGAAGCCCTTGCGTTCGCACCAGCGCAGGTACATGCGCAGCAGCATCTGCGCCCAGTCCTGCGCCTCGGTGCCGCCGGAGCCGGCCTGCACGTCCAGATAGGCGTTGTTGGCGTCGGCCTCGCCGGAGAACATGCGCTGGAACTCGAGCCGCTGCACGTGGGCTTCCAGGCGCTGCACGTCGGTGGCCAGCGCCGCCGCGGCGGACTCGTCGTCCTCCAGTTCGATCAGCTCGGCCAGCTCCAGGCTGTCGGCGATGCCCTGTGTCAGCTCGCGCAGGCCGCCGACCACCTCTTCCAGGCGCGCCCGCTCGCGGTTCAGCTCCTGCGCACGCTCGGGCTTGTCCCAGGCCTTGGGGTCTTCGAGTTCGCGCAGAACCTCGGTCAGCCGCTCTTGCTTGGTATCGAGGTCAAAGATACCCCCGGAGCGTGGCCACCCGCGCCGCCAGTTCTTTCAAGGTGTTTCGCTGGGTGCTGATGTCGATCATGGTCGGGCTTTGCTGCGTGTGAAGGGCGCGCATGGTACCGCGCCGGCCTGGCGCGCGCCCGCAAAAGAGGCACCGCCGCGCTGCTACCATCGCCCCGCACGACAACACCCAGCAACGGAGGAGCCCCATGCCCACTGCCCGCCTGAACGGCATCGACATCCACTACGAGGTCACCGGCGACGGGCCGGAAACACTGGTGCTGGTGCACAACGTCATCGCCAACCTGAGCGCCTACGATGACAACGCGCCGGCCTTCGGCAAGCACTTTCGCACCATCCGCTTCGACCTGCGCGGGCACGGCCGCTCGTCCAAGGTAGACACGCAGGACCAGGCGCCGGGCTTCTACACCTTCGAGAACACCGCGGCTGATCTTGCCGCGCTGCTCGACCACCTGGGCGTCGAGCGCTGCCACCTGCTCGGCCAGGCGTATTGGGGCGTGAGCACCGCCAGCACCTTCATGGCCAAGCACCCGCAGCGCGTGCAGAGCCTGACTGCCGTCAGCTGCGACCTGCTGGCCACCGAAGACGGCCTTGGCCTGTTCGACAAGCTCACCCCGGAACTGCGCGCCGGCTTCGAGCGCCTGCACGCGGTGGCGCGCAGCGAAGGCATGCTGGCGGTGTTCGAGGCGCGCAAGCAGACGCGCACCTTCTGGGGCGATCGGCTGATGGCCAGTCCCGTCATCCTCGAACGCTTTCGGCAGATGTACGCCGAGACCTCACCGCTGACCTTCCTGAACTTCCCCCTCATGCGCCCGGTCGCCAAGCAGGCGATCACCGACGCGCTCAAGGCGCACCGCATACCCACCTTCGTGCTGATGGGCGTGCAGGACCCGCACCCGACCGAGATGATTGCCCACTGGAAGGCCGACTACCCGGACTGCCACGCCCTGCTGCTGCCGGACTGCGGCCATTACGTGGCAATCGAGAACCCGGCCGACTTCAACCGGGCGGTGCTCGACTTCCTGGCCGGGGTGCGGGCCTACGGCGCGGCCTTCTGAGCGGCCGCCGCCGCCGCCACCGCCGGGCGGCTAACATGCGGATACAGGTTAGCCACCCGGGGTTTCCGCCATGCTGCTAGAAGCTTCCTGCCACTGCGGTGCGGTGCGCTTTTCGGTCGAAAGCCACGCGCCGTATCCATACATGCACTGTTACTGCTCGATCTGCCGCAAGACGCAGGGCGGCGGCGGTCTGGCCATCAACCTGCACGCCGAGGCCGACAGCCTGAAGGTTGAGGGCCGCGAGCACGTCGGCGTGTACCGCGCCTTCATGGACCACCCGGTGCGGCGCGAGCGCAGCCCCGGCGAGAGGCATTTCTGTCGCGAGTGCGCCAGCGCGCTGTGGGTGTGGGACCCGCGCTGGCCGGAACTGCTCCATCCGTTCGCGTCGTGCATCGACACGCCGCTGCCGGCGCCGCCCGAGCGCTGTCACATCATGCTCGACAGCAAGCCGGCCTGGGTGCCGGTGCCGACCCAAACCACGGCCGACCGGCACTTTCCGGAGTATCCGGACGAGGCGCTCGTCGACTGGCACCGCCGCCACGGCCTGATCACCGATTGACCGCCATGCAGCTCGAAAACCTGCTGTACGAAACCCGCGGCCCGCTGGCGCTGATCACCATCAACCGCCCGGCCAAGCTGAACGCCATCTCGCTGGCGACGGTGGATGAGCTGCACGTGGCCATCGCCGCGGCGGCGGACGATGCGGCGGTGCGGGTCATCGCCATCACCGGCGCCGGCGACAAGGCCTTTGCTGCCGGCTCGGACCTGGCCGAGGTGGTGCACCGCGACCTGAACAAGGCGCTGGAGCCGATCGTGCAGGGCGTGGCCGAGCGCCTGGAGCGGTGTCCGAAGCCGAGCATCGCCGCCATCAACGGCATCTGCTACGGCGGTGGGCTGGAGGTGGCCCTGGGCTGCGACCTGCGGTTGGCCGGCCGGCGGGCGCGCTTCGCGACGCCCGAAGGCAAGCTCGGCATCATCCCCGGCGGCGGCGCCACCCAGCGCCTGCCGCGCCTGGTCGGGCGCGCCTGGGCGCTCGACATGCTGCTGATGGGCGAGCCGATCGACGCCGAACGGGCCTTGCAGATCGGCCTGGTCACCCGCCTGGTGGACGACGCCGCCCTGCTGGACACCGTGCAGCGCATGGCCGAGCACCTGGCCGGCTTCGCGCCGCTGGTGCCGCGCTACATGAAGGCGATGGTGCACGCCGGCATGGAAGGCAGCCTGGCGGCGGGTCTGGCAATGGAAAAATTCGCCCAGGCCGGCCTGTGCGAGACGGCCGACAAAAAGGAGGGTCTGGCGGCGTTTCTGGAAAAGCGCCCGCCGCAGTGGACCGGACGCTGAAGCGCCCGGGCGATCCGCGACGGGGCTGATTCAAACCCTCGATCAGGCCTCGGCCTTGGCGATGCCACCCCCAGCCCGGTCCGTGCTGCGCAGCATCTGGACTTCCGGCGGGCGCTTCGGCCAGTCGGGCATCATCAGCCACATGCGCAGCAGGTGGCGTTTGCGCTCGGGCTGCGGCCAGTCCTGGTAGTCGGCCCGCGCGTGCAGCATCACGCGGTTGTTGACGAACTGGACCGTGGCCGGGTCGATCACCATGTCGATCTTCATTTCCGGTCGGTTGGCCACCGTTTGCAGGCAGGCGATGGCCTCCTGTTCGATGGCGGGCAGGGCCTCGCGCGGCTCGCCGTTCGGGCCGCGGATGGCCGCCGGCAGGAAAAAGCAGTCCGGCTCGGCCTCGACGAAATTGAACACCGGGATGCGGTGCTCGGTGATCGGCAGGCCGCCCTTGATGACTGTCTCGCTGCCGTAGTGAAAACCCCGGTACAGGACGTTCAGCAGGTCCGGCCGCTCGGCCAGGATGGCGTTGTGCACGGCAAACGAGCTCATCAGCGGTGTGGCGCCGCCCTGCATGGCCGGCGTCAGGCACATGAGGCCGGTCACGTCCACCGGGTCCATGTGCACCTCGATGGGCCCGCCGATGCCGTAGTAGCGGCCGACCTCGCCGCGGTCCTGCACGTGGCCGAGCCGGTCGCCGCGCTGGCTTTGCGATACGCCGATGCCCAGATGCGTGCCCAGGCCCCACAGGATGATGCCCAGTTCGTCGTCGCTGTAGTGCGCCCGGTCGATGCCCTGCAGGCGCACGAAGCCGCGCCCGCGGTGCAGGATGTCGGCCATTGCCGCAAGATCGCTCGCCAGCGCCGGCAGGTCGAATACGGCCGGCGTGACTTCGTCCAGGCACAGGCCGCCGTCGCGCACGCGGCGCACGGCGCGATCGATGTCGGCCAGCGCCTCGCCGGACAGGGTGTAGACCCAATCCGCCGGGTTGCGATAGTCGGTGCCGCGCCACACGCAGGCGCCGGTGACAGGTTGGTGCAGGCTCATGATGTCTCCCCCTTGTTCGGTGCCGCCCTGGCCGTGATGATATGCCCCTGAACGACCGACCGGCCAGCAGGCCTCCGCGCCCATTTCCCCGAGGAGAAACGCCATGAAACCCATGCCCGGCATGCTGACGCCCGACACCCTGCCGTCCGGCACGCTCGACCCGCGCCAGTTCGCCAAGTATTCGCAGGAGAAAGCGAACGTCGTGCCGGTGTACGCCGACAGCGCGGACCTGGGCATCGTGTCCTGGAACCTCATGCCGGGCCAGGCCAACGAGTCGCACAGCCACCCCTACGCCGCGCACTGTTTCGTGATCGTCGAAGGCGAAGGGCTGTACCTGAAGGGCCAGCCGGGCTCGGCCGACTACGCCGAGTTCCCCATCAAGGCCGGCCAGACGGTGGTCATCCCGCGCAACCAGGTGCACGGCATCCGCAACACCGGCAAGACGCCGCTGTCGTATTTCGCCATCACCACCACCGCCGGCGGCGAGTACGCGCGCGTGGTGGATGGCGTGGTGCACGCGTACTGAGGCGGCGGCCATGAGCCAACACATCGGCGTCATCGGTCTGGGCAGCCTGGGCGCCAACATGGCGCGCCTGCTGGCCGAGGATGGCTTTGCCGTGCACGCCTACGACCTGGACGCCGCGCGCACCGCCGCGGCGGCGGCGGCCACGCCCGGCGTGACCGGCCACAACTCGGCCCGCGCGGTGGCGGAAAACAGCACCCTGGTGCTGCTGTCGCTGCCGCAGTCGGAAGCGGTGGCGGCGGCCTGCCTCGATGCGGATGGCCTCATTGAAGGCGCTGCAGGCGGCCTGCTGGTGGTCGACACCACTTCTGGTTACCCCGACCGGACCAAGGCAATCGCCGCCCGCCTGGCCGAGGCCGGCGTGCGCTACGTCGATGCCGCCATCACCGGCGAGGAGGGCGGCGCCAAGGCACTGCCCAAGCGCGCGCTGACCTTCTGCGTCGGCGGCAGCGAGGCGGACGTCGCCGAGGCGCGGCCGATCCTGGAACGCATGGCGCGTTACGTCTATCACGTCGGGCCGCTGGGCGCCGGGCAGATCGTCAAGATGGTCAACAACATGGTCGGTTCGGCGGCCGGGGTGGCGGCCATCGAGGGCCTGCTGATCGCCGCCAAGCACGGCATCGACGTGAAAATGGCGGCCCAGGTGCTGGACAAGGGCACCGGCATGAACTTTTTCTGCCGCCACCCGGACTTTGCGCTGACGCCGGGCGTGGTGGGCGGCTTCCAGCTCGGCCTGATGACCAAGGACCTGCGGCACATGTCGGAGTTCGCGCGCCAGTCCGATGTGCCGGCGCTGGTCACCGATCACGTGTTCCACCTGTTCGAGCTGTTCGTGCGCGAGCAGGGCTACGGCGCCGACATCCTGCGCCAGGTCGACGTGATGCAGAAGTGGGCCGGCGTGAAGCTCGACGGCACGCTGATCGAAGGCAGCCACTGACCCGAACGAACTGAAGGAGGACGCCACCATGCTCAGCGTGAACGACATCAAGGGCCTGTACGCCATCACGCCGACGCCATCCAGGCCCGGCGCCGAGCGCTGGGACGCCGTCGACACGGTTGACCTCGACGAACTGGCGCGCCTGACCGAGGCGCTGGTGCAAAGCGGTATCAACGGCATGGTGGCGATGGGCACCACCGGCGAGTGCGCCACGCTCACCAACGGCGAATGGGAGCAGGCCGCCGCCTGCGTGATCGAAACGGTCCGCAAGCGCGTGCCGCTGTTCGTCGGCACCACGGCGCTGGGCACGCACGAAATCGTGCGCCGCAACCGCTTCGTCCAGGACCTGGGCGCCGACGGCACCATGCTCGGCCTGCCCATGTGGCAGCCGTGCACGCTGGACATGGCGGTGCAGTTCTATGCGGACATGTCGCAGGCCTTCCCGCAACTGGCGATCATGGCCTACGACAATCCGGGCGCGTTTCGCTTTGCTTTCCCGCCGCCGTTCTGGGCGCAGGTGGCGCGCCGCGCGCCGACCGTGATCTGCAGCAAGCACGGCCCGGACCCGATGATCGGCGCCCTGATCGGCATGACTCAGGGCAAGATCCGCTTCCTGCCGCACATCGCCGGTGCCTATGCCATGGCGCGCATCGAGCCGGAACACAACATCGCGTTTTGGGCCACTGAGGCCAGCATGGGCCCGGAGCCGGCGCTGGCGCTGCGTGATGCCATCGACGCTGGCGACTGGGCGCGCGCCAAGGCCATCGACGCCGACATCGGCCACACCATGCAGACCTTTTTCCCGCCGGGCGGCATGGCCGAGTTCGCGTCCTACAACATTCAGCTCGAAAAAATCCGCTTTGACGAGGCCGGCTACTGCACCGCCGGCCCGATCCGCCCGCCGTACCACGTGATCCCGAACCACATCGACCAGGGCGCGCGCGAGTGCGGCCGGCGCTGGAAGGCGCTGCGCGCCAAGTACGGCTGAGGCAGGACATTCGCCCCGGGGGCGGGCCTCCCACGGGACCGGACTGTGGAAGCGGCGCCCTCGCCGCGAATTGCGCGCGGCTTCCAAGGCTGCGCCCCGGCCGCGGGACGGCGCCTCAGGCGGTCTTGCCGGCCAGCGGCGGCAGCGGACAGTCCAGCGCCGCCCCAATGGCGCGCAGCAGTTCCAGCTCCGCGACTTCCACCACCCCGTCGTGGCTCACTGCCAGCGCGCAGGCCGACAGCAGCCGCAGGCGTTGCATCAGCGGCGCGCCCGCCAGGCGCCGCAGCGCACCGTCGAATGCAGATTGCGCGACCGTCACGAGATGGGCGGGCAGGTCGAGCCGCGCACAGGCGGCGGCGTAGGCGTCCGGCGCACCGCCGCTCGCGCAGTCGGCCAGGGTGCGCAGGACTTGCCGAACATCGTCCGGCGCGGCCTGCGGGCTGTGCGGCGTGCGCGCCGGCGGCAGCAGGTGGTGGCGCAGCATGGCCAGCAACGGCCAGTTTCCGGGCTCGTTGCCGGCCAGCGCCTGCAGGTCATCGATGAATTGTTGGCGCCAGTGCAGCGGCTGCGCCTGCAAGGCCGGCAGCGCCAGATCGACCAGCGGCAGACGAAAGCGCGGGCCTAGGCGACGCGCGGCATCGCCCAGTTGTGCGCCGAAGGTCGCCACCTGCGCGCCCAGCAGCGTCGCCGGATCGGGCGTGCCCGGCTGCGCCGGATTCGCCAGCAGGCCGGACAACAGCGCCGTGGCGCCGGCCGCGGTCTGCGTCGCCTGCCGCAGCGGCTGCGGCAGGCTGTCGATCAGTGCCGCCGCGTAGCCCAGGCCGGCCACGTCGACCGTGCCGACCTGTTCGGTCAACGACGCCGCCGACGCGGTGCCGCACTCGCCGGCCGGCGGCAGGCTGTCCCGGGTTTCGGGGCGGGGGCCGGCCGGCCGCTCGAACAGCGGGTAGATGCGGGCGATGCGTGCATCGAGCGGCGGATGGGTCGCCAGCAGGCGATCCAGCCACGTGCGGTGCGAGGTGGCGAACAGCATGTGACTGAAGGCTTCTGCCTGGCGGGTGCGCAGACCGGCCCCGTAGACGTCATCGCGTATCCGGCGCAGCGCGCCAGCCAGGCCGCGAGGATTGCGCGTGAACTGCACCGCCGCCGCATCGGCCAGGTGTTCGCGCTGACGCGACACGGCGGCGCGGATCAGGCGCGCCAGCAGCACGCCCAGGTAGCCGACCGCCGCCAGCAGGCCGCCCACCAGCAGCTGGCCCGGGAAACCGCCACGGGCAAGCCGGCCGCGGCTGCTCAGCGACGGCGTGGCCGAATGCAGCAGCCACAGCCCGAGCGCCCCCGGCGCGGTGAGGCCGTGCAGCAGGCCGAGCAGGCGGATGTTCAGCCGCCCGTCGCCGTGCAGCAGGTGGCTGAACTCGTGCGCCAGCACGCCCTGCAGCTGGTCGCGGTCCAGCCGCTCCAGGCAGCCACGGGTGACCGCGATCACCGCATCGGCCGGGCCGCGGCCGGCGGCGAAGGCGTTGATGCCCGGCTCATCCGGCATCAGGTAGATACGCGGCATGGCCAGGCCGCTGGCCACGGCGATCTCCTCGGCCACGTTCAGCAGGCGCCGGCGCGGCGCGTCGCTCGCGTCCGGTGCCACCCAGCGGGCACCGGCCAGGCGCGCCACCACCGGACCGCCGGCGCTCAGTTCCCACAGCCGGCGCAGCGTGCCGGCGCCGATCATGGCCAGCGTGATCGCCGTGGTCCAGCCGTAAATGACCGGCGGCAGGTCGGCCAGGTGGTGATAGTCGTGACGCAGGTCGCCGAGTACCACCAGCCAGCCCACCAGCAGGTTCAGCGCCAGCACCAGACCCAGCACGGCCAGCGTGAACAGCGCCAGCAGCAGGGCGCTGTAACGGCGCGCCTGCTGCTGGTAGCCAAAAAAATCCATGCCGTCGGGCTAGCGGTCGGCCTGGAAGCTGACCTGCGGCAGCGCGCGCACGGCATCGTCGTCCAGTTCGAAGAAGCCGGCCGCCCGAAAGCCCATGCTGCCGGCAACCAGCACGTTCGGAAACACTTCGAGCGCCGTGTTGTACGTCATCACCGCGTCGTTGTAGGCCTGCCGGGCGAATGCCAGGCGGTTCTCGGTGGACGCCAGCTCCTCGCTCAGGCGCGCCATGGTGGCGTCGGCCTTCAGGTCCGGGTACTGCTCAACGACCGCCATCAGCCGGCCGAGCGCGCCACCGAGCGCCGCCTCGGCCTGGCCGAGCGTCGCCATCGCCGCGGCACTGTCCGGCTGCGCGGCGGCCCTTTGACCCGCCTCGACCGCCGCGCCGCGAGCGGCGATCACCGCCTCCAGCGTGGCGCGCTCGTGCTGCAGGTAGGCGCGGGCCGTCTCGACCAGGTTCGGCACCAGATCATGGCGGCGCAGCAGCTGCACATCGATCTGCGCATGGGCGTTGCGGTAGCGGTTGCGCAGCGTCACCAGCCGGTTGTAGATCAGAAAAAATCCGACCAGCAGCACCACCACGACGGTGAGCAGAAAACCCAGCAGACGGGCCATGCGCGATTCCTCCCGGGATGAACGACCGATACCGGCAGGTGATCGGCCACCGGCGCCGGGACTGTAGCAGCGGGGGGAATTGCAGTCGCCAGTCGGGCCGCCGCGAGGCAGGTCCGCGCCAACGCCGGCTGGCGGCCGGCGGCGGCCGCAAGAGCGTCTCGCGCGTCGTGCTCAGACCTCCCTCACTGATGCGCCAGTACCGCGAGCGACAGCGAGGCCATCAGCAGCAGGGCGCCGACGGCGCGCTTGCGGTACTGGGCGCCGGTCAGGCGCTCGACGCCGGCCATGCCCAGCCGGCCCATGCCGTAGACCACCGCCAACACCCACAGGCCGCGCGAGGTCTGCACGATGTTGACGATGGTGGCCTTGCCGGCCAGGCCGAACGCCATCATCAGGAACACCATGCCGGCGATCTGGATCGCGGCATAGCTGCCGAGCGCCCGGCCGAATGGCAGGCCGATGCGCCAGCGGCCCGGCAGCAGCGTCAGGGTGACCGGCAGCGTCAGGGCGGCCGGCACCAGCAGTGAATAGACGCCGATTTCGAGCGGGCTGACCCCGGCCCGGATGGCGCCCACCAGCAGCACATCGGTGATGCCGTACAGCAGCGCAGCGGCGCTGACGAACAGCGCCGAGCGCAGGCTGCCGCGCAGCTTGCCGTCCGACAGCAGGAACAGGCTTGCGAACGCTCCGGCGGCACCGACGTACACCAGCGGCTCGTAGGTTTCGCCAAGCAACACGGCCGAGATGCCGGCCACGGCGAACAGTTTCAGCCCCAGCATCGGCACGACGAAGGACGCATCGCCGTGGCGCAGGGCCAGGATGAAGAACACCTGCCCCGCGACCACGCACACGCCGATGGCGGCCAGCGTGCCCGGCATCTGCGAGACGGCGTCGAAGCCCGCCCACGGCAAGGCGAGCGCCGCCAGCAGGCCGCAGGCGACCTGGCTGAGGATGGATATCTGGAACGGATCGCGGCTGTACACCCACAGCCGCTTGGCCAGCGTGAACGAAATGGCATGCAACCAGGCCGCGGCCAGGGTCAGCAGCACGTAGCTGGGCATGATTTCCCGTGTCTGTTGTTATCGCCGGCCACGCGGTCGGTGGCCGAACGCGCGACCGGCTGGTCGGTCAGTCCCCAGCCACCGGGGCCGAGGGTTGTTCACCCGCGGCCAGGCGGGGTTTACTCGTCCCAGTCGCCGTCGAGTTCTTCGGGCGGCAGATCGTCCTGCCGCCCCACGCGCCGGCCGCGTGGGCGGGGCGCCTCCGGCTCATCCCAGTCCGCTTCCTCGACGCTGCCCTCGGCCGCGTCGACGTCCTCCAGATCCTCGGCGTCGAGCGGACCGGTCCAGTCCTCGGGCGGCTCGGCCGGTTCCAGATCAATTTCGTACCAGTCGTCGAGGCTGATTTCGTCCAGCGTGCCGTCCACGTACTGGATTTCCACGCTGGCGGTTTCCTCGTCGACCGCCACCACCTCGAAATCGAGGCCTTTTTCGACATGCTGGTACCAGTTGCCTGCGATCGGGTCCATGTCGTAACTCATTGCGGTTTCCTCTGCGAAGCGTTGCCGCGGGCAGGGCCGCGGTTCAGGTCAGCAGGACATCGAGGTGCGCCCGTACGCTGCGGGCCAGGGCCGGCAAATCGTAACCGCCTTCCAGCACCGATACGACCCGGTCCTGCGCATGCCGCGCAGCCAATCCGCACACGGCCTGCGTCACCCAGGCGTAGTCGTCCTCGGTCAGGCACAGCTGCGCCAGCTCGTCGTCGCGATGGCCGTCGAAGCCGGCCGAGATGAAGATCATCTGCGGCGCGAAGCGCTCCAGGGCCGGCAGCCACTCGTCCTCGATGGCGACGCGAAAGGCCTCGCTGCCAAGACCGGCGGCAATGGGGGCATGGACCACGTTGGGCCCCCGAAAGTTCATGTCCGTGTACGGGTAGAACGGGTGCTGGAAGCTGCTGCACAGCAGCACGTGCGGGTGGTGATGAAAGATCTGCTCGGTGCCGTTGCCGTGGTGCACGTCAAAGTCGACCACCGCCACGCGCTCGACGCGGCCGCCGGCCAGCGCGTGCGCGACGCCGACCGCCACGTTGTTGTAGAAGCAAAAACCCATGGCGCGGCGGCGTTCGGCATGGTGCCCTGGCGGGCGCACGCAGCAGAAGGCGTTGCGCACCGTGCCCGCCAGCACCAGCTCCGTGGCCTGCACCACGGCGCCTGCGGCGCGCCGGGCGGCGGCCAGTGTGTACGGGTTCATGGCGGTGTCGGGGTCCACGTGGATCAGGCCGTGCTCCGGGCTGCGGGCGTCCAGCGCGTCCAGGTAGTCGGCGTCATGCACGCGCAGGAGCTGCTCGCGGGTCACCTCCGGCGCCTCGAAATGGCGCAGCAGCGGGTCCAGGCCGGTCGCGATCAGGTGATCCTCGATGGCCGCCAGGCGCCCGGGGCCTTCCGGGTGCCAGGGGCCGGCGTCGTGCTCGCGGCAGGCCGGATGCGTGATGAAGGCGGTGTGCATGGCTCAGGTGGCCGGTGGGGTGGTCAGGTCCAAGGTTACCCGCACCAGGGATGGATCGTCCGGGTCATCCTTGACCCGGAAACCGAGCTTGCGCACCAGGCCCAGCATGGCCGCGTTCTCGCGCAGCACGTCGCCCCACACCTCGCGCAGACCGCGGTTTATGGCGTAGTTGATGATCTGGCGCATCAGCAGCGCGCCCAGACCCTGGCCGGTCATGTGCTCGGGCACCACCACGGCGTACTCGCCGCGCTCGTTGTCCGGATCGGCGGCAATGCGCACCACGCCGAAGATTTCCGTGGTGCCCGGAATGCCCGGTTCGGTCAGGATCAGCGCCATTTCGCGGTCGTAGTCGATCTGCGTCAGGCGCGCCGCCAGGCTGTGACCCAGTTCCTTCATCGGCACGAAAAAGCGCAGCCGCACCTGCTCGGGCGTCAGGCGCTCGAAGCTCTTTTGCAGCTTCGGCTCGTCCTCGGGCAGGATCGGGCGCAGCAGCAGGCTGCGCCCGTCGCCGATCACCACGGTTTGCTCCAGGGACTTCGGATAAGGGCGGATGGCCAGGCGCGGGGCGGCCGGGTCGGCCACCGGCGCCACCCGCACGCGCACGTCCACCGCCAGCACGCCTTCCGGGCTGGCCAACAGCGGGTTGATGTCGAGCTCGACCAGTTCGGCCAGGTCGGCGGCCATCTGGGCGACCTTGATCAGCGTCAGCGCGATGGCGTCCAGGTCCGCGCCGGGGATGCCGCGGTGGCCCTGCAACAGGCCGTGCACGCGCGTGAAGCTCATCAGCTCGTGCGCCAGGCGCATGTTCAGCGGCGGCAGGCCGATGGCGGTGTCGTTGAGCACCTCCACCGCCGTGCCGCCCTGGCCGAACAGGATGCACGGCCCGAACTGCGGATCGACGGCGATGCCGACGATCAGCTCGTGGCTGCGGCTGCGGTCCAGCATCGGCTCGACCTGAAAGCCGTCGATGCGCGCATCCGGGCGGCTCTTGCGCACCTGTTCGAGCATCGCCTCGGCGGCGCCGCGCACCGCCGCCTCACCCTGCAGGCTCAGCACCACGCCGCCGACATCGGTCTTGTGGATGATGTCCGGCGAGCGAATCTTGAGCGCCACCGGGCCACCCATGTCGGCCGCAGCCTGGCCCGCCGCCTCGGGCGTGGCGGCGTGGCGCGGCTGCACCTGTGGGATGTGGTAGGCGGCCAGCAGGGCGGTGACCTCGTCCGGCGCCAGCCACTGCCGATGATCGGCCAGCGCCTGCCGGCACACGTAGCGAGCGCGCTCGGCGTCCGGCTCGAACTGTTCCGGCACCGAGGGCGGGGTTTGCATCAGCGCCAGCCGGCCGCGCCGGTAGCGCTCCAGGTACATGAAGGCGCGCACTGCCTCTTCCGGCGTGCGGCAGGTGCCGATGCGATTGTCGGTGAACACCTGCCGCCCGGCCCGAGCCACCTGATCGCCGACCCAGCTGGTGACCAGCGTCTTGCCCGGCTTGCTCTTGAAGGCGCGCACCACGGCGCGAGCCGCTTCGGCCCCGTCGGCGACGGCCACCGGCGCGTGCAGCGCCAGCACCGCATCCACGCCCGGGTCCTGCAGCAGCGGCAGCAGGGCCGCCTCGTAACGCTCGGGCGGCGCGTCGCCGACGATATCGACCGGATTGCCGTGCGACCAGGTGGCCGGCAAGGCGCGGTCGAGCGCCGCCAGCGTGGCCGGCGCCAGCTCGGCCAGGCGGCCGCCCATGAAGCCCAGGGCATCGGTGGCCATGATGCCGATGCCGCCGCCGTTGCTCAGGATGGCCAGCCGGTCGCCGGCCGGCGGGCGCGTGGTGGCCAGGATCTCGGCCGCCGTGAACAGCTCGTCCAGGGTGTGCACGCGCAGCATGCCGGCGCGCCGGAACACCGCGTCGTAGACCGCGTCGTTGCCGGCCAGCGCGCCGGTGTGCGAGGCCGCCGCGCGCGCTGCGGCGGCACTGCGCCCGGCCTTGACCACCACCACCGGCTTGACGCGCGCCGCGGCGCGCGCCGCCGACATGAACTTGCGCGGACTGCGCACGGCTTCGATGTACAGCAGGATGGCGTCCGTGTCGGGATCGCCGGCCAGGTAGTCCAGCAGGTCGCCGAAGTCCACGTCCGCCACGTCGCCCAGCGAGACCAGGTGCGAGAAGCCGACTCCGCGCGGCTGCGCCCAGTCGATGACCGAGGTCACCACCGCGCCCGACTGGGCGACGAAGGCCAGCCGGCCGGCGCGCGGCGTCAGGTGCGCAAAGCTCGCATTCAGACAGTGGCCGGGCACCATCAGGCCCACGCAGTTGGGTCCGACGATGCGCAGCAGGTGCGGCTGGGCGGCCTCCAGCAGGGCACGGCGCAGGTCGGCGCCGTGGGCGTTGTCGGCGTCCTTGAAACCGGCGGTGATGATCACGGCCGCCTTGGTGCCGCGCGCGCCCAGTTCGGCGATCAGGCCCGGCACCGATTCCGGCGGCGTGGCGATCACGGCCAGGTCCGGCGCCAGCGGCAGACTGGCCACGTTCTTGTAGGCCAGCACGCCCTCGACGGCCACGTATTTGGGATTGACCGGCATCACCGGCCCGTCGAAACCGGCCCGAAACAGATTGCGCGCCAGCACGGCACCGACCGAGCCCGGTCGGGTGCTTGCGCCGATCAGCGCCACCGATTTGGGTTTGAACAGGTAATTGAGGTTGCGGATGGTCATGGGCGCTGCGCGGCTGGGCGGTCGAGGCTCGGACCGGATGCTACCGCAGGACCTTGGCAGGCCGTATGCGGCCCGGCACGGGGCCGTGGCACACTGCCCGCGCCCCGTTCCACACTCCTTTTTGCCCAGGGGAAAGCTGAGTTATTCGCCACTCCCGCAAAAGCCGAAATCCATGCGTCCGCAACCAATTGAGATCGCGAAAAAACCGTGGATGCTCACTTTTACCCGAGTTCATGGTGGTGAGCTTCATTTGCCACTGCCGCGAAATGCCGCAGCACGCGTTGCATGGAAGTGTAGGGGTTGGAGTTATTCGCCACGGCCCGCTGCGCCAGCCAGTCCGCGTTGCTGAGCGCAGTGCGCAGGCGCTCCAAACACGGGTGGAGTATCGCGGCGTCACCCTTGACATAGTTTGGTACCCACTGGCGCAGACGCTTGACCACGTCGTCGCAGCGGTCAAACGGTGCGTCCGTGGGTTCGAAGTGCAGCAACAGCCAAAGTTCGAAGCAGGGAATGGAAACGGCTGTGTCGATGGGTAGCGGGCTGCGGGCTCGAGTTGCCAAGGAACGGACACGGTCGCAGGCGCGCTGAAAGCTCTCGTGGCCGTCCCGGTCGAACACGCAGAAAACCTTGTCGTATCCGCCGCGCTCGGCGCACCGGCTCTGAGCGTACTCCACCACGCTGATGGGCGCGGAGTCGTTGCCTTCGGCAACAACGACTTCGGCGTTACTGAGCCCGTAGTGCACGCGAACGGCCTGGAAATAGGCGCGTTCGGTTTCACCCTCGCAGACGATGAGCGTAATGGACCGCGGCGTCTTGCGGCCGGCGGTGCGGCGAATCGACGCCGCGTTCCGAACAGGTGCCAGCGGCCGGCGCGCCACCGGTCAGTGCCCGACGCTGCCGATGACCGGGACCGCGCGGTAACGACCCTTCAGATAGCCGCGCTCCAGGGCTTCGTCCTTTCTTGGCTGGTAGTCCAGCAACGAATAAAGCCGGGAGGCCTGCTGCTTGTCCTTTTCGACAAACCAGATCTGGTCGCGCCGCAGCAGGGCACTGTCCAGCAGCGTGGTGTCGTGAGTGGTAAACACCAATTGGGCGTCACGGGTGTTGGACTGCCCGTGGAACAGCTCGACCAGAAACCGCGTCAGGTGAGGGTGGAGGCTGCGGTCCAGTTCGTCCACAAAAAGCGTGGCGCCGGTTTCCAGCGCACGAATCCAGCCGCCGATGAATTCGAACAGCTTTTTGGTGCCGTCGGATTCGTCATTGAAGTCCAGCGGTACTTCATCGCCCAAATCCGGCCGCCGGTGCCAGGCCAGCACGCGCAACTGCTTGTGCGCCAGCGGTGGCGAGCCGGCAGGATGCCCGACTTCCACGTTGATGCGAACCGCGCCTGGGGCAAGTGGACCCAAGGCAGCAGGATCGGTCGGCGGGACGTCTTCCTCCCGCAGTTCCAGGCGGTCGATCCCTACGTCAGCCGCATTCAGGTAGCGCATGATCTGCGCCTGCCCGGTGTTTTGTTGTAGCAACTCCAGGCTCAAGAAAGGGTTGAAGTCGGTGCCTGTGGGCAGGACGATGAGTTTCTGCGCCACCCAATTGAATACCGGCCGAAGCTGGACATTGTTCAGTTGCACCGCCGTTGACAGAAACAGTGCATTGGCGCGGGTGAAGTCCTGCCATACCTTGCGTTCGGCACGTTCGCTTCGAAAGTTGGGGCCGAACCACCATTCGTAGGTGCCCTCGGCGGCCTGGTACTCACGCTCAAACCAGCGCTGCGGCCGGCCGTGCGGGTAGGCGGTGAGCCACTCCCGGAACACGCGCTGCGCTGCGACTGCGCAGCCGTAGTGGTAGCGAACGTCGTCGGCGACGAAGATCAGCTCGAATTCCGACGGTTGCTGGGCGGCCGTAACCGACAGCAGGAACGGGCTCACCGGCAGACGCTCGCCCTCCTGAAACTGGCTGGCCGACCGCAGCACCAGTTGCTGAAGGGTGGCAAGCGCCCGCAGGAGGTTGCTTTTGCCGGCTGCGTTGGGGCCGTAGATGACCGCCGAGCGCAGCAGCCGCGACTCGCCCGGCCGCGAGATGACGTTGTGCTGCAGGTGCTCGCGGCCAGGGCCGGCAACCAGCGACAACGTTTGGCGAGCGTGGATGGAGCGGAAGTTGGCAACGCTGAACTCGACCAGCATCACTACACCCTCTCTTTTGAAATCAGAGGCTGATTATCGCGAGTTTTTCGCAAAAAATGCCAGAAGAATTTTCGAGTTCAAGTATCGCCACCCGACGTCGGGGCCTCGATCTACCAGCGTCAGGGCATCCGAGCCGTGCCACGCCACGCTGGCAACCGTCACCCATACATCCGGCGGGATGCCGCGGCTGGGCTGGGCGTGCGGTTGTTCCGGCGCCCTCAGCGCTGCGGGCGCAGGTGCGGGAACAGGATTACCTCGCGGATCGAGGTGACGTCGGCGAACAGCGTGGCCAGGCGGTCGACGCCGATGCCCTCGCCGGCGGTCGGCGGCAGGCCGTATTCGAGCGCTTCCGCGTAGTCGGCGTCGAAGTACAGGGCAGCTAGTGCGGTTGACCCAGCAGCCTTGCTCAGGCCGGGCGCCGCGGGCGCCCGGCGCAGGCCCGATGATGGCGGCGGTGCCGTCCGTTCAGCCGGCAGCCTTCATCGGGCCGGCCTCGGAATCGCAATCGAACACCGCCCCCAGCGCCTGGTCGACGTTTTCCAGCCAGACGAAGTCCAGGTGTTCGCGGGCGCTGGCGGGGATGTCGTCGTAGTCCTTGCGGTTGCGCGCCGGCAGCATCACCCGGCGGATGCCGGCGCGGTGGGCGGCGACGATTTTTTCCTTGATGCCGCCGACCGGCAGCACCAGGCCGCGCAGGCTGATCTCGCCGGTCATGGCGGTGTCGGCGCGCACGCAGCGGCCGCTGTGCAGCGAGTGCAGGGCCACGAACATGGCCACGCCGGCGCTGGGGCCGTCCTTGGGGATGGCGCCGGCCGGCACGTGCACGTGGATGTCGTGCTTGTCGAAGGAGTCCGCTTGCAGGCCGAGCGTGTCGGCGCGGGCCTTGAGCAGGCTCAGCGCCGACTGCACGCTTTCCTTCATCACGTCGCCGAGCTGGCCGGTCAGGATCAGCTTGCCGTTGCCCGGCACGCGGCTGGCCTCGATGAACAGGATGTCGCCGCCGACCGGGGTCCAGGCCAAGCCCGTGGCCACGCCCGGCATGGCGGTGCGCATGGCCAGTTCCGAGTCGAACTTGCGCGCGCCAAGGATAGCCGGCACGTCGCCGGCGTCGATGCGCTGCACGTCGGTCTGGCCCTCGGCCACCCGCACCGCGACATGGCGCAGCACGGCGCCGATTTCGCGCTCCAGGTTGCGGCAGCCGGCCTCGCGCGTGTAGCCGTCGATCAGCACGCCGATGGCGGCGTCAGTCAGTTCCACCTGGTCGGCGCGCAGGCCGCAGGCCTTCAATTGGCGCTCGATCAGGTAGCGACGGGCGATCTGCAGCTTGTCCTCCTGCGTGTAGCCGGGCAGCTCGATCACTTCCATGCGGTCGCGCAGCGGGCCGGGAATGTTGTCGAGCACGTTGGCGGTGGCGATGAACATCACCTGCGACAGATCAAACGGCACGGCCAGGTAGTTGTCCCGAAACGAATTGTTTTGCTCCGGATCGAGCACCTCCAGCAGCGCCGAGGAGGGGTCGCCGTGAAAGCCCTGGCCGAGCTTGTCCATCTCGTCGAGCATCAGCACCGGATTGCGCGTGCCGCCGCGACGGATGGCCTGGATGATGGTGCCCGGCAGGGCGCCGACGTAGGTGCGGCGGTGGCCGCGGATTTCCGCCTCGTCGTGCACGCCGCCCAGCGACACGCGCAGGAACTTGCGGCCCATGGCGCGGGCGATGCTCTGGCCGAGCGAGGTCTTGCCCACGCCCGGCGGGCCGACGAAGCACAGGATCGGGCTCTTGCCCTCGGGGCTCAGCTTGCGCACGGCCAGGTGCTCCAGGATGCGTCGCTTGACCTTGTCCAGGCCCCAGTGGTCCTGGTCCAGCACCTCACGGGCAGCGTTGATATCCAGGCTGTCGGTGCTGGCGACGCTCCACGGCAGCTCGGTCAGCCAGTCGAGGTACGTGCGCAGCATCGGGTACTCACCGGAGGCTTCCGGCATGCGCTCCAGGCGCTTCAGTTCCTTGCGCGCGTGCTGCTCGACGTCCTCGGGCATGCCGGCCTTGGCGATGGCCTCGGCGATCTCCTGCACCTCGGCCGCCTGGTCGTCGGACTCGCCCAGCTCCTTCTGGATGGTCTTGAGCTGCTCGCGCAGCACGAACTCGCGCTGGCGCTCGTCCAGCTTCTCGCGCGTCTGCTGGGAGATGTCGCGCGAAATCTTGAGCACCTCGATGCGCCGCGCCAGCAGCTCGGACACGCGCGCCAGGCGCTGCGGGATGTCCACCAGTTCGAGAATCTCCTGCTTCTCGTCCGGCTTCAGGTCCATGTAGCTGATGACCAGGTCGGCCAGCGCCGAGCCGGTCGGCGTCGACTGGATCGCGTGCACCAGCTCGGCCGGCGTCTGCGGCAGCAGTTCGAGCGCCGTCAGGGCCTGCTGGCGCAGGTTCAGCACGCGCGCCTCGGCGTCGACGCCGGCTTCGGCCGGCGCCGGCAGGCGCTGCACCCGCGCCAGCAGATAGGGATGGCCGGGGATGAAATCGAGCACCCGGAACCGCTCCTCGCCCTGGCAGACCAGGTGATGGGCGCCGTCCTGGGCGGACACGAAGCGCAGCACGCTGGCCACCGTGCCGACGCGGTACAGGTCGTCCGGGCCCGGATCGTCGACGCTGGCGTCCTTCTGCAGCAAAAGACCCAGCGGCCGGTCGCTGCGCGCGGCCTCCTGGGCGGCTTCCACCGAGCCCTTGCGGCCGACCGTGAGCGGCATCACCACGCCCGGAAACAGCACCAGGTTGCGCACCGGCAGGATCAGCAGCACGTCGTCGCCGACCGTGCTGGCGGCCGGGGCGGTCAGTTCGGGGTCATTCGCGTTCATGTTCATTCTCCGGTCAGGGACTCGACCCGGTGCAGCACCAGCACCAGGCAGCCGTGATTCAGTTCCAGGCGGTCGATCTGATAGACGCCCGGCGGCAGGCGCAGGCGCCGCTCGAAGCGCCCGCGCGGAATCTCCAGGCGCTGCACCTGATGACCGCGCAGGGCCTCCGGCAGGCGCCGCTCACCGGCGATCACCAGCATGGCGCCGTCGATGCCGACTTCCAGCCGTTCGGCGGTGACGCCCGGCAGCGCGGCCATGATCACCAGCTCGTTGCCGGCGACGTGGATGTCCACCGGCGGCTGCCAGGCGCGCGCCGCGCCGCGCCGGCCCGGCGGGTCGAAAAACTGCCGTTGCAGTCGCTCGGCCTGATCGAGCATCGAACAGGCCTCGGCCCACATCCAGCGTTCCAGATCACGCGATGACATGGCGGTCCTCCTTGCAGTTTCAGCCACACACCCGCAGCGTCGCGGTTCGGCCGTGCGCCAGACTGGCGGCCAGCGCCGGCGGCAGGTCCACCTCCACAGCCACCGGCAGGTGGTCGGACATCGGATGGTCCAGCACCCGCGCGTGGCGCACCTTCAAGCTTGGCGACAGCAACACATGGTCGAGGTTGCGCCGCGGCCGCCAGGACGGGTAACTGTGGCCCTCGGTGTCGGCCACGTGCAGCCCGGCGTGGATCAGACTGGAGTGACGCTGCAGATGCCAGGCCGGGCAGTTCATGTCGCCCAGCAGAATCAGGTCCTTGCAGTGCGCCGACAGGCGCGCCAGATAACGCAGCTGACGCTGGCGTGAGCGCTGGCCCAGCGACAGGTGCACCGCCAGCACGTGCAGCGGCCGGGCGTCGCTGCCGAAACTGAGCAGCAGCGCGCCGCGTCCGGGCAGGAAGCCGGGCAGGCGGCACTCGCGGATGCCGGTCGGCGGCAGGCGGCTCAAGACGGCAATGCCGTGGCGGGCCAGCGCCCCGTAGTTGCGGTTCACCTGCAGGTGCCAGTTCGGGAAGCCGGCGCGCTCGGCCAGATACTGGGCTTGATTCAGGAACGCGCCGCGATAGGAGCCGGCGTCGATTTCCTGCAGCGCCACGATGTCGTAGTCGCGCAGCACGGCGGCGATCTGGTCGAGGTTTTCCCGGCGCCCCACGAACGGCAGCACATGCCGCCAGCCGCGCGTCAGATACTGGCGGTAGCGGCCGGTGTCGATGCCCACCTGGATGTTGTAGGTCAGGACGCGCAGGCGGTTTTCGGGGTGAGGCATGGATGAGTCCGCGGGGGGCGCCTCCGGTCGGCGCGCCGAGCTTGAAGATGGGGGCGACCTGGGCGCAGTCAAGGCAACCCGCACGGCCTTGGACCGCTACCCGGCCGGGATGACAATGCGCTCCTTGCAAATGCGGGCGCCGTCATGCGCATGGAGCACTGGCGCGGGGGCGAGCCAGCCGCCTCGCCGCGCGACCGTGAAAGTACAGCGATTTGCTGAATCCTTCTTTTCCGAATCGGTTTGAGGTCCCCAAACGATGGCTGTAACCGCTCCCGCCCACTGGTTGAGCCTGGAGATCGCCCTGCCGGCGGACCGCCACGAGGCGCTTTGCGCGCTGCTGGAGGCGGCCGGTGCGCTGGCGATTTCAAGCGTCGACGCCGGCGACCGGCCGGTACTGGAGCCGGCGCCCGGCAGCACGCCCCTGTGGCCGGACCTGATCGCGACCGCGCTGTTTGCGGGCGATTACGATCCGGAGCCGCTATGCGCACTGCTGGCGAGCGCCGGCGTTCAGGTGCTGGAGTGCCGCCGGCTCGAGGACCAGGACTGGGCGCGCGTGGGTCAGGACGTGCAGGCGCGCCATTTCGGAGGCGGCTTGTGGGTGTGCCCCGGCGATGCACCCGCCCCCGAACCGGGTGCGGTGGTCGTGCACCTCGACGCCGGTCTGGGCTTTGGCACCGGCGCCCATCCCACCACGGCGTTGTGTCTGCGCTGGCTCAGCCGCAATCGGCCCGCGGGCGCTGTCGTGATCGACTGGGGGTGCGGTTCCGGCATTCTGGCGGTGGCAGCAGCGCAACTGGGGGCGCGCCAGGTCTGGGCGCTCGATATCGATCCGCAGGCCCTGACCGCCACGCAGGGCAATGCGCTGCGCAACGCGGTTCAGGATCGCCTGCATGTGCTGGCACCCGACGCACTGCCACCGACCGCAGCGGCGGATCTGGTGCTGGCCAACATCCTGGCCCCGGTGCTGGTGGACCTGGCGCCGCGGCTGTTGACCGCGACCCGCCCGGGGGGCGCTTTGCTACTATCCGGCCTGCTCGAAAGCCAGGTGCCAGAGGTCGTGCAGGCGTTCGGATCTGCGGTCCGGTTTTCCGGGCCGGCCATCGAGCAGGGCTGGGCCTGTTTGTCAGGGATAAAACAATGAATCTGCAATCGGACCTGCTGCGCTGCCCGGAGTGTGGCACGGTGTTTCGAGCCCCTGCGACGCTGCCGACGCACGGTCGCGTGCGTTGCGGAGTGTGCGACAAGGTGTTTTCGGCCAAGGCGGCGCCTGCCGATGGCGGTAGCCGAGCCGCGAGCGTCGCGCCGCAGCCGGCGCATGCGTCCTGGCAGCCGAAGCCCTTGCCGCGGATGGGCGCCGGCCTGCTGCGCACCAGCGCGCTGCTGATCCTGTTGCTGGCCTTGCTGGCGCAGGGCACCTGGCTGGCGCGCAACCGTCTGGCCGAGGTGCCAAGCCTGCGACCGCTGCTGGCAAGCGCCTGCGAGCGGCTCGGTTGCAGCCTGCCGGAATTTCGCGATGTGGCGGCCATTCAGGTCGTCGATGCCCGAGTCACTTCGCATCCTGACTACGCCGGTGCGCTGCTGGCCGTGGTGACGCTGGACAACACGGCGCCGTTGCCGCAGCCGTGGCCGCGCCTGGCGATGGCCCTGACCGATGCCGGCGAAGTGGCAGTGGCCGAGCGTCTGTTCGAACCGGCCGAGTATCTGCCGGCCGAGCGTCAGAGCGATGCCCGGTTTGCTGCGGGTGGATCGGTGCAGGTGCGCCTGCCGCTGATGGACCCCGGCATGGAGGCGGCCGGCTTCCGGTTCACGCTGCACTGACTGGAGGCTGCGTCGAGAATCCGTTCCCACGGCTCGGGCCGTGGGCTAACATGGCGGCCCGGTCGCCCTCGCCGACCGGCGGCTGGTCTCCCAACACACAATACGCGCAGCCGATTTCGGTGCCATACAGCTGTTGTGGGACTGGCGAGATTGCGCACTGGGAGTCTTGCATGAAGCCGGTCGATGTCAGTGTTCGCGATGATCGCGATGGTCGTGACGGCTTGCGGCCGTGGGATGCGCGGGACCCGGATCAACCCCTCGCGCAGTGCGTGGCGGCCACGGTGCGCCGCTACCTGGATGACCTGGGCGACAGCGAGCCAACCAACCTGCACCAGCTGCTGCTGGAGCAGGTCGAGAAGCCCCTGCTGGCGGTGGTGATGGAAAAGGCGCGCGGCAACCGCTGCCGCGCCGCCGAGGTGCTCGGCATCAATCGCAACACGCTGCGCAAGAAGCTCCAGCAATACGGCCTGTGAGGGCCGCCCCCGGGCGCCCGCCGGGGATTCGCATTTCGTAATCAATTCGCACTTCTCACAGGTTCTGTCGTGACGCATTCAGTACGCCGCGCCCTGCTCAGCGTGTCGGACAAGACCGGCGTGGTGGATCTCGCCCGCCGTCTGGCCGCGCTGGGTATCGAACTGATCTCCACCGGCGGTACCTGCCGCACCCTGCGCGAAGCGGGCCTCGCCGTGCAGGAAGTGGCCGAACTGACCGGCTTTCCGGAAATCATGGACGGGCGGGTCAAGACCCTGCACCCGCTGATCCACGGCGGCCTGCTGGGCCGGCGCGGCGTCGATGATGCGGTGATGGCAGCGCACGGCATCGCCGCGTTCGACCTGCTGGTGCTGAACCTGTACCCGTTCGAGGCCACCGTGGCGCGGCCAGGCTGCACGCTGGACGAAGCGGTCGAGCAGATCGACATCGGCGGCCCGGCCATGCTGCGCGCGGCGGCCAAGAATTTCCGCCACCTTGCGGTGCTGACCGCGCCGGCGCAGTACGAGGCCACGCTGGCGCAGATCGAGGCCAGCGGCGGGGTAGGGGACGGCGAGCGCTTCGCGCTGGCGGTGGCGGCCTTCAACCACGTGGCCAACTACGACGCGGCGATCAGCGATTACCTGTCGGCGATCCGCCCGGACGGCACGCGGGCCGAGTTTCCGGATCAGGCCAACGGCCGCTTCGTGAAGGTGATGGACCTGCGCTACGGCGAGAATCCGCACCAGCAGGCCGCCTTCTATCGCGATCTGTACCCGGCGCCCGGCACGCTGGCCACGTTCGAGCAGCTCCAGGGCAAGGAGCTGTCCTACAACAACCTGGCCGACGCCGATGCCGCCTGGGAGGCGGTGCGCGGCCTCGCGGCGCCGGCCTGCGTCATCGTCAAGCACGCCAACCCCTGCGGCGTGGCGCTGGGCACCAGCCCGGCCGAGGCCTACGAGCGCGCCTACGCCTGTGATCCGACCTCGGCCTTCGGCGGCATCATCGCCTTCAACCGGCCGCTCGATGCCGCCGCGGCGCAGGCCATCATCGGCCGGCAGTTCGCCGAGGTCATCATTGCCCCGGCGGTGGCTGCCGATGCGCTGGCGGTGACCGCCGGCAAGCCGAACATCCGGGTGCTTCAGATCCCGCCCGGCGACGGCCACAACACGCACGATGTGAAGCGCATCGGCTCCGGCCTGCTGATCCAGACCGCCGACACGCACGTGCTGGCACGCGCGGACCTGAAGGTCGTCACGCGCCGCGCGCCGACGCCGGCCGAGCTCGACGACCTGCTGTTCGCCTGGGAGGTGGCCAAGTACGTGAAGTCGAACGCCATCGTCTATGCCGCCGGCCAGCGCACGCTGGGCATCGGCGCCGGGCAGATGTCGCGCGTCGACTCGGCCCGCATCGCCGCGCACAAGGCGGCCGAGGCCGGTTTCGATCTGGCCGGCGCGGTGATGGCCTCGGACGCGTTCTTCCCGTTCCGCGATGGCCTGGACGCCGCCGCCGAGCGCGGCATCGCGGCCGTCATCCAGCCCGGCGGGTCGATGCGCGACGCCGAGGTGATCGCCGCCGCCGACCAGCACGGCATGGCGATGGTCTTCACCGGCGTGCGCCACTTCCGGCACTGAGGACAGCGCGATGAAGGTACTGCTGATCGGCGCCGGCGGCCGCGAGCACGCGCTGGCGTGGAAACTCGCACAGTCGCCCCGCGTGCGGCAGGTGTTCGTGGCGCCCGGCAACGCCGGCACGGCCGGCGAGCAGAAGGTGAGCAACGTCGCCATCGCCGCCGAGGACGTAACGGGCCTGCTGGCCTTCGCGCAGCGCGAGGCGATCGATCTGACCGTAGTCGGCCCGGAAGCCCCGCTGGTGGCCGGTGTGGTGGATGCCTTCACCGGTGCCGGCCGGCGCTGCTTCGGGCCGAGCCGGGCCGCCGCGCAGCTGGAGGGCTCCAAGGCCTACGCCAAGGATTTCCTGCGCCGGCATCGCATTCCCACCGCCGGCTATGAGGTTTTCGATGATCTCGGCGCGGCGCTGGAACATGTCGAGCGCCGGCCGCTGCCGATGGTGATCAAGGCCGACGGTCTGGCGGCCGGCAAGGGCGTGGTCATCTGCGACCATCGCGAGCAGGCACGCGCCGCGTTGCAGGCCATGCTCGGCGAAGGCGCCTTCGGCAGCGCCGGCGCGCGGGTGGTGGTGGAGGATTTCCTGGTCGGCGAGGAGGCGAGCTTCATCGTCATGGTCGCCAGCGGCCACATCCTGCCGCTGGCCACTTCGCAGGACCACAAGGCGCGCGACGACGGCGACCGGGGTCCGAACACCGGCGGCATGGGCGCCTACTCGCCGGCGCCGGTGGTCACGCCGGACATCCATGCCCGCATCATGGCGCAGGTGATCGAGCCCACGGTCGCGGCCCTGAGGGTTGACGGCACGCCGTACACCGGGTTTCTGTACGCCGGGCTCATGATCGACGTCAACGGCGCGCCGCGGGTGCTGGAGTTCAATTGCCGCCTGGGCGATCCGGAAACCCAGCCGATCATGCTGCGTTTGCGCTCGGACTTGGTGGAGCTGATCGAGGCGGCGCTCGATGGCCGGCTCGATCAGGTGCAGGCCGACTGGGATCCGCGCCCGGCGCTGGGCGTGGTGCTGGCGGCGGCCGGCTATCCGGGCGAGGTGGAAAAGGGCACGCCGATCCCGGCCCTGCCGGTGGCCGAGCCGCCGGACTGCAAGGTGTTTCATGCCGGCACGGCGCTGCAGGATGGCCGGGTGGTGACCGCTGGCGGGCGCGTGCTGTGCGTCACGGCGCTGGGCGACAGCGTGGCGCAGGCGCAGCAGGCGGCCTATGGGCTGGTGCGCGAGGTGGTCTGGCCGGGCGCCTGCTACCGGCGCGACATCGGCTACCGGGCGGTGGCGCGCGAACAGGCGGCGGGCTGATCGTCCCGCCACAGGCCGGCATGGGGCCGGCGTGTCTTTGACGGGGTCATGACGATGAGCACGGTCGACGTCGCGGCGGTGTCCGCCTATCTGACCGATCTGCAGAACCGCATCTGCGCCATGCTGGAGGCCGAGGACGGCCATCAGCGTTTTATGGAAGACCCCTGGCAGCACGCCTCCGGTGGCGGCGGGCGCACGCGGGTGATCGAAGGCGGCGCCGTGATCGAGCGCGGGGCGGTGAACTTCTCGCACGTGCAGGGCACGGCGCTGCCGGGCACCGCCAGCGAACGCCATCCGGACCTGGCCGGCTGCCGCTTCGAGGCGCTTGGCGTGTCATTGGTCATCCACCCGCAAAACCCCTACGTGCCGACCTCGCATGCCAACGTGCGCCTGTTCGTGGCGCACCGGCCGGATGACGCGCCGGTGTGGTGGTTCGGCGGCGGCTTCGACCTGACGCCGTACTACGGCTTCGACGAGGACTGCGTGTTCTGGCACCGCCAGGCGCAGGCCGCCTGCGCGCCGTTCGGGGTCGATCTGTATCCGCGCCTGAAGCGCTGGTGCGACGACTATTTCTGCAATCACCACCGCGGCGAGCAGCGCGGTATCGGCGGGATTTTCTTCGATGACTTCGACGCCGGCGGCTTCGCGCAGGCGTTTGCCTTTTTGCGCAGCGTCGGCGAGCACTACATCGCCGCCTATCAGCCAATCGTCGCGCGCCGCAAGCACATGCCCTACGGCGAGCGCGAGCGCGATTTCCAGCTGTTCCGGCGCGGGCGCTACGTGGAGTTCAACCTGCTGCACGACCGCGGCACGCGCTTTGGCATCCAAAGTGGCGGCCGGGCCGAGTCGATCCTGGTGTCGATGCCGGCGCTGGCCGCCTGGCGCTACCGCTGGCAGGCCGAGCCGGGCACGCCCGAGGCGGCGCTGACCGAAAAGTATCTTCAGCCGCGCGAGTGGCTGGCTTGAGGGCGCGGCGCGACGGTGGCCACACCGTCCCATAGCAGGATGTGGGAGGCCCGCCCTCGGGCCGAACGGTGAAGCGCAAGATTGGCGGCGGGGGCGCCGCTCCCACGGGGCGGCGCTCGAGGGGGCGTGATCGAGGCGCTGCGATGCGCCTTATCCGCCGCACCAGGTCGACGGATTGACCGGCCGGCCGCGGTGGCGGATCTCGAAATAGACGCCGCTGGCGTTGCCGCGGTCGCCGACGCTGGCGATCGGTTCGCCGGCCGCGACCCGCTGGCCGGGGCGTTTCAGGATGGCGTCGTTGTAGCCGTACAGGCTCAGGTAGCCCTCGCCGTGGTCGACGATCACCAGCAGGCCATAGCCGCCCAGCACGTCGGCGTAGACCACCTTGCCGGCGTGGATGCTGCGCACCGTGCGGCCGGGCGGAGCGGCGATGACCACGCCGTCCCAGCGCGTGCGCCCGCTTTCGCGGCGGGTGCCGAAGCGCGCCTTCAACTGACCGCTGATCGGCCACGGCAGGCGGCTGCGGCGGGCCGAAAAGCGCTCGCCGGGCAGGCTCGGGGTCGGCGTGGCACTGACCAGGGGGCCGGCGGTGTCCGGTGATTTGCCGGCCGGTGGCAGACGGGCCGAAGGCGCGCCGGCGGGCGCTTTCGCGGCTTTTTCGACAGCCGCCTTTGGCTGCTGCTCGCGCTCGCGAGCACGCGCCTCGCGTCGGGCAATGTCGGTGAGCAGTCCCTTCAGTTCGCGCTGGTCCTGCTCGATCGCCCGCACGCGCTGCTCGCCGCGGCTGACGTCGCCTTCGGCCTGCGCCAGCAGAGTCTTGCGCTGCGCGCGCAGCGCGGCCAGCTTTGCGCGCTGCTGCTGCAGATCGCGTTGCTGGTCTGCCAGTGCCGCGACGTCCGCGGCAATCTGCGCGTCCCGTTCCTGAAAGGCATCCAGCTGGCGGCGCAGGTCGCCCAGGCGCGCGGCCTGCGCGTCTGCGACATAGCGCTGGTAGCGCAACTGGCGCGCCAGGGCGGCCGGATCCTGTTGGTTCAGCAGCAGTTTCAGGCGATCGGCGTTGCCGCCGCGGGCGGCCAGGGCGAGGCTGCGCGCCAGCGCCTGGCGCTGCGTGTCGATGCGTGCCTGCGCCTGGGCCTGCTGCGCCCGCAGCTCATCCAGGTTGCGCTGCAGGACGGCCGACCGGCGTTCGGTTTCGATCAGGCGGGTGTTTACCTGCGCCACCCGCCGGTCGGCCTCGGCCAGGCGACTGCGCAGGCTGTCGCGCTCGACCAGCCGCTGGCGCAGGCTGCCGAGCGCCTGGCCGAGCTCGTCGCCGAGCCGTTCCAGGCGCGATCGGGTCTGCGCGGCGTCGTCGGCCGCCGGCGCCGTTCCGGCCAGCAGCGCCAGAACGGACAGGCCGATGGCCGGGAGGAGTTTGGAAGGCGGGGGCACGGCGCCGGGGCGGGGCAGGGTGTTCGAGGCGGCGTGCATAGTAAACTCTTGCCCGCGTTGAACCCAGCGCCCCCTTCGCTTTTGCTTGCGTGCAGGCCCATGGCTTTCGTCCTTGCCAATATCGAATTGTTCGCCGCCTTCGCGGCGGTGGCGGCCTTGCTCGGCCTCAGCTACTCCCTAGAAAGCATGCTCGGTTACCAGCCCACCCTGCCGGGCGACGCGGTGCGGCTGATCAATGCCGGTGCGAGCGTGCTGGACCTGCGCCCGCCGGCCGAATTCGCCGCCGGGCACGTGCGCGGCGCGATCAACGTGGCGCCGGCTGCGCTGGCCGACTGGGCCGGCAAGCAACGCAAGACCAAACAGCGAGCGGTGCTGCTGATCGCCGCGCCGCGCCAGTCCGTGCTCGGCCCCGCGCGCCTGCTGCGGGCGCAGGGCTTCGAGCCGGTCCACGTGCTCAAGGGCGGCATGCGCGGCTGGGCCGAGGCCCAGTTGCCGCTCGCCAGGTGAGCCCGCACTTCTGTCCCCCCCCAACGGAGCCCCGTGCATGGTCACCATCTACACCGGCGCCCTGTGCGGCTACTGCGCCATGGCCAAACGCCTGCTTGACGGCAAGGGCGTTGCCTATCAGGAGATCCCGGTCGACATGGACGTGGCGCGGCGGGCCGAGATGGAACGGCGCAGCGGCCGGCGCACGGTGCCGCAGATATTCATCGGCGAGCAACACATCGGCGGCTACGATGACCTGGCGGCCCTGGAGCGGGCCGGCAAGCTGGACGCCCTGCTGGCCAGCGATTGATCGATCCTTCATTCAAATCAGGAATCCTTTTCATGGCCGATGACACCGGCGCCGCGCAGGCGCCGCAACCGCAGTTCAACATCCGCCGCATCTACCTGAAGGACATGTCCTTCGAGTCCCCCAGGGCGCCGCAGATTTTCGACGCCACCACGCAGCCGCAGATCGATCTGCAGTTGGGCGCCGGCGCCGCGCAGATCGGCGAGAACCTGCACGAGGTGGTGGTGAACGTGACCGCCACCGTGCGCAGCGGCGAGGACACCGTGTTCCTGGTCGAGGTGCAGCAGGCCGGCCTGTTCCACATCGAGGGTGTGCCGGCCGAGCAGATGGGCTGGGTGCTGGGCGTGACCTGCCCCAATGTGCTGTTTCCCTATGCCCGGCAGGTGGTGTCGGACGCCACGGTGGCGGGCGGTTTCCCGCCGCTGCTGCTGTCGCCGGTGAATTTCGAGGCGCTCTACCAGCAGCACCTGCAGCGCCAGCAGGCGGCGCCGACTGACAGTCAGCTGACGCACTGAGCGCCGCCAGGCAGCGGAAGCAGCGCCGTGACTGACGCCCTAGCGGTGCTGGGTGCCGGCTCCTGGGGCACGGCGCTGGCCATCGCACTGGCGCGACGTGGCCACGAGGTGCGGCTGTGGTCCAGAACCGCGGCAGCCGCGGAAGCCATGAACGCCTTGCGTGTCAACGCGCGCTTCCTGCCGGACATGGTGCTGCCGCCGTCGCTGACTGCCACGGCCGATCTGGCTGGCGCATTGCAGGGCGCGCACGGCGTGCTGGTGGCCGTCCCCAGCAGCGCCTTTCGGCACATGCTGCGCCAACTGCGCCCGCTGCTGGCGCAGCCCGAGATCGCCTGGGCCACCAAGGGTCTGGAGGAAGAACACGGCACGCTTTTGGACCAGGTGGCGGCAGCAGAACTGGGTCCGGACGTGGCGTGTGTGGCGCTGTCTGGGCCGAGTTTTTCGGCCGAAGTGGCGCTCGGTTTGCCGACGGCGCTGGTGGTGGCCTCACCCGACGCGGCGGCTGCCGAGGCCTGGGTTGGGCGCCTGCATGGTGGCGTGTTGCGGGCGTATCGCAGTGACGACCTGGTCGGCGTCCAGGTGGGCGGCGCGGTCAAGAACGTTCTGGCCATCGCAGCCGGTATTGCGGATGGTCTGGGCTTCGGCGCCAACGCCCGGGCAGCCCTGATCACGCGGGGTCTGGCCGAGATTCGACGCCTCGGACTGCAACTGGGCGCGCATCCGGAGACGTTTCTGGGCTTGAGCGGTGTTGGCGACCTGGTGCTGACCTGCACCGACAATCAGTCGCGCAACCGCCGCGTGGGGCTTGCGCTGGCTGAGGGCAAGACCGCCGCCGAGGCAGTCGCCAGCCTGGGTCAGGTCGCCGAAGGTGTGGTCACGGCCCGGGCCGTCCGTCAGCTGGCCCAGCGGCTGGGCGTGAACATGCCGATCTGCGGTGAGGTTTACCGGGTGCTCTACGAGCAGCGCGACGTGCGCCAGGCCGTGCAGGACCTGCTGGCTCGGGAGCCCTCGGCGGAATTCTAGGGAACCGCCCCAGGGGTCGGTGTTTTCCGCCGTGCCCCCGGACCGCTACTGCGGCGTTGAACCGTCGTCGGGCGTTACGGCGATCGGCACGGACGTTGGGGCCACAGCGGTGGCCGGCTCGGCGGGTGCAGCGCCGCTCAGGCGTGCATGGAGGGCGCGGGCGGTTTCCTGAGCGGTATCGATTTTGTCGACGGGCAGGTGCATCAGCACCGCGTCGCGCAAGCGGGCGGCATCCTGCTCGCCCTGGGCCGAGGCCAGACTCAGCCAGACGTAAGCCTGAACCTTGTCGACCGGCGTGCCGCGGCCGTCGGCATACATCTGGCCCAGCCGGCGCTGCGCTTTGGCATGGTTCTGGTTGGCGGCGCGCGTGAGCCATTCCAGCGCCGAGCGATAGTCTTGCACCACGCCGCTGCCTTCGAGCAGGGCCTGCCCATAGCGGTACTGGCCTTCCCGGTCGCCGGCTTCGGCGGCCCTGGCGTACCAGCGGCTGGCCTCGGTGGTATCGACACGTGTGCCGTCGCCATCCGCGAGGCGCCGCCCGAGCTCCAGCTGGGCGGGGATGTCGCCGCTTTTGGCACGCTTGGCAAGACTTGCGAGCGGGTCTTGCGCGGCCTGCGGCGCCTGTTCCGGCTCGGCTGTCATAAGGTGCCAGCCCAGAAACCCGGCCGGTGTCGCGGCAACCAGCACTATAGCCAGGGCCAGCCCGATGATGGCGGGCTCCAAACGCCACGACCGGCGGCCGCATTTTCGGCAACGGTAGGCCTGCGAAAGCTTGCGTTGCACCCAGCTGTCGCGGTGTTGTACGGATGCAGGGCGCAGATCCTCACTGCGGCAATACGGGCAGCGTGCGGGCATGATCAGGCCGTGCAGGGGAATTTCATGGGCGCGGATGGTAAGTCACTCGACATCATTTGGAATGACTGCTGGGTCGACAGCGCCTGTGAAGGCCTCCTGGCGCCAGGCCTCGAACACCGCTACAGCGACGGCGTTGGAAAGGTTCAGGCTGCGGTTGCCGGGCCGCATCGGCAAGCGCAGCACCTGCTGCGCAGGCAGGCCGTCGAGCACCTCGGCCGGCAGGCCGCAGGTTTCGGAACCGAACAGCAGCGCATCGCCCGGTTGGTAGGCGACGGCGCTGTACAACCGCCGGCCGCGGGTGCTGAAGGCCCACAGGCGCGGCGCGCCAATGCGTTGCAGGCAAAGCGCCAGGTCCGCGTGGCGTTGCACCGCGGCGTACTCGTGGTAGTCCAGCCCGGCCCGGCGCAGGCGCGCGTCGTCCGGCTCGAAGCCGAGCGGCTCCACCAGGTGCAGCGCGGCGCCGGTATTGGCGCACAGCCTTATGATGTTGCCGGTGTTGGGCGGGATTTGCGGTGACAAGAGGATGACGTGGAACACGGGTCGGACACGATGAGCGATGCGGGGCTGCTGCGGACCGAACTGTGCGGACTGAGCCTGCGCACGCCGCTGGTGCTGCTGTCCGGCTGTGTCGGTTTCGGGCAGGAATATACGCGCGTGGCCGGCTTCAGCCACCGCGACGTGGGCATGGTGGTGCTCAAGGGCACCACGCTGGAGCCGCGCCTGGGCAATGCCCCGCACCGGCTGGCCGAGACGCCGGGCGGCATGCTCAACGCCATCGGCCTGCAAAATCCCGGCGCGCGGGCGGTGGTGCGCGACATCCTGCCGCGGCTGGACTTCTCGGAAACCCTGTTCGCGGCCAATGTGTCGGGCGCCACGGTGCAGGAGTACGCCGAGGTCACGCGCATTTTCGACGACTCGCCGGTGGCGGCCATCGAGCTGAACGTGTCCTGCCCCAACGTGAAGGCCGGCGGCGTGCAGTTCGGCAACGACCCGGACATGTCGGCGCGGGTCGTCGAGGCCTGTCGAAAAATGACGCGCAAGCCGTTGATAACGAAACTTTCTCCAAACCAGACCGACATCGCCGAGAACGCCCGCCGCTGCATCGAGGCCGGCACCGATGCCTTCTCCGCCATCAACACCCTGCAAGGCATGGCGATTGATCTGAAGACGCGCCGGCCGGTGCTCGGCAACCGCCAAGGCGGCCTGTCCGGGCCGGCCATCAAGCCGATCGCGCTGCTCAAGGTGCGCCAGGTGTACGAGGAGGCCAAGGCGCACGGCGTGCCGATCATCGGCCAGGGTGGCGTGGCGGGCGCCGACGATGCGCTCGAATTCCTGCTGGCCGGGGCAAGCGCGGTCGGCGTCGGCACGGCGCTGTTCTACGACCCGCTGATCTGCCCGACCATCAACAGCGGCATCGTCGATTACCTGCGCCGGCACGGTCATGGCTCCGTCGGCGAGCTGGTCGGAGCACTGGCCTGGTAGAGGTCTGCCGTCAGCGGCCGGCCCGGCACAGCGCCCACACATCGACCCTGGCCACGCCGGCGCGCTTGAGGGCCAGCGCCAGCGCGCCGGCCGTGGCGCCGGTGGTCATCACATCGTCCAGCACGGCCACGTGGCTCGCAGCGGGCGGCTTTTGTACGGCAAACGCACCGCGCACGTTGCGCCGCCGGTCGGCCAGCGCGAGCCCGGTTTGGGGCGCCGTGGCGCGGATGCGGCGGCAGGCGTGGGCGTCGACCGGGATGGCGAGGCGCCGGCCGGCCTCGCGGGCGATGGCCTGCGCCTGGTCGTAGCCGCGCTGGCGCAGGCGCGTGTCGTGCAGCGGCACCGGAATCAGCAGCTCGGGCCGTTGCCAGTGTCCGGAGCGGGCGGCGGTGGCGAGCAGGGCGCCGGTCAGCCGGGCAAGGCCAACCCGCCGGCCGAACTTGAGGCGCTGCACCAGCCGGTCGAGCGGGGCAGCGTAGCGAAACGCCGCGTGGGCGCGGTCCTGCGCTGGCGGGTGACGCAGGCAGCGACCGCAGACGCCCGTTACCGGCAGCGGCTGGGCGCAGCGTTCGCAGGCCGTGCCCAGATACGGCAGCTCGCCGCGACACGCCCGGCACAGCGGCAGGCGCTCGTCGCCGGCGCCGCCGCACAGCGTGCACTGCGGCGGCAGCAGCCAGGCGAGCAGGGCGTCGAGGTGTTCGTCAACTTTCATAGGCATGGCCGGTTGACAGGAAGGCGCTGGTGGCTATTCTGACCGGCGCCGCGGTTCGCGGCTCGTGTGCCCTACCGTTCCCGGAGTCCGCCCTTGACCGCCATTCGTCACGACTGGACGCGCGCCCAAATCCGCGCCCTGTTCGACCTGCCGTTCAGCGACCTGCTGCACCGCGCGCAGACCACGCACCGCGCCCATTTCGATCCGAACGCGGTGCAGGTGAGCACGCTGCTGAGCATCAAGACCGGCGCCTGTCCGGAAGACTGCGGTTACTGCCCGCAAAGCGCGCATCACGAGGCCGACCTGCAGCGCGAGGCCCTGCTGGACGTGGATGCCGTCGTTGCCGCCGCGCGCGCCGCGCGCGATGCCGGCGCCAGCCGCTTCTGCATGGGCGCCGCCTGGCGCAGCCCGCGCGAGAAGGATTTCGTGCGCGTGCTGGACATGGTGCGCGAGGTCAAGGCGCTGGGTCTGGAAACCTGCGTGACGCTGGGTATGCTCGATGGCGACCAGGCGCCGCGCCTGAAGGACGCCGGCCTCGACTACTACAACCACAACCTCGACACCTCGCCCGAGTACTACGGGCAGATCATCACCACGCGCAGCTTCGCCGATCGCCTCGACACCCTGGCCCAGGTGCGTGAGGCGGGGATCAACGTGTGCTGCGGCGGCATCGTCGGCATGGGCGAAGCGCGTGAGGACCGCGTCGGCCTGCTCGAGTCCCTGGCCACGCTGCCCGAGCACCCGCAAAGCGTGCCGATCAATTACCTGGTGCAGGTGGCCGGCACGCCGCTGGCCGGCACCCCCGCGCTCGATCCGCTCGAGTTCGTGCGCACCATCGCCGTGGCGCGCATCCTGATGCCGGCCTCGGTGGTGCGCCTGTCGGCCGGCCGCGAAGGCATGGACGACGCGCTGCAGGCGCTGTGTTTCCTGGCCGGCGCCAACTCGATCTTCTACGGCGACAAGCTGCTGACCACCGGCAATCCGGCGGCCGAGCGCGACCGCGCGCTGTTCGCGCGGCTGGGCATCCAGGCCGCCGAGCCCGCTGTGCGCTGCGCAGCGCCGCCGGCGCAGGCGGCCGCCGGCGGGTGAGCTTCGATCTCGAGGCGGGCCTGGCGGCCCGCCGCGCTGCCGGCCTCTACCGCGAGCGGCGCATCGCCCAGTCGCCACAGGCGCCGCTGCGCCGGTTTCCGGGTGGCGAACTGCTGACCTTCTGCAGCAACGATTACCTGGGCCTTGCCAATCACCCGGCGGTGGCCGCGGCGCTGGTCCGCGGCGCGCAGCAGTGGGGCGTCGGGGCCGGCGCCTCGCACCTGCTGGCCGGCCACACGGCCGCGCACCACGCGCTCGAAGAGGAGCTCGCCGCGGCGGTCGGCCGGCCGCGGGCACTGCTGTTCTCCACCGGCTACATGGCCAATCTGGGCGTACTGGGTGCCTTGCTCGACCGCCAGTCGGCGGTGTTCTCGGATCAGCTGAACCACGCCTCGCTGATCGACGCGGCTCGACTGTGCCAGGCGCGGGTGGTCGTTTATCGGCACGGCGATGGGAAGCAGCTGGCCGGGCTGCTGGCGGCCGACGGCGCGCCCCGGCGCCTTGTCATCACCGACGGCGTGTTCAGCATGGACGGGGATCTGGCGCCGCTGGCGGAACTGGCGAGCCTGACGCGGCAGGCCGGCGCGTGGCTTATGGTCGACGACGCGCACGGCTTTGGCGTGCTGGGTCCGGGCGGCGCCGGCAGCGTGGCGCAGGCGGGCCTGGACGCCGACGCCGTGCCGGTGCTGATGGGCACGCTGGGCAAGGCGCTGGGCGGCTTCGGTGCCTTCGTGGCCGGCAGCGAGGCGCTGATCGAGACGCTGATCCAGCATGCCCGCAGCTATATCTACACGACCGCCCTGCCGCCGCCGCTGGCGGAAGCGACGCGTGAGGCGCTGCGCCTGGCGCGGGCCGAATCCTGGCGGCGCGAGAAGGTGCAGGCGCTGGTGGCGCGCTTTCGGGCAGGTGCCGGCCGGCTTGGGCTGCCGCTGCTCGAATCGACCACGCCCATCCAGCCGCTGATCGCCGGCAGCGCACAGCGGGCGCTCGCCTGGAGCAGGCACCTGGAGCTGTGCGGCCTGCTGGTGCCGGCGGTGCGCCCGCCGACGGTGCCGGACGGCACGGCGCGCCTGCGCATCGTGCTGACCGCCGCCCACGAGGAGGCCCAGGTGGATCGCCTGCTGGACGCGCTGGCCGGGCTGCCGGACCGGACATGAACCGTTGCCCTGCGGAGCGACGCCGTGAGCGCTGACGGAGGGGCCGAGTTCCGCCTCGACACGCGGCGGGTGCGGCGGGCCTTCGACCGGGCCGCGGCCGGTTACGAGACCCGCGCCGTCCTGCAACGCACGGTCGAGGCGCATTGCCTGGCGCGGCTGGACCTGGTGCGCCTGCAGCCGCAGGCGATCCTCGATCTTGGCTGCGGGCCGGGGGTCGCCGGGCGGGCGCTCCTGAGACGCTACCGGGGCGCGCAGGTCACGGGCGTCGACTTCGCCCCGGCAATGCTGCGCGAAGCGCGCCGGCGGCGGCGCTGGTTCTCACCGCAGCGGTTCGTGTGCGCCGATGCGCAGGCGCTGCCGCTGGCGGCCGACAGCATGGACCTGGTGTTCAGCAACCTGACCGTGCAGTGGTGCAACGATCCGGCCGCCGTGCTGGCCGAGGCGTGGCGCGTGCTTCGACCCGGCGGGCTGTTCATGTTCACCAGCCTGGGGCCGGACACGCTCCGGGAGCTGCGCGTGGCCTGGCAGGCCGTGGACGGCGCCACGCACGTGAGCGCCTTCATCGACATGCACGACCTGGGCGATGCGCTCGGCCGCAGCGGCTTTGAACAGCCGGTGCTGGACGTGGAGCGGTTCTGCCTGACCTATGCGGACGTGCGCGCCCTGGCGGCCGACATCAAGGCCATTGGTGCCAGCAATGCCACGGCCGGTCGGCCGCGCCGGTTGATCGGGCGGGCTGCATGGTCCGCCCTGCAGGCGGCTTACGAGCCATTTCGCAGCGAAGGCCGCCTGCCGGCCACCTATGAGGTGATCTACGCGCATGCCTGGAAGCCGCTGGTGCCGCGCCGGCATGATCCGCAGGCGCCGCAACCGCTGAGGTTTCACCCGCCGCGTCCCGGGCGCGCATGAGCGGGGGATATTTCGTCACCGGCACCGATACCGGCGTCGGCAAGACGCACGTATCGGCCGGCCTGATTGCGGGGCTGCGCGGGCGGGGTCTGCGTGTGGCTGGAATGAAGCCGGTGGCCAGCGGCTGCACCACCACGCCGGTCGGCTTGCGCAATGCCGATGCACTCGCACTGATCGCGGCGAGTGACCGCGACTGGCCCTACGAGTGGGTCAATCCCTATGCCTTCGCGCCCGCCATTGCGCCGCATCTGGCGGCGGCCGACGTGGGATCGACGATCCGCTTTGCGGTGATCGAGCAGGCTTTCGGTCAATTGGCGGCGCGCTCCGATTGTGTGGTGGTGGAAGGCGTCGGCGGCTGGCGGGTGCCGCTGGGCCCGGACGGCGAGGTGGCGGATCTGGCCATGCGTCTGGCGCTGCCGGTGCTGCTGGTGGTCGGCCTGCGCCTGGGCTGCCTGAATCATGCTGCGCTGACGGCAGCCGACATCCGCCGGTGTGGTCTGCCGCTGGCCGGCTGGGTGGGGAATGCGGTCGAGCCCGGTTTCGAGCGCCTGGATGACAACCTGAAGGCCTTGGGCGACAGCCTGGCAGCGCCGTGTCTGGGCGTGGTGCGCCACGCTCTCGAAGCTACCCCAGACAGCGTCGCCCGGGATTTGCGCGTGCCGCTGCGGGATTCCTGACGCCTGTCAAGGAACCGCCTTCCAGGCCGCTTCGGCTTGTCAGGGGCCGGGCGCCGCGGGTAGTATTCGCGCGGCTTTTTGTCGCAGGTGCGCTACGCATTCCAGCGGCGGCGCGGGTTACCCGCCCGGACGGTGCAGCAGGAGGTGGCGGTGGCGCTGCGCATGCAGCAGACACGGGACGGCACTTGGCGTTTCGAACTGCTTCCGAACCGATCCAGCTCCTGGGCGCAAACCAGGCGCTTTCTGATGGTGATCGCGCTGCTCAATGGCCTTATCGCCCTGCTGTTTGCCTGGCAGGGTCTGTGGTTGGTTTTGCCCTTCAGCGGGCTTGAGGTGGCGGCTCTCGGGGCCGGCCTGTATTGCTGCTCGCGGGCCACGTATCGGCGCGAGCTGATCCTGGTCGAAGGGGAACGGGTCGTCGTGTTGCGCGGCGGTGACCGAGTCGAGTTTTGCGAGGAATTTGTGCGCGCCTGGGTCACGTTGCAGTGGCAGCCGCTGTGCGACCGTGGGCGCAGCCGCCTGCTGCTGGGCTCGCATGGGCGGTTTTTTGAAATCGGGGCTTTCCTGGTTGAGACCGAGCGCCGCCAGCTGGCCGGCGAACTTGGCCGCCTGCTGGGTCAGCCGTTGGGCGCACGGGTGCCCGAGCTTGCTCTTGATGCCGGATTGAACAGGGAGATGGGTCTTTGAAGATCGGACAACTACGTCACGCTGGGTTGGGGCGAATCGCCGGCGTGCTGCTCGCTGGACTGGCGGCCCAGCCGGCCCGTGCCGATTACGGGATGAACCTCGTTCGCGGTGCCACGGACCTGAGCCACCGTGTGTTCGACCTGCACATGATCTCGCTGTGGGTCTGTGTCGCCATCGGCGTGGTGGTGTTCGGCGCCATGTTTTATTCGCTGTTTGCGTTTCGCAAATCGCGCGGCGCGGTGGCGGCCAATTTCCACGAGAACACGACGGTCGAGGTGGTCTGGACGATCATCCCGTTCATCATTCTGATCGCCATGGCGATTCCGGCCACCAAGACGTTGATCGACCTTGAGGACACCTCCGACTCCGAGCTCACCATCAAGGTCACCGGCTACCAATGGCGCTGGCAGTACGAGTACCTGGGCGAGGATGTCAGCTTCTTCAGCAACCTGGCGCAGAGCAGCCGGGACGCGATGAACGGCGATCCGACCGCGACCGAGCACTATCTTCTGGACGTGGACAACCCGGTCGTGGTGCCGGTCAACACCAAGGTGCGGTTTGTCATCACTTCGAATGACGTGATTCACTCGTGGTGGGTGCCGGCGCTTGGCTGGAAGCAGGACGCCGTTCCCGGCTTCATCAATGACGGCTGGACCAACATTCCGCAGCCGGGCGTCTATCGCGGCCAGTGCGCCGAGTTGTGCGGCAAGGACCACGGCTTCATGCCGGTAGTCATCGAGGCCAAGACGCAGGCGGACTATGAAACCTGGCTGGTGGCCAAGAAGGCCGAGGCCGAGGCGGCCAAGAGCGGCGCCGACCGGGACTGGACGATGGACGAGCTGATGGAGCGCGGCAAGACGGTGTATGGCACCTATTGCGTCGCCTGCCATCAGGCCAATGGCCAGGGCATCCCGCCCGCTTTCCCGGCCCTGGCCGGTGGCGTGATCACAACCGGTCCGATCGAGGGGCACATCGACAGGGTTTTCAATGGCAAGCCGGGAACTGCCATGCAAGCATTCGGTCCGCAGCTGAATGACGTCGATATGGCTGCGGTGGTCACCTACGAGCGCAACGCCTTTGGCAACGACAAGGGTGACCTGGTGCAGCCGAAACAGATCAAGGCCTTGCGCTGATCCAGCGCCTGCCTAACCCGTACGCTACGTCGAAAGATTCACGGTCCGGAGGACACGCCATGGCTACCCTGGCTCACGCAGACGATCATCACCACGGCCCGGCGCGCGGCTTGAGCCGCTGGCTGTTCACCACCAACCACAAGGATATCGGGTCGCTGTACCTGTGGCTGGCGCTGATCATGTTCCTGACTGGCGGCTCGCTGGCCATGCTGATCCGTGCCGAACTGTTCCAGCCGGGCCTGCAGCTGGTCGAGCCGGAGTTTTTCAACCGGCTCACGACCATGCACGGGCTGATCATGGTGTTCGGCGCCGTGATGCCGGCGTGGACCGGTTTTGCCAACTGGATGATTCCGATGATGGTCGGCGCGCCGGACATGGCACTGCCGCGCATGAACAACTGGAGCTTCTGGATCCTGCCGTTTGCCTTCAGCCTGCTGATGAGCACCTGGTTCATGGAGGGCGGTGCGCCGGCATTCGGCTGGACTTTCTACGCGCCCCTGTCCACCACTTTCGCCCCGTCGACGACCGATGTGTTCATTTTCGCGGTGCACCTGATGGGCTTCTCGTCGATCATGGGCGCCATCAACGTCATCGCGACGGTGCTGAACATGCGCGCGCCGGGCATGACGCTGATGAAGATGCCGCTGTTCTGCTGGACCTGGCTGGTGACGGCGTTCCTGCTGATCGCGGCCATGCCGGTGCTGGCAGGTGCCGTGACCATGATGCTGACCGACCGGCACTTCGGCACCAGCTTCTTCGATGCGGCTGGCGGTGGTGACCCGGTACTGTTCCAGCACGTGTTCTGGTTCTTCGGGCATCCCGAGGTCTACATCATGATCCTGCCGGCGTTCGGCGTGGTGTCGGAGATCATTCCGACTTTCGCCCGCAAGCAGATCTTCGGCTATGCCTCGATGGTGTATGCGATTTCGGCGATCGCTTTCCTGTCGTTCATCGTGTGGGCGCATCACATGTTTGCCACCGGCATGCCGGTCGCCGGCGAGCTGTATTTCATGTACGCCACCATGCTGATTGCCGTGCCGACCGGCGTGAAGGTGTTCAATTGGGTGACCACGCTGTGGCGCGGCTCGATCACTTTCGAGACGCCGATGCTGTTCGCGCTGGCCTTCGTGTTCCTGTTCACGATCGGCGGCTTCTCGGGCCTTATGTTGGCGATCGGGCCGGCGGACATGCAGTACCACGACACCTATTTCGTGGTGGCGCACTTCCACTACGTGCTGGTGCCGGGCGCCGTGTTCGCCCTGATGGCCGGTGCCTACTACTGGATTCCGAAGTGGACCGGGCACATGTATGACGAGCGCCTGGGCAAGCTGCATTTCTGGCTGTCGGCCATCTCCGTGAATGTGCTGTTCTTTCCGATGCACTTCGTCGGCCTGCAGGGCATGCCGCGTCGCATCCCGGACTACGCGCTGCAGTTCGCCGATTTCAATCGCATTGCCAGCATCGGCGGTTTCGTGTTCGGCCTGTCGCAGCTGCTGTTCGTGTACATCATGATCAAGACCGTGCGCGGAGGGGCGAAGGCCACCGACCGCGTCTGGGAAGGCTCGCATGGCCTCGAGTGGACGCTGCCGTCGCCGGCGCCTTACCACAGCTTCACGACTGCTCCGGAAATTCGCTGATCGTCATGGCAGACCGTTCCGGGCCCGCTCGGCGCAGGCCGAATCGCTGGTTGCTGCTCGGCCTGGTGGTGTTGGTGGTGGCCATTTACTCGCTGACCATCCTGGTCAAGATGGGGTAATACGACGATGGACGAACGTAAGCGCGCGATTGCGCGCACCACCCGTCGACTGCTGCTGGCGGCCGGGCTCATGTTCGGCTTCGGATTCGCCCTGGTGCCGCTGTATGACGTCATGTGCGAGGCGGTGGGGCTGAATGGCAAGTCGGCGAACTTGACCGGTGCGGCATCCGCCCCGCAGGCGGCCGCCGGCCAGCCGCCGGCAGTGGGCCGCGAGGTGACGGTCGAGTTCGTGGCCAATACGAATGCCGATTTGGCGTGGGATTTCCAGCCAAAAGTGGCGCGCATGAAAGTTCGGGTCGGTGAAACCGCCGAGGCGGTTTACGTGGCTCGCAACCGGGCGGCGCACGAGGTGACCGGGCAGGCGATTCCGAGCGTGGCTCCGGGTGTGGCCGCGAAGCACTTTCACAAGATCGAGTGTTTCTGCTTTACGGAGCAGAAACTCGCCGCCGGCGAACAGAAGGACATGACGGTCCGCTTTCGCGTCGATCCGGAACTCTCCGGTGACGTGCGAACGGTGACCCTGGCATACACATTCTTCGACCTGCACAAGGCGCCTGTGGGTGCACATGCCGGTCATGCCGCGGCCGGGACCTGAGCGCCTGCGCGTGGCGGCAACGTTTCAATTGGAGGATTGACAGGAATGGCACAGGCACACGGCGGATATTACGTTCCCGCGGAAACCCGCTGGCCCATCGTGGGATCGGTGGCGCTGACGATGATGGTGCTCGGCGGGGTGAACTGGCTGCACGATCAGCAGGTCGGCAAGCTGGTGCTGCTGGGCGGCTTGGTGCTCTTGCTGGTCATGGTGTTCGGCTGGTTCGGCAACGTCATCCGCGAGAGCCAGGCGGGCCTGAACAATGAGCAGATGGACCGCTCCTACCGCTGGGGCATGGCCTGGTTCATCGTGTCAGAGGTGTTCTTCTTCGCCGCATTCTTCGGCGCCCTGTTATTTGCCCGTCAGTTCTCGGTGCCGTGGCTGGGCGGGGAAGGGGACGTCATGAAATCGCTGTCGCACAGCTTTCTGTGGCCGAACTTCGAGGCGACCTGGCCGCTGATCACCCCGCCCAAGACCGAGGGGTTTGATATTCCGACCGGGGTCGTGCCGGCCTGGGGCGTGCCGGCGCTCAATACCGCCATTCTGCTGTCCAGCGGCGTGACCATCACCATCGCGCACTGGGGCCTGCTCAAGAACAATCGGCCACAGCTCATTCTGGGGCTGGCGGCGACCGTGGCGCTGGGCGTGCTGTTCCTCTATTTCCAGGTCGACGAATACGCGCATGCCATGCATGAGCTGAACCTGACGTTGGCATCGGGCATCTACGGATCCACCTTCTACATGCTGACCGGTTTTCACGGCGCGCACGTGACGCTGGGCACCATCATGCTGATCGTGATCCTGCTGCGCAGCATCAAGGGTCATTTCACGCCGGAACACCACTTCGGCTTCGAAGCCGTGGCCTGGTACTGGCATTTTGTGGACGTGGTCTGGCTCGGTCTGTTCATATTCGTTTATTGGCTGTGACCGGCCGGGTTTGTCGGGAACGGCTGGTTCGGCTGCAGGATGCCGCTGGCAAAACCCGCGAGCAGCAGCAGAAACAGCACGACCGACAGACCGATCCGCCAGGTCAGGGCCCGTGCCATGCGGTCCTGGCCCCGTTTTGGTCCCAGCATGGCAAACACGGCTGAGCCCAGCGCGATCAGGATGGCCACCAGCATGACCAGAATGAACGCCTTGATCAGCATGATCGTCCCCGCCAGAGTTGCATGTGACGCATTCTAGTCCTGCGGCAACGGGCTGACGGGTGTGCGTCATGCCCGGGTCAGGTCACGGCAATCGCAGGCACCCCTTCCGACCGGCGCTCGCGGCGACGCTTGCCGTGGCGGTTGCGCTGCCGGTGCTGCTTGGCCTGGGGTTCTGGCAGCTCGAGCGCGGGCGGGAGAAGGCGCGCCTGCTGACGCAGGCCGCAGCGGTACAGGAGCAGCCGCCGCTCGACCTGGGCCGGGCCGGGTCGGTCGATGCAATCGACGATCACCGCCCGGTGACGGTGCGGGGCGTTTTTCTAGAACAGCGGCAAGGTCTGCTCGACAATCAGGTGCGCGACGGGCAGGTCGGGTACGACGTGCTGACGCCGCTCAGGGTCGACGGTCTGGCCGAGGTGGTGCTGGTGGATCGGGGCTGGTTGCCGCGCGGCGCCCGCCGCAGCGATATCCCGGTCTGGCAGACACCGGAGGGGGAAGTAACACTGATCGGCTATCTGCACCGTCCTGTGGACGTGCCGTTGGTGACAGGTGACATCAGCGAATCGTTCGGCGGCCGGTGGGTGGTGTCGCAGATCGATCCGGCGCTGCTGGGAAAGCACCTTGGAATGCCGGTGCATGGCAGGGTCCTGCGTCTGGCACCGCAGTCCGAGCACGGGTTTCGGCGCGACTGGCCGCTGGTATCGATGACGCCGCAGCGGCATTACGGCTACGCCGTGCAATGGTTCGGGCTGGCCGGGGCCTTGTTCGGCATATATCTGGTGGCCGGGCTGCGTCGCGCGCGGCCCGGCACGGTGGTGGAGGATCGATGAACGAACAAGCGCGCGCGACGCGGCGCCGGGGGCGCCTGATACTGATCGGCCTGGCGGCGCTGTTCTTCGGACCGCTGCTGGTGTCCTTCGCCTATCGGCAACTGGGCTTTGAGTGGTTTCCGGCGCCCCGGTTGTCGGGGGTCCTCATACAGCCGCCGGTCGCCGTGCCACTCGATGCCGTGGCGGCCATTCCCGCCGGGCGCTGGAAGCTGGTCGTGGCCGGCCCGTGTGATGACGCCTGCTGGAAGACGCTGATCGACCTGCGCCAGATAGAGCGGTCACTGCCGCGCTACCAGGAGGCACTGACGCGCCTGTACGTGCATCCGCCCGGGCAGGGCCTGAGTGCCGAGCGCCTTCAGGAACAGGCCGGCATGGTGCAAGTCGAGGATCAAGACGGTCGATTGCTGGCGGCCCTTGCCGCTGCTGCGCCGCCGTCCGACACGGCTTTCCTGCTCGTGGACCCGCGCAGCTTTGCCATGCTGCGCTTTCGCAAGGACTACGACCCGCGCGCCGCGCGCAAGGACATCGATCACCTGCTGCGCCGCTTTGTGGGCAACTGATGGAGGGATCATTGACTCGACCGACAAAGCCGCGGCCGGCGCACCCCTTGCCCTGGCTGCTGGCGGCCGTCCTGGCGCTCGTTGTGGTGATTCTGGGAGCCTACACCCGCCTGTCGGACGCCGGTCTTGGCTGCCCGGATTGGCCCGGTTGTTATGGGTATGTGGGCGTGCCGGCGAGTCCGGCAGCGCTGGATCGGGCCAACGAGGCCTTCGCGCAGCGGCCGGTCGAGCCGGCCAAAGCCTGGAAGGAGATGGTGCACCGCTATGCGGCCGGCTTGCTCGGCCTGGTGGTGCTGGGACTGACTGTGTCCGCATGGCGGCGGGCGGGCGGACGCGCATTGGCGACTGCGCTGCTGGTGCTGATCGTGTTCCAGGCCGCGCTGGGCATGTGGACGGTTACTTTGCTGCTCAAGCCGGTGGTGGTGATGGGCCATCTGCTGGGCGGTTTTGCGGTGCTCAGCCTGCTCTGGCTTGGCTATCTGGGCGCGCGCTCGTTCGTGCCATCCCGCCACCGGCCGCCTGCGCGGCTGCGTCGGCTAATGGTGGTTGGCATCGTGGTGCTGGTGGTTCAGATCGCCCTTGGCGGCTGGACCAGTGCCAACTACGCCGCCCTGGCCTGCCCGACGTTCCCCAAATGCATGGGCGAGTGGTGGCCGCCGATGGACATGGCCGACGGCTTCGTGATGTGGCGGGGCCTGGGCGTCAACTACGAGTTTGGCGTGCTGGACAGTCCGGCGCGGGTGGCGGTGCACATGGCCCATCGGGCCTGGGCTGTGGTCACTTTTCTGTATCTGGCCGCAGTCGGGGTCTACGCGCTGCGCCAGCCCGGGCCGCTGCGAGCCGCCGCCGCCGTCATGTTGATGCTGCTGGTGACCCAGGTGTCGCTTGGCATCGCCAATGTCTGGCTGCACCTGCCGTTGCCGGTCGCGGCGGCGCACAATGCCGTGGCGGCGCTGCTGCTGCTGGCGCTGCTGACCTTGACCCACACCCTTCATCGCAGCGGGACCGCGCGTGGCTGAATCGACCCCGCTGGGTGCGCCAACGCTGCCGCTGTGGCGCGAATATCTGGAGCTGTGCAAGCCGCGGGTGGTGGCGCTGATCTGCTTTACGGCCGTGGTGGGCATGCTGCTGGCAGTGCCGGGCATGGTGCCGCTGAACGCCCTGCTGGCCGGCAATCTCGGCATTTTCCTGGCCGCATCGTCGGCGGCGGTGATCAATCAGGTGGTCGATGCCCGGATCGATGCGCAGATGGATCGCACCCGCAACCGACCCCTGCCGACTGGCAGGGTTACTGCGTCCCAGGCGCTGGTGTTTGCAGCCCTCCTGGGGCTGCTGTCGATGACCCTGCTGGTGGTGTGGGTCAACGTGCTGACGGCGGTTCTGACCTTTGCATCGCTGATCGGCTACGCGGTGATCTACACCCGCTACCTGAAGCGCGCCACGCCGCAGAACATCGTCATCGGCGGCGCAGCCGGCGCCGCGCCGCCGCTACTCGGCTGGACGGCGGTCACCGGCAGCGTCGACCCGCCGGCGCTGCTGTTGTTCCTGATCATTTTTGTGTGGACACCGCCGCACTTCTGGGCGCTGGCTATCCGCCGGCACGAGGAATACGCACGGGTCAACATCCCGATGCTGCCGGTGACCCACGGTCTGCCCTACACCCGCCTGCACGTGCTGCTGTACTCGGCGCTGCTGCTGGCGGTCAGCCTGTTGCCGTACGCCACCCGCTTTGCAGGCTGGCCGTACGCGCTGGCAGCGCTGCTGCTGGGCGGGCGCTTCATCCACTGGGCAGTGCGGCTTTACCGCACGCAGGACAGCGCGATCGCGGCGGCGACATTTCGCTTTTCCATCACCTACCTGATGGGCTTATTCGCTGCGCTGCTGATCGACCATTACCTTGCCGGGTACGGCATCCGCTGAAGCCTGTGCTGCCGGGCGTTCGCCAAGCGCGAACTTCACCGCGCCGATCAGCGCCATGACCAGCAGGATGGTCAGCACTATTCCTGCCAGAACGATGTGCAGCGGGTTCGAGCGCGTAGTGCGCTCATAGCTGTTCCGGTCGCGCACGCCCAGGAAAGCCCACGCCATCTCGCGCAGCACGCCAAGAAACCCGAAACCATCCCGGTCGGGCGGGCTCATGCCGCGGCGGCTTGCAGGCGACGGGACAAGCGACCCAGCGCCTGAGCTTCAAGCTGGCGGATGCGCTCCGCCGACACGCCGTATTTTTCGCCAAGTTCCTTCAGGCCGGTCTTGTTTTCGGTCAGCCAGCGCTGCTCCAGGATATCGCGGCTGCGCGCATCGAGCGTATCCAGCCCGTCGCGCAGCTGCTGCAACCGATGGCCGGCCCATTGTTCCTCTTCAAGCGCCTGCGAAGGGTCGGGGCGCAGGTCGGCGATGGTCAGCGCCGGCGCGGGCAGGTCATCGTCGCCGGCGTCGATGGCCGCATCGAAGGACACCGGCCGCTCGCTCAAGCGGGTGTCCATGTCGCGCACGTCCTGCGGGCGCACATCGAGTTCCCTGGCAATGTCCGCCGCCTGGGCGTCGCTGAGGTGCCCCAGGCGCTGCTTGTGCTGGCGCAGGTTGAAGAACAGCTTGCGCTGCGCCTTGGTGGTCGCAATCTTGACGATGCTCCAGTTGCGCAGCACGTACTCGTGGATTTCGGCCCGGATCCAGTGCACGGCGAACGAGACCAGCCGAATGCCCCGGCGCGGGTCGAAGCGGCGCACGGCCTTCATCAGGCCGATGGCGCCTTCCTGGATCAGGTCAGCCTGCGGCAGGCCGTAGCCGTTGTAGCCGCGCGCGACGTGAATGACATACCGCAGATGCGAGCTGACCAGCTGACGAGCGGCGTCCAGGTCGCCGCCGTCCTGCAGACGCACAGCCAACGCGTGTTCTTCCTCGGCGGACAGATAGGGCGCCTCATGGGCGGCGCGGATCAGTTGCGTCAGGTTTCCAACAGATTGAAGTGAAAGGGGAATGGAAACAGCGGTGGACATTGCTTCTCCTTGTTCAGGTGGCCAGGGCAGTTTAGCACTCGGCCCGTTAGAGTGCTAAAGGCAGCCACCGGTTCCATCATCGCGCAAGGAGGCGGTGCATTCCGTGTCCGGACGACCCACTTCAGAAGATTGCCCGATACGGCGCGTCGAGGATGCTGGCGTTGACGCCGTGCTGGGTGAGGATGTACGCAGCTGCGGCCGCGCGGCGGCCACTGTTGCAGTAGCACACGTAGTGAGTCGATTGGTCCAGATGCGCAATCTGCAGGCGAACTTCCTGAAGCGGCACGTTCAGCGCGCCGGGCAGGTGCGCGTGCTGCCATTCCCCCCGCTGGCGAACGTCCAGCCAGCGTGCCCCGTTGTTGATGGCATCGATGGCTGCCGCTGGAGAAAGCAGAGTCTGTGGCGGCGCATCCTGCAGGCGAATAAAGTCCGCGCGGCGCAAACGCAGCAGCATGCCGTCGCTGATCATGCTGATCGTGGTCGAGCTCACCGGATCGGCGTTGAGCGCTTCCACACCAAAGCACTCGCCCTCGCCCAGTTGCGACAGCTCGAGCGACTCGCCTTCGTCGGCCGGGCTCTCGCTTGTCGCCAGCACCGAACCGCCGTCGATCACATAGAACTCGGTCAGTTCCTCGCCCTGGTGGACGATAAGCTGACGTTCCTGCGTGGGGACAGGCTCGAAGGTCTGCATCAATTCCTCGATCCGCGCGGCCGGTGTGCTGCGCAGCGCAGGGAAGAAGCTGTGCCGCCAGCGGCGCGGGATGCCGCGACCGTAAAAATGCTCGTATCGATCGCCGATGCGACGCTCCATCACGGAAAGTTGATCCCAGGTCGCCAGCAGGTCGACCAGGTCGAACGGCACGGATACCACCACGACATCGGCAAATGCCGTCACGGATTCGAAACGGCCGTCGTTCAGAGGATAGGCGCCGGCGGGTGAGTTCGCTTCGATGACGGCGGCGATGCCGCGCCCGGTAGTCCCGCTGACGCTGCCGGCCAGCAGGTACAGCAGCTCGTTGCCTTCAGGTGGCGAGCCAAAAAGCACGGCTCCGTCGGTGAGTTCCTCGACCCGCGCCACCTGCGCAAGCTCGACCAGTTGTGCACGGGGAAAGGTCGACAGGGGCAGAAGATGCCGGAGCTGGCTGAAGTGAATCGTGCTCGACACGCCAGACAACACTCCGCGAAAGGTTTGTGTTGCGATTGTCACATGCCGTTGGCGGGCCGTGGTATTCGGGCCCGTGGCGGCCGGGATATGTGCATCCGGACAAGCACTTCAACCGCCCGTCAGCGCCCGCGATCGGGAAAAGCAGCGCTCCCCGATTGATCGAACACTCGGCAGCTTGCCGAAACTGACTTTGCCGGCCGCATTCCTGCGTCGCAGGAAAAGGCTCCAGCGGCTGCTCAGATTCGCCGTACGCTGTGGGCGCCGCCAAGCAGCAGTACATCGGCTCCGCGGGCAGCGAACAGTCCATTGCAGACCACGCCAACGATGTTGTTGAGGTCTTGTTCGAGGCGGATCGGTTCGAGGATATCCAGTCCGTGGACGTCAAGAATGATGTTGCCGTTGTCGGTCACGAATCCTTGTCGGTAGACCGGCTTGCCGCCCAGGGCGACGATTTGCCGCGCCACGTAGCTGCGTGCCATCGGAATGACTTCGACCGGCAGCGGGAAGGCCCCCAGCCGCGGCACCAGCTTGGACTCATCGGCAATACAAACGAACATGCGGCTCGCCGCGGCAATGATCTTTTCGCGCGTAAGGGCGCCGCCGCCGCCCTTGATCAGTTGGCGGTGCGCGGTGGTCTCATCCGCGCCATCGACATACACCGACAGGGTGCCGGCGTCGTTCAGATCGACCAGCTCGATGCCCAGGGCTTGCAGGCGATTGGCGGTTGCCACCGAACTGGCCACGGCGCCCTTGATGCGATGGCGCATCCCGCCCAGCAGCTCAATGAAGAAATTGACCGTCGAACCGGTGCCAACGCCGATGGTTTCATCCGGCAGCACGAACTCGAGCGCCGCCTCGGCCGCCAGCCGCTTGCCCAGATTCTGATCGGCCATTTGAATCATCCGGGGTTCAGGGCGAGACGCGGTATGTGCCGTCGTGCTGAACAACCCGCACACGCTGGCCAGGCGCAAATTGTTGTTCGCTGTCTTCTTGCACGATGGCCATTACGTTGCCGTTGTCTAGGCGCACGGTGATTTCCAGCCCGTCCGCCTTGGTCAGCCCTTTCTCGGCGGCGCTGCCGGCCAATCCGCCGCCTACCGCGCCGGCGACCGTGGCGGCCTTCTGACCGGTGCCGCCGCCGACCGTGCTGCCGGCGAGGCCGCCCAGCACCGCGCCGGTGACCGTGCCGATGTACGACTGCCCCCCCTCGATCGTGACCGGCTGGATGGCCTCGATGGTGCCGAACTTCACCACCTGCGCGCGCCGCGCTTCATCGCGCGAGTAGACGTTGCCTGCCGTGCTGGAAGCGCAGCCGGTGAGGCCGGCGCCGGCAATCGCCAGAGCCAGGGTAATGATCAGGGAGCGGCAAACTGCGGTATGCATGTGGGTCATCGGGTTAGGAACACACCTGTGAGACCCTCGGGTCGCCGGTGCGGTTCGCGGCCTGCGGGACGCGCATTCTAAACGTCGCCTCCGCCGGGCGGGCTCAAGCCTGCGTCGGTCCGGCCAGCGTCAGCAGCACCGCGGTCTCGATGATCTCGATCGCCGCGCCGTAGACATCGCCCGTGCCGCCGCCCAGGCGCCGGCGCGCAGCGTGAGCGATGAGCGCACCGATCACGACCGCCACCAGCAGCGCGCGCGGCGCTGCGAACAGCGCCACGATGGCCACGATGGCTACTACCAGCCAGCCGGTCGGGCGCGCCAGACGGCCAGTGATGATCTGGGCGCTGCCTCCGGGGCTGGCGTAGGGCAGGGCGCACATGAGCGCCAGCGCCGCGCCGCGCGCCAGCAGCGGAGCCAGCAGCAGCGGCAGCAGCGAGCCGTGATCCAGCACCGCCGCGAGGCCGGCGAACTTGCCGATCAGCGCCAGCCCGACGGCCGCCACAGCGGCCGTGCCGATGTGCGGATCGTGCAGGATGTCGAGCCGGCGCTGGGCTTGTCCATGGCCCCCGAGCAGGGCATCCGCGCTGTCAGCCAGACCGTCAAGATGCAGCGCGCCGGTCAGGCAGGTCCACAGCGCCAGCAGGATCGCCGCTCCGGCCAGCGGCGGCAGATCGAACAGCAGCCAGCAGGCAGCTGTCAGCAGCAGTCCCAGCAGCAGACCGACCAGCGGATAGGTGAGCGGTGAGCGGCCAAGATCGTCCGGATCAGGTTCGCCCGGCGCCGCGACTGGCAGGGTTGTCAGCAGGCCAAGTGCCAGACGCAGCGGCCGCCATAGTGTCCCGATCATGCGGTACCCCCGGCCATGCCGGCCTCGTCGAATGTCGCCATTCCGTTATGCAGCGCACAGGCCAGGCGCAGTAGCGGCAGCGCAGCGAGTGCGCCGCTGCCCTCGCCCAGGCGCAGGTCGAGCGCCAGCAGCGGGTCAGCGTCCAGCGCCTGCAGCAGCCGTGCGTGGCCAGGCTCGGCGGAACGGTGGGAAAACAGCAACCAGTCACGCACCTGCGGCTGGATGCGGCAGGCCGTCAGCATGGCGGCGCTGACGATGAAGCCATCCACCAGCAGCGGCAGCCCGGCCTGCGCGCAGGCCACAGCGGCGCCGGTCAGCGCCGCAATCTCGAAACCGCCGAGCCGGCGCAGCGCTTCGAGCGGGTCCGCCAGATGCGGCCCATGCAGTGCCAGCGCGCGCTCGATCACAGCCGTCTTGTGCGCGACGCCCGCGGCGTCAAGGCCGGTGCCCGGGCCGGCCAGTTCCGCCGCCGGTTGCTCGAGCAGAGCGCAGGCCAGGGCTGCCGCCGCGGTGGTGTTGCCGATGCCCATCTCGCCACCGATGAACAGCTGCGCGCCGGCGGCCCGCGCGCGGCGCACGGCCTCCCGCCCGGCGTCCAGCGCGGCCGCGAGCTGCGCCTCGGTCATTGCCGGCGAGGCGGTGAAATCCGCCGTCATCGGTGCGATACGGGCGTCGATGACGTCAGCAAGCGGTCCGTTATCGACCGCCGTGCCCAGGTTCACCACCTCAAGTCGGGTGCCCAGGGCGTGGGCGAGCACGCTCACCGCCGCGCCGCCGGCGACGAAGTTGCCGAGCATTTGCGCCGTAACGGCCTGCGGGAAAGCCGAAACACCCTGCGTGGCCACGCCGTGATCGGCGACGAATACGCACACCTGCACCTGCTCCAGGGCGGGCCGCTCGCATCGTTGCAGCGCGGCCAAACGAACCGCGAGCGTCTCGAAGACTCCGAGAGAACCCGGCGGCTTGGTGAGCTTGGCCTGCCGTGCGGCGGCGCGCTCGCCGGCAACCGCATCGGGCCTGGCACAGGGCTGGGCCAGCCAGGCCGGCGTCACGGCAGTTCGCCCTTGAGCGCCAGCGGCAGGCCGGCCACCGTCAGCAGCACCCGCTCGCAGCGCATGGCGACATCCTGGTGCAGGCGGCCGGCGGCGTCACAGTAGCGGCGCGTGAGTTCGCCCAGCGGCACGATACCCATGCCGGTCTCGTTGCCGACCAGGATCAGCTCGCCGGGCGCGGCCTCAAGCGTCTCCAGCAGCGCCGCCTGTTCGCGCTCGAACAGCGCCGCGTCGTTGGCCAGCAGCAGGTTGGTCAGCCACAGGGTCAGGCAATCGACCAGCACGCAGGTACCGGCGCGGGCGTGCTCGGCAAGCGCCGCGGCCAGCCCGAGCGGTTCTTCCACCAGTACCCAGCCGGCCGGGCGGCGGGCCTGGTGCGCCGCGATGCGCGCGGCCATTTCCGGGTCATCGCGCGCGGTCGCGGTGGCGATGCACGTGACCGGGCGGCCGTCGGCGCTCGCAAGCTGTTCGGCGAGGCGACTTTTGCCTGAGCGCACGCCGCCGAGAATCAGGGTTTTCATGCGGGTTCCAGGGCGAGCAGGGAAAGCAATGCTGCGGTGTCGAGGTGCGTTTCGACAGCATCGGCGAGCCGGTCGATGGCGGCCTCGGCCAGCGCGCCTGCATCCACGGTGGTGGGGCGGTCGAGTCCCGCCCAGGCGAGCAGGGCGCGCTGCGCTGGCGGCTGGTCGAACAGGCCGTGCAAATAAGTGGCGATTATCCGGCCATCGTCGCTGAGCGCGCCGTCAGACCCGTGCGCGAGGTGCAGCGCCGGGCGTGCCAGGGCGAGGCCGGTGCTGGTGCCGGCGTGGATTTCGTAGCCGCTGACTGGCGCGTCGCCGATCGCCAGCCGGCCGCTGCTTTCGCGCAGCTGCTTGTGTGGCCGCAGGATCGTCTCCAGATCCAACAGGCCAAGACCGGCGCAGCTGCCGGGTGGGCCCTCGACGCCGTGCGGGTCGTGAATGGCGACACCGAGCATCTGCAGGCCGCCGCAGATGCCGATCAGCTTGCCGCCGTAGCGCAGGTGGTCATGGATGGCTGTCTCCCAACCGTGCTCGCGCAGCCAGTTGAGATCCGCCGCCACGGCCTTTGAGCCTGGCAGCACGATCAGGTCTGCGGCCGGGATGGCTTCGCCCGGTCCCACGTAGCGCAGATCGGCTTGCGGGTGCGCCGCCAGCGGATCGAAATCGGTGTGGTTGCTGATGCGCGGCAGGGCCGGCACCAGCACCCTCAGCCGCGCCGCCGGTTTGCCGCCGGCGCGCGCGGGCAGGGCGTCCTCGGCCGGCAGGCTCAGGCCGTGCAGGTAGGGCAGCACGCCGAGCACCGGCTTGCCGGTGTGGGTGGTCAGCCAGTCAAGGCCGGGCTGAAGAAGACTGATTTCGCCGCGAAACCGATTGATGACAAAGCCCTTCACGCGGGCGCGCTCGGAGTCCGACAGCAACGCCAGGGTGCCGACCAGATGCGCGAACACGCCGCCGCGGTCGATGTCCGCGATCAGGACCACCGGGCAGTCGACCTGCTCGGCGAAGCCCATGTTGGCAATGTCGCCCTGGCGCAGGTTGATCTCGGCGGGGCTGCCGGCGCCTTCCACCACGATGGCCTGGTACTGCCCGGCCAGGCGGGCGTAGGAATCCAGCACGGCCGTCATGGCCCGCGGCTTGTAGGCGTGATACGAGCGCGCGTCCAGATTGGCGACGGCCCGGCCGTGCAGGATGACCTGGGCACCCACGTCCGTGGTGGGCTTCAGCAGCACGGGGTTGAAATCCGAGTGCGGGGCCAGTCCGCAGGCCTGGGCCTGCACGGCCTGGGCGCGGCCGATCTCGCCGCCGTCCACGGTTACGGCGCTGTTGAGCGCCATGTTCTGCGGCTTGAACGGCGCCACGCGCACGCCGCGCCGGCGCAGCCAGCGGCACAGGCCGGTCACCAGCGCGCTCTTGCCGGCGTCCGAGGTGGTGCCCTGGATCATCAGCGTGGCGGCGGGCATGGGCGGTGGGGCGTGGCAAGGCGGAGCGTCATTATCGGGCCAGCCGGGGCCGTGCGTCGGCAGCCGGGTGCAGGGCAGGTCGCTAGAATGATCGACCAATCCGCTTGCCGTTCCCGGAGCCCGCCATGCCCGCCTACCGTTCCCGCACCTCCACCGAAGGCCGCAACATGGCCGGCGCGCGCGCCCTGTGGCGCGCAACCGGCATGCAGGAAAGCGACTTCGGCAAGCCGATCATCGCCATCGCCAACTCCTACACCCAGTTCGTGCCCGGCCACGTGCACCTGAAGGATCTGGGCGACATCGTGGCGCGGCAGATCGAGGCCGCCGGCGGCGTGGCGCGCGAGTTCCACACCATCGCCGTTGACGACGGCATCGCCATGGGCCACGGCGGCATGCTGTATTCGCTGCCGTCCCGCGAGCTGATCGCCGATGCGGTCGAGTACATGGCCAACGCCCACTGCGCCGATGCGCTGGTGTGCATCTCCAACTGCGACAAGATCACGCCCGGCATGCTGATGGCGGCCATGCGTCTGAACATCCCCGCCGTGTTCGTGTCCGGCGGGCCGATGGAGGCCGGCAAGGTGGTGTGGAAGGGCGAGCAGGTGGCGGTGGACCTGATCGACGCCATGATCGCCGCCGCCGATCCGAACGTCAGCGACGCCGAGAGCCTGGCCATGGAGCGCAGCGCCTGCCCCACCTGCGGTTCGTGCTCGGGCATGTTCACGGCCAATTCCATGAACTGCCTGACCGAGGCGCTGGGCCTCAGCCTGCCCGGCAACGGCAGCCTGCTGGCCACCCACGCCTACCGGCGCGAACTGTTCGAGCAGGCCGGTCGCACCATCGTCGAGCTGTGCCGGCGCTGGTACGAGCACGACGACGCCCGCGCCCTGCCGCGCGGCATCGCCACCCGCGCCGCGTTCGAGAACGCCATGGCGCTCGACATCGCCATGGGCGGCTCCACCAACACCGTGCTGCATCTGCTGGCCGCCGCGCAGGAAGGCGAGGTCGACTTCGCCATGGCGGACATCGACCGCCTGTCCCGACGCGTGCCGAACCTGTGCAAGGTGGCGCCGGCCACCGCCGCGTACCACATGGAGGACGTGCACCGCGCCGGCGGCGTGATGGGCATCCTGGGTGAACTCGGCCGCTGCGGCCTGCTGGACCTGAGCGTGCCGACCGTGCACGCGGCCACACTGGGTGATGCGCTGACCACCTGGGATATCGCCGCGACGGCCAACCCGGCCGCGCACCGGCTGTTCGGCGCCGCGCCGGGCGGGGTGCCGACGCAGGTGGCCTTCTCGCAGGCCCGCACCTGGGAACCTGAAATCGACCGCGCCAAAGGCTGCATCCGCGACCTCGAACACGCCTACAGCCGCGACGGGGGTCTGGCGGTGCTGTACGGCAACCTGGCCGAGCGCGGCTGCATCGTCAAGACCGCCGGCGTGGACGAATCCATCCTGCGCTTTGCCGGCCCCGCCCGCGTGTTCGAAAGCCAGGACGCCGCCGTGGAAGCCATCCTCGGCAAGCGCATTCAAGCCGGCGACGTGGTGCTGATCCGCTACGAAGGCCCGCGCGGTGGCCCCGGCATGCAGGAAATGCTCTACCCGACCAGCTACCTCAAGTCGCTGGGTCTGGGCAAAGCCTGCGCGCTGGTCACCGACGGCCGCTTCTCCGGCGGCACCTCGGGCCTTTCCATCGGCCACGTCTCGCCGGAAGCCGCCGCCGGCGGCCTGATCGCGCTGGTCGAAGACGGCGATCGCATCGAGATAGACATCCCCGCCCGCCGCATCCATCTGGCGGTGGACGAAGCCGAGTTCACCCGTCGCCGGCAGGCCATGGACGCATCTCCCGCCCCGTGGCAGCCACGCGCCCGCGAACGCGAGGTCTCCAAGGCGCTCAAGGTCTACGCCCGCTTCGCCACCTCGGCGGATCGCGGGGCGGTGCGGGATCTGGGGGCGCAATAGGACGGCGGATCAAGCCGCCCGCCTTCTTGCGACCCTGCTTGTTTTTCAGGGGGCACGGCTGACCCGCCGTGCCGGGGGCTCAAGTACGGGGCTGAGCGGGGCGCTATGCGCCGGTGGCTAGTGCCTGGGTCAGCATCTCGTCCAGGCACTCGAAGTACCGGCGGTGCGTCTTGCGAAGCTCGTCTTGGCTGGAAGCTTCCAAGAGCACCACTTCCCGAGAGACCCCGGTTTCCAGCCGCTCGATCTCCACGCGCAGGCGCTTCTCCTCGGCCTGACGTCGCTGCGTCGGCACGAACTCCTCGATGCGAACGAGCTTGCCGGACTCACGGTCGTACTCGATCAGGTAGATCACCGGTGCTGCCTCAAAAAATCAGTCGACTCGACCATTGCTCGGCGAGGAGTTGCGGCGGTATTCGGTCAGGTGCGGGCTCTGGACCTCGCCGCCGTGGGGAGTGATGGGTTTCGCTGCGCTCCACCCATCCTACGGGCTAAGGCCGGCCCAGGAGCCGCACCGCCAACCCCGCCGCGGCGCACAGGCCGAGCGTCGCCAGCAAATTCATGTGGAAGCGCAGCAGCGCCAGCATGGCGAAGGCGCTGATCGCCAGGGCCGGGAGGTGGAGCGATGCGGGGTCGGGGAGTGGCAGCGCCATGCCGTAGCCGGTCCAGGTCGGCACGTCCGTGAACAGCACGTGCAGGCCGAACCAGATGGACAGGTTGAGGATCACGCCGACCACGGCGGCGGTGATGGCGGTGAGCGCGGCGGACAGCAGGGCGTTGCCGCGCAGGCGTTCGATGTACGGCGCGCCAAGAAAGATCCACAGGAAGCACGGCACGAACGTGACCCAGGTGGATAGCGTGCCGCCGAGCACGCCGGCGAGCAGCGGGTCTAGCGCGCCCGGGTCGCGATAGGCGCCCAGAAAGCCGACGTAGGTCAGCACCAGGATCAGCGGCCCCGGCGTGGTTTCGGCGAGTGCCAGGCCCTGCACCATCTCGTGCGGCGCGAGCCAGCCGTAGCGCTCCACCGCCTGCTGCGTCATGTACGCGAGCACCGCGTACGCGCCGCCGAAGGTGACCACGGCCATCTTGCTGAAGAACAGCGCTTCTTGCGTGAACACATGCCGCGCGCCGAGCACGAGCAGCAGCGCCGCGACCGGCACGCCCCACAGCGCGACACCCGAGAGCAGCACGCGCAGCGTCCAGGCGGTGGAGGGGTGGGCGTGGTCCGGCACCGGCTCGTCGTCATCCCCGCCTTTGGCGCTGACCCCCGCGGGCAGGAACACACGCGGCGCGATGCGGCTGCCGGCGAGCCCGGCCAGCGCGGCGCCGAGCACGATGGCCGGGAACGGCACCTGGAACGCGAAGATCGCCACGAACGCCGCCGCCGCGAGCAGGCGCAGCGCGCCGTGCCGCAGCGCGCGCCGGCCGACGCGGATCACCGCCTCGATGACGATGGCAAGCGTCGCCGCCTGCATGCCAAACAGCAGCCCCTGCATCCAGGCGAGCTCGCCGTAGAGCACGTAGGCGATGGCGATCAGCGTCATCAGCACGAAGCCGGGCAGGATGAACAGCACCCCGGCGATGAGCCCGCCCGGCGTGCGGTGCAGCAGCCAGCCGATGTAGGTGGCGAGCTGCTGCGCCTCCGGGCCGGGCAGCAACATGCAGTAGTTGAGCGCGTGCAAAAAGCGGCGCTCGGAGACCCAGCGCTTCTCGTCCACCAGGATGCGGTGCATCAGCGCGATCTGGCCGGCCGGCCCGCCGAAGTTGACGAAGCCGATCCGCAGCCAGACGCGCACCGCCTCGCGCAGCGGCACGGCCCGGGCGCCGTGCTCCGCGCTCACGCGGTGAATTGCCGCGCCCGTTGATAGCGCTCTTCGACGACTCCCCAGTCCACGTTGGCGAGGAACGCATCCACGTACTTCGCCGCCGCGGTGCCGTAATCCACGTGATAGCTGTGCTCGTACATGTCGAGGACGAGCAGCGGCAGGCCCGCGACGGCGCCGTGCATGTGGTCCCAGGCCCACTGGTTGCGCAGCTCGCCGGTCGCGGCATTGAAGGTCAGCAGGCACCAGCCGGAGCCGCCGGCGAGCGACATCGCCGTGCGCCGGAACTCCGCTTCCCAGGCCGCGGTGCTGCCGTAGACCTGCGAGAGCGCCCTGGCCACGTCGCCGCCAGCCCTGCCGTCGCCGCCCAGGTTGTCGAAATAGTGCTCGTGCAGAACCACCGAGCCGACGCGGTGCAGCTCCTCGCGCTTGAGACCGCCGTAGACGACCGCGGGGAAGTCGGGCTCACGCATGGCGGCGGCAAGACGCGTCTCGATCAGGTTCAGCGACTTCACCGAGCCGACGTAGTTGTTCTCCCAATGCGAGCGGATCAGCTTTTCGGATAGACCCTCGAGCTTGGCCGGATCGAAGCGCAGCGGCTTGGGCTTGTGTGCCGCGAAAAACACCGGACGCGGTGCGTCCGGGGTGTGCTCCGCGGGCGCCTGCGCCAGTGAAGGAAGCGACGCCAGGGAAGCGGCGGCGCCGAAAAGGCCGAGCGCCTCGCGGCGGGTGAGCAGCGGGTTGATTTCGTTCACGGTCGTACCTCCGACAGTCGCTGGAAATCGATGGCCTCCCTCACGCGCCCGATCCGCTATCGGCCACTGCTGGCCGGTCTGGGAGCTTGAATGTCACGCGCTCTCAGCTCCACGGCCGCGCTTCGATGCGCAGCGCGCCGCGCAGGCCGGGGCGGGCCTTTTGCTCGATGGGGATCTCGAAGCCGATGCCGGGCTCGCCATCCGGCAGCGCATGCGTGGTCGCGGCGATGCCCGGCCGGCCGGGGTTGATGTCCTGATAGCCGTACTTGACCTTCCAGCCGCCGGGCGCCGCCGGGTCCGGCGCTGCCTCGACCAGCACCAGCTCGCGGTAGATGAAGCCGCCCTCGTAATGGCGCTTCAGGAACAGCGTGCCGTCTACCTCGTAATCGGGCACCAGCACCTTGAGGTCGAAGGAAAAGCTCACCGTCTTCCCTTTCACGCTCTTGCGCGGATCGAGGAACACCGAGAACAGGCGCGGGCTCTGGCTGCGGTCGGGCGGGCGCGTGCCGGCGCGCGGCGGGAACAGCTCGTCGTACTTGCGGAACATGGCGGAGTGCTCGCGCGCCTCGCGGCGCGTCATCTGCCACTGGCAGCCGCGCACGCTTACCGCCACCTCGAACTGGTAAGAGGCGCCGATCTTCCCGCCACCGTCGAGCGCTTTCTGAACCTCCTGCGGCAGCGTGATGTCGTCCACGTCGAGAATGCCGTCCACCCGCAGCGCCCCGAACAAAAAGCGCGTGAGGTTCTGGTAGCCCTCCTCGGAGTTGACGATGCCGTAGTGCCCGGAGTGGCTGCGGTGCACAAAGGCGCGCGGGGAGCTGATGTCCCGGCCGTCCGGCCCGGGCCCGTGGGTGGTGGCGTTGTCTATGCGCACCAGCCCGTCGCTGGCATCGCCCGCCGCCCAGGCGGACGCGCCGCGCATCACCGTGTAGTCGCGCGCATTGGTGCCGACCAGGTTGAAGATGCGCTGCGGCGGGAAGTTCGTGACCACCGACACGTCTTTGCTGTCCGGCAGGCCGAGGTAGTCGGCCATGCGCGCGCGGTTGAAGTTGTTCACGTCGCCGAACGACAGCCAGCCGGGCACATTGCGCACGATGCGCATGTCTATGCCGTTGTGCGGCGTGGCATAAGTGAACACTTTGTCCACCGCCGCGCGCGCCGGCGCCGAACCGAGCGCCGGGTTTTGCAGGAAGGCGCGGCACACCAGCCCGCCCATCGAATGCGCCACCAGGTGCACGCGGAAATCGGCCGGGGTGATCTGGTTCGCCGGGTGGGCGCACACCTTCTCGCGCAGGCGCAGGATCAGCGTGTCGAGCCCGCGCGCGAAGTGCTCGATGGGCGGCGTGTCGCCGGTGCCGAAATCCTCGGAAGCCTCGTCGTAGTAGCGGTAGATGATGATGCAGCGGTACGGGATAGCCTGATCGGCGCGCTGCGCCGCCAGCAGGTCGTCGCCGTCCACGAACACGTCCTCATAACCATGGTCGGCCATCAGCCGCACCAGCGGCGATTCGAAATAGAACCGCCTGACGTCCCCGGTCCAGGCCAGGCGCGACTTGGTCGAGCCGATGTTGAAGCCCATGTACGGATCGGCGACGGTTTCCTCGATCTCCCCCTGCGTCGCCGCAAAGCCGCGCACGTAGATGATCGGGTGATACGGGTGCTGTGCGGTGTTGCTCACAATGAACTCCCTGGGCGTGGCCGAGCGCGGGTGCGCTCGGGAATCGTAGCCCGGATGCAGCGTAGTGGAATCCGGGATCCCCATGCATTCCCAGAACCGTCCCTGATCCGACGACGGCCGTGCTGCGTGGGGCCCAACAAGCGCGGCGCATTGCGCCCTAGCGTTTTTTTTCCGGGGGGCGGGGGCTTGGCGAGAGTTCGATCGCAGGCCGAGGGTTACGGCTCCGCCTCGAGCCCTTGCGCGGCGTAGAAGCCAAAGTCGAGCGCCAGGTACTGATCCAGCATGTTGACGTTGTGGCTGACCTGGAACACGGGGACGTGGTAGCGGTCGCCCGGCATGGCGCTTTCTCCCGGTGGACGCGACGGCTACGGTAGCGGCGCGCCGGCCTGCCATCATGGGCCAGAATGAGCTTTGACTCTGCCTTGGCTTTTTATGAACCGGTGATGTTTCAGCCGCTCTTAGCCGCACCGGCGGCCAACGAGGGACGGCTGAAGGGCGGAGCTTGATCCGGGCGTGCTTCTTAGGGGGAGCGGGTCGGAAGGAGTTTTTGTGGTATGGCCGGAAAAGTGGCGCAATACCGTGCACCTATCGTCCCTAAGCGGGTTAAGTCCCCTCCCACCGGTCTGGCGATAGGACTATTAAAAATTCCTTGGCGAACTCATGTTTCAAAATTCCGAGGTTTTCTAGGTGTTTGAAATACTTAAAAACAGCGATTTGGTCGCCGTCTGGGACTTGCGGCTGAATTTCGAATACTTTTTTTAACCAATCCAAGCAATCATCGGTATCAACCCAACATGGCAGGGATGGGTCTGGACGGTCGTCCGCTTGCGTTATATACGCCAAAATTGCAGACTGCCACACTTCCCGTGGCGCCCTGACAGATCCTTCCCACGGAACAAAGCAGATTAGTTTCCTGAACTGGGCGTCATCCAACTTCAGTCGACGCCGATTTGCAGCCAATTGTTTCCTGTATGGCAGGTTTTTGTATTTTTCAAACTTTTCTTCCCGCTGGCGTATTTTCTCCTCTTCAGCTGCGGTTTCCTTGAAATAATTTTGGCGAGAATTCTCTGACAACTCTTCTAATTTAGGATGGTATAGCCAATGAGCTGGGTAGGCGCCGGAAAAAAGCAGATCGGACAAGGCTGTGTGTGTGAATGATCCCCTTAAACGTCCGGCGTCGATCTCAAAAGCGGGAATTTGGTGGTGATAAATTTTTTCCCGTTTTGCTTCATCGACGAAGTGCGTTACAGCAATTTCCACGAGGTATCGTTGCCCGCCCACGGTCGCAATTAGATCAGGGCGAATATCTGTGAGCCACGTTTCCAGTGTGACGGTTTCTAGTTTTACCAACTGCTCCGCACAAACTATTTGCAAGCCCGCTTCTTTTTTATAGAGGTTTGAATATCGCACGACGGGTAAACGCAGCTCTCCCTGGTCGGCTATTATTTGTTTTGCGGCTAGGTGGACCGCAGTTTCGACGGCATGGGCGCAATCTTGCCCCGGTCCATGTGCAAAGTGCGGAGTCTGGGCACGCTGTCGAGCGATCAAAGGTCGTTTGCATGCTGGGCAGATGCACCCACATGCCTTCCCGTTTGGCACTTGTCGTGGCTCGAAAAGTCGATCTCCGATTTGCCCAAATGGAACCCTAAGAATTGGCATGTTTAACCGGCTTTCGAAAGAGCTGGGAAGCCATATCTAATACTGACCCTATTGCGCCGTGGCGCGGGCCCATGTCATGCGGATTGCACTTCATCAGAAGGGTACAGGAAATTCATCGAGCTCGCGCATCTCTCGTGCCAGGCAGCGCAGGGGCGGCATTAGAGGGGCGGGATTGTTTCCCCGCGCAGGTGGCAGGCCACCAGGTGTTCCGTCTGGCGAACTGACAGGCAGCGCCGCCGCCGTGGCGTCGTAGCGCCTCACCGCATCCACTGAAGCGACACGCGCGATCTCTCGCGACACTAGCAGCTCGAACGCCCCATCTCCTACGGCGGCCCACCACCTCGGTACGTTGGAATCCGACCTGGACCGTACTCGGCGCAGAGCCGCCGCGCCCGCGGCCAAGACGCCCCTCCGGTGATGGTCCCTTGTCCGAAAAGAACGGAACTTTTTTCGCCCGGCACGGTTCCTACGATCAGGCGTTACCGCACTGGGGGTCGCCATGGATCAGAGGGTGGCCGATCCATTTGCCGCACGGCGCGACGCCATGGTGGAGCAGCAGATTGCCCGCCGCGGCGTGCGCAATGCACTGGTCTTGCGCGCGCTTGGCCAAGTGCCGCGCGAAGTGTTTGTGCCGGAGGAACTCCGGGATTTTGCGTACGACGATGCGCCGCTGCCGATCGGCGCCCAGCAGACCATCTCGCAGCCTTACATCGTGGCGCTGATGGTCGAGGCGCTGGGGCTGCGTGGGGGCGAGCGCGTGCTCGAGATCGGCACCGGTTCCGGCTACGCCGCGGCGGTGCTGGCGCAGATTGCCGGCGAGGTCTACACCGTCGAGCGTCACCAAAGCCTGACCGACGAGGCGCGCCGGCGCCTGACCGATCTGGGCTACCGCAATGTGCACGTGCGTTGCGGCGACGGCACGCTTGGCTGGCCCGAAGCGGCGCCATTCGACGCCATCGTGGTGGCGGCCGGCGGCCCGCAGGTGCCGGAATCCCTACAGACACAGCTTGCACCGGGCGGGCGGCTGGTGGTGCCGGTCGGTGCGGCGCGCGACTTGCAACACCTCACCCGCGTTACCCGCGGGCCGGGCGATGCGTACACGCAGGAGAACCTCGGCCCGGTGCGCTTCGTACCGTTGATCGGGGCAGAAGGCTGGGCTGACAAGGAAGACCGCCCGCACCCAACGGCGACATCGCGGCGCAGCCTGCCGGAGTTGATAGCAGCGCATGCACAGCCGCTGGCGGACATCGAGCAGGCCGATCTTGGCCCGCTGCTCGATCGCGTAGGCACGGCGCGCCTGGTGCTGATCGGTGAGGCCAGCCACGGCACATCGGAGTTCTATCGCCTGCGCGCGCGCATCACCCGGGCGCTCATTGAGCACAAGGGCTTTCGCATAGTGGCCGCGGAAGCCGACTGGCCGGACGCCGCACGCATCGACAGCTACGTGCGCCATCGCGATGTGCCGCCGAGCACCTGGACGGCGTTCGCGCGCTTTCCCGCCTGGATGTGGCGCAACCACGAAGTTCGCCAATTTGTGGACTGGCTGCATGCGCGCAATGCCGGGGTGAAGTTCCAGGACCGTGTTGCTTTCTACGGTCTTGATCTTTATTCGCTATCGTCCTCCATCGCCGCAGTGCTCGCCTGGCTCGATCGCACGGATCCGGATCTTGCGGTGCTCGCCCGCGAACGCTATGGCTGTCTCACGCCGTGGCAATCCGACCCCGTGATCTATGGCCGGATGGCGCTCAACGACCGCTATCGGGGCTGCACGGACCAAGTACAGGCGATGCTGCGCGATCTGCTCGACCAGCGACTCGAAGCTGCCCGACGCGACGGCGAAGCGGCTTTCGATGCCATCGAGAACGCGCGCGTGGTTACCGATGCTGAGCGTTATTACCGGGCGATGTATCTGGAGCCGCATCAGTCCTGGAACTTGCGCGACCGCCACATGTACGAAACGCTGGAGGCCCTGCTGGCCACTCCGGCCGCGCCCGGCAACAAGGCTGTCGTGTGGGCGCACAACTCGCATCTGGGCGATGCGCGCGCCACGGAGATGTCGGCACGTGGCGAGTGGAATCTGGGCCAGCTATGCCGCGAACATCACGGCGAAGCGGCCTACCTGATCGGCTTTGGCACCCACTGTGGCACCGTGGCTGCCGCGAACGATTGGGACGGACCCATGCAGGTGATGCAGGTGCGCCCGTCCCACGCACGCAGTTATGAACGCCAGTTCCATGATTCGCATGTGCCTGCCTGCCTTCTGGGACTGCGCCACGCGGACGCCGAGCTCCATGCGGCGCTGATGGAGCCTCGTCTGGAGCGCGCTATCGGAGTGATCTACCGGCCGACCACGGAGCTGGCAAGCCACTATTTCGAGGCGGTGTTGCCGCGCCAGTTTGACGAATACCTATGGTTCGACACCACCCGCGCAGTGCAACCCCTCGACACGGCCGACCTGCAGGATGTGCCGCAGACCTATCCTTTCGGACTATAGCGGGATGCGAGTTGCGAGGTAATGAGTTTTCCGACGCCGTCGAGTGGACATCCACGGAAGTGCGAGCGCCGGCCTGGAAGCGCGCGTGTGTCGACCGTGCGGGCGGGCAGACACGTGATGAAGGCGAGCCGAATTTTTGGCCGCGGTGACCGGCAAAATCGAATGGACCAGACGAATCTCCCATATATGAGGACTTTGCAATGGCTAAATGCGATATGTGCGGAAACGACTACGACAAATCCTTTCAGGTCGTGGCGCAAGGAAAGACCCATACCTTTGACAGTTTCGAATGCGCGATCCACACGCTGGCGCCGACCTGCGAGCAATGCGGAGTGCGCATAATCGGGCATGGCCTGGAAAAAAGCGGTCGAATGTTCTGCTGTGATCCCTGCGCCAAACAATCTGGCGTGGAGGAATTGCGCGACCGCGCCTGACAGACGTCATCGATTAAGACTTGATACGAGGTAACTTGACATGCAGCAGCTAAAAGACCTGATGAATCGCGACGTGAAAGTAATCAGCCCCGATGCTACGCTCGCAGAAGCCGCGAGGCAGATGCGTGACGGCGATTTCGGGATGATGCCGGTCGGAGAGAATGATCGCCTGATAGGGACGATCTCGGACCGGGACATCACCATTCGCGCGGTTGCCGACGGCAAGGACGCCGGCACCAAGGTTCGGGAGGTGATGTCCGAAGGCGTCGCCTGGGCTTACGAGGACGATACTGTCGAGCGAGCCGCCCAGATCATGAGCAAGCACCAGGGGCGGCGTTTACCGGTCGTGAATCGCGACAAGCGGCTGGTCGGAATTGTGGCGCTTGGCGATTTCGCCGTTGAGGGTTCGGATATCACGCCCGCTGCTGAGGCACTTTCGGAGATTTCTGAGCCTTCATAAGGGTCGTGCCCAGCATTCGCCAAACAGGCCATCGCGATGGGACTGTCGGAAGCAGGGTGCCGGCGGCAAAGTGCCGTCGGCGCCACAAAAGGGATCCGCCCAACGAAAACGGCCGGCTGCACATGCCCCGGCCGCGGTCGATCACTTGATATGCCCCAGTATCCCGTCCAGCTCATCGAGACTCGAGCCCGCGTAGCCCGCGTAGGGCGGAATGGCGAAGCGTATTCCGCCTTCCGAGAGCAAGGCTACTCGAAACTCAACCCGCGCACTGCTGATCCGGCGGCCCAGTCCGGCGGATAAACACCCCGCTCGACGTAGCGGTGAAATGACGAATGCGGCCAGCCCACAACCCGGTCGGCGTGGCCGTGTTTCCCGGGGTTGTGATGGCTGTAGTCCGCATGTCGGGTCAGGTCGGCCGCGTCGCGGATCGCGTGTTCCCAGAAGCGCCGCTGCCAGATGCCGCGCTCGCCGGTGCGCTGGCGTCGTTCGGACAGCCGTTCCCCAGCCGCGATGCCGCGCGCGAAGGCGGCTTTGATCAGTCGCCAGCGGGTGGAGAAATCGGCATCGCCGGGCGGCAGGGTCCGGACGCAGTGCAGGTGATCCGGGAGGATCACGATGGCGTCGATGGTGAAGGGGTGTCGGTGCCGGACGAAATGCCTCGCGCTGCGTGCCGATGTTCTCGACCAACAGCCGGCGACGGCGTTCGAGCAGGGCGACGGTGAAGAAGAAGGTTCCGCCCGGGATATCGGCACGAACGTAATGCGGCATGGCGGGAGTGTAATGGTGGCGGCGGGGCAACCCGGAAGGCGGAATACGCTTCGCTATTCCGCCTTCCGGGCTACGGGCTGCTCGGTAGGTTGAGTTGCTCACCGGGACTGCTCAGAACTTCCAGGGTATCGACTGCCATGAAGCGCGGACGTCGCCCTTCTACGGTGTCATACCTTCCCCTGACTCGGATCTTCGCGTCCAGTGCAGCACGAACCACTTCGTCATGCATTGGTCCGTAAACACAGCGAATGGCACCGATGCCAGTAACACCTCGAATCTCGAATCGCCGGGCATCCAAGTCCACTTCGCGAACCAATCCATCGAAAGCCCCAGTCGTGCTTACCTTGACCGGTGAGACGAGTGCCTGCGTCAGAGCGAGACGAGACTTTGGCGTCAGCCTCTCTACCCGATCTTGCTCGGTGTCAGGCGACGAGAAGGAGACGCTGTCGATTCCTCGCCGTCCGGTCGGAGCCAAGCGCCTTGCCGCAACCAAGACAGTGTCTCTTACAGCAGGATCAGGAAAGGCTTCCCGGATTGCGTCGCTGACACCAGCATCACCCACGTAGTGAGCTACCAATGAAAGGCTTCGTACCGCTGAACGGACTGACTCAAATACCTGTTGCGACGCGCCCTCGATTTCGTACTGGTGTCCCTTCGCCGTGTCGCTCGCAGGTGGCGAGACGCTTACCCCGACAAGGAGGCTACCGTGGGCTACTCCAGACAAATGCGGATCAAGTTGGGCAGGCCAAAGCATTCGTGTGTCAGAGGCGAGGCCCACGATTGACTTGGCAATACTGCGAATCTGCTCTCGCAGATCGGAGAAGAGGGATATGACAATGGAAACGGTTGGATCGTGTATGTCGACGGCCGGACCGCGAAACCGAGCAACCAGGTCGGAACTGTCTGTGAGCTGTGCGAATGGAAACTCTTCCGCGTAGAGCGTACGAAGTAGGCTGAGGTACGGCTCAGAGACTTCGTCGGGACTCGCGCGGTTCGCCAAAGCAAGCGTACGCGCCATCGCTAGCTGCGAGTGAATGATCGCAGCTTTACGTTCAACGGCATTGGTCCAGGCGCCCATCATGCAATCCTCAAGATGCCTTTGAGGTGAAGGGGGTTCAGTCCTTTAGCGCTCGCGGTCTTTAAGCCTACGTACTGGAAGAAGGAAGCAAAGTCATTGGCGCCGGGTAAGTTGATCCAGAAGTGAACCCGGTAGTCATCCATGATGCGCTTCTGATGTGTGTGCATGAACATCAGTGCTTGCCACCTCTGCGCGTCCGTTGCAGGTGAAAGGTCGAGCACTACATCAGTGTCGTCAGGGGTGTCTTTGTCAGTGACGAAACTGCCGTCAAAGTAGATCGGGTACGGAAACTGAGGCTTCAGTTCCGCATTGAGAAAGCGGACGAAGCAGCTGAAGAGGCCCGATCGATGGGCGTTCCAAGTGAACTGCGCGCTGATATCGGCAAGCGAGCACTCATGGATTCCGGTAGGTAGCAGCCCGTTAGGCTCGAGTGTCGGTATCGGCATGGGCTGACTGTAGTGGATGTGAGGTCTAATGTGAGTTATCCGACATTTGTCGGGATAAAGGTGTTATCAGACATGTCCGGTAATCTGGGCATCATGTGCTAACCCCATGATTCATAACGTTCACCCTATCCGACAAGCTGGGCCTGCACATGACACTGCTCCTGCCGATACTTCGGTGTCCCGGCCGCTCGGGCTGCTCGATCCGCGCCGGATTGATGGGTTACGCGGCGCAGCACCCGTCCTGTGAAACTGTGCGGACCTGCGCATACCGCGCCGCATGCCCAATCATTTGATATGCCCCAGTATCCCGTCCAGCTCGTCGAGGCTCGAGTAGCGGATCACCAGGCGGCCGCCGCGGCGGCCGTGTTCAATGCTGACCTTGGCGCCGAGGCGTTCTTCGAGGCTCTGTTCCAGGTGGCGCACGTCGGCGCTGGGGGCGGCCTTGGTGGCGGGCGGGGTGGTTTCGCCGCGCAGGTGGCGGGCCACGAGGTGCTCGGTCTGGCGCACTGACAGGCCCTGCGCCGCCACGCGCTGGGCGAGTTCGATTTGCGCCGGGCCGTCCAGCGCCAGCAGGGCGCGGGCGTGGCCCATGTCGAGCTGGCGGCTTTCGAGCAGCGCCCGCACCTGCGGCGTGAGCTGGCGCAGGCGCAGCAGGTTGCTGACCGCCACGCGCGAGCGGCCGACGGCGCGCGCCACCTGCTCGTGGGTGAGGCCGAACTCGCGCGTCAGGCGTTCGAGCGCGTCGGCCTCTTCCATGGCGTTCAGGTCCTGGCGCTGGATGTTCTCGATCAGCGCCACCGCCGCCGCGGCTTCGTCAGGAATGTCGCGCACGATGGCCGGCAGTTCGTGCAGGCCGGCCAGTTGCGAGGCGCGCCAGCGCCGCTCGCCGGCGATCAGTTCGTAGCGCTGTTCGCCGATCAGGCGCACCACCACCGGCTGCACAACGCCCTGGGCGCGGATGGAGTCGGCCAGCGCGGCGAGTTCTTCCTCGCCGATGTGGCGGCGCGGCTGGTAGCGGCCCCGTTCGATCTGCTCGATCGGCAGGCGTACCAGGCGCTCCGTGTTGCTGGCCGGCGCGGCGCTGCTGAGCAGCGCTTCCAGGCCGCGGCCAAGTCCCCGTTTCTGGCTCATCAGCTGGCCTTCAGGTGGTGCCGGCGCAGCATTTCGCCGGTCAGGGTGAGAAAGGCTGTGGTGCCGACGCAGCCGCGGTCGTAGTCGAGCACCGGCTGGCCGTGGCTGGGCGCTTCGGCCAGGCGCACGTTGCGCGGTATGACGGTGCGGTACAGGCGCTCGCCGAAGTGGCTTTGCAACTGCTCGGATACGTCGCGCGCCAGGCGGCTGCGCGGGTCGAACATGCTGCGCAGCACGCCTTCCACGTGCAGGCCGGGGTTGGCGCTGGCGGCGATGTCGGCGATGGTGTCGAGCAGGTCGGACAGGCCTTCGAGCGCGTAGTACTCGCACTGCATCGGGATCAGCACCGAGCCGGCGGCGGTCAGCGCGTTCACCGTCAGCATGTCGAGCGCTGGCGGGCAGTCGATCAGCACGTAGTGGTACTCGTCGCGCAGCGTGGCGAGCGCGTCGCGAAGCCGAAACTCGCGCCGCTCGATCTGCAACAGCAGCACTTTGGCGGCGGTCAGATCCGCGTTGGCCGGCAGCACGTCGAAGCCGGCCGGCACGCTCTGGCGCGCATCGGCCAGGGTCGCCTCGCCGGTCAGCACTTCCAGCGTGGCAGGCGTTGCCGCGCGCTTGTCGATGCCGCTGCCGGTAGTGGCATTGCCCTGCGGGTCCAGATCGATCAGCAGCACGCGCTGGCGCGCGCGGGCCAGACCGGCCGCCAGATTGACGGTGGTGGTGGTCTTGCCGACCCCGCCTTTCTGGTTGGCGATGGCGATGATGCGAGGCATGGATTTCGGTTCAGGAACTGCGCGGCGGCGACACTTTACCCGACCGCCCGCCGCGCCAGCACGACCAGCGTGCGCCGGTCGCGGCCGGTCACGGCGGGCAGGGTGAGCGTGTCGATGTGCTCGAAGCCGGGCGGCAGGTCGGCCAGTTCCGCTTCGACTGCCGGGCCCTTGAGCGCCAGCAGTCGCCCGCCGGGCGCGCACAGGTGGCCGATCAGGGGCAGCAGGCGCGGCAGTGGGGCAAACGCCCGCGCGATCACCACCGGGAAGGGCGGGTCCGGCCGGTACTGTTCGGCGCGCTGGCGAACCACTTCGACGTTGCGCAGGTCCAGCGTCAGGGCCGCGTGTTGCACGAAGCGGGTTTTCTTGAGGTTGCTGTCCAGCAGCACGTGCGCCGTATCCGGCCGGGCGATGGCCAGCGGCAGGCCGGGAAAGCCGGCGCCGGTACCCACGTCCAGCAGCCGGCCGGGCGGCAGGTGCGCCAGCACCGCCAGGCTGTCCAGCAGGTGGCCGGTCACCATGTCGGCCGGCGTGCGCAGGGCCGTCAGGTTGAAGCTGCGGTTCCACTGCGCGAGCAGGTGCAGCAGGTCCATCAGCCGCTCCCGGCTGCCGGTCGGCAGGTCCAGCCCGAGCGCGATCAGGCCCTGGTCGAGCAGCCGGCGGGCGTGCTCCCACTCGGTCGGCGCCGCCTCAGGCGGCATCGACCGACGCACGCGTGCGGCGTTTCAGGTGCACCAGCAGCAGCGAGATGGCGGCCGGCGTGACGCCCGGCACGCGGCTGGCCTGGCCGATGGTGGCGGGCCGGGCGGCGGCGAGCTTCTGGCGCGCCTCGTGCGACAGGCCGCGGATGGCGGCGTAGTCCAGATCGGCCGCCAGCGTGGTGGTTTCGGCGTGGCGCTGGCGCTCGATTTCGGCCCGCTGGCGACCCAGGTAGCCGTCGTACTTGAGGTCGATTTCGAGCTGGGCGGTGGCCGCGGCGTCCCCGTGCGGCGCGCCCACACCCGGCAGGCGGTGCAGCGTCGCGTAGTCGATGGTCGGCCGGCGCAGCAGGTCGAGCGCCGTGCTCTCGCGCGACAGCGGGCCGCCCAGCAGCGCCAGATCGGCCTCATTCAGACCCTCCGGGCGCAGCAGGATGGCGGAAAGGCGCGTTTTTTCCGCCGCGATGACCTCCTGCTTGCGGCAGAAATTCGCCCAGCGCGCGTCGTCCACCAGGCCCAGTTCCCGGCCGCTGGCGGTCAGGCGCTGGTCGGCGTTGTCCTCGCGCAGCCACAGGCGGTACTCGGCGCGCGAGGTGAACATGCGGTACGGCTCGCGCGTGCCGCGGGTGGTCAGGTCGTCGATCAGCACGCCGATGTAGGCCTCGTCCCGGCGCGGCCACCAGGGTTCCAGCTCGCGCGCGCGGCGGGCGGCGTTCAGGCCGGCGATCAGGCCCTGGGCGGCGGCTTCCTCGTAGCCGGTGGTGCCGTTGATCTGGCCGGCGAAGAACAGATCGCCCAGCGCCTGCGTCTCCAGCCACGGGTGCAGGGCGCGCGGGTCGAAGAAGTCGTACTCGATGGCGTAGCCGGGGCGCAGGATGTGCACGTTCTCGAAGCCGGCGATCGAGCGCACCAGTTCGAGCTGCACGTCGAAGGGCAGGCTGGTGGAGATGCCGTTCGGGTAGACCTCGTGGGTGCCCAGGCCCTCCGGCTCGACAAAAATCTGATGGGCGGTCTTGTCCGCGAAGCGCACCACCTTGTCCTCGATGGACGGGCAGTAGCGCGGCCCGACGCCCTCGATGGCGCCGGCGTACATCGGCGAGCGGTGCAGGTTGGCGCGGATGATGTCGTGCGTGCGCTCGCTGGTGTAGGTCAGGTGGCAGCTGACCTGGCGCGGGTGCAGGTCGGCGTGCCCGAGGTACGAGAACACCGGCGTCGGCGTGTCGCCCGGTTGTTCCTGCAGGCGCGCGTAGTCGATGCTGCGCCCGTCAAGGCGCGGCGGGGTGCCGGTCTTGAGGCGCCCGACCGGAAGATCCAGCTCGCGCAGGCGCCGCGCCAGCGCGATGGCCGGCGCATCGCCGGCCCGACCGCCGCCGTAGTGCTGCTCGCCGATGTGGATGACGCCGCCCAGGAACGTGCCGGTGGTCAGTACCACCGCCCGGGTGCGAAAACTCAGCCCCATCTGCGTGAGCACGCCGCGCACACGGCCGTCCTCGACGATCAGGTCCTCGACGTTCTGCTGGAATAGGCTCAGGTTCGGCTGCGCCTCGACCATGCCGCGCACGGTCTGGCGGTACAGCGCCCGGTCGGCCTGGGCGCGGGTGGCGCGCACGGCAGGGCCCTTGCTGCGATTGAGCACCCGGAACTGGATGCCGGCCCGGTCCGCCGCCAGCGCCATGGCGCCGCCGAGCGCGTCGATCTCGCGCACCAGGTGGCTCTTGCCGATGCCGCCGATGGCCGGATTGCAGGACATCTGGCCGATGGTTTCCAGGTTCTGCGTCAGCAGCAGCGTCGCGGCGCCGCTGCGGGCGGCCGCCAGCGCGGCCTCGACACCGGCGTGGCCGGCGCCGACCACGATCACGTCGAAGGGGCGGTCGAACTGCATGGAAGTCACGGGCAGGGCAGGGGTAAGTCGTTATGATAGGCGGGCTTGCGAACCGCTGTCTGGGTCTGAACAAGTCCATCCTGGACTTCTCGGACGCGGCACACCCCTGTGCCGCGGTTGGTTCCAAGTCGTTGCCCTTTTGTTCCGTCGCAATTAGCCATGAGCACGCCCCGCAAACTGCACGTCAAGACCCTCGGCTGCCAGATGAACGTGTACGACTCGCAGCGCATTGCCGATGTGCTGGCCCAGTCGCATGGCCTGGAGTCCACCGACGACCCGGCCCAGGCCGACGTGCTGCTGCTGAACACCTGTTCGATCCGCGAGAGGGCGCAGGAGAAGGTGTTCTCGGAGTTGGGCGCCTGGTGGCATGCCTACAAGCAGCAGCGGCCGGAACTGGTGATCGGCGTCGGCGGCTGCGTGGCGAGTCAGGAAGGCGACAAGCTGCGCGAGCGGGCGCCGTACGTGGACCTGATCTTCGGGCCGCAGACCATCCACCGCCTGCCGCAGCTGCTCAATCAGGCCCAGGGGCGCCGCGCGGCGGTGGACGTGAGCTTTCCGGAAATCGAAAAGTTCGACCACCTGCCACTGCCGCGCGCCAGCGGGCCGACCGCGTTCGTCTCCATCATGGAAGGCTGCTCCAAATATTGCAGCTTCTGCGTGGTGCCCTACACGCGTGGCGAGGAGTTCAGCCGCCCGCTGCTGGACGTGCTGACCGAGGTGGCCGTCTACGCCGAGCAGGGCGTGCGCGAGGTAACGCTGCTCGGCCAGAACGTGAATGCCTACCGCGGCCGCACGCCGCGCGGCGGCGAGGCGGATCTGGCCGACCTGGCCTGCCAGGTGGCGCAGATCGACGCCATCGCGCGCATCCGCTTCACCACCTCGCACCCGGTGGAATTCACGGACCGCCTGATCGGCGCCTACGCGGACGTGCCCAAGCTTGCCCCGCACCTGCATTTGCCGGTGCAAAGCGGCTCTGACCGCATCCTGCGGGCCATGAAGCGCGGCCACACGGCGGCCGAGTATCTTGAAAAGATCGGGCGCGTGCGGGCGGCGCGGCCGGGGCTGAGCCTGACCACGGACATCATCGTCGGCTTTCCGGGGGAAACCGAGGACGACTTCGCCGCCACGCTGGAACTGGTCGAGGCGGCCGGCTTCGACGAGGCCTACAGCTTCATCTACAGCGCCCGCCCCGGCACGCCGGCCGCGGCCCTGCCCGACGACACGCCGCCGGCGGTCAAGAAGGAGCGCCTCACGCGCCTGCAGGCGCTGATCGAGCGCCAGTCACAAGCCTATGTGGAAAGCCTGGTCGACAGCGTGCAGACAGTGCTGGTGGAGGGCCCGGCCAAGCGCGGCCAGGGGCGGCTGTTCGGCAGGATCGGTAACAATCGGGTGGTAAACTTTTTGGCCAGTGAACAGCTCGTGGGTCAATTGGTGGATTTGAAGATCACGGCGGTTTCAGTGCACACCCTGCGCGGCGAGCTGAGCAGCTCCCGCCACGCTGCATGACGGTTCCAGCCGGTTTGAGTGCCGATGCCGCGGTGGCGGAAGTCACCCTGGAACCGAGCGACAACGCCCGTCTGGCCCGGTTGTGCGGGCCGCTCGACGCCCACATCGGGCAGGTGGAGCGCCACTTCGGGGTGGCGATCCGCCGCCACGGTCATTCCTTCGCCATCAGCGGCGCCGCCGATCCGGTGGCCGGCGCCCGCCAGGCCCTGCAAACGATCTATGCCGAGACCGCGGGCAGCGAGGAGCTGTCCGCGGCCAAGGTGCACCTGCTGGTGCGCGGCGGCCATGCCGGCGAGGACGAGCCGGTGGTGGCGGTCGGCCGGCGCCTGCAGGTGCGCGCCCGGGGCCGCAGCCAGGGCGAGTACCTGCGCAGCATCCAGAACCACGACATCAATTTCGCCATCGGCCCGGCCGGCACCGGCAAGACCTATCTGGCCGTCGCCTGCGCCGTGCAGGCGCTGCTCGAAGAACAGGTGCAGCGGCTGGTGCTGGTGCGCCCGGCGGTGGAGGCGGGCGAGAAGCTCGGCTTTCTGCCCGGCGATCTGGCACAGAAGGTCGACCCGTACCTGCGCCCGATCTACGACGCCTTGTACGAGATGCTGACCTTCGAGCGCGTCGGCAAGCTGATCGAGCGCCACGTGATCGAGATCGCCCCGCTGGCCTACATGCGCGGGCGCACGCTGAACGAGGCCTTCATCATCCTGGACGAGGCGCAGAACACCACGCCCGAGCAGATGAAGATGTTTCTGACGCGCATCGGCTTTGGCTCGACCGCAGTCATTACCGGCGATGTGACGCAGATCGACCTGCCGCCCGGCAAGCCGTCGGGCCTGAAACACGTGCTGGGCGTGCTGCAGGGCGTCGAGGGCATCTCGTTCAATTTCTTTACCGCCCGCGACGTGGTCCGCCACCCGCTGGTGGAGCGCATCGTCAACGCCTATGAGCACGCCGAGCCCGGCGACGCGCGAAGTTGACATCGACCGCGCCAGCACCGTGGCGGCGCCGGACGACGCGGTGTTCGTCGCCTGGGCGACGGCGGCGCTGGCGGCGCTGCACCTGGGCGCGGTGAGCGTGGCCGTGCGCCTGGTGGACCAGGACGAAGCGGTCCGCCTGAACCGCGACTACCGCGGCAAGGACTACGCGCCCAACGTGCTGTCGTTTCCGCTGGACGACGATTTTCCGCTGCCGCCCGGCCAGCCGCGGCCGCTGGGCGACATCGTGCTGTGCCTGCCGGTGGTGCAGGCGGAAGCCGCGGAGTACGGCAAGACCTTCGAGCAGCGCCTGGCGCATCTGCTGATTCACGGCCTGCTGCATCTGGCCGGCCACGGTCACGACGAGGAGCCCGAGCGTCTGGCCATGGAAGCGCTCGAGACGACTGTCATGGCCGATCTTGGCCTGCCGGACCCCTACGCCAGCAATGAGTAACGACACCCACCACGGCCTGTTGCAGCGCATCAGCCACGCGCTGTTCGGCGAGCCGATCGACCGCGACTGGCTGATGCGGCACCTGAAGGATGCCGAGGCGGCGGCGGTGCTCGACGCCGGCACGCTGCGCATGATCGAGGGCGTGCTGACCATCGGCGAGCGGCAGGTGCGCGACATCATGGTGCCGCGCTCGCAGCTGGTGGTGATGCACCGCGACGACGACCTGGCGGCGCTGGTGCGGGTGGTGGAGGCCAACGGCCATTCGCGCTACCCGGTGATCGGCGATGACCGCGACGAGGTGGTCGGCATCGTGCTGGCCAAGGATCTGCTGGCGTACCTGGAGCCCGGCCGGGACAGTCAGTTCAACCTGCGCGACGTGCTGCGCCCGGCCGTGTTCGTGCCGGAGAGCAAGCGCCTGAACGTGCTGCTGCGCGAGTTTCGCCAGACGCGCAACCACATGGCGATCGTGGTCGACGAGTACGGCGGCGTGGCCGGCCTGGTCACCATCGAGGACGTGCTGGAGCAGATCGTCGGCGAGATCGAGGACGAGTACGACTTCGACGAGGACGAGACCGACATCCAGCCGGCCGACGACGGCAGTGTGCTGGTGCACGGCCTGACGCCGATCGAGGACTTCAACGCCCACTTCGGCGTCAGTTTCAGCGACGAGGAGTTCGACACCGTCGGCGGGCTGCTGGCGCAGCAGTTCGGGCACCTGCCGGAAGTCGGCGAGCGGATCGAGTATCAGGGCTTCGAATTCGAGGTGACGGCCGCCGACGGGCGGCGCATCGAGCAGCTGCGGGTGCGGCGCGCGGCGGTGGTCGCCGCGGAACCGGACGACGGCTGAGGCGCCTTGATGGCGCGAAACCGCCTCCGCGGCCTGCTGCTGGCGGCACTGGCCGGCGGACTGATGCCGCTGGCCTATGCGCCGTTCGGTCGGTCGCCGCTGGCCTTGCTGGGGCTGGCCGGATTGCTGGCCGTGGCCATGCGGGGCAGCGCGCGGCAGGCGGCGGCCCGCGGCTACGTGTTCGGTCTGGCCTGGTTCGGCGGCGGCCTGTACTGGATCTTCATCAGCTGCTACCGCTACGGCAACATGGATGCCGCCAGTGCGACGCTGGTCACGGCGGCGCTGGTTGCCTACCTGGCGCTGTTTCCGGCCCTGGCGCTGTATGCGGCCAGACGTCTGGGTACCCGTGACGGCGCCTTTCTGCTGGCCGCGCCGGGAACGCTGGGCCTGGCCGAATGGCTGCGTTCCTGGCTGCTGACCGGCTTCCCGTGGCTGGCGCCCGGTTACAGCCAGATCGACAGTCCGCTTGGCGCCTTCGCGCCGCTGCTGGGCGTCGCCGGAGTCGGACTGGCCCTGACAGCCTCGGCGGCCTTGTTTGTCTATATGTCTAACCGTAGCCGGTGGCGTTGGCCGGCAGCCCTGATATTCGTTGCGCTGACGGCCGGCGGGCTGGCGCTAGACGGGCTCGACTGGACGCAGCCGGCCGGGCCGCCGGTGCGTGTCGCTCTGGTGCAGGGCAACGTCGAGCAGCAGATGAAGTGGGATCCGGCCTATTTCGAGGAAACGCTGGCCCGCTACCGGCGCCTGAGCGCCGGGCACTTCGACGCCGATGTCGTCATCTGGCCGGAAAACGCCATTCCCGCCTTGCCGAGCCAGGTGGATGCCGGCTATTTCGCCGCCCTGCGCGAGGCTGCGGAGCGTGGCGGCGCCGCGCTGCTGGTCGGCATGCCGACCGAGGACGCCGACGGGCGCTACTACAACGCCCTGGTGCAGCTGACCGATCCGGGCGGCGAGTACCGCAAGCGGCACCTGGTGCCGTTTGGGGAGTACGTGCCGCTGCAGCGCCAGATCGGCCCGGTGCTGGACCTGCTGGCGGTGCCGATGTCGGATTTCTCGACCGGCGGCGCCGACCAGCCGCTGCTGCAGGTCGGCGCATCGCAGGTGGCGGCGTCGGTGTGTTACGAGATTCTGTTCCCGCAGGAACTGCGCGCCGGCGCGGCCGCCGACTGGCTGATCAACGTCAGCAACGACGCCTGGTTTGGCGATTCCATCGCCCCGCCGCAGCACCTGGACATCGCCCGCATGCGGGCGCGCGAGCTGGGCAGGCCGATCGCGCGTGCCACCAACACCGGGCTTACCGCCGTCATCGACCACCGGGGGCAGGTCACGGCGCGCGCGTCGCCGTTCGAGCCGACCGTGCTGCGCGGCGAACTGGCGCCGCAGCGGGGCCTGACCCCGTTCGCGCGCTTTGGCGAGCTGCCGGTGATGCTGCTGTGCGTGGTCTTGTGCGCGCTGGCCTCGCGCCGCGCACGCGCCCCCGCCAAATGACCGCGGTCAGGCGCAACGGCATCGGGCCCGTGTTGTCCACAACAACGGAGCGCGCGCGCCGGGCTGTCCTTGCCGGGTTGCGCCGTGTTGTTGCTGCGTCCACATAAGGTCCAGGCCATGATCGAGCCACTGCTGCTGACGACCGTGCCGGTGTCGACGTTCCTCGGCGAGAAATGCCTGTCGGGTGCAAGCGGATTTTTCTTCGAGCGCGACGGGCGCGTGTTCCTGGTGACCAGCCGGCACGTCCTGAACGATATTCCGACCGGTCATCGGCCGGACCGCATACAGATCGAATACCACACCGACCCGGCCAACCTTGCCCGTTCGACGGTGCTGTCGGTGTCGCTCTACAACGGTGATACGCCCTTGTGGACGCAGGGTGTCGATGCGGGCGGCGAGGTGGACGTGGCGGTGCTCGAGCTGGATCGCGGGGCGCTGGGGCCCGGCGCGCCACTGTGCAGTTTCACGCCCGATCACCTGGAAAGCGCATTGGCCGAGATCGAGGTCGGCACTTCGGTGCTGGTGATAGGGTTTCCGCTCGGTTTTCGCGACACCCTGCACCATCTGCCGGTGGCGCGTCGGGCCGGTATTGCGTCTGCATTCGGCCTGCGTTTTCAGGGACAGGGGTATTTTCTGACCGATGGGCGAACGCACCGCGGCATCAGCGGCGCGCCGGTGGTGATGCGCCGCCACGGCGATACGAGCGGCTTGCCCTGGGCGCTGCTTGGCATGCATTCGGCGCGCCTCGACAGCGGTACTCGCGACGAGCAGCTGGACGAGTCGCTCGGTCTGAACTGTGCCTGGTACGCCGACATCCTGCTGACCCTGACCGCACCGCCTGCGGCTTAGGGCGGGCTGCCATCGGTGACGGCAAGCTGCCGTTTAGTGCGGCTGCGGCATCGATCTTTCAGGGTCTTGTCAGGCGTTCACCCTGACCCGTCCAACGCGGCGACCAGATCGATCCGGCGCCATAGCCCCAGTGCCTTGTCGGCGTAGCGGCCGTTCTTTTCCGTGCACTGCTCGACCACCAGCCGCAGCGGTGGCGGCAGGGCGAATGGCGCGCGCTGAAGATTCAGCGGCCGCCACTTGCCGGCCGGGATATCGGGGTTCAGCGGCCGTTCGGGGAAGGTGGTCAGCAGAACGTAATCGATGTTGCTGGCGGCGACAGCGCGCAGTGCCGCCACGCCGTCGGCCAGCGGCAAGTGCACGAGGCAATCGCGGCACAGCAGCAAATCAGCCGCCGGCAGTGGGTCGCGCAGCAGGTCGATGACGCGAAACTGCACCCCGGCACGCCCATGGCGCCGGCGGTTGGCGTCGATCAACGGCGGCACGATGTCGCCGCCTACATACTCGATGTCGGCCAGATCCACCCGCTGCATCCAGGCAAAGTCGCCGCATGGAACGTCCAGCAGGCGCCTGACGCCAAATTCGCGCAGCAGAACACCGAGCTGCCTCTCAAGAACGCCGGTCTGGCCGGCGTCCGAGCCGGTGCCCGAGCGCGAGAGGCCCCGCCATTTGTTGCGCCGGTAGAACTGCGTGAACAGCGCCTGGGGGTCGCGTACCGCTCGGCGCGCAGCCGGCCGCACCGAGCGCGCCAAGCGCCTGGCAAGCCGTCGCAGGCCCATCAGCGTGTCGCTCCGTTCACTTGGGTTTTCCGCGGCCATGGTCGATGCCCGACGCCATTGGGCGCGGCACCAGCAAGCCGACCACGGCGGCAGGCCGGCAGTGCCAGCCGGCTATAATCGTGCGTCTTTTTGCCGCCACATTGCGCCCTCGCCGATGAATCGCCAGTACGACGCCGCCACGGTTGAAGCCCAGGCCCAAATCTGGTGGCAGGAACACCACGCCTTCGCGGCGGCGGACGACGGCCCGGGCGAGAAGTTCTATTGCCTGTCGATGTTCCCGTACCCGTCGGGCGCGCTGCACATGGGCCACGTGCGCAATTACACCATCGGCGACGTGCTGGCGCGCTACCAGATGATGCAGGGCCGGCGCGTGTTGCAGCCGATGGGCTGGGACGCCTTCGGCATGCCGGCCGAGAACGCCGCCATCCAGCGCGGCATCGCGCCCAGCCGCTGGACCTACGACAACATCGCCCACATGCGCGAGCAGTTGCAGCGCCTGGGTTTTGCCTACGACTGGCGGCGCGAGATCGCCACCTGCCGGCCCGAGTACTACCGCTGGGAGCAGTGGCTGTTCACGCGGCTGCTCAAGAAGGGCCTGGCCTATCGCCGGCTGGCGGCGGTCAACTGGGATCCGGTCGACCAGACCGTGCTGGCCAACGAGCAGGTCATCGACGGGCGCGGCTGGCGTTCCGGCGCGCTGGTCGAGCGGCGCGAGATTCCACAGTGGTTCCTGCGCATCACGGCCTATGCCGACGAGCTGCTGGCGGACCTGGACGGCCTGGACTGGCCGGAGCCGGTCAAGACCATGCAGCGCAACTGGATCGGCCGCTCGGTGGGCATGGAACTGAGTTTCGAGGTGCCCGGCTACGGGTCGCTGAAGGTATTCACCACCCGCCCGGACACGCTGTACGGCGCCACCTACATGGCGGTCGCCGCCGAGCATCCGCTGGCGCAGCAGGTGGCGTCCGGCAACCCGGCCCTGGCCGCCGCCATCGAAGCACTCAAGCCGCGCGAGACCAGCGAGGCGGCCCTGCAAACTCAGGACAAGCGCGGCATCGACACCGGCCTGCGCGCCGTGCATCCGCTGACCGGCGAGCCGATGCCGGTGTGGGTAGCCAACTTCGTGCTGATGGAGTACGGCGAGGGCGCCATCATGGCCGTGCCCGGCCACGACCAGCGCGACTGGGAATTCGCCCGCCAGTACGGTCTGCCGATCGTGCCGGTGGTGGCGCCGGCAGGCTTCGACGGCGATCCGGCGAGTCTGGTCGAACACGCTGCCTTCACCGACAAGGGCCGGCTGATCAACTCCGGTCCTCACGATGGCCTGGAATTTCAGGCCGCCTTCGACGCCATTGCGGACCTGGCCGAGGCGCGCGGCATCGGCGCCCGGCGTGTGCAGTACCGCCTGCGCGACTGGGGCGTGTCGCGCCAGCGCTACTGGGGCTGCCCGATCCCGGTCATCCACTGCGCGGCCTGTGGCGCCGTGCCGGTGCCGGACGAGCAGCTGCCGGTGCGCCTGCCCGAGGACGTGGCCGTGGACGGTAGCGGCTCGCCGCTGACGCGCATGCCCGAGTTCTACGAGACCACCTGCCCGCAGTGCGGCGCGCCGGCGCGGCGCGAGACCGACACCTTCGACACCTTCTTCGAGTCGTCCTGGTACTTCGCGCGCTTTGCCTGCCCGGATCTGGACAGCGCCATGCTGGACCGGCGCGCCAATGACTGGCTGCCGGTGGATCACTACGTCGGCGGCATCGAGCACGCCATCCTGCACCTGCTGTACGCGCGCTTCTTTACCAAGCTGATGCGCGACGAGGGCCTGATCGGCGTCGACGAGCCCTTCACGCGCCTGCTCACGCAGGGCATGGTGCTCAAGGACGGCGCCAAGATGTCCAAGTCCAAGGGCAACACGGTCGACCCGCAGGCGCTGATCGACCGCTACGGCGCCGACACGGCGCGCTTGTTCATCATCTTCGCCTCGTCCCCGGAGCAGGCGCTGGAATGGTCCGACGAGGGCGTGGCCGGCGCCAACCGGTTTTTGAAGCGCCTGTGGGCTTTCGCGGCCGATTTCGGCGCCTGGCGCGAGACCGCACCGGCCGCCGACGCGAGCACGCTCGACGATGCGCAGCGCGACGCACGGCGCGAAATCCATGCCTGCCTGCAGCAGGCCAGCCACGACTTTCGCAAGAACCAGTTCAACACCGTCGTGTCGGCCGGCATGAAGATGCTGAACGAGCTGTCGCGCCTGCCGGTGCCGCAAACCGGCGGCGCCGGCTATCGGGCGCTGGTCGAGGAGGGCCTGTCCATCCTGCTGCGCGTGCTCGCGCCGGTCGTGCCGCACATCACGCACGGCCTGTGGGATGCGCTCGGTTTCGAGGGCCCGCTGCTGCGCGCGTCCTGGCCGACGGTCGATCCGGCGGCCTTGCAAGCCGATGAGATCACGCTGGCGGTGCAGGTTTCGGGCAAGCTGCGCGGCACCGTGCGCGTGCCGGCCGGCGCCGATCAGGAGGCGGTGCGCGCGGCAGCGCTGGCCGAGCCGAATGTGCAGCGTTTCGTGGGTGAGGCGCCGGTGCGCAAGGTCATCGTGGTGCCGGGCAAACTGGTCAATATCGTTGTCTGAAATGTCGAGCGAACCCCGAGTGAACCGATCCATGAACCGATCCATGAGCCGATTCCTGATCCTTCCGGCGCTGGCCGTGCTGCTGGCGCTGTCCGGCTGCGGCTTTCACGTGCGCGGCAACTACCAGCTGCCGGCCACGGTGGGGGCGGTGTTCATCGACGTGCCCGGCTACGACTACGACCTGCGCCACCGCCTGCAGCGCACGCTGGCCAGCCGCGGCGTGCGCCTGGTCGACGACGCCACCGCCGCCGACGCGGTGCTGCAGATCACCAACCCGCGCTTCGACACGCGCGTGCTGTCGGTGGGCACCGACGCCCGCGTGCGCGAGCACGAGCTGCGCTATACGCTCGGCTTCGAGCTGCGCAAGCGGGACGGCAGCTTCCTGGTGGCGCCGCAGACGGTCGAGCTGCTGCGGGATGTCACCTACGACGAAACCAACGTGCTTGGCAGTCAGAGCGAGCAGAGCGCCGGCCGCCTGGAGCTGCAGGACTTGGCAGTGCAGCAGATCGTGCGCCGTCTGGCGGCGCGGCTGGGCTGAGAGCTTGTGACTTTTTCAAGCTCTCAGCCGAGGCCAGGGATGGCCGATCGTGGATTGAGCGCGCAAGGGCTCGATCCACGGGAGCAAGTCCGGGCGTGTACCGGACTTGGGACAGAAGAAATGCACAGGACGTGCATTTCTTCTCAAACGCTGAGCCGGCCGTGCAGCTGAAACCGGAGCAGCTGCCGGCGGCTTTGGATCGCGGGCTGGCGCCGGTCTACCTGCTGGCCGGCGAGGAGCCTTTGCTGGTGGCCGACGGCGCCGACGTGGTGCGCCGGGCGGCGCGCGCCGCCGGCTACGACGAGCGGGTGGTGCACGAGGTCGAGCGCGGCTTCGACTGGAGCCTGCTGCGCGGCGAGGCGGCCAGCCTGTCGCTGTTCGCCCAACGGCGCCTGATCGAGCTGCGCCTGGGCAGCGGCAAGCTGGCGGAGGAGGCGAGCGCCGTCCTGTGCGATTACCTTGCCGCGCCGCCGCCGGACGTGCTGCTGCTGTTGACAGGTGACGGCTTCGACAAGCGCACGCGCGACAGCGCCTGGTACGGCGCCTGCGACCGGGCCGGCGTGGTGGTGTATGCGTGGCCTTTCCATGCCGCAGCCATGCCGCGCTGGCTGGTGGCGCGCGCCCGGGGTTTGGGTTTGACGCTGGACGAACCGGCCGCGGCGCTGCTGGCCGACCTGACCGAAGGCAACCTGCTGGCGGCCGCGCAGGAGCTGGACAAGCTCGCCCTGCTGGCGCCGCCCGGTGGCGAGCTGGACCGCGCCGGCGTGCTGCAGGCGGTCGGCGACAGCGCGCGCTACGCAACGCGCGACCTGGCCGACGCGGTGCTGGCCGGTGACCGCCTGCGCCTGACGCGCGCGCTGGCGCACCTGAAGGACTCCGGCGAGACGCCGATCCTGGCCCTGTGGCAGCTGACGCAGGACCTGCAGCGGCTGATTGACGGCAACCGCTTCGGCCAGCCGCCGCGCCGGCGCGATCTGCTGGAGCGCGCCGCCCGCCGCCGCCCGCCGGCCGCCTGGCACGGCCTGCTGGCGCAGGCGGCGCTGGTCGATCGGGCCAACAAGGGCGTCGGCGGCGGCGTCGAGCCCTGGCAGGCACTGACGGCGCTGGCGCTGCGCATGGCCGGTCCGGCCAAAGCGACTGTCCAATCTTCGGCCCACCCACAGCGGAGCTGACCGTGGAACTCGACGCTTACATGCAGCAGCTTGGCCAGCGCGCCCGTGCGGCCGCCAGGCACCTGGCCCGCGCCAGCACCGGCGCCAAGAACGCCGCCCTGCTGGCGATCGCCGATGCCCTGCAGCGCGACGAGGCGGCGCTTCGGGCGGCCAATGACAAGGATCTGGCGGCCGGCCGGGCGGCGGGTCTGGACGCGGCGCTGCTCGAACGCCTGGCGCTGGACGCGCGCGGCATCGCCGGCATGGCCGACGGCCTGCGCCAGATCGCGGCGCTGCCCGATCCGGTCGGCGCCGTCGACGACCTGCGCGCCCGGCCTTCGGGCATCCGCGTGGGGCGCATGCGCGTGCCGCTGGGCGTGGTCGGCATCATTTACGAAGCGCGGCCGAACGTCACCGCCGACGCGGCCGGGCTGTGCCTCAAATCCGGCAATGCCTGCATCCTGCGCGGCGGCTCGGAGGCGCTGCACTCGAACCTCGCCATCGCCGCGTGTGTCGCCCGCGGCCTGGAAGCGGCCGGCCTGCCGGCCACGGCCGTGCAGGTGCTGGAAACCACCGACCGGGCGGCGGTCGGGCTGCTGGCGGGTCTGGCCGAGTACGTGGACATCATCGTGCCGCGCGGCGGCAAGGGGCTGATCCAGGCCGTGATGCAGCAGGCGCGGGTGCCGGTGCTCAAGCACCTGGACGGCGTGTGCCATGTCTACATCGACGACGGCGCCGACCCGGACATGGCCCGGCGCATCGTGCTGAACGCCAAGACCCACCGTTACGGCGTGTGCAATGCCACGGAAACGCTGCTGGTGGCGGCCGGCGCGGCGGCCGTGCTGCCGGCCATCGCCGCTGATCTGACTGCAAAAGGCGTCGAGCTGCGCGGCTGCGAGCGCGCCCGCGCCCTGGTGCCCGGCATGACGCCGGCCAGCGAGGCCGACTGGTACGCCGAGTACCTGGCGCCGATCCTGGCCGTGCGCGTGGTGGACGGCCTGGACGAGGCCATCGAGCACATCGCCCGCTATGGCTCGGCGCACACCGAAGCCATCGTCACCCGCGACCTTGGCCGCGCTGACCGCTTCCTGCGCGAGGTCGATTCGGCCTCGGTCATGGTCAATGCCTCGACGCGCTTCGCCGATGGTTTCGAGTACGGCCTGGGCGCCGAGATCGGCATCAGCACCGACAAGCTGCACGCCCGTGGGCCGGTCGGGCTGGAGGGCCTCACCAGCCAGAAGTGGGTGGTGCTGGGCAACGGTGAGGTGCGGGCCTGACGGCCGCCGCCGTGCGCGGGCGCCGGTTGCGGCCGGTCGGCCTCCTGGGCGGCACCTTCGACCCGGTGCACATCGGCCACCTGCGGGCGGCGCTGGAAATCCGCGATGCGCTGGATCTGGCGCAGGTACGCCTGCTGCCGGCCCGCGTGCCGCCGCACCGCCCGCAGCCGGTGGCAAGCGCCGCCCAGCGCCTGGCCATGCTGCGCCTGGCGGTGCGCGGCGTGGCCGGCCTGACCGTGGATGGGCGGGAACTCGAACGCGCCGGGCCGTCCTACACGGTCGATACGCTGACCGATCTTCGGGCGCAGCTTGGCGGGCGGCCGCTGTGCCTGCTGGTCGGCGAAGACGCCTTTCTGACCCTCGCCACCTGGCATCGCTGGCAGGACCTGTTCGAGCTGGCCCACCTGGTGGTCATGCAGCGTCCGCCGCCACCGGCCGCGCCGAGTCAGGCGCTGCCGCCCGCGCTCGCCCGGGCCGTGGCCGGCCGCTGGGCCGACAGCGCGCAGGCGCTGGGGGCGTCGCCGGCGGGTCTGGTCTGGCGCCAGGCACTGCCGCCGCTGGACATTTCCGCCACCCGCGTGCGGGCCGCGCTGCGCGCCGGAAGCAGCGTGCGCTTTCTCGTGACCGACGGTTGCCTGCGGTACATTCGCCGCCATCACCTCTATACCGACTGAAACATGCCGCAAGACTTGGCCGGCCTGCAGGCCGTGGTGCTCAGCGCACTCGAAGAACTCAAAGCCGTCGATGTGACGGTGCTCGACGTCAGCCAGCTGACCAGTCTCACGTCCGTCATGGTGGTGGCCAGCGGCACCTCGAGCCGCCATGTGCGAGCCCTGGCCGAAGCCGCCCGCGACGCCGCCAAGGCCGCCGGCTACCCGGTGCTGGGCATGGAGGGCGACAGCGGCGCCGAATGGGTGTTGGTGGACCTGGTCGATCTGGTGCTGCACGTGATGCTGCCGCAGACGCGCGCCCTGTATCGCCTCGAAGACCTGTGGTCGGCACGGCCGGGTCGGCCCAGGGCAGAGCAGGCCGGCGACGGCGCGTGAGCCAGGTGCTGATTCTGGCGGTCGGCCAGCGGCCGCCGGCCTGGGTCAGCGCCGCCTGTGCCGATTATCTGGACCGTTTCGGGCGGCGCCTGAAGGTGGAGCTGAAGGAAATCCCGCCGGCCCGGCGCGGCGCCGGCGGCCGCGCCGCCGCCCTGGCGCAGGAAGACGCCCGCCTGCTGTCGGCCCTGCCGGACAGTGCCTGGCCGGTGCTGCTCGACCCGCAAGGCGAGCAATACGATTCTGAAGCCCTGGCCGGCGTCCTGTCCGGCTGGCTCGCGCGCGGTGGGCCGCTGGCGCTGCTGATCGGCGGCGCCGACGGCTTTGGTCCGGGCGTGCGCGCCCGCGCCCGGGCCAGCTGGTCGCTGTCGCGGCTGACTTTTCCGCACATGCTGGCGCGCGTGCTGGTGGCCGAGCAGCTGTACCGCGCCTGGAGCCTGCTGCACAACCTGCCGTATCACCGGGAGCACTGAGCCGGTGCCCGCCCGCCCCGCGCTGCGGCCATGCGTTTTCTGATCGGCCGTCTGCGCCGGCTGCTGGCGTGGACCGCGTTCGCGTTGCTGGTGCTTGTGGCCGCCGGCCTGACCGCGCTGCGCGTGCTGCTGCCCCAGCTTGAGCAGCGGCCGCAGCAGGTGGCGGCCGTGGTCAGCCGGGCGCTCGGCCACCCGGTGCAGTTCTCCGACCTGCGCGCGGGCCTGCGCGGCAACACACCGGAAATTGCCCTGCGCGACGCCAGCATTCTTGGCAGCGACGGCAGCGTCACGCGGGTGGCGGCGCTGAGCCTGCGCTTCGACTGGCTGGCCTCGCTGCTGGCGCGCGAGCCGCGCCTGGCCGGATTGCAGATCGAAGGCCTGCATCTCGCCGTGGTGCGCCTGCCGGACGGGCGCTGGCAGGTCGGCGGCATGCAGCTGAGCGAGGGCGGCGGCGACGGGCTGTCGTCCTGGCTGCTGGCGCAGCCGCAGGTGCGCCTGCGGGCGGCCGTGATCGACGTCACCGACCTCACCCAGCCGGGCCGCATGCTGCGTCTGGAGCCGGCCGACGTGACCTTGCAGCGACGGGGCACGCGCCACTGGCTCGACCTGCGCGTCGGCGTGGGCGGCGCGGCCAGCGGCAGCTTCAGGCTGCGGGCCGAGCTGGGCGGTCTTGCGGGCGAGCTTGCCGCCACCGACGGACGGGCCTACGTGACGGCGCGGGAGGTGGTCGGCGCGGATGTGCCGCTGGGGCCGTTCGTGTTCGGCGGCGCGCTCGACGGTGAACTGTGGCTGCGCTGGAAGGAAGGCCGGATCACGCGCGTGCACGGCACGGTCGACGGACAGGGCGAGCTGCAGCGGGCCGATGGGCAAAGCCGTCTGGTCCTGGAGGCGCTGCATTTGTCGGGCGTGATGCAGCGCACGGCGGACGGCTGGATGACCGGTCTGGACAGCCTGCGGGCGCAGGCCGGCGAGCATCTGTGGCGCCTGGACCGCGCCTGGATCGAGCGCCGCGGCGACACGCTGGCCCTGACCGGCGGCCTGATCGATCTGTCCCGGTTCGGTCCCGTTGCGGCATTGATGGCGTCGCCACAGAACACGCTGGCTACGCGTCTGGCAGCCGCCGACCCGAGCCTGCGCGGCCGTGATCTGCGGCTCATCGTCGGGCCGGCCGGCAGCGGCGCAAGACCGCTGCGGCTGGCCGCCGACGTGGACGAACTGGCCTGGCAGCCGGACGGTGCGTTACCGGGCCTGGCCGGCGCGGCGGGCGAGCTGCGCCTGACCGAGACGGCCGCGAGTTTCACCCTGGCCGGTGCGCCGCACCTGGTCCTGGACGCGCCCCGCGCCTACGCCGAGCCCCTGCACCTGGACGCCGCGCAGGGCGAGCTGACCGCGCGGTGGTCGCCGGCCGGGATCGACGCCCAGCTGAGCGGTTTTTCGGTTCGGCGCGGAACCATGGCGCTTACGGCGCGCGGCCGGCTGAGCCTGCCGGCCGGCGGCGAGCCCGATTTGTTCATTCAGGCCGGCACCCCGCAGGCGCCGGCGGCCGAGTTCTTCGCTCTGCTGCCGGACCGCGCGCTGTCGCCGAAGTTCATCGACTGGGGCAGGAAGGCCCTCCAGGCCGGCACGCTCGGCAACGTGCAGGCGCTGCTGCGCGGCAACCCGCGGCAGTTTCCGTTCCGCGATCGCGAGGGCCAGTTTCTTGCCAGCACCGACTTTGCCGACCTGACGCTCGACTACCAGCCGGGGCACGGCTGGCCGCCGGTCAGCGAGGGCCGCGGGCGCTTTTCCCTCAGCGGACCGGAGTTCCGGCTGACACTGGACGACGGCCGGCTGCTCGACAGCCGCGCCAGCGACGTCGAGGTGCGCATTCCGGACATCGGCCTGAAAACCAAGCGCTTGCTGCTGGAGGGCACGGCGTCCGGCCCGGCGCAGGACCTGCTGCGGTTCGTGCGCGAATCGCCGCTGGCCGAGCGCCTGGGGCGCCGGGTCGAGCGGCTGGCCGTCGACGGCGCGGCGCAGACCAAAGTCGATCTCGATCTGGTGTTCACCGGGCCCGCCAAGTCGACCGCGGTGTCCGGCCGCACGCGGCTGGCCGGCAACACGCTCACTGTGGCCGGCACCGGGCTGGCCGTGCAGGCATTGCAGGGCGAGCTGGCATTCGACCGCGCCGGCCTGCGCGCGCAGGCCGTGAAGGGGCGGCTGTTTGGCGGGCCGGTGGTGTTCGATCTGGTCAGCGGGGCAGGCCAGCCGCTGCGCATCGAGCCGCGCGGCGAGGCGGCGGCAGCCGAACTGACCGGGTACCTGCGCCTGCCCTGGCCGGAGCTGTTCGCCGGGCCGGTGCCGTGGCAGGGCGGGATCGAGATCGCCGGCGACGGCAGTCTGACGCTTGACCTGAACCTGGACCTGGCCAAGGCCACGGGCGAGCTGCCGGCGCCGCTGGACGCGCTGCGCAGCCAGCCCCTGCAGGTGCGCGCGCGATGCGCCTGCGGCGCGCCGACGCGAGCCTGGGATGTGACGCTGACCGCGCAGCCGCTCACTGCGCGCCTCGATCTGGCGCCGGTGCAGGGCGGCGGCACGGCGCTGCGGCGGGGTGATCTGGCGATCGGCGTCGAAACGCGCCTGCCGCCGGCCGGCTTCAACGTGCACGGGCGCCTCGCGCAGCTGCCGCTGACGCCCTGGCTGGCGTGGCTGGGCCGGCATTTCGGCGGCGGCGCCGGCGGCGCCTGGCCGGCGCCGCGCGTGGATGTGTATGCCGACCGGCTCGATTACCTCGGCCAGTCCTTCGCCGGGGTGCGCCTGCAGGTGCTGCGCAGCGAGGGTTGGGACATCGACGTCGATGCCGCCGACGTGGCCGGCAAGGTGAGTGTGCGCGGCGATCGTGGCGGGCAGGTCGATCTGGACCTCGCGCGGTTGTTTTTGGCGCGCCATGAGGGTGAGGGCCGGGGCGGCGACGCCCGGTCCGGAATCGATCCGGCCAGCGTGCCCGCGCTGCGCGGGCGGATCGGCGCCCTGCATTACGGCGGCGCGGACTTCGGCGCGCTCGAGTTCAGCAGCCAGCGCCTCGCCGACGGGCTCGATTTCGACCACCTGGACCTGCGGGGTGACTACGGCGCCATCAGCGGCCGTGGCCGCTGGACGGGAAGCGCCGAGCGCGCCTCAAGCAGCCTGGACGCGACGGCGGATTTCAAGGACTTCGGCGCCTTTCTGGCACGCTTCGGGGTGACCAACCTGGTGCGCGGCGGCCGCGGCAAGGTGCAGGCGCAGGTGTCCTGGCCGGGCAGTCCGGGTGCGTTCGGCTTTGCCAGTCTGAGCGGCGAGGTCAGCGGGCAGTTGCGCAAGGGCACCTTGCCGGACTTGGAGCCCGGCGTCGGGCGCCTGTTCGGCATCCTGAGTCTCGACAGCGTCATGCGCCGCCTGACGCTGGATTTCCGGGACGTGTTCGGGCGCGGCTTCGCCATCGACCGCATGGACGGCGAGCTGCGCCTGGCGGCCGGCGATGCGCAGCTGAACAACCTGCGCGTGCGCGGCCCGGCGGCGCACCTGACGCTGAACGGCCGCACCAACCTGGTCGATCGCAGCCTGGACGTGCAGGTGCTGGTGGTGCCGCAGGTCACCTCCAGCCTGCCGCTGGCCGGCGCCATCGCCGCGCCGGGCGTTGGCGCGGCGATCTATCTGGGGCAAAAGATTTTCGAGGGTGCCATCGACAAGGCCACCGAGCAGCACTACCGGGTCACCGGCACCTGGGCCGAGCCGCAGATCGACAAACCCTGAGGCGGCCGGCCGGCCGATCAGGCGCGTTCCGCGACGAAGATCACCGACGCCGGCCGGCCGCTGTGCGGGTGCACCGGCTCGCGCATCGCCCGCAGTTGCAGGCCGCTGTCGGTGAATAGCCGGATCCAGCTTTCCAGCGTGCGGAAATACCACGGCGCCGGGTCGGTGAAGGCCGGATCGAAGCCGGCCCAGGAGCCCTCGCGCCAGCCGTCCCGGTACGGCAGCTCGCCGCAGGCGGCCAGCGGATGCAGGGTCTGCACGACCAGCGCGCCGCGTCGACGCAGCAGGCGCGGCGCGCCGCGCACCAGATCGTCGACCGACCGCTCGCCCAGCAGCGCAAAGTTGCTGACCACCAGATCGAAGCTGCGCTCCAGGGCGCCCGCGACGACCTCGGCATACGACAGGACGCGAAAATCGCCGCCTCCTGCCGCCGTGGCGGCGCTGACCAGTTCCGCCACCGCGTCCACGCCCACCACGGCGACGCCCAGCGCACCCAGGTGCCGCGTCAGCCAGCCCTCGCCGCAACCCAGATCGAGCACGCTGCGCGGCCTGCGGCTCATGACGGCGTCGATGATCGCCTGATCGGTCACCAGCCGGCGGCTGTCGATCTGGGTGTTGCGCACCGCCGCGGTCCACGGCCCGCTGTTGCGCTGCCACGAATCGATGATGGCGGTTTCATGCGCGTGCATGCGTTCGGCTCCCGGTTCGATGGCGGCGTGTCGGGGCCGGCCGGCATCGGCATCCGGCCTGCCCGTCTCGACGTGTCTGGCCGGCTTACTTACCATCGCGCCGTGCCACCGCGCCAGGGCGCTGGTTCACCTTACGTTTCCAGAGGAAATCATGTCCGACGAGAAGCTCTACCCCGTACCGGCCGATTTTGCCGCCCGCGCGCACATCAAGGCCGCCGACTACGAGGCCCTGTACGCCCGCTCGCTGGCCGACCGCGACGGCTTCTGGGCCGAGCAGGCGCAGCGCCTCGTCAGCTGGTTCGAGCCCTGGCAGACAGTGTGCGAGGAAGACCTCGCCGCCGGACACGTGCGCTGGTTCGCCGGCGGCAAGCTCAACGTCGCCTACAACTGCCTGGACCGGCACCTGGCCACCCGCGGCGAGCAGACGGCGCTGATCTGGGAAGGCGACGACCCGGCCTTCGCCCGGCATGTGAGCTACCGCGAGCTGCACGAGGAAGTCTGCCGGCTGGCCAACGTGCTCAAGCAGCGCGGCATCAAGAAAGGCGACCGGGTGTGCATCTACATGCCGATGATCCCGGCCGCGGTGGCCGCCATGCTGGCCTGCGCGCGCATCGGCGCCGTGCATTCGGTGGTGTTCGGCGGCTTCTCGCCAGAGTCCATCAAAAGCCGCATCCTGGATTCCGACTGCCGCGTGGTGATCACCGCCGATCAGGGCCTGCGCGGCGGCAAGCCGATTCCGCTCAAGGCCAACGTTGACCAGGCGCTCGAAGGCTGCCCGAACGTGCACAGCGTGCTGGTGTACCGCCACACCGGCGCCGACATCGGCTGGCAGGACGGCCGCGACGGCTGGTATCAGGAGCTGCTGGCCGCGGCCAGTGCCGACTGCCCGGCCGAGCCGATGGACGCCGAGGATCCGCTGTTCATCCTGTACACCTCCGGCTCCACCGGCAAACCGAAGGGCGTGCTGCACACCACCGGCGGCTACATCACCTACGCCGCGCTGACGCACAAGGTCGTGTTCGACTACCACGACGGCGACGTGTACTGGTGCACCGCCGACGTCGGCTGGGTCACCGGCCACAGCTACATCGTCTACGGGCCGCTGGCCAACGGCGCCACCAGCCTGGTGTTCGAGGGCGTGCCGACGCACCCGACGCCGGCCCGCTTCTGGGAAGTCATCGACAAGCACCAGGTCAACATCTTCTACACGGCGCCGACCGCCATCCGCGCCCTGATGCGCGCCGGTGACGAGCCGGTCAAGTCCACCAGCCGCAAATCCCTGCGCCTGCTGGGTTCGGTCGGCGAGCCGATCAACCCCGAGGCCTGGGAGTGGTACCACCGCGTGGTGGGCGAGAGCCGCTGCCCGATCGTCGATACCTGGTGGCAGACCGAGACCGGCGGCATCCTGATCTCGCCGCTGCCGGGCGCGACGCCGCTCAAGCCCGGCTCGGCCACCCGGCCGCTGTTTGGCATCGAGCCGGCGCTGATGGACGCGAACGGCAACGAGCTGCCCGGCGCCGCCAGCGGCAATTTGGTGCTCAAGCGGTCCTGGCCGGGCATGATGCGCAGCGTCTACGGCGACCACCAGCGCTTCATCGACACCTACCTCAAGGCCTATCCGGGCTACTACTTCACCGGCGACGGCTGCCGGCGCGATGCCGACGGCTACTACTGGATCACCGGCCGCGTGGACGACGTGATCAACGTGTCCGGCCACCGCCTGGGCACGGCCGAGATCGAATCGGCGCTGGTGCTGCACCCGGCGGTCGCCGAAGCGGCCGTGGTCGGCTACCCGCACGAGATCAAGGGCCAGGGCATCTACGCCTTCGTGACCCTGATGGCCGGGCTGGAACCGACGCCGGCCCTGCGCGACCAGCTGCTGGCGACGGTACGCAAGGAGATCGGCGCCATCGCCAGCCCGGACGTGATCCAGTGGGCGCCCGGCCTGCCCAAGACCCGCTCGGGCAAGATCATGCGCCGCATCCTGCGCAAGATTGCCGAGAACGACCTGGCGAACATCGGCGACACCACCACCCTGGCCGATCCGGCAGTGGTGGACGATCTGGTGGCCAATCGGGGCTAGTGACCAGAACCGCAACGCCGGTCCCCAGTAGGGACGACGCCGAGACATCCCGGAGGCGATTTATTCGGTACTTTTTTCGATGCCCAGAATGAGACTCAGCGGCACCCGCATCTGGACATGAACGACGACTTTACGCTGCGTGCGCTGGACGCCCTGGCGGCGATTTATCGTTTGCTAGGCAACCACACGTCGCTGCCCGACCCGAAAGAGCGGGCTGATTTCGCACGTTCCTGCGAAGCCTGGGCGCGCCATCTGCTCAGCGGCGCGCCAGCACCCGGAGGTGACATCGCCCTCGTGGTGCATCAGGAGCGCCAATGGTCGCAGGCCCTGCATTTTCTGCGCGAATGGCGCTTGCGGGAACACGCGCTGCTGGACCAGCAACGCCGCGAATACGCACAGGTCGGCCGCGAGGCGATCGAGATCCTCCGCCAGACCGTGGCGGGAAATCAGGACATGAGCGATTCGATTCTGACCGCCTTGGGCCGTGTCGATGCCTTGCTTGAGTTTGGTCCAGTTGCGCAGGCGCGGATCGAATTCAAATCCGTCGCCGAGGACCTGCGATCCATGCTGGCGCTTCAGAACACGCAGATCGAAACCCGCTTCGACAGCCTGCACAGTCGGCTCGAGACTATCGAGGCGACGCCAAAGCCGCCAAGCAGCGAACGTGACACGATCTCCCAGAAGCTGGCCCTGTTTCGGCAGCAGCTCGAAGAGCGTCGCTCGCAGGTGGTCCTCACCGACCCGATTACCAAAGGCTATAACCGTGCCGCGTTCGATTTCGCCTTCCCGAGCTACTTGGGCGTTGGCGATGCCACCAGTCAGCACCTGGCATTGATGCTGCTCGACATCGTGGGCATGAAAAGTATCAACGCCCGGATGGGCGCCGACGGTGGCGATCGGCTGATTGGTGCGTTTGCCGGCGCGTTGGCACTGACCTTCATGCGTTCTGACGACTTTGTGGCCCGTTACAGTGGCGACAAGTTCGTTGTTCTGGCGTTCATCGCGCAGCCGGAAGACGGCCAGCTGCTGCTCGGGCGACTGGCCGAGCGTCTCGATGCGTTGGCCCGGGAGCAGACGGTTGGCGTACGGCTTGGTTGTCGCGGTGCGGTCGTCGTCAGGGGGCCCGAGGAGAAGGCCGATGACTTCATGCGGCGGGCCCGGGCAAGCCTGGCAAACGCCAAACGCAACAAGTCGGCATAGTCGCGGCCGCACGTCGTGCCTGTCGGCCATCATTAGGGAAGGAAATCGGGGCCATCAGCAACCGGACCGGATTCGCCCGAGACGACTGAAGGGCTGGTGACCGGGTGAAGCGGGCACGCAGCGGCGCGGCCCGGCGCACACTGATTTTCCGCCGCCTGGCGCGGACCAATCCTGGCGTTTTGCAATCGAGGCTGCTGCCGTGGTGGGGCTCCGGCGCGGGTATGATGCAGCGCCGATCGTGACCGCCAGGCGGTCCGGATCGAGCGTACACAAACCAAGAAGCGGGAGCGGGGAAATGACCGGCAAGGACCAGGCAATGGCCGACGGCGTGCGGCGCAAGATCAGCCTGCGGCTGATTCCGCTGCTGATTTTCATATACATCCTGGCGCACCTGGATCGAGTGAACGTCAGCTTCGCCGCGCTCACCATGAACCAGGATCTGGGCTTCTCGAATGCGGTCTACGGCCTGGGTGCCGGGCTGTTTTTCTTTGGCTATTTTCTGTTTGAGGTGCCCGCCAACCTGCTGCTGGAGCGCATCGGCGCGCGCCGCCTGATCGGCAGCATCATGCTGATCTGGGGCGCGGTGTCGGCCCTGATGGCGTGCGTCGGTTCGGCCAGCCAGTTCTATGCCATGCGTTTTGTGCTGGGTGTGGCCGAGTCCGGCTTGTACCCCGGCATCATCCTGTACCTGACGTACTGGTTTCGCAGCGCCGACCGCGCGACCGCAATTGGCCAGTTTGCGCTGGCGCTGGCCGTGGCAGGTCTGCTGGGCAGCCCGCTGTCCGGCGCGATCATGGACGGCATGGGTGGCCTGCTGGGGCTGGCGAGCTGGCAGTGGTTGTTCATCGTCGAGGGCGTGCCGACCGTCCTGCTTGGTCTGTTGGTGTTGATGATCCTGCCTGATCGCCCGGCGCAAGCCCGCTGGCTGACGGCGGCCGAGCGCAGCTGGCTGGAGCAAGCACTGGCGACGGAACGGGCCGCCGCCCCGCCCGCGGCGCACGGCGCGCTGCGCCAGATGTTCCACCCGACGGTGCTGCTGCTGGCGGTGGCCTATTTCATGTTTCTTGGCGCGTTCACGGGCGTGATTTTCTGGAGCCCGAAGCTGGTGCAGGCGCTCGACCCGGGCCTGAGTGCCACCGCCGTAGGCTGGCTCGTAGGTGCGCCCTACGTGCTGTTTGGTGCAGCCCTGATCGGCTGGGGCCGTCACTCGGATCGTACCGGCGAGCGCCACTGGCACGTGACAGCCGGCGCGCTCGTCGCCGCCATCGGTTACATCGGCATGGCCTACTCAGGGACGGTCTGGCAGGTTCTGGCCGCGATGCTGCTGGCCCTGTTTGGAGCCGGTGCGGCATTCAGCTGTTTCTGGGGACTGGTCACCGCCGCCATTCCGCCGGCCATGGCGGCGGTCGGAATTGCGGTGGTCAATTCGTTTGGCGCGCTGGGCGCTTTCGTGACCGTATCGGCACTGGGCCGGCTGCTGGAGGCCACGGACAGCTACCGGCCCGGCGTGCTGTTGTTCAGCGCTGCGGCGGTGCTGGCGGCGCTGGCGGTGCAGCTGGTGCCGCGCCAGCGGCCGCAGCCGGTTCAGGTTTTTGCAGGGTGATGGCGAACGGTCAACACCGGGCACGGCGCATCCCGCACCACCCGCTCGGCGGTACTGCCGAGCAGAAAGTGTTTCAGCCCCGAGAAGCCGTGGGTGCCAATGACGATCAGGCCGGCCTGTTCGTCCGCGGCGGTGGTGATGATCTCGGCATCCGCGACGCCGCTGCGCACCAGGCTGCGGGTGGCCGGGTAGTCGCCCAGGTGCTGCTGGCGCAGTTTTTCGAGTTCGCCCAGGGCGCGCTCGGCGAGGTCCGCATCCAGGTTGATCACCACGCCCAACTCGGCCGGGTAGGCCACCGGCTCGATCACGTAAAGCAGTACCAGCTCGGCCTGACTGGGCTCGGCAAAGCGGCGCGCGTACTGCAGGGCCTGTAGCGACGGGTCCGAGAAATCGAGCGGTACCAGAACCTTGTGGACGTTCAGCGGCTCAGTGGGCATGACGGCAACTCCCGGTCGGCGGTTAAGATGGCGGGCATGGTAGCAAGCCGTTTTGTCGCGGCGCACGCCGACGCTTGATTTCAATCTACAAGCATTTGAATCGGCGTTAGAATTTCCCCCGCTTTCAGCTGTTCGCCCAACCCTCAAGAGCCATACCGCATGGTCCGTTCCCAACTCATCGAATTGCTGGCGCAGGAAGCCGAAGGCTTGTCTGCGAAGGATCTGGAGTTGGCGGTCAAGTTGCTGCAGGAACAGATGATCGACACGCTGGGCCATGGCGGTCGTATCGAGATTCGCGGCTTCGGCAGCTTCAGCCTGCATTACCGCCGGCCCAAACTGGCGCGTAACCCCAAGACGGGCGAGTCCGTGCCGCTGGGCGAGCGCCACGTGGTGCATTTCAAGCCGGGCAAGGACCTGCGCCAGCTGGTGGACAACGGCCTGCCGCTGGTAGACAACGAGCCCGACTGAGCTTTCTTTTCCGACACTCCCGAGGACGAAACCGATGGACTATCAATACAACAAGGTCGCCAACTACGCCGACATGGGCAACGGTAACCGCCTGCATTACCACGACATCGGCCAGGGCGAGCCGGTGATCTTCCTGCACGGCGGCGGCCAGGGCGCCGGCGGCTGGACCAACTGGCAGCACAACCTGCAGGTGTTCGCCGATGCCGGTTATCGCGCCATAGCGCCGGACGCCTTTGGCTATGGCCTGTCCTCCAAGCCCAGTGACGGCAATTTTGATTTCGAAACGCTGATGGAGTGTCTGCACAAGTTGTTCGACCACCTGAAGCTGGACAAGGTGACCCTGGTAGGCAATTCGATGGGCGGGGCCATGTCGATCCGCTTCTCGCAGGACTTCCCCGAGCGGGTCAAGAAGCTGGTGGTGATGGGCCCGGGCGGTATCGGCCCGATGGAGCGTTACCTGGCCATGCCGGCCATCCAGATGCTCAAGGCCCTCGGTCAGGAGGAGGGCGGCTTCAGCAAGGACAAGCTGCGCCGTTTCCTGGAATTCATGGCGTATTCAAAGGACGACGTCACCGACCAGCTGGTGAACGAGCGCTACGAGGTGGCTGTCACGCAGCCGCCGCGGGTATTTCAGACGCTGTCCATCGGTGATCTGCGCCCGCGCCTGAGCATCCTCAAGAATCTGCCCATGATGGTGCTTTGGGGCCGTGATGATCGCGCCTGCCCGGTCGAGTCCGGCATGGAGATCATGAAGGAGTGCGACAACGCGCGCCTGATCGTGTTCTCGCAGTGCGGTCACTGGGTGCAGTATGAGAAGGCCAAGATCTTCAACAAGTTGTGTCTGGACTTCCTCAAGGAGTGAGGATCCCGCCGGCGTCGTCGTCCCGCTGGGCGGTTGGCCGGACGACGACGCCTCGCCCTGTCGGGTGACCGGATGCCGGTGAGTGGCCAGTCCCGGCTTCAGGCAGTCCTCGGCGGACTGCGTTTTGTGGCGCGGCGCCTGTCAGAGGAACGCATTACCCAGGCCGCGGCCAGCCTGACCTTCACCACGGTGCTGTCGCTGGTGCCCCTGCTGGCGGTCATGCTGGCATTGTTCACGGCGTTTCCGGCGTTTGATGCCATGCGGGCACAGATGCAGGCCTGGTTCGCCCAGACCCTGTTGCCGCCCAATTTGGCACATGCCGTATTCGGGTATCTGAACGAATTTGCGGAAAAGGCCGCCGGCCTGGGCGTGGCTGGCGTCGTGGGCCTGTTGACGACCGCCACCCTGTTGCTGTTGACCGTCGATCGGTCGTTGAACCTGATCTGGCGCACGCGCCGGTCGCGGCCTCTGGCCCAGCGAGTGATGTTGTTCTGGGCCTGGTTGACGGCCGGGCCGCTGCTGATGGCGTTCGTGCTGGGGCAACTGTCGCTGGCGGCCGCTGTGTCGGCCGGCTGGCTGGGAGCAGTGCCCGGCGCTGCGGCGGTGCTCGGCACATTGGCCACGTGGCTGATCATGGGCGGCATGCTCGGGTTGCTATACCGGGTGGTGCCCAATACCGAGGTGCGTTGGCGGGACGCGTTGGCCGGCGGCATGCTCGCGGCGGTGGCGTTCAACCTGGCCAGCCGCGTATTCGCCTGGTATATCGGCCGATTGCCTACCTACACTGCGGTGTACGGGGCCTTCGCCACGGTGCCGCTGGCTCTGATCTGGATTTATTTGAGCTGGCTGGTCGTGCTCGGCGGTGCCTTGGTGTCCGCATGGATGCCTGCATTGCGTGCGGGCGTGATGGCGCCAAATCCAGGCGCTGGGGGCGATTTTCTGCTGGCGATCAGGGTGCTGCGCCGCCTGGCTGCAAGCCGGCAGGAACCGCCCTGCGGTGTCGACGTGGCATCGTTGGTGCGCGCTTTGGCGGCCGATCCGCGGCGCCTGGAGCGTGTGCTGGAAGCCCTGCAGGGCATGGGCTGGATCGGGCTGGTTGACCGGCCGCGCGGCGGGCCCCGCTGCTGGGCACTGTTGATCGATCCGCACTCGGTTACGCTCAAGCCGCTGGTCGATACCCTGCTGCTGGATCAGGCCGCCTCGATCCGGGCCGGATTTGCGCCCCAGACCCTGCTCGACGAACAGGCGCTGAATCAACCGCTTCAGGTTGCGCTCGAAAGCGGCCCGCCCCCTTCGCACCAGAAAAGCGCTGAGTGAACCGGCGCCTGTCGCGCCGCCCGCCCGCGTATTAGCCAGTGCGTGGAGCGGCCGCGACGCACCTGATTCCCCCGACCTCCGGCGTGGCCCGAGTGACCACCGGTTAAGGCGCCGGGTGTGCCCATCACAAACAGCGGCGTGCAGGCCGGCCTTACCCGATTCCTGTGGCAACGCAGTCCGGCCCCATGGCTACATCGGCGGCTGGACGTCGAATCGAGGCAGGGTCACCGCGCGAAGGCGCCGACGATCGCCCAGTGGCCGGTCAGTGCCAAATCCGAGCGGGCTTTGGCCTCAGCCGGCTTGCCGGATTGACCGTATCGCGCGCCGCTGCACGACCATCAAACCGCCCAGCCCTGCCAACAGCAGAGCCAGACTGGCCGGCACGGGCACCGTGTTGAGGCTCACGGTGTTGAGGCTGAAGTCGGCGCTGGCCAGGTTGAAGCCGCTGCCGTCGCCAAAGGCGTCCGACAGGCTGACCAGGGTGATGTCCAACAGCCCGGCGAGGCCCGCAGCGGTCGCGAAATCGGCTCCTATCAACTGGCTGACGGTGTAGGACTCGTCGAACAGGGTCAGGCCGTCCACCACCAGGGTAACGAACAGTTCAGCACCGGCGCTGCCATCCCCCAGCGCGTCGCTGAAATCCTCAAAGTCCAGCCACAGGGAGAAGGCGCCGCCCGGCGTGAAGAAACTGCCGGAGAAACCGGCAATGGCCTCGGCGCCGCTCGCCTCCAGAGTGCTGATGGCTTCGGTCGAGGCGGCGAGGAACAGATGATCGGCGATCGCATCGGCCGCAGCCGAGTCGGTGGCTGTCGCCACAAAGGCTGAACTGAGCAGGACAGGGTCGCCGCTTTGGTCGTCTGGACCGTCGCTGGCCGGCCCGGCAAAGGCGCTGGCGTGGGTGTCGTAGATGGTGCTGGTGAACGTGATGGGCGCTGCGGCCGCGCCCCAGGAAAGGCTTGCGGCCAAGGTGGCAGCGGCCACCGTGAATGGGTTGATCCGGTTGAGCAGGGATGTTTTCACGGTTTTTCCTCCAGGGTTTGAGTGACGGAGGCAGGAAGCGAGGCAGTTGGGCTGGGCGTTGTCGGTTCGGTTTGGTTCAGGGCGACGCGCGCCGCGTCGGCCACCTCCGACCGGGGCGCCATCTGCAGGCACTGCGTGAGGTGGCCCCGGGCCGCGGCGTGGTCCCCCTGGGCCAGGGCGATGGCGCCGGCGTGGTAGGCCAGACGCGGGTCGCGCAAGCCCACTGCCAGGGCCTGCTCGATGGCGCGCCGGGCCGGTTCCAGCTGTTGGTTGCGGTAGAGCGCCCAAGCCCAGGCGTCCAGGGTGAAGACGTCCTGGCGCCGGCTAACCTCCAACCGGGCAATCTGCAGCGCGCGCCGCGGGTCTTGGCCGGCTTCGGCGTAGTAGTGCACGAGTTCCCGGTTGGCGTTGTCCCAGGAGGCGCTTTCCGCCTTCGCCTTGGTCTCGAACTCGCCGTAGGCACGGCGCGCTGCCTGCGCCTCGCCCGCCCGTTCCAGGGCTACGGCCAGGAGGTAAAGATTTTCCGGGTGAGGCGCCAGGGCATAGTGCCGGCGCAGGATCTCGGCCGCCTCGCGGTGCCGGCCCTGAGTCTGCCGGAGCCTTGCCTGCATGGCCAGTGCGTAGTGGTAGTCGGGAAACTGCCCCAAGGCCTCTGTCAACAACGCCTCGGCGGCCTCTGGGCGATTGAGCCCCAGGTGCAGGTGGGCGAGTTGCGTAAGGATCCAGGCGCGCTCCTCCGTCTCGCCGGCTGGGGTGCGTTGGTAGGCCTGCTCCATGAGCTGGATGGCCCCTTCCGGGTCACCGGTAAGCTCACGCAGGTAGGCTGCCCGAGTGAGGCCTGGCGCGTTGCCGGGCCGCAGGTCCAGCAGCCACTGGGCGGCCTCTTCGGCCTCGCGGTAATGGCCCAGCTCGATGTGGGCATCTACCAGAAAGGCATAGGTCATCAGATCGTCGGGGGCGCGCTTGTTCAGGGCCTTGGCCGCGGTGAGTGCCTTCGCGAACTCGTGTTTGCCGAGCAGCACCCAGACGCGGTTGCGCAGCGCTTCGTAGTTGTCCGGGGCGATTTTCAGGGAGCGTTCCAGGGACTGCAGAGCCTGGTCGTAGTAGGCGGGGTCTGCGGTCTCCCGTGCCCGACGGGCGAGCGCCAGGGCAAGCGCATTGTGGCCGTCCGCGCGGGCGGGCGACTTGGCGATGGCCTGGCGGGCGGACTGAATTTTCTGCTCCGCGGGGGTGAGGGCCGCGGCTTGGGCAATCCAGGGCAGCATCAGCAGACAAAGCCACAAGAGCCGGTGCAGGCGTTTGTTGTGGGACATGGTTGGCCTCATGTTCGTCACGATGGCACCGCAGCGGCGGCCCCTCCCCCCAACACGGGGAGGGGCCGCCCCGAGATCACTCCGGGCAGGCCGCGCCGGCGCCGGCGGTGCAGCCAGCCTCGCCCGGGTCGATGTGGCGGCGCTCGCGCCCGGAGGACGCCAGGCCCACATAGGGGAAGGCATCCAGATAGGGCACGTCATTGACGTTCACGCCATCACCGAGCCGGCCGCCGATGTTGGGGTCAAAGCCGGGGAACGGTGCGGCGAGCACCCCGCCCACCACTAGGCGCAGGGCCGCGTCGGTGACGTCGTCGAACACCCGCCGGCCGTTCGGGAAGCCGGCCGGATCGCTGCCCAGCAGCCCCATGCGGCTGGCGCTTGCCGGGGGGGTGGGCGGCACGCCGGTGTTGAGTCGAAGCAAATCGGCCACCGGCCCGGCCGGGGTGCCGGGCGCAGCGATCGGCGGGGCATAGGTCACCACCGGCAGCAGGTCGGTGCGCGGCGGCGCGGCGATGGCCACGGCGCCGGCGGTCAGGGCGTTGATCACCCGGGCGATGGACGGGTCGAGGAAGAAGCTGGCGAACTGGCTGTCGTTCTTCGGTTGATCCATGCTGAAGCGGTCCTTGGAGCCCGTTCCCACCAGCAACTCGTTGATCAGCGGGTTGCCCATGCGCTGTACCTGGCGCCAGCCGCCCGAGCCCACCGCCGGCAGCGGTGAGCGGCGCACTGTCACGCGCGGCCGGGAGGTGGTGGCTCAGACGCCGATGGTGGCCGCCGGCGAGGAGGCCGCCTCCACCGCGCCAGTCCTGGTCAACCAGGCGACCGGTACTTCGAGGGCGATATGGTTGACCGAGTAGCCTGAGACTGTGTCGGCGGCGAAGTTTTCGGCTGCGGCATCCTGGGTGGCGCTGAGTACCGGGGAGATGGAGGTGTTGAAGGTGTCGAAGGCGCCGCCAAGGTCGATCCAGAAGGCATCGTCGGTGGTGCCGGCGAAGGCCTTCACCCCATCGCCCAAATCGCGGATGCCGCTCTCGAACAGGTCCGCGTAAACCATCGTGCGCGGTCCCACGTTGGCGGGCACCACCGGCAAGTCGCTGGCCAGTACGGTCTTCGTGCCGCCCTTGATCATGGTCACGGTATAGGTCTGGCGCTGGCCCAGGCCGTCATCGGTGAACTCGTCGATGCGGTCGGGCACGATCGGGGTGCCCTCGGGCACCGGCGCTGGGGAGTTGGCCGGCGCCGCCGCCCCGCCGGGCACGCCGGCATAGACCTGGAACAGGTTCGGCAGGGTCTGCACGGTGGAGAAGCGGAACTGGAAGACGATGTCCTCCCGGGCATCGTGGTTGTTGTCCACCTTGATCTCATAGAGGATGTCCGGATCGAAGGCGAACCAGTTGGGGCCGTTGCCCGGCTCCAGCAGGGGGTCTACGCCCAGGATCAGGGTCGCCTTGGGCGTGGGCTCCGCCGGGTAGCTCCTGAAGGCATAGACGTCGGTGATGTCCGCCTTGTGGTCCAGGGCGGTGATGGGCGCCTCGCGATGGTTGGCGGCCCACGCGAGCGGTGTGGCCAGGGCAAGGCAGACGGCGAGCGGCTTGTAGTGCATGGCAACCTCCTAGATCGATCAGGTTCTGGTTCTTCGGGGCAGCGGACCGTTGGCCGGTCAAGCCCAATACGCAGGGAATGCGCATCTGGATGCGCCTCGCCTTGCGCCGATCCGGTTCGTTTCTTGGGGGGCGCTGATGTATTCCGGGTTCCCTGGAGATGAATCTGCCGGGGGCGATGCACCTGACTCACTCGTGACTGGCGTGCTCCTTATAATCGGCGCCGCCATGGACCAGGACACGCTCAGCATCGAGGACAACGCAGACGCGGCGCGCGATGCCGCCTTGATCGCACTCGTGCGGCGCATGGCGATGGGCGAGGAGGCGGCCCTGGGCGAGTTCTACGACGCGACCCTGGGCAAGGTCTATGGCCTCGCCCGGCGCATAACCGGACGGGCCGACGCCGCCGAGGACGTTGCCGCCGAGGTTTATATCCAAGCCTGGCGCGAGGCCGACCGCTACGACTCGACGCGCGGTCGGCCGCTCGCCTGGCTATTGACCATATGCCGCAGCCGCGCGCTGGACAGCCTGCGCCGGCGCGACAAGACCGATTCCCATCCTGAGCCGCAGAGCCTGGTCGGGCTCGCTGAGGTCGACGGTGCCGATCCGCTCGATATGCTCGCCACGGTGGAGCGCAATGGCGCACTGCACATGACACTCCAAACATTGACACCGATCCAGCGCCAGCTCGTGGCTCTGGTGTATTACCGCGACCTGACCCATCAGCAGATCGCGGCGCACGCCAACCTGCCCCTAGGCACGGTCAAGTCTCACATCCGCAAGGCTCTGCTGCGGCTGCGGGATGTCCTGCACCGCCGAGCATGAAACGCCCCATGCCCGACAAACCCCTCATGGATGAGCGCCTCGCTGAGGTCATCCTGGAAGCGCAGGCGCCGATTCTGCCGCCGCCCGAGCGGGCCCGCGTTCTGCGCGAGCGGGTGCTCGCGCGGGCGCGCGAGGAGCCCTGCCCGATCGGCGCGAATGAGCACCTCACCATCCTCAGCGGGGAAGGGCGCTGGTTCCAACTCGGTCCCGGTATCGCCATGAAGCCGATGCGCGAGGACGAGACGACGCGCAGCTATCTCCTGCGCATGGCGCCTGGCACCCGCCTGCCTCCCCATGATCACAGTCAGGAAGAAGAGTGCATGGTGGTGGAGGGCGACGTGTGGCTGGGCGAGGTGCACGCTCATGCCGGTGACTATCACCTTGCTCGCCGTGGCTTGCCCCATGGCGAGGTGCGTACCGAGACCGGCTGCCTGCTGTTCCTGCGCGGGCAGAAGCACTATGAGGGGATGTTTTCAGGGTGAGTCTGCCGGCGCCGAATTGCCTGCTGGGCGGTGAGGGCGAATCGGCAGGCAGCAAACCGTTTATGTGAGGATGGCCTTCGGGCGCAGGTGGCGAAAAATCGGTTCGTGCTCTTCACCCTGTCGGCAGGAAAGGTCGCGCGCCGCGGTTGCTTGGCATGACTTAATGCTGTTCCGAGCGAGGTTTTCTCGGCTCGGTCGGCTTCCTCCCAGTCACGGGCCAGTATGGATGTGCTCAGAGTTGATCGCGTCCGAACCTATTCGAAAACCCACCGCCCAACAGTGTCGGATAAGCAGCTGACCGAAAAACAAGCCTGCGGCAGCACACACGAAAAGCGGCCGCGATCGAGGTGCCGGCGCTACCCGGCTGCCAGCGGCAAATGAAAGCGAAACTCCGCACCCTGACCCTGTGCGCTTTGCACCTGGATGTCGGTGTCGTGCAGCCGCAGAATGCGCCGCGCAATCGCCAGTCCCAGTCCACCCCACGGGCGGGCGGGATCGCGATGCGTCGCCAGAAAGTCCTGCTCGAACAGTCGCGCTAGCAGATCCGGCGTCATCCCCTCGCCGGTATCGCGTACCTGAACACGCACCCGCGCACCGTCGCGATCGGCGCGGATATGCACTTCACCCCCTTGCTGGGTGTGACGCAAGGCGTTGTCCAGCAGGTTGACCAGAACGCGCTCGATCAGGCCAATATCCGCGCGCACCCGTTCCGCGTCGGGCTGCACTTCGGCACGCAGACTGACGCCACGCTGCTGTGCGATCAACTCGAATTTCTGCACCACGTCCTGCACCAGATCGAGCAAGGGAAAGGGCTCGACATTGGCTTGCACTTCGTCGCATTCCAGTTTGGCGAGTTGGAACAGCTCATCCGACAACCGGCACAGTTTGCGGCATTGCCGCGCCGCCACGCCGACGTAACGCAATCGGTCCGCTTCGGTCAGGCGGTCCAGCTTGCGCTCCAGCAAATCGAGATAGCCGCGCAGCGAGGTCAGCGGCGTACGCAGGTCGTGCGACACCGCCATCACCATGTCGCGCCGCTGCCGATCCTTCTGCTGGATGGTTTGAATCTGTTCGTTGATGCGCGTCGCCATCGCATGAAACGCCTGCGCCAGGCGACTGATCTCATCCCGTACCGGCACCCTGCCGACGGGGTCGTCAGACTGCACCGAGCGCGCCAGTGCGTCCACCTCGACGATCAAGGCGCGCAGCGGACGGGTCAACGCCCTGAACAGACCGACCCCGGCGCCCATCGCCAGCAGCAGGGCGCCGCCGAGCAGCGCCGCAAGCGTGGCAAGACTGTAGCCGCCCGCCAGCTGTTCGGCCAGATCGCGCCGGTCTTCGCCCGTCAACACCACATAGACATAGCCGGTGGTCTGGTCATTCGCCAGCAAGGGCGCGACCGAGAAAATCCGCGTGGCGTCGGGTGATTTGGGATCATCGGCGCGCAGCGGCAAGCGTGCGCCAGCGAGAAACTGCTGCAAGGGCGCCAGGCTGACCGACTGGCGCAGGAGCCTGGCATCAGGCTGGGCATGGCCGCGCACCCGCCCCTGCGCGTCCAGCAAATAGGCTTCGACGTTGGGATTCACCACCATCAGCATGTGAAACAGGGCTTCCAGCTGTGCCGGATCTGGCGCGCCCGTGCGATCCACCAGCGGCAGATGGTCGCGGATATACATGGCGATACTGCTGGACAGTTTCTGGCTGATTTCTTCGTGGTACTGCTCGTTCGCGTGGCGCGTGATCAACAACATGGCGCCGCCAAATACCAGCAGCAATGTCACCAGCGCCATGGCCAACCGCCCGTGCAGGCTGTTCACCATGCCGTTTCTCCCTCGGTCAGTTTGTAGCCCACGCCCCACACGGTGAGCAGACGGGTGGGGCGGGCGGGATCGCGCTCGATCTTCTGGCGCAGGCGGTTGATATGCGTATTCACGGTGTGCTCGTAACCGGCGTGGTTGTAGCCCCACACACGCTCAAGCAAATCGATACGCGAAAACACCTGGCCCGGATGCCGGGCAAAATGCAGCAGCAAATCGAATTCGCGCGCCGTCAGCACCAGCGGCTGCTTGTGAAGTTGCGCCTCGCGCGTGACCGGATCCAGAAACAAGCCGCAACATTCAATCGCACCCGCTGCCTGACGCGCGCTGCGCCCCAGCGCCGCCTCGCGGCGAAACAGCGCGCGCATCCGTGCCACCAGTTCCAGTGGTGAGAAGGGTTTGGCAACGTAATCGTCTGCCCCCAGCTCCAGCCCGAGAATGCGTTGCGACTCGGCACCGCGCGCGGAAATGATGATGACCGGCGTGTACCCGGCCTGCGCCCGCGCCTGGCGGCACAAATCGAGGCCACTGACGCCCGGCAGCATGATATCGAGCAGCAGCATGTCGTAACCACCGCGCTGCAAGCGCTTGCTCGCAGTGTCGCCATCGGCAAGGTGCTCTACGCGATAGCCTTCGTCCAGCAGATGGATGGCGAGCATATCGGCGATATCGGGGTCGTCTTCGACGACCAGAATGGTCTTGTTGTCGCGGGCGGCCATGGTGGCTTTATGTCCATAAATCCATAACAGGCCACCATTATGCGCGCGCCGTTAGCGCATAAAAAATCACGAAAAGTTCAAACTTTGTTTATCCCGTCGTCATTTCTGCGCGGCGTTCGGCGCGCAACATCGGACTGTCTGGCCAAGGGCCGGATATCCCGCTGTTCAACCATCCCAAGGAGACATCATGACGACGCATCTTCCATCCCGGCTTTCCCTGCTGGCCGCCTCGCTGACTTTACTTGCCGGTGCAGCGGGCCTGAGCGCCCCCGCCATGGCCGACAATGGCACGCGCGAGTACGAAGTCACCGTCACCAATCTCACACGGGGGCAGCAATTTACGCCCATTCTGGTGGCCAGCCATCGCGTGGGGGTCAAACTGTTCGAATTCGGACAGCCCGCCTCAGCCGAGCTGGAAGCCCTGGCTGAAAATGGCGACACTGCCCCATTTTCGACCGCGCTGGGTGGCAACCCGGATGTGCTCGACGTGACCAACTCTGGCGGCCTGCTGGACCCGGGTCAATCCGTCACGGTCCGGGTCAAGACGAAGGGCCGCTTCGATCGCCTCAGCGTCGCGTCCATGCTGATTCCCACCAACGACGGGTTCTTTGCATTGAATGGGGTTGCAGGCCCGGACGGCGAGCGCAGCCGCACGTTATATTCAGGTGCCTATGACTCGGGCAGCGAACGCAACGACGAAAGCTGCACCAGCATTCCGGGTCCGTTCTTTGAGGAATGCGGCGGTCCTGGCGGCGGCGGTGTCCCCAACGGCGGCGAGGAAGGCTTTGTTCATGTTCACGCGGGCATTCACGGCATCGGCGATTTACATGCGGCCCAGCGCGATTGGCGCAACCCGGTCGCACGCATCGTGGTTCGCCGGGTGCCCTGATCGGGCGTTCAGGGCGGCGAAGCTGGAACATGGCTTCGCCGCCCCGGGGAAATCGATCAGCCGACCGTCAGGAAGGCGACAGCTGCTCGATGACTTTTGCACGATTTGTAAGAGAACTGTAAAGCTTGGCGCACAGCATACGGCCTCGATCGGTGCCGCTTGCGCCGTGCGCCAGCGGTAGGAGGGTGACAACGGCATGACAGCGACCAGCAGCGTCGGGCCTCGTCATCTTCCGGCGCGTGCGGCTGCAGTCTTGTTCGCAGGCCTGCTGGCCCTGGCCGCCGTGGACCTATGGCGTTCCGGGCAGGATGTTTCGAACCGGCCATCCGCAGCGCAGACGGTCGAGGTCGTGGCGCCGTCGGCGGCGCCAGACGTTTCGCTGATTATCGACCGGCATTTGTTCGGTCAGCCAGTGTCCGCTGCAATGGCCCAGGCGGCGCCCGAAACCCGGGCCAACCTGGTGTTGGGGGGGACCTGGTTCGCGGCGGGAACCGAACGTTACGCCCTGATCGGCGAGGCTGGCCAACGGCAGCGGCTGTATCGCGTCGGTGAGCAGCTGCCCGCGGACGCGCAGTTGCTGGAGGTTCAAGCCGATCGCGTGCTGCTGCGCCGTAACGGGCAGCGTGAGCTGTTGCTCCTGCGCCCACAGGCGCCCGCATCCGCCTCGCCGTCCGCGGGCGCGGCCACTCCTGCCGAACTGATGAGAAACAGGTTTCGATGACCGTTGTTGCGCTGCGCACCCGCCTGGCGGGACTGTTCCTGGCCTGGTTGGCGCTGACTGCGGTCGCCGAACCGGTGACGCTTAATCTGAAGGACGCCGACATCCTGGCGCTGGTGGAGCTGGTGGCCGAAGCCACCGGCCGCAGTTTCATCGTCGATCCGCGGGTCAAGGGCACGGTCAACGTCGTATCGCCCGGCCCGCTGGACAAGGACGCCCTGTACCAGGTGTTCCTGTCGGTGCTGAAGGTCAACGGTTTCGTGGCTGTGCCCAGCGGTTCGATGACCAAGATCCTGCCCGACACCAGCGCCCGCACCGAGGCGGGCTTCGGCGCCGCGCCGGAACCACTGGGCGACGCCCCGGCGACGCGCGTGATCAAGGTCGAAAACATTCCGGCGGCGGCACTGGTGCCGGTGCTGCGGCCGCTGCTGTCGAAGGACGCGCATCTGGCGGCGGCGCCGGCCAGCAACACGCTGATCATTTCCGATGCCGCCGCCAACGTGGCCCGCCTGATGCAGATCGTGCGCCGCATGGACCTGCCGGCCACCGGCGAGGCCGAGACGGTGAGCCTGCAGCACGCCACCGCTACCGAGGTGGTGCGGGTGCTCGAGACCCTGCAGCAGCGCTCCGCTGGCGGCGAGGTCGGCACTGCGCGCGGCGCCTTCGTGGCGGACGAGCGCAGCAACAGCGTGCTGATTGGCGGCAGCCGCGATACGCGCCTGGCGCTGCGCGCCATCATCGCCAACCTGGACACGCCGCAGGCCGACCGCAGCGGCAACATCCACGTGGTGTACCTGCGCTATGCCAACGCCGAGGATCTGAAAGCCGTGCTCGAGGGCGTGATCAACGCCCTGCAGAAAGTACCCGCCGCGCAGGGCGAGACCGACCCGTCCGGCGGGCTGTCGACGGTGCAGTTCGAACCCGGCACCAACGCGCTGATCATTTCAGCGCCGCCGAGCCTGTGGTCGTCCATCGAGGCGGTGGTGCAGAAGCTCGACATCCCGCGCGCGCAGTTGCTGGTCGAAGCCGTGGTGGTGGAGGTGTCGAGCACGCTGGCGCGCGAGCTTGGCGTGCAGTGGCGCGGCACCGCGGACTATGACAACAACCGCGGCCTGGTCGGTGGCACGAGTTTCGACGATACCGGCGCCTCGGCGGATCGCAGCAACCTGAATCCGTTCGGCAATCTGGGCGATGGCCTGAACCTGGGCTTTCTGGACGGCACGCGCAGCATTCTGGGCAGCAACATCACCATGGGCGTGCTGGTGCGGGCGCTGCAGGCGGACAGCGGCAGCAACGTGCTGTCCACGCCCTCGCTGGTGACGCTCGACAACCACGAGGCCGAGATCGTCGTCGGCCAGAACGTGCCGTTCATCACGGGCTCCTACAGCACGCCGGCCGACGTCAACAACGCGCCGTTCCAGACCATCCAGCGCGAGGACATCGGCCTGAAGCTGAAGGTCAAGCCGCAGATCAACCAGGACGGCACGGTGCGCCTGCAGATCGAGCAGGAGGTGTCGTCGATCAGCGATGCCACGGTCGGCTCGGACATCATCACCAACAAGCGCGCCATCACCACCACGGCGGTGGTGCAGGACCAGCAGATGGTGGTGCTCGGCGGCCTGATGGACAGCAGCCTGCGGCGCAGCGAATCGCAAGTGCCGGTGCTGGGTTCGATCCCCCTCATCGGGCGCATGTTCCGCTACAGCTCGACCACCGGCGGCAAGACCAACCTGATGGTGTTCATCCGCCCCCAGGTGCTGCGCGACGCCAAGGTGACCGCCCGCGTCACCGGCGACAAGTACGACGCCCTGCGGCGCCTGCAGCGTCTGGATGCCCAGGACCGGGAACAGCTGGCGCCGGGTGCGGCGCCGGTGCTGCCGGCGCTAGAGGAGGTGCTGCGTGGAGCCCAAGGCGCCGCCGCTGCCGCCCCCTGACGCGCCGGCGATCGCCGGGCTGCCGTTTGCCTACGCCAACCGGCACGGCGTGCTGGTCGACGATGGCGGGCCGGATGTGGTCACGCTGCTGCACCGCCCCGGCCTGCAGGCGCACACGCTGGCCGAGGTGCGGCGTCTGTTGCAGCGTCCTCTGCGGCTGCAGGCGGTCACGGCCGAGGCCTTCGAGGCGGCGCTGCGCCGGGCCTATGAGGACGGCGGGCGCGCCAGCGCGCAGGTGATCGACGACATCGGCGACACGGCGAACCTGGACGACCTGGCGCAGGCGCTGGGTCAACCGCAGGACCTGCTCGACAGCGCCGACGACGCGCCGATCATCCGCCTGCTGAACGCCCTGCTGGCCGAAGCCATCCGCGAGGGCGCGTCCGACATCCACATCGAGCCGTTCGAGCAGCACCTGGTGGTGCGCTTTCGGGTCGATGGCGTGCTGCGCGAGGTGCTGCGCCCGCAGCCGGCGCTGGCCAGCCTGGTGATCTCGCGCGTCAAGGTGATGGCGCGTCTGGACATCGCCGAAAAGCGCCTGCCGCAGGATGGGCGCATCTCGCTGCGCGTGGCCGGCCACGCGGTCGACGTGCGCGTGTCGACCATCCCCTCGGCGCACGGCGAACGGGTGGTACTGCGCCTGCTGGACAAACAGGCCGGGCGGCTCGACCTGACGCATCTGGGTCTGCCGGACAGCCTGCTTGGCCTGGTGGATGGGCTGATCCACCGCCCGCACGGCATCCTGCTGGTGACCGGCCCCACCGGCTCGGGCAAGACCACCTCCCTGTACGCCATGCTGACGCGCCTGAACGACCGCTCGCGCAACATCCTGACCGTCGAGGACCCGGTCGAGTACTACCTGGACGGCATCGGCCAGGTGCCGGTCAACCCGCGCATCGACATGAGCTTCGCCCGCGGCCTGCGCGCCATCCTGCGCCAGGATCCGGACGTGGTGATGGTGGGCGAAATCCGCGACCTGGAAACCGCGCAGATCGCCGTGCAGGCGAGTCTGACCGGCCACCTGGTGCTGTCCACGCTGCACACGAACACCGCCGCCGGCGCCGTGACGCGCCTGCGCGACATGGGCATCGAGCCGTTCCTGCTGGCCTCCAGCCTGATCGGCGTGATCGCCCAGCGCCTGGTGCGCAGGCTATGCCCGCACTGCAAGCGGGCCTATACCGCCACTGCCAGCGAGTGCGCGTTGCTGGGTCTTGATCCGGCGGCGCCGCCGACCCTGCACGCCCCTGTTGGATGCTCGCACTGCCTGGACAGCGGCTACCGGGGCCGCAGCGGCGTGTACGACCTGGTGCTGGTGGACGAGACCCTGCGCGGGCTGATCCACGACGGCGCCGCCGAGGCGGCGCTCGAAGAACACGCCCGGCGCCACACCCCCAGCCTGTTCGCGGACGGCCTGCGCCGCCTGCTGGCCGGCGACACCAGCCTCGACGAGCTGCTGCGCGTCACGCAGATGCAGTGACGATGGCCGCCTATCAGTACACCGCGGCGCGTTCCGACGGCGCCAGTGCACGCGGCCTGATCGAGGCCGATTCGGCGCGCCTGGCGCGGGCCGAGCTGCGCCGCCAGGGCCTGCTGCCGCTGGACCTGACCGAGGTGCGGGCCAGCCGCGCCGGGGCCGGGTTCTCGCTGCGCCGCGAGCACCTGAACGGCCAGGAACTGGCCCTGCTCACGCGCCAGCTGGCGGTGATGGTCGACAGCGGCCTGCCGCTGGAAGAGACCCTGCGCAGCGTCGCCGAACAGGCCGAGGCGCCGCGCCTGAAGCGTGTGCTCACCGCCGTGCGCAGCCGCGTGCTGGAGGGCCATTCCCTGAACGCCGCGCTGGCCGAGCACCCGCACAGCTTTGCCGAGTATTACCGCGCGGCGGTCAGCGCCGGCGAGGCCGCCGGCCGCATGGGGCCGGTCATGGACCGCCTGGCCGATTTCATGGAACAGCGCCAGGCGCTGCAGCAGCGGGTGATGCTGGCGCTGTTCTACCCGGCCACGCTGACGGTGGTGTCGATCGCCGTCGTGATCGGCCTGCTGACCTACGTGGTGCCGGAAATCGTGCAGGTATTCGACCGCATGGGCCAGGCGCTGCCGTGGATCACGCGCGCAATGATCGCCGTCAGCGGCTTCCTGCGCGCCTGGGGGCCGGCGTTGCTGGTGCTGCTGGCGGCGCTGCTGATCGGCACGCGGCTGCTGCTGCGGGTGCCGGCGCTGCGGCTGCGGTTCGCGGCCGGCGTGCTGCACCTGCCGCTGTTCGGACGGCTGATGCGGGGTCTGGACGAGGCGCGCTTCACCGGCACGCTGGGCACGCTGGTCGGTGCCGGCGTGAATCTGGTCGATGCGCTGCGCGTGGCGGCGCGGGTGGTCGGCAACGGGCACCTGCGGGCCGGTTTCGAGGCAGCGGCCGAGCGCGTGCGCGAGGGCGCGGCGCTGCACCAGGCGCTGCGCCGCGAGCGCCTGCTGCCGGCCATGAGCCTGCGCCTGATCGCCAGTGGCGAGGCCGGCGGCGAGCTGGGCGCCATGCTCGAACGCGCCGCCACCCTGCAGGAGCGCGCGCTTCAGAACACCGTGGCGGTGCTGCTGGGCGTGTTCGAGCCGGCGCTGATCCTGACCATGGGCAGCGCGGTGCTGGTCATCGTGCTGGCCATCCTGATGCCGATTTTCGAACTCAACCAACTGGTGAAGTGATGGGCATGGACCGATCGAAACAGCGAGGTTTCACCCTCATCGAAGTGATGGTGGTGGTGGTCATCCTGGGCATCCTGGCGGCGCTGGTGGTGCCCAAGATCATGGGCCGCCCGGACGAGGCGCGGGTCATCAAGGCCCGCCAGGACATCCAGGCCGTCGAGGCGGCGCTGAACCTGTACCGCCTGGACAACCACGTGTATCCGGGAACCGACCAGGGCCTGAAGGCGCTGGTCGAGAAGCCGTCCGGCGAGCCGCCGGCGCCCAACTGGAAGGCCGGCGGTTACCTCGACCGCATGCCCAAGGACCCGTGGGGCCGCGACTACCAGTACCTGAACCCCGGCCTGCACGGCGAGATCGACATCTGGAGCTACGGCGCCGACGGCCAGGAAGGCGGCGAGGGCGTGAATGCCGATCTTGGCAACTGGGCGCAGCCCTGAGCCATGCCGATGCACCGTCAGCGCGCCTTCACCCTGCTCGAGCTGGTGGTCGTGCTGGCGTTGATCGGCGTGATCCTGTCGTTCGCGCGCCTGTCGCTGGGCGATGGCGGCGCCGCGGCGCGGCTGGAGCAGGATGCCCGCACGCTGGCGGCGGCGCTGCGCCTGGCGCACGACGAGGCGGTGCTGGACGGGCGCGAGTTCGGCCTGCGTCTGGCCGTGGACGGCTATGACTTCATGCAGCTGTCGGGCAAGACCTGGCGGCCACTGGCCGGGCGCCAGCCGCTGCGCGCGCGACGCATCAGCGCCGGCCAGCAGCTGACGCTGCGTGTCGACGGCTACCCGGTGGCGCTGGAAGAAAGCCTGGACGGCGTCGACCGGCCGCAGGTTTTTCTGCTGTCGAGCGGCGAGGCGACGCCGTTTTGCGTCGCCGTCGCGGGTCGCGAGGCGCACGCCTGGCAGGTGTGCGCGCAGGCCGACGGCGCGATTGCCGTGACCGCGCGCGGGGGCGCCGGCTGATGCCCGGGCCGATGCGCGGCTTCACGCTGCTGGAGGTGCTGATCGCGCTGGTGGTGGTGGCGGTCACGCTCTCGGCCGCCACAGCAGCCATCGGCGGCGCGGCGCGTCGGCAACGGGGTCTTGAGGAGCGCACCTTCGCCACCTGGGCGGCGCACAACGCGCTTGGTCGCCTGCGCCTTGAGGGCTTTGCCGGCGAGGCCACGCAAATCGAGCAGACGCAGGCCGGCCAGCGCCTGCAGATCGATGTGCAGGTGCGCGCCGGGGAAACGCTGCGGCGGGTCGAGCTGGCCGTGCGCCGGCCAGGCGAGGCCGAGCCGGTGGCGCGGTTGACCGGTTTCCTGCCCACGCCGGTGCAGGACGGCGCGCCGCCGCTGACGCCAGCCGGCGAAGCGGCGGCTGACATTCAAGGCCCTTCGGGGCAGCCTGCGCCATGAGGACGCCGCCAGCCCGCGGCTTCACGCTGCTCGAACTGGTGGTCGCCCTGGCGGTGTTCGCGGTGCTGGCGACGCTCGCCTACGGCAGCCTCGCGCAGCTGCTCGACGCCCGCGACCGGCTCGCCAGTCGGGCCGAGGCGCTCGGTCGCCTGCAGCTTGCCTACTCGCTGCTGGAGCGCGATTGCCAGGCGCTGGTGGCGCGCCCGGTGCGGGACGAACTGGGCGATCCCGAGCCGCCGCTGCGCCGCGCGCCGGACGGCAGCCTTGAGCTCACCCACGGCGCCTGGAGCAACCCGCTCGATCAGCCGCGCGCGCAGGTGCAGCGCGTGCGCTGGCAGGTGCGAAACGGCGTGCTGTACCGGGACGCCTGGCCGGTGCTGGATCGCGTGCCCGGCAGCCGGCCGCAGTCGCAGCGCGTGCTCGAGGACGTCCAGCGCTTCACGGTCGGCATCGAGACCGGCCGGACCGAGCGGGCGGTGTCCGTAGGGCTCGACGGGCGGGTGTTTGGCGCCATCGAGTGGCTGTTCGTGGCGCCGGGGGAAGCATGAGCCGCCGCCCGCAGCGCCAGCGCGGCGTGGCGCTGATCCTCGCCCTGCTGCTGATGACGCTCGCCACCGTGGTGGCGGTGGCGGTGGCCTCGAACGAGGAATTTGCCATCCGCCGCAGCAGCAACGTCCTGCGCCGCGCGCAGGCCAGCGAGTACCTGGCGGCCGGCGAGTACCTGGCCGGCGCCCGCCTGCCTGCGCTGCTGGTCGACAGCGCGGTCGCGTCACCGGTGAATATTGCTCTGCCCTGGCCGCCGGACGTGCCAGGCCAGGCGCAGGTCCACGACGCCCAGGGCTGCTTCAATCTGAACGCCCTGTCTGCGGCGGCCGGCGAGACGGATCTGGCCGAACGGCGCTTGCGGCGCCTGCTGGAGCTGCTGGACCTGCCGGCCGACATCGCCGATCAGCTGCTCGACTGGCTGGACGAGGACACCGAGGCGCGCTTTGCCGGCGCCGAGGACGATGCCTACAGCCGTCGCCGGCCGCCCATGCGCGCCGCCAACGCGCCGCTGGGCGACGTATCCGAACTGCGCCTGCTGCCGGCCATGGACGCCGAGGCTTATGCCGCGCTGGCGCCGCTCGTCTGTGCCTTGCCGGCGCAGGCCGGCATCAACGTCAACAGCACGCCGCCGCTGCTGCTGATGGCGCTGGCCGAAGGCTTGCGCCTGGGCCAGGCGCGCGATCTTGCCGCCCGCGCCGCGGCTACGCCATTTGCCAGTCTCGACGCCTTCCTGGCCGACCCGGCGCTCAGCGGCGTCGTGCTGGACGCCGGCGGGCTCACGGTGCGTTCGGACTGGTTCACGGTGCGGGCGGAAGTCACGCTCGACCGGCTCGTCCTGCAGCGCGACAGCCTGCTGCAGGTGCAGGACGGTCAGGCGCGCGTGCGCCGTCGCCGCGAGCAGGTGGGGGGCTGATGGCGATGCAGTATTTCCGCTGGGATGGCGCCGATGCCTGGCAGTGGCTGGAGCGCGGCGCCCTGCGCCAGGGCGATACCGCAGCCGCTGCGAGCGCGGCCGGCGGGCAGCCGGTGGGCATCGTGCTGGCCGCGCCGCAGGCGTGGGTGAGTGCGCAGACCCTGCCGCGCCTGTCGGCCACCCGGCTGGCCCGGGCGGCGATGTTTGCGCTCGAGGAGCAGCTGGCGAGTGACCTCGATGCCGTGCAGGTGGCGGTCGGCAAACGCCGCGCCGACGGCCTGACCGAGCTGGCCGTGATCGGCCGCGCGCAGCTCGATGCCGCGCTTGCCCGCCTGCGCGAGGCGGGGATGAAGGTCGCCGGCATCACGCCGCTGGCGGCCCTGTTGCCGGTCGATGCCTGCAGCGTGCTCGCCGAGCCCGATCACCTGACCGTGCGCCTGGGCGCGCAGGCCAGCCTGTGCGGTGCCCCGCACGAGATCGGCCATCTGCTGGAGGCATTGGCACCACCGGGCGTGCGCTGGCTGCAAACGCCGGGCGGGCCGCCGCCGCCGCCCGGGCTGGACGCGCAGATCACTGAAGTGCCTGCCGAGCAGGCGCTTTGCCTCGCCGTTACGCCGGCCAGCCCCGAGTTGCTGCAGGGCGCCTACGCGCCCGCGCGGCCGCCCGGCCAGTGGCGGCCCTGGCGCCCGGCGGCGATGCTGGCCGGGATGTGGCTGGCGCTGCTGCTGGCCGGCGGGCTGCTCGAAGCGGCGCGCCTTGGCCGGCAAAATGCCGCCCTCACGACCGCCATCGGTGAAGAGTTCACGCGCCTGTTTCCCGAGGAGGGTCGCCCGGTCAGCCTGCGCGCGCAGGCGCAGCGGCGCCTGAAATTGCTGGATCGGGGCGCCCGCGGCGGCGCGCTGCCGTTGCTGACGGTGGCGGCGCGTGCGCTGCCGCCCGGGCAGACCCTGACCGCGCTCGATTACAAGGACGGTGCCCTGACGCTGGAGCTGGGCCTGCCGGACGTGGCGGCGGTGGAGGCCCTGCGGACCCGCCTCGCGGCCGAGCGCGCGGTCAGGGCCGACCTGCCGATGGCGGTGGCCGAAGGCGGCGTGGTGCGCACGCGGCTGATACTGCGCCCGGCGCCGGGCGCGACCGACGTGGCGACGCAGGAGGGGCCATGAGTCGCTGGACGGCACTGACCGCGCACTGGCGCCGGCTCGCGCCGCGCGAACAGCGTCTGCTGCTGCTGGCCGCGGCCGTGCTGGCGCTGCTGCTCGGTTACGGCCTGCTGTGGTCGCCGTGGCAGACGGCGCGCGAGCGTCTGCGCGCCGAAAATGCCCGCCTGCGGGCCGATCTGGCCTGGCTGCAACAGATGGCGCCGCAGGTGCAGGCGCTGCGCGCCCGGCAACCGGCGACGACCGCGCAGCCCGGCGGGCCGCTGCCAGTGCGCCTTGACGCCAGCGTGCGCGCGGCGGGTCTGGGCGAGCATCTGTCGCGGCTGGAGCCGGCTGCGGACGGCAGCGTCAAGCTGTGGCTGAACGACGCACCGCTGGGCGGCGTGCTGGCCTGGCTGGCCGAACTGGACGCCCAGGGCGTGGCGGTGCAGTCGCTGGGTCTGGGGCCGGGCGCAGGTCCCGGCCTGGTCAATTCCCGCGTGACGGCGCACGAGTGAGGGCCGGGCCGGCGCAGCGATCGCGGTCGGGCAGCGTCCTTTCTCGGCGCGGTAGTTGCCCGGCCGGGCCGGGCTTCCACAGCTTTCCGATGGCTCACACAAGCAGCAGCGTGCAGACGCCGGGTTTGGCAGCGCGTCCCTGCGCTGCGGCTACTTCAGCAGTTCCCGCTCAGACCCCGGCCGCCGCATGCGCGCGCGCTGCCAGCACCAGGTTCAGGCAGTTGACGTAGGCCTTGGCCGACGCGATCACGATGTCGGTATCCGAGCCGGAGCCGTTCACGGCCATGCCGTCGCGCGCCAGGCGCACGCTGACCTCGCCCTGCGCGTCGGTGCCGGAGGTGATGCTCTGCACCGAGTACAGCTGCAGCTGAGCGCCGGAGTCGACGATCGCCTCGATGGCCTTGAAGGTGGCGTCGACCGAGCCGTCGCCCTCGGCGGTGGCGCTGCGTTCCGCGCCGTCAACGACCAGCGACACGGTGGCCTGCGGCGTCTCGCCGATCTCGGCGCAGGCCTTCATGCCGACCAGCTTGATGCGCTCGTTGGCCTGGCTCAGGTCCATGTCCGTGACCAGCGCCATCAGGTCTTCGTCGAAGATCTCGCGCTTCTTGTCGGCCAGTTCCTTGAAGCGCCGGAAGGCTTCGGCCATTTCTTCCTGGCTGGCGAACTCGAAGCCGAGCGCGGTCATGCGCTGCTTGAACGCATTGCGCCCGGACAGCTTGCCGAGCGTCAGGCGGTTGTCCTGCCAGCCGACGTCCTGCGCGCGCATGATTTCGTAGGTCTCGCGGCTCTTGAGCACGCCGTCCTGGTGGATGCCGGACTCGTGCGCGAAGGCATTAAGACCCACGATGGCCTTGTTCGGCTGCACGTGAAAGCCGGTGATCGCGGCCACCAGCTTCGAGCAGGCCAGCAGGTGCCGGGTGTCGACGCCCACATCGCACGGGAACAGGTCCTGGCGCGTGCGCACGGCCATGACGATCTCCTCCAGCGCGGCGTTGCCGGCCCGCTCGCCAAGGCCATTGACGGCGCACTCCACCTGCCTTGCGCCGGCCATCACGGCCGCCAGCGAATTGGCCACGGCAAGGCCCAGATCGTTGTGGCAGTGGGCCGAGAAGATGGCCTTGTCGGAGTTGGGGATGTTCTCGATCAGATACCTGAACTTCTCGCCGAACTGCTGCGGCAGGTTGTAGCCGACCGTGTCGGGCACGTTGATGGTGCCGGCGCCGGCGTCGATGACGGCCTCGAAAATGCGGCACAGGAATTCCATCTCGGAACGCCCGGCGTCCTCGGCCGAGAACTCGACGTCGTCGGTGTACTGGCGCGCCCGCTTGACCGCCCGCACGGCGGCCTCGACCACCTGGTCGGGCGTCATGCGCAGCTTTTTCTCCATGTGCAGCGGCGAGGTGGCAATGAAGGTGTGGATGCGCGGCGCCGCCGCCGGCTTGATGGCTTCCGCGGCGCGGTCGATGTCGGCATCACCGGTGCGCGCCAGGGCGCACACGCGGGCGTCCTTGATGATCTCGGCCACCGCCTTGACGGCCGCAAAATCGCCGGGGCTGGAGGCCGGAAAGCCAGCCTCGATGACGTCCACCTTCAACCGCTCGAGCGCCCGCGCGATGCGCAGCTTGTCCTCGCGGCTCATGGCGGCGCCGGGGCTTTGCTCGCCGTCGCGCATGGTGGTGTCGAAAATGATCAGTTTGTCCTTGCTCATGACCGGTCTCCGGAACAGTAACGGGCGGCCGCGCAGCCTTGCCGCCGCGGCGCTGGTGTCTGATTGAGTGTGCGTAGTGGGGGCCCTCGCCAGGGCGTGCGTGTGTCTGCCTTACGGCAGTCGCAGCGTCAGTAGCAGGAGGCCGTGCGGCCGGCAGGTCGGGGCAGCGGACGCACGCCGGCCGGCGCCGCGCAGGGCGCGGACGGGGAGGGCACGGACAGGCGGGTCGTCGCGGGTCATGGAATTTGCAATTGCAAGGAGCGCCGGCACTATAGCACCGCGTTTTTTCGCTGCAAACGCACTTTTTACCGCTCCGGATCAAGCCGATGAACGATTCTGCTGGTTTCGTGGTCCACGCCCGCTGGGTGATTCCGGTCGAGCCGGCCGGGCGGGTGCTGGACCATCACGCCGTGGTCGTTCGGGACGGGCGCATCCTCGCCGTGCTGCCCAGTGCCCAGGCGCGCGAGCAGTTCGCGGATCTGAGCCGGATCGACCTGCCGCAGCATGCGCTGATTCCGGGTCTGATCAACGCCCACACGCACGCCGCCATGACGCTGCTGCGCGGCCTGGCCGACGATTTGCCACTGCTGCCCTGGCTGCAGCAGCACATCTGGCCGGCCGAGCAGCGCTTCGTCGGGGCGCAGTTCGTGCGCGACGGCAGCGCGCTGGCGGCGGCCGAGATGATCCAGGCCGGCGTGACCTGCTTTTCCGACATGTACTTCTTTGGCGAGGAGACGGCGCAGGTGGCCGCGGCGGCCGGCCTGCGGGCGGTGATCGGCCTGATCGCCATCGACTTCCCGAGCGCCTACGCCGCCGATGCCGAGGAGTACCTGCGCAAGGGCATCGCCCTGCACGACGCCTGGCGCGGCGATGCACTGATCCGCACCGCGTTTGCGCCGCACGCGCCGTATACCGTCAGCGACGAGCCGCTGCGGCGCATCGCGACCCTTGCCGAAGAGCTCGACCTGCCGCTGCACATCCACCTGCACGAGACGGCGCACGAGGTGGCCGAAAGCGAGGCCCGCTACGGCGTGCGGCCGCTCGAGCGCCTCGCCCGGCTTGGCCTGCTCTCTCCCCGGCTGATCGGCGTGCACGCCACGCAGCTGCTCACCGGCGAGATCGCCAGCCTGGCGGCGCAGGGCGCCAGCATCGTGCATTGCCCGGAATCGAACATGAAGCTGGCCTCCGGCACCTGCCCCTTGCCGGCCCTGCTGGCAGCCGGCGTGAACGTGGCCATCGGCACCGACGGCGCCGCCAGCAACAACGATCTGGACCTGCTGGGCGAGCTGAAAACGGCTGGCCTGCTGGCCAAGCTGGGCGCCGGGGATGCCGCCGCCGCCCCGGCGCCCGCGCTGCTGCACATGGCGACGCTCGGCGGCGCCCGGGCGCTGGGTCTGGATGAGGAAATCGGCTCGCTGGTGCCCGGCAAGGCCGCCGACATGGTGGCGCTGGACCTGTCTGCCCCGCACTGCCAGCCGGTGTACGACCCGGTCTCGCAGCTGATCTACGCCGCCGGCCGCGAAGCCGTCACCGACGTGTGGGTGGCCGGCCGGCGCCTGCTGCACGATCGGCGCCTGAGCACGCTGGATGCGGCAGCCATCGTCTCGAAGGCCGCCGAGTGGGGCGCGCGCATCGGCGCCGCGGATCACAATCAGGGCAGCGGCTAGCCCGCCCTGAGTCACAACCCGCGCCGGGCCTGCCCCGAATCGAATCTGCACCTCGCAAGGACACCCATGCCCAAACCGCTCGCCCCCGGTCCGCTGGTAATCGGCCTGCCCGGCCCGCAGCTCACGCCGGCCGATGCGCAGCTGCTGCTGCATCCGGCCATCGGCGGGGTGATCCTGTTCGAGCGCAACTTCGCCGATGCGGATCAGCTGCGCACGCTGTGTGCGGACATCCATGCCCTGCGCGAGCCGCGGTTGTTGATCGCGGTGGACCAGGAGGGCGGGCGGGTGCAGCGCCTGCGCGCCGGTTTCACGCCGCTGCCGCCCGCGGCGGCCTACGGCCGGGCCTACGATGAGGACGCCGGCCGGGGGCTGGATATGGCGCGCGCCGGGGGACTCGTGATGGCGGCGGAACTGGTCGAGCTAGGCATCGACCTGAGCTTCGCGCCGGTGCTGGACCTGGACTATGGCGTCAGCGCGATCATCGGCGCGCGGGCGTTTCACGCGCAGCCGCAGGCGGCCGCGGCGCTGGCCGGCGCCTTCATGGCCGGCATGGCCGAGGCCGGCATGGCCGCCTGCGGCAAGCACTTTCCCGGCCACGGCGCGGTGGCGGCGGACACGCACCTGACGCAGGTGGTCGATCGGCGTTCCCGCGACGCCATCGAGGCCGACCTGCTGCCCTACCGGCGGCTGATTCCAGAAGGTCTGGCGTCGGTGATGATGGCGCACGTCGTGTTTCCGGCCGTGGACGCCGAGCCGGCCGGTTTCTCGCACCGCTGGGTGCAGGAGGTGCTGCGCGGCGAGCTTGCTTTTGGCGGCGCCGTGTTCAGCGACGACCTGGGCATGGCCGGCGCCGCCGGGGTCGGCAATTTCGTGGAGCGCGCCGGACGCGCGCTCGCTGCGGGCTGCGATTACCTGCTGATCTGCAACGATCCTGACGCCGTCGCGCAGACGCTGGCTGCGATGCCGGCGCGGCCCGTCGCAGCATCGCGCCACGCGGCATTGCTCGGCCGCCCCGCCGCGCCAGGGGCTGAGGCGATGCTTGCCGTGGCGCGGGAGCGGCTCGGTGACGCTGTATTTACCTGAGCCGGCGGCGAAGCGCCGATCAAAGCCGGCCTGGCGGCAGCCGGGGCGACGCGCGGCGCTGGCAGGCCCGCCTCCGTCAGCCGCGCGGACGCACGATTTCCCACGGCGCCACGTCGCCCGGTATCACGCTGAACAGCGGGTGGGGTTCTGGCGGCGAATCCCCGTCGAGGCGCGCCAGCCATTCCGGGGCGCGCAGCGACAGCTTGGCGGTCAGGTGCTGCCACTCGTAGCCCAGCTGGCCGGCGCTGACGGTCAGGGTCGGCGCGCCGGCCGGGCCACGGATCTTGCCGGCATCGAAGCGGTATCCGCGACGAACCGCTTCATGCTGCACCGGCCACAGGAACGCCGCGATGCTGCGCCGCGGATCGGCGCTGTCCAGAAAACGCTGCAACTGCGGATGGTGGCGATAGCCGCGCGTTTCACCGCGCAGCACGGCCTGCGCCAGGAGCGCTTCGCGCCACAGGGCCACCAGTCCGGTGGCGTCGAGGTAGCGCGGGTGCACCGACCAAAGGCGCATGTTCAATCGGCCCGCGTTGCGATCGGATCCCGCAGCCGCCGCGCCAGCTGTTCCATGTCCGCCAGGACGCTCACCCCGGGGGCCGGGCGCTTGATGCGCGCCGCTGCCCGGCCGCCGCACCACAGTTCGGTAGCCGGCGGCAATCGCAGGCGCAGCTGCGACAGCCCGCGGCGCACCGCGCCCGGATCCACGTACTCCGAGAACGAAAGCGCGACGACGTCGGCCCTGAAAGCATGCGCACCGGCCAGGATTTGACTCTCCGGGGTCTGCGCGCCAAGCCAGATGCAGGCCGCGCCTTCGAGCCGCATCAGTGCCAGCGCCAGCGACAGACCGAGCGTATGCGGCTCTCCCGGCAGGGTGGTCAGCAACACGCGCGGGCTGCCGCGCCCGGCCGGCAACTGCATGATGGCCTCGCGCAGCACGGAATCGATCTGCGCCGAGAAGTGGTGCTCCTCGAAAACCTCCACCTCGCCCCGCGCCCAGCCGTCGCCGACCGCCGCAAGCATGGCCGGCGCGGTATGCGTGACGAACGGGCCCAGGCCTTCCCGCAGCAGGCGGGCGCGCAGCTCGTGTCGCAACGCGTCCTCGTCGTGGCGTTTCAAGAGCGCGATCAGGGCCGGCTCCGACTCGCTGGCCGCCGGCTGGCGCTCGAGCGCCTGTGCCAATGCCTCGGCGCTGAGCGTCAGCACCTGGCCCGGACGCAGGCCCTGATCGAGCAGGCGGCGCACCTGGCGCAACTGGACCACCTGCTGCGCCGGATACAGGCGTTCGCCGCGCAGGTTGCGCACCGGCTGTGGGAAGCCGTAGCGACGCTCCCAGACGCGCAGCGTGTCCTTGGCAATGCCCGTCTCCATGGCAAGAGCTGCGATCGAAAGGTGCGAATTCTTCATTTGTCCAATACAAACCGTTGACAAAATCGATAACCAGCCCTAATTTGGGCGAAAACTTTTAGTTTGTCTATGACAAATTTAATCCTCCGGCCGTATCCGGATCGATCAGGAGCTCCATGACCCCGATGACCGACATCACGCCAGCAACCCGCGGCGGCTTCGCGGCGGCGCAGTACGACGTCGTGATCGCCGGTGCCGGACTGCATGGCGGGCTGATCGCGCTGGCCCTGTTGGACGCCGAGCCGGCGCTGCGGGTGGCGCTGATCGAGCGCGCCGACCGGCCGGCCGGCAATCACACCTGGTGTTTTCACTGGTCCGACGTGCCGCCGGGAACCGGGGCGTGGTTCGCGCGCCTTCCGCTGATCGGTTGGCCCGGCTATCGAGTTACCTTTCCGGACTTCGGGCGCACGCTGGACCTGCCGTATTGCTGCCTCACCGCGGACGGCCTTGCCGATGCTCTGGAGAGCGCCTTCGCTGCGCATGAGACGGCACGGCTGCTTACCGGCTGCGCGGTGGCGACGATCGGTCCGGACAGGGTGACGCTGGTCGATGGCCGCGAGCTGCGCGCGCCGCTGGTGATCGACGCCCGTGGGGGCGCCGGTCATGCTGCGGCCGGGGGGTATCAGAAGTTCCTCGGCCTGGAGGTGGAGCTTGACGCCGACAGCGGCCTGGATCGGCCGCTGCTGATGGATGCCTGCGTGGCGCAGGGACCGCAGTTCCGGTTCATGTACGTGTTGCCCCTGTCGGCGCGGCGGCTGCTGATCGAAGACACCGCCTTCGCGCGTACTCCCGATCTTGACCCCGCACGCCTGCGCGCCGCCATTCACGCCTATGCGGCTGCCCGTGGTTGGCGCATCCGCGCCGTACTGCGTGAGGAGAGCGGCGTGCTGCCCATGCCCTGGCGGGGTATGCCGCCCGGGCCGCGGGCGCCGCTCACGGTCGGTTACGCCGGCGGGTGGTTTCATCCGGCCACCGGCTACTCCGCGCCCAGTGCGCTGCGCCTGGCGGCGCTGCTGGCGCGTCATCTGCGCGATCCGCAGCCCGCCCTGCGCGCAGAATGGCGGCGCCACCGGCGTCGGTTCCGGCTGGGACTGGTTTTGAACGCCCTGGCGTTTCGCGCCTTTCGACCGGACCTGATGTGGCATGCGTTCGCCCGCTTTTACCGCCTGCCGGCGCCGGTGATCGCCCGCTTCTGCGGCCTGCAAAGTACAGTTTCGGACGTGGCCCGCCTGCTGGTCGGGCGCCCGCCGCGCGGGTTTGGCAGTGCCTGGCGGACCGGGCGACATTCTCCGGAGGCTCGATCATGAAAGCGATGGCAGGCCCAGCGTCCGCGTTTACGGCGCTCGCCGAGCGGTCCCTGGCCGGTGGGCTGGCGCGATGCCAATCAGCAAGCGCCGGGGCTGCGCTCGCGCAGCTCGACCTGGGCACGTTCTTCGAGCGCCGGGTATGCGCCCTGGCCAGCGCCGGGGATGTTTGCGAAGCCGTCTGGCAGGAGACGCTTTACCGGCCTCTGGGGCAATTCCTGTCCCGGTCGGGCAAGCTCCTGCGGGCGCGGCTGGTGCGCCACGGCTGGCGCCTTGCCGACGGGCGTGGCGAGCCGCCGCAGGCACTGTGCCTGCTGCCGGAGATCCTGCACAGCGCGTCGCTGATCGTCGACGACATTCAGGATGGCGCCGAGCGCCGCCGGGGCGGTCCGGCCCTGCATCGCATGATCGGCCCCGAGCGGGCGCTGAACGCGGCCAACTGGTTGTATTTCTGGCCTTACGCACTGCTCGAGGAAATGCCGCTGCCGGCGTCGCGACGGCGCCGTGCGGCGCAGCTGGTTACCGCAGCCCTGCTCGATTGCCATCGCGGGCAGGCGCTTGATCTTGGCGTGCAGGTGTGGTCCTTGCCGCAGCCGTCGGTGGCAGCGCTGGTGGCGGAACAAAGCCGCCTCAAGACCGGCTGCCTGACGGCGCTGTGCACCGGCCTTGGCGCGCTCAGCGCCGGCGCCGGTGCCGGCCAGGTGCGCCTGCTGATGCGTTTTGGAGAGCAGGTCGGCGTGGCGCTGCAAATGCTGGATGACATCACCGCGGTACTGCCGGCCCGCCACCACAAGGCCAGCGAGGACCTGCGTCTCGGGCGGCCGACGTGGGTCTGGTCGCTGGCCGCGCGGCACTGTGACGAGCGCGAGTACCGGACGCTGACGCAGCGGGCGCGCGCCGCCGCCCAGGGCGATGACTGGGCGCCGATCTGCGCGCTGCTGACGCAGATCGTCGGCGACGCAGGTCTTGCCCATGCGCAGGAAACGCTGGCAAGAGCGGGCGACCTGCTGGCCGGCAGCGCGCTCCCGGAGGCGGCGGTGCGCGACATGTTGGCGGACCTCGCCGGCTTCGAGCGTGCGTATGACTGAGCTGCGCGCGGCCGTGATCGGCAGTGGCTTCGGCGGCCTGGCGGCGGCCATCCGCCTGCAGGCGCGCGGCATCCGCACCACCGTGTTCGAGGCCCGGGACCTGCCTGGCGGGCGGGCCTATGCCTTCCGTGAAGGCGGGCACGTGTTCGACATGGGCCCGACCCTGGTCACCGCGCCGCAGTGCCTGGAGGAGCTGTTCGAGCTGGCCGGTGCCCGCTTGGGGGACCGCGTCGAGCTGTTGCCGCTCGATCCCTTCTACCGCCTGCAGTGGGAGGACGGCGGGCGGTTCGAGGCCTTCGCCGACCCCGACCGGCTGGCGCAGGAGATCGAGCGCATCGCGCCCGGCGACGGGCCCGGTTACGCCCGCTTTGCCCGCTACAGCGAGGCGGTGTATCGGGAGGGCTACGAGCATCTGGCCGGCGCGCCGTTCGTGACCCCGTCCAGCATGCTGCGGGCCCTGCCCAAGCTGGTCGGCCTGCGCGCCGAGCGCAGCGTGTACGGCGCGGTCAGCCGCTACGTGCGGGCCGACAAGCTGCGTCAGGCGCTGTCGTTCCACCCCTTGTTCGTCGGCGGCGATCCGTTTGCCACGTCGGCCATCTATGCGCTGATCAATCACCTCGAACGCACGCACGGGGTTTGGTTCGTGCGCGGCGGCACGCACGCGCTGGTGCGGGCCCTGGTGAGCCTGTTCGAGGAGCTCGGCGGCCAGCTGCGCCTGGCGTCGCCGGTGCAGGGCGTTCGCCTCGATGGCCGCACGCACTGCCTGCAAAGCGCCGGCGGCGAGCAGCGCTTCGATCTGGTGGTCTCCAACGCCGACGTGATGCACACCTACCGCACGCTCTACGCCGAGCACCCGCGCAGCGCCGGCAGGGTGCGGCGCCTGGCGCGCTCGCGCTGGTCCATGGGCCTGTTCGTGGTCTATTTCGGCACCGATCGGCTGTACCGCGACGACGTGCGCCACCACACCATCCTGTTCGGCCCGCGCTACCGCGAACTGGTGCGGGAAATTTTCTACGGCCACCACCTGCCGGACGACTTCAGCCTGTACCTGCACGCGCCGACCGTGACCGATTCGCAGCTGGCGCCGCCCGGCGGCGATACCTTCTATGCGCTCTCGCCGGTGCCGCACCTGGGCAATGCCGACATCGACTGGGACCGCGTCGGCGCGGAGTACGCCGAGCGCATCCTGGCCTACCTGGAGGCGCAGCTCATGCCGGGCCTGCGCGCCCACGTCACGGTCAAGCGCTGGATGACGCCCCGCGACTTCGAGCGCGAGCTGGGCGCCCATCACGGCAACGGGTTCTCGCTGGCCCCGGTGTTGTGGCAAAGCGCCTACCTGCGCCCGCACAACCGCGACCGGCACATTCCCGGCCTGTACCTGGTCGGCGCCGGCACGCACCCGGGCGCCGGCATGCCGGGCGTGATCAACTCGGCCAAGGCCGCCATGACGCTGGTGGATGAGGACTTCCCGCGATGAACGCGCCGCTGGCCGCCGTCATCCAGCACCACTCCAAGAGCTTCGCGCTGGCCTCGCGGCTGCTGCCGGCGGCGGTGCGGGCCGACGTGCTGGTGCTGTACGCCTGGTGCCGGCGCGCCGACGACACGGTGGACCTGGCGGCCGATCCGGCGGCCGGGTTGGCGCGTCTGCAGGCGGAGCTCGATGCCGTCTACGAAGGCCGCCCGCAAGCCGACCCGTTGCTGGCAGCCTTCGCGCAGCTGGTGCGCCGCTGCGCACTGCCGCGCCACTACCCGCAGGAACTGCTCACCGGCATGGGCATGGACCTCGATCCGGCGCTGTACGCCGATCACGCGGCGCTGGCCCTGTACTGCTACCGGGTGGCCGGCGTGGTGGGGCTGATGATGTGCCATGTGATGCGCGTGGCCGACGACGCCGCGCTGGAACAGGCGGCGCAGCTGGGCATGGCCATGCAGCTGACCAACATCTGCCGCGACGTGGCCGAGGACTGGCAGCGCGGGCGCCTGTACCTGCCGTACCGGGCGCTGGGCTTTACTGATGAGGCGGCCGTTTGCGCGGCGCTGGCCGGGCCGATCGACGCCGAGCTGGCCGCCCGCCTGCCGGCGCAGGTGCGCGGCAGCCTGGCACGGGCGGACGCCTACTACCGCAGCGGCATGGACGGCATCGGCGCGCTCGACTGGCGCTGCGGCCTGGCCGTGCGGGCTGCGGCGGGCATCTACCGCGGCATCGGCGCGGCGCTGGCGCGCCAGGGCTACCAGCCGCTGGCCGGGCGCGCCTACCTGCCCGGCTGGCGCAAGGCCGGGCAGGTGCTGCTGGCGCTGGCCGGCCAGTGCGGCGCGGCGGCGCGCGCGCGCCGGGCCACCCGCGTGCCGGCGCGGCAGGTCGAATTCGGGCCCAAGCTGTGCCTGTAGCGCGCGGCATCGGGCTGGTGCTGGGGCTGGTTCTGGCAGGGCAGGGCAAGGCCATGGATGTCGAGGTCATCGCGCGCGGTCTGCGCAACCACCAGGGCAGCGTGCTGTTTGCGCTGTTCTTCGAGCCGCGCGGCTTCCCAGACCAGGGCGAGCTGGCCGCCATGCGCGTCGAAGTGCCTATCGACGCCGACCAGGTGCGGGCCCGCTTCAGTGACCTGCCGGACGGCCAGGCGCTGGCGGTGGCGGTGCTGCACGACGAGGACGGCGACAAGCGCATGGCCACCGGCCTGTTCGGCATGCCGCGGGAAGGCTTTGGCGTGTCCAACAACCCGCGCATCCTGTTCGGCCCGCCGCGTTTCGAGGATGCGCGCCTGGTGCCGCAGCCCGGGCAGCCCATCATCATCGACATGAAGTACTTCTGAGCATGGAAAAACCGGCCGTTCCGAACGCCTTCGATGCCGTCGCGCCGCGCTACGACCTGATGTGCCGGCTCAATCCGGGGTACCTGCGCATGCTCGGGGATGCCGCGCGGGCGCTGCATCCGCTGCCGCTGCCGCGGCTGCTGGATCTTTGCTGCGGCAGCGGGCTTTCGACCCGGGCGCTGCGCCGGGCGCATGCGGGCGTGCCGATCGTGGCGCTCGACGGCTCGCCGGGCATGCTCGAACAGGCGCGGCGCAAGCCGCTGGCGCCGATCGAGTTCGTGCAGGGCGATGCGCAGGCGCCGCAAGACAGCCTCGCCGGTCCGTTCGGCGGCATCCTGATGAGCTACGGCCTGCGCAACGTGGCCGATCCGGACACGTCACTGGCGCAGCTGCGCGGCCTGCTGGCGCCGGGCGGCCTGCTGGCCGTGCACGACTACAGCCTGGCCGGGCCGGGCGCCGAGCGGCTGTGGACCTTCATGTGCCGGGCCGTGGTGCGGCCGTTTTGCGCCGCCGTGTCGGGGGCGCCGCAGCTGTTCGAGTACCTCGAACGCAGCGTGCTCGACTTCGACCGCCGCGACGCGCTGGCGGCGCGCATCCGGGGCGCCGGTTTCGAGCTGCTGCGCGTCATTCCCGGACGCCTGTGGCAGCGGCAGATCGTGCATACCTTCGTCGCCCGGCGGCCGGCGTGAAGGCCTTCGATCAGCCGCGCTTCGGCCGCGCTCGCCTGGACGCGCCGCTGCGCGTGGCGGTGCTCGGCGGCGGGCTGGCCGGCGTGGCGGCGGCCTGTGTGCTGGCCGAGCGCGGCGCGCAGGTCACGTTGATCGAGCGCGAGGCCGGCCTGGGTGGCCGGCTGGCGGCCTGGCCGGCGCAGGTCGCCGGCGAGACCTTCGAAATGGACCGCGGCTTTCACGCCTTCTTTCGGCACTACTACAACCTGCGCGCCCTGCTGCGCCGGGTGGACCCGGCCCTGGACGGCCTGCTGCCGCTGAGCGACTACCCGATCCTGACGCCGGTCGGGCCGCTGAGCTTCGCCGATCTGCCGCGCAATGCGCTGCTGACGCTATGGCCCCTGATGCGCCAGGTGGGCCTTGGCCTGCGCGACCTGCGACGGGTGCGCGTCGGCCATGCGCTGGCCATGCTCGGCTGGCATCCGCGGCGCACGCCGGCGCGCTGGGACCGCGTCAGCGCCGAGCAGTGGCTGCAGGGCCTGAATTTTCCGCCGGCGGCGCGCATGCGCCTGCTGGACGTGTTCGCGCACAGCTTCTTCAATCCGACCGGCGAGTTCTCGGCCGCCGACCTGCTGATGCTGTTTCACTACTATTTCTTCGGCAACCGCGAGGGCCTGGTGTTCGACGTCGCGCGCCGGCCGTTCGGGCAATGGTTGTGGCAGCCGTTCGAGCGCCATCTGACGGCCCTTGGCGTGCAGCTGCGCCTGGGCAGTGAGGTGCAGGCGGTCGGCCGTCAGGACGCCGGCTGGCAGGTGCGGGCCGGCGACGACACGCTGCCGGTGGATGCGGTGGTGCTGGCGCTCGACGTGCCGGGCCTGCAGGGGTTGTTGGACGCAAGTCCGGCGCTGGCCGATGCCGTTTCCGGTCCGCTGCGCGCGCAGCGGGCGACGCGGCCGTTTGCGGTGTGGCGGCTGTGGCTGGATCGGCCGGTGGCGCAGAGCCGCGCCGCCTTCGCCGGTACCGCCGGCTACGACATTCTGGACAACGTGTCCGTGTACAGCGCGTTTCACGAGCCGAGCCGGGACTGGGCCGCCCGCCACGGCGGCGCGGTGCTGGAACTGCACGCCTATGGTCTTGAGCGTGACGACGAAGCCGAGGTGCGCCGGCGCCTGCTGACCGCCCTGCATGCCGTGTATCCCGAAACCGCGCCGGCGCAGATGCTCGGCGAGCAGTTTCTGCTGCGCGCCGACTGCCCGGCGTTCCCGACCGGCAGCGCGGCCGCACGGCCGGGCGTGAGTACGGCCGATCCGTCGCTGGTGGTGGCCGGCGATCACCTGCGCCTGCCGTTTGCCTGCGCGCTGATGGAGCGCGCGGTGGCCTCCGGCATGCTGGCGGCCAACGCGCTGCTGGCCACCCGGCAGGTGGACCCGGCGCCGCTTTGGACCGGGCCGCAGCGTGGCCTGCTGGCGCCGCTGCTCGGGGCCGCCTGATGCGGCGCAGCGAAGACCGGCACGGCCGGCGCCTGTGGCTGTTCGGGCAAGATCTGGGCGCGCTGCCGCCGGCCGGGCAGCCGGACTGGCAGGCGGCCGAGCCGCGCTGGATCGCCGGCGCGCTGCGTCGGGCGCTGGCGCGTCCGGCCGGCGGCTGGCACGTGGTGGCGGCATCCGCCGCCCTGCGTGGCAAGCCGCTTTCGGTGCAGGTGCTCGGTCGCCCGCTGGTGCTGTGGCGCAGTGCGCACGGCGTGCACGCGACGGACGATCGGTGCCCGCACCTGGGCGCGCGCTGGTCGGACGGGCACCTGGCGGACGGGCGCCTGGTCTGCCCCTGGCACGGCCTGGAATTCGACCTGGCGGCGCCGTGCAGCCCGCTGCTGCCGGTGCACGACGACGGCGTGCTGGTATGGCTGCAGCTGCCCGGCGAGGCGCCGTTGCCGGCGCCGGTGCTGCCGGTGCGTCCGGCGCCGGCGCTGGTGTCGGTGATGACGCTGCCGGCCCGCTGCACGCCGCGCGAGGTGCTGGAGAACCGCCTCGATCCCTGGCATGGCGCGCATTTTCACCGCCATTCCTTCGCCCGGCTGGCGGTGCTCGAACGCGCCGAGGACAGCATCACCGTGCGCGTGGCGTTTCGCGTCGCCGGCCCCCTGGCAGTGGAGGTGGACGCGCGCTTCGACTGCCCGCAGGCGCGCTGCATCGCCATGACCATCGTCGCCGGCGAAGGCGCCGGTTCGGTGGTGGAAACGCACGGCACCGCGCTGGGCCCGGACCGCTGCCAGATTACCGAGGCGGTGTTCGCCACCTCGTCGCGGCCGGGCTTTGCCGTGGCGCGCCGGCTCGGCGCGCTGATCGCACCGTACATGCGTTTCGCGGCCCGGCGCCTGTGGGTGGAAGATGCCGCCTACTGCGAGCGCCGCTACGACTTGCGCCAGGAGGCTGCCAGCGGGCGGCCGTCCGGGCACACTCTCACATGTCAGTCGCAGGAGTCCCCCGATGAGCACGAACCTGCTCGATAGCCTTCATACGCCGACCGACCTGCGCGAGCTGCCGGCCTCGGCGCTGCCCGAGGTGGCGGCCGCGCTGCGCGAGGAGATCGTGACGCTGGTCGCCCGCAGCGGCGGGCATCTGGCATCGAGCCTGGGCGCGATCGAACTGCTGGTGGCGCTGCATTACGTGTTCGACACGCCGCATGACCGGCTGGTGCTGGACGTCGGCCACCAGGGCTACGCCCACAAGCTGCTGACCGGCCGGCGCGAGGGCTTTGCGCGCATCGGCAAGGAAGGCGGACCGGCCAAGTTCCTGCGTCGCAGCGAGTCGCCGTTCGATGCCTTCGGCGCCGGCCACGCCGGCACCTCGATTTCGGCGGCGCTCGGCATGGCGCGCGGCCTGCATGCCCAGGGCGGCAACGCCTGCGCCATCGCGCTGATCGGCGACGGGGGTCTCACCGCCGGCATGGCGCTGGAAGCCCTGAACCACGCCGGGCATCTGAAGCAACCGAACCTGCTGGTGGTGCTCAACGACAACGAGATGTCCATCGAGCCGAACGTCGGCGCGATGGGCGCGTTCCTGTCGCGCAAGCTGTCGGCGCCCTCGGCCCGGCGCCTGCGCCGCTTGGCCAAGGATGTGCTCGCGCCACTGCCGCAGCCGCTGCGGCAGCTGGCGCGGCGCGCCGAGCAATCCGCCAAGGCACTGCTGACGCCGGGCACGCTGTTCGAGGCCTTCGGCTTTCGCTACATCGGGCCGGTCGATGGCCACGACTTGCCGCGGCTGCTGGAGACGCTGGGCAACGCGCGCGGCATGCTCGGGAGCGGCGAAGGGCCGGTGCTGGTGCATGCGCTCACGCGCAAGGGCGCCGGCTACGCGCCCGCCGAGCAGGACCCGCTCAAGTACCACGGCGTGACGCCGTTCGATGCCCTCACCGGGCAGATGCCCAAGCCGGCCGCGGCCGTGCCGTCCTACACGGCGGTGTTCGCCCAGGGCTTGCTGGAACTGGCGCGGGCGGACGAACGCATCGTGGCGATCACGGCGGCCATGGCCGGCGGCACCGGACTGACCGGCTTTGCCGCCGCCTTGCCGGACCAGTTCTTCGACGTCGGCATCGCCGAGCAGCACGCCGTGACCTTCGCCGCGGGTCTGGCCACCACCGGGCTCAAGCCGGTCGCCGCCATCTATTCGACCTTCCTGCAGCGCGGCTTCGATCAGGTGGTGCACGACGTGTGCCTTCAGAACCTGGATGTGACCCTGGCGCTGGACCGTGCCGGGCTGGTCGGCGCCGACGGCGCCACCCACCAGGGCCTGTACGACATCGCCTACCTGCGCTGCCTGCCCAACATTACGCTGATGGCGCCCAAGGACGAGAACGAGCTGCGGCACATGCTGCGCACGGCCATCGAACACCCCGGCCCGGCGGCACTGCGCTACCCGCGCGGCAACGGCCTGGGCGTGCCGCTGGATGCGCAGATTCGCACGCTCGAAATCGGCCGTGGCGAGTTGCTGCGCGAGGGTGGGGATCTGGCCATCGTGGCGCTGGGCACGCGCGTGGCGCCGGCACTGGCAGCCGCCGATCGCCTGGCGGAGCAGGGCATCGAGGCGGCGGTGTTCAACGCCCGCTTCGTCAAGCCGCTGGACCTGCCGGCCATCGCGCAGCTCGCGCGCCGCTGCGGCGCGCTGCTGACGGTGGAAGAACACGCCCTGGCCGGCGGCTTCGGCAGCGCCGTGCTGGAAGCCCTGGCTGGGGAGGGGATCAGCGTGCCGACGCGCCTGCTGGCGGTGCCGGACCTGCTGGTCGAGCACGGCGACCCAGCCGAGCAGCTGGCCCGCTTTGGCCTCGATGCGGACGGCATCGCCGCCGCCGCGCAGCGCCTGCTGGCCGACATCCGCCATCCGGGCGCGCTGCCGCGGGCCAGGACAGGCGCGCTGAGCGGCGTCGGCTAGAGAAACGAGACCGCGCCGTGTTCAGCGTCATGGGCATGATCATCCCGGTGCCGTCTACCCGTACGTCCCCGAGGAGTCGCACATGAGAAAGGTGGTCAGGATCGTCGGCGGAACGATCATTGGGCTGGGCGTGCTGCTGGCGCTGGGGCTTTGGTACCTGAGCGGCAAGGTCACGGTACGCGGCCCGGTGCTGCATGCCATCGCCGGTGTCGGGGGCGTGCAACCAACGCCTGCCCATCTGGCCGGCCTGCGTCTTGCACCGGGGTTCAAACTTCAGGTCTATGCGCAGGATCTGGGGCCGGCCAGGGTGCTGCGGTTCACCTCGGCCGGCGATCTTCTGGTCAGTGTCACCCGCGGCGGCAAGATTCTGTTGCTGGAGCGCGATGCGAACGGCGACGGCCGCGCCGACGGCACGCGTACGCTGCTGGACGGGCTGAACCGACCGCACGGCATCGATCTGGCCGACGGCTGGCTGTACTTTGCCGAGACCGGCGCCGTGCGCCGGGTGCGCTTTGACGCCGCCGCGCGGGCGGTATCCGGCTCACCGCAGACGGTCGCCACGCTGACCGCCGGCGGCATGCACTTCACCCGCACGTTGCGTCTGGGCCCGGATGGCGCCGTCTATGTGACCGCCGGCTCGTCCTGCAACGTGTGTATCGAGACCACGCCGCGCGCCGTAATGCTGCGAGTGGACCCGCGCACCGGCCGGATCGAGCCCTACGCCGAGGGCCTGCGCAATACGGTGGGCTTCGACTGGCAGCCCGGCAGCGGGGACCTCTACGGCGTCGATAACGGGCGTGACCTGCTGGGCGACGACTTCCCGCCCGACGAGCTGAACCGCATCGTCGCCGGCGGCTTTTACGGCTGGCCGTTCTGGCACGGCGACAACGTGCCGGACCCGGACTTCGGTACCCACCCGGCAGCCGCGGGGCGCACGCCCATCCCCCCGGCCTACGCTTTCGGCGCGCACGTGGCGGCGCTGTCGATCAATTTTTTCGATCCGCAGCGCGCGCCGCCCGGCTTCGAGCGCGCTGCGTTGGTCGGCCAGCACGGCTCGTGGAACCGCCGGGAGCTGTCGGGCTATCGCGTGTCGTCCCTGCACTGGGCGGCCGACGGCAGCATCACCGAGCGCGATTTTCTGGTCGGCTTCGTGCAGGACGGTGCGGTCAGCGGGCGGCCGGTGGATGCATTGCCGGGCCCGGATGATGCCGTTTACGTGTCGGACGACTACGCCGGCGCCATCTACAGAATCAGCTGGGACCCGGCGCAGGCGGGCCCCGGTCCGCAGTTCGTGCCGCCGCGCGCGCCGGGCGCGGCGGTGCCGGACGCAAGCCGCTCGCCGGCACCGACGGCATTGGCACGACTGCCGGGCCGCCACCAGGCAGACCCGAAGCTCGCCCTGGGCGCGGCGCTGTTCGATCAGCACGGCTGCGCCAATTGCCATCGCGATGCCGTACCGGACATGGCCCTGAACGCGCTCGCCAAGCGCTATTCGGCGGCTGAACTGGAGGCCCTGCTCGAAACGCCGCCGGCATCCATGCCGGCACCGCCCGTAGACGGCGCCGGGCGGGCCGCGCTGGCCGCCTACCTGCGCGCGGCTTATCCATAGACAAGCCGGCATAAACCCATCGCCCTTTCCACCGGGGCAGGACTGGATTACCCAGCGCTTGCAGCCCCGCGTTGGGGGCAGCGTCCGTCACAATACGGTGCCGGAAACGCTGGCACGGCCACGTCCCGCATTTCAAGGAGCATGCGGCATGAACGTCACCCCGGATTTCGTTGGCCTGATCGGCAACACACCTCTGCTGCGCCTGCGTCGGCTGTCGGACGAAACCGGCTGCCAGATTCTGGGCAAGTGCGAGTTCCTGAACCCCGGCGGGTCGGTCAAGGACCGCGCGGCGCTGGGCATCATCCGCGATGCGCAGCGGCGCGGCGCGCTGCGCCCGGGCGGCCTGATCGTGGAAGGCACCGCCGGCAACACCGGCATCGGCCTGGCGCTGGTCGGGCGGTCGCTGGGCTACCGCACGCTGATCGTCATCCCGCAAACCCAGAGCCAGGAGAAAAAGGACGCCATCCGCCTGGCCGGCGCCACGCTGCGCGAGGTCCCGGCGGTGCCGTACAAGAACCCCGACAACTACGTGCGCCTGTCCGGCCGGCTGGCCGAGGAACTCGCCGCCACCGAACCGCACGGCGTGCTGTGGGCCAACCAGTTCGACAACGTGGCCAACCGCCAGATGCACATCGACACCACCGGCCCGGAAATCTGGGCGCAGACCGACGGCCAGGTGGACGGCTTCGTGTGCGCCGTCGGCACCGGCGGCTCGCTGGCCGGCATCGGCATGGCGCTCAAGGCGCGCCGGCCGGAGGTGGTCATTGCCTGCGCCGACCCGCTCGGCGCCGGCCTTTATCACTTCTACACGCACGGCGAACTGAAGGCCGAAGGCAGTTCCATCACCGAGGGCATCGGCCAGAACCGCATCACTGCCAACCTCGAAGGCGCGCCCGTGGACCGGGCCTATGCCATCCCTGACCAGGAAGCGCTGCCGCTGCTGTTCGACCTGGCGCGCGAGGAAGGGCTGGTGCTGGGCGGCTCCACGGCCATCAACCTGGCCGGCGCCCGACGCCTGGCGCGGGACCTTGGCCCCGGCCACACCATCGTCACCCTGCTGTGCGACTACGGCCAGCGCTACCAGGGCAAGCTGTGGAACCCGACTTTCCTGCGCGAGAAGGGCCTGCCGACACCGGACTGGCTGGAGTGAGGGAGCTTTAACTCAACGCGCGATGCGCCGGTACCGACCGCCGGACGGAAACGATACATGCACGGCGAATGGAAAGCGGCCCGTTTTTCGGGCGTGGGTTGGGGAGATTTGTTCGTTTCAGCCGGATATGCCGGTTTTGGGCGCCTCAGGACCCACGCAGGGCGTCGCGCGCCCTCAGGCGCCAGCCGGCCAGCACCCGGTTGGCCAGGCCAAACAGCGTGAACAACTGCGCCTGGTTCTTGGCCAGCCCCCGGTAGCGGGGTCTTGCGGTGCTTGAACAGCGAATGATTGAGCGTGGTAGCCCGTATGCAGCGCAGCGCAATACGGGGAAGCTGGTTGCCTCATCACCCCGGATTCCGCTGCGCTCCATTCAGGCTACGCTTGCTGGATTTCTCAGCGCAAGCGCATCCCTGCGCTGCGGGAAGCGCTGAATAAATCGGCGTTTCCTTAGTTGACTAGATATTTCCTGGCTAAGTAACCCAGGGACACGCCAATAAAGATAAAAAATAATTCACCTACTGCGATCATGTTTTCCAAACCAGGCTTTGTACTGTCTGCGCCAAAGTAAAGCACATGAATCAGCGGCAACGAGGCCATCAAAAGTAATTTTTTTGGCAACGCCCCTTTGAACAGAAAGAATCCTGCACAACCAAAAAGCAGGGGCACGAGCATGAAATTTATCGCTAACGCGTGCTTGTCCGGAACATGACCCGCTATCAGAAGAAGATATGCAAGCGAAGCGGTCGCCAGGAGCAAGAGCGACACAGCATTTATGAATATCGAGTTGGTCATAAAGTTTACGTGAAGTTCGGATGTGGCATATCAATGCCAGGAGCTACATCTGGGCCGGGCGCACCCTGCGGTAAGTGACCACCAAAGCGTGTACCTGTTGCTAAGTCTTGACAAAAGCAGCGGAATATCGTGTCTGACCCCATTTCGCTCTTTATGATCGGAGCATCCGCAGCGCGGGCGGGCGCGTACACGTCAAGCCTCCGGCGCACGCCCTCGCCCGGCCAGCACGCGTAGCGCCAAGGCTTCGACCCTGGCCATGGCCTCATCGGCAGTGGCTCCATAGGCAAGAACTCCCGGCAATTCCGGAACTTCGGCCACCCAGCGGCCGTCATCCTCGCGTTCGTGCTCGATTGTGAAGTTCATGCGCCACTCCAAAAACAGCTTTTGGCGATTCTACCCCGCCGCGTTCTTGCCGCCCGACTGCGCGTGGTCAGCCCAACCAAGCACCGCCACGTCACCCGTGTGGCCGATTGGCCGTATTCAAGCCTTCAACGGTACGTTCGCCACCGCGTGTACCCGGCCGACTGGGCGGGTAGCGGAGCGTCAGAGGGCCAGCGCCATGGTGAACCGTGAGTGATGGGTTTCGCTGCGCTCCCCCCGTCCTACGTAGGCTATTCAATCGTGTCTGACCCCGATGATTTTCTCCATCTCGGCCAGGAAAATGTCTCGGCGCGTCGGCTTGCGTGGCCAGGGTCAGTTGCTTGGGCATCGGTTACGCTCTTTGAAAGAGGGCCTTGTTTCAAACATAAGGCAAAATCAGGGTTTCCCTAGGAGCTTTCATGCCAGTTTCTCGCAACCCCGAACAGAATATTGGGCATTACTTGGGCTAAGCTGACGCGCGACGCGATTTCTTTCTCATAACCGAATGCTTTTCCTTCATCAAACGCTCCGCCTAGAACTACTCCGGAATCCGGGGCTTCCAACATCATAAGTGACGATAAAGACAAAAGTGATGGATGGCTAAATTGATCATAGAATTTAATGTTCCTCCGTAACTGCTGCAACGCACTGGCGTGAAGATTCAATTTCGAAGCACGACGAATTACCTCGTGCACCGCCTTGTTGCAGGAATAGGTCCCAGCTCTATAGCGCGCTAACACTTCAAGCTCCCGTTTTGAGCACAACAGCGCCATGGCAAGGCTCTCCAAGCAATACCTTTGCGTGTTACCCGATGGCACAAGCAACCCTGAAATAAGCAGCTTCATGGCTACGATGTGAGCATTCAGAGCGCCATAGAGCAAAGCGGAAACCGTTGCGCCTTCCTCGCTTTTATTTTTACAGAGCGTGTGATCGAGATGTTCCCAGCCCTCAAACGCCACAACCATGTGGTGAACAAACGACTCGAGCGGCTCGCTGTATCGCTCGGTAAACACAACGCGAATTTGTGGATCTTCCAAGCCTAGTAGGACCTTCTCGATCAAGTGCCCATTGATGGCCATTTCCTACTCCTAATCCAAAGTAGACAACCAGCGGTGCCTAATCTAACTAATGGGCGGTTGTGCAACTTGGCGCGGCATGGCTTGGCCTTGGAATTCCTTGCGCCGAAGCTTTTTAACACAGCGCTGCTGACCGGCACCACCGCATTGCGGGTGGCGGCCGGCAGCGGGCGGGGGGGAGGGGACGCGCCTGTCTGGGTCGCCTCAATCCCCCATCAGAATCGATGCATCGCCCGGGTTGGGGAAGAACAGTTCAAGCCAGTCCGGCCGCAGCGGGATGACCACTTCGGTTGTAATGCCGGGTAGATACCGGCGGGTGTCGATGTAGTAGTACTCCATCAAATCGCCGATGCGCCCGCCCTGGATGACGGGCATGCCGTGTTTTTCCAGTTGCGGCAGGGCGGCGGTGAATTCTTCTTTCGAGCAGATGGTCGGGAAGGTGTGGTGCATGCCTTCGCCGCGTTCTTTCAGGAATTCGTCGTACACGCATTTGTCGCTGCGCGGGGTGATCAGTTCGAAGCACATCTCGCCCAGGCGCCCGACGTGGTTGTCGTAGGCGTGGTAGCAGGGCTGGCCGTAGTAGGTGGTTTCTTCCATGGTCACGCCGGATTCGATCTGGAACTCGATCCAGCGCTGCATGCCAAAGAGTTTCTGCAGGTTGGCCTTGGTGCGGTTGCGGTCTTTGCAGACCACGCCGATGTGCAGCATTTTCTGCGTCGGCAGGAACTGCGGACCCAGGTGCGCGAGGTCCATGTGCAGCACCTCGTCCGGCTTGATGTGGGACTGCCAGTCGGCCCGGCGCGGGCAGTGCACTTCGACGATGACGTTCGACAGCGCGTCGCGGGTATCGAGCTGGTAGTAGTCGACGGCGTCGAAGAAGGTGCCGCTCTGGCGGATGCCGATGCCCTGGGCGGCCAGCTCGCCCTTAAGCGTTTCGAACTGCGCCGGCTCGCACACGCTCGCCGCCACGCCGTACATGCCCTCGCCGACGCTGTCGAGCATGGCCTGGTAGCCGGACGGGCCATCCACCGGCTGGATGAGTTCGATGCCGAGCTGGCCGTTGTGGCCGAACACGGAGATCCAGCGGTGCTGCGCGGGCTTGCCTTCGAACGTGGCGTTGGTGAGGTATTTGCCGTCGACGCGGATCACTTCCCAGCGGTCGATGCCGAAAAAGCGCGCGAAGTTGCACACCACCTGCCGGTAGTCGCGCACGACCACGGTGGTGTACTGCCATTTGCCGACGGGGATGGTGGCGGGCATGGGGAATCTCCTCGTGTGCGGTTCACAAAAAAATCAGGCCGGGTGGAGCCGGCCTGATGGGGTTGTTTGAGTGCGCCGTGCCGGGCGCGCTCAGGTGAAGGTGACGTCCTCGCCGAGCGCGGCGATCTGCGCGTAGGTGGGCGGTGCCACCACTTCCAGGAACATGCCGCCCAGCTGCTCGCGCGTGTCCAGGAAAAACAGTTCGGCCACGCCGGCGATCTTGCCGTAATTGGCGATCTTGACCCCCTGGCTGGTGTAGCGGCGCACCAGCTCCAGCGGGTCCGGGTGGGACAGGTCGCCGACGTGCTGCATGCCGTCGCCGTACTGCTGCACGAAATCGCCAAAGATGGTCTGGCCCGACACCGGCTGGCACAGCTCGATCAGCGTGTCGCCCAGCTTGGCGAAGGCCGAGATCCACACGAACTCGCACGGCTTGCCGTAGTACTCGGCCTTTTCCATGATGGCCGACGGGATTTCCATCTTGCGCCAGGTTTTAAGGCCCATCAGGCTGGCGAAGCCGCGGGCGGTCTTCTCCCAGTCCTTGACCGCCATCGCCACGTGGTTGATCGGCCCCAGGCGTACGCCAAGATCGTTGATCATCGTCCCCTCCCTTACTCGTTGCGGAATCTGCGGCGCGTGCTTGAGCGCCTCCATGTGCGGCGCCAGCACCTCGCTGGCCACTTTCAGGCCCAGCACCATGCCCGGTGCGCCGATGTAGAACATCGACTGGAACAGCACTTCGATGATCTGCGCCGGGCTCAGGCCGGCGTGCAGGGCGACGCGCATGTGGTCCTTGAGCGGCCCCTCGCGACCGAGCGCCAGATCGGTGCCCATCAGCAGCAGGGCGCGGTCGCGCAGCGGCAGGTTGTCGCGGGCGTACAGCGCGCCCCAGGTCTTGGAGAACAGGTAGCCCAGTTCGCTGCCGAACAGCGGGTTGTCGATCAGGCTCTCGACCTTGGCGGCGTCCTCGGCGCCCAGCACCTTGCGCATCAGGGCCACGCCCTGCTGAAAGTCCTTGCTGTCGCGGGAGAACGGAAAGCCGTCGGCGGCTTCGATGTTGAATGTGCCTTCGTTTTTCATGGCGACCTCGCGGGCAGTGCCCGTTAGAGCAGGAAGGTCAGGTTGGTGATCTCGGCATCGCAGTTGAGCAGGCCAACCTTCTTGTAGCGCATCTGCCACACGCCGTTATCGGCCCGCCGCAGGATATGTTCGCAAAAGGCCGGAAAGACATTGAGCGGCTCCAGGCGCCGCTGCGAGTTGTTCTTGATTTCGTAGATCACCTGGTTCGAGCGCACGGCGATTTCGCCGTCCTGTTCGCCGGGCGCGATGGCGATGTTGCTGATCTGGTGCAGGGTGCTCGACGGCGCCGCCTGCGCGAAGCAGAACTCGCTCTCCAGGCGGATCAGGCGCTCGTTCAGCAGCTCCATGTCGTCGTACACGAACGACACGTGTTGCAGCGGGTCGGCGTCCAGACGGTTGGACGGGATCCAGTACAGGGCGTCGGTGCTGAACAGCTTTTGCCATTCGCGCCAGCGCTTCTCGTCGATCAGGCGCGCTTCCTCGATCAGAAACGCTTCCACGGCATTGCGGTCCATGCTCATGCCCCTGCCTTGCTCATCAGACGGCGGTATTCGTAGTAGGGCGCGCGTTGCTGGGTTTCCTGGGTATGCCCGCCGACGCGGCGGCCGTGATCGTCCGTCGTTTCCGACAGGTAGCCGCGATTCAGATATACCCAGGGCGCCATGCGCGCGTGGTAGCCGGCACCCATGCGGTCGAACACGACGTAGTCGTCCGGCCCGCCGAACGAGGCCGGGCCGTAGAAGAACTCGTGCTCGCGCACGCGGCGGGTGTTGATGGCCGGCGGCACACCCTTCAGCGTGGTGTGGTACAGCCGCACCTCGGTCAGTTCCGGCTCGATCGGCCGGATCACGCGGAACTGGTACTCCAGAATCGCGAAGTTGGGGAACAGCACCATGTTGAAACGCGTGCGCAGCACTTCCATGGCGCGCTCGCGGCCGTGTGCCTGCGTCAGCAGGTCGATGAACTCCGGCCCCCAGCGCTTGTGCACCGCCGCGTCGGGCAGGCGGTAGACCTCCAGCACGTTGTTGCCGTAGCCGGCGTCGATGCCGTGCAGGGGCTGGTCCTGATAGTTACCCGGGAAGCCCATCTTGCGGATCATCACGTCGAACGCCGTGGCGTGCGTGACCGGCGCGTGATAGCCCTCGACGCTGCCCTCGACCTGGATTTTCCAGTTGCCCTTGTACAGGTGCTTCGACACGCCGCTGTTGCCGACCAGGATTTCGCCGACCGGCGAGAAATCCATGTACAGGTCGATGTATTCCTTGATGCCGCCGAGCTTGTCCGTCAGCGAGATGTCCGGCTCGGCCAGCAGGCTGGCGAAGATGATGCCGCGATAGCTTTCCACCCGCACCGCCGAAACCAGATTCAGCGTGTCCTTGTCGATCTCGCCCGGGTTGTAGCCGCGCGGCATGGCCACGGCCGCCAGCTGCCCGTCCAGGCCAAATTCCCAGCCGTGATAGGGGCAGGTAAAGCTCTTGACGTGGCCCTTTTCAGTGGCGCAGACGGTGGCGCCGCGGTGCATGCAGCGGTTGACCAGCACGTGCACCTTGCCGGCCATGTCGCGGCTGACGATGACCGGCACCAGGCCGATGAACGTTGTCTTGTAGTCGCCGGGATTGGGCAGCTCGCTCTCGTGCGCCACATACACCCAGGAGCGGTAGAAGATGCGCTCCAGCTCGTCGTGAAACACGCCGGGGTCGGTATACAGGCTGATGTGGGTGCGATCGACCCGGGCCAGGTCGTCGTAGTCCCGAGGTTTGTTCATGACAGGTCTCCGGTCGGGACGGCGGCATGCTGCATGCGCCGTCTGTCAGTGCGCTTTGCCCGGCGCAGGTGTGCGACGCAGATTAGCTGGGGCGCCGGTGACAGTAAAGAAAACCCGACCGAACGGACGGTCTGGTCTGGGTCGCCCGCGGCCGGACTAACACGGCGGCGGGCCCAACACCGTCATGTGCAGGCCGAAGGCGCCACGCCGGCGGTCGTCGAAGTAGTGCTGCAGCGCCTCGCGCACGCTGCGAAAGGACAGGTCCTGCCAGGGGATGTTTTCTTCGGCGAACAGGGCCACTTCCAGACTTTCCTCGCCGGCGGCCCAGCGCGGCTCGCGCAGGTCGGCCAGGTACAGCATGTGTACCTGGCCGATGTGCGGCACGTCGATCATGCTGAACAGCGGGCCGATGTCGACTTCGATGCAGGCTTCCTCGGCCGCTTCGCGGGCGGCGCCCTCGGCGGTGCCTTCACCCAGTTCCAGAAAACCGGCCGGCAGCGTCCAGCGGCCGTAGGCGGGTTCGATGGCACGCCGGCACAGCAGGATCTGGCCCTGCCATTGCGGAATGCAGCCGACGATCAGGCGCGGATTCTGATAGTGGACGGTGGTGCAGGCAGGGCATACGTGGCGCTGCCGGTTGTCGCCCGGGGGGACGCGCAGCTCGACCGGCCCGCCGCAGTGGCTGCAATGGCGCATGCGTTCACAGGCCCATCAGGTCGCGGTAACCCTGCCAGAAGCCGCGGATGGAGTTCTCGTCGGTGCCGCTGATGTCGTACAGGTTGTCGGTGCCGTAGCCGCCCATCTCGACGAAGGACTGCTGGTTGCTGCCGTCCGACACGGCGCGCTGGATGATTTCGCCGGCTTCGGCGTCTTCCATGGCGATCAGGCCGGCCGGGCCGAGCATGTTGGCCTGGCGCAGGCGGTGCTGGCGCAGCTCCGGCGTGTCGTCGGTGTAGCCGAAGTAGGTCCAGAACAGCTCGAACTGGTCCACCGCGGTGGGCCGGATCTGGCGCACGGCCATGCCGTTCTGGATGTGCTGGAACACGCTGTTGGGGAACAGCGACTCGATGGTGATGCAGATGTCGTCGCCGCGCTCGTTGATGTAGCGCAGGAACTGCGGGGCTTCCAGCGCGTCCTGGCCGCCCTGGATGGCGCGCGTGGTGTTCTGCTTGTAGGTGTCCATGGTCTCCTTGCCGGTGGGCTGCCAGACCGTGAACAGGTTGTGGTAGCGCGCCTCGTTCATCTCGATGGACACCTTCTGCGCCGGCCGGGCGATGCCGAAGGTCGGATAGAACAGGTGCAGCAGCATGGCGTGGTAGGAGTCGCGCGTGTTCTCGGCGTACAGCTTCCAGTTGGCGTGCACGTACTGGCGGCTGTAGCCGATGACCTCGATCGGCTTGTTCATCACCCGGTCGATGTTGCCGAGCATGGTCTCGCCCAGGTACTGCTCCAGGCTCGGGCCGTCGGCGGCGAAGCTGGCGAACACCACGCCGCGGCGGCTGGCCACGCGCAGGCGCTGCAGGCCGTGCTGGCCCATGTCGAAATCGGCAGGGTAGCCGCCCTTGCCGCCCAGGCCCTTGCGAAACGGCACGCCGATCAGGCCGCCGGCAGCGTCGTAGGCCCACTGGTGGTAGACGCAGGTGTGGGTCTGCGTGTTGCCGCGCAGGTCGCGGCACACCAGCGCGCCGCGGTGGGCGCAGCGGTTGACCCAGGCGTGCAGGGCGCCCTGGTCGTCGCGCGTGACCACCACCGGCGTGTCGCCGATGAAGGTGGACACGTAGTCGTGGGCGTTTGGCAGCTCCGCCTCCAGGGCGACGTAGTTCCAGGTCGGGCCGCGGAAGATGCGTTCCTGTTCGAGCGCGTAGATGGCCGGGTCGGTGAACACCGCGTAGGGCACGCGGCGCAGGCCTTCGGCGGGCCAGGCAAAGGGCAGGGCGGGCCGGGTGTGGGGGGCGTTCATGCGCGTTTCTCCTTCGGGGGCGGCGGTCTGGCGCACTCTAAGCCGGCGGCTCGGCACCGACAAGCGTGGCCGGGTCGTCGAAGGCATAGCCGAAGCGGGCGATGTCGGCGGCGAAGTGTTCGGCCACCAGCCGGGCCGTTTCGTCCGTGTAGTAGCGCCGGTAGTCGGTGCGTTCGCGCGCCTGGCGCCGGTGCGGCAGCGGCGGCGTAGGCACGCCGATGCGCTGGCACACGTGCGCGAAGTCGTCTTCCAGGCGCTCGTAGCGGCCGATGAAGTCCACGATCAGCCGGCCGTGCTGGTCGGTGACGCAGTCCGCCTGTGGCGTGATCGAGGTGTCGAGGTGGTACTGCCAGGGCCGCTGCGGGTCCAGCTTGTGGCGCAGGAAGGCCGCGAAATCGGCGCAGCCGGCCACCAGCTGCGGGCGCTCGCGGCGCAGGTGGTGCCAGGAACTGACCTGCAGATCCCACGGATTGCGCACGAAGGCGAACTTGAACAATTGCTCGTAGAACTCGCGCGGCAGCATCTCGCGCGCCGCGATGGCCGGCGCGTGGCGCGGGAACTTGATGCCCAGCCGGTGGCCGGACACGGCGCTCAGCCGACTGCACGCCCACAGCAGCGCCCGCCAGGGATCGCGCCGGCGCAGCGGGGCGAGCGCCGCGCGCACGCTGGTGCCGCCCGTCTTGGCGATGTGGATGAACAGAAAGTTGTGCCGGTAGCACAGCAGCATGGTCAGGACATCCGGGTCGGCGGCAGGCCAAGGGCGTGCAGATACGCGGCCGCGGCCGTGTCCTGCCGGTAGTCGCGCACCGCCTGGCGCAGGTGTTCGGCCGGCAGCGGCTGCGCCAGCGTGGCGGCCATCGCCGCGCCCAGGGCCGGCGCATCGCCGACCGGCACCAGCGGCCCGTAGCGGCCATCCGCCAGCAGCTCGCGCGGACCGGACAGGCAATCGGTCGCCACGCTGGGCACGCCCAGCGCCAGCGCCTCGGCGAGCGCATTGGGCGAGCCTTCCCAGCGCGAGCTGAGCACGAACAGGCGCGCCCGTGCCAGCCAGGCATGCGGATTGGCGACGAAGCCGGGCAGCAGCAGGTCGTCGGCCACGCCCAGCGACGCCGCGAGCGCGGCGCACTCGGTCTGTCCGGCGCCGTCGCCGAGCAGGACCAGGCGCGCCGGTCGTTGCGCGCGCAGCCCGGCGAAGGCGCGCAGCAGGGTGGGGAAGTCCTTCTGGCGGGTGAAGCGGCCCATGCCGACGATGACCGGCGTGTCCTGTTCCAGCCACGGATGCGGGCAGGGCGCCTGCGCCAGCGCGGCGAGCCCGGGCGTCAGCACCGGGTTGCGGATCACCCGCACCCGCTGCGGGGCCAGGCCAAAGCGCGGGATGAGGTCGTCCGCCATCGCCTGCGCGACCACGATCACCGCCTCGGCGCGCCGGTACAGTGCGCCGCGCAGGCGATCGCCGGGCGTGCGCCGCGCCCCGCGCACGCCGCCCAGGTGCGTGCCCAGCCGCAGGCCGAGCGGAAGCGACCGGCCGGCCAGCGCGCGCGCCAGCACTGCGGCGCGATTGGCGCGGTCCTTCGCCGCCAGCAGCGCGGCCGGCGGCTCGCGGCGCAGATACCGGGCCAACGGCGCGATGGCGCTGAGCGCGTGGCGGGCCGGCAGGGCCAGGTGCCGCACGCCGGGCGGCAGGGCGGCCAGGTGCCGGCTGTCGCGGCGAATGGTCAGCAGGTCCACGCCGTAGCCGGCATCCGTGATGCCGGCGGCCAGATTCAGCAGCATGCGCTCGACTCCGCCGGCGCCGGAGAAGGACGCAAAAATGGCAATCCGGCCAGGATTCATGCCAGGGCCGCCGGCAGCGGCAGGCCAAGCGCCGCCAGATAGGCGCCCGCCGCCCGCCGCGCCGCGTAGGGCGCCACTGCGTCCTGCAGCAGCGCCCGCGCCGGCGGGGCAGCGAGCACCCCGGCCATCGCCCCGCTCAGGGCGCCGACGTCGCCCACCGGCACCAGCGGGCCGACCTGTCCGTCCCGCAGCAGCTCGCTCGGGCCGCTCGGGCAGTCGGTGCTGACCACCGGTGCGCCGCAGGCGAGCGCCTCGATCAGCGCCACCGGCATGCCCTCGCAGCGCGAACTCAGCACGAACAGCGCCGCGCGCGCCAGGTGCGGATAGGGATTGGCGACGAAGCCGGGCAGCTGCACCTGGCCGCCCAGGCCGAGCTGCGTCACCAGCGCTTCGAGGCGCGTGCGCTGGCGTCCCTCGCCCAGGATCACCAGCCGGCAGGGCCGCGCCGCGCGCAGGCGGGCGAAGGCCCGGATCAGCGTCTCGAAATCCTTACGCGCGCACAGCTCGCCGATGCCCAGCACCGTCGGCGGGCCAGCCGCGGGCCAATCCACGCCCTGCGGCGGCTGCGCCATGCGCGTTGCAAGATCGGCGGTCAGCACCGGACTCGACACCACGCGGATGCGTTCACGCGGCAGGCCGGCGAACGCCGCCAGATCGGCCGCCGCGCCCTGCGAGGGCACCAGCACGGCCGCCGCGCGCGGGTACAGGTGGCGCATGGACAGGCGCTGCACGCGCCGTTCGATGGCGCCGCGGCCGGCCAGATTGACCGATACGGTGGTGCCCAGGCGCACCGCCACCGGCGTGTGCCCCCCGGCGAGCGCGCTTGCCAGCAGCGCCAGACGGTTCACGCGGTCCTTGTCGGTCAGCAGCAGCGGCGGGCGCACGCGGCGCAGGTAGCGCAGCAGGGCCGGCAGGGCGGTGTTCACGTGGCCGGCCGGCAGCGGCACGCGCCGCACGCCCGGCGGCAGGGGGTCGATGTGCGGACCGTGCCCGCGGATGCCGAGCAGGTCGACGCACAGCCCGGCCTCGCCCCAGGCGGCGAGCAGATTGCCCATCACCCGGTCCACGCCGCTGTGGCCGGAGGTAGCCAGCAGCACGGCCAGATCCGGCAGCGGGACGCTCACGGCGCGAGCCCGAGCGCTTGCAGGTAGGCGCGCGCCGCCACGTCGGCCCGGTAGGGGACCATCGCCGCGCGCAGCGTTGCCGCCGGCAGCGGCGCATCCAGGGTGGTGGCCATGGCTTTGGCCAGGGCCGGCGCGTCACCGGGCGGCACCAGCGCGCCCCAGCGGCCGTGGTCCAGGATTTCCCGCGGCCCGTGCGGGCAGTCGGTGCTGACCGCCGGCGTGCCGCAGGCCAGGGCCTCGATCAGCACATTGGGGCTGCCCTCGTAGACCGACGACAGGACCAGCAGCGACGCCTTCGCCATCCACGCGGCCGGGTTGGCGACGAAGCCCGGCAGGTCCACATCGTCGGCCACGCCCAGTTCGGCGGCCAGGGCCAGCAGTGGCGCACGCAGCGGACCCTCGCCGAGGATCACCAGCCGCGCCGGGCGCTCGCGCCGCAGGATGGCAAAGGCGCGCAGCAGCAGCACGAAATCCTTGACCGCCACCAGCCGCCCGGCGCCCAGCAGCAGCGGCCGGTCGGCGCGCTGGAACCACGGGTGCGCGACGGCCTGCGCCGCCTGCCGGTCGAGGTCGGTCGGCACGCTGGGGTTGGGCAGTACGGCGAGGCTTGCGCTCATCGGTCCGATGACCGCCCGGACGTCATCGGCCACGCCGGCCGAGTTGGCGATCACGTGATCGACGCTGCGGTAGGCGCGCCGCAGCCGCCCGCGGTGCCACAGGCGATTGGGCCACGGCCGCCGTGCCAGCGAGGCGGACATGGGGCTGCCGACCCGAAACGCCAGCCGCACCGGCACGCCGGCGCGGCGGCGCGCGCGCAGCGCCAGGCGGTTGGCCCACTCGCGGTTGCTCAGCAGCACCGCCGGCTGCTGGCGGGCCAGGTAATCCGCCAGCGGCGCCACCGCGGCCCGGCCGCGCCGGGCGCCCAGTTCGAGCACGTGCACCGCCGGGCCGAGCAGCCGCACATCGGCTCCGTCGGCCTGGCTCACCAGGACATCCACCGCCACACCCTGCGCGGCCGCCGCATTGGCCAGATTGCACATCACCCGGCCGATGCCGTTGGCGCCGCGATGGAACCCGTACAGGGCCAGGCGGGGCATGCGATGGGCAGGATCGATCATCCGCTCGACTATGACGGATGAATGGTGACGGTTTGGTTGCAGTTGTCTTCTGTAACGGAACTGTCACGGTCCGGTCGCGGTTCTGTCGCGTGGCGGTTCTAGCCTGCGCGGCGTGGATCGCATCGCTGTCACTGGTCTTTATCTGTTTGCCCTGGGTGCGTTCGCCGCCCCGGCCGCCGCCAATGTCGGCCTCGCGCTGACGGCGCTGGCTGCGCTGGGCCGGCTGCGCGCTGCCGCGGCGATGTTGCGCCGCCATCCGGTGTGGCCGGCGCTGCTGGTGCTGGTGGCCTATCTGAGCCTGCACGGCGCCGGCTTCGCGCTCACGCGCGGTCTGACGTCGGCCGATGTCGAGGCCCTGCAGGACCTTGCCAAGCTCGCGCTGGTGCTGCCGGTCGGGCTGGCGGTGGCCGGACAGCCCAGCCGCGCGCGCCGGGCGCTGCTGCTCGCTGGCACCGGCCTGCTGCTGTGCATGGCCCTGAACACGCGCTGGGGAGACCTGACGCAGGCGCTGACGGATGGCGTGACGCGGCTTGGCTTCGGGCTGCCGATGATTGCCTTCGGTCTGTATGCCGCCACGGCATTGCTCGGACTGGTGCTGCTGACGCCGGCCTTCATCGAGGCTTTGCCGGCACCGGGCCAGCGCCGCGCCGCGCTGGCGGCGATGACCGCTGCCGCGGCGCTGCTGGGTCTGGGGCTGTTGCTGTGCCGCTCGCGCGGTGCCTGGCTGGCGTTCGCGCTGGTGATGCCGGTGTGCGCGGGCCTGCTGCTGCGCCGTCGGCGCGTGCCGCGCCCCGCATTCGCGGCCCTGGGCATGCTGCTGGTCGGTGGAGTGCTGCTGGGCGGCGAGTCGGTGGCGCGCCGCCTGGGTGACGACAGTGCCGGGTACCAAGCCTTGGCCGGCATGGCGCAGGCACGGGAGGTCGGCCCGACCTTCGATGCGCTGCCCCAGGACTCGGTCGGCCTGCGCCTGCGCCTGTTCGGGCTCGGTTTGGAGCGTTGGCGGGAGCGTCCATTCACCGGCCACGGTCCGAATGCCGGTGACGGAGTTATTGCCGGGTCGGGCGATCCTGTCCTGCACTCGATGGCGCATCTGCACAACACGTACCTCGAGGTGCTGGTGCGCTTTGGCGCACTCGGCCTGGCCGCGTTGGCGGCGGTGCTCGGCGGTCTTGCGGTCGGCCTGCGCAGGGAAGTCAGCGCGGGTTCGGTGCCGGCGGACCTGGGCCTGTTCCTGGCCGGCGCGCTGGCGCTGACGCTGGTCTGGAGCGTCTTCGATTTTCGTTTTCTGACGCAGGACTTCCGCTTCTACGCGGCCCTGCTGGGCGGCGTGGCGCTGGGCCTTGGCCTGCCGCGGCGCGGGGCGGTGGCATGCGCATCCTGATCGTGCGGCTGTCGGCGCTGGGCGACATCGTCATGGCCGGCGGGCTGCCGGGCGCGCTGCGCGCGCGATATCCGGCGGCGCACATCGCCTGGCTGGTGCAGGAAGGCTTCGAGGCGCTGCCGGCCGCCAATCCGGCGCTCGACGAGGTGCTGGTGTGGCCGCGCCGGTGCTGGCGGGATCTGTGGCGGGCGCGTCGCTACGGCGCCTGGCTGGGCGCGGTGCGGCGTTTCGTGGGCGGGCTGCGGGAGCGGCGTTTCGACCTGGCCATCGACGCCCAGGGCCTGCTCAAGAGCGCGCTGTGGGTGCGTGTTTGCGGTGCCCGGCAGCGGCTGGGCGTGGACCCGGCCGAGGGCAGCCGCCTGCTGCTGACCCGGGCGCTGCGCACGCCGAACGACAAGACCTTTGGCGCCGAGTACGGCTACCTCGCGACCGCGCTTGGTCTGCCGGCGCCGGTGGCGGCCCTGCCGCTGACCGCGCCCGGCCGGCAGGCGGCACGGGCGCTGCTGACGGCGGCCGGCGTGGCCGGGGACTACGCCGTCCTGGCGCCGTTCACCACCCGCCCTCAAAAGCACTGGACACAAAGCGCCTGGGGCGAGCTGGCACGCCGGCTCCGTGACGAACGGGGCCTGACGCCACTGCTGCTGGGTGGGCCGGGTGAGGCGGATGCCGGGCAGCGCATCGAGGTCGCCAGCGGCGGCGCGGCGCGCAACCTGGCCGGCCGCACCGACATCGCCGCCGCCGCCGCGCTGGTGGCCGGCGCGCGCCTGGTGGTGGGTGTCGACACCGGTTTGACCCACATGGGCGTCGCCGCCGGGGTGCCGACGCTGGCGCTGTTCGGCTCGACCTGCCCGTACCTGAGCGCTCCCGGCCGGCCGCTGACCGTGCTCTACCACGGCCTGTCCTGTTCCCCCTGCAAACGCTCGCCCAGCTGCCGCGGCGCTCATCCGTGCCTGACCGGCATCGGTGTCGACGAGGTGCTGCGCTGCATCCCGGCGGAGGCCGCCATCCGATGAAGATTTTTCACGTCGAAACCGGCTGCCACCTGTACGGCGGCGCCCTGCAGGTGCAGTACCTGATGCAGGGCCTGGCGCGCCTGGGGCACCGCAACGTGCTGCTGTGCGACCGGCGCAGTCCGCTGGCGCAGGCGGCGCAGGACGTGGCCAAGGTCTACGCCTGCGACACCCGCGGCGACCTCGAAGGGCCTGGCGCGCCTGGGGCACCGCAACGTGCTGCTGTGCGACCGGCGCAGTCCGCTGGCGCAGGCGGCGCAGGACGTGGCCAAGGTCTACGCCTGCGACACCCGCGGCGACCTCGACCTGCCCCTGGTCGGGCGTCTGTGGCGCCTGCTGCGGCGCGAGCGTGCGGACCTGCTGCACCTGCACAGCCGCCGCGGGGCGGATCTGCTGGGCGGCATCGCCGGGCGCCTGGCCGGGCTGCCGGTGCTGCTCACCCGGCGCGTGGACAACCGCGAGCCGCGCGCGCTGGTGCCGCTCAAGTACGCGCTGTTCGATCACGTGGTCGCGATCTCGCAGGGCATTGCCGCGGTGCTGCGCGCCGACGGCGTAGCGGCGGCCAGGATCAGTTGCGTGCCCAGCGCGGTCGACACCGACATCTACCGGCCGCTGCGCGATCGGGCCTGGCTGGCGGCGGAAACCGGCATCGCGCCGCAGCAGCCGGTGATCGGCATGGTGGCGCAGTTGATTCCGCGCAAGGGCCACCGCTATCTGCTGGCGGCCCTGCCGGCGCTGCTGGCGCGCCATCCGGCGGCGCAGGTGCTGCTGCTGGGCCGCGGCCCGCTGCAGGCGCAGTTGCAGGCCGACATCGCCGCGCAGGGCCTGGCCGACCGGGTGCGGATGATGGGCTTTCGCGACGATCTGCCGCGCCTGCTGCCGTGCCTGGACCTGCTGGTGCACCCGGCCGAGCGGGAGGGTCTGGGCGTGTCGCTGCTGCAGGCGGCCGCCTGCGGCGTGCCGATCGTCGCCAGTGACGCCGGCGGCATGCCGGAAGTGGTGCAGGGAAACGGCCATCTGGTGTCGCCCGGCGACGTCGCGGCGCTGGCGGCGGCCATGGCGTGCGTGCTCGACCAGCCGGCGCAGGCGGCGCGGATGGGTGAGCTGGGCCGGGCGCTGGTGCAGCGGCACTTCTCGGTGGCGGCCATGGTGGCCGGCAATCTGGCCGTGTATCGCAAGCTGCTGGGTGGGCACGCGGCGCTGTCGCAGCCGGAGCTGGCAACGGTCGAGTAGGCGGGTTTGCGTACCGTACAGCTGATCGCCAGCCGCGGCCTGGGGGGCGCGGAGGGCTTCTTCAAGCGGCTTTGCAGCGGGCTGATGGAGCGCGACTGCGGCGTGCACGCCCTGCTGCGCGACGGCGGCGCGCTGCTGACCGATCTGCCGCCGGACCTGGCGCGCTCGGCCCTGCCGCTGCGCACGGTGTGGGATCCGCTGTCCCGGCTGGAAGTGCGGCGCGAGCTGCAGCGCCTCCGGCCCGACCTGGTGCAGACCTGGATGAGCCGCGCCACGCGCCTGACGCGGGCGCCGCGGGGCATGGTGCATGTGGCGCGGCTGGGCGGCTATTACACGCCGGCGCGTTTTGCCCACGCCGATGCGGTGGTGGTGAACAGCCGCGGCCTGGCCGACCACCTGCTGGCGGCCGGCATGCCGGCGCGGCGCGTGCATCTGATCGGCAATTTCGTGGACGCACCGGCGCAGGTGCCGCCGCCAGCGGACGCCCTGCGCGCCGGTCTGCCGTTGCCGGCCGATGCCTGGCTGCTGCTGGCGGTCGGCCGCTGTGTGCCGGTCAAGGGCTGGGACGTGCTGCTGCGGGCGTTTGCCAGTTTGCCGCGGGTCATTGCCGGGCGGCCGGTCGGGCTGCTGCTGCTGGGCGACGGGCCGCTGCGGCCGTCGCTGCAGGAGCAGGCCCGTCAGCTGGGCGTGGCCGGGCGGGTGCACTTCGCCGGTTGGCAGGCCGACCCGGCGCCGTTTTACGCGCTGGCCGATCTGGTGGTATTCCCGTCACGGGCGCCGGAGGCGCTCGGCAACGTGATCCTGGAAGCCTGGGCACACGGTCGGCCGGTGCTGAGCAGCGCCTGCCATGGGGCGCGGGAGATCACCCGCCCCGGTGACGATGCCGTGCTGGTGCCGTGCGATGACGCGGCCGTACTGACCGCAGCCATCACCAGCCTGCTGCCGAACGAGGCCCGGCGCGCCGCCCTGGCTGCCGCGGGTCGGCTCCGCATTGGCCGCGACTTCAGCCGGGATGCCGTGGTCGGCGCCTATCTGGACTTGTACCGGCACCTGTTGGGGCAGTGACATGACAGGCACGGGTCGCGTATCCATTCTCATGTATCACCAGGTCGGCCAGTTCGCGCAGATGCGCGAACACCGCTCGACCTACTGCGATCACCGCAATTTCGCCGCGCAGATGGCCTGGCTGCACCGGCTGCGCTATACGGTGCTGCGGCTGGACGAGGCCATCGCCGGTCTGCGCGGCGAGCGTCCGCTGCCGCCCCGGGCGGTGGTGCTCACCTTCGATGACGGATACGAGAACTTCTACGAGTACGCCTGGCCGGTGCTGGCGCAGTACGGTTTTGCGGCCATGGTCTACCTGCTGGCGGATCGGCTCGGCCAGCCGGCGGCCTGGTTTGCCGCCGACGGCCGGGCCACGCCGCCGCTGATGAGCGCCTCGCGGGTGCGCGAGCTGCACCGGGCGGGCGTCGACTTCGGCAGCCACGGCCTGTCCCATCAGCGCCTGGCGCAGATCGACCGGGACCTGGCCCGGCAGGAAGTGAGTGACAGCCGGCACCGGCTCGAAGCGGTGCTGGGCGCGCCGGTGCGCCATTTCTGCTACCCCTACGGCAGCTATGACGAGGCGGTGGTGGGGATGGTCGCCGAGGCGGGCTACATCAGCGCCACCACCTGCGACCGGGCGGCGGCGTATCCGGGCCAGGACTTGCTGCGCCTGCCGCGCAAGGCGATTTCCTTCGGCGACAGCCTGGCCGGCTACGCGTGGAAACTGCACATGAAGAACCAGCCCCGCGGCGCCGACCTGCGCTTCGGGAAACCCTGAACGAATCGGCTCACACGGGCAGCAGCTTTTGGCAGTGCATCCCTGCGCTGCGGCAAACGCTTGATTGTTTTGTGTTTCCTTTACGCGACAGCGCCGCGCATGCCCCGGTCCGGCACGCGCAGGACCCGCTGCACGTCACACAGGCGGGCGCTGCCGTCATCCGGGCCGTCGTCGCAGTCGCACACGTCGCTGTCCAGGACGGCCACCGTGCCGGGTGCAAGCTCCAGCTTCCGGCCATTGGTCAGGCGCACGCTGGCGCCGGACTTGATGGCGGCGACCAGCATTTCGTCCGCGTACAGGGCATCGCCGGCATGCAGCTCACGCGCGACGCCCGCTTCAGTGACGGCAGTCACCCGGCCGAAAGCGGTAATGATGGATCCGACCAGTTCCATTGTTCTGTCCCGTTCTGTCTCGCCTCACGGCGTGTTGTGGCGAACTATGAAGGCAGCGGGGGCTGCCGGACTACTGGACCTTGGTGTTGGCCATGCCTGGGGTGCGCTCAGTGGGCTGGCGCCCGCGCCCGCGCGCTGCCCTGTAAACGACCGGTCACCAGCAAGGCCAGCTGCAGCCGATCGTGCACTCCCAGCTTGCCGAACACGGAGCCCAGATGCGCCTTGACGGTGCGCTCGGTAATGCCCAGGCGCTGCGCGATGACCTTGTTACTGCAACCGCCACCCACGTGCAGGGCTATTTCCTGTTCGCGGGCGGTGAGCGCGTCCAGGTCAATGCCGTAATCGGCATCGACCCGCGCTGCGGCCGGACTGCCGACCATGGCGACCAGCCGATCGACCAGACGCCGCCCGATCCACACTTCCCCCATCTGCACGGTTTCGACCGCCTTTGCCAGCAGGCGGGGGTCGATGTGCACGTTGCAGTAGCCGCGAGCACCGGCGCGCAGCACGGCGATGCCCTCGTCGTCGTTCGGTTGGTGGCCCATGGCGATGATGCGAGTGCCGGGGCTGAAGCCGCCCAGATCGCTGATGCCGGCCGGGCCGTTCAGGTCGCGCAGCGCCAGATCAACCAACAGCACGCCTGGCTGGCGCCCGGAAAGGACGCCTTCGGCCTCCTCCAGATGGCGTACACGCCGAATCAGGGTGCCGCGCCCGCCAAGAGCAGCCGCCCAGCGATCCATCAGGGATATGTCTTCGCTTGCCACCACGACCATAAGCCTGCCCCGGTTATTGTTGAGTTCCCGGTGCCGTCCGACGACACGGGCGGCGCCTCGACTGCATCTATCGGCAGTAATCGAAGGAACTTGAGGTGTCAGCGGTTGGCGCAGCCCAAAAATGGTTCGGGATCCCTAGCAGCCGGTGCATGACGCGCTTGTTGAACGTCTGGTCGTGGCAGCGCGTCCCTGCGCGCTCGGACAGTACCGAACTTCGGGCGCTTTTTCAGTGGCCGCCCGCGAGGCCCGGCAGGGCAGCCACCAGCAGCCGCTGCGCGGCGGCTATGCCGCCGGCCAGGTGCTGTTCGATCTGCGCCAGCAGGCTGCTGCCGCCGCGCCCGGCGGCGCGGTTGGCGACTACCGCGAGGCAGGCGTAGGGCAGGGCAAGTTCCCGTGCCAGAGCGGCTTCGGGCATGCCGGTCATGCCAACGATGTGGCAGCCGTCGCGTTCCAGGCGGTCGATCTCGGCGCGGGTTTCCAGGCGCGGGCCCTGCGTGGCGGCGTAGGTGGCGCCGTCGATGAGCGCGATGCCGGTGTCGGCCGCTGCCGTGCGCAGCGCGGCGCGCAGCGCGGTGTCGTAGGGCTCGGTGAATTCGATGTGCTCCACCCGGCCGTCTGCGCCGTCAACGCCTTCGCCATCGAAGAACGTCGCCTCGCGGCCGTGGGTGTAGTCCACGATCTGGTCCGGCAGCACCAGCCCGCCGGGCGGGATGTGGTCCGGGATCGAGCCGACGGTGGCCACCGCCACCACGGCGCGCGCGCCGGCGGCCTTCAGCGCCCACAGGTTGGCGCGGTAGTTGATGCGGTGCGGCGGCAGGCTGTGGCCGGCGCCGTGGCGGGGCAGGAAGCACACCGCGATGCCGTCGAGGTGCCCGCACAGCAGCGGCGCGGCCGGCGCCCCGTACGGCGTGCTGACGGACTGCGGCGTGAGCGTGCCCAGTTGCGGCCAGCGGTCCAGGCCCGAGCCGCCCAGGATTGCGATCATGACCCTTGCGCCACGGCGTAGATGCCCGGCACGTTGCGCAGGTAGCCCTTGTAGTCCATGCCCCAGCCGAACAGGTAGCGGTCGGGCGTCGCCAGGCCCACGAAATCGGCCTCGATGGCAGCCGCCCGCCGGCAGCGTTTATCCACCAGGACCAGGGTGTGCACGCTGGCGGCGGCCTCGCGACGGCAAAAATCGACCAGCGCCGCCAGGGTGATGCCGCGGTCGAGCACGTCATCCACGATCAGCACATGCCGCCCGGCCAGTTCGGCCGTGGGCATGACTTTCCAGGTCAGTTCGCCGCCGCTGAGCGCACCGGCGTAGCGCGTGGCGTGGATGTAGTCGAACTCCAGCGGGAAGTCGAGCTGCGGCAGCAGGTGGCCGGCCAGCACCACGCCGCCGGTCATCGGGCACAGCAGCAGCGGGTTGCGGCCCGCCAGCGCCGCCGTGACCTCGCCGGCCAGGCGATCGACCGCGGCATGCACGGTCGCCTCGTCATACAGGCACTCGGCGGCCCCGTAGACGGCCCAGGCCTCGGCGGCGAGCGCGTCGCTCAAGAGCGCGGCTCGAACGACTCGTCGGCGCGCTCGAGCAGGAATTGCTTGAACTCCTTGCCCAGCTCCGGGTGGCGCAGGCCGTACTCGATGGTGGCCTCCAGGTACCCGAGCTTGCTGCCGCAGTCGTAGCGGTGGCCGGGAATGTTGTAGGCGAACAGGCGCTCGAACCTGATCAGTTCGGCGAGCGCGTCGGTGAGCTGGATCTCGCCGCCGGCGCCGCGCTGGGTGGCGCGCAGCAGGTCGAACACGCGTGGCGTGAGCACGTAGCGGCCGACCACGCCCAGGTTGGACGGGGCATTTTCCGGCGCCGGCTTCTCGACGATGTCGTCGACCTCGTACAGGCCGTCGCCCACCGCGCGTGGCTTGACGATGCCGTAACGGCGCGAGAACTCGATCGGGATCTCCTCCACGCCGATGATGCTGGCGCCGCGCTGGTTGTAGACCTCGATCATGTCCTTCAGGCAGGTGGCGGTGTGCAGCTCGGGGTCACGGGCAGCGATCAGGTCATCGGCCAGCAGCACCGCGAAAGGAGCGTCGCCGACCACCGATGCGGCGCACAGCACGGCGTGGCCCAGACCCAGCGGCGCCGCCTGGCGGATGTAGATGCAGGTTACGTTCGGCGGCACGATGTTGCGCACCAGTTCGAGCATGTCCTGCTTGCCGCTTTTCTCGAGTGTGGTCTCCAGCTCGTAGGCGGTATCGAAATGATCCGGAATGGCGCGCTTGTTGCGGCCGTTGATGAACACCAGCTCGGTGATGCCGGCCGCCACCGCTTCCTCGACGGCGTACTGGATCAGTGGCTTGTCGACCACCGGCAGCATTTCCTTCGGATTCGCCTTGGTGGCCGGCAGGAATCGCGTGCCAAGACCGGCAACCGGGAACACAGCCTTGGTGACGCGCTTGATGGCTGTCATCGGTGATCAACTCCTGATGATTGCGAGAGGAAGCGGCCGTTTCAGCCGAGCATGAACTGCGCCGGCGCCAATGCGCCGCGGTGGCGGGCGGCGTTGTAGTAGCGGCTGGCAAACGGTGGCCGGGGCTCGCCCTCGCCGCGAAAGGCGCTGGCCGAGCCGTCGCGCGCGCCGAGGGTCACGCTCCACCAGCCGGACGGGTAGGTGCACTGCGGGAAGTCCACCGTGGCTACATCGGCGAAGCCGGCGGCCTTCAGATCCCGCTGCATGGCGCGGATCAGGTCGGCGTGGAACAGCGGCGATTCGCTCTGCGCCGCCAGGACGCCGCCGGCCGCCAGCGCGCGCTGGCAGTTGCGGTAGAAGTCGACACTGAACAGGCCCTGGGCCGGGCCGACCGGGTCGGTGGAGTCAATCAGGATCACGTCGTAGCTGCCCGGCTCGGCATCCGCCACCCAGGCGATGCCGTCCTGGAAGTACAGCCGCGCCCGCGGATCGAAACTGGCCGCGTGCAGGGTGGGGAAATGGATGGCGGCGGCGTCGGTGACCGCCTGGTCGAGCTCGACCATGTCCACCTGCTGCACGCTGTCGTGCCTGAGCACCTCGCGCAGGGTGCCGCAGTCGCCGCCGCCGATGATCAGCACGCGCCGGGGTTCGGCGTGAGTGAACAGGGCAGGGTGCACCAGCATCTCGTGGTACACGAACTCGTCGCGCTCGGTGACCATCACCAGGCCGTCGAGCGTCATCAGTTTGCCGAAGCGCGTGGTCTGGAACACCTCCACGCGCTGGTAGGGCGACTGGAAGTCGTGAACCTTTTGCTTTATTTCCAGAGATATGGCGCTGCCTTCTCCAGCCCACTGCTCGGTGTACCAGGTGTCGTCCAGCATGGTTCAGGCTCCGTGGTGCCACAGCACGACGGCGGCGAACACGCAGCCGATTTTCTCGACCTGCATGTCGACCGCCAGCGACTTGAGCTCGCGGATTTCCCAGCCGCGCATCTTCATGCCTTCCTCGGCCATGCGCCGCACCACCCGCTCGGCATCCTCGCGGTGGCCGTGGGAGTGGTATTCCATGATCAGGCCGGGCTTGGCCGGGTCGTGCGTCCAGGCGGCGGCCACGGCGGCGCAGATCATCGAGCCGGGGATGTCCGACTCCATCGCCGCGTAGGCGATCGGCACCAGCGCGCCCGGCGGCAGGCGCATCTCGGCCACGTCCACCTCGCGCGTGGCCGGCGGCACGATGGACGACATCTTGACCAGGTTGGTGTTGCCGACGCCGGCGTCCAGCAGCGCGCCGTCGAAGGCGTTCAGCGGCGTGAAGCCCTCGCTGTGGCCGGACACGAAAGCGTGCAGGGTGGGGGTCTGGGTGATCATGGCAGGGAGCTTCTCCGGGGCGGAAGTGAACGATCGAGGATAGGTCGGCGATGTGGCGCCCCCGTGTCACGGGGCGCGCAGTTCCAGCAGCATGGTGTTGATCTTGGCAGCGTGCAGCTGACGCTGGGCGGCGTCAGCGTCGGCGCGCGAGCCGAACGGTCCGACGCGGATGCGGTGCCAGGTCTCGCCGTTGATCGACACCGGCTGCACCTGCGCCACCATGCCCTGCAGCGCGAGGCTCGCGCGCAGGCGCTCGGCATCGGCACTGTTGCGCGACGAGCCGGCCTGCAGGATGTAGCGCCCGCCGCTGCTGGCGGGCGGTGTTGCCGGCGGCAGTGCCTGCGGCGCCGGCAGGGGCTGGGGGGGCGCACCCGCGGCACCCGGCGCGACGGTTCCCTCAAGGGGCGGCGGTGGCGTCTGCAACGCGGGTGGCACGCTGGCCTGACGTGGCTCCCCGGACGGCTGGTCGGGTACCGGCACTTCGAGTTCCGGCAGGATGGTGTAGAACTCGAATTTCGGCTTCGGTCCACTGACGGTCTTGGCGGCATCAGTCGCCTTGGGGGCGTCGGGTATGGCCGGCGGGTCCGGGCTGAGCACGGAAAAATAGACCACCGCCGCCGCCACACCGCCACTGGCCAGCCCCGTGAAAAAGCCCCGTACCCAGACGGCGCCGGCTCCGGCGCGCTGTGCGCCGCGTCGCTTGGTGGCCATTACATCTGCTCCGGGGCGGATACGCCCAGCACGCGCAGGCCGTTCCTGAGCACCTGGCGCACGGCCAGGACCAGCGTCAGGCGCGCGTTGCGCAGGCCGGCGTCGTCCACCAGGAAGGGGTGGTTGTTGTAGTAGGCGTGAAACTGGCCGGCCAGCTCGCGCAGGTAGTAGGCGATCTGGTGTGGCTCGTGGGCCAGGGCGGCGCTTTCGATCAGTTCCGGGTAGCGCGCCAGCGTGGCGGCCAGTTCCATTTCCGGTTGTTCGCCCAGGATGGCAAGCGCGTCCGGCGCGGGCTGTTCGTACTTCAGGCCCCGCTCGGCGAGTTGGCGCAGCACCGCGCCGATGCGCGCGTGCGCGTACTGCACGTAGTAGACCGGGTTGTCGTTGCTGCTGGAGCGCGCCAGTTCGAGGTCGAAGTCCAGGTGCTGGTCGCACTTGCGCAGCACGTAGAAAAACCGCGCCGCGTCGCTGCCGACCTCGTCGCGCAACTCACGCAGGGTCACGAACTCGCCGCTGCGGGTGGACATGGAGACCTTCTCCAGCCCGCGGTACAGCACCGCGAACTGCACCAGCAGCACGGTCAGCGGCGAGTCATCGCCGTGCAGCGCACGCAGGGACGCGCGGATGCGATCCATGTAGCCGTGGTGGTCGGCGCCCCAGATGTCGATGATGCGGCCAAAGCCGCGGTTCAGTTTGTCCAGGTGATACGCGACGTCGCTGGCGAAGTAGGTCGGCTCGCCGTTCTCGCGGATCACCACCCGGTCCTGGCGGTCGCCAAAGGTGGTGGCGCGAAACCACCAGGCGCCGTCCTTCTGGTACAGGTGATCGCCGGCACGCAGGGCCTGGATGGCGCGGTCCAGCGCGCCGCTGTCGACCAGGCTGCTCTCGCGAAACCAGCGCTCGAAGCTGACGCCGAAGGCACTCAGGTCGTCGTCGATGTCGGCCAGGATGGTGTCGCAGCCGTGGCGGTGCAGGCGGCCGTAATCGACACGGCCCAGCAGCAGCTTGGCGCGGGCGATCAGCGCATCCAGATACTGGTCGACATCGCCGCCCTGCGGGCCGTCCGGCGGCAGGCCATCGAGCACCTCGCCGACGGTCCTGCGAAAACTATCGGCGACGTGCTGTTCGAGCGCGGCGGCGATGGCGCGCACGTAATCGCCGCGGTAGGCGCCGGCCGGGAAGGGCAGTTCCTCGCCCAGGAACTCCAGGTAGCGCAACCACACACTGACGGCCAGGATGTCCATCTGCCGCCCGGCGTCGTTGACGTAGTACTCGCGCTCGACCTCGAAGCCGGCGGTGCTCAGCAGGTTGGCCAGGCTTGAGCCGTACGCCGCGCCGCGGCCGTGACCCACGTGCAGCGGGCCGGTCGGGTTGGCGGACACGAACTCCACCAGAACGCGCTGGCCGTTGCCGATTTGGCTTTGGCCATAGACGTCGCCGCTGGCCAGCACATCCAGCAGCACGCCCAGTTGCGCACCCGGTTGCAGGAAGAAATTGATGAAGCCCGGGCCGGCGATCTCCACCCGCTCGACCGCGCCGTGCTGCGGCAGCGCGGCTGCGATGCGCTCGGCCAGCGCACGCGGCGCGGTGCGTGCGGCTTTGGCCAGCGTCAGCGCCACGTTGCTGGCGAAGTCCCCATGGCCCTTGTCGCGCGTGCGCTCCACGTGCACCTCGGCAGCAGCAGGCGCGCTCGCAATCACGCCCTCCTGCTGCAAACGGACCAGGGCATCGGCGACGAGCGATTGCAGCAACGGGCGCAAGGCAACTTCCTGGGGCAGAGTCGAACGGGAAGGGCGCTGGCCGGCGCCGGTGGCGGAGTTTAACAAGTCGCCATGGGGCGCAGGCCATCGTGGTCCGGCAGGATTTCGCGATACAGTTCGCCTGAACGAGCGGTCAGCCGCCCGGCGCGGTCCGCGTCCCGAGTTCCGAGGAGAAACCCCCATCATGTTCGAGCTGTATTACAGCAACTGCCCCGTCCCGAGCGCCTTCGTGGTCGCCATCCGCGCCTTCGAGAAGGAATTCGCGGCCCGCGGGGTGCATTTTTCGGTGCTGCCTTCCGAGCATTCGACCACGCATTTCTCCGGCGACCTGCCGGCCTACTTCCGCTTCGGCGGGGAAATTCCGCCGCTCATCACGCAGGGTCTGCGTGCGCCGGGCACCACGCGCCTGATCGGCCTGACGCCGCTGCGCGGCATCCAGGGCTATTTCGTGCGCCAGGACTCGCCCATCCGCAGCCCTGCGGATCTGCGCGGCAAGCGCGTCGGCATTGCCTACAACGCGCGTCACGTGGTCAATGCGCTCAACGACGTGGACTACCGCGGCCTGCACCCGTGGGATCAGACCATGTGCGCGCTGGGCACCTGGGAGCTGCGCGCACTGCTGCACACCCTCGCCGTGGGCGGCCTGCGCCTGGCCGACGTCGAGCTGGTGGACGTGCGCACGCCGTGGTCGCTGTCGCTGGCCGACGCGCAGGCGGCCGCGGCGCACTCGCCCAAGCACCTGTTCCGCGACACCGCCTCGCGCGAGGGCAACGACCAGATCGCCGCCGTGCTGGACGGGCGCTGCGATGCCATCTTCTCCTTCCTGGCCTACGGCGCGGAGATCGAGCGCCGCGGCCAGTTGCGCCTGCTGGCCGATCTTGGCGAGCGGCGCGAGGACGATTACATAAGCGCCTTCACCGTGTCGGCGGGCCTTGCCCAGGAACGCCCGGACATCGTGCAGGCGGTCATGGACGTGTGCGTGATGGCTGGCGAGTGGGCCAAGACCCATCCCGACGAGGTGTGCGCCATCATGGCCGAGAACCTCGGCGTGAGCCCGCAGTCCGTTCCGCGCGGCTACGGCGAGGGCTTTCACACCGAACTGGTGCCGCGTCTGGACACGGACGCGGTGCGCATGCTCGGGCAGACACAGCGCTTTCTGGTCGATCACGGCCTGCTGCCGGCGCCGGTGGACGTAGCGGCGTGGATGGACCGGCGTTTCATCGATCAGGCCCTGTCGGCCACCGCCTGAGCAGGCACGCGGTCATGGCCGAACCGCTTACCTTTCCCACCGCCGGGCGCTACGACACGCGGTTCCTGCTGGAAGGCGCGGTGCCGGTGGACGGTTTCGCGCTCGATTTCCTGCCGGTGGGGCCGGCGCCGTTCCCGCTGTTCCGGGACATGATCACCGAGCTGTCCTACGACATCGGCGAGCAGGCGCTGTCGCACTACCTGATCGCCCGCGACCAGGGCGTGCCGATCACGGCGATTCCGGTGTTCCCGAGCCGCTTCTTTCCGCAGTTCGGCATCACCGTGAACGCCGCCTCGGGTATCACGCAGCCGGCCGATCTGGCCGGCAAGCGGGTCGGCGTGATCAGCTTCGGCTACAACCCGGCCGTGTGGCTGCGCGGGATTTTGCAGCGCCATCACGGTCTGGACCCGCGGTCGGTGATCTGGGTCGAGGATGCCGACGATCCGTTCTTCAGCCCGCTGCGCTACCCGCGTCCGGCCGGCTGGCGCATCGAGTCCATGGCCGGCCTGGCCGAGGGTCTGTTCGACGGGCCGCGGATGCAGCCGCTGCCGGCGCTCGAACAGGGCCGGCTCGATGCCTTCATCGCGCCCGGCGGCGGCGCGCCGTGCACTGAGCGAACCCGGCCGCTGTTCGCCGACCGATCCGCCTATCTGCGCGAGTACTGCGCGGCCGGTGGGGTGTTCCCGATCAACACCGTGATCACCCTGCGCCACAGCACGCTGCGGGCGAACCCGGGCCTGCCGGCGGCCCTGTTCGCGGCCTTCGTCGAGGCGCGCCGACGCTACCATGCCCAGATCGCCGCCGGCCATGAGACCGACCACATGGGCGTGGCGACGGCGGATCTTGCGGCGCTGGGGCTGTTTCCGGACGCCTATGGCCTGGAGCCCAATCGTGTTGCCGTGCAAAGAATGATCGACGACTGCTGCGCGCAGGGTGTCATCACCCGCGCCGTGGCGCCGGAAAGCTTGTTCGAGGCGGTGTAGCCGCCCTTCACCAGTCACCAGGAGGAATGTCATGACCGAGGCCGAACGCGCCTACAACTTCCCGCCCATGCCGGAAGGCCCGATGAACCTGTGGGTGGATCAGCCGGGCGGCGTGCCGCCGCTGCTGAGCCACCTGCTCGAAGGCTTCCGGCAGATGGTGCCGCTGGCCAGCGCGGCGCCCGAGGTGGCCGGCGAGCTGCTCGACGGCGGGCGTTTTTCGTCGGCGGAGCACGTCGGCAAGCGGCCGGTGTGCCTGCTGTTTGGGTCGCGCACCGACCCGCCCATCATGAGCAACCTGAACGCCACCGAGCCTTCGCTGAACCGGCTCTACGACACCTACAAGGACCGCGTGCAGTTCGTGTTCGTCTACACGCGCGAGGCGCATCCGGGTTCGAGCATCGGCCCGCACCAGAGCCTGGACGAGAAGCGCCAGCGCGCGCGGGAACTGAAGGCCGCCGAGAACGTGCGCCTGCCGATCCTGGTGGACACGCTGGATGGCGCCATCCACCAGCGCTGGAGCATGATGCCGAACTCGACCTTCCTGATCAGCCGCGCCGGGCAGGTGGTGGCCAAGTCCCTGCTGCTGGACTGCTCGGTGCTGTCCGAGACGCTGGCCGAGCACCTGGCCTGGGATGCGCTCGACGACGGCCAGACCGTGATCAAGAAGAGCTATCACGAGCGCATCCACCACTGCCGCGCGCCGTACCAGCCGGCGGCGCGCGCCAAGGAGTGCGCGGCGCTCGAAGAAACCGGCCCCGAGATGATCGAGGCCATCCGGCAGATGGCGGGTTTCGATCCGCTGACCTGGCGGCGTGCCTGAGCCGTCATTGCCACCCCAGGAGGACGCCATGAAAGCCATCGAAGACATCATCCGCAGCCGCCCGGACGCCTTTACCGATCGGAGCATCTACACCGATCCGGCGGTGTATGCCAAGGAGCAGGAAAACATCTTCAAGCGCGTGTGGCTGCTCATGGGCCACGAGACGGAAATCCCGAACCCCGGCGATTTCCGGCGCATCCGCGTGGCCGGGCAGCCGCTGATCCTGGTGCGCGGCGACGACGGCCGGGCGCGCATCCTGTTCAACACCTGCCGCCACCGTGCCAGCATCGTGGCGGTGGAGGCCGAGGGCCGCTGCAAGACCTTCAAGTGCCCCTACCACGGCTTCGAGTACGCCAACGACGGGCGGCTGGTGAACGTGCCGGTCGAGCAGGGCTACGGGCCGTGGTTCAAGAAGGAGGAATTCGGCCTGGTCGAGGTGCCGCGGGTCGACACCTTCAACGGCATGATCTTCGGCAGCTTCAACCCGGACGTGGAGCCGCTGCTGGACTACCTGGGCCCGGCGCGCGAGTTCATGCAGTTCTGCACCCACGGCGACACGGCGCCGCTGGAAGTGGTGGACAAATACCGCTACGACATCGCCGCCAATTGGAAGCTGCTGATCGACAACACCATGGACGGCTACCACGTGCCGTTCGTGCATGGGGCGATGTTCCAGGCCTTCGGCGTGACCGACGAGCAGTTCAACGTCGGCGGTTCGCTGCGCACGCTCGGTTTCCACGGCGCCATCGACTGGCCGGAAAATCGCCCGCTGGCCGAGCGCAAGGCCAACCGCTACATGGCGATCTTTCCCAACATCACCGTGCACTACAACGCCAGCGGCGACATGCACGCCATCCGCCAGATCGAGCCGCTGGGGGTCGACCGCATGCAGGTCACCATGTGGCTGCTGGCGCCGCGCCCGTCCGAGCGGGCCATGAACGAGCGCCGCGCGCAGGCCTTCACCATCACCTGGGGGCCGGGCGGGCTGTTCGGCGCCGACGACGCGCGCCAGCTCGAATGGGTGCAGGAGGGCCTCGCCGCGCAGTGCGACGCGCCGGTACTGGCGGCCCGCTCGCTCGACATGGGCGAGGTCGGCGACTACAACGGCGAGCAGTCGATGCGCGGTTTCCGCAAGGGCTGGAACCACTACATGGGGGTGGGGCGATGAGCGCCTCGGCACTGCTGCAGCGCTACGTCAAGGCGCTGGACGACTTCGATTTCCAGACCGTCATCGGCCTGTTTGCCGAGGACGCCGAGTACCGGGTGCAGATGCGCGACAACTTCGAGCGCAACGGCGTGCTGCACCTGGTGCGCGACAGCCATCAGGCGTTGCGTTTGCGCTGCGAGACACATCCCGCCAACCAGTTGCCGCGCAGCCGCCACGTGCTGGGCGAGCCGACGACGGCGGCCGACGGCAGCTCGGCGCAGGTCAGTTTCAGCGTCGAGCGCGACGGCAAGCCGACCTTCGTCGGCGAGTACCGGGTGCGCGTCGCGCCCGGTGAGCCGGCGCGCTTCAAGGAGCTGCTGGCGGTGCTGGACGGCGAGAGCTGTCCCGGGCAGATCATGGTGCCGATCTGAACACCGGCCGGCGCACGGCGGCGAAATGGGCGGCGCGGACGCTGCCTTGATGGAGGCGGCAGCCGCCCCCGGCATCGGCGACATCATCGAGCGCGCGCCGCTCGGCGGCGTGCACGTGCTGGTCCTGGTCGGCTGCACCGCCATTGCGGCTTTCGACGGCCTCGACGTGCTGGTGATGGCGCTGGCCGCACCGGTGCTGGCCGAGCAATGGCAGCTGGACGCCCGCAGCATCGGCTTGCTGCTGGGCTCGGCGCCGATTGGCATGGCGGTCGGCGCCGCCGCGCTGGCCCCGCTTGCCGATCGCATTGGCCGCAAGCGCCTGCTGCTGCTGGCCTGCGCGCTCGCCGGTATTGGTACGCTCGCCTCGTCGTTGACGACGGCCTTCTGGCCGCTGGCGGCCACGCGCCTGATTACCGGCCTTGGTATCGGCGCGGCGCTGCCGACGCTGACCACGCTCACGTCCGAGATCGCACCGGACCGCTGGCGCAATCTGTTCATCGGCATCGTCACCAACGGCTACAGCATCGGCACCATCGCCGGCGCCCTGCTGGCGGGCAGCATCATCGCCGCCTGGGGCTGGCAGGGCCTGTTCTGGATCGGCGGGCTGGGGCCGCTGCTGCTGATACCGCTGCTGTGGGCCTGGCTGCCGGAGTCGCCGTATTTCCTGGCGTCGCGGCGCAGTGTCGGTGCCGATGGCAGGCTGCTGCGGGTGCTGCAGCGGCTGTCCGGCATGGATGCCGCGCTGCCGACGCGGCATCCGGCGCTTGCACCGGGAACGCCCGCGTCCGGGCTCGGGCAGCTGCTGGCGGGCGATCTGCGGCGCGCCAGCCTGCTGTCGTGGCTGGCGTTTTTCTGCTCGTTCTTTGTCGTCTATTTCATTTTTCAGTGGATCCCGAGCATCGTCCGCGGCGCCGGCTACAGCCTCGACGCCGCCTTCCGGGCCAGCCTGATCGCCAGCGTTGCCGGCCTGCTCGGCCCGTTTGCGCTGGCGGGCCTTTCCGCGCGGGTGAGCCTGCAGCGCTGCATCGTGTGGTTTTTCGTGCTCGGCGGCCTGTCCACCGCCCTGGGTGGCCTGGCCGGGCAGTCGCTGCCGCTGATTCTGACCGCCCTGTTCCTGTCGAGCTTCTTCACGCTGGGCGCCGAGATGGGGCTGTTCATGTTCACCGCCCGCCTGTATCCGTCGCGCGCGCGGGCGGGCGGCGTCGGCTGGGCCCTGGGCGTGGGGCGCTTCGGGGCGATCTTCGGGCCGATCGTCGGCGGTGTGCTGATCGGCATGGGCTGGGGGATTCCCGCGTACTTTCCGCTGTTCGGCGCGGTGCTGATCGTGGCGGCGCTGGCGGTCCGGCTGTCGCGCTTTCGCGGCGACTCGTTCGCCGCATGAACGGCCCAGACCGGCACACCCGCAGGAGGGCAAGCCATGGATGATGTGGTCATCGCGTCCAACTACCCGGAAATCACCGGCAACGCGGTGTTCCTGGACGAGGCGATTTACGCCCGCCACGGGCTGCGTCTCGAACTGATGAACCCGCCGGCCGAGGGCACCACGCTCAACGAGGCCATGACCACCGGGCGGGCGCACTTCACCCACCTGCTGTCGCACCCGATCCTGGCGGCGGTGCAGGGGCTCGGCCTGAAATACTTGGCCTCGTATCAGGACGAGGGCTTCGAGGTCATCGCCCGGCCGGAAATCCGCTCGCTCAAGGATCTCGAAGGCAGGAAGGTCTCGTTCGCCACGCCGATGATGAACAAGAACTTCTTCTACGCCTTTCGGCGCGCCGGTGGCGATCCGGGCAAGCTCATCCCGGCCGGCTATGGCGGCGTGATCCACCAGACGGTCATGGGCATCAACATGGCCGACCTCGACTACCTGCGCGACGGGCGCATCGACGCCATGGCGCTGATCCCGCCGATGTCCGCGGCGGCCCTGATGGAGGGCTTTCGCAGCATCTTTCGCCACGGCGACGTGTTCCCGACGCCGGTGTTCGGCCTCATGACCCGCGACAGCCTGCTCGCCGAGCGGCGCGAGCTGGTGGTGCGCATGGTGCGCGCGCTCGATGAGGCGATCCGTGCCTTCCTGGCCGATCGCGCCTACGGCATCGGCCTGATCGAGCGCCTGCGCACGCCGAGCGCGGTCGCGCCGGTCGCCTACGATATGGCGCGCGGCACTATGCACCCGCTGCGCGCCGTGCCCGATTACGTGCAGCGCGAGTGGATCGAGAACGAAAAACAGCTCGAACAGATCGACGCCGCGGTGCCGGTCGGGCAGGTGTTCGACTTCTCCCTTCTGCATGCCATGGAATAAGCACATGACGCCTGTCTGGTTCGCCACCGCCCACCTGCAGCTCACCGGCAACATCCCGTTGCTGAACGCGCCGCCGTTCGCGGCCGCCGGCTTCGAGGTCCATCCGATGGGCCCCGGCGCCGGGCAGCCCATCGTCAACGCGCTGCTGCAGGGGCGGGTCGAGTACTGCAACGTGCTGGCACTGCCGATCATGCGCGCCGCGCAGGGCCAGGGCCTGAAGTTCGTCTATTCCTACCAGCCGACCGGCTGGGAGCTGTGGGCACGGCCGGAAATCACCAGCCTCAAGGATCTAGCCGGTCGGCGTCTGGCGCTGACCTCGCCGATGGCGCGCAGCTACCTCGACGATGGCCTGCGCGAGGCCGGCGTCGATCCGGCCAGCGTGGTGGAGGGCATCGGCATTCAGCTGGACGGTGCCGGCGTCGAGCAACTGCGCCGCGGCGCCGCCGACGCGGCGATCCTGATGCCGCCGGTGACGGTGATGGCCGAGAGTCTGGGTCTGCGGCGGCTGGCGCATCTGGGGCAGTGGGGTCACCCGGTGGCCTACGGCCTGATGACCACCGACCGCATGCTCGCCGAGCGGCGCGATGAGGTGGTGCGCTTCGTGCGGGCGCTGCTGAGCAGCGTGCGTGCCCTCAAGGCCGATCGCGAGCTGGCGCTGGCGCTGGTGCGCGCGCAGGGCGTGCCGGAGGAGTTCGTCGCCGGCACGGTCGACATCACCCTGCCGCAGCTCGACACGGACGGCTATCTGCCGCCTGCCACCCAGCAGCGCTGGATCGACACCGCAGCGCGCTTTCTGGGCCTAGAAGGGCCGATCCCGACCGCGCGCGTGTTCGACTTCAGCGTGCTCGACGACGCCCACCGCGGCGCCCAATAAACTCGTTCTTTCGCCACCCACCCGACACAGGAGCCACGATGGAAATCTTCAAACTCACGGACGCGCAGAAGGCGCTGATCGCCAAGGTCGACCGCCTGGCCGAGGAGCGCTTCGCGCCGCGCGCGGCCAAGTACGACGCCGAGGCCAGCATGCCGGTGGAGGATTTGAAGGACCTGCACGCCGAGGGCCTGCTGCTGGCCTGCGCCGACAAGAAGTGGGGCGGCCTGGGTTTTGGCGTGCATCAGGACGACCCGCTGAGCTTCTTTCTGACCATTGAGCGCATCGCGCGCATCAATCCGGGCACGGCGCACGATTTTCAGGTGCACAACAACTGCGTGCAGATGATCTGCTACGGCGCCGACGACGCCATGATCCCGACCTTTCTGGAACCGACCCGCGAGCGGGGCAAGCTGATTCCGGGCGCCGGCTCCGAGCCGGCGATGGTGCACTACTCGGCGGCCGGCGGCGGCGGCCTGTCATCCACGGCCAAGAAAGTGGACGGTGGCTACCTGATCAACGGCCTGAAGCACTACGCCACCAACGCCTCCTACGCCGAGTGGCTGTGGGTCGGGCTGCTGCTTGAGGGCACGCGCAGCGACATCACCATCATGGTGCCGGCCAACGCCGAGGGCGTGACCATCGACGCCAGCGTGTGGGATCCGATCGGCATGCGCGCCTGCGTGAGCCCGCAGATCAAGCTCGAGAACGTGTTCGTGCCCGACAGCTACGCGCTGGGCAAGCCGGGCATGCTGATGAGCGAGAACTGGCTCGGCAAGATCAACCTGGGCTTCACGGCCACGTATCTGGGCGCCATGCAGGGCATCTTTGACCACGTATTGCCCTACGTGCGCGACAAGGGCCGCAGCAAGGATCCGTTCCGTCAGGTGCAGGTCGGCGAGATGAAAACCCGCCTCGACGCCGTGCGCCTGTTGATGTACACGGCCATCTCGAACTTCCAGGCCGACCCCGAAGGCGCCATGCTGATGGCGAACGAGGCCAAGTTCATGGCCGTCGAGAGCGTGAACCGCTTCATGCACCTGGCCGGCCAGGCGGCGGGCCCGAGCCTGTTGTTCAGGAACCGCCCGGTCGAGCGCCTGATCCGCGACCTGCACCTGCACGTGCTGCACGGCCGTCAGCACACGATGGCCATGTGCGTCGGCCAGGCGGCCCTTGGCGAACCCTACAACCTGAACATGAGCGTCTGAAGGCTCCATCAGGCAATAAAAAACCGGACCTGCCGCAAGGCAGGCCCGGTTTTTTATCGTGGCCGCCAGGCGGGCCGGGCGATCAGCCCATCAGGCCTTCGGCCTTCATGGTGGCCTGCACCGCGGGACGGCCCATGACCCGGCCGGCAAAGGCGCCGATGTTCGGCCAGGCCGAGATGTCGAACTTCACGAACTGGCACCAGCCCAGGATGGTCGCCAGGTAGGCGTCGGCCACCGTGAAGGTGTCGCCCAGCAGGTACTGCTTGCCGGCGAGCTGGTCGTTCAGATACGCCATGCGCTTGGTGATGTTGGCGGAGGCGTTTTCCTTCGCCTCGGCGCTCGCCGCGGGGTTGAACAACGGCGTGAAGTTCTTGTGCAGCTCGCTGGTGATGAAGTTCAGCATTTCCATCAGGCGGTAGCGTTCCAGGGTGCCGGCGGCCGGCGCCAGGCCGCTGCCCGGCTTCTGATCGGCGATGTACTGCAACACCACGCCGACCTCGGTCAGAATCTGGCCGTTGTCGAGCTTCAGCGCCGGCACGTAACCCTTGGGGTTGATACTGGCGTAGTCGGCGCCGGTCTCGGTCTTGCCGCCGCCCATCAGGTCGACCTTCTCCAGTTCGAAGTCCAGGCCCGCTTCGCGCAGGGCGATGTGCGCCGCCATCGAGCAGGCGCCGGGGAAGTAATACAGCTTCATGGAATGCTCCTCACATGGTTGATGAATCGACAATGCCGCACGGGGGGTGTGGCCATTGGCTGGAAACATGCTGCCGGCCGGGTTCATCGGCCGGTGCCGGCCGTGCCCTGGCATTGCCGGCATGTGATCCAGCCGCAAGGGTAACCCAGCCGTGCGACGCCGGAGTTACGGTACGGCCCGCAGCCGCACCGCCGCGGGGCGGGTCGTGACCGACGCGGGCGGCGCCGGCGCGACGGTGTTGATCGCCGGTTGCGGCGATCTTGGCCAGCGCGTCGGCCGTCTGCTGGCAGGGCAGGGTAGGCGCGTGTACGGCCTGCGCCGGCGAACCGGGGAACTGCCGGCCGGCATCGCGCCGCTCACGGTCGACCTTGCGGCCGCCGTGCCGGTGTTGCCGGCGTGCGATCAGGTTGTGTTCTGCGCGGCCCCGGACAGCGGCGAGCCGACGGCCTACCGCGCGACCTATGAAACGGCCTGGGGCAATCTGCTGGCCGGGCTGGTTGCGATGCCCGCGCCGGTGCGGCGTGTGCTTTTGGTCACAAGTACCCGCTGCTACGGCCAGGACGATGGCGGCTGGGTGGACGAGGACTCCGCGGTGAGCGTGTCCGATGCGCAGACGGCGAGCCTGCTGCGCGCCGAATCCATGCTGCGCGACAGCGGCCTGCCCGGGGTGGTGCTGCGCCCGGCCGGGCTGTATGGCGCGGGGGAGGGGCCGCTGCTGCGCAGCCTGCGCGAGGGGCGGGCGGTATGTCCGGCCGGGCCGCCGCGCTGGAGCAACCGCATGCACCGCGACGATGCCGCCCGCGCCATCGTGCACCTGTTGGGGCTGGCCAATCCTGCGCCGTTGTACCTGGGCGTGGACTGTGAACCGACGGACCACGCTGCATTAATGCGTGAACTGGCCATCTGGCTTCGCGTGCCGCAGCCTGTGGTCGCAACCACGCCACCCGGCGGGCCAAACCGGCGCTGCAGCAATGGCCGACTGTTGGCGAGTGGCTTTTCCTGTCTGTACCCCAGCTGGCGGGAAGGCTACCGGGCGTTGCTCGGGTGATGTGACCCCGCGTGCGTCCTGGTGACTACTGGCCCGCAGGGAGCGAGCCGGTCCAGGGCAATCGCTCAATATTGACCAGACTGCCGGCCGGCAGGTCGCCCGACTCGGCCGGCAGCACGATCAGGCAATCGGCGGCGGCCAGGCTGCTCATCACGTGCGAGCCCTGCGGGCCGGCGCTGCGCACGCCAGGGCGCCCGGCGGCATCGCGAACCAGGATGCCGCGCTGGAAATCCAGCCGGCCGGGCGCCTTGTGCAGAGGTTCGAGCAGCGGCAGTTCCAGCCGCAGCGGCGGGCGGGCGGGCTCGCCCTCCAGCAGGCGCAGCGCCGGGCGCACGAATTGAAGAAAGGTGACGGCGGTCGACACCGGATTGCCCGGCAGGCCGAAGAACCAGGTCTCGCCCAGACGCCCGAAGGCCAGCGGCCGGCCGGGTTTCATGTCGATGCGCCAGAAATGGATGTCGCCGAACTCGGCGAACACCTCGCGCACGTAGTCGGCATCGCCCACCGACACGCCGCCGGAACTGATCACCACGTCGGCCTGCCTGCGGGCGGCGGCAAAGGCCGCGCGCACGGCGTCCGGGTCGTCGGCCACGATGCCCAAATCCACCACCGACACGCCCATTTCTTCCAGCAGGGCGCGCAGCAGGTAGCGGTTGCTGTCGTAGATGGCGCCGGCGGCGAGCGGCTGGCCGAGCGGCGTCAGCTCGTCGCCGCTGGTGAACAGCGCCACGCGCGGCCGGCGGGTGACCGCCACCTGCGCCTGACCGAGCGCGGCGGCCAGCGCAATCTGCGGCGGACCCAGCCGGCTGCCGGCCGCCAGCACGATCTGCCCGGCGCGCACGTCCTCGCCCGGTATGCGCACATTGGCGCCGCGTCGCAGTGCAGCCATCAGGCGCACGCGCGGGCCTTCGACGATCGCCTGCTCCTGCATGACGACCGTGTCGGCACCGGCCGGCAGGATGGCGCCGGTCAGGATGCGCGCGCATTGCCCGGCGCCGAGCGTGCCGGTGAACGGATGCCCGGCGAGCGCCGTGCCGGCCAGCGTCAGGCCCTCGCCACGGGCCCGATCCAGATCGGCCACCGCGAAGGCGTAGCCGTCCATGGCCGAGTTCGGCCACGGTTGCAGGTCCATGCCGGCCACCAGCGGCTGCGCCAGCACGCGGCCCAGGGCCCGATCGAGCGGCACTTCCTCGCGGCCCGGCAGGGGCGTCAGCGTGTCCAGCACCTGCGCCAGCGCGGCTTCGAAGCCCAGGCTGGCGGGCGTGCAATCCGGCGGGTCGTGGCGGTCCATGGTGCGGATTCCTGGCTTGTTAAGATGGCGCTGCCCGGCTGCCGGGCTTCCCGCACATTGTATTGAGCCGCACCGGAGCGCCAGCCGTGACCGCCGTCGCACGTCCCCTTGATCTTGAGCGCTACCTGCGGCGTGTCGACTACCGCGGCGGTCTGCAGCCGACGGCGCAGGTGCTGGCCGAGCTGCACCTGGCGCACGTGCGCCACATCCCGTTCGAGAACCTGGACGTTCTGCTCGGGCGCGGCATCCGGCTCGATGTGCCGAGCCTGTTCGCCAAGCTGGTGACAGCCGGTCGCGGTGGCTACTGCTTCGAGCAGAACCATTTGTTCGCCGCCGTGCTGGAGCAACTCGGCTTTGCCGTGCGGCGTCTGGCCGCGCGGGTGGTGTGGCGCACGCAGCGCGTGCTGCCGCGCACGCACATGCTGCTGCGGGTTGAGGCCGACGGTCGGCCGTGGCTGGCGGATGTCGGCTTCGGCGGCATGGGGCCGCTGCTGCCGCTGAGCCTTGAGGCGGGCGTCGCGCAGCCGCAGTTCGCCTGGCGCTACCGCCTCACGCAACAGGACGACACCTGGCGTTTGCAGACCGGCGCGCAGACTTGGGAAGACCTGTACGAATTCACCTTGTACGCACAGACGCCCGCCGACTACGACATGGCCAATTACTACGTCTCCACGCATCCGGATTCGCGCTTCGTGCAAGGCCTGGTGGCCCATCGGCTGGCGCCCGAGCGGCGGCTGATCCTGATCGGCGACCAACTTACCGAGGATCGCGGCCACGCAGCCACCAGCCGGCGGCTGGACGGCCGCGCAGAACTGGCTGACGCGCTGATCGACGGCATTGGCTTGCCGGTGGCCGATGTCAGCGCGCTGCTCGACAGGCTCGTCGCGCGGAGCTGGACATGAGCGCCGTTGCCGCGCTGCGCTGGATGGATGGCGCGCTCGAACTGCTCGACCAGCGCCGGCTGCCGGCCGAGCAAAGCTGGCTGCGCTGTGCCGATGCCGGCGCGGTGGCCGACGCCATCCGCGACATGGTGGTGCGCGGCGCGCCGGCCATCGGCATCGCGGCGGCCTACGGCGTGGTGCTGGCGGCGCGGGCCGCGTACGCGCAGCGCGGCGGGGACTGGCGCGCGGCCATCGCTGCGGATCTGGACCAGATCGGCGCGGCCCGGCCGACGGCGGTGAACCTCGCCTGGGCGGTCCGGCGCATGGTCGGCTGCTTTTCGGGCCTGGCCGGCGATCCCGAGCCGGCGCTGCTGGCCGCCGCGCGGGCCATCCACGAGGAGGACATCGCCGCCAACCACGCCATGGCCGCCCACGGCGCGGCGCTGATCGGACCCGGCAGCCGGGTGTTGACGCACTGCAACACCGGCGCGCTGGCCACCGGCGGCCACGGCACGGCGCTGGGCGTGATCCGCACCGCCCACGCCCAGGGGCGCATCGCCGAGGTGTTCGTGGACGAGACCCGGCCGTGGCTGCAGGGCGCCCGCCTGACCGCCTGGGAGCTGCAACAGGACGGCATCCCGGCGCGGCTGGTGGCGGATGGCGCAGCGGCCTGGCTGTTCGCCCGCCTGCGCCCGGCCTGGCTGATCGTCGGCGCCGACCGCATCGCGGCGAATGGCGACACCGCCAACAAGATCGGCACCTACACCGCGGCGCTGGCAGCCCGTGCCCATGGCGCGCGGGTGATGGTAGTGGCGCCGCTGTCGACCTTCGACCCGGCCACACCGGACGGCGCTGCGATCGAGGTCGAGGAGCGGCCGGCTGTCGAACTGACCCAACTCGCCGGCCAGACGGTGGCGCCGGCCGGCTTTCCGGCCTGGAACCCGGTGTTCGACGTGACGCCGGCCAGCCTCATCGACGCCATCGTCTGCGAGCACGGCGTCATCGAACAGCCGGACGCGGCGCGCATGGCGGCGTTTCTGGCGCAGGCAGGGCGTTGACCGCCGCCGTCGTTTCGGGTGGCAGCGGCGGGGCGATTCATGGCTGAGGCGCAGCACGCGCCCCGCCCGCGCATCCTGCTGGTCACCCGCAACCTGCCGCCCCTGCGCGGCGGCATGGAGCGGCTGAACCTGCACATGGCCCAGGCCCTGGCCGAGTGGAGCGATCTGACCGTCATCGGCCCGACCGGCTGCGGCCAGTTTTTGCCGGCGCAGTGTGAAGTCATTGAAGTCCCGGTCCGGCCCTTGCCCGCTTTTCTGCTGCGTTCGCTTTGGGCTGCCTGGCGGCGATCGGGCCGGCCGATGGACATCGCACTCGCCGGCAGCGGCCTGACTGCCATCAGCGTCAAGCTGGCCGCCTGGCGCGCCGGCGCTCGATCGGTGGCCTATGTGCACGGGCTCGACCTGCTGGTCCCGCACCGGCTGTACCGCGCGGTGTGGTTGCCGTGCCTGCGCCGGCTCGACCAGGCCCTGGCCAACAGCGCCAACACTGCCGACATCGCCGCGCGCTGCGGCGTGGCCGGCGGTCGAATCCGTGTGATCCACCCCGGCGTCACCCTGCCCGGCACCGATGACAATCCTGCCGATGCCTTCCGCACGCAGCATCAGCTTGGCCAGCGCCCGCTCCTGCTCTCGGTCGGGCGCCTGACCGCGCGCAAGGGTCTATCGGAGTTCATCCACCACGCGCTGCCCGCCGTTCAGAAGCACTACCCGGATGTGATCCTGGTCGTCATCGGCGACGACGCCCCCGATGCGCTCACCGGCGCCGGCACGGGTGGTCGCGCGGCGCTGCAGGCACTGGCCGCCGAGCTGGGTCTGAGCGCAAACCTGCGCCTGCTGGGCCCCTGTGATGACGAGACCTTGACCCAGGCCTACTTCGCGGCCGATGTGCACGTGTTTCCGGTGCGCGACATGCCGGGCGATGTCGAGGGCTTCGGCATGGTCGCCATCGAGGCCGCCGCGCACGGTCTGCCGACCGTGGCCTTTGCCGTTGGCGGCGTGCCGGATGCCGTCAGCCCCGGACGCAGCGGCCATCTGGTGCAACCGGGCGATTACGCCGGTTTTGCGCAGCGCACGAGCCAATTGCTCGCCGCCGGCCGGGATGCACCGCTGCGCGCCAGTGCGCGCGAGTTCGCGCAAGCCTTCCGCTGGCAGCGCTTCGGCGAACGCCTGCACGCCGCGCTCGCGGAAACAGTCGACCCGGCGGCCACCGAAGATGCCACCCCGCGCCGCGGCCATGCCGTGCTCGACCTGCGAAGCCGCAGCGCCAAGGCGCGCAAGATCGAGGCCCTGCTCGACCTGCGGCCCACCGGGCGGCCGCTGCGCCTGCTCGAAGTCGGTACCGGCTCGGGCGGGATCGCCCATTACTTCGGCACGCACCCCGGCCTGCGCTGCGAGGTCGACGCGGTGGACGTGACCGACAGCCGACAGATCCACGACGGCTACCGCTTCACCCGGGTCGACGACGTCCAGCTGCCGTTTCCGGATGGCCACTTCGATGTGGCGATCAGCAACCACGTCATCGAGCATGTGGGCGATTGCGCCGCCCAGCGCCGGCACCTGGCCGAATTGCGCCGCGTACTGCGGCCAGCCGGGGTCGGTTACCTTGCTGTGCCCAGTCGTTGGCAGGTGGTGGAGCCGCATTACCGCCTGGCCTTCCTGAGCTGGCTGCCGCAAGCCTGGCGCACGCCCTACCTGCGCCTGCGCCGGCGGGGCAGCCACTACGACTGTCGCCCGCTGACGGTCCCGCAGCTCGAAGCCCTGTTGCGAGAGGCCGGTTTCCGCTACGCGCAGCAACACGGCCGCGCGCTGCGCCTGAGCTTCGAGCTCGAACGCCCCCAGGCGCTGGCGTTTCGTGCGTTCTTCAGGCATGTGCCCGATTCGGTCTATGCCGCGCTCAGGCGGACATTCCCGACGTTGATCTACACGCTGGCGCCGGTGCCCGGCGTTGGCGATGCCCAGCCTGCGGCAGCCACCGCGGACGGGTGATGCGCGGCCCGCGCGGCGCGGGGGCGATTCGTCAGGGGTGGTGGTACCGCCGTGTCGATGTCAGGCAGGCACTGTCAGGGGGCCGTCGTCAGGGGTCCAGGCCCACCCGCCAGGCATCGGCCGCCGTCATGCCCAGGCGCTGCCACCAGTCTGGCCGTTCGGGGACGATGATCTCGATGCACATGCCCATCAGGGGGCCGCTGTCGAGGTAGTAATAGCGCATGGCCTCGTCGAGGGCGCCTTCCAGGCGCACGGCAAGACCCACCCGCGCCAGGGCCTCGCGCACGGCGGCGAAGTCCGCCGGGTTCAGAATGGTCGGGAAGTAGTGCTGCGGTCCTTCGCCGTGGGCGGCCAGGAAGCGCTGGTACAAGCCGTCGCCGCCGAGCGGTTCCATCAGTTCGCAGGCGAAGCCGCCGACCCGGCCGAAGGCGGTGCGGGCGTGGTGTTCGACCGGCTGTCCGTCGATCCAGACCTTCAGTCCCTGGTCCGTGTGCAGCCCCATGCGCAGGAACCCGTCGATGCCGAGCACGCGCTCGAAGGCGCCGATGGCCAGCTCCCGGTCGCGCACCACCATGCCAACGTGAAACAGTTTCTGGCAGGGCAGCAGGGCCTTGTCGTGGTACGTGCGCCGGTCGTGCACGGTTGGCGAGGCCGACTCGACGACCAGCGCAAGGCCGCCGAGCTGCCCGCGACAGGCCAGATTGAGCCGGTTCGCGCCGGTCTCGGTCGGCAGGCCGCAGGCGCCGGCACGGTCGGCGACGCTGGCCAAATCGTCGCCGCGTTGCACCGTGAACACGGCGTGGCTCATGCCGGCGCCGCGGCGGTCGAAGAACTCGCCGCACACGTCGCGCCCGCCGCTGCCCTCGATCAGCTCGATCCGCAGGCTGCCCAGTCCCCCCACTGCCGCCAGCCGGCCATCGATCTCGCACAGGTCGAACTGGCGGATGCCGAACACCCGCGCGTAAGCCGCCATGGCGTCGCGCAGGTCGCGGACGATCGTGCCGAAGCGGGCGAAGTTGCCCAGTTGCAATGTCATGCCGGAGCCTCACGGTTGGTCAAGAAATGCACGTCCTGTGCATTTCTTGCGTCGCACGTCCGGTACACGCCCGGACGTGCTTCCGCGGATCGAGCACGTGTGTGCTCGATCCGCGACCGGCCATCCCTGGCCGGGCTGAGAGCTTGAAGCCACAAGCTCTCAGTCGGGTCGCGGCCTGGGAAGCGGCCGCGGGGCGGCCTGCTCGAGTTCGCGCAGCAGCTGCCGCTGTTGCTCACGCGGCTGTTCGCCGGCGGCGGCGCCCGGCGCGCGCAGCCGGTTCGCTTCGCGAAGATCGGCGGCCAGATCGGCGTCGGCGGCCCGGTTGCAGGCCGCCGGATCGGTTGCCTGGCGACAGGCGGATACTGCCTCGCGGTGCCGGTCGTGGGCCTGCCGGCTCGCCGTCGGCGTGTCGTTGGGAGCGGCCGTTGCCTGCCCGTGGCCGGGCCGTTGCCTGCCCGTGGCCGGGCCGTTGCCTGCCCGTGGCCGGGCACTGCTGTCGATGCCAGCAGCAACCCCATCCAGACGGCGGTGCGGCGCGTCCACGCCACCACCGACATGGCCAGCTTCGGGCGCGGCTGCGCCGGCTGCAAGTCGCCGGTGGCCGGGGCGGGCCTCGTTGCGGTGATCATTGAGATGCGCTGCTGGTTCACGGTATGTCCACGGTATCACTGCACCGTTGGGGTTCTGCAAGGCCGCTCAGGCCGGCTGTATCCAGCGTGCCGGGCGGTTAGTTTTCTCCTCCCAGAATCCGTGACTACGCGGGGCGTCGCCCCCAGGCCGCCACGGTGCAGGCGCCAAACGCCCACAGGCCCGGATCGTCCAGCAGCGTGAGGGCGGCGTCGTAATCGGCAGCGTCAATCAAGCCTGCGTCCAGCACCCGCTGGCGTGCCTGCTGGCCGCTGAGTCGGTAGAAGCGGGCGAGCGGCCCGCCGCCGTGCAACACCGCCACGTCGGCCGCCGCCTGGACATCCTGCAAGCCGTGGCTGGCCAGCAGCGCCGGCAGGCCACGCGCCCAATAACAGTCGCGGCCGGTGGCCGCCACCACCGCCCGCGTCAGGGCATCCATGAACTGCGCGTACAGCGGCGGCGAGCCGGCGTGCGCGGCGTGAACGGGGTAGAAATCCGGCTCCTCGACCAGCAGCAGGCCGCCGGGTTTCAGGGCGTCGATCAGGCGCGCGATGGCAGCGTCCAGGTCCGGCAGGTGGTGCAGCAGCCAGCGGGCGTGAACCAGGTCGAACTGCCCCGCCGGCAGCGGCTCGCGCGTCAGGTCGTGCTGCAGGACTTCGAGCTGCGGGGGCGCGTCGAGCGCCGTCATGGCGGGGTCGATGTCGGTGGCCAGCACGCGGCCGGTCGGCCCGACCACCTGGCACAGCCAGTGGGCGATCGAGCCGCCGCCGGCGCCGACCTCCAGGCACTGCGAACCCGGGCCGATGCCGGCGTCCAGGATTCGCCGCCGGGTGGCCGGGTCGAGCTGTGCCTCCAGCAGCGCCAGCCGCTGACGGGCGTGTTGCCAGGTGTTGCTGAGCGCGTAATCGGTCATGCCTGCGACCGTGTCCGGTCAGCCGCCGCGCGCCAGGTCGCGCAGCGGCAGCGGATTGAGCGGCGCCGGACTCGCCAGCTCGCGCAGCCAGCCCAGCAGACGGTCGGTTTGCGCGGCGCTGGCGCCGCCGGCCGCGGCCAGGCCGCGAAACTTCGCTTCCAACTCCGCTTCGGTGAGTGGATTTTCGGGATCGCCTTTCGGGCGCTCCTGGGCCGCCTCAAAGGTGCGCCCATCCGCCAGCGTGAGGCTGACCGCCGCCGACCAGCAACCCGGATAGAGCGCCTCGCGGGCGTCGTCCACCCGCACCTCGACACGCGCCAGCAGTGCGCGCAGCGCGCTGTCGGCGAGCGCGGCGTCCGAGAATTCGTCAAGGCCCACCCGGCCCCTGAGCAGAGCCGAGGCGACGCAAAACTGCAGGCTGAACTTGGCGTCGGCCGCGGTCCGCGGGTCCGGCTTGTCGCACAGGGTCAGCGCCGCCTGGTAGGTGCTGACGCCAATTCGGGCGATGGCGGCGCCCGGCGGCAGCTGCACGCGCAGCGTCAGTGCCGCGTCGATCGGCGCGTGCGTATGCCGGCAGGAAGCGTGCGGCTTGATGGAGATGGCGTGCACGCGCAGCGGCTCGGCCGCCTCGCCCAGGTGCTCCACCACCTTGAGCGGGTTGCCGTGCGGCGCCAGGCCGGCGAAGAAGCCGCGCTCGCCTTCCAGGATGCGCTGCGCGCCGGTGAGGCCCAGGCGCGACAGCGTGGCCGCCAGCACCCCGTTGGCGGCGGCGCGCCCCGGGTGCAGCGGCTTGGTGAGGCCGCCTTCCTCGTTGAACTGCCACAGCCCCGCCGCCTGTGTGCCGGCGTTGCCAAGCGCCCACACCAGGCGCTCGCGGTCGAGGCCGAGCAGCCAGCCGGCTGCCGCGGCGGCGCCGAACCCGCCGGTCGTGGCGGTGTTGTGGAAGTGGAAGTAGTGCTCGGGGCCGAGCGCCGCGCCGACCCGCACCATGATTTCGTAGCCGACCACCACGGCGGCCAGCAGATCAAGGCCGCTGGCACCGACGCGCTCGGCCACTGCCAGCGCCGCCGGCACCACCACGGCGCCCGGATGGGTGACCGATTCGCGCTCGACGTCGTCCATCTCGACGATGTGCGACAGCGCGCCGTTGACCAGCGCCGCCACTTCCACCGAGCGGCCTTCGGCCAGACCCAGCAGCGTCACCTTGCCGGCCGGTTGCAGGCGCGCGTATTCGAGAAAAATGCGCCCGGTGTCGGTACCCATCCCGGCCACGGCCGAGCCCAGCCAGTCCAGCACCAGCAGGCGCGCGGCCTCGATGTCGGCGGCGGCGAAGCCGGTGTCGCGCCGGGCCAGTTGCCAGTCGGCCAGGCGCTCGGTGAGGCTGGCTTCAAGCATGTTTCTTGAGCGCGTCGCCCGAATACTCGACCGCGTGCGTGGCGGCATCCCACAGGGCGCGCGAGGCGGGATTCTCGAGTTCTTCCTTGACGTGGCCGACCAGGCCGGCGGCGCGGGTGATGACCGCAAAGCCGCGCATGACCTCGACCGGGATGCCGATTTCCGACAGCACGGCGGCGATGGCGCCGGTGGCGTTGATGGTGATGTGACGCTCGTAGACGCGGTCCACCGCCTCGCCCAGCGCCAGCAAGGCGGCGATGTGCCGGCCAGGAACGCCGGCGGCGGTGGCGACGGCCAGGATCTTGGGCGTGCGCGGGTCGTCCGGGCGGTGCAGGTTGTGGCCAAAGCCGGGCAGGGCGGTCTTGCTCGCGCGATGGCGCTTGGCGATGCGCTCGGCGGCGGCCGGCACGCCGTCGTCGGCGGCCATCATCTCGGCGATCAACTCGGCCGCGCCCTGCATGGTGCCCAGGAACTGCCCGCCAACGCCCAGCAGCCCGGCGGCCACGGCGCCCTGCAGGGACTCCGGCGCGCTCATCAGGGTCAGGCGGGTGGCGATCGCCGACGGCGTGATGCCGTGTTCCATCAGCGTGACCAGCACCGCATCGACGATCTTGACCTCGGCCGGTGTCGGCATGCGACCCATGATCTGGAAGAACATCATCTGCGTGAAGGTGACCTCGCCGATCAGTTCGTCCACCAGGCTCTTGTCGCGCACGTAGATGGCGTCGCTGGTGTAGGCGCAGATGGCGGTGCTGGGCTTGCGTGGCTCGGCCATGACAGCGGGCTTCTCCGGTGGTGCTGCGAGGTGTTTTTGTCCGGCGCGCCAAATGATGACAGTTTCGGGGCGGCCGCAACAGCAATCCGGCGGTGCGCCCATGCCCGTCGTCTTTACAGCCAGGCGGCTTTTCACTACCCTTCGAAGCGTCTTTTTGCAGTGCACAATCCGCATCCGGGGGCACTCCGGGAGGTCCGTTCATGCCGAATCAGAGCGCGACGATGGATCCCGACACGATACTGGAGGAGCTGGCCCAGGTCGCCCGGCAGATACAGGACCAGATGCAGGATGCACTCGGCGCCTGGCAGCAGCCGGGGCTGGATGGCCCGGTACTGAACAGCATGGCCGGGGGGCTGCTGCAGGCGCTGGCGGTATTCAACCAGTCCCTGCTGGCGGACCCGGGGCGCCTGATGCAGGCGCAGGCCCGGCTCTGGGAGGGGTATGCGCAGCTGTGGCAACGCAGCCTGGCCGCCCTGGCCGGTCAGACGCCGCCCGACGGTGCTGCGGCGGATCGCCGGTTCCGCGGCAAGGACTGGCAGCTGCCGGCCTTCGACCTGGTGCGCCAGTGCTATCTGCTGACCAGCCAGTGGCTGCTGGAACAGGTCACCGGCGTGGGCGACCTCGATCCGGCCACACGCCGCAAGCTGACGTTCTACACGCGCCAGTTCGCCGATGCGCTGTCGCCGTCGAACTTCGTCGCCACCAATCCGGAAGTATTGCGCGCCACGGTGGAGTCCGGCGGACAGAACCTGCTGCACGGCCTGCGGCACATGCTGGAGGACATGCAGCGCGGCGGCGGGCGGCTGGATCCGCGCATGACCGATCCGGGCGCATTCGAGGTGGGCGTCAACATCGCTGCCACGCCCGGCAAGGTGGTGTTCCAGAACGGCCTCATGCAACTGATCCAGTACACCCCGGTTACCGATCAGGTGTACCGGCGCCCGCTGCTGGTGGTGCCGCCGTGGATCAACAAGTTCTACGTGATGGACCTGCAGCCGAAGAACTCGCTGGTGCGCTGGTGGGTTCAGCAGGGCTATACGGTGTTCATGATTTCCTGGGTCAATCCGGGGCCGGAACTGGCCGGCAAGTCCTTCGAGGACTACCTGCTCGACGGTCCGCTGGCGGCGCTGGACGCCATCGAGCAGGCCTGCGGCGAGCGCGAGGTGAACGCCGTCGGCTACTGCATCGGCGGCACGCTGCTGATGGCGACGCTGGCGTACCTTGCGGCCGGCGAGGACGAGCGGATCAAGTCCGCCACCACCTTTGCCAGCCTGCTCGATTTCAGCGAGCCGGGTGATCTTGGCGTGTTCATCGACGAGGCGCAGATAGCCGCCCTGGAAGCCAAGATGGCCCAAACCGGTTACCTCGACAGCGCGGACATGGCGACCGCGTTCAACCTGCTGCGCGCGAACGATTTGATCTGGTCGTTCTTCGTCAATAACTATTTGTTGGGCAAGGACCCGGCGCCGTTCGACCTGCTGTTCTGGAACGCCGATTCCACGCGCATGCCGGCGGCCATGCACAGCTTTTATCTGCGCAACATGTACTTGCACAACCGCCTGCGCGAGCCGGGCGGCATCACCCTGGCCGGGGTGCCGATCGACCTGTCGAGGATCACCGCGCCGTGCTATTTCGTGGCCACCGCCGAGGACCACATCGCGCCCTGGCGGTCGGTCTACGCCGGGGCGCGACTGCCGGCCGGCAAGACGCGTTTTGTTCTGTCCGGCTCCGGCCACATCGCCGGCATCATCAATCCGCCGGCCGCCCACAAGTACCAGTACTGGTCCTGCGACAGCCTGCCGGCGAGCCCGTACGACTGGCGCGCGGCGGCGCAGGAACATGCCGGTTCCTGGTGGCCGGACTGGAAGTTCTGGCTCGGCCGGCGGGCCGGCGGCAAGGTCATGGCCCGCACGCCGGGCGCGGGCGGACTGCCGGCCATCGAAGACGCACCCGGTGCATACGTACGCATGACCAGCCACAAGGAGTGATCGGATGCTCTACCACATGCGGGAAATTGCCCATGCGGGCCTGGCCCCGGCCCGCGCCGCGGCGGACCTCACCAGCCGGATGCTGCGCCACCCGGACAATCCCTGGCGCGACACGGCCGCCGCGCGCTGGTGGAGCGCCGGTTTCGAGCTTTTCGAGAACGTCACGCGCCGCTACGACAAGCCCGAATGGGGCCTGCACGGCACGCTGATCGACGGCGCCCAGGTGCCGGTCACGATCGAGGTCGTCCAGCGCAAGCCGTTCTGCGACCTGCTGCATTTCCGTCGCGGCACGGCGCGCGACGACCCGCGCCTGCTGGTGGTGGCGCCGATGTCCGGCCACTACGCGACTCTGCTGCGCGATACCGTGCGCGCCCTGCTGCCGAATCACGATGTCTACGTCACGGACTGGCTGGACGCGGCCATGGTGCCGCTGGTGGATGGCGGCTTCGATCTGGACGATTACATCGACTACGTGATCGACTTCGTGCACACGCTGGGGCCTGACACGCACGTGCTGGCCGTATGCCAGCCCGCAGTGCCGGTGCTGGCGGCGGTGTCGTTGATGGCGGCCCGCAAGGATCCGCTGGCCCCGCCCAGCATGACCCTGATCGGCGGGCCCATCGACACCCGCGCCAGCCCGACAGTGCCCAACGATCTGGCGATGAATCACCCGCTGGAGTGGTTCGAGCGCCGGCTGCTGGCCACGGTGCCGGCGACGTTTCCGGGCTTCGGGCGACGGGTCTATCCGGGTTTCATGCAGTTGTCCGGCTTCATCAGCATGAACATCCAGCGTCACGTCGACGCGCACCAGGATTTCTTCAACTACCTGGTGCAGGGCGACGGCGACAGTGCGCAGCAGCACCGGGATTTCTATCGCGAGTACCTGGCCGTGATGGACACGGCCGCGGAGTTCTATCTGCAGACCATCAGCACCGTGTTTCAGGAACATGCCCTGCCGCGGGGCGTGATGCACCACCGCGGTGAACGGATCGATCCGGGAGCGATCGAACACACGGCGCTGCTGACCATCGAAGGCGGCAAGGACGACATTTCCGGGCCCGGCCAGACCGAAGCGGCGCAAGGCCTGTGCCGCAACCTGCCGGCGGCACGGAAGCTGCATTACGTTCAACCGGAAGTCGGCCATTACGGCACGTTCAGCGGCCGTCGTTGGCGCGAGTTGATCGTGCCGGTCATCGGCGAGTTCATACGTGCCAGCGCCGGGGAGGGGAATCCGGCCGGTGCACCGGCACCCCGCGATAGAAAAAAGCGCCCTGCACCGCCGTAATCATCGGCCGGCTGCGCGGTCTGAAACGGCGCGGTGTTTTCAGTCGAAGCGTCAGCGCTGCCATAGAGGAGAAACCTGATGTTTGAAGCCCGGCAGGTGGCCATCGTCAGCGGCTCGTCCCGCGGCATCGGCCGCGCCATCGCACTCGAACTGGCCCGCCGCGGCATGGCGCTGGTGGTCAACTACCGCAGCGCGCAGGCCGAGGCCAAGGTAGTGGCCGCCGAGGTGCGCGCCCTGGGCGTCGATTGCCTGTGCCTGCAGGCCGACGTCGCCGATCCGGCCCAGGCACGCCGCCTGATCGGCGATGTGCATGCGCAGTGGGGGCGTGTCGACGTGCTGGTGAACAACGCCGGCATCACGCGCGACAAGACCCTGCGCAAGCTCACCGACGACGACTGGCTGCAGGTCATCAACACCAATCTTGGCAGCGTGTACTACTGCACCTCGGCGGTGATGCCGATCATGATCGAGCAGAACTACGGGCGCATCATCAACATCAGTTCCTACGTCGGCCAGGCCGGCAATTTCGGCCAGGCCAACTACGGCGCCAGCAAGGGCGGCATCATCGCCTTCACCAAGACCGCGGCGCTGGAACTGGCCCGCTACGGCATCACCGTGAACGCCATCGCGCCCGGCTTCACCGAGACCGAAATGCTGTCCAAGGTGCCGCCGGAAGTGCAGGACAAGATTCGCGCCCGCATTCCGATGGGGCGCTTCGGCAAGCCGCAGGAGGTGGCCAAGGTGGTCGCGTTCATCGCCACCGAGGCCGATTACATCACCGGCCAGCAGATCAACATCAACGGCGGCGTGTACATGTAGTCATGCCTGGCAGGGGGCGCGCACCGTCGTGCTAGCATCCGCCGCCCTGTGGTCCATGCCGATTCTGCGTTGCCGCCGTGACCGCTTTCGCTCCGCCCGACTGGCTTGCCGTGTTCCAGGCGGCGCCTCCCGCCGTCGCGGCAGCAGATGCGTTCGGTGCCGAACTGGAGAGCTATCGGGTGCTGCTCGACCAGTGGCAGCAGGCCTTGGGGCTGGGGACCCCGGAACCGGCGCGGGCCGCGCTGGCCGTGTTGGCCCGGCACATCGACCAGCAGCGTGCGCGCCACGTGCGCCGTGTGTGCAGTCCCGGGCCGTGGTTTGATCCGCTGATCGAGCTGCCGGTGCCGGCCGTCGCGGTGCCTGCGCTGCCGGCCCTGCCGTTACCCGGCTGGCTGGCGGCTGGCGCCCGGTTCTGGCTGGCCCTCGCCGACTACCGGCAAAAGCTCGACGCATTCTGCCTGCCGTACCAGCGTCTGGGCACCCGCACGCTCGGCCGGCTGGAGCAGGTCCATCCGGTGACCGCCATCACGAGTGCGGCCGGGCTGTTTGCGCATTGGCAGCGCTGTCAGGATCAGGTCGAGTCGGAAATCGTTCGTGCGCCGTCATGGGGCGGGGCATTGGCCGGCGTGACGGCTGCCGCCGCGGCCCTGCGTGTCACCCACCGGCAGTGCCTGGAGGTGGCCCTGGGCGTGCAACTCGATGGCGCAGGCCAACGGGCGCTGAGCGACGAGATTGCCGCCGTTCGCCGGCAGCTTCGCAAGCTGACGCACGGCGCGTGATGTTTCCTGATCTGGACGCCGACGCCCTGCGGGCGCAGCGGAAGCGCATCGATGCCCTGCTCGCCGCGCCGGCCGAGCCGGTGGTGTGGGTCGACCGCAGCGTCGAGCGCCTGCCCGTGGAAGGCAAGGCCAGCCTGCGCTACTACCCCCCGCTGCGCGAGCCGGCGGCGCGCCCGCTGCTGCTGGTCTACTCGCTGGTCAACAGTCCGCAGGTGCTGGACCTGGACCGCGGCAGCTCGTTTGTCGAGTGCCTGCAGGGCCTTGGCCATCCGCTGTATCTGCTCGACTGGGGTCGCCCCGATGCCGCCGATGCCGGCCTCTCGCTAGCCGACTACGTGTGCGGATATCTGTTTGGCGCGGTGCGGGTGGTCCAGCGGCACGCCGCTGCCGGCACGGTGGATGTGCTCGGTATCTGCCAGGGCGGCACGCTCGCCCTGTGCCTGGCCAGTCTGGAACCGCGCGCTGTGAATCGCCTGGTGACGCTGGTGACGCCGGTGGACTTTCACACGCCAGGTGACGTGCTGGCGCAACTGGCCGCAGTGCTCGACCTCCCCAGCCTTCTGGGGCCGGATGGCAACCTGCCCGGCGCCGTGCTCGCTGCCATGTTCGGGCTGCTGCGCCCGCTGCGGGGCGACGGGGCAGCGCGCGCGCCCTGGCTGGACGAGGCCTTCGATGCGGCAAGGCGCGAACGCCTGCGCCGGCTGGCGGCGTGGCAACGCGATTATCCCGACCAGGCCGGGCGGGCCTGGCTCGAGTTCGTGACCGGCTGCTATCGGGACAACCGTCTGGTACGGGGGGCGTTGGTGCTGGATGGCCGGACGGTCGATCTGTCGCGTGTGCGACTGCCGATTCTGAATGTCCATGCGTGGGCCGATCACCTGGTTCCGCCGGCCGCATCACAGGCCCTTCGGCATGCGGTAGGTGGCCGCAACTATCGCGAACTGGCCGTCGACGGGGGACATGTAGGCGTTTTCGCCGGAGCTCGCGGTCTGGCAATCGTGCCGCCGGCCGTCAGCCGTTTCCTTCGCGCCAGTCCACAAAGAAAGCCCCGCTGACGCGGCCGCGTAGCGGGGCCTTCGCAAGCTCCCTCCGGGCGCAGGAGGGGCTCCAGTCCGGTCAGGGCGACTCGGTGTTCGGCGCTGCCGGCATGGTCATCCCCTTCATGCTGCTTTCGAGCATGCTGGCCAGCGCCTGGTTGGCCTCGGCGATTACTTCCATGTCGAACTTGGCCAGATCGAACATCTTCTTGCCCATGTCGGCCATGAACGCTCCCTGTGCACCGAGCAGGGCCGGCAAGTCTGCGGGCGAACGGAACTGCCGGGCTTGCGCCAGACCCGACTCGAAACAATCGCCCGCCAGATCAACGTGTTTCTTGAGCAGTTTTTCAAACGCCTGGGTGCTGACCGCCGTCAGGTCCGCCAGGGGTTTCATCTGGTCTTTCATGCTGTCCATGACGTTGTACATGCGCTAAACCTCCGAAAATTCTGCACTGCAAAAATGCAGAAATCATGCTAGGCGGTTGGTTTTGCCGTGTCAAGCGGTTTTGTGCGCTGCAAAATCATTTGTTGCCCGGGCTTCCATCGCCCGGCGCCTGGCCGCGCATGGAGTTCGCCAGGCGGCTCCAGATGTCCAGATTCTGTTCGGCCAGACGCGACATGAGGTTCAGCGGGTGGCCAGTGAGCATGCTGCGCAACTGGTCATGAAAGGCGCCCTGCTGCTCCATGAACATGGCCATGCTGCGCTCCAGATACTCCCGCAGCAGGCCATGCAGGCTGTCGCCATAAAAGCGGATCAGCTGACGCAGCACTTCGTCGGTCAGCAGGGAGCTGCCGCTGTCGGCTTCCTGTTCGGCAATGATCTGCAGCAGCACGCTGCGGGTGATGACCTCACCGGTCTTGGAGTCATGGACCTCGAACGGTTCTCCCGACAGCACCAGGCGCTTGACGTCTTCAAGGGCAACAAAACAGCTCTGGACAGTGTCGTATAGGCGGCGATTGGGATACTTCTTCAAAATCCGCACGGGCTGTCGACTCCGCCTGAGTGAGACTGGACGATCCGCAGCGCGCTTTCGATCATGTCGCGGCCGGAGACTGGCGTTCGATTGTACACAGACCCCACAGTGCGCCCGGCGGCGGCTGGCGTGGGGCTGCGCATCCGGACATCCGCGTTGCGGCCTTATACTTTCCGCGTAGATGAATCCTTGCCGACAGGCGAGGTCGGTGCCGCCAGCGCGGTCTTTCGGAGTACTCATGTCCAAGCTGTTCAAGGCGTCGACCCTGATTGCCGTCGGATTTTTCTGCGCCCTGCTGGTGCTGCGTGATGGCGCCCACGCCGAGCGCAGCGACGCTGCCCAGGCCGGCGCCACCATGAATCTGCCGGTGCAGGAACTGCGCCTGTTCAGCGAGGTGCTGGGCATCATTCGCCAGAACTACGTCGAGCCTGTCAGCGAAGGAGACCTGCTCAAGAATGCCATCCGCGGCATGTTGAGCGGCCTTGACCCGCATTCGGCCTACCTTGAGCAGGATGAGTTCCAGGAGCTGAAGGAAGGTACTTCCGGCGAGTTCGGCGGCCTGGGGATCGAAGTCGGCATGGAAGACGGTTTCGTGAAGGTGGTATCGCCGATCGACGATACGCCCGCACAGAAGGCCGGCATCCAGGCAGGCGATCTGATCATCCGGCTCGACGATACGGCCGTAAAGGGTCTGTCGCTGAACGAGGCGGTCAAGCTGATGCGCGGCGCGCCGGGAACCGACATCACCCTGACCATCGTGCGCGAGGGCCAGGAACGGCCGCTGCAGATAAAGCTCACGCGGGCGGTGATCAAGGTCAACAGCGTGCGCAGTCGTGCGCTGGAGCCCGGTTATGGCTATCTGCGCGTGTCGCAGTTCCAGGTCAATACCGGCCGGAAATTACGTGACGCGGTGACGCAGCTGCAGGAGGACAATGGCGGCGCGCTGAAGGGGCTCGTGCTGGACTTGCGCAACAACCCGGGCGGCGTGCTGACGGCGGCGGTGTCCGTGTCGGATGCCTTCATCAGTGATGGACTGATCGTCTACACAGAAGGGCGCGGACCGGAATCGGCCCAGAAATTTTCCGCCACCTCCGGCGACATTCTTGAAGGGGTGCCCATCGTGGTGCTGGTCAATGCCGGTTCGGCGTCGGCCTCGGAAATCGTGGCCGGTGCCCTGCAGGACAACGGTCGGGCCATCATCATGGGCGAGAAGACCTTCGGCAAGGGATCGGTGCAGACAATCCTGCCGATCAGCGAGAGCGCCGCCTTGAAGCTGACCACGGCCCGCTATTTCACGCCCAAGGGGCGCTCCATCCAGGCCGAAGGCATAGAGCCGGACGTGCCGCTGGAGCGGGTGCAGCTGACCGCCCTCGAGCAGCCGTTCCAGCCGCTGGGCGAGCGCGACCTGGCACGGCACCTGGACAATCCGAACGGCAAGGCCAAGCCGGCTGCCGCCGCCGCGCCCAAACCTGTAGTCGGGCTGTCGACAAGCGACGCCAAGGAAGTCAGCCTGGCAAAGGCCGACTTCGGAGTGCACGAGGCGCTGAACCTGCTCAGGGCGCTCAACATCGTGCAGTCGCGAGCCGCCAAGTAACGGCCCCGTTGTGCGGCCGGGTCGCTGGGCGGTACGAAACCCTTGCCGCATTTGCCACGCTGCGCCAGCAGCGGTATGGACCGGGCGCAGCTGATTGACCGTACGGTCACCCGGCGTCTACCCTCGCGCTCTTTGTTGCGCATCGAGGAGAAAACGCCATGGCCACCGCCGCGTCCGATCTGCCGTCCGGTCAGTACTACCGGGACCTGAACGAATACATCGACACCCTGGAGCGGGCCGGCAAGCTGCGGCGCATCACCCGGCCCATCGACAAGGACACGCAGATGCACCCGCTGGTGCGCCTGCAGTTCCGGGGCTTGGAAGAAAAGGACCGCACGGCCTGGCTGTTCGAGAACATCACCGACGCCAAGGGCCGCCAGTACGACATGCCGCTGGTGCTGTGCGCGATGGCCGGTTCGTCCGACATCTACGCGCTCGGCCTGCAATGCAAGGTGGAGGAAATCCCCAGCCGCTGGGACCATGCCCAGGCGCACCCGATCGCGCCGGTCATCGTCGGCAGCGGGCCGGTGCACGAACGGATCCTGCGCGGCGATGACCTGAAGGAGCGCTGCCTGTCGCGCCTGCCGATCCCGATCTCGACCCCCGGCTTCGACAACGCGCCCTACACCACCGCCTCGCACTGGATCAGCAAGGATCCGGACACCGGCCTGCACAACGTGGGCAACTACCGCGGCATGGTCAAGGCCGAGGATCGCATCGGCGTCTACCCGGCCTCGCCCGGTTACGGCATGCGCCGGCACATCGAAATGTGGCGCGAGCGCGGCCACGACAAAATGCCGGCCGCCATCGTCATCGGCGTGCCGCCCGCCATCTCGTACGCCGCCGTGACGCGCCTGCCCAACGACGTATGCGAGTACGACGTGGCCGGCGGTCTGGCCGGTCAGGCGATCGAGCTGACGCGCTGCGTCTCGCACGACCTGCTGGTGCCCGCGCAGGCGCAGATCGTGGTCGAGGGTTTCGTGCCGACCAACGTGCAGGAGATGGAAGGCCCGTTTGGCGAGTTCCCCGGCTACATGGCCGCGCGCGACTACTCCTGGTTCATGGAAGTCACCGCGATCACCATGCGCGAGAAGCCGATCTACCAGGCGTTTCTGTCGCAGTTCCCGCCGAGCGAATCGTCCAAGATCCGCGGCATCGGCTGGACCGCCGCCTGCTTCGACTACCTCAAGGCGGCCGGCTTCGACAACGTGCTGGAAGTCCATTTCCCTGAAACCTCCGGCTCCTTTGGCGTGTGCCTGGTGCGCATCCGCCGCGAGAAGGAAGACGACGCCACGCGCATCCTGGACCACCTGTCGAAGAAATTCGTCGGCAAGATGGCCATCGTGGTCGACGAGGACGTCGACATCCAGGACCCGAACGCCATCTACTGGGCCCTGTCCTACGCCATGCAGCCGCACCGCGACGTGCGCGTGGTGGACATCCCGCTGATGGCACTGGACCCGTCCATCGCCCCGCCGGGCGCCAGCCGCGGCCTGACCGGCGAGAAGCCGCGCATGTCGGGCCTGCTGATCGACGCCACGCGCGACTGGCCGTACCCGCCGGTGTCCCTGCCCGGCAAGGAGTTCATGGACGGCGCCATCGCGCTGTGGCAGGAACTGGGCCTGCCGGAACTGAAGCTGCGCAAGCCCTGGTTCGGCTACAACCTGGGCAGCTGGTCGGCCGACGAAGCAGAAGAAGCGGCCCTGGCGGCGCGTGGCGACTACTACGTTACCGGTGAGAAACAACGCGGCGAGCGCAGAACGCTCGATTGACACCGTCCTGTCCCGCCGGCACCGCCTGCCGGCGGGACAGGCCCGCGAAATGTTGATTTAATCGCGCCCCCAGCCCACGCTGGGGCTCCATGGGCCGCGAGCCAGTGGCCACTCATGCCACCGCATTGTGCGCGGTGGTCGCCCCGGCCCCGATCAGGACTTATGACTTACTGCGTCGGCATCAAGGTCAAGGCCGGGCTGGTGTTTGCGTCCGATTCGCGCACCAATGCCGGCGTTGACCAGGTCAGCACCTACAGCAAGATGCACGTGTTCGAGCGGCCGGGCGAACGCGTGTTCGTGGTGCTCAGCGCCGGCAACCTGGCCACCAGCCAGGCGGTAATCCACAGGCTGCGACGCGAGTTCAAGGCCGCGACCGGCGTGGGCCTGGCCGCTGTCGGCGATGTGTTCGAGGCCGCCGAACATCTGGGTGATGTGAGCTATCGGGTCCAGAAGGAACACGCGGATGCGCTCGAGCGCAGCGGCGTGAGCGCGGAGGCGAGCTTCATCATCGGCGGCGAGGTGGCCGGAGCCGGCCAGGAAATCTGCCTGGTCTACCCCCAGGGCAACTACATCAGCGCCACACCGGAAACGCCGTATCTGCAAACCGGCGAGACCAAGTACGGCAAGCCGATACTGGACCGCATCGTCGCCGCCGATACCACGCTCGACGACGCCGCCCGCTGCGCGCTGGTGTCGCTGGACTCGACCATCCGCGCCAACATCTCGGTCGGACCGCCGCTGGACCTGGCCATCTGCGTGGCCGGTGATCTGCGCGTCAGCCGGCGCCTGACCCTGGCCGGTGACTCGCCGCTGTACGCGGGCATCCAGCAAGGGTGGAACGAGGGCCTGAAACGGGCCTTCCTGGAGCTGCCGCGCTTCGAATGGGAGCGCGGCGCGGCTTGAGCCGAAGCCGTGGGCGGCGCTGCCGCGACGGCGCCGACGCCGGGGCCGCGAACGGCCAACACGCCAGGGCGCGGCCTCAGCCGCCCGGGGCGATCCGCTCGCGCAGGCGCGCCAGATCCTGGGGCGTGTCCACGCCGACCGGCGCCGGCGCGCAGGCCTCGGCCACGTGGATGCTGGCGCCGTTCCACAGCGCGCGCAGCTGTTCCAGCATCTCGGTGCTTTCGATGGCGGCCGGCGGCCAGTGCACGAAGGCGCGCAGGAAGCCCACGCGGTAGGCGTAGATGCCGATGTGCCGCTGCCAGCCGGGGACCGCGTCGGCCAGATGTTCCGCTTCCGGCATGCCGTCGCGCGGCTGCGGAATCAGCGCCCGGCTGAAATACAGCGCATAGCCCTCGCGGTCGCACACCACCTTGACCACGTGTGGGCTGGCCAGGTCCGACAGGATCAGGATGCGCTGGCTCAAGGTCGCCATGTCGGCGGCCGGGTGGGCCGCCAGATCGGCCGCCACCTGACGGATCAGCGGCGGCGGCATCAGCGGCTCATCGCCCTGCACGTTGACCACCAGGGCATCGTCCGGCAGGCCGAGCTGCCGGGCCGCGTCGGCGATGCGGTCGGTCCCGCTGCGGTGGTCGGGCGAGGTCATGAGCACTTCAGCGCCGAAGGCGCGGGCAGCTGTCCGGATTCGCTCGTCGTCGGTTGCGATCACCACGCGCGCCGCGCCGCTGGTGAGCGCCCGCTCGTGCACCCACTGCACGATGGGTTTGCCGCCCAGGTCCGCCAGCGGCTTGCCCGGCAGGCGCGTGGCCGCGTAGCGGGCCGGGATGATGACGGTGAAGTCCACGCGCGGCCCTTACAGCTCGACCTCGGCCGGAATCTGCCGGGCCTCGTCGATCAGCATGACCGGAATGTCGTCGACGATGGGAAAGGCCAGGCGGTCGACCTTGCAGATCAGTTCCTGCGCCTTGGCGTCATACACCAGCGGACCCTTGCACAGCGGACACACCAGGATGTCGAGCAGCTTTTTGTCCACGGCCAAGTTTCTCCAGCAGGCGGGCGGCGAAGGCGTCGTCGAGCCGGATGTCAAAATCCAGCGCGTAGCAGCGCGAATGGGCGAACGGCAGGCATTTTACGGCATCCTTTCCGGTCATCACGACCGCCAGATCGTCGCCGAAATCGAGCATTTGCGCGCGCAAAGCGGCGTGGTCGGGCTGCGGATGCTCGATCACCGTCATGCCCAGGCGGCGCAGCTGATCGAAGAATCCGCCCGGCGCGGCGATGCCGGCGATGGCGTGCACCGTCCGTCCGGCGAAGGTGGCCGGCTCGAACAGCGCGCCGTTTTGCAGGCGGCGCAGGCGAAAGTTGACGAAGCGCATGCCCGTTTCGTCCGGCGCGCCCTCGCCCTTGACCACCACGAAATCCGCCTCGGCCAGGCGCGAGCGCGGTTCGCGCAGCGGGCCGGCCGGCAGCGGCAAGCCGTTGCCGAAACGCCGCTCACCGTCCACCAGGACGATTTCGATGTCCCGCGCGAGGCGGTAGTGCTGCAGGCCGTCGTCACACACCAGCACGTTGGCGCCGTCGGCGATGGCGCGCCGCCCGGCGCGGGCGCGGCTGGCGTCCACGTAAACGGGCGCGCCGGTGCTTTGGTGGATCAGCAGCGGCTCGTCGCCGCACTCGGCGGCGCCAAGCGACGCATCCACGCGCAGCGGTCGCGGCCCCTTGCGGGCGCCATAGCCGCGGCTCAGTACCGCCGGCCGGTAGCCGCGATCCTGCAGCAGCTGCACCAACCACTGGGTGAATGGCGTCTTGCCGTTGCCGCCGACGCCGATGTTGCCGACCACGATCACCGGCACCGGCAGGCGCCGGCGCGGCAACAGGCCGTATCGGTACAGGCCCCGGCGCAGCGCCACCGCGGCGCCGAACAGCGCCGCCGGCGCCAGCAGCAGCGGGAATGGCGGCAGCCACAGGCACCAGCGCCTCTGCCAGCTGCGCTCGATCAGGCGCCGGGTGAATCCCCTCACGCGGGCAGCTCGCCGGCGTCGATGCGCTCCAGAAACGCGATGTCCAGCGGCAGCTTGTCGCCCAGCCAGGCGCAGCGCACGGCGTGGTCCCCGGCGTGGCTCAGGCCCGATTCGGGGTGGATCAGGATGTCCAGGCCGTGGCGGTTGAGCATCAGGAACGGCACTACCTGCCCGAACAGCTCCGGTCCGAAGGCCACCTGGTACATCGGCTTGCTGTGCGGGCCGACCGGCTGCTCGCGCCAGCGGCCCATGCGCACCGGAAAGCGGCGTTCGAGTTCCTCACGCAGCCAGGCCGCCGCGGGGCGGGTGTCCGGGTCGAAGTAGACGTGCGCGTGATACTCGGCCGTCGTTTGCGGGATGGTGGCTGAAAAACTCTGCACTGACGGGGCCTCCAGGCGCTTGCCGATCGCTGCCGGCGCCGCTGCGCGTCGGTGGCGACGATTATCGATCAGCGCTATACATGCCGTCTGCCGCCCACAACAGAACCAGAGGAGATCGCCATGGCCAAGTACACCCGCACGGAAGCCAAACAATGGGCGCGCGAGCACATGGTGGGCTCCACCAACGCGCCGACCACGCCGTTCAAGCCGGATTTCAGCCTGGACGAGGCGGGCCTTGCCTACAACGTCGACAAGTATGCCGAGATCGGCCTGTACGGCCTGATGACCGGGGGCAACATGGCCGAGGGCTGGAACATGACCCCGGCCGAGTGGAACCGCTATACGGAAATCTGCGCCAGCGCCAACCGCGGGCGCATGATGCTGACCTCGGTGATCCTGGACCCGTCGCCGTTCACGGTGATCGAGAAGGCGAGGTTCCTGGACAAGCTCGGCTACGACCTGATCGAGGTCATCAACCCGGTCATCCAGCTGCGCTCGGACGCCGACCTGTACGGCTACTATAAGTACTTGAACGACCACAGCCCGCTGGCCATCGTGCTTTACCAGACGCCGACCGCCGGCGTGGTGCTCAACCACGGCCTGATCAACCGCCTGGCCGACCTGCCGATGATCGTCGGCATCAAGAACGGCGTCAGCAACCCGGCCGACAGCGTGGCGATGCGCAAGCTGTGCGGCGACAGAATCGTGGTCACCGAGCCGATGGAGTCGTTCTATCTGTGGGACCGCATCGTGCACGGCGCGCAGTGCATCTTCGGCACGCTCGAAGTCATCATGTACGGCCGCAAGCGCAACCGCTTCTTCGAGCTGGTGGAGCTGGCCAACGCCGGCAAGTTCGACGCGGCGCTGCCGATCTACCGCGAGCTCGAACCCATGCGCGACCTGCTGGCCGAGGTGTTCATGATGCCGCTGGTTACGCGCAACACCTACGCGCTGGCGCCGATCAAGTACTGGATGGAACTGCTCGGCTTCAGGATGGGCGTGTGCCGCCCGCCGCTGGCGCCGACCTGCGACGAGGCCACCAAGGAGCGCATCCGCGACGCGCTGCTCGGCGCCGGCGCCATCGTCGAGGAAGACCTGAAGGCGGCCTGAAGCGCCGTTGACCGCGTCGGGCAGCGCCGACTTATTCGGCGCTGCCCATAGCGCAGAGATGCGCTTCGTTCGCGGCTAAAGCCGCTCCTACGGATCAGGGCGGCGAGGCATGTCTGCCGTAGGAGCGCCTTCAGGCGCGAATGCCTTTATTGAGGCCGCCCGAAACGGCCGAAGATTCGCGGCTGGGGCCTGCCGCGGCCCCCGAGCCGGGGCCGCTCCTACGGTCGTTGGCGCTGTTCGTAGCGCGGCGTTGGGAAATCCAGGCCTGCCCCCGTGGAAACGGGGGATGGATTTATCCAGCGCTTCCATAGGCCGGGGTGCAAGGCCCCGCCCGACAGTGCCGCTGCGCGGCCGGGAACACGCCCGGTACGCCGCTACCCTGGCATCGCTTTTGCTCCGAGAATACCCGCCGGTGGTCCGCAGCCGGCGGGTCAATGTCCCTGCGCCAAACCTTTTCCCCGAGGTTCCCACTGATGTCTAAAGCCGGCGGCAAACGCGCTGCACCGCGGCGTTTTCGCAAGCTGCTCGTCGCCAACCGGGGCGAGATCGCCATCCGCGTGTTTCGCGCCTGCACGGAAATGGGCATCCGCACGGTCGCCATCTACTCCGAGCAGGACCGCCTGCACCTGCACCGCTACAAGGCGGACGAGGCCTACCTGGTTGGCGCCGGCAAGGAGCCGGTGCGGGCCTATCTGGATTACGACGAGATCGTCGAGCTGGCGCGCTCGCGCGAGGTGGACGCCATCCACCCCGGCTACGGCTTTCTGTCCGAGAACGCCGATTTCGCGCGCGCCTGCGAGGCGGCCGGCATCGTGTTCATCGGCCCGTCGCCGGACGTGATCGAGGCGATGGGCGACAAGGTGTACGCCCGCGAGGTGGCCATCAAGGCCGGCGTGCCGGTGATTCCCGGCACCGACGGCGCGGTGCAGACGCAGGCCCAGGCGGTGGCCTTCGCCGCCGAGGCGGGCTATCCCCTGATCGTCAAGGCCGCCATGGGCGGCGGCGGACGCGGCATGAGCATCGTGCGCGACGAGGCCGGCCTGCGCGATGCGCTGGCCCGCTCGCAGGCCGAGGCCCAGACCGCCTTCGGCAGCGCCAAGGTGTTCATCGAGCGTTACCTGGAAGGCCCCAAGCACATCGAGGTGCAGGTGCTCGGCGACCGGCACGGCAACCGCGTGCACCTGTTCGAGCGCGACTGCTCGGTGCAGCGCCGCCACCAGAAGGTGGTCGAGATCGCCCCGGCCTTCACGCTGAGCGAGGCGACCCGCGCGGCGCTGTGCGCGGACGCGCTCAAGATCTGCGCCGCGGTGGACTACAGCAATGCCGGCACGGTGGAGTTCCTGCTCGATCGCCAGGGCCGGCACTACTTCATCGAGGTCAACCCGCGCATCCAGGTCGAACACACCATTACCGAGCTGATCACCGGCCGCGACCTGGTGCAGGCGCAGATTCGCGTTGCCGAGGGGCATCGTCTGGACTCGGACTTCATCCGCATTCCGAATCAGGCCGCCGTCGAACGCCGCGGCTGCGCCATCCAGGTGCGCATCACTACCGAGGACCCGGCCAACAATTTCGCGCCGGACACCGGCCAGATCACGGCCTTTCGGGCCGGCGAGGGCTTCGGCATTCGCCTGGACGCCGGTTCGGGCTTCGAGGGCGCGGTGGTGTCGCCGCACTACGACTCGCTGCTGATCAAGGTGTCGGCCTTCGCGCTGGATTTCGACCAGGCCGCCGCCAAGGCGCTGCGGGCGCTGCGCGAGTTCCGCATCCGCGGCGTGAAGACCAACATCCCGTTTCTGGAAAACGTGTTGCAGAACGAGACCTTCCTGAAAGGCGAGTGCGACACGACCTTCATCGAGGACCACCCGGAGCTGTTCCGCTTCCGGCCGCGTCAGGACCGCGCCAACAAGCTGCTGGCCTACCTGGGGGAGGTGATCGTCAACGGCGCGCCGGAGGTGGACCGCGCGCTGATTCCCAAACGCGTGCCGGCCGCGCCGCTGCCGAAAGTCACGCACGAGGCGCCGCCCGCCTCGCCGGCGTTCGGGGTGTTTCAAGAGCACGGCGCGGCCGGTCTGGCGCGCTGGGTGCTGGCGCAAAAGTCGGTCCTGCTGACCGATACCACGTTTCGCGATGCCCACCAGTCGCTGCTGGCCACGCGCGTGCGCAGCTACGACATCGAGCGCGTGGCGCACGCCACGGCGCACCTGACCGCGGGCTTCTTCTCGCACGAGATGTGGGGCGGGGCGACCTTCGACGTCGCCTACCGTTTTTTGCACGAGGACCCGTGGCAGCGCCTGCGCGCGCTGCGCCGGCGCATGCCGGGCACGCTGCTGCAGATGCTGCTGCGCGCCGGCAACGCGGTCGGCTACGCCAACTACCCGGACAACGTGGTGGCGCGCTTCATCGAGCTGGCGGCCGGCAACGGCATCGACGTGTTCCGCATCTTCGACTGCCTGAACCAGGTCGACAACCTGCGCCCGAGCATCGACACGGTGATCGCCTGCGGCAAGATCGCCGAGGGCGCCGTGTGTTACAGCGGCGACATCAGCGACGGCCGGCGCAGCAAGTTCACGCTGCCGTACTACGTGGACCGGGCGCGGCAGATCGAGCGCGCCGGCGCGCACATCCTGGCCATCAAGGACATGGCCGGGCTGCTGAAGCCCGACGCCGCGCGCATCCTGGTCACGGAGCTGAAAAACGCTGTCGATCTGCCCGTGCACCTGCATACCCACGACACCGCCGGCAACGCCGTGGCCACGCTGCTGGCGGCGGCCGGCGCGGGGGTGGACATCGTCGACGGTGCGCTGTCGTCCATGTCCGGCATCACCTCGCAGCCGTCGCTGAACGCGCTGGTCTATGCCCTGGCCAGCGGCGAGCGGGCGACTGGCATCGACCCGCACGGCCTGCAGGCGCTGGCCGACTACTGGGAAGTGGCGCGCGAGGCCTACGCGCCGTTCGAGTGCGGGCTCAAGGCCGGGTCGGCCGACGTCTACGAGCACGAGATGCCCGGCGGCCAGTACTCGAACTTCCGCACCCAGGCCATCTCTATGGGCCTTGGCGAGCGCTGGGCCGAGGTCAAGCGCGCCTACCGTACCGTCAACGACATGCTGGGCGACATCGTCAAGGTGACGCCCTCGTCCAAGGCGGTCGGCGACATGGCGCTGTTCATGGTGCAGAACGACCTCACGCCGGACGATGTCATCGCCCGCGGCGCGGAATTGGCCTTCCCGGACGCCTTCATGGACCTGCTGGCCGGGCGCATGGGCCAGCCGGACGGCGGCTTTCCCAGGGCCCTGCAAAAGGCCGTGCTCAAGGGCGAGAAGCCGCTCAAAAAGCGCCCCGGCGCGCTGCTGAAAGCCTACGATTTCGACGCCGCGCGCAAGGCCGCCGGCGCCCGCAAGCTCAGCGACGAGGACCTGGTCGCGCAGGCCATGTTCCCGCAGGTGTTTCGGGACTACGCGCGCTTCGTCGAGCGCTGCGGGGACGTATCGGTCATCGACACGCCGATCTTCTTCTATGGCCTCAAGCCCGGCGAGGAGGGCGTGGTCAACATCGAGGAGGGCAAGACGCTGATCGTCAAGCTGCTGGCGGTCGGCGAGCTCGAACCGGACGGCACGCGCCAGGTGTTCTTCGAACTCAACGGCCGCCGCCGCGACGTGGTCGTGCAGGACAAGTCGGCCGGGGTCGAGCGCCAGCAGCGCGAGCGCGCCGATCCGGACAACCCGAACCACATCGCCGCCCCGATGGCCGGCAAGGTGGCCGCTGTGCACGTGAAGGATGGCGATTCGGTCGCCGCGGGCGCGCGGTTGGTGACCACCGAAGCGATGAAGATGGTGAACCTGGTGGCGGCGCCGCACTCAGGGCGTGTGCGGCGCGTAGCTGTGGCGGTCGGCGATACGGTGCGAGCGGGAGACTTGTTGTGCGAGCTTGCGTAAGCTGGCGTGCCCGGAGTCAGCGCTAGCACAAGCTCACGGCCCGACCGGCGTTCGGCGGCGGGCTGCGAGAGCAAAGTAACGGTCGTGTCATCAGTCGGCGGGACAGTGGGCCGGTGGCTGATGATCGGCGCGGGCTCGGCGGCGCCAACCCGGCTGCAGGCGTAACGCTGAAGCCGCCTCGGACGTGTGTACAGTGGCGCAGCGGTTCGTTTCGGGAGTTTGATTGAATGTCGCCGCGTCCTGTGGGCGACGGCGGGCGCGAACATTATTTTCGGGGAGATGCAGTGCTGCGAGTTTTCGGTCATCACATTCCGCGCAGTCTGTTGCTGCTGGTTGCGCTGGAAACACTGACCTTGCTGGGCAGTTTTTCGATCGCCCATGCCTGGCTGATGGGCGACGGCTTGGGCGGCGTCGGGGCCTCGCTTGTCGGCGTCGGGTTGCTGCCGGCAGCGGTTCTGCTCGGCACCATGCAGATTGCCGGCCTGCATGATGATCATGCGCTGGAAGGCTTGTTGGGGATGGCGGTGCGCCTCGCGCTCGCCTTCGCCGTCGGAATTCTGTGCCTTGCGTTGCTGGCTGCAGCCGGGATTCGGCCGCGAGCCGATGGACCTTGGCTGGTGGCAGGCCTTGTCTTGGCATTGACGCTGATCACCGCCGAGCGCCTGTGCCTGTTTCGCTGGATGTACGCAGAGCGCTTCCGGCGCCGGGTGCTGGTGCTGGGCAGCGGTCCGCGTGCGCGCGAGATCGAGCAGCTGATTGAGGGCACCGCCAGCGGCAAGCGGTTTCACTTGGTCGGTTATCTTGCGGAGGCGCCGCTCGTCGGGCTAGGGGTGTCGAGTTCCTGTCCTGTCTGGTCTCTGCCTCAGGAAGGGGAACTCCAGGGCTTCGCCACGCGGCACCGCGTACAGGAAATCGTGGTAGCCGTGCGGGATCGGCGCGGCAAGCTGCCGATAGAGCAGTTGCTGGAATGCAAGCTGAACGGCGTGCGTGTCTGCGACGTGTCGACTTTCATGGAACGCGAAGCCGGTCAGATCCGGCTCGAATCGCTCAATGCGAGCTGGCTGGTATTCCATGACGGCTTTCTGCGCAGCGGTTTTGGCAGTTTTCTCAAGCGGGTCGTCGACATTGGCGCGAGTCTGGTGCTGCTCGTTGTTGGATTGCCGTTCATGGTTCTGGCCGCGCTGGCCATAAAACTGGACGATGGCGGCCCGATTTTTTATCGTCAGGTACGGGTCGGTCAGCACGGTCGCCTGTTCAAGCTGACCAAGCTGCGCAGCATGGGGGTTGATGCCGAAGCCGAGGGCGCGCGCTGGGCGAGCAAGGGCGACCGCCGGATAACCCGCGTCGGTAACTGCCTGCGCAAGACGCGCATTGACGAGCTGCCCCAAATTGTCAACGTATTGTTGGGCCACATGAGTTTCGTGGGCCCGCGCCCGGAGCGGCCGGAGTTTGTTGCGCAGCTGACCCGGCAAATTCCTTATTACGGGGCCCGCCACAGCGTCAAGCCAGGCCTTACCGGCTGGGCGCAAGTCCGTTTCCCGTATGGAGCTTCGGTCAGCGATAGCAGGCGCAAGCTGGAGTACGATCTTTACTACATCAAGAATTATTCGATCTTCCTGGATGCTCTCATCCTGCTGCATACCGTTCGGGTCGTTCTGTTCGCCCGCGGCGCGCACTGACGCGCACTCGCCGCGTCGTCTCCGTTTGCCAACCCACATCCCCTGCCTGGCGCAGGCAGGTTGTAGGTAACGGGTGAGCTTCGAGTACATCAGCTATGGCCTGGCGGCTGTCGCCAGCCTGCTTCCGGCGGCCCTTGCCTTGCGCGGCGGCGTGCCCCTCAAGGCGGGCGTGCTGCTGGCGTGTCTGGTCTCGGCGGTGTGGGCGGGTCTGGTCGCGGCGGCGCAGTTGTGGCCCCAGATTCATCAGACCGCCTGGCCTTTCATTGCCGAGTTGGCGCGGGCCATCGGCTGGCAGGGCGTGCTGATCGGTTTGCTGTGGCGTGACGTCGTTCACGAGGCCACTTCCCGGCGCGGGGTCGCGATTTTGCTGGGCGTCGGGGGTCTGCTGTGGCTGCTTGCCGCTGTGTCGATTCTCTCCCCCGCAGCAGCGCCGGTTGGGCCGCTGCTGGCCTTCCTGGTGGTCGCAGTATTCGGCCTGGTGGTGCTGGAGCACAGCTACCGTCACGCCGGCAGTGACGAGCGGTGGCGGTTCAAATTCGCCTGGCTCGGTCTTGGCGCGGTGTTTGGCTGTGATCTTTTTCTCTATTCTGAAGCGGCCCTGTTCGGGAGCATCAATCCGGGTGTCTGGGCTGCGCGCGGCGTGATCAGCGCGGTCTCCAGTGGCTTGATTGCGGCCAGTCTGCTGCGGGTGGGCAGGCACCTGGATACGGTCACCCTGTCGCGGCGGTTTCTGTTTCAGTCCACAGCCTTGCTGGCAGCCGGCGTGTACCTGCTGTTTGTGTCAGCGGCGGGTTACTACATCCAGCACTTCGATGGCAGTTGGGCGGGCGCTCTGAGCGCAGTGTTCATCGCCTGTGCCTTGCTGTTCCTGGGTGGTTTGGTGACCTCGGGGCGATTCCGGGCCCATACGAAGGTTTTGCTGTCGAAGCATTTCTTTCGCTACAAGTACGATTATCGGGAAGAGTGGCTGCGCTTCAACGCCATGCTGACCGACACGGCTTCCGCGACGGTGGCGCCGCGCGAACGGGCCATTCGCGCCCTGGCGGATCTGGTGGACAGCCCCGGGGGGCTGCTGTGGAGTCTCGGAGCGCACGGCATCTATCACCTGGCAGCGACGTGGAATGCCGGCAGTCTGGGCTTGCTGCCATTGCCGGCGGGGCACGCATTGGTCCGCTTGCTGGGCGACCGGGAATGGATCATCGATGTTGCAGAAGTGCAGTCGGTGCCGCAGCGTTACGAAGGGCTCGAGTGGCCGCCCTGGTGGGATCAGATCAAAAGGCCGTGGTTGGTGCTCCCGCTGACCGAGCGGGATACGCTGCGTGGGTTTGTGGTCCTGGCGCAGTCGCGCTCGGCTCGCGAGCTGAACTGGGAGGACCGTGACCTGCTGCGCACCGCGGCGCGCCAGGTCGCAGGCTATGTGGCACTGATGGATGTGTCGGACGACCTGGCCAGCAGTCGGCAGTTCGATGCGTTCAACCGCTTGTCCGCGTATCTGGTGCATGACCTCAAGAACGTGTCTGCCCAGCTGGGTCTCGTGAACTCGAACGCGGCCCGGCACAAGACCAATCCGGCATTCATCGACGATGCGCTGCAGACCGTGAACAACGCCAAGCAGCGCATGGACCGTCTGCTGGATCAGCTGCGCCGCTCGGATCCGGTGCCGGAACCCCCCTCCGAACCCTGTGACTTGGCGGATGTCCTCAGGGCCGCGGTTGCAGCGTGCACTGCACGATCCCCTGCGCCGAGTCTGCAACTGCTGCCCGGCGAATATCGCGTCAGTGCGAGTCCTGTGCGCTTGTCCATGGTCATCACAAATCTGATACACAATGCTCAGGAGGCCAGCCCGCCAAGTGGGACAGTGCGCGTCTTCCTCGGCCGCGAGGGGGAGTTTGCCCATCTGGTGGTGCAGGACCAGGGCTGCGGCATGGACGACAAGTTTCTGCGCGAACGCCTGTTTCGGCCGTTTGCGACCACAAAAGGCAACGCGGGGATGGGGATCGGGATGTACGAGACGCGCGACTACATCGAAAGTCAGGGCGGAGTTCTGGATGTCGTTAGCGAGGTTGGCGTGGGCACGCGGGTCGCGGTGATGCTCCCGTTGCTGGTCGACAAGCCGGGGAAGGCCGCGGCCGCGATCGGGCAGGAAAACAATGTCGCAAGCGCCTAAGCGTCTGTTGATCGTCGACGACGACAGTGGCCTGCAGAGCCAACTGCGTTGGTGTTTTGCTGACTATGACGTGGAGGTGGCGGGCGACCGCCCGTCGGCGCTTGAGGCATTGCGCAGCGGCAATTTTGGCGTGGTGACGCTGGACCTTGGGCTGCCTCCGGACCCGACCAACGCATCGGAAGGTTTGCGTGCTCTTGGCGAAATCCTGGCTTTGCGGCCGACGACGAAGGTCATCGTGGTTACCGGCAACGACGACCGCGCTCATGCCCTGCAGGCCATCGCGACGGGCGCATACGATTTCTATCAGAAGCCGATCGATGCGGATGTGCTGCGCCTGATAGTGGATCGGGCTTACGGTTTGCATACGCTCGAAGAGGAATATCGGCGCCTGCAGCGGCGCATCAGTTCGCCCTTGGAAGGCGTCATCGCGGCTTCGCCGCAGATGGCGGTTGCCTGTCGCCTGATCGAGAAGGTCGCGCCGGTCAACGCCACTGTGCTGCTGCTCGGGGAAAGCGGCACCGGCAAGGAGCTGCTGGCGCAGGCGGTGCACCAGCTGAGCCCGCGCGCAGGCGCCGTGTTTGAGGCCATCAACTGCGCCGCGATACCCGATTCACTGCTCGAAAGTGAGCTGTTCGGCTACGAAAAGGGAGCGTTCACCGGCGCGATCAAGCAAACCGTCGGGCGCATCGAGTACGCCGATGGCGGCACGTTGTTCCTGGACGAAATCGGCGACCTGCCGCTCGGGTTGCAGGGCAAGTTGCTGCGCTTTTTGCAGGAGCGGGTGATCGAGCGTCTAGGTGGACGGGCAAAGATTCCGGTCGATGTGCGCGTGGTATGCGCCACCCACCGCAACCTGGCCGCCATGATCGCCAAAGGCGAGTTCCGGGAAGACCTTTACTATCGACTCAGCGAAGTGACGTGCGAGATACCGCCGTTACGCTCCCGCGTTGGCGACGGAGTCCTGCTCGCTCAGGCTTTTCTGCACCGATTTTGCGCCGCAAATGGCAAGCGCCTGTCCTTCAGCGCAGACGCGCTGGACGCGATCGAGCAGGCCCCCTGGCCAGGCAATGTCCGCGAACTTGAGAATGTCATCAAACGCGCCGTTATTCTGGTGGATGGGCCCAGCGTGACGGCGGCCGACCTAGGGCTCACCGTCGACGTCGTCGACAGCCTGCTTCTGCGGGAGGCGCGTGACGAGGCCGAACGGCGAGCGGTGACGCGCGCGCTGGCCCGCGGCGGTGGCAACATCGGCAAGGTGGCCGAGTTGCTGGGCGTGACGCGGCCCACCCTGTATGCCCTGATGAGCAAATTCAATCTGCGTTGACGCAGCAACGGCGCCGGGGTTGCGCCCTTTCCGGACAAGGACATTTCCATGCGTACTGATCGTTCTGATCGACCTGTATCCCACCTTGCTGCGGCCGCGGCATTCAGTCTGCTGCTGCTTGGCGCCTGCGGACGATTCGGCGATACCGCAGCCGATCACCTCGCCCGAGCGGACGAGTTGCGGGCCAAGGGCGACACCGCCGGCAGCCTGATCGAACTCAAAAACGCGCTTCAGAAGGAGCCGGACAACGCCCACGCCCGGTTTCAGATCGGCGAGGCCTACTTGCAGGCAGGCAACCTGGTTGGGGCGCAGAAAGAGCTCAACCACGCGCTGAACGCAGGCCTTTTGGATGCGACCCTGCCCTTGGCTCGCAGCTACGTGGCCACCCAAAGTTGGGATCCGTTGTCGGATTTGAAGCCGGCGGACAGCCTGCCCAACGGCGTGCGGGCCGAGGTTCTGGCCCTGAAGGCACGGGGTGCCCTGGCGGGTGGGGATCGGGACGGCGCGCAAGCGCTCATTGAGCAGGCGCAGGCGCTCGACCCGAAAGCGGCGCCGGTGCTGTTCAGCGAAGCCCTGTTGGCGCTCGACGACCAAAAACAGGAGCTCGCGGCTGCCAGCATCGATAGCGCCTTGCAGGCAGACCCGAACTACGCGGATGCATTGTCCCTGCGGGCCGATCTGGCCGCCGGCAAGGGCCAGATGGCCGAAGCAGAGGCCGACTACAGTCGGGTCATCACCCTGCGGCCCGCCACATCAGCCGCGGAACTGCTCAAGCGCGGCATGGTCCGCTTGTCCCTGAAAAAGCTCGATGAAGCACGCCAGGACGCGGATGCCCTGAAGAAATGGGCACCCGGCCACCCCGGTGTCGCGTACTTGGATGGCCTGCTTCAGCTGGGTGCCGGTGATTACGTAGCGGCTCAAACGGCATTCGAGACGGCGCTTTCCAAGGCTCCGGACTACCTGCCGGTGATTTTCTATCTGGGCGCCGTGCATGCGGCCCAGGATCGTTTGGAACAGGCCGACTATTACTTGAGTACCTATCTGGCGCGAGTTCCTGGCTCCACCGCCGCAGCGCGACTGGCTGCCGGCGTGAAAATGCGGCGTAACGACCCCGAAGGTGCTACCACCATCCTTGAACGGGCGGCTGCCGCCAACCCGAAGGATGCCGTCATTCATGACCTGCTTGGCCGCATCTATGCGTCGCGTGGCGATCCGAAGGGCATCGAGATGCTCAAGGAGGCGGTCGCCTTGCAGCCGGATTCCGCCGCCCTGCGCGAGCGCCTTGGAATCGCCATGTTGCTTGGCGGGCAGCAGGAACAGGCCGAGGCAGAGATCGAAGCCGCCGGGCGCCTGGACCCGAACTCGCGGCAAGGCAAGTACCTGCTGGTCGTTACCGCCATGCGCGAGCGCGATTTCAAACGTGCGCTGAGCGAAGCCGAGGCATTGCGCGCCGCCTACCCGGACGATGCCACGGTTCCGAACCTGCTGGGCGGTATCCACCTGGCGATGAATGCCCCGACCAAGGCCACACAGTCCTTCGAGGAAGCCCTGCGCCTGAAACCCGATTCGGTCGCGGCCACCAACAATCTGGGCCAGCTCAAGGCCGGAACAGGGGACTTGGAAGGCGCCATTGCCGTGTACCGCGCGGGACTGAAACACTCGCCGGGCAATGCGGCCATCAGCCCACGTTTGGCTGGCATCCTGCTGTCGCAAAAGAAGCCGGACGAGGCGGTACAGGTTCTAAGCGACGCGGTGAAGGCCAATCCGGCCGCGCCGTCGCCGCGGATTGTGCTGGCCCGTGTGCAGTACGGCCTGGGTAAACCGGAGGATGCGCTAAAGACCCTGCAGGAAGGTGGGGACCAGAATGCGGAGCTCAAGATCGCGGCCGGCGACATGGCACTTGCCAGGAAGGATATCGCCACCGCCCGTGCCAATTTCGAAGCGGCGGCCAAGCTGGACGAGCGCTCGGCGGTGCCGCTGTTCCTGCTCGGTCAGGTTGAGCGGCAGGCCGGCAAGCCGGAGGTAGCCGAAAAGCGCTACCGCGACGCGCTTGGGCGCGATTTTCAGAACCAGCCGGCCCGTACTGCGCTGGTCAGCCTGTTGCTGTCAGAGCGAAATGTCGCCGGCGCGCTCGCGGTAGTCGATGATGCAGATCGGCAGGGTATCAAGGAAGGCTATCTGCATGCCCTGCGCGGGGATATCGCGGCGGTGCAGAACAACCGCGAGGCCGCCCTGGATGCCTACAGCAAGGCGGTAGCGATGCAGGATAGCCGCGCCCATCGCACCGCGCTGGCCCGGGCGCAGGCGTCGTATGGCAACCTCAAGGACGCGATCGCGACGCTCGAAGGCTGGCTGGCGAAGAACCCGCAGGATACCGCGACACGTCATGTGCAGCTGAACTGGCAGGTCATGGCGGGCAATAACGACGCCGCCACGCAAGGCTACGAGGCGCTGCTGAAGAGCGATCCGCAGGACGTCCTGGCGTTGAACAACCTGGCCATGATGCTGCGCGGAAAGGACAATCAGCGGGCGCTGGAACTGGCGCGCAAGGCCGACGAGCTGGCGCCCAAATCGCCGGCCATCATGGATACGCTGGCCTTGCTGCTCATGGATACCGGCGCCTTGCCGCAGGCCCGCCAGTTGCTCGAAGACGCCGTCGCGGCCGCGCCAAAAGCGCCTGTGTTACAGCTGCATCTGGCACAGGCGCAGGCCAAGGCCGGGGATAAGGCCGAGGCACGCGCAGGCCTGGAAAAGCTGCTCGAAGCCGAGGCGAATTTCCCTGAGCGGGAGCAGGCCGAGGCCCTGCTGACTTCACTCAAGTAGTGCCGGTTGGCGCGCAATGGCGGTCCGGGATGTCCGGACCGGCCGGCACCGCCCGAGACGAGAGCCGCTGATTCATTGGCGGATACTAGTTTTGTGAGTCATCGGAAAACCACGGGTTTCCGATGGCGGGCGCTGAGAAATCCAGGAGGATTTATTCAGCGCTTCCCTAGGAACCTTGGCTTCACGGGGCGCAGGTGGCCTGCCAGGTCGGGCGGGCCGCCAGGTGATCCAGATATCGGCCAATGGTGCCCGGCAGTGCAAAGCCCGAATCGCGCAGCGCGGCCAGGTGCGGCAGCATCACCAGGTCGGCCAGCGTGTAGCGGCCGAGCAGGTAATCGTTGCCGCCGAGCGCCTCGGCCAGGATTTCGAGGTTGCTGGCGATGGTCTCGCGCAGCGCGGCGATAGCCGCTGCGTCCTGAGTGACTGCGGGCTTTCCAAGCTCGGCCACTAGCCGCTGGCGCGGCGGGTTGAAGGTGGCCGGCTGCCAGACCAGCCATTTGTAGACACGGGCGCGCTCGTCCAGCCGTGACGGCAGCAGCTCGCCGTGCGGGTATTTTTCGGCCAGATACAGCAGGATGGCCGACGATTCCCAAAGCACCAGCTCGCCATCCACCAGCGTCGGCACCACGCCGTTCGGATTCAGGCGCAGATAGTCCGGTGAACGTTGTTCCCCGGCCGCCAGGTCGACCACCACCAGCTCGTGGTGGACACCCAATTCGGCCAGGCACAGACGCACCTTGCGCGTGTTGCCGGACCGGAAATAGCCATACAGCTGCATCGTCCTGGTCTCCCGCGAATGCCCCTGCGACAGTATGTCGCATTCCCAGGAGGGCGCCGGCCGACCATACTCCCGCGTCGTTCAAAAGCCCAAGGGAGTTTTTTGCATATGCGTAACCGCCTCATCGCCGTCGCAATGATGGCCAGCCCGCTGGCACATGCCGACGCGCCACAGACCGCCCGCGCCGACGGCCATGCGCCTATCGGCGTGATGGCCGATCACCTGCACCGTGGCGGCGAATGGATGGTCGGCTACCGCTTCATGCGCAGTTACCAGGACGAACTGCGCGACGGTACGGACCATGTCAGCAAGCAGCAAACCTATTCCAGCGTCGCGGCGGGCGGCTACGGCTACCACAATGCCCCGACCCGCATGGCGATGAACATGCACATGTTCGAGGCCATGTACGGCTGGTCGGACCGCATCACGCTGATGCTGATGGCCGGTTACACCGACATGAACATGGACGCCGAACTGCACGCGCATGGCCATGCCGCGCCGATTCCCTACCGCATGGACTCCAGCGGCTGGGGTGACACCGAGCTCAGCGCGCTGTTCGACGCCGGCCACACGACTAACGGACGCTGGGTCGGCAAGCTTGGCCTGAGCCTGCCGACCGGCAGCATTACCGAACGAGATGGCATGCCGCACGGCGACCACGGCGCCATGATCCCGATGCGCATGGAGTACTCCATGCAGCTGGGCTCAGGCAGCTACGACCTGCGCCCGGCCATGACCTATTCGCAGCAGCACGCGCTGTGGTCCTGGGGCGCGCAGGCCAGCGCCGTGCTGCGGCTGGGCGAGAACGACCAGGATTACCGCCTGGGCCACCGCGGGGAACTCACCACTTGGGCCGCGCGGCTGTGGACGCCCGCCGTCAGTACATCGCTGCGCCTGCTCGGCTCGCGCTGGGGCAACATCCACGGCCGCGACGACACCATCGATCCGGACATGTCCCCGGCCGCCGATCCGGATGCCCAGGGTGGGCAGCGCATCGATGTCGGCCTTGGCATGAATCTGTACGCGCCGTCCGGTGCGCTCAAGGGCCAGCGCCTGGCGCTCGAATTCCTGCGGCCGGTATATCAGGACCTCGACGGCCCGCAGCTGGCCACCGACTGGACCCTGAACGCCGGCTGGCAATTCGCGTTCTGATTGGGTCCGTACTGACCGGTTTGCGGGGCGGCGGCGGCATCAAACGTCGGCCAGCAGCAGCAGCGGCTCCTCCACGGCGGCCAGGATCGGCTGCATGAAGCGCAGCGCGGTGACGCCATCGATCAGCCGGTGGTCGTAGGACAGCACCAGGTTCAGGCGGCGCTGGATTTCGATGCGGCTGTCGTCCACCACCACCGGCTCGCTGCGCACCCGGCCCATCCCGAGGATCGCCACCTGCGGCGGGTTGATGATGGGCGTGCCGAAGATGTCCTGCCCGCCGTGGCTGCCCCAGTTGCTCAAGGTAAAGGTGGCGCCGCGCATGTCGTCCGGGGCGAGCTTGCGATCGCGGGCACGGGCCGCCAGATCGTCGATGGCGCCCGACAGCTGCACCACGTTCAGGCGGTCCGCGTCGCGGATCACCGGCACCACGAGACCCGCGTCCGTGTAGGCGGCAAAGCCGATGTGGTAGTAGTGCTTCTCGACCACTTCGAGCGCGTCGTCGTCGATGCTGGCGTTGAACTGCGGCATGGCCTTCAGCGCCGGGATCAGCGCCTTGATCAGCAGCGCCACGTAGGACACGCGCTGGCCGGTGTGGGCGGCCAGGCGGGCGCGGGCGGCCTCGAAGGCGGCGGCGTTCACCGCGAAGCCGGTGGTGGCCTGCGGCACGTGGGCGGCGCGGCTCATGCTGTCGTACATGGCTTTCGCGACGCCGGACAGGCGCCAGCGCCGCTCAGCGCCGGTGGCTGGCGCTGGCGCAAGGGCGGGGGAGGGCGCCGGCGCCGGTTTCGCCACCGGGCGGGCGACGCGCGCCAAGACGGCGTCGATGTCCTCGCGCAGCACGCGCCCCTTGGGGCCGCTGCCGGTAACGGTGGCCAGATCCACCTCCTGCTGCTGCGCGTAGCGGCGGGTGCTTGGCGCGGCGCGCAGTGGTCCGGCGGGCGGTTGGGCCGGCGCGGCCGGCGGGCTGGCAGGGGCGACCGGCGCGGCGTGCTTCTCGCCCGAGAACTGCTGCGCGGGCGCGCGCTCGGCGTCGAACACGGCCAGGATTTCGCCGACCTTGACGATCTGCCCGACCTGCGCCGCCAGGTGTTCGACCCGGCCGCTGCACGGCGCCGGGATTTCCACCGTCGCCTTGTCGGTCTCGATCTCGCACAGGGTCTGGTCTTCGCGCACCTCGTCGCCGGGCGCCACGTGCCAGGCCAGCAGTTCGGACTCGGTGATGCCCTCGCCGACGTCGGGCAGGCGAAACTCGAAACGCATCGTCGGTTCTCCTCAGAATTTGTACTGCAGAACGGACTCGATGCCGTGCCGGACCCGCCGGATGTCCGGCAGGTAGAAGTCCTCGGTCTGGTTCTCCGGGAACTGCACGTCGAACGCCGTCACCCGCCGCACCGGCGCCTTCAGGCAATCGAACACGTGCTCGTTCACCAGCGCCGACAGCTCCGCGCCCAGCCCGAGGGTGCGCCGCGCCTCGTGCACGATCACGCAGCGGCCGGTGCGGCGCACCGAGTCGAGGATGGTCTTCACGTCCAGCGGCGCCAGCACGCGAAGGTCGATCAGCTCCGCGTCCACTGCCATCTCGTCGATGGCCTGGCGGGCCGTATGCACCATGGCGCCCCAGGCCAGCACGGTCACATCGCGCCCCTCGCGCACCACGCGCGCCTGGTCGAGTGGCAGCACGTAGGGCGCGTCCGGCACCGGCTCGCGAAAGGCCCGGTACAGCCGGCTGTGCTCCAGGAACACCACCGGGTCGTCGCAGCGGATGCTGGCCGCGAGCAGCCCCTTGGCCTCGGCCGGCGTGCTCGGGCACACCACGCGCACGCCGGGCGTGTGGATGAGGTAGGACTCGGTCGATTCGGAGTGGAACTGCAGCGGCTTGATGCCGCCGCCGAACGGCGTGCGGATGGTCATCGGCACCGAGAACTGCCCGCCGGAGCGCTCGCGCACGTTCGACATCAGGCACACGAACTGGCCGAAGGCGTTGTACAGAAAGCCCAGGAACTGGATTTCCACCACCGGCCGTTCGCCGCGCATGGCCATGCCGACGGCGGCGCCGATGAGGCCGTTTTCCGACAGCGGCGTGTCGATGACGCGCTCGCCGCCGAAGGCGTCGTACAGGCCCTCGGTGGCACGGAACACCCCGCCGATGGGGCCGATGTCGTAGCCCATCACGCGCACGGCCGGGTCGCGGGCCAGCTCGTCGCGCAGGGCCTGGTTGACGGCCTGCACCAGATTCAGATCGGTGGTTCCGGTAGTCGGCGCGTTCATGCCAGGGTCTCCGGGTCGATGCTGGTAAACGGATTGACGCCGCTGAGTTCCGCCGCCAGCTCGCGCTGCTGCAGGCGCAGGTGCCAGCCGGGATCGCCCTGCAGCTGGCTGTCGAACATCGTCATCGGGTCCGAGCGCGGCAGTGCGAGAGCCCGCGCCGCGGCGGCCTGGACTTCGGTCAGGCAGTCGGCCTCGTACTGCTCACGCAGCGCCTCGCTAAACAGGCCGCGGGCGCTCAGATAGGCCTCGAAACGCGGGCGCGGGTCGAACTGCTTCCAGTGCTCGGCCAGCGCCTGGTCGCGGTAGACCTCGGCGCTGTCGGAGGTGTTGTGGTCTACCACGCGGTAGGTGACAGCCTCGATCAGCGTCGGCCCGCCGCCGGCGCGCGCGCGGTCCACCGCCTCGCGGGTCTTCTGGTACATGGCCAGCACGTCGTTGCCGTCCACCCGCTCGCCGGGCAGGCCGTGCGCCAGCGCCTTGTGGGCGAAAGTCGGGGCCGCGTGCTGGCGGTGCGCCGGCGTCGAGATGGCCCACTGGTTGTTGTGCACCACCACCACCAGCGGCGCCTTGAACACGGCGGCGAAGTTCAGCGCGTCGTGAAAATCGCCCTCGCTGGTCGAGCCCTCGCCGGTGAAAGCCAGCGTCACGGTATCGCGGCCGTTGAGCTTGTCGGCCATGGCGCTGCCGGCGGCGTTCAGCACGTTGGTGCCCAGGATCACGCCGTAGGGCGTGAAGGTGACACCGGGCGGTTTTTCGAGCGGCAGGTGTTCGGCGATTGTTTCTGGCGCGCCACCACGTAGAACGGCCAGCGTGCGGTCCATCGGCACGCCCCAGTACAGGTGCGCGGCGAACTGCCGGTACGACGGAAAGCACCAGTCGCCTTCGCGCAGTGCCGCCGCGGCACCGAGGCCGACGGCTTCCTCGTACATGGACTGCGCGGTCACGCTCAGCTCGCCGCGCCGCTGCATCCGGATGGTGTGCGTCTCGTAGGCGCGCGTGAGAACCAGCGCGCGGTACATGCCCAGCAGCGTGGCGTCGTCAAGATCCGGCGCGTCCCCGACCAGACTGCCGTCCGGCGTCAGGATGCGAAAAAAATCCTCGTCCGGGGCCTGTTCGGCCCACTTGTGCTGTCCCATCGCTGCCTCCTCGTCCGCCGGCCCGAACGACCGGCCGGCCTATAATGCCACCGACCTCAATCGGCGCCGGACAGGCGCCTTCAGCCATCAAGGACGGATCATGATCGACTCCCCGCTGTTGCCGCACCTGGACGCCTACATCGGCGGCCGCTGGACTGCGGCCGCGTCCGGCAAGACCTTCAAGGTCATCAATCCCGCCACCGGCGATCACCTGGCCGACGTCGCCTCGCTGGGCCGCGAGGAAGTGCTGTCGGCGATAACGGCTGCAAAACAGGCGCTGCGTACGCCATCGAGCTTCGAGCAGCGCCACGCCTGGCTGACCGGCATCGCGCAGGCGCTGCGCGAGCACCGCGAGGAAATCGGCCGCATCCTGACCCTGGAGCACGGCAAGCCGTGGAAGGAAGGCGCCGGCGAGGCCGACTACGCCGCCGGCTTTTTCGCCTACTGCGCCGAGCACCTGGACCTGCTCAAACCCCGCACGCTGGACGAGCGTCCGCGCGGCTGCACCTGGACCGTGCAGTACCGCCCGGCCGGCGTGGTGGGGCTGATCGTGCCGTGGAATTTCCCGATCGGCATGATCGCCAAGAAGCTGTCGGCCGCCATCGCCGCCGACTGCGCCAGCGTCATCAAGCCCGCCTCCAAGACACCGCTGACCATGCTGGCCCTGTTCACGCTGCTGGACCGGGTGGTCAAGCTGCCGGCCGGGCGCGCCAACCTGGTGATGGGTTCGGCCGGCATGATCGGCGACGCCCTGCTAACCCATCCTGACGTGGCCGTGGTCAGCTTCACCGGTTCCACCGAAGTCGGCCGCGAGCTGATCGAAAAGAGCGCGCCGCAGGTCAAGCGCCTGACGCTGGAGCTGGGCGGTAACGCGCCGTTCATCGTCTACGAGGACGCTGACCTCGACCACGCCGCGGATCAACTGATGGCGAGCAAGTTCCGCGGCAACGGCCAGACCTGCGTGTGTGCCAACCGCGTCTATGTGCAGCGCAGCGTGGCCGATGCGTACCTGCAGAAGGTCGTCGAGCGGGTGCGCAAACTGAAACTAGGCAACGGTATCGAGGCCGACACCGACATCGGCCCGCTGGTGGACCGCGCCGGCTACGAGAAAGTGCGCTTTCATGTCGAGGACGCAGTGGCCAAGGGCGCCACGCTACTGATCGGCGGCGGCGCCCAGCCGATCGACACCGAATGGGGCGGCTTTCACCCGCCCACCGTCGTGCGCGGCGTGACCCACGACATGGCCTGCTGCAAAGAAGAAACCTTCGGCCCGCTGGTGCCGGTGATCGAATTCGACACCGAGGCGCAGGTGCTGGACATGGCCAACGACACCGAGTTCGGCCTGGCCGCCTACGTGTTCACCCGCGATGAGGCCCGCGCCCAGCGCTCCATCCTGGCGCTGCAGTTCCAGCACGTGGGCTGGAACACCGGCTCCGGCCCCACGCCCGAAGCGCCATTCGGCGGCATCAAGCAGTCCGGCTTCGGCCGCGAGGGCGGCGCCGAGGGCATCTACGAGTTCGCCGAGGCGCAGACCGTGCCGCGCGGGGCGTGAGGGCATCCGCCACAGGAGACCGGCAGTGACCGCAGCTTCAGCCAACACCGAGCGTTTCAACGCATTGGCGGCGGCGTGGGACGACAGCCCGCTGCGCGCCGGAATTGCCCGCGCCGCGGCCGCTGCGATCGCCGCGACGCTGCCGCTGCGTGCGGACATGCAGGCGCTGGAATACGGCTGTGGCACCGGCCTGGTGAGTGTGCTGCTGGCCGACCGGCTGGGCCGGATCGTGGCCGTCGACGTGGCCGATCAGATGCTGGTAGTGCTCGAGCAAAAGCGCCTGGCGGCGGGGCTGGACCACCTTCAGACCCGGCGGCTCGACCTGACTGTCGATCCGCTGCCCGCCGAGCGCTTTGACCTGATCTTCAGCAGCATGACCCTGCACCATATCGATGACGTGCCGCGCCTGCTCGGGCGCTTGCGCGATCTGCTGGCGCCGGGCGGCTGGCTGGCGCTGATCGATCTGGACAGCGAGGATGGGTCGTTTCACGGGCCGGACGTGCCAGGCGTGTTTCACACCGGCTTCGAGCGGGTGCAGCTTATGGATACGCTGACCGCCCTTGGCCTGGCCGAAGTCAGCGCGCGCACCGCGCATACGGTGGAAAAGCCCCGCCCGGGCGGCGAGCGACGCCAGTTTCCGATTTTCCTGATCTGCGCCCAGCGGCCGATATGAGGGGCGGCGCTTCATACAGCGCGGCCGCTTGTCGGACGAGTTGGCTTGCAGGTTATCGGCGATAACCGCAGTTGACGTATGGGGCTCATTTGGCGGCGGGCGAGCGGCCGCTTGCCGGATGCCGCGGAGTACGGCACTTTAACGGACGTTCAACACATCCCCGGCGGCTTCAGACTGCGCCGCTGCGTTCAAGGAGGAGCGAGGAATGAAGATTGACGACATCGGCCACCCGGGCCAGTTGGTGGACCCGGAAACCGGCCTGGTCAGCCGGCGCATATTCACCGATCCGGACATCCACCGCCTGGAGCTGACGCGCGTTTTCGCACGCAGTTGGCTGTGCGTTGGCCACGACAGCGAGCTGCCCAAGCCGGGCGATTACCTGCGCCGGGTGATGGGCGACGACCCGGTGATCCTGGCCCGCGGGCAGGATGGCGCGCTGCGCGTGTTCCTGAACGCCTGTCCGCATCGGGGCGCGTTGCTGTGCCGCGCCGACGCCGGCAATGCCATGGGGTATGTGTGCCCCTATCACGGCTGGAGCTTCGACAACGCCGGCCAGTTGACGGCGATGGCGGACGCGCCCGAGGCTTACAAGGGCCGCGTGGACCTGGGCACGTTCAACCTGGTGCAGGCGCGCGTTGCCGTGCACGCCGGGCTGATCTTCGCCACCTTCGACCCACAGGTGCCGAGCCTCGACGAGTACCTGGGCGATGCCCGCTGGTACATCGACATGCTGTTCGCGCGCACGCCGGGCGGCGCGCAGGCGCTCGGCGCGCCGGTCCGGTGGGTGGCGCAGAAGAACTGGAAATACGGCGCCGTCAACTTTGCTGCCGACGGGCCGCACGCGCTCAAGACCCACGGCCCGATCACGCGCAAGATTGCCGCCGGCATGCCGCTGGAGGTGCTGCGCGACCTGGCCATCGACGGCCCGGCGGTGCGCGCCGGCAACGGCCACGGCTGCATTTTCGTGGACCTGCCGCCCGGCATGCCGCCGTGGGTAGGCTTTCACCCGGACATGGTGGCGCTGTACCAAAAGACGCTCACGCCGGGCCAGTTGGCGCTCAAGGCCAAGATGTTCAACAAGGTGATGACCATCTTCCCGAACCTGTCGTGGGTGCATTTCCCGATCAGTTTCCGGCCCGACGAGCCGCCGGTGAATTTCTTCAACGTCCGCGTCTGGCAGCCGACCGGGCCGAATCGCACCGAGATCTGGAACTGGTTCTTCGCCGACCGTGAGGCACCGGACGAGTACAAGCAGGCCAGCCTGAAGGCCGGCATCCGCACCTTCACCGCGGCCGGTACTTTTGATCAGGACGATGCCGAGGCCTGGGCCGCCATCGACGCCGGCAGCCGCGGCACCATCGGCCGCGAGCGGATGAGCAGCTTCCAGATGATTCTGCCGTCGCAGGACGAGCGCATTGCCGACTTCCCCGGACCGGGCGAGGCCTACCGCTCGACCTACTCGGAAATGTCCGAGTTCGGGGTGCTGTTGCGCTGGCGCGAACTGATGGCAGGCTGAGGCAAATGGACATGCAACACCAGGTCGACGATGCCACTTACCGGCGCATCCTGAATTTTCTGTACGACGAAGCGGAGCTGTTCGACCAGCACGCCTACGGGCGCTGGCTGGAACGGGTCACGCCGGACATCCGCTACCGCATGCCGGGACGGGGCTTTCACGAAGGCCAGGCCCCGCAGTCGCCGTTCGTGAACGGCTACTTCGACGACGACTACGCCACCCTGGCCACGCGCATCGAGCTGTGGTCGCGGCCTTCGACGACGACGGCCGAGAGCCCGCCCACCATCACGCGCCACTTCGTGACCAACATCCGCGCCTACGACGGCGGCCAGCCGGGTACGTTCCGGGTCACCAGCCAGGTGCTGGTGTTTCGGGTGCGACCCACGCAAAGCCAGCCGTATTTCTTCTCCGGTCGGCGGGATGATCTGCTGCGCGAGGAAGGCGGCGAGCTGCGCCTGGCGGCGCGGGACATCCAGATGGATGAGGTCGTGCTGATGAGCCCGAACCTGAGCTTTCTGGTCTGAGGGTGTGGCCACCCGCAGCCCGGCGTGGCCCGGGCTGCGGGCTCAGTCGCCGCCGGCCGGCGCGCCGACCCAGGTGCTCAGGTCGCGCAGCAGGGCGTAGTCGTCCTTTGCATCGGTGAATACGGCGTAGAAGCGCGCCTGCGGGTCCAGCACGTACAGCGTTTCCGAGTGCGTGACCGTGTAGGCCGGTGTGCCGTGGTCGGCGTGGGCGCCGTGCCCGGCGTGTTCATCGGCCGGCTGCGCGGTGTAGGCGTAGCTCACGCCAAGCTCGCGCAGCAGCGGCGCCAGTTCGCCCAGCGGCGCCGTGGCGCCGACGAAGTCCTGCCCGAACTGGCCAACGTACTGCGCCAGCCGCTGCGGCGTGTCGCGCATCGGGTCAACCGATACCAGCATGAAACGCACCTTCGGGCGCAGCGCTTCCGGCAACCGCCGCTGCACGCCGGCCAGGCGCGCCAGGGTGGTGGGGCACACGTCCGGGCAGTGCGTGAAGCCGAAAAACAGCACCGTCCAGCGGCCGGCCAGCGTGTCGGTCGTGACGCGCGCGCCGTGCTGATCGATGAGGGAAAGGTTCGCGATCGGCCTGGGCGGAGTGATGACCGTGCCGCCCCCCGGCGCGGCCGTGCCGCGCAACGGCAGCAGCGCCAGCGCCGCCAGCAGGGCGCCGAAAAGGGCCAGCGGCGCCCGGCGATATACTCCACACGCCCAGTGCCTGGGCCGGCGTGTCCCCATGACCTTCAAAACCCTCACGTTCCACCGCCCGGCCGACGGCGCGGCGGCGCAGTTTAGCAGCGCCCCGCCGCTGTCCCTGTACGTGCATCTGCCGTGGTGTGTGCGCAAGTGCCCGTACTGCGACTTCAATTCCCACGCCGCCGGCGGCGAGTTGCCGCAGGACGCCTACATCGACGCCCTGCTGCGGGATCTGGAAGCCGACCTGCCGCGCGTGTGGGGCCGGCCGGTGATGAGTGTGTTCATCGGCGGCGGCACGCCAAGTCTGTTCGAGCCGGACGCCATCGCGCGCTTGCTGTCGGAGCTGCGGGCCCGGCTGCCGCTGCTGGCCGGGGCGGAAATCACGCTCGAAGCCAACCCCGGCACGCTGGACACGGCGCGCCTGGAAGGCTTCAGCCGGGCCGGCGTGAACCGGCTGTCGCTGGGCGTGCAGAGCTTCCATGATCGGCAGCTGAAGGCGCTCGGGCGCATTCACGTCGCCGCCGCCGCCCGGCGGGCGATCGAGGTGGCGCTGACGGCCGGCTTCGAGCGGGTGAACGTCGATCTGATGTTTGGCCTGCCGGGGCAGGACGTGGCACTGGCGCTGGCCGATCTGGACGCTGCGCTGGCCTACGACACGGGCCATGTGTCCTGGTATCAGCTCACGCTGGAGCCGAACACGGTGTTCCACAGCCAGCCGCCGGTGCTGCCGGAGTCCGACCTGCTGGAGGCGATCTACGAAGCCGGCCTGCAGCGCCTGGCGGCGGCCGGTTACCGGCGCTATGAGGTATCCGCCTACGCCCGGCCGGGGCAGGAGTGCCGGCACAACCTCAACTACTGGCAGTTCGGCGACTACCTTGGCATCGGCGCCGGGGCGCACGGCAAGCTGACCCTGCCGGACGGCATACTGCGCCTGGCCAAGTACCGCCAGCCGCAGACCTACCTGGCCCGCGCCAGCGGCGGCGACGCGGTGGCCGATCAGCGCTGGCTGAGCCCCGACGAGCGGGCCTTCGAGTTCCTGCTGAACGCGCTGCGCCTGTGCGAGGGCTTCACCTGGACGCAGTTTCGCGAGCGCACCGGCCTGCCGCTGACCACCATCCGCCCGCGCTTGGAACTGGCGGCGCAGCGCGGTCTGGTGACGCTGGACGGGGCGGGCGCCCGCGCCACTGAGCGTGGCTTCGATCTGCTCGACAGCGTGCTGGAGGAGTTTCTGCCCGCCACGACCGGCACGCGCGGCCGGGACCGCGAATCATCCACGCCCACATGAGCACCGCCATCACCGAGCTGCTGGGCGCCGCCGGCCCGCTGGCGCAGGCGCTGCCCGGTTTCGCGCCGCGGGAAGCCCAGCAGGCGATGGCCGAGGCGGTCGAGGAGGCCATCGCCGAGCGCAGCACGCTGCTGGTCGAGGCCGGCACCGGCACCGGCAAGACCTTCGCCTACCTGCTGCCGGCGCTGCAAAGCGGGCGCAAGGTGCTGATCGCCACCGGCACGCGGGCGCTGCAGGACCAGCTGTTCCACCGCGACCTGCCGACCCTGCAACGCGCGCTGGGGCTGTCGGTGCACACCGCGCTGCTCAAGGGCCGCGCCAACTATCTATGCCATCACCGTCTGGAGCGGGTGGCGGCCGGCGATTTTGGCGGCGATCTGGCGCTGCATCCGGTGCTGGCGGCGGTGCGCGGTTTCGCGGACCGCTCGACCGATGGCGACCTGGACGCCCTGGAGGAGCTGTCGCCCCAGTCCAGCCTGCGGCCGTTCGTCACGTCCAACGCCGACAACTGCCTGGGTCAGGACTGCCCGAACATCGGCGACTGCTTCCTGCTCAAGGCGCGCCGGGCGGCGCAGCAGGCGGACCTGGTGGTGGTCAACCATCACCTGTTCTTTGCCGATCTGGCGTTGAAGGAATCCGGCTTCGGCGAGGTGCTGCCCGACGCCGACGTGTTCGTCTTCGACGAGGCGCATCTGCTGCCGGAGGTGGCCACGCTGTTCTTCGGCACCAGCCTGGGCAGTTTTCAGCTCGCCGATCTGGCGCGCGATCTGCTCGCCGAGGCCGCGCAGCTGGGCGACGTGCCGGACCTGCCGCCGCGCGCCCAGGGGCTGTCGCAGGCGGCGGCCGGCCTGAACGCGGCGCTGGGCGACCCGCCGCGCCGCGAGCCCTGGCCGCTGCGGCCGATTGCCGTGTTCACCGAGGCGCTCGGCGCCGTGCGCCAGGCGCTGGCCGAGCTGGGGCCGCCGCTCGAGGCGCTGGCTGGGCGCAGCAGCGGGCTCGACAACTGCCAGGAGCGGGCGGCGCTGCTGGCCGCGCGTCTGGCGCCGTTTCTGAGCGAGGCGCCGGCCGACCAGGTGCGCTGGATCGACGTGCGTCAGCGCTCCTGCACCCTGCACGCCAGTCCGGTGGACGTGGCGCCGCTGCTGAACGAGCGCTTCCCGCGCCATGCCCGGGCCTGCGTGTTCACCTCCGGCACGCTGGCGGTGGCCGGTGAGTTCGGGCACTTCGTGCAGCGGCTCGGTCTTGCCGATGCGCGCACGCTGGCCTTGCCGGGCGGCTTCGACTACCTGACCCGCGCGCTGCTGTATCTGCCCGATGAGCTGCCCGAGCCGGCGGATCCCGGCTACACCGACGCCCTGGTGGCGGCGGCGCTGCCGGTGCTGCGCGCCAGTCGCGGGCGGGCCTTCATGCTGTTCACCAGCCACAGCGCGCTGCGCCGGGCGGCCACGCGCCTGCGAAACCTCGACGAATTCACGCTGCTGGTGCAGGGCGAGCGCCCCAACAGCGAGCTGCTGGCTCAGTTCCGGCGCGCGCCGGCGCCGGTGTTGCTGGGCACCGGCAGCTTCTGGCAGGGCGTGGACGTGCGGGGCGAGGCGCTGTCCTGCGTCATCGTCGACAAGCTGCCGTTTGCCTCGCCCGGCGAGCCGATCGTCGCCGGGCGCATCGCCTATCTGCGCCGCGAGGGCGGCGACCCGTTCAACGACTACCAGCTGCCGCAGGCGGTGATCACGCTGAAGCAGGGCCTCGGGCGGCTGATTCGGGACGCCGGCGACCGCGGCGTGCTGATGGTCGGCGACCGCCGTCTGCGCGCCAAGGGCTACGGCCGGGTGTTCCTGAAAAGCCTGCCGCAGATGCCCATCACGCAGGACCTCGCCGACGTGCAGCGCTTTTTCGATGCGGCGCCGGTCGAGGCAGCGCAGCCATGAACCTGCTGGCACTCGAAACCGCCACCGACTGCTGCTCGGTGGCGCTGCTGACCGCGGCCGGCGTGCTGGAGGATCACCGGCTGGCGCCGCGCCAGCACGCGGCGCTGATCCTGCCGATGATCGAGGGCCTGCTGGCGCAGGCCGGCCTGACGCGCCATGCACTGGACGCGATTGCCTTCGGCCGCGGGCCGGGCGCCTTCACCGGCCTGCGTATCGCCGCCGGCGTGGCGCAGGGCCTGGCGCTGGGCCTCGACCAGCCGGTGGTGCCGGTGTCCACGCTGGCGGCCCTGGCGCAGGCGGGCGGGGCGGGCCGGACGCTCGCCATGCTCGACGCGCGCCTGGGCGAGGTCTACTTCGGCTACTACACGCGCGGTGGGGACGGTCTGGTGGTGGCGGATGCCGCCGATGCCCTGGCGCCGCCGGACGCGGTTTCGCTGCCGGCCGACCCGGCCTGGCGTGGCGTGGGGATCGGGCCCGGATGGGCGGCGCATGGCCCGGCGCTCATGGCTCATCTGGGGCCGTGCATCGATCGGGTGGAGGTCGACGTGCAGCCCCGGGCCGGCGCGCTGGCGCAGCTGGCGGCGGCGGCTTTCGCACGCGGCGAAGCGGTATCCGCCGAACTGGCGCTGCCGACCTATCTGCGCGATCGGGTCACGCACGGCGGTTGAGGCTCGGGACGGACCCCAGGCGTCAGCGCAAATCAGCCGGCAGGCGGCCGCGGCCCGGGCGGGCCAGTTCCGGCGGCAGGCGAAAGATCGCTTCTTCGGCTACGCCCAGCTGCGTTTCAACGGCGCCCAGGCCCCACTCCCGGAGCCGTTCGATGACTGCATCGACCAGCCTTTGCGGGGTGGATGCCCCGGCGGTGATGCCGATGCGGCTTTGCGGCGTGAACCAGCCGCGGTCCAGCGCATCGGCGTCGCCGATCAGATGCGAGGCGATGCCGGCACGCTCGCCGACCTCGCGCAGGCGGTTCGAGTTGGAGCTGTTGCGGGCGCCGACCACCAGCAGCAGGTCGATGTCGGCAAGCAGCGCCTTGACGGCGTTCTGGCGGTTTTGCGTGGCGTAGCAGATGTCGTCGGTGTCCGGGCCGCGGGCGGCCGGGAAGCGTTTTTTCAGCGCGTCGATGACGTCCCGCGTGTCGTCCATGGACAGCGTGGTCTGCGTCACGTAGGCGACCCGTGCCGGGTCCGCCACGACCAGCGTATCGACCTCGGCCGGTTCGCCCACCACATGCACGCGCCCGCGCACGCTGCCGCGGGTGCCTTCCACTTCCGGATGGCCGGCGTGGCCGACGATGACGACGTCGTAGCCCTGGTTTGCATAGCGCTGCGCCTGGCCGTGCACCTTGGTGACCAGCGGGCAGGTGGCGTCGATGCTTTTCAGGCCACGGGCGGCGGCGGCCTCGACCACGCTGTCGGCCACGCCGTGGGCGCTGAAGATCGCGCGCGCGCCGGGCGGGATTTCGTCCACGGTTTCGACAAAGATCGCGCCGCGGCTGCGCAGGCCGTCGACGACGTGCGGGTTGTGGACGATCTCGTGCAGCACGTAGACGGGCGGGCCGTACAGTTCGAGGGCGCGCTCGACGATGTCGATGGCGCGCACCACACCGGCACAAAAGCCGCGCGGTTCGGCGAGGATGGCTTGCATGGTGGGGCAGCGGACGGGGAATTGACGCTTACCATACCGCAGCCCGGGCCTGGTGCGCGGTCATTGTGTCGATCGAAGTCAGGGAGCCCGCGTGGTCAGTCTCGCCCCGGTGTTGCAACAGGCGCTGCTGCCGGTCGGCAGCATCATGGCGGTCGGCTACCTGTGGCGGCGCCTGCGCCCGGGCGGCGTCGATGCGCCGACGGCGCGGCGCGTCATCGGCGCGCTGGTGATGTACGTGTTCTACCCGGCGCTGGCCTTTCACACGGTGGTGCGTGCCGCGGTCAATGCCGAGCTGATCCTGGCGCCGCTGCTGACCATGTTCGCCATCGTGCTGGGCATGGCGCTGGCGTTCGGCCTGTTCCGGCAGCGCTTTTTCGCCCTGAGCGGTCCGGCCCAGCTGGGCGCGCTGGTGATCGGCTGCGGGCTGCCGAACATCGTCTCGCTGGGCATTCCGGTGGTGCAGGCGCTGTTCGGGCCGGACGGTGCGCGCTATGCCATCTACGCCGACATTCTGGGCATCAACCCGCTGTTCTGGTCGCTGGCGCTGTGGGTGGCGGTGCGCTGCGGCAGCCACGGCGAGCAGCTGCAAAGGCCCGGCCAGTTCCTGCGCGTGCTTGGCCGGATGCCGCCGGTGTGGGCGTTCGTGATCGGTTTTGCGCTGAACCTGCTTCAGGTGCCGGTGCCGCCGTGGCTGGACAAGGCAAGCGGCATGCTCGGCTACGCCACCATGCCGGCCATGCTGCTCACGGTGGGCATGTCGCTGGCGTTCGGCCACTTTCGGCTGCACTGGCGGGCGATGGCGGGCGTCGCGCTGATCAAGCTGGCGCTGGTGCCGGTGGCGGTGTACGGCCTGGCCCTGGCGCTGGCCGGGCCGGGCGAGCTGACGGTGGCCACCACGCTGCTGATGGGCATGCCGACCATGATGGCGGCGATGATCCTGAGCGAGCGCTTTGGTCTCGATACGGAGCTGCTGGCAGCCGTGATGGTCGGCTCGACGCTGCTGTACTTCGTCACGCTCCCGATCGGCATGGCGCTGCTGCTGTGAGCGGCTTGCCAGCGGTGGCTAACATTCATTAAGGTTGCCCGCTTCGTTGCAGTGCGGAAAAGCGACGACACGACCCCGGGAGCGCGCAGGTGACGCTGGAGACGATCAACAAGGTGGCGGTGCTGGGCGCCGGCAACATGGGTGCCGGCATCGCCGGGCAGGTGGCCAATGCCGGCGTGCCGGTGCTGCTGCTGGACCTCACGCGCGAGGCGGCCGAGCGCGGCAGGCAGGATCTGTTCAAGCGCAAGCCGGCGCCGTTGATGAGCGCCGCCGCGGCCGAGCTGATCGAGACCGGCGGCTTCGACCAGGACCTCGATCGCCTGGCCGAGGCCGACTGGATCGTCGAGGTGGTGGTCGAGCGCCTGCCGGTCAAGCAGGCGCTGTTCGAGCGGGTCGAGCGCGTGCGCCGGCCGGGCTCGATCGTCAGTTCCAACACCTCCGGCATCCGCCTGTCGGAAATCACCGCCGGCCTGCCGGCGAGCTTCGCCGCCGATTTCCTGATCACCCATTTCTTCAACCCGCCGCGCTACATGGGCCTGCTGGAGCTGGTGGCCGGCCCGGCGACGCGGCCGCAGGCGACCGACACGCTGCGCGAGTTCTGCACCGTGCGTCTTGGCAAGGACGTGGTGGATGCGCGCGATACGCCCTCGTTCATCGGCAACCGCATCGGCATCCTGGCCATGCTGGCCGGGGTGCGGGCGGCGCTGCAGCGCGGCCTGACCGTCGAGCAGGCCGATGCCGTCGCCGGCAAGCCGATCGGCTGGCCGGGCACCGGCGTGTTCGGGCTGATCGACCTGGTCGGCCTGGACGTGCTGGCCGACGTGGCGCGCAACATGCAAAGCCAGTTGCCGGCCAACGATCCGGCGCAGGCGCTGCTGGAGCTGCCGCCGCTGCTCACGACGCTGCTCGAGCGCGGCTGGATCGGCCGCAAGGCCGGCGGCGGCTTCTATCGCATGACGGCGGACAAGCAGCGCGAGGCGCTCGATCTGGCCACGCTCGACTACCGCCCGGCGCACAAGGTGGACCTGGCCAGCGCCCGGGCGCGCGGGCCGCAGGAACTGCTGGCCGGCGACGATGCCGGCGCGCGCTTCGCCGCCGACCTGCTCGGCTACACCCTGGCCTACACGGCCACCGTGGCGCCGGAGATCGCCGGCGACGTGCTGGCCATCGACACCGCCATGCGCGAGGGCTATTCCTGGCGCTGGGGGCCGTTCGTGTTGCTGGACCAGATCGGTCTTGGCCCGTTCGTGCAGCGCCTCGCCGCCGCCGGCGAGCCCGTGCCGGCGCTGCTGCACAAGGCGCAGGCGAGCGGTGACGGCCGGTTCTACCGCGAGGAGGTGGACGGCCCGCAGTACCTTGGCTTCGACGGCGCCCACCACGCCGTGCCGCGCTCGGCCGGCACGCTGGCGGTGGCGGACCTGCGCCGGGCCGGCAAGCCGCTGCTGGGCAACGCCTCGGCCAGCCTGTGGGACATGGGCGAGGGCGTGGCGCTGCTCGAATTCCACACCAAGATGAACGCGCTCGACGAACACTCGGTCGAGGCCATGGAACTGACGCTGGACCGCGTGGGGCGCGACTTCGAGGCGCTGGTGATCGGCTCCGACGCGCCGCATTTCTGCGCCGGCGCCAACCTGAAACGCATGCTGGATGCCGCCCGTGCCGGCGACTGGGCCTTTCTGGACGGCTTCATCGAGGGCCTGCAGCATGCCCTGATGGGCTTCAAGTACGCGCCCTTTCCGGTGGTGGGTGCGCCGCGTGGGCTGGCGCTGGGCGGCGGCTGCGAGGTGCTGCTGCACTGCAACGTCCTGCAGGCGCACGCGGAGCTGAACGCCGGGCTGGTGGAGCTGCGCGTCGGCCTGCTGCCGGCCGGCGGCGGCACCAAGGAAATGACCCTGCGCCATCTGGATGTGGGCATCGAGCGCGGTTTCGACCTGATCGTCGGTTCGGTGGTGTCGGCCTCCGCGGCGGATGCCCGCGCCATGCGCGTGCTCACCGATTACTGCGCCGTCACCATGCACCGCAAGCGCGTCCTGGCCGATGCCAAGGCGCTGGCCCGGCGCCTGGTGAGCGCCTACGCGCCGGCCAAACCGGCGGTGGCGAGCCTGCCGGGCCCGGCCGGGCGCGCGGCGCTCGAAGCGCGCGTCGCGGCGCAGGTCGAGGCCGGTAAAATGACCGCCCACGATGCCGTGGTGGCCAGCCACATCGCCGCCGTGATGAGCGGCGGGGCAGGCGGGCAGGTGACCGAGCACGACCTGCTGCGCCTGGAGCGCGAGCATTTCCTGGACCTGCTGCGCCTGCCGCTGTCCCAGGCGCGCATGGAGCACATGCTGGCCACCGGCAAGCCGCTGCGCAACTGACAAGGGGCCGTCCGGTCCGGGTTGGCCGTCTCATGCCGACCAGGGGCGCGGGAGCGGCGCCCGCAGCGAAGGCCGGCACTTCATTTGTTTAAGACCATGGAACAGAGGCGGCGATGAGCGAGCGCGACGTGATCGAATTCGACGTGCTGGTGGTCGGTGCTGGCCCGGCCGGCCTGGCCACCGCCATCCGCCTGAAACAGCTCGCTCCGGACACCAGCGTGTGCCTGATCGACAAGGCCTCGCAAATCGGCGCGCACATCCTGTCCGGCGCGGTCATCGAGCCGCAGGCGCTGGACGAGCTGCTGCCCGGTTGGCGTGACGACCCGCCGCCTGTGTGCGTGCCGGTGCGGCACGACGAATTCGCCTACCTGACCAAGACGCGCCGCATCAAATCGCCGGTAGTCCCGCCGCAGATGCGCAATCACGGCAACTTCATCGTCTCGCTGGGCGCGCTGTGTGCCTGGCTGGCGCCCAAGGCCGAGGCGCTGGGCGTGGAGGTGTTCCCCGGCTTCGCGGCCGCCGAGCCGCTGTTCGACGAGGGCGGCCAGCGCGTGATCGGCGTGCGCATCGGCGACATGGGCATCGACAAATCCGGCCAGCCCAAGGACAGCTACACGCAGGGCATCGATATCCACGCCCGGACCACCGTGCTGGCCGAAGGGTGCCGCGGCAGCCTTGCCAAGCAGCTGATCCGCCATTTCGGCCTGGACAGCGGCATCGACCCGCAGACCTACGGCATCGGCATGAAGGAGCTGTGGCAGTTGCCGGCCGGCCGCGGCGACCCGGGCCTGGTCCAGCATACGGTCGGGTGGCCTCTGGATTCAGCTACTTACGGTGGCAGCTTCATTTATCACCTGACGGATGATCGGGTGGCGGTGGGTTTCGTGGTCGGGCTGGATTACCGCGATCCGAACTTCTCGCCCTTCGAGGCCTTTCAGCAGTTCAAGCACCACCCGACGGTCCAGCCCCTCCTGGAAGGCGGCACCATCATCTCGACCGGTGCCCGTGCCCTGGTCGAGGGCGGCCTGCAATCGCTGCCGCGGCTGTCCATGCCCGGCGCGCTGTTGGTCGGCGACGCCGCCGGCAAGCTGAACGTGCCCAAGATCAAGGGCACGCACATGGCGCTGCGCAGCGGCATGGTCGCGGCCGAGCACTTGGTGGCCGACGCCGCGGACCGCTTTGACGCCGGCTGGCGGGCCTCGCCCTCGGCCGGGGAGCTCAAACGCGTGCGCAACATTCGCCCCGGTTTCCATCACGGACTGTGGGCGGGGCTGGCCAATGCGGCGCTCGAAACGGTGACCCTGGGTCACACGCCCTGGACGCTGCGCAACCACGCCGACTACAGCGCGCTGCGCCTGCTGTCGGCCGGCGCGCCGCCGCCGGACTACCTGGAGCGCACGCTCGAGCCGCGCGACCGGCTGGCGTCGGTGTACTTCGCCGCCACCGAGCATGACGAGGACCAGCCGGTGCACCTGAAGGTGGCCGACACCGGCATCTGCGTCGGTCGCTGCACCGAGGAGTACGGCAACCCCTGCACGCGCTTTTGCCCGGCCAATGTCTACGAAATGGTCGAGGAGGAGGGCCAGCGGCGCCTGCAGATCAACGCCGCCAACTGCGTGCACTGCAAGACCTGCGACATCAAGGACCCGTACGAGATCATCACCTGGGTGCCGCCGGAGGGCGGCGCCGGTCCCAATTACGTCAATCTTTAAGACGACCGTCCGGCGGTCATTTCCCGAGGAGAAAGCATGAAAGTCCTGGTGGGCGTCAAGCGCGTGGTGGATTACAACGTCCGCATCCGCGTCAAACCCGACGGCAGCGGTGTGCTCACCGACGGCGTCAAGATGAGCATGAACCCCTTCGATGAAATCGCCGTCGAGGAGGCCATCCGCCTGCGCGAGCGCGGCGTCGCCACTGAACTGGTGGCCGTCAGCATCGGCCCGCAGGCGGCGCAGGAACAATTGCGCACGGCGCTGGCCATGGGCATGGACCGCGCCATTCACGTGGAATCGACCACCGCGCTGCAACCGCTTGAAGCGGCGCAGGTGTTCTGCGCCCTGGCGCAGCAGGAACAGGCCGACATCGTGCTGCTGGGCAAGCAGGCCATCGACGACGATTCCGCTCAGACCGGGCAGATGACGGCCGCCCTGTGGGGCCGGCCGCAGGCGACCTTCGCCTCGGCGATTCAGATCAACGGCGGCACCGCGCGGGTGACGCGCGAGGTGGACGCCGGCCTCGAAGTCATCGACGTCGACCTGCCGGCGGTGTTCACCAGTGACCTGCGCCTGAACGAACCGCGCTACGTGAAGCTGCCGGAAATGATGAAGGCCAAGAAAAAGCCGCTCGACGTCAAGCCGGCTGCCGAACTGCTGGGCGCCGGTGTGCCGCGCCTGGAGCTGGGCGCGGTGCGTCCGCCACCGGCGCGTGGCGCCGGCATCAAGGTCAAGACGGTAGAAGAACTGGTAACGGAACTACAGGGGCGGGGGCTGATCTGATGGCCAAGGTATTGCTGATTGCCGAACACGACGGCACCAAACTGAACGCCGGCACCGCCAAGGTGCTGGCCTGCGCCGGCGATCTTGGCGCCGACGCGATCGATCTGCTGGTGTCCGGCGCCGACGGTGCCGCGCTGGACGGCGTGTGCGCGCAGGCGGCGGCGCTGTCCGGCGTGAGTCGCGTGCTCAAGAACGCGCGCCCCGAGAACGTCGCGCCGCTGGCGGCGATCCTGGCGCCGCAAATTGCCGACCTGGCGGCCGGTTACGGCTATGTGCTCGGGCCATCCACCACCTTTGGCAAGGACCTGCTGCCGCGCGTGGCGGCCCTGCTGCGCGCCCCGGCGGTGAGCGACATCATGAAGGTGCTCGGCCCGCGCAGCTTCGAGCGGCCGATTTATGCCGGCAACGCCATCCTCACCGTGAGCGTGCCGGACGGCGCGCCGGTGGTCGGCACCGTGCGCGTGGCCTCCTACAAGGCGGTCGGCGAACAGGCGCCGGCGCCGGTGGAGGCCGTCGGCAGCAGCGCCGACTTGCCCACGCACACCCGCTTCGTGGAGCTGCGTGCAGGCTCCAAGGACCGGCCGGACCTGCAATCGGCGAACAAGGTGGTGTCCGGTGGCCGCGGCGTCGGCAGCAGCGAGAATTTCCGCCTCATCTTCGAGCTGGCCGACAAGCTGGGCGCCGCCGCCGGCGCCTCGCGGGCGGCGGTGGACGCCGGCTTCGTGCCCAACGACATGCAGGTCGGCCAGACCGGCAAGGTGGTGGCGCCGGAGCTGTACATCGCGGTCGGCATCTCGGGCGCCATCCAGCACCTGGCCGGCATCAAGGACGCCGGCACCATCGTCGCCGTCAACAAGGACGCCGACGCGCCGATCTTCGAGGTGGCCGACATCGGCCTGGTCGCCGACCTGTTCGAGGCGGTACCGGCACTGGTCAAGGCGCTGCCCTAGCGCCGCTATCCCCGGTCGCCGCCATGAAAAGAGGCGGCCGGGGTGCATGCTATCCTTGCCGCCCCCCGCGCCGACGGGGGCCTGCCTAGCCCCTGGCGGGTCGCTTTGAGCCCCTATCTGGAGAACTGCATGTCGCTGCCGCGCCGGCAACTTGCCAACGCCGTCCGGGCGCTGGCCATGGACGCGGTAGAGGCCGCCAAGTCCGGTCACCCCGGCATGCCGATGGGCATGGCCGACATCGCCGAAGTCCTGTGGAACGACCTGCTGCGGCACAACCCGGCCGATCCGGCCTGGCCGGACCGCGACCGCTTCGTGGTCTCCAACGGCCACGGCTCGATGCTGCTGTACGGGCTGCTGCACCTGAGCGGCTACGACCTGCCGCTGGATGAGCTGCGGCGCTTCCGGCAACTGCACTCCAAAACCCCCGGCCATCCCGAGTACGGCCTGACGCCGGGCGTGGAGACCACCACCGGGCCGCTCGGTCAGGGCCTGGCCAATGCCGTCGGCATGGCCATCGCCGAACGGCGCCTGGCAGCGGAGTTCAACCGGCCCGGCCACGCCATCGTGGACCACCACACCTACGTGTTCATCGGCGACGGCTGCCTGATGGAAGGCATCTCGCACGAGGCCTGCTCGCTGGCCGGCACGCTCGGCCTGGGCAAGCTGATCGTGCTCTACGACGACAACGGCATCTCGATCGACGGTCAGGTCGGCGGCTGGTTTGCCGACGACACGCCGGCCCGCTTCGCAGCCTACGGCTGGCAGGTGATCCGCGCCGTGGATGGCCATGATGCCGCGGCGGTCGCCAGCGCCCTGCAACAGGCGCGGGCCGAGACCGCCAGGCCCACGCTCATCTGCTGCCGCACGGTGATCGGTTTCGGGGCACCCAACAAGCAGGGCAAGGCGTCGGCCCACGGCGCACCGCTGGGCGGCGACGAAATCGCCGCGGCGCGGGCACAGCTGGGCTGGACCTGCGGTCCGTTCGAAATTCCGGCCGAGGTCTACGCCGCCTGGGACGCCCGGCCGCGGGGCGCCGCGCTGCAGGTCGACTGGCAGGACCGCTTCGATCGCTACGCGGCCGCGTACCCGACTCTGGCGGCGGAGTTCCGCCGGCGCATGGCCGGTCACCTGCCGGCGGATTTTGCCGCCCAGGCGCAGGCCATCGTGGCGCGCTTTCAGGCCGACGCGAAGGACATCGCCAGCCGCCAGGCCTCGCAGCTGGCCCTTGAAGCCTTCGGCCCACTGTTGCCGGAATTGCTCGGCGGCTCGGCCGATCTGACCGAGTCGAATCTCACGCACTGGTCCGGCGCGCAGGCGCTGGACGCCAGCCAGCCGGCCGGTCAGCACCTGCATTACGGCGTGCGCGAGTTCGGCATGAGCGCGATCATGAACGGCATCGCGCTGCACGGCGGTTTGCTGCCGTACGGCGGTACCTTTCTGGTGTTCTCGGACTACGCCCGAAACGCCCTGCGCATGGCGGCCCTGATGGGCCTGCGCGTGGTGCAGGTGCTGACGCACGACTCGATCGGCCTGGGCGAGGACGGCCCCACCCACCAGCCGGTGGAGCATGTCTCCAGTCTGCGGCTGATACCGGGTCTTGGCGTGTGGCGGCCGTGCGATGCGGCCGAGACCGCCATCGCCTGGGCACAGGCGCTGAGCGCCGAAGGACCGACCGCGCTCGCCCTGTCGCGCCAGAAGCTGCCGCACCAGGCGCGCGACGCCGGGCAGCTGGCGGCGGTCGAGCGCGGTGGCTACGTGCTGGCGGACACGGCGGCTGCGCCGGACGTGATCCTCATGGCCAGCGGCTCGGAAGTGGCGCTGGCAATGGCGGCGCGCGAGCGGCTGGCCGGCGAGGGCATTGCCGCGCGGGTCGTGTCCATGCCGTGCCTGGAGCGTTTCGCGGCGCAGGACGCTCACTACCGCGACAGCGTGCTGCCGCCGGCGGTGACGGCCCGGGTGGCGGTGGAGGCGGGCGTGACCGGACTTTGGTGGCGTTACGTGGGTGATCGCGGCCTCGTGATCGGTCTGGACCGCTTCGGCGAGTCCGCGCCGGCCGGGGCGCTGTTCGAGTATTTCGGGTTCACGCCCGAGGCGGTGGTAGCGGCGGCGCGGGATGTGATCGGGGCATAGCTTCCGGCCGGTTCTTCAAAGGGCCGGTTAAACAATCAGTTAATTCGTTTTTTGCAAGGAGAGTGGGAATGGCGATCAAGGTGGCAATCAACGGTTACGGCCGCATCGGGCGCAACGTGCTGCGTGCGCTCTACGAGAGCGGGCGCACCGGCGAAGTGCAGATCGTGGCGGTCAACGACCTGGGCGATGCCAACATCCTGGCCCACCTGACCCGGTACGACACTGCCCACGGCAAGTTTCCCGGCACGGTCGAGGTGGTAGAGGGCGCCATGATCGTCAACGGCGACCGCATCCGCGTGACCGCCCAGCGCGACCCGGCCAAGCTGCCATGGGCCGAACTCGGTGTGGACGTGGTGCTCGAATGCACCGGCTTTTTCGCCAGCAAGGAAAAGGCCTCCGCGCACCTGAGCGCCGGCGCGCGCAAGGTGCTGATCTCGGCGCCGGCCGGCGGCGTGGACGCCACCGTTGTCTACGGCGTCAACCACGGCGTGCTGAAGGCCGGCGACACGGTCGTGTCGAACGCTTCCTGCACCACCAACTGCCTGGCGCCGCTGGCCAAGGTCATGCACGAGAAGTTCGGCCTGCTGCAGGGCCTGATGACCACCGTGCATTCCTACACCAACGACCAGGTGCTGACCGACGTCTACCACGAGGACGTGCGCCGCGCCCGCTCGGCCACGCAGTCGATGATCCCGACCAAGACCGGCGCCGCCGCGGCGGTGGGCCTGGTGCTGCCGGAACTGAAGGGCAAGCTCGACGGCTTCGCCATCCGCGTGCCGACCATCAACGTGTCGATCGTGGACCTGACCTTCACCGCCGGGCGCGCGGTGACCGTGGAAGAAGTGAACGCCGCCGTGCGCGAGGCCGCCAATGGCCCGCTCAAGGGCATCCTCGCCTATACCGACGAGCCGCTGGTGTCGGTGGACTTCAACCACAACCCGGCCTCGTCTACCTACGACGCCACGCTGACCAAGGTCATCGACGGCACGCTGGTGAAGGTCTGCTCCTGGTACGACAACGAGTGGGGCTTCTCGAACCGCATGCTGGACACGGCGCTCGCCCTGGCCAAGGTCGGCTGAGCATGGCCGAGGCGCTCAACGTGCTGCGCATGAGCGAGCTGGCGCTGGCCGGCAAGCGGGTGATGATCCGCGCCGACCTGAACGTGCCGCTGCGCGACGGCGTGATCCTGGACGACACGCGTATCCGCGCTTTCGTGCCGACCGCGCAGGCGGCGCTCGCGGCCGGCGCCGCGGTGCTGGTGCTCTCGCATTTGGGTCGGCCCAAAGAGGGCGCCTTCGATGCCGAGGCCAGCCTGGCGCCGGTGGCCCGTCGCCTGGGCGATCTGCTCGGCCGGCCGGTGCCGTGCCTGGCGGACTGGCTGGAGGGCGTCGAGCTGGCGCCGGGCGAGATTGCGCTGGGCGAGAACGTGCGCTTCAACGTCGGCGAGAAGAAGAATGACGAGGCGCTGTCCCGGCGCATGGCGACGCTGTGCGAGGTGTTCGTGATGGACGCCTTCGGCACCGCGCACCGGGCCGAGGCTTCCACCCACGGCGTGGCCCGGTTCGCGCCGATCGCCTGCGCCGGCCCTCTGCTGGTGGCCGAGCTCGATGCCCTGCACACCGCGCTGGCCGCCCCCAAGCGGCCGCTGGTGGCCATCGTCGGCGGCGCCAAGGTGTCGAGCAAGCTCGCCGTGCTGACCAACCTGCTGCCCAGGGTGGACCGGCTGATCGTCGGCGGCGGCATCGCCAACACCTTTCTGGTCGCCGCCGGCCACGACGTCGGGCGGTCCCTGTACGAGCCGGATCTGGTCGACACCGCCCGCGGCCTGCTGGAACAGGCGAGGGTGCTGGGGCGGCCGATTCCGCTGCCACAGCGCGTGGTGGTCGCCACCGAGATCGGCGACAGCGTGCCCAGTGCGGTCAAGGACGTGGGCAACGTGGATGCCGACGAGATGATCCTGGATTTCGACGCCGGCTTTGCCCGCGAACTGGGCGACATCATTCGCGGCGCCGGCACGGTGGTCTGGAACGGACCGCTGGGCGTGTTCGAGTACCCGGCCTTTGCCGAGGGCACGCGCCTGCTGGCGCAGGCGGTGGCCGACTCGCCGGCGTTTTCCATCTGCGGCGGCGGCGAGACCCTGGCCGCCATCGCCAAGTTCGGCATCGCCGACCGCGTGTCGTACATTTCGACCGGCGGCGGCGCCTTCCTGGAAGTGCTGGAGGGCAGGACCCTGCCGGCGGTCGAAGTGCTTCAGCAGCGCGCGGCCGCTCGCACATAAACGCACCTGTGGCGGTCCCGAGGCCGCCGCGGCTGACACAAAACATTCAAGAGGAGACGCCATCATGAGCCAACGTTTCGCCGGCAAGGTCGCCATCATCACCGGCGGCGGCGCCGGCATCGGCCGGGCCATCGTCGAGGAATGGACCCGCGACGGCGGTCACGCCGTCATCTGCGACATGGACCCGCACGCCGCCGAGAAGGCCGCGGCCGAGGTGGCGGCGGCCGGCGGGCAGGCGCTGGCGCTGCAGCTGGACGTGACCGATCTGGACGCCATCGGCGGCATGGTGCCGGCCACCGTGGCGCGCTTCGGTGGACTGGATGTCCTTTTCAACGTGGCCGGCAACAACATGATGAAGAACGTCGAGGAGGCCAACGACGAGGAATGGCGCTTCATCGTCGACACCAACTTCACGTCGGTGTACCGCTGCTCGCACGTCGCCATCCCGGAAATCAGGAAGCGCGGCGGCGGCGCCATCGTCAACATCGCCTCGACCGCCGGCATCCTGGCCGAGAACCGCTGCGCCGCGTATTCGGCCGCCAAGGCCGCGGTGATCAATCTGTCCAAGAACATGGCCATGGACTTCGCGCGCGACAACATCCGCGTCAACGCCCTGTGCCCCGGCGGCACCTGGACGCCGCGCATCCGCGGCTACATGGCGCGCTTCCCGCAGCACGAGAAGATGATGACCGAGGTGTGCGCCATGCAGCGCATGGCCGAGCCGCACGAAATCGCCAAGCCGGCCGTGTTCCTGGCCTCGGAGGACGCCTCCTTCATCACCGGCGCGGCGCTGGTGGTGGACGGCGGCATGACCGCCGGCAAGCGCTTCGAACTGTTCGATTCGATCTGAGGCGGTCATGAGCGCCGCCGCCGAAGCCGCCCTGCCGCTGGTGGACCTGTCCACCTACGGTTGCCCGCTGCACTACGTCAAGGCCCGTCAGGCACTGAGTCGAATCCCCATCGGCGGGCGCATGGCTTTCCTGTTCTCGGCGGGGGAGTCGGCCGAGCAGGTGCGCAGCAGCCTGGCTGACGATGGCCACCGCGTGCTCGCGATCCAGACCGACGGCGACAGGCTGCGGGTCGAAGTCGCCAAGGGACGCTGAAGTCCCGGGTGTTTCGGCCCGCTGTGGACAACGCTTCAGGGGATTGGTTGATCCACTGTCGGACACAGCGCCCGGTTTGATCTGACCGGCGCTCAGGCCAGCCCGAGCCCCTCCACCAGCAACTGCAACTGGCGCTCGCCGCGCCAGGCGTTGACTTGCGGGCGGTAGGCCACGCGCAGGCGCGCTCCGAGCTGCTCGCGCAGCGCCGCCGCCCGCCAGGCGATGGCGGCGACCGCCTCGCCACCGCCGGACGGCGCCAGCAGCAGGCGCAGGTGATCGGCGCCCACCACGCGCGCCTCGCGCAGTTCGAATTCGTCGTCGAACAGCGGCGACGCAAAGCCCTGGCCCCACGGTCCGGCGCCGTGCAGGCGCTCGGCCAGGTCCAGGGTCAGCAGTGCCGGGTCGAGCGCGCCGTCGCTGAGCAGGGCATCCTCGGGCGCGGCCCCGCCCGTTTGTTCGAGCACGGCATCGGTCAGCGCCGCTGCGAACGCGCTCAAATGTTCGCCCGCCAATGTCAGGCCGGCGGCCATGGCGTGACCGCCGAATTTTTCGATCAGGCCGGGATGGCGCGCCGCTACCGCGGCCAGCGCGTCGCGTATGTGCACGCCGGGCAGCGAGCGGGCCGAGCCGCGCCAGCGGCCATCATCGGCCGGCGCGAAGGCGACCGCCGGGCGGCCGTGACGCTCGCGCAGGCGCGCCGCGATGATGCCGATCACGCCCGGATGCCAGTCGGCGTCGTGCAGGCACAGCGCTGCCGGCAGCGGGTCGGGCAGGGCGCTCATTTGCGCCGTGGCCTGCGCCTGCATCTGCGCCTCCACGGCGCGCCGGTCCTGGTTCAGCCCATCGAGCTGCGCGGCCATGTCGGCGGCGGCGGACGGGTCGTCGGTCAGCAGGCACTCGATGCCCAGGCTCATGTCGTCCATGCGCCCGGCGGCATTCAGGCGCGGTCCGGCGCGAAAGGCCAGATCGCCGGCAGCGACCCGCGCCGGCTGCGCGGTGAGGCCGAGCAGTGCCCGCATGCCCGCCTGGCCGGCGCCGGCATTCAGGCGGGCCAGGCCCTGCGCCACCAGCAGGCGGTTGTTGTAATCGAGCGGCACCACGTCGGCCACGGTGCCCAGCGCCACCAGGTCCAGCAGGCGGGCGAGGTTCGGTTCCGGCCGCCCGCCGCCGAACCAGCCGTCGGCGCGCAGCCGCGCCCGCAGCGCCAGCAGCACGTAGAACATCACCCCCACGCCGGCCAGGTGCTTGCTCGGAAAGGCATCGCCCGTCAGGCGCGGATTGACGATGGCATCGGCCGGCGGAAGCCGTTCGCCCGGCAGGTGGTGGTCGGTCACGATCACCGGCACGCCGGCCGCGCGCAGGCGGGCGATGCCGTCCAGGCTGGCGATGCCGTTGTCGACCGTGATGACCAGATCCGGCCGACGGGCGAGGGCGGCCTCCGCCACCTCGACCGACAGGCCGTAGCCGGTGGTGAAGCGGCTCGGCACCAGGTAATCGACCGCTGCGGCGCCCAGCGCGCGCAGGCCGCGCACCGCCAGCGCGCAGCCGGTGGCGCCGTCGGCGTCGTAATCGGCCACCACCAGCAGCCGTCCGCCGCCGGTCAGCACCCGCGCCGCGAGCCGGGTGGCGGCATCGATGCCGAGCAGCGTATCGGGCGGCAGCAGGCGCTCGGTGGGGTAGCCGATCTCGTCCGCCACTACGCTGCGCGTGGCATAGATCCGTGCCAGCACCGGGCAGCCGAGGCGGGCTTCGAGCTCGACCACCTGCTGCGCCGGTGGCGCGGGCCGGCGCCGGATCGCCTGACCGAATCTGAGCGTCACGGGCGCAGGCGGCGGCGCAGGCGCGCCAGCCAGCCGCGCCGTTGCAGTGCAAAGCGGGCGCCGCCGGCATGCAGCGCGACCGCGTCCAGCCGCCCGCCGTCGAGCGCGGCCTGCAGCGGGTCCAGCCACTGTGCCCCGCGTTCTGGCGTCGCCTCGCCGGCACCGAGGCCGAGCAGGGCGTGGCCTGGGGGCAGGGTATCGAGCCACTCGGTGACCGAGTCCGGCACCGCCTGCGGCGCGCGCCCGGCCAGGCGGGCAAGCCCGCCGATCAGCGGTTGATCGGTCCATACGCTATCGAAGGGCGACGGCGGGAGGCTGGGCGCCGCGCCGCCGCCCCACAGCCACAGGCCATTGGCCGGCGGCAGGTCGCGCGCCTCCCGGGCAAGGTTCGGCGCGGCGTCGAACAGCAGCATCTGCAGCTCGTTCAGCCAGCCCTGCCAGCGTGGTGCGTCGGCCCCGCGCGGCTGGCCGGCGGCCACATCGCCACCGGGCAGGCTGTCCGGCGCGCAGGTACGCACATCCGGCGCAGCGGTGCTCTCCACATACCAGCGCAGCGGCCCGCCAAACCGCCACTGCACGTCGGGAATCACACCGGCCGCGCTGACCTGGTTGAACAGGTCGCGGGCGTCCGCTTCCGACAGCGGCGTTTGGGTGAGCTCGATCAGGCGCAGCGTGGCGCCGGACGGCAGCAGGCACACCGGGTCCAGGCGCGCGCACCAGGCCGGCGGCGGCGTGCCGAAGTCGTGGGTATACGTGATCGCTGCCAGCGGCGGATCATCGCCGCCGAGGCCGAACAGGGCGCAGGCGGCTGCGGCGGCATCGCCCGCCGGCGGGGCAACGGGCGCGAGGCCGGTCACGGCGGCCAGCTGACCGGCCGGGACGTCGCAGAAGTGAACGGTAAGGCGGGCGGACATGCGCGGCGAGTGTGCCAGAAACGGCTTTCGCCCAAGGATGAGGATGCCCCCGGCGTACGCGGCCGGGGGCATCGGGCACTCAAGGAACCTCGAAAAATCCCATCCATGGGGTTTCTCGACGCCGCTCGTCGCGGGAGACCCGCGACGAACTCACGCTTTTTTCAATTGCTTACGCGATTTGCGCGGTGCCCCATCCATGGGGTGCACGGGCGCCTCGAAAGGCTTTTTCGAGGCGCCCTCAAACGATTGCGGTCAACCGATCTTGGCCAGGCGCGCCTTCCAGCGCTCGAGGGCCTCGGGGTTCTTGGTGTACAGCGGCGGCTCGCCGCGCAGCACGCGCTCGACGTTGGCCTTTGCCGCTACCGGCAGCGAAGCCATCACGTCATAGGAGTGCCCGATGATGTGCGGCGTCAGGATGACGTTATCCGCGCCGACGAACTCGCGCAGCGGGCTGCTCATCGGCAGCGGCTCCTCGACGAAGGCATCCAGCGCCGCACCGGCGATCGCGCCTTCCTTGAGCACCTTGTACACGGCGGCTTCGTCCAGTGCCGCGCCGCGGGCGGTGTTGACCAGATACGCCGTCGGCTTCATCAGGCGCAGTTCGCGCTCGCCGATCATGGCCCGCGTCTGATCGGTGACAGTCACGTGCATGCTGACGAAGTCCGAGCGCTTGAGCAGCTCGTCCAGCTCGACCTTCTTGGTGCCGGCCGGCGCCTTGTCCTGCGGCACGTAGGGATCGAAGTAGAGGATCTCGGTTTCCCAGCCCTGCAGGCGGTCCACCACGCCGCGCGCGATGCGGCCCATGCCGATCAGGCCGATGGTGCGGCCGCGCACGCTGCGGGCCGTCAGTTCACGCGGGCGGGGCGCGTTTTCGGCCAGCAGGCGCTGCTTGAAGGGCATCTGCATGGCCAGCGCGGCGATGAACAGCACGGTCGCCTCGGACATACCCAGGAAATTTTCGGGCGTGGCGCCGTGGCCGACGATGATGCCAAGCTCGGTGGCGGCGTCGACATCGATGCTCTCGACGCCGATCACCGGCGACATGATGGCGCGCAGGCGCGGCGCGGCCTGCATGATCGAGCGGTCGATCTTGGTGATGGGACTGGCCACGATCACGTCGGTGCGACCGAACAGCCGCTCGTAGTCGGCCGGGTTGTAGACGGTGAAGCCGGGGCCGGTGGCCGCGGGCCCTCGGATGATTTCGCAGTCGAGCGTGCTGAGTGCATCAGCCAGCACGTCCGAAATCCAGTCCGTGGAAACAAAAATGACCCCCTTGCTCATGCGGGTTCTCCTCGCGTGGTTTGTGTGTGCGGATACGGTGACGGGTGGCCCGGGCACGGGCGCGCTGACCGGGCGGTTGGATTGTAGGTGCCGGCCGCGGCGGCGAACAACTGCGAGGCGCGCTCAGGCCGTCTGCGTCGCGGCCAGTTCCTGCTGCGCCCGGGCGGCGATGGCGTAGCTCGCCTTGCGGGCGGCGTGGTCGTAAATCTGGCTGGCGATCATCAGTTCGTCGGCGCCGGTGCGCTTGATGAACGCCGCAAGCTGGCTGCGCACGGTTTGCGGCGAGCCGATGGCCGAGCAGGACATCGCTTCCTGCACCATCGCGAGCGCCGGCGGCGGCAGCTGCTCCAGGTAGCCGGGCTGCGGTGGGGACAACTTGCCCGGCCGGCCGGTGCGCAGCGCAATGAATGCCTGCTGCATGGAGCTGGCCAGCAGTTCCCCGGCCGCGTCCGTATCCGCTGCATAAATGCTGAAGCCGAGCATCACGTAGGGACGTTGCAGCTGCGCCGATGGCCGGAAATTTTCGCGGTAAATGTCGATTGCCTGCAGCATTGCCGCCGGAGCAAAGTGCGACGCGAACGCAAACGGCAATCCGAGCGCGGCGGCCAACTGCGCCCCGAACAGACTGGAGCCCAGAATCCACACCGGCACGCGCAGCCCGGCGCCCGGCACGGCCTGCACCGGGCCCTGTGGCTCGCCGTGGCCGAGGTAGCGCATCAGCTCCACCACGTCCTGCGGGAAACGCTCGGCGCTGGTCAGCAGATCCCGCCGCAGGGCGTTGGCGGTCACCTGATCGGTGCCCGGCGCGCGGCCAAGGCCCAGGTCGATGCGGCCCGGAAACAGCGATTCGAGCGTGCCGAACTGCTCGGCGATCACCAGCGGCGAGTGGTTGGGCAGCATGATGCCGCCGGACCCGACGCGGATGGTCGAGGTACCGCCCGCGATGTGGCAAATCACCACCGCCGTGGCGGCACTGGCTATGCCGGCCATGCCGTGATGCTCGGCCAGCCAGTAGCGTTTGTAGCCCAGCTGTTCGGTGTGGCGGGCAAGGTCCAGCGAATTGCGCAGCGCATCGGCTGCCGTGGCGCCCTCGAATATCGGACACAGGTCAAGAACGCTGAGCGGGATCATCGGAAGTCGTGCCTCGGGGTGCGGCGTCTGATGGTATTACGCCGCCAGCTTGAGCGGGTTCAGCGTCACGTCCACACGCTGCGCGCCGGTGCTGACCCACACCTCGCCATCCTGCACCAGGCATTGCAGGTCCATGGTGCGCTGCGCCAACGCCGCCAGGGCCTGGCCGGTGGCCACCGGCAGCTGCAGCACGCTCAGGTTGGTCAGCCGTGCCAGGCTGCGTTCGGTCTGCTTCCACCATAAATCGCAACTGCTGCTGTGGCACAGGACGATCACCTGGTCGGCCCGGCCGCAGGCCTTGCGCAGACGGGCTTCATCCGGCTGGCCGATGTCGATCCACAGCGTGATCCGGCCGGTCAGATCCCTGACCCAGATTTCCGGCTCGTCCGCTTCCGACAAGCCGCGGGTGAGGGCGATGCCCTCCTGCGCATGCAGGGCGTACATCAACACGCGCGCCATCATGCGCGCGTCGGTTTCCGAAGGGTGGCGCGCCAGCGTCAGGTTGTGCTCGGCGTAGTAGTTCCGATCCATGTCGGCGATTTGCAGGTCGATCTTGAAGATGGTGGCTTTGAGGGCCATTTGTTTCACGTCCGTGAATGAGAAGGAACGCGCAGTTCGCCCGGAGCCTTCCTGAGCGTCATGCAGAGGGTGGCCTTCAACCGCGGCGGCTGTCCGTGAGGCGGTGGGTTACTCAGGGCCTTTCTGGCCGCTACTGGCCATTTCATCGCGCAGCACGCGCTTGAGCACCTTGCCGGACGGGTTGCGCGGCAGTGCGTCACGCAGCAGCACTCGATCGGGAACCTTGAACGCCGCCAGGCGTGCGCGGCAGTGCTCGCGCACGGCTTGCGCGTCCAGCGTGGCGCCCGGACGCAAAACCACCAGCGCCACCGGCCGCTCGCCCCAGCGCGCGTCGGGCACGCCAATCACGGCGCACTCGGCGACTTCGGGCAGTTCATGGATGACCCGCTCGACTTCCGAGGAGGCGATGTTCTCGCCGCCGGAGATGATCATGTCCTTGCGCCGGTCGGTCAGGTACAGGAAGCCATCGGCGTCGACATGGCCGACGTCTCCGGTGCGAAAGAAACCGTCGGCGAAGAAGCTCTCGGCGTTTTTCTGCGGCGCGTTCCAGTAGCCGGGCATGACCTTGGGGCCGCGCAGGCACACCTCGCCGTCGCTGCCGGGCGGCAGGTCCTGGCCGGCCTCGTCGCGGATGCGCAGCTCCACGTGCGCGGTGGCGCGACCGGTCGAGCCGATCCTGGCCAGCTCGAAGCCGGCCTCCATGATGGTGTCGCCGCCGCAGGTCTCGGTCAGGCCGTAGCCGTCCACGTAGCGCCCGCCGGTGAAGTAATCCGCGAAGGCCCGGATGCGCGACTCGGGCGTCTTCTCGCCGCCGCCGACGCACCAGCGCAGGCTGGAGACGTCGTACCGGTCGCGGTTTTCCAGCGCCAGCACCCGCCCGGTCATCACCGGCGCCATCCAGGTGCAGTTGAGCCGCTCGGCGGCAATCGCGGCGACCGTCGCCTCCGGATCGAATTCCCGGTGCACGTACAGCAGGCCACTCTGCCACAGCACGTTGATGCCCGGCAGGTCCATGCCGCCGACGTGATAGAGCGGGCCGACCACGTTGGCGCGGCTGTCCGGGCCGAGGCCCAGCGCCAACACGTGGTCCATGTTCTTCCAGTAGAAGTTGGAATAGGTGTGCTGCACACCCTTCGGGTGCGCGGTGGTGCCGGAGGTGTACATCAGCCGCATCAGGTCCTGCGGTGCGCGCACGGCGCACGGCGGCGCAGCGCGGCCGCCCGCCAGCACGCGCGGGTCGCGCTGGGCGCGGGTATCGAACACGATCACCGCGTCCGTGCCGCCGACACTGCCGGTCAGCTCCTCGTCCACGCACAGCAGCCTGGTGTTCGAATCGCCGACGATGTAGGCCACCTCGGCCTGCGACAGACGAAAGTTGATCGGCAGCAGCACGGCGCCGAGATACGAGACGGCAAAGGCGATATCGAGATACGCGGCGCTGTTTTTCATCAGCACCGCCACCACGTCGCCCGCGCCCACCCCGCGCCCGGCGAACAGCCCCGCCAGCGCTCGCAGGCGCAGCGCCAGGTCCGCGTAGGTGATGCGCTCGGCGTCGTAGAGCACTGCCTCGCGCTGCGGACTGACGCGGGCGTGGTAATCGATGAAGGCGCTCAGGTTGACCATCACTCCACCTCTTTTTGGTTACTGGACGCGCTTGTGGACCCGACGCCCGGCTGGCTCAGTACCCGCGCGGCAGCCCCAGCTCGTGCGTGGCGATGAAGTTCAGCACCATCTCCTCGGCCACCGGCGCGAACTTGAACAGCCGCGCGTCGCGCCACAGCCGCTCCAGGTGCGACTCGCGCGCGTAGCCCATGCCGCCGAGCGTCTGCATGGCGTGCTCGATGGCCGACATGGCGGCCTGCGCGGCGATCAGCTTGGCGGTGTTGGCCTGCGACCCGTAGGGACGGCCCGCGTCGCACAGCCAGGCGGCCTGGAGGTTCATCAGGCGCGCGCATTCGAGCTGCGCGTGGGCCTGCGCCAGCGGGAACTGCACGCCCTGGTAGGCGCCGATCGGCGTGCCGCGGAACACCTTGCGCACGTTGGCGTACTCGACCGCCTGGCGGATGGCCATGTGCCCGGCGCCGACCAGCGCCGCGGTGGTGACGATGCGCTCGGTGTTGAGCACCTCCAGCAGCTCGAACCAGCCGCCGTGCAGGGTGCCGACCAGCTCCTGTGGCTCGATGCGCACCTCGTCGAAAAACACGCTGCACGAGGACAGGGTGTTGGTGCCGAGCTTCTCGATCAGGGAAAAGCTCAGACCCGGGCGGTCGATGTCGATCATGAACATCGTCAGCCCCTCGGTGCGGCGGGCGACTTCCTCGACCTTTTTGGTGCGCGCCACCACTAGCATCTTGTGGCCTTCCTTGACGCCGGTGATCCAGATTTTCTGGCCGTTCAGGCGCCAGCCGTCACCGTCGGCGCGGGCGAAGCTGCGCAGCTCCAGCGTGTTCGAGCCGGCGTCCGGCTCGGTCAGCGCCATGCAGAAATTCAGCCGACCGGCGGTCAGCCCGGGCAGCATGTCGGCCTGCTGGGCGGCGTTGCCATAGCGCGACAGCGACACGCCGCCGAAGATGGGGTTGATCATGAACAGCTGGCCGAGCGTGGCGCCGCCGCCGGCAGCGGCCAGGTGCTCGACGATCAGCGCCATTTCCTGCATGCCAAGCCCGCTGCCGCCGTGCGCCTCGGGCAGCGCCACGCCGCACAGGCCGGCGTCGCAGATGGCCTGCCACAGTTCCTGCGGAAAGGCCTTGGCGCGGTCCTTTTCGAGCCAGTAATCGGGGCCAAAATCGGCACCGATGCGGTCGGCGGTGTCGCAGATCAGGCGCTGGTCTTCAGTCAGATCGAAATTCACGGCGCGTCACCTTCGGGCAATGGCTTGGGAATGTCTTACAGCAACAGGCGGCGCGGGTCTTCCAGCGCGCCATGCAGTTGCGTGAGGAAGTCGGCGGCCTGCGCCGCCGACCAGACGGCGGCATCGGCGCGCAGCGCCAGCGTGAGACGGCCCTCGACCAGGCTGCCGACGCCCAGCGCCAGGGCGCAGCCGGCCGGCCGAGCCGGCGCCACCATCCGCAGCGGGCCGCGACCGGCGCTGGCAAACCACAGCTGCGCCGGCTGTCCGTCGGGCCGCATGCCCAGCCGGGCGGCCTGCCAGGCGGCAAGACCCTGCGCCGCCTGGCAGGCCGGCAGCGGCGCGCCGTCACCGGCGGCGCACAAGGCCTGCGGGCGACTGGCCATCAGCGTGCGCGCCGTCAGATAGAACATCAGGCTGCCGAGCCCGGCCCGGCCGGTCGGCAGTGCGGCGCGCCAGTCCAGCAGCGCCCGCGCCGACACATCGGCCAGCAGAAAATGCTCCGCCGAAACCGCCGCGGCGACGGGCGCGGCCGCGGCATCCGGCGGCACGGCGGCACGCTCGGGCACGTCCGCCGCGCGGATGCGCCCGCCGGGCCCACTGCCGATGAGGCTGCGCAGTTCCACCCCGCGCTCACCGGCCAGACGCCGCGCATACGGCGTGGCAACGATGCGCTGGCCGGCGGCGGTGGGCGCTGGCACTGCCGTCGCGGCCGTCTCCTCGCGCGAGGCAGTCACCAGCGGCACGGCGCCGGCGTCACTGATGGGCTGCGCCTGCGACGGCACCACCGCCACGCCTTCGGCCGGCTCCCATCTCGCCAGAAGCGCGCCCACCGGCACGGTCTGGCCCGCTTCGACCAGGATTTCGGTCAGGCGGCCGGCGGTCGGTGCTTCCAGATCGTTGGCGATCTTGTCGGTCTCGATCACCAGCAGCACATCGCCGGCGGCGAAGCTCTCGCCGGGCGCGCGGCGCCACTCGGCAACCTGCCCCTCGGTCATGGTCAGCCCGAGCTTGGGCATGGCCAGGGTTTGCGGCATGGCGGGCCCGCTACTGGCCGCGGAACACGGCCGGGCGCTTTTCCAGGAACGCCCGGCAACCCTCGTGCGCGTCGGCGCTGTCCAGTACGAGGCTGATCATGGCCTGCTCGTGCGCCAGCGCCGCCGGCAGCGGCATGTCGGCGCCGTGGAGCAGGCTGCGCTTGAGCAGTTTCAGCGTCAGCGGCGACTTGGCGGCGATACGCTCGGCCAGCGCCAGCGCGTCGGACAGCAACTGCGCTGCCGGCACCACACGGTTGGCCAGGCCCAGGGCAACTGCCTCCGCGGCGCCGATGCGATCACCCGTGAACATCAGCTCGCGCGCCCGGCAGGCCGGAATCTGCCGCAACAGCCGCTGACTGCCACCGGCGCCCGGGAACAGGCCGAGGTTGATCTCCGGCAGCGCCAGCTGGGCATTTTCCGAGAGCAGGCGAATGTCGGTGCACAGCAGCAGCTCCGTACCACCGCCGAGCGCAAAGCCGTTGACGGCGGCGATGGTCGGCTTGTCGCAGGTCTCCACCCGCCGGAACACGCGGTGGATGACTTCCGCGAACTGCTGGTAATGAGCCAGGCCCTGCCGGGAGTCCAGATCCGCGATGTCGCCGCCGGCCACGAACGCCCGCTCGCCGGCGCCGGTGATGACGATCACGTGCACGGCGGGGTCGGCCTCCAGCGCGCCGAAGGCCTGCTCGAACTGCTCGAGCGTCGGAACATCAAGCGCGTTCAGTATCCGCGGCCGGTTGATGGTGAGCACGGCAACGGCGCCGTGCAGCTCGGTCAGGATGGGGGCGTCCGACATGGCAATGTCCTTGCGGTAAGTGCGATCAGGCGAGCACGCGCTCGACGGCGGCAATCAGGTCATCGGCCTGCGGCCGGTAGGCATTTTCCAATGACGGCGCGAAGGGCACCGGCATGAACGGCGCACCGACCCGCAGGATCGGCGCGTCGAGTTCGTCAAAACCGATTTCGCCCAGCCGGGCCGCGATCTCGGCGCCCGGCCCGTAGGCGGTCACTGCCTCATGGAACACCACCAGCCGGTGTGTGCGCTTGAGCGAATCGAGCACCGCGCCCTCATCCCAGGGCTGCAAGCTTCGAAGATCGATGATTTCGGGCTCAATGCCGCGCTCGGCCAACTGCCCGGCGGCGGCCAGCGCCTCGTGCAGTGCCGCCCCCCAGGTGACGATGGTCAGATCGCGCCCCGGCCGGGCAATCGCCGCGCGGCCGATCGGCACCGCCGCCGGCGGGTCGGCCAATTCGCCCTTATGCGCATACAGCGCCTTGTGCTCGATGAAGATCACCGGGTCGGGATCGTCGATGGCGGCGCGCATCAGGCCGTAGGCGTCCGCCACGGTCGCTGGGCAGACCACTTTCAGCCCTGGCACGTGAGCCAGCCAGCCTTCCAGACACTGCGAATGCTGCGGGCCGGCTGCCAGCCCGCCGCCGTGCGGCGTGCGCAGCACCATCGGCACGCTGGTCTGGCCGCCGAACATGAAGCGCGCCTTGGCGGCCTGGTTGACCAGCGCGTCCATGCCCAGCGTGATGAAGTCCATGAACATGATCTCGACCACCGGCTTCAGACCGGACAGGGCCGCGCCGACCGCGGCCGACAGGATGGTCGCCTCGCTGATCGGCGTGTCGCGTACGCGCTGCGGGCCGAAGGTCTCCAGCAGGCCGCGCGTCACGCCAAAGCTGCCGCCGGCGCCGGCGATGTCCTCGCCGAACAGCACCACGTTGCGGTCGGCGCTCATGGCATCGTGCAGCGCCTGGCCGATGGCCTTGCCGTAACGCAGTTCAGGCATCGTCAGGCACTCCGGCTGTAAACGTCTGCCGCGGCCTCGGCGAACTTCGGATGCGCGCCGGCGCGCGCCGTGTCGACGGCGGCCGACACCTCCTGCTCGACCTGCGCATCGATGGTGTCGATGGCCGCTGCTGTCACCCGCGCCGCACGCAGGCGGCGACGGCAGGCATCGAGCGGGTCAGTGAGTTCCCGCGTGGTGCCGGCCCGATAGCGCTGGGGGTCGCCCTCGTAGTGACCGCGCACGCGATCGGTAATGCACTCGAGCATTCGCGGACCCTCGCCGGCCACCTGCGCCCGAAGTCGCATGGCGGCATCCAGCACCGCCACCACATCGTTGCCGTCCACCTGCTCGCCGGCCACACCGAAGGCCGCGGCGAGCTCCAGTGGCTTGGCCGAGAACTGCTGCTCGGCCGGCGAGAATTCCGACCAGCCGTTGTTCTCGCACACCAGCAGCAGCGGCAGTTTCCACAGCGAGGCGAGGTTGAGCGACTCGTGCAGCACACCCTCGGCCAGCGCGCCGTCGCCGAAGAACACCACCGCCACGCCATCGTTACCGCGCACCTGATGCGCCAGGGCGCTGCCGACGGCCAGCGGAATCCCGGCTCCTACAATGCCGTTGGCCCCGAGCATGCCGATGCGCATGTCGGCCACGTGCATGGAGCCACCGCGGCCGCGGCACAGGCCGGTGTCGCGGCCCATGATCTCGGCGAACAAACCGGTCAGATCGACCCCCCGCGCCAGGCAATGGCCGTGACCGCGGTGGTTGGAGGCGATGGTGTCGGCCGGCTGCAGGGCCGCCATAACGCCGGCGGCGACCGCCTCCTGGCCGATGCTCAGATGGATGAAACCCGGTACTTCGCCGCCCGCGAACAGCTCGGCCAGACGCAGCTCGGCGCTGCGGATGCGGCGCATGGTGCGATAAAGCCCGACCAGGGTTTCGCGATCCGCCGCACTGGCCGCTGGCCCGGATGCCGATTTCGATGACGCCGTTGACCTGCGCCGTTCCATTGCCCGACTCCCTGGTTTTCGTGGTCTGCGAGACCGATGCGCCGCCCATGCTGCCGATCATGTCGCAGCTGGTCAGATCGGGCGGCCGCTGAAGTCGGCGGAACCGGTACCTGCCCGGACCGGCTTCAACAGCCAAGAAAAAAGCCCCAACCGATGCCAGCTGAGGCTTGCGTATTCGGGGAGGATGGTAACCCGCCTCAAACGTCCACTGAAAGGGCGGAATCGAGGCGCCGTGGGCTGCTGCGAACCGCTGCCGGCTCCATCAACCGATGCGCGGGCGCGCATTGGCACGGTTCCGCCGCATGAACGGCCCGAGAAAGAAGAGCGTGTCCGGATACTCGTCAACCGCTTTGGACGAACGGCGGAATCGAGCAAGAAAAAAGGCCAACCGAGAACGGTTGACCTTATATGTATTGGTGGAGGCGGCGGGAATCGAACCCGCGTCCGCAAGCCCTCTGCCGTTGGCTCTACATGCTTATCCCAGTCTATTGTTTTAACCGGCTGCTACCCGACGGGCAGGGAAAACAGCCAGCGATCCTGAAAGGTTTTAGCGGGTCGGCCCCAGGCCTGCCTTGCCGCGAGCTTGTGTATGTCGACGCCTGAACCCCGCACGCACAAGCACGTTCGGTCAGACGGCACCCTACTGGGTTTTAAGCAGCGAGTGCGTAGTTGTCGTCGTTGGCAACTAAAGTTTTGCAGAGTGATTAACGAGGTCACTGCACCTCGGCATGCACCTCAGGTTTCGCAACCCACGTCGAAGCCAGGTCGCCCCCATGTGATCGGTGTGTAAGACATGGTACGCCTGGTTGCGGTTCCCGGCCAGGCAAAACATTTTCCGCGCTAACGCTTGGACGATTTCAATATCCGCCCACGCTCGCGCTGCCAGTCGCGGTCGCGCTCGCTGTCGCGCTTGTCGTGCGCCTGCTTGCCCTTGGCCAGGCCGATCTCCACCTTGCACTTGCCGCGCTTCCAGTACATGGCCAGCGCCACCAGGGTATAGCCCTTGCGCTCGACGGCGCCGATCAGCGTGTTCAGTTCCTCGCGGTGCAGCAGCAGCTTGCGGGTGCGCCGCGGCTCGGGCACGTAGTGGGTGGAGACGGTGGGCAGCGGCGTGATGATCGCGCCCAGCAGGAAGGCCTCGCCGTTCTTGATGATCACGTAGCTGTCGACGAGCTGCACGCGCCCGGCGCGCAGGCTCTTGACCTCCCAGCCTTCGAGCGCGATGCCGGCCTCGAAGCGGTCTTCGAGGTGGTAGTCGAAGCGCGCCTTCTTGTTGACGATGATGGTGGCGGAAGGCGCGCTGGACATGGGCACACGGCGGGCGAAAGCGGGCGGGCATTGTAGGGGATGGGCGCCGCGGGGCGTCCGTTATCATGCGGTGGCAGGCGTCTGGCCTGTGGCCCATGGCATGAGGATCGGATGGCGGCGGTTCGGGAAATACGCAAGTCGGTTGTGGTGGCGCATCGTGCCGAGGACATGTTCGGCCTGGTGAACGATGTGGAGTCCTACCCGCAGTTCCTGCCCTGGTGTGCCGCGGCGCGGGTGCTGGAGCAGGACGAAACCACCATGCTGGCCAGCCTCGACATGGCGATGGCCGGCCTGCACAAGCGCCTGACCACGCGCAATCTGCTGCAGCCGCATCGGCGCGTGGAATTGCGCCTGGTGGAGGGGCCGTTCAGCCGCTTTCACGCGGTGTGGACCTTCGATGACCTGGGGGAAGCCGCGGCCCGGCCGCAGACGCGCGTCGGCTTTCACATCGCCTACGCACTGGCTGGCCGGCTGCTGGGCATGGCGATGGGGCCGGTGCTCAGCGCAGTGGCGGACGGACTGGTGGATTCCTTCTGCCGGCGCGCGGACGTGTTGTATGGCCGTGAGTGAGCTCTTGCGGATCGACATTGCCTGTCTGGACGGGGCGGGCTACCGGGTGATTCCCGTGGAGCTGCCGGTCGGGGCGACGGCCGGCGAGGCGCTTGTGGCTGCCGGCCTGCGGCTGGGCGAGGCAACTGTAGGCGTGTTCGGGCGGGTCATCACCGCCGATGCACCGCTTGCCGATGGCGACCGGCTGGAGCTGTATCTGCCGCTGCAGGTGGACCCAAAGACGGCTCGCCGGCAGCGCGCGGCGGCCAAGGAAAAAAAGCCTGGCCGACCATGAAACTTTCCGGCACCGGCCCCGGTCTTACTCCACGAGACCTCTGCGAGGTATCACCCGCTTCCCCTCCCTGAGCGGGTTTAACTCCCAAGCCCGGCCATATTTGAGCCGGGCTTTTTTTTTGCGTTCGATGGGCCGGCAGCATCCGTCTTGTAGGAGCGCCTTCAGGCGCGAGCTTTGCGCGCGTATCCGGGAGGATTCGCGGCTAAAGCCGCTCCTACCGCCCAACTACCCGTCAGTGGCTGTCTACAGCGCGTGCCAGTCGGCCAGCAGGATGCGCAGCGCCGCCACGAAGGCCAGCGGCTGGTCCAGGAACAGGTGGTGGTAGGCCTCCGGGATGGCCGACACCGGGCCGCGGCGGTCCACCAGCTGGTGCACGTACTGGCGCACCTCGGGGGGAAACAGGGCGCTTTTCTCGCCGTACAGGATGCCGATGCGGCAGCGCAGCTGTCGCAGTTCCTCGGCCTGCTCGCCGACCTTGATATGGGCCAGGCCGCGGTCGTCGAACTTCCACGTGAAGTAACCGTCCGGCGTTTCGATGATCGAGCGCCGGCCGATGTAGTCCAGGATGTAGGCGTTGTCGCAGGGCTGCTGCGGGATCAGCCGAAAGCGCGCCAGGGCGCTGTCGAAGTCCGGGTAGTCGCGCCGCGGCTGGCGCAGCGGGTTGCGCGCGGTGCCGGGGAACTGGAAGCCCGGCGGGCGGATCGGCGAGTCGGCCATCACGAGACCCCCGACGCGCTCGGGCCGGTTGGCGGCGGCGCGCAGGCACACCGCCCCGCCCAGGCTGTGGCCGACGAGCGTCACGTCGGGGCCGAAGCCGGCGTGCTCGCACACGCCCAGCGCCTCGGCGGCGAAGTCGTCCAGCGCGTACTGCTCGCGCCGGCCGCTCTCGCCCATGCCGGACAGGTCCATGGCCGCCACCCGGTGGTCGATGGCCAGCCACGGCGCGATGAAGTCCCACCAGTGGCTGTGCGCGCCGCCGCCGTGCACCAGCAGCAGCGGCGGGCCGGCTTCGCCCCAGCGGCGGTAGTGGATGGCGCAGCCGTCCACCTGCACCCACCGCGGTTCGGCCGGCGTGCCGACCGCCTCGTTGAACCAGTCCGGGGCGTCGTGGATCATTTCTTGTGGAACTTGCGAAACTCGGGGGGGCGCTTTTCGTTGAAGGCGCGCACGCCTTCCTTCGATTCCTCGGTGTCGTAGTACAGCGCCAGCGCCTGCAGGCCCATGGCGGCCTGGCCGCGAATCTGCTCGCTGTCGGCGTTGAAGGAGCGCTTGGCGATGGCCAGCGCGGTCGGGCTTTTGGCCATGATTTCGGCGCACCAAGCGGCGACTTCGGCGTCGAGCTGGTCGTGCGGCACGACCTTGTTCACCAGACCCATGCGCTCGGCCTCGTCGGCGCTGTAGCGGCGGCACAGGTACCAGATCTCGCGGGCCTTCTTCTCGCCGACGACGCGCGCCAGGTAGGCGGTGCCGAAGCCCGGATCGACCGAGCCCACCTTGGGGCCGACCTGGCCGAACTGCGCCTTGTCCGACGCGATGGTCAGGTCGCACAGCACGGCCAGCACGTTGCCGCCGCCGATGGCGAAGCCCTGTACACGCGCGATGACCGGCTTGGGCACGTCGCGGATGACGGTGTGCAGCTCCTCCACCGGCAGGCCGATGGTGCCGCGCCCGCCGTAGCTGCCGGCGTGGGATTTCTGGTCGCCGCCGGTGCAAAACGCCTTGTCGCCGGCGCCGGTCAGCACGATGACGCCGATGTCCGGGTTCCAGCCGGCGCGCTGGAAGGCGTGGATCAGCTCCTCGACGGTCTGCGCCCGAAACGCGTTGTAGACCTCCGGGCGGTTGATGGTGATGGTGGCGACGCCGTCCTGTTCGGCGTAGAGAAGGTCCTGATAGTCCACGGGGTCTCCCTGTCGATAAGAGCGAAATTCAGCGGACGCCGCGCAGCTGGCGGCCGCTGCCGGCCAGATTCTTGAGCAGCGGCGGCGGCGCGAAGCGCGGCCCCAGGCGCTGCGCCAGCGCCTCGCAGTCGGTCACGAAGCGGTCCACGCCGACCGTGTCCACGTACGACAGCACGCCGCCGGCCCAGGCCGGAAAGCCCCAGCCGAGCAGCGAGGCCACGTCGGCGTCGGTGGTGTTGGCCACCACGCCTTCGGCCAGACAGCGCGCCGCCTCCACGGCCTGGATGTGCAGCAGGCGCTGCTTGACGGCGCCCACGTCCGGCTGCTGCGCCGCGCGCGGGAAGTGCTCGGCCAGACCCGGCCACAGGCGCCGTTGGCCGTCGGCGTAGTCGTAGAAGCCCTTGCCGGCCTTCTTGCCGACCCGGCCGAGTTTTTCCACGAACAGCTCGATCACCGGCGCCGACACCGGCGGCGTGTAGCTCGGGCCAAGGTCGGCGCGCGTCTGCACGATGATCTTGTGCACTAGGTCCAGCGCCACCTCGTCGGCCACCGCCAGCGGGCCGAGCGGCATGCCGGTCTGGCGGCCGGCGTTATCGATCAGCGCCGGGGCCACGCCCTCGGCCAGCAGGGCCATGCCTTCCTCGAAGTAGGTGCTGAACACGCGGCTGGTGAAAAAGCCGCGGCTGTCGTTGACCACCACCGGCGTCTTGCCGATGCGCGCCACGAAATCCAGCGCCCGGGCCAGGCAGGTGTCAGAGGTCTGCCGGCCGCGGATCACCTCGACCAGCGCCATGCGCTGCACCGGCGAGAAGAAATGCAGGCCGATGAAGTTGTCCGGCCGCGGCCAGTGTTCGGCCAGACCCGAGATCGGCAGCGTGGAGGTGTTGGACGCGAACAGGATGTCGGGGCCGGTTGCCCCGGCGGTGCGGCGCGTGGCCTCGGCCTTGATGTCGCGCTGCTCGAACACCGCCTCGATGACGATGTCGCAGCCGGTCAGCGCCGCGTAATCGGCGGTCGGCGTGATGCGGGCGAGCACCGCCGCGCGGCCGTCCGCGTCCAGGCGGCCGCGCTCGACCTCGCGGGCGAGAATCTTGTCGACCTGCGCCTTGCCGCGCTCGGCCAGCGCCGGCTCGCGGTCCAGCAGCACCGTGCCGAGCCCGGCGGTGGCGCAGGCATGGGCGATGCCGCTGCCCATCAGCCCGGCGCCCAGCACGCCGACTTTGCGAAACTCGGCCCGCGGCACGTCGGCGGGGCGGGACTTGAGTTTGCGCGCGTCGTTGAGCGCCAGAAAGCCACTGCGGATGAGGTTTTCGGCCTGCACGGTGGCGGCCGTCACACCGAAGTAGCGGCTTTCGATGTCGAGCCCCACCTCGATCGGCGAGGACACGCCCTCGTACACGCACGACAGGATGTTGATCGGCGCCGGATAGTTGCCGGCGGTGCGCTCGTGCACCTTGGCGATTACCACCGACAGGAATTCCTGCACGCCTGGATCGCTGGCGTTGCCGCCGGGCACCCGAAAGCCCTTGCGGTCCCAGGGCTGCAGCGCCTCGCCGCCGGCCAGAATCCATGCCTTGGCCTTGTCCAGCAGTTCGGCGGCCGGCACCACGGCGTGGACGATGCCCGCCTTGAGCGCGTCGGCCACCGGCAGGCGCTTGCCCTCCGCCATCAGCGGCACGGCGGCGCGGATGCCGATCAGCCGCGGCAGGCGCTGGGTGCCGCCGGCGCCCGGCAGCACGCCGAGCGTGACCTCCGGCAGGCCGATGCGGGTCTTGGGGTTGTCCGCCGCCACGCGGTAATGACAGCCGAGCGCCAGCTCCAGGCCGCCGCCGAGCGCCGTGCCGTTGATGGCGGCGACCATCGGCTTGCCGGCGGTCTCCAGGCGCCGAAAGACTTTGTTGATGGCGCGGCTGCCGGCCTCGAGCTTGGCCACCGAGCGGTCGGCCAGAAAGTCCTGCACGTCGGCGCCGGCGATGAAGTCCTTCTTGGCGCTGGTGACGACGATGCCCTTGACGGCCGGATCGGCCAGCGCCTTGTCCACCGCCGCCACGTAGGCGGCGGTCGAGGCATCGGTCAGCGTGTTCACGGACGCGCCCGGCACGTCCCAGATCAGGATGGCGATGCCGTCTTCGTCCACGCGGTAATCGATCATCGCGATCTCCTCACAGCCGTTCGATGATGGTGGCGGTGCCCATGCCGGCGCCGATGCACAGCGTCACCAGGCCCGTGCCCAGGTCGCGCCGTTCGAGCTCGTCGAGCACGGTGGCCACCAGCATGGCGCCGGTGGCGCCCAGCGGATGGCCGAGCGCGATGGCGCCGCCGTTGACGTTGATCTTGTCCATCGGCACGCCGACCACGTCGGCGAAGCGCAGCACCACGGCGGCGAAGGCCTCGTTGACCTCGTACAGGTCGATGTCGGCCGGGCTCATGCCGGCCCGCTTGAGGGCCTTTTGCGTGGCCGGCGCCGGGCCGGTCAGCATGATGGTCGGCTCGCTGCCGATCGATGCGAAGCCGCGGATGCGCGCGCGCGGCTTAAGGCCCAGCCGTTCGCCGGCCTCGCGGCTGCCGACCAGCACCGCCGCGGCGCCGTCGACGATGCCGGAGGAGTTGCCGGCGTGGTGCACGTGCTCGATGCGTTCCAGCTGCGGGTAGCGTTGTAGCGCCACCGCGTCGAAGCCGTACTCGGCGCCGAGCTTCTCGAACGAGGCCGGCAGCTTGGCCAGGCTGTCCGTGGTGGTGCCGGGGCGGCGGTGCTCGTCGTGGTCGAGCAGCATCTGCCCGTCCACGGCGTAGACCGGCGTCACCGAGCGGGCGAAGCGTTTTTCTTCCCAGGCCTGCGCGGCGCGTGCCTGCGACTGCGCGGCGAAGGCGTCCACGTCGGCGCGCGAGTAGCCGTACAGGCTGGCGATCAGATCGGCCGAGACGCCCTGCGGCACGTAGTGGCTGTGGAAGGCCACCTGCGGGTCGGCGTACCAGGCGCCGCCGGCCGAGGACATCGGGATGCGCGACATGGACTCGACGCCGCCGCCGACCACCAGGTCGGACTGGCCGGACATGACCTGCCCGGCGGCCATGTTGACGGCTTCCAGACCCGAGGCGCAGAAGCGGTTGATCTGCACGCCGGCCACGGTTTCGGCATAGCCGGCCTCGATGGCCGCCACGCGGGCGATGTTCGAGCCCTGCTCGCCGACCGGGCTGACCACACCCAGGACCACGTCGTCGATGTGGGCGGTGTCGAGCTCAAGGCGGTCGCGCAGCGCGTTCAGCACCGTGGTCGCCAGACGGATCGGCGGCACCGGGTGCAGCGCGCCGTCAGGCTTGCCGCGCCCGCGCGGGGTGCGCACGGCGTCGTAGATATAGGCTTCCGGCATGGCAGGTCTCCTCTGGGGGCGATATGGGAAGCGCCGAAAAATTCGTCCTCAAATGTCTGAGCGCTCGCGACCGGAAAAATTCGGCACAGGCGCACCTTGTTGCGCGAGGATCACCCGGCACGGCCGAACTCCCCGCCGGTTTCCGGTGCCTCAGGCAGCCAACCGCTGCACACCGTCGACTGCAACACCGCATTCCCTCCTGAACCCACGGCACGGGCGGGGAGGGCGGCAAATGGTCTCACGAACGACCGCGTGACCGGTCACTCGTTAAGGTCCGGCCGGCGGCGGCGCAGCTTGGTGGTGCCCTGGTGCTGCTTGGTCTCCAGGCGGCGCTCGCGCTGGGCGCGCGACGGCTTGGTCGGCCGGCGTGGCGCGGGCGCTGTGGCGGCCGCCTCCAGCAACGCCGCCAGCCGCGCCAGCGCATCGGCGCGGTTGCGCTCCTGCGTGCGAAAGCGCTGCGCTTCAAGAATCAGCACCCCGTCCGCCGTCAGGCGCCGCCCGGCCAGGCGCGTCAGGCGCTCGCGCACGGCCTGCGGCAGCTCGGTGAAACCGCGGGTGTTGAAGCGCAGCTGCACGGCGCTGGACACCTTGTTCACGTTCTGCCCGCCGGGGCCACTGGCGCGGATGAAGGTCAAGCTGAGGTCGCGGGGGTCCGGCTCAATGGGCATGGTTCTGGCTTCAATCCGGCAGATACAGGTCCGCGACCACCGGCAGGTGGTCCGAGGCTACACGCGCCATGGCACTGCGGTGGGCGGCAGGTGGCCCGGCTGCCCGCAAGGCGCGCGTGAGGATTCGATCCAGCGCCAGCAGGGGGCGTCGGGAAGGAAAGGTGCGCGGATGTCGGCAAGGCGCGCATTGAGCCAGCAGCGGCCGCACGGAGGGGTTGCCCGGCAGCCAGTCGTTGAGGTCACCAAGCAGCACCGTGGGACGGTCGGGCGGCTGCTGGAGCAGTCGGCGCAGCTGCCGGGCCTGGCGCCAGCGCTCCCCGGCACACAGGCCAAGGTGCGTGACGATGACCCGCAGGTCGTCGTTGCCGACCGCCAGGTCCACGTCCACAGCGCCGCGCGGTTCACGGCCGGCGAAGCTGAGGTTGTGATGGCGCACGGCGCGCACGGGAAAGCGGGTGAGCAGCAGGTTGCCATAGTGGCCGCGATGATCGCGCAGATTCGGACCGACTACCGCCTCATAGCCGGGTAGCCCGGCCAGGTACTCGAACTGCGCGTGATGGCCGCCGGGCTCGTCATGCCAGTCGACTTCCTGCAGGCCCATGATGTCCGCCTGCAGCTCGCCCAGCACCGCCAGGATGCGGGCGACGTCGCGCTGGCGGTCCGTGCCCACCGCGCGGTGGATGTTGTAGCTGGCGACCCGCAAGGGGGCAGCATCAGCGCGCAAAGCGCCGCCAGGCCCACAGCGCAAAAACGCTGATGGCCGCCAGGACGACGATCAGGATGGCCAGGTTGGTGGCACTCGGACGATGCACCAGGGCGGCAATCTGTCCAGAGAAGACCGTGATCGCCACAATCCCGGGCGCCATGCCGAGCGCCGTCCCGAGCACAAAATCGCGAAACCGGATGTGGGAGGCGCCGGCGGCCAAATTGACTACCGTGAACGGCGCCAGCGGCAGCAGGCGGATCAGCGTGACAGACAGTACGCCGCGACGGGCCAACTGGCGGCCGATGGAGTCCGGCAGATGGCCGGCCAGGCGTTGCACGACGCCGCGGCCGAGCAGGGCGCCGGCTCCGTAACCGACCACGGCGCTCAGCAGTGTCCCACTCCCAGCCACGGCCAGTCCGGACAGTGGCCCGTACAGGGCGCCGGTGACGGCGATCATCACGGTCACCGGGAACATGAGCAGTCCACTCACCACGTACACCGCCAGCAGCGCGGCAGTGGCCGTCCTGTCGCCGCGCAGCTGCGCCAGCCAATGCTGAAGCCGTTCCACGTCCAGCCATTCCTGCAGCGGCCCCCAGCGCCACAGGGCCGCCAGTGCCAACAGACCCGCCAGCATCGCGCCCAGACCGAGCAGCGTGCGGCGCAGGCTGCGGCGGTGGTGCTCGCCGCCGATCATCTCGTCGGTCAGCCGTTCAGGTACCGCCGGGGCCGCCGGATCGAGCAGCCGGGTGTCGGCGATGACGGTATCCATGGAGTCCGGCGCCTGATGCGGGAACGGGCTCAGATGGCGGGCCTGGCCATTGAGTGCCTCGATGGCGGCGTTGCTGCCTTCCCCTGGACCGCTGTATTCGGCGACCCTGGCCGGGGTGGTGCCGAGGTGTTCGGCCAACAGGCGCTGGCGCAGGCGGGTGATGGCCTGCGTCGCGGCCGGCCGCTCGCCGGCGTCGAGCGCGATATTGCACTCTGAATCGAGCCCCATGGAACGGTTGTTGAGGTTGGCTGAGCCGACCGTCAACAGGCGGTCGTCGACGATCATCAGCTTGGCGTGCACTGTGATGGCGACGTCGCCATGCATGGGGATGTACACGCCCAGCCGGCCATGCAGGTCGGCCTCGCGCAGCTGCGCCAGCAGGCAGCGTTGGGTGATGCCCATAACTGCCTGTTCCAGCCAGCCGGTCGGTTCCTGCGGAAGGATCAGCGTCACATGCGGGCTGTCCGGCTGGCGCAGGCGCTCGGCCAGCGCCAGCGCCAGGCGCTTGGCGGCGAAGTACTGGTTCTCGATGTAGATGCTGCGCCGAGCCTGGTCGATCGCTGCCAGTAGCAGGGCCTCGATCTCGTGCACGGCCGGATGCTGGCGCCAGGCGCCATAGGTCCGCGCGATCCCAAGCGGCGTGTCGGTCAGGTCCGGTTCGACGCCGTCCGGCCAGACATCAGCGGTTTGTTCGAGCGGCGGCACACGCTCGCCGGTGGCGCGAGCCCAGCGGGCACGCGCTTCCTTCGCCAATGCTCTGGCCGCGGCACCGTCAACGGCGGCCTGGATGTCGTGAAACGGACCGTAGACCACCCCGTCGGCGTTGGTTCGGCACGGGTCGTCCGGCAGGTGTTCGCAGGTGTCCAGGCGCCCGCGCGCCAGATCCAAGCCACCGATGAAGGCCAGCGCATCATCGATGACGACCAGCTTCTGGTGGTGGGCGGCCCCGACGGGATGACAGGCGTCCAGCGCGAAGCACAGGCGCGGATGGGTGAACCAGTTGAACCGCATCTGCGGCAGCCATTCGCGATCCAATCCATAGACCAGCGGCGAGTCCCAATCCAGCACGCGCACGTGCAGGCCGCGCTGGCGACGCACCAGGTAATCCAGGAACGGCCCCAACTCGTTGGGCAGCGCCGGATCGGCCTTGTCCGGCAGATCCAGCAGCGTGCGGCTGTGCACGTCCCAGCCGATGATGAAGATGCTGTGGCGTGCGCGCTGCGCAGCCGCCTTGAGGGCGCTGAAATACGCCGCGGCGTCCACCAGAAAGGCCAGCCGGCCGGCCTGGGCGATGACCGAGCAGGTCTCGCCTTCGCGCAGCCAGCCGGTTGCGGTGTCGCTGGAGTCGGGCGGATCGGCCACCTTGAACGGTCCTCGGGTGAGCGTCAGTTGCGTGCCCTGTGGGACCACGGAGCAGCCGCCAGGTTTGAGGGTAGCCGAAGTATTTGGCACGCTCCCCTCGGCGCGACGTCCGCTGATGTGGGCCGGCACGTGCGCGGTCGCACGGTGAGTGGTTGGTGAGGGGCACAAGGCAGTCAGGTCCGCTATTTGCCCTGCGGGTGGTGGCGGCACAAGCGCGGAGTGAGCTGGTCGGCCGCTCCGCCGGCGTCGGTGGATTCGGTTTAGCATCCGCACCTTGACCCGTTTTCAGGTTTTTCGATGAATCAGCCCGATACCCCGGCCGCCGGTGCCGTCGCCCCGCTCGTTTCGGCACGTATTCGCGAGCGCATCCAGCGCGCGCGGGCGCGCTTTCACGCCAACGACAACATCGCCGCGTTTATCGAGCCGGGCGAGCTGCCGCTGCTGCAGGCCGAGGTGGAAGAAAAGCTCACGCAGGTGCTGCACAGTCTGGTGATCGACACCGACAGCGACCACAACACCCGCGATACCGCCCGTCGGGTGGCCAAGATGTACCTGAACGAGGTGTTCAGCGGTCGCTACCGCAGCGCGCCGGACGTGACGGAGTTCCCGAACGTGGAGCGGCTGAACGAGCTGATGATCGTCGGGCCGATCACCATCCGCAGCGCCTGCTCACACCATCTGTGCCCGATCATCGGCAAGGTGTGGATCGGCATCATGCCGAACGAACACTCGAACCTGATCGGCCTGTCCAAGTACGTGCGCCTGGCCGATTGGGTCATGAGCCGCCCGCAGATTCAGGAGGAGGCCGTCAAGCGCCTCGCCGACCTGCTGCAGGAGCGCATGCAGCCGGACGGGCTGGCCATGGTGATGGAGGCCGATCATTTCTGCATGCAGTGGCGCGGGGTCAAGGACACCGACTCGAAGATGACCAACAGCGTCATGCGCGGTGTGTTTCTGACCGACGCCAGCCTGCGACGGGAATTCCTGGCGCTGCTGCAACGCAGCACCGGGTAGGCTCTCACTGTCGGGTGGGTCCGAAGTCGCCGGGCGGTCTCGTAAACCCGCCGCCCGGCCCCCCGGCCAGCGTGTTACGGACTCGGCGCGGCCTCGGCCGCCGTCGGCACGTGATGCCCCCACAGCGTGAAGCGCGACAGGTGTCGCTGGCGCCAGTTGGCATCGACGCGAAAACCATCCGTGCCGACCTCGTACTCGAAGCCCGACGGCGTGCGGCCGTAGAAGGAATAGACGCCTTCGGTGTGGCGGCCGGGCAGGTGGGTGATTTCGACCCCGGCGCTGCGCGTGCGATCCCAGGCCAGGCCGACGTCGTCGACGCTGGGCACGTGAACCTCGAAGTGTGCGATGCGCTTGACCGGCGGCACGCCACCGGCCAGGGCGATCGAATGATGGCGCGGGTTCGAGTACAGGAACACCGCCGACAACACGATGCCGGCCCATTCCTCGGCGCCGGTGTCCGAAATCGACATGCCGATCACGTCGGTGTAGAAGCGCGTCGCGGCGTCCAGGTCCGGCATCACCACAATCAGATGGCCCATGCCCATGTCGCCGGTCACGAAACCGGCCGGCTGCACCGGCGAGCCAAACGGCGTGGGCGAGGTCTTCAGGCCCAGGCACAGTTCCAGCGGGTTGCCCCACGGGTCGTTGAAACGCACCAGATGATCCACGTGGCGGGCGCGCAGCTGCTCGGGAGTGCCCGGCTGCAGTTCGATGCCGGCGCCGCGCAGGCGGCCGCACAGCGCGTCGAACTCGTCCTGGTTGTAGGCGGCCAGTCCCAGGGCGCACAGGTCGTCCGCCGGGCCCTGCTTCAGGAACAGGCGTTGCGCGAACTCGTCCATGCGGTAGGCGTGCGAGCCGTCGACGTTGTGCCCGTTCGCGGTCATGCCGATCACCTGCGTCAGCAGGTGCTCCCACGCGGCCAAGTCCGACACTTCGAAACCGAGATAGCCGAGCTCCAGTCTGGCCGTCATTGTTGTTTCCTCCTGAAAGACGGGCGCGCCGCCGTTGGCGCGCGAAAGCGGATCATTGCGTCGTTATCGTGCGAACCGCCGAACTGTGCGGACAGGCGCCTTGCCGCTGGCCCCGAGCGACCAGCCGGCGCGGACCCGCGCCACACGTTGGCGGCTCATTATGCCGCGCCGCCGCAGCGCAGGTTCGCTTTAGCCCGGGCCCAGCATGTCCGCCGGGCGGATCAGGCGATCGAAGTCCTCCGGGCTGAGCAGGCCGAGCGCCACCACGGATTCCTTCAGCGTCAGGTTCTCGTGGTGCGCTTTCTTGGCTGCCTTGGCGGCGTTGTCGTAGCCGATGTGCGGGTTCAGCGCCGTCACCAGCATCAGGTTGCGGTCGAGGTACTGGGCGATCTGCGCCTCGTTGGCCACGGTGCCGGCGGCGCAGTGGTCGGCGAAGGAGCGGCTGGCGTCGGTCAGCAGGCGGATCGATTGCAGCAGATTCCTGATCAGCAGCGGCTTGAACACGTTCAGTTCCAAATGCCCGCTGGCGCCGCCGAAGTTGATGGCGACGTCGTTGCCGAACACCTGCGCGGCCACCATGGTCAGCGCCTCGGACTGCGTGGGGTTGACCTTGCCGGGCATGATCGAGCTGCCCGGCTCGTTCTCCGGCAGGTACAGCTCGCCGATGCCGCAGCGCGGGCCGGAGCCCAGCAGGCGAAAGTCGTTGGCGATCTTCATGCACGCGGCGGCGGCGGTCTTGAGCGCGCCGCTCATCCACACGATGGCGTCGTGCGCGGCCAGCGCCGCGAACTTGTTCGGCGCGGTGACGAAGGGCAGGGCGGTCAGCTCGGCGATGCGGTCGGCCACCGCATCCGCAAAGCGCGGGTGGGTGTTAAGGCCCGTGCCGACGGCGGTGCCGCCGATGGCCAGTTGATATAGCCGCGGCAGGGCGCTGTCCACGGCGTCGATGACGTCGTTGAGCTGGTGCACGTAGCCGCTGAATTCCTGACCCAGCGTCAGCGGCACCGCGTCCATCATGTGCGTGCGGCCGACCTTGATGATCGGCTCGAACTGGGCGGCCTTCCTGGTCAGCACGTCGCGCAGGTGGCGCAGGGCCGGCAGCAGTTCGTCGTGCACCTCGCGCGCGGCGGCGATGTGCATGGCGGTCGGGAAGGTGTCGTTCGAGGACTGGCTCTTGTTGACGTCGTCGTTCGGGTGGACCGGCTTTTTTGAACCCAGCTCGCCGCCGGCCATCTCGATGGCGCGGTTGGCGATGACTTCGTTCACGTTCATGTTGCTCTGGGTGCCGGAGCCGGTCTGCCACACCGCCAGCGGAAAGTGCTCGTCGAGCTTGCCGTCGGCCACTTCGGCCGCCGCACGCGCGATCAGGTCGGCCTTGTCCTGCGGCATCAGGCCAAGGTCGGCGTTGGTCAGCGCCGCGGCCTGTTTCAGCACGCCAAAGGCGTGGATCACTTCCAGCGGCATGCGCTCGCGCTCGCCGCCGATGGCGAAGAACTTCAGGCTGCGGGCGGTCTGCGCGCCCCAGTAGCGGTCGGCCGGGACTTCCAGCTCGCCCATGGTGTCGCGCTCGATGCGAAAGGACATTGCCTGACTCCGTTGGTGGCAGTGACGCGGGGAGGGGCGGAATTCTACCGGCGCGGCGGCCCCGGCTTGGTAGCATTGCCCGCCGTTGAGCATGGCCAGGGGGCAAAACAATGGATTTGGGACTCAAGGGCCGCGTGGCGGTGGTGTGCGGCGCCAGTCAGGGCATGGGCCGTGCGATAGCCGCCGGGTTGGCTGCCGAGGGGGCCGGCGTACTGCTGGTGGCGCGAAGTGCCGAGCGGCTGGCGCAGGCCGAGCAGGCGATCGCCGCGCAGGTGCCCGGCGCCAGCCTCGCCACGGTGGCGCTGGATCTGACCCAAGCGGACAGCGCGGCGGCGGTGGTCGAGGCCGCGCAGCAGCGCTGGGGCCGGCTGGATGTGCTGGTCACCAACACCGGCGGCCCGCCGCCGGGCCAGCCGCTGGAACTCGACGACGACAAGTTCCTGCTGGCCTACGAACAGAATTTTATGAACGTGGTGCGCCTGTGCCGCCAAGCGGTGCCGGCCATGCGCGCGCACGGCTACGGCCGCGTCATCAACGTGCTGGCGCTGTCGGTGCGCCAGATCGAGGACAACCTGGTGCTGTCGTCCACCTCGCGCCTGGGCGTGGTGGCCTACGCGCGCTACCTGGCCGAGCAGGTGGCCGCCGACGGCATCACCGTCAACAACGTGCTGCCCGGTTCCATCCACACCGAGCGCCTGGAGCAGGTGTCGCAGATGCAGGCCAAGCATTTCGGGCGCGATCCGGCCGGCGAAATCGCCCTGCGCGCCCAGCGGGTGCCGATGAAGCGCCTGGGCCTGCCGCAAGAAATGGCCGACCTGGTGGCGTTTCTGGCCTCCGAGCGGGCGGCGTTTCTGACTGCCCTTAGCATTCCGGTCGACGGCGGCCAGCTGCGCTCCGTGCTGTGAGGTAAACCCGTGGACATTCAAGCGATCGTCGAGGATTTCTGGGCCTGCCGGCAGCGCGGCGTGTACTACCCGCCGCAGTGGTTCGACAAACTCACGCTGGATCAGGCCTGCCGCGTGCAGCTGGGCCTGCTGGACAAGTCCATCGCCGCCGGTGCGCGTCAGGTCGGCTGGAAGGTGGGCCTGACCGCCGCTGCCATCCGCGAGCAGTTTCGCGTGCACGAGCCGGTGTTCGGCTATCTGCTGGAGGAAGGCCGCCTCGACAGCGGCGTGGAACTGGACCTGTCGAATTGGCAGGGCACCGGTTTCGAGAACGAGCTGTGTCTGCGCCTGGGCCGGCCGCTGCGCGGGCCGAATGTGGACGTGGCCGCGGCGCGGGCGGCGGTCAGCGGCTGTCACCCGGCCCTGGAGCTGGTGGAGAACCGCGGCGATTTTTCCGCCCAACTGGCCGTCGCGGTGGCCGACAACGTGCAGCAGCGCGCCTTCGTGATCGGCGCGCAGGTGCCGCTGGACGCCACGGCGAATCTGGCCGCGGTGCGCTGCGCCGTGGACATCAACGGCACCGAAGTGGCGCAGGCCACCGGCGACGCGGTGATGGGCGATCCCTACGCCTCGCTGGTCTGGCTGGCCAACAAGCTGGCCGAGTACGGGCGCGGCCTGGAGCCCGGCCAGTACGTGATGAGCGGCTCGTTCACGCGCCAGTTCCCGCTCAAGGCGGGCGACGAGGCATGTACCCGCTTCAGCGGCGTTGGCGCGGTGGCGGTACGAGCCCGGTGAGCCGGGCACGCCACGGCCGCCAGCCCGCCGGGGAGGCCCAAAGACGGTGGCACGGCCGGTGCTAGCGTCTGGAACGGGTGTGGCCGGCAGCGGCCCACCGGCCGCTACACCCTTGCGGGTGAACGTGCGCCAGGCGGTGGCGTCTGGACCATACGAGATTCTGCCGATCAGGAGTTCGCGCGCTTGACCGAAACCACTTTCGTCCTGGAAGTCCAACCACGCATTCCGGCCCGCCTGCGGCGCCTGGAAGAACTGGCCGGGGATCTTGTCTACAGCTGGGATCGGCGGGTGCGCGCGCTGTTCGCACGCCTGGACGCCGAGCTGTGGCGGGTTTGTGGTCACAACCCGAAAGTGTTCCTGCGGCGGGTGTCGCAGCAAGCGCTGGACGAGGCCGCGCAAGACCGCGGCTATCTCGAGGAATACAGCCGCGCGCTGTCGGGTTACGACAGCTACACCCAGGCCCCGGCGCGCGACGAAATTACTGCCCGGCTCGATCCGCAGGCCGACCTGGTCGCCTACTTCTGCGCCGAGTACGGCCTGCATGAGAGCCTGCCGATCTACTCCGGTGGCCTGGGCATCCTGGCCGGTGACCACTGCAAGGCGGCCAGCGATCTTGGCCTGCCGTTCGTGGCAGTGGGGCTGCTGTACCGGCAGGGTTACTTCACGCAGATCATCGACGGCCACGGCCAGCAGCAGGCGCAGTTTCGGCCTCATCAGATCGATGACCTGCCGGTTACCCTTGCGCTGGACGCCGACGGCGTGCCGCTGCAGGTGGCGATCGAGCTGCCGGGCCGCGCGGTCAGCCTCCACATATGGCGCGCCAAGGTGGGGCATATCGACCTGTACCTGCTCGATTCCGACCTGCCCGACAACACCGAGACCGACCGGGCGCTGACCTACCAGCTGTACGGCGGCGACCGCGAGTGGCGCATACAACAGGAAATCGTGCTTGGTATCGGGGGTGTCAGGGCGCTGCGGGCGCTGGGCCTGCGCCCGACGGTGTGGCACATCAACGAAGGTCACGCCACCTTCCAGATTCTGGAGCGCTGCCGCGAGTGGGTGGCCAGGGGCGACGAGTTCTCCACCGCCCTGGAGCGGGTGGCTGCCAATACGGTGTTCACCACGCATACGCCGGTCGCCGCCGGGCACGACATTTTCGAGGCGGCGCTGTTCGACAAATACTTCGCCGGGTTCGCGCCCGCCCTGCGCATCAGCCTTGAAGCGCTGCACGCCTACGGTCAGTCGCCGCAGAACCAGGGCAGCTTCAACATGACTTCCATGGCGCTGCGCGGCACGCGCTTTCACAACGGGGTCAGCAAGATTCATGGCGAGGTCGCCTCCGGCATGGAGCGCTACATCTGGCCGGACATCCCGCCGGACGAGAACCCGATCACGCACGTTACCAACGGCGTGCACGCCAGCACCTTCCTGGCGCAGGAATGGTCGAACCTGCTCGACGTGCGCTTTGCCGACTGGCGAAGCTCGCTGACCGATTGCCGGTACTGGGATTGCCTGAACGACGTCCCCGACCACCGCTTCTGGAGTCTGCGTCAGGAGCTCAAGACTCTGCTGCTGCAAATGGTGCGTCGGCGCGTGGCGCTGCAGCACCGGCGCGCCGGCGTGGCGGATGCGCAATTGCGGCGCATCACGCGCTACCTGGTCGATGACAATGGGGATGTGCTGGTACTGGGTTTCGGCCGCCGCTTTGCCACCTACAAGCGCGCCACGCTGCTGTTCCAGGACCCGGCCCGCCTGGCTCGCCTGCTGGGCGACGCGAACCGCCCGGTGCTGATCATGTTCGCCGGCAAGGCGCACCCGAGCGACAAGCCGGGCCAGGAGCTCATCCGGCAGATTCATGAGTTCTCGATGCGCCCGGAGTTCATCGGCCGCATCCTGCTGCTGGAAAACTACGACCTGAACCTGGCCCGGCGCCTGGTGTCCGGCGTGGATGTGTGGCTGAACAATCCGGTCTACCCGCTGGAAGCCAGCGGCACTTCCGGCATGAAGGCGGCCATGAACGGCGTGCTGAACCTGAGCGTGCTCGACGGCTGGTGGGCGGAGGGCTACGACGGCAGCAACGGCTGGGGCATCGTCCCGCACGGGTCCGACTTCGACCCCGCGTATCGCGACCGCGAGGAGGCCAGTGACCTGTATGACCTGCTCGAACGCCAGGTGATTCCCCTGTACTTCGAGCGCGGCGGCCACAGCTACTCGGCCGAATGGGTGGCCATGGCCAAGGCGTCCATGCGCACCATCCTGCCGCGTTTCAACGCCGAGCGGCAGGTGCTCGACTACGTCGAGAAGCTGTACGGGCCGGCCCGGGATCATCGCCACAGGATCGACGCCGCGGACGATGGCGCCGCGGTGCTGGCGGCTTGGAAAAGCCGCGTGCGTGCATGCTGGCCAGGGGTCTCCTTCGCAGCGTTCCCGAAGCAGCGGGCGCCTGAAACGACTCGCACGCTGCATTTTGGCGATGCGCTGGAGATCTGCGCCGTGCTGCGCCTGAACGGTCTGAGTACCGATGACGTGGTGGTCGAGTGCCTGCTCGGCGAGGAGCAGGAAGACGGCAGCTTCGTGGTGCGCGAGCGCCTGCGGCTGGAGCCGGGCAGCACGCTGCCGGGCGGGGAAACCCGCTATACGCTGGCGCTGCGCCCCCGGCGTACCGGCCTGCAGCGGTATCGCATTCGCGCCTGGCCGCATCACGCGCTGCTCGCACACCCGTTCGAGCTTGGCTGCATGTGCTGGTTGTGACGGGCTGCGCATGTGCGCGGGCCATTGGCAGGGATGATGGAGCGCCACCGCTGATCGCCGGCTAAGGCCGGGCCCGCACCGACCCTGGGGCGGCATGTCGCCAGCGGCGGGAGAGGGCCGCTGTGTCATGCCTGCCAGCCTGTTTGCTCTTATCGCAGGGTTTGCCGCCGGTCTGGCGGTCAGCCTGCTTGCTCCGGTTCTGCCAGGCGACGGCTGGACCCTGACGTTTGCGGCCGGCGCGCTGCTGATCGGGCTTGCCGGACGCAGGCGCATGCCGGGACTGGTGTTGGCAGCCGCCCTGGGCGGCAGCGCCTATGGCCTGCACGCGGCCCACCACGCCCTCGACAGCCGGCTGCCGATGGCCTTGCAAGGCCGCGACGCGCGCCTGACCGGCGTGGTCACTGACCTGCCGCAGGGTGACCGGTTGCGCACACGGCTGCAGATCGACATCGAACAGCTGACGGTGGCCGGCCGGCCGGTGGTCGGGCCGCGCCGGGCGTTGCTGTCCTGGTACGGGGAACGCCCCACACTGCGGGCCGGCGAGCGCTGGGAGCTGCCGGTACGCCTGAAGGCGCCGCGCGGTTTCAGCAATCCGTCCGGATTCGATTACGAGCGCTGGCTGACCCAAGCGGGAATCGACGCGACCGGCTATGTGCGAGCCGGGCCCGCACGGCGCCTGTCCAGCTCGGCGTGGACGGCCCCGGTCCAGAGCCTGCGCCAGGCCATTGCGGACCGGCTCGACCGGCATCTGGCGCAGGATGACGCGGCGCGCATGGTGCGCGGCCTCGCCATCGGCGTCACCGGCGCGGTGAGCCCGGCAACGTGGCGCACGCTGCGCGAGACCGGCACGGCGCATCTGCTGGCCATTTCCGGCCTGCACGTAGCGCTGAGCGGACTGCTGGTGTACGCGCTGGTCGGCTGGCTGTGGCGATGCGTGCCCGGTCTCGCGCGGCGCGTGCCGGCGCCCCGCGCCGCGGCCGTGGCGGCGGCGCTGGGCGTGTTCGGCTACGCGGCGCTGGCCGGGTTTGCGGTGCCGGCGCGGCGCACGGCGCTGATGTTCAGCGTGGCCGCGCTGGGCGCCGCAAGCGGGCGCGAGACCTCGCCGGTGCGCCTGCTGGCGCTGGCCGGACTGGTGGTGTTGCTGTTCGACCCGCTGGCCTTGCTGGAGAGCGGCTTCTGGCTGTCGTTCGGCGCGGTCGGCATCCTGCTGTGGCTGGCGTTGGGTCGTTTGTACCGGCGCGCCCACGACGAACCGGCATCCGACGGTCGGCAGCCGGATCGTGTGCGTGGAATGTGGAGGCGCACGCGCGAGGGAACACTCGGCGCCGTGCGCCTGCAGTTGGCGGTGGCCCTGGCGCTGACGCCGTTGACGCTCGGCTTTTTCGGTTTGCTGTCCCCGATGTCCGTGCCGGCCAATCTGATTGCCGTACCGCTGCTCGGTCTGCTGGCGGTGCCGCTGACGCTTTTGGGCGTTCTTGCACTGCCTTTCCCGACGTTGGCCGGACCGGTGCTGTTCGGCGCGCAGGGCGTCTGCGCCGGCACCCTGGCGGTGCTGGAGGCACTGCGGGGGTTGGCACCCGGGCTGCTGTGGACGCCGGTGCCGTGGCCGCTGCTTGCCGCGTGCCTGGTTGGCGTGCTGATTTTGCTGTTGCCGCGCGGGTTTCCGGGCCGTTGGCTGGGCGCCCTGTGGTGCTTGCCGGCAATTCTTTACCGGCCGTCGTTGCCGCCGCTGGGGGCGTTCAGTGCCACCGTGCTCGACGTCGGGCAGGGCCTGGCGGTGGTTGTGCGCACTCGCAATCATGCGCTGGTCTATGACAGCGGACCGCGCTTTTCGGAGCGTTTCAGTGCCGGCGAGGCCATTGTGTTGCCCGAACTGGCACGCCTGGGCGTGCGCCGCCTGGACCTGCTGATGCTGTCGCATGGTGATGCCGATCACGCCGGCGCCGCGGCCGACGTCGTGGACGGCATCCGGACCGCCCGCATCGTCAGCGGCACGCCGCAGCAGATCGTCGGTGTCGGCACCGTCGAGCCCTGTCGGGACGGGTACGCCTGGACCTGGGACGGGGTGTCGTTCCGGCAGTTTCATCCCGGCGGCAACCTTGCGGTGGCGGGAGACAACGATCGGTCCTGCGTGCTGCTGATCGGCCCGGCGGGCGGCGGCAGCCTGTTGCTGACCGGAGATGTGGAGGTCGCGGCCCAGCAGCGCCTGCTGCACGCCGGCGGCCTTGACCGGACCGACGTGGTGCTGGCTCCGCATCACGGCAGCCGGGGCGCGCTGTATCCGCCGCTGATTGCCCGCCTGGCGCCGCGGCAGGTGATTTTCTCCGCCGCCTACCGCAGCCGCTTCGGCCATCCGCACGCGGCGGTCACCGCTGCCTATGCCGCTGCCGGCGCGCGCCTTTGGAACACGGCGGATGCCGGCGCGCTGCATATCGCCACCGGCCGGCAAGGCCTCGAAGTGGCGGCGCAGCGTGCCCGCCGGGGCCGCTGGTGGCGGGTCGGGGCGCCGCAGGCACCGTGATAGACTGCCAGCCCGCCGCCGGGGCGGGGTCTATCTGTCCATCCCCCTCTTTCAACATCGGATTTCGGCCGCCGTGTGGGAACTGCTCAAGGCCGGTGACTGGCCGGTCATTCCGCTGGTTCTGTGCTCCATTCTGGCGCTTGGCATCGTGCTCGAACGGGCCTGGTCGCTGCAACGGCGGCGGGTTCTGCCGCCCGGGCTGCTGCAGGAAGTGCGCAGTTGGTGCGCCGCCGGGCAGGTGGACGCGGCCCGCATCCAGAACCTGCGTCAGCACTCGCCGCTGGGCCGAATCCTGGCTGCCGTGCTGATGCACGGCGGCGAGGACCGCCAGCGTCAGCGCGAGAACGTGGAGGACACCGGCCGTCACCTGGCGCTGGAGCTCGAGCGCTACCTGAACATGCTGGGCACGCTGGCCACTGTCTCGCCCCTGATCGGGCTGTTCGGCACCGTGGTCGGCATGATCGAGACCTTCAACGCCATCGGCATGACCGGCCTGGGCGCGCCCGAGAAGCTGGCCAGCGGCATCGCGATCGCGCTGGTTAACACGGCTTTCGGGCTGTTCGTGGCCATCCCGAGCTACATCTTTCACCGTTATTACCGCGGCCGGGTGGACGAGCTGGTGGCCGATCTGGAGCGCCAGGCGGCCGAGCTGGCCGAATCCCTCGCACAGCTGTCCGCGCGTCTGCACCGCGACCGGGCGGCCATGCGCGCATGAACTTTCGCACCCGGCGCCGGCCGGACGACGTGGAACTGAACTTCGTGCCGCTGATCGACGTGCTGGTTGTGTTGCTGATTTTCCTGATGGTCACCACCAGCTTCAGTCGCCTTGGACAGCTGAAGGTTGATCTGCCGCAGGCGGCCAGCGACGCCACCGCGCCCACCGACAACACGATCGAGCTGGCCATCAGCGCCGCTGGGGAATATGCGGTCGGTCAGGAGAGCTTGGCCGCCGGGAACGTGGCGGGCCTGACAGCGGTGCTGCGCCGCGCCGCCAGTGGGCGCAAGGAGCCTGTGCTGGTGCTGTCGGTGGACCGCAACACGCCCCACGAGCGGGTCATCGCCGCGATGACCGCGGCGCGCGAGGCCGGACTTGAGAACCTCACGTTCGCGGTGGAGACCGCGGGCACGGCCCCATGACCGACGCGGTCGACAGCGCTGCCCGCTGGCAGATCTACGCCCGCCTGCTGGGCTATGCGCGCCCGCACTGGCGGGTGTTCGCGCTGGCATTGATCGGCATGATCGGCGGTGCGGCCACCGATCCGGCGTTCGCCGCGCTGATGAAGCCGATGCTCGACGGCAGCTTCGTCGAGCGCGACCCGCAGGTCATCCGCTGGCTGCCGGTGGTGCTGGTCGGCCTGTTCGTGGTGCGCCTGGTGTGCAGCTTCGTGTCTGATTTCGGCATGAACTGGGTGGCGCGGCGCGTCATCAAGGACCTGCGCACGGCCATGTTCGACCACCTGCTGCGCCTGCCGGCGAGCTTCTACGACCGCCAGGCCTCCGGCGCGCTGATCTCGAAGGTCACCTACGACGTGGAAATGGTGGCCGGCGCCACCAGCGACGCGCTGACCACGCTGCTCAAGGACAGCGTGGCGGTGCTGGGGCTGCTGGGCTGGATGTTCTACCTGAACTGGAAGCTGGCGCTGATCTTTCTGGTGGTCGGGCCGGGCATGGCGGCCAGCATCAGCGCGGTGTCGAAGCGCTTTCGGCGCCTGAGCACACACATCCAGGCGTCGATGGGCAACATCACTGCCGCCGCCGGCGAGGTGGTGGAGGGCCACCTGGTGACCAAGCTGTTCAACGGCCAGGACCGAGAATCGGCAAGCTTTGGCCGGCTGTCGGAGCGCAACCGCCACCTGCACATGAAATGGGTGTCCGTGGACGCGCTGGGCAACGGCGTGGTGCAGCTGCTGATCGCGCTGACCATGGCCGGCATCCTGTACGCCGCCACCACCTTCGCCAGCACCGAGCGCACCACGGTTGGCGGTTTCACGTCCTTCATCGTGGCGGTGACCATGCTGCAGGCGCCGGTCAAGCGCCTGACCAAGGTCAACGGCGTGCTGCAGAAGGGCATCACCGCGGCGCGCAGCGTGTTCGGCCTGATCGACGAGCTGGCCGAGCCGGATACCGGCCGACAGATCCTGACGCGGGCCCGCGGCGAAGTGGAATACCAGGACGTCGAATTCGCCTACGCGACCAGCACCGCACCGGTGCTGCGCGGCGTGTCGCTGCACGCCCGGCCCGGCCAGCGGGTGGCGCTGGTCGGGCGCTCCGGCTCGGGCAAGACCAGCCTGGTCGGTCTGCTGCCCCGCTTCTACGAGCCCCAGGCCGGGCGCATCCTGATCGATGGCATCGACATCCGGGACCTTACCCTTGCCTCGCTGCGGGCGCAGATCTCGCTGGTCAGCCAGCATGTGGTGCTGTTCAACGACACGGTGGGGAACAATATCGCCTACGGCCGCCGCGGCGAGGTGAGCGAGGCCGACATCGTGCGCGCGGCCGAGCAGGCGCACGCGATGGATTTCGTCCGCCAGTTGCCGCAGGGCCTGGACAGCATGATCGGCGACAACGGCGTGCTGCTGTCCGGCGGCCAGCGTCAGCGCATCGCGATTGCCCGCGCGCTGCTCAAGGATGCGCCGATCCTGATCCTGGACGAGGCCACGTCGGCCCTGGACAGCGAATCGGAGCAACACATCAAGGCGGCGCTCGACGCGTTGATGAGCCATCGCACCACGCTGGTGATCGCGCATCGGCTGTCGACCATCGAGAACGCCGACCTGATCCTGGTGATGCAGGACGGGTGCATCGTCGAGCGCGGTACGCACGCGCAGTTGCTGCGCGCTGGCGGGCGCTATGCGCGCCTGCACGCCATGCAATTCCGGGACGCTCCGGTGGCCGTTTAGCAGGCTGGTGAAAAACCAGCCCGCCAACCCGGCACTCGGAAGTGCCGGCATGAATCAAGCATGCCACTGCTTGATTCATGGAGCGCACCGCGGGCACGTACCGCGGTGAAGCGATGTGAAAAAGCCCATGGATGGGCTTTTTCAACAGTCTGTTGGCGCCGCGGCCGGGGCGGTCAGCGGCTCGCCGAGATGATGTCCTGCGCGAAGTTGACGGCATCCAGGTACAGCGCGGTCAGGTCCGGTCCGGCCAGATCGGTGACGGCGGGATGCTCGAAGTGGCCTTGCTCGTACTGGGCAACGGCCTCCAGCAAACGGCCGAGATCGCCCTCCCGGTGCAGGATGGCGCGCGCTACCGGCTGGCTCAGCGGCAGTTCGGCCAGCACGGCGGCCAGCGGCTGGTTGAGCAGCATGTCGACGGTCGAGAACATGCCCACGGTGAAGGCGACGTCGGGATCGAGCTTGCGCTCGCGCGCCAGTTGCTCGCACAGGCGGGCACGCACCAGCGTGACGCGCAGCAGCTCAAGCGGCGGCGAGTCGCCGTCGTCGAGCAACAGCAGGCCGGTGAGCTGGCGAATCTGGCGCTGGCCGAGCAGTACCACCGCCTGGCGCAGCGACTCGATGCGGCGCGCCAGGTAGAAGGTCGCCGAGTTGATGTACCGCAGCAGGCGATGGCTCAGGCTCGCGTTGTGCCGCACCAGATCGTACAGCTCGCGCGTCTGGAGGTTCGGGTCCTGCAGCCGGGCGGCCAGCTGCACCATGGCACTGCGGTCGCCCGGGCCCCGGCTGCCGGACAGCGTTTTCGGGCGCGCCAGCCAATAGCCCTGAAACAGCGTGAAACCGAGTTCCTGGGTGCGCTCGAACTGCGCCTGCGTCTCGACCTTTTCCGCCAGCAGCTGGACGTCGAAGCGGCGCAGCGCATGCACCTGCGCCGGCAGTTGCTCCACCGCGATCGCCGGCAGGTCCACCTTGACGAAGTCGGCCAGCTCCAGCAGCGGGTCCAGCACCGGCTGGTACACCACATCATCGAGCGCGATGCGGTAGCCGCGCTCGCGCAGATGGCGCAAGGCCGCCAGCACATCCGGCTCGGGCTCAACCGTTTCGAGCACTTCGATCACCACCCGTTGCGGCGGCAGGGACAACGGCAGTTCAGCCAGCAGGCTGGCGGTGTCCATGTTCAGGAATGCCCGCTGCGTTCCCACCAGGCGGTCGAGGCCAATCGACATCAGCGCGTCGACCATCACCACGCTGGTGGCGTGCCGGTCGCTGCGCTCGGCCAGATTGGCCTGTCCGCTGTGTCGATAGAGCAACTCGTAGGCGGCGACCTGACGCTGGCGATCGAAAATTGCCTGGCGCCCGAGAAATACCTGCCGGGTGACGGGCGTGTCGGACATGAGTCAGGCCGCGGACGTCCGCAACGCCGGCCGCGCGCGACAAGCACTTTCGACCGGCTGAGTGATCGGCGAGCAGGGTGCGAGGAACACGCGGGTACCGGGGTGGAAAACGCTCGTTCGGACAGTCGGGCTTGAAGGTGCCGTTTGGCCAGAACGATTCGGGCGGCTCAGAGTTTGTCAAAAAACCCAGTTCTGTGCATTTCTTGTCATCGCCGAGTCCGGTACACGCTCGGACGCTGCGAACGCAGATCAAGCACCCTGCGTGCTCAATCCGCGACCGGCCATCCTTGGCCGTGCTGGGAGCTTGAAGAAATCACAAGCTCTCAGTGCAGGACCGTATCCTCGTCGATGGTGACGGTCGGGGTAGGCGAGGCGTGGTGCAGAATCATCCGCCAGCCCGCCGGCGTCTGGCGGTATACGTTGGTGGCCACGACAGGCGGCTGCTGGGTTTCCTCGCCGCGCAGGCCAAGCTGCTCATGCACGACGTGCATGGCCAGCTCGCCGTCGCAGCGCTGCAGCACCGGCACGGTGCTGACGGTCAGGTGCGGCCCGGCGGCGAACATGCGCCGCCAGGCGGCGAAGATGGCACGGTGCCCATGCAGCTCCGGCCACATCGGGTGCACGCAGACCAGATCCGGGCCGTCGTCCCAGACGGCTTGCATGAGCTGGGCATCGGCAGCCTCAAGGGCCCTGTAGAACGCCGCCTCGGCGGCTTCTGGGGTCTCGAATTCGGGTGTTGTTGTCGGGTCTGCCACGAGTGAGCCTTCTGGCGGTTGTCGGTGCGGGCAACTGGGGCTAAAGTCCGGCCCTTCAAGCGGCCCGGAGGGTCCATGGCCAACGAAAAGGAGGAGTAATCATGCCCCGTACCCTATGGTATACGCGCTGCCCGGTGGCCACCGCCTCGGGCATTGCCTTTCAGCGCAAGTCCTTCGACGAGGAGTTCGCCGGTTCCGATTTCGAGGTCCGCAACATCAAGGAACTGGGCCCGTCGCAGGCGGATACGCACTTCGATCACCGCCTGGCCGACTCGTTCCGTGAGGGCGGCGCCATCCCGCCGCTGTGGGCCCGCACGCGCGGCGCCGACACGCTGGCCATCGGTCTGACCTTTGTCGCCGACTCGCTGGCCACGTTCGTGCGTGCCGATGACCCGGCCACGCGCGTGCAGGACCTGGCCGGCCGCCGTCTGGGCCTGCCGGTGCGCCCGTACATCCTCATCGACTTCATGAAGGTCAACGCCCACAAGGGCTTTTATTCGACCCTGCTGGCCAACGGCATGCAGGAGTCGGACGTCCGCTTCGTCGAGATGACGGTCAACGACGACATGCACGGCACGATCAATGCGGACCTGAAGCAGGGCGACCGGCCGAGCCTGTACGATCCGGACGTCGACTACCTGCTGCGCGGCGAAGTGGATGCCATCTTCTGCAAGAACGCCGAGGTCGGCCTGATCGAGCGCCGCTATGCCGGGCGCATCCGCAAGCTGTATGACCTGATGACCGACCAGACCGACCGCGCGCACATGGTCAACGCCAACCCGCGCATCATCACGGTCAGCGCCGGCCTGGCCAAGGAGGCGCCGCAGGCCGTGGAACGCTACTTGCAGGTGCTGGTGCGCACCGCAAACTGGGCGGCCACGCACCCGGTCGAGGCAGCCGAAACCATGGCCCGTGAGCTCGGCGTGTCGGCGGACGACATCCGCAACACCTACGAGCCGGACTTCCACAAGAAGCTGTGGCCGTCGTTCGGGCCGGAAGTCCGGCGCCTGCTGCAGGTGCAGATCGATTTCATGCAAAGCCACGGCTATCTGGGTCAGGTGGACCTGGAAAGCTGGATGCAGCCGCAGTTTCTGGAAGAGGCCTACCGGCGGGAAGGGCTGCCGGCGGTTGCCTGATTGGTGTCATTCAGCCTGTAACAACGTGAATCGGAGGGGAGCATGACGATAGCCTATTGGTGCGTGCTGGCGCTGGTGTTTTTCCCGCCCGTGCTGGGCGCCATGGCCAAGAGCGGTGGCTTTGACAACAGCAGGCCACGCGAGAGCCTGGCGGCGGCAACCGGCTGGCGCAAGCGCGCCGACTGGGCGCAGCAGAACGCGCTGGAGAACTTCGCCCCATTTGCGGCGGCGGTGATCATCGGTCACCTGACCGGCCTGGCGCAGGGCACGTTGGATCAGCTGGCCCTGGCCTTTGTGGCGCTGCGCGTACTGCATGCCGTGTTCTACATCGCCAATCTGGCCGCGTTGCGCTCGCTGTCCTATGTCGGCGGCCTGGCCTGCATCATCGCCATTTTCGTGATGGCGGCCTGAGCCGGCCAGACTGGCACTGGCTTTGAAGCCGGCCGGGGCGCGAGTCCCGGCCGGCTTTTTTATGCGCCGATCGCAAAGCCGTTGGGGCAGCGAATCGTGGCCCTCACACCGGAGTCTTTGATGACTCCAGCTCATGCCAGCGACCGAAAGCGTGTTCCAGCGCTGCTTCCTGTTCGGACAGCTGGTGTTGGGCGGCGCGTTGAATGTCGATCGGTTGCTGATAAAACGCGGCGTCGGCCATTTGCTGATGCAGCGCCGCGATGCGGCCCTCGATTTTCTCGATGTCCTGCGGCAGGCGCTTCAGTTCGCGCTGCTCGGCCGGGGTAAGGCCCGCTGCGGCGGGCTTGGCGCGCGGCGGGGCAGGGGCTCTGGGCGCGCTGCGGGCGGGTACGGCTTCGACCGGCCGCTGGCGCAGCCAGTCGTCGTAGTCGCCCACGTAATGCCGAAAGCCGCGCTCGCCCTCGTGCACCAGCAGGCCGTCCACCACCTCGTTCAGGAAGGCGCGGTCGTGCGACACCAGCAGCACGGTGCCGGGGTAGTCCAGGATCAGGTTCTCGAGCAGTTCGAGCGTCTCCACGTCCAGGTCGTTGGTCGGTTCGTCCAGCACCAGCACATTGGACGGCTTGGCGAACAGGCGCGCCAGCAGGAGGCGGTTGCGCTCGCCGCCGGACAGCAGCTTGACGGCCGTGCGGGCCCGGTCGGGCGTGAACAGGAAGGCCTTCAGATAGCCCAGCACGTGCAGTGAGCTGCCGTCGAAGTCAATGCGCTCGGCGCCGTCTGCCACGTTCCATACGGCGTCGCGTTCCAGGTCGAGCTGTTCGCGGTTCTGGTCGAAGTAGGCGACCTGCAGGTTCTCGCCGTGCAGCAGCGTGCCGCTGTCCGGCGCCCGCTGGCCGAGCAGCACCTGCAGCAGCGTGGTCTTGCCGCAGCCGTTGGGGCCGATGATGCCCAGCACCTGGCCGCGTTGCAGCTTGAAGCTGAATTCGCGCAGCACGGTGGTGCCTGCGATGCGCGCGTTGACCTGGCGTGCCTCCAGCACGCGCTTGCTGGATTGTTCGCCAAACTGCGCCGTGATTTGCGCCCGCTGCTGGTACTTGCGCCGTTCGGCGGCCTGCTCGCGCAGATCGTCCAGTGCCCGCACGCGGCCCATGTTGCGGGTGCCGCGGGCCTTGACGCCCTGGCGCAGCCAGGCTTCTTCCTGGGCCAGCTTCTTGTCGAAATCCTTGTTGGCGGCGCTCTCGGCGGCCAGTGCCTCGGCCTTGCGTCGCCGGTAGTCGGCGTAGCGTCCTGGCCAGTTGTGCAGCGCGCCGCGGTCGACTTCCACGATGCGCGTCGCGATCCGGTCCAGAAACGCCCGGTCGTGGCTGATGAATACCAGCGCCAGCGGCGTGCCGAGCAGGAATTCCTCCAGCCAGGTGACGCCGGCCAGATCGAGGTGGTTGGTGGGTTCGTCCAGCAGCAGCAGGTCCGGCTGGCCGACCAGCGCGCGGGCCAGCAGCACGCGCCGCTTCATGCCGCCGGACAGGGTGGTGAATTCGGCCTGCGCCGGCAGGCCCATGCGCGTCAGCAGGGCGTCCACTTCCACCCGCGCGGTCCAGGCCCCGGCTGCTTCGAGGGCGTGTTGCAGGCTGTCCAGGCGCTCCTGGTCGGCGCCGGCTTCGAGCGCCGCGTGATACTCGTCCAGCAGCTGTCCGCGCGGGCCAAGGCCAGCGCTGACCACCGAATAAACGGAACCTGCGACGGTCCGCGGCACGTCCTGCGGCAACTGCGCTACGCGTAGGCCATCGCGGCGTTCCACCTCACCCGTGTCGGGGCTCAGCTCGCCGGCCAGCACCTTGAGCAGCGTCGACTTGCCGGCGCCGTTGCGGCCGATGAGGCACACCCGGTCGCCGTCCTCCACCACCAGGTCGACCCGCTCGAGCACGGGCTCGTGGGAGTACTGGACGGTTACCGAGCGCAGGGTGATCAGCATGGCTTTGAACGGTGATTCGGTCGGGCTTGCGCCGGCCTTCGGACTGCGCAAGCGTGGGGTTCCACGGGCCGGACAGCCCGGGGCCGCGCGAGGAGGGATAACAATGGGGCCACCGGGCCCGTTCGCGGATGTCGAAACTGCAGGCGTTCTACACCACGCGGCTGCCGCGCATGGACGCCATTATCCAGCACTTGAACCGGCAATCCCCCGGCGGCGCGGGCGCCCGCGGATCAGGCGCTGCTCGATCTGGCCCCGATGAGCGCATGCACACGCTCAAGGCCCCGAAAGGCATTCGCGCCTGAAGGCCCGGACATGCCCCATCGCCGTGATCCGTAGGAGCGGCCCCAGCCGCGAATCCCCCCGCTTTCGGTAAGGTCCCTCATCCGGCCGTGCCCAGATGGTCCACGCGCAGCGACAGGTCCACCGCCTGCACGTGCTTGGTCAGCGCGCCGACCGAGATGAAATCCACGCCGGTGGTGGCGACGGCGACCAGGCCCGGCATGTCCACGCCGCCGCTGGCTTCCAGCGTGGCGCGCCCGGCGGTCAGCCGGACCGCCTCGCGCATCAGTTCGAGCGGGAAGTTGTCCAGCAGCACCTGCTTGACGCCCACCGCCAGCGCGGCGCGCAGTTGATCCAGGTTCTCCACCTCCACCTCGATCGGCGTGTGCGGTGGGGCGAGCTGCCGGGCTGCCTGCACGGCGGCGGTGATCGATCCGGCCGCCGCGATGTGGTTTTCCTTGATCAGGATGGCGTCGTACAGACCCTTGCGGTGGTTCAGCGCGCCGCCGACGTGGACCGCGTACTTCTGTGCCAGGCGCAGGCCGGGAACGGTCTTGCGCGTGTCCAGCAGCTTGGTGTGCATGCCGGCGATGGCGTTCACGTAGGCGCGCGTGGTGGTGGCCGTGCCGGACAGCGTCTGCAGAAAATTGAGCGCGCAGCGTTCGCCGCTCAGGATGGCGCGCGCCGGGCCCTGCAGCCGGCACAGCGTTTGGCCCGGCGCAATGTCGTAGCCGTCGCGCCACTGCCACGTGATCTCGACCCGCGGGTCGAGCGTCTTGAAAACGGCATCGAACCATGCCTGCCCGCACAGCACCGCCGCCTCGCGGCACACGACATGCGCGCTGGCCTGAACCTGCTGCGGAATCAGGGCGGCGGTCAGATCGCCACTGCCGATGTCCTCGTCCAGCGCGGCGCGGACCTGGGCCGCAAGGGCGGCGAGCGTCTGGGCGTCGGGGTGCATGGGGTCTGCGCTCGGATGGCGATCGGTGGCCCATTATCGCCGTTCGAAGGGTGCCATCGGCGCAAAAAAACCGGCCCGGAGCGCCAGGGCGCCGGGCCGGTTCAGGGGCGCAGTCGTTATGTGGCCGGCTCCAAGGCGGATGCCGGCCGGTGCGATCAGGTGCCGATCACCCCGTGGTCGTCCTTGGTGATGACGACGACGCCCGAGCGCGGCTTGTAAACGGTGCCCAGACTGCTGGCCGTGGTCGGGCCGTTGACCCCGCTATCGGGCCAGGTGGAGTTGTCGGTCGGAGTGACGCTCCAGTCCTCGCCCGGGTGCTGGACGCCCACGAACATCGTCTTGCCGTCCGGTGTGGCGGTGACGCCGGTCACTTCGCAGTTCGGCGGGCTGGTCAGGAAACGCCGCGTTTCGCCGCTGGACGGATCGGCGCACATCATCACGTTGCCGCCAATGTTGACCCAGTCGCCCTTGGCGTCGCCGGCCTGGTCGGTCTGGATCCACAGGCGCCCGTTCGGATCGAACCACAGGCCGTCGGGGGCGCCGTAGTCGTCGCCGTTGATGTTGCCCTGGTAGCCGTCGTGACCGGCCGGCGTATAGCTGCCGCCCAGCGCCTTGGTGGTGGCCTTGTCACCGCATCGGACGAAGATGTCCCAAGCGAAGCCGGTGGCCGCGACGCTGCCCATGTTCTCCCGCCAGCGGATGATGTGGCCGAAGTCGTTGTCCGGACGCGGATTGGCGGCGTCGACCGGCGGGTTGGCGCTGCCGGCGCTGGTGGTGCCGTCGGCCTTGTTGGCGGATGCCGGCGTGTTGCCGCGGCGGCTGTTGTTGGTCAGGGTCAGATAGACCTCGCGCGTGCTCGGGTGCACCGCCACCCACTCGGGGCGGTCCATCATGGTCGCGCCGACCCGATCGGCGGCCTGCCGGCACTTGATCAGCACCTCGCCCTGGTCGGCGAAGCCGTTGTCGGGCGTCAGGCCGTTCTGGCCCCACACCAGCGGCAGCCAGGCGCCGCTGCCGTCGGCGTCGAAGCGCGCGACGTAGAGCGTGCCCTCGTCCAGCAGGTTTCGGTTGGCGGTGCGGTTGTTCGGGTTGTACTTGCGCGCGCAGACGAACTTGTACATGTACTCGTTGCGCTCGTCATCGCCCAGGTAGACGGCCACCGTGTTGTCGGGGCCGACAACGACGGCGGCACTTTCGTGCTTGAAGCGCCCAAGCGCGGTGCGCTTGACCGGTGTGCTGGCCGGATTCCAGGGGTCGATCTCCACCACCCAGCCGAACCGGTTCGCTTCGTTGCGGTGCGCGTTCAGGTCGAAGCGTTCGTCAGCCTCGTGCCAGCGGTAGCCGAAGCCACCGGCGCTCAGGCCGTAACGGGCCTCGTGCGGGGTGCGGCTGAAGGTAGTCGCGCTGCCGAAGTAGCCGTTGAAGTTTTCCTCGCAGGTCAGGTACGTGCCCCACGGCGTGTAGCCGTGCGCGCAATTGTTGAGCGTGCCCAGCACGCGCCGGCCGCTGCCGTCGGCAGCGGTACGCAGCAGCGGATGGCCGGCCGCCGGACCGCGCACCTCGCATGGCGTGTTGCCGGTGATGCGGCGGTTGTAGGGCGAGTGATGAATGAGCTTCCAATCGCCGCGGTTCCTGCCGATCAGATCCTTGCCGACAGCAACCACATTGACGCCGTGCGCGGCCTGCTGCGCGCGCACCATGGCCAGCGTGATCGTGGCCGAGCTGTAGGCGGATGCAGGCGTGATGCCGTGGACCAGCGGCGGGTCGACATATTCGCTGTTGCTGACCAGCAGGCCACGGACATTGCCGGCTGCGCCCGGGAACGGGAAGAAATGCATGCCGTCGGTATGGGCGCCATAGGCCTGCAACTGGGTCGCCTCGTCCATCGGATCGGCCGGGTTCCACTGCGCGCCCGCCCCCAGGCGATCGCCCCACGCCACCAACACGCGGGCGCTGTAGCCGGCCGGCACCGTGACGGCGTCGGTCATGGGCACAACGTTGGCCGGCACCGACGCGAAGCCGATGCCGCCCAGCGGTGCCGGAGCCGCCTGTGCGTAGCGGGTCAGTGCGTCGAGCACCGTGCCGCCGAGTACCGTGACGGCGGTCACGCCGGCCGTCGTGGCGACCGAGCTTTTCAGAAAGCCGCGGCGGCTCAGCTGGCGGCGGTCGAGCACATCCTTGAAGCTCGGATTGACCGACGGATTGCTGCCCTCGTCGGCTGGTGCGTTGACGCTGTCCGGATGCAATTGGCTGCTCACGCGTGGGTTCTCCATGGGGTTTCGGCCCGACTGCTGCCCGTAAGGGGGTCGATAGCACGCCGGGGCGGGACCAGCCCCCGGCTTGCAGCGACGGCGAAGTTAGGCGTCCGATGTTTCAGCTGCATTGCAGGTTCGCGCGCTTGATTGCGCTCAGGTAAGGCACCGGCAGCGCTTGAATGCCGCGGCCGGCTGCCCCACCTTGCACGGCAAGTGGCGCGCTGCCCGCGCCGAAATGGAGACTCGGACATGCGCATGGATAAATTGACCAGCCAGTTCCAGAAGGCACTGGCAGATGCCCAGAGCCTGGCCCTTGGCCGGGACCACCAGTTCCTGGAGCCGCTGCACGTGCTCGGCGCCATGCTGGCGCAGGACGGCGCCGGCGTCGGCACGCTGCTGGCGCATGCCGGCGTGGCGGTGGACCGGTTGCGCACCGAGCTCGGCCGGGCGCTGGAACGCCTGCCGCAGGTGCAGGGCGTGGGCGGCGACGTGCAGCCCTCGCAGGCGCTGATGCGCGCCCTGAACCTGGCCGACAAGTACGCCCAGCAGCGCGGCGACGAGTACATCGCCAGCGAGATGTTCCTGTTGGCGGCGCTGGAGGACAGCGGCGAGACCGGCCGCATCCTGAAGGCGGCCGGCGCCCGGCGCGAGGCCATCGAAAAGGCCATCGACGCCGTGCGCGGCGGCGAGAAGGTGACCTCCGAGAACGCCGAAGAAGCCCGCGGGGCGCTCGACAAATACACCATTGATCTGACCGAACGCGCCCGCCAGGGCAAGCTCGACCCGGTGATCGGCCGCGACGAGGAAATCCGCCGCGCCATCCAGGTGCTGCAGCGGCGCACCAAGAACAACCCGGTGCTGATCGGCGAGCCGGGCGTGGGCAAGACCGCCATCGTCGAGGGCCTGGCCCAGCGCATCGTCAACGGCGAGGTGCCCGAGGGGCTCAAGGACAAGCGCGTGCTGGCGCTGGACATGGGCGCGCTGATCGCTGGCGCCAAATACCGCGGCGAGTTCGAGGAGCGCCTGAAGGCCGTTCTGAACGAGCTGGCCAAGCAGGAAGGCCAGATCATCCTGTTCATCGACGAAATCCATACCGTGGTCGGCGCCGGCAAGGCCGAAGGCGCCATGGACGCCGGCAACATGCTCAAGCCCGCCCTGGCGCGCGGCGAGCTGCACTGCGTGGGCGCCACCACGCTGGACGAGTACCGCAAGTACATCGAGAAGGACGCCGCGCTCGAACGGCGCTTCCAGCAGGTGTTCGTGGACGAGCCGAGCGTGGAGGACACCATCGCCATCCTGCGCGGGCTCAAGGAGCGCTACGAGGTGCACCACGGCGTGGAGATCACCGACCCGGCCATCGTCGCCGCGGCCACGCTCTCGCAGCGCTACATCTCCGGGCGCAAGCTGCCGGACAAGGCCATCGATCTGGTGGATGAGGCGGCCAGCCGCATCCGCATGGAGATCGATTCCAAGCCGGAGGCCATGGACCGCCTGGACCGGCGCCTGATCCAGTTGAAGATGGAGCGCCTGGCGCTGGAGAAGGAAGACGACGAGGCTTCGCGCAAGCGCCTGGCGGCGCTCGACGAGGAGACCGCCCGCCTGTCGCGCGAATATGCGGACCTGGAGGAAATCTGGCGCGCCGAGAAGGCAGCCGTGGGCGGCGCGCAAACGATCAAGGAAGAACTCGACCGGCTGAACCAGGAGTTCGAAACCGCCCGCCGCGCCGGCAACCTGGAGCGCGCGGCCGAGATCCAGTACGGGCGCATCCCGGAACTGAAACGCCAACTGGAGGCCGCCGCGTCCGCCGAGCAGGGCCCGCGCAAGCTGCTGCGCAGCGAAGTGACCGAGCAGGAGATCGCCGAGGTCATCGCCCGCTGGACCGGCATTCCGGTGGCCAAGATGCTCGAATCCGAGCGCGAGAAGCTGCTGCACATCGAGGACGCCCTGCACGAGCGCGTGGTCGGCCAGGACGAGGCGGTGCGCGCGGTGGCCGACGCCATCCGCCGCTCGCGGGCCGGCCTCACCGCGCACGAGCGGCCGATCGGCTCGTTCCTGTTCCTGGGGCCGACCGGCGTTGGCAAGACCGAGCTGTGCAAGGCACTGGCCGGCTTCCTGTTCGACACCGAGCAGGCCATCGTGCGCATCGACATGTCCGAGTACATGGAGCAGCACTCGGTCGCGCGCCTGATCGGCGCCCCGCCGGGCTACGTCGGCTACGAGGAGGGCGGCCAGCTCACCGAGCGCGTGCGCCGGCGCCCGTACAGCGTGATCCTGCTCGACGAGATCGAGAAGGCGCACCGGGACGTGTTCAACGTGCTGCTGCAGGTGCTCGACGATGGCCGCCTGACCGACGGCCACGGCCGCACGGTGGATTTTCGCAACACCATCGTGGTGATGACCTCGAACCTGGGCTCGGACCGCATCCAGGAGATGGCCGGTCAGCCCTACGAGGCCGTCAAGGCGGCGGTGATGGACGTGCTGCGCCACCAGTTCCGGCCGGAGTTCATCAACCGCATCGACGAGACGGTGGTGTTCCACGCCCTCGGACGCGAGCAGCTGCGCCGGATCGTGGACATCCAGATCGGTGCGCTGCGGGCGCGCCTGGCGGAGCGGGAGATGAGCATCAGCTTCACCGACCAGGCGCTCGACTGGCTGGCCAATGTCGGCTTCGACCCGGTGTACGGCGCCCGGCCGCTGAAGCGCGCCATCCAGCAGCATGTGGAGAACGCGCTGGCGCGCGATCTTCTGGGTGGCAAGCTGGCCGACGGCGATGCCATCCGGGTGGACGTGTCCGGCGACGGATTGGCGTTCCACAAGCAGCTGCCGAACGAGGGGTGAACCGATTGCACCACGCTGGTAAGCTGGTGGCCCCGTCACGCTGGCGGGGCCGTGCCGCCGGGAGAAGCGCGCGGTGTTTCTTGACTACATCCAGGAGTGTGCGCATGAGCTACAAGCCTTTGATCGTCCTGTCGGCGCTAGCGTGTCTGACCCTGGCCGGCTGCAGCGAAAAGGGCCCGGCGGAAGAGGCGGGCGAGAACATTGATCAGGCCGTCGAGCAGGGCAAGGACGCCGTTGAAGATGCCGGCCAGCAGGGGCCGGCCGAGGAGGCCGGCGAAGAAATGGACGAGGCCGTAGAAGAAATGAAGGACGAGGCGGCCGAATAGGCTGCCGCCTGAAGAAAGCCGCGGCGCCAATCGAGCGGCGCCGCGGCATGCTCATGCGTTGGTGGTCCAGGCGAGCTGGCTCCGATCAGCGGCAGAGCAGGAGCGGGCGAGATGGCACTCGTTTTCCTGCAGTTTCCGAACGATTGACGACCGGTTTGTGCCGGTCATCGGTGTCCTCAGATCGCGTTGACGGTTTCTATCTGGCTGCGTGGGCTGCAATCTTGATCGGCTCGACCGGGTCGGTTGACGATTGACGGTGGTTCATCCCGAAACGGGAGTCCCAGCGCGGTTGACAGTAGGGAAGGGGCGGCCGAGACTTGCGCGCCTTTGCCTGACAGCCCTGCATGAACACGACTAAAAACAGCGCCCAGCACGGCGCGGCCGGCGAGCCGCTGATCCAGATACGGGGCCTGAGTTTCAGGCGTGGCGCGCGGATCATCTTCGATCGGGTGGACCTCGATATCCCGCGCGGCAGGATCACTGCCGTGATGGGCCCCAGCGGCACCGGCAAGACCACGCTGCTGAAGCTGATCAGCGGGGTGCTGCGTCCGCAGGCCGGCTCCATCAAGGTCGCCGGCCAGGAAGTCACCACCCTGTCGCGCACCGGCCTGTACGCGCTGCGCAAGCAGATCGGCATGCTGTTCCAAAGCGGCGCGCTGTTGACGGACCTGAACGTGTTCGACAACGTCGCCTACCCGGTGCGTGAGCACACCAACCTGTCACCGGCGCTGCTGCGTTCCCTGGTGCTGATGAAGCTGCAGGCGGTCGGCCTGCGTGGCGCGCGCGACCTGATGGCAAACGAGCTGTCCGGCGGCATGGCGAGGCGCGTGGCGCTGGCGCGGGCCATTGCGCTGGACCCGATGCTGATCCTCTACGACGAGCCGTTCACCGGTCAGGACCCGATTTCCATGGGCATCCTGACGCGGCTGATTTCATCGCTCAATCGCGCGCTAGGCCTGACCAGCCTGGTGGTGTCGCACGACATCCACGAGACCTGCCGCATCGCCGACTACGCCTACGTGATCGCGCAGGGCAAGGTGATCGGCCACGGCAAGCCCGACGACCTGCTGGCCTCCACCGAACCGATGGTGCACCAGTTTCTGAGCGGCGAGGCCGACGGCCCGGTGCATTTTCACTATCCGGCGCCCGGGTACCGGGACGACCTGCTGGCGCCTGCGTCATGAGCGGTCTGTTGCAAGGCTTGGGCGCGCGCACCCTGGACGGCCTGGCGCGTCTGGGCAGGGCCGGCCTGTTTCTGCTGCCGCTGCTGGCGGCAGTGCCGGCGCAGTTTCTGGCGCCGCGCAGACTGGCTCGGCAGGTGCTGAGCGTCGGCGTGCTGTCGCTGGTCATCATCCTGGTGTCCGGCCTGTTCGTGGGCATGGTGCTTGGCCTGCAGGGCTACAATACGCTGGTCGATTTCGGCTCCGAGAGCAGCCTTGGCATCGTGGTGGCGCTGTCGCTGGTGCGCGAGTTGGGGCCGGTGCTCAGCGCCCTGCTGTTCGCCGGCAGGGCCGGTTCGGCCCTGACCGCCGAGATCGGTCTGATGAAGGCCACCGAGCAGCTGTCGGCGCTGGAAATGATGGCGGTGGACCCGTTTCGGCGGGTGCTGGCGCCGCGCTGGCTGGCCGGTTTCATCAGCCTGCCGCTGTTGGCGGCGGTGTTCAGCGCGGTCGGCATTCTGGGTGGCTACCTGGTCGGCGTGAAACTGCTCGGCCTGGACCCGGCGCCGTACTGGTCGCACATGGAAAATGGCGTCGATTTCTTCGACGACATCCTTAACGGCGTCATCAAGAGCGTGGTGTTCGGCGCCGTGGTGACCTGGATTGCGGTGTTCGAGGGCTACGACGCGGTGCCGACTGCGGAAGGGGTCGGTCGCGCCACTACGCGCACTGTGGTGACCGCCTCGCTGGCGGTGCTGGGCGCAGACTTTTTGCTCACCGCGCTGATGTTCGGCGAGCCCTGAGGAGAATCCGCTTTCATGCAATCGCGTACCGTCGAGTTGTGGGTAGGTCTGTTCGTGGCCCTGGGCCTGGCGGCGCTGGCGTTTCTGTCGGTGCGGGCCAGCAACCTGGCCGAGTACCGTGACGGCGATGCCTACACCGTGGTGGCGCGCTTCGAGAACATCGGCAGCCTGCGCGTACGCGCGCCGGTGACGGTGGCCGGCGTGCGGGTCGGGCGCGTGGAGGCGATCGACTTCGACAACGAGCAGTTCAAGGCGGTGGTCAAACTGGCCATTACGGCCCGTTACAACAACCTGCCGCAGGATACGGTGGCGGCGATCCGCACCGCCGGCCTGATCGGCGAGCAGTTCATCGGCCTCGATCCGGGCGGCGCGCCGGACCCGCTCAAGGACGGCGATGAGATCGAGATCACCCAGTCGGCACTGGTGATCGAGCAGTTGATCGGCCAGTTCCTGTACGGGCAGGCCGGCAAGAGCGACACGGACGGAGGCAAGTGATGATGAAGCGTTTCGCAGCGGCCCTGCTGGGCCTGGTCTTGAGCGGCACGACGCTGCTCGTTTCGGCGGCCGACGATCCGGCCGCGGTGGTGCGCGATACGGCCGAGCGGGTGCTCGACAGCCTGCGCAGCGACCGGGCCCGCTACCAGGACGACCACGCCCTGTTCCAGCTGGTTCGCGACGTGGTGTTCCCGCGCCTGGACCGCGAACGCACCGCGCAGTGGGTGCTGGGAGCCAACTGGCGCACCGCCACGCCGGCCCAGCGCGAGCAGTTCATCGCCGAATTCTCGGACCTGCTGCTGCGCACCTACGGTACGGCGCTGCGCCAGTACGACAGCGAGAAGCTCAATTACCTGCCGGCGCAGGTGCCGGCCGGCGCCGATCGGGTCACCGTGCGCACCGAGATCATCCGCCCGGACGGCCCCAAGGTGAGCGTGGATTACCTGCTCACCAACCGCAGCGGCGAGTGGAAGGTGTACGACGTGATCATCGAGAACGTCAGCCTGGTGGTGACGTATCGGTCCGAGTATTCCGCCATCATCAAGCGCGACGGCATGGACGGCCTGCTCAAGCAGCTGGCCGACCGCAACCGCAGCGCGAACTCCTGATACGCCGCATGAACGTCGATGCCGACGGCCGGGTGCGGGTCGACGGTCCGCTGACCTTTGCGACGGTGAGCGCGCACCTGGCGGACACTGCGCCGCTGTTTCGGCCCCGCCAGCGACTGAACTTCGACCTTTCCGGCGTCACCGCGGTGGACAGCGCGGCGCTGGCGCTGCTGGTGGAATGGCTGCGCCTGGGCCAGGAAAAGGGCGTGCAGGTGACATTCACCGCGGTTCCGCCGACGCTGCGCAGCCTGGCCGAGGTGAGCGAACTGGAGCAGATCGACGCCAGCCTGGCCGCTCCATGACGGCGGCCATCGCCGTCCGGGAATTGCACAAGCACTTCGGACAGGTCCATGCCCTGCGCGGCGTCGACCTGGAGATCCAGCCCGGCGAATTCTTCGGCCTGCTTGGTCCCAACGGCGCCGGCAAGTCCACCCTGATCAACATCCTGGCTGGTCTGACCCGGCCCGATGCCGGCGCGGCCGCCGTGCTGGGCCACGACGTGCAGCGCGATGCCGTGGCAGCGCGCCGGGCGATCGGCGTGGTGCCGCAGGAACTGGTGTTCGATCCGTTCTTCGAGGTGCGCGATTTCCTGCGCATCCAGGCCGGCTACTACGGCGTGGCGCGCAGCAACCGCGCGTGGATCGACGAGTTGCTGCGGGCGCTGGGTCTGGCCGACAAGGCGACCACCAACATGCGTAACCTGTCCGGCGGCATGAAGCGGCGGGTGCTGATTGCCCAGGCGCTGGTGCACAAGCCGCGCGTGCTGGTGCTGGACGAACCGACGGCCGGAGTCGACGTGGAACTGCGCCAGACCCTGTGGGCCTTCGCGCAGCGCCTGCACGACGAGGGCATGACCATCGTGCTGACCACGCATTACCTGGAAGAGGCCGAGGCGATGTGCGATCGCATCGCCATCATGAGCCACGGTACCGTCGTGGCGCTGGACGACAAGCGCAGCCTGCTGGGGCGCCACCCCTGGTATCAGGTACACGTGCGCCTGGCCAGCGAGCCGGCCCAGTTGCCGCCGCAGGTCCTCGCCTGCCTGGTGTCGCGCGAACACGGCTGGCTGGTGCTGCGCCTGCAGCGCGGCGGGGACGATCTGTCGCGCGTGCTGTCGGCCCTGCACACGGCCGGCCTGTCGGTGCTGGAGATCAGCACCCGGGAGCAGACGCTGGAGCAGGTGTTCCTCGAATTGACTGCCGGGCATCACCTGCCCGCCGGTGCGTGAAGGCCGCGCCATGATCGGCAACTGGCCCGGCTTGTGGACGCTGTTCGTGAAGGAGGTCAAGCGCTTCACGGTGGTGTTCATGCAGACCGTGACCGCACCGGTGGTCAGCGCGCTGCTGTATTTGTTCATCTTCTCGCACGCGCTGGCCGGGCGCGTCGACGTCTATCCGGGCGTCAGCTACCCGCAGTTTCTGGTGCCGGGCCTGATGATGATGACCATCATCCAGAACGCCTTCGCCAATACCTCGTCCAGCCTGATTTTCTCGAAGGTCACCGGCAACATCGTGTTCGTGCTGCTGGCGCCGCTGTCGCATCTGGAGTTCTATCTCGCCTTCGTGGGCGCGGCGCTGGTGCGGGCGGTGGTCGTCAGCATCGGCGTCTACGTGGTGGCGTTCTTCTACGTGGGGACGACCGTGGCGCATCCGCTGCTGCTGCTCGTGTTCGGGCTGCTGGGCGGCGGGCTGCTGGCCACCTGCGGCCTGCTGGCCGGCATCTGGGCCGACAAGTTCGACCAGGTGGCCACGGTGCAGAACTTCGTGATCCTGCCGCTGACCTACTTGAGCGGCGTGTTCTATTCCATCCACAGCCTGCCGCCGGCCTGGCAGGCGCTGTCGCGGGCAAATCCTTTCTTCTATCTGATCGACGGGTTCCGGTACGGTTTTTTCGGCCACTCGGACGTGTCGCCCTGGCTGAGCATGGCGGTCATGGCCGGGGCCAATGCGGCCTTGTGTATACTGTGCCTGCGCCTGCTTTCGCGCGGTTACAAGCTGCGCGGCTGAGGCCCGCAAGGCGCTTCGCTTCGGCGCTGCCCCGGTTTTGATCCGCACGCCAAGATTCCCGCTCATGGACCCTGCAATCATCAAGCAACTGATCGAAAAGGGCTTGCCGGACTCACTGGCCCTGGTCGATGGCGACGGCCGCCATTTCGAGGCGGTGGTGGTGTGTGACGCATTCGCCGGCAAGCGGCTGGTGCAGCAGCATCAGATGGTCTACCAGACCCTGGCCGGGCAGATGCACGATGATGCCGTGCATGCCCTGTCGCTGCGCACCTTCACGCGCGCCGCCTGGGAGCAGCGTTGAGCCCCTCACTCCCCCACGCGAGGTAATGGCCATGGATGTGATCGAAAAGATTGAACGCTTCGTCAATGCGGTGCCTGTGGTGCTGTTCATGAAAGGCGACCGGCGCTTTCCGCAGTGCGGCTTCTCCGGCAAGGCGGTGCAGATGCTGGAGGCCTGCGGGGTCGAGTTCGAAACCGTCAATGTGCTGGCGGACGATGCCGTGCGCCAGGGCATCAAGGCCTATTCCAGCTGGCCGACCATTCCGCAGCTGTACGTCGGCGGCGAGTTCATCGGCGGCAGCGACATCATGCAATCGCTCTACGAGAGTGGCGAATTGCACGAACTGCTGGAGTCCGTGAAGGGCTGACTTTTGCGCCGGCCACCGTGCCGGCCCCCTCGCAGCGCAGGCCAGGTCCACCTTGGAAAAGCTTATCGTTCAGGGCGGCGCGCGCCTGACCGGCGAAATTCGTATTTCAGGCGCCAAGAATGCGGCCTTGCCGATTCTTGCCGCCACCCTGCTGGCTGACGGTCCGATGACCATCGGCAACGTGCCGCACCTGCACGACATCACCACCACGCTGGAACTGCTCGGGCGCATGGGCGCCACGGTGTCCGTGGACGAGCAGATGCAGATCGAGGTCGACCCGCGCACCGTGACCAACCAGTTCGCGCCCTATGAGCTGGTCAAGACCATGCGTGCGTCGATCCTGGTGCTGGGCCCGCTGCTGGCGCGCTTCGGGCAGGCCGAGGTGTCGCTGCCGGGCGGCTGTGCCATCGGTCAGCGGCCGGTCAATCTGCACCTGGACGGTCTGGCCGCCATGGGTGCCCAGATTCGGGTCGAGAACGGCTACATCAAGGCCACGGCGCCGCGCCTGCACGGCGCCCATCTGGTCATGGACCTGGTGTCGGTGACCGCCACCGAAAACCTGATGATGGCGGCCACGCTGGCGCAGGGCACCACCATCATCGAGAACGCCGCCCGCGAGCCGGAGATCACCGATCTGGCGCTGTGCCTGGGCGCCATGGGTGCCCACATTGAGGGCGCGGGCACCGACACGCTGATCATCGAGGGGCGCCAGAGCCTGTGTGGCGCTCACCACACGGTGGTGCCCGACCGCATTGAGACCGGCACCTACCTGGTCGCCGCCGCGCTCACCGGCGGCTGCGTGAAGCTCAAGGACACCCGGCCCGAGCTGCTCGAAATCGTGCTGCACAAGCTGCGCGATGCCGGCGCCACGATCGATACCGGCCCGGACTGGATTCGTCTTGACATGCACGGCCGCCGGCCGCAGGCGGTCAGCCTGCGCACGGCGCCGTATCCGGCCATGCCGACCGACATGCAGGCGCAGTTCATGGTGCTGGACATGATTGCCGAGGGTGCCGCGACGGTCACCGAGACCATCTTCGAGAACCGGTTCATGCACGTGCAGGAGCTGCAGCGCATGGGCGCCGATGTGCGCCTGGAAGGCTCCACGGCGTTCATTCGCGGCGTCGAGTGCCTGACCGGCGCGCCGGTGATGGCGACCGATCTGCGCGCCTCGGCGTCGCTGGTGCTGGCCGGGCTGGTGGCGGTCGGCGAGACGCAGGTCAGCCGCATCTATCACATCGACCGCGGCTATGAGTGCATCGAGGAGAAGCTCGCGCAGCTCGGCGCCGACATCCGGCGCGTACCGGACCGCCGCGCGGCCTGAGAGCGTCATGGAAGGCTTGCGCATTGCGGTCTCCAAGGGCCGCATCCTTGACGAGGCCCTGCCGCTGCTGGCGGGCGTGGGGATTGCGCCGGCAGGCGACATCGGCCGGCGGTTGATCGTCGACACCACCACCCCCGGCGTGCAGCTGATCATCATCCGCGCCACCGACGTGCCGACCTACGTCGCCTACGGTGCGGCCGACGCCGGCATCGCCGGCAAGGACGTGCTGCTCGAGCACGGCGGCGAGGGGCTGTACGAACCGCTCGATCTGGGCATCGCCCGCTGCCGGCTGATGGTGTGCGGTCGCCCGGAAGCGGCACTGCCGTCCGGCCGCCTGCGCGTGGCCACCAAGTACCTGAACATCACCCAGCGCTACTACGCCGAGCGCGGCGTGCAGGTGGAGCCGATCAAACTCTACGGCTCGATGGAACTGGCCCCGCTGGTGGGTCTGGCCGACTGCATCGTCGATCTGGTCGACACCGGCAACACGCTGCGCGCCAACGGCCTGGCGCCGCTGGCGCACATTGCCGACATCAGCTCGCGCCTGGTCGTGAATCGGGCCTCGATGAAGCTCAAGCAGCCTGCACTGGAACGACTGATCGGCGCGCTGGAAGCACGGGTGGCCGATGCGTCGGCTTGACAGCCGGGCGGCCGGTTTCGAGGCCGCCTTCGCCGCGCTGCAGGCGGCCGGCGCGCCGGACGACGTCGAGGTGCAGGCGCCGGTGCAGGCGATCCTGAGCGCGGTGCGCGCGCACGGCGATGCGGCGCTGCTGGACTGCACGCGCCGTTTCGACGGCTGGACGCCCCCCGACGCCGGTGCACTCGAAATCCCCCGCGCGCAGCTCGACGCGGCGGTAGCGGCGATCGCGCCGGCCCAGCGCGATGCCCTGCAGGCCGCCGCCGACCGACTGCGCGCCTACCACGGCCACCAGCGCCAGGAATCCTGGCAGTACAGCGAAGCCGACGGCAGCGTGCTGGGCCAGCGCGTGACGCCGCTGGACCGGGTCGGCGTGTACGTGCCCGGCGGCAAGGCGGCATATCCGTCCAGCGTGCTGATGAATGTCATTCCCGCCAAGGTGGCGGGGGTTGCCGAAATCATCATGGTGTCGCCCGCGCCGCAGGGGGTGCAAAACCCGCTGGTGCTGGCGGCGGCGGGCATTGCCGGCGCGGATCGGGTGTTTCGCATCGGCGGCGCGCAGGCGGTGGCGGCGCTCGCCTACGGCACGGCAACCATCCCGGCCGTGGACAAGATCGTCGGCCCGGGCAACCGCTACGTGGCGGCCGCCAAGCGGCAGGTCTACGGCACGGTCGGCATCGACATGATTGCCGGGCCGTCGGAGGTGGTGATCGTCGCCGACGGCAGCGCCCCGGCCGAGTGGCTGGCCTGGGACCTGTTCGCGCAGGCCGAGCACGACGAGCAGGCGCGGGCGATCCTGCTGTGCCCGGACGCGGCCTATCTGGAACGGGTCGCCGAGAGCGTGGCGGCCCTGCTGCCGGCCCTCGAGCGGCGCGCCATCGTCGAGCCGGCGCTGCGCGAGCACGGGGCGTTGATCCTGACCCGCGACCTGACCGAAGCGGCAACGCTCGCCAGTGCGCTGGCGCCCGAGCACCTGGAGCTGGCGGTAAGCGATCCGCCGGCCCTGTTGCCGCACATCCGCCATGCCGGTGCGATTTTTCTGGGTGCCCACTCGCCGGAAGCCATCGGCGATTATTGCGCCGGACCCAACCACGTGCTGCCGACGGCGCGCACCGCGCGCTTCAGCTCGCCGCTGGGCGTGTACGACTTCCAGAAGCGCAGCAGCCTGATCGGTCTGACCGCCGCCGGTGCCGCGGCGCTGGCGCCGCTCGCCGCGCAGCTCGCCCGGGGCGAGGGCCTGAGCGCTCACGCGCGCTCGGCCGAATGCCGGCTGGAGCAGCCGTGACCGAATCGACGACCGCGCGCATCGACGCCCTGCTGCGGCCCGACATCCGCGCATTGAGTGCCTATCACGTGCCGCCGGCGGCGGGTCTGCTCAAGCTCGATGCCATGGAGAATCCCCATCCGTGGCCGGGTGAGCTCGAAGATGCCTGGCTGGCCTGCCTGCGGGGCGTTGAACTGAACCGCTACCCGCTGCCGCACCCGACAGAACTGGTGCATGCGCTGGCGCGCCAGGCCGGCGTGCCGCCAGGCTGCGGGCTGCTGCTGGGCAACGGCTCGGACGAGCTGATTCAGCTGATCGATCTGTGCCTGGCGCGGCCGGGCGCCCGCGTGATGCTGCCCACGCCGACCTTTTCCATGTACTCCCTGATTGCGCGCGTGGCGGGTCTGGAGGTGATCGACGTGCCGCTGCGGGCGGATTTCAGCCTGGATATGCCGGCCATGCTGACCGCCATCGAGCGCCACCGGCCGGCGTTGATCTATCTGGCCTGTCCGAACAATCCCACCGCCGGGCTGTTCGGTGCAGCCGATCTGCGTGCGCTGATCGGCGCCGCGCCCGGCCTGGTGGTGGTGGACGAGGCCTACTTTCCGTTCGCCGGGCGCAGCGTGCTGCCCTGGCTGCTGGAATTCGATCATCTGCTGGTGCTTCGCACGCTGTCCAAGGTAGGCCTGGCCGGCTTGCGGCTGGGCTATCTGATCGGCCACCCGGACTGGCTGGCGCAGTTCGACAAGGCCCGCCTGCCATACAACATCAACAGCCTGACGCAGCTGTCGGCGCAGTTCGCGCTGGCCCACGCGGACCGGCTGGCCGGCGAGGCGGCGCGCATCTGCGCGGACCGTCAACACCTGCTGGGGGAGCTGAAAACCCTGCCCGGCGTCACGGTTTATCCGAGCGATGCCAATTTCATCCTGCTGCGCCTGCCCCGTGGTCAGGCGCCGGCAACGCACGAGGCGCTGCAACAGGCCGGTATACTGGTCAAGAACGTCCACGGCGGCCATCCGTTGCTGAACGATTGCCTGCGGGTGACGGTCGGCACGGCGGCCCAGAACCAGGCCCTGTTTGCCGCCCTGCGGGCGCATTTGACCGGTACGGTATGAACAGCCAGCGCAGCGCCGACATCCGGCGCACCACCCGCGAGACCGACATCCGGGTCGTGGTGAATCTGGACGGCAGCGGCGAAGCCAGCCTGCACAGCGGCCTGCCGTTCCTGGACCACATGCTCGAACAGGTGGCCCGCCACGGCGGGCTCGACATCACGGTCGAGGCCAGCGGCGACCTGCACATCGACGCCCACCACACGGTCGAGGACATCGGCATCACGCTCGGCCAGGCGGTGCAGCGGGCGCTCGGCGACCGCGCCGGCATCACCCGCTACGGCCACGCCTACGTGCCGCTCGACGAGGCGCTGTCGCGCGTCGTGCTGGACTGCTCCGGCCGGCCGGGCCTGGTTCACGCGGTGGACTATCCGCGCGCCCGGGTCGGCGATTTCGACGTCGACCTGCTGCGCGAATTCTTCCAGGGCTTCGTCAACCACGCGCTGGTGACGCTGCACGTCGACTGCCTGCGGGGCGGCAACGCCCACCACATCGCCGAGACCGTGTTCAAGGCCTTCGGCCGGGCACTGCGCATGGCGCTGGCCATCGATCCGCGCGCCGCCGGCAGTGTGCCGTCGACCAAGGGCAGTCTTTGATCGCAACCGGCCGGTTTTCCTGACGCGCCATGAATGACACCGTCGTCATCGACTTTGGCATGGGCAACCTGCGGTCGGTGGCCAAGGCGCTGGAGCACGTCGGTGCCCGGGTGCGGGTCAGCGCCGATCCGGCCGTGATCCGCGCCGCGGCGCGGGTGGTGTTCCCCGGCCAGGGCGCCATCGGCGCCTGCGTGGTGCGTCTGGCCGATGCCGGCCTGGCCGATGCGGTGCGCGAGGCGGCATCGACCAAACCGTTTCTGGGTATCTGCCTTGGGCTGCAGGCGCTGCTGGAGTTCAGCGAGGAAGACGGCGGCGTGCCGGGCCTGGGCCTGCTGGCCGGGCGCGTGCAGCGCTTCGCGGGCGGCGAACTGCTGCCCGGCGGCGAGCGGCGCAAGGTGCCGCACATGGGCTGGAATCAGGTCAGCTTTGCGCGTCCTCACCCGCTGCTGCGCGGCATCGCGGATGGCGCGTGGTTCTACTTCGTGCACAGTTACTACGTGTGTCCCGCGGATGAGGCGCTCGTGCTGGGGCGCAGCCAGCACGGCAGCACGGCGTTCGCCTGTGCGCTGGCGCGCGGCAATCTGCTGGCGACGCAGTTTCATCCGGAAAAAAGTCATCACGCGGGCCTGCGTCTGTTGGCCAACTTCGTGAGCTGGGACGGCACTACCTGAGGAGAGGACCGATGCTGCTGATACCCGCCATCGACCTGAAGGGTGGCAAGTGCGTGCGCCTGCGCCAGGGGCACATGGATGACGTGACGGTATTCGACGACGACCCCGTGGCCGTGGCCCGGCGCTGGGTGGAGCAGGGCGCCACGCGCGTGCACGTGGTGGATCTCGATGGCGCCGTGGCGGGCCGGCCGGTCAACGCCAAGGTCATCGCCGCCATCACCGCGGCGGTGCAGGGCGTGGATGTGCAGGTCGGCGGCGGCATCCGCGACGAGGACACCATCGAGGCCTATCTGGACGCCGGCGTGCGCTACGTGATCCTGGGCACGCAGGCGGTGAACGTGCCGCACTTCGTGGGCGATGCCTGCACCGAGTATCCCGGCCACATCATCGTGGGGCTGGACGCGCGCGACGGCAAGGTGGCCATCGACGGCTGGTCCAAGCTGTCGCAGCACGGCGTGATCGACATGGCGCAGCACTTCGAGCGCGACGGCGTGGAAGCCATCATCTACACCGACATCGGCCGCGACGGCATGATGAAAGGCGTGAACGTGGACGGCGTGGTCGAGCTGGCGCGCGCCGTGACGGTGCCGGTGATCGCCTCCGGCGGCGTGACCGACCTGACCGACATCGAAGCCCTGTGCGCCGTCGCCGGCGAGGGCGTGGCCGGTGTGGTGATCGGCCGGGCGCTGTACGAGGGCAGCATCGATCTGCCGACCGCGCTGCGGCGCGTGGTTGAACTGGGCGCCTGAAACATGCTCGCCAAGCGCATCATTCCCTGTCTGGACGTTGACCACGGGCGCGTCGTCAAGGGTGTGCGCTTCGTGGAACTGCGCGATGCCGGTGACCCGGTCGAGACCGGCAAGCGCTACAGCGAGGCCGGCGCCGACGAGCTGGTGTTCCTGGACATCACCGCCAGCGCCGACGACCGCGACACGCTGCTGCACGTGGTGGAAGCGGTCGCCGAGCAGGTGTTCATCCCGTTTACCGTCGGCGGGGGCGTGCGCAGCGTGGACGACATCCGCCGCCTGCTGGTGGCCGGCGCCGACAAGGTATCGATCAACACCGCCGCCGTGCAGCGCCCGCAGCTGGTGGCCGAGGCGGCGCAGCAGTTCGGCAGCCAGTGCATCGTGGTCGCCATCGACGCCAAGCAGGTCGGTCCGCAGCGCTGGGAGGTGTTCACCCACGGCGGGCGGCGTGCCACCGGCCTTGACGCCATCGAGTGGGCGCAGCGCATGGTGGCCCTGGGCGCCGGCGAGCTGCTCCTGACCAGCATGGACCGCGACGGCACCCGCGAGGGCTTCGACCTGGAACTCACGCGCCGCGTGAGCGATGCCGTGCCGGTGCCGGTGATCGCCTCCGGCGGCGTCGGCAACCTCGATCACCTGCGCGACGGGGTGCTGCTGGGGCATGCCGATGCGGTGCTGGCGGCCAGCATCTTTCATTTCGGCGACTACAGCATCGACCAGGCCAAGGCGCACCTGGCGGCGGCCGGTGTGGTGGTGCGCCGTGACGCTGCGGTAGCGGCCGATGGCTGATTTTCTGGACGCCGTGCGCTGGGACGAGCGCGGTCTGGTGCCGGCCATCGCCCAGGACGCCGGCACCGGCCGGGTACTGATGATGGCCTGGATGAACCGCGAGGCACTGGCCGCCACCGTGGCCGAGGGCATCGCCGTGTACTGGTCGCGCTCGCGCGGCCGGCTGTGGCGCAAGGGCGAGACTTCCGGGCATACGCAAGTCGTCCGCGCGCTGCGCCTGGACTGCGACGGCGACACCGTGCTGCTGACAGTGGAACAAAAAGGCGGCATCGCCTGTCATACCGGCCGCGAGCGGTGCTTTTTTCAGCGTCTGGCGGACGGTGAGTGGGTCAGCGACGAGCCGGTGCTGCGCAGCCCGGACGCCATTTATCCGGGTGCAAGCGGCCATGAGTGATGTGCTTGCGCGCCTGCAGGCGGTGCTGGAATCGCGCCGCGGCGCGGCGCCGGAAAGCTCCTACGTCGCCAAGCTGCTGGCCGGGGGCGCCGACGGCATGCTGAAGAAAATTGGCGAGGAAGCCACCGAGCTCGTCATGGCCGGCAAGGATGGAGTGCCCGAGCGCATCGTCGCCGAGACCGCCGATCTGTGGTTTCACACGCTGGTCGTACTGGTGGCGCAGAATCTGTCGGTCGAGGACGTGCTGGCGGAACTCGAACGCCGTTTCGGGCGCTCGGGGCTGGACGAGAAGGCCAGCCGAAAGGCGACTTGATCACGCCGCCGGCCCCCCCGGGCAGGCAGCGATTCACGGCAGTTCGCACCGGACTGCAAACAGGAGCAAGCAATCATGGGTCTAGGCGGAATTTCCCCGTTTCAGTTGCTGATCGTGCTGGCCATCGTGCTGGTGCTGTTCGGTGGCAAGCGTCTGCGCAGCCTGGGCGGTGATCTGGGCGGCGCCATCAAGGGCTTTCGAAGCGCCATGAAGGACGGTGAGAAGGACGATCTCACGCGCGAGGCGGAGCGTCTGGCCGACGCGAGTGAATCGGCGCGCGCATCGGACAGCGCCGCCAAGCGCGAACGTCAGGACGCCTGATCCGCGTGTTCGACATCGGCTTCAGCGAGCTGCTGCTGGTTGGCATCATCGCGCTGGTGGTGCTCGGTCCCGAGCGCTTGCCGCAGGCAGCCCGCACCGCCGGGCTGTGGGTGGGCCGTTTGCGTGCCACCGTGCAGCGCTTCACCGCCGATGTCGATCGCGAACTCAAGGCCGAGGAGCTGCGCCAGACGCTGCGCGAGGAAGCCCGACGTCTGGCCGAGCCGGTGGAGGCCCTGCACAGGGACGTGACCGCTGGCACAGACCTGGCCCCCGTGGCCAGAGGGCAGGCGGATGCGTCGACGCCCACCCAAAGCCCGGAACCGAACACTACCCGCGCCGCCGGCGATGGAACCTGAACAAGCACCCCAGCAGTCCCTGATGTCGCACTTGCTGGAGCTGCGCACCCGGCTGCTGCGTTCGGTGGCGGCGGTGGTGGCCGTGATGGCTGCGCTGATGCCGTTTTCGAACACCCTGTATTCCGTCCTGGCGCAGCCCCTGATGCAGCGCCTGCCGGAAGGCGCCTCGATGATCGCCACCGGTGTTGCGGCGCCGTTCCTGGCACCGTTCAAGTTCGCCATGATGCTGGCGGTCTATCTGGCCATGCCGTTCGTGCTTTATCAGGTCTGGGCCTTCGTGGCGCCGGGCCTGTACCAGCGCGAGCGAACACTCGCGCTGCCCATGCTGATCAGCAGCGTGCTGCTGTTCTACATCGGGATGGCGTTTGCCTATTTCCTGGTGTTTCCGATCATCTTTGGCTTTTTCGCATCCGCCGCCCCGGCCGGGGTATTGGTGATGACCGATGTGTCGAGCTACCTGGACTTCGCGTTGACGCTCTTTTTGGCGTTTGGCGTGGCGTTCGAGGTGCCGGTGGTGGTGGTGTTGCTGGTGCTGCTGGGCTTTGTGGATATCGCGGCGCTGCGCAAGGGGCGGCCGTACGTCATCGTCGGTGCGTTTGTGATCGGCATGGTCCTGACGCCGCCGGACATGTTCTCGCAGACCTTGCTGGCGGTGCCGATCTGCCTGCTTTTCGAGGCCGGATTACTGGTGGCTGGCCTGCTTGGCAGGCGCACAGCCCGCTCCGACGCGGCCTCGGCAATCGATTGACTGACCTGCGGCGCTGCGGCGTCGAAATCTGGCTCTATTTTTGCTTTCCTGTCGCGACGCTGTGCTGACTTTTACTGTCTGCATCCGTATCATTCGCGTCCGTGCCTAACGTTCATTCAGGGATGAAACAACCAATGCGGTCCGCACCAGACAAGGCCATCCGCCGCCTGAGCAAGGAAGACATCCTGGAAAAAACGGCGCCGCTGTTTGCCGCCGGCGGTTACGACGCCACTTCGATGCGCGACCTGGCCAAGGTCTGTGGCATCACGCCGGCTGCGCTCTACCACCATTTCACGGACAAGGAACAGCTGTACCTGGAAGTGCTGGAGTACACCTTCCGGCGCCGCATCGGCCGCATGGGCGAGGCCCTCAAGGGCCTGGACAAGTTCGAGGACAAGGTGCGCCGGGTGGTCGAAGTGCTGGTGGATGCCGTACACGACGACGCGCTGTTCCTGCCCATGCTGCGCCGCGAGCTGCTGGTGCGGGATGAGAAACGGCTCGAGTACCTGGCCACGCGCGTGTTTGCCGAACCGTTTCGGGAAATCATGCGCGTGGGGCGTGATCTGCCGCCTGAAAACTACCGGCCGTCGTTCCTGGCCACCTCGGCGTTGGCGCTGTCCATCGGACACTACACCCTGGAACCGGTACGGCGGTATCTGATGCCGTCGGACACGCCGGACGACCTGCGTCAAACGATCATCGATCACGTCACCGACCTGGCCCTGTACGGGTTGCGCAAGGATCAAAAATAATGCCGCGCCGGCCAGGGATGGGCCGCCCGCTGCTGTTGGCGCTGTTGCCGCTGCTGGTGACGGCGTGTGGCGATTCGACGCCGCAGTCGCAGCCGCGCAGCCGTGACGATCTGGAACTGGCCACCGCCAGCGTCAGCACGGTGCCGCGCTATTACACCGCCCCCGGCAGCGTCATTGCCGACGAACGCGTGCAGCTGTCGTCGCGCATCAGCGGCTTCATTCGCAAGCTTGCCGTGCGCGAGGGGGACCCGGTCCGCGAGGGCCAGGTGCTGGTCGAGATCGACCCGTCCGACGTGGAGGGTGCGGTGCAGCGGGCGGCTGCGGCGCGCGCCTCGGCGCAGGCCGACCTCGCCGACGCGCGGGTGGATGTGGACAAGTTCACCGCCCTGACCAAAACCGGCGCCGTGCCGGTGGACACCCTGCGCAAGGCCGAAGTGCGGCGCCAGGTGGCGCAGGCGCGCCTGGCCGAAGCCCAGGCGGCGCTTGAAACCGCCAATGCCCAGCGGGCCTACACCAGCATCACCAGCCCGGTCGACGGCGTGGTGGTCGGGCGGCTGCGCGAGGCCGGCGATCTGGCCACACCGGGTGTGCCCATTCTGGAAATCGAGGCCAGGAACACGCTGGTATTCCAGACCTTTGTGGCCGAGAGCCGCGTCACGCAGCTCGACCCGGCGCAGCCGGTGCGCGTGAAGCTGGACGCCGCGCCGCAGGCCCACGAAGGGCGTTTGCTGCGAGTGGTGCCGTCGGCCGATCCGGCTACCCGCCGCTACGAGGTCAAGGTCAGTCTGCCGATTGCCGCCGGCTTGCTGCCGGGCATGTTCGGGCGCGCCCAGTTCCACGTCGGTCAGGACCAGCCGCTGACCGTGCCGCAGGCGGCTCTGACCGAGCGCGGCGGTCTTGAGGGCGTGTTCCGGGTGGCGGCCGACGGTCAGGTCGAGTTTCGCTGGCTGCGCACGCGGCGGCAGATCGACGGCCGCGTGGAAGTCACGGCCGGTCTGGCGGATGGCGATCGGGTGGTGCTGAACCCGCCGGCCGACCTGCGGGACGGGGATCGCCTGGCGGCCGGCACGCCCGCCGCGCAATGAGCGACAGTCGCTTCAATGCCGCCGGCCGCCTGGCCGGTTTTTTTGTCGAGTCCAAGCTCACGCCGCTGGTGATCCTGGGCGTGTCCGTGTTCGGCACGCTGGCGCTGCTGATGACCCCGCGCGAGGAGAACCCGCAAATCCTGGTGCCGGCGGCGCAGGTCAGCGTGGCGCTGCCCGGTGCCAGTGCGCAGGAGGTCGAACGCCTGCTGTTGACGCCGCTGGAAGCGGCCCTGTCCGAAATGCCGGACGTCGAACACACCTACGGCACGGCCAGCAACTCGCTGGCCTCGGTGCAGGTCGAGTTCGACGTGGGCGTGCCCAAGGACGCGGCCCTGGTGCGCGTCTACGACAAGGTCGAGCAGCTGCGCCCGCGCCTGCCGCCGCAGGCCGGCGCGCCGACCGTCACGCCGATCGACGCCGACGACGTGCCGGTGGTCACCATTACCCTGGCCTCGGCCGAGTACGACGACCATGCCCTCAAGCGCGTGGCCGACCGCATGGCCGAGCGCCTGCGCAGCGTGCGCGGCGTGTCGATCGTGCAGGTCTACGGCGGGCGTGACCGCGAGCTGCGGGTGCAGATCGAGCCGGAGCGCATGCAGGCGTTCGGCATCACGCTGGACCAGGGCCTGGCGCGCCTGGCGGCCTCCAACCTGGCGCGTCCGGTGGGCGACATCACCGAGCGCGGCGAACGGGCCGGCGTGTACCTGGACAACCAGCTGGCCTCGCTGGACGAATTGCGGCGCCTGGTGGTGGGCGAGAGCAACGGGCGCCTGATCTACCTCGAAGACGTCGCAGAAACCTTCGACGGCCCGCCACAGGACCGCCACAGCATGGCCCGGCTGGCCTTCGGCCCGGCGGATCCGCGTTTTGCGTCCCTGGGCGGCCAGGAACTGCCCGCCGTGACCATCGCCGTGGCCAAGAAGTCCGGCGAGAACGCCGTGCGCATCGGCCACCAGATCGAGCAGCGCGTGCAGCGCATGCAGCGCCAGTTCGTGCCGGCCAGCGTGCAGGTGGTGACCACGCGCAACGACGGCGACAAGGCCGACGATGCCGTCAACACGCTGGTCGAGCATCTGGCCGTCGCCATCCTTGCCGTGGTCGGTACGCTGCTGCTCACGCTCGGCTGGCGCGAGGGCCTGATGGTGATGCTGGTGGTACCGCTGGTGATGCTCACCGTGGTCATGGCCGACGGCCTGGCCGGGGTCACCATCAACCGCGTGGCACTGTTCGCGCTGATCCTGGCGCTCGGTTCGCTGGTCGACGACGCCATCGTGGTGGTGGAGAACATCTACCGCCACTACACCGACAACCCGGGCGGCGACCGGCGCGCCATGGCCGTGCTGGCGGTGGCCGAGATCGGCAACGCCACCAACTTTGCAACCTTCGCGATGATGGCCGTGTTCGCGGCCATGATCGTGGTCAGCGGCATGCCGGGGGAGTTTTTCTTCCCGATCGTGTTCAACCTGCCGACGGCGATGTTCACCTCGCTGCTGTTCGCCTATGTGGTCACGCCGTGGGCGGCGCGCCGCTGGCTGCGGCCCAAGCCCCTGCTCGGTGATTTTCAGGCCCACAGCGCGCAGGCCTACGGCGCCTATGACCGGGTGCTGTGCCTGCTGCTGGACCGGCCGCTGGCGCGCCGGGCGCTGTACCTGGCGATGATCGGGCTGATTGTGCTCAGCGCCCTGATGCCTGCCTGGCAGTACCTGCGCCCGGCCGGGCCGGTCGGCGAGAAATCGCTGCTGGGCCTTCTGATGACCTTCCTGCCCAAGGACGACATCAACACCTTCAACATCTTCGTCGACCTGCCGGAGAACGCCAGCGTCGAGCAGACCGACGCCCTGGTGCGCGAGGTCGGGCGCGAGCTGCGCGCCACGCCGGAGGTCAGCAACTACCTGGTGGCGCTGGCCCAGCCGGGCGTCACCGACCTGTCGAACCTGCTGCGCGGCAGCCTGAACCGGCACGCGCCGTACCAGGCCGAGGTACGCGTCAACCTGATTCACCGCAGCGAGCGGGCGCGCACCTCGCTCGACATCGTGGCCGAGCTGCGCCCGCGCCTGCACGCGCTCAGCCAGCGCTATCCGGGCAGCGTGATCCGCAGCTTCGACGATCCGCCGGGGCCGCCCAGCCGCGCCAAGGTGCTGGCCGAGGTATACGGCACCGATCAGGACGACATGCGCCGCGTGGCGGCGGATGTGCGCACGCAGTTCGAGGCCACGGCCGGCGTGGCCGAGGTGTTCGATTCGGTCACCGAGCCGGTGCGCCGCCACCGGGTGGTGGTGGACGAGGAAAAGGCGGCCCTGTCGGGCGTGTCCAGCCGGCAGATCGCAGACGTGCTGCAGGTGCTGTTCGAGGGTGTCACGGTGGGCCGCGTGCACCTGCCGGACGAGCGCAACGTGGTGCCGATCCGCATCCAGGTGCCGCGCCGCGACGAGCTGCGCCCGCAGGACCTGGACCGCATCCAGCTGAGCAACGCCGCCGGCCAGATCGTGCCGCTGTCGGAACTGGTGCACGTGGTGCCGGATCACGAGGACGCGCCGATCCTGCACAAGGACAACGAGCGGGTCATCTTCGTCGGCGGCGAGTACCTGACCGGCGCCGGCCTTTACGCGGTGCTTGGTTTGAACCAGCGGCTCGCCGCCGTGGAAGGCAGTCAGGGCCAGCCGCTGCGGGTCGGCAACCTTGGCCTCTACGACGAGCCGCCGGACACCATCCGCGGCACCAACATGCTGTGGGAAGGCGAGACGCGCATGATGCTCGACGCCTACCGCGACATGACCTACGCGCTGCTGCTGGCGATCTCGGTGGTGTACCTGATGCTGGTGGCCTACTACCGCTCGTTCGCCATTCCGCTGGTGGCGCTGGCGGCGCTGCCGCTGGCCTTCATTGGCGTGTTTCCGGGGCACCTGATCATGGGCGCCGAGTTCTCCGGCGCGTCGATGGTCGGCATCATCGCCCTGGTCGGCATGGTGGTGCGCGCCTCGCTGCTGATCATCGAGTTCGGCCGCGACGCCGAGGCGCAGGGCATGACTCTGCGCGAGGCCATGCGCACGGCCTGTGCGCTGCGTCTGCGCCCGATCGTGCTGACCTCGCTGACCAACATCCTGGGCGCAACCGTGATGTTGCTGGACCCGGTGTTCCGCGGGCTGGCCATCAGCGTCATCTTCGGCACGCTGTTCTCGACCGGGCTGACCATGATCGTGGTGCCGGCCCTGTATTACGCGTACCGACAGCGGTTGTTGCGGGCGGGCACCTGACGTTACCGGGCGCCGCAGCGCTGACGGACAGGTGAGCGGCGCGCTTGACCGGACGGTCAGTGGCCGGTGTAATGCCGGCGGACGCCGATCCCACGGATAACAAAATGCCTCACGCTGTCTCACTGTCGCGCCGCCTGCTGGCGATCGCGGCCCTGTCGTTTACGCTGCTTGGCTGCTCGCAGGCGGACAAGCCGGCCGGACCTGCAGCCGCGGGTGGAGCGCCGCCGGCGCTGCCGGTGGTAGTGGCGCAGGTGCGGACCCAGGCGCTGGCTGATCGGTTGCGGGCGGTCGGCACACTGACCGCCAACGAGTCGGTGCTGATCCGCTCCGAGATTCCCGGCCGCGTGGAGCGCATCCATTTCGAGGAAGGCCAGCCGGTGCGGGCGGGCGAGCCGCTGATCACGCTCGACGGCGCCGAGTACCGGGCGCAGGTGGCGCAGACCGAGGCCACGGTGACGGTCAACAGCCTGAACTTCCAGCGCGCCGCCGATCTGGTCAAGACCAACATGCTGAGCCAGCAGGAGTACGACCAGGCGCAGGCGCGGCTGGCCGAATCCCGCGCCCTGCTGCAGCGCCATCAGGTGATGCTGGCCAAGACCGTGCTGCGGGCGCCCTTCGACGGCGTGGCCGGCCTGCGGCTGGTCAGTCCGGGCGCCTACGTGCAGCCCGGCCAGGACCTGGTCAACCTGGAGGACATCGATCCGCTGAAGATCGAGTTTCGCGTGCCCGAGCGCCACGCCGCGGCGATGACGGTCGGTCGGTCGCTGAGCCTGCGCCTGGATGCCGTGCCCGGGCGGCAGTTCGCGGGCGAGATTTACGCCATCGATCCGCGCCTGGATGCCGCCACGCGCACCTTCGCGCTGCGCGGGCGGGTGCCCAACCAGGAGCGCCTGCTGCGGCCGGGCATGTTCGCGCAGGTGGAGCTCACGGTCGGCGAGCGGCCGCAGGCACTGGTGATCCCGGAGCAGGCCATCGTGCCGCGCGGCGAGAAGCTGTTCGTGTTCAAGGTGGTGGATGGCAAGGTGGCGCTGACGCCGGTGCGCACGGGCCTGCGCGAGCCGGGCATCGTCGAGATCGTCGAGGGCCTGGCGGCCGGCGACTCGGTGGTCACCGAGGGTCAGATGAAGCTGCGCGAGGGCATGCCGGTGGCCGCCCGTGCTCAGGAACCGAAGCCATGAAACTGACCGACATATCGGTCGGTCGGCCGGTGCTGGCCACGGTGATGAGCCTGGTCATCGTGCTGCTGGGGGTGATCGCCTTCACGCGCCTGTCGGTGCGCGAGTACCCGATGATCGACACGCCGGTGGTGTCGGTGCGCACCATTTATAGGGGCGCCAGCGCCGAGATCATCGAAAGCCAGGTCAGCCAGCCGATGGAGGACGAGCTGTCGGGCATCGAGGGCATCGACGTGATGAAGTCGGTGTCACGCGAGGAAGTCTCCGAGATCACCATCAAGTTCCGCCTCACGCGCGACCCGGACGACGCCGCCGCCGACGTGCGCGATCGGGTCGCCCGCGCCCGCGACAAGCTGCCCGAGGACGTCAACGAGCCGGTCATCTCCAAGGTCGAGGCCGACGCCGACCCGATCATGTGGCTGGCCTTCTACAGCGACCGCCACTCGCCGATGGAGGTGTCCGACTTCGCCGACCGGGTGGTGCGCGACCGCCTGCAGACCATTCCCGGCGTCGCGACGGTGCTGATCGGCGGCGAGCGGCGTTACTCGATGCGCATCTGGCTGGATCGGGAGCGCCTGGCCGGCTACGGCCTGACGCCGCTGGACATCGAGACCGCCCTGCGGCGCGAGAACATCGAGGTGCCGTCCGGGCGCATCGAGAGCAGCGAGCGCGAGTTCACGGTGCTGTCGGAAACCGACCTGCGCACGCCGGCGCAGTTCGACGACATGATCATCCGCGAGGTCAACGGCTATCCGGTGCGCCTGCGCGATGTCGGTCACGCGGCGCTGGGCGCCGAGGACGAGCGCTCCGGCATCCGTGTGGACGGGTTGCCGGCGGTGGGCATGGGCGTGGTTAAGCAGTCCACCGCCAATCTGCTGGAGGTCGCCCGGGCCATCAAGGTCATGCTGCCGGAAATCCAGGCCGCCCTGCCGCCGGGCATGCAGTTCAAGATCGGCACCGACCGGTCGGATTTTGTCGAGGAGTCGATCGGCGCCGTCTACCAGACGCTGTTCGAGGCGCTGGCGCTGGTGGTGGTGGTGATCTTCGGCTTCCTGCGCTCGCCGCGGGCCACGCTGATCCCGTTCCTGTCGATTCCGGTCGCCATCATCGGCGCCTTTTTCTTTCTGTACGCGCTCGATTTCTCGATCAACATCCTGACCCTGCTGGCGCTGGTGCTGGCCATCGGCCTGGTGGTGGACGACGCCATCGTGGTGCTGGAGAACATCTACCGGCGCATCGAGGACGGCCTGTCGCCGCGCGAGGCGGCACTGGTCGGCGGGCGCGAGATCGGCTTCGCGGTGCTGGCCATGACCATCACGCTGATCGCCGTGTTCGTGCCGATGGCCTTTCAGACCGGCACCACCGGGCGGCTGTTTCGGGAGTTCGCGCTGGCGGTGGCGGGCGCCGTGGCGGTGTCCGGCTTCGTCGCCCTGACGCTGGTGCCGATGCTGTGCGGGCGCATCCTGAAGCCGGCCCACCACAGCCGGGCGTATCAGTTCACCGAGCGCTTTTTCGTGGCGCTCAATCGCGGCTACGAGGCCACGCTGCGGGCGGCGCTGCGCGGTTGGGTGCTGGTGCTGGCGCTGGCCATCGGTGTGGGCGCGGCCGGCGCATGGATGTTCACGCAGCTCAAATCCGAGCTGGCGCCGGTCGAGGACCGTTCCGACTTCGTGGTGCTGATGATCGGCCCCGAGGGCGCGACCTACGACTACATGTACCGCAACACGCTGGAGGCCGAGAAAATCCTCAGCTCCGTCCCGGAGATGAAGACGCTGTTCATGGTGGTGTCGCCGGGCGTGCAGCGGCCGGCGCCGGTCAACGTCGGCGCGTCGTTCGCCACCATCAAGCCGTGGGGCGAGCGCACGCGCAGCCAGTTCGACATCACCCGCGAACTCGGACCGAAGCTCGGCGCGCTGCCGGGCGTGCTGGCGTTTCCCATCAACCGCGCCTCGCTGGGCATGGGCGGCTACCGCGAGACGCCGGTCCAGTTCGTGCTGCAGGCCGACACCTGGGAGGAGCTGCAGGTGGCAGTCGATGCGCTGATGGCGCGCGCCGCCCAGAACCCGGCCCTGCTGAACCTGGACACGGATCTGAAGCTGAACAAGCCGCAGCTGAAGGTGGACGTGAACCGCGACAAGCTGGCCAACGTCGGCATCAGCGCGGCCGACGTCGGGCGCACGCTCGAGACGCTGCTGGGCGGGCGCGAGGTGACGCGCTTCAAGCGCGCCGGCAAGCAGTACGAGGTGATCGTCAAGCTGGCCGACGACGCGCGCCGCCGACCGACCGACCTGACCGACATTTATCTGCGCGCCGGCGACGGCTCGCTGGTGCAGGTGGATAACCTGGTCAGCCTGCGCGAGGCGGTGGCGCCGCGCGAGCTGAACCACTTCAACCGCCTGCGGGCGGCCAAGATCAGCGCCAACATCGCCCCCGGTCACGCCATGGGCGAGGTGCTGGACTGGCTGGCGCAGGAAGCCCGGCAGATACTGCCGCCCGGCGGGCGGATCGACTACGACGGCATCTCGCGCGAGTTCAAGGAAGCCAGCCAGGCGCTGGCGCTCACCTTCGGCCTGGCGCTGGCGTTCATTTACCTGGTGCTGTCGGCGCAGTTCGAGAGCTTCCGCGACCCGCTGGTGATCCTGCTGTCGGTGCCGCTGGCCATTGCCGGCGCGGTGGCGGCGCTGTACTTCAGCGGCCTCACGCTGAACGTGTACAGCCAGATCGGCATGGTCATGCTGATCGGCCTGACCGCCAAGAACGGCATCCTGATCGTGGAATTCACGCGCCAGCTGCGCGCCGGCGGCATGGCTGCGCGCGATGCGCTGGTGCAGGCCTCGGTGCTGCGCCTGCGGCCGATCCTGATGACCTCGGCCACCATGCTGCTGGCGGCCGTGCCGCTGGCCTTTGCCGGCGGCGCCGGCGCCGAGTCCCGCCACCCGATCGGCTGGGTCATCATCGGCGGCCTGCTGGTCGGCACGCTGTTCAGCCTGTACGTGGTGCCGGTGGTCTATCTGCTGCTGTCGGGCCGCGAGGCGAGGCCGCGGGCAGCCGCGCAGCCGTTGCCGCACCCGGTCTGACGCATGGCGTCCAAGGTTTCCCTGGCGCGGCCGGGTGTCGCGCTGGCGCTGATTCCGCTCGCCAGTTTCCTCGGGCCGTTCATCGCCACCGCCATCGTGGTGGCGCTGCCGCAGATCTCGGCTGCGCGCGGCTTCACGGTGGGGCAGGCCGGCTGGTACACGAGTGCCTATTTCGTGGCCGCGGCGGTGTTCATGATGCCGGTCGCGCGGGCCGGCGACCTGTACGGTCGCGGTCCGGTGCTGGCATTGGGCGCGGCCATCATCGCCTTCACCAGCCTGCTCGGGGCCTGGGTCAGCGATCCGTATGCGCAGATCGGGCTGCGGCTGCTGCAGGGAGTGGGCTCGGCCGGCGTGTTCGGCACCGGCCCGGCGCTGCTGGCGCAGCTGGTGGCGCCCGAGCGGCGCGGCCGGGCAATCGGCCTGAACATCACCGTGACGTATGTCGGCCTGACCGCCGGCCCGGCGCTGGGCGGCGTGCTCACGCAGGCCTTCGGCTGGCAGTCGGTGTTCTATCTGACCGGCCTGATCGGCCTGGCCGTGGCGCTGGCGCTGTGGCGTTTGCTGCCGCGGGCGGCGGCCACCGCGGCCGGCGGGCGCTTCGATCTTGTCGGCGCGGTGTTGCTCGGCAGCGCGCTGGGCACCTTCTGGCTGGCCAGTGGCCGTGCGCAGCACCGGGATGCGCCGCTGCTGCTGGGTCTGGCCGGACTGCTGCTGTGGGCGTTCATCGCCCACCAGCGGCGCACGCCGCAGCCGCTGATCGACCTGCGCCTGCTGGCGCCGGGGCAGGGCCTGCGCTATTCGGCCGGCGCCGCCCTGCTGCACTACAGCGGCGTGTTTGGGCTGAGCTACGTGCTCAGTCTGGTGCTGCAGCACGGCCTTGGCAGCGGCGCGGCGCGCACCGGGCTGTTGCTGGCCATCCAGCCGGTACTGCAGACCGTGCTGGCGGCGCCGACCGGGCGCCTGGCCGATCGGGTGCCGGCGCGGCGCCTGACCATGCTTGGACTCGGCCTGACCTCGACCGGCCTGGCGCTGATTACCGTCGCGGGCGTTGCCGGCAGCTATGGCCTGCTGCCGGTGGCGCTGGCCTGCATCGGCATCGGCACGGCGCTGTTCGTGCCGCCCAACCAGCACGCGGCGCTGGCCGCGGTGCCGCCGTCGGCCTTCGGCCTGGCGGCCGGGCTGCTACAGACCTCGCGCCTGGTGGGGCAGATGCTCAGCATGGCGCTGGCGGCCCTGCTGCTGGGCTGGCTCGCGCCGCACAGCCCGGCCGACTACCAGCACGCGCTGGCGGTCGGCGGAGGCGTGTTCCTGATGTTGTGCCTGGGCGCACTCGCGGCCGCTTCACGGCGGCCGGCCGTGCCGTCCGTCAGCATCAGGCCGTGACGCTCCGGCTTGGGCAGGTCCCGCGGGGCGGCGACCCATCCACGCGCTCATCAAGGCTTGCTCGCTCAACGCGGCCCCCGCAGTGCAGCGGCTTTCTCCAGTTGATACGCGTTCCATCGGGAGATATCGACTTCCGATTGCGGATAGCCGGCCTTGGGGGCCCTCGGGCTGCGCGCCACGCAACGCACTGCAACACCGCTGTCGCGGCCGCGATACCAGACCGGAATTTCCATTCGCAGCGCCTCATCGACCAGCACGCTCGGCGTACTCTGACCCGTCCACGGCGACAGCCGATGACCCTCGTGCGCCCAGAAGCCGTACAGTTCAGCCTCCGTCGGCAAGGCCCAGTAGCCTGCGGGCGGCAGCTGTGCGCAGAAGCGTCGCCCCGGCTCCAGATTGCCGCCGGGTTCCCATGACCCTACCGTACGCGGGCTGCTCCAGACCAACCCCGACTCGGCGTCGTACAGAGCGGCGGTGCCATTCGGGAGAATCGCCTCCATCCACGGCGTCGCAAGCGATTTGCCCAGCACGAACGCAAGGTCGCCCACAAAGCGCCGTTCGAATTCGCGGCGGAAACTCTCATCGCGACGTTCATCGTGCCGCGCCGCCTGAGAATCCGTCAGATGTTCGATCTCCTCCCACAGTACGGCTCCAAGGAACGTCGCGCCGCCGTGGATCGGAAACGGAAACAGCAGAGCACCGGTAAGAATCCCAAGAAGGACGCCGGCGATGGCTGGCCCGCGTCCCCAACGGCGCAGGAGAAAATACCCGGAGGTCGCACCGAGCAACACCGCGACACCCATGATGCCGAAGAAAAAGATCACGGGCCGTGTGCCTCGCGTGTGCCGATGGATTGTCTCAGCCCGCGTAGGGCGGAATAGCGCAGCGTATTCCGCCTTCCGGGAGCAAGGCTACTCGAAACTCAGCCCGCGCACCGCTGGCGCTGCGGCCCAGTCGGGCGGGTAGACACCCCGCTCGACGTAGCGGTGAAACGACGAATACGGCCAGTCCACAATCCGGTCGGCGTGGCCGTGTTTCACGGGGTTGTGATGGATGTAGTCCACGTGTCGGGTCAGGTCGGCCACGTCGCGGATCGCGTGTTCCCAGAAGCGCCGCTGCCAGATGCCGCGCTCGCCTGTGCGCTGGCGTCGTTCGGACAGCCGTTCCCCAGCCGCGATGCCGCGCGCGAAGGCGGATTTGATCAGTCGCCAGCGGGTGGAGAAACCGGCATCGCCGGGCGGCAGGGTCCAGACGCAGTGCAGGTGATCCGGGAGGATCACGATGGCGTCGATGGTGAAGGGGTGTCGGTGCCGGACGGCGCGAAATGCCTCGCGCAGCGTGCCGATGTTCTCGACCAGCAGTCGGCGGCGGCGTTCGAGCAGGGCGACGGTGAAGAAGAAGGTTCCGCCCGGGATATCGGCACGAATGTAATGCGGCATGGCGGGAGTGTAACGGTGGCTGCGGGGCAACCCGGAAGGCGGAATACGCTGCGCTATTCCGCCCTACGCGGGCTGGATTCCGGCTTCCGCCGGAATGACGATTCGCGAATAAATCAGTGTTTCCCTGAACGTAGAAGTCACCGGCGCCGCGCGGCTTTATCGCGCAGCGTCCGTGTGGACTGCCGGGTTCGACATCGCTACCAACGCCACCACCGTTGTTGGCTAAGCGGATTTGTATGGTGGGGAACGGTCCTCGGTGCCGCGCCCCGGGGGACATTGAGGCCAGTCCAATAGACGGATGGCTTTATGAGCTTGGTTGTTGGAGATGATCTATGCAGTCGTTTCCAAAAGTTGTGATCGTATGTGAGCACGATATCAAGCCCAAGTTCTTCCGCCTCGGCGAGAATTCGGCAATCCTTTGGTTTTGGGTGCGCCATTTGAAATTGGCCGGCCCGAGCCTGAACGGCAGTGAGATCCCGAACAGCGTAGTCGAGAAATAGCGTTTGAATAAAGCTCTCGTGAAATTCACGACGCCCTTCGTTTGGAATTCTTCCGATTTCCGAGATCACGGTTTCAGTGAGAGTGAATGTGCCTGAGCTGTAGAACCATGCGCGCAGCAAAGCTTTCTTCTCCGACGCCAATGAATCTTCCGGTTCATCAATACCCGCGATAGCGTCGAGTAGGTACGAAAGGCACTGTGAATCTAGGCCGATCTGTAAATCGCGTGCGCGTCTCATGGCGACGACTTGGGAAAGAAGCCGCGAAACACCCACCCGACGACCTTTCCGGTGGGGTATAGCAGCCCAATGGAGACGATCCAAACAACGAACGCGAAGGCAAAGGTCTCCAACGCTCGCGACCTCTGTAGTGAACCCATGTGGTCAGCGTAGTCCTGCGGGTTAGAGCGAGCGTCGGCATAGATGGACCGATACAAATACAGGTTCCAGCACGGGCTGTCCAAGCCGGGTTCCGGTCGTAGCTTGTTTCCAGCAGGCATTTCGATTACACCTTTGCATTGCGGCCTGTCGAACTCCAGAAGTACCTCGCCTTTGAGTCCGTAATGCTTGGCGCCGTCGGCGAGCGCGAACCAAACTGCGCAAAGCAGCCCGAGAACTGCGATAACAAGCCAAAGCCGTTGCCAGCCGTTTAGACGTTGCAACATGTCATTCTCTTGAGGTCCAACATTGAGTATCTGGAAATCTTCCCGTTTAAACAGGAAGATTTCCGCATATCCCGTACGACTCGTGCTGGGTAAGCGCGCTCCAGATCAGGCAGCCGTTTGGCCAAAAGGCCTTTTTTAAAACCACGTGTGAGCCCCGTCACTGCTTTTCCATGCGCCCGATACAGGCGGCCCACCGGGTACAACTCGGGAACATTTCTGTATAGCCCGCATGGCCGCAGAAATCTGTAATTTGCCAGCGCGTATACGGCGGATTGGGCGACAGCCATAACCCGCCGAGTTTTGACATCACCCAAACAAAATCACCCCCCGCGCATTGCGCCCTGCCTCCAAATCCTCGAAGGCCTGGCCTGCCTCGTCGATGGTGTAGGTGCGCGTAACCATGTGGTCGAGGTCGAGTTTGCCGGCCTTGTACAGGTCCAGCAGCATCGGGAAGTCAACCTTGAAGTTGGCGCTGCCGTACATGGAGCCTTTGATGGTCTTGGCGGTGAACGGCAGGATCAGGCTGTTGAAGGAGTAGCGGTCGTCCTTGCTGCCGACGCCGACGACCACGGTGGTGCCGCCGCGGCGGGTGGCCTTGAAGGCGGTTTCGACCAGCTTGCCGAGACCCACTACCTCGAAGGCGTAGTCGGCGCCGATGCCGCCGGTGAGCGCCATGATTTCCTTGGCGGCATCGGTGCCGGGAGCAACGGTGTGGGTGGCGCCGAAGCCCTTGGCCATTTCCAGCTTTTCGGCGGACAGGTCCACCGCGATGACCATGCGCGCGCCGGCGATGCGCGCGCCCTGCACCACGGAAAGCCCCACGCCGCCGCAGCCGAACACGGCCACGGTGCTGCCGGGTTCGACCTGGGCGGTGTTGATGACGGCGCCGACGCCGGTGGTCACGCCGCAGCCGACCAATGCTGCGGCCTGGAACGGCACGCTCTTGTCCACGGACACGACGCACGCTTCCGGTACCACGGCGTACTCGGCCATGTTGCCCAGGAAGGACATGGTGTACAGGCGCTGGTCGCCCTGGTGGATGCGCGTGGTGCCGTCGAACAGGGTGCCGTCCGGCGGGCTCACGGTGCACAGGAAGGGCTGGTCGTGCAGGCAGTGGAAGCACTCGCCGCAGCGCGGCACGAACGACAGCACCACGTGATCGCCGGGCTTGACGGTGTGCACGCCCTCGCCGATCTGCTCCACGATGCCGGCGCCCTCGTGGCCGATGACGGCCGGGAACGGCTGCGGGATGGTGCCGTTGATGATGGAGATGTCCGAGTGGCACACGCCGCAGGCCTTGATGCGCACCAGCACTTCGCCGGTCTTGGGCGGGTCGAGGTTCACGGTCTCGACGGCGAACTGGTGCCGGTCGCGCACGACCACGGCTTTCATGGACAGCATGGGTGGATCTCCTTGGGGCGGGCCGCGGTCGCGGCGGGGTAGGGCGGGGTTGTGCCGGCATTGTCGGCGGCGCCCGGGCGGCGGTCCAGCGGGCACGACTGAACGATCGTTCTTCTGGTGCTAGCATCGGCCCGAATTCATCGGCGCGACCCGGACGGCCGCCATCGAACCGCCACGGACGGCGTACAGGCAGGAGAAACGGCATGGCCTACGACCTCGTCATCCGCGGCGGCACGCTGGTGGACGGCAGCGGCGGCGCCGGTTTTGTCGCCGACCTGGCGATCAAGGACGGGCGCATCGTCAAGATCGGTCAGATCACCGGTGAGGCGACGCGGACCATCGACGCCGCCGGCCGGGTGGTGGCCCCCGGCTTCATCGACCCGCACACGCACTACGACGCGCAGCTGTCCTGGGACCCGCTGGTCACGCCGACCGCCTGGCACGGCGTCACTACGACGGTGATCGGCAACTGCGGCGTGGGCCTGGCGCCGTGCCGGCCGGACACGCGCGAGCGCGCGCTGTGGGATCTGATCAACGTGGAGGCCATGTCGCGCGAGGTGCTGGAAGCCGGCATCGACTGGCAGTGGGAGTCCTTCGGCGAGTTCATGTCCGCCACGCTGGGCCGGGGCAGTGCCATTAATCTCGGCTTTCTGGTGCCGCTGTCGCCGCTGCGGACCTATGCGCTCGGCGCCGCCGCCAGCGAGCGGGCCGCCACGGCGGCCGAAACCGACACGCTGTGCGGCCTGCTCGGCGAGGCGCTGGACGCCGGGGCGCTCGGTTTCAGCTCCTCGCAGCAGCCGAACCACGTCGGCTACAACGGCACGCCGCTGGCCAGCCGCCTGACCAGCAACGACGAGTTCGCCGCCTACGCCCGCACCGTGGGCCGGCATGGCCGCGGCGGCATCGAGATCGCCGTCACCAAAAAGCTGGCGCATCTGGACGATACCGACACCGCGCTGCTGGAGCTGCTGTGCGAGCAAAGCGGCCGGCCGGTGACCTGGCTGACGCTGCTCGATCTCAATTCCAGTCCCGGCTGCGCCTTCGCCGCCGTGGAGCGGGCCGGGCACCTCACCGCCCGGGGCTGCTACCCGCAGACCGTGGTGCGGCCGTTCATGGCCGAGGCGGACGTGCGCAATCCGTTCATGTTCGCGCCGCTGCCGGCCTGGAAGGCGGCCTTCAACCAGCCGGTCGAGGTGCAGAAAAAGCTCTATGCCGACGCCGCCTTCCGCCGCACCTTTCGCGCCGACATGGCCGAAGGCCGCTCACTGGTGCGCGACTGGAACCACTTCGAGCTGCTGTCGGCCGACAACCCGGACCTGCAACCGCTGCTCGGGCGCACGGTGGCGGACATCGCCGCCGAGCGCGGCGCCGATCCGTGCGACACCTTCCTCGATCTGGCCATAGCCGATGACATCAACACGCGCTTTCGGGTGGCGGTGGCCAACTCGGACGAGGCCAACCTGGCCCGCATGCTGACCGACCCGCGCATCCGCATCGGCCTGGGCGACGGCGGCGCGCACGTGGACATGCTGTGCGAGGCCGGCTACACGACCTATCTGCTCGGCTACTGGGTGCGCGAGCGGGGTCTGATGAGCCTGGAGCGCGCCGTGCAGCGCCTCACGTCCGAGGCCGCCGGCCTGTTCGGCATCCGCGAGCGCGGCCTGCTCAAGGAGGGCTACTTCGCCGACATCGTGGTGTTCGATCCGGCCGCCGTCGGCTCGGACCGCCGCCCACACCTGGTGGCGGACCTGCCGGCCGGCGGCAAGCGCATGATCGCCGAGGCGCGCGGCGTGGACTGCACCGTCGTCAACGGCCAGGTGGTGTTCGACCACGGCCGGCACACCGGCGCGCTGCCGGGCATGGCCGTGAACTGATTGAAGGTCTGAATCAGTCCATCCTGGACTGCTCAGACCAAGGAATCCGAAAGGTGTGACTTTCGGAATTCCGCCCGGTACAGCCACATCCCTGTGCCACGGCGTGCATACCCGAACGGTTTTGGAGGCCATCCCATGGACATGCGCGTGACGGAGGCCGCTCACCCGGCCCTGACCGACCCCGGCCGGTACTTCGTGGACCGGCCAGCCGAGCGTCGCTTCAACGTGCACCGCGACCTGTTTCGCGACACGGCGCTGTTCGAGCTCGAAATGGCGCACGTGTTCGAGGCGAGTTGGGTGTACCTCTGCCACGAAAGCCAGTTGCCGAACGCTCACGACTACTACACCACCCACATCGGCCGCACGCCGGTGGTGGTGATGCGCGGCGCGGACGGGGCTCTGCGCGGCTTCGTCAACGCCTGCCCGCACCGCGGCACGCGTCTGTACACCGCCCGCGCCGGCAATTCGCAGGTGCAGATGTGCCCGTATCACGCCTGGTGCTTCGATTCCGCCGGCCGCTGCGTGAAGATCAAGGACCAGCCGCAGGCCGGCTACGCGGCGGCTTTCGACCAGCAGAGCCATGACCTCAAGCGGCTCGGCCGGCTGGCGAGCTACCAGGGCTTCGTGTTCGGTGCCCTGCCGGCGGACGTGCCGGCCCTGGAAGACTATCTGGGCGACACGCGCTTTTTCATCGACACCTTTGCCGAGCAGTCGGCGCAGGGCATGGAAATCCTGCCGGGCGAGGTGTCCTACGTGTTCCGCGCCAACTGGAAGCTCCAGGTCGAGAACACCATGGACATCTACCACCTGACCACGGTGCACAGCACCTTCGCCAAGATCGTGCAGCAGCGCGGCGCGCGCGAGGCTGCGGCGGCCGGCGCGGACCAGGTCAGGGCGGTGAATCTGGGCGCCTTGTCCAGCCAGGAGCAGGGCACCTATACCTTTCCGCACGGGCACACGGTGTTCTGGGGCACCGACCCGCTGCGCGAGAACCGCGCCCTGTGGGCGATGCGCCCGGACCTGCTGGCGCGCGGCGTCGATCCGCACAGGGTGGAGTGGATGTTCCGGCCGCGGGTGCTGAATTTCTTTCCCAACATCCAGTTCGTGGACAGCGCCTGCATGCAGCTGCGGGTGATTCGCCCGCTGGCGGCCGATCGCACGGAAATGACCATGTTCTGCCTGGCCCCGCGCGGCGAGCCGGCGGCCGGGCGGCGGCGCCGGCTGCGCCAGTACGAGGATTTCTTCAACGCCTCCGGCATCGCCACGCCGGACGACGTGGCCTGCTACGAGGACATCCATGCTGGCGGGCTGGGTGATGCGCAAGGCGAGTGGATACAGGGCTTCGCGCGTGGCATGGAAAAGGCCATTGACGGCCCGGACGCCCACGCCCGCGACATCGGCATCCGCCCGCTCGAATCGTGCAGTGGGGTGGAAATCCAGGACGAAACGGTGTTCCGCGGCTTCTACCGCGAGTGGCTGGCGCGCATGCAGGCGGCCGGTGGGACGCCCGCGCGGGCCGCAAGGCAGGCGCGCGCATGAGCCGGATCGAACTGCTCGATCAGGCGCAGCGCCTGCTGTTCGACGAAGCCGCCGCGCTCGACCAGCGCCGCTGGGACGACTGGCTGGCGCTGTACACCGAGGACTGCGAGTTCTGGGTGCCGGCCTGGAAGAGCGAGGACGTGCCGACCGGCGATCCGGGCAGCGAGGTTTCGCTGGTCTACTACGACAGCCGGGCCGGACTCGAAGAACGCGTCTGGCGCATCCAGTCGGCCGCCGCCCCGGCGCACCGCGTGCTGCCGCGCACCTGTCACGCCATCAGCAACGTGCGCCTGCTGGATGCCGCAGCGGACAGCCTCGCCGTGCACGCCACCTGGCGCGTGGACAGCTACAAGGAAAAAACCGCCACCAGCCTGTTCGGCTATTACGACTATCGGCTCGCCGGCCAGCCCGGTGCCTGGCGCATCGCCCGCAAGAAGATCACGCTGGTCAGCGACTGCGTACCGTCGTATTTCGACCTGTATCAGGTGTGAGGCGGGTTTTCCCAGGCCCAGGCTCGAATATCACGAGCGTCCCGGCGCCTTGCAAATGGCGTTTCGCTCGACCGCTCACGTGCCTGCTTTCGCAAGCGTTTCGCTCATCCGCCCGGCGGCAATCAGTCCCGACAGGGCGGTCAGGGCGGCGATCAGCCACAGGGCCGGCGTGAGGCCGAATAGATCGGCGGTGATGCCGGCCAGCAGGGCGCCGACCGCGTAGCCCAGATCGCGCCACAGCCGGTAGACGCCGACCGCCGAGGCGCGCCAGCTCGGGTGAGCCACATCGCCGATGGCGGCGAGCAGGGTGGGGTAGACCATGGCGGTGCCCAGGCCCAGCAGCACGCCGCCGGCGGCGAAGCCCGCGAAGCTCGGGAGTGTGGCGGTCAGCGCGATGCCGCCGGCCTGAATCCACATCCCCCACACGATCAGCCCCTTGCGGCCGATGCGGTCGGACAGCGCGCCGGTGAACAACTGGCCGATGCCCCATACCGCCGGATAAATCGCGGCCAGCGTGCCGATCTGGCGCAGCGACATGCCGGCGGCGGCAAAAAACAGCGGAAACAGCCCCCAGGCCATGCCGTCGTTGAGGTTGTTGACCAGACCCGCCTGGCTGACGCTGGAGAGGTTGCGGTCGGTCAGCGAGCTGCGGCGAAAGATCTCGCGCTGACTGAACGCGGGTGCCTCGACGCCGGCGTGGTGGGTGCGCACCTCGTGCGCGACGTGGTGGCGGGTCTCGCGCACCGCCAGTACCGACAGCAGCAGGCCGACCGCGACATAGCCGACGCCCAGATAGAAGGGTTCCGGACGCAGGCCGTGACGGGCAGCAATCCAGCCGGTCGCCAGCGCGCTGGCGGCAACCGCCAGATAACCCGCAGATTCATTGAGCCCCATGGCCAGGCCACGCTGCCGGGGACCGACCAGGTCGATCTTCATGATCACCGTGGTCGACCAGGTCAGGCCCTGACTGACGCCCAGCAGCACATTGGCGGCCAGCACCCAGTTCCAGTCCGGCGCCCACATCAGCAGGAAGGGCACCGGCGCCGCCACCAGCCAGCCCGCCACCAGCACGTGCTTGCGCCCGTAGCGGTCCGACAGGCGCCCGGCGAAATAGTTGGTGAGCGCCTTGGTGACGCCGAACACGACGATGAAGGACAGGATCGCGGTGCGCGCGGCGAGCTGGAATTCCTGCTCGGCGATGGCCGGCAGGATGCTGCGCTCCAGCCCCACCATGGCGCCGACGAAGGCATTGACCAGTACCAGCAGCGCGAACTGCGGCAGGTTCTCGCGCAGGCCGAGGCGGATGCCATCGGCCGCTTCCATCAGGCGGCGAGCCCAGGATTGGCGCGCACCTTCACGTCCACTGCCACTGCCTTGCGCCGGCCGGCGCAGCCGAAGAAGTACGACAGGGAAGCTTCGTTCGTGGCCGATCGATTGAAAGGCATGATGACCTTTTCGGAATACCGGAACGTCGTCGCTTCGCGGACCTTTCCAGCGCCGTTCCAGCCGTCGCCGCGCGTTCGAGACGCGTTCGGGGGGTCAGCGAACCGTCAGCCGGTAGTCGCCGAATGTGCCGTACGGCTTGACCTGCAGGTAGTAGGCCTCGCCAGGTGCGACGTCCACGCTGAAATCGAGCGAGGCGCCGGTCGTACCGTCGTAGCCCTCCTTGATCTGCGAGCGCTGCGCGTTGTAGACGACCACGTGAGGACGCAATGTGGTCGAGCGGTTTTCAAGCGTCACCTGCAGCGATTGGCCCGGCGCGGCGGCAAGCCGGTACCAGTCGTCGTCCTTATCGTCGAGGATGCTGGCGTCGACGCCTTCGCCGACCGTCAGGGCAGTCGGCGTATCCGTGATCGGATCGTCGTTGGGCTCAAAGCGGTCGAAGGCACCCTGCGGCAGAGCGCTCAACGTGTATTGCCCGCTGGTGCCGTAGGGGTTCACTTCCACGTAATAGCGCTCGCCCGGTTCCGCCGTGAAGGCGAGCTGCGTGTTGGCGCCGGCTGTGCCGCTGTAGGCCTCGGTGATCACGGCCTTGTCCGGGCCGAACAGCTTCAGATACGGCCGCAGCGTGTCGGAGCGGTTCTGCAGGCGCACGACCACGCGGTCGCGCACCCTGGCGCCGGACGTGAAGGCGAAGTTGTCGCTGTCTTCGGTACTCGATACCTCGCCTTCGGTTGGTGTGTCGGTGGCCAGATCGGCGGCGCTGGCCTTGTTGTCGTTGGGTTCGCCTTCGGTGCCCTGGCGCGACGGCGGCGCGGCTTGAGCCGCCGGCACCGGCGACAGTTGCGCGACCTGCCGGCCGAGCGCACTGACCTCGCTCGCCGCGCTTTGCAGGTTCTGTTCGATCTGTGCACGCTGTTGCTCGACCACCGCGGTCTGGCCCCGTGCCTGAGCGGCGGCGGCGGCGTCCACCTGGTGGGCGGTTTCGGCGATCCTGCGATCGTATTCGGATGCCCGCGCCACGCACTGCTGAAACTGATCGGGGTTGAGCTTGCCGCCCTCGAGTACGCCGCAGCAGGTCTTCAGGTGCAGGCCGACCTTCTGGGCGCCTTCGGTAAGTTCCTGCACCGTTTCCTGGCTGACGGCCAGGCCGCCTTTGCTCTTGATCAGCTCGATATTGGCCTCCAGGCGTGGCGCGGTCTGCTCGAAGATGCCCTGGCACGAGGAGTAGCCCGGCCGCAGCAGCACCAAGGCACCGCCGCCCGCCAGGAGCGCCATGCCGCCACCGATCAACAATGCCTTCGTGCGGCCGGACATGTGCGAGCGGGTGCCGTTCATGATGTCTTCCGTCGGTCAATGTGCAGCGAAGCGGTATGTTCGATCAGTACCGCCACCGGTTGCAACGCAACGCAGCGCCCGCCGGTCGGGCGAGAGGGAATGTGAACGGCCAAGCACGTGTCAAACCGCGCCAAGCCGGTCGCCTCGCCGACGGCCCTTGGCCGCAATCGGCCCGTGGCCGGGCTGGCAAGGGCTCCCGGCTCCTGCGGTCATGTGCGGGACACGACTGTCCCGAGGCTGGCGGAATCAGCGCGACCCGTCGGCCTGCAGTGAGGCGCAGTAACCGTCGATGATGGCCGGCACCCGCGCCGGGTCCTGATCGTAGATCAGGGCGAAGTGGGTCTTGCCCAGCAGCAGCCACAGCGGCGGCGCATCGGTGCCGTGGCGCAGAATCTCGAGCCCGCAGCGCAGTTCCCGGGCCTTGAGCGTGGCGCGTGCGTAGTCCATGTAGCCGGATTTCAGTTCGGCCCGTTGGCCCAGGCGCAGGGCGCCGCTTGGGCCCTGGAACACGATCTTGTCGCCGATTTCATTGCCCTCGAACACGTAGCCGGGCGGCAGCGTCAGCACGCCGTCGAACAGGCGTACGAACACCTCGCCGGGCACCGTCACGGGGGCGGGGCAGGGCGCCGGCGCGCTGGTCACGGGGGCCGGTGCCCGGCTGGTGGCGCAGGCGGTCAGCAGCCAGGGCAGTGCCGCGAGCAGCAGGGCGCGGCGCACGTTCAGATGTCCCGGGCCAGGCGTGCGGCCAGGCCGGTGTAGTTGGCGGGCGTGAGCGCGGCCAGACGGCGTTTTTCGTCCGCGGGCAGCGGCAGTTCGTTGATGAAGGCGGCCAGCGTGTCGGCATCGATGGCCTGGCCGCGCGTCAGGGCCTTCAGTTGCTCGTAGGGGTTTTCGACGCCATGGCGGCGCATGGCGGTCTGGATGGCCTCGGCCAGCACCGCGTGGGCGTCGTCAAGGTCGCGCGCCAGGGCTGCGGTGTCGACCATCAGCTTGCCCAGTCCCTTGTGCAGCGACTGCCAGGCCAGCAGCGTGTAGCCGGCCGCCACGCCCACGTTGCGCAGCACGGTGGAGTCGGTCAGGTCGCGCTGGAAGCGCGAGATCGGCAGCTTGCGCGCCAGGTGCTCCAGCAGCGCATTGGCCAGCCCGAGGTTGCCCTCGGCGTTCTCGAAATCGATCGGGTTCACCTTGTGCGGCATGGTCGACGAACCCACTTCGCCGGCCACCACCTGCTGGCGAAAATAACCCAGCGACACATAGCCCCACACGTCCCGGCACAGGTCGATCAGGATCGTGTTGCAGCGGGAGAGTGCGTCGAACAGCTCGGCCATCCAGTCGTGCGGCTCGATCTGCGTGGTGTAGGGATTGAAGGCCAGGCCAAGCCCGGCCACCAGCTGCTGCGCCAGGGCCGGCCAGTCGCTGTCCGGGTAGGCGGCCAGATGCGCGTTGTAGTTGCCGACCGCACCGTTGAATTTGCCCAGAATCTGCACCGCCGCGATGCCGTCGCGCTGACGGCGCAGGCGCGCCACCACATTGGCCAACTCCTTGCCGAGCGTGGTCGGCGTGGCCGGCTGGCCGTGCGTGCGAGCCAGCATGGGGGCGTCGGCGGCCTCGTGGGCAAGCCCGGTCAGCTTGCCGATCAGCGTGTCCAGACACGGCAGCAGCACCAACTGCCGTGTGTCGCGCAGCATCAGCGCGTAGGCCAGGTTGTTGATGTCCTCGGAGGTGCAGGCAAAGTGCACGAAACCCTTGGCGGCCATCAGTTCGTCGTCGCCCTCGAACTGCTCGTGGATGAAGTACTCGAGCGCCTTGACGTCGTGGTTGGTGGCTTTCTCGAGCGCCTTGACGCGCGCCGCACCGGCCTCGTCGAAGTTGCTTTCGATGGCCGTCAGGCGCGCCAGCGCGGCCGGGCCGAAGGGTGGCAGTTCGCCGATTTCGGGCGTGTCCGCCAGCAGGCGCAGCCAGGCCAGCTCGACCCGCAGGCGATAGCGGATCAGGCCGTACTCACTGCACAGCGGACGCAGGGCGGCGGTTTTCTCCTGATAACGCCCATCCAGCGGCGACAGGGCGGTGAGTTCGAAGATCGACATGGGGCTCCGGGAGCAGCCGGCGGCTTTTGCAGTGCCGAAAAAAGGCCGGCACGTTAGGCGGGGTTGACTATAATTCTAGCCCGCCCGCGCCCATCCCACGGCGCGACCGGCCGGCCTCGCGGCCGGCTGCCATCAGCAAATCTTCGGAGTCGTCATGGGTCAGACCTCGCTCGCCGCCAGCCGCCGCACGCTTGCCCTCGCCAGTGGGGAGTCGGCCGCCTATTACAGCCTGCCGGCGCTGGCCGAACTGGGCTTCGGCGACCCAAGCCGCCTGCCGTATTCGGTGCGGGTGTTGCTGGAATCGGCGCTGCGCCACCAGGATCACCCGGCGGTGGAGTCGCACCACGTCGAGGCCTTGCTGGCCTGGGGCCGCGGCGATCCGGATGCCGAGGTGCCATTCATTCCGGGGCGGGTGATCCTGCAGGACTTCACCGGCGTGCCGTGCGTGGTCGATCTGGCCGCGCTGCGCAGCGCCATGGCGGCGGCCGGCAAGGATCCGAACAAGATCGAGCCGCTGGTGCCGGTGGACCTGGTGATCGACCACTCGGTACAGGTGGACTTTGCCGGCACTGCACAGGCACTGGGCAAGAACGTCGATCTTGAGTTCGAGCGCAACCTGGAGCGCTACGAGTTCCTGCGCTGGGGCCAGGCGGCCTTCGAGACGCTGAGCATCATCCCGCCGGCGGTCGGCATCGTGCACCAGGTCAATCTCGAACATTTCGCCCGCGGCGTGCTGCGCAACAAGGACGGCGTGCTGTATCCGGACTCGCTGGTCGGCACCGACTCGCACACCACCATGATCAACGGCCTGGGCATCGTCGGCTGGGGCGTGGGCGGCATCGAGGCCGAGGCCTGCATGCTCGGCCAGCCGATCTACATCAAGATGCCGCAGGTGGTCGGCGTGCGCCTGACCGGAGCGCTGCGCGAGGGCGTGACCGCCACCGACCTGACGCTCACGCTGGTGCAGATGCTGCGCGCGTTCGGCGTGGTGGAGAAGTTCGTCGAGTTCTTCGGGCCGGGCCTGGATGTGCTGCCGCTGGCCGATCGGGCCACCATCGCCAACATGGCGCCCGAGTACGGCGCCACGATCGGTTTCTTCCCGGTCGACGCCGAGGCGATCAAATACCTCCAAAACACCGGCCGGTCGGCGCAGGTGCTGGATGAAGTGGAGCGCTACTACCGCGCCCAGGGCATGTTCCGCACCGCAGCCAGCGCCGAGCCGGAGTTCACCGACGTGCTGGAGCTGGACATGAGCACGGTCGAGCCGAGCCTGGCCGGCCCCAAGCGCCCGCACGACCGGGTCAGCCTGTCCAGGGTGAAGGAAAGCTTCCTGGCCGCGCTCGCGGCGCCGCTGGAAAAGGACGGCTTTGGCGTGCCGGCCGATCAGCTGGGCGCCAGTGCGCCGGTGGCCGGCAGCGGCCAGACGCTGCGCCACGGCTCGGTGACCATCGCCGCGATCACGTCCTGCACCAACACCTCCAATCCGTCGGTGATGGTGGGTGCGGGCCTGGTGGCGCAAAAAGCCGTGGCCCGCGGCCTGCGCGTGCCGCCCTACGTCAAGACCAGCCTGGCGCCCGGCTCGCGGGTGGTCAACGAATATCTGGCCAGGGCCGGGCTGCTGGAGCCGCTGAACGCGCTGCGCTTCAACATCGTCGGCTACGGCTGCACGACCTGCATCGGCAATTCCGGCCCGCTGGACGAGCCGGTGGTCGAGGCCATCAACGCCGGCAACCTGGTCGCTGCGGCGGTGCTGTCGGGTAACCGCAACTTCGAGGGCCGCGTCAGCCCGCACACGCGGGCCAATTACCTCGCCTCGCCGCCGCTGGTAGTGGCCTACGCGCTGGCCGGACGGGTGGACATCGACTTCGAACGCGAGCCGATCGGCACCGGCAGCGACGGGCAGCCGGTGTACCTGCGCGACATCTGGCCGTCCGGCGCCGAGGTGGCGCAGGCCATGACCGCCGCCAGCGATCCGGCCCTGTACCGGCACGAATACGGCAACGTGGCGCAGAGCAATCCGGACTGGAACGCCATCCCGGTCGACACCGGTTCGGCCGTGTACAGCTGGCGAGCGGATTCGACCTACATCCAGCAGCCGCCGTTCTTCGAGCAGTTCCCGCAGCAGCCGTCAGCCATCGCGCCGGTCCGCAGCGCCCGGGCGCTGCTGATGCTGGGCGATTTCGTCACCACCGACCACATCTCGCCGGCCGGCAACATCGCCGCCAACTCGCCGGCCGCCCGCTACCTGCTCGAACACGGCGTGCAGAAGGCGGACTGGAACAGCTACGGCTCGCGGCGCGGCAACGACCGGGTGATGACCCGCGGCACCTTCGCCAACATCCGCCTCAAGAACGCGCTGGTGGCGCCCAAGGAAGGCGGCTGGACCCGGTACCTGCCGACCGGCGAGGAAATGTCCGTGTACGACGCCGCCATGCGCTACAAGCAGGACGGCACGCCGCTGATCGTGCTGGCCGGCAAGCTGTACGGCGCCGGCTCCTCGCGCGACTGGGCGGCCAAGGGCACTTACCTGCTCGGCGTGCGCGCCGTGCTGGCCGAGAGCTTCGAGCGCATCCACCGCTCGAACCTGATCGGCATGGGCGTGCTGCCGCTGCGCTTCATGAAAGGCGATAACGCCGCCTCCCTGGGCTTGAAGGGCGACGAGGCGTTCTCGCTGCCGACTCTGGGCGACGACCTCAAGCCCGGCCAGATGCTCACCCTTCGCATGCAGGCGCCGGATGGCACTGCCCGCGACGTGCCGGTGGTGGCCGGCATCGACACGCCGATCGAGGTCGAGTACTACCGCCACGGCGGCATTCTGAATTACGTGCTGCGACAGTTCATGGCGGCGGCCTGAGCCGCCAGGCGGCCCGGACAATGGCACACGGGGATGCGGGACATGGATGACCTGACGCCGGCTGCCGGACACACGCCACCGGCGCAGTTGATGGAAGCGCCAGGCACCCTGCAGAAGGCGCTGGCGGTCAACCTGCATCCGGCCCAGTACGGCAGCATCGTCGAGATCGGCGCCGGACAGGAAACGGCGCGCTATTTCTTCAGGGCCGGCGGCGCAGCCGGCACTGTCGCCAAGACCATGTCGGCTTACGACATGACCTTCTCGGACGCCATCTATGGTCGGGCACCGGGCGGCCGTTACGTGAGCCTGGCCCGTCTGCAGCGCATGCTGGAACATGAATACGGGCTGCTGATCGAGCGGCTGGAAGGCCGGCGCGACCGGGAAACCACCTTTTTTGCGTATGCCGCCACCGTGGCGGCGCAGGGCTACAAGCACCGTGCGGAATGCCACGGCTGGCTGGGTTTGCGATTGCAGCTCGTTCCGGGCGGCCCATCCAACGACATCGTGCTGCATGTACGCATGCTCGACGAGGACGCCCGGGCCCAGCAGGAGGCGCTCGGCATTCTGGGCGTGAACCTCATTTACGGCGCGTTCAACCGCGCAGCGACACCCGAGAAGCTGATCGACAGCCTCGCCGATGACCTGTCGGGCGGTGCCAGCGCCGGCTCGGACCGCATCGAGGTCGACATGATCCAGTTCAGCGGACCGGCCTTCGCCGCGTGCGAAAACCGGTTGCTGAATCTGCACCTGATTCGCAGCTGGCTGACGCGGGCCGTGATGTTCGATCCGGACGGACACGTGGTGCAGCCCGGTGAGGCGCTGCGGCGCAAGGATGTGCTGGCCGTGCGCTCGAACTTTCGCCCGGTGACCCGCCGGCACGAGGACATGATCCGAGCCGGCGTTGGTGCGTTCGCGGCCCAGGCCGGCAGCGACTCGGATGACATTCTTCCGGTCGCCGAGATGACGATGGCCACCGTCATGGACGATGGCGATCAGATCGACAATGCCGACTTCCTGGCCCGCGTCGACACGCTGACGGCCCTCGGCTACCACGTGCTGGTATCCGACTATCTGCGCTATTTCCGGCTGCGGGCCTTCCTGCGCCGCTACACGCAGGGCCGCATCGGTATCGTCGCGCGCCTGGACAACCTGCGCGACATCTTCAATCCCGGGTTCTACGCCGATCTTGAAGGCGGCATCCTGGAGGCGTTCGGGCGCCTGTTCTGCGACAAGACGATCATGTTCGTGTATCCGGGTCGCGCGGCGGACGGCCGGCTGATCACGGCCGATGATTTCGTGCCGAGTCCCGACGTGCAGCACATCTACCGGCACCTGCACGAAGGGGGGCGGATCGTGGCACTGCCGGGCTTCAATGAAGGCGTGCTCGACATCGATTGGCGAAAGGTGTTGCCGGCAGTGCGCGAGGACGCACCGGGATGGGCCCTGCAGGTGCCGCCGGTGGTGGCCGAACTGATCCGAAACCGCGGCCTGTTCGGTTTTCCGGCTCAGAAAGCAGGTTGACTTCGCTTGGCCGAAGCGGCCCCGAGCTGCCAGCCCGGGGCACGGAGAGCCGGTGCCTGGCACGGGACGGCGGCGCGCTCCCGATTGAGCACTGTTGCGGTGGCTGCATACAATCAGCGCCTTTCCCGAGCCTGTCCGTTGGCCGCTGTATCCTGACCTCATGACCGCCTCGCAGCCCTCTGTCCAAGCGCCCGATCCGCTAGCCGCCGCCCTGGCGCAGGTCGAGCACGGGCAGGTACGCGCCCTGTTGCCGCGCGGCTTGCAAGGCTTGGTGGTGCAAGTGCCCGGGCACTGGCCCGCGGTCGATCTTGGCGTGAGCAGCGAGCGCGCCTGGTCGGTGGTGATGGCCGCGCCACGCGCGCCGGCAGCGGGCGCCGCGCTGCGCGCCGATCCGGCCGCCTGGCCGCTGGCCAGCGACAGCGCGTCGGTGGTGATCTTGTTGCACGTGCTCGAGCAGGCAGCCGACCTGACGCCGATCCTGGCCGAGGCCGAGCGCGTGCTGATGCCGTTCGGGCGGCTGCTGGTGGCCGGCTTCAACCCGTGGAGCCTGTGCGGGCTGCGCGGGCTGGCCGAGCGCTTCGGCAATCATTCCCGCGACTGGTGGCCGCAGCATTTGCACTCGGTGGGTGAACTGCGGCAGCAGCTGGCCCGCCTGCCGATGCAAGTGGAAGACGTCACGACGGCGTTCTTCCGCCTGCCGCTGGAGCGGCAATGGGCGCTGCAGGGTACGCGCGTCATGGAGCGCATCGGCCCGCGCCTGCTGCCGCGCAGCGGCGGCCTGTATTGCCTGGCTGCCAGCAAGCGGCGCTTCGCGGTGCGCCCGTTGCGCCTGCAGTGGCAGCGCCTGCCGGTTTACGGAACACGCTCGCAGCGGCTGCCGGCCGGCCGGGCGGCCGCATGAGCACACCAGTGGAAATCTTTGCCGACGGCGCCTGCCGCGGCAATCCGGGCCCGGGCGGCTGGGGCGCGCTGTTGCGCTACGGCGAGCAGGAGCGCGAGCTGTGGGGCGGCGAGGCCCACACCACCAACAACCGCATGGAACTGACCGCCGTGATCCGCGCCCTGGAAGTGCTGCAACGGCCAAGCCGCCTGCACATCGTCACCGACTCGCAGTACGTGCTGCACGGCATCACGCAGTGGCTGGCCGGCTGGAAGCGGCGTGGCTGGCGCACCGCCGACGGCAAGCCGGTCAAGAACCAGGAGCTGTGGCAGCGTCTGGACGAGCTGCTGGCGCCGCATCAGGCCGAGTGGACCTGGGTGCGCGGCCACACCGGGCATCCGGAAAACGAGCGCGCCGACGCTCTGGCCAATCGCGGCATCGATGAACTGCCCGGCGGCAGGGCGGCAGCGGGCGGCCGGCGATGAGGCAGATCGTGCTGGATACCGAGACCACCGGCCTGTCGCCCGCCGAGGGCCACCGCGTGATCGAGATCGGCGCCGTCGAGCTGATGAACCGCCGCCTGACCGGCAGGCATTTCCATCATTACCTGCAACCGGACCGGCTGATCGACCCCGGCGCACAGGAAGTGCACGGCATCAGCAATGAGTTTCTGGCCGACAAGCCGCGCTTCGCCGACGTGGCGGGGGAGTTCCTGGAGTTCATCGCCGGTGCCGAACTGGTGATCCACAACGCGGCCTTCGACCTGAGCTTTCTGAACGCCGAGCTGGCACGCCTGGAAAGCGCACCGCAGGAATCCATCGACGCCCTGTGCACCGTGCTCGACACGCTGCCGATGGCACGGCGCCTGCACCCAGGCCAGCGCAACACGCTGGACGCCCTGTGCCGCCGCTACGGTGTGGACAACTCCGGGCGCAGCCTGCACGGCGCGCTGCTGGACGCGCAGATCCTGGCCGACGTGTACCTGGCCATGACCGGCGGCCAGGTCACGCTGCTGCTGGGGGACGAGGCGGACGCCTCATCGAACGGCAACGCGGCGCAACCGGTCCGCATTCGTGCCGACCGTCCCGCGCTGTGTGTCATCACGCCAACTGCCCAGGAACTGGCCGCCCATCTGGCGCGATTGCAGGCCATCGAGAAGGCCAGCGGCGGGCGCTGTCTTTGGCTGGCCGAGCCGGCGAATGCGTGACGGCGCGCTTGGGTAAACTTGCGCCCCCTCTTTTCGTTCCCGTTCTGTTTCTTCACGACACTTACAGGTAGCCCCATGAGCAAGGCCTTTTCCATCCGCGTGCAGCAATCCGGCGCCGAGTATTCCTGCGCCCCGGACGACACCGTCCTGCGCGCCGGCCTGCGGGCGGGAATTGGCCTGTCCTACGAGTGCAACGTGGGCAGCTGCGGCAGCTGCAAGTTCGAGGTGGTGGAAGGCGAGGTGCGCAGCCTGTGGGAGGAAGCCCCGGGCCTGAACCCGCGTGACCGCCAGCGCGGCCGGTTGCTGGCCTGCCAATGCGTGCCGATGAGCGACTGCGTGATCAAGCCGATGATCATCGACGACCACTTCATCCCGACCGATGCGCCGCGCCGCTTCGACAGCGAGCTGGTGGCCATCCGCGATCTGACGCACGACATCCGCGAGTTCGTATTCGTCGACAGCCAGCCGGCCGGCTTTCGTCCGGGCCAGTACGCGCTGCTGCACCTGCCGGGCGTCATTGGGCCGCGGGCCTATTCCATGTCCAACATCCGCAACAACGATGGGCGCTGGGAGTTCATCATCCGCAAGGTGCCCAACGGCGCCGGCACGGCGGCGCTGTTTGAGCTCAAGGTCGGCGACCGCATCCAGATCGACGGCCCGTACGGCCTGGCGTATCTGCGCACCGAGATCAAGCGCACCGTGGTGTGCATCGGAGGCGGCTCGGGCCTGGCACCGATGCTGTCGATCGCCCGCGGCCTGGTGGCCGACCCGTCCATGGACGGCGTGAAACTGAAGTTTTTCTACGGCGCCCGCGGTCCGCGGGACCTGTGCGGCGAGGAGGAACTGAAGGCCTTGCCGGGCTTTGGTGACCGCATCGAATTCTTCCCCGCGCTGTCCGATCCGGATCAGGCCCGGGCCGGCAGCTGGACCGGCTTGCTGGGTTTCATTCACGAGCAGGTCAAGGCGCACATCCCGGCCGACCAGCTGATGGACTGCGAGTTCTACACCTGCGGCCCGCCGGTGATGATCAATGCCGTCATGCTGATGCTCGGCGGCGAGCTGAAGGTACCGCCGGACCGCATCCACTACGACAGCTTTGTCTGAGCGCCTGCTGGAGCGGAGCTCTCAGCCGCCCGGCAGGAGACGGTCGACCAGATCCGCCACAGCCTGCAAGCGCTGTGGCACGGTGGCGGTCGGCAGATTGGCGCTCAGCTTGCTGCGGCCGTCGAAGCGGTAAATCTTCGGCTCGCTGCGGATCAGCTTGAGCAGGGCGTCCACATCGATGTTCGGCTGTTCGATCAGGCTGATGCTGAAACCGTTCTCGCCGCCGCTGATGGCGATGGCTCCAAGCCTCCTCGCCTGCAGGCGCAGGCGCGCCTGGGCCAACAAGGTACCCGCCTGATCAGGCAGCGGCCCGAAGCGATCGACCAGCTCCACCTGCAGTTCTTCGAGCGCCGCCACGTCCGGCGCACTGGCAATGCGCTTGTACAGCACCAGGCGCTGGTGCACGTCGGCCACGTAGTCGGTCGGCAGCAGCGCAGCGGCACCCAGGTTGATGTCCAGTTCGTGGCGCACGGCGGCGTCGAAGTCCGGCGCGCGCCCGGCGCGGATGTCGCGCACGGCCCGCTCCAGCAGTTCGTTGAACAGCGTGAAGCCGATTTCCTGGATGTGACCGCTCTGCTCGTCGCCCAGCAGCTCGCCGGCGCCGCGGATTTCCATGTCGTGGCTGGCCAGGGTGAAGCCGATGCCAAGCTCGCCCAGCGATTCGATGGCCTCCAGACGCTTGAGCGCGTCGCCCTTGAGCGCATCGCGGCTGGGCACCATCAGGTACGCATAGGCCTGGTGGTGCGAGCGCCCGACCCGGCCGCGCAGCTGATGCAGCTGGGCTAAACCCAAGTTGTCGGCGCGGTCGATGATGATGGTGTTGGCGGTCGGCACGTCGATGCCGCTCTCGATGATGGTGCTGCACACCAGCAGGTTGAAGCGGCGGTGGTGGAAGTCCGCCATGATGTGTTCGAGTTCGCGTTCCGGCAGCTGGCCGTGGGCCACGCGCAGGGTCGCTTCCGGCAGCAGCTGGGCCAGGTCGTGGGCCACGCGCTCGATGGTCTCGACCTTGTTGTGCAGGAAATAGACCTGCCCGCCGCGCTTGAACTCGCGCAGGCACGCTTCGCGCACCAGCTCGGCATCGAAGGGCCGCACGAAGGTCTTGACCGCCATGCGCCGCGGCGGTGGGGTGGCGATGATGGACAGATCGCGCAACCCGGACATGGCCAGGCTCAGCGTGCGCGGAATCGGCGTGGCGGTCAGCGTGAGCACGTCGACCTCGGCGCGCAGGGCCTTGAAGGCCTCCTTCTGCTTGACGCCGAAGCGGTGTTCCTCGTCGATGATCAGCAGTCCCAGGCGCTGGAACTTGACGTCCTTTTGCAGCAGCCGGTGGGTGCCGATGACGATGTCCAGCCGGCCGGCGGCCAGATCGGCCAGGATCTGCTGCTGCTCGGCCTTGGATTCGAAGCGCGTCAGCGCCGCCACGCGCAGCGGCCAGTCGGCCATGCGATTGTTGAACGATTCGGCGTGCTGCTGCGCCAGCAGCGTGGTCGGCACCAGCACCGCCACCTGCTGCCCGGCGTGCGCGGCCACGAAGGCGGCGCGCACGGCGACCTCGGTCTTGCCGAAACCGACGTCGCCGCACACCACGCGGTCCATGGGCTTCTCAGTCGCCAGATCGGCCAGCACCTCGCTGATGGCGCGCGCCTGGTCGGGCGTTTCCTCGAACGGAAAGCTGGCCGCGAAGCGCGCGTAGTCGTCCGGCAGCGGGATGGCGTGCCCGCCGCGGGCGGCGCGCTTGGCGTAGATGGCCAGCAGCTCGGCCGCGGCGTCGCGTACCTGCTCGCGCGCCTTGCGCTGGGCGCGCTGCCAGTCGCCGCTGCCGAGCTTGTGCAGCGGCGCGTGCGCGGCATCGGCACCGGTGTAGCGGTGGATCAGCTCCAGGCTGCCGACCGGCACGTAGATCTTGGCCCGCTCGGCATATTCGATGGCCAGGTACTCGCCGCTGCTGCCGCCGACGTCGAGTGTTTCAAGGCCCAGGTAGCGCCCCACGCCGTGCTCGATGTGCACGATGGGATCGCCCGCGGCCAGCTCGGTCAGGTTGCGGATGACCGCCTCGGGGTCGGTCTCGCGTCGGTCGCGCCGGCGCTGCTGCACCACGTGCTCGCCGTAGATCTGGCTCTCGGCGACGATGGCGATACCGGCCTGCGGCAGCAGCAGGCCCTCGTCCACCGGCGCCACGGCGATGGCCAGCGGCGCGTCGCTGGCGATGAACTGCGCCCAGTCGTCCAGCACCCGCACGCCGATGTGCTGGCGTTGCAGCATCTCGCGCAGGGTCTCGCGCCGGCCAAGGCTCTCGGCGGCGATCAGCGTGCGGCCCTTGAAGCCGGCGACGAAGTCCTGCAGCGCAGCCAGCGGTTGTGCGGCGCGGCTGTCCACCGGCAGTGCCGGCGGGGTGCTGACGGGCAGGGCGTGGTCGTCTGCCGTCTCGCGCAGCGCAATCTGAGCAAAGCGCTTGAAGGCCGCGAACACGGCGCCCGGCTCCAGGTACAGCTCGGCCGGCGGCAGCGGCGGGTAGTCGCGCACCAGGCTGCGCGCCTCGAAGCGCTCGCGCACCGTGCCCCAGAAGGCGTCGCCGGTTGCCAGACACCCCTCCTGCCAGGCGATGGTGGCGTTCGCCGGCAGGTAGTCGAACAGCGTGGCGGTGGCTTCAAAGAACAGCGGCAGGTAGAACTCGATGCCGGCCGGCGGGCGGCCGGCCTGCAGCTCGCGGTACAGCGCCGAGCGCGCGGGATTGGCCTCGAACACCTGCATGTAGCGCTGGTAGAAGCGCTCTATGGCCTGCGGATTGACCGGAAACTCGCGCCCCGGCAGCAGGTCCACGCCGGGCAGGCTGTCCTGCGAGCGCTGGGAGTCCGGATCGAAGCGGCGGATCGATTCCACCTCGTCGTCGAACAGCTCGACCCGGAACGGCCACTCGCTGCCCATCGGGAACAGGTCCAGCAGCCCACCGCGCACCGCGAACTCGCCGTGCTCCATGACCTGGTTGACCGCGGTGTAGCCGGCGCGGATCAGCCGCTCGCGCATCTGCGCCAGATCCAGCCGGTCGCCGCGCGCCAGGCGCAGGCTGTAGGCGTCCAGGTAGGCCTGCGGCGCCAGGCGCTGCATCAGCGTCGCCATCGGCACGATCACCACGCCGGCGCGCAGGCCCGGCAGGCGGTGCAGCACCGCCAGGCGTTCGGAGATCAGGTCCTGGTGCGGCGAGAAGGCGTCGTAGGGCAGGGTTTCCCAGTCGGGAAAGCCGAGCACCGGCAGGTCGGCGCCGGCAAAGAAGGGAATTTCGCGCGCCAGCCGTTCGGCGGCCGGCGTGTCGGCGACCACCACCAGCAGCGGGCCGCGGGCGGTGCGCGCCGCCTCGGCCAGCGCCAGCGCCTGGCTGGCACCGGCAAGACCGCTCCAGTCGCGCCGCTCGCCGGCCCTGGCGGGCAGGGCCGGGCGCAGCAGGGGGGCGGGAATGGCAGGGCCGATGGGCAGGGCGGTACTCATGCAGCCGGTATTATAGGCGGCGCCTTCCTTTCCCCGGTTTCGCCGCATGCCCGTCAGTCCCCGTCAGGCCCGCTATCTGGACGCGCTCGGCGTGACGCGCTACGCGCCGCGTGTGGCGGACCGGGGAGCACCGGACGCATCGGCCGCGGCGCCGACGGTGGCCATGATGGCGCAAACGCCGCAGCCGCTAACGGGGCCAGCCGAGAGCACGCAGCCCCCGGCGGCGACGCCAGTCGCGCAAGGTCCGGCCATTTCGACCCTGCCAGCCGCAGACCCCGCGCTTGCCTGGCCGCAGCTGATTGCGCAGATCGCCGCCTGCACCGCCTGCGGCCTGAGCCGCACGCGCACGCACACCGTGCCGGGCGTGGGTGATCTTCGCGCCGACTGGCTGGTCATCGGCGAGGCGCCGGGCGCCGACGAGGACGCCACCGGCGAGCCCTTCGTCGGGCGCGCCGGCAAGCTGCTCGATGCCATGCTGCGGGCGGTGGGTCTGAGCCGTCAGCGCGGCGTGTACATCACCAACATCGTCAAATGCCGCCCGCCGAACAACCGCGATCCGGCGCCGGACGAGGCGGCCGCCTGCGCCGGTTATCTGGAGCGGCAGATCGCGCTGATCAATCCGAAGCTGATCCTGGCGGTCGGCAAGGTGGCCGCCCACAACCTGCTCGGCAGCGAGGAGCCGATCGGCCGGCTGCGCGGTAAGGTCTGGCACTGGCGCGGCACCGACCTGCCGGTCGTGGCCACCTATCACCCGGCCTACCTGCTGCGCTCGCCGCTGGAGAAGCGCAAGGCCTGGGACGACCTGTGCCTGGCGCAGGACGTTTATCGTCAGCGCAGCGGGCGGCCGGCCTGATGGCCGCGCGGCTGCCGGATCCGGATACGCAGGGCGTGGTCGCGGTGCGAACCATGGCGGCCGCCGACGTGCCGGCCGTGGCGATCATCGAAAAAGAGGCCTATCCGGCGGCCCAGGCGTGGGCGGAGGGCATTTTTCGCGACTGCCTGCGCGTCGGCTACCTGTGTCAGGTGCTCGAAGTCGACGGCCAGCTGGCGGGCTACGGCATCCTGTCGGTCGCCGCCGGCGAGGCGCATCTGCTGAACGTGTGCGTGGCCCCAGGGCGGCAGGGGCGGGGGCTTGGCCGCCTGCTGGTGGAACATTTCCTCGATCTGGCCGACCGCCACAAGGCGCACACGGTGTACCTGGAAGTGCGCCCCTCGAACACGCCGGCACGGGCGCTTTACAAATCGTTAGGGTTCCGGCGCATCGGCGTGCGAAAATCCTACTACCCGGCAGCGCCCGGCGAGCCGCGCGAGGATGCCCTCCAGCTCGCCCGGGACATTGCCTGAGCGCTGTCTCGCCCCATCTTGTCCAAACCTGAGCCCGTGTTGCCGGCAATCTTCCCGCCGGCGCTGATCCCTGCATGACCGAACTGACCCCCGAAGTCGCCCGGCGGCGCACCTTCGCCATCATCTCGCACCCGGACGCCGGCAAGACCACGCTGACCGAAAAGCTGCTGCTGTACGGCGGTGCCATCCAGCTGGCCGGCACCGTCAAGGCGCGCAAGGCCGCCCGGCACGCCACCTCCGACTGGATGGCGCTCGAAAAGGAACGCGGCATCTCGGTCACCTCGTCGGTGATGCAGTTCCCGTACCGGGACTGCGTGATGAACCTGCTGGACACGCCCGGCCACGCCGATTTCTCGGAAGACACCTACCGCACGCTGACGGCGGTCGACTCGTGCCTGATGGTGATCGACGCCGCCCGCGGTGTGGAGGAGCGCACCATCAAGCTGATGGAGGTGTGCCGCCTGCGCGACACGCCGATCATCACCTTCGTCAACAAGCTGGACCGCGAGGGCCGCGAGCCGGTCGAGCTGCTGGACGAGATCGAGTCGGTGCTGGGCATCGCCTGCGCGCCGGTGAGCTGGCCGATCGGCATGGGCCAGCGCCTGAAGGGCATCGTCGACCTGCTCAGCGGGCAGGTGCGCCTGTTCGTCGGTGCCCGGCACGGCGAGCGGGCCGAGGCCGGCGCGCTGCTGGATGGTCTGGACGACCCGCGCCTTCGCGAGCACATCGACGCCGCGGATCTGGTCGCGCTGCGCGAGGAGATCGAGCTGGTGCAGGGCGCCAGCGCGTCGTTCGACCTGGAGCTGTACCGCGCCGGCCGGCAGACGCCGGTGTTCTTCGGCTCCGCCATCCACAACTTCGGCGTGCAGGAACTGCTGGACGCCGTGGTGGCCTACGCGCCGTCGCCGGGCGCGCAGCCGGCAGTGGAGCGCACGGTGCAGCCCGACGAGCCGGCCTTCACCGGCTTCGTGTTCAAGATTCAGGCGAACATGGACCCGGCGCACCGCGACCGGGTGGCGTTCTTTCGCGTCTGCTCGGGCGCCTACGAGCGCGGCATCCGCATCCGGCACGTGCGCACCGGGCGCGATCAGCAGCTGGCCAACGCCATCACCTTCATGGCCGGCGAGCGCGAGGGCGCCGAGCGGGCCGTGGCCGGCGACATCTTAGGGATACACAACCACGGCACGGTGCGCATCGGCGACACCTTCACCCAGGGCGAGAGCCTGCGTTACACGGGCATTCCGGACTTCGCGCCGGAGCTGTTTCGCCGCGCCCAGCTGCGCGACCCGCTGCGCAGCAAGGCGCTGCTGAAGGGTCTTGAACAGCTGTCGGAGGAGGGCGCCACGCAGCTGTTCCGGCCGCTTGCCAACAACGATCTGATCCTGGGCGCGGTCGGCGTGCTGCAGTTCGAGGTGGCGGCCTATCGTCTGAAGCACGAGTACGGCGTCGAGGCGACGTTCGAGCCGGTCAACGTCGTCACCTGCCGCTGGGTACACGGTGACGACCCGAAAAAGCTCGACGAATTCCAGCGCCGGGCCGAGAGCAACCTGGCGCTGGACGGCAACGGCGAGCTGGTGTACCTGGCGCCGACCCGCGTGAACCTGAATCTGACCGAAGAGCGCTGGCCGGATCTGCGCTTCCTGGCCACGCGCGAGCATTAGTCCGCCGCCGGCGGCCCCGCTGTTCCCGTCCCGGTGCCGGCGGCATACTGCCCGGCGCCGTGGCGATCCGTTTCTTTCCACTGGTATCGAACATCATGAGCACCGAACCGGCCGCCGAGCCCACCTTTGCCGATCTTGACCTGCCGCCGGCCCTCCTGCAGGCGGTGACGGACCTGGGCTACGAAACGCCCTCGCCGATCCAGGCGCGCATCATTCCGCACCTGCTGGCTGGCCGCGACGTGCTCGGCCAGGCGCAGACCGGCACCGGCAAGACGGCCGCCTTCGCGCTGCCGCTGCTGGCCCGCATCGACCCCACCAGGAACACCACGCAGGTGCTGGTGCTGGCGCCCACGCGCGAATTGGCGCTGCAGGTGGCCGAGGCCTTCGGTCGCTACGGCGCGCACCTGCCGGGCATCCGGGTGATGGCCATCTACGGCGGCCAGGGCTACCGCGAGCAACTGCAGGGCCTGCGCCGCGGCGCGCACGTGGTGGTCGGCACGCCGGGGCGCGTGATGGACCACATGACCCGCGGCTCGCTGGATCTGTCCGGCCTGTCGGCACTGGTGCTGGACGAGGCCGACGAGATGCTGCGCATGGGCTTCATCGACGATGTCGAATTCATCCTGTCCGAGTCACCGCCCGCGCGCCAGCTGGCGCTGTTCTCGGCCACGCTGCCGGCGCCCATCAAGCGCATCGCCCAGAAGCACCTGAACGACCCGCAGGAGGTGTCGATCAAGGTGCGCACCACCACCGCCGAGACCATCCACCAGCGCTACTGGAGCGTCGGCGGCGGCGTGCCCAAGCGCGAGGCGCTGACGCGCATCCTGGAGACCACCCCGCATGAGGGCGTGCTGATCTTTGTGCGCACCAAGATCGAAACCCAGGAACTGGCCGACTACCTGAATGCGCAGGGTTTCGCCGCCGCGCCGTTGTCCGGCGACATTGCCCAGGCGCAGCGCGAGCACACCGTCAATCGCCTGAAATCCGGCCAGCTCGACCTGGTGGTGGCGACCGACGTGGCCGCCCGCGGCCTGGACGTGGAGCGCATCAGCCACGTCATCAACTACGACATCCCCTACGACACCGAAGCCTACGTGCACCGCATCGGGCGCACCGGCCGGGCAGGACGCAGCGGCGAGGCGATCCTGTTCGTGGCCCCGCGCGAGGCCCGCATGCTGCAGGCCATCGAGCGCGCCACCCGCCAGCGCATCGAGGAAATGCCCCTGCCGGGCGTGGAGGCCGTCAACCAGCGGCGCATCGGCCGCTTCATGGGCCGCATCGACGAGGTCCTGGCGAACGCCGAGAGCGCCGACACCGTGGCCTTGTTCAGGCGCCTGCTGGGCGAGTACGCACAGGAAAAAGCCATCGAGCCGATCGACATCGCGGCCGCGCTGGCCGCCGTGGTGCAGGGCTCGGAACCGCTGCTGCTGGCGCCCGAACGCCCGCAGCCGAAGGCCTTCAAGCCGCGTGCGGACCGGCCCACCGACGATCGTGCGCCACGCGGCGCGCCCGGCGAGCGCCGCCCGCCGCGCGGCGCGCCGGCCCCTGACGAGCATTTGGAGTCCTATCGGGTGGAAGTGGGCAGCAGCCACGGCGTGAAGCCGTCGAACCTGGTCGGCGCCATTGCCAACGAGATCGGTCTGGACAGCAAATTCATCGGCCGCATCGAGATCTACGACCATCACAGCACGGTCGACCTGCCGCAAGGGCTGCCGAAGGATCTGATGGCGATCCTGAAGCGCACCCGCGTGGCCGGCCAGCCGCTGGCCATCAGCCGCGTCGCCGACGGCGCGCCCATCGCCAATCCCTACAAGAGCCCGCGCCCGTTTCGCGGCCCGGCACCGGAAGGCGCCCCGCGGCCGTTCAAGCCGCGGCCGGCCGGCGACAAAACCTTCAAGCCGAAGGTCAAGATGGGATATCCGAAGCGCAAGCCGGGGGAGAAATAGGCCGGTAGAGAGCGATTCGCGTCCCGCCGCTGCGCTGCCCTTATTGCGCCGTACGCTGGCTTACCGAATCGCCACACAGGTGTGCGCTGCCCGGGGAACTACAATCTGCCACCTCTCGCCCGCGGCGCGCGCATGACCCCCGAAGCCTTCATCGCCAAGTGGCGGGACGTCCAGACCAAGGAACGCGCCGCCGCGCAGGAACATTTCATAGACCTGTGCCGGCTGCTGGACGAACCCACGCCCAACCAGGCTGACCCGAAGGGCGAGTGGTACGCGTTCGAGAAAGGCGCCACCCGCACCGGCGCCGGTCGTGGCTGGGCGGACGTGTGGAAGCGCGGCCACTTCGGCTGGGAATACAAGGGCAAGCACGCCAACCTCGACGCGGCGCTGCGCCAGTTGCAGCTCTATGCGCTGGCGCTGGAATCCCCGCCGCTGTTGGTGGTGTCGGACCTCGACAGCATCCGCATCCACACCGCCTTTACCAACGCGGTGCAGGAAACGCACCTCGTCACGCTAGACGACCTGGCCGACCCGGACGCGCGGCGGCTGCTGAAATGGGTCTTCACCGACCCCGAGCGCCTGCGCCCCGGCCGCACGCGCGCCGAGATCACCGAGCGCGCCGCCGCCCGCTTTGGCGAGTTGGCCGCCGGCCTGCGCGCCCGCGGCCACGAGCCGCACGCCGTGGCGCATCTCCTGAACAAGCTGCTGTTCTGCCTGTTTGCGGAAGATGCCGGCCTGCTGCCGCCGGCCTTGTTCCAGCGCCTGCTCGAAAACGGCCAGAAAAACCCGCAGCACATGGCGGCGCTGCTGGGGCAACTGTTCGCCGCCATGCGCCAGGGCGGGCCGTTTGGCGTGGAAGTCATCGACTGGTTCAACGGCGGCCTGTTCGACGGCGACCACGTGCTGCCGCTGGAGCGCGCCGAAGTCGCCACCCTGGTGGACCTGTCGCGCCTCGACTGGTCGCAGGTCGAGCCGGCCATCTTCGGCACCCTGTTCGAGCGCGGGCTCGACCCCGGCAAGCGCGCCCAGCTTGGCGCCCACTACACCGACCCCGGCTCCATCCTGCGCCTGGTCGAGCCGGTCATCGTGCAGCCGCTGCTGGCGCAGTGGGCGCAGGTTCGGGCGCAGATTGCCGGGCAGATGGACAAGGCCGCCCACACGGCCGACACGCGCGCCGCCGGCAAGACCCGCGCCGCCGCCCAGCAAACCCTGCGCACCTTCCTTGAACGGCTGCGCACCTACCGCGTGCTGGACCCGGCCTGCGGCTCCGGCAACTTTCTGTACCTGGCGCTGCGGGCGCTCAAGGACATCGAACACCGGGCCATCCTGGAAGCCGAGGCGCTGGGCCTGGCGCGCGAGTTCCCGGCCGTTGGCCCGCAGGCCGTGCAGGGGCTGGAGATCAACGCCTACGCCGCGGAACTGGCCCGCGTCACGGTCTGGATCGGCGAAATCCAGTGGATGCTGCGCCACGGCTACAGCCTGTCCCGCAACCCGGTGCTAAAGCCCCTGGACACCATCCAGCAGCGCGACGCCCTGCTGAACGCCGACGGCAGCGAAGCCGCCTGGCCGGCGGCGGATGCCATCGTCGGCAACCCGCCCTTTCTGGGCGACAAGAAAATGCTGCGCGAGCTGGGCGAGGAATACGTCAGCTGCCTGCGCACTCGCTACGCCGGCCGCGTGCCCGGCGGCGCGGACCTGGTCACCTACTGGTTCGAGAAAGCACGCGCCCAGATCGCCACCGGCCAGGCGCGCGCCGCTGGCCTGGTGGCCACCAACTCCATCCGCGGCGGCGCCAACCGCAAAGTGCTCGAGCGCATCCTCGCGCACGGCCCCATCTTCAACGCCTGGTCTGACGAACCCTGGGTCAACGAAGGCGCGGCCGTGCGCGTGAGTCTGGTGTGTTTCGGGGCGCCGGATGCCGATGCGCCGGCACAAGATGGGGCGGGGGAGGGTGCGGTGCTGGATGGGCGGGCGGTACCGTCAATCAACGCCGATCTCACGCCGGCACAAAGCCAGGGCGGCGTCAGCAACGACCTGACCCTGGCGCGTCCGCTTCCGGATAACCAGGGCGTGGCGTTCATTGGTAGTCAGAAAAGCGGGGAGTTCGATATTCCGGGTGACATGGCCCGCCAGTGGCTGTGCCTGCCGAATCCTCACGGGCGCCATAACTCGGACGTTCTGCGGCCGTGGGCGAATGGCATGGATGTAACGCGGCGTCCGTCCGATACGTGGATCGTGGACTTCGGTTGCACGATGCCGCTTGCCGACGCGGCGCTGTACGAAACACCGTTCGCGCACGTCGAGAAGCACGTGAAACCCACTCGGGAGAACCTGCGCAGAGACAGCCACCGCATTTACTGGTGGCGACACGGTGAGGCCCGACCGGGAATGCGCAAGGCGCTGGAATCGTTGACGTGCTTTATTGCGACTCCGCGTGTTGCGAAGCACCGGCTCTTTGCCACGCTGGATAAGTCCGTTCTTCCGGATTGCCAACTGGTCGTCATCGCCCGCGACGACGACGTCACCTTCGGCATCCTGCACTCGCGATTCCACGAACTGTGGGCACTGCGCATGTGCACCTGGCTGGGCGTAGGCAACGACCCGCGCTATACACCCACCACCTGCTTCGAGACCTTCCCCTTCCCGGATGGCCTGACGCCGAACCTCGCGCCTGCCGATTACGCCAACCCGCACGCCGGTGCCATCGCCGAAGCCGCGCGGCAACTGGTGCGCCTGCGCGACGCCTGGCTGAACCCGCCCGAGTGGACCCAGCGCGTGCCCGAAGTGCTGCCCGGCTACCCGGACCGCATCCTGCCGCGACCGGGCTTCGAGGCCGACCTCAAAAAACGCACCCTCACCAACCTCTACAACACCCGCCCGGCCTGGCTCGCCAACGCCCACCGCGCCCTGGATGAAGCCGTCGCCGCTGCCTACGGCTGGCCCGCCGACCTGCCCGACCCCGACCTGCTCGCCCGCCTGCTGGCCCTGAACCTCACCCGCACGGCGCCGCCCCTTCGGTAGGGTGGGCAAAGCGCAGCGTGCCCACGCGTACGGAGCCGCCGGTGATGGCGCTAACAACGGGGGCACTGCCTGACGGCCTTTGCCTCCGGCTTCGCTCGACCCGCCCGATACGTGCGCAAGAAGTGGCGCGCCCTACGGACTGCGCGAGCGGAGGCGCTCGCACAGGGCGTCGACTTCTTCGTCGCGTAGCCGCGGAAAAAGTGAATTGCCAAGTTGGAGATCGATGCTGACTCCATTCTCATTCCATTTGCCGCATTGGAATTTGAGGGCACACCAGAATGCCGCCAAGTGTTTGTCTCTGGTGCAGAATGCCGTCTCCACTTGGACAACGCTCGCAGCTGCTGCCAAATACTCCAGTGCGCGAAGGTCTGCGAGGGCATTGTGTGCATTCGCTGAGGTATATGATGGAGTCGGCTTTATGATCCTCCGTCCAATTAACGGCATGTCTCCGTCCTTGGACTCATACAGACACGATAAGGCAGCCAAGAGGGGGAGGGAAAAGGGGGCGAGGCCGCACTTACTAGCAATATCAACAATGGCGTCTTCGGTCTTTCTTAAATTTCTCTCCTCTTTGCGCTGGAATAGTAACGGGGAAACGTCGACTAAAAATCGGCTTCCCCTCAGGTAACGTGGGTGCGTTTGCTCGATCGTCTCGTATGCAGCCCGGTAGTGTATGTCCGTGAAATCGACCAGGGAGGCACGAGGCCAGTGCTTGCGAATAAGGTCGCACGCTTCGTCGAACACGCGCGTGAATTCCGCATATGTTGGAGTAGTTCTTGTGGCGCCCTCCATAGCGCAAAGAACCGGGTTTATTTTGTAAAGCTCGGCATTGAGGTGTGTTAGCCAATACCTGTTGGCTTCAAAGTCATGACGGGTTCGACTTCCAGACGGTCTCGGTAAGATTTGGAGAATATTCCGATCAATTATAAGAACCCCTGCGGGGGCAAGCGGCAACGGAAACCAGCCGCCGATTACCAGAGCATAAACCGTAACGGGATGCTCAAACTTCAATGTCATTTTGAATTTAACACTATCCAATTTTCCGGTCTCCGAACCAGTGATGCGACGTCACGCTACGCGATTTTGCAACACCCCTGGGCAACCGTCGGGCAGCCAATGGATGCGGGTGTTGGCAGTGCCCGGCCGGTTCAATCCAGGAACAAATCCAGTAGCAGTAGGGTTCGCAACTCGTTGCGCACGTGTTCAGATGGTTGCGCACTCTACATTCTAATGAATGTATTGTCATTAAATCCCAAAAACGTGTGGCGTCAACACATCCAAAAGAACGCCCAGCGCAGTCCAAGACAAGCCAACGAACGACACGAGCAGGCCGTCAGTCATGGCTTCGTCCAGCTTTTTGTCCAGGTGCTTCTGGACCGCCTCGCGTGTCGCTGACTCGGACTCAATGCCATCTTCGTTTCTGTATCCAAGGTCAAACAGCTTCTTCAGAGCAGGGTATACGTCGCTCGCGAAACGCTCCATATTTTGCGTCAATTCGGCAACCCGTTCCTCAACAGTGATAGTCGGAGGGACAGGCAACCATTTTCTGACTGGCGCAACATCCCGGACGCGGGATGTCAAATTGAAACTGAGCGAAAAGGTGTTCGGCTTGGGTCGCCACCGAGGTCGCGCAGCCAACCAGTTTCGCGCCAGCACTGAAATGGATGGCTTTTTGAAGTCCCGCCGCGTTTTATCGAGACCGTAGGCGCTGACGGACAGGCCGGCGAGTTGGAGCACAGTTGCTGTCAGCTGCACCCAATATTCCAGTCGCCAAGCCAAAATACTAGCAAACGCGATCAGCCCCGCAGCAAACAGGCCAAATAACTTTGCCTGCCGAAGCCAAATAGCCGTGGCGTTAGTAAAGTGTTTGGTGCGCTTAGTAGTGTCCTTGATCGCCATGATGAAAGCAGGCTAGTAGAAGTTGGGAGGCACGAAGTTTCGACCGGGCGCACCATCAGGTTTCTCCGTGTCGAGGCTCGGCCGTTCGACGCGCCGCTGCCAACATGAAACTACGGAGCGCGTCGCTTCTGGCGAGCGCCGCTTGGACGCGGGGCCTGGGCATCAACATAGGAGTCCAGAAGCCGACGAATCATGCGCTGATACTGAGTGTGATGCTTGCTGGCCTCGGACTTAAAAAAATCGATGCTCTTTTTGCTCAGGGCCAACGTGACCTTCACCCCCTCCTCACGAAAAGCCAGCTCGCTCGGAGAGGGAAGAAAATCGGTAACCACCTGGGTCTCGCCGAGTGGTTCATCGGTGTACTTTATTTTCGCTTTCATAAATAGTCTTTCCTTTTCGCCAATAGCCGGCGCCAATAATACGGATAACGGAGGCGCGATACGTGAATCGCACCGTGAGAACACCCCCATCAACTTTCCCGAAACAGTAGAACCTCTCTTCGGTTTGACTGTGGGTGATGTCCTTGGCAATAACGCGCCGTGGATCGGCGAATGCATACTGGGCACGCGCAAACGAAATGCCGTGCTTTTTCTGGTTTGCGGCGTCCTTGTCGGCATCCCAATCAAAGCGAGCGTTTGCCATCGGCCAAGGCTAGCACTGAGCAATACAAAACGCCATACGTGAGTATGGATTTTTTGGGCGTGTGATGTACTGCGACGCGCTGGTCTGTGCCCATCCTGCTGCCTCACTGTGCTCCGGCGCCCGAGTGCTGGGCAACTGCGCGTGGTCAAACCGCCGGGCAGCCGGTAAATGCGGGTGTTGTCAGTGCCCGGCCGGTTCAGTCCGGGAACAGATCCAAGCCCCGGCGCTATGCAACCGCCGTCAGAAACTCAAGCGCTTTCGCGTTGAACACGTCCGGTTGCTCCACTGACGGGCCGTGCCCGAGACCCGCCAACAGTTCCAGGCGCGCGTTTGGCGCCTGCGCGGCCAGCGCCTCGCCCATGTGGATGAAATCCGGCAGGTCGCGCGTGCCGACCAGGACAAGGGTAGGGGCCAGGAGCTCGTTCAGGCGCTGCGCCAGCGGGGGTTCGAGGCCGGTTTCCGGATCGCGGTTTTGCCAGTGCCAGCCGCTGTAGTCGGCCATGATGGATGGCAGCAGGGCGGCGCCGCCGGGTGTGGCTAGCGAGGGCGCGAACAGCTCGGCCGCCAGCCAAGCCGTGCGGGCGGCGTCCAGGCCATCCCGGGCGGCGATCTGCCAGACGCTCTTGAGCAGCGCCAGCAGCTCGCCAAGTTGCGTGTAGCCACGCAGCAACGGGGCGGACAGCACCACGCGCCCGGTGCGCTTTGGATATGCCACGGCAAAGCTGGCGGCAATGCCGCCGCCCAGCGAATGGCTGATCAGGTGCGCGCGCTCGATGCCGAGCGCATCCAGCAACGCGCGCAGGTCCTCGTTGTGCGCATAGGGCGCCGGGCCGGGCACGCTGGAGCGGCCAAAGCCGCGCAGGTCGTAGCTGATGAGGTCGAAGGAATCGGCCAGCGCCGGCCATTGCGGCGCCCACACCCGGTGGTCCAGACCGAAGCCGTGCACCAGCACCAGCGCTTCGCCCCGGCCCTCGCGCCGGTAGTGTAGGTAGCCGCCGTCAATGTCGACGCGGCTTTCAGTGGGTGCAGTGGGCATGGATCCAAGCATCCAGTGCGGCCTGGCGATGGGCAAGGATTTCCCGCAGCCAGGGGGTGAAGGTGTCCGGTGCCTGCGCCACTTCGGCCAGCAGGGCCGGCCAGCCCAGCCAGCGCCAGGCGCTGGCTTCCTGCGGGTCCGGCTGCGGGTTGCCGGCGTAGAGGCCGCACAGCAGGTGGTCGAACTCGTGCTCGGTCAGCTCGCCGATCACCGGCAGGCGGTAATGCAGGCTGCCGATCGGCGTGAGCGGGCAGTCGAAGCCCATTTCCTCGCGTAATCGACGCCGCGCTTCATCGACCAGCGGCTGATCCGGCCGCGGATGGCCGCAGCAGGTGTTGGTCCACAGGCCGCCGGAGTGGTATTTGCCATCTGCCCGGCGTTGCAGCAGCAAGCGCCCGGCGGCATCGAAAACGAATACGGAAAACGCCCGATGCAGCAGCGCACGGCGGTGGGCATCGAGTTTCTCGGCGCGGCCGGTGGGACGATCCTCGTCGTCCACCAGCTGCACCCACTCGGTGGCGGGGGAGGGCAGGTTCATGTCCGCAGCATGCCAGAGCGGGCCCGCCGGGCCAAGACGCCGCTATGATTCGCCCATGCGCCTGAAGCTGTACGTCACCGGCGGTTGCCACCTGTGCGAGGACGCGCACGCCGTGCTGGCGCAGGCCGGCCTGGCCGACGTGGTGGAGCGGGTCGAGATCGGCTACGACGCGGAACTTGCCGAGCGTTACGGCTGGCGCATCCCGGTGCTGCGGATCGAGCCGGACGGGGTCGAGATCGACTGGCCGTTTGGCGCGTCCGACCTGCCTGCCGGTCGTTGAGCCGCCATCACGGCGCGAGTGGCTGGTCGATCAGCTACAGAAACTCGGCGTGGCCTGAGACAGCCCAGATATGAAAAACCCCGCTGCGGCGGGGTTTTTCGTTTCAGCGGCGCAGGGCAGTACTCAATCGTCGCCGCTGGCGAAGCCCAGCAACTGCAACAGGCTCAGGAACAGGTTGTACAGACTGACGTACAGGCTGACCGTGGCCAGCAGGTAGTTGGTCTCGCCGCCGTGTACCAGCGCGCTGGTCTGATGCAGGATGGCCGCGCTCATCAGCAGCACGAACATGGCGCTGACCGCCAGCGACAGGGCCGGAATCTGCAGGAAAACCGCCGCCAGACCGGCCAGGAAGGCCACCATGATGCCGGCGAACAGAAACCCGCCCATGAAGCTGAAATCCCGCTTCGAGGTCAGCGCATAGGTGGAAAGACCCAGAAAGATCGCCCCGCTGCCGCCCAGCGCCGTCATCACCAGCTGATGCCCATTGCTGAACATTTTCAGGTACATGCCGACGATCGGCCCCAGCGTGAAGCCCATGAAGCCGGTCAGGGCAAACACGGCCAGGATGCCCCAGGCGCTGTTACGCAGCTTGTGTACGGCGAACAGCAGCCCGAAGTAGCCGACCAGCGTCAGCAGCAGGCCGGGGCCGCGCAAGTCCAGTGCCATCGCGAACGCCGCGGTGGCAGCGCTGAACAGCAGCGTCATGGCCAGCAGGGTGTAGGTATTGCGGATCAGCGAGTTGGTCGCCGCCGCGTCACGGGTCTGTGCAATCTCGTAGGGGCCGGAATTCATGGGGTATTCCTGGATTTGCCAAGGGAGATTGATTCTACGCGTCTGAGCGGACTTGGCCAGCCGGCGGCGTCGGCTGGTCAGGCATCGGCCCGGTCCGCTATCCTTCGCGCCCCGCGGAGAGGTGGCTGAGCGGTTTAAAGCGGCGGTCTTGAAAACCGTTGACCCGCAAGGGTCCGGGGGTTCGAATCCCTCCCTCTCCGCCAGTTCGCATCCCGTCTGACGCGGTCGCCGAGGTCGGGCAGAAAAATGCCGGCTGCACCCGGCGCCCGTCGGGCAACCTGGCACAGCCGGCGATGGGGCAGGGGCTGCGGGCAGCCCCTCGAGGCCCGGTCAGCGCAGGTCGAAGCGGTCCGCGTTCATCACCTGGGTCCAGGCGGCCACGAAGTCCTTCACGAACTTCTCGCGGCTGTCGTCCTGGGCGTAGAACTCGGAGACCGCGCGCAGCTCGGAGTTCGAGCCGAAGATCAGGTCCACCGTGGTGCCCGTCCACTTGACTTCGCCGGTCTTGCGGTCGCGGCCCTCGTACAGCCCGTCCTTGTCTGACTTCACCCACTGGGTGGACATGTCCACCAGGTTCACGAAGAAGTCATTGCTGAGCACGCCCGGCCGGTCCGTGAGCACGCCGACCCGCGAGCCGTCGTAATTGGCCCCGAGCACGCGCATGCCGCCGACCAGAACCGCCATCTGCGGCACCGACAGGCCGAGCAGGTCGGCCTTGTCCACCATCGCCGTGGCCGGCGGGAAATAGGCATTGTCGCTGTAGTAGTTGCGGAAGGGGTCGGCGTGTGGCTCCAGGAACGAGAACGAATGCTCGTCGGTCATCTCCTGCGTGGCATCCATGCGGCCCGGAGTGAACGACACGTTTGCCTTGACCCCGGCCTTTCTGGCCGCATCCTCGACCGCTGCCGCGCCACCGAGCACGACCACATCCGCCAGCGAGACTTTCTTGCCCGCAGCGGCGTTCGCCTTGTTGAACGCGGCCTGGATGCCCCGCAGCTTGGCGAGCACCCGGTCGAGTTCGGCCGGGTTGTTGACCGCCCAGTCCTTTTGCGGGGCCAGCGCGATGCGCCCGCCATTGGCCCCGCCGCGCCGGTCCGAACCGCGGAAGGTGGAAGCCGCCGCCCAGGCGGTGCGGACCAGCTCGGCGCCGGTCAGGCCGGAGTCACGAATCCGCGCCTTGAGGTCGGCAATGTCCTGGTCGTTCACCCGCTTGTGGTCCAGCGGCGGGATGGGATCCTGCCAGGCGAACACGTCCTGGGGCACGTCCGGGCCCAGATAACCGACGCGCGGACCCAGATCGCGGTGCGTCAACTTGAACCAGGCGCGCGCGAAGGCCTGGTCGAACTCTGCCGGGTTCTTGAGAAAGCGCTGCGTGATCTTCGCGTACTCGGGGTCCACCTTGAGCGCGATGTCCGTGGTGAACATGATCGGCGCGTGTCGCTTGCCGGGCACATGGGCGTCCGGAACGATCTGCACCTGATCGGCGTTCTTGGGCACCCACTGCACGGCGCCCGCCGGGCTCTTGGTTTGCACCCACTCGAAATTCCACAGGTTGGCCAGGTACTGGCCGCTCCAGGCCGTGGGCGTGGCCGTCCAGGCGCCTTCCAGGCCCGAGGTGATGGTGTCCTCGGCGTTGCCCTTGCCGCACTTGTTCTTCCAGCCAAAACCCTGGTCCTGGATGGGCGCGGCCCCCGGCTCGCTGCCCAGGCATTTGTCCGGCTTGTGGGCACCGTGTGCCTTGCCAAAGGTGTGTCCACCGGCGATCAGGGCCACCGTCTCTTCGTCGTTCATCGCCATGCGGCCGAAGGACTCGCGGATGTCCTTGGCGGCGGCCAGCGGGTCGGGATTGCCGCCCGGGCCTTCAGGATTGACGTAGATGAGCCCCATCTGCACCGCGGCCAGCGGACTGGTCAGCTGCTTGCCGCCGGCCTTTCGGTCGCCGGTGCCGTGGTAGCGGGCGGAGTCGTCCAGCCATTTTCTTTCGGCGCCCCAGTAGACATGGTCTGGCTCCCAGTCATCGACGCGACCACCGGCGAAGCCGATGGTCTTCAGGCCCATGGACTCCATCGCCACGGTACCGGCGAGCACCATCAGATCACCCCAGGACAGGGCATTGCCGTATTTCTGCTTGATCGGCAGCAGGAGCCGCCGCGCCTTGTCCAGGCTGACGTTGTCCGGCCAGCTGTTGAGCGGGTCGAAGCGCTGCTGGGCACCGTCCGCCCCACCTCGACCGTCCAGCACCCGGTAGGTCCCGGCTGCGTGCCAGGCCATGCGGATGAACAGCGGCCCGTAGTTGGCGTAATCAGCCGGCCACCAGTCCTGCGAAGTGGTCATGACCTGTTTCACATCCGCCTTGACGGCGTCCAGATCCAGCCGGCTGAAGGCCGCCGCATAGTCAAAGGTTTCATCCAGCGGGCTGGAGGCGGGGTTGTGCGCCCGCAGCGCGGACAGGTCGAGCCGGTCCGGCCACCAGTCCTGATTGGACGGCGGCTTGTGCGCGCCCATCGAGGCGGCGCCGGTGTTGGCCGCCTGTACGGGTGCTGCCGACGCCAAAGCGACGGCAGTCGCCAAGGTCAACGGTTTGAATTGCTTGCATTGCATGGCTCACTCTCCCAATAAAGCATCCGACCAAGAAATAAAGGCTCCGCGCCCCGACCCTTACAGGTCGAAGCGGTCCGCGTTCATCACCTGGGTCCAGGCGGCCACGAAGTCCTTCACGAACTTCTCGCCGCTGTCGTCCTGGGCGTAGACCTCGGCGTAGGCGCGCAGCACCGAGTTCGAGCCGAACACCAGGTCGGCGCGGGTCGCCGTCCACTTGCGTGCCCCGCTGCGCCGCTCGACCAGGTCGTAGCTGTTGCGGCCGGTGGGCTGCCAGGCGTAGGCCATGTCGGTGAGGTGGACGAAGAAGTCGTTGCTGAGCACCCCGACGCGGTCGGTGAACACGCCGTGCGGTGCGCCGCCGTGGTTGGCACCGAGCACCCGCAGGCCGCCGACGAGCACGGTCATTTCGGGCGCGGTGAGCCCGAGCAGCTGCGCGCGGTCGAGCAGCAGCTCCTCGGGCTTGACCGCGTAGTCCTTCTTGAGCCAGTTGCGAAAGCCGTCGGCGAGCGGCTCCAGCGGCGCGAAGGACTCGGCGTCGGTCTGCTGCTGGCTGGCATCGCCGCGGCCGGGCGCGAAAGGCACCTCGATGGCGACGCCGGCGGCGCGGGCGGCCTCCTCAATGGCGACATTGCCGGCCAGCACGATGACGTCGGCGAGGCTCGCCCCGGTCTCGGCAGCGATCTTTTCATACACCCCGAGCACCTTGGCCAGACGCGCCGGCTCGTTGCCCTCCCAGTCCTTTTGCGGCGCGAGGCGGATGCGCGCGCCGTTGGCGCCACCGCGGAAGTCCGAGCCGCGGAAGGTGCGCGCGCTGTCCCAGGCGGTGGCCACCCGCTCGGCGATGCCCAAACCACTCCCGGCGATCTGCGCCTTGACGGCTTGGATGTCGTAATCCTTGCGGCCGGCCGGCACCGGGTCCTGCCAGACCAAGTCCTCGGCCGGCACCTCGGGCCCGAAATAGCGCGCTTTTGGCCCCATGTCGCGGTGGGTGAGCTTGAACCAGGCGCGGGCGAAGGTGGCGGAGAAATAATCCTGGTCGGCGGCGAAACGCTCGGAAATCCGGCGGTACGCCGGGTCCATCTTCATCGCCATGTCGGCGTCGGTCATGATCGGCTTGCGGCGGATGGACGGGTCTTCCACGTCCACCGGCATGTCCTCTTCCCGGATGTTGATCGGCTCCCACTGCCAGGCGCCGGCCGGGCTCTTTTTCAGCTCCCAGTCGTAGCCGAGCAGCAGCTTGAAGTAGCCGTTGTCCCAGCGCGTGGGATGGGTGGTCCAGGCGCCTTCGATGCCGCTGGTGACGGTGTCGCGGCCGACGCCGCGGGTCTGGTGGTTGTTCCAGCCCAGGCCCTGCTCCTCGACGTCGGCGGCCTCGGGCACCGGCCCGATGTTGGCGGCGTTGCCGTTGCCGTGGCACTTGCCGACGGTGTGGCCGCCGGCGGTGAGCGCCACCGTCTCTTCGTCATCCATCGCCATGCGCGCGAAGGTGTCGCGCACGTCGCGGGCGGTGCGCCGCGGGTCGGGCTGGCCGTCGACGCCCTCGGGATTCACGTAGATGAGGCCCATCATCACGGCGGCGAGCGGGTTTTCCAGCTCTCGCTCGCCCGTGTAGCGGCTATGGGGGTTGGCGCTCGGCGCCAGCCATTCCTTCTCGGAACCCCAGTAGACGTCCTTTTCCGGGTGCCAGATGTCCGCGCGGCCGAAGCCGAAACCGAAGGTCTTCAGGCCCATGGACTCATAGGCCACGTTGCCAGCCAGGATGATCAGATCCGCCCAGCTGATCTTGTTGCCGTACTTCTTCTTGATCGGCCACAGCAGCCGGCGCGCCTTGTCGAGGTTGGCGTTGTCCGGCCAGGAATTGAGCGGCGCGAAGCGCTGGTTGCCGGTGCCGGCGCCGCCGCGGCCGTCGGCGATGCGGTACGAGCCGGCGGCATGCCAGGCCATGCGGATCATCAGCCCGCCGTAGTGGCCCCAGTCGGCCGGCCACCAGTCCTGGCTGGTGGTCATCAGCGCGGTCAGGTCCCGCTTCAGAGCGGCGACGTCGAGCTTTTTCAACTCAGCGTGGTACTCGAAACCGTGGCCCAGCGGATTGGTCTTGCGGTCATGCTGGTGCAGGATGTCGAGGTTCAGCGTGTTAGGCCACCAGGCGGCGGGCGTCTGCCCCGCGGTGGTGGCGCCGCCATGCATGACCGGGCATTTGCCCGGCGCGGTCGCGGTGGTGTCGTCCATGTGCGTCTCCGTGGTCAAGGGTTGTCGGAAGGCGCCAACATAGGCTCAGATCGCCGGTTGATCCAATTCTTTGTTTATATGCCTTCGATAGCGTCACACAATCGACGCAGGCCTCTGGCGGCGAGCGCGTTGATGGGCGCACGAGCGCCGCGCCTGCCTTTCAGTAACCGGGGGGAGGGCGCAGGCGGCTATACTTGAACGCAAATCCGGCTTCGCGAATCAAGCACTGCGTGCTGGCTTAGCGCCAGGGCATCCCGCCCCAGCAAAGAGAGCGCCGAATAAATCGGCGCTTCTCAACGTCCCGTCACCGAATCAGAAGCAAGCAATTACGTGATCAATCGTGTCATCGCGGCCATTAAGGCCCTATTCGTCCCCACCCCCAGCGCGGCACCCGAAGTGGCGCCCGAGCCGACCCCAGTGCCGACCCCGGTGCAAGCGCCCGCGCAGCCGACGGCCCGGCGCAGCCGCAGCAAGCGCGGGGGCGGTGAAAGCGGCCAAGAGGCGCCTTTGACGGCCCCACCCCGCGTGGCGCGTCCTGCGCCCAAGGCACCGCCGCACACGGCGGGTCTGCCGTTCGATGCGCTGCCGCTCGCCCCGCGGCTGAAGGCCAGCGTAGCCGCAACCGGCTTTACGCACTGCACGCCCATTCAGGAGCAGGCCCTGCCGCGGCTGCTGGAAGGCAAGGATGTCGCCGGCCAGGCGCAGACCGGCACCGGCAAGACGGCGACCTTCCTGCTGGCCCTGTTCAATCAGCTGCTGCGCGAGCCGCCGCGGCCCGGCCGCCTGCCAACCCAGCCGCGCGCGCTGGTGATGGCGCCGACCCGCGAACTGGTGATCCAGATCTACCGCGACGCGCAGGCGCTGGGGCAGGGGCTCGACATCACGCTCGGCCTGGCCTACGGCGGCGTGGATTACGACAAGCAGCGCGACCAGATCGCCGCCGGTGTGGACGTGCTGATCGGCACGCCGGGGCGCCTGATCGATTTTCTGAACCAGGGCGTTTACGACCTGTCGGCCGGGCAGGTGATCGTGCTCGATGAGGCCGACCGGATGTTCGATCTTGGCTTCATCAAGGACGTGCGCTACATGATGCGACGCCTGCCGCCGCCGCAGGAACGCCTGTCGATGATGTTCTCGGCCACGCTCGCCCAGCGCGTGCTGGAACTGGCCTACGAGCACATGCACGATCCGGAACTGGTGCGCATCGAACCGGAAAAGGTCACCGTCGACCGCGTGCGGCAGATCATCTACCACACCGCCACCGACGAGAAAATCCGCCTGCTCGTCGGTCTGCTGCAGTCCCTGCCGGAGGCCCGCAGCATGGTGTTCGTCAACACCAAGGCCGAGGCCGAGCGCGTGTGGGGCTACTTGCAGACCAACGACATTCCGGCCGGCCTGATGACCGGCGACGTGCAGCAGCGCAAGCGCGAGCGTTTGCTGGAGCAATTCCGCAAGGGCGAATTGGCGGCGCTGGTCGCCACCGACGTTGCCGCCCGCGGCCTGCACATCGACGGCGTGACGCACGTTTTCAATTACGACCTGCCGCAGGATGCCGAGGATTACGTGCACCGCATCGGTCGCACGGCGCGCGCCGGCGCCACCGGCGAGGCGATCAGCTTCGGCTGCGAGCGCTACGTGTACTCGCTGCCGGAGATCGAAAAGTACATCGGGCAGAAGTTGCCGGTGGAGCCGGTACCGCACGACAAGCTGGTCAAGCCGAAACCGCGCGTGCGCCTGGCTGAGGAAGACCGCGTCGCGCCCAGGCCCGGCGGCAGTGGCGGTCGTTCCGGCGGTGGCGGCGGATCATCGCGCCGACGCCCGCCGCGCGCGCACTGAGGTTCCGGCCGTAAACGCGCTGAGCTTCGTTTTTCGAAGCCGGCGTGTCGCGGTGCAGGGACGCAGCTGCACTCGGATCGTCATAGTGCAGGGTCGCCCCCGAACGCTCGGTGCTTTTATTTAACATAATATCCATTATGCGCAATAGAATCGGCCGGCCCGGCACCGCCGCCGCGGCCGGTGCGCTGGTGGCTGGACCACCTGCACGCGTGGCAGGCCCACGAGACCGACTTCATGAAACTGCGCCAGCTGGCCGGCATCACGCGCCAGGAAGTGGCCACGCTGTGCGCGGTCAGCGAAGCGACCGTGCGCCACTGGGAAGCCGGCAACAAGCCGCCGCCGCGGGCGATCGTGCTGCTGCTGCACCTGTCCGGCGGGCAGCTGGGCGTGCTCGATCCGGCTTGGCAGGACTGGTGCATCCGCGCCGGGCAGCTGTGGGCGCCGCACCTGCTGGGCCAGGGCTTCCGCCCCGAACACCTGAAGGTCTACGAGTACGCCTTCCAGGAGCGCGACGCCCTGCGCCGGGAACTGGACAAGGCCCGGGCCGCCGCATCGACTGAACAACGCCCAGGGCACGACCCCGGTGCGTGCGTGGCAGTCCCGCCCGTTGGGGACGTGGTGCCCCTCAAATCAGGCCACCAGGGCGGGAATGAACGCCCTCGATGCCACGCTGTACGGGCTACGCCCGGCACGCCCGGCCAGGCCATCGCCCCCGAAAGTGTGGATGCCGGGCTTCCGCTGCCGCACCTCCCCATGAAGGACGGCGTCAACGGCGGGAAGTTGTTGATGCATGAAGGAAAGGCAGGCGCGTGCTGTGAGCCGATACACCCCCGCGTGACACTTGTTGAAGTAGAGACAAGCCCAGGCTCGCTGCGCTCGCAGGCATCCGCGGACCCGCCGCGGGACACCGCGAAACCTGCCGGCAGACACCCTGCCCTAGCCACGCCCAGGGACCGGGCAAGCGGTCACGACGGCGCCAACCCTGCGCCAGCACGTGCGCCTGCCGACAAAGGACCGGCACGCTCGCCGCCGGCGAGCGCCGCCGGGCCTTTGAACGGAGGCTATCCATTATGCGCAATATAATCGGCCGGCCCGGCACCGCCGCCGCGCCCGGTGCGCTGGTGGCTGGACCACCTGCACGCGTGGCAGGCCCACGAGACCGACTTCATGAAACTGCGCCAGCTGGCCGGCATCACGCGCCAGGAAGTGGCCACGCTGTGCGCCGCCTGGTGCCGACCAGCCGTTGGAGTGCGTTTGACGTACGGCCAGCCCGCTTGCGCAACCGACATGCCTGAGACCGGTCATAAGAAGCGCTGCCTTCGACACAAGGCTGACGTGCGCCGCGTTCACGAGGTATCAGGAATGGATTGGCTCGATTTCATGCAGTGGCCGGCCATGGTCGTCACGGTGTTGGCTTCCTGGTTCGTCGCCTCATCCAGCAAGGGGCGCCGCAACAGCGGTTTCTGGCTGTTTCTGGTGAGCAACGTGCTGTGGGTCGTGTGGGCCGTGGATCAAAGGGCGTACGCGTTGATCGTGTTGCAGGTGGCGCTGGCGGCGATGAACATACGCGGCGCCCGGAAAACCGAGACCGCCAGCGCAAAAAGCCAGAGCGCTCGATGCGGTTGACCTCCTCCGCGTCGGCTGTGCCTGAACGCGCCATCGGCTTTTTTTGACCTCAGGCATCTCGACCAGATACAGGATTGCGGTCCAGGCCGTTGGCGGCGAAGGCGCACGGGTTTGGGCGCTGGCACGTTAAACTGCCGGCATGTCTTTCGCGATCTCAATACTGACTAACACCGCCCGCTATGCGACTGGGCTGCTGGTCGTCTGTGTGTTGTTCCTGGCCGGCTGCGCCAGTACCGACGGCGGCTCCAGATCGGCCCATGCGAAGCCAGGCCAAGGCCCGTCGGCCGGCCCGGGAAGCCTTGCTGCGCGCGCGGCGGCCCGCCGGGCTGCGCTGGACCAGGGCGTTGTGTTGCCGATCGAGAATATCTGGGACCGCGTTCGCATCGGCTTTGCCATGGACGTGCCCAACGACCCCCAGATCGAGACGGAACTGCGCTGGTATCTGGACCACCCGCTGTTCCTCGAGAATGCGTTGCAGCGAGGTGGCCGCTACCTGTTTCATATCCTGAATGAAGTGGAGCGTCGCCGCCTGCCCACCGAGCTCGCCCTGCTGCCGGTTGTCGAAAGCGCCTTTCAACCCCACGCGGTGTCGCGCAGCAATGCGGTTGGCCTATGGCAGTTTCTGGCTGAAACCGGCAAGGACTACGGCTTGCAGCAGACCGCCTGGGTCGACCAGCGCCGGGATATCGTCGACTCCACCCGGGCGGCGTTGGACTACCTCGGTACCCTGGCACAGCAATTCAACGGTGACTGGAACCTGGCCCTCGCTGCCTACAACGGCGGCCCCGGCTATGTGTCGCGCATGTGCGCGGCAAACCGCTCTGCCGGCCGCGGTATCGGTTTCCTGGACCTGCCCTTGCGTGGCGAGACGCGCTGTTACGTGCCCAAGCTGATGGCCCTGCGCAAGCTGGTCGAAAACCCCCAGCGGTACGGCCTGACGCTGCCGGACATTCCCAACGCCCCCTACTTCACCACCGTCGACGTGGAAGGCCCGATCCGCCTTGACCTGTTGGCCGCGGTGGAAGCCCTGAGCCCGGATGACATTCGCGCCCTGAACGCCGGCTTTCACCGCGGCAGCACGCCACCGGGCGGCCCGCACCGCCTGCTGGTGCCGGTCGATGTCGCCGAGCAGGCGCGGCAACAGCTGGCCGTTCTGCCGCGCGAGGCCACGCCCCTGCTCGTCGATACCCCCGATTTGCCACAGCGGCGCGTGCAGTGGCGGCGTCACAAGGTGCAGCCCGGCGAAACCCTGACCGGCGTGGCCAATCGCTATCGGGTCAGCATCGCCGCCCTGCGCCAGGCCAACGGTCTGCACACCGGCATGCTCAAAAAGGACCAGGATCTGATGATTCCGGTGGCCTATGCCGCCGACACCCGGCCCGGCCCGCGCCGCGGCTGCGACGGCGAGCGCGTTGTGCATCGCATCGCGGCCGGTGACACGCTGTGGGGCATCGCCCGTCGCTACCAGGTGGACGCCGCGCAGATCAGCGCCTGCAACCCGGGCCTTGCCGGCAACGCATTGGCTGTCGGCAAGACGGTGTCGATATTCCGCCCGGCCGAGCTTACCGCTGTGGCGGACGCCACCCGGCGCGAGACCTACACCGTGCGTTCCGGCGATACCGCCTGGCGCATCGCGCAGAACCTGGGCGTCAGCCTGGAGCAGTTGCAACGCTGGAACGGCGGCCTGCGCACGCAGGCGCTCAAGCCGGGCGATCGCCTGACCGTGATCCGCGGCGGCGGCTGAGAGCGTGTGAATTTTTCAAGCTCGCAGCCCGGCCAGGGATGGCCGGTCGCACATCAAGCACGCAAGTGTTTGATGTGCCGGAGCGAGTCCGGGCGTGTACCGGACTCGCGACACAAGAAATGCACAGGACGTGCATTTCTTCACACGCTCCGAGCCGCCCTCCCCCCGGCTGCCAGCTCATGACGCGCAGCGTTTTCTTCGTGTCCGATCAAACCGGCATCACCGTGCAGACGCTCGGCCAGGCGTTGCTGGCGCATTTTCCGAGTGCGGATATCGAGCGGGTCGACATTCCGTTCATCGATAGCCTTCAGAAGGCCGAACAGGTGCTTTTGCGCATCCGCGCCGTGGCTGCCACCGCGGAGCCGCCAATCGTGATGTGCAGCATCGTCGACGACGAGCTGCGGGCGGTGATCAAGCGTTCCGGCGTGCTGTGCCTGGATGTGCTCGAAACCTTCATCGCACCGCTGGAGAATGCCTTCGGTGTGCCGGCGCGCCATCAAGCCAGCAGTACCCACGGTTCGCCGGAATCCGGCGATTACGAGGAACGCATCGAGGCGATCAACTTCACCCTGGCGCATGACGACGGCGTCGACGGCAAGCACCTGGCCGAGGCCGACATCATCCTGATCGGCGTATCGCGTTCGGGCAAGACGCCGACCAGCCTGTACCTGAGTCTGCAATTCGGCATCCGGGCGGCCAACTTCCCGCTCACCGAGGACGACCTGGAAAACCAGACGCTGCCCAAGTCCCTGCTGCCACACCGCAAGAAGCTGTTCGGCCTGAGCATCGACCCGATGCGCGTGCACCGCATCCGCGAGGAACGTCGCCCGGGCAGCCGCTACGCGTCGCTGCCGCAGTGCCAGTTCGAGGCCCGCCAGGCGTTGCGCCTGTACCAGCGGCTGAACATCCCGCACCTGGATTCGACCCACAAGTCGATCGAGGAAATCTCGACTACGGTCATTCAGCAGTTTGGCCTGAAACGACGGATTTTCTGAAGCAACCGCCGATCGATCGGCGCCGCAGACCGTTGCGCACGCCAATGTTCGACGGGGCTTGATCTGCGGGAAGTTCCCACCCGGCTCAGCGACGGGCGACCAACCCCGCCAGGCGGCGTTCGATCGCCGGCTCGCCCAGCACGGCCTGCGGATCGGTCAGTCCGATCGCGGCCAGATACCCGGGCAGGTAGTGGGCCTCCGCGCGGGCCATCATGTCGCGCAGCGCCGCCGGCAAATCGAAGTCCACCTGCCGCGACAGGGCCTGCGCCAGACGGGACGAAAAATAGCCCACCGTCACGCCGAGCCGCAGATCCTCGTCCAGCGCCTGCGGACCGCTGACCAGCGGCACCAGGCTGCGCCGCAACAGGCCGCGCAGGGCGTTCGGCAAACCCCAGACCTGCGCCAGATGCGCGCCGACCATGGCCGAATTGAAACCCAGTTCCTGCTGCGTTCGATCGACAAGATCGGCCAGGTCCGGATCGGTGCTGTAGAGCGCCGCCAGCTGTGACTGACGCGACACCAGGGCAATGTCGCCCAGGCGGTAGAGCAAGGCCTGCGTGGACACCACGGACGGCGACGGCCAGCCCCGGCGCTGTGCCAACGCCAAGGCAATGCCGCTGGCCAGGTAACTGTCGCGCCACAGGGCCTGGTAGATCCGCTCCGCGGTCAGATTGCGCGTGTCGACCGGAACCGCCATGGCGTGGTGCAGGGCGACGTCCCGCACCAGGTTGGCGCCCAGGTACGTGATGGCGTGCTGCACGCTGCTGATTTCCTGGCTCAGGGCAAACTGTGCGGAATTGACAGTCCGCAGCAGCAGTGCCGCAGTGGCCGGATCGGTGGCGATGAAGCGCGCCAGTTCGGCCGGGTCGTCCCCGGCCTGCAGCAGCTGCACCAGCACGCTGCGCGGCCGTGGCAAGGCATCCGCCAACGCCGTCAGGGTCGAGGCCACATCCGGTGGCAGGTCGCTGTCGTCCAGAAGCCTCAGCACGGGCGCTGCCGGCGCGGCGATCGCAGGCGCCGCCATCTCGGCGGCTTGCGCAGCGCTCCCGACGTTCGGTTTGGGGGCCATCTCGCCGCCGGCACGCACGGCTGTCGTGCGCTTGGCGGGGGACGATGACCTACGCGCGTCCGACCCTGCGCGCGGCGACCGCCCGGCCGCCCACCACAGGAAGCCCATGGCGCCCAGAAAACCTGCGATCAACGCCACATAGGCCACACCAATCTCCCCCAATGAACAGGCCCGCTGCCGTCCAGTCCAGGGCCCTCACGCCACCCATCGGACGTGTGCTGGAAAATCCAGGACGAATTTTTTAAGCGCTTCCATAAGGAATGTACGTCCAGTGTATTTCGTGCGGCGCACGTCCGTTGCAACCGGACTTAGACGCGCGCATCAAACCTTCACGTGCCTGATTGGAGCTTGGCCAGCGTGGCCGGCCTGCGAACTCGATCGAGAAATTCTCAAGCCCTCAGGCCTGCGCCGCAGCCAGGAACTCGAGCGCGACGAAGCCGTCGATGGCGCCATCGCCTTCCAGGTCGACCGCGGCCCAGCCGTTGATTTGCCGTTCGACGAACAGTTCCGTGCCCAGCGGCAGCAGGCGCAATACCCCGTGCTCCAGGCCCGGTCCGCTGCGCAGGCGCAGACCGGCACGGGCATTGACGCGACTGGCGGCGCGCTGCTCGTCGGCCTGCACCCGCTGCGGCATGTCGGGGCTGGTGCGAAAGCCTGCCCCGGACCCCGATTCGGGGGCGTCGCTCCCGGCCTCGCGCAGCCATAGCTCGCCCTCGGCCGCCCGGCGCCTGACCAGACCGGCCAGACTTACCTTGCGGCCGGTGTTCGGATCAGTGGCCCTGACCCACTTGGCCAGCTCGCTGGGCACGCAGTCGTGGTCGCCGGCGTTCAGGCGTCGCCGCAGGGTGCTGCCGCGCAGGTTGCCGGCGCCGGCATTGAACACGTAGCTGACCAGGGCCGCGTACTGGCAGTCCGTCAGCGGTACGCGGATCAGGCCCTCGACCTGTTCGCCGCAGGCCGCAAGATCGTCCCGCAGGATTTTTTCGGCCTGTTCGGCTGTGATGCGCTGGCCCGGCTGCACGTCGCCGGTGTGGCCGTAGCCGATGGTCCAGACACCGGCCGGGCAGCGGTACGCCTCGGTACGCAGGCCCTCGAAGGTGCGCACCAGGTCGATACCGGCATCGTTCACGGGTCGGGCCATGGCCGGTTGCTCCTGACAGGCCGATCAGACATCGCCGGTGTACGGCCCTGTCCGACGAAGGACCGTCATTATGCACACCTGCTCGGCGCGCGGCCGATCAAGCGCGCCCGTACAGATCGAGCAGGCTGCGCAGGCGCGTCGCCAGGGCCGGCGCCAGTTGCCCCGGCGCCAGCCGCCAGGCCCAGTTGCCGATCGTGGTGCCGGGCGTGTTCATGCGTGCCGCACCGCCCAGCGCCAGCACATCCTGCGCCGGCAGTACGGCCAGCTGCGCGACCGATGCGAGCGCCGCCCGAATCAGCGGCCACGGCATGGCTTCCCCCGGCTGGCCGAGGTAATTCAGCACCCGCTGCGCCGTCGTCTCGGGCAGGCTGCCGAACCAGGACAGCGTGGTGTTGTTGTCGTGCGTGCCGGTGTACACCACATCGTCACGCGCGTGGTTGTATGGCAGGTGCGGATTGTCCCCGCTGCCGTCGAAAGCGAACTGCAGCACCACCATGCCGGGGAGGCCGAACTGCATGCGCAGCGCCTCAACCTCGGGCGTGATGATGCCCAGGTTCTCGGCCACCAGCTGCAGCGCCGGCAGCGCCTCACGTATGGCGGCCAGCAGTCCCGCACCGGGCACCGGCTGCCAGTGGCCGGTCGCCGCGGTCGGGGCCTCGGCAGGAATCATCCACACCGCCTCCAGGCCGCGGAAATGATCGATGCGCAGCAGATCGAACAGCCCCGCCAGGGTACCCACCCGCGCCCGCCACCAGGCAAAGCCCTCGGCCTGGTGCCAGTCCCAGCGGTACTGCGGGTTGCCCCAGCGCTGGCCGTCGGCCGCAAAGTAGTCCGGCGGCACGCCGGCCACGAACTGCGGCTGACCGTCTTCGTCCAGCAGGAAGGCCTGCGGCGCCGCCCACACGTCGGCGCTGTCGTGCGCCACGAACAGCGGCAGGTCGCCGAACAGGCGCACGCCATGCCGGTGGGCGTAGTCGCGCAGTTCCTGCCACTGGGTGAAGAACGCGTACTGCTCGAAGCGCACCTGCGCCAGCGCCGCCGCGTGACGCTCGCGGGCGCTGACCAGCGCCCGCCGGTTGCGGTTGCGCTCGCCCTTGGGCCACGCCGTCCACGCCCGCCCGTGGTGGGCGATCTTGAGCGCGCTGTAGAGGGCAAAGTCCTCCAGCCAGTGCGCCTCGCGGAGGCAGAAATCCGCAAAATCGACCGCCGGCGCGGCACAGAACGCAGCGCCCGCCGCCTGCAGGTGCTCGGCGCGCGAGCGGGCCGGATCGACCGTGTCCAGCCAGCCGCGATCGCGCAGCCAGTCCAGGCTTATCAGCTCGCGGCAGCCGGCGTGCGCCGAGGGGGACTGGTACGGACTGGCGCCATCACCGGCCGGACCGACCGGCAGCATCTGCCACACGCTGCAACCGGCGGCAGCGAGGAACTCGACGAAACGGTAGGCCTCGTGCCCCAGGTCGCCGTTGGGGAAAGGTCCGGGCAGCGAGGTCGGATGCAGCAGTACGCCAGCCCATCGCTCATCGGGCATGGTGCAGCGCCTGGCCCAGCATCTCCGGAATGACCAGCGTCACGCCGCCGGGCGTGACGCTGAAGCGCTGCGCGTCGGCCAGCGGATCCTCGCCGATCACCGTGCCGGGCGGGATGATGCAGCCACGCTCGACGATGGCCCGGCGAATGCGGCAGTCCTCGCCGATCTTCACCTGCGGCAGCACCACGCATTCGTCGATCTGCGCGCCGGCCTCGATGCGGACATTGGTGAACAGCAGCGACCGGTGCACCGTGGCGCCGGAAATGATGCAGCCGCCGGACACCACCGAATCGACCGCCATGCCGCGGCGGCCGTCGTCGTCGAACACGAACTTCGCCGGTGGCACCTGCTCCTGCAGGGTCCAGATCGGCCACTCGGTGTCGTACAGGTTCAGCTCCGGGGTCACGCCGACCAGGTCCATGTTGGCCGCGTAGTAGGCATCCAGCGTGCCGACGTCGCGCCAGTAGGCCTGCCCGCCGGTGGCCGGATCGACGAACGGGTAGGCGAAGGCCCGGTAGCGCTCCAGCAGGCCGGGGATGATGTCGCGCCCGAAGTCGTGCGCCGAACCGCGTGTGTCGGCGTCCTTGTACAGCTGCTCGAACAGGAAGCGCGTGTTGAACACGTAGATGCCCATCGAGCACAGCGCGACGTCGCTGCGACCCGGCATCGGCGGTGGCACAGGTGGCTTCTCGACGAAGCTTCGGATGCGCAGGTCCTGGTCCACGGCCATCACGCCAAAGCCGCTGGCGTCCGTCAGCGGCACCTCGAAGCAGCCCACCGTCACGTCGGCCTGGTGCGTGACGTGCGCCGCCAGCATCGGGCCGTAGTCCATCTTGTAGATGTGGTCGCCGGCCAGGATCAGCACGTACTCGGGGTTGTGGGCGGAAATGATGTCCAGGTTCTGCCACACCGCATCGGCGGTGCCCGCATACCAGGAAGTCTCCAGCCGCTGCTGGGCCGGCAGCAGTTCCACGAACTCGCCGAACTGGCCGCTCAGCTGCCCCCAGCCGCGCTGGATGTGCAGGATCAGCGAGTGCGCCTTGTACTGGGTGAGCACGCCGATGCGCCGGATGCCCGAGTTGACGCAGTTGGAAAGCGGAAAGTCGATGATGCGGAACTTGCCGCCGAAGGGCACCGCCGGCTTGGCCCGCCACAGGGTGAGCTGTTCCAGGCGGCTGCCGCGCCCACCGGCCAGGATCAGCGCCAGGGTGTCGCGCGTCAGTTCGCTGATGAAGCGTTCTGGGCGTTTGGCACCGTTCATGCGAAGCGTCTCCGGTTGATCGTGAGGGGCCCACCTGGCGCCATTGATACCATGCGGCCACGTGCAGGGAATTGAGCCGAGTCGAATGAACGCAATAAACATTCCACAGCCGCCGGCTGCTGACCTGCGGCGCCTGATCGACGGCCGCCTGTACGACCCGTTCACGCTGCTCGGCCGGCACGGCGCGGCCCTGCGCGTGTGCTGTCCGGGTGCCCGGCGCGCCTGGTTGGACAATGCGCCCGACATGCCGTTGCGGCGCCTGCCGGACAGCGACATCTTCGAAGGCGATGCTGGCGACCGGTCCCTACCGGAGCATTACACGGTGTGCTGGCAGGACGCGGCCGGCCACACGCAGCGGGCGGTGGACCCCTACACCTTCGCCCCGCAACTGGCGCAGTTCGACCTGCACCTGCTGCGCGAGGGCCGTCACTGGCATCCACAAAACTTCCTGGGCGCGCACCCGCGGCAGGTGAACGGCATCGACGGGGTGCTGTTCGCGGTCTGGGCACCGAATGCCGACGGCGTGTCGGCGGTCGGCGACTGGAACGGCTGGGACGGGCGCTGGCACCCGATGCGCTGCCGCGGCGACAGCGGCGTGTGGGAGCTGTTCATTCCCGGCGTCAGCGCCGGCGCGCTGTACAAGTTCGAGCTGCGCACCGCCGGCGGACTGCTGCTGAAGGCCGATCCCTATGCCCGCGTCGGCGAACTGCGCCCGAGCACCGCCAGCCGCGTCACCGCGAGCAGCGGCTATCAATGGGGCGACCAGGCCTGGCTGCAGCGACGCCGTGAAAGCGACTGGCGCCATGCGCCGATGAGCGTCTACGAGCTGCATCTGGGCTCCTGGCGCCGCCGCCCGGACGGCGGTTTTCTGAGCTATCGGGAAATCGCCGAGCAACTCGTGCCGTACGTCGCGGACCTGGGCTTCACGCACGTCGAGCTGCTGCCGGTCAGCGAGCATCCCTACGACGCCTCCTGGGGCTACCAGTGCACCGGCTACTTCGCCCCGACCAGCCGCCACGGCGACCCGGACGGCCTGCGCTACCTGATCGACTGCCTGCACCAGGCCGGCATCGGCGTGATCCTGGACTGGGTGCCGGCGCACTTTCCGCGCGACGCGCATGCGCTGGCCCGCTTCGACGGCACGGCGCTGTACGAACACGAGGACCCGCGCCTGGGCGAGCACCCGGACTGGGGCACGCTGGTGTTCAACTACGGCCGCGCCGAGGTGAAAAGCTTCCTGATCGGCAGCGCCCTGCACTGGGTCGAGGCCTTTCACGTCGATGCCCTGCGCGTGGATGCGGTGGCCTCGATGCTGTACCTGGACTACTCGCGCGAGCCCGGCCAGTGGCTGCCCAACCGCTACGGCGGCAACGAGAACCTGGAAGCGGTCGAGTTCCTGCGCGAGGTGTGCGGCGTGGTGCAGGGCCAGAACCCCGGCGCGCTGATGATCGCCGAGGAATCCACCGCCTGGCCGCAGGTCTCGCGCCCGCCGTGGACCGGCGGCCTGGGTTTTGCGCTGAAGTGGAACATGGGCTGGATGCACGACACGCTGGACTATTTCCAGCACGATCCGGTGCACCGCATGTACCACCATGACCGGCTCACCTTCGGCATGCTGTACGCGTACACGGAAAACTTCGTGCTGCCGCTGAGCCACGACGAGGTCGTCCACGGCAAGCGCGCGCTGCTGTCGAAGATGCCCGGTGACGACTGGCAGAAATTCGCCAACCTGCGCCTGCTGTACGCGTATCAGTTCACCTTTCCGGGCAAGAAACTGCTGTTCATGGGCAGCGAGTTCGGGCAGTGGAGCGAGTGGAACCACGACACGGCGCTCGACTGGCCGCTGCTGGATTTCGACAACCACCGGGGCGTGCACGCCCTGCTGCGCGACGTGGCCTGCCTGTACCGCGAGCACCCGGCCCTGCACCGCCACGAGTTCGAGCCGCAGGGCTTCGAATGGGTGGACTGCCACGACGCCGCCCAGTCGGTGGTCAGCTACCTGCGCCACGGCGGCGGACGCACGCTGCTGGTGGTGCTCAACTTCACGCCCATCGTGCGCCACGCCTACCGCCTGGGCGTGCCCCGGCCCGGCTGGTACCGCGAGCTGCTGAACTCGGATTCGCTGTACTACGGCGGCAGCAACGTCGGCAACGGCGGCGCCCACGCGCAGGCCATCCCGTGGATGAGCCGGGCGTGGTCGATCACGCTTGACCTGCCGCCGCTGGCCGCGCTGGTGCTGGAACTGCCGTGAGCCGGCGCCTGCGGGTTCTGCTGGCGGCAAGCGAGGCCTGGCCACTGATCAAGACCGGCGGCCTGGGCGATGTGGTCGGCGCCCTGCCGGCGGCGCTGCGCGCCATAGGCGTCGATGCCAGACTGGTCTTGCCGGCCTACCCGGCCGCCCTGGCGGCGCTGCCCTCGGCGCGGCCGCTTGCCCGTTCGGCCCTGTACGGGACGCCGATCAGTCTGCTGCGGGGGGAACTGCCCATCGACGGCGCCGGTGCGCTGCCGGTTTACCTGATCCAGGCGACCGCCTTCGAGCGCAGCGGCAACCCCTACCAGGACGTGAGCGGGCAGGACTGGCCCGACAACCCGGCCCGGTTTGCGCTGTTTTGCCGCGCCGCGGCGGCCCTCGGCCTGGGCCGCCTTGCAGCGGACTGGCGCGCCGACGTGGTCCATGCGCACGACTGGCAGGCCGGCCTGCTGCCGGCGCTGCTCAGCCTGGAGCCCGAGCGCCCCAGAACCGTCTTCACCGTCCACAACCTCGCCTATCAGGGGCTGGTGGCGGGCGCAGATGCCGACACGCTCGGCCTGCCCCCGGACTGGTGGTCGCCGGATGCGCTGGAGTTCTACGGCCAGTTGGCGCTGATCAAGGGCGGGCTGGCCTTCGCCGACCGCATCACCACTGTCAGCCCCCGCTACGCGCAGGAGATCCAGACTGCCGAGTTCGGCTGCGGCCTGGATGGCTTGCTGCGTCACCGGGCGGGCGTGCTGTCGGGCATCGTAAACGGCATCGACACGCACCTGTGGAACCCGGCCGCGGACCCGGCGCTGGCGGCGACCTACGATGCCGATCATCTGCCGCTCAAGGCCACCAACAAGGCCGCACTGCAAGCGCAACTGGGACTCGCGGCCGATCCGCGGGCGCTGCTGCTCGGCCTGGTCGGGCGGCTGGTGCAACAAAAGGGCATCGACCTGCTGGTCGACACCCTCGACCGCCTGCCGGCCGGGGTGCAACTGGCGGTTCTGGGCACCGGCGAGCCCGCTTACGTGACGGCGCTGCGAGCGGCCGCGCGTGCTGCCCCGACCCGCATCGCGTTTCGGGCCGACTACGATGAGTCGCTCGCCCACCGCATCATGGCCGGCGCCGACGCCTTTCTGATGCCATCGCGTTTCGAGCCCTGCGGCCTGACGCAGCTGTATGCCCTGCGCTACGGAACGATACCGGTGGTGCGCGAAGTCGGCGGCCTGGCCGACACGGTGACCAACGCCACGGCCGCCAACCTGGCCAGCGGGCGGGCCACCGGCATCGTGTTCAAGGCACAGACCCCCGCCGCCCTGTTGACCGCCATCCAGCGCGCCCATCGCCTGCACGCGGCCGGGACGCCCTGGCAACGGATGCAGCGCGCCGGCATGGCCGAGGAGCATTCCTGGGCCGCCAGTGCCCGCGCGTATCTGGACATCTACCGCAACCTGATCGCCGATCCCGCGCATTGACGCCCCGCCCCGGCGGACCTACCATCCCGGCCGCTTCGTGGTGTCCCAAGGGCGTTCGCCCACGGGATGAAACGGGAAGCCGGTGCGTTCATCCGAACAATTCCGGCACTGCCCCCGCAACGGTAAGCGAGTCAAGCTGCGGCCAAACGCCACTGTGCCATCGGCACGGGAAGGCGCCGCAGCCGGGGTTCACGCCCCACTCGCAAGTCCGGAGACCGGCCCGAGGCACTTTGGTCGGCATTGCGGTGGGCGATGCGCCGGGAGGGTTGTGCCGCCCTGCGGCCGCCGTGCCGCGCGTTTTCCCCTGCTTGCCGGTTTTTTCAAGCCGAACCAGCTCTCACGCGGGTGAGCGCGAGCAGGAGTATCCCGATGATTCACGCCAGCAAGCTCGGCCTCGTAGCCGGACTGTCTCTGTTTGCGGCCAGCCTCCAGGCGGCCGAACAAACGCCCCTGACCATCAACATCACCGCCGGGCGCACGCCGCAGTCGAACATCGACACGCTGGCCTCGGTGACGGTCATCGACCGGGGGGAGATTGAGCGCCGCCAGGCAAGCTCTGTGCAGGAGGCCCTGCGCGGCGTGCCGGGCCTTTCCTTCAGCAGCAACGGCGGTCCGGGCAAGGCCACGTCAGTGTTCCTGCGCGGCACCGAGTCCGACCACGTGCTGGTGTTGATCGACGGTATCCGCGTCGGCTCCGCGACGCTGGGCACGGCGTCGTTCCAGGACATCCCCATCGACCAGGTGGAGCGCATCGAGGTCGTGCGCGGCCCGCGCTCGAGCCTGTACGGCGCCGACGCCATCGGCGGCGTGATCCAGATCTTCACCCGCAAGGGCGGCGGCGCGCTCACGCCGCGCCTGAGCCTGGGCGGCGGCAGCCACGGCACGCAGGATTACAGCGCCGGCCTGTCCGGCGGCGGCGGGCGGGGCTGGTTCAACGTGGGCGCCAGCCATCTGGAAACGCAGGGCTTCAACGCCTGCGACGGCCTGCCATTCCCGCCCGGCGGCGGCTGCTTCACCAATGAACCCGACCACGACGCCTACCGCAACACCGGCGCCTCGCTGCGCGCGGGCTACCGGCTCAGTGACACGCTCGACATCGAAGGCCACTACCTGCGCGGCGAGGGCGACAACGAGTACGACGGCAGCGTGTTTTCCGGCAACAGCACCGAGTTCGTGCAGGACGTGGCCGGCGCGCGCCTGAACTGGCAGGCGCTGTCCTTCTGGCGCATGTCGCTGTCGGGCGGGCGCAGCCGCGACCTGAGCGACAACTTCTACAACGGCACGTTCAACACCGCCTTCGACACCGAGCGGCGCAGCGCCAGCTGGCAGAACGACTTCGCACTCGGCACCCAGCAGCGCCTGACGCTGGGCGGCGACTGGCTGGACGACCGCGTGGACGGCACCACCGCCTACCCGGTGCGCTCGCGCGACAACGCGGCCGGCTTTGGCCAGTACCAGGGCCGCTTCGGCGAGCATGATCTGACGCTTGCCGCGCGCCGCGACGACAACCAGCAGTTCGGCGGCCACACCACCGGCTCGGTCGCCTGGGGCTACCGCTTCTCCCCGACGCTGCGGCTGATGGCATCCTGGGGCAGCGCCTTCAAGGCGCCGACCTTCAACGAGCTGTACTTCCCGTTCTTCGGCAATCCCGACCTGAAGCCCGAGGAATCGGACAGCTTCGAGCTTGGCCTGGCCGGCGAACACGCGGCCGTGGCGTGGTCCGTGAACGCCTACCAGACCAAGATCGACCAGTTGATCGGCTTTGACGCCAGCTTCGACCCGGTCAACATCGACAAGGCGCGCATCCGCGGCCTGGAGGCGGTCGCCTCGACCCGGCTCGCCGGCTGGGACCTGGCCGGCAACCTCAGCGCGCTGGACCCGGAAAACCGCGGCCACGACGCCAATCGCGGCCACCAGCTGCCGCGCCGGGCCAAGCTCATGGCGCGCCTGGATGCCGACCGCGCCGTCGGCGCCTGGCGGCTCGGTACCAGCGTGTACGGCGAGGGCCGGCGCTACGACGACCTGGCCAACACGCAGTCCCTGGGCGGCTACGTGACGCTCGACCTGCGCGCCGCCTACGCCCTGCGCCGGGGCTGGTCGCTGGAGGGCAAGCTCGCCAACCTGCTGGACAAGGACTACCAGACCGCCCGCCTGTTCAACCAGGACGGGCGCAACGCCATGCTGACCGTGCGCTATGCGCCGGCCGGGCGGTGACCGCCCGGAACACCCGCATCGGCACGACAGTCCGGGTCGCGGGCATGGCCCGCTCCTACAATCCGCACAGGAGCGAGTCGTGCCAGCGCCCCCCGTCCCCGGACTGATGGCAACCTTGCGCCCGGACCTTCTCCTCGCACCTCTCACAATCGGAACGAAACCATGAACAAACTGCCCCTGCCCCATCCGCTGCCGGTCGGTCTGCTGCTGGCCGCCCTGATGATCGCCACGCGCAGCCACCACTTCGCCAGCGCCCTGCACCTGCCGGACGCGTCCTGGGCGGTGTTCTTCCTGGCCGGCGCGCTGCTGCCGGGCTGGTTGCAGCTGGGCGCGCTGCTGGCGCTGGCGGCGACGGTGGATTACCTCGCCATCACCTTCGGCGGCGTCAGCGCCTTTTGCGTGAGCCCGGCCTACGTAGCGCTGCTGCCGGCCTACGGCGCGCTGTACGCCGCCGGCCGCTGGTACGCGCCCCGCCATCGACCGGCGCCGAGCAGCCTGCTGCCGTTCACTGGCGCGGCGCTGGTCGGCACGACGCTGTGCGAGCTGCTCAGCAGCGGCGCGTTCTATGTCTTCTCCGGCCGCTTTGCCGCACCGACCCTGGCCGAGTTCGGCGCCCGGCTGGTGCGCTACTTCCCGTACGCACTCGAAGGCATGGCGCTGTACCTGGGCGCAGCGGTGATCGCCAGTGCCGCCTTCATGGCGCTGGCCGGGAGCAGTCCGGCCAGCCTGCGCCGATGATCGATAAGCATGTGGGAGGCCCGCCCCCGGGCCGAATGCGCCGATGACCGACGATCGCGCCGAGCGCCATCGCGCGCGCATGGCCCGGCGCAAGGCACGGGTCGATGCGGACATCGCCACCGCCGCGCAGGACAAGGGCCTGCTGCTGGTGCTGACCGGCCCCGGCAAGGGCAAGTCCAGCTCGGCGTTTGGCATGGTGGCCCGCGCGCTGGGGCACGGGCACACGGTCGCCGTGGTGCAGTTCATCAAGGGCCGCAGCGATACCGGCGAAGAGGCATTCCTGAGCCGCCAGCCGGGCGTCGACTGGCAGGTGTGCGGCGAGGGCTTCACCTGGGAGACGCAGGATCGCGAGCGGGACATCGCCGCCGCCCGCGCCGGCTGGGCAGTGGCGGCACGGGCCCTGGCCGATCCGGCCGTCAACCTGGTGGTGCTGGACGAGCTGACCTACCTGTTCAGCTATGGCTACCTCGATCTTGCGCCCGCGCTGGCGGACATCGCCGCCCGCCCGCCCATGCAGCACGTGGTCGTCACCGGCCGGGCGGCGCCGCAGGCGCTGATCGACGCCGCCGACACGGTCAGCGACATCGGCGACCTGAAACACGCCTTTCGGGCCGGCGTGCGCGCCCAGCCAGGAATCGACTGGTGAACCGCCACTGCCCTGCCCTGCTGGTGGCGGCGCCCGCCTCCGGCCAGGGCAAGACCACGGTCACCGCAGCGCTGGCGCGCCTGCACCGACGGGCCGGCCGCCGGGTGCGGGTGTTCAAGTGCGGGCCGGATTTTCTGGACCCGCAAGTGCTGGAAGTGGCCAGCGGCGCGCCGGTCCACACTCTGGACCTTTGGATGTGCGGTCAGGCGGACGCCGCAGCGCGGCTTTACGAGGCCGCTGCCGCGGCGGACCTGCTCCTGGTTGAAGGCGTGATGGGCCTGTATGACGGCGCGCCATCCAGCGCCGACATTGCGCGCCGCTTCGGCCTGCCGGTGCTGGCGGTGATCGACGCCGCGGCGATGGCGCAGACCTTCGGCGCCGTGGTGCATGGCCTGGCGACCTACGGTGAGGGCGTCAACCTGGGCGGCGTGCTGGCCAACGGCGTCGGTAGCCCGCATCACGCCGATTTGCTGACCGCCAGCCTGCCGGCCGGCGTCGCCTGGTATGGCGCGCTGGCCCGCGATCCGGCAAGCAACCTACCGGAACGCCATCTCGGCCTGCTGCAGGCGGATGAGATCGTCGACCTCGACCAGCGCCTGGACCGCCTGGCCGATGCCCTCGCCCACGGCGCGCCGCAGGCGGGGCAGCTGCCGCCGCCGGTGAGCTTCGCCCAGGCGCGCCTGCCTGAGGCGGCATCGCTGCTGGGCGGCATCACGGTCGCCGTGGCACGCGACCGGGCGTTCGGCTTTATCTATCCGGCCAACCTCGATTGCCTGGCGCAGCTTGGCGCGCGGCTCGCCTTTTTCTCGCCGCTCGCCGACCAGGCCGTGCCGGCCTGCGACGCCGTCTGGCTGCCGGGCGGCTATCCGGAACTGCATGCGGCGCAGCTGTCGAAAAACACGCGCTTTCTGGAGTCACTGCGCGCCCACCACGCCGCCGGTCGGCCGATCCTGGCCGAATGCGGCGGCATGATGGCGCTGTTCGAGACCCTCACCGACGTCGCCGGCCGGGCGCACGCGCTCGCCGGTCTGGTGCCCGGCGCCACCGTGATGCAGGCCCGGCTGGCGGAGCTCGGCGGCCAGGCACTGACCCTGCCGCAAGGTGAACTGCGCGGACACACCTTTCATCACTCGCGGGCCGAAACGCCGCTGGCAGCGGCGCTTCGCGCCCGCACCGCGGACGGCAGGCCCGGCGAGGCCGTGTACCAGGTCGGCCGCCTGACCGCTACCTACCTGCACGCCTACTTTCCGAGCAACCCGGCCGCGGTTGCCGGCCTGCTGCGGCCATGACCGGCAGCGAAGTCTTTGACGCCGCCGAGCGGGCCGCTGTCTACCGGGCCATCCACGCCCGCCGCGACATGCGCCATTTCCTGCCCGGTGAGATCGATGAGGCCGTGCTGCAACGGCTGCTGGAAGCCGCCCACGCTGCCCCCAGCGTCGGCCTGATGCAACCGTGGCGCTTTGTGCGCATCCGGGGCAGCGCCCTGCGCGGGGCCATCGCGGACCTGGTCGAGGCCGAGCGGCAGGCCACGGCGCAGGCACTGGGCGCACGTGGCGGCGCGTTTCTGGACCTCAAGGTCGAAGGCGTGCGCGAGTGCGCCGAGCTGCTGGTGGCGGCGCTCGCACCCGACGACGGCACCGTGTTCGGGCGCCGTACCCTGGCGCAGGAAACGGCGCTGGCGTCGGTCGCCTGCGCCATCCAGAACCTGTGGCTGGCGGCGCGGGCGGAGAACCTGGGCCTGGGCTGGGTGTCGCTGTTCGAGCCGGCGGCTCTGGCCGCGCTGCTGCATCTGCCACCCGGCGCGCGGCCGCTGGCCATCCTGTGCCTGGGACCGGTTGCCGAGTTCTACCCGCGGCCGATGCTGGAACTGGCCGGCTGGCGCCCGGCGCGGCCGCTGGCCGAGCTCGTGCACGACGACCGCTGGCCCGCGCCACCATGAGCGACCGCCACCCGCGCCGCATCGTGTGCCTGACCGAGGAGACCTGCGAGACGCTATACCTGCTCGGCGAACAGGACCGCATCGTCGGCATCAGCGGCTTTACCGTGCGCCCGCCGCAGGCACGGCGCGAAAAGCCCAAGGTGGCCGCCTTCACCAGCGCCCGGCTCGACAGAATTCTGGCCCTGAAACCGGACCTGGTGCTCGGCTTCAGCGACCTTCAGGCCGACATCGCCGCCGGCCTGATCCGCGCCGGGCTGGCGGTGCATGTGTTCAACCAGCGCACCGTGGCCGGCATCCTGGACATGATCCAGGTGCTGGGCGCGCTGGTCGGCGCCGGTGCGCGGGCCGGGGAGCTGGTGGCAAAGCTCACGGCTGGGCTGGACACGATCCGCGACCAAGCCGCCGGCCTGCCGCGCCGGCCGCGCGTGTACTTCGAGGAATGGGACGCGCCGCTGATCAGCGGCATCGGCTGGGTATCGGAGCTGATCGACATCGCCGGCGGCGAGGACTGCTTTGCAGAACTCGCCGGCGCCCAGGCAGCCGGCGAGCGGGTCATCGCCGATCCGGGCGAGGTGATCCGCCGCGCGCCGGATCTGATCATCGGCTCGTGGTGCGGCAAGCGCTTTCGGCCGGAGCAGGTCTGCGCGCGGCCGGGCTGGGAAGCCATCCCGGCGGTGCGCAACGGACAGGTGTTCGAGATCAAGTCGCCCGACATCCTGTCGCCCGGCCCGGCGGCGCTGACCGACGGCGTCGCGCACTTGCAGCGGCTGATCCGCCCCCTTGCCCAGGTGCCAAGGTGAGCACGGCGCTGCTCGCCAGTGTGGCGGTGCTGATCGACGCGCTGCTGGGCGAGCCACGCCGCGGGCACCCGCTGGTCGGATTCGGCCGGCTGGCAAGCTGGCTCGAGGGCCGGCTCTATGGCGCGGCGGCATCGGCGACCGCCCGGCGCGTGCGCGGCGGGCTGGCGGTAGTGGCCCTGGTACTGCCGGCAACCGCCGGCGCCGCGCTGCTGGTCGCGCTGCCCGGCCCGGCCGGTGCGGCAGCCAGCGTCGCGCTGCTATATCTGGCGCTCGGCCATCGCAGTCTGCGCCAGCACGCGGCGGCGGTAGCGGCCGCCTTGCACCGCGATGATCTGCCCGCCGCTCGGATGCAGGTCGGGCGCATGGTCAGCCGCGACTGCGCCGCGCTGGACGGCCCCGGCGTCGCCGGCGCAACGGTCGAATCGGTGCTGGAAAACGGCAACGACGCCGTGTTCGGCGCGCTGCTGTGGTTTGCGCTGGCCGGCGCGCCCGGGGCGGTGGCGTATCGGCTGGTCAACACGCTGGACGCGATGTGGGGTTATCGCAACGCCCGCTATCAGGATTTCGGCTGGGCGGCGGCGCGCCTGGACGATGCGCTCAACTACCTGCCGGCACGCCTGACGGCACTCAGCTACGCGCTGCTCGGCCGCACCCGCCTGGCGCTGGCCTGCTGGCGGCGTCAGGCAGCGGCGTGGAAAAGCCCCAATGCCGGGCCGGTGATGGCGGCCGGCGCCGGCGCGCTTGGCGTAACGCTCGGCGGACCGGCCTGCTATGGCGGGCAGCGGCAAGAGCGACCGCCGCTGGGCAGCGGCAGGCCGCCGAACGTGCAGGACATCGACCGCGCGCTGGCCCTGGTCGGCCACACCCTGCTGCTGTGGCTGATCGGGTTCTGGCTACTGGCCCTGCTGCACGGGCGGGTGCTGGGCCATGCATGAACACGGCGGCCAGGTGCGGGCCGCGGCGGCCCGCTACGGCATTCTCGTGGATCAGTGGCTGGATCTGTCCACCGGCATCAACCCGCACGGCTGGCCGGTGCCGCCGGTACCGGCGGCGGCCTGGGCGAGATTGCCGCAGGACGACGATGGTCTGGAGGCCGCGGCGCGGGATTACTACCGGGCGCCTCAGGCGCTGCCGGTCGCGGGCTCGCAGGCGGCAATCCAGGCGCTGCCGCGGCTGCGAGCGCCGGGCCGGGTGGTCGTGCTGGCTCCCGGCTACTGCGAACACGCCGCCGCCTGGGCCCGCGCCGGTCATACGCCGGTACCGGTGGCACCGGATGAGCTCGCCGACCCGGCGGAGCTGGCGGCGCGTGCCGAGGTCGTCATCCTCACCCAGCCGAACAACCCGACCGGCCACCACTGGCCGCCCCGGACGCTGCTGGCGCTGCACGACCAACTCGCTGCGCGCGGCGGCTGGCTGGTGGTGGACGAGGCTTTCGCCGACGCCACGCCGCGGATCAGTCTGGCCGCCCAAAGCCAGCGGCCGGGCCTGGTGGTGTTGCGCTCACTCGGCAAGTTTTTTGGCCTTGCCGGCGCCCGCGTCGGCTTCGTACTGGCCGCGCCGCCGATGCTGGACATGCTGCGCGATGCGCTCGGGCCCTGGCCGCTGGCCGGACCGTCGCGCCACATCGCCACGGCGGCGCTGGCCGACCGCGCCTGGCAGCGTGCCACCCGGGCACGCCTCGCCGAGGACTGCGCCCGGCTGGTCGCGCTGCTGACACGGCACGGACTGCGACCGGCCGGCGGCACCGCCCTGTTTCAGTGGATACCGACTGCGCAGGCTCTCGGCCTGCATGTGGCCCTGGCGCGCCACGGTGTTCTCACCCGCCTATTCGAGAACCCGCCCGGTCTGCGCTTTGGGCTGCCCGGCGACGCATCCGGCTGGCAGCGCCTGGATGCCGCCCTGGCCGCCTGCACCCGCCCGGCGGATGCCCATCCATGAGCGCAGTGCGCCCGCAGCTGACGATGTATGGCCACGGTGCCGGTGAGCAGCCGTGCCTGGTGTGGCGCTTCGATTCGCCGCGGCGATGCATCGCCTCGGCGGCGGTTGGCGGCGGGCTTGGCACCACCGGGTGGGTGATCAACGCACAGGTCGACAGGGATTTCCGCCGCACCGACCTGGACGCGCATCTGGGTGCCATCGCGGCCGATTGCAACTGCGCCGGCGCCGGCGTCGGCCTGCTGACGGCGGCCCGGGTTGGGGCCTGGCAACGGGGCGCAGAAGACGCCGTCGTGGCCGACGCCACGGTAGGCGTCACGCGGCCGACCTGGGCCGCAGCGCCGCCCGAGACCGCCACCGACGCCCCGGCGCCCGGCACGATCAACATCGTCGTACAGGTGCCGGTACGCCTCAGCGAGGCGGCGCTGGTGGGCGCGGTGATCACCGTCACCGAGGCGAAAACCCAGGCGCTGCTCGAAGCCGGCGTGCCCGGTACCGGCACCGCCAGCGACGCGGTCTGCATCCTGTGCCCGCTGAACGGGCCCGCCGAGGCCTTTGCCGGGCCGCGGGCGTTGTGGGGTGCGCGCATCGCCCGGGCAGTCCATGGCGCGGTGCGCGCCGGGCTTCGCGCGACCTCATGAGCCCGCCGACCCGAAGGCGACATGGGTGGCAGTGGCGGCGGCGGCGTGGCAGCGCCCGTGCAGACGGTAACGGCGCCGCCGTGTGCTGGAGCCGGTCGCCCGCATGAAGCGCCTGCTGATACTGATCGGGGTCGCCGCATTGGCCTGGCACGGGTGGCCGGTGAGCGCACCGGCTCTGCAAAATCCGCCACCGATGACCGATCTGTTGCCGGCCGATCCGCGTGCTGCGCCCATCCAGCGAAATATGGCGCATGGGCCACGCTTTTCGGTAAACGGCCTGGAGGCCCATGCGCTGACGCAGTACGCGGTCAGCGGACGCGTGCTCTCGAGCGCCCGCTATCGCCTCGGCCGGGCCGCGGGGCTGGCGCCGTTCGATTTCGCACTCGGCTGGGGGCGCATGACGGAGGCGGCGGTCATCGACCGGCTCGACATCCACCAGGGCGGGCGCTGGTACTTCTGGCGTTATCGGGGCGAGCCGCCGCTGCCGTTGCGCGAGATCGAGACCTCCAGCGCCAATGTGCACCTGATCCCGGCCGACGCCGCGGTGGCCCGGGCGCTGCGCCGCACCCAGGCCGGCCAGATGGTCGCCCTGCGCGGCTATCTGGTCGAACTGCGCGCCGCCGACGGTTGGCAGTGGCGCAGCTCGGTGAGCCGCGAGGACACCGGCAACGGAAGTTGCGAGCTGATGTACGTGCAGGCGGTAAGCCGTCCCTGACCGCGCCCGATGACGGGGCCACTGCCGTGCCCCCGTGCCGGGCCGGTTCGCCAAAGCACCTCAACCCCCTAGAATTGCGCAATGACACCGCACAACAGGCGCTGCATCGCGCCAATTCACGCCGCGTTTTGGGCGGCCCGTGTAACGTCGACGCGAGTGACTGAAGCCGCCCGTGTCGGCCCGGCGAGCGGCCATCGGGGCTGGCACGCATGAAGCTGCTGCTTCGCGCCGTGCTTTCGGTGCTGGTCGGCGTCGTTTCCGTGCTCGCGATCGGCGCCGTCGCCTTTTACTTGCAACTCGAAAGCAAGCTGCCGTCGGTCGACGAGCTGGAGCGGGTGCGCCTTGCGCAGCCGCTGCAGGTCTACACCAGCGACGGCAAGCGGCTGGCCGAGTTCGGGGAGGAGCGGCGCATTCCGATCGACTCCGAACGCATCCCCCCACTGCTGGTGCAGGCCATCCTGGCGGCCGAGGACAGCCGGTTCTTCGAGCACCCGGGCTTTGACATGCTTGGCCTGGTGCGGGCCGGTTGGGAACTGGTACGCACCGGTGAACCGCACCAGGGGGGCAGCACGATCACCATGCAGGTGGCGCGCAATTTTTTCCTCAGCCGGGAAAAGACCTTTCTGCGCAAGGCACGCGAGATTTTGCTGGCGGTACGCATCGAGCAGAACTTCAGCAAGGACCAGATTCTGGGCCTGTACGTCAACAAGGTTTTTCTGGGCCGGCGCGCCTATGGATTCGGTGCCGCTGCCCAGCTTTACTACGGGCGCCCCGTGGAGCAACTGCATGTAGCCGAGGTCGCAATGCTGGCCGGCTTGCCCAAGGCGCCGTCCCGCGACAATCCACTGGTCAATCCCCAGCGCGCGATCGAGCGCCGCAACTACGTGCTCGGGCGGATGCACGCCTTGGGCTATATCGATGGCGACCAGTATCAGGAGGCACTGGCGCGGCCGGACCGGGCCGGGCATTACGGCTTCGTGCCGGAGCTCGACGCGCCCGATGTGGCCGAAATGGCGCGCGCATGGGCCATCCAGCGCTTTGGCGAGCAGGCCTACGCGGGCGGCTACCGAATCATCACCACCATCAACAGCGAGCAACAGGCGAGCGCTACCCGGGCGCTGCGCACCGGGTTGCTGGCCTACGACCGCAGGCACGGCTTTCGCACCGTGGCAGCGCGAGTCGCGCCCGCCGACCTTGCAGACTCGACCCGCCTGCTCGAGACCCTGAACGCCCTGCCGCCGGCGGGGGATCTGCGCCCGGCGGTACGCCGCCCAGACGGGACATTTTTTCTGGCGCCGACTGGCGAATCGGTGCCGGCCGCGGCCATTGCCCGTGATGGCCTTGGCGCACGCTTTCGGCCTGCCAGTGGCGATGTCGTGTACCTTGCGGCCACCGCCACTGGCTGGGCGATTGCCCAGCCGCCTCAGATCGAGGGCGCGTTCGTGGCGCTGCAACCGGACAGCGGTGCAATCACCGCCCTGGTTGGCGGCTACGATTTTCGGCGCAGCAAGTTCAATCGGGCCGCACAGGCGCAGCGGCAGCCCGGCTCTACCTTCAAACCCTTCATTTACTCGGCGGCGCTGGCGGCCGGATATACGGCGGCGTCGGTCATCAATGATGCGCCGGTCGCCTACCCGGCCAATGTCCCCGAGGGCTTGTGGCGGCCGCGCAACTACACCGGCCGTCACTACGGCCCGACGCGCTTGCGCGAGGCGCTGGCGCACTCCCGGAATGTGGTGTCGGTACGGCTGCTCAACGCCGTTGGGGTCGACTTCACGTGGCGTTATTGCCTGCGGTTCGGATTCACGCCTGAGGCGCTGCCAAAGAACCTGTCCCTGGCGCTGGGAACAGGCTCGATAACGCCTCTTGAGCTGACGGCCGCCTACGCTGCGTTCGCCAACGGCGGTTACCGGATCAGCCCCTACGTGGTCGAGCGAGTGCTCGATGCACATGGCGCGACCGTCTGGCAGGCGCCGCGCGTGGTGCCCTGCGATACGGACTGCGACGCGGTTGCGGCCGCCGATGCGCAGCCGGCGCCCCGCGCGATTCCGGCCGGCGATGCCTATATCGTCTACACCATGCTGCAGAGCGTCATCCAGACCGGCACCGCGACCCGCGGCAAGCAGCTTGGCCGCCCGGACCTGGCCGGCAAAACGGGCACCACCAACGACGAACGCGACGCCTGGTTCGTCGGTTTCAACCAGGCCCTGCTGGCCACCGCCTGGGTTGGGTTTGACCAACCCCGTTCACTGGGCAAGGGCGAGACCGGCTCGCGTGTTGCCCTGCCGGTCTGGATCGATTTCATGAGCGCTGTATTGCCGCAGGTGCCGGTCGCGGCGCCGCCCGTGCCGCCGGGGATTATGTCTGTGCGCATCGACCGCCACAGCGGCCGGCGCACCGACCCGGGCGCTCCGGACGGCATGTTTGAGTGGTTCGCCCAAGATCGGCTGCCGGCGGCCGCCCAGATCGGAGGGGACGGGCTTTCGTCCCCCAGCCGGTCAACGGAAGCCACGCTGTTTTAAGTGCACCGTTATGGTGCATACATCAAACCCGATGCACCGTTGTGGCGACATGAAGACGTGCGCATTGAGTGGATAATGCTCACGAATAGTGCGCGAAGCTTTGGCATGCTAGATGCTAAATTAGGCACGGTTCGTCCGTCCCGTCCCAACGCCTGCCTGACCGGCCCGCGCAAGGCGGGCAGTTTTTAGTCCCAGGTCCGTCAATCCGCCAAGGAGCGTAACCCCATGTCAGCGTCTGAAGTGCTCAAGAGAATCGGCGAGCAGAACGTCAAGTTCATCGACCTTCGCTTCACCGATACTCGTGGCAAGGAGCAGCACCTCACCATTCCCACTGCGCGTATCGACGCCGACTTCTTTGAGCGCGGCATGATGTTCGACGGTTCATCCATTGCCGGCTGGAAGGGCATCAACGAGTCCGACATGGTCTTGATGCCGGACGCACAGACCGCGGTCCTGGACCCGTTCACCGACGAGGCCACGATCAACGTTACCTGCGACGTGCTGGAACCCCACACCATGCAGGGCTACGAGCGCGACCCGCGCTCGGTGGCGCGCCGTGCTGAGGCCTACCTGCAATCGACCGGTATCGCGGACACCGCATTTTTCGGCCCGGAGCCGGAGTTTTTCATTTTTGACGACGTGCGTTGGGGCGCCGGCCTGAGCGGCAGCTTCGTCGAGATCGATTCCGAGGAAGCCCACTGGCGTTCCGGCACGGCGTTCGAGTCCGGCAACAAGGGCCATCGTCCAGGCGTCAAAGGCGGCTACTTCCCGGTGCCGCCGGTCGACTCCCTGCACAACATCCGCACGGCGATGGTGCTGGCGTTGGAGGAGATGGGCCTTGAAGTGGAAGTGCACCATCACGAGGTCGCGACCGCCGGTCAGTGCGAGATCGGAGTCAAGTTCAACACCCTGGTGCGCAAGGCCGACGAGGTCCAGGTGCTCAAGTACGTGGTGCTGAACGTCGCTCACAACTACGGCAAAACGGCCACCTTCATGCCCAAGCCGCTGGTCGGCGACAACGGCAGCGGCATGCACGTGCACCAGTCCCTGTCCAAGGGCGGCGTGAACCTGTTTGCCGGCGACAAGTACGGCGGCCTGTCGGAACTGGCGCTGTACTACATCGGCGGCATCTTCAAGCACGCCAAGGCGCTGAACGCCCTCACCAACCCGGGCACCAACAGCTACAAGCGTCTGGTGCCGGGCTTCGAGGCGCCGGTGATGCTGGCCTACTCGGCCCGCAACCGCTCGGCCTCGGTGCGCATTCCGTGGGTGTCCAGCCCAAAGGGCCGGCGCATCGAGGTGCGTTTTCCCGATCCGACCGCAAATCCCTACCTGGCGTTCTCGGCCATGCTGATGGCGGGCCTGGACGGCATCAAGAACAAGATCCATCCGGGCGAGGCGATGGACAAGGATCTGTACGATCTGCCGGCCGAGGAAGCCAAGGCCATCCCGCAGGTGTGCCATTCGCTCGATATGGCGCTGGACGCGCTGGACGCGGATCGCGAGTTCCTGACCGCAGGCGGCGTGTTCACGGATGACCTGATCGACGGCTATATCGATCTGAAGATGCAGGATGTCACGCGGGTGCGCATGACCACTCATCCGGTCGAGTTCGACATGTACTACAGCAGCTGAGCCGGCCGGGGGCCTTCAATCGAAGGCCCCCGGATTTCTCGGGCAGTGCGCGCGACCTGACACCCCGATGATCAACACCCACCGACTACTCGCCTCCTTCGTGCTGATCCTGCTCCACGGCAGCGGCAGCGCGACGCAGGTTTACCGGTCAACAGCGCCCGACGGCAGCACGGTCTTCTCGGATCAGCCGAGCGACCAGGCAACGCCCATCACGATCGATCCGCCCCCGGCCCCGCCCCTGCCGCCGCCAAGCGCCGCCCCGCCCGCAGCGGCTGCGCCCCGGGACGAGCCCGCCGCGGCCGACAAGCCGACAACCTACAAGACGCTGCGCATCACCCAACCTGCGGACGATGCCGTGGTGTGGTTCGCCGAAGGTCCGGTGGCCGTCACTGTCGAAATCGTCCCGCCGCTCGCCGAAGGCCATGTGCTGGTGCCATTCTTGAACGGCGTCGCGCAGGGCGAGGGCGTGGCGGCCAACGGATTCAGCCTGACCGGCCTTGATCCCGACACCTATCGGCTGGCGGTAGCCATTCACGACGAGACCGGCAAGAGCCTCAAGACGAGCCCGGCAATTCGCTTTCATTTCAAACGCCAATCAGTGAATTTGCCGGCACGCCGGCCGCCGCCACGAAACGCTCCATGACCTTCGCCCAGTGGCATTCCCGAAATGTCACGCCCGCTGCTGGCAAACATGTCTGAGGCGGGCCTCCCCGGCGCGGGCTTCCTTGCCCAGGCCGTTCTGGACAACGCCCAGACGGCGGTCGTCGTCATTGACGGCTCGCGGGAGGTGATCTACCTGAATCAGGCGGCGGAGGTCCTGCTTGGCGCCAGCGCCCGGCAGTTGCGCGGCCAGACGCTGGATTACCTGGTGCATGACCCGTCGCTTGCGGCAGTGATCAGCGAAACCGTAGGCCGGCAGCAGCCGGTGCTGCGCCATGACCTCGGCTTTGGACTGCCCGGCAGTCCGCTGAAACGCTTCGACTGCTGGCTTACGCCGCTCGAAGGCCCGCCGCGGGGTGGACTGATTCTGGAGATTGCCGCGACCGGACCGCTGGGCGACACCCAGCGCGAGAGCCAGCTGCTCGCCCAGCAGGAGGCCAACCGCCTGATGCTGCGTGGCCTGGCACACGAGATCAAGAATCCTCTCGGCGGCCTGCGCGGAGCGGCGCAGCTGCTGGAACGGGAGCTGGCCGATCCGGATCTGGCCGAGTACACGCAGATCATCATCGGCGAGGCTGACCGCCTCAAGAACCTGATCGATCGCATGCTGAGCCCGGGGCCGGCACCGGACATGGCCCGTGTCAGCGTGCACGAAGTGCTCGAGCGTGTGCGCGCGCTGGTCGCCGCGGACCTGCCGCCGGACCTGAGCATCGAGTGCGACTACGACCCCAGCCTGCCGGACCTGTGGGCCGATCGCGAGCAACTGATCCAGGCGCTTTTGAACCTGGTTCGAAATGCCGTGCAGTCGGTCGATGAGGGCAACTGCCGGCCAGGCCACATCCTGCTTCGCACCCGCGTGCGCAGACGCGTAACCATCGCGGGCCGGCATCACCGTCTGCTGGTGCAGGTAGACGTCAGGGACAACGGGCCCGGCGTGCCCGAGCACTTGCACGAGCAGATATTCCATCCACTGGTGACCGGGCGCACCACCGGGACGGGCCTTGGCCTGTCAATTGCGCAGTCGCTCATCAGTAGGCACGAAGGCTGCATTAACTTTCACAGCACGCCGGGGAACACGGTGTTTTCCGTGCTGCTGCCGATAGCCGGAGAACGCCGATGAATCGCCAGGGACGCGTATGGGTGGTCGACGACGACCGCTCCATTCGCTGGGTGCTGTGCCGCGCACTGCAAAGTGCCGGTTTCCAGGCCATCGAGTTCGAGGATGCGGAACGCGCCAGCGCCGCACTGGCCGACAACGAACCCGATGCCATCGTGTCGGACGTGCGCATGCCGGGGCGCAGCGGTTTCGACCTGCTGGCCGAGCTGCGGGAGCGGGCGCCGGCAGTGCCGGTCATCATTACCACGGCCTATCCGGACCTGGACAGCGCGGTGTCGGCCTTCCAGGGCGGCGCCTTCGAACACCTGCCAAAGCCCTTTGACATCGATGACGCGGTTGACCTGGTCAGCCGCGCGATTGCGCAGCGGCGCGAGAACACAACCGCCGCCGAGCAGCCGCAACCGGCTGCGCCGTCCGACATGATCGGTTCGGCTCCGGCCATGCAGGAGGTGTTTCGGGCCATCGGGCGCCTGTCGCGCTCGAGCATCAACGTGCTGATCACCGGCGAGTCGGGTACCGGCAAGGAACTGATCGCACGGGCTCTGCACCGCCACAGCCCACGCAGCGGCGGGCCGTTCATCGCCCTCAACATGGCAGCGATCAACCGCGAGCTGCTGGAGTCCGAGCTTTTCGGCCACGAGCGGGGCGCCTTCACGGGCGCCCAGGCGCTGCGCCGCGGGCGCTTCGAGCAGGCCCACGGCGGCACGCTGTTCCTGGACGAAATCGGCGACATGCCGGCCGAACTGCAAACTCGGCTGCTGCGCGTGCTACAGGAAGGCGAGTTCTATCGGGTGGGCGCGCACGCGCCGCTGCAGGTGGACGTGCGCGTGATCGCCGCCACCCACCAGAACCTTGAAGCACAGGTTCAGGCCGGCAAGTTCCGCGAGGATCTGCTGCACCGACTCAATGTCGTGCGGGTGCGCGTGCCCCCGCTGCGCGAGCGGCGCGAGGATGTGCCCGGTCTGGTGCTTCACTTTCTGTCCCGTGCGGCGAAGGAGCTGCAGGTCGACTGCAAGACCGTGGCGCCGGAGGTGCTGGCCCGGCTGAGCCATTTCGACTGGCCCGGCAACGTGCGCCAGCTCGAGAACATCTGCCGCTGGCTGACCGTGATGACGCCAACCCAGGTCGTGCGCGTGGATGACCTGCCGCCGGAGGTGGTCGGCGCGCCTGCAACCGTGGACGAAGACTGGCAAAGCTCCCTGCGCCGCTGGGCTTCAGGCCGCCTGGCCGGTGGCTGCAGGGGCGTAATGAACGATCTGACGCCGGCCTTCGAGAAGCTGATGATCGGCGTGGCCCTGGAGCGTACCGGCGGGCGCCGGCAGGATGCGGCCGTTTTGTTGGGCTGGGGTCGCAACACGCTGACCCGCAAGATCAAGGAACTGGGTATCGCCGACGAGTGATCGGCGACTCAGAGTTTGTGAAGAAATGCACGTCCTGTGCATTTCTTGCGATCGCCGAGTCCGGTACACGCCCGGACTTGCTCCCTGAGAGCTTGGAAAATTCACAAGCTCTCAGACGATGGCGGCCGGGTCCAGCTCCAGCACCAGCGGGGCGTGATCCGACGGCCGCTCACTGCGGCGCAGATCGATTTCCACCCGACAGGCACGACTGGCCGCCAGCACCGGCTGGGTGGCCAGAATGTGGTCGATGCGCAGCCCCTGATTGCGACGAAACGCCGCCGCCCGGTAATCCCACCAGGTAAACGCCTGTGTCTGCGGATTCAGGTGACGAAACGTGTCGTGCAAACCGAGCGACACCAATTCGACAAAAGCCGCCCGTTCCGCCGGGCTGACCAGCACCTGGCCCTCCCAGGCCGCCGGGTCGTGCACGTCGAGGTCCGTCGGGGCGATGTTGAAGTCGCCCATCACCAGCAGTTTCGGCGACTGAGCGGACGCCGCCAGCAGATAGCGTGAAAGATCGGCCAGCCAGGCGAGCTTGTAGACGTACTTGTCCGAGCCGACGGCGCTGCCGTTGGGTACATACACATTTATCACCCGCAAAGCGCCATAACTGGCGGCCACGAAACGCTGTTGCGGGTCGTGCTCGCGCCCCGGCAGCGCGGTCAGCGGGTCGCTTGCCGCCTGACGACTGAGCAGGGCTACGCCGTTGTAGGTAGGCTGCCCGACATAGACGGCGTGGTAGCCGGCGGCGGCGAGTTCCGCTTCCGGAAAGTCGCCATCGACGAGCTTCGTTTCCTGCAAGCCGACGATGTCCGGGCGCGCCTGGCCCAGCCAGTCGAGCAACTGCGGCAGGCGCACGCGTAGCGAATTGACGTTCCAGGTAGCAATCAGCATCACGGATGACCGGTCATCAAAAGCCCGGCCTGCGGTCTGCACGCGCAGGCTTTCCCCGGACGGTTACGCGGCGGCTCGGTAGTATCGCGCGAGCATCGGCGGCCGTGTCGCCCGCAGACTCATGGCCTCGCCAATCAGCCGCGCGGCCCCCGAGCCGGACGGCGCCCGGCGCCTTGCTGCGGCCGGCCACGCATCGGCGGCCGGGATTCGGGCTGTGCATGCACGGCGTGCGGCGAGGGCTCGTAGCCGGGCAGCACCTGCGGCGAAATGCGCTGATTGACCAGCCGCTCGATGCTGCGCAGCAGGCCGATTTCGTCCGGCGCCACCAGCGAGATGGCCTGACCGTCGCGCCCGGCCCGGCCGGTACGGCCGATGCGATGCACGTAATCGTGCGGCACGTCCGGCAGGTCGTGGTTCACCACCAGCGGCAACTGGTCGATGTCGATGCCGCGGGCGGCGATGTCGGTGGCCACCAGCACGCGCACATCGCCGTTCTTGAAACCTTCCAGCGCCCGCGTACGCGCACCCTGGCTCTTGTTGCCGTGGATGGCGGCGCTTTTCAGGCCATCGGAATCGAGCTGCTCGGCCAGGCGGTTGGCGCCGTGCTTGGTACGCGCGAACACCAGCACCTGCTGCCAGTTGTTGCTGCCGACCAGCCAGGACAGCAGCTCGCGCTTGCGGCCCTTGTCGACGGCGTAAGCCACCTGCGTGATCTGGCTGACGGTGGAGTTGCGCGGCGAGACGTCGATTTCCACCGGCTGGTGCAGGAACTGCGAGGCCAGCGCGCGGATGTCGGCGGAGAACGTGGCCGAGAACAGCAGCGTCTGGCGCTGCTTCGGCAGCAGCGCAAGAATCCGCCGGATGTCGCGGATGAAGCCCATGTCCAGCATGCGGTCGGCCTCGTCCAGCACCAGGATTTCCACCTGGTCCAGGCGGCAGTTGCCCTGCTGCAGGTGATCCAGCAGCCGGCCGGGCGTGGCCACCAGCACATCGAGGCCGCGCGCCAGGGCCTGCGTCTGCGGGTTGATGCCGACGCCGCCGAAGATCACGGCGCTGCGCAAGCGAAGGCCGCTGCCGTAATCCTTGACGTTCTGGCCAACCTGGGCCGCCAGCTCGCGGGTGGGCGTCAGCACCAGCGCACGGACCGATTTGGGCCGCGCCGGCTGCTCGCCGGCCGCCAGGCGCTGCAGCATCGGCAGCGCAAAGCCGGCCGTCTTGCCGGTGCCGGTCTGGGCCGCGGCCAGCACGTCCTTGCCGGCCAGAATGACCGGGATGGCCTGTTGTTGAATGGGCGTAGGGGCGTCGTAGCCGTGCGCAGACACGGCACGACACAGCTCGGCGCGCAGGCCGAGAGTCGAAAAAGGCATACGGATTCCTGAAGTGGGCCTGCGCAGGGCGAGCCTGCGTACGGTCCAGGCAAAGCGGGGATTGATGGGCCCGGAAGTGGGCTTCAGCAGACGAGGCGCGGACCGAAGTGCGCCAAGCGATGGCGCGCAGTGTACCCCACGCGAGCCTGTATGCTTCGCACACCCGCGCCCCGGGACCTTGACGTCGCCCGTTCAGACCGCGAAACCGCCTGCGATGCAGCGAGCCAACCGACGCAACTACTACCGCATCCTGCAGGTGCAACCGGACGCGCATGACGCCGTAATCCGCATGGCCTACCGCACGCTGATGCAGAAGCTGCGCCTGCACCCGGACCTGGGCGGCGACGGCGCCACCGCCGCCCTGATCAACGAGGCCTACGCCGTGCTGTCGGACCCGGCGCGGCGAGCCGAATACGACGCGCACCTCGGTCGCGATCATGGGCGCGGAACGCGCCCGGAATCGTCTGAACCGGCGCCCTCAGTCCGGCCCGGGCGCCCCGCAGCACAGGACAGGCGCCCGCAAGACGCCGGCATCTGCCCCTTCTGCGCCGCCCGAACTCCTCCCACCGCAGCAAACAGTCCCGCCCCACGTTGCGGCGCCTGCGCCAGCCCGTTGTCCGCGCCGCCCACGGCGCGGCGGCTCAGCGCGACGCGGCGCGCCTTCGAGCGACAGCCGGTGGCGGCCCGCGTCGAGTACTTCCTGCATGGAGCCAGCGCGCCGCGGCCGGCGCAACTGCGGGATTTCTCGCCCGCCGGCGCGCAGCTGACGACCGGCGAAACCCTGCCGTCGGGCACCGTACTGGCCCTCAAGACCCCCCTGTTCGACGCGCTGGCGCGCGTGGTGGGCAGCGAGCCGGCCGCGACACGCGGCCAGTGGCTGCTGCGGCTGGAATTCCTGACGCTGGCCCTGACGGCGCCGCTCGGCAGCGTGGTGTCCACCCGCGCCTGAACTCAAGCCTCCACCAGGCCTGCCTAACAGCAGCGCTTCACCTTGGCCCAGGCGGTCGCCTGCCGCCAATTGAAAAACTCCCGCCGCCCGAGCGGCGCGCGGTCCGGATGCGCCGCCGCGTGGTGTGCCAGGTAACGTTCGTAGGCATCGTCGCCGGACACTTCCCGCAACCAGGACCAGAACGCGCGCAGCGCCTTCATGCGCGCCCCCCGGCCGGCACGGCCGCCGACGATCGGCGCCAGTGACGCAGGCACACCCGGCCCGTGTCGGCCAGGATCAGCCACAGCAGGCCGACGAACAGCACCGTCAGCCAGCCGTCCAGACGCATGTTGAAAATGAGCTGCGGGGCAACCGCCGCCTTCTCGGGCGGCAGCACGCCGCCGGCCAGCTTCGCGGCCAGATCGTTGGCACCGGCGAAGAAGCCCAGGCGCGGGTCGTCGCTCATCACCTTCTGCCAGGCGGCGGTGCTGGTGACCGCCGTGAGCCACGCCAGCGGCAGGCCGGTGACCCAGAAATAGCGCTCGCGGCCGGTCTTGACCAGGATGGCGGTGCCCACGCACAGGGCGATGGCGGCCAGGATCTGGTTCGAGATGCCGAACAACGGCCACAGGATGTTGACCCCGCCGGCCGGGTCGATGACGCCGATGTACAGGAAATAGCCCCAGGCGCCGACCACCAGCGCGCTGCACAGCAGCACCGACGGATACCAGCTGGTGCGCCCCAGCGCCGGCACGAAGTTGCCCAGAAAATCCTGCAACATGAAGCGCCCGACGCGCGTGCCGGCGTCGAGCGTGGTCAGGATGAAGATCGCCTCGAACATGATGGCGAAGTGGTACCAGACCGCCAGCATGCCCTGCCCGAAGGCGCTGCTGAAGATGCTGGCCATGCCGACCGCCAGCGACGGCGCGCCGCCGGTGCGGCCGAACAGCGTCGCCTCGCCCATCTGCCGCGCCAGCTCCTGCATCTGCTCGAGCGCCACCGGAAAGCCCCAGGACGAGATGGTCGCCACCGCCTGGGCGCCCTCCCCGACCACGCCGGGCGCGGTGTTGATGGCAAAGAACACGCCCGGCTCCAGCACGCAGGCGGCGATCAGCGCCATCAGGGCGACGAACGACTCCAGCATCATGCTGCCGTAGCCGATCATGTGCACGTCGCGCTCGTCGGTGAGCAGCTTGGGCGTGGTGCCGGAACTGACCAGCGCGTGGAAGCCCGAAATCGCCCCGCAGGCGATGGTGATGAACACGAACGGGAACACCTTGCCGGCAAAGATCGGCCCGCTGCCGTCCACGAACGGCGTCAGCGCCGGCATGTGCAGCACCGGATTGAGCCAGATGATGGCCACCGCCAGCAGTGCCACCGTGCCCAGTTTCATGAAGGTCGACAGGTAATCGCGCGGCGCCAGCAGCAGCCACACCGGCAGCACGGCGGCAGCGAAGCCGTAGACCATGATGGCGTAGGCGATCGGCAGCGGCCCGTGATCGAACCAGGTGCGCAGCGTCGGGTGCTGATCCACCCAGCCGCCGCCCCACACCGCCAGCAGCAGCAGCGCGACGCCGATGGCGCTGCCCTCCAGCACCCGCCCGGGGCGAATGCTGCGCATGTAGACGCCCACCAGCACGGCAATCGGGATGGTGGCCGCCACCGTCGCCGTGGCCCAGGGGCTGTGCTTCATGGCGTTCACGATGATCAGCCCCAGCACCGAGATCAGGATCACCAGGATCATCAGCGTACCGACCAGCGCCGCGCCGCCGCCGACCGGGCCCAGCTCGTCACGCGCCATCTGGCCCAGGCTGCGCCCGTCGCGGCGGGTCGAGCAGAACAGGATCACCATGTCCTGGATGCAGCCGCCGAGCACCGCGCCGATCAGGATCCACAGCGTGCCCGGCAGGTAGCCGAACTGCGCCGCCAGCGTCGGCCCGACCAGCGGGCCCGGCCCGGCGATGGCAGCAAAGTGATGACCAAACACCACCCAGCGGTTGGTGGGCACGAAATCGCGGCCGTCATTGATGCGCACCGCCGGCGTCGGCCGGCCGTCGACCAGCAGCACGCGCGTCGCCACCCAGGCGCCGTAGACGCGAAAACCGATCGCATACACGCACACCGCGGCGGCGATCAGCCACCAGGCGTTGATCGGCTCGCCGCGGGCCGTCGCGATGCCACCGAACGCCAGCGCGCCCAGGGCGGCCACGCCCAACCAGAAAATGCGTTTGCCCCACTCAGCCATTCGGATGCTCCTCCCAAAAGCCCACGCGGCGCGGACGTTAGCGCCTGAACATCAACAAACCCGGACGTGCCGATGGTCCGGCAATGCGACCGGACCCGGAACAGTCAGCCGGCCGAAAAGGAAAAACCAAAGCTGCCGAGCCGCCCGTAGTCGGCATGAAACACGTCCCCCGGCGTCACGGGCAGGGCGCGCGTGAAGGAACCTGCCAGGATGATCTGCCCGGCTTCCAGCGCCACGCCATGACGGGCGAAGCGCTGCGCCAGCCAGGCGATGCCGGCTGCCGGGTGGCCGAGGACGCCGGCGGCAAGGCCGGTCTCCTCGATCACGCCGTTGCGGTACAGCACGGCGCCGGCCCAGCGCAGGTCGATGTCGGCCGGCCGCACCGGGCGCCCGCCCAGCACCACGCCGGCGCTGGCGGCGTTGTCGGCAATGGTGTCGAGCACGCCGCGGCGCTGGCCGGTTTCGGCATCCACCCGCTCGGTGCGGGCGTCGATGATCTCGATCGCCGGCTGCACGTACTCGGTGGCCCGCAGCACGTCGGTGATCGACACCGTCTCGCCGGCCAGCGGCGCGCCCAGCACGAAGGCCAGCTCCACCTCCACCATCGGCACGATGAAGCGGTCGCCCGGAATCACTGCGCCGTCGGCGAAGAACATGTCGTCCAGCAGCGTGCCGTAGTCCGGCTCGGCGATGCCAAAGGCCTGCTGCATGGCGCGCGAGGTGAGCCCGATCTTGCGCCCCAGCAGGCGCCGGCCGGCGGCCGCCTTGTGCGCCATCCAGGCGGCCTGGATGGCGTAGCTGTCGTCGATGTCGAGGTCAGGAAACTCGCGTCGCAGCTGCCGGCGCGGGCGGCGGCTGTGCTCGGCCGCTTCGAGTTCGGCGGCGATGCGCTGCACCGCCGCCTCGTCCAGGGTCCGCGCCACCGGCTCAGCCGCCGAAGTGCTTGACGATCAGCGGGTACATGGCGTCCCAGCGCTGGGTCTGCGCCCAGTGACCGCAGCGGTCCAGCACCACCAGCTCGGCGTGCTTCAGGTGGCGCATGAAATACAGGCTGGTGTCCAGCGGCACGATGCGGTCCTGGCGGCCGTGCACCAGCAGCACTTCGTGCGGCAGGCGCGAGAGCTGGCTTTCCGGCACGGTCAGGTCGTTCATGCCGGCCGCCTGCGCCTCGAACAGCAGGTTGGTCATCTGTCGCGTCTTGGGGTCCATGGCCACCGCGTAGCGCGTCTTGATGATCTCGTCCAGGCCCGGCACGGCGGCCGGATCGTGCACGAAGCTCTCGATCACTTCCTTGTAGCGCGACGGCCGCGGGTCCTTGTAGAACTCCAGCAGGCGCTTCATTTCCCAGGTGTATTCGAACGGCGCGCCGATGGCACCCATCAGCAGCACCTTGTCGAAGCGCTCCGGCGCCTGCACCAGGGCGTGCAGGGTCAGCGCCCCGCCCATGGAATTGCCGACCACGTGGGCGCGCGCCACGCCCAGCGTGTCCATCAGCCCCAGCACCTGCTCCACGCGGTGCCCAATCCAGCCCAGAATGTGCGTCGGCAGCTCGGCCGGCAGCTCGGTCTGCCCGAAACCGACCAGGTCCGGGGCGATCACGTAATAGTGCTTCGCCAGATCCGGTGCGCAGCGCAGCCAGTTGGAAGCCGCCGTGGCGCCGGGGCCGGCGCCGTGCAGCAGGATGGCCGGCGGGTTCTTGGGATCGCCGGCCAGCAGCACGTGGCTGGCGATGGCGCCGGACTGAATCTTTTTTTCGACGACGGACGTAGTCACGGGAAGCTCCTGATGGCGAGAAGAAAAATCGTGCGCGCTGGCCGGCGCCGGGGGCTAATGATAGCCGCGCGCCTTGCGCGGCTGCCGACGCGACCGGCCCGCGCCGCATGACGGCCCGGCAGACACCCGCCGGCACTGGCCTGCTGCGCCGCTGGGCGCTGTACGACTTCGCCAACAGCGCCTTCCCGACCGTCATCGAGACCTTCGTCTTCGCGGCTTATTTCACGCGCACGGTGGCGCCGGATGCGGTCACCGGCGCCGCCCTGTGGGGCCTGGCGGTGGGCCTGGCCGGCCTGGCGGTGGCGCTGCTGGGACCGGTCGTGGGGGCGATTGCCGACCACGGCGGCGGGCAGCGGCGCTGGCTGACCGCCACCACGGCGCTGTGCGTGCTGCCGACCGCCGCGCTGTGGTGGGTGATGCCGCACTCGCCGCACCTGGTCGGTGCCCTGCTGCTGGTCGGCGTGGCGACGGTCGGCATGGAGCTGGCCAGCGTGTTCTACAACGCGCTGCTGCCGCGATTGGCGCCGGCCGAGCGCATCGGCCGCTGGTCCGGATGGGGCTGGGGCCTGGGCTATGCCGGCGGTCTGCTGTGCCTGCTGCTGGCGCTGCTCGGCTTCGTGCGGGAAGACGCCTGGGTGCCGCTGCCGCGCGACGATGCCAGCCACGTGCGCGCCACCTTCGTGCTGGCGGCCGTATGGTTCGGGCTGTTCGCGCTGCCACTGCTGACCGCCCGCCTGCCGGGGCGGGACGCGGCCGCCGGTCGCCTGGAGCTCAAGGCCAGCCTCGGCGAGCTGTGGCACACCCTGCGCGGGCTGCCGCGCCAGGGGCCGCTGCTGCGCTTTCTGATCGCCCGCATGCTTTATACCGACGGCCTGGCCACGCTGTTCGCCTTCGGTGGCGTCTACGCCGCCGGCACGTTCGCCATGACCGAAGCGCAGGTGCTGACCTTCGGCATCGGGCTGAACGTGACGGCTGGCCTGGGCGCGGTGGGCTTTGCGCATCTGGACGACCGCATCGGCAGCCGCAACACCATCGTCATCGCCCTGCTCGCCCTGCTGGTGGCCGGCGCCGGCACGCTGCTGGCGCAATCGGCGGGCGCCTTCTGGGTGGCCGGGCTGGCGCTGGGCGTGTTCGTCGGGCCGGCGCAGGCGGCCAGCCGCTCGCTACTGGCCCGCATGGCGCCACCGGCGCAGCGCAATCAGCTGTTCGGGCTGTTCACGCTGTCGGGCAAGGCGACCGCCTTCCTGGGGCCGCTGCTGGTCGGCGGCGTGACGCTGGCATCCGGCAGCCAGCGCGTCGGCATGGTGGTGATCCTGGGCCTGTGGCTGGTCGGGTTGGCGCTGCTGCTCACGGTGCCGGCGGACCGGCCGGGAAAGCGCTGATCGGGCGACGGGGGAGACTGCCACTCACCTCAGAATGCCGGCGCCTGCCGCGCCTTCAGGGCCGCCTCCCACTCCCCGGCGAAGGCCTCGCCGCGGGTCACTTCCTCGTTGCCTAGCTGCGGACGCAGCAGGTCGAGCGCTTTTTTCGCATTGGCGTTCCCGCGCGCTGCCGCCAGCGTGAACAGCGCGTAGGCACGCGCCGGGTCGGCCGGCACGCCCAGGCCGTTGTAGACCATGAAACCCAGGTTGTTCAGGGCAAAGGCATCGCCCTTGGCGGCCGCCCGGCGGTACCAGTAGACGGACTGGACGTCGTCCCGCATTACGCCCTCGCCCCGGTGGTACATGCGCCCAAGGTTGAAAGCGGCCAGCGGATCGTCCTGCTCGGCCGCCTTGCGGTACCAGTCGGCAGCGGCCTCGAGGTCGGCCGCCATGCCGGCCCCGACATAGGCCATCACGCCCAGGTTGTACTGCGCCTCACGGTGCCCTTGCGCCGCTGCGGCCGTGAACCAGCGCAGCGCCGTGGCGTCGTCGGCCTCGACACCGATGCCCTCGTAGTACATCTGCCCGAGCGTGTACTGCGCGCCGGCATGACCGGCGTCGGCGGCCTTGCGGTACCAGGTCAGCGCCTGCGCCGCGTCAGCGGCCACGCTCAAACCCTGGTCATAGAGCACGCCAAGGTTGTAGGCGGCCGACGGCACGCTGGCGGCGGCCTGCTCGAAATGGCCGCGCGCGGCTGCATAGTCGCGCGGCACGCCGCGGCCATTCACCGTCAGCACGCCCAGGTTGTAGGCGGCCTGCGCATGGCCCTGCGCGGCGGCGGCGGCAAACCACTTCGCCGCCAGCGCATCGTCGCGGGCAAGGCCATCGCCGTGCGCGTACATCAGGCCAAGCGCGTACTGAGCCGCGGCGTCGCCAGCCTGGGCGGCGGCGCTGCGGGCGCCGACCGACGTCGGGGACGGCTCTTGCGCCGTCGGCGTGGCGGTGGTTTCCAGACTGGCCGCGCGGACGCCTGCCAAACCCAGGCACAGCGCCACCGCCAGCAGGTGGCGAGCGGGCAAATGGGGCGTGTTCACGAGCACGGACGCGGCTTCACAGGGGGCGTGGGGGCGCTATGGTACGCTGCCACGGCAACCTGTTACCGCGCCGTGAACCGCCCAGAACCCCCGCCTGACGCCGACTCGGCCGTGCTGTCATCCGGCGTGCAAACGCTGGGGGCGCAGGTCGAAGACGCCCTGCTGGCCGACCGGCCGGCGCTTCGAAAGCGCCTCGCCGCGCTGCAACGACGGCTCGCCAGCGGCCAGCCTGCCGATCGGCTGCAGGCCGATCTGACCGCCCAGCTCGCCGGCTCGGCCGCCGTGGTCGCCGCGCGGCGTGCGGCGCGGCCGGCCGAGGTCACGTTTCCGCCCGAGCTGCCGATCACGGCGCATCTGCCGCAAATCACCGCTGCCGTGCAGGCGCATCCGGTGGTGGTGGTCTGCGGCGAGACCGGCTCGGGCAAGACCACGCAGCTGGCCAAGCTGTGCCTGCACCTGGGGCGCGGCGTGCATGGCCGGATCGGCCACACCCAGCCGCGGCGCATCGCCGCCCGCGCCGTGGCGGCGCGCCTGGCGGTGGAACTGGCTGCGCCGGGTGCGGTCGGCTACAGCGTGCGTTTCGACGACACGGTGGCGGACAGCGCCGCCATCCAGGTGCTGACCGACGGCCTGCTGCTGGCGCACGCACAGTCCGATCCGCAGCTGCTGGCCTACGACACGCTGATCATCGACGAGGCGCACGAGCGCAGCCTGAACATCGATTTTCTGCTCGGCTACCTGCACCGCCTGTTGCCGCGGCGGCCGGACCTGCGCCTGATCATCACCTCGGCCACCATCGACCCGCAGCGCTTTGCCGCGCACTTCGGCGGCGCGCCGATCATCGAGGTTTCCGGTCGCGGTCATCCGGTCGACGTGCGCTACCGCCCGCTGGTCACGCCGGACCCGGACCAGGCCGACCGCACGCTGGTCGAGGGCATCGTGGCCGCGGTCGCCGAGCTGCAGGGTGAAGGTCCGGGCGACGTGATGGTGTTCCTGCCCGGCGAGCGGGAAATCCGCGACGCCACCGAGGCCCTGCGCGCGCACGGCAGCGCCGGCCTGGAACTGCTGCCGCTGTACGCCCGCCTGTCGCGGACCGAGCAGGACCGCGTGTTCGCGCCCTCCAAACAGCGCCGCGTGGTGCTCGCCACCAACGTGGCCGAGACCTCGCTGACCGTGCCCGGCATCCGCTACGTGGTCGACAGCGGTCTGGCGCGCGTCAGTCGCTACGGCGCCCGCAGCCACGTGCAGCGGCTGGGCGTGGAGAAAATCTCCCAGGCCGCCGCCGATCAGCGCGCCGGGCGCTGCGGCCGACTCGGCCCCGGCGTGTGCATCCGCCTGTACGCGCAGGACGACCACGCCAACCGCAACCCCCATACCGACCCCGAAATCCACCGCGCCAGCCTGGCCAGCGTGGTGCTGCGCATGCACGCGCTGCGACTGGGCGAGGCGGCGGAGTTCCCGTTCCTGGACCCGCCGCAGCGGCGCCACCTGCGCGCCGCGCAGCACGCTCTGTTCGAACTGGGCGCGCTCGACAGCGCCGGCGCGCTGACCGGCATCGGCCGGCAACTGGCGCGCTTTCCGCTCGATCCGGCGCTCGGCCGCATGCTGATCGAGGCCGGCCGCACCGGCGCCCTGCGCGAACTGCTGATCATCACCGCCGCGCTGACCCTGCCGGATGTGCGCGAGCGCCCGCTCGACGCCCGCGAGCACGCGGACCAGGTGCACCGGCAGTTTGCCGACGCGCGTTCGGACTTCCTCACCCTGCTCAACATCTACCGGGCCTTCGAGCAGGAGGCCCGCCACCGCTCGCAGGCCAAGCTGCGCCTGTGGTGCCGGGAGCATTTCCTGTCCTACCTGCGCCTTCGCGAATGGCGGGACATCGCCGGTCAACTCACGGAGCTGGCCAATGGCATGGGCCTGCGCGGCTCCAGCCTGGGCGCCGACTACGACGCCATCCATCGGGCGCTGCTGGCGGGCCTGCTCGGACGCATCGCCCGGCGCCAGGACGGCCCGCGCGGCGAATCCCGGCGGGCGCGCCAGTCCCGTGGCCTGGAGGGTGCGCGCGGCACGCAGGTGTGGGTGTTCCCCGGCTCCGCGCTGGCCAGGAAGCCGCCGCGCTGGCTGATGGCCGCCGAGTTGGTGGAAACCGGTCGCCTGTATGCGCGCACCGTGGCCGCAATCGAGCCGCATTGGGTGGAGGCCGCCGCGCCGCATTTGCTGCGCCGCGACTACAGCGAGCCGCAATGGGACGTTGCCAGCCGGCGCCCGGTGGCCTTCGAGCGGGTGACGCTGTTTGGCCTGACGCTGGCCAGCCGGCGGCGCGTCGCCTACGGCCCGATCGATCCGCTCCACGCGCGGGCCATCTTCATTCGCGAGGGCGTGATCGACGGCGCGCTGGATGCCGCGTGCCCGGCACTGGCCGCCAACCGCCGTCTGCTGGCGGAGCTCGAAACGCTGCAGGCCAAGGCGCGGCGGCCCTTGCTGATCGACGAGGATGCCCTGTTCGCGCTGTATGACGCGCGGTTGCCGGCCGAGGTCTGGGACGGGCACCGCTTCGACCACTGGATGCGCCGGCAGGCGACCGATGCGCTGCGCCTGTCCGCCGACCAAGTGTTGACGGACCGCGCCGACGCCATTACGCCGCAGGACTTCCCCGATCGCCTCCCGGCCGGCGGGGCGCTGCTGGCGCTGCGCTACCGCTTCGAGCCCGGCCACGACGACGACGGCATCACCGTGCGTGTGCCGGTCGCGCTGCTGCAGCGGATCGACGCCGAGGTCTTCGACTGGCTGATCCCAGGCTGGCTGACCGACAAATGCGCGGCGCTGATCCGCAGCCTGCCCGGCGCGCTGCGTCGGCAGTTCGTGCCGGCACCGGACTTCGCCGCCCGGGCCGTGGCACGGTTAAGGCCGGGCACCGGTCCGCTGCTGCCGGCGCTGGCGGGCGTGCTGTCGGATCTGGCCGGCCAGCCCTGCCCGCCGGAGGCTTTCGACCCCGATCGCCTGGACCGCCACCTGCGCCTGCGCTTCGAGATCGTGGACGAGCACGGCACGGCGCTGGCCACCGGCCGGGACTGGTCGCAGCTTCAGGCCCGCTTCGGTCAGGCCCAGACACCCGCCGCGTCCCCCGGCCGTCCCCACCCGCTGGAACGCGGCGGCATCACTGCCTGGGATTTCGGGCGGCTGCCCGGGCAGGTCACCCTGCCCGGTCCGGGCGGCGCGCTGCTGCTGCGCTGGCCGGCGCTGGTCGACACGGGTGAGGATTGCGCGGTGCGTCTGTTCGACGACGAGGCCGCCGCCGAGGCGGCGCACCGCGGCGGCGTGCGTGCGCTGCTCACGCGCGCCCTGGCCGCAGACTTGCCCACGCTGGACACGATCGCGCCGGCGGCAGCGCTTTACCGGCGCCTTGGCACTCCCGCCCAGTTGCTGCACGACCTGCAACAGGCGATTCTCGACAGCGCCTGGACGGACCCAGGTACACCGCGCGACGGCGCCGAATTCGCCGCGCTGGCCGCAGCGCTGCAACCACGGCTGACACCCATCGCGGCCCAGTTCACTCAGGCGGTGACCGATACCCTGCGCGCCTGGCGGGCCATCGAGCGCCGACTCGACAACGCCACCACGCTGGCCTTGCTCGAAGTCGCGGCCGACCTGCGGGACCAGATCGGGCGTTTGATTTACAGCGGCTTTATCGCAAGAACGCCGCCGCGGTGGCTGGCCGAACTGCCGCGCTACCTGCAGGCCGCCGCAACGCGCCTGGAGCGCGCCCAGCGCCATCCGCCTGCCGACAGAAGCGACCGACACGCACTGCAAGCGCTGTGGCAATCGTTCTGGTGCGACTACCCGCCCGACACCGGCGACCCGGCCTGGATCGAGCTGCGCTGGCTGCTGGAGGAACTGCGCGTAGCGCTGTTCGCGCCGGAAATGGGCACCGTTCAGCCCGTATCGGTCACCAGGCTGTCGCGACTGCTACAGGAGCAAGCGCGCCCGTGACGAGCGCCGCAGTGGCGACGGCACGCAACGCCGCCGTCGTGGAAAGCCGTGCGGTGCGAAACAGGCGTTCCGCAGGCATCCGGCGGGCAGCTCTCTAAGGCCCCATGGCTGTTGGTTGCATCGCATAGAAGGCACCCGAGGCGGACTTGCCGTCCGGAGTGTTGACCGTCACCAGATAGGTGGCGGCTCGGATGTTTTTTGGCAGCCTGACCGTCAACTGCGTAGGCGTAGCGGCCTGTACTAGAACCGGCTGGTCTGCCAGGGTCACCGTCGGTGCCACGTCACCGAAGCCGCGGCCAACGATGGTCATGGCCCGACCGTCGCTCTCGGCCTGGATGCTCAGGATCACGGGCGCGGTTTCGCCCTTCAACTGCACTGCGGATGCGGGCCCAGTCCCCAAGCAACCGCGAGCAAAGGGATACCGATAATCAAATGGCGCATGAATGGCTCCTGAAAACAAAAAATCACCTGGCAATCCGCCTCGTGTCTGCGCCTCCGCGCGAGTGTTTAGCGGTCGCGTAGCAACACGTCGCTCGGATCGGCACCCGCGTTAGGGCTCGCACCTGTCGATTGGCGGGAAGTGCGCGAACTATGCTGCGTCCGGCTCTCATTTGCACATAACGTTGTGTGTAACAGGCCACACAATGACCCATTGGCGCGCCTCTTGATGGGAAAGCCGGCGGACGATCCGACCGCCCGGCGGCCGGCTTCAATCGTCGGCGTCGTCCACCGGCCAGGCCCGCAACGCCCGCAGCAGGCTGCGTTTCTTGGACTGGTGCATCTGCATGCGGCGCAGGATGTCGTCGAGCATGCGCAGTGCCTCGCCGATATACGGGCCCTTGTTCAGCATCACGCACTCGGCGCGCACGCCCATGGCGGCATCGGTGATCTCGGCCCGCGACGGCTGACCGGTCTTGGCCAACCCCTCCAGCACCTGCGTCGCCCACACCACCGGCACGTGAGCCGCCTCGCAAGCCCACAGCAACTCTTCCTGCACCTCGGCCAGGCGTTCGAAGCCGCATTCGATGGCAAGGTCGCCGCGGGCGATCATCACGCCAGCGGCGCGGCTGCCCATGGCCGCCAGCAGCATGCCGGGCAGGTGCTCGAATCCGCGGCGGGTTTCTACCTTAAGGATGATGCCAAGCTCGCCGCCGCCCAAGCGCGCGAGGTGGCCCTGCAGGGCGCGCACGTCCGCTGCCGACTGCGCGAACGACAGGCCCACCAGGTCGGCATGCTGCGCCACTACGGCGAGGTCCTCGATATCCTTTTGCGTCAGGGCCGGCAGCTGGAGGGTGCTGTCCGGCAGGTTGATGCCCTTGTCGGCCCGCAGCGTGACGCCGCCGGGGCGGCAATCGGTGATTTCCACCAGCAGGCCGGCGGCGCCGGTGCGCCGGACCACGCCTCCGATGCGCCCGTCGTCGAACCAGATGCGCTCGCTGCGGCGCACTTGATCCAGCACCTGCGGCAGCGTGCAAGGCACGCTGGCGGGGCGTGAGCGGCCGCGGCCCGTTGCCGTTGCCGCCGGCTGGCCGATGCCGTCCGGCGTCACCCGCAGCCGGTCACCGCGCTGCAGGTGCACGCCGGCCGGCGCGGGTGGCAGGTCGCCGATGCCGCTCGACGCCGCCTTTTGCCCGCGACGGCGCAGTTCCAGCCGCGTTTCGGCGATCAGGTAGGCGGTTTTTTGCCCGACCACCAACGCCCCGGCGGCAGTGCGATGGCGCACCCAAAACTGCCGCTTGGCGCCACGGGCATCGACGAGATGCACGGTATCGCCCACCCGCAGCTGCGCCAGCCAGGCCGGCTCGACCCCGACGCTTGCCGCAGCATCCGGAACCGACGCGACACTGCCCAGCGCATGCAATCCAATCTGCGCCGGTTCGGTAACCGTACCCCAGGCGTCGCGCCGGGGCTTGACTTTGAGCACGGGTGGTCCGCCGGCGATGGGGCCGGTGCGCAGCTTGGGGCCGGCGAGATCCATCAGGACGCGTACCGGCCGTCCGGCGCGGCGCGCCTGCCCACGGACCCGCCGTGCCATGGCGACCCACGCCGCCGGGGCATCGTGCGCGCAGTTGATGCGGGCAATGTCCATACCGCCCTGTACCAGCATCGCTATCAGGGCGTCGTCGCTGGCCGCGGCACTCGGCAAGGTGACCATGATGCGCACGCTGCGCGGCTGGGGCGCGGGTCCGAACAGCCTCTCCGCGTGCTGCGCCAACAGCGCCGGGCCACGCTGCGCGCCGACCGGTTCGTCGCCGCTGCGCGCTGTCCACGCCCGCCCCACCGCCAAGTGCAGCAAGCCCAGCACCTTGTCCACGCTGGCCAGCGCATGCGTCTCGGCGCGGCCGAGCGACGACACACCGACCCAGGCCAGACGTTCCTGCAGGTGGCGGATGTCCTGGCGGCGCATGGCAAGGTAGTGCGTCAGGTTGACGGCGCTGGGCTGCCAGTGCGGCTGCACCTCATCCAGCCGTGCGCTGAGACGCTGCTGCGCCTGCTGCATGGCGGCACGCAGCTGCAGCAATTCCTCGATCAAGGCCTGACAGGTCGTCGCGTCCCACGCGCCGGCCGCGGCCGGAAGGGGCGGCTCGATCATGGCCGGGCATGTTAAACCCGCCGCATGGCCGCCTTGTGACACGGTCTGCGACGCAACCGCAGGACCGCGCACACAAAAAAACCCCGCCGGCGCGTTTGCACCGGCGGGGCTCGGGAACGACTGGCTGGCCGGAATTACTTCTGAATGGCGGCGATGAACTCGTCCGCCTTGCACAGGTCGGCCAGATAGGTCAGGGAGGTCTGGATGGCGGCGTCATGGGCTTCCTTGCTGCCGGCGCAGACACAGTCCTCGATGACGATGCAGTTGTAGCCCTTGTCCACGGCGCTCCAGGTGCTGCCTTCCACCACGAAGGTGGTGGCGACGCCGATCATGGCGATGTCGGTGATGCCGTTCTTCTTGAGCACTTCGTCCAGGTTCGAGCCGACGAAGGCGCTGATCATGGACTTCTTGACGATTTCGTCGCCGGGCTTGGGCGCCACTTCTTCATGAATCTGCGCGCCCCAGGTGCCCGGCACCAGGGTCGGCCCGCCGGCGCCCAGCATGCGAAAGAACGCGCCGCGCTTGGGCATCGGCGCCGCATCCGGACCGAACTCGACCACGATGTGGATCACCTTCATGCCGGCCTTGCGGGCGGCATCCAGCAGCTTGGCGCTGCGCGGCAGGATGCCGGTTTCCTGCACCATCTTGGCAAAGCCCGCCGCCTGGGCCAGCCCGGCATCCGGATGGATGATGTCGTTCTGGAAGTCCATCGACAGCAGGGCGGTCTTCTTTACATCGATTTCGATAGCCATCTATCAGCTCCTTGGGTTGGTTGACTATGGGATGCGGCGGCACCGGCCTGGCCGGGCCGTCTCAGAAATGCACCTCGAACCGGCTGGGCTCGAAGCCGTCCGGCACCGTCGGCGAGTGCAGCAGCTCCACCGACGGCGATACTTCGACGAACACCAGCGCCAGCAGCATGAGGTTGGCCTCGGCCGGCGGCAAATCGTTTATCGGGAACCGGTCCAGGTAGGCGATCATCGGCTCGATACGCGGCAGCAGCGCGTCGTACACGCGCTGCAACTCGGCCAGCGGCGTGGACAGGCGCTTACTGTGCCGCTGCCGCTCGGTCGGCAGCGCCCAGTTGGCCAGCCAGGCCAGATCCCGATAACCCTCGGGCAGCGCAAAGCCGGTCTCGCTCATGGCCGGTTCACCCATTCCTGCACGGTGTGCAGTTGGTGGCGCACGGCGATTTCCATCTCGCTGACCGGCAGGTGCCGGAGCACGCCCGAGGCCATCGCCTTCTGGGCGAACTCGAGCGTGCTCAGATCCTCGTACAGGATGTCGCGCAGCAGCACCTTGGTGTGCTCCTGGGCGAATTTCTGGCCCGCGCTCTCGGCGTCCAGCTGGTAGATGTTCATCTCCCAGGTCGACTCGTCCACCGATACCGGCCAGAAGTTGTAGGTGAAGTACCAGCCCGGCCCGACATCGATGAAGAAGTTCGGGAACAGCACGTTGATGTCGAACCACCAGTTGGCGGACTTGTCCGGATTGAGGCCCGGCAGGTCGACCATGTCGCCCGGCGCGAAGCTCATGCCGTACTTCCAGGCGAGCGTCTCGGACGGCGTGGGCTTATGGTTTGGGTTGACCCACACGGAACCGGAATGGTGCGGGCCGTAGATGCGCGCGGAACTGAGCAGGCCGTAGGGGTTCTCCTGCCCGGCGCAGGCATCCGGCACGGTGTGCCGGTGCACCATCATCACGTGGTAGGCCTCGTGGAAGGCATCGATGAAGGTTTTCCAGTTGGCCTTCACCCGCGCGCTGTAGCGGGCGATGTGGTTGAAGCGCTGGAACGGGTAGTCGTCCAGCTGGGTGCCCATGCCGCCCAGGAACTCCCGCAGGCCGACCGTCGGCTGCGGCTCCCAGTGCACGAAGATGAAGCCGTTCCAGATGTCGGTGGCCACCGGTCGCAGACCATAGTCGGCGCGGTCCAGACCGGCGAAATACTCCTCGCCGGGCACGCCTTTCAGGCGACCGTCCAGATCGAATGTCCAGCCGTGGAAGTTGCAGATGAAGCCCTGCGCGTTGCCCTTGTCGCAGATGGCGACCGCCATGCCGCGGTGCGTGCACACGTTGTGGAAGCCGCGCACCTGGCCGTCCTTGCCGCGCACCAGCAGGATCGAGGTCTTGAGCACCTCGATCGGTCGCACCACGTAGTCGCCCGGATTGGGCAGTTCCTCGACCCGCGCCACCTCCAGCCAGGCGCGGCGAAAGATTTTGTCGCGCTCCTTCTCGAAGAACTCGGCCGAAATGTACGGCTCGACCGGCAGCGGGCCGGTGCCCATGTCGGGCGCCTGGGTTGTGATGGCGGTGTGGAATTTTTCGTCCGGCTTGGTCATGGCGTTTCTCTCCGGCTTATGGTTGTGCGCGCTCTGGCGTAAACGGCCGGCGCGCGACCGCTATCCGAATGGTAAGCGAATTAACGCCCGATCAGTCGACCGGTTTCCAGGGCAGCCGCGCCGGGTTGTCCTTGTACCAGCCCTGGATGTTTTTTTTGAGTACCTTGCCGGTCAGCCCCTTGGGCAGGTCGTCGACGATCTCGATGTGCTTGGGCACTTCGTACTTGGCCAGGCGCGGCCGGCAGAAGGCCAGCAGCTCCTCGGCTGTCGCCTGCGCGCCTTCCTTGAGGCTGACCGTCGCCACCACCGCCTCGCCCCATTCCGGGTGCGGGGTGCCGATCACCGCGACCTCGCGCACCGCCGGATGCTCGGCCAGCACGGTCTCGACCACGCTCGGATAGATGTTGGCGGCGCCGGAGATGATCAGGAAATTCTTGCGGTCCGTCAGGTACAGGTAACCGTCGACATCCAGCCGGCCCAAATCGTGGGTTTTCAGCCAGCCGTCGACCAGCGTCTGCGCGGTCAGCTCCGGAAGGTTCAGGTAGCCGCGCATGTTGGTGCTGGCGCGGATCCAGACTTCGCCGACCTCGCCCGCCGGCAAAGGCCGGCCGCGCTCGTCGCGGATGGACAGCTCCATGTGCACGCCGCCGCGACCGCAGGACGTCAGCAACTCCGGGCGCTCGGCGAGGCCGCGCAGGTGATCGTCGTGATGCAGGAAGCTGACCCAACCGCCGGTGGTCTCGGTGATGCCGTACAGCTGCATCAGCTCACAGCCGAAGGTTTCCATCGTGCGGCGAATCAGCGCCGGGCGCGCCGGCGAGGAGCCGTAGGTGACCAGGCGCAGCGAGGAAAGGTCGTAACCGCCGCGGTCGTACTCGTCGAGCAGGCGCTGCATCATCAGCGGCACGATGATGGTGGAGGTGACTCGGTAGCGGCCGACGAATTCGAGGAACCGTGCGGTATCGAAGTCGCCGTTCGGCAGCACCACGGTCATGCCGTTCATCAGGTTCATCGAACCCAGCACGAAGGTGATCCAGCCCGACGCCGTCGGCGGGAACCACACGTCCTCGTAACGCAGGCCGATGCCGAGCACCGTGTACAGCATGGAATCGCGCATGGCGCCCTGGCTGAGCATCACGCCCTTGGGCAGGCCGGTGGTGCCGGAGGTGTAGCTGAGCGCGATCAGATCGCCGTCGGTCAGCTCCACCGGCCGCGGCCTGGCATCCGCGCTGTCGAGCAGGGTCTCCAGGTCATGCTGCAGGCCATGCGCGCCGCCGTAGCCGATCAGGATCCGGCCGTCGGCGCGGATGTCGTCCAGGATCTCCGCCAGCAGCGGCACGCAGTTGGCCTGCACCAGAATCACCCGCGCATTGCTGTCGCGGATGACATGCAGCATCTCGCGCGGCGCATAGCGCCAGTTGATGCCGCAGCGCAGCAGGCCGGTCTTGTAGCAGGCGTAGAGGTGCTCGTAGACCTCCAGGTGTTCGTGGCTGAGGATGGCGGCGACGTGCCCCTTCTTCAGGCCAAGACCCTGCAGGGCAGCGGCCAGGCGGTCCGAGCGGGCATGAATCTGCTGCCAGCTCAGTGCCCGGTCGCCGTCGTGATAGGCAATCCGGTCCGGGTAGTGCGCCGCGCAGCGGGCAATGTAATCGCGTGGCAGCATGGCCGCCGTCTCCTCGTGCTGATCTGGTGGGGGCAGAACGCGGCGAGACTCAGCCGGGCTTGAACTTCAGCAGCGGCAGTCCCTCGCCAACCGACTCGAACGTGGCCTGCACGGCGCGGCCGATGCTCAGGTCGCCGTTGGCGACGCCGACCACGTTGGCCAGCAGGCGCGGGCCTTCGGCGAGCTCGATCAGGCACACGTTGTACGGGACCAGGGCCTCGAAGGCCGGGTCGAAGCTGCGGTGCATAACCACGTAGCTGTAGATCTCGCCGCGACCGGAAGCTTCGCGCCACCGCACGCCGGTCGAACCGCAGTTCTCGCACAGGAACGCCCCCGGCGCCAGCCAGGTGTCGCAGTCCGGGCAATGCTGGACCATGACCTTGCCCTCGGCCATGGCATCGAAATGGGGCTGGTTCAGTTCGTTCAAGACCGGCATCGGCCAGCCCAGGGTGCGCGTGATGTCGTACATGGCGGCCTCCTTACAGGCTGGCGTGCGGGCTGGTGATCATGCAGGCGTGGTACATCATGCGCCCGCCGTAGGCGGCGGTGAGCACCAGATCGTGCTTGACCTGCCGCTCGCCGGCCGTGCCGCGCGCCTGCATCACGCCCTCCGACAGCGGCGTGCCGCCCTGCAGGTAGTAGCCGGACAACTGGCCCCCGCCGGTGTTGACCGGAAAGCTGCCGCCCGGCGCCGTCTGCCCGGCCAGCGCGAACTCGCCGGCGCCGCCCGGCTCGACGAAGCCGTACTGCTCCAGCTGCAGCAGGATGCAGTAGGTGAAGGCGTCATAGACCTGCGCGCAGTCGATGTCCTTGGGGCCGACGCCGGCCATGGCATAGGCGCCCTGCCCGGCCAGCTTGGCGCCGATCTCGATCTCGTTCTCGAAGCCGCGCCGGTTGGTGACGCCCCGATGACCCTGGCCCATGCCGTGGATGTAGACGGCCGGCTGCGGGCCGTCGGCGGCGCGCTCGGCGCTGGTCACGACCACCGCCACGGCGCCGTTGACCGGGAACGAGCAATCGAACAGGTGAAACGGCTCCACCACGTAAGGCGAGTTGTGATGGTCTTCCATGCTGAGCGGCTTTTTCATCATCGCCAATGGGCTCTTGAGCGCCCATTGCCGGCAAGCCACGGCCACCGCGCCCAGGTGGTCCTCGGTGAGCTTGTTTTTGTGCATGTAGCGCCGCGCGGCCAGCGCATACGCCGCCACCGGCCCGAACAGCCCGGTCGGCGCCTCGCTGCCGAGCTTGCCCATCAGCGGCAGCGGCATGCCAAAGGCCTGCTGGGTGCTGACGCCGGGGCGGATCGGCGCGTCCGAGAACACGCACACCACCGCCTTGGCCAGGCCCGCCTGCACCGCCAGCGCCGCCTGCTGCACCATCTGCACGCCGGACGAGCCCTCGGCCTCGACCACCGAGCACAGGGTCAGATCCTTCAGGCCCGCGTAGTCCAGCAGGTCCATCGGCAGATCCATGAGCGTCGCGACCGGGCTCTTGTTGATGAGCAGGCCGTCGATGTCGGACTTTTTCAGGCCGGCGTCGGCGATGGCGCGGTGAATGGCGGTTACGGCGAGCTGCCAGGTCTCGCCGATGTATTGGCGGCTCAGATCCGACATGGCAAAGCCACGGATCGCCGCCAGCGGTTTCTTGCTGGCCATGGGGTTTCTCCTCCGGTGTGTGGGGTTCGGCGCGGGCCGGTCCATGGCCGTCAAACACACGCGCCCGGGCAGGGCCGGGCGGTATCGGCACGACGGCGGTGCCGCAGCCGCCGCCGGCCGATTGAAACGCAACTCAGATCAGGAAGGCCAGCGTCGGGATGGCCTCGTCGCCGTTGACCAGTACGACTTTCTTGTAGGCCAGGCGCAGCTGGCCGTCGACGCGGCGCAGCCGGTGCGTGGTACGCCCGGCCCAGATGCGCAGCTCGTGCGTGGACTGGACCACGGTCTCCATCAGCATGAAATTCGACCCGACCTCGTAGCCGTCGTCGGTGCGGCTGATTTCGACATTGGAAATCAGCCGCCGCATCGGCGAGGCCGGCTCCTGGCTGAAACGGTAGCCGGTCAGCAGCTGGCGCACGCGGGTGGCGATGCGGGTGCGGTTGTCGTAGATGTGCGACACGTGCGTGTTCGGGTCGTGGCCTTCGGCGCGCGGCACCCAGTACACGGCGTCGTCGGTCCACAGCGCCTCCCAGTCGGCGTAACGGGACTCATCGGCCAGTCGCGCTTCCTGATAGATGAAGCCGGTCACTTCGCGCAGCTCGGCCTCGGCCAAGGCGGGGCTTTCAAGTGTTGCGGTGCTCATTGCGTGCCCCTCAGCCGACCATGACGTGCAGGTAGTGCTGCCAGAAACCGCGGTTCGAGGTCTCGTCGGTCATGTGCGAACTGCGCACGCCGCGCGCGTCGGTTTCCTCGCGTGCCAGCCCGCGACTGAGGTCGCACCACGGATCGCCGGCTTCGAGGGCCTGCTGCGCCCGTTCGGCGATCGACGCATCGTCCGCCACCAGGAACGAGGCTGCACCGAGCGCGCCCTCGCTTTGCCGCAGCAGCCGGAAATCGAGGCTTTCGGCGCCCTCCAGCAGCATCGGTGTATGCCACTGCACGCTCTTGTTCACGGCCAGCGGCTGGAAGATGACGATGTTCATCTCGGCCAGGAACAGGTTCGGCCAGATGCAGGCGTGTGGCGGGCCCAGGCGCATCAGCTCGGTGGCCCGCTCCTTGCCGTAGGATTTTTCCATCGCGGTCACGTAGTCGGCGGCCTTTTCGGGGGTGGTGCCCAGCCACTCCAGCGGCTTGGTATAGCCGCCGGCAAAGTCGATCTCGGTGTGGCCATTGCCCCAGTCGCGGATGACGCCGTTCGCCGAGGTGTCGTCCGCCACGAACTGGTCGTACTGCGAGCGAATGGCGCGCATGAACGACTGGTGCGTGAAGCCGACGTGGTAACCGTCGGTGTCGTTCTCGGGCAGCATCTTCCAGTTGGCGCCGTACTGGTGGCGCACCCAGCCGGCGGTCAGGCGCAGCTGGCCGGTCGGCGACAGGTCGCAGGCGCGGTCGATCAGCTCCTTGGCGCGGCCCAGGTGCTCGTCCAGCGTAATGCCGTCCGGCGCCGCGCTGGCAAACACAAAGCCGCGATAGCTGCCGCTGCGCGGCACCTCCAGGCCAAGCTTGTTCCAGTCCTTCTGGAAGCCGCCGGCGTGCGGCACGTCCTGCAACTCGCCGTTCAGGCCGAAAGTCCAGCCGTGGTAGGGACAGGTGAAATTCTTGGCGTTGCCGGCCGCCTTGTTGCACACCAGATTGCCGCGATGCTGGCAGCGGTTGATGAACACGTTGACCGCGCCGTCCTGGCCGCGCACCACCAGAAAGTGCTGGCGCCCGACGGTGCGGGTGATGTAGTCGCCTGGGTTTGGCAGCTCGCTGTCGTGGGCCACGAATACCCAGCCGCGCGAAAAAATCTTGTCCAGCTCGTCCTCGAACACGTACGGCTCGGTATACAGCGAACCGTGGACGCGGTCGGGCTGGATCAGGTCCCGGTAACTGGCCGGGGACAGACGTTCGATACGCATGACCTTGCTCCTGCGCAATGCCGGCGCGGGCCGGCGGATGGACCGCCCTGTCGCGGGAGGCCCGTACCTGATTGGAAAGCGCGCGCCGGGCACCCGGGGGCACCGCCTTGCCACCCGTCCCTGGGCCGCTGACTCCCGCGCGCCTTGCCAGAGTCGAGGCCCATTCTAACGGTCGTTAGCCCGGATCAACCATCCGCACCCGCGCCAACCTGACCGGCGTCAATACCGGCGCCCGTTGCCGCTCACAGCCGGTGCCGCCGATCGCCACTCGCAAAGCCGATCAGCCCATCGCCTTCATCCATCCCACGCGTCAGCGCCAGCACCTTGAAGGCCTCGCCCATGGCCTGCGGCAGCAGCAGCTGACGCGCCTGCAGGGCAAGGTCCAGATACGCCGGATCGGTCGGGTCGATCGCCTCCAGCAGCTGCGGCAGGCCGCAGTTGATGAGGAACTGCGCCTGGGTGGCGAAACCGGCCAGCGTGGCCCCGGTTTGGCACCCGGCCTGTGCCATGGCGGTGAAATCGACGTGCGCGGTGATGTCCTGCAGGCCCGGCCACAGCAGGGCGTCGCCGTGGGCACGCTGGCGGTAATGGCACTGCAAGGTGCCGGTATGGCGCTGCGGGTGGTAGTACTCGGCCTGCGCGTAGCCGTAGTCGATCAGCAGCAGCAGGCCGCGCTGCAAGTGCTCGCACACGGTACGGACCCAGCCCTCGGCGGCGAAATTGACTTCCGATTCGTAGCCCGGCGGCAGATCGAGCGCGGCCACGCGGGCTGCCAGTCGCTCGTCCTGCAGCGGGCCGTCCAACAGCGTCAGGCCATCGCCCGCGCTGGTCACGAACAGCTCGGCAATGCCGCGATCGCTGACGCGAAAGCGCCGCGCCGGCATGGCATCCAGCACCTCGTTGGCGATCACCACCCCGGCAAGGCGCTCGGGCAAGCGCTCCAGCCAGACCACCCGCCCGGCCAGATGGGGCACGCGCCGGGCGATGGCCTCGCGCTGGCGCTGCTGCAGCTCGGCGCTCAGCTCCAGCATCAGATACCGCCGCGGCGCGCAGCCGAGCCGGTCCAGCTCCGCCAACAGTTCCGCCGCCAGCGCACCGCTGCCGGGACCGAACTCCAGCACCTCGCCATCCGGCACGGCGGCGAGTACCTGCGCCACCTGGCGCGCCAGCGCGCGGGCAAACAGCGGCGAACGCTCCGGCGCGGTGACGAAATCGCCCTGCGCCCCGAACTTGCGAAGGCCGTTGACGTAATAGCCGAGCCCCGGCGCGTACAGGGCCAGCTGCATGTAGGCATCGAAACCCAGCCGCCCGCCGGCTGCAGCAATCGCCGCGCGGATGCGGTCTGCAAGCCGTGCCGACAGCGCCAGGGGGGCCGCGTCGGGTGCAGGCAGCTCAGGCATGGGCCGGCACCGTTACTATCCGCGTCGCCGCGTTCATCGCCGGCTGCGTTTCATCCATCCCGGTCATCCGCATGTTGATTCTGTCCCTGGCTCTCACCGTCGTTGCCTATCTGCTGGGCTCGCTGTCGGCCGCCATTGTCGTGTGCCGCCTGCTTGGCCTGCCGGACCCGCGCAGCGCAGGTTCGCGCAATCCGGGTGCCACCAATGTGCTGCGCATCGGCGGCAAGTGGCCGGCGTTCCTGACCCTGGCCGGCGACCTGCTCAAGGGCGTGCTGCCGGTACTGGCGGCGCACGCGCTGCACCTGCCGCCGTGGGGCCTGGCGGCGGTCATGTTCGCCGCCTTCATGGGTCACCTGTACCCGCTCTATTTTGGCTTTGTCGGCGGCAAGGGCGTTGCCACCACGCTGGGCGTGGTGCTGGCCATGAGCCCGCCGGTTGGCCTCGCCACCTGCCTTACCTGGCTCGCCACCGCCGCCATCACGCGCTATTCGTCCCTGGCCGCCCTGGTTGCCGTCGGCTTGACGCCGGTCTACACCGTTCTGTGGACCCGCCAGCCGGCGCTGACCGTGGCCACGGCGCTGATCGCCGTCATTCTCACCTGGCGCCACCGCGAGAACATCGCGCGCCTGCGCGCCGGCACGGAAAGCCGCATCGGCCGCAAATCAGCCGCCCCGGGTGCCCAATGAACCACTGGCTGTTCAAGTCCGAACCGGATGTGTTCGGCATCGACCACCTGGCTGCCAAGCCGAAGGCCACCGAGCACTGGGACGGCGTGCGCAACTACCAGGCACGCAACTTCATGCGCCAGATGCAGGTCGGCGACCAAGCCTTTTTCTACCACTCCAACTGCGACCCGCCGGGCATCGTCGGCATTGTCGAGGTGGTGCGCGAGGCCTACCCGGACCACAGCGCCTGGAATCCGGACAGCAAATACTTCGACCCGGCCAGCACCCCCGACAACCCGCGCTGGTTCATGGTCGACGTGCGGCTGGTGCGCAAACTGCCGCGGCTGATCTCACTGGCCGAACTGCGCGACAACCCCGCGCTGATCGAGATGCCGCTGCTGCGGCGGGGCAACCGCCTGTCAGTGATGCCGGTCGCGGCGGATGCGTGGCAGGCCATCCTTGAGATGGCGGAAAGCCCGGATGCATCCGCCGCCCTCGGCTGTACAGCGTCACCGACCGCCACCCCTTGACGGCACGGAGCACGCATATGGACAGCCTGGTCGAGCACCTCCCACAGATCATCACCGCCGCCGCACAAAGCCCGCTCGGCATCCTGGCGCTGCTGTCGGTTGCCCTGGCCGTGCTGGCCTATTTTTTCTTCGCCACCGCCTCGGAGAAGATCAAGGTCGGCATTTTCGTGCTGCTGTTTGTGGGCGTTGCCGGCTTTGCGGCGGCCCTGTTCAGGGCGGCGCCAACACCCGCCGATGCGACGCATGGCGCTTCGGCAACTCCGGCGCCCGATCCGCTGGCCTCGCTGTCCGATGAGGCCAGGCTGCTGCTGCGGGAAGCCGCGGCAGACCCGGCCGGCATCGTGCAGTTGGCGCACTACGGCACGGGCAGCGAACTTCTTGCCAATGACAGAAATCTGCTGCCGCCGGACAGCCGCACCGATCCGCGCGTCATGGCCACCTGGCAAGCCGCCCTGAAATCGCTGGTCGATGGCGGCTGGCTGGCGGCCCGCGACGCGGCCGGGGAGATTTTCGAAGTGACCCGGCAAGGTTACGACGCCGCCGATCGACTGCCCAACGGTCGACCGCCCGAGTAGTCCAGCCGGCCGCTTTGGCCGGGGCCGCGCCTCTCTCCCGCCCGTCGCAGCCGATTTTCCTTGCCGGCGCAAGGCGGCGCGGGGCGCGTTTCCTTAAAATGCAGCGCTTCGCCGCCCTTCGACCTGGAACGCCTCATGACCGCCACGCTGATCCTGATCCGTCACGGCCGCTCGCTTTGGAACGAGCAGAACCGCTTCACCGGCTGGGTGGATGTGCCCCTGATGGAGCGCGGCTGGCTGGAGGCCGAGTCGGCCGGGAAACAGTTGGCGCAGTATCGATTCGACGCCGCCTATAGCTCGCACCTGCAGCGCGCCATCTGCACCCTGCAGGTGGTGCTGCGCGCCAACCGCGGCGGCCGCACGCCCATTTTCATTCCCGCCCCGGGCACGGTGCCACGCGAGAGCTACCAGCCCAACGACAGTGAGTTTCCGGCGTATCTGCACGTCACGGCGCTGGCCGAGCGCCACTATGGCGACCTGCAGGGCCTGAACAAGGACGAGGTGCTGGCCCAGTACGGTGAGGCGCAGTTCGTGAAGTGGCGCCGCGGTTACGACACGCCGCCGCCCAACGGCGAGAGCCTGAAGGACACCGTGGCCCGCGCCCTGCCCTACTTCAACGCCGAAATCCGGCCACGCCTGGCGCGCGGCGAAACCGTGCTGATCAGCGCCCACGGCAACTCGCTGCGCGCGTTGACCAAGGAGCTGGAAGGCATCTCGGACCAGGACATCATCAAGCTGGAGATCCCGACCGGCGTGCCGATCGTGTACCGGCTGGATGCCGCCGGCGACATGCTGCGCATCGTCGACAAGCAGGTACTTGGCACGGGCTGATCCGGCCATGGCGCGCATGCGCCTGCCGCGCACGGTGTGGGTGCTGGGCCTGGCCTCGCTGCTGAACGACACCGCCAGCGAGATGATCATGCCGCTGTTGCCGGTGTTCCTGACCGCCACGCTGGGCGCCGCGCCGGCGGCGATTGGCCTGATCGAGGGCGCCGCCACGGCGGTATCCAGCATCCTGCAGTTGCTGTCCGGGCGCCTGGCGGACCGCGGCGTGAGCGTGCGCCGGCTGGTGCTGGCCGGCTACGGCGCCTCCAACCTGGTGCGCCCGCTGATCGCGCTGGCCTGGGCCTGGCCGATGGTATTTGCGCTGCGCTTCGCGGACCGCATCGGCAAGGGTCTGCGCACCACCCCGCGGGACGCGTTGTTGTCGCAATCGGTCGCCGAGCGGCAGCGCGGCTCGGTATTCGGTTTTCACCGCGCCATGGACCACGGCGGCGCCATGCTCGGCCCGCTACTGGCCTTTGGCCTCCTGCAAGGCGGCCTGAGCACCGAGCAGGTCTTCCTGTCCTCGGCGATCCCCGGTGTGCTGGTGTTGCTGTGCCTGGGGCTTGGCCTGCGCCGGACGCCGGCGGCTCCCGCCCAGCCGCCCGCTCCCCTGCATTGGGGCTTGCTGGACAAGCCGGTGCGCGGCCTGATCGGCGCCGCCGGCGTGATGGCCCTGGCCAGCGTGCCGGACGCCTTTGTGGTGCTGTGGGCCTTTCAGGGCGGCGTCGAGGTGCTGTGGCTGCCGCTGTTGTGGGCTGCGGCCCAGGCGGTGCGCGCGGCGGTAGCCCTGCCGGCCGGACGGCTGTCGGATCGCCTCGGGCGCAGGCCGGTGGTAATCGGCGGCTGGCTCATCCGCGCCGCCGTGCTGGCGCTCATGGGTACGGTGAGCCAGGACGGCACGCTGTTGTGGGCCTTGTTTCTGGCCTACGCGGGCGCCACTGCCTGCACCGAAGGCGCCGAGCGGGCGCTAATCGGCGACCACGCGCCGCCGCAGCACAGAGCGACCGCCTTTGGCATCTACCACCTGGTATCCGGGCTGCTGGCGCTGCCGGGTGCGGTCCTGCTGGGCGGTCTGTGGCAGACCATCGGCCAGCGCGGCGCGCTGTGGTTCGCCGCCGGACTGACGTTGCTGGGCGTCGGCATCTTCACCCGCTACGCACGCAGCGCGACGCGTGCCCGCTGAGGCGGCGCTGAATAGATGCAGCCTGGATTTGCCAGCGCGAATGAAGACCGTGGGAGCGGCCCCGGCTCAGGGGCCGGGGCAGGCTCCAGCTGCGAACCGAGCGCGTCCCCGACCGCCGGGCATTTTGGCCGGCGACCCGGGCGACCGATCACTCCGCCTGCATGGCGTGCAGGATTTCCGGCTCGAAACCGAACTGACGCATATCGCGCATGCGCTGCGGATAAAGCACGCCGTCCAGGTGATCGCACTCGTGCTGCACCACGCGGGCATGAAAGCCGGTCGCCTCGCGCTCGATCAGGTGGCCGCGCTCGTCAAAGCCGTGGTAGCGGATTGCGCGCGGTCGCGGCACCAGCCCGCGCAGGCCGGGCACGCTCAGGCAGCCCTCCCAGCCATCCTCGGGCGTGGCATCCAGGACTTCGATCACCGGATTGATGAGCACCGTGCGCGGTACCGCCTCGGCCTGCGGATAGCGCGGATTGTGGCCCACGCCAAACACGACTACACGCACCGAAACGCCGATCTGCGGCGCCGCCAGACCCGCCCCGCTGCAGGCAGCCATGGTGTCGAACATGTCTTCGAGCAGCATGGCCACGGCCGGATCGCGCACGTCCGCCACCGGCTGTGCCACCTGCGCCAACAGCGGATGCCCCATCCGCAAAACCTGCCGAATCGCCATTGCCGCCTCCGCGAACAAACCACTTCGCATCAGGGTAACGCGCCGCATCGATGTCGGCCGATCGAGGCCAGCGACTAAACTGCGCCCTCCACAGCCTTCTTTGGCCAACATGCCCGCGGCACCCGCCTCCGAAAGCCAGCTCACCGGCACGCTGTTCGCGTTGCTGGCGGCGTTCGGCTTCTCGCTGAAAGCCATTCTGGTCAAGCTGGCCTACGCCTGGCACGGCGTGGATGCGATCGCCCTGCTGGCGCTGCGCATGCTGTTTGCGCTGCCGTTTTTTCTGGCCCTGGCCTGGCAAACCCGCGCCAGCGGCGCACGCCTGAGCGCCGGCGACTGGCTGCGCCTTGGCTGGCTTGGCCTGACCGGCTATTACCTGGCCAGCATCCTGGATTTCTGGGGGCTGGCCTACATCACGGCCGGCTTGGAGCGGTTGATCCTGTTCACCTACCCGACGCTGGTGGTGGTGATCGGCGCCTGGCTGGGCCGGCGCAGGGTGGCCCGGCGCGAGGGCCTGGCGCTGGCGCTTTCCTACGCCGGCATCGCACTGGCCTTCGCCAGCGACCTGCGCCTTAGCACCGACCGCGCCGCCCTGTTGCTGGGCAGTGGCCTGGTGTTCGGTTCGGCGGTGGCTTACGCGCTGTATCTGCTGGCCAGCGGCGCCACCATCGCCCGGGTCGGCGCGCGCCGCACCGCCGCCTACGCCATGCTGATCTCGACCGGCCTGGTGCTGGCGCAGTTCGTGGTCACGCAGCCACTGGCGGCGCTGCGCCAGCCCTTGTCGATTTATGGCCTGGCGCTGGCGATGGCCGTGTTCTCGACCGTGTTGCCCTCCGTGCTGCTGGCGGAGGCCATCAAGCGCAGCGGCGCAGGCCGGGTGGCGCTGATCGGCTCGGCCGGGCCGATCATCACCATCTACCTGGGTGTGGTAGCGCTCGGCGAACCGGCCACCGGCGTGCAACTGGTCGGCGCCGCGCTGGTGCTGGCGGGGGTGCTGCTGGTGACGCGCCCGGCGCGCACCGCGCCGGCGGCCTGACGGTGCAGGCCAAGGTTCATCTTTAATCACAAAACCGTATGGCAACTGATTGGTATAGAAAGGATCGTATTGGGGATATTCCGCAACCCGAAGGGTTTGAGGGTGCCAATCTATTCGGCGCTTACTGCAGTGCAGGACGCGCTTCATTCGCGGCTGAAGCCGCTCCTACGGATCAGGGCGGTGGGACACGTGGTCGTAGGAGCGCCTTCAGGCGCGAATGCCTTTTTTGACGCCGTCCGAAACAGCTGAAGATTCGCGGCTGAAGCCGCTCCTACGTCTGCTGACGCTGCCCGGAGCGCAGGGCTGCGGGCGCTGGCATCCTAACCGGCATCGCACCGGGGATAATGCCGCTCCGGCTTTCCTGTCCTGTGCCCCATGAACCGCAGCAACCGTCGCGTCCGCCCGCTGGTCGCCCAGCCGCTGCCCGAACCGCTACTGATCGAGCGCATGGCCGACGGCGGGCGGGGCGTGGCGCACCTCGACGGTAAGCTGATTTTTGTGGACGGCGGCCTGCCGGGCGAGCGCGTGCATGCGGCGCGGGTAAAGCTGCACGCCAGCTACGACGAGGCGGTCGTCACGCAGGTTCTGGAGCCGGTCGCACAGCGCGTTTCGCCGGCCTGCCCGGTGTACGAGCGCTGTGGCGGCTGCACCGTGCAGCATCAGGATCCCGCTGCCCAGGTGCAGGACAAGCAGGCGCAACTGGCCGACAAGCTGGCGCGGATCGGCGGCGTGCAGCCGGCGGCATGGCTGGCGCCGGTGGTCGGGCCGGCCTGGCACTACCGGCGCCGGGCGCGCCTTGGTGTGCGCCGCGTGTCGAAACTCGGCCGCGTGCTGGTCGGATTTCGCGAGCGCCGCTCCGCGTACCTGACCGAAATGAACGACTGCGCCGTGCTGGACACGCGCCTGTCGGCGCTGATCGGCCCGCTGCGCGAGCTGATCGGCGGCTTGTCGGTGGCGGATCAAGTGCCGCAGCTCGAGGTCACTGCCACCGACGACGAGGTAGCGTTGGTGCTGCGCCACCTGGCGCCGCTCACCGACGCCGACCGCGCGGCGCTCGGCGTATTCGGGGCGGCCCATGCGGTGCGCTGGTTCCTGCAACCGGCCGGCCCGGAATCGGTCCACCCACTGCCACCCGACGGCGATCGGCCGCTTCACTACCGCCTGGATGCGTTTGATCTGGACATCGAGTTCGGGCCACTGGATTTCACGCAGGTGAACTTCGCCATCAACCGCCAGCTGGTGCCGCTGGCGGTCGACCTGCTGGCGCCCAGGCCGGGCGAGCGGGTGGCCGATCTGTTTTGCGGCGTTGGCAATTTCAGCCTGCCGCTGGCGCGCCGCGGCGCGCATGTGCTGGGGCTCGAGGGCGATGCCGGCCTGGTGACGCGGGCGCGCGGCAACGCCCAGCGGGCCGGCCTGACCGAGCACTGCACCTTCGAGCGGGCCGATCTTTACGACGCCGCGCCGGCCGTGCTGCCGCGGCTGGCCGGCTGCGACGCCTGGCTGCTGGACCCGCCCCGCTCGGGCGCGCAGGCCCTGTGCGCCGCCCTGCCGCGGCCGGCTCCGGCGCGTATCGTGTACGTGTCCTGCAACCCGGCCACGCTGGCGCGCGATGCCGGGCTACTGGTCGGCCAGGGCTATCGCCTGGCCAAAGCCGGCGTCGTGGACATGTTCCCGCACACCGCGCACGTGGAATCCATCGCCCTGTTCGAGCGCACCTGAGCCATGACGCGACTTGTCGACCAACATTGCACGCCGCTACCGCCGGGCACGCCCTGCCTGCCGGAAAGCCAGTGGCAGGCGTTGTTGCAGGAAATCAACCCGGCCTGGCAGGTGATCGACGGCCAGCGGCTCGAGCGCACCTGCCACCTGCCCGGTTTCGACGCCGGCCTCGCGCTGGTCAACCGCATCGGCGCGCTGGCCCGGGCGCAGGATCATCACCCCGAGCTGCTGCTTGCCTGGGGGCGGGTGCGGATCAGCCTGTGGACGCATTCGGTCGGCGGTTTGAGCCTGAACGATTTCATCCTGGCGGCGCACATCGACCGCCTGGCGCCGTGACCGACGCCCTCATCGCCCGGGCGGTCGAGCTGCTGCGCGCCGGCCAACTGGTGGCGCTGCCGACCGAAACCGTCTACGGCCTGGGCGCCGATGCCCTGAACCCGGCCGCCGTGGCGCGCCTGTTTGCCTTGAAGGGCCGGCCGGCCGAGCACCCGCTGATCATCCACCTGCCGCCCGAGGCGCCGCTCGAAGACTGGGCAGACGAGGTGCCGCCGGCCGCGCGGGCGCTCGCCGCAGCCTACTGGCCCGGCCCGCTGACGCTGATCCTGCCGCGCAGACCGCGGGTGCCCCGGATCGTCACCGGCGGGCAGGACACGGTCGCCCTGCGCGTGCCGGACCATCCGCTCGCGCTGGCCCTGCTGCGGGCCTTCGGCAGCGGCATCGCCGCGCCGTCGGCCAACCGTTTCGGCCACATCAGCCCCACCACCGCGGCCCATGTGCGGGCCGAATTCGGTGACGAAATACCCCTCATCCTGGACGGCGGAGCGTGCCGGGTGGGTCTTGAATCCACCATCGTCGACCTGACACGCGGCGCGCCAGTGGTGCTGCGCCCCGGCGCCATCACGGCACAGGACATCGATCGTCTGTTGGGCACGGCGCCGGGCAGTCTGCTGGACATTCAGGCTGGGCCCGCTCGCGGCGCTGCGCCCCGGGCGCCCGGCCTGCTGCAACGCCACTACGCCCCACACACACCGGCCGAACTGGTGGCCAGCGCCGCCCTGCCCGGCCGGCTGGCCGAACTCGCCGTCCAGGGACACAGCGTTGGCGTGCTCGGCCTTGGCCACAAGGCGCCGCAGACGGGCATCGCCCTGCCACCCGACCCCGCAGCCTACGGCCACGGCCTGTACGCCGCCCTGCGCACGCTCGACCGCTGCGGCTACGCGCGCCTGCTGATCGAAACCCCGCCGCAGGACGATGCCTGGCAAGCGGTTAACGACCGCCTGCGGCGGGCGGTGGCGTGACCCGGGTACGCTGGCCATGCGGACGCGACGGAACTGCAACAGCTGGTCGCACTCCCACAGGACTCCGGGCGCATCATCGCCAATGGGGCACACACGGTGGACTCAGGAACAACCGGGCAACCCGGCGCGCCGCAGGCCCGTCCTTCGGCGCAGGCGCAAGCCCAATTTCAGGGTCATTCGCCGTTTGTCCTTCATCTGAGGGTGTTTGGCTCATCCTGCTATCTCACCGCCGTCAGTTTTTTTTACAAGACGAAGCGTCACCACCAGTAGGAACGCAAGGATCTGAACCGGCGCCGTGAGTATCCGCGCGTCAGGTTGCTCATTGGTTGGGCGCCAACTGATACCTGCACACGGCCTGCGGACACCCACGGCATTCCGTCAACGTATGACGCGCTGAAGCCCATCGCGGTTCATGTAGTTGTCAGCTTTCTTTACACATTAGCCTTTAGAATTCAGAGGACACCCAATTTCTATTATTAAATAACTGTTTTTATTGAATAATATTTTTATGGCACGCGCATTGCTTTTCCACCGACAGCCGGTGCCTTTGGTGTCGGCGGACCTACCCCTCCATCTCCAGGGAAGCAATGTTATGAACCAGAAACTCAAATCAATCGGCTCGGCCATGGCCCTCGGCCTGGCGATGGCAGTGCCTGCCGTCTCCATGGCAGGTGGCGTACTGACCACGTCGACCGGGCTCAGCATGGGTGTTTTTGACCATGGTGGTCTCGGCTTTAGCGGCGTCGGCCTGAGCCGTCCCGGCACCGGTGATGCCATCACCCCCGGCTGCCTGTGCGAGGGTTGGGGCGTCGCCAGCGGCGGCGTCGGCAATTACTCGTATGGCGGCGGCAGCAGTGGGCTCTCGGGGGCGTCGTTCGTCGCCGGTGCGACTCCGGATCAGGGCGTGTCCATGGTGACGACCAGCGCCGGTTTGACCGTCAAGCACACCTATTCGCAAACGGCGAGCGGCAACCTGTTCAAGGTTGTCGTGTCCATCGCCAACGCCACCGGCGCGGCCGTGAGCGATCTGCGCTACGCCCGCACGCTGGACTGGGACGTGCCGCCCGGTCATTTCTCTGAAGACTTCACAACCATCTGGACCGGTGCGGCGGGCGGCGCCCCGGTGGGCAACGTGCTGCACACCTCGTTCAACCCGTTCGCCGCGCCGGACCCGATGGTGCTGCGAGGCGTCTTTGGTGGGCCGGTCAACGCCAATGCCACCGATCAGACGGGTGACTTGGGCGCGTACTTCATCCTGTCGTTCGGCGCACTGGCTGATGGCGCGACCCGCGAGTTCACCACCTTCATCGGTGCTGCCCGGGATACGGCGAGCCTACTCGCCGACTTTGCGGCCAATGGCGTCGGTGCGTACTCCTACTCCTTCGACAACGACGGACCGGCGACCTTCGGCTGGGGCTTCGGTGGTGCCGGAATCGGCGTGCCGCCGATCGGTGGCACTCCGGTGCCGGCCCCGGCCACGCTGGCTCTGCTGGGCGCTGGCCTGATGGGTCTGGCGAGCCTGCGTCGCCGTCAAGCTGCCTGAACCTGACTTAGCCTCGGCCGCTCCACTCGGAGTGGCACAATGAAACCCTCGTCCGGCAACGGACGAGGGTTTTTTTTAGTGTCTGGGAGCGTTCCATGAATCGCTTTGTACTGCCCACTCTGCTCGCGCTGGGTGCCTCGCTGGTGTCGCCCTCACCTGCCGATGCCGTGGTTATGGCCCCTGCGTCGTCTTCGAAGTCCGCCCTACGCGAGTCCGACCCCGCCGCAGAACGCTCCGGGGCTGGCATCGAGGCACTGAGTGCCAACGACCTGGACGCCGCCGAAGCCGCCTTCAAGGAGGCAATCGCCGCGAATCCGCGCATGCCCCAGCCGCTGATCGGGCTCGCCGACGTCGCGCTGCGCCGCGGCCTGCGGGCGGAGGCCAAAAAATGGCTGGACCAAGCCATCCTTGCAGCGCCGTACGACGATGCTGCACGGCATGCCCTTTCACTGTTCCATTTCACGGGCAAGGAATACGCCGAGGCCGAAGACGCTCTGCGCAAGGCGCTCGCTGTCAACCCTAAAAACCTGCGCGCGCAGATTGACCTAGCCGATCTGTATGCCAATTCTTTAGGCCGACCGAGCGACGCCATCGTCGCCTACCGTGCCGCGCTGGCGATCGACCCGACGCATGCGGGCGCCCACAACGGTTTGGCGACGGCGCTGGCGGCGACTGGTCAATTTACGAAAGCCGAAGCCGAATACCGAAAATCGGCTGAGCTGGCGCCAACCATGCCGATGCCGCTGCATTCGTTGGCGCGCATGCAACTCACCCGCGGGCAAACCGAGGCCGGCCTGGCGTCTTTGGATGCCGCGCTGAAATTGAAACCGGACTTCATACCGGCCTTGCTCGACAAGGGTGACGTGTTGCTAGGGCAGGGCAAGACCGACGCCGCATTGGCTGTTTACGACCAAGCGGTCACCGCCGACGCCAAGCATGCAGCGGCCTGGTTCAAACGCGGCGCCGTGCTCCAGATTCTGGGCAAGACTGCCGATGCAGAGCGCGACTATAAAAAAACCATCGAGTTGGACAAGACCTTCGGCGCTGCCTACAACAACCTGGCCTGGATGACCGTCGAATCGGGCCTCAACCTCGACCAAGCGGCGACCTGGGCGGATAAGGCGGTGAAGCTTGAGCCCGACAACGCCGCCTTTAGGGACACACAGGGTTGGGTGTATCGAGCCCAACGCAAGCTGGCGGAAGCGGAAACGGTGCTGGAGAAGGCAGCCACCATGCAGCCACCCGTCGCCGACATCCAGTACCACCTGGGCATGGTCTACCAGGATCAGAAAAAGCCGGATCAGGCACGCCGGGCGTTCGACGCAGCGCTCGCCATCGACCCCAAGCACCCGCCCTCGAAGGCCGCCCTGCAGAAGCTGGGCGACACGGTCAAGCAATAAAGCCAAGCGATAAATAGGGCGCCTGTTATAGATCGTCATTCCGGGCTTGACCCGGATCCAGACGCTCGATTTGACTGGATTCCAGCGTTCGCCGAAATGACGAAGTCTTGTCATTCCGGGCTTGACCCGGAATCCAGATGCTTGAGGTCGCTGGATTCCGGGGGCCGCCGGAATGACGAAATCACGCCCATAAAGTAATGCCGCCGGGGCGTTCGTCCGGTGGCGCGCCTTCGCGCTGCAAACAGGGCCTCAGCGGCCGGCGTCCAGCACCTCTCGCAGGGCGGCATAGTCGGCAAGGCCGAGCGGACCGGCAATTTCGCGCTGCCAGGCGGCATCAAGCTCGGCCCGCACGGCGTCGCTCAGTTCGGCGACGTTGGCCCCGGCCCGGCCTGCGCGCACCTTGCTGCCTCCGGCGTTGCCCGGCGGCAGGCCGCAGGCCGCGTCGCGCGCCTCGCGCAGCAGGTGATCGTCGAACTGGCGCGCATGGGCGCGCATGAACTCGACGCTTGACTGATCCAGCACCCGCTGCAGCAGGGCCGCGTCCAGCGGCACGCCGATGAAGTCGGCGATGCGCCGCACGGCGGCCGGCGAGTCCGCCAGCATGGACTCGTAACACAGCATCAGGGTGTGCGGTTCGCGCCGCTGCGGCCACCAGGATTGCAGGTGGCGGTAGTAGTTGAACGGCAGCACCGGGTTCAGGAACAAATCGCGGGCAAGATCCTCGACGCTGACGCTGCCGGCCTCGAAAAACCAGCCGTTCCAGAAGTGGAACTGCGACACCAGCACGTCGCCCGGATCCCGCACGGCGACCAGATACCGGCCGCCCTTGGGAATCATCGGCCACGGCAGGTGGCATTTGTAGGCCCGCGGCTGCGCGCGCTGCGGACCGCCGATGTCGAGACCCAGGTCGAGCGCGGTCTCCAGCCACGGCACGACCCGCGTGATCTCGTCGAAGTCCATGTCACCGCCGGTGCGCAGGCCGTGCACGATCTGCTGCAGCCAGGTGGTGCCGCTCTTGGGAAAGGTGGCGATGAACACGTCGCTGGGCTGCGGCTGGAAGGCCAGCGCGCGGCCCATGCTCTGCGGCGTGATCATGTGCTGCACGCGCGCCAGCATTTCCGGGACCGAGCGCGGGCGCGTCAGGGGCTGCACGGTGCTCATTCGGTGGACTCCTCCGGTGGGGTTGCGGGGCTGGCGCGATCAGGCGGCGAGCAGGAAGTCGCCGATCAGCGCGGCGGTCTGCTGCGGCAGTTCCCACTGCGGATGATGGCCGCAGGGCAGTTTGGCAAAACGCGCGCCCGGCGGCGCCGAGGGTTTGTCGCTGCGGTGCAGGTCGCCGCCCAGGGCGTCGAATTGCGCGCTCCAGGTCGGGTACGGGTCGAGCGGGTCGTGCTCGCCCCACAACATCAGCGTGGGTACCGGGATGTACAGCAGGCGCCGGTGCAGCAGGTAGCGCTCGCGTAGCGCCGGGGACTGCATCTGCGCCAGGAGCGGATCGAGGCTGCCGGCGGCGCCTGGCGCCCCGGCGGCGGCTTGCAGGCCATGGACCACCTGCTCCATATCCGCCGCGCTCAAACGGCCCGGATCGTGCAGCCAGCTGCGTACCAGCTCACGCAGGTGCTCGCGCGAGGGCGCAAGTTTGGCGCCCACGCCCGCCGCCGGCTCGCGGTTCAAACCGGCGCTGCTGAGCAGCACCAGACGCCGCACCCGCTGCGGGCTTTGATAAGCCAGCAGACCGCCCAGCCAGCCGCCCAGGCTGTGGCCGACCAGGTGCACCTGCGCCAGACCGAGCCGGTCCATGAACTCGCGCAGTTGTTCCAGGATCAGCTCGAAGGTCGGGCCGGCCTCGACCTGCCGCGTGCCCAAACCAAAACCCAGCAGGTCCGGCGCCAGCACGCGAAAGCGCGCCGCCAGATGCGGGATCAGCAAATCGTGGCTGTTGGCGCAGGTGGCCACGCCCATGCCGTGCAGCAACAGCAGCGGCGGACCGGCGCCGGCCTCGAGGTATCGGTTCTCGCCGCAGATCAGGCTGATGCGGCGCTCATGCACGTTGTCCACGGCGGGCCCTCGTGTTGATGGCACTTCCACAAATCGTCATTCCGGGCTTGACCCGGAATCCAGATGCTTGGGTTGCTGGATTCCGGCCTTCGCCGGAATGACGAAATCTTGTCATTCCGGGCTTGACCCGGAATCCAGATCCTCGATTTGACTGGATTCCGGCACCTGCCGGAATGACGAAATCAGAATTTAACGAAGTGCCCTGATGTGTGTCAGTCAATCCCCTGCCGCGGCCGGCTTTGCGGCTTCCTCCCAGATGCGCGTGCCGTGGGTCTGCGGCAGCAGCAGGCTGCCGACCACCAGGCTCATGGCGGCGATCGCCATCGGGTAATAAAGACCGGCGCTGATGTCGCCGGTGCGGGCCACCAGCGTCAGGCCGATCACCGGCAGCAGGCCGCCGAACACGCCGTTGCCGATGTGGTACGGCAGGGACATGGCCGTGTAGCGGATGCGCGCCGGAAAGGCCTCGACCAGATAGGCGGCGATCGGCCCGTACACCAGCGTGACCAGCAGCACCTGCAGCCACACCAGGCCGATCAGCTTCAGCGCCACCGGATCTTGCAGCACCGCGCCGACGCCGAGGCCGGTCAGCACCTTGGGTGCCGGCTGCAATTGCCCGTCCACGACGCTCATGGGCGTCAGCGTGGTGGCGCCGGTGACCGGATGCGCCTGCGACTGCACCGTCGTCACCTGCGAGCCGGCCACGTCGCGCATGGCGCCGTAAATGGGCAGGTAGCTCACCACCGCCAGCGCGAAGCCGGCCATCATCAGATGCTTGCGGCCGATGCGGTCCGAGAGCGCCCCGCACAGCACGAAAAACGGCATACCCAATAGCAGCGCGCTGGCGACGATGGTGTTGGCGGCCACGCCGGCCACGTTCAGGATGCTTTGCAGATAAAACAGGGCGTAGAACTGCCCCGTGTACCAGACCACGCCCTGCCCCGCCGTGGCGCCGAACAGCGACACCAGCGCGCGCTTGAGGTTGGCCGGTTGCGTGAAGGCCTCGCGGATCGGCGCCGCCGAGGTCATGCCCCGCTCGCGCAGCTGCTCGAAAATCGGCGACTCGCGCATCTGGATGCGCATGTAGAACGACACCGCCACCAGCAGCAACGACACGATGAACGGCAGGCGCCAGCCCCATTCGGCGAACGATTCCGCACTCATGCTGCCCTGCACGACCAGGATCACGGCCAGCGACACGAACAGCCCGAGCGTGGCCGTGATCTGGATGAAGCTGGTGTAGAAGCCACGGCGGTGGTCCGGCACGTGTTCCGCCACGTACACCGCCGCGCCGCCGTACTCGCCGCCCAGCGCCAGGCCCTGCAGCACGCGGATCACCAGCAGCGCGATCGGGGCGGCCAGGCCGATGCTCTCGTAGGTGGGCAAAAAGCCGATCAGCGCCGTGGCCCCGCCCATGATCAGCAGGGTTATCAGGAACGCGTACTTGCGCCCGACCCGATCGCCGATGCGCCCGAAGAACAGCGCCCCGAAGGGCCGCACCACGAAACCGACGGCGAACGTGGACAGGTAGGCGATCAGCGCCAGCGTGTCGTTACCCGGCGGGTAGAACAGCGGCGAGATCACCGTGGCCAGCGCGCCGAAGATGTAGAAGTCGTACCACTCGATCATGGTGCCGGCCGACGAGGCGCCGATGACCTTCCAGATGCCCTTGGGCGTTTGGCCGGACGCGGCCTGTGTGTACGCTGCTGCCGCTCGGTTCACCCGGGCCTCCTATTAATGGTCAGAAACCGTAGTGGTCAGAAACCGGCGCCGCTCAATCCGCCCGCCAGCGGAAAATGCGCGCGCCGATGGCCAGAAAGCCCACGGTCATGGCGCTCATGGCGAGGATCTGCGGCGCCACCTCGCGCAGCCCGGCGCCGTCCAGCATGATGGCGCGCGCCGCGCCGACCATGTGCGTCAGCGGAAACAGGTCCGCCAGCTGCTGCAACCACGGCTGGCTGCCTTCCATCGAAAACCACACGCCCGACAGCAGCATCATCGGCCAGGACAGGAAGTTCAGGATGCCGCCGGCCAGTTCCTCGCTGGTCACGAAGGCCGCCACCACGAAGCCCATCGCGATCATCGCCAGCGCGCCGAGCGTGGTGACCAGCGCCAGCAGGGCGTGCGAGCCCTCCATGCGAAAGCCGATCACCCAATCCGTGCCCACGTACACCACCACCGTGATGGACATGATCAGCAGCAGACGCGAGCTCAGCTGCGCCAGGATGAACTCGATCGGCCGCACCGGCGTGGCGTTCAGGCGCTTCAGAAAGCCGCTTTTGCGGTAGCGCACCACCACGTAGCCGACCCCCCACAGGCACGAGAACATCATGTTCATGCCGAGGATGCCCGGCAGCAGGAAGTCGATGTAGCGGATCGGCCGGCCCGGCACCGCGCCCGGCGCCAGCGGCGGGCCGCCGGCGGCCGTGAGCAGGCGTTCCAGCACGTAGCCCTTGGGCGATTCGGGGTTGATCCAGTAGCGCGGCGGCTGGCCGAGGTCCAGCAGCATGTCCAGGCGATGGCGGCCCACCTTGGCCACCGCCCTGTCGCGCTGATCCGCCGGCAGGGCATAGAAATCCGCGTAGCGCGTGGACAGGAACGGGTGCGCCGTGGCCTGCACCGGCTCGCCGGCACCGATTACCGCCACCTTGAACAGCGGCCGCGGCGGGCCGCCGAAGATGATCGCCAGGCCCGCCACCATCACCAGCGGGAACAGCAGGTTCCAGCCCAGCGAGGCGCGGTCGCGCAGAAACTCCATGTTGCGGGCATGGGCCAGGGCCAGGTAGCGACGCAGCACGGCAGGCACTCCAGCAGTCAGGCGCGCAACTCGCGGCCGGTTAGTTCCAGGAACAGGTCTTCCAGGGTGCGCTCGCGGATGCGCAGGCGGCGCAGGCTGGCGCCGGCGCTTTCAAGCCCGCGCAGGGCGGCCGGGATGTCGCGCGTGGACACTTCCCACAGCTCGCCGGCGTCCAGCAGCGCCGCGTCGAAAGCGGCTGGCGGCGTGAAGTCGACCTTCGGCAGGGTCAGGATCACGTCCTCGAAGTGGGCCTTGAGCAGCGCATCCGGCGAGCCCTGGGCGATGATCCGGCCGCGGTCCATGATGGCGATCTCGTCGCACAGCACGTAGGCCTCTTCCATGTAGTGCGTGGTCAGCACGATGGTCTTGCCCTGCGCCTTGATGTCCTGCACCAGCTTCCAGAAATTGCGCCGCGCCTGCGGGTCCAGGCCCGTGGTGGGTTCGTCCAGGAACACGATGGCCGGGTCGTTCACCAGCGCGATCGCCAGCAGCAGGCGCTGGCGCTGACCGCCGGACAGCTTGCGGTTGTCGCGCTCGAGCAGGTCGCGCAACTGGCACAGATCGATCAGCGTTTCCAGATCCGCCTGGCGCGGGTACAGGCGGTGAAACAGCACCAGCGTCTCGCGCACGGTCAGGAAATCCTGCAAGGCGGTCGACTGGAACTGGATGCCCGCCTCGGCCCGAAACTGCGCGCCCTGCCCTTCGCCCCGATACAGCACCTGGCCGGCGGTCGGCCGGCAGATGCCTTCCATCATCTCGACCGTGGTGGTCTTGCCGGCACCATTGGGCCCCAGCAGTCCGAAGCAGGTGCCGGCCGCGACGCTGAAGCTCACGCCCGCCACCGCCCGCACGCCGGGGTATTCCTTGATCAGGTCGCGGACTTCGAGGATGGCGCTCATGACGGCCTGGGCGGCGGGGGCTGGACGGCCCCACGGGCTGGGTATAGCGTGTCGGGGTGCGCCGGATTATCACCGAAAGGAGGTAGCCTCATGCCAGAAACCCGTCTCAACGGTGCTGCCACGCTGGACCAGCTGCGCCGCGAACACCGCCGGCTGGATGCCGAAATCGACCACATCGAAAGCGGCCCGGGCCTGGCCTCGCCGCAGTTGAAGGAGCTCAAGCGCAAGCGCCTGGAACTGCGCGACAAGATCGAACACCTGCAGCGACCGGCCCGCGGCTGAGGCCGCCCCGGCAAATCCCGCGAGCGGGCCGCAGAGCCCGCCGCCCCGCCCCGAGGAGAACAGCATGAACAAGCCCACCGAGCTGCCGACCGCGCTGGCGCCGGCCAGTTACCTGTACGACGACCCGGCCCGGCAGATGTTCGCCGTGGACCGGCGCATCTTTACCGACCCCGGCCTGTTCGAGCTCGAACTGGAGCACATCTTCGAGGGCAGCTGGCTGTACCTGGCGCACGAAAGCCAGCTGCCGCAGCCGGGCGACTGGTTCACGCTGCACATGGGCCGCCAGCCGGTGGTGCTGATGCGCGGCCAGGACGGGCAGATTCGCGGCTTCGTCAACGCCTGCTCGCACCGCGGCGCGCGACTGTGCCGCACGCAGCGCGGCAACGCCAAATTCCTGACTTGCCCCTACCACGGCTGGGTGTACGACAGTGCCGGGCGCTGCGTCGAAATCAAGGACCGGGCGAGCGGTGCCTACCCGCCCGCCTTCGAGCACCAGAACCACGACCTGAAAGCCCTGCCGCGGCTCGACAACTACCGCGGCTTCCTGTTCGGCTCGCTCAAGGCCGAGGTGCCGGCGCTGCATGATTACCTCGCCGCGGCAGCGGGCGTCATCGACGCGCTGGTCGACCAGTCGCCGGACGGCCTCGAGGTGCTGCGCGGCAGTTCCACCTACACCTTTCGGGGCAACTGGAAGGTGCATGCCGAAAACGGCCTCGACGGCTACCACGTGAGCACCGTGCACGCCAATTTCATCGGCATGATCGCCCGGCGCATGGCCGAGCAGGGTAGCAAGGGCGTGGCCTCGATCGCCGACGATCGCATCATGCAACAGGGCAGCGGCGCCTATGACCTGGGCAGCGGCCACATCCTGGCCTGGTCGGACGTGGCGCAGCCCGAGGTGCGGCCCCTGGCGCGCCAGCGCGATCGCCTGACCAAGGCCTTCGGCGCCGGCAAGGCCTCCTGGATGATCGACCGCATCCGCAACATGCTGCTGTTCCCGAACGTCTTTTTGATGGACCAGACCTCGACGCAGATTCGCGTGTTCCGCCCGCTGGCGCCGGATCTGACCGAGGTCCGGATTTACTGCCTGGCGCCGCGCGGCGAGTCGGCCGAGGCCCGACGCCTGCGCGTGCGCCAGTTCGAGGATTTCTTCAACGCCAGCGGCATGGCGACGCCGGATGATCTGCGCGAGTTCGAGGCCAGCCAGGCCGGCTTTGCGGCGGCGCCGACCACCGGACCGCAGGACTACGCGCGCGGCGCCGGGCGCGCCCAGCCCGGCGCGGACGCCGCGGCGCGCGCGCTCGACATCGAACCGGTGCAAAGCAGCCCGAGCTTTCAGGACGAAACGCACCTGCCGGGAATCTTCCGCGAGTGGCTGCGCCTGCTGGCACCGGCCGATGGCCGCTGATGGGCGTGCGGCGGGCCCGAGTATCGGGCCCGGGTGGCTTGCTTTAAGCTAACCGGCCATAAGCTCATTCCCGGCCGGATTCAAACGGCCCACCACCGCAGATACACGCTCCATGCGGCTCGTTGACCCACCGATCGATACCTCGCCCGTCATCGCCGACGAAATCAAGACCACCACCTGCTACATGTGCGCCTGCCGCTGCGGCGTGCGCGTGCACTTGAAGGACGGTCAGATCCGCTACATCGACGGCAATCCGGACCACCCGGTCAACGGCGGCGTGATTTGCGGCAAGGGCAGCGCCGGCATCATGAAGCAGGAGTCGCCGGCGCGGCTGCGCAAGCCGCTGCTGCGCACCGGCGAGCGTGGCAAGGGCGAGTTTCGCGAAATCGAATGGGACGAGGCGATCGACCTGCTCACCGAACGCCTGGACGGCATCCGCAAGACCGACCCGCGCAAGCTGGCCTTCTTCACCGGCCGCGACCAGAGCCAGGCGCTCACCGGCTGGTGGGCGCAGCAGTTCGGCACCCCCAACTACGCCGCCCACGGCGGTTTTTGCTCGGTCAACATGGCCGCCGGCGGGCTATACAGCATCGGCGGCAGCTTCTGGGAATTCGGCGAGATCGACTGGGAGCACACCCGCCATCTGGTGATGTTCGGCGTCGCCGAGGACCACGACAGCAACCCGCTGAAGATCGGCCTGGCCAAACTCAAGGCGCGCGGCGCCAAGTTTGTGTCGGTGAACCCGGTGCAAACCGGCTACTCGGCCATCGCCGACGAATGGCTGGGCATCCGTCCCGGCACTGACGGGCTGTTGATCCTGGCGCTGGTGCACGAGCTACTGCGCAGCGAGAAGGTCGATTTCGAGTATCTGGCCCGCTACACCAACGCGCCGTGGCTGGTGATCGACGATCCCGGCGCCGCCGACGATGGCCTGTTCGCCCGCGACGGCGACGGCAACCCGCTGCTGTTCGACGGCGCAAGCGGCGCCCTGGTCAGCGCCATGGACGCCGACACCCAGCCGGTGCTGGCTGGCCGGCGCACGCTGCCCGATGGGCGCGGCGCGGTGCCGGTGTTCGAGCTGCTGGCGCGCCGTTACCTGGAGCCGGCCTACGCGCCCGAGGCGGTGGCCGAACAGACCGGCCTTTCCGCCGCCACCATCCGGGGCCTCGCGGCGCAGATCGCCCAGGCCGCCTTCGAACAACCGGTGGTCATCGACCAGCCCTGGACCGACTGGGCCGGGCGCCGGCACGAACAGATGATCGGCCGGCCCGTGTCGTTCTACGCCATGCGCGGCATCGCGGCGCACAGCAACGGCTTTCACACCTGCCGCGCGCTGCACCTGCTGCAGATGCTGCTGGGCGCCATCGACACGCCGGGCAGCTTCCGTTACAAGCCGCCGTTCCCGCGGCCGGTGCCGCCGCCGCAGCCGCCCACCGGCAAGCCGGCGCAGGTGCGCCCGGGCGAGCCCATGCCGGGCCTGCCGCTGGGTTTCGTGGCGAGTCCGGAAGACCTGCTGCTGGACGCCGACGGCCAGCCGATGCGCATCGACAAGGCGTATTCCTGGGAAGCGCCGCTGGCCGCCCACGGCGCCATGCACATGGTGATCCACAACGCCTGGAAGGGTGACCCCTACCCGATCGACACCCTGTTCATGTTCATGGCCAACATGAGCTGGAACTCCAGCATGAACAGTGCCGGCACCATGGACATGCTGACCGACCGGGACCCGGCCAGCGGCGAGTACCGCATCCCGTTCATCGTCTATTCGGATGCGTTTGCCTCCGAGATGGTCGCCTACAGCGATCTGGTGCTGCCGGACACGACGTATCTGGAGCGCTGGGACGCCATTTCGCTGCTGGATCGGCCGATTTCGAGCGCCGACGGCCCGGCCGACTCGATCCGCCAGCCGATCGTCGAGCCCGGCCGCGACGTGCGCTGCTTCCAGTCGGTGCTGCTGGACCTGGGCGCGCGCCTGGGCCTGCCGGGCATGGTCGAGGACGACGGCCGCCCGCGCTATCCGGGCGGCTACCCCGACTACATCGTCAACCACCAGCGCCGGCCGGGCATCGGCACGCTGGCGGGCTGGCGCGGGGCGGACGGCAGCCAGCACGGCAACGGCGAGCCCAACCCCGACCAACTGCAGCGCTACATCGACAACGGCTGCTTCTGGCACGAAGAACTGCCGCCGCAGGCGCGCTACTTCAAGCACGCCAACCGCGACTACCTGGAGTACGCCGCGCGCATGGGCTTCATCGGCGCGGCCAAGCCGATCATCCAGCAGCTGTACAGCGAGCCGCTGCAGAAATTCCGCCTGGCGGCGCGCGGCCACGGCGCGGTGACGCCGCCGCCCGAGCAGCGCGAGCGCATCGAGCACTACTTCGATCCGCTGCCGTTCTGGTACCCGCCGTTCGAGGGCGCGGCGCTGACCGGCACCGACTTCCCGCTGCACGCCATCACCCAGCGGCCGATGATCATGTACCACGCCTGGGATTCGCAAAACGCCTGGCAGCGGCAGATCCTGGGCAGCAACCGGCTGTACCTGCACCCCGACACGGCCGCGCGCCTGGGCGTGGCCGACGACGGCTGGGTGTCGGTGACGAGTCACCACGGCCGCATCAAATGCCAGGTGCGCCTGATGGCCGGCGTCAACCCGGACACGGTGTGGACCTGGAACGCCATCGGCAAGCGCGCCGGGGCGTGGAATCTGGATCCCGGCGCGGCGGAGGCAAAAAAGGGCTTCCTGCTGAACCACCTGATCGCCGAGACGCTGCCCGGCGGCGATCACAGCAACAGCGATCCGGTCACCGGCCAGGCCGCCTGGTACGACCTGCGCGTGCGCATCGAGCCGGTGGCGGCGGCGGATCAGGAGCCGGTCAGCGCGCCCCAATTCGCCGCGCTGCCGCGCCCACCCGGCCTGGAACCGGCGCCCCGGCGTCTGACCCGCGGTGGGATGTTTCGCCGCCGGCCGGCATCCTGACCGGCCGGCGCGCACGCCCGTGTTGCTACAGCAGCGGATGGCCGCCCAGGCCGTACTCGGCGCGGCCGTAGGCCAGCATGTTGTCGTCGTAGAGCTGACCGACGTGGATCGACAGCATCAGCAGGTCGCGGGCCGCGATCTCCAGCACATCGCCGCGCGTGGTGGCGGCCCCGCCCAGCATCTCGATGCCGCGGAAGGCCAGCGCGGAGGCCTCCTTGCACATCAGCGAGCGCCAGGCGTTCGGCCGATTGCGCGCGGCCTCGTCGACCACCGGCGTGTTGGCGGCGTCCCAGGCTTCGAGCTGCTGCACGTAGCGTTCCTGCAGCGCCTCGATGGTGTCGGCCTTGACCAGCATCTCGGCCACGTTGCGCTGGGCGATCGGCGACTCCCACTCCTTGACGCCGTACAGCACCCGCTGGCGGTCACGCACGCGCTGCTTGACCTCGGCCACCACGCGCTGGGTGACGCCCACGGCAATGGCACCGAAGCCGACGCAGAACATCGGCATGAACGGCACGCGGTAAATCGGCGTCGTGTCGTCCCAGTCGCCGCCGATCGGCTGGCCGGTGGCCTTGATGTGCCCCAGCGGCAACACGCGGTGCCAGGGCACGAACACCTGGTCGGCGCGCACCGTGTGGCTGCCGGTGCCGCGCAGGCCAAACGGATTCCATTCGCCGACGATCTCAATCTCGCGCGTGTTGGCCGTCACCAGGCACGGCTGCGGTCCGCCGGCCATGCCGGGCACCTCGACGAAGGCACCCAGGCCGATCCAGTCGTCCCACTTCACGCCGCTGCCCCAGTTCCATTGGCCGGACAGCTTCACGCCGCCCTCGACGTAGTCCACTTTGCCGATGGGAAAGAAGATGTCGGCCGTGAAGCCGTCGCTGTCGTAGATTTCCTGCCGGCCCTTGGGGTCCAGAAAGGCCACCCACTGTTCGTGCAGCGCGGTGAAGTACACCAGCCAGGCCGCCGAGGCGTTGCGCTGGGCCACCACCCTTACCACTTCCGAGAAGGTGCGCGCGCCCAGGCCAAAGCCGCCGTAGCGCTTCGGGCGCAGCAGCTTGTGGATCTGCGCCTTGTGCACCACGTCGCGCAGCTTCAGGGAAAAGCCGCCCTTGAGTTCGGCTTCGGCGATTTCAAGGTCCGCCTGCTGGCCGATGTGCTCGGCGCGGGCCACCATTTCCTCGTGCGTCATTTCGCTCACTTCTCCTGCTCCTGCGGTCGGCGACCAAGAAAGGCCCGCAGTCTAGCAAACGGCCGTGAGCGGGCCGCACGGCGCGGCTTGACGCGCGTCAACGGTCGCGGACGCGGCCGGCCAGGCCGGTGTCAACCCGCGACGCACTCCCTTTTTTCCACCTGATTCCCCCGAACCCATGACGGCAATCGCACCCAACACCACCGGCCGTAAACTGGGCCTGGTGATCGACCTGGACACCTGCGTCGGCTGCCACGCCTGCGCCGTGGCCTGCAAGGAATGGAACGACGGCGGCCACATGGCGCCGCTGACCGACGAGGACCCCTACGGCACAGAGCCGTTTGGCGTGTGGTTCAACCGCATCCACGCCTTCGAGACACAGCCCACGTCCGGCTGCGGCGGCGGGCCGGCCACCACGCGCACCTTGCACTTCCCCCGCTCCTGCCTGCACTGCGAGCAGCCGGACTGCGTCACCGTCTGCCCGACCGGCGCCTCGTACAAGCGTGCCGAGGACGGCATCGTGCTGGTCGACGAGGACAAGTGCATCGGCTGCAAGCTGTGCTCCTGGGCCTGCCCCTACGGCGCGCGCGAGTACGACTACAACAGCGGCACCATGAAAAAGTGCACCCTGTGCGTGGACCGCATCTACAACCAGAACCTGCCGCCGGCCGAGCGCCAGCCGGCCTGCGTCATGGTCTGTCCGACCTCGGCGCGCCACTTCGGGGATCTGGGCGATGCCGACTCGGGCGTGTCACGGCTGGTGGCCGAACGCGGCGGCGTCGACCTGATGCCGGATCTGGGCTACCAGCCAACCAACAAATACCTGCCCCCCCGCGAGCGGCGCGCCGCCGCCGATGCTGCGCCCCTGGCGGACGCTCCCGGCGGAGCCGACATCGGCCAGCGACTGCTCGGCTGGGTCGATCGCCTGCTGTCCCGATAAGAAGCCGCAACGCCATGCATCCAGCCGCCTCGGTCATCCTGTTCACCGTCACCTCCGGCATGGGCTACGGCCTGCTGGCCCTGCTCGCCGTGCTGGGCAGCCTGGGCGCGCTGCCACCCGATCCGGGCCTGGGGTTGGCCGGCCTTGGCGTGGCGCTGGCGCTGATCACCGCCGGCCTGCTCGCCTCCACCTTTCACCTGGGCCACCCGGAGCGCGCCTGGCGGGCCCTGAGTCAGTGGCGCACGTCCTGGCTATCGCGCGAAGGCGTGCTGGCGATCCTGAGCTATCCGCCGGCGCTGGTGTTTGCCGGCGGCTGGGTGCTGGCCGGCCGCACCGATGGCGTGTTCGCGCTGGCCGGCTGGTTGACGGCGCTGCTGGCCGTAGTGACGGTGTGCTGCACCGCCATGATCTACGCCAGCCTCAAGCCGATTCCGCAGTGGCGCAACCGCTGGGTGATGCCCGGCTACGTGGCTCTGGCGCTGGCCACCGGCGCGGTCTGGCTGGCACTGCTGGCCGGCGTGTTCGGCGTCGGTCGCGGACCGGCCAACGCCATCGCAGTGCTCGGGCTGGTTGTGGCGGCGCTGGTCAAGCTGGCCTACTGGCGGCACATCGAAACTGCCGCACCGATCGCCACGGCGGCCGATGCAATCGGTTTGGGAGGGGTAGCCCAAGCGCGCCTGCTCGAGCGCCCCCACACCGAGGAGAACTACCTGCAAAAGGAGATGGGCTTTCGGGTGGCGCGCAAGCACGCCGACCGGCTACGTCGCTTTGTGCTGATCGGTGGTTTTGGCCTGCCGTTGGTTCTGGTGGTGCTGGCGAGCTCTGTGCCGGCTGCCGTGTCGGTGTGGCTGCTGGCGCTCGCCCTCGCCGGTACCGCCATCGGTGCACTGGTCGAACGCTGGCTGTTCTTTGCCCAGGCGAAGCACACCGTGACGCTGTACTACGGCGCCGCTACGGTTTGAAGCAACGCTCCGGAATCAGGTCACCCGAAAGACTCTCGCCTGATCGACGTGGCCTCCAGTGGCAATTACCGTCGCCTCCGGAAAGGATTCGGCCTCGCTTTTTCTGGCTACGCCCATTTCTTATTCGTTCACCTGGTACCAGCTCGGTTCAGTGCTTGGCCACGTTGCCTTGGGCGGGACGAGCCTGACGGGCATCGTGTCCGGTTGGCGATTTCCACTACGGCGGCGCCAAGCTGGTTCTTGAGTACACGCCGTTACCGGAATTCTCCACGTCGTGGATGCGGGTAGCCGGCCTGCTGGCGGTGGGCGGCATCGGCGCCAGGCGCAGGGCGCTCAGCGAAGTTTGAATGGCAATGCAACACCCCCGCCCTGCGCATGTCAGGGGGCGTGAAGAATGTTGTTTGCTGAGTCGTGGTAGCGATCCGCAGAGGATTCGATCGCGAGACGCAACAAGTCCGCGATTGATGACGATTTGATCGACAAGCTGTTGGAGGGCCGCGAACACGGCGCGGCCGTGCGCTCGGTAACGACGGCCTGTCGGCGAACTGAATAAGCGACCGGCTGAGCGGATGCTGTCCGTCACGAGGGGTGTTCACCTCGATGACGAGGGCCAATAAGTGACCACTGCAGCGGCTGCTCGCACAGGCCGGTCACCCTGGCAAGTGGCTTGCGCTCGTTGGGATTCAGCATAGGCCTCCCAGTACCGCCGCGGTGAAAAAAAGGGGCTCACTGTGCTGTCACAAATGCTTGCGCACCTGTAAAGGTTTCGTCATGCGTCGCTGACAGACTATTTGGTCTTCGGCTGCAGTGACGTGCGCACAGGTGCACCTTGATGGCATACGGTCGCCTCGTGTCGTCTGCGGTCCCCGCGTCCTATAGACACCCATTAGGCCCATTCTTCCTCGCCATATCGATGAGATCTGCCCCTATGTTCACGCAGCACAGCCCCACAGCAACAATAGGTGGCACATGATCGATGCCCGTTCGCAAGTCGGCGTTGCGTTGTTGAAACGCCTTGCTGTCGTTGGCGCCCTGATTGGCGGACTCACGGCGTGCGGCAGTGGGCAGGATGAAACCGCTGACAAGGCCAAGGCAGGTCAGGCCGTGGCAACGGTCAACGGCGGGGATGTCACCGTGCATCAGCTCAACTACCTGTTGGCGCGCCTGCCGGCCGCTGCCAAGGCGGCTGATCCGGCGGCGCTCAAGCGCCAGGCGGCCGACCAACTGGTGAACCGGGCGCTCCTGCTGGAGCGCGCCCGGGCGCAGAAGCTCGACCGTGATCCGGCGGTCATGCTGGCGCTCGAGGAGGGTCGCCAGCAACTTTTGGCTCAAGCCTACCTCGAGCGCGCCATGGCCCAGGTCGTGGCGCCTACTGATGACGAAATCCGCAAGTACTACGACGAGCGACCGCTCAAGTACGCCAAGCGCAAGCTGTTCCTGATGCGCCAGGTGGCCACTGACAACACCGTGTCGCGAGAAGAAATCGAGGCCTACGGCAAGGGCAACGTGACCGCCGATGACTTGGTCAAGTGGTTGCAGGAGCGCGGCGCCAAAGTGCAGGTGGCCGCCCGCTCGATGGCCGCGGAGCAGGTGCCGGACCAGGTTCTGGACCGCCTGCAGACCATGGAGCGGGGCCAGGCCATCATGATCGGGTCGGCCACGGACGCCGTGGTCAGCTTCCTGGTGGACGTGCGAGACGCGCCGCTGACACTGGATCAGGCCAAGGAACCGATCGGCCAGTTATTGCTGGCCGAACGGCGCCAAGCGCTGGCCGAGCAGGAGATCAAACACCTGCGCGAGGCGGCTCAAATCACCTGGCTGGGCGAGTTTGCCGACCAGCCACCGACGCCGGCTGACGGCGCCGTGCCGCCAGCAGCCCCTCAGGAAACCCCGTCGGCCCCCGGCACGGACGCGGACGCGGAGCCGGATGATGCCGGCATCGGCCAGGGCCTGAAGGGCTTGCGATAGGCCGACGCTGATCGTCCCACCTGCGCCCGTGTCTCTGCCATGCAAACCCGGCATGCGGCCGTGAATTCGCTGGTCGACCACAAGCTGGGCAGCGCGGGTCCGGCTCCGGTTTCGCCCGGCCAGCGGGTCCGCCTCATTCGCACCCCCGAGATCCTCGACCAGCGTGTGGCGCTGACGGTGCTGCTGCTGCGGCTGCTGGATCCGCTGGTGGCCGTGTCCATGTTGTTGCTGGGAGCGCGCTGGCTCGGTCTGGATATCACCCTCATCGAGCGGGGCGCGGCAACCGCCACCGCGCTGCTGGTATTTGCGTTGTTTCGCGACGTTGCACATGGCCAGCCCTGGCGACGCGGCGGCCAGTGGGCGCTGGTCGGTTGCATCATCGGCTCGTGGATGTCGGTGGTCGGACTACTGATGGTTATTTCGGCAGCCACAGGCGTGACCGAACAGTTCTCCCCGCCGTTGGCGCAACTGTGGTTTCTGGCCACGCCGGTTGTGATGATCGGATATCACTCGGCGGTCCGCTCGCTGCTGCTGTACCTGACCGGTAGCCGTCAGCGCAGCGCCGTGGCGGTGGCCTTTACCAATGTGTCGTTGGAGCTGCGCCGGGCGCTGCAGGATGCCGAAGACGGCGGCGTCAACTTCAGGGGCTTTTTCGACGACCGTAGCGCGGTCCGGTTGGGTCTGCCGGCTGGATCGGATGCACTGCTCGGGTGTCTGGCGCAAACAGCGGATTTCGTGCGCGAGCGCAAGGTCGACCTGGTCTACATCGCCCTGCCCATGCGCGGTGACGCGCGCATGGAAGCGTTGCTCGATGGTCTGCGGGATACCACCGCATCGGTCTATTTCGTGCCGGATATGCATTTCGTCGACCTGCTGCAGGCACGCGTCGATCAGGTGGGCGGCATCCCGGTCATGGGAGTGTGGGAGACGCCCTATTACGGGCTGAACGCCGTGCTCAAGCGGGCCAGCGACATCGTGTTCGCCTCTCTGGCCCTGCTGACGCTCAGCCCGTTGATGATTGCCATCGCCATCGGCGTCAAGCTCGGCTCGCCGGGGCCGGTGCTGTTCAAGCAGCGGCGTTACGGCTTCGGCGGCGAGGAGATCCGCGTCTACAAGTTCCGCACCATGACCGTGTGCGAGGACGGGCCCAACGTACCGCAGGCGCGCCGTGACGATGACCGCATCACGCCGCTGGGGCGCCTGCTGCGGCGCCTGTCGCTGGACGAACTGCCGCAGTTCATCAACGTTTTGCAGGGCCGCATGAGCGTGGTCGGGCCGCGTCCGCACGCGGTTGCCCACAACGAGCACTACCGGCGCCTGATTTCAGGCTACATGCACCGCCACAAGGTCAAGCCCGGCATCACCGGCTGGGCGCAGGTCAACGGCCTGCGTGGCGAGACCGACACGCTGGACAAGATGCGCTCGCGTGTCGAGTACGACCTCGAGTACCTGCGCCGCTGGTCGCTGCGGCTGGACCTGCGCATCGTGCTGCGCACGACGGCCCTGGTGTTCCGGGATGCGCATGCTTTTTGAGACGACGCGCCGGATCGGCCGCCTGCGGGGGGCGATCGGAACCTTACTGTTGTGCGGGCTGCTGCCGGCGCTGGCGGGAGAGGGCGATTTCCTGACGCCGTTTGCCGGCATCGCGTCGGCCTATGACGACAACCTGTTTCGCCTGCCCGACGACGTGGACGAAGAAGTGGCACTCGGCGAATCCAGCCGCGCCGACTGGACGCGCACCACCTTTGCCGGCCTGGGCCTGGAGTGGCTCCCCGGCCGCCAGCGGATCACCGCCAATCTGCAGGCGCTCGACCAGTCCTTTCAGCGCTTCTCGTTCCTGGACAACACCGGCTATGACACCGGAGCGCGCTGGAACATGGCGGCCGGCGACAGCGTGACTGGAACCCTGGATGCCGGTTTCAAGCGCCAGCTCGGCAGCTTCGACGACTTCCGTGCGCCGGTACTGGACCTGAACGACACCGCGCATGGAGATCTCGCTCTTGGCTACCTGATCACGCCCGAGATCGAGCTGCGTGCCGGGGCCGGCCTGCGCACCACCACGCATGGTCTCGATGTTCGTGAAGCGTCCAACTTTCGCGGCAGTTACTGGCGGCTGGGCGTGTCCCGGCGCACGCCGCTCGGGAACCTGCTCGGTGTCGAGTACCGTCTGGACGACGGCCGCTATCCGGAGCGGGAGGTCGGTCCTTTCAGCCTAGCAGACGATGGCTATCAGCAGCAGGAAGGCGTCGTCACCTTCACCTGGCAGGGTGGCTTCACGTCGGTTGACGGGCGCCTGGGCTATTCCTGGCGCCGCTCCGACAATCTCGAGTTCAGGGACTATTCCGGTCCTTCCGGCAGCCTGCGCACGCGCTACGCCCGGTCACCTAAGCTGATGCTGGACCTGAATGCCTATCGGCGCCTGGAATCGCTGGACGACCTGTTCTCGAGCTCCGTAACCGCCACCGGCCTCTCCTTCAGGCCGGTTTGGGCGCCCACCGACCGCATCATCGTGCAGGCCAGCGCTGACTACACGCACCGCCAGTTCGAGGATTCCGGCCTGTTCGTGGGCGCCCCGCAGCCGAAGGAAAACATCCTGTCGTACGGACTCAGCGCCAGCTACACGCCGCGGACGCTGCTGACGCTCAGCGCCGGCTACAGCCACAGCCAGCGCAGTTCCGACCGCCCTAGTTTCGAATATGACGCCAATACCTTCAATTTTTCAGTGCAGGTCAACCTGTAACACGGCGCTGTCACAATCGATGGAGACGGACTTGGAACCCTCAGGAAAATCAACGATGAAGCGATGGCTTCGGGCAATCGGCGGCATGCTGCTGGCAGTGGCCGCCGGCGGCGCGTTGGCGGCCGATTACCAGATCGGCCCTGGCGACGTACTGAACATCACCGTGTTCGAGCATCCCGACCTGGCCGTGAAAAGCCGCGTCGGGCCAGAGGGCAAGATCAACGTGCCCCTGGCCGGGGCGGTCGAGGTCGCCAAGCTCACCGAGCGCGAGGCTGAGGCCACCATCGCCAAAGCCCTGCTGCAGGGGGGTTACGTCAGCGATCCACAAATCAGCGTGCTGGTCGAGCAGTACCAGAGCCGCCTGGTATCGGTGCTGGGCTATATCAACCGGCCGGGCCGCTATCCCATGGACCGCCAACTCACGCTGGTGGAGGCGGTGGCACAGGCCGGCGGCGTGGGGCCGGCCGGAAGCGAAAAAGTGATGCTGGTAACCGGCGATGGCCGCCGGCAGGAGATTGACCTGCGCACGACGCTTGCGGACGGCACGGGTGCCAATCCGGTGCTGCGCGGTGGCGAGGTCATCTACGTGCCCAAGGCGCCGATGATCTACGTGTTCGGCGAGGTGCAGCGCCCCGGCGCCTATCCGCTGGATCACCACATGACCGTGCAACAAGGTCTGGCGTTGGGCGGCAGCATTTCGCCGCGCGGCACCGACCGCGGCATCCGTATCCGTCGCCAGGCGGCCGACGGCACAGTGAGTGAAATCGACGCCGATTTCGACCAGCCGCTGCAGGCCGGCGACATCATCGTCGTTCGCGAACGCCTGTTCTGAGGTCGGACATGGACATCCAGTATTTCCTGTTGATCCTGTGGGCACGCCGCTATGTGCTGCTCGGCACCCTGGCCGTCACCGTGCTGGCGGCGCTGGGGGTCGCCCTGACGTCGGCCGACAAGTACGACGCCACGACCGCGCTGCTGATCACCTTTCACGACCAGCAGTCGCCGATGCTGTCGGTGCAGATGGCACCAAGCTACATGACCACCCAGTTCGACATCATCCAGAGCCAGAGCGTGGCGCTCAAAGTGGTCGACAAACTCAAGCTGGCGGAACAGGCGGCGGCACGCGAGCGGTGGCAGGCCGCGACCGACGGGCAGGGCTCCATCCACCACTGGTTGGCGGACATCCTGCGCCGCGATCTGACGCTGAAGCCGACCCCCGACAGCCGCGTGCTGAACCTTACCTACCGCGGCACGGATCCGCGGTTTGCGGCCACTCTGGCCAACGCCTTTGCCGACGCGTACATCGAGACCAACCTCGAGCTGAGCGTCGATCCGGCCCGCCGCGACAGCGCCTGGCTCGACTCGCAACTCACCGCCCTGCGTCAGCGCCTTGAGGATGCCCAGGCGCGGCTGTCGGCCTTCCAGCGCGAGCGCGGCATCGTCGCGAGCGACGAGCGGCTGGACATCGAAACCGCCCGCCTGAGCGAACTCAGCTCGCAACTGGTGCAGGCCGAGGGCTTCATGCACGACGCCGAAACCCGCCAGCAGGAACTGACGCGCATCCGCAAGGGCGGTGGCAGCATCGAGGGCCTGCGGGAATTCTCCGGCGACGGCTATCTGCAGAGCATCAAGGTCGATCTGGCCCGGCGCGAGGCCGATCTGGTCCAGTTGCAGAAGCAGTACGGCGCCAATCACCCGCAACTGCAGCGCACCGAGGCCGAGGTGGCCAACCTGCGTGGCCGACTGGTCACGGCGCTCGACCGGCTCACGCGCAGCGTCGCCAACGAAGCCGATATCGCCCACAGCCGGGTCGAGACGCTGCGCAAGGAACTCGACGCCCAGCGCGTCAAGGTGCTCGCTCTGAAAGAGTCCCGCGACCAGATGCCCGCCCTGGAGCGCGACGTCCTGAGCGCACAGGCCGCCTATGACGTGGCCGCCCAGCGTTACAACGAAAGTCAGTTGCAAAGCCGCGTGTCGGACACCAACGTCGCGGTGCTCACACCGGCGGTCGTGCCCACCCAGCGCAGCAGCCCGAACCCCCGACTCAACCTGATGGTCGGCGTATTCCTGGGTACGCTGTTCGGCGCGGGCGCCGCCTTGCTGCTTGAACTGCTGATGCCGAAGGTGCGCAGCCCGCGCATGCTGGAGCAGCGCCTCAACCTGCCCGTGCTGGGTGTACTGGAGGGACCGGCATGAAACCGGACACGATCATCGGACACGAGCCGTCGTCGCCGGCTGCCGATCGGATCGGCGAACGCCTGGTGCTGGAAGGCAAACTGGCCCGCACGGATCTGGCCCGCATCGCCGAGCACCAGAAACAACATGCGGTGCGCTTCGGCGAGGCGGCGCAGGCGCTGGGCCTGCTCAGCGGTGCCGATCTGGATTCGGCCCTGGCCGAGCAGTTCGGCTACCCGTGGAAACCCGGCAGCGCCGTCACCGACCCCACCCTGTACGCGCTGGCGCAGCCGTTCGGCCAGCAGGCGGAACGGCTGCGCGCCCTGCGCATGCGCTTGAGCCTGGCCGGAGTCGGCCGGGCCGAAGGCCACCCGGCGCTGGCCGTGCTCAGCCCGCAGGACGGCGACGGGCGCAGCACGCTGGCCGCCAACCTGGCCGTGTCCTTCGCGGAGCTTGGCCTGCGCACGCTGCTGGTGGATGCCGACCTGCGCCGGCCCAGCCAGCACACGCTGTTTCGGGCCGCGACGGGCGGCGACGGCCTGTCGGCCCTGCTCGCCGGGCGCGGCTGCAACGCCTTCATCACGCCGCTGCCCGGTTTCAGCGGCCTGGCCGTGCTGTCGTCCGGCCCGGTGCCGCCCAATGCCACCGAGCTGCTGGCGCGTCCGGCCCTGCGGACCTTCCTGGACGACATGGCGGAGCGCTTCGACCTGGTGCTTCTGGACACTCCGCCGGCCGGACCGGGCGGTGACGCCTACTACATCGCCGCCGCGGCGCGCGGCGCCCTGGTAGTGGCGCGGCGCAACCGCACCAGCATCACGGGTCTCGATACCCTGACGCAGACCCTGGCTGCCACGGGTATCCCGGCGCTGGGCGTGGTCCTGAATCGAGGCTGAGCATCATGGCAGCGGTACATCCCACGTCGATTGCGCATTCCGGGCCGCGCTGGCTCGCCGCCTGGCCGGTACTGCTCGGCCTGGCCGTCCTGTATGGGCCGACCGTGTATGGCCTGGCAACCGGCCCGTGGCAGTCCGAGGATCAGGCCCACGGTCCGCTGATACTGGCCGTGGTGCTGTGGCTGATCTGGTCCGGCCGCGACGCACTCTCAGCGGCGGCACAGCCGCGCCCGCTGGCCGGCTGGCTGTGGCTGCTGCCCGGCCTGCTGCTGTACGCCGTCGGCCGCTCGCAGGACGTTGATGGGTTCGAAATCGCCTCGGCCATCCCGGTGCTGGTCGGCTGCCTGCTGGCGCTGGTGGGGCCGGCCGCGGTGCGGCGCTTGTGGTTTCCGCTGCTCTTTCTGATTTTTCTGATCCCGCTGCCGGGCTTTCTGGTGGACGCCATCACCGGGCCGCTGAAGCAGTACGCCTCGGCGCTGGCGGCGCAGATCCTGTTTGCGGCCGGCTACCCGATCGCGCGGGCCGGCGTGTTGCTGCACCTGGGGCCGTACCAGCTGCTGGTGGCGGACGCCTGTTCCGGCATGCATTCCATCTATTCCCTGAGCGCCGTCGGGCTGTTCTACCTGCACCTGATGGGCTACAAGAACCGCCTGCGGCTGGGCCTGCTGGTGCTCGCCATCGTGCCGATCGCCTTCCTGGCCAACACGCTGCGCGTGGTGACGCTGGCGCTGATCACCTTCCACATGGGCGATGCCGCCGCCCAGGGCTACCTGCACGGCCTGGCCGGCATCTCGCTGTACCTGTTCGCGCTGGTGTTGCTGCTGGCGCTGGATGCGCTGCTGGGCCTGCTGCCCGGACTGCGCGAGCCGCGCCGACAGACCGCCTGATCTCTCCGAAAGGACCGCCCCATGCCACAAGCCATCCCCAACGTGCGCACCATACTCATCGGCCTTGGCATGCTGGCCGCCGCCGGCCTGGCCTACGCCATGAAGCCGACGCGTCTGGTCGTCGGCGCCGATTCCTTCCAAGCCGACACTTTCCAACTGGAAGCCGCCATCCCGCGCCAGTTCGGCGCCTGGACCGAACAGAGGCAGCAACAAGTTCAGATCATCGACCCGCGCCAGCAGGAAACTATCGACCGCATCTACAGCCAGGTGCTCACCCGCAGCTACGTGGACGACAAAGGCGAGCGGGTGATGCTGTCCATCGCCTACGGCAGCAACCAGAGCGATGGCCTGCAGGTGCACCGGCCGGAAGTCTGCTACCCGGCCCAGGGCGCGCAACTCCTGAGCACGCTGAACGCCAGCCTGCCGACCCAATGGGGCGCAATTCCCATCCGCAAGCTCACCACCCAGTTCGGGCCGCGCCACGAGCCGGTGACCTACTGGGTCATGGTCGGCGAGCACGCCGTCATCGGCAGCCTGCAGGGCAAGCTGGCACAACTGAGCTACGGATTCCGCGGCCAGATACCGGACGGCATGCTGGTGCGCGCCTCGACCATCGATCCCGATGACGAGCGCGCATTCGCGCAGCAGGCAAGGTTCCTGCAAGACCTGCTCGCGGCAGTGCCGCCAGAAACCCGCAAGCGCCTGTCCGGCCTGCAATAGGCGCCCGGCAGAACAGCACACACCGCCCCGGCAGCGCCCGGATCGACCCATCATCAGGCCGTAACACCATGTCGAAAAAATCGCCCCCATCACCGGCGTTACCGGCCCGGATGGCGCCTACCTGGCCGAATTCCTGCTCAAGAAGGGCTACATCGCGCACGGCATCAAGCGCCGCACGTCCCTATTCAATACCGACCGCATCGACCACCACCTGTACCAGGACCCGCACATCGATAACCGCAACTTCGTCCTGCACTACGCAAGCCGTCGACGAGAAGGGTTTTCTTGTGAGAGATGCAAGTCTGGCGCTCGCCCAATCGTCGCCGTCGACCCGCGCTATTGCTGCCCAACCGAAGTGGAAACCCTGCTCGTCGACGCCAGCAAGGCCAGACAGAAACTGGGCTGGACGCCGCGGACCAGCTTTGCCGAACTGGTGGCCGAGATGGTCCGCGAGGACCTGAAATGTGCCGAGCGCGACGAGTTGGTCAAACGGCACGGCTACAAGGCCATGGACTACCACGGGTAGCGGCAGGCGCAAAGATTCAAGACTCAAGATCAAGGGTTAGGGTGTGGCCAGGTTCGAGGAGCTGGAGGTTTGGAAGCGGGCGGCGCGGCTGAGTGCCGATCTGTACAAGGCGTTTGTGGACCTGAAGGACTTTGGGTTTCGCGATCAGATCACCCGCGCAGGCTTGTCGATCCCCTCGAACATTGCAGAGGGGCACGAACGCGAATCGGACAAGGAAATCGCCAATTTCCTGAATTACGCAAAGGGTTCGGCGGGCGAAGTCAGAACGCAAATCTACATCGGGATGGACATCGGCTACATCGAACGGGAACAAGGCAAGTGCTGGTTGAACGAAGCAGAAGAAATTTCAAGAATGCTCCACGCCCTGATCAAAACCATCCGCACCCGAACATCCTGACCCGTGCATCGCAACTCTTGAATCTTGAGTCTTGCATCTTGAACCTTGAATCTAAAGTCTTCGTTGCCGGCCACCGCGGCCTCGTCGGCTCCGCGCTGATGAGGAACCTGCGCAAAGGCGGCTACACGAATCTGCTCACCCGTACCCACGCCGAACTCGACCTCACCGACCAGGCCGCCGTCGAGGCCTTCTTTGCCGCCGAGAAGCCCGACTACGTCTTCCTGGCGGCAGCCAAAGTCGGCGGCATTCACGCCAACGACACCTACCCGGCCGAGTTCATCCACGACAACCTCGCCATCCAGACCAATGTCGTCCACGCGGCGTATCGCCACAACGTCAAGCGCCTGCTGTTCCTGGGCTCCAGCTGCATCTACCCCAAGCTGGCCCCGCAACCGCTGAAAGAGGAACACCTCCTCACCGGCCCGCTGGAACCCACCAACCGGCCCTACGCGCTGGCCAAGATCGCCGGCATCGAAATGTGCTGGAGCTACAACCGGCAATACGGCACCCAGTACCTGGCCGCCATGCCCACCAACCTGTACGGCCCCGGCGACAACTACAACCTGATGAACTCGCACGTGATCCCCGCCATGATCCGCAAGTTCCATCTGGCCAAACTCGCAGCCGAGCGCAATTGGCCCGCCATCGAACAGGACGAAGCCCGCCACGGCCCCATCCCCCAAGAATTGAAAAAGCTCTTCCTTGAAACTTGCACCTTGAATCTTGCGCCTTGCATCTGTCTTTGGGGAACCGGCACCCCCCGGCGCGAATTCATGTACAGCGACGACATGGCCGACGCCTGCGTCTACCTGATGAACTTGCCGCACGACCGCTTCGTGCCGCTGCTGGGGCAGGACCGTAATGACGGCCTGGCGCCGCTGGTCAACATCGGCGTCGGGCACGACCTGACCATCCGCGAACTGGCCGAAACGCTGAAGGACGTGGTGGGCTACCAGGGCGCGCTCGAATTCGACGCGACCAAGCCCGACGGCGCGCCGCGCAAGTTGATGGACGTGGGGCGGTTGAATGGGATGCGTTGGACCGCCCGCACCGACCTGCAGCGCGGCCTGGCCCAGGCCTACCAGGACTTCCTGGCCTCCAGCGCTGCGTCATGACCCACACGGCCACGGTACGCGTGCCCGTTCTGACGATGCAGCCCACATGCAAACCGCCCCCCCCAACGCGACAGCAGCCACAGCCGCCCCTGCCCACGGGGCTGGTGGCGCGGGCGCAGTCATGAGCGGCTCCTCCGGCAGCCTCACCGACCGCGGGCTGCGGGCCATCAAGTGGAACTACATCGGCACCATCGGCCGTGCACTGGCCCAGCTGCTCAGCCTGGTCGCGCTCGCCCGCCTGCTTGGCCCTGAACCCACCGGCCTGTTCGGCTACGCGCTGCTGCTCATTTCCTTTGCGGCGCTCGCCGCCGACATGGGCCTGAGCGCCGCCCTCGTGCAAGCCGCCACCCTCAGCCGCGAACAGCTGGGCAACGCCGTCAGTCGGCTGCTGCTAGTCGCCGTCGCGGCCAGCACTGTCATATTCCTGCTGGCCGACCTCATCGCTGGCCACCTCTTCGACACGCCTGAATCCGCCCCCGTGCTGCGCGCCATCGCTCCCAGCCTCATCGTCAGCGCGCTCAGCGTCCCACCCGCGGCACTGCTCAGGCGCGAACTGCAGTTTCGCGCCCTCACCCTCATCGGCCTGGGTTCCTACGTCTTCGGCTACCTCATCGTTGGCATCGGCATGGCCCGCGCCGGCGCCGGCGTGTGGGCTCTGGTGGCGGCCTGGTACGCGCAGAACCTCACTGGCTGCATCGCCATGCACAATGTCGCCCGTGGCAGCCTGCTCCTGGGCAATCCGCTGCGCCTCCCCGGGCTGAGCGGCTTCGGCGGCGTCATCATGGTCACCTACCTTTTCAACTGGGTCATCGACAACGCCACCCCCTTCGTCGTGGGCCGCAGCTTCGGCCCCACCGCGCTGGGCGCCTTCAACGTCTCCAACAACCTGGTCCGCACACCGGCCAGCCACCTCGTCACCAACCTGCAGACCGTGCTGTTCCCGGCCAGTGCCCGCGTGCAGGACAACCCAGCCGCCTTGCGCCGCGCCTACCTTATGGCCCTGGCGGGCGTGGGCTTCGTGGCCATCCCGCTGTTCGCCGGTGCGGCCGTCGCCTCCCACCTCGTGGTCGGAGCCCTGCTCGGCCACCAGTGGGCCATCGCGCAGCCCCTGCTGGCCCCGCTCGCCCTGGCCATGATTCCCCACAGCCTCATGGCCATCTCCGGCCCTATGCTCGGCGGCAAGGGCGAACCGCTGGCCGAACTCTACGTACAGGCCGCCACCGCGGCTCTGCTGCTGCTGGCCCTGTTCGCGGCCGCGTCCTTCAGCCTGCTCGCCCTGGCGTGGGTGGTGTGCGGCGTGTACGCCGTGCGCTGCCTGGGCATGACGCTGGTGCTCGCCCAGCGCATCGGCGTCGACCTGGGTGACCTGTTCAGCGCCCTGCGCGGCGGCCTAATGCTCGCCTCCGTCGCCATGGCCGTGGCCGCCGGCATCGAACACCTGCTCGCCACTACCACCCTGGCCCCCACGCTGCAGCTGGCTATCGTCATCGCCGGCATCGTGCTTGCCTGCGTCGCCCTGCTGCTGACCCTGCCCGCCATCTTCCTGGAGCAGCACCTGGCCTGGCTGGCCTCGCGGTTGCTCGGGCACTTCGCCTATGCACAACGCTGGCCCCTGCTGCATCGGTTCATGGCCCACCTGTCAAGGGCCCACGCACCATGAAAATCTGGTTCGATCACCAAATCTTTTCTATCCAGCGTTACGGCGGCGTGTCGCGTTATTTCGTCGAACTGCTGCGCGGCCTGCAGCACATCGAAGGCGTCCACGCCGAGGCGCTTGCCCCCGCCCACGTCAACGGCTACCTCCAGCCCGGCGACCGCCTGCACCCGTTGAGCTTCGCCCTGAAGCGTCCCGAAAGGGGTCTGCGCTACCGGCCCGGCTGGACCGCACCAGTTTTTCGTCTCGCCGAATGGGTGGGCGCCCCCGATCTTGTACACGAAACCCATTACATGCTTGGCAGCGACCACCTGTCAGCACGCGCCAAGGTCGTGAGCACCTGCCACGACATGATCTTCGAGAAGCATCCCGAATGGGTGGGCGGCTCGCAGGACCGCGCCCGCCTCAAGCTCAGGACCTTCGAACGGGCCAACGCCATCATCTGCATCTCGGAACACACCCGCCAGGACCTGATCGACATCTACCCGCAATTCGAATCCAAAACCTTCACCGTGCACCACGGTGTGGACCACACACCGGCGGCCGAACACCTGCCGGTGAGGCTGCCCAAGCCTTACCTGCTCTTCGTCGGCGTGCGCCAGGGCTACAAGAACTTCGATTCCTTTGTCCAGGCGCTGGGGCGTTCAAAGCAGCTGCGGGACCACTTCCACCTGGTCTGTTTCGGTGGCGGCGCCATCACCGCCCGGGAGCGCCAGATGGCCCAGGACGCCGGCTTCCCGCCCGAACGCATGCACCACCTCTCGGGCAGCGACGCCCTGCTGGCCTACGTCTATAAACAGGCGGCGACCTTCGTGTTCCCGTCGCTCTACGAAGGCTTCGGCATGCCCCTGACCGAAGCCATGGTGCAACGCTGCCCCATCGCCTGCAGCAGCGCGAGCTGCTTCCCTGAAATCTGCGAAGACGCCGCCGCCTACTTCGACCCCCGAGATCCGGATGAAATGAGCCACGTCATCGAAGCCACCGCCAGCATGCCGCACGCATACCGAGCCACCGCCCTGGCGCAACGCGCTGGTCATTTCAGCTGGGCACGCTGTGCCGCCGAGACCAATCGCGTCTATCAAACCGTCGCTTCGGCATAATGGACGACTTGCTGTGAAGTTCGCACGTATTCCCTTGTATCTCGAAAAGACGCTGTGGCTTGTACGGTCACATCTGATGCTGACCCGACAGCGAGTGACCTTAGGTCAAGGCATCAGTTTTCATGGAGTGCCCATCGTCTCTCGTTGTCCCGAATCAACTATCGCGATTGGAGATCGGGTGGGCCTGTGCTCAGACTCGCGGTATACAGCACTCGGAGTAGCTAGACCGGTCATTCTGCGTACGCTCCGACCAGGCGCATCCATCTCAATCGGGTCCGACAGTGGACTGAGCGGCGCCACCATTTGCTCGTCGTCTCCCGTTCGAATTGGAGAGCGTTGCCTCATCGGAGCCGACGTGATGATCACGGACACCGACTTTCATCCCCTGTCACCTGAAGGGAGACGTTATGCAAGCGAGTCCAAAGCCCGATCCCAGCCGATCAACATCGAAAACGATGTGTTCATAGGGGCTCGTTCCATCATCCTGCTTGGTGTAAACATAGGAGCTGGGTCTGTAATCGGCGCTGGATCAGTTGTTACCCATGACGTTCAGGCCTATTCCGTCTGCGCCGGAAATCCTGCACGCATTGTTCGGGCACTTGAATGTTAGACAACGCCATGCTTGCCCTGAGCTACATCTTCGCCATCGCGCCCTACTTGGTCGCCATGCTCATGGCCGTGCTGCTGGTTGCCCTGCTGGTGCAGGCTGCCCAGTCGCCCTGGGTGGTCATGGGTCTGCTGGGCATGGCCATGGTGGCGGACACGGCTGCCATTCACCCGCTGTCGATCCACCTTGGGCTCTGGGTCTACCCCGGTGACGCCTTTGGCGCCCTCACCGCAGCGGCCTTGCTGTTCCGGGTGCTGTTCATGAACAAGCGCCACCTGGTGCCCACCGCCTGGTGGGTCTTCGGCGCGGTGCAGTTCGTCATGTTCGTCTGGGGGCTGGGCGCGCACGGCACCGGCGCCGGGGTGGACTACCGTACGCACTTTTCCGCCTGGGCCGGTGGAGCCTACCTGGCCACCTTCGCGCAAGACGAAGCCTTCATCAAGAAGCTGCTGGTATTCGTGCAGTGCATCGCCCTGGGCGTCATGGCCGTGGCGGTGTACCGCTGGGTCGGTAGCGAACTGGACGCGGAACTCGCCCGCGACATCGACAAATTCATCACCACCGGCGTGCCCTACCGCGTGCTGTGGGTAGCCCCCACCTTCATGATCGCGGTCACCATGATGGTGGCTGTCTTCTACGCTGCCTCAGACCGCGCCCGGGGCGGCTACTGGCCGGTGGCCATGGTCTTAGGCGCTTTTGTGCTGACCTTACAGCACCGCACCGTCTGGGTTACCACCCTGGTCGGCGTCGGCGTGCTGGGCTATCTGTTGTCCAAAGCCCGCGCCGGGGCCGGTATGAAGATGGCCGCCGTCGCCCTCGGCCTGGTGCTCCTCGTCGCGGTCATGGCCACCAGCCTGGAAGAGTTGTCCGGCTCCATCCAGTCGCAGGCTGAGCGGGCCGTCAGCGGGGGTGGCACCTTCTACGGTGGCCGTGTCCTGAGCTGGGTGGCCCTGCTGCAGAAATGGGCCGGCTCGGGCTCCCCCGTCACCTACCTGCTGGGCGAACCCTTTGGCAGCGGCTACGAGCGCTACATCTCCGAATACGCCCGCGAAGCCGTCACCTACCAACCCCATAACTATTACGTGCACTTGCTCTACCGGGGCGGCCTGATCGGACTCAGCGCCTTTCTCTGGACCCTGGCGCAGGCTTTCCAAGCCCTGCGTCGGCAGTTGACTGACGGAAACGCGTTCACGCCACTGCTGCTGGGCCTGTTCGCTGCACTGGTGCTGTATTACGTGCCCTACGCGGTCAGCTACGACCACGCCATTTTTCTGGGACTGATGCTGGGCGCCATCAACAGGGCTCGATCGGTTGATGGTTGGGCTGTAGCGACTTCAGCGGCTCTACAACGCACACGGCTTGCCGGGCGTCACCCCAGGGTCACGCAAGTCGAGCAGCATGGTGCCTGACCCAACCAAACGATGGATTTTCCGGAAGATTTCACCATGAAAACTATGAAAAGCTTGATCAAGAGCAGCGCCCGCCGATTGGGCTACGAGCTCAGTTCCAGAGCCATGGCGCACAAAGCCGGCCTGGCACCGGACATATCGGCTCTGATCCGCATGGTCAAGCCACAGACCGTGTTCGATGTAGGCGCGAACACGGGGCAATTTCGCGACTTCCTGCGACGTGACGCCGGATATGCGGGTGACATTCACTCGTTTGAACCCATTCCCGAACTGGCACTGGCATTGCATGAGCGCGCCCAGCACGATGCCCACTGGAGCGTATCAGCCTGCGCTCTCGGCGCAGCGCGAGACTGTCTCACCTTGAACGTTTCAGAGGGCACGGATTTCTCTTCCTTCCTGAAGCTCTCACAAGATACCCTGGCGCTGTTCTCACGTTCTGTGTCCCGGCGCACGCTCGAGGTGCCGGTCATCACCCTGGCGGATTTCATCGCAGAACATCATCCGAAGACGCCATTCTTTCTAAAGCTGGACACCCAGGGCTTCGACCTGCAGGTTGCCAAAGGCGCAGAGCCGGTCATGCAGGATTGCGCAGCGATTCTTTGCGAGGTTTCAGTGATCGCCCTTTATGAGGGCCAGCCCACCTGGCAAGAAATGTTGTCCTATTTACAGGACCAGGGTTTTGACCTGGTCGGCCTCTACCCGGTCAACCGCACCAAGTCCATGCAAGTCATCGAGTTCGACTGCCTGATGATCAACCGCAGGTTCGCGGCACCGAACCACTGAAGCATGAAGGACATTGCCTTTCTGGTGCTTGCCCACACGGACCCGGTGCAGGTCGGTCGCCTGTGCCGTGCCCTGGACTACCGGTCGCGCATCTTCGTGCACCTGGACGCCAAGACCGACATCCGCCCTTTCCTGGCCCAGCCCCTGCCCGCCAGCGTGACCTTCATCCCGGACCGGGTGACCGTGTCGTGGGCCGCCTATTCGCAGGTGGAGGCCACCCTCAGGCTGATGCGCGCCGCCTTGGCCAGCGGTTACACCTTCCGTCACCTGGTGATGCTCTCGGGTCTGGACTACCCCATCAAGCCCCTGCAGCATCTGCACACCTTCCTGCAACGGCACGACGGCCGGGAACTGATTCGTTTCGTGGAGGCCGGCCAGCAGCCGTCCTACCGCGTGTTCTACGAGCACTATTGGTTTCTAGAGGCCAACACTTGGCTGCGCCCAGCTTCGCTGGACCGCAACATCCGCCACGGTTTCGGCCGCATTCTGCGCCAGTTCGTCAGGAAGCCGCAGCCCCCGGGCATCAAATGCTGCTGGGGCAGCGCCTACTGGGCCCTCACGCCGGACTGCACCGCGTACATCCTGCGCTACGCCGACGACAACCCGGCCTATGTGCGCTGGGCCAGGTCGTCGTTCGCGGTGGACGAGCATTTCTTCCAGACCATAGTGGCGCACTCGCCCTTCCTGCCGACGGCAGAAGGCTTCCAGCCCTGCGAGGGCACTGGCCCGCAGACCTGGCGGCTCGGTAGCCTGCACATCAACCGGCGCAAGGTGCACACCGAAGCCGATTTCGATGAACTGCGCGACTCAGACAAGTTCTTTGTGCGCAAGCTGATGTCGGGGCCATCCAGCTCGCTGCAGGACCGGCTAGACACCGAACTGCTGCGAGTGCCTGCCACGCCCCACCCAACACCTGAACGGACCGCTCCATGACCATGCCGCAAGGCCTTGTTTCCGTCGCGGTCGTGCTGACCTGTTTCAACCGCCGGGACAAAACCGCTGCCTGCCTGCGCGCCCTGATGGACCAGGCCAGCCAGGTGGCCGACCGTTGCCGCCTGCGCTTCGTGGTCACCGACGACGGTAGCACCGACGGTACGCCCGAGATGCTGGCTGCCGACTTCCCGCAGGTCACCGTACTGCACGGTGACGGCAACCTTTTCTGGGCCGGTGGCATGCGCGCGGCCTTTGGCCAGGCACTGGCCGAAGGGCACGACTTCTACCTCTGGATCAACGACGATGTGGTGCTCTACCCGCACTGCCTGCAGGCCCTGCTGGACACGCACGAGCAGCAGCTTGGTGTCACTGGCCAGAGCGGCCTGGTGGTGGGTTCCGTGCGCAACAGCCAGGGCCAGTTCACCTACGGCGGCGTGGTGCGCCAGGACGGTTTGTGGGGCCCCCGCTTTCTCAAGGTGCCCCCCACAGACCGGCCGCGCGCCTGCCAGACCATGAACGGCAACTGCGTGCTGATCCCGCGCACTGCCGCCGCCGTGTTGGGCAACATGGACGCGGCGTACCGCCATGGCATTGGCGACATGGACTACGGCCTGCGCGCCACCCAGGCAGGCATTCCGGTCTGGGTGATGCCCGGTTACGCGGGCCTGTGCGCGCACGACCACCGCATTGAAGGTTCGTACCTTGACCGCAGCCTGCCCCTGGCGGTGCGCTGGAAAAAAATCACCTCGCCCAAGGGCTTGGCACCCCGTGCCTGGTGGACCTACTGCCGCCGGCACACCGGCTGGTTGTGGCCGCTGCGCTGGGCCTTGCCCTACACCAAGGTGGTGTGGACCTCGCTGGCGCGTCGCTTGACTCCCCCCTGGCGCGGAGCGGGCGCCTGATGCCGCGCACCGGCTGGCCACGGGCCCATGCACTGGCCCGGCACCTGCGCTGGGCCCTGGCCGCAGGGCTGGCCGTCGCGGGGCTGGCCGCAGCGGCCGCCGAAGCACCACAGAACGCACCCTTGAGCGCACCACCCCTGGACGCGCGCTTCTTCGGAATCCACTTGCACCGGGCTGACACCACCACGCCCTGGCCCTTCGTGAAGTTCGGCAGCTGGCGCCTATGGGACGCCGGTGTGGATTGGGCCAAGCTCGAACCGATGCGCGGGCGGTGGAGATTTGACAAGCTCGACCGCCTGATGGCGCTGGCCCAGGTCCACGAGGTAGAGCCGATGCTCACGCTGGCCGTGACCCCGACCTGGGCCGCTGCGCGCCCCAGCGAGCCGTTTGTATACGGCGCGGGTGGCGCGTCGGAGCCGCGCGACCTGGCCGACTGGGAAGCCTATGTGCGCCAGGTGGCCACGCGCTACAAGGGCCGGCTGCGGCACCTGGAGATCTGGAACGAACCCAAGTACGGCGACATCGAGCCGACCAAGGGCGCGTTTTTCAGTGGCACGGTCAAGAACCTGGTGGATCTGGCCTGCGCGGCGCGACGCACCGCCCGTGCGGTGGACCAAGACCTGCGCATCGTGGGCCCGGGCTTCACCGGCGCCGGCGACCGGCTCGAACGCTTCCTGGCCGCGGGCGGCAAGCACTGCATCGACGTGGTGGCCTTCCACTTCTACAGCGCCACACCCGAGAAGATGCAACAGCGCATCGCCGATGTGCGCCAGATCATGCGGGCGCAGGGCGTGGCGCACCTGCCGCTGTGGAACACCGAACAGGGCTACGAAGTGCTCGGCCCCGATGCCCGCCTGCCGGGCCCACAGGGCATCGGCGTGGCTGACGAAGCCACCGAGGCGGCGTACATCGTGCGCTCGTTCGCCCTGGCCGCCGACGCCGGCCTGAGCCGTTTCCACTTCTATTCGTGGGAACGCATGCTGGACAAATCCCTGAAGCCGCGGCGGGGTGCGCTGGCGGTGGCCACGGCGGTGCGCTGGCTGCGCGGTGCACGCCTGCCCGGCTGCCGGGCACTGGACACGCTGCGGGTCTGCCCACTGGAGCGCGGGGGGCGCAAGGCCTGGCTGGTGTGGACCACCGGCCCGGCCTTCGAATGGCGCGCTCCCCCAGCCTGGCAGATCAAGGCCATCGAGCCCATGGAGGGGCCGGGCAGGGTCCACCACAACACCCCGCTGCAGATCGATCAGGCACCACTGCTGCTCAAACAGGATGTGCCGGCATGGCTGCCCTGAACCCCCCCATCGCACCGGTGGCACCGCGCCCCTGGATTGCGGTCATGGACCTAAGCGTGACGAAGAACAGCCCGGCCGGCAGCTGCGTTCTGGCCGAGGTCATGGGCCTGGCCGACGACCACGACATCACCGTGTTTGCCGACGCGTTCGACAACGCGCGGCCTGACCGCGTGCAGTGGGTGCGCGTGCCCCTGCCCCGGCGACCGGGCATCCTGCGGTATGTGGTGTTCCATCTGCTGGCGCCTGCCGCCCTGCGACGGCACGCCCGCGAACGCGGGCAGGCGCCACAGCTGGTACAGGCCACCCAGGGCCAATACGTGGGGGCGGACGTCTGCTACGCGCACTTCTGCCACCGCGCCTACCTGCGGGACGGCTGGTCATCGCAGACCGCCAGCGGCGCACTGCGCCTGCTGCGCTGGCTGGGCTACCACTACAACGCGGTGTTCGAGCAGCGGGCCTTTCGCCGGGCTCGGCTGGTGGTCACGCCTTCACGCGGGCTGGCCGAAGAGATCGCACGCACCTACCCCTTTCTGAAGGGCCGGGTGCAAGCCATACCCAACCCCATCGATGTGGCAGCGTTCGTGCGGCCGGCAGGCTTCGACCGCCCGGCACAGCGGCGGGCGCTGGGCCTGGACGAGCACGGACCGCTGCTGTGTTTTGCCGCGCTCGGGGACTTTTCCCGAAAGGGTCTGTCTGAGGTGCTGCAGGCCATGGCCGGGCAGCAGAGCGTGCGGCCGTCACTCGTGGTAGTGGGCGGTCGATCGGGTGAGATCGCCGATTTCAAGCGGCAAAGCGAGACCCTGGGCTTGCAGGGTAGGGTCGCCTTCACGGGTTTCCAGAAGGACGTGCGCCCGTACTTCTGGGCCGCCGACCTGTTTGTATTCCCCTCGATTTACGAAACCTTTGCGCTGGTGGTCATGCAGGCCATGGCAGCCGGCATGCCCGCCATCACCACACGCCTGCACGGTGTGGAGGACTACGCCGTCGACGGCGAGAACGCCTGGATCGTGCCGCGCGAGGTGACGGCCATCAGGAAGGCGATGGCGCGCGTGCTGGCGGACCCCGCCACCCGCGTCCGGGCGGCCGAGGCGGCGGTGCGTTCGGTCAGCGCCTACGACACGCCCGGCTTTGTCCAGCGCTGGCGCACCACCCTGGCGGGGCTGCTTGTATGAGACGGCGCGTTTGCATCATCCAGCCGGTCATGAAGCAGTACCGGCTGCCCTTTTTCACCGCGCTGGCCGAGCGGCTGGCAGACCACGGCATCGAGTTGCGGGTCGTGTACGGCACGCCGTGGGAGGGGGAGCACCAGCGCGGCGATCATGCCGAACTGCCGCCGCCGCTGGGCCGGTGCGTGCAAAGCCGGATGCTGGGCGGAAAACTGCTGTGGCTGCCGGTGGTGCGCCCGTGGATGGCCGCGGACCTGGTGGTGATGGAACACGCCAACAAGAATCTGCTCAATGTGTCGCTGGCCATGCTGTGGCGGCTGGGGATCAAAAGGGTCGCCTATTGGGGCCACGGACGGGATCGGCAGGTCGATCCGGCCACGTTGGGCGAGCGCTTGAAGCGGCGCAGCCTGCACTGGGCCGACTGGTGGTTCGCCTATACGGATGCGGCGGCAAGCTACGTGGCCGGCCAGGGCTTCGATCCGGCCCGGATCACCGCCGTGCAGAATGCGATCGACACGCGCGCGCTGCGGGCACAGCTCGGCGCGGTTGGCGCGACGGAGCGCGCGCGCTGGCTTGCGGCACTCGGCTGGCGGCAGGCCAGCCGCATCGCTGTGTTCTGCGGCAGCCTGTACCCGAACAAGCGGCTCGACCTGCTGCTGGAGGCGGCGGCACGGGTTCACGAGCGCCATCCCGAGTTCAGGCTGTTGCTGCTGGGCGACGGGCCGCTGCGCGCGTCGGTGGAAAGTTTTGCCCGCGGGCATGACTGGGCACATTTCGCAGGGGCGCGCTTTGGGCGCGAGAAGGCCGAACTGCTGAGCCTGGCTGAAATGTGGCTCAACCCGGGGCTGGTTGGACTGGGCATTCTCGATGCCTTTTGCGCGCGTCTGCCGCTGCTCACCACGCACGTGCCGATACACAGCCCGGAGATCGAGTATCTGGAACCGGGCCGCAACGGCCTGATGGTGCAGCCCGAGGCGCCCGCGCTGGCGGCGGCCATCGAGGGTTTGCTCGACGATCCGGCCGCACTCGCGGCCCTGCGGGCCGGGGCGGAAGCCTCCAGCCACCGCTATTCCATCGAGGCGATGGCGGAAAACTTTGCAGCGGGGGTGAAGCGATGTCTGGCCCGGTCGTGATCGCCAGCCTGTTGCGCGAGCAGGGCGAAACCGGCGTGCAGACGCACGTGCTGGCGGTGCGCGACTGGCTGGCGCGAAACGGGCGCCAGGTCCGGCTGGTCACGCCTTTCAGTGCCCCGCGCTGGCAGGTGTACCCGGTGTTCGGCCTGAGGCGGCTGATCGATCCGCTGCACCGGCCGGCCAGTGTTTGGTGGTATCGGCACTGGCACGCAGCGTTTCTGCAGCGCGCCCTGCGCCGGCATCTAGCCGACGGTGCCGCGTGCGTGGTCTATGCACAGTGTCCGCTGTCGGCCCGTGCCGCTCTGCGCGCCCGCGCCTCGGCGCTGCAAAAGGTGGTCATGGTGGTGCACTTCAATCTGTCGCAGGCGCAGGAGTGGGCCGACAAGGGCGCGATCCGGCCGCAGGGGGCGTACTTTCGGGCCATGCAGGCCTTCGAGGCTGCCACCCTGCCGCAGCTCGACGCATTGGTGTACGTGTCCGATTTCATGCGCCGGGAACTCGAGCGGCGCATCCCGGCCGTGGCGGACGTGCCGTCGTGCGTTATCCCCAATTTCGTCGACGATCCGGGCGAGCCGGTTCGCACCGAACCGCAGGCTGATCTGATCACCATCGGCACCCTGGAGTACCGCAAGAACCAGCGTTATGCGCTGGAGGTGATACACGCCGCGAAACGGCAGGGGCGGCATCTGACGTTGACCGTGGTGGGCGACGGGCCGGATCGCGGCATGCTGGAGCGGCGGGCGGCCGAACTGGACATCGCCGGCCAAGTTCACTTCGCCGGCTTCGTCGCCCATGCGGCGGCCTTGATGCCGGCGCATCGCACCTGTCTGCACGTGGCGCACATGGAAAACCTGCCATTGACGCTGATCGAGGCCCTTTCCCGCGGCCTGCCGGTGTTCGCGCCGGCCGTGGGAGGGATTCCGGAAATATACAGCGAAGGGCAGGAGGGCCGTTTCATCCCGCTTGACGATGCCGCTTTGGCTGCGCAGATGATCACCGACTGGCTCGACGATGACGGGATGATTAAAAAAGCCGGGCTCGCCAGTCGTAGGCGCTACCTGGATTGTTTCGAGAACGACGTAGTGGCCGCGCAACTCATTGGATTTCTTGATGGACAGCCTGCAGACTCTGCAGCCGAACAAGCATTGAATAGTTGTGAATTGGGAGCCAAAGCATGACCACCGACCTGCATGCATATGAAGCAAGCAACCTTGAACCGACGCGCGAAAACAAAAAAATTTATGCGGCCATTCTGGACAAGATCAGGCTGCTCAAGCCAGCCAGTGTGTTGGAGGTAGGGGCCGGTATAGGCATGCTTGGCAATGAAATCAGGAAGATGGGTATCCGTTACGTCGGCTTGGAGCCAGATGCCGCGCAACTCTCACTGTGCCACCAGCGATACCCTGAAAGCACAGTCGTTGAGGGTTCATGCTACGAGGCCCCTGAGAAGTATGGGTTAGGTGAATTCGATTTGGTGTTTTCGACTGACGTGATCGAACATCTTTTTTTGCCCCGCCATCTGGTCCGCTTCAAGAAGGCTCATGTCAAACCTGGCGGGCACGTGATGACATGTACACCCGAGTTTGGCTCCTATTGGAAAAACATTTTGTATTCGGTATTCAACAAATGGGACATGGTCCACAGTCCACTTTGGAACGGTGGCCACATCAAGTTCTTTTCGCGCCGCTGGATGAAGCAGATTTTCGCTGAACAGGGCTTTATCGATTTCGAGTGGAGCACGGTGCGCAACGTCAACATTCCGATTCTGCCCATGTCGATGATCTGCATCTGTCGGCGACCCTAAGAACGCCAGCCGTGACGCTGCCGCGCGTATTGCTGGTCCACAACGCCTACCAGCACCGTGGCGGCGAGGATTCGGTGGTCGAGGCCGAAACCGAGTTGCTGCGCGCGCACGGCCACGCGGTGGAGGTCTACACCCGCAGCAACGACGACGTGGACGGCCTGTCGCCGCTGTCGCTGGCGAGTCAGACGCTGTGGTCGGGGCGCACCGCGCGCGAGCTGGCGCAGTTGATCGGGCGCTTCCGGCCCGACGTGGTCCACGCGCACAACACGTTTCCGCTCATCTCGCCTTCGCTGTACTGGGCGGCGGCGCGCGCCGGGGTGCCGGTGGTGCAGACGCTGCACAACTTTCGGCTGATGTGCCTGAACGCGCTGTTCCTGCGCGAGGGCCGGGTGTGCGAGGACTGCACGGGGCGTCTTCCCTGGCGCGGGGTGGCGCGGGCGTGCTATCGGGACTCGCGCGCCGCATCGGCGGCGCTGGCGGGCATGCTGACGCTGCACCGGGGGCTCGGGACGTATCGGCACAAGGTGGCGCGCTATATCGCGCTGAATGAGTTCTGCCGCGGCAAGTTCGTCGAGGGCGGGCTGCCTGCGCAGCGGGTGGTGGTGAAGCCGAATTTCGTGGACTGGGCCGACGGGCAGGCGCTGTCGCAAGAGAGCACGCGGCAGGGGCTGCTGTTTGTCGGTCGGCTGTCGGTCGAAAAGGGAGTGTCGACGCTGGCCGAGGCGATGCGGCGGTGCCCAAACGCAAGCCTGCGCGTGGCGGGCGACGGGCCGCAGGCCGGACTGCTCGACGGCGTGGCGGGTGTGACACGCCTGGGCAGCCAGCCGTCCCACGCCGTGCGGCGGGAGATGGGCGGCGCGCACGCGCTGGTGATGCCCAGCATCTGGTACGAGAACTTTCCGCGCACGATTGTGGAGGCCTTCGCTGCCGGTCTGCCAGTGATCGCCAGCCGCATCGGCGCGCTGGCCACCCTGGTGCAGCACGGCACCACCGGCTTGCTGTTCGAGCCCGGCGACGCGGCCGATTTGGCAGGCAGGATGGCCTGGGCGCTGGCCCATCCCGACGAGATGGCGCAGATGGGGCGCAACGCGCGCGCGCAGTACGAGCGCGAATTCACGCCGCAGGTCAATTACCGGCAGCTGATGGAAATCTACGACGCGGCAATGGCGCAGCCGGCGTCGTAGGGCGAGAGAACGCCCCGCGGCGCCAAGGTGAGCGAGAGCGGCGAGTCGCATTCGCCCCTGCCTCATTGCAGCGATGATTGTTGCGTCTTAGGCCGTTATTCGGGGCATTCGGCGCTGGCTGCGTCGTTGCACATCGCGCCTGAAGGCGCTCCTACGGCGGCTTCATGCGCTGGGCCCAATCGTTGTTCGGGACGTGCAGTCGCCGACCTTGTCGAAGCCGTTACCTGCCGGGGAAAAAAACGCGAACCTGACGGGACCGCCGTATCGAACGCCGATCCCGCCGCTTCGGCCGCTCAATCGGCGCGCATCAGCACACGCCAAGGTCCTTGAGCCGGCCGCGCAGCGCATCGGCCTGCGCCGGGGGCAGGTCGCGCAGCGGCGGGATCATGCGCCCGCCCTTCAGGCCAATCGCCTCGAACCAGGTCTTGACGCTGGAGACGGTGCCGGCGTAGGTGTTGGTCTCCATGATCTTCCACAGCAGGGTTTCTTCCAGCAGCAGGCGCACGCCGTTCAGCTGCATGGATTTCTCGCGCGCCTCCTCCCACTTGCCCTGCGCCGCCAGCGCCCGGTATTCGGTGACCAGGTGGCGCTTCTTGCCGTACAGGATGAAGGACAGCTCGCCCCACACGCACTGGCCGCCGGCGCGCAGGTCGTCCAGGAACACGGCTTCCGACGGATCGCAGACCAAAAAGTTCTCCGGCAGCTCGCGCCGCATGCGGAAGGTATCGATGCGACCACCGGCGCCCTGCTTGGCCGCCACCACCGTATCGAGCGCCGCCAGCCGCTTCATCAGGTCGAAACCCAGCACGCGCCCGCCAACGCCGGTCCGGTACAGGCAAACGGCCAGATCGGTGTGGTCAGTCAGGTACTTGAACCAGTCGAAAATTTCGTCGTCGGTGCGCAGTTGCACCACCGGGTTGATGACCTCCGCGCCCTCGAAACCCATCTCCTTGACCGCATTCATCTTCTCGATGGCGGTATGCACGCACGGGTCCAGCACGATCGTCCACAGCGGAATGCGCCCGCGCCCGGCGTCCGCCACCACCTGATGGAAACGCAGCCACTGCGTGGGCGTCATGTTCCAGCCTTCGGCGAAGAAGCCGCCGACCACCAGGCCCTCGATGCCCATGCCGATGAAGGCGTCGATGTTCTCGCGCAGACCCTTCTCGTCCACGTGCCGGTCCTCGCCCACCGGCGTGACCGGGCACATGTAGAAGCCCTTGATCTTTTCCTTGGCCCAGTCCTTGGCGCCGCTGCGGGTGTACTCAAGCTGCATTTCGACTCTCCTCGTCCCAAAAATGATTGTGTTGGCCATCGGGCGACTGCCCGGAGCCGGATATTGACGGTGATCGCCTTACCACGGCGCTCGACTGCGATTGACGGCCGATCGCCCGCTCACGAAACGCTTACCTGAGTGGTCGTTCCACGTTGCTGTCCTGGGTGGTCTGCGTGCAGCCCAAACACCGTGTCAGCAAGCCGCGCGCCGGACCGGTAACCAGTTCGCTTGCCGCCTGGTCGACGTTTCCACCGAGCGCGCTGAACGGCAGCGAAACCAGAAATACCGCCGTCCCAAAGACGGTGGCAGCGGCATACAGCGGGCGCGCCACCAGCATGTCTGCCACCATTTCGCCGGAAGTCGGGGGGGCGGTGTCATTGGGGCTGGTCATTGCCGGGTCAAACCCGGCCGCCAGACTGGAAAGAGGCTGCACCAGCGACAGTACCAAAGTCGCGATGACCATCGGTTTGAATGCGGACATATATGCTCCGTTAAAGACGTTTGCGTGTGCGGACGCACGAAGGGTAGGCCCGGCCACAGCGACGGTCAATCTGACCCGGCGGACGGCACAGTCAAGCGACGCAAGGCCATCGCACAGCCGACCAGACCGACCAGAGCACCGCACAGCAGCGCCACCGGCCAGGCCCAGCTGCCGGTCCGCTCCAGCAGCAGACCGGCCAGCGGCGGGCCGACCAGAAGCCCCAGGCCCTGACCGGACAGGGCCAGGCCGAGAATCGGACCGGTGGCCGCGGGCGTTGGCGCCAGCAGCGGCGCCTGCGTGAAGATGCCGGTCGGGATGATGCCGAGCAGGAATCCGTACAGCGGCAACAGCACCAACAGGGTTCCTGGCGTGTGCGCCAGCAGCAGCATGGCCGGCAACACCACCAGCAGCGCCAGCGGTGGCAGGGCCAGGAGGCTGGACGGTCGCCAGCCGCGATGCACCAGGTAGCCACCCAGCAGGTTGCCGGGGATGATCGCCCCCGGCACCAGCGCGCTGACCAGCGTGGCCGTCGCCGCCCCAAATCCCAGCGAGCCGCTCAGATACGTCGGCAGGAACGTGAACACGCTGAAGAACTGGCTGCTGAAGCAAAAGAACGCCAGCGCCAGCCACCACGGCCCGCTGCTGCGCAGCACCGACAGGTCGAGCCGCCCCCCGGACGGTGCGCCGGCAGCCGCCGGCAAGCCGGGCAGCATCGCCAGTACGGTGAGCGCCGCCAGTGCGCTCACCGCCCACAACCCGCGCCAGCCGAAAGCGCCCAGCACCAGCGGCGCCAGGGCCAGCATCAGGATGCTGCCGACCGGCATCCACAGCGCCCATACGCCCATCGTCAGACCGATGTCCTGGCGGCGCGACAGGCTGGCGATCAGCGTCGGCGCGGCGACCGTGATCAGCACCACGCCCAGGCCCTCCAGACCGCGCCCGGCCAGCAGCCAGGCCGTGGCCGGTGCCAACGCGCTGAGCGCGCCGGCCACCAGCAGCACCAGCAACCCATCGCGCAGCAGCCGGCGCGCGCCGCGCCAGTGACTCAGCTGCCCGGAGGCAACGCCGAGCGCGAAGGTGGCGATGGTGCCGGCCGACATCACCCAGCCGATCTGCGCCAGCGTCAGGTGCAGCGCACTGCGCATCTCGATTGCGGCGGGGCTCGCCTTCGACAGCGCCGTGGCCGCCGCCACCCCGGCCAGGAACGCGACGCCAACGCCCCGCCAATGGGTCTGCGCGGGAGTCTGCACCCGGGCTCAGAGCAACTCGGCCAGCGCCGTGGCGTAGCGCTCGCAGGCCGCCGGCGGCGTCAGTTCCGTGGTGCACACCAGCAGGCCGTCGGCCAGTTCCGGATAATGCTCCGCCACCGGCAGGCCACCCAGGATGTCGCGCGCCAGCAATCCATCCAGCACGCGCGGCAGATCGCCCGGCAGGCGCAGGACCGTCTCGTTGAAGGTCGGCCCGCTGAACGCCGGCGTCACGCCCGGCAGCGCGCACAGGCGCTCGCGCAGATCGCGCAGATGGGCGTGACTTTGCCGCGCCACCGTCGTGAGTCCGGCCGGGCCCATGAGGCTCATGTACAGCGTCGCCGCGGTCGCCAGCAGCCCCTGGTTGGTGCAGATGTTGGACGTCGCCTTGGCGCGGCGGATGTGCTGCTCACGCGCCTGCAGCGTCAGCGTGAAGCCGTCCTTGCCGTCCAGGTCCAGCGTGCGCCCGGCAATGCGGCCCGGCAATTGGCGCACCAGCCCCTCGCGACAGGCTATGAAACCCAGATACGGCCCGCCCCCGGCCAGCGGAATGCCCAGCGGCTGGCCTTCGCCGCAGGCGATGTCGGCGCCGCGCGCGCCCCACTGGCCGGGCGGTTTCAGGATCGCCAGCGCCAGCGGGTTGACGACGCCGATGACCAGCGCCCCGGCAGCGTGCGCCGCTTCCGTCAGCGCATCGACGTCTTCCAGCACGCCGAAGAAATTCGGCTGCGGTACGGCCAGCGCCGCCACACCCGTCCAGTCGACCGCGTCCAGCACCGTGCGCCCGGTGGTGGCATCGAAACCCGGTTCGAGCAACTCGATGCCCTGCCGGGCGACGATGCTGCGCACGGTGGCGCGGTAGGCCGGGTGCAGGGCGCGCGGCAGCAGCACGCGCCGGCCGGCCTGGCCATTGGCGCGCACCGCCATCAGCACCGCCTCGGCCAGCGCGGATGCGCCGTCGTACAGCGAGGCATTCGCAACGTCCAGCGCGCACAGCCCGGCGATCATGCTCTGGAACTCGTACAGCACCTGCAGCGTGCCCTGGCTGGCCTCGGCCTGGTAGGGCGTGTAGGCCGAATAGAACTCGCCGCGGCTGACCAGTTGCCACACGGCGGCCGGGATGTGGTGCTGATAGGCCCCGGCGCCCAGGAAACAGGTCGGATTGCGGTCGCCTGCGGTGCGCTCGGTGAGCAAGGCGCCGACTTCCCACTCCGGCAGGCCGTCGGGCACGCCGGGCAGGCCCTCGATGCGCAGGGCGGGCGGAATCTCGTCGAACAGCGCGGCGATGTCGGGCACGCCAACCACGCGCAGCATGGCGGCCACGTCCTGCGCCGTGTGCGCAATGAAGGGCATCAGGCGGACTCGGTCAGGGCGCGATAGGCGGCGGCGTCCAGCGTGTCCGACGGCAGGGTGCCGGCCACCCGCAGCAGCCAGCCCTCGCCGTACGGGTCCTGGTTCACGTGTTCCGGCGCGCCGGCGAGCGCATCGTTCCTGGCCAGCACGGTGCCGGTCAGCGGCGCGTACACGTCCGCGGCGGCCTTGACCGACTCCACCACCGCGCAGGCATCGCCCGCCGTGAGCGCCTTGCCGACCGCCGGCAACTCCACGTAGACCAGGTCACCCAACTGCGCCTGGGCATGGTCCGTAATGCCCACGGTGATGCTGCCGTCGGCTTCCGGGCGCAGCCATTCGTGGGTGGATGTATAGCGCAGCGTGTCCGGCACCTGGCTCAAGGCAAGTCTCCATTCGGCAGGAAAACAGCGGGATCGAAACGGCGGCGATCAGACCTCGACCAGCGGCGGCAGCGCGACGTGCAGCGCGCCGTCGCGCACGAACGGCGGATTCACGAATCGTGCCGGCAGCTCGCGATCGCGGATGCGTATGGTACAGGCGCCGCCGGCGCCGGCTTCGACCCGCGCCAGGCCGATCCCGCGGCTGACCGTCGGCCCGAAACCGCCCGATGTCACGTGGCCGATCGGCCGCCCGTCCTGCAGCACCGGCGCGCCGTCGCGCAGCACACCGCGGCAGGCCAGCACCACGCCGGCCCGCTGCCGGGCAGGGCCGGCCGCGCGCTGGGCCGTCAGCGCCGCGCGGCCGATGAAATCCCGCTGCGCCGGCTCCCAGTGCACGGTCCAGCCCAGGCCACATTCGAGCGGCGTGACGGTGTCGTCCATGTCGTGGCCATACAGGGACAGGCCGGCTTCCAGGCGCAGCGTGTCGCGCGCGCCCAGGCCCGCCGGGCGCACGCCGGCCTGCAGCAGCGCCTGCCACAGCTCAGGTGCGGCGGGCGCCGGCAGCATGATTTCGTAGCCGTCCTCGCCGGTGTAGCCGGTGCGCCCGACCAGCCAGTGGCCCTGCTCCACCGCGGCAAAGCGCGCCAGATTCGCCGCGCTCGCGCGCAGGGCCGCCGGCAACAGCGGATCGGTCAGCCCGCGCGCCTGCGGCCCCTGCACCGCCAGCATGGCCAGGTCCTCGCGCGGGTTCAGAACCGCGTCGAAGCCCGCCAGCTGTGCCCGCAGCCAGGCCAGATCGGCCTCCCGGCGCGCGGCATTGAGCACCAGCCGAAACCGATCGGCACCCAGCCGGTACACCAGCAGGTCGTCGATGATGCCGGCCTGCTCGTTCAGCAGGCAGGTGTACAGCGCCTGGCCGGTGGCGATGCGCGCGACGTCGCCGCACAGCACCCGGCGCAGGTAGTGGTCGGCCTGCGGGCCGCCGAGGTCCACCTGCGCCATGTGCGACACGTCGAACACGCCGGCGGCGGCGCGCACCGCGTGGTGCTCGTCCAGCTGCGAGCCGTAATGCAGCGGCATGTCCCAGCCGGCGAACGGCGCCATGCGGGCACCGGCTACCAGATGCCGGGCGTGCAGGGGCGTTTTCAGGAGCAGGTCGGCGGGCATGGCGCAGTCCGGGCGGCGGTGGCCGGCATGATAAGCGATGGCCGGCGGGCCTAGAATTCGCCTCATTGCTGTCCGGAGAGTCGTTATGCCGTTGTCGATCGACGTCGCCCACCGCGTCGCCGTGGTGCTGGTCGAGGCCCTGCCCTACATCCGCCGTTTTCGTGGCCAGACCATCGTCGTCAAGTACGGCGGCAACGCCATGGTCGATGCGCAACTCAAGCACAGCTTCGCGCGCGACATCGTGCTCATGAAGCTGGTCGGCATGAACCCGGTGGTGGTGCACGGCGGCGGGCCGCAGATCGGGGAGCTGCTCGGGCGCCTGGGCATCGAGAGCCGCTTCGTGGACGGCCAGCGCGTGACCGATGCCGCCACGATGGACGTGGTCGAGATGGTGCTCGGCGGGCTGGTGAACAAAGACATCGTGAACCTGATCAACAGCCACGGCGGCCGGGCGGTCGGCCTCACCGGCAAGGACGCGGCGGCCATCCGCGCCCGCAAGCTGAATCTGCGCCCGGCCGGCGAGAACGACGCCCTGCCGGACGAGATCATCGATCTTGGCCACGTCGGCGAGGTCGAGGCCATCGACACCGCCCTGCTGGACCTGCTCAGCGGGCGCGACTTCATCCCGGTCGTCGCCCCCATCGGCGTCGGCGCCGACGGCGCCACCTACAACATCAACGCCGACACCGTGGCCGGCAAGCTGGCGGCGGCGCTGAAGGCCGAGAAGCTGATGCTGCTGACCAACACCCCCGGCGTGCTGGACGCCGGCGGCAAGCTGATTCCGCGCATGGATGCGGCCACCGTGCAGGCCCTGATCGCCGACGGCACCATCCACGGCGGCATGCTGCCGAAGGTGAACTGCGCGCTCGATGCCGTGGACGCCGGCGTGGGCGCCGCGCACATCCTGGATGGCCGCGTCGAGCATGCGGTGCTGCTGGAGGTGTTCACCGACAGCGGCGTCGGCACGCTGATCGCCGGCGCGCTCGACGGCATCTGGCCAGCCAGCTGAACGGCGCCCGCGGGTCCAAGCCGGGGTTACGGGGAGGCAGGCGCGTGGATGCGAGCCAACTGATCGACGACCGCCCCGCGGCCGGCGTGTTTCGCGTGCATCGGTCGGCGTTTACCGATCCGCGCGTGTTCGAGCTCGAAATGGCGCGCATCTTCGAGGCCACCTGGGTATTCGTTGCGCTCGAAGCCGAGCTGCCGCAGCGGCACGATTTCCTGACCCGCCAGATCGGCCGCCAGCCGGTGCTGCTCACCCGAGACGGCGCGGGCACCCTGCGCGGCTTTCTGAACAGCTGCCGCCACAAGGGCACGCTGCTGTGCCCGTTTCGGGCCGGCAATCGCCAGTTCCACACCTGTGCGTATCACGGCTGGGTGTACGACAGCGCCGGGCGCAACGTGGGCATCACCGATCAGGCCAGCGGCCACTACCCGCCGGCCTTCGCGCAGGAAAGCCACGACCTGGTTCCGCTGGCACGGCTGGACAGCTACCGCGGCTTCGTGTTCGCCAGTCTGTCGGGGGACGTGCCGAGCCTGGACGAACACCTGGGCGAGGCCCGCACGCTGCTGGACCTGATCGCCGATCAGGCACCCGACGGACTCGAATACATCCCGGGCGAGGCCAGCTATACCTTCGACGGCAACTGGAAACTGCAATTCGAGAACGGGCTCGATGCCTACCACTTCGCCACCACGCACGCCGCCTTCGTGGACATCGTGCGCCAGCGCCCCCGCGCCGCTGCGGCTGGACCGGCGCCTGGCCCCATCGTCTCCGGCACCGTCAGCGCCGCACACGGCCACGCCATGTCCTGGTCGGTGGGCGCGCCCGGCCAGGGCCGCGAAAGCCGCCCGCTGGTGCGCGACGCCGCGCTGCTGGAAGCCGTACGGCAACGGGTCGGCGAAGCCCGCCTCGACTGGATGCTGCGCCAGCGCAACCTGACCATCTTCCCGAATCTGCAGATCATCGACATCCAGTCGCTGCAGCTGCGCACCTGGCAGCCGCTGGCCGTGGACCGCACGCGCATGAGTTCGCGCTGCCTGGCGCCGCGCGGCGAGAGCCCGCAGGCGCGACGCTTTCGCATCCGCCAGTACGAGGAATTCTTCAACGCCGGCGGTCTGGCCACGTCCGACGACAACGTCATGTACGCCCTCAGCCAGGACGGGCTCGCCGCCCACGCGGCAGGCGACATGCACGGCTACGCGCGCGGCATGGCAGCGCCGCCGTCAGCGGCGGACACCTTCGCGCCGCTGGCGCTTGGCGAAGCCCGCTGCAACGCCAGTTCCGCCGGACTCGCCTTTGGCGACGAGACCGCCATCCATCCCGGCTACCGGGAATGGCGCCGGCTGATGCTGCGTATCTGAGCCCGACATCCGGCAACAGGACTGCTCATGCCCGATCCCACCGCAACGGCCATCGCCGCCGATCTGCTGCACCGCGAATGCCGCTACCTGGACACGCGCGACTGGGCCGCCTGGCTGGAGCTTTATGCTCCGAATGCCGTCTACTGGGTGCCGGCCTGGCGCGACGAGTACACGCAGACCAGCGACCCGGACACGGAGATTTCGCAGATCTACCACGACAGCCGCAGCGGCCTGGTGGAGCGCGTGATGCGCGTGCAGTCCGGCAAGTCGGTCACCACCCAGCCGCTGCCGCGCACCACACATTTCGTGAGCAACATCGAGGGCACATGGGAGGCGGACGGCGCCATCGGCGCGCACGCCTGCTGGATGGTGCAGGTCCATGACCCGCGAACCGAACGCCAGCACGGCAACTTTGGCCGCTACGAGCTGCGCCTGGGCGAGACCAATGCCGGGTGGGTCATCGCGCGCAAGATCGTCCGACTGCAGAACGACCGGGTGCCGGCGCTGATCGATTTCTACACGCTCTGAGAGCTTGTGACATTCAAGCTCTCAGGCCGGCCAGGGATGGCCGGTCGCCCATCAAACACGCAGTTGCTTGATGGGCGGGAGCGAGTCCGGGCGTGTACCGGGCTCTCGACAGAAGAAATGCACAGGACGTGCATTTCTTCACAAGCTCCGAGGGCTATTCCGGCCCGCACACCCGATTGCGGCCGCTCGCCTTGGCGCTGTACAGCGCTGCGTCGGCGCGCTCGAACAGACTGTCGCGGGTGTCGGTGCTGCACAGCGCCGCCGCGCCGATGCTCAAGGTCGGCTGCGCCACACCGGGCGCCACGGGCAGGCGCTCGACCTGGGCGCGCAAGCGCTCCGCCACGTCCCGCGCCGCGCCGCCCACGCTGCCGACCAGCAGCACGGCGAACTCGTCCCCGCCGTAGCGAAACACATGATCGGAATCGCGCACGCCCTTGCGCAGCACCTCGGCGATCTGCCGCAGGCTGTGATCGCCGACACTGTGCCCGGCGCGGTCGTTGATCAGCTTCAGATTGTCCACGTCCACCATCAGCAGCGTCAGCGCCGTGTCGTAGCGCAGGGCCCGGCTGATCTCGCGCGGCAGGGCGTCGTCGAACACGCCGCGGTTGGACAGGCCAGTCAGCGGATCGGTGGCCGCGTCGTACTGGGCACGCCGGTACAGCAGCGCGTTGCGCAGCGGGAACACCAGCACGCCGATCAGGCGCTCGAGCGTCGCCAGTTCAGCCTCCTCGAAGCGCTGGCGCCGGGTGACCCGCAGCGTGCCCAGGGACATGTTCTCGACTTTGAGCTCGTACGAGCAGGCGTGGCGTCCGCCCGAGCCGCGCGCAATGACGCGCCAGTCACCGGCAAGTTCATGCCGGAAACTGAGGCTGTCATGCGGCAGGACTTCGCCGACCCGGCGCGAGAAATGATCGATCAGAGCCTCCAGTTCCAGCTGCTGGCCCAGGGCGGCCGACAGCTCGAGCATGAAGTAGGACATGTCAACCGACCTGCGACGGACCGGCGGGGGAGCCTGCGGACGGCTCGCTTCGATACTGATCAACTTCATGCTTGTGGTTTCCCTGGATGGCGGGTTGATGGTCATCGTCCACACCGTGTTTTTTCCACGTTAAGCAGCCGGCGTGCCAGGTTGTGTTTTTCGGCACCAGTGCACGTAACAGACCCACTTCCCGGTTGCTCGCCAGGCACTTTGCTGCGGGTGTTCAGAACCACCGAATCACAACGTGCCGGAAAACCGACGCCCTAACCTGCCGCAACGGGGGGCCATCCCGTCGACTTTCAGGCACTACCCTGCCCCCGGCTAGAATACCGGGCGTGCCGGGCGGGTAGCTACCGCCACGGGTCCGGTCGAACACCGTCACGGCAAAAATATTTCGTTCCTCAGGAGAACCGCTCGATGCTCGATTTCTCGCCGGCTTCCGAAGTCGAGGGCCTGGCCGCGCGGGTCCGCCGCTTCGTCGATGAAGTGGTCATCCCGCGCGAGGCCGAGGTGACGGCGCAGCCGCAGCGCCTGGAATCGATTCGCGCCGAGTTGCAGCAGGCGGCGCGCGACGCCGGCCTGTTCGCGCCGCGCGTGCCGGTCGAGTACGGCGGTCTGGGTCTTGACTGGCGCGACAGCGCGCTGGTGTTCGAGGCCGCCGGGCGCAGCCTGCTCGGCCCGCAGGCGCTCAACTGCGCGGCGCCGGACGAGGGCAACATGCACCTGCTGCACGCCGTGGGCTCGGCCGCGCAGCAGGCGCGCTACTACGCGCCGCTGGCGCGCGGTCAGGTGCGCTCGGCCTTCGCCATGACCGAGCCGGCACCGGGCGCCGGCTCCGACCCCTCAATGCTGTCCACGCGCGCCGTGCGCGACGGCGACGGCTGGGTGATCGATGGCGACAAGTGGTTCATCAGCGGTGCAGACGGCGCCGCTTTCGCCATCTGCATGGCGCGCACCGACGACGGTCCGACGATGTTCCTGGTCGACGCGGGCAACCCCGGTTACCAGATCACCGCGCTCACGCCGACGCTGGACCACGCCTTCCCCGGCGGCCACTGCGAGGTGCGCTTCGCCGGCTGCCGGGTCGGCGCCGATGCCGTGCTGGGCGACATCGGCAAGGGCTACGACTACGCCCAGCTGCGCCTGGGGCCCGGCCGCCTGACGCATTGCATGCGCTGGCTGGGCATCGCCGGGCGCGCGCTCGACATCGCCATGGACTACGTGAACCGGCGCGAGTCGTTCAAGAAGCGCCTCGCCCAGCATCAGGAGATGCAGCGCCTGGTGGCCGAATCGGCCATCGAGATGCACGCCTCGCGGCTGATGATCTGGCAGGCCGCCTGGTGCCTGGACCGCGGCCAGCGGGCCCTGCACGAGACCAGCATGACCAAGGTGTTCGTGGCCGAGGCCGTCAACCGGGTGGTCGACCGGGCGCTGCAGATGTGCGGCGCGCGCGGCATCAGCGAGTACCTGCCGCTGGCCAACTTCTACCGCGAGATTCGCGGCTTTCGCATCTACGACGGCGCTACCGAAGTGCACCGCGCCAGCATCGGCATCCGCCTGCTGCGCGAGGCGGCCAAGAACAGCCAGTGAGCAACCCGCAAGCCCTTGCCACGGCACTGGCGCCGTGGGTCGCCGGGCGCTTCGGCGCCGGCGCGGCGATCACCGGACTGCGACTGCTGGCCGGCGGCGCCTCACAGCAGGCCTGGCGGCTCGAACTTGCCGCACCGACCGGGCCGCTGGCGCTGATCGTGCGCCGCGATCTGGGCGGGCGCATGTTCGCCACGGCGCTCGGGCGGCAGGCCGAATACGCCGTGATCGAACTTGCCCACCGGGCCGGCGTGCCGGTGCCAAAACCCTACGCTTACCTGCCGGATGTCGAAGGCAAGGCGGCTTTCGTCATGGCCTGCCTTGAGGGCGAGACCATCGGCCGGCGCATCGTGCGCGAGCCGAATCTGGCCAGTGCGCGCCGCGTGCTGCCGCAGCAGATGGGCAAGGCGCTGGCCGCCATTCACGGCATCGCGGCCGCCGAGGCGGCGTTCCTGCCCGGCCCCGCCGCCGGCGAGGGCGCGGCGGCGTACGGCCTTCGCCAGCTCGAACAGGAGCTCGCGGCGATCGCCGAGCCCTACCCCGCGCTCGAACTGGGCCTGGCCTGGCTGCGCGCGCACCCGCCGGCGGAACTGCCGCCGGTGCTGTGCCACGGCGACTACCGCGTCGGCAACATGGTGGTCGACGAAGGCGGCCTGGTCGGCGTGCTGGACTGGGAGTTCGCCCACCTCGGCCATCCCGGCGAGGATCTGACTTTCGGCGCCATCCGCGCCTGGCGCTTTGGCGAAGCCGGCAAGCGCTACGGCGGCGTGGGCGACATGGCGGCGTTTCTGGACGCCTACAACCGCGCCCGTGGCACGGCGTTTACCGAGCGCGAGCTGTACTGGTTCGAGGTTGCGTCGAACCTCAAATGGGCCATCGCCACCGTGACCCAGGCCCGCCGCCACCTGTCCGGCCAGGAACCGAGCCTGGAACTGGCCAGCCTGGGCCGCATGACGGCCGAGATCGAGCTCGAAATCCTCAGCTTGATCGACCCGCGCCACCCGCGCCACCCGCGCCACCCCGGAGACTGAGCGTGCAGGACCGCCCCACCGCGCCGGAACTGCTCGACGCCGTGCGCGAGTTCATCGCCACCGAACTGCTGCCGACAGTGGGCGACCCGCGCCTGCGCTTTCGCACCCTGGTGGCGGCCAACCTGCTGGACATGCTGCGCCGCGAGCTGGTGCTGGAGCCGGCGCTGCTGCGCGCGCAGTGGGAACGCCTGGCCGCTTTGCTGGACGATGCCGGCCCGCCCCCGCCGAACGACCGCGAGCTTGCCGCGGCGGTCGCGGCCCAGCACGCCATCCTGTGCACCCTGATCCGCGAAGGCCGGGCACCGAGCGGCACGTTCACCGCACTGACGCACAGCGTGCGCGCCAAGCTCGAGATCGCCAATCCACGCTATCTGGACGGCTTCGAGCCGATCTAGGCCATCGCCCACGGGCGACCGACGAGCGACAGGTGGGCGACTTGCCACCCAGCCGCGTCCGCTGGTCTGCGCGATGCCTCCGAGCGTTTCATGACCTGCGCCGTCTTCCTCGCATGGCCGGCGCGGGGCAAGTCCCGGCACACCACCGAGGCCGCCCTTGGCTGGACCAAAGGGTTCGGCGTGGTGCTCAGGGCCTTGCATCCTGCTCGTCGGAGGATCAGTTGGGGATCACGGACGCCGGTCGACACTGAGCGAATGGTGAACCCCACGCGCAGCGATGGGTTGATGACGGGCCAGTGCCGGATCACGACCACTGACCAATGTGACCTGTGGCGCACTGTCATCCGTTTGTAAGCGCTCTCGAAGTACAGTTTCTAATGCTTCGCGAGCGCCTCTCCAGATATGCTTCGTAGCATACAATAGCGCCTGCCCGACCCGCTCCGGGAACTGATAGATGAGTCCGTCCCAATCAAGTTCCACTCCTTGGCTGCGCTGGGCTGTCTGGCTGCTGTTGGCGCTGGCGGCTGCCATCGGCGCTGAAATCTGGCGGGCTTTCAATCACGCTGCGTGGTTGTCGCTGGCGTGGTTGCTGCCGTTCCCGATTCTGATCTTTATCCTGCTTGGCGCCTTGTGGCGCCTGCTAGGATCCCGGCGAACCGTTGGCCCGGTGGACCGCCACCGGGTCGCGAGTCGCCGCAAGCTTCCCCGCAATCCAAAAGTTCACCTGCAGGAGATGCAGCGTTCACGCGAGTATTGGGCGGTGGTCTTGCGATTGCCGCCGGAAGGCGCCTGCGAATCCGTCAAGGCGCGGCGACAAGCGATGTTTGATCTGTACCGGGCCCCCGCACTTCCTCTGCCCGGCTGTGACAAAGCGCGCTGCCGCTGCGGATACTCCGGGCTCAAGGACCGTCGGCGTCGGGATGTGCTGCCGCCGGGCATGCAGCGGGATCGGCGTGCTGGGGCTGTCATCGCGTGGCCTGGCAACCGGCAGGCCGAGCCGGCCGCGCCGGTCAGCGTCCCCCGCGGGCCGATGGGCGAACCCCTCGGTGAAGGGCTCCATCCGTGACCATCGCGCAACGACTCCTGCTCTCCTTCGGCCTGATCCTGCTGCTGTTTGGAATCAATGTCGCGCTGGCCCTAGGCGAGCAATACCTGCGGTCAAGCAGTGTGGATCGCATGCAGGCCTCGGCCGCCGATCAGCTGCTGCTGGCGCGCGCCGAGGTTCTTCTGCGTGGGCTTGATCCGCGCCCCGGACCGGTGAGCGGCGGCTACCCTGAAGCCCTGGACGGCATGCTGGCAGAACTCGCCACGAGCCCAGCGCTGGCAGGTAACTCAGACCTGCAGGCGCTAATGGCCGCCTCCAAAGCTTTGCGGCAGGGCGGCCTCGAGACCGCCGCGGAATCCGGGCCGGCAGCGGATGCCACGCTCAAGCGCGCCCGGGCGCACCTGGCCGCGCTACAGGCCGAACAGCAGCGCAACGCCGATGCCGTGGTCGCCCGGGATGCCGAAATCGAGCGCCTCGGTCGCCGGGTGAGTATCGCCAACCTGCTGCTCACCGGCGTGTTGGTGGTTGTGCTGGTCTTGCACTTCTTCATGTTTCTGCGCCGCCGGGTGGTGCAGTTGAATTCCGGCACAGAACGCATTGGCGGGGGCGATCTTACCTACCGCATCCCGCTCGAGAACGACGACGAGCTCGCGGAAGTCGCCATGGGCATCAACCGGATGGCCGGCCAACTGCAACAGGCGGTACGCAGCACTGACGAGGCGCGCCTGGCCGCCGAGCAGGCCAACCAGTTGAAAAGCAGCTTTTTGGCCAACATGAGCCACGAGCTGCGTACCCCGATGAACGCCATCATTGGCTACACGGAAATGCTGCTAGAGGACCTGGCCGATTCGGGCGCTGACCCGGAGTCCAACCAGATGGTGCAGGACCTGGAGCGCATCCGCAGCTCCGGCAAGCACCTGCTGGCGTTGATCAACGACATCCTGGACCTGTCCAAGATCGAAGCCGGCAAGATGCAGCTGAGCCTGGAAACCTTTCCGGTGCGCGCCCTGCTCACCGATGTCGTGGACACCGTTCGCCCGCTGTTGGCCAAAAATTCCAATACCTTGGTGCTGCGGGTGCCGGACGAACCGGGCAGCATGCATGCCGACCTCACCCGGCTGCGCCAGTCGCTCTTCAACCTGTTGTCGAACGCCGCCAAGTTCACTGATCGGGGCACAGTGACGGTGGACATCACCGTTGATGAGGACGGGCCCAGCCCGCGCATCCGCTTTGCGGTAACCGACACTGGAATCGGCATGACGGCGGAGCAGATGGGCAAAGTTTTTGAGGACTTCGCCCAGGCGGACTCCTCCACCGCCCGACGTTTCGGTGGCACCGGCCTGGGGTTGAGTATCAGCCGGCGCTTTTGCCGCATGATGGGGGGCGACATCAGCGTCATCTCAACCGCTGGTGCTGGATCGACGTTCACTATCGATCTGCCGGTTCGGGTCAACGAAGCGCTGCCCGACGACGCGCTGCCAACTGCCGTCGCGGGCGCGGATTCCTCACAGGCCGGCGATCTGGTTCTGGTCATCGACGACGACGCCGGCACGCTCGAACTGCTGAGCCGCCTGCTGCACCGGGAAGGCTATCGAGTGGCCACGGCAACCACAGGCGAGGAAGGCTTGAAACTCGCTGCCAGCCTGCGGCCGCAGGCGGTGATCCTCGACGTGCTGATGCCGCGCCTGGACGGCTGGGCGGTGCTCACTGCCCTCAAGCAGAATTCCACAACGCAGGCCATTCCGGTCATTGTGGTGACCATGCTGGACGATCGGGACATGGCGTTTTCGTTGGGTGCCGCCGAGTTCATGACCAAGCCTGTCGAGCGTGCCCGACTGGCCGCCAGTCTGCTGCGCTGTGGGCTGGTGCCGCGCGGTGGCACCGTGCTGCTGGTGGACGACGATCCGCAGTCGCGGGCCCTGATGAAACGCGCACTGGCCGATAGCCGGTGGCAAATCATGGAAGCCGGTGATGGCTGGCAGGCCTTCGAAGTCATGCAGCAACGTGCGCCGGACCTGATTCTGCTCGACTGGGTCATGCCCGGCATGGGGGGGCTGGAGTTCCTCTCCCGCTTGCGGGCCGCCGAAAAGAACCAGGCGCCCACACCGATCATCATCATCACCGCTCAGGAACTGGCCGGTAGCGAACAGAGCGACCTGGACCGCTACCGGGCCCTGCGCATGAGCAAATCGGCACTGACGCGCAGCACCCTGCAAGCACAGATCAGCCTCGCGCTGCGGGACACCCGCAGCGAGGCACGGCTAACCGGTGGATGAGCGACGATGCCCATAATTTTGCTGGTTGAAGACAACGAGATGAACCGCGACATGCTGTCGCGGCGGCTGCTTCGCAAGGGCTTCGACGTGGTCATGGCGGAGGATGGCGCCGCCGGGGTGGCGCGCGCAACCAGCCACTCGCCGGCACTGATCCTGATGGACATGAGCCTTCCAGTGATCGATGGCTGGGAAGCCACCCGTCGACTGAAGGCGGATCCGGCCACCGCCGGCATCCCGATCATCGCGCTGACTGCGCACGCCATGAGCGAGGATCGCGACAAAGCCCTGGCCGCGGGCTGCGACGACTACGACACCAAGCCTATCGACCTGGACCGGCTGCTTGCAAAGATTTCGGGGCTGCTCGGTAAGATCGACGGCGGGTGACTGGGCCGGGCCGGTTCACCGCTCGCGCAGGGCACGCGCTTTGGCACGAAGTTCCCGAAAATAGTCACTTTCCGTGATCTCAGCGACCGCCTTGGAGCGGTTGACGGCGTCGACTTCCAGGCGATGAACCTCTGCCAGCTGGGCGCGCAAAACGGTCTCCCGCTGGTTGATTTCCTGCACCATGCGCTTGAAGCCGCGTGCCAACTCGCCAAGGTCGTCGTTACGCTGACTGACATGTTCGACTGCGGCCTCGTCCACAGGCTGGCCATCCCGCACACTGGCGGCAGCGGCTGTCAGTCGCGTCACATCGCGCAGGTAGCTGGTTTCCCGGTCGCGGGCGCGCTTCTGCTCGAGCGACCGACTCACGCGCGCGCGCAGCACGACCGGGTTGACGTTCTTGGGCAGAAAATCGACAGCACCCAGTTCAATGCATCGCGCGACGCTGTCCATTTCGGTGAGCGCGGAAATCACCAGCACCGGCATCGATGACAGTTCGGCATCCGCCTGCAGCAACTCCAGAACCTGATAGCCATCCAGGCCCGGCATGATGATGTCGAGCAACAACAAATCATAGGAGTAGCGACGCAGCATGCGCAGCGCCGTATCTCCGTCGCCCACCTGATCGACCTCATGGCCCAGCTGACGCAGGCGGCGGCACAGCAAGTCGCGGTTCAGGTCGTTGTCATCCACTACCAGAATCGAGCTGCCCACGCCTGTTGACGCGATCGCATCGGGCGCTGACGCCGGCGGTGCAGCCCCTTCCGACACGGTCGGGTCCTCGTTCGCTGCCAGCCGGGCAAGCATGGCCAGCAACCGCCCACGCGCGGTTTCGATGTGATCGACATCATCCTGCGCTGCCCCGGGCCACGAGCGCAGCCCCGCGATGCCGGCTTCGAGCATGTCGAGCGCAGTCCGCGTCGAGGCCAGCCAGCCGGTCGGGAAACCTCCTGTTTTGGGCAGGGTGCCAATCAGGTCGTTCACGCGCTGCCCCGCATCGCGCACCGGCACCACCCGCTGCTGCAACTCGGCATCTTGCGGAGCGTCTTCGGCCAGCAGGTTCGCGTAGCCCAGAATGGCGTTGACCGGCGTACGCAGATCGTGCAGGAGGTGCGACGACAACTGCACCATCGGCAATTTTGGCTTTTGATTCATGCCGATCCAGTCGATTTGGCCATGGGGGTCGGCAGCGGCCAGGGCAATTGAGCGGCGGCAGGTGCCGGGGCACTGCTGAAGCAATGCAGCCCAAACCGTTGCGACAGGTCCCTGCACACTGCCACACCGCGCACGCTATTACCGTGACTGTCCAGCGGCGGGGAGAACACCGCCACGCCCATGCGCCCCGGAACGACGGTGATCACGCCGCCCGAGACACCGCTCTTGGCCGGCAGCCCGACCTCGTATGCCCACTGGCCAGCAGAGTCGTACATTCCGCAGGTATACATGACACTGAGCAGATCCTGCACGTACTCGCTCTGCAGGGCACGCACTCCAGTGACCGGGTTGACTCCGCCATTGGCGAGCGTGGCGGCCATCATGGCCAGGTCGCGCGCCGTGACCAGAATTGAGCACTGCTGAAAGTACAGGTCCAGGACCTCCTCCACGTGGCTCGGCAGCATGCCGAAATTCAGCAGCAGATGGCCGATGGCCCGATTGCGATGACCGGTCTGGCGTTCCGACGCGAACACCGCCACATCCACCTTCGGCCGCCGACCGATATAACGGCCGAACATGTCGAGCACCCGGTTCAGACGCTCCACCTGCGTGACGCCCTTGATCAAGGCCGCCGTGGCGATTGCGCCGGCGTTCACCATCGGGTTGTGCGGCCGGTGGCTGCCCTCGTCGAGTTTGATGATCGAATTGAAGGCATCCCCGGTCGGCTCCACGCCTACACGTTGGGATACGGCCTCGCGCCCGTGGTCTTCGAGCGCAAGACCAAACACGAACGGCTTGGAAATGGACTGGATCGTGAATTCCTGTTCACACGCACCGGCTTCGAACATCTGTCCGTCGCTGGCGCCGGCCACCGCGACACCAAACCAGGCCGGATCAGCCGTTGCCAACTCGGGAATGTAGTCAGCAACCCGGCCGTCGGCCAAGGCGCTGTAACGAGCGTGAAGGTCGCGCAGCGTGCTGCGAAACGGTGACACCGCCGTGCGGATGCCGCGCACCAGCGCCCCAATATCGGAAGGCCGATCCTCCATCGATTTCCCCCTGCCGGCTAGCGCATCAGGCGATCGGCAACTGCACTTACGCCGACGGCGTAAGGATCGTCCGGTGAGGTCAGGCCGAAGATGCCTTCGCTACCCAGACTCAGCAGTCCCTCGCACAAGGGCAGGATCGCCAGCACCGGCAGGTCAAACGCCGCCTCGGCGCGCGCCTGCAGCACTGACCGATCCATCCCCGGAAGAACCTTGTTCAGAACGATGTTCGCATCCTGGACATCCAGTTGACGCGCCAGATCCACCGTCACAGCCGTGCCTTCAAAGTCTTGGCGGTCCGGACGCACCACCAGCAACAGGGTGTCCGAGACGGCGATCGACAACAGCGTCTCCTCGTTGACGCCCGGGTGCGTGTCCACCAAGAGGAAATCCAGCCCCAAAGCCTGGCTGAGTTGCTGAAAACCGTCGTTCAGCAGCGCCACGTCAAAGCCGTGCTTGACGATGCGGGCAATATCGCCCGCCTTGATGCTGGACGGCACCAGATGCACCGATCCGGTGCACGGCCCGATCACGGCCGTTCGATCATAGGCCGCCGCCGTCATCTGACAGTTTCCCCACAGGAAGTCGTTCAGCGTGCGGCTGATCTGGTCCGGCGGCAGCCCAAACAGCACGTGGATGCCCGGCGACTGGATGTCCGTATCGATCACGCCCACACGCTTTCCGGCACGGGCCAGCGATGTGGCAAGGTTCGCTGCCAGGTTCGATTTCCCCGTGCCGCCACGATAGGAATGAATCGAAACAATTCGTGTCACCAAACCTCCCCGATTCGCCGCTGGCACCCACCGTACCAAGCATGAGTCATGCCATGGCGTTCCAAGCTGCTTTCAGGGAGTTTGCCCGCCCGGCTACTGCGCCCCCGGCTACGGCAGGACGGGCAGACCTAGCGCTCTGCGGGGACGCCGCATCTGGGGCTACGTTGCCCATTCGCGCCGCCACAGATCCTGACACCCAAGCATCCGGATCGCGGCCCCGGGTGTATGCTTTTGAAAAAACTTTTGGCCCCGACGGATGGTGCGCCGTACCGGCGGCGATCGTTCATGATCGAGGCCCCCAAGAGGAATCGGACCCATGAACATACCGGTTCAAAGAACCGCTTCGATCGATTATGACTCGCTCATCCAGCCGGATCGGGTACACAGTGCGCTGTACACGGACCCGGTCGTCTTCGAAGACGAAATGGAACGAATCTTCCATAACGGCTGGGTATTCGTCGGTCACGATAGCGAGATTCCCAATCCCGGGGACTATGTCACCCGGCAGATTGGCCATCAGCCGGTGATCATGGCGCGCGCCAAGGATGGGCGCGTGCACGTCATTCGCAACCGCTGTGCCCACCGTGGCAACAAGGTTTGTCCACGCGACGCTGGCAACGCAAAAGTGTTTGCGTGCCCGTATCACGGCTGGGTGTACGACCTGGACGGGCGCCTTTTGGACACGCCGCAGGCGGATGGCTACGGCGCCCACTTCGAGAAGGCGGCGCACGGCATGGTGCCGGCCGATCAGATGGAGGTCTATCGCGGCTTCGTGTTCGCGAGTCTGAATCATTCCGGGATGACCCTCGACGAGCACCTGGGCCGTGCGCGGGAACTGTTGGATCGCTGCGCCGACTTGTCCCCGGAAGGCGAGTTGCAGCTGACCGCCGGCTGGCTGAAACACCGGTTCAAGGCCAACTGGAAGATGCTGCCGGAGAACGACTGCGATGGTTATCACGTCGATTTCACGCATTCCTCGTTCATGGCGGCCACCGACTCGCAGGCCATCGACCTGATACAGGGCGGGGGCGAGCCGGTGGTGCGCGACTGGGGCAACGGCCACATCGAGATCGACTTTGGCGTCGCCTATCGCAAGCGGGGCATTCCGTTCGAGTGGTTCGGCCGGGTACCGGCCTCGAAACTGCCGGATTACGTCCAGGCCATGCAGTCGCGCTACGGAAAGGAAAAAGCCCATGAGATGTTCTGTGGCGGTCCGCCACACGCCATCATTTTTCCGAACCTGTTCCTGGGCGAGCTGAACGTGGTGTTCTATTACCCGATCAGCCCCGGTGAGTGCGTGCAAATGTATACGCCGATGTTGCTCAAGGGCGCGCCGGAAGTGAACCGGCGCGCCATCCATCAGACCGAGGGCGCGGTCGGGCCGGGGTCGTTCCTGATTCCGGAGGATGTGGTCATCGCAGAGCGCAATCAGGCTGGTCTGGCGGCGCAGCAACCCGAGTGGATGGACCTGAGCCGGGGTCTGCAGCGGGAGTATCAGGAAGACGGCCTGACCGTGTCCCACATGTCGGATGAGACCGTAAACCGGTCCTTTTACCGGCGTTACAAGGCAGCCATGCAGCGCAACATGGACGCTTCGGCCTGAGGGCGTCGCCCGCCACCGACACACCGCTTCAGAGTTCCGGCGGCATCGGCTGCAGCCGCTTCATCCAGGATCGAACCGATGGTTTCAGACCAGCTGCTGAGGCAGATCAGCGACTTCATTCACCACGAAGCGCGCCTGTGCGACGAATCCCGTTACGCCGAATGGGAAGCCTTGTGGACCGACGATGGCCAGTACTGGGTGCCGCGCGCCGAGGGGTTGAACCCGGACCAGCAGGTCTCGCACATCAACGACAACCGGCGGCGTATACACACCCGCATCAAGCAGTTGCTCACCGGGACCCGGCACAGCCAGACACCGCCCTCGCCAATGCGCAGGGTGGTCTCAGGGATTGTGGTTGAGGCCATCGACGGCAACGATTACGTGGTCGGCTCGAATTTCATCCTGCTGGAGCTGGCCATTCAGTCGACGCGGGACGTGCACGTCTGGGGTGGACGAACCACCCATCGGTTGCGCCGTGCGGGGGACACCTGGCTGATGGCTGCCAAGAAAGTGGTGCTGGTCGATGGCGACGAGCCGATCCCGAACATTTCGTTTCTGATCTGATGATGACGCCCGGCAGGCCGCAACCGTGATGCCGCAATCACTAAGCTTTGCGGCCGCCGGCGGTGTCACGCTCGCTGCCGAGACCTGGGGCGAAGCGGCCAATCCGTCTGTGGTCCTGCTGCACGGTGGCGGCCAAACCCGACACTCGTGGCAGGGCACGGCCCGCCTGCTGGCGCAGCGCGGGTGGTACGTACTGGCGGTGGACCAGCGCGGACATGGCCAGAGCGACTGGGCGTTCGACGGTCACTACAGCTTTGACGACTACGTACAGGACTTTCAGGGCGTGGTGGCCACGCTGGCGAGTCCGCCGGTGCTGGTCGGCGCTTCGCTGGGCGGACTGGTCGGACTGCTCAGCGAAGGGGAACGCAGCGGGCCGTTTTTGCGCGCGTTGGTGCTGGTCGACATCGTGCCGCGCATCGAACGGCGCGGCGAGGGACAGATTCGCAACTTCATGGCGGGCAATCCGCTCGGCTTTGCCTCTGTCGAAGAAGCCGCGGATGCCGTTGCCAGCTACCTGCCGCACCGGCCCAGACCGGACGACGTGTCCGGCCTAGAGCGCAATCTTCGCCTCCACGGTGGCCGTTATTACTGGCATTGGGACACGCGGATGATGCAGTCATTCGCCAAGGGCGCACCAGTGCGGGAACGCCTCGAAGCCGCGGCCCGCGCCCTGACGCTGCCGACCCTGCTGATCCGCGGGCAGATCAGCGACGTTGTCAGCCCGGAAGGCGCCCGCGAATTCCTGGCCGCAGTGCCGCATGCGCAGTTTGTGGAAGTCGCCGGCGCCGGCCACATGGTGGCGGGCGACAGCAACGATGTGTTCACCGAAGCCGTGCTCGGTTTCCTTTCGCACCTGTAGACCTAAAAAAAACCCGGCGGGTGCACCCGCACGGTGGTCACGACCATCAACGAGGAGTCCGCCATGATCCTGCCGCGCGATTTCGTGCGCCGCTGCGCCGTGAGCTATCCGGACAAGGTCGCCTTCGTGGACGGCGCGATTCGCCGCACCTGGGGCCAGATGCACGAGCGCTCGGACCGCCTCGCCGCGGCGCTGCAGGCCATGGGCGTCGGCAAGGGCGACGTGGTGGCGATCCTGGCCCACGATCACGCGGAGGTGATCGAGCACTGGTTCGCGTGCCTGAAAATCGGCGCCGTGCGCACCGGCGTCAACTGGCGCTACGCGCCGCGCGAAATGCTGCACCTGATCCACGACTGCGCGGCCCGGGTACTGATCATCCAGGACAACTGCCTGCCGCTGCTGGGCGAGCACCTGGACACCCTGCGCGCCGCCGGCGTGCGCCTGGTGGGCCTGCGCGGCGCCCACGGCCTGGAGCTTGACTACGAGCAGCTGCTCGCCGCCCACAACGCGCGGCCCACGCTGCCGCCGCTGGCCGAGGACGACTATTGCGGCATCAGCTACACCTCGGGCACCACCGGCCTGCCCAAGGGCGCGCTGTGGACGCAGCGCAGCGTGCGCGAGTGCCTGCTGCACACCAACCTGCAAATCGGCCTGCGGCACGAGGACGTGTTCCTGTCGCCAGGCTCAACGGCCGGCGTCGGCATCGTGCTGAATTCGTTTGGCCTGGTGAACGGCATGCGCATGGTTCTACCCGGCGGTGATTTTTCCGCCATCGGCTGGCTGGAACTGCTCCAGGCCGAGCGCGCCTCCACGTCCATCCTCATGCCGACGCTGCTGCAGCGGGTGCTCGAGCTGTACAAGGCCGGCCATTACGACGCCTCCTCCCTGCGCCAGATCATCTATGGCTCCGAACCCACGCGCCCGCCGGTGATCCGCGACTGGCACGCCACCTTCGGCGGCGAAATCATGCAGATCTACGGCCTGACCGAATCCACCGGCGGCTGGCTGTCGTTCCTGCGCCACGAGGACCATCTGCGCGCGTTCGCGGGCGAGCCGGAACTGCTCACCTCCTGCGGCAAGCCGGCGCTGCATGTGGATTTATCGATCCGCAACCCGGACGGGCGCCGCCTGCCGGCGGGCGAGGTTGGCGAGCTGTGGGCGCGCAGCGACACCAACATCGCCGGCTACCTGAACCGCCCCGATGAGAACGCCGAGCTGTTCGGCCACGACGAGCACGGCGCCTGGCTGCGCTGCAACGACCTGGGCAAGACGGACGAGCGCGGCTACTACTATCTGACCGACCGCAAGAAATTCATGATCATCTCCGGCGCCTTCAATGTGTTCCCGGTGGTGGTCGAAAACGTGCTGGCCGAGCACCCGGCGATCCGCGAGTGCGCCGTGGTGGGCGCCCCGCACCCCGAATGGGGCGAGGCGGTGGTGGCGGTGGTGTCGCTGCGCGAAGGCACGACCGCCACGCCGCAGGAACTGATCGACTTCTGCCGCGGCAAGGTCGGCAAGTGGGAAGTGCCCAAGCACGTGCAGATCGTCGACGAACTGCCCAAGGGCGGCACGCACAAGATCGCCAAGCATCAACTGCGCGAGGGCTTTCGCCGGCATCCGGAAACCCTGCCCTGGGGCTAGCGGCGGGAATGGCGCAAGCTCGCCCGACCGTAGTGGTCGCAGCTTCGTTGCCCGCCCAGGTGCTCTGTCTGCGTATACGCAGACCAGGACGGTGTGGCTAAGTCCCGCCAGGCAACCGGTCCCGTTCGTGATGCGGTAGAACTTGCTCGGCTGGCGCGCCATCGACGGCGCGCACACGCTGTGACGCTGTTGACGAGAAGCCAATCGACCTAGAGGAGAGAGCCGATGAAAGTCGAGGTACTCACGCCGGGCGACGCCGGCCCCATCGATTTCGCGTCGTTCGTGGAACACCACCCTGAGTCGGGCACGGCCCGGATCAAGCGCCTGGCCAACATCAGCCCCGAAATCTTCGACATGGAGATGCGCTACATCTTCGAGGCGAACTGGGTCTACTTGTGCCACGACAGCCAACTGTCGAAACCCGGCGATTTTTTCACCACCACCATGGGCCGCCAGCCGGTGGTGGTCATCCGCAACAACGCCGGCAAGGTGAATGCCTTCCTGAACGCGTGTACGCACAAGGGCAGCACCCTGTGCCGCACGCAGACCGGCTCCAAGCCGAACGGCTTCGCCTGCCAGTACCACGACTGGTGCTTCGATCTGGACGGCCGGCTGCAGTACGTGCCGCGCCGTGACAAGGGCTACCCGGCGGGCTTTGACCTGAACCAGCACAACCTCGTGCCGGCGCGGGTGGAAAGCTACGGCGGCTTCATCTTCGGCAGCCTGAACGCGGACGTGCCGACCCTGCGCGAGCATCTGGGCGACCTGACCGAGGTCATCGACATGCTCACCGACCAGTCCGAGGACGGCTTCGAGGTCATCCGCGGCACCAACACCTGCGTTTACCGCGGCAACTGGAAGCTGTTGATCGAAAACGGCGGCGGCGACGGCCTGCATCTGCCGGTGGTGCACAAGACGTTGATCGGCGTGGTGCAGATGCGCGACCAGGAACTGCGCAAGGGCCAGACCAACGCCGCCAAGATGGTGCGCATCGACGAACTGAACGACAAGGACACCGCCAGCAACGTCTATGCGATGCAGAACGGCCACACGCTAATCCAGTCCGACTTGCCGAACCCGCAGGACCGGCCCGCCTACGCCCGCCATGCCGAGTTCGAACAACGCTACGGCAAGGAACGGGCGCGCTGGATGACCTCCAAGGTTCGCCAGACCTGCATCTACCCGAACCTGTTCATCATGGACCAGCTGGCGTCCCTCATCCGCTACGTGCGGCCGATCGCCGTGGACCGTACCGAGGTGAGCTACTGGTGCATCGCGCCCAAGGGCGAGCCGCGCCACCTGCGCGTGAAGCGCATGCGCCAGTTCATGGACTTTTTCTCCATCGCCGGCCTGGGCGGCCCGGACGACAACCACGAGTTCGAGCAGTGCCAGGTGGGCGCCGGCGCCGCCTCGGCGCGCTGGAGCGATGCTTCGTTCGGCCTGCACACGGAGTTTGCCGGCCCGGATGCGGCGGCCCGGGCGGTGGGCGTCGAGGATGCCAAGTGCGGCGGGCACATGGGTTACGAGGGCGGCAGCGTCCGGGTGTACCAGCACTGGGTGCGCCTAATGCAGGCCGGGCAGGCGCGCGAGATGGCCATCGGCCGCGCCGACTGACGCCCGCGGCAGCACCGCACGCCGTCCCCGCACCAACCGCCGAGACCCGACATGCCCGACAAAACCCCGCTGCAAGTTCAGGTGGAGCGCTTCATCTTTGACGAGGCCGCCCTGGTGGACCAACGCCGCTGGTCCGAATGGCTGCACCTGTTCACCGAGGACATGGTGTATTGGGCGCCGTCCTGGGCGGACGAGGCCCAACTGACCACCGACCCCGAGGCGGAGGTCTCCATCATCTACATGAGCAGCCGCAAGGAGCTGGAACACCGCATCTGGCGTTTCACCAGCGGCGAATCGCCGGCCTCCTACCCGCTGCCGCGCACCAACCACATCGTCGGCAACGTCCGGATTCTGGAGCAGACACCGGACACCGTCGTGGCGGCGTCCAACTGGCTGACGCAGTGCTACCGCAACAAGGAGCAGTTTTTTTACGGCGGCCACTACGAGCACACGCTGCTGCGAGTCGACGACGGCTTCAGGATTCGCGCCAAGAAAGTGGTGTTGCTGAACGACGTCGTGCTCGGCTACGTCGACGTCTACCACCTGTAGCGAACCCTGCTGCCCGGCGGGGTTCGCGGATCGCCCCGGCCGGGGCACGCCGGCCTACATGCTGCGCCGGTACTGCCCGCCCACCTGGTACAGCGCGTGGCTGATCTGGCCCAGCGTGGCGTGGCGCACGGCGTCCATCAGGGCGGCGAAGGTGTTCTCGCCGGCCGTGGCGGCCTGTTGCAGCCGCGCCAGGGCGGCGTCGCACTGGTCGCGGTGGCGGGCCTGAAAGCCGCTCACGGCGTCCAGCTGCAGCTGTTTTTCCTGCGCCGTGGAGCGGATCAGCTCGCCGGTGAATTCGGCATCGTGCACGCCGCCGCGGGCCAGATACGTGTTCACGCCCACGATCGGCAGGCTGCCGTCGTGCTTCTTGTGCTCGTAGTAGAGGCTTTCTTCCTGAATCTTGCCGCGCTGGTACTGGGTTTCCATGGCGCCTAGCACACCGCCGCGCTCGGACAGGCGCTCGAATTCCTGGTACACGGCCTCCTCCACCAGGTCGGTCAGCTGCTCGATGATGAAGCTGCCCTGCAGCGGGTTTTCGTTCTTGTTCAGGCCCAGCTCCTTGTTGATGATCAGCTGGATGGCCACCGCCCGGCGCACGGATTCCTCGGTCGGCGTGGTGATGGCCTCGTCGTAGGCGTTGGTGTGCAGGCTGTTGCAGGTGTCGTACAGGGCGTAGAGCGCCTGCAGCGTGGTGCGGATGTCGTTGAACTGGATTTCCTGCGCGTGCAGCGAGCGGCCGCTGGTCTGGATGTGGTACTTCATCATCTGCGCGCGGGGGCTGGCGCCGTAGCGCTCGCGCAGGGCCCGCGCCCAGATGCGCCGCGCCACGCGGCCGAGCACGGCGTACTCGGGGTCCATGCCGTTGCTGAAGAAGAACGACAGGTTCGGCGCGAAGTCGTCGACCGCCATGCCGCGCGCCAGGTAGTACTCGACGATGGTGAAACCGTTGGCCAGCGTGAAGGCGAGCTGGCTGATCGGGTTCGCGCCGGCCTCGGCGATGTGGTAGCCGGAGATCGACACCGAGTAGAAGTTGCGCACCTGTTGGTCGACGAAGTACTGCTGGATGTCGCCCATCATGCGCAGGGCGAATTCGGTGCTGAAGATGCAGGTGTTCTGGGCCTGGTCTTCCTTGAGGATGTCCGCCTGCACGGTGCCGCGCACGGTCTTGAGCGTGTCGGCCCGGATGCGGGCGTAGGTGTCGGCATCGACCAGCTGATCGCCGGTCACGCCCAGCAGGCCCAGACCCAGGCCGTCGTTGCCTTCGGGCAGCTCGCCTGCATAAACCGGCCTTGGCTTGCCGGCCAGCAACTGGTCGATCGTGTCCTGCGCCACCGGCCACTGCCCGCTCGCACGCAGGTGTTTTTCCACCTGCTGGTCGACGGCGGCGTTCAGGAACATGGCCAGAATCATCGGCGCCGGGCCGTTGATGGTCATCGACACCGAGGTGCTCGGGCTGCACAGGTCAAAGCCCGAGTAGAGCTTTTTCATGTCGTCCAGGCAGCAGATGGACACGCCGGAGTTGCCGACCTTGCCGTAGATGTCCGGCCGCGGGTGCGGGTCCTCGCCGTACAGGGTGACCGAGTCGAAGGCGGTCGACAGGCGCGCCGCCGGCTGGCCCAGCGACAGGTAGTGAAAGCGCCGGTTGGTGCGCTCGGGCGTGCCCTCGCCGGCGAACATGCGCGTCGGGTCCTCGCCCGTGCGCCGGTACGGATACACGCCGCCGGTGTAGGGGTACGCGCCCGGCAGGTTCTCGTTGCCCAGGAAGCGCAGCAGTTCGCCCCAGTCGCGGTACGGCGGCGGCGCCAGCTTGGGGATGCGCAGGCGCGACAGGGTCTCGACATAGTTGTCGCCGGTCACGGCGCGGCCGCGCACGTCGTAGGAATAGTGCTCGGCGGTGACCGCCGCGCGGCGGGCCGGCCACTGGCGCAGCAGCTCGATCGATTCGTCGCTGAGTTCACCCAGCGCCGCGTTGTAGCGCTGGCGCAGCGTCAGCAGCGTGCGGTCGCCGCCGTCAGTCAGCGCGGACTGCGGATACGGCGTCAACGGTGCCGGCAGCGCCGGATCGTCCAGGGATTCCAGGCTCTCGTAATGGCTCTGGGCCAGACTCGCCGCCTCGGCCTCGCGCTCCAGCTGCGCGCGGAGGGCGCGCCCTTCGCCGGCGATATCGGCCAGATAGCGGCTGCGGCTGCCGGGGATCAGCGCCTGGGCGCGCGGCTCGCGGTGGGTCACGTCGAGCTTCGGCGTCCAGCGCGCGGCTTCCAGGCCGAGCTTGTCCACCAGCCGCCGGCACAGGGACACGAACAGCCAGTTCACGCCCGGATCGTTGAACTGGCTGGCGATGGTCGGGAACACCGGCACCGCCTCGTCCGGCGCGTCGAAGGCATGGCGGTTGCGCCGCCACTGCTTGCGCACGTCGCGCAGGGCGTCCTCGGCGCCGCGCTTCTCGAACTTGTTCAGCACGATGAGCTCGGCGTAATCGAGCATGTCGATCTTTTCCAGCTGCGTGGCGGCGCCGTACTCGCTGGTCATCACGTAGATCGGCAGGTCGACCAGGTCGACGATTTCCGTATCACTCTGGCCGATGCCGGCGGTCTCGACCAGGATCAGCCCGAACCCGCAGTCGGCCAGAAAATCGACCTCGTCCTTGAGCACGGCCGAGGTGGCCAGGTGCGAGCGGCGCGTGGCCACCGAGCGCATGAAGATGCGTTCATCCGCCAGCGCATTCAGGCGGATGCGGTCGCCCAGCAGCGCCCCACCCGTGCGCCGGCGGGTCGGATCGACCGCCAGCATGGCCACGCGCAGGTCCGGGAAGTGGCGCGTGAAGCGCAGCAGCAGCTCGTCGGTGAGGCTGGACTTGCCGGCGCCGCCGGGCCCGGTGATGCCCAGCACCGGCGGTCGCGCCGCGCCGGCCTTGGGCCAAACGGCTGCAAGACGCGCCTTGGCCTGGCCCTCACCGTGCAGGTTCTCGATAGCCGTCAGGCAGCGGGCGATGGCCAGGTGCTCCTGCGGCCCGGTCGGGCGCGTCGGCAGGGTCTCCACTCGGTGCCTGGCGGTGCGCGCCAGCATGTCGGCGATCATGCCGTCGAGCCCCAGCGTGCGGCCGTCCTCCGGACTGTAGATGCGCTCTACGCCGTAGCCTTCGAGCTCGCGGATCTCGGCCGGCACGATCACCCCGCCGCCGCCGCCAAACACCCGCACATGAGCCGCGCCGGCCTCGCGCAGAAGGTCCACCATGTACCTGAAATACTCGACGTGCCCGCCCTGATACGACGACACGGAGATGCCGTCGGCGTCCTCCTGCAAGGCGGCGCGCACGATCTCCTGCACACCGCGGTTGTGACCCAGGTGGATGACCTCGGCGCCCTGGTCCTGCATCAGCCGGCGCATGATGTTGATAGCCGCGTCGTGGCCGTCGAACAGCGACGCCGCGGTGACGAAGCGCAGCGGCCGGCCTGCGGGAATGGCCTCGGCGTCGGGCGAGCGCTGGGGATGCATGGAACAACTCCGTAATCGGGCCGGCGCGGCCGGCACACACGCTGCGGGGCAGGCGCCCCAGGTTCATTCTAAACGGGCGTCAGGGTTGCGGGCCGTGGGCTGTCAGTGCGGGGCAGCGGACCCGCCCGAGCCAGCCCCAGATCGCCCGGACAGGCAGCTCTCCAGACGCGGACTGCACCAATCCAAAGCGGCCGCTGGGCCGGCGTGCCGTGCGGTATCCTTGCCCTCGGGTTTGGCGTCAGATCAAGCCATTCGGCATCAGGAGGAAAACATGTACCAGGGTTACCAGCGCCTGAAGTTCCACCGCGACGGCAGCATCCTGACCATTGCGCTGTCGAACCCGACCGCGCGCAACGCCGTCGACGGCGCCATGCACGCCGAACTGGCGCGCGTGTTCACCGAAGTGGCCCTGGACACGGAAACCCGGGTCGTGGTGCTGACCGGCGATGCGGACGGCAAGGCCTTCTGTGCCGGCGGCGACCTCAAATGGATCGAGAGCATCGAGGGCCAGGGCGAACGCTACGCCCGGGTGCTCAAGGAGGGCCTGGACATCGTCAAGACCCTGGCCGACCTGCCGCAGCCGGTCGTGTCGATGATCAACGGCCACGCCATGGGCCTTGGCGCCACCATCGGCCTGTTCGCGGATGTGAGCTTCATGGACGAGGCGGCCAAGATCGCCGACCCGCACGTGTCGATCGGCGTGGTGGCCGGCGACGGCGGCGCCATCATCTGGCCGCTGCTGATCGGCCCCAATCGCGCCAAGGAATTCCTGATGACGGGCGATGCCATGACCGGCACGCAGGCGGCCGCCATCGGCCTGGTCAACCACGCCGTGCCGGCCGCCGAATTGCAGGAGCGCGCCTACGCCTTCGCCCGCAAGCTGGCCAGCGGACCGCAGCTGGCGATCCAGCTCACCAAACGCTCGGTGAATCTGTTCGTCGGCCAGGTCGTCGAGCAGGTGCTGACCGCCTCGCTGGCGATGGAAGGGCTGACCTTTGCCAGCGCCGATCACCGCGAGGCGCTGCGTGCCTTCTTCGCCAAGGAAAAGCCGAAGTTCCAGTAGAGCGGCGCCCCTGTTTCGACCCGAGAGCACCATGGAAACCATCACCTACGCCGTCGACGGCGCCGTTGCCACGATCACGCTGAACCGCCCGCAGGTCCGCAACGCCATGAACGGGCGCATGATCGAGGAGCTGCGCCAGACCCTGGAGGCGGTGAACCTGGATACCGCCGTGCGGGTGGTGGTGCTGCGCGGCGAAGGGCCGGTGTTCTGCGCCGGCGGCGACCTGCGCGATCTGTTCACCGACACCCACCCGGTGGCCATCCGCAACCTCATCGCCCACCGCATCCGGCCGCTGTCGCGGGCGCTGATCACGCTCGACAAGCCGCTGGTGTGCGCCCTGCAGGGGCCGGTGGCCGGGGCCGGTCTGGCGCTGGCGCTGGCGGCCGATTTCGTCATCGCCACCGAAGAGGCGAGCTTCGTGACCGCATTCGGCAAGATCGGCGCCATTCCGGACGCCGGCGTCATGTGGCTGCTGGCCCAGCACGTGGGCCTGATGCGCGCCAAGGACATCGTGCTGCGGGCGCGCACGCTCACCGCGGCGCAGGCCCTGGACCTTGGCATCTACACCGAGGTGGTGCCCAAGGCCGGCTTCGACGATGCCGTCAGCGGCCTGGTGGCGGAACTGGCCGAAGGCGCCACGCTGGCCATGGCGTTCGCCAAACATGCGCTTCGCGATGCCGTGCGCATGCCCTTCGATGCCTTCATGGACCTCGAATCCGCCGGCCAGGGCCTGATGCACGCCTCGCACGATCACCACGAGGGCGTGCAGGCCTTCCTTGAAAAGCGCGCGCCGCGCTTCACCGGCCGCTGAGATGCCGACGGCCATTCAATGGTGGGAAGACTACGCGCCCGACTGGACGCTCAAGACCGGCCGGCGCACCGTCACTGAATACGACATCCTGAGCTTCGTGACCCTGGTCGGCATGAACGAGGCGCTGTTCATGGACGCCGAGTACATTGCCAACGACACGCCGTTTGGGCGGCGCATCGCGCCGGGCGCGCTGGTGTTCAGCTACGCCGAGGGCCTGGTGATCCAGACCGGCCACCTGCACGGCGCCGCCATCGCCTTCCTGGGCGCCGAAATGAAGATGCAGGGTCCGGTGTACCTGGGCGACACCATCGAAGTGAACGTCTCCCTGGCCGAACGGCGCGAGACCTCCAAACCCGACCGCGGCCTGGTGACGACCCGCAACCGGGTCACCAACCAGTCCGGCGAAGCCGTGCTGGAGTACCTGGCAACGCGCATGCTGCGCCGCCGGCCAGCCTGATCCGGCCCCCTCCCCCACCTGTCCTCGAGAGCCGCCCCATGAGCCACGCGTTCAACAGTTCCGAAATCGACCAGCTGGAACACACCAGCGGCCAGACCCTGTACGGCGACGGCGCGCTGGTGGTGCTCAAGGGGCTGCTCGAAGCCGGCATCAGCTACTTCGGCGGCTACCCGGGCGCGCCGACGGCCAACCTGATCGACGCCGCCGCCGACGCCTACGAGCCGGTGCTCAAGAAATACGGCGTGTACGTGGAATCGTCGGCCAACGAGATGTCCGCCGCCGCCATGTGCACGGCCTCCGTATTCGCCCCGGTGCGCGGCGCGGTGACCTGGAAGGTGCTCGGCAACGGCGTGTCGACCGACGTGGTCGATCACGTGTCGCAGATCGGCCCGCTGGGCGGCTGCGTGCTGGTGGTCGGCGAGGACTACGGCGTGTCCAGCACCACCGTGGCCCAGCGCACCCTGCCGTGGGCCATGAAGTCCGGCATCATCGTGGTCGACCCGCGCGCCGACCAGCAGCTGCTGCTGCGCATGACGCGCGAGAGCTTCGAGCTGTCCGAGGCATCGACCAGCGTGGTGGCCCTGCTGCTGCGCCCGCAGCTGTCGCATGCCAACGCGCAGGTCACGGTCGGCGACAACCGCATCGGCCAGTACAACGTCATCCACAAGCTCAAGGAAGGCATCAAGGACCCGGCCCGCTATCCCCTGCCGCCGAACACCCAGCGCCAGGAGCTGGAGCGCTACCGCGACCGCCTGCCCAAGGCGCGCGAGTACATCGTCCAGCACGGCCTGAACGAGATTTTCGGCGCGCCGGATGCGCCGATCGGCCTGATCACCCACGGCACCGTGTTCAACACCGTGATGCGCGTGCTGGCCAATCTGGGCCTGGCCGACGAGGACGGGGTCACGGACCCGGCCATCAGCGTGCTGCAACTGAACGTTGTCTACCCGCTGTGCGACGAGCAGATCATCGATTTCATAAAGGACAAGCGCGAGGTGCTGCTGGTCGAGGAAGGCCAGCCGGATCTGATGGAACAGCAGATCCGCGCCCTGCTGCACCAGCGCGGCATCGCCACGCCGTTCCACGGCCACGACCTGATCCCCGGCGTCGGCGAACTGGTGCCCGGCCGGGTGCTGCCGGCGGTGGCGCAGTTCATGGCCCGCCTGCTGCCGGACCGGGCCGAGGCCATCCGCGCCACCGCCGACGGCTACATGGAGCGCCAGAAGCTGGCGGCGACGCTGTTCCCCAAGCCGGTCACGCCGCGCCCGCCGACCTTTTGCACCGGCTGCCCGGAGCGGCCGGTGTTCAGCATGATGAAGATCAACGAGATGCTCACCGGCCAGAAGGACTGGCACGCCACCGACGTCGGCTGCTACGGCATGGCGGGTCTGGCGCCGTTCCACATGGCCGACTCCAACATGGGCATGGGCGGCGGTCTGGCAGCCGCCACCGCCCTGTCGGCCATCTCGGAACAAAAGAACGTCTCGGTGGTCGGCGACGGCACGCTGTGGCACTCGGCGCTGAACACCTGCGTGGTGAACGGCCTCTACAACAAGCAGGACGCGACCTACCTG